>Ga0209455_1000005_pt1 | contig 1416756 bp, 1324 predicted proteins | sample AraplaCol_mCL_r2_FD_184275 | JGI IMG/M metagenome (GOLD analysis project Ga0209455, IMG submission 184275) | Arabidopsis root microbial communities from North Carolina, USA - plate scrape CL_Col_mCL_r2 (SPAdes) (version 2) | ecosystem: Host-associated > Plants > Roots > Endosphere | place... | reverse complement strand
CCGGAAAATGGCCAAGATGACACCGATGCGGAGGCTCGCACTCGCCTGATCCGAAAGTGGAAGCCGCTTGCATGCAATCCGAGCCGCACATCAATCGTCGCCGAGAGCGCCTTCTTCAACACAATAGGTAGAAAGCAGACATTGGTGCGGCTAGACGGCCAGTCCCACCCATGCAAAAATTGAATGTGACCGATAGCGAAGCAGCGTTGGCAAGAGAGCAGGCGACGCAGTTCGCGCTGTGGCGTGGACTTGCGTTTGTTCTTTTGCCCGGCCTTGCGTTTGTCGTTGGCCTAATCGCGCTGGTGATCCCTGCATTGCCGCCGATCTCGACGTTGAACGGCTGCTACCGTCTAAACATGTCTCCGCTTATCCGCGTCAGTCCGGGAGTGATATCGGTCGATGGCGGTGCGGTAGGCCCTATTAGAATGTCTGTAGAACCCGGTAAGGAGGGATACGTTATCAATGCCGTTGCGGGATTTTCATTTAAGACCGATGGCAATGGCCAGATCCACGCTTACAGCGACTATCGACTAGGTGAATTGATCCCAGTGTTTATTACTCGAAACCGTCCGCCATCGCTTGGGCTTATGTCCGACGGACAATCTATTAAAATACCCAAGGTCGATTGCCCCGCCGCATGACGCAACTGCTTGCCACGGGTGGTTGTCGCGTCCGTCACTACACAGTGAATGTCCGCTATCGGGTCGCTGGCAAGACACCGTTACTCGCTCTCAGAAATCGCTGATCCCGAACCGTGCCACCCCCTGATTATGTCCCGGCGGGTCGAGCGCGCTGATATCGAGCTCGAGCGGCTGACCGATCCAGTGCGCGAGCGTGGTATGGTCGGCGACATCGTCGTCGGTCAGCGGATGGACGAGGGCGCGCAGTCCGGCGGTTTCGATCGCTCGCGAGATCAGCGCACCGGCGCTCGCGGAGAAATGGATCTCGAACTGCGCGATCGGATGCGGTCCGACCGGGCCGTCGGTCATCCGGCCGATGAACAGGATCGGCGCTACATCGTCGACCATCATGTCGGCGAAGGTCGCGCGCAGTGCCTCGGCGGCGGCGCGTTCCGACGCGTCGTAATAAATGTGCGCGTGCCAGGGAGCATTGTCGTTCATGGCACGATCCCGAGCCTGATGAGGCTTTCGCCCGACGCAAGGATCGCTTCCTCATTCGATCGGAATTGCCAGCCCAGCAGCTCGCGTGCCTTGGCGTTGCTCGCTTCGCCCTTGATACCCAGCCGCGGCAGCGCTTCGCGCGCCAAGGGATTGAACAAGGCGACCACGCGAACGAGCCAGTCGGGCAGCTTGCGCAGCTTCGCCTTGGCGGCCTTCTCGCCCAGGCCGCGCTGGAGCATATCCGAGACATCGTGTGCCGACACTACATTGCCCGCCACGGCCAGGAAGCGTTGGTTCTTCGCGGCGGGCGCGGTCATCGCCTTGACCTGCATGCCGGCGACGTCGCGCACGTCGACCGCTCCGAAATAGAGGCGTGGCGCGCCGGGCACCTTGCCGAGCAGCATCTGGCGCAAGAGCTCGATCGAACTCGACAGATCCTCGTTCAGCGCCGGACCGAAAATGCCGACCGGGTTGACCACCGCCAGCTCCATCGCGCCGCCCTCGCGCGCGATGAAATCCCAGGCCGCGCGCTCGGCCAGCGTCTTGGACTTCTGATAGGCCTGGACACCCGGGCCGTCCACGTCGGTCCAGTCCTCCTCGGTAAAGACCTTCTCGCCTTTGCCATGGCCATATCCGATCGCGGCGTAGGAAGAGGTGAGGACGACGCGCTTCACGCCGGCATCCCGCGCTGCGCGAAGGACGCGAAGCGTGCCGTCGACCGCGGGACGGATCAGCTCGCTCTCGTCCCTGGGTTGCTGCAGCGGAAAAGGGGAGGCGACGTGCTGGACGTAGTCGCATCCCGCAACCGCTTCGGCCCAGCCGGCATCCTGGTTGAGGTCGGCCGCGACGAAGCTCAACCGGTCGAGATTTTTCGCCCCGGCCTGCGCGAGCGTGTCGCGCACCGTTTGCTCCTTCGCCAGCGACCGCACGGTCGATCGGACGTCATGCCCCGCGTCGAGCAATTGCAGGATGACGTGCCCGCCGACGAAACCCGATCCGCCCGTGACCAGAACCTTGCTCATATCCGCCCCTCCTTTTTATCGAAGAGAGACGTGGGGCCGCGGATATGGCGATGCAAGACGCCGAAAATCGCGCCGCGCCGCCGTTCACCATCGCGCCCCCTTGCGCCCCGCCGGACGAGCGCCGATGTAGGGCGCAAGCAAGGCATAAGGACCCGAGAGACTTAACATGCACAATCCGTTCGAAACTGGCCAGTTCGCTCCTCCGGGCTTTCGCGTCGACCCCGTCACCGGCGGCCTCGTGCCGATCGTCATCGAGCAGTCGAACCGCGGTGAGCGCAGCTTCGACATCTATTCGCGGCTGTTGCGGGAGCGGATCATCTTCCTGGTCGGCCCGGTCGAGGATCATATGGCCTCGCTGATCACCGCGCAGTTGCTGTTCCTCGAATCGGAGAATCCGAAGAAGGACATCTACATGTACATCAACTCGCCGGGCGGCGTCGTGACGGCGGGCATGGCGATCCACGACACGATGCAGTACATTCGTCCGCGCGTCGGCACGGTGTGCATCGGCCAGGCGGCGTCGATGGGCAGCTTCCTGCTCGCGGCGGGCGAGCCGGGCATGCGGGTCGCGCTGACCAACGCGCGGATCATGATCCACCAGCCGTCGGGCGGCGCGCAGGGCATGGCGTCGGACATCGAGATCCAGGCCAAGGAAATCCTGCGCATCCGGCAGCGGATGAACGATCTCTACGCCAAATATACCGGTCAGCCGATCGACGTGATCGAACGGTCGATGGATCGCGACAATTTCCTCGAGGCCGAGGAAGCCAAGGCTTTCGGGCTGGTCGACGAGGTGTTCGACAAGCGCCCGGCGCCGGCCGACGACCAGGCGCAGGCGGCTTGAGGTTGCGGCAGGGGCGGGGGGATGTTCGTTCCGCTGCCCCTGCTGATTCTGGCGGGGCTGGTCTTTATGGTCCTGCTGGTGATGGCGATGCGGCCGCGTGGCCGGTCGGACGATTTGATCGCGGTGCCGCGATCACGCGTGCAGCGAGTGGCGGTCCGAGCCGGGCAAAAGCTGGAATTATCCAGCGAAACGCGGATAGAGGTCGAACGGTTGCTGGCCAACGATCAGGTAATCAACGCGATCAAATTGGTCCGCGAAGCGACTGGATCGGGACTGAAAGATGCCAAAGACGCGGTCGACGAAATGCGGCGATCCGTCCCGCTATCGCGATAACGCGGTTAAGGCGACGTGATTTTTATTGTGGGTTTACGGCGGTGCGCTAACATGCTCGCCCGAAAACGGTACGCGCCCGTATCCGCGCGTGACGAGGTGATTGAATGCCAAAGTTAGATGGCGGCGATTCGAAGAGTACGCTTTATTGCTCGTTCTGCGGGAAATCGCAGCACGAAGTGAGGAAGCTGATCGCCGGCCCGACCGTGTTTATCTGCGACGAGTGCGTGGAGCTCTGCAACGACATCATCCGTGAGGAAACGAAGTCGGCATTGGTATCCAAGAAGGACGGCGGCGTCCCCACGCCGCAGGAAATCTGCGACGTGCTCGACGATTACGTGATCGGCCAGAAGCAGGCCAAGCGCGTCCTCTCGGTTGCGGTGCACAACCATTACAAGCGGCTCAACCACGGCGCCAAGGGCGCCGATGTCGAACTCGCCAAGTCGAACATCCTGCTGGTCGGCCCGACCGGATGCGGCAAGACGCTGCTGGCACAGACGCTGGCGCGCATCCTCGACGTGCCGTTCACCATGGCCGATGCGACGACGCTGACCGAAGCCGGTTATGTCGGTGAGGATGTCGAAAACATCATCCTCAAGCTGCTCCAGGCGTCCGACTATAATGTCGAGCGGGCGCAGCGCGGCATCGTCTATATCGACGAGATCGACAAGATCAGCCGCAAGGCCGAGAATCCCTCTATCACCCGGGACGTGTCGGGTGAGGGCGTGCAGCAGGCGTTGCTCAAGCTGATGGAAGGGACGACCGCGAGCGTTCCGCCGCAGGGCGGGCGCAAGCATCCGCAGCAGGAATTCCTGCAGGTCGACACGACCAACATCCTGTTCATCTGCGGCGGCGCCTTTTCGGGTCTCGAAAAGATCATTGGCGATCGCCTGCAGGGCAAGTCGATCGGATTCGGCGCGCATGTCGCCGCGCCCGACGAGCGCCGCACCGGCGAAGTGCTGAAGTCGGTCGAGCCCGAGGATCTGCTGAAGTTCGGCCTGATCCCCGAATTCGTCGGCCGCCTGCCGGTGATCGCGACCTTGGAGGATCTCGACGAGCCGGCGCTGGTCAAGATCCTGTCCGAGCCGAAGAACGCGCTGGTCAAGCAGTATCAGAAGCTGTTCGACATGGAGGACGTGAAGCTGGGCTTCACCGACGACGCGCTGTCGACGGTCGCGCGCAAGGCGATCGACCGCAAGACCGGCGCGCGCGGCCTGCGCTCGATCCTGGAGGGCATCCTGCTCGACACGATGTTCGACCTGCCCGGCATGGACGGCGTCGATGAGGTGATGATCGACAAGGACGTGGTGGAGGGCCGCAAGGACCCGATCCGCGTCTATGCCAAGAAGGAAAAGGAAAAGACCGGCGACGCTGCCTGATCCGGTTTTCGATATGATAGGAGACACGGGCGCCGATCGTTTCGACCGGCGCCCGTTTTCGTTGGAGGGGCGATGCTCGAACTGAGACCCAATTGCGAATGCTGCGGCCGCGACTTGCCGCCGGACAGCCCCGATGCACGCATCTGTACGTTCGAATGCACTTTCTGCGCGGATTGTGTCGATGGCGAGCTCGGTGGCGTGTGCCCCAATTGTGGCGGCAACTTCGCACCGCGTCCGATCCGTCCGGCGGCGATGCTCGAACGCTATCCGGCGTCGACCAAGCGGGTGTTCAAGCCTGAAGGATGCAAGGCGGCATGATCCGCGTCGCGACCAGGGCCGATCGCGACGCCATCGCGGTGACGCTCGCGCGGGCCTTCGCTGACGATCCGGCGACCTCCTATATTTTCCCCGACCGCGCCGATCGCGTGAAGCGCCTGCCTCGCATGTTCCGGCTGATCTTCGACGAGGATGCGGGCGGCATGCCGCTCGTCACCGGGAGCGGCGAAGCGGCGACCCTGTGGCGGCGGCCGGGACGGGCCGAGATCGGCAAGCTCGAGATGCTCAGGCAATTGTTCCCGCTGATCGGCGCGTTCGGATCGTCACTGGCGCGCGCGATGCGCGTGGGCGATGCGATCGACGCACATCATCCTTCAGGGGCCTATTGGTATCTGCACATTGCCGGGGTCGATCCCGCGCACCAGGGCAAGGGACTGGGCTCCGCGTCGATCCGTCAGGGGCTCGCCAAGGCGCGCGAGGACGGCGTGCCGGCGTTCCTCGAAACCGCGACCCCGCGCAACGTCAGTCTGTACCAGTCGCTCGGGTTCGAAGTGATCGACGAATGGCATGTGCCCAGGGGCGGCCCGAAATTCTGGTCGATGCTGAATCCGAAGCCATAAGGCGGGCTGGAGTCTTAAACCTTCTCCCCTTGTGGGAGAAGGATACGAAGACTTGCGAGCTTGCTCGCCAGTCGGAGTTGGATGAGGGGCAAGCGAAGCGTAGCTTCGCGCGGTCGCTTGGCGACCGATCATCCCTCACTCAACGAATAAGGCGGATGGGCGACGGGAGTCACGAGCGTTATCGCCTGTGGTCTCCCTCACCCTTCCGCCGACTGCGTCGGCTCCCTCCCTCTCCCACAAGGGGAGAGGGGAAATTGGTCAAAAAACGCCTGGCACGAACCTTTTCACGCGCGCCGCATAATCGTCATAGGCCGCGCCGAACTGCGTCCTGAGCAAACGCTCTTCATGCGCGACACGCATCCAGGTGCCGAGCGCATAGAATGGTATGCCGACGATCAGGTTGCGCGTGTGGCCGAATGCGATCGCCATCGCGATCATGAAGCCGAACAGCGCGACATAAATCGGGTTGCGAACGAGCGCGAAGGGGCCCGACTGGACCAACGTGTGATCGGCGCGCGTCCGCGCGACCAATGCCCAATTCTTGCCCATGGCGTAGGAGGAGGCATCGAACAGCCACACCGCGCCGAGCATCAGCGCCAATATCATCGCCGCCTCGGCGATCGCCTTGGCGGATAAAGGGTCGAGTTCGACCCGCACCGGGCCGAACCCCGAAATGCCGATGCCGACTCCCTGAACCGCGATCCACAGCCAGGTGATCGAGGCGCGCTGCGACAAGGGGGCGGCGCCGGCCTTTCCGGCGCGATGCCGTGCCGCCATCAACGCGACGAAAAAGGCCAGGAAGCCGACCATGATCGCGGCCAGACCGGGCAGGGCGACGGCGTCGTTCGGGAAAGCGTGCTGCATCGCGCGCTTTATGCGCCAAGCGTGTTACATGTGCAATACACTTATTGGCGTTTGCGCAAGCCTGCCTGATAATCCTCGACCGCGCGCGATCGCTTGAGCACGCGCGCAAAGGGGTCGACCAGGACATGTGCGCCCGCGGCCACGTCGATCGTCGCGGTGCCATCCGGCATGTCGACCTTCATCAGCCGGTCGTCGACCAGCACTTCGATCGGCATCGGGAAGGGGAGCTTGTCGGGAGTCAGCCAGAACAGGTTGAGCTTGTCGCCGCTCCGCGCCTCTATCAGCTCGGGCAGATCGGCTTTGCGCAGATAGACGTCGAAGAACCAGTCCAGGTCCTTGCCGGTAACTTTCCGGACATTGTCCTCATAGTCGCGGGTCGAGCCGAAGCGGGGTGTGAAATTGCCCGGCTTGGGATCGGGGCGACCATAGACTTCCAGCCGCGTCACGTCCCAGAATTGATTGTCGCCGATCAGCCAGCGCAGGGTGTGGAGCATCCACGCCCCCTTGTAATAGATATCCCCGCCGGGGCCGCCCTTGCTCGGCTCGTACACCTCTTCCTCGGTGATCCAGCGGCCGCGCGTGATCGGCACGGCGTCGACGATCTTGTTGCGCTGATCGTCCATCATCGTCGCGTAACGGGCATAGCCTTCGCGCCAGAGACCGTAGGCGGGCTGCATATATTCGCCATAGCCTTCGTGGATCCAGTAATCGTCCCAATTGGCGGCGGTTACCTGGTTGCCGAACCATTCGTGGCTGAATTCGTGCTGGAACAGCCAGTCGAATCCTTCGGGCGCCTTTTTGTAGGCGTTGCCGTAGGCGTTGATCGTCTGGTGCTCCATGCCGAGATGCGGCGTCTCGACCACCCCGACCTTCTCATCGCCGAACGGGTAGGGGCCGATATTGCTTTCGAAGAAATCGAGCGTGGGGGCGAATTCGGCAAACAGCTTCTTCGCTTGTTCCTCCTCGCCGGGCAAATACCAGTAGAACATCGGAATGGTGTTTCCGAAGCGGCTCTTATACTCGCCCGAAATCACTTCGTAGGGCGCCACATTGAGCGCGATCGCATAGGTGTTGGGATGCTTGATTTCCCAGTTCCACGTCTCGCGACCGTCGGCGCGGGTGTCGACGCCCTTGAACACGCCGTTGGACGGGGCCTTAAGGCCCTTGGGGACGGTGATGTGCAGCGCCACCTTGCCCGGCTCCCCTTCCGGAAAGTCGAAGCAAGGCCACAATATGTCGCAGCCATAGCCTTCGCTCGTCGTGGCGAACCAAAGTCGGCCGTCCTTGGTCTTCGACCAGACCACGCCATCGTCCCACGGCGCGTTGACCGCGACATGCGGCACGCCGCCATAAACGATCGTCGCGGAGACGCGCTCGCCGGCCGCATAGGTCCGCGGAAGCTGGATCGTGAGGCGCCCCTCGGGATTCGACCATGCGCTCGCCGGCAGCTTCTGCCCGTCGATCGCGATCGCGCTCGGTCCGAGGTTCTTGTCGAGATCGATCACCAACTTGTCGGCCGGCGCCTTGGGCGTGAAGCTTTCCACTGCCACCGCCTTGAGCTGCTCGGTTTCCGGCAGCACCTCGAACGACAGATCGGCGCTGTCGAACCGCATTTTTGCCTGGTCGGGGTCGACCGGGCCGCCCGATCGCTGAGTCTGCGCGGTCAGCGGCGGCTCGCCTTTTTTGGGCAGGCTGGAGGCGCCGGCCGCGGCGGCGGCGATCATGCTTATCCCCACCAATCCGGGCGCGAACAGGCGTGGGACATTGATGGAACGCTCACGCTTCCCATATAGAAAGACAAAAGCGCCCCGGTTGGGCGCCCCCGGAGTATCCATGACTACCCAATCCTTCCCCGTATTGCCGCTGCGCGACATCGTGGTGTTTCCCCATATGATCGTGCCGCTGTTCGTCGGCCGCGACAAGTCGGTTGCCGCGCTGGAAAGCGCGATGGCCGCCGACAAGGAGATTTTCCTGGTCGCGCAACTCGACCCTGCGCAGGACGATCCTCAGCGCGACGACCTGTACGACATGGGCGTCGTCGCGACGATCCTGCAGCTGCTGAAACTGCCCGACGGCACCGTCCGCGTGCTGGTCGAGGGCAAGGCGCGCGCCACCTTGATGACCTTGTCGGGCGCCGGCGACCACCTCACCGCCGAGATCGAGCGGATCGAGGAAGAGCCCGTGAAGGGCGTGGAGATACAGGCGCTGATGCGCTCGGTGGTCGAACAGTTCGAATCCTATTCGAAGCTCAACCGCAAGCTGCCGGCGGAAACCGCGGTGCAGCTGAGCGAGATCGAGGAGCCGTCGCGGCTGGCCGATTCGATCGCCGGCAATATCGCGATCAAGGTCGCCGAGAAGCAGGCGCTGCTGGTCGAGCTCGACCAGTCGAAGCGGCTCGAGATGGTCTATGCCTTCATGGAAGGCGAACTCGGCGTGTTGCAGGTCGAGAAGAAGATCAAGTCGCGGGTCAAGCGCCAGATGGAGAAGACCCAGCGCGAATATTATCTCAACGAGCAGTTGAAGGCGATCCAGCGCGAGCTGGGCAATGAGGCCGACGAAGGCGATGGCGACGAGATCGCCGAGCTGACCCAGAAGATCGCGACGCTCAAGCTGTCGAAGGAGGCGCGCACCAAGGCGACCGCCGAGCTCAAGAAGCTCAAGACGATGGCGCCGATGTCGGCCGAAGCGACCGTCGTGCGCAATTATCTCGATGTGCTGCTCGGCCTGCCCTGGGGCAAGAAGTCGAAGCTCAAGAAGGACATTGCCGCCGCCCAAGCGGTGCTCGACGAGGACCATTATGCGCTCGAGAAGGTCAAGGACCGGATCGTCGAATATCTCGCGGTGCAGGCGCGGACCAACAAGCTGAAGGGGCCGATCCTGTGCCTCGTCGGGCCTCCGGGCGTCGGCAAGACCTCGCTCGGCAAGTCGATCGCCAAGGCGACCGGCCGCGAGTTCATCCGCCAGTCGCTGGGCGGCGTGCGCGACGAGGCCGAGATTCGCGGCCACCGGCGGACCTATATCGGCTCGCTGCCGGGCAAGATCGTCTCGAACCTGAAAAAGGCGGGGACAAGCAATCCGCTGTTCCTGCTCGACGAGATCGACAAGCTCGGCCAGGACTTCCGTGGCGATCCCGCCTCGGCGCTGCTCGAGGTGCTCGATCCGGAGCAGAACAACAAGTTCAACGACCATTATCTCGAGATCGACATCGACCTCTCGGACGTGATGTTCGTGACCACCGCCAACTCGTTGAACTTGCCGCAGCCACTGCTCGACCGCATGGAGATCATCCGGCTCGAGGGATATACCGAGGACGAGAAGGTCGAGATCGCCGAGCGGCATCTCATCGCCAAGCAGGTCGAGGCGCATGGGCTGAAGGATGGCGAGTTCACGTTGACCAGCGAAGGTCTGCGCGCGCTGATCCAGCACTACACGCGCGAAGCCGGCGTCCGTACGCTCGAGCGTGAGATCGCCAAGCTGATCAGGAAGGCGCTGCGCCAGATTCTCGAGGGCAAGGTCGAGAGCGTGACGATCACCCCCGACAATCTCCACGAATATGCCGGCGTCCTGAAATATCGCCACGGCCTGTCGGAAAAGGAGCATCAGATCGGCGCGGTCACCGGGCTTGCCTGGACCGAGGTCGGCGGCGAGCTGCTGACTATCGAGAGCGTCACGGTACCGGGCAAGGGCATGGTCAAGACGACCGGCAAGCTGGGCGACGTGATGAAGGAAAGCGTCCAGGCGGCGATGAGCTTCGTCCAGGCGCGGGCGCCGTCCTATGGCATCAAGCCGAGCCTGTTCGCGCGCAAGGACATCCACGTCCACTTGCCCGAAGGCGCGGTGCCCAAGGACGGTCCGTCGGCGGGTATCGGCCTGGTCACTTCGATCGTCTCGACGCTGACCGGTGTGCCGGTGCGGCGGGAAGTCGCGATGACCGGGGAAGTTACCTTGCGCGGTCGCGTGTTGCCGATCGGCGGCCTCAAGGAAAAGCTGCTCGCGGCGCTACGCGGTGGCATCGAGACGGTGCTGATCCCCAAGGATAATGAGAAGGATCTCGTCGAGATCCCGGCCAATATCCGCCAGGGGCTAAAGATCATCCCGGTCGAGCATGTCGACGAAGTGCTGCGGCTCGCGTTGACGGAGCCGCTCGAGGCGATCGACTGGACCGAGGCCGACGAACTGGCGGCGCAACCGCCAGCGAACATCGCCCCGGCAAGCGAGCTGCCGCATTAAGCGTTTGCACCGTAGCCGTTTCAGCTCTGCTGAAACCAAGTGAAGCGTGCTGAAACGGGACGCGACAAAACCATCCGCCGCAAATTCGATCGTTACGGTCGGCTTTGCGGCGGATTTGTTTTGACTCGTTCCCCCCGAGCGGCGTTACTGCGCGCCCGGCCTCGGGCCGCGAGTCTTATTCCAGTAGCAAACGTGTAACGCACTCTAAACGGGGGTTTCGAGGACGATGAATAAGCAGGAGCTGATCAGCGCCGTTGCCGACACGGCAGGCCTCAGCAAAGGCGATGCCAGCAAGGCTGTGGAAGCCGTGTTCGACGTAATCGGCGGCGCGCTCAAGAAGGGCGACGAGGTTCGCCTGGTCGGTTTCGGCACGTTCTCGGTCTCGAAGCGCAAGGCGTCGACCGGCCGCAATCCGCGCACCGGCGAGCCGATGACGATCAAGGCGTCGACCCAGCCCAAGTTCAAGGCCGGCAAGGGCCTGAAGGATTCGGTCAACTGATTGCTGCCGGCCCTTTCGGGGGCTGGACAAGATCGAGCGGATCGTCTTAAGGCGATGACACCGGGGCGGCGCTAAACGTCGCCCCATTCCTTTTGCGATGCCGGGACCGGATCGCGATCGGGCGCGTAGCTCAGCGGTAGAGCACACCCTTCACACGGGTGGGGTCACAGGTTCAATCCCTGTCGCGCCCACCATGGCTTCAGGCACTTAGCTTGATCCATGGCTTCGCATATAAGAACTGAACACTCGTGCCAGCTTTGAGGCGAGGGCGGAATATGGTCGGCCAGAGCCGAGAGCTTCCGGCGACCACACCATGTGGCCATATCGGCGCGGTGAAGAATCCGTGCCTGATGAGCGCCATTCCGGAAGAGGTGCGCAGCCTGTCGTTGAACCGCCTCAAAGAGCCGGCTGCCTCTCGTCGTCAATTTTGGCGAAGGCGGGCGACCTCCTTCGGGGTGATGCTCGATCCCTTCGCGCCAAACCTAGCGGTCACGTAATTGGCAACCGCTGCCACTTCCGCATCCGAATAGGCGGCGGCGAAGCTCGGCATATAGGGACGCCCGGTCCCCGGCTGTCCCGCGCCGTTGAGGATCATCGACGCGACATTCGCCGCAGTGGGATCGTTGACCGAACGGACGCCGGTCAGCCGTGCTTCATCGAAGATCGCTCCGGCACCCGTCCAGGCGTGGCAGCTAGCGCAATTGCCCTCGAACACTCGCTTGCCGACCGGGTTATCGATCGACGCCAATTTGGGCGAGGCGGGGGCGGGGCCGGCGGGCTGCGGCAACCGGTCGCTGCGGATAGCGGGCACCGTCCGCAGATAGGTGACGATCGCGGCGATATCGGATGGCGTCAGCTTGGACAGGCTCAACCCCACCGCTTCGCCCATCGGACCCGACGCGACGCCGCGACCCGGCGTATGACCGGTCGACAGATAAGCCGCGATTTCGGCGTCGCTCCAGCCGCCGATGCCGCTGGTCCGGTCGCCAGTGATATTATACGCGTTCCAGCCTTCGGCCTGACCGCCCGCGAACTTGTTGCGCTGGTCCATCGCCTGCATCAGGTTGCGCGGCGTGTGGCACTCGCCGCAATGGCCCGCGGCCTCGACGAGATAGGCGCCGCGATTCCACGTCGCATCGCGCTCGCTGATCGGACGGAAACGCCGGTCGCTGTTGAAGAAGCTCGACCAGACGCCCATCAGCCAGCGCTGATTGAAGGGAAAGCCGAACGTGTTGGGCTTGTTCGCCTGCTTCACTGGGGGCAGCGAGAACAGATAAGCCTTGATCGCCAGGACGTCGGCATCGGTCAGCATCGTATAGGAAGCATAGGGAAAAGCGGGGTAGAAGCGCGTCCCGTCGGGGGCGATGCCCTGGTGCACTGCCTTCAGGAATTGCGCATCGGTCCACTTGCCGATCCCGGTCTCCGGATCGGGAGTGATATTCGGGGTATAGATCGTCCCGAACGGGAGGACGAAGGGGCGGCCGCCGGCAAAGGGCTTTCCGCCCTTCGCCGTATGGCAGGCCTCACAGTCCGCCATGCGCGTGACATATTCGGCGCGTGCCCGCGGATCGGTGGACGCGAAGTCCGCCGGCACGCCGGTCAGCGCCGCGCCGTTCGGATAGCTGGCGAGATCGACCTCTTTGCCGCCCGCAAAGCTATAGGGGCCGGGCTGGAATACCATCCGCCCGACGATCGCCGCGACGAGGACGACGATCGCCCCCGCCAGAACCAAGAGGGTCCGTCGCATCCTCAGGCTCCCTTCGCGATGAGTGCGCGATCGATCGGCATGCGTTTGAGCTGCACGCCGGTTGCCGCAAAGACCGCGTTGGCGACGGCCGGCTGCGTGACCACCGTGCCCGGCTCGCCGATCCCGCCCGAACTTTCATTGCTCGGCACAATATGCACCTCGATGGCCGGCATCTCGTCGATGCGCATGACGCGATAGTCGTTGAAATTGCCCTGTTCGACGCGGCCTCCGGCAAAGGTGATCTCGCCGAACAGCACAGCCGACAGCCCGAACGCGGCGCCGCCCTGGATCTGCGCCTCGAAAATATTGGGGTTGATGATCTTCCCCGCATCCGCGGCGATCACCAACCGGGTGACTCGCACGTCGCCCTGATCCGCCACCGCGACATCGGCGATCGCGGCGAGATAGCTGCCGAATGCGTTCATCATCGCGATTCCGCGCCCGCGCCGGGCACCGAACGGGGATGCCGGCGGCGCGGTGCCCCATCCGGCCTTTTCCGCCGCGAGGTTCAACGCCCCCAAGGCGCGCGGGTTCTTCTCGAGCAGGCGGCGGCGGAAGGCGAGGGGATCGGTCCCGGTCTTGCTCGCGATCAGATCGATGAAACATTCCATCGCGAAGATGGTCCCGTTGGGACCGACGCCGCGCAGGAATTGCACCGGAACCGCGCTTTCATGGCGGATATATTCGACCAGCCGGTCGCCGACCGCATACGGGACGTCAGCCGCACCATCGACCGCATCCGAGTCGATCCCGTCCTTGAACGCTGGCGGGAGCCAGTGCGCCATGACCGACCCGCCGGTAACGCGGTGATGCCAGGCAGTGATACGCCCATCCTCCACGCGCGCCTTCAGCCGCTCGTGATAGAGCGGGCGGTAGAGCTGCTGGCGGATATCCTCTTCGCGCGACCAGATCACCTTGACCGGCCCGTCGACGTGCGCGGCGATCCGCACCGCCTTGATTACGCCATCCACTTCGAGCCGGCGGCCGAATCCGCCACCGATCAAATGGTTGTTGACCGTCACCTTTTCGGGCGGGATGCCCAATGCCTTGGCGGCGCCGGTCTGCGCGAAGCCGGGGACTTGCGTGCCGGTCCAGACTTCGCAGGCGCCGCCCTGCACATGCACGGTGCAGTTGGTCATCTCCATCGGAGCGTGTGCGAGATAGGGCAGCTCGTAGCTCTCCTCGAAGACGGTGCCCTGTTTGAGCTTCGCCAGCGCGTCGCCTTCCTTCTTGGCGACGACTCCCTGGCCCTGTGACGCCTTTTCCAGGCCGGACCAGAGCTGCGCCTGATCGAGCCCGGCATTGGCGCCCGGTGCCCAATCGATGGCGAGCGCGTTCAGCCCCTGCATCGCTGCCCAGCTATTGTCCGCCACCACCGCGACGAGATCGTCGAGTACCACCACCTGCCGGACGCCGGGGATGGCGAGCGCGGGCGCCTGATCGACCTTGGCCACCTTGCCGCCGAGCACGGGCGAAGAGCGCAATGTCGCGAACTTCATCCCCGGCAGCATCACGTCGATGCCGTAAACGGTCTTGCCGATCGCCTTGTCGGGCGTGTCGATGCGATGCACCGGCTTGCCGATCAGGCGGAATCGCGACGGGTCCTTGAGCGTCACCTCGGTCGGCGGTTTCAGGCCGGCGGCGGCATTGGCCACCTCGCCATAACGAAGCGATCGGCCGCTCGGCGCGTGCGCGATGACGCCATTCTCGGTCGTCAGGCTCGCGGCATCGACCTGCCAGCGCGCCGCAGCGGCGGCGACCAGCATGGCGCGCGCGGTGGCGCCCGCTTTGCGCAGCGGACCGCTCCAGGCCATGGTCGTGGTCGAACCGCCGGTCGCCTGGACGACGAAGATCGGGTTGCCGTAATTGGCCTGGTCGGGCGGGGCATGCTCGGCGATCACCTTGTCGAGCGCGACATCCAGCTCGTCGGCGATGCACTGCGCTTGCGAGGTATAGACGCCCTGGCCCATTTCGACCGCGGGCAAGGTGAAGGTGATCCGGTCGTCGGGCGCGATATGAATATAGGCGTTGAACCGCTGCCCGGTCGCCACCGGTTCGGGATTGCTCACCGGGGCCGCGCGCGCCGCCCCCCAGGGAAAGTCGATCGCGATCATCAATCCCGCCGTGACGGCACCGCCGTAAAGGACGGCCCGGCGCGTCAGGCCTTCAGGCTCAGGAGCGGGCGGCATGCTTGATCCCCTCGCGGATGCGCACATAGGTTCCGCAGCGGCAGATATTGCCCGCCATTGCAGCATCGATATCGGCATCGTCCGGCGTCGGGTTGCTGGCCAGCAAGGCCGCGGCCGACATGATCTGTCCCGGCTGGCAATAGCCGCACTGGATGACCTCCAGGTCGATCCACGCCTTCTGGATCTTCGCGCCGGCCGGAGTGTTCCCGACTCCCTCGATCGTCGTGATCGCCCGGTTGCCGACGCGCCCGGCGGGCAATTGGCAGGAGCGGACGGCGACCCCGTCGAGATGGACCGTGCAGGCTCCGCATTGGGCGATGCCGCAGCCGAATTTGGTGCCGGTCATTCCCAGGACGTCGCGCAACACCCATAGCAGCGGCATGTCGGGCGGCACGTCGGCCTGGTGCTTTTCGCCGTTGATCGTGAATTCCGGCATTCGCCCGCCTTTCGCGTTCCTGGTGGATGCGAATGCCCGGGTGCGGATGCACCCTCTTTCCGGGCACGCACATCAACCCGAGCTCAGAGATTATTTCGGAACCCTATCATTTTCCCGCGCGCGGGCGAGAAGATATTTCGCTCTTATGTACGTGGCGGCGGCGGGCTCGCGACACCTCGGCGTAGTCAAATATCGGCGACAGGGTCGACGGCGGTACCCGCGGCCTTTCGTTCCGAGTAGCGATCGACCAACTGCGCTGCGTGCGGACGCAGCAGAATGGTGAAGCGGACTAGTTCCTCCATCACGTCGACAATGCGATCGTAATAGCTGGAAGGTCGCATCCGGCCTGCCTCGTCAAATTCCTTATAGGCCATCGCGACCGAGGATTGGTTGGGGATGGTGTACATCCGCATCCATCGCCCCAGAAGCCGCATCGTGTTGACCGCATTGAACGATTGCGATCCGCCCGACACCTGCATCACCGCGAGGGTGCGCCCCTGGGTGGGGCGCATGCCCTTCGACTCGAGCGGCAGATGATCGATCTGCGCCTTCATCAGCCCGGTGATCTGGCCGTGGCGTTCCGGGCTGCACCACACATGGCCTTCCGACCACATCGATAATTCGCGGAGTTCGTTGACCGCGGGGTGATCGTCGCCGGGTATTTGATCGGGGAGGGGGAGATCGGACGGGTCGAAGATGCGCGTCTCGGCGCCAAAATATTGCAGCAGGCGCGCGGCTTCTTCGGTGGCCAGTCTGGAATAGGAGCGCTCGCGCAGCGACCCGTAGAGCAGCAGGATGCGCGGGGCGGGCGCATCGGCGCCGAGGCCGACAGCCGGGCGTCGATAGGCAAAGCGCCGATCCAGCGCCGGGAGCTGATCTGGCTCGGAAAGCGAGCGAACGCGGGTCATCGTCACGCCGAGCCCGCTTCGTACCAAGGACGCGTTCGCTTCACGATCGCGACCACCGACAGCATGACCGGCACTTCGACCAGTACGCCGACCACCGTCGCCAAGGCGGCACCGGATGTGAGGCCGAACAGCGAAATCGCCGCGGCCACCGCCAGCTCGAAGAAATTGGATGCGCCGATAAGGGCGGCCGGCGCAGCCACGCACCAGGCGACGCCGAACCGGCGCGAGAGCCAATAAGCAAGCCCGGCGTTGAAATAGACCTGGATCAGGATCGGCACCGCGATCAGCGCGATGACCAGCGGTTTGGCGAGTATCTGTTGCCCTTGGAAGCCGAACAGCAGCACCAGAGTCGCCAGCAAGGCCGACAAGGACACCGGGCCGATCGCCTTGAGGAATCGGTCGAGCGCCGCCTGTCCGCCCGAGGCCAGCAATGCGCGGCGGACGAGCTGCGCCACGATGACCGGGACGACGATATAGAGGATTACCGACAGCAACAGCGTATTCCACGGCACGCTGACCGAGGCGACGCCGAGCAGCAACGCGACCAGTGGCGCGAACAGGAACACCATCAGCACGTCGTTGAGCGCGACCTGGCTGAGCGTATAATTGGGCTCGCCGTCGCACAGGTTGGACCAGACGAACACCATCGCGGTGCAGGGCGCCGCCGCCAGGAGGATCAGCCCGGCAATGTAGGACGAGATCTCGCCGGCCGGCAGCAGGGGAGCGAACAGCCAGCCGAGAAAGATCGTCCCCAGCGCCGCCATCGAAAAGGGCTTCACTGCCCAATTGATGAACAGCGTCACCCCGACGCCTTTCCAATGCTGCCGAACCGAACCCAGCGAGCCGAAATCGATCTTGAGCAGCATAGGGATGATCATCAGCCAGATCAGGACGGCGACGACCAGATTGACTTTGGCCACTTCCATCGCGGCAATCGCCCCGAACAGGCCGGGAAGCGTATAGCCAAGCGCGATGCCGACAAGGATGCACAGCGCGACCCAGATGCTGAGATAGCGTTCGAAGAAGCCGATGCCCGGCCGTGCGCGTGGTTCGCGGGAAGCGGTCGCCATGGTCGCTTCGTTCACGAATTTACGCGCCGGCCGCGCTCATCGACGACTTGCTCGCCGTCTTCCTTGGCGAAGGCGGCCTGCTGCGGCGCCGGCAGGATATCGAGAACGACTTCGGACGGCCGGCATAGGCGTACGCCGAGCGGTGAGACCACCAGCGGGCGGTTGATCAGGATCGGATGGTCCATCATCGCGTCGACCAGCGCTTCGTCCGACAGGCCCTCGTCGCCAAGGCCGAGTTCGGCATAGGGCGTGCCCTTCTCGCGCAATACCTGGCGCGGCGTCAGTCCGGCACGCTCGATGAGTTGCGACAGCATCGCGCGCGAGGGCGGCGTCTTGAGATATTCGATGACGTGCGGCTCGATGCCGGCGTTGCGGATCATCGCCAGCGTGTTGCGCGACGTGCCGCAATCGGGATTGTGATAGATGATGATGTCGGTCACGATTTCACCTCGAGATTGTCGGTTGTCTCCGGATTCACGCCGCACCCGTCGCCCCGCAGCGGCCGCGTAGGACCGTGTCGGCGAGCGACGCGCAGATTTCGGGCGATCCGCCGCAGCAATCCTCCATCAGATATTCCAACAGCGCCGCCATGGACTCGTATCGCGCCGAGTAGATTATCGACCGTCCGTCGCGCACGCTGTCGATCAAGCCGGCATGGCTCAGAATGGTCAGATTGGCGGAAAGCGTGTTGGCCGGCACGTCCAGCCGACGTGCGATCTCACCGGCCGCAATGCCTTCATGCCCTGCCTGGACCAGCATGCGGAACACGGACAACCGGCCCTGGTGCGCCAGGGCAGAGAGGGCGGTCACGGCAGAGGTGATTTCCATATTTCCACGATAGCGGAAATAATTGGGGCGGGGAAGGCGAATCCTCGCCAGGGCGCATGCTTCAACCCCGAATAACCGCGGCTGCGGCCGATCGAGATTTCGGAACCGCAAAAAAAGGCGGCCTCCTTTCGGAAGCCGCCTTTCCCCTTTTATCCTGATCCGGGGATCAGAATTTCGCGCTGAGCTCGAAGCCCCAGGTCCGCGGCGAGTTGAAATTGCCGTAGTCGCCCAGGATGCCGCCATAGTTGGTCGAAACCAGCGTGGTCCCGTTATAATTGAGGACTGGCGACGAGTTCGCTGCCGAGCGGCGATAGACATAGGTGTGGTCGAGCAAGTTGCGCGCCCACACGGAGAGCGTAACCTTGTTGCTCGCATTGATGGCGATGTCGGTCAGCGCGAGGCGACCATTGACGACGAAGCTCGGATCGGTCTTCGTCGGTTCGAGCTGGAAGCTGTACTGGCTGCTCGCGTAATTGGCGTCGAGATGGAGGCTGACCGCCGTATCGCCCTTGCCGATCGGTACCGAATAATCGATCGAGCCCGAGGCGGCATTCTTTGGCGTGTAGACGATGTAGAGCTGCTGCGGCAGACCGCCGGTGATCGAATTCACCGCGCTCGGCGCCTTCCAATAGGTGTAGGCATAGGAGGCGGCGAGCGTCAGCCCGGCGACCGGCCGCACTGTCAGATCGGCTTCGATGCCGCGGATCTTGCTGTTGCCGGCATTCTGAGTTTGCTCGATGTGCGACCCATTGGTCGGGCTCTGCGCGTTGGTGTCGTACAGGTCGAAGTCGAACTGCGTGTTGGTACGATCCATGATGTACCCGGCCAGGTTCAGGCGGACACGGTGATCGAGGAACTCCATCTTGGCGCCGATTTCATACGACTTGACCGCTTCCGGACCGAAGGCGTTGAAACTCTGCGAACGGTCGTTGGCACCGCCTGCGCGGAAACCGGTCGAGTATTTGGCGTAGAAGTGGATATCCTTGCTCGCATCGAACGCGATGTTGAACATCGGGTCGAAGCGGCTGATGCTGTTCGAGAAAGTGAACGGCGAGGCTACCGTCGTAACGCTCGGGTTCGCCAGGTTGGACTTGTTGTTGACGACGTAGAGTTGCCCACGGCGCTTGTCCTTGGTCCAGCGACCGCCGGCGGTGAAGTGCAGGAAGTCGGCGCCTTGGGGCGTGTAGGTCAGATTGCCGAACACCGAGTAATTGTGATCGTAGGCTTCGCTGGCGCGGCTGATGAACTGGCAGCTGTTCGCGAACTGCGGCACAGTCGCCGCCAGCGTGTTGATGCACGACGGGTCATAGGGCTGATAGCCCGAGTTCGCCGAGGTGATGGTGCCGGGAGTGATCGGGCTGCGGATGGTGTTGCCCGTGCCGTCGACGTTCCACAGATTGCTCAATGGCGTGGCGGCATATTCCGTCGCATGCTCGGTAAAATAATAGGCGCCCACGACATAGTCGAACCCGTTCGAGCTACCGACCGCCTGGAGTTCCTGGCTGAACTGATGCTGGCGCAGGAACGAAAGGCTGTAGCGGCTGAAATTCGCGTTGGGTGCGAAAGTGCTGCGCGCCGCGCCGCCCGAATTGTCCCACTGGTCGGTCGAAACGCCGCGCCACGCGGTGATCGAGCGCAGTTCGAGCCACGGCGCCACCGCGTACTTCAGATTGGCCGAGACACCGTGGGTGATGTCGACGCTCGGTTGCTGCGGTACGCCGATGTCGGCCACTGCCTGCCGATTCGGGCGAACCTTTTCCTGCGGCGCGAGTGGCGCAATACAAATTGGCTTGGTCGAACCGGCGGCGATCGTGCCACCGCAGGCGACCCCGCCGGTGGCGGCGGTCATCAGCGTGTAGACCGGCGCCGCACCCGCGGCGGCGGTGTTGACGTAGACGCCGACCGGGTAATTGTTCGGGTTGTAGCTCAGCAACTGGCTGTAGTTCGGCGTGTTCTCGTCTTTGGCATAGTCGTAGGCAAAGTCCGCCGTGAAGCCCTGGAACGGAGTCCAGCGGGCGGCCGCGCGGCCTCCCTTGCGGTCGTAGAAATTCCAGCCGGTCGAACCCGCGAGCGGATCCTTCACGGTCGGATCCTGGTGCTGGTAGACGCCATCGAGCTTGACCGCGATATTGTAAAACGCCGGCAGGTCGAGATGGATCTCGCCGGTGCGGCTGCCATAATTGCCGACGCCGCCCTCGATGCGCCCGCCGAGTTCGCCGGTCGGGGCCTTGGTCACGAGCGAGAGCGCGCCACCCTCGGTGTTACGGCCGAACAACGTCCCTTGCGGGCCCTTGAGCACCTCGATCCGCTCAATGTCGAACAGAGCCGCGTTGAGGCCTTGCGTTTTTCCGAGCGCGACGCCGTCGATATAGACGCTGACGCCACCGTCACGGGCAGTCTGGTTCTGGTCGTAGGGGACGATGCCACGGATGCCGATGGTCAGCGCCGACTGGCGCGCTTCGAACGTGGCGACGCGCAACGACGGCACCGAACCGTCGGCCAGGTTGAACAGGCTGAGGACGTGGCGTTCGGTCAATGCCTGGTTGTCGAGCACGCTGATCGAGATCGGCGTCTTCTGAAGGTTGGTTGCACGCTTCGTCGCGGTAACCACGATGTCGGCCAGACCGTCGTTATTGGCGGTCTGGTCTGACGGCGCCGCAGCGGCATCCTGTGGCGCAGCGGCAGGGGTCGCCGCCGGTGCCTTCGGGTCTTCGGCGGCGAAAGCCGGACTCGCGGTAACCGCGATCAGCGCGCTGGCCAGCAGCGTGCTCCGCAAGGTCGAGATCCCCATTTAAATAGCTCCACTGGGTAAGGCGGCGGCTGGTTGCCGTCCGTCCGTTCGCGACGATCGTTCTGCGAGTCGGTGATTCCCGCCCGCCACGTCGTCGCGTTGGCCCCTATGAGTGGATTGCGTCGGCGCAGTTGCACTTGCGTGACTCCACCATGGCTATTTGATGAAAGTCCTGTGACAATCCGGGAGCGGAGCGCGGGATTTCAATGGCGTGCTCCGCTCCAGTTATTTGCGGTCGCAGCATTTTCTTGTGGAAAACCGCTCGCCACTTTTCGCAGCGACGCCCGAAAATGTCACGAATCCCAGCCCCAGGGCCGCTCGCGGAACCACTTGGTAATGACGTACTTCGTGCCGGCGCGCACCTTCATGCCTTGATGGATGGTGCTCGGATTGGGGCTGCCGTCGGAGCGCCGATTGTTCCAGCAAAGCAATTTGCCGGTTTCGGGCTGGACGATCTTGTCGATCGCCTTGAACCGCGTGGCGCCGCCGGCCTCGGGCTCGTTCAGATAGATCATCGCGGTCCAGGTGCGGTTGCCGGCGACCGATGTATAGGTGTGGAAGTCGATGCCGTCGGGTTCGAAATAGTCGGTGTGCGCCTTGAACTCCTGGCCGACGGCGTAACGCTGGCCCTGGATCGGTTCGCCATGCGCCGGGTCGAGACCCATGAACGCGACGATGCGGCTTTCGAGTTCGGCGACCAGCGGAATCGCCGCGTCGAGGTCGCACGTCTCGCTGGTGCGGAAGGCATCGTCGCCGTTGAAATCCGATATGGTCGATGGCCGTCGCTGCGCATCGATCAGGGCGATCAACCCGCGGCACATCTCGGCATCGATGAAGCCGCGCTTCTGGAACAGCGTCAGTTTCGGGCTCGGTGTGCGCTGCACTCGCGGATGCGCCACGATATGCGCGACGACCGGCTCCGACGGGTGGCCCGAACCGAGATTGAGGGGCGGGACGGGCTGGGTGGTCGACATGGCGATCAACCTAGCCAAATGATAGTATGTCGTCAGCCTTGACCTGCACCGGTAGGTGCCGCTAGGGGCGCGCGTTCACGGCGACCGTAGTTCAATTGGTTAGAGCGCCGGCTTGTGATGCCGGAAGTTGCGGGTTCAAGTCCCGTCGGTCGCCCCATCATCCCAGCCATTTTAGCGCTCGCGGCGCATTCGGGCTGGCCATTGCCGCTCTAAAACAATATTACGCGGCTTAGTAATTTTCTTTGCCAGGCCGGAGCGAGCATGACATCCGTTTGGGACCTCCCCGATTTCGACGACCATGAGGGCGTCCATCTGTTTCGCGATCCCGCAGCGGGGCTGACCGCGATCATCGCGGTGCACTCCACGCATCTGGGGCCAGCGGCGGGCGGTGTGCGGTTCTGGCATTATGCCGATGCCAATCGGGCGATTACCGATGCGCTCAGGCTGTCGCGCGGGATGAGTTACAAGAATGCGATGGCCGGACTTCCGCTGGGCGGCGGCAAGGGTGTCGTGCTGGCCTCGAAGCCGGGCGAGTCGATCAGCCAGGCACAGCTCGAGGCGTTCGGCGCCGCGGTCGAGTCGCTCGGCGGGCGCTACGTGACGGCCGAGGATGTCGGCATGTCCGAGGCGAGCATGAAAGTCATCGCGACGCGTACCAAGCACGTGTCGGGCCTGCCGGTCGCGGCGGGCGGCGCCGGCGGCGATCCCGGCCCGTTCACGTCGAGCGGCGTCTATCAGGGCGTCAAGGCGGCGGCGAAGCGTGGCCTCGGCGTCGATTCGATGGCGGGCGTCCATGTCGCGATCCAGGGGGTGGGCAGTGTCGGCGGCGGTCTCGCACGCTTGCTGGCCGCCGATGGGGCCAAGCTGACGCTCGCCGACGTCAACGTCGACAAGGCAAAGGCGCTGGCCGCGGAACTCGGCGCCGCGACGGTGCCGACCGAAGAGATCCTCACGCTCGAAGCCGATATCGTCAGCCCCAACGCGCTCGGCGCCATTCTGACCGCCGACACGATCGCCGCGCTCAACACCAAGGTGATCGCCGGCGGGGCCAACAACCAGCTCGCGACGCGAGAGGACGGCTCCAGGCTCCACGCGCGCGGCATTCTCTATGCGCCCGATTACGTGATCAACGCCGGCGGCATCATCAACGTCGGCCTGGAATATCTCGGCCAGGGCGACCGCGCCGAGGTCGAGGCGCGCATTGCGCGGATTCCCGAGCGCTTGGTCGAAGTGTGGGACGAAAGCGACCGCACCGGCCAGCCGGCCTCCGACGTCGCGGACGCCATCGCGCGGCGACTGATCGGGCGGGGCTGAGGCGGAGCAGGGCGTCGCCGCGCGGTGACCGTAGCGAAATGTGGCCATGACGGTTCGTCTGGTGGCGATATAAGTAGATGGACGGGGTGACTGCCGGTCGATCTTTGCGTAGGGCCGTCACCCGTGGCTAGCCTGCACGCCCTCGCCAATCCCGCGCGTTTCCTGCGCCTGGCACGTCCGCTGACGCCGGCCTTCCTGCTGGCGGGCGCGGTGCTGACCTTGTTTGGCTGCTGGGCTGGTCTGACGCAGACACCGCCCGATTATCTGCAGGGCGACAGCGTGCGGATCCTCTACATCCACGTGCCGACGGCATGGCTCGGCATGGGCGGATGGAGCGGGATCGCCGTCGCCAGCCTGTCCTATCTCGTCTGGCGTCATCCGCTGGCACGCGTCGCCGCGCGCGCGATTGCCTTGCCCGGCGCGGTGTTCGCGTTCCTGTGCCTCGCCACCGGATCGATCTGGGGGCGGCCGACCTGGGGCACCTGGTGGGAATGGGACGGGCGGCTGACCAGCATGCTGCTGCTGTTCTTCGTCTATCTCGCTTACATGGCGCTGGCGCGTGCCGACGCCGACCGTGGCGGGGACGGGCGGCTGCCGGCGATCTACGGCATTGCGGGGACGGTGTTGTTGCCGATCATCCGCTATTCGGTGGTGTGGTGGAACACGCTCCACCAGGGCGAAAGCATCGGATTGACCAGCTCGACGATCGACTCCTCGATGCTGTGGCCGCTCTGGTTCACGCTCTCTGGCTTCACTTTACTGTTCGCGGGCATCGTGCTGATGCGGATGCGCGCGATGCTGGCGCGCGAACGGCGCGAGGCGCGGATGCGGAGGATGGCGGCATGAATCAGTGGCTGTTCGTCGCGGCGGCGTATGCCCTCACGCTCGGCGCGACGATCGCGCTGATCGGCTGGAGCTATGTCGCGATGCGCGCGGTGGAGCGCGAGCGCAAGTGAAGCCGAAGCATCAGCGACTATGGCTCGCAGGGCTGGCGGTCCTGGCGATCGCCGGGGCAAGCGGTCTGGCCTTGTCCGGGCTCAAGGATCAGGCGGCGTTTTTTTACGCGCCGTCCGACGTGAAGAAGCAGGGGCTGCCATTGGGCAAGGCCGTTCGGCTCGGCGGCCTGGTCGAGGCCGGGTCGATCAAGCGTGCTGCCGACGGCGTCACGCTCGATTTCGTGGTGACCGACGGCGCCGCCACTACGCCCGTCAGTTTCAAGGGCATCGCGCCCGATCTGTTTCGTGAGAAATCGGGCGTCGTCGCGGAAGGGCAGTTCCAGCCCGACGGCAGCTTCGTTGCGACCAATCTGCTCGCCAAGCACGACGAGAAATACCAGCCGCCCGAAATGGCTGGCAAACTGCACGAGACGAGGTCGCTCAAGCAATGATCGCCGAAGGGGGACTGGCGGCATTGTGGCTCGCCGCCGTGATGGCGGTGTTGCAGCTCGTGCTCGCGTCGAGCGCGGTGATTGGCGGTCGCGCGGAAATGGCGCGGGCGGTGCGTCCGGTGGCGATCGCGCAAGGCGTGCTGACGGCGCTGGCGATGCTGTGCCTGATCCTGGTGTTCGTCCAGTCCGACATGTCGGTCCTGCTCGTCGCCGAGAACAGCCATTCGCTCAAGCCGATGATCTACAAGATCGCCGGCGCGTGGGGAAATCATGAAGGGTCGATGCTGCTCTGGGTGACGATCCTGGGGCTGGCCGGCGGCGCTGTCGCGATCTTCGAACGGCGGCTCGATCCGCGGACGCTCAACGCCACGATCGGGGCGCAGGCGCTGATCTCGATGGGGTTCTACGCCTTCCTGCTGTTCGCCTCCAATCCGTTCGCCCGGCTGTTTCCGTCGCCGCCCGACGGCAACGGCCTCAATCCGTTGCTCCAGGACCCCGGCTTGGCGTTCCATCCGCCGACCTTGTACGTCGGTTATGTCGGCATCTCGGTCGCTTTCTCGTTCGCGGTCGGCGCGCTGGTCACGCGCGATGTCGGGCCGGCCTTTGCCCGCGCGATGCGGCCCTGGGTGCTCGGTGCGTGGATCTTCCTGACGATCGGCATCACCGCGGGCAGCTATTGGGCCTATTACGAGCTCGGCTGGGGCGGCTGGTGGTTCTGGGATCCGGTCGAGAATGCCAGCCTGATGCCGTGGCTGGCGGCGACCGCATTGCTCCATTCGGTGTCTGTGCTGGCGACGCGCGACGGCTTGCGCGCCTGGACGATCATGCTGGCGGTGGTGGCCTTTTCGATGAGCATGATCGGGACCTTCCTGGTCCGCTCGGGGATTTTGACCAGCGTGCACGCCTTTGCCGTCGATCCGAAGCGCGGCGCGTTCCTCCTGGCATTGCTGGCGATCTATATCGGTGGCGCGCTGGCGCTGTTCGCCGCACGGATCGGTACCGTGCGGCAGGGCAATACGTTCGCGCTGGTCAGCCGCGAGGGCGCGTTGGTGGTCAACAACCTGCTCTTGTCGGTGATCCTGGGAATCGTGCTGATCGGTACGCTCTATCCGCTCGCCGCGGCGGGCTGGGGCGTGCAATTGTCGGTCGGCAAGCCGTTCTTCGACAAGACCGTCGGGCCGGTGGCGCTGGCGCTGGTCGTGTTCATCGCAATCGGGCCGTTGCTGCGCTGGCGACGCGACGAGCCGCAGGCGCTGCTCAAGCGGATGACCTGGCCGGTCGCGGCATCGTGCGCGGCGCTGATCGTGCTGGTGCCGTTCGCCTGGGGTGCGGGAATCCTGCCGCTGGCGGCATTGGTCCTCGCCGCGGGGCTCGCGGTGGCCAGCGTCGCGCCGTTATGGGGGCGCAATTTGCGCCGCACGCCGCTGTTCACCTGGGGCATGGTAGTCGCGCATCTGGGCGTCGCGGTAAGCTTGGCCGGAATGGCGAGCGACAGCGCCTTCACCAAGGAGACCTTGGCCGTGTTGCGCCAAGGCGAGACGCGTGCCGTCGGGCCATATCTGGTGACGATGACCGGCATCCGCCCGGTGGTCGGACCCAATTGGTCGGCAATCGCCGCCGATCTCAGCATCCGCCGTGGCGAAGGTGCCACGCCGTTCATGCTGTCGCCGCAGTCGCGCTTCTTTGCGAGCCCGCCGACGACGACCAGCGAAAGCGCGATCGCGACGCGGCTCGATGGGCAGCTCTATACCGTGCTCGGTCAGCCGGACGGCAAGGGCGGTTGGCAAGTCCGCTTATGGTGGAAGCCGTTCGTCACCTTGATCTGGCTGGGTGGCGCGCTGATCGGGTTGGGCGGCGCCTTGTCGTTCGTCGGACGGATTCGCCGCCGCAAGCGCGCGGTGTACGAAGAATATGAGGAGGCGGCGGCGTGAGGCGCGTGCTGCTCTGGCTGCCGCTCGTGTTGTTCGCGGCCTTGTTCGGGCTGGTCGCGCTGGGGCTGTTCAAGCCGGCGGACCGCACCGTGCGCTCGGCGATGGTCGACAAGGCGCTGCCCGATTTTGCATTGCCGGCGATGTTGCCGACCAAGCCGGGCGTCGCGCGCACGAGCTTCGGCGGCGGCAAGCCGCGCCTGATCAACGTCTTCGCCAGCTGGTGCGTGCCCTGCATCGCCGAGGCGCCGGAGCTGATGAAGCTGAAAGCCGCCGGCGTGCCGATCGACGGCGTTGCGATCAACGATACGCCCGAGGCGGTGCGGAAGTTTCTCGATCGCAACGGCGACCCTTATCAGCGGATCGGCAACGACAAGGCCAGCCAGGTGCAGATCGCCTTGGGCTCGTCGGGCGTGCCGGAGACGTTCCTGATCGACGGGCACGGGCGGATCGTGCGGCAATATGTCAGCAATTTGCAGTCGGATCAGGTCGACGACATCCTGAAGACGTGGCGGGGGATGCGATGAGATTCTCCAAACGTCATGCCGGGCTTGTCCCGGCATCCACCGTGAAGCGGGCGAGGTGCGTGGAGTCGGGAGGTTCGCGCTTGCGGCAGGGTAGAACCCGGCACAGGGCCGGGATGACGATAGTCTTTGCTCTTCTAATCGCCGCCCCAGCGCTCGCCCAGAAAGCGCCGCTTGCCGACACCCAGCTCAGCGATCCGGCCAAGGAAGCGCAGGCCAAGGCGTTGATGGAGACGATCCGCTGCGTCGAATGCCAGGGCCAGGCGATCGCCGACAGCAACGCCGACATCGCCGGCAACATGCGCTCGCTGATCCGCGAGCGGATCAAAGCCGGCGAGAGCCCGGAACAGGTGCGCGCCTGGCTGATCCAGCGCTACGGCGATTATATCAGTTATGACCCGCCATTGGGCGGCGCGACCTGGCCACTCTGGGCAGCACCTTTCGTGCTGCTCGTAATCGGAATCGCGATCGCGCGGTCGAGCTTCAGGAGGAAGCGCTGATGGGCTGGATCATGCTCGCGCTGATCGGTCTGACCACCGCGGCGTTGCTTGCCGTACTCGGCCTGCCGCGGCTGCTGTGGCCGCTTGCGGGCGCAGCACTGATGCTGGGCGCGGCCGGCTATGCCTGGCAGGGTCAGCCCGACCTGGCGGCGCAACCGGTTGCAGCGGATGCGGTCAAATTGCCACCGAGCGAAGCGTACAAGAAACTGCGCGACACCTTCTTTGGTCGCTTCGGTGGCGAGTCGATGTATTTCGGCATTTCGGACGTCGCGCTGACCAATGGCGATCCGGACTTCGCCGCGCGCGCGATGACCGGCGGGGTCGATTATGCCCCGCAGAACGCGGCGATGTGGAGCGAACTCGGCAACGTGATCGCGCTGCACGATCGCGGCGTGGTGTCGCCGGCGTCGCTGCTTGCCTATCGCCGCGCGATGATGCTGGCGCCGCAGAATCCGGGGCCGCCCTTGTTCCTCGGCCTCGCTTACATCCGCGCCGGGGAATTCGCGAAAGCCCGGCCGCTATGGAAACACGCGCTGGATTTGACCCCAAAGAATGCGAGCTATCGCGACGAGATCGTGCGCCGGTTAGCGATGCTCGACATGCTGCTCGCCGAAATCGCCCGCGAACAATCCGCCCAGCGCTGAGCGCGGGGCGGATCGTCGGGGGGCTGCCGCCTGATCAGGCGTGCCAGGCCTCGAACGGGAGGTCGAGTGCTTCCGCCACCGCCTGGTGGGTGATCTTGCCCTTGTAGACGTTGAGCCCGTTGGCGAGATGCGCATCGGCCTTCATCGCCGCCTCGGCGCCGAGGTTGGCGAGCTTGAGCGCGAAGGGCAGGGTGGCGTTGTTGAGCGCGAACGCCGAGGTCCGCGCGACCGCGCCCGGCATGTTGGCGACGCAATAATGGATCACGCCATCGACCTCGAACACCGGATCTTCATGCGTCGTCGCATGGCTGGTTTCGAAGCAGCCGCCCTGGTCGATCGCGATGTCGACCAGCACCGAGCCGCGCTTCATCGTCTTGACCATCTCGCGCGTCACGAGCTTGGGCGCCGCCGCGCCGGGAACCAGCACCGCGCCGATCACGAGGTGCGCGTTTTTGACCGCCTGCGCGATCGCCGACTTCGAGGCATATTGCGTCTTGATCTGGCTCGAGAAGAACATGTCGAGCTCGGCCAGACGGTCGTTGTTGATGTCGTAGATAGTGACGTCGGCGCGCATGCCGACCGCCATCTGCGCGGCGTTGACGCCGGAGACGCCGCCGCCAAGGATCGCGACCTTGGCCGGCGCCACGCCGGGCACGCCGCCGAGCAGGACGCCGCGGCCGCCCTGTTCCTTTTCGAGATAATGCGCGCCGACCTGGACCGACATGCGGCCGGCGACTTCCGACATCGGCTTCAATAGCGGCAGGCCGCCGCGCGCCGCGGTGACCGTCTCGTACGCGATGCAGGTCGCGCCCGACTTCATCAGGCCCTCGGCCTGGGGCTTGTCGGCGGCGAGGTGGAGATAGGTGAAGAGGACGTGGCGCGGCTCGAGCATCGCCACTTCCTGCGGCTGCGGCTCCTTGACCTTCACGATCATGTCCGACTCGGCGAACACGGTCTTCGCATCGGGCACGATCCGCGCACCGGCGTCGATATAGGCCTGGTCCTCGAAATCGATGCCCATGCCGGCCTTGGTCTCGACGATCACTTCGTGGCCGGCGGCATGGAGTTCCGCGACAGACGACGGGGTCAAGCCGACGCGATATTCGTGATTCTTTATTTCCTTGGGGACACCGACTCGCATGTGAACTCTCCTGAGGGGTTTGGCTGCAAATAGCGCCGACGAGGCGAGAGAGGTTCGCAAGTTTTTTGACAGCAGCGACCCCTGGCAGGATATGTTTGCGTGATTATATCTCTGTGAGAGAAAAATGCTCGACCATCTCGATCGCAAGATCCTCAAACAACTCGTCGTCAATTCGGACCTGACAAGTGCGGAACTCGGCGAGGCGGTAGGCCTGTCGGGAAGCGCTGCGCATCGCCGCGTCGGCAGCCTGCGCGATCGCGGGCTGATCGCGGGGTTCCGCGCGGTGCTGTCGCATGAGGCGCGGGGGCATCCCGCGGTGGTCATGGTCAACGTCACGCTCCGCGACCAGCGGCAGGAGACGATGGCGGCATTCGAGTCAGAGATTAAAGAATGTCCGGAAGTACGCGACTGTTTCCTGATGAGCGGCGAGGCCGATTACATGCTCCATGTCGAGGTGACGCGCGACGACAGTTTCGAGCGGATCCACCGCGAGACGCTGTCGCGCCTGCCCGGCGTGACGCGGCTGGCGTCGCATTTCGTCATTCGCGAAGTCATCCGTCGCCCGTGAGCGGCCGGCTGACCCATAACGAGCGTGCGCATCCAATGCCCCGTTGCGGGCGTTCCTATGCAATGCTAGGGCGCCGCCACCGTAAACAGGGGCTTCATACGGTCATCATGACCTTTCGTGCGAACGCGCGGCGCTTGCCGTGAGCGCGGCCACTCCTTCCATCGCAGTAACCGACGGGCACGGCGACGACGCGCACGCCGGCCACGCGCATGCGCATGGCAATGACGGGCTTATCAAGCTCGCCGTCGGCGCGATCGGCATCGTGTTCGGCGATATCGGCACCAGCCCGCTTTACGCGTTCCGCGAGACGTTCGCCGGCCATCACAAGCTCAGCCTCGACCATGCGCATATCATGGGCGTCACCAGCCTGATGTTCTGGTCGATGATGGTGGTGGTGACGATCAAGTACGTCGCCATCATCATGCGCGCCGACAATAAGGGGGAGGGCGGCAGCCTGGCGCTGCTCGCGCTCATTTCCAGCAAGGCGCAGACCAAGAAATGGACCGCCGGCATCATCCTGCTCGGTGTGTTCGCGACGTCGCTTTTCTATGGCGACTCGATGATTACGCCGGCGGTATCGGTCTTGTCGGCCGTCGAAGGCCTCGCGGTGGCGCAGCCGGGTATGGCGCATTTCGTCCTGCCGATCGCGATCGCGATCCTGATCTTCCTGTTCGCGATCCAGCAGAGCGGCACGGCCAAGGTCGGGCTGTTCTTCGGCCCGATCATGCTGTTCTATTTCCTGACGATCGCGCTGCTCGGCGCGCTCAGCGTCGCCAAGTCGCCCGGAGTGCTGTGGGCATTCTCGCCAACCTATGCCGTCGAATTCTTCCTGCTCGATCCGGTCCGCGCCTTCCTCGCGCTGGGCTCGGTGGTGCTGGCGGTGACCGGTGCCGAAGCGCTCTATGCCGATATGGGGCATTTCGGGCGCAAGCCGATCGGCATGTCCTGGCTGTGCTTCGTGCTCCCGGCGCTGATCCTCAATTATATGGGGCAGGCGGCGCTGCTGACGCGCGACGGTGCGCCCGCGCTGGAAAGCCCGTTCTATCTGTTGGCGCCGGTGTGGTTGCAGCTCCCGCTCGTCATCCTGGCGACCGCCGCCGCGGTGATCGCGTCGCAGGCGGTGATCTCGGGCGCCTTCTCGGTGACGCAGCAGGCGATCCAGCTCGGCTTCGTGCCGCGCCTGCGGATCGAACATACCAGCGCGGCGACGGCGGGGCAGATCTATATCCCGCTGATCAACTGGATGCTGATGACGATGGTCATCATCCTGGTGTTGTTCTTCCGCACCTCGTCCAATCTGACCAGCGCGTACGGCATCGCGGTCACCGGCGCGATGACGATCGATACCTGCCTATTGGCGGTCGTGCTGTTCCGGCTGTGGCATTGGCCGAAATGGGCGGCGATCCCGCTGCTCGGGCTCTTCTTCCTGGTCGACGGCGCGTATCTGACCGCCAATCTGACCAAGATCCCCGATGGCGGCTGGTTCCCGCTCCTGGTCGGGCTGATCGTCTTCACCATCCTGACGACTTGGGCCAAGGGCCGGCATCTGATGATGGCCCGGCTGCGCGAGGCGGCGATGCCGATCAAGGTGTTCATCTCGTCGGCCGCCACCTCGGCAACGCGGGTGCCCGGCACCGCGGTGTTCATGACCTCGACCGCCGACGGCGTGCCGCACGCGCTGCTCCATAACCTCAAGCACAACAAGGTGCTGCACGAGCGCATCGTTCTGCTGACGGTCAAGATCGCCGACGTGCCGTTCGTGCGCCAGGTCGAGCGGGTCAAGCTCGATCATCTCGGCCATGGCTTCCACCGTCTGGTGCTGCGTTACGGCTTCATGGAGGAGCCCGACGTTCCGGCGGCGTTGGCCTTGGTCACCGGCTGCGGCGACAAGTTCAAGATGATGGACACCAGCTTCTTCCTCGCGCGCCAGACGTTGTTGCCGTCGAGCAAGCCGGGCATGGCGATCTGGCGCGAGAAGCTGTTCGCCTGGATGCTCCGCAACGCCGAAAGCGCGATGGAATTCTTCCGCCTGCCGACCAACCGGGTGGTCGAGGTGGGGAGCCAGGTCGAGATCTGAGACTTCCGGCTACAAATAGCCGTCACCCCCGCGAAAGCGAGAGCACATCTCCGGAGGTTGCGCGGCGGATGAAGGCAGGAGACGGGTTCCCGCTTTGGCGGGAATGACGGAGGAGGGAATGCAGCCGCCGGCACCGATCATCGTGACTGCGAGCATGGGGCGAGAGGATCAATCGTGGCTCAATGCGCAACGGCAGGCCTATTTCCCGCCGGAACGCAATTTCCTCGCCGCTCATCTGACGATGTTCCACCATTTGCCGCCGTCGCTGGCGGACGAAGTGCGGCAACGGCTCGGCGACCTGGCACGGGAAGGAGCGCCGGCCGCGCGCATCGCCGGACCGATCTCGCTCGGCCGCGGGGTTGCCTATCGTATCGACTCCCCCGAACTGGAGGACCGCCGCGCTTGGCTCGCCGATTGCTGGGCCGATGTGCTGACGCCGCAGGACCGCGCGCCGTGGCGCCCGCACGTCACGATCCAGAACAAGGTCGAGCCGCAAGAGGCGCGGGCATTGTTCGAGCGCGTGAGGCGCGACTTTCGGCCGATGCCGCTCGAAATAGCCGGTTTCGCCAGCTGGTATTATCGCGGCGGACCCTGGGAGACGCTCTCGCGCCACATGGTCGCTTGACCGCATCGGGAGCGCTACTTATAGGCCGCCGCTCGCGGCAACGCGGGCCTTTCGGGGCGGAGTAGCTCAGCTGGTTAGAGCACGGGAATCATAATCCTGGGGTCGGGGGTTCAAGTCCCTCCTCCGCTACCACCTCAAGCACTTGGCTTGATCCTTTGGTGGCTCTGACCCCGGTTGACCGGGGCGCGGCGGCGGGTTGCTGGCCGGTGGCAACCGACAGCACGGCGGCCAGGCTTCCCAATACTTCGACCCTTGCGCCGTTGGGCGCGGCGGGGTCGTCGGTAATCGTCACCGAATCGATCAGCGCGCGGATCGCCGGCAGGAAGCGCGCGGCCCTGTCGCCGCGGGTGATGGCGTCGCCGATCAGGCCGATGCGGCGGCGATATTGCTCGACGATCTGCGGGTGCAGGATGATCGGCGGCAGCGCCTGATGCTCGGCGAGCTGGGCCTCGGCGATGGCCAGCGCCTCGCGCCGGCCGGCGATCGCGTCCCTGACCTCCGCCATGTCCATCCCGCCCGCGAGCGCGGCGACGAGGTTGGCGATTTCCCCTTTCAGCTGGTCGACGCGCGCTTCCGCCTTGCGCAGGCCCTGCGCCATCGCCTTGCGCTGCTCGGCGCGGGCTTCGTGGTATCTTTTCACCACCCTAGCGACGACGTCGGGGTGCAGCAGCTGCTCGCGCAACCCGGTCAGCACGCGCGACTCGAGGTCGGCGGTGGCGATGCGGCGCGGGTTGGCGCAGATGCCGGCCGAGCGGTGGCCGCGGCATCCCCATTTGCCGCGATCGATGACGATATAGGCGTGACCGCACGTCCCGCACCGGACCAGCCCCGACAGCATGTGCTTGGGGCGGACCAGCTGGCGGAACGGGATATGCGCGCGCGCCTCACGCCGGCGCTGGATTTCCTGCCACGTCGGCTCGTCGACGATGCGCAGATGCTCGGCCAGTTCCTCGACCCGTTCCTCGAGCTTGTTCGGTCGGCTCAGCCGGCGCCGCGTCTCGGGGTCCTTCACCATGCGGACCCGGTTGTAATGGATGCGGCCGGCATAGGCCGGGTTGTGGAGGATGCCGTTGGCGCGACCGCGCGAGCCGTTGAGCGTCGACGACGTCCACAGCCCGCCGCGTGGGCCGCGCACGCCCTCGCGGTTGAGGCGATGGGCGATCGCCTTGGTGCTGTCGCCGGCCAGCGCCTCGGCGAAGATGCGGCGGATGATCGCGGCTTCCTCCTCGACGATCACGCGGTGGCCGCGCTCGACGCTGCCGTCGTCGTGCAGCACCGGCGCCGGCCGATAGCCGTAGCACAGCCCGCCCGGCACGCGCCCGCGCGACACCGCGCCGCGCTGGCCGCGCCGGATCTTGCTGGCCAGTTCCTTGACGAACAAAGCGTTCATCGTGCCGAGCATGCCGACGTGGAGCTCGGTCACTTCGCTTTCGCTGATCGTGCACAGCCGGACGTCGGCGAATTGCAGCCGCTGGAAAATATGCGCGGTGTCGGCCTGGTTGCGCGACACGCGGTCGAGCGCCTCGGCCAGCACGACGTCGAACGAGCGGGCATCGGCGGCGGCGAGCAGGGCGTTGAGCCCGGGTCGGTTGTTGGTGGTGCCGGAAATGGCGAGGTCGGAATAGACCTCTACGACCTGCCAGCCCTGACGCTCGGCGTAATCACGGCAGACGCGAAGCTGATCCTCGGCCGATCGCGCGTTCTGCAGGTCGGTGGAGAAGCGGGCGTAGATCGCGGCGCGCGTGGCTGGATTGGGCGGCATGCGGAACGGCTCCATGGCGTTGCGACTCGGCCGCGTGATCCTCGGCGGCCATGTCCTCGGCAATGGCTAGCGCCAGATCGAGGATCAGGTCACCCGATAACGACGGAGGCGCAAAGGCGAAGGTCACGCGGCGGCGCCGAATAGCGGGCCGGCTGCCGGCATCCGTTGGCGGCCGGACTGGGGAAGCGTGGGCGTCGACGGTGCGGCGCGCTCGGCGGCGATGCGCGCGCGGATCGCGAGGGTGGCGGTGTGGCAAAAGACGATCTGCGGCGTGTCGATCGCCGGCGAGACCGGATCGAAATGCCAGGCGATCGCGGCGAGCGCCCGGGCGGTTTCCTGCGCCTGCTGGTCGCGCGACCGGGCCAAAGCGCGATCGGTGGCCCGGCGGGTGGTATCGGCCAGGTCGGCGCGAAATGCGGTCCAGGGGACCGCGACGGCGCCGATCGCGCGGTGATTGCGGGCGGCATCGAGGATGGCCGCGATGCTCGCCATTGACGCGATACGCGGATCCTCGGGCGTCAGCGCGGCGACGCGGTCGGCGTGGAGCCGGGTGGCGACGCTCGCGAGGGTGGCGAGGTCGCTAGCGAGGTCGGGGCGGTCAGGCGCGGACATCGGTTTCGGCGCAATTGGCAATGGTTTCGCTCAGAGTAGCGCGAAGATCGGTTACGTTGCGCTCCAACTCTGCGGTGCGGTTTCGACCATGAAAGCTGCTGGCATCCATCGCATTTCGTGATCGGGCGAGGTCGCTCTCGGCCTGGCGCAGTTTCTCCGTCACCTCGGCGCGCGCATTGACCGGCCACAGGTCGTCGCGTGCTATACCGACGAATGTCACCATGCGCGTTTCGTCGGGGAGGTTTCTTCGCCTGTCGAATAGCACAACAGGGAATCCGGCTTGATCGATGTGGTCGATCGTACCCAGGCCATATACCCTATGACCGACTCGGTCGGTTGGCTTGAACATCGGTGTGTGCACAACGACTTCCGTGGTCATCGCCATCTGCGCGATCGTGACGACAAGGTCCGAGGGCACAAGGCACAGCTTGCCCTGCTTTATCCGGCTGGCGAGGCCGTGGAGATATTCCGCGCGCGCCGGGGCGCGTTCACCGACCGACCGCAGGCACGCGGCAATGGCATCGCGGGCTTCCTGCTCGCTCGCCATCACAGCCATCCCGCAAGCAGGGCGCGCACGCCCTGGCCGACGAACATCAGCGTCATCGCCACGACGACGCCCATCGTCATGCGGTCGACGATCCGCTCGGCGCGCGATGGCGGCTCGGGCTGGCGCAGGCGGCAAGGCCGGATCGGCTGCGTTTTGGCGGTCGCCTCCCGCAACAGCAGGTGCGAGGCCGGCGCATCGGCCGGGCGCTCGCGTGGCGGGAGGTCGAGGGCGGTCATGCCAGCAACTCCCGCCCGCTCGCAATGGCCCATGCCCAAGCCCCGACCGCTACGCCGGTCCAATATGAACCGATGGACGTGTGACCGCCGCTTGCGATGGTGATGAGCGATCCGGCCAACGCAATCGCGCATGCGACGACCGCCCCTAAAAACAAGCGCTTCATCACGCGGCCACCTTGACCGGCAGCAACTGCAGGTCGACGCAGCGTTGCGCGCGGCCGTCGACCTTGCGGACGGTGGCGCCATGGCCCTTGAGGTTGAGGAAGTGGCCGAACGCCATGCGCGACGGGGTCTGGTATTCCTCGACGCCGCGGGCGCGGGCGAAGGTCAGGAAGTCGCGATAGAGGTCCTCGGTCGGGGTCGGGCAGGCGTCGCCCTCAAGCCCGGTCGCCCGCTCGGCATACCAGCGGTCCATCGGCTGGTCGGGCAGGCTGGCGTCGCTCAGCTGGTCGAGGTCGACGGTGCGGGTCAGCAGCGGGCGGCCGATGCCCTGGACCAGGCGGCGGCCATCGGGCTCGACGCGGATGATGCGCACGCGGCGATCGCCGAGCAGCGCCTCGCTGCCGGGATAGGGGAAGTCTGCGGGTGCCTTGAGCATGATGCCCTCCGTTGTGAACGGCGGCAATCGATAATGAGAAATATCCAATGCGTCAACCGCGCCATTGGAAAAGTCTGCGGCGCGCCCGGAATGGCGGCGTGCTATCGCGTCGACGCGGGACTGTTTCGGGGAGGCGGGCCATGTGGCTGGCGGCTGCAGCGGCGGCGACCGCGTTCAACCTGGTGTGCACCGGGTCGGTGACGACCCAGGGCGGCGTGCAGGACGGGTCGGCGCCCTATCGCATCGTTTATCGGATCGATCTGGCGCGCGGCAAATATTGCGAGGACGCATGCCGGCTGATGCGCGACATCTACGAAGTGCAGCCGGCGCGCATCACGCTCGACCAGCGGGGCAATCCCGCGCCGGGCGCGACGGACTATTCGATCAACGTGATCCAGCGCGACAGCGGCGAGCAGACGATCCTGACGGCAAGCGGACGCGATGGCGCGCGCTTCTATGAAAAGTCGGCTGGGTGGTGCGAGGCGGGCCCTTTCACCGGCTTCCCCGAGGTTCGAACCAAATTCTAGCCTAGAAGCTGACCAGCTCGCGCCATGGCACCCAGCGGTGGATCGCGGCGACCTCGCGGGCGCTGAGCCGGAATTGCAGCGGCGGATTGTACTGGCGCAGCTCGATATAGTCGGCGGCGCGGCGGACCAGTTCCTTGACCAGCACGCTCGACACCCGGCCCTCGCCCTCGTCGTCGCGCGCCATCAGCTGGACGATGACGATGTCGCCGATCGCCGGCCGCTGTTCGGGATCGACATAGACCGGATCGCCATCCTCGAACTTCGGTTCCATCGACGAGCCACGGAGCGTTAGCGAATAGACCGCCTTGCGGTCCTTCAGCGCCGGCGGGCGGCGGACCATGTCGATCACTTCGTCGAGATGGACGTCGATCGTCTCGGCGAAGCGCAGCGCGCCGTCGGCCTGGACCTCGAAATCGGCGGCCTGGGCGGTTCCGAGCATCGGCACGTCGCGGGGATCACCGGGGGCGGTGAACGGGGTGCGCGGCGATTGCAGCGCCATCAGCGGCGCGCCGTCGCGCTCGGTTTCAAGCGCGTGAAAATCGCTCAGGGTCATGCCGACCACGCCGAGCACGCGGGCGAGCAGGTCATAGCCCGGCTTGGTGCCCTTGCGGCGCACGTCGGTGAAGAAGCTGGCCGACACCTTCGCGCGGCGCGCCCATTCGGCCCAGCTGAGATCGGCCGGTTTGATCGAATCGAAAAGCTGCCAGAGCCGCGACGGCTCGGGGGAAATGTCGGGCCCGCCCATAAGCGTTGGGAATATCCCATGCTCCGCACCAAGGGCAGGTGAAGATATTTCCGCGAGCGGGGCTTGCATCATTGGAAATATCTCATTAAGCCACCGCTCCCATGACCACCATCCTTCCCAGTTCCGACCCCAACAAGGCGCTGTTGCAGAAGATCGAGGAATTCCTCGAGCGCACGCCCGGCATGTCGGCGACTCGCTTTGGCCTCGACGCGACCGGCGACGGCGCCCTGCTCACCAACCTTCGCGGCGGCCGGTCGGTCAGCCTCACGCTGGCCAACAAGCTGCTTGGGTTCATCGCCGATCACGATGCGGCGAATAGCGGAGAGGTCGCCTGCGAGTCTCCCGATAGCGGCGGCGATCGTATCGGCAGCGGAACGGCCGGGGAGGCGCAGGCAGCATGAGCACCGAGCGCGGCGTCCTGCTGACGCACAAGCAGATCGACCTGAAGAACGCGACCGACGCGGCGTTCGACGCGGCGGGCGGGCAGGACCGATTCGCCAAGGCGACCGGGCGGTCGCAGTCGAGCATGTCCGACGCGGCGTCGCTCGACACGCCGACCTTCCTGCGGCTCGACGTGATCGGCGACCTCGAGGATTACGGGCGCGGGCGGCCGGGCCATCCGCACATCACCCGCGCGCTGGCGCGGCGGCAGGGGTTCGAGCTGGTGCCGTCGGGCAGCAGCGGCGACGAAGCCAGCCTGCCGGCCCTGCTCGGCCAGCTGGGCAGCGAGGTCGGTGACGTGTTCCGCGTGCTGGCCGCGCGGGTCGGATCGTCCGCGCCGATGAGCGTGCGCGACCATGACGACGCGATGCGCGAGCTCAACGAATTGTCCGACGCCGTCGCCGCCTTGCGCCACGCGCTTGCCGTCAACCGGCCGGGCGGGGCGTCGTCCGGCTGATCGCCGGCGGTGATCGAACGGGCAGGAATTTCCATCGGGCATAAGGGGTTACCGGGGTGAGTGGGGAACAGATCGCAACCGCGCAGGCATCGCATCCGTCGATCAAGGGCGGCGCGCATCACCGCTTGTCGGTGAGTGATCTGCGCGCGTGGATCGCCGGCGCGCAGCCGCACGCGGTCGTCTCCTACGCGGTCGGCTACAATGCCGAACTGTTCGCCGGCCCCGGCGTCGCCCAGGCGATGCGCGACTATGAGGCGCTGGGCTTCGTCTATCTCAAGCAGCAGCGGCTCGAACCGCACAAATTCCTCTACCTCGCCGAGCGATCGTCGCGACCGCTGAGCAATCCCCGCAAGGACACGCCCGAGCAACTGCGGCGCAGCCTTGCGAACGGTGTGCTGTGATGGGCTGGCTGCTCGCCATGATCGTGCTGCTGGTCGTCGTTTCGGCGGCGAAGGCGGCGTGCGCGATCGCCGCATGGTGGCGCTCGGGCGGAGTGCCGCGGTGGTGAGCCGGGCGCGGGCCTTTGTCGCCGACATGGCGATGATCGTGCTGGCGCTGGTCGTGCTGGCGATCATCGCCGTCACTGTGGCGCCGATCGTGCTGTGGCGGATCATCCGGGGGATGCGGACATGAGCGCGGCCGATCAGCGCAAGGTGGTCGCGGCGCTGCGCGGCGTCCCGCTTGAGGGTTGGGAGCGCTGGACGCCGGCGGCGCTGGCGCGGGCGGCCGGGATGGGCAAGCTCGAGTGCGACGCCGCGATCCGCGCGCTGCGCTATGCCGGCAAGATCAAGTTCGGTGCGCTCGAATTGAGCGCGTCGATGATGGAGGAATACCGCGCGAAAGCGGGTGATGAAGCGGGGGAGGGACGAGCGAGCGAGTCCCCCGTGGGGCCCGTGAGTAGGGGTGCCGATGCCCGGTCATCGGCTGCAACGTCTGAGCTTATGGACGCGACGGCGGGAGAGACCGCACCTAGCGCGACGCCCTGCACTTTCTGCGCGGGGCAGGGCGGTCACGCCTGGGAAGGCGCTCGTGGTGACTACCACTTCGACGTGTGCCGCTCATGCAATGGAGACGGCGCTAATAAAATGGCGGGAGAGACCGCACCCAATCACGAAACCGCGACCGTGCCGAGCGTCCACCCCGGCGAGCATGAAGGGGTCGCGGCGGCCGGGGGTATCCAACCCCTCCCGGATATTCCCGGCCACACCCATCCCGTCGTGCGCGACACGGCGGACGAGGCGGGCGCGCGCGCGGCTACCACTGAATGCGCGCCCGCCTCGAGCAGTCCCGACGCCACTCTTGGCCAGCAATTGCTGGTTGAGATCGAGGCTTATCTGGCGCGCACCCGGATGGGCGCGTCGTTGCTCGGCGATCTCGCGCTGACGCATCCCGGCTATGTCAACCTGCTGCGCAAGCGCGGCACCGCGCGCGAGAAGACGGCGGTGCCGATGCGCGCGTTCATGGCGCGCTGGCCGGACGGCACGACACGCGACAAGGTTGCGGCGTGGCGCCACGAGCAGGCGTTTATGGCGGCTGACGCGATGGGCGAGCGGTCGATCGCCGCGGCGCCGGGCAAGCCGGTCGCCGACCAGGTCAGGGACGAAGCGGCCGAACAGGGCGAGCGGCGGCGCATGGCGCGCAAGCTGAGCGCGACGGTGCACGATCCGATTTCGCCGAATGTCGTCGCGGTCCAGGCGGCCTTGCTCGCCCAGCCCGAGGATGCGTTCGTTTTCCTGCGGCGCAAATGGCCGACGCTGTTGCGCGGCGTGATCGCCCAGGCCCGCGCGGCCGAGGTGACGCCGGCGACGATGCTGGCGCGCGTGGTCGCGGCGGGGTTGGCGGCGGAGGCTGTGCAGTCATGACCGACGCCCCCAAGCGCATCCGCCTGTCGCGGGCGAAGGGATGGCGGATGCCGCCAAACACGGTGAAGGTCGACCGCACGACGCCGTGGGGCAACCCCTATCGTGCCGACCTGCATTGCGACCAGCAGCACGCGGTCGATTGCCATACCTACATTCTGACCCAGGGCCGTCCGGCCCGGACCGCGCCCGACCCGGTGAATGATCCCGGCGTTTATCTAGCCTATGTGCGTGAGCATATTGGCGAGTTGCGAGGAAAGAACCTCGCCTGCTGGTGCTCGCTCGATACCCCGTGTCACGCCGAGCGGCTCCTACAGCTGGCCAACGCGCCGGTGCAGTCATGACCGACGGCGGCTGCGCAGCATCGTCGCGTCCGCTCGAGCGCGATACCGACTTAGCAAGGGGCCCCCACGAAGTACCACTTCGTGGGGATAGCCTGACCGACGCGTTCGCCGCGGGCGAGGCTGCGCAGAAGGTGCGCCACGCGGACTATCTCGACGCCTACGCCGGCAAGCTGGGCGAGCGCTACGATCCCGACACCGCCGGCACGCTCAAGCCGATCATCGCCGGCCTCGCGGCCACGATCCGCGCCGGCCTCGCCGATTCCGATGGAGACCCACAATGACCGACGAACCGCTGGCGCCCGACGACGAGACGATCGCGCCCGAGGACAATGCCGATACGGTCGAGGTCGACGGCCCGGCCGACACCACGGCCGACGCGCCCAAGCCCAAGCGCGGTCGCAAGGCCGGCGTGACGGCCGATCGCGACGAGGCGCCCCGCGTCATCTCGGTCGCCGCGGGCACGCTGAAGGCGGCGCTGGCGGGGATCGGCGCGGTGATCGAGCGGCGCAACACCATCCCGATCCTGTCGAACCTGCGGATCGAGGCGGTGCACGGGCGCGCCTCGCTGACCGGCACCGACCTCGACCTGCAATGCGTGCGGATGATCGATGTCGAGCAGGATGCCGACGCGCCCGCGTTCGCCACCACGGTCAACGAAGCCACGCTCGAGGCGATCGTCAAGAAGATCGACGCCGAGGCGCTGGTCACGCTGACCCTGACGCCCGGCAAGATGCTGGTCACCGCCGGCCGCGCGCGCTTCACCTTGCCGACGCTGCCGATCGACGATTTCCCGGTGATGACCGCCGATGCCGCGGCGCACCAGTTCGAGCTCGCCGCGTTCGACCTGGCCGCGCTGATCGATGGCGTGCGCTTCGCGATGTGCACCGAGGAAACGCGCTATTATCTCAACGGCATCTATCTCCACGCGACCGAGGCGCGCGGCCCGACTGGCGACGGCGAGGGCGTGGTGCTGGTGCTGCGCGGGGTGGCGACCGACGGGCACCGCCTGGCGCGGTTCGACCTGCCCCAGCCCGACGGTGCCGGCGCGCTGGACGGAGTGATCATCCCGCGTAAGGCGATCGGCGTTCTCGACAAGATGCTCGACGGGGTCGAGGGCCCGGTCGACGTCGCGATCGGCACCGGCAAGGCGGTGTTCGATTTCGGCGAGGTGGTGCTGACCACCAAGCTGATCGACGGCCAGTTCCCCGATTACACCCGCGTCATCCCGAGCGCGAACGACAATATCCTGCTGATCGACCCGAAGACGCTGGCGGCGGCGGTCGACCGCGCGATGGTGATGACCAGCGGCAAGGAACGCGGGATCCGCGCCGACCTGACCCGCGACCTGGTCACGATCAGCTGCCGGTCGGCCGAGATGGGCGAGGCGAGCGAGGAATCGCCGTGCGATCATGATGGCGCCGACCTGACAGTCGGGTTCAACGGCCAGTATCTGGTCGAGATGCTCGGCCGCATCCAGGGCGACACCGCACGGTTCGAGCTGAGCGACGCGGCGGGCCCGGTGCTGATCCGCGACGCCAATGACGAAGCGCGCGGGCTGTATGTCCTCATGCCGATGCGGGTGTGAGCGCATGCTGCTGATCCCCGAGCTGCAGACGGTGGTCATCCTGACCCCGCGTACCGGCACGCGGTCGCTCAAGAACGCGGTGCTGGCGACGTATCCGCAGGCGTTCCTGCTCTATCGGCACATGGAAGCCGATGGCGTGCCGCACGGTTACGACCGCTGGCCCAAGGTCGGGCTGGTGCGCAACCCGGTCGAGCGGCTCTGGTCGCTCTACAAATATCTCGACCGGTTCGGGCTCGATTGGTGCGCCGAGCATGACGAAACCTATACCGCCAACATGCGGGCCAGCGTCGCCAAGCCGTTCGAGGAATGGCTGCTGACGAACGAACTGCCATTCACGTCGCCCTATGATTCCGCCGGGCTTGGCCGGTTCTTTCCCGCCTATGCCTGCCGTCATCCGTTGCCCGAAAACCGAAAATCGCAGTTCATGTATCTGCGGCCCGACCTTGGCACCGAGGTGATCCCGTTCGCGGCGGCTGGCGTCCTGCACCATCGACTGGGCGTCGCCAGCAGGATCGGGCGGGAGAACAGCACCGCCAATCACCCGCGCCAGTCGAGCGCGCCAGCCCTTTCCGACGAGGCTCGCGCCTATGTCGAACGTTGGTTCGGCTGGGACCTCGCCGCGAGCCGCGGCCAGTTATGACCGTCGAGATCCTCGTCGGCGACGCGATCGCGGAGTTGCGCAAGCTGCCGGCCGACAGCGTCGACATGTGCGTGACCTCTCCGCCTTATTGGGGGCTGCGCGACTATGGCGTCGCCGGGCAGATGGGACTCGAGCCGACGCTGGGCGAGCATCTCGACACGATGGTCGCGGTGTTCGAGGAAGTGCGCCGCGTGCTCAAGCCGCACGGGTCGCTGTGGCTCAATTACGGCGATTGCTACGCGACCGCGCCGAACGGGCGCAGCGCGGCCGAGACCAAGGCCGAGGGCGTCGACGACCGCACCTTTCGCGACAAGCCGTTCTCGACCGTCGGGCCGGTCTATGGCGCGAAGCCCGGCAAGCCGAACGAGGCGGCGAACGGCACCAAGCGACGCGGCGGCGGCAATGCGCCTGCAGGGGCGGTGTACGACGCCAAGCGGTCGACCAACCCGCGCGGCACGATCAGATCGAGCGACGGCGAGCAACGCTTCAATACGCGCCGTGAGCATGGCGGGCGGGTTGTCGCCGGCGGGTTCCTGAAACCCAAGGACCTGTGCATGATCCCGAACCGGCTGGCGATCGCGCTGCAGGATGCGGGCTGGTGGGTGCGCAGCGAGATCGTGTGGGGCAAGCCCAACGCGATGCCCGACAGTTCGGGCGCCTATCGCCCCTCGGTCGCGCATGAGAAAATCTTCCTGCTGACCAAGAGCGGCGACGCCGACATCTGGCGCGCCCGCGACACCGGCGCGTTGAGCTTTGACCCCGATTTGACCGAGCGCTGTCCGCTGGTGACCAAGCCGGACGAGGATGGTCCGCGCTGGGCGAAGCTGGGCAGCTATTACGATGCCGGCGCGGTGGCGATGCCGGCGGCTGCGTCATCGCTCGAGCGGTGGGCGCAGGACGTCGACGCGCAGCAGGGTAGCACCCGGGCCAATGCTGGGCGCAAGACCAACGGCAATCTGAAGGCAGTCGGCGGTCCTCGGCGCAGTTCGACTCGCGTCGGCCCTCGCCATAGCGACCATGTCGACACCAACCATCGCGTCCTCGATACGCTGGGTCGCGGCGAGGGGCGCCTGCTGCGCAGCTACGAGCGCGACCTTTCGGCGATCGTCCCGCCCGAGGTGTGGGATATCCCGACCGCGAGTTTCCGCGATGCCCATTTCGCGACCTTCCCGCCCGCGCTAGTCGCGCCGTGCATCATGGCCGGATCGCCCAAAGGCGGCATCGTGCTCGACCCGTTCGGCGGCGCCGGCACGACCGGGCTGGTCGCCGACCGGCTTGGCCGCGACGCGATCCTGATCGAGCTCAACCCCGACTATGCGCAGATGGCGCGCGAACGGCTGCGCCAGCGCTTCGTCGCGGTGACCAGCACGCTGCCGCCGGCGCCGCCCAGGCTGCACGGGCCGCTGTTCGACGAGGTGGTGGCATGACGCTCCCGGCCTGCCTTCGCGTCCTGGTCGCCGCGCGGATCGCGGCGCGGCAGCGGGTGCTGCTCGGCGCGCGCAACGGGCTCACGACGCCGTGCCGGCTGTGGACCGGCGCGCAGTCGAAGGGCGGCGGGCGGCCGTCGAGCGGGCCCTATGGATCGATCTGGATCCCCGGCATCGGATCGGTGCGGGTGCATGTCGCGGTCGCCTGGGCCGAGGGGATGCTGGCCGAGCCGCGCGTGCCGGCGGGGATGAACCTCGACCATCGCTGCGAGCGGACATTGTGCGTGGAGCGCGACCATTACCAGCTGATCCCGGCGGAGACGAACCAGGCGCTGCGCTGGTCGCGCCGGCAACGGAGGGCGGCATGAAGCACGGGCGGCAGAGCGCGCACGATTGCCCGGTGGCGGGATGCCCGCGCACCCGGCGTTACTGGCAGGCGGTGTGCGATTCCTGCTGGGCGCGGGTGCCCGACGATATCCGCGGGCGGCTGGCGTCGGCGCGTGCGGCGAAGGCGAAGCATCGCGAGGGCGCCGCGGCGATCGAGGCGGTCGCCTGGCTCAATGCCCACAGCCCGGCGGCGATCGCCGCGCGGCGGCTGGGCGAGGGCGGTTTTCAGGAAGGGGTTTTGTGATGGCCGGCTGCGAAGGCGATACGCTCTATTACATCGAGGATTTCAGCGACGAGGTGATGCCCTGCGCGCCCACGCTCGATGCCTGGGCGGAGTGGCTCGCCAAGCCGCTAACCGGCGAGTGGGGCCGCGATGGCGCGACCGTCGACGGCGCGACCTTCAAGGCATCGGTGATGCGGATGGACGCCGACGTCGTCGCGACGCGCGGCGAGGATAACGGTTTCTGGTTCAGTCGTTCGGTGGCGGGCGCCGACTTCGTTGCCATCCGCTTTGCCGAGGGGATGGGCTGGGATGCCGAGAGCATCCTTTGTGGTGACGATATGGACATGGCGTTGCGCGACTGGTTCGCCGACGACGAGAATGCCGCATATCTCGACAGCGAAGTGCATGTCGCGGTCGGTACCAACCTGCCCGACGTGATGCTGGTGTTCAACGCCGGCCCTCCGCCCAGCGTGACGGTGCGCGAGCAGGCGACAGTGCAATGATGGGCGCGAACCCTTGGGACAGCCGCGCGGGGCAATACGACCGGCCGAGCTCGGGCGTGCCGGTGCGCGACGTGTCGGCCAGGCGCGAGACGGCGCCGCCCCCGCGATCGCGCGCGTCGTTCATCGATCAGCGCGTTGCCGATGCCCGGCTGTCGGGGGTGATCGCCGTCGGCGCCGACACCATCCTGGCGCGGATCGACGCGGCGATCGAGCGGCTGCGCGCCGACGGCCATGGCAATCCTCGCGCGATCTACCTGATCGACGGCGACCTGGTCGCGTTCCGCGAGGCGCACAAGGGCGACGAGTATCGCGGCGTCCGCGTGTCGTCGGGGGCGACGAGCAAGGTCTATGGCGCGACCGGCGGTGCCCGTGCGGTGCGGAGGGCGGGCAGATGAGTGCGACGACCGGCATCGAATGGACCGACGCGACCGTCAATTTCTGGTGGGGCTGCACCAAGGTCGGGCCCGGCTGCGACCATTGCTATGCCGAGACCTGGTCCGAGCGGTTCGGCGGCGGGATCTGGGGCGTCGGCGCGCCGCGGCGGAAGATCAAGGGCGCGGTCAAGCTGATCCATCGGCTCGACAACGACTATGCGTGGTGGTCGGCCGATTATCATATCGGGCAGATTCATGCGACGCCCCGGCGCCGGGTATTCATCCAGTCGATGTCGGACCTGTTCGACACCGAGGTGCCGATCGACTGGTTCGACGAGGCGTGGGGCCGGATCGAAGCGTGCGACCGGCTGCAAATCCAGATCGTCACCAAGCGCATCACGGTGATCGAGAAGCGGCTGGCGGCGATCGGCCGCACCGACTGGCCGCAGCATGCCGGGCTGATGATCTCGGTCGTCAACCAGGAGGAAGCCGACCGCGATATCCCGCGGCTGCTCGCGCTCAAGGCGAAGCTCGGCATACCGTGGGTCGGGCTGTCGATAGAGCCGATGCTCGGTCGCATCGTGCTGCGCGACGAATGGCTGGCGCTGCTCGATTGGGTGATCGTCGGCGGCGAAAGCGGCAAGGGCGCGCGGCCGATCGATCCGGACTGGGTCGAGTCCCTCTATGACCAGTGTGCGCGGGCGTCGCTGCCGTTCTTCTTCAAGCAGTGGGGCGAGTTTCTGCCCGATCGGATCGAACGCCATGATCCGCGCTCGCTCCATCACCCAATCGGCCACGTCATCTACAATCGGGTGGGCAAGAAGGCGGCAGGCCGCAAGCTCCACGGTGTCGAACACTCGGCGATGCCGGTCGCGTTTGGCGCGTCGAAGCCAGCCCCCACCTGACGCCATCGCACACACTTGCCGGCCGCCCAGAAAACCAGGGGCGCGCGGTCGTTTTCTCCGGTTTCAGGGGTGGGTTCTTTTGTCGCTATCGCCGCAATTTCTGGACGAGCTGCGCGCGCGCACGTCGCTGTCGGCGCTGGTCGGCGCCTCGGTCAAGCTGACCAAGGCGGGGCGCGAGCACAAGGGGTGCTGCCCGTTCCACAATGAGAAGACCGCGTCCTTCTACGTCAACGACGACAAGGGTTTCTATCATTGCTTCGGCTGTTCGGCGCATGGCGACGCGATCCGCTGGCTGACCGAGCGCCAGGGGCTGGGGTTCATCGACGCGGTCAAGGACCTGGCCGATCGCGCCGGGCTCGAGGTGCCGGCGCCGTCGCCCGAATATCGCGAGCGCGAGGAACGGATCGAGCGGGCGGGCGGCGTGCTCGAGGCGGCGGCGGACTGGTATGCCAGGCGGCTGGCGACCGAGCCGGCGGCGATCGCCATGCTCGCCGATCGCGGCGTCGGGGCGGCGGCGATCGCGCGGTTCGGGCTGGGGCTGGCGCCGCGGATGGGCGGGGTGGCGGCGACCGGTCGCACGGTCGACGAGCTCGCCGCGGTCGGGCTGCTGGTCGAGGGCGATAACGGCTGGGTCGATTTCTTTCGCCAGCGGCTGATGATCCCGATCCACGATGCGCGCGGGCGGGTGATCGGGTTCGGCGGGCGCGCGACGTCCGACCGGCAGCAGGCGAAGTACAAGAATTCGGCCGAGGGGCCGCATTTCGACAAGGGGCGGACGCTGTACAACCTGCACCGCGCGGCGCCGGCGGCGCGCGAGGCGCGGCGGCTGGTGATCGTCGAGGGCTATTTCGACGCGATCGCGCTCGACGGCGTCGGCGTGGCCGAGGTGGTGGCGCCGATGGGCACCGCGCTGACCGAGGCGCAGCTCGATCGCGCGTGGCGGGTGTGCGACTGCCCGGTGCTGCTGCTCGACGGCGACAAGGCCGGGCGCAGCGCCGCGCTGCGCGCGTGCGAGCGGGCGATGCCGATGCTGGGCGCGACGATGGCGGGGGCGGGCGGTGGCGCCAGCCTGTCGGTCGCTTTGCTGGCCGACGGGATGGATCCCGACGACCTGGCGCGCGCCGAGGGGCGCGAGGGCGTGGAGCGCGTGCTGTCGGCCGCGATGCCGCTGAGCGATTTTGTTTTTGACGCTGTGGTGGGGGTGGCGTGACCGAGATCCGCTATCTCGACGTCTGCTCGGGCTATTCGGCGTTCACGCTGGCGAGCGCGGGGCTGGGCTTTCGCTGCGCCGGCTACTCGGAGATCGAGCCGTTCCCGCGCGCGATGCTGCAGCAGCGGCACCATGCGGTCGCGGTCGATTGGGACCATCGCTTCGCCGAGGGCGCGGGCACGACGCCCCTGTTCGGCGACTTCACCAGAATCGAGGCGCACCATGTCGGGCCAATTGACCTTCTTACCGGCGGCACACCCTGCCAGGCCTTCAGCCTCGCCGGATTGCGCGGCGGACTGGCTGACGCGCGCGGCAACCTCACGCTCGAGTTCCTACGCCTGGCTGAGCGCGTTCGGGCCCGCTGGGTGCTTTGGGAGAACGTCCCCGGCGTTTTTTCCGCGCTTGCCCACGACGCTCCCGATCCGAGTCCGCCGGCGATCGACCTGGACGGCGACGACGGACCCGAAGACGGGGAAGAGGTCGTGGTCGAAGACGAGTATGACGCAGACGAAAGCCATGCGCTCAGCTGTTTCCTGGCCGGACTTTCGGACCTCGGGTATGGGTGGGCCTACCGGGTGCTTGACGCTCAATATGTCCGAGTGGACGGGCACGAGAGGGCCGTGCCCCAGCGCCGGCGGCGTGTGTTCGTTGTCGCATGTCTTGGAGACTCAGCCGGTCCCGCGGCGGTATTATTTGAGCCCGAAAGCCTGCGCGGGGATCCTGCGCCGCGCCGCGAAACGGGGGAAGGAATTGCCGGCGCTGTTGCACCGAGCCTTGTCAGCAGTGGCCGGGGCGTAGAGCGCGCCGGAGAGACACGCAGGCAGGATCCGGTGGTCGCCGTTCAGGCGGCGGACGTGGCTGTAACACTCGATGCGAGCTATGGTCGTCTGCAGGGGTGCAGCGGCCAGGATGCCAATCACGGGCACAGCTATCTCGTCGCGTTCGGCGGCAACGACACGCGCGGCGCTATTGACGTCGCGACCGCCAGGAGCGCGCATGGCGGACCGCATGGCAGGCTCGACTTCGACAGCGAAACCTTTGTCGCGGTGCCCATCGCGCACGCCTTCGATGCTCGGCAGCAAGACGTCTGCCAGTATGGCGACATATCCCCGCCGTTAGACACCGACGGCTACACTGTAGGCGTCGCTCAACCGGTCTACGCGATCCAAGAGCGAGCCGTGAGTGAAAATGCCGCAGCTGGGCCCGACGGTGTCGGCGTTCGAGGCGACGGCGCGGCATACACGCTCGAGGCACGGTCGGTGACCCAAGCCGTGGCGTTTGACACGACCCAAATCACCAGCGCGGCAAACTTCAGCAACCCGAAGCCTGGCGACGCTTGCCACCCGCTCGCGCGCGGGCAGCATCCGCCGGCGATCGCCTATTCGATCGTGCCGATGAACAGCGGCAAGGACTACAAGGCGCGCGCGGTCGACGTCGCGCAGCCATTGATGGCCGCTGGGCCTGTCGGCGGCAACCAAGGCGGTGACTACGTCGCCGACGCCTGGGCGGTGCGCCGCCTGACGCCTACCGAATGCGAGCGGCTGATGGGGGTGCCGGACGGCTTCACCGCGATCGAGTGGCGCGGCAAGCCCGCCCCAGACGGGCCGCGCTACAAGGTGCTGGGCAATAGCCAGTCGATCAACCAGATGCGCTGGATCGCGCGCGGGCTGGCCGACGTGATCGCGGTGCGGCGCTTGGCGGAGATGGAATGACCCCCCGCACCCCCGAAGCGCGTGCGGCGCTGTGGAAGCGGCTGGCGGCGATGGCCGGCGCGATCCGCGACGACGAAACGCGCGCCCAGTACCTCGCGTCGTGGCGCGCGCGCTACGACCTCGCCTTTCCCCCGCCACCCCCGGGGCTGAGCGATGACGACATGCTTCCGAATGGAAGCATCGGGCCTTCCTTGTCCGAGCAGGGGGCGGGGGTGCAGGCGGTGCTGCGGCGCGTCCACGGGCTGTGGCTCGAGCGCGAGCGGTCGCGCGATGCGGTGTCGGACAAGCAGGCCAACGGCTTCGCCTTCGCGCTGGGGCGGCGGATGCGGGCCGGGCTGATCGATTATGTCGAGGGCGAGGAAGTCTTCGCCGACCGGATCGACGCCAGCGCCGACGACGCGGCGATGCGCAAGGCGTTCTGGGCGGGGGTGCGCAAGGGGTACGACCTGACCGGCGACCTGGCGACGCATCGCTGCGCCGGCTTCCAGCGCACCGACCTGGGCAATGCCGAGCGGTTTCGCGAGAGGTTCGGGCGCGATTTCCTCTATACCACGGCCAAGGGCTGGCTCGGCTATGACGGGCGCCGCTATCGCGTGCTGGTGCAGGAAAAGGACGCGACGCCGGCCGAGGTGCTGGGCGCGGTGTTCGAGACGGTGCGCGCGATCCAGGACGAGGCGCAGTTGGTCGCGGCGAGCGGCTTTTCGACCGACGGGCTGGTGATGGGCGACGAGGCGTGGGCGAATTTCGTCGCCGTGCACAAGTTGCGCCGCGATCATGTCGATGCCGAGGGCGCGATGGATCGCGCGGTCGTCGCGGGGAGCAAGACCGAGCCGCTGTCCAAGAAACTCGGCGCGTGGGGGCGATCGTCGGAAAGCTCGGGCCGGCTGGGGTGCATCGCCAACCTCGCCAAGCGCTGGCTGACGGTCGAGATCACCGATTTCGACACCGACCCGATGCTGCTCAATTGCCATAACGGCACGCTGCGCTTCATCCCGCCCGACGATGACGGGCCGGCGCGGATCGAGCTGATGCCGCACGATCGCGCGCACCTGCTGACCAAGCTGACGTCGTGCGATTACGATCCCGACGCCAAGGCGGACGAGTGGCAGGCGCTGATCCGATGGGCGCAGCCGAAGCGCGAGCGGCGCCGCTATCTGCGCCAATGGCTCGGCTATTGCCTGACCGGCGACATGGGCGAGCAGATATTCCATATCTGGTGGGGCCCGACCGCGGCCAACGGCAAGTCGACCGTGGGCAATGCGGCGCGCGACGCCGCCGGCGACTATGGCGAGATCACCAATGTCGAGACGTTCCTCGACGAAGGCATCAAGAAACGCGGCGACCAGGCGACGCCCGACATCGTGCGCCTGCCCGGGGTGCGCTTCCTGACCAGTGGCGAGCCTGGGCCGGGGTCGAAGTTCAACGAGCCGCTGATCAACTCGGTCACGGGCGGCGACCCGATGCTGGCGCGCGACAATTTCCGGTCGTTCTTCCGCTTCACGCCCAGCTTCAAATGGACGATCTGGTGCAACAAGAAGCCCGATATCGTCCAGGGGACCGAGGGCATCTGGCGGCGCGCCAAGGTGCTGTTGTGGGAATCGCACCTCGAGGAACATCAGAAGGATCGCGGGCTGCCCGATCGGCTCAAGGGCGAGCATGCCGGCATCCTGGCGTGGATGGTACGCGGGGTGGTCGACTGGATGCAGCACGGCTTCGTCGAGCCCGACGACGTCACTATCCAGTCGCTGGCCTATCGCGACGACAGCGACCCGCTGGCGAGCTTCCTGCGGCTGTGCACGGCCGAGGAGGAGGGGGCGCGGGTGCAATCCTCGGTGCTCTACAAGGTGTTCTGTGCCTGGGCCAAGGCCGCGGGCGAGCTCGAATGGAAACAGAAGGGCTTCAGCCGCGCGATGAAGGATCGCGGGTTCGACAACAAACAGTCGAACGGGATGCAATGGCTGGGGCTGCGGCTGACCCGGAACGAATGGGACTTCGTCGACGACAAGGGCGAGGTGCGCACCGACATCGACCTGGCGATCGATCGCAACGCCGCGCCCGATGGCGGGGTCGACGACGCGCGTCCGCCGCCCGGCGACCCCGGCTGGCCGCCGTTCGACGACGGGCCACTTTGAATTTGATCCTTCCACTTTGGAAGGGACGCGGAACCATCGCGGAAGGGAGAAAGCGCGGATTTGTGCGGGTTTGGAAGGGTTGGAAGGTTTCTTGAAATTCCATGACAGGTGCGGGCGCGGGCAGGTGCGCATGCACAAGACAGGATAACCCTTCCAATCCTTCCAATGGTTCCATGTTAGAAAAGATAATTACTGTTTCCAATGATTTAACTTGGCCGATTGGCTGGAAGGATTGAGCGATGACGGTTCCACCGATGGAAGGGAGTGACGATCGCATCGTGCGACACGTGGCGACAGGGCCTGCAAGGGGCGTGGTGGTGCGGCGTCCGCGTGGCGGGGGTCTGCCGGTGCGTCACCAGGGCGCGCCTGCCGCTCGGCCATGGGAAGCGACGGGGTCTATGGACGTCGAAGCGCTGGCGGTGTGGGCGTATCGGGATCAGCGGGTGGATCGCTCGGGCATGGGTGGTCTCTATGCGGTAGAGGCCGAGGCGATGGGGTATGAACCACGCGGTCGATCAAGCGACGGCTGTGCGGTGCTCGCCGACATCGCGCACATGGGTTGTCGGGTGCAGGGTTCGGGCGTCATCGTCCGCGACTGTGTCCACCCAGTGGCCGAAGCCGTGGCGCATGCTGTCGATGGCCTGCCGGGAGGGGCGCTGGTGCGGCACTATGCCCGGCAGGCTGGGCGGCCCGACGGCTGGGCGGCCGAGCAACGCCACGTGCCGATCGGCTGGCTGCGGCCCGGCGAGGCGCATTGGGAGACGGGCGACGATGGCCGCGCGCGCTACTGCCCGATCATCACGATAGGCGGGGTGACCGAGGTGGCACGTGCTCGGGCCGACTATGCGCGTTGGTGGGAGGCGCTCGACGCGCTGGCCTGGCAGCTGTCGATGCGCGCGCTAGGCTTCGTCGTGTTGCGCCCATCCGCGCCGCGCCAGCCTTGGGTTGAGGTGACGGCGTGACCTCGGCAGCGGCCACCATCCGACCGAGCGCGCCCTCGGCGGCGTCCGCCTGCACACCCCCCCTACGGGTCCTCCCAGCGCGCGCCGAACCAATGCGGTGCGGCAGCGCGAAGCGTGTGAATTGCGCCAAGTGGGTGATAATTCGTGGTTTTGTTTTGCTTTTTGGACTGGTTGGCGGGGCGGGGCGCGCCAAAATGGCCGGGGGCGATAGGAAATGAGCGACGCGCTGATCGTCAACCTCGAGCAATTCGCCGAACTGTGCGGGATCACGCCGGAGACGATGCGGGTGCACCTGCGGACGGTCGAGGGCGAGCCGGCGTGGCTGGTGCGCAAGGGCGATCGTGGTCGCGGCTATGAGATCGAGGCGCGGGGTGGGGTCGCGTGGTGGCAGAAACGGTGCGAGGACGAGATCAACGCCAGCGCCGAGCGCCGTGCGCAAATGGCGCAGATGCGGCTCGAGTTGCTTGGCGGTGTGGCCGAGGGGCCGGAAGCGCTCGGGTTGTCGGGGCGGCAGCGGAAGGAGGAATTCGAGGCGGGGTTCAAGGCGCTCGAATTCCGCAAGGCGATGGGCGGGCTGATCGAAAAGGCCGAGCTGCAGCACGTGCTGACCGGCGCCTGCGTCGAATTGCGGCGCCGGCTGATGCTCAGCCCCGGCGAATTCGCGATCGTCGCGGGGCTCGAGCCCGACCAGGTGCGCCCGCTCGAGGGCATCATCGCCCGCGCCGTCGACGCCTTCGTCACCTCGCTCGCGCCGATCGGCGTCGGCAACAACGGAGAGGGATTATGAAAGACGTTTTTGAGCGCCGGCGCAGGGAGGTGGAAGTTCGTCAGCAGCTCGGGCTTGTCGACGAAGACAATTTCATTGCCCATGGCGATGACATGACATGGCTTATCAGCCAATTGGTAGCTTGGCCGACGCGGGTCGATGCCGACAAAACCACGAATTTGTCGTTCCTGATGCAGAGCGCCGCGCTCACGCTTCAAGCAAACCGGGGCGAGTGATGGTATCAACCCGCATTGAAGACACGGAAGCAAATGCGTTCGCGGCGTTCTTGTTGATGCCGGACGATCTATTCCTGCCGGTGCTGGCCGAGGGGCTCGATCTCGCGGATGATAACGCCGTCGCGCGGGTGGCGCGCAAATTCGCGGTGCCCGTCGGCGCCGTTCATTATCGCGCGTTCCTTCATAGCCAGCTTGCGGATCCGCTGGCCTGATGCTCGACCCCGCCACCTCGACCCCGCCGGCGTTCGCCGATGCGCGTGCCGTGGTGGCGGACTGTTTCGCCGAGCTGCGCTTTCCCGAAAAGGTGTCGGTGTCGGAATGCGCTCGCCGTCATCGCGTGCTGGTCAATCCGCAGGGCTATAGCGGCCCCTGGGCGGACAGCCCGCACGACATGCGCTTCCTCGACCGGCCGATGGACATGCTCCACGCCGACAGCCCCTATGACGAGGTGATCGTCGACGGGCCGTCGCAGACCGCGAAATCGGAGATCGGCAACAACTGGCAGCTGCACACGATCCATTACGACCAGGCCGATTTCCTGTCGGTGATGGCCGACAAGACGTCGATGTCGTCCTACGTCACCACCCAGTTCGCCAAGATGATCGACAATGCGGTCGCCTGGACCGCGCCCGACGGCACCGTCATCCCCGCGGCAAAGGATCGCCAGCTGGCGGGCGGCGCCGACAATGTCGTGCTCAAGCAGTTCCGCGGTGCCGACATGCACTTCCTGCATCCGGCCAGCTCGACCTTCCGCTCGCGCCCCTTCAGCCGCGGGCGCGAGGACGATTACGACGATTTCCCCGACGACGTCGGCGGCGAGGGCGACGGCCTGTCGGGCCTGAAGGGTCGCATGGGCTCGTTCGAGATGATGGGCCGGACCAAGGTCTATATCAACTCGACCCCGAAGAAGGGCGATCGCGCCGGCATCGTCGCGCTGCGCCTGGCCGGCACCAACGAGCATTGGTGGGTCGACTGCCTCGATTGCGGCGAGCCGTTCGAGCTCGACACCGAACAGGTGCTCAAGTTCGACACGACCGGCACGGCCGAGGACGCCGCGGCGAGCGCGGGCGTGGTCTGCCCGGCCTGCGGCGTCGACCACAAGCAGGCGGACAAGCGCGCGCTGATGGGCACCGGCCGCTGGGTCGGGCGCGGCGAGCAGGCGGTCAGCCGTCGCACCGAGCCCGAGGGCAAGACCGGCGAGCTGGTGAAGAACAACCGCGCGTCGTTCCATTTCGACGGTCTGATGGGCATGCGGTCCTGGGCGGTGATGGCGCGGCAATGGCGAGCGGCCGAGCTGACCTATGAAACCTCGCAGGACGAGGGGCCGCTGCGCGCCTTCTACCAGAACGTCATCGGCCGCAACTACACCCCGCGCGGCACCGGCGAGCCCGGCGTCACCGAGGAGGAATTGCTCGCCCGCACCCGCCAGTCGAGCCATCGCCTGCGCACCGTGCCCAATGGCGCGACCTGCCTGATCGCCTCGATCGACCAGCACGGCAACCGGTTCGAGGTCGCGGTGTGGGCGTTCGGCAGCGGCTTCCGCGCCTGGCTGGTCGATCGGTTCGAGATCCTGACGATCGAGCGCGACGGCCGCGCGCAAAAGCTGCGCCCGTTCATCCGGCCCGAGGATTGGTCGGTGCTCCACCAGCAGGTGCTGTCGCTGACCTATCCGATGGCGGACGGGCGCGCTGGCCGCATGAAGATATTCTGCACCGCGGTCGACACCGGGGGCGGCGGTAGGAAGGGCGATAACGCGACCGACAACGCGTTCCAATGGTGGCACGCGATGGTGATGGGCGACGTCGGGTCGGGCCGGCCCCCGGTGCCGGTGACCGCGCTGACGCTGATCAAGGGCAACAACCGTCCGCAGGACAAGCTGCTGCCGCCTCCGACGATCGATGCCAAGCGCCAGATCAAGGGCGCGCCGCAGGCCGAGCTCTATCGCCCCAACGTCAACCGGGTGAAGGATATGACCGATACCCGGCTCAAGATTGCCGATGGCGGGGGCGGGTCGATCACTTTCCCGGGCGACACGCTCCCGCGCAAGCGCGGCGAGGCGCAGCCGGCGCTGGTCGCCGCGCCGTGGATCGCCGAGATGCGGGCCGAGGAAAACATCGACGGCCAATGGGTGCGCCCCGATCACGTCGCCAACGAGACGCTCGACCTCTACGTCTATGCCTTCACCGTCGTGTTGCGCTTCGCCGGCGGCGACACGTCCATGGCCTGGGTGCCCGAATGGGCCCGGCCGCCCCGCGGCGCCCCGCGCAAGCTGGCCGCGCCGGTGCAGGCGCCGGTCGAGGATCGCGACGACGACACGCCGCCCCGCGAGCCGAGTCCGGCCGCGCCCGCGCCCAGCCCGTCGCCGGGCCCGGCGCAGCGGCGTGGCGGGCCAAGGCGGTCGGTTCGGGTGCATCGGGCGCGGTGATGGAGAATAGAAAATGAGCAAGCCGATCGACAATCTGTTCGCGCGTGGAGTCCATATGGTCCACGAAGAAATGGTCGAGATGACGCTGGCCTCGCTTCGCGAATACTGGCCGCGTCACAGTCATTTCGCGCTCGCCTGGTCGGGTGGGAAAGACAGCACGGCGTTGCTGACATTGATCATTCACCTGATCGATGCCGGTTTGCTGCCCCAGCCCGAAGTGCTGTATGTCTTTTACGTCGATACGCGACAGGAGCTTCCGCCGATCCAGCGCGCGGCCGAGCTGGTGATGGCCAAGATTCGTGCCCGAAACTGGATCAAGCTGACCGTCGTCACGGCGCCGCTCGATAAGCGGTTCATGGTCTATATCCTCGGGCGAGGCGTGCCGCCTCCGAACAACAACACGCTGCGTTGGTGCACCCGCCAGATCAAGGTCGAGCCGATGGCCGAGGCGCTCGGTGAAGCGATCGCCGGCCTGCCCGGTACAGCGTTGATGCTCACCGGCGTTCGCGAAGGCGAGAGCGCCATCCGTGACGGCAGGATATCCATGTCGTGTTCCAAGGATGGCGCGGAATGCGGGCAGGGCTGGTATCAGCAGGTGCTCCCCGAGGCGAAAGGCATCAAGGGGCGGATCGCCACCCTCGCACCGTTGCTGCACTGGCGCGTCTGCACGGTGTGGGACTGGCTTAAAGTCTATGCCCCCCAACCCGAGTTCGGCGGCTGGCCTGTGTCGATCTTGGCAGATGCTTATGGTGGCGACGATTCGACGGAGATCAATGCGCGTACCGGCTGCATCGGGTGTCCGCTGACCGAGAAAGACACTGCGCTGGAAGTGATCATCGCGATGCCGGCATGGGCGCACTTGTCGCCACTCTTGGAACTAAAGCCCATCTATCGCTGGATGCGCAAGCCAGGGCAGCGCCTCCGCAAAAGCGGCGTCGAGAGGTTGAAGGATGGCAGCATCGCCAAAAATCCGCAGCGAATGGGACCTTTGACCCTGAAGGCCCGCACCGAGGCGCTCGACAAGATACTCGACATCCAGTGTCGCGCCGGCGTTGACCTGATCAATGAGGAGGAGGAATCGCGGATCCGCGAGCTGATCGCGGCGCGCACCTTCCCCGATAAATGGGATGGCGATGAGCCCAGCGCTGAGGCGTGGCTTGATAGCGTCTATGGCGACGGCACCATCCAGCCAATCCTCTTTCGGGAGTTGGTCGGGACATGATGCCTAATAAGGTTAGTTCAAGTGACAAGACGCCTCCCACAGTGGCATCGAGTAGCGATATTTGCGCATCACGCTCGAATTGTTCGTCGCGGCGGGAATCTCGCTGCTCGACGCGATGGACGGCGACGGCGAGGCCGAAAGCGACGGCACCGAAAACGAGGATGACGAGGGCCAATATTCGATCCCCGGCCGTCTTTACCTGAGCGGCGCGACCGAGGACGACGAGCCGGACGATAATTAGGCGACGATTATCGGGTGACAGATGCGCGATACTTTGAACGCGCTTTTGTGACTATGGCCGGGTTGACGCGCCACTCGATCATTTGACAAGGCAGCAATCGTCGAAAAGTTGCGAGCATCGGAGACCCGCCCCGGGATGACCGGGAGCGGGTTTTTTCGTGCCCGCTGCCAATCGGCTCCTCCCTTGCCTCGCGGGGCGACGCGGCAACGTCGCCCCACTTTTCGCGAGCGGGACCAACAAAGGCTCGGCATCACATGGCGGGAACGCAGGAAGAGATCGACGACCAGCGCGACCTGGTCGCGCAGTATCGTGCGTCGATCCAGGCCGCGCTCGGCAACCAGTCGTACAAGATGCCCGATGGCCGCGAGCTGGTGCGCGCGCCGCTCAAGGATTTGCAGGCCGGGTACAAGATGGCGCAGGACGACCTGGCGCGGCTGACCGGTACCGGCATCGGCCGCGCGCGTCGCGGCGTGGCGCGGATCTGCTGATGGACGTGCGGCTCAACCTGATCGACCGCGCGATCGGCTTCGTGTCGCCGTCGGCTGGCGTGCGCCGCATCGCCGAGCGCAGCGCGATGGCGGCGGCGTCGGCGCTGACCAGCGAAGTGCCGCTGGGCGGGCTGACCGGGCCGAGCATTTACGACGCCGGGCGCCGTGGCGGCATCCGTGGAACGAAGCGCCGTCCGCGCTCGGCCAATGTCGATTATATCGGCGGGCAGACCACGCTGATCGGCGCGTCGCGCTACGCCACGGCCAACATGCCGCTGGCGACGGCGGCGATCGAGCGGCCGATCGAGTTCACCATCGGCACCGGGCTGATGGCGATTCCCGAGGTCGACCCCGACGAGGTCGGCCTGACGCCCGATGCGCTGGCGCCGATCCTCAAGCGGATGCGGGTCGATTACGACGAATACATGGCGTCGAAGGATCCCGACGCCGAGCAATCGTCGACCGGCTATGCGCTGCAGGAAATCACGATGCGCGCCGAAATGACCGGCGGCGACGTGCTGCAGGTCCGCGTGATGCCGGAAAACCAGCGCGGGCGCCGGTCGGCGACGGCGTGGAAAATGTACGAAGCCGACTGGATCGTGTCGCCCAACGGCCATACCGAAGGGTTCACGCTGTCGAGCGGCCCCTATGCCGGGCGGGTGTGCATCGCCGGCGTGGTGCAGGACGATTACGGTGCGCCGATCGCCTTTTGCGTGCTCAAGCGCGACCCCGGCCGGTTCAATACCCGGATAGCCGACGACACGATGTTCATCCCGGCCTGGGGCGAACAGAGCGGCCTGCCGACCGCGTTCCTCGTCGCGCGGAAAAAGCGCGCCAGCCAGACGCGCGGCGTGCCGTTCCTGGCGCCGGTGCTCGACATCGTCCAGAAAGTATCGACGCTGACGCGCGCCGAGGCGTTCGCCGCGGTGCTGACCGCGATGCTGGCGATCACGTACAAGTCGCCGGGCGCGCAACCGCTGCCCGAGCCGGTCTATGGCGACGACGAGCACCGCATCGTCACTGGCGGCCTGCAGCCCGACGAGGCGGCGCGGCCCGAATATGCGCTCGAGGAGGGCACCGTCCTCGAAATCGACAGCGACAGCGAAGTCGACATCAAGACGCCCGGGCGCCCCAATCCGGCGTTCGACCCGTTCTTCATGGGGCTGGCGCGGCAGATCGGCGCGGCGACCGGCATCCCGGTCGAGGTGCTGCTGCTGCACTTCCTGTCGTCCTACACCGCGAGCCGCGCGGCGTTCGAAAGCCTGTACCAGATTCTTGTCAAGCCGCGGCGCGACTGGCTGGCGGGGCAATGCGAGCGCCAGCGTTACGAATGCTGGCTGTACGAACAGGTCGCGCGGGGCCGCTACAAGCTGCCCGGCTTCCTGACCGACGAGAATAGACGCGCGGCGTGGAGCCGGGTGCGGTTCCGCGGCGACGGCAAATTGTCGATGGACCCGGCGCGCGAGGCGAAGGCGCTGGAAATCCACGAAGCGCACGCGTGGTCGACCGGCGCGCAGATCACGGCAGAGCTCAACGGCGGCGATTACGATGCCAACGTGGCGGTGCGGGTCGGCGAGCATCAGCGGTTCGTCGACGGCGGCCTGCCGATCCCCAATGTGGTCGGCGGCGGCAACGGCCTGCCCGAGGCGACGGTGGGCGGCAATGGCGATGGGCTGACGCCGGCTGATACCGGCGACGGCAAGCAAGGGAATTGACGATGCGCTATTCGCTCGCCGACCTGTCCGAACATATGTTCAATCGCCCCGTGGCGATCTCGCGCCACAAGGCCGAGATCATCCTGGGCGTGATCGGGCCGCGTCTCAATATCGCGTCGCTGGCGGTCGCCGGCGAGGATCGCGTCCGGCCGATCGCCGAGTTGCAGCAGCTCGCGGCGGCCGAAGCCGTCCAGATGGACGTGATGCCGGGCGACAAGGATATCGCGCGCCGCGACTGGGAAACCGGCGCGGTGATCGATCCCTACGAAATCTGGAACGGCATCGCGATCATCAAGGTGCGCGGGACGCTGATGCCGGAGAACGGGCTCAACCCCGTATCGGGCATGACCGGCTATGACGGGCTGGCGTACAAGGCGCGCTACGCGCTGGCCGATGGCAGCGTGAAGGGTGTCATCCTCGACCACGATTCGGGCGGCGGGTCGGTGGTCGACATGGTCGAGACGGCGACCGCGCTGCGCGAGCTGGCGGCGGCCAAGCCGATGCGCTCGATCGTGCGCGGATGCTCGGCCTCGGCCGATTATGCGCTCGCCTGCTGCGCCAACGACATTACCTGCGCGCCGTACAGCTGGGTCGGGTCGATCGGTGCGCTGATCGCGCATGCCGATTTTTCGGAAGCGTACAAGCAAGATGGGATCGCGGTCACGCTGATCGCCTCGGCACCGCACAAGACCGACGCGTCGAGCGACCTTCCGCTCGATCCGGAGGTGCGGGCGCGGATGCAGAGCGACGTCGACCTGGTCGCCCAGGCCTTCATCGCGCACGTCGCCGAGTGCCGCGGCCTGTCGGTCGACGAGATCACCGCGCAGGAAGCGCGCTTCTACACCGGCGAGGACGGGCTGAAGCTCGGCCTCGTCGACAAGATCATGCCCTGGGACGCTTCGATGAAGGAGTTCGCCCAGGCCGTGAACGGGGGTGCCGCGCGCACCGTCGCAACCGCGCCCGGTGCGCGAATTCTGGAGACCAACATGACCACCACTACGACCGCACCGGCGGCGGATGCCCCGGTACTCACGCAAGCCGACCTCGACGCGGCCGTCGCCAAGGCGACGACCGACACCAAGGCGGCGACCGAGCAGGCCGAACGCGACCGCGTCGCCGGGCTGCAGGCGATCGCCGGCGAGGGTAACCAGGCCGCGCTGACCAAGGCGATTGCCGAGGGAACCCAGCCGGGCGCTTTCGCGATCGCGCTGCGCAAGGGCGAGGAAGCCAAGGCGGCCGAAGCGCTCGCCGGTGCCCAGGCCGACGCCGCCAAGCCCGACCTGCTGCCGGCCAAGGGCCCCGACCAGCAGCCGGGCGCCAAGGTCAATCGCGGCCAGGCATACGTCGCCAAGAAGGCGACCAAGTAACCCGGCGGCGACGCCGATCCTTTCACGGGACTCCGGTCCCTTAGTGGAGAAAGACAATGGCTTACGATCAGGCCGCATATACCCAGGACGCGACGTTCGCGCCCAAGCAGATCCTCGCCGATGGCGATTACACGACCCGCAAGGTCACCATCCTGTCGGGCGCCTCGCTCGTCGCCGGGTCGGTGATCGGCGCGGTGCTGGCGGCGGCCGATGCGACCGCCACGGCGGGTGCCCATGTCAGCGGCACCGGCGCGACGGTGGGCAACGGCACCTTCGGCGCGATCACCGTCGATGCCGGTGCGCCGGCGGGTTCGTGGACGGTGCACTTCACCGACGCGACGCATTTCGAGGTTCTTCGGCCCGATACGACGGTCGACGGCGTCGGCGTCGCGGGCACCGCTTATAACGGCGGGATCAACTTCACCTATACCGCCGGAGGCACGGCGGACGTCGAGGACGACCGCATCCCGATCGTGGTGAGCTATGCCGGGACCTCCAAGTACAAGCTGTCCGCATCGGCCTCGACCGACGGCAGCCAGGTGCCCGACTTCATCCTCGCCCAGGATGCCGATGCAAGCGGCGGCGACGTCGAGGCGATCGCCTATGAGACCGGCTATTTCAACTGGTCCGGCCTGACGGTCGGCGCCGGCATCACGCTGGCGGCGATCCGCGAGGGCCTGCGCCTCAAGGGCATCGTGATCGACGACTAGGGTACTTCCACCAACCAATCGGGCCGCGTGCCCAGGCTGAAGGCCGTCCCACTCTCTGGTTTCAGGGGGTGGGCGGCCTTCGCTTTTTCGGAGAAAGACAATGGCAGACGATTATGGCACGTTTCAGCCCGACGAGCTGATGCCGCTGATCCCGGACCTGTTCGTGTCCGGCAATTTCCTGACCCTGACGATGTTCCCCGGCGAATTCGAGTTCGACACGGCCGAGGTCTATTTCGACCGTGTGCTGGTCGACCGTCGCCGCGCGCCGTTGGTGTCGCCGCTGTCGCCCGGCAGCATCCTGCAGCCGCGTGGTTTCCAGAAGGAAACGATCATCCCGGCCAGCTACAAGCCGAAGAATCAGATCGTTCCGGGCGAAGTGCTGGCGCGCCTGCCCGGCGAGCGGATCGGCGGCGAGATGTCGGCGGCCGACCGCGAGGCGGCGATCCGCGAAAAATATCTGATGCAGCATCAGACCCGCATCGCGCGCAGCATGGAATGGCAGGCGGCGCAGCTGCTGCAGGCCGGATCGATGACGTTGGTCGGCGAAGACTATCCGTCCGCGTTCGTCGACTTCGCCCGCACCGGCAGCCACACCAAGGCGCTGACCTCGACCGCGCGCTGGGGCGAACTCGGCGTGTCGTCGGTCGACGATCTCGACGACTGGATGAACACGGTCGGCGAAGATTGCGGCGCGCCGGTCAATATCGTGATCATGGACCGCCTGGCCTGGGGCCTGCACACGCTCGACCCCAAGTTCGAGAAGCAGATCGACATCACCCTGGGCCAGACCACGGCGATGAACCTCGGCTTCACCCCGACCACGCCGGGCGCGCCGGTGTTCAAGGGCCGCTCGGGCAACGTCGAGTTCTACGTCTATAACGACGTACAGGAAGCGCCTGACGGCACCCCCGAAAAGCTGCTGCCCGATTATTCGGTCGGGCTGATCGCGATGGGCGGGCTTGCCGGCGGACGCCTCTACGGCGTCGTCCAGCATGCCGAGAACCATTACGGCAAGGGCCGGTTCTTCCCGCACGAATGGATCGAGTCGGGCACCGGCGCGCACTTCGTCGAGACGATCAGCGCGCCGATCTGCGCGCCTGGCCGCATCGACGCGAGCCTGTTCGCGACCGTCCGCTGACCCCTGGGGCCGGGCGGCGGTTCGTCGTCCGGTTACCCTGACGACCGGAGATTCCCATGAAGACCATCTTTATCGCGCGGGCCGAGATTTCCGCGCTGATCACAGCCGAAAAGGGCGGCAAGCCCGTCAAGCAGACGATCGATCCCGGCACGCCGGTGACCTACGCGCTGGCCAAGAAGTTCGGCCTCAAGGCCGAGGATCTCGCGACGCTGGTCGCGCGCGGCCATATCGTCGAGCGCTCTGCGCATGTCGTGACCGAAGGCGACGGCCCGACCGCGGCCGAGTTCAAGGCGGCCAACAAGCGCGCCGACGATGCCGAGGCCAAGGTGGCCGATCTCGAGCAGCAGGTCGCCGACCTGACCAAGGCGCTCGAGGAAGCGACCAAGCCCGCGGCGCCGGCGCAGGCCTGACCCATGCCGGTCGAGAGCGCGGCCGATCGCGCGTCCTTCCTGTCGGCGGACGAACACGCCGTGCCCGCGCGCTACACCGCGCCGGGCGGAGGGGCGGCGATCGGCCCGTTCACGCTGATCTATGACAAGGGCCAGGCCCGCAATCGCTTCATAGCCAAAGACCAGACGGCGACGACGGCCCAGCGCAGCGCCTGGATCTGCGCCGATGACGTACCGTCGCTCGCTCGCGGTGGCACGATACAGGTCGGGCATTATGGCGACGACGGCGTGACCCTGGTGGTCGACGAGACGCTGACCATTCGCGGCCTGCCCGAGCGCGACGAAACCGGCGCGTTCTGGCACGCCGACCTGACCCTGGTGGATTGATCCGATGGCGCGCAAATCCTCTCCCGGAATGCTGGCCGGCACGCGTGGCGGCTCGGTCATGAATTTCCACAAGGCCGGGGCGCGCGGCGGCGGCTTCACCGTCGAATTCCTCGACGTGAAGGCGATGAAAGCGTTCGCGGCCGGGATCGAGGATGGCGCGGTGGTGATCGCCCAGGCCTCGGTCGAGACGGTCGTGCTGACGATCGACAAGCTCAAGCAGAGCCTGCGCACGTTCTTCGACGGGGTGTTCACAGGGTCGGCACCGACCCGCAACAACCACAGCCGCGCGACCAACGCGATGGTGCAGTCGGCGCTCTATGACGACATGGCGGCCAAGGGCCAGTTCGCCGGGCTGATCTATTCCAAGCTGGGCCGCGGCCTAGGTCCGCAGAGCTTCGTCGACTATCTGCTCGCCCATCTCGACGGGGCGACCCTACGCCCGCAAGGCGAGTGGCTGCGCATCGCCGAGGATGACCGATCGTCGTTCCTGCAGGCGCGCGGCGGCTTCGTCCCGACCGGGTACAACAAGGCGGCCGGCACCAGCACGTTCTGGCGCGCCGACCGCAACGACCCGAACAAGCTCTATTTGCTGCGCAAGGACGAGCGCACCGGTCACACCGACCTGCTCGACGTGCTGATGAAAAGCGTGACGCTGCCGCCCCGCCTCGGCGGGCTGCAGCCGATCCTCGACGAAAGCGAGGCGATTTTCGAGCGCAACATGGACCGCGTGTGGGATCGCCGCGTCGGCGAGGCGGGGCTCGCCTGATGGCATCGGTACGGCGCCAGATTTTCGACGCGGTCGCGGCCAAGCTCGAGGCGGTGCGCGCCGATCTCGATTGGCGCAGCGTCGTCCGCAATCCGCGCGCGCCGGTCGGCGAGGACCAGATGAACGCCATCGTCCTCGACGAGGGCGGCGAGCCAGAGCCGGGCGACCTGACCGGATCGGTCGAGATCAACGAGGCCGATTTCACCGTCGGCATGGTCGTCGCCGAAAGTGGCGGCGACAGTGCCGAGGACCTGCTCGATGCCGGGTTCGTCGCGATCTGCGACGCGCTGCAGGATCCTAACGATATCCAGCTCGGCGGGCTGGCGATCGGCGTGCTGCGCGGCGGCGTGTCGCGCCCGTTCGTCGGCGCGTCGGTCAGTGGCGCGCGTATCGTCGGCGTCCAGACGATCGGTTTTACCGTCCAGTATATGGCACGCGAGGGCGATGCCAGCACCCCTGGACCCTAGCGGAGAATGACGATGGAAATCCCCAATCACCGCGCGGGCGCGACCGCGCGGAGCGGCGCCACGCATGTCATCGACCCGACCCAGGAAAATGCGGTCGCGGTCAATGTCGAGCAGCTCGACCGCGCCGGCCTGGCGCAGCCGGTGGCCGCGCCGCGCCGTGCAAAAAGGACGCCTGCCGATGGCAGCCTGACCAGTCTCTCCGGTGACGGCAGCGGTGTCGCTGCTGATCCGATCACCCCCGAAGCGGAGTAACCGACGATGAGCGATTTCCTGATGCGCAACCGGCTCGTCCTGGCCAAGGTCGAGGTCACGTCCGGCACCGATCCGTCGCCGGTGCCCGGCACCGACGCCGTGCTGGTCGAGGAGCCCAAGGCCAATCCCAATTTCGAGCTCGAGCAGACCGACGAGGTGTCGGGCTCGCTCGACACGACCCAGTCGATCGTCGGCGGCGGTTATATGGAGCGGACGCACCGCTTCTTCGCCAAGGGCAGCGGCACGCCGGGCACCGCGCCCGAATTCACGCCCTATCTGCAGGCGGCGGCGATGGGCCTGACCACTCTGGCCAGCGATTCGGCCAACACCGCGCAGGCGGGCACGACCGGTTCGATCACGCTCGCCTCGGGCGCGCCGTCGACCGACCTGACCGGCTTCGTGATCGTGCTCGATGGCGGCACCGGCGATGGCCAGACCCGCGTCATCACCGCGTACAACACCTCGACCAAGGTCGCGACGGTCTATCCCGATTTCGACACCGCGCCCGACAATACGACGACCTATTCGGTCAAGGCGGGCAATCTGTTCGTGCCCTCGTCGACGTCGCTCAAGACGATCACCGATTATCTCTACAAGAAGAATTCGGGCAGCGGGAACGCGATCCTGCACAAGATCACCGGCGCCGCGGCCAACCTCGCCTTTGCGATGCAGACCCGCCAGACCGGCAAGTTCACCGCCACCTTGCGCGGGATCATGACGCCGCCCGAGGACGTCGCCAACCCGACCGGCGCGGTGTTCGACAGCGTGCGCCCGCGTCCGCTGCGCGACGCCGATGCGTTCCTGGACGGCACGCGGGTGTGTTTCCGCAACTTCACCCTCGACCTGGGCAACCAGATCACCCAGGGCGACTGCCCGGGCGCGGAATATGGCTATGATCCGGCGCGCGTCACCTCGCGCAAGATCACCGGCCGGATCAACCCGCAATTGCTGGTGCTGAGCGACCGCAACGCCTTTGCCGACCTGGTCGCCGGCGGCACCAAGCCGCTGTGGCTCAACTGGGGCGAGGTCGACGGCAACCGCGTGTCGCTGCTGATCCCGCGCCTCGCTTACACCGGGATCGAGGACGAGGATCTCGACGGGATCAGCGCCGATGGCCTGCCGTTCGAGGCGATCGGCGTCGATTCCGCGCTCTACCTGCTGTTCTGGTGAGCCGATCATGGTGGCACGGGTAAGCGACCTGCATTGGTGCGAGATCGGGAGCCTGAAATACGGCTTCCGCACGCCGACCGAATACGACACGCCGCTGCTGCGTCACGCGTTGACGAAGCGCGGCGTGCGGCGTCCGCTCCAGGCCGAGATCCGGGTCGCCGCGGCGGCCGGGATCAAGGCGCTGGGCGCGGCGGCGGGCGACCCGGCCGAGGCGCAGAGGCAAAACGGGGTGATGGAGGACTGGTATCGGCTGATCGCGCCGATCGTCGAGGACGATATCGACGAGCCTGATTTCGAGGCGCGCGCGGCCGAGATGGCGCGGTTGCAGGCCGAGCGCGAGGCGGAATGCCGCGAGATCGGCCCCGAGGTCGCGGCGATCGAGGCGATGCTGGCGCGGCACTGGATGCCCTATGCCGAATTGCTCGCCGACCGCGCTTTGTTCGACGACCTGTCGCAGATCGAGATCGTGCGCCAGCTGTTGGTGCGCCGCGCCGAGATCAGGGTGGAGCAAGGCGAGGGCGATCAGCCGGTGACGCGCGCGATCGACGAGGAATTGCCGCGCGACGTCGACGGGCGGCTGTCCAGCGCGGCCTATCAGGCGATCCCCAAGGCGTATCGCCCGGTGCTGACCGCCTTCGCGATGCGCCTGCTGGTGCCCGACGAGGACCAGGAAAAAAACTGATACTCGCCGCGGCGTTTGCCTTCGATCCCGAGGCGTTTGCCGGTGGCGAGACCTTCACCCCAGCCTATCCGCTGCGCGGGGAGACGTTCCTGCCGCAGCAAAGCGCCGGCATCCGCTGGTTGCATGTCCACCCCGATTATCTGGTCACCGACCTCAGCTGGCTGGTGGTCAAGCTGGCGCGCAACCGGGAGGACGGGTTCCTTCCCGAGGATGGCGTGCCGGTCCAGGCGGCCTGGACGATGGCGGCGATCCATATCGTGCGCCGCACCTGGGACAAGATGCGCGCGGCGCGCGAGCGGTGACTGACCGGTCCCGCAAGTGATATTCACCGGCCTCGCGGCGTCGTCGCGGGGCCTTTTCGTTTGGAGCTCCGATGGCCTCTCGCGATCGTGCCTTGAATTACGCCGTGCGGGTGAAGGGGCAGCAGGAAGCTGTCGCCGCGTTCCGCACGGTCGGGCAGGCGGCGTCGCAGAGCATCGACGCGATCGCGGCGGCGAGCGCCGCGGCGGGGGCGCACGACGAGGCGGTGGCCCGCGCGACCAATAGCGCGGCGGCGTTCGGCCTCGCCCAGGCCGATGCGACGCGCAAGATGGCCGAGGCCAAGGCCGCGCTGGCTGCCGGGACGTCGAATGCCGAGCAATATCAGCGCGCAGTGGCTGACGCGAAAAGCGGCTTGTCGGTGTTCAAGGCCGAAAACCAGGCGGCGGCGCGCGCGGTCGACGCGACCGCGCGGACGCTGGTCGCCGCGCAGCAGGCGGCGGCAGACTATGGCCGGCAACTCGCGGCGGCCAAGGCGGCCGGCAGCGGACCGGTCGCGCCGGGCGCCGTCGCGCCGGATCTGCGCTCGGGCGCGGCGCGGGTAATCGCCGGCGATGCCTCGGTCGACCGCGCGGCGATCTCCGCGACCACGCTCGAGCAGGTGCTCGGCCGGGTCGCCACGCGCGGCCAGCAGGTCACCGCGGCGATGACCGCGGCGGCGCAGGCCGAGCGCGAGGCGGCGACGGCGCAGGACGCCCAGGCGGCGACGGCCGACCGGCTGCGCGCGCGCTACAATCCCCTTTATGCGGTGATCAGCAACTATCTGACCACGGTGCGCGAGATCCGCCAGGCCGAGGCCTCAGGCGCGATCAGCGCCGATGAGCGGACCCAGGCGCTGCAGCGCGAACGTCAGGCGACGTTGGGCGCGATCGCGGCGATCAAGACGCAGACGGCGGCGGCACGCGGCCTGTCCGGCGCGCAGCGCGCCGGCCTGACCAACATCGGCTTCCAGATCAACGACGTCACGACCCAGCTGTCGGCCGGAACGCCGCTGATGCAAGTGTTCGCGCAGCAGAGCGGTCAGGTCGTCGGCGGACTGGCGATGGTGGCCAAGGAAGGAAGCACCATGGCCTCGGTGCTCGGCGGTCCCTGGGGGCTGGCCGTCATCACCGGCGTGTCGCTGCTCGGCCTGCTCGGCTCCAAGCTGTTCGAGACCGGGCACAGTGTCGACGATCTGGTCGATAAGATGAAGAAGGACGAAAAGCAGTCCGAAGCATCGCGTGCGGCCAAGGCACTTTACCAGAAGACGCTCGAGGGCGTCACGGAAGCGATCAACGCGGAAACCGATGCGCTGAAGAAACAGGCCGCGGCCGAGCGCACATCGGCCGAACAGGCCAATATCTCCGCGAAGAACAAGCTCGAGAATGTCGTTGCCATCCGCGAGCGCACGGTGGCGCTGCTCAAGGAAGCCGATGCGGAATTCGAGCTGCAAGCGCACATGGCCGGGGGCGATCCGAGCGGCGGTCAGGCGGTCGCAAAAGCGGCTGCCGATCGCCAGGTGGTCAAGGATGCGCTCGCCAAGGCGGAGGCCGACCTAAAGCAGGAACGCATCAACGTCGAAAAGACGCGCGTCGACCTCGCCGAGGAAGAGGCCAAGCGGATGGCCGATCCGATCGCGCGGATCAACAAATTATACGACGACAAGGCCAAGGCAGCAAAGGACGCGGCGCGAAAGGAAGCTGACGCTGGCAAACACGTGACCAGCGTTCTGACCGACCAACTTGCAGTGATCGAGAAAGCGCGCAAGGCCGCGCTCGATGCGCAACGCGATGCCGACAAGGCGTCGCATTTCAGCAATCGCGAGACCGGCCGCGAACTGACGCCCGAGGAAGCGGCCAGCATCGCGCGCGGCGCGGGCTTGCAGGTCAATTCGGTCAGCCGCACCTATGGGCGGCAAAAGCAGCTCTATGACGAGTGGGTCGCCAAGGGGCGTCCGGCCGACAATCCCGTCGCTCCGCCAGGCACCAGCGCGCACGAAGGCGCCAAGGGGCGCTGGGCGCTCGATATCCAGTTCGGCGCGGGCGTCACGCCCGAGCTGCTGCGCAAGGTGTTCGCGGCGCAGGGCGTCAACCTGACCAAGGTGTTCAAGGAACGCGGCCACTTCCATGTCGAGGGAAGCCGCTCGCAGGCCGATGCCGGCACCGCGGCGGACGATAAGGCTGCCGAGGAAGCGATCCGGCGGCAAAAGGCGTATGAGGACCAGCTTGCGCAGGTCGAGGGCAATATCCTCGCCGCCAAGCGCGCCAATGTCACCGACCTCGACCAGATCGCGGCGTTCGACAAGGACCGGATCGCGGTCGAGCAAGCGAAGGCCGAGGCGGATATCGTCGCCAAGGTGCAGCTCGGCGAATATTCCGATCTGCAGGGCAAGGTGCTGATCGAGAAACAGCGCCAGCTGGCAGCCGAGCGTATCCAGACGATCGATACCGAGGTCCTGGCCCGGCATCTGGCCGATGCGGTCGACATGGCGCTGATGGAAAGTCAGAACCAGTCGGACCTGCTCAATGCCCAGCTCGGCCTGGCCACCACGATCGCGGGGCGTCGCGACCTTGCGATGGCGATGCTGGACGAGGAGGAAAAGCAGGCCCGCATCAAGGCTCAGGAGACGCTCGACCTCTACGCGATCGGCCAGGCGACCAAGAAACAGGCCGATGAGGCGCGCGCGGCGCTGCAACAGCTCGACCGGCTGCACCCGCTCAAGGTCGAGGCGATCAACCGCCAGAATCAGGGCGCGCTCGGCAAATATCTGCAGGACACCGACCCCAAGACGATCAACGACCGCGTCGAGACCCTGGTCACGAATGAACTGACCCAGGTGCGCGACGGCATCAACGACGCGATCACCAATGCGCTCGGGGTCAAGGACCCGATGCTCAAGGGCCTGCTCGAAATCTTCCTCGACCAGGTGATTTTCCGGCCGATTGCCGAGGCGCTGCAAAAGCATTCGGGCAAGAATGGCGATGGCGGGTTCGGCAGCCTGTTCGGCTCGCTGTTCGGCGGCGGAAAGGCGGCGAACGATAACGCGCTGACCGGGGTCAATAGCGCGGCGCTGACCACCAACACGACCGCGCTCGGCGTGTCGACCACGGCGCTTGCCGCGTTCACCACGGCGCTGGCGGCGGCATCGGCCGCAGCGGGCGCGTCGGGCGCGTCGTCGCTCGGCGGTGGGCTATCGTCACTGCTCGGCGGGCTGGGCAGCGCGTTCGGCGGTGGCGGCGTCGGCGAATATGGCGGCGTGATCATGGAGAATCCGTTCGTCACCGGCGGATTTGCCGCGGGCACCGACGACCTCCCGCGCGGCCTGTCCTGGGTCGGTGAGAATGGCCGCGAATTGCTGTTCAACGGCGGCGGCGGGCGGATCTCGGTGCTCAACAACCAGCAGTCGCGCCAGGTCGCGCAGCCCGCCTTCGCCGGTGGCGGCGGCGGCGGACTTACGGTCATCAACCAATTCAATTCGCCGCAACCCGGCAACCCGCGCCGGATCGGCGCGGTGGTCGGGCGGTCGGCGCAGCTCGGCGCCGCGCGCGCCGCACGCAAGGGGCTCGCCGCCCCGAGGGGGCGCTAAATCATGACCGTCGACGTAAGATTGCCCGACAAATGGTCGAAGGGCTCGGCCGGCGGCCCGATGTTCTCGACCACGATCACCCAGGTCGATTCTGGTGCCGAGCACCGCATCGCCAAATGGGTGCATCCGCTGCCCAAATACGAGATCGCGCATAACGTGAAGACCCCGGCCGATCTCGCGGAAATCCGGGCATTTCATTATGTTCGCAAGGGTCGGCTCGAATCGTTCCTGCTCAAGGACTGGCTCGACTATACGAGCGCGGCCGATGGGCGGGCGGCACCGACGATGCTCGACCAGCCGCTCGGCACCGGCGACGGCGCGACGACGACGTTCGACCTGATCAAGCGCTATTCGGATGGCGCCAATCATTACGACCGCCCGATCCTGTGGCCGGTGGCGGGGACGCTGACCGTCGCCAAGGATGGCGTCCATGTGGCGAGCGGCGTCAGCGTCAACCGCGGCACCGGCGTGGTGACCTTCACCAGCGCGCCGGCCGACGGCGTCGTGATCACCGCTGGCTATCAGTTCGACGTGCCGGTGCGGTTCGACGACGACTGGCTGTCGGTCACCTTCGACACGATCAATTCGCAAAGCGCGGGCAGCATCCCGCTGGTGGGAGTGCGGGGGTGATGGGGGCGCTGATCCATGGTCCCCTCCCATTCATGGGAGGGGCTAGGGGAGGGCGTGTCGCGGTTTTGCGGCTTGGCCAGTCCTCGCTTACCGACATGCCCTCCCCCAACCCCTCCCGCAAGCGGGAGGGGGGAATATGACCCGCGTCATCACCGGATCGCTCGGCGCCTATCTGGCGGGGACCGAGGCGCTGGTCGCCGATTGCCTGATGGTCCAGCGCCGCGACGGGCAAAGGTTCGGGTTCACGACGCTCGACGTGCCGGTCACGGCCGACCTGGGAGAGGGCGACGAGACCTATGCCTATGGGATGACCGTGGCGGCCCTGACGCTGGCGGTCGGGCTCGACGCGAGCTCGGCGGAGTTTCGCGGGCCGATCGGCCCCGTCGTGACGCGCGACGCGCTGCTCGGCGGTGCGTGGGACGATGCGGAGGCGTGGTTCTTCCGCGCCTCGCCCGATGTCGACGGGATCGCGCCGATGCTGCACGGCCGCGTGCGCGAGGCGCCCGAGGATGGCGACCAGTTCGTGCTGCAGGTGCGCGGCGAGGCCGATCGCTTCAACCAGTCGATCGGCGACCTGATCACCCCCTATTGCAACGCCGATTTCGGCGATGCGAGGTGCACCAAGGTGGTCGACCCGGTTGCCGCGACGGTCACCGCAGTCACGGATGCGCTGCGCTTCACCGTGTCGTTCACCGGCAGCTATGCCGATGGCTATTTCGATATCGGCACGGCGACGTTCCTGACCGGCGATCTGGCGGGCGATTCGCCGATCGAGATATTCGCATGGTCGTCGGCCGGCGACATCGTGCTGTTCGAGCCGCTGGCGGCGGCGCCCGCGATCGGCGTAGCGCTCGAGCTGCGGCGCGGTTGCTCCAAGCTGCGATCATCGACCGACCCGGCCGTGCCGACCTGCATGTCCTATGACAATATCCTCAATTTCCGCGGCTTCTCCGAAGTGCCGGGGTCGGATGAGGTCCTCAAATATCAGGTGCCCGAAGATGCTGGCGCATGAGGAAGCGGCGGCTCTGGTCGCCGAGGCGCGCGCCTGGCTGGGTACGCCCTTCGTGTGGGGCCAGTCGGTCAAGCTGCGCGGGTGCGATTGCAAGGGGCTGGTCGCCGGTGTCGCGCGCGAGATCGGGCGGCCCGAGGCCGCAAGCGTGCACGCGCTGGCGGGCGATTATCGCCAGGTCGATCCCCGGCGGTTGCGCGCCGGCCTGGCCGAGCTGTTCGACCGGGCGAGCGATATTCGGGCGGGCGACGTGCTGTTGCTCAAGGTGGCGGGCGCGGCGCAGCATCTGGCGATCGCGACCGGCGAGGGCAGTGTGGTGCATTGCTACGCCAAGGGCCCGCGCATGGTGATCGAACAGGCGATCGATGGCGTGCTCGGCATCTGGCCGCTCGATTCGATCTGGCGCTGGCGGAGCATCGAAGCATGAGCGGCGAATTCCAGCCGATGGCGACCGCGCCGCGCGACGCGACGATCGTCGACCTGCGCCATGTCTCGGCCGACTATGGCGAGATGATCTTTCGCGCGCGCTGGCTCGCGCCGCGCGAGGTGTGGGTCGATTGGGACCGCCAGCATGTGACGCTCGACGACGCGCCGCTGACCGGCTGGCGCGTGTCGGCGACGCAATATCGCGCGTGGACGGCGCAAGAGGAAGCGATCCTCGCCGAATTGCATGGGCCCCCGGGCACCACGTTCCTCGACTTCGCCGCCTGGCAGCGCGGCGAGCGCGTCCCTGTCTCGGGTGCCGCCCAATGAGCCTCGATCCCGTCAGCCTGGCGATCCAGGCCGGCCTGATGGCCGCCAACATGGCGCTGACCGCGTCCAAGACGACCGAGGGGCCGCGCCTGACCGATTTGTCGGTGACGGTCGCCGATTACGGCACGCCGCTGGCCTATTTCCGGGGCAAGCGCCGGCTCGCGCTGCCGATCATCTTCGCCGAGAAATTGCGCGAAGTGAAGGTGCAGTCGAAGACCAAGGGCGGCAAGTTCAACGATTACAAATATTATGCCACCTTCGCGGCGGCGGTCGCTGGGCACCAGACCGGCGGCGTCACGCGCCTGTGGGCCGACAAGCACCTGATCTACGATGCGACCGGCGCCGGGCCGATGACGCCGTTTTCGGCCAGCGACGATTTCAACCTGCTCGAGCACCTCCGCTTCTATCTCGGCACCGAGGATCAGATGCCGGATCCGCGCATGCAGGCGACGGTCGAGGCCGAGCATGGCGCCGGCAGCTGCCCGGCTTATCGCGGCGTCTCCTATGTGATGTTCGAGGAACTGCCGGTCGAGAAATTCGGCAACCGCGTGCCGCAGATCGAGGGCGAGGCGATCACCGACCCGGCGCCGCATTATCCCTTCGAATCGAAGGACGGCAGGCTCGGCAACGTGACCTTCTCGCCCGATGGCAGCCGCATGCTGTCCGCGTCCGGCGACGCCTATACGATGTGGGATTGCGCCACGCGCACCCCGATCATCAGCGGCCATTTCCCGGAAGCGATCAGCGCGCCGTCGATCGCGAACAACGGCACGATCTACGGCATTTCCGGGGATGCCTTTTCGGGCAGCGCGATCACGGCGTTCACGGCGGACGGGCTGGCGCTGATCGGCACCACCCCGCTCGTCGCGCTCTATCAGGCCGGGCTCGGCGTCTATGCCGACGGCTATGGCCGCGAGCATGTCGTGACCTTCCCGCTGGCCTTCATCACCTATTTCTACACATGGACGCTGGACGGGCTGGGCTCGCCGCTGCTGATCGACACGACCGATGTCGGTGACCTCGACGGCTGGACGCCGCGCGGCGCCTGTACCGACAGCCATGGCGACGTGTGGGTGGTCGGCAACAAGGCAGGGTTCTTCGGCAGCTGGGACGACCTCTATCTCTATCGCATCGTCGACACCGACGCGCGGCCGGGATCGATCGGCTTCGTCCACCTGAATTGCGGGCATTTCGACAACGGCGTGTCGACCGAGATCGTCCATGCCGACGGCAAGTTCTTCGTGTTTTGGGGTCATTACCGGATGATCGCGATCGACGAGGTGACGATGACGATCGTCGGCGACGTCGCGATTTCCGACAATGCCGGGGGCGGCGGGTCGCTCAACCTGCGCAACGCCAAGCCCGGCTCGGACAGCGTGTGGATCGGCTTCAGCGAAATCAGCCTGACCGACGGCAGCACGATCCGCACAGTCGATCCCTATGACTGGAAGACCGAGGATTCGTACATCGGGCCGGTCTATGACCGCATCACCAACGCGCTAATCTCGACGCCGCAATATTCCGACTTCATCACCAGGCGTTATCTCGACCGCCTGGGCAACAGCGCCACGACGCTGGGCGACGTGGTCGACTTCGTTGCCGGGCTGGCCGGCATCGATCCCGCGCATATCGACACAAGCGAGCTGACCGACACGGTCGACGGCTGGTCGTGGAGCCAGGGCACCGGCAAGGATATCCTCTCGCCGCTGTTCGACGTGTACGACGTCGACCCGCGCGAGCATGGCTTCGTGCTGGCGTTCAAGCCGCGCGGCGACGCGGCCGGCGCGACGATCGACATGGCCGATTTCGTCAAGGGCGAGCAGGACGATTCGCCGACGCACACGGTCGACCGCGGGCAGGGGACCGACACGCCGCGCCGGCTGACGGTCAGTTTCAGCGATATCGACGCCGACCAGCAGACCAACAGCGCCAGCGTGGCGCGCCCGCTCGACCGCGTCGACGGCGCGCGCGAGCTGTCGATCGACATGACCCCATGGGCGGCGCATGTCGACGAGGCGCGGCAAAAGACCGAGCGGATGCACCGGCGCAGGTGGTTCGGGCGGGAGACCTATACGTTCGGGCTGACCGCGCAGCATGTCGCGCTCGAGCCGGGCGACGTCCATCTGCTGACCTTCGACGGCGTGGCCAAGGTGGCGCGGCTGACCTTGTGCTCGCCGGGCGCCGACCAGGTGCTGCACACCGAATGGGAGCGCGACGATCCGAGCGTGGCGGTGCTGACCGGCCAGCCCGGCGCTGGGTTCGACGGGCGCGCGCCCTCGGTGATCCTGATCGCGATCCCGAGTCATGGCTTCGTGCTCGACATTCCGCTGATCCGGGACGCCGACAACGACGTCAATCCGCTGCTCTATTATGCTGCCTCGCCCTATGTGATCGGCACCTGGCCCGGTGCCACCATCCTGCGCAGCCTGGACGGCGGGGCGACGTTCGAGGAATCGTGGGCGAGCGTGCCGAGCGCGGCGCCGTCGACCTGGGGCTATGCGGCCGAGGCGCTGGGCGATGCCGATCCCTGGCTGTGGGACCGCGGCAACAGCGTCACGATCGACTTGCAATATGGCACGCTGACCGGCGCGACCGAGGCCGAGTGCAACCGCAATCCGCAGCTCAACCTGGCGCTGCTCGGCGGCGAGCTGATCCAGTTCACCACGCCGACGCTCAACGGCGACGGCAGCTGGACGCTGTCGGGGCTGAAGCGCGGGCGGCGCGGCACCGAATGGGCGTGCGGTTTGCACGCGCAGGGCGATGCGTTCGTGCTGCTGACCGCGACCGGCCGGGTGGCGATGGGCGCGAGCGACGTCGGCGACAGCGACGTGTTCAAGGCGGTGACCGTGGGCCGCGACGCGGCGAGCGCGTTCGTCATCCCGCTGACCTTCACCGGCGCGACGCTCAAACCCTATGCGCCGGCGGCGTTGCGCGCGGTCAAGGATCCGGCGACGGGCGATTGGGCGATCGACTGGGTGCGGCGGACGCGGATCGGCGGCGCCTGGACCGGCGGCACGACGATCCCGCTGGGCGAGGCGAGCGAGGAATATGCGCTGGTCGTGCTCGACGGCGCGGGCGCGGTGGTGCGGACCTATTCGGGGCTGTCGAGCCCGGCCGCGACCTATGACGCAGCGGACCAGGCGAGCGACGGCGGCGACGTCGCCGAGGGCGACCTCAACCTCGCCGTCTATCAGATCAGCGACACGGTCGGGCGCGGCTTCGCGGCAACCGGCACTTTCTAGAGGAAACACGGATGACGACGACGCCACGGCTGGGGATCACCCAGTGGGAGGACGGGCAGGCCATGCCCGAGACGACCGGCAACGAGGCGCTGCGCGTGCTCGAGGCGGTGGCGGCGCGGGTGGTGGTCGACAAGGACCGCACCGCGCCGGCCGGGACCGAGAACGACGGCGACGTCTTCATCGTGCCCGCCTCGCCGACCGGTGCCTGGGCGGGCAAGGCCGATTACATCGCGGTCAAGATATCGACCGCATGGTGGTTCCTCGCGCCGTTCGCCGGGCTGACGTTCTTCGTGCAGGACGAGGCGGTCAACTATCGCTATTCGGGCAGCGCCTGGGCATCGGTCGCCGGCGGCGGCACCGCGGCGAGCCTGGACTATGATACCGACGGCACGCTGGCGGCGAACAGCGACAGCAAGATCGCGACGCAAAAGGCGACGAAAACCTATGTCGACGGCAAGATCGCCGGCCTGTCGTGGAAACAGGCGGTGCGCGTCGCGACGACCGCCAACGGCACGCTGTCGAGCGCCTATGAGAATGGCGACACGGTCGACGGGGTCACGCTGGCGACCGGCGACCGCATCCTGATCAAGAACCAGACTACGGGCAGCGAAAACGGCATCTTTATCGTCAACGCCAGCGGTGCCCCGACCCGCGCGACCGACGCCGACAGCGGCGCCGAGCTGGTCAACGCCAGCGTCTATGTGAGCGAGGGCACGGCCAACGCCGACACGCAATGGACGTGCAGCACGAACGCGCCGATCACGGTCGGGTCGACCAGCCTGACGTTCGTGAAGCTGAATACCGGCGCCGGCGACATGCTGGCCTCAAACAATCTGTCGGACGTGGCGAGCATCATCGCCGCGGCCGATCATCTGTTCACCAAGGGCACGGATATCGCATCGGCCAGCACGACCGATCTTGCGACCGCGACCGGCAATTTCGTCGACGTGACGGGGACAACGACGATCACCGCGCTCGGCACGTTGGCGGCGGGCGTCGAACGCACGCTGCGCTTCACCGGCGCGCTCACGCTGACCTATAACGCGACGTCGCTGATCCTGCCGACGGCAGCGAACATCACGACGGCGGCTGGCGACGTTGCCCGGTTCCGGTCGCTTGGGTCGGGCAACTGGGTTTGCATCGCCTATCAGCGGGCAAACGGCCAGCCACTGGCGTCGGCGGCTGCAACGCCGAACATTCAGTCGGTCACGTCATCGGCGACGGTGACGCCGACCTTCTCGAACGATCAGGTCAATATCACCGCGCAGGCGGCCGGGCTGACGCTGGCCAATCCGACGGGTACGGCGGTCGACGGATGGGGCTTGTCGATCCGGATAAAGGACAATGGCACCGCGCGATCGATCACGTTCGGGTCGCAATATCGCGCGATCGGCGTGACGCTGCCGACCACGACGGTGATCAGCAAGACGCTGTACCTCGGGATGATCTACAACGCAGCCGACACCAAATGGGACGTCGTTGCCGTGGCGCAGGAAGCCTGACCGGTGCGTCCGTTTCAGGCATTGCGCATGCGGAGGCCATCCGGCGCGGTTGCGTCCGGAGTCCGATCGAGCTCCATCACCTATATAGCGTCGAGCAATACCGCCGTAATTGCCTTGCCGGCTGGATGTGCCGTCGGCGACCGCCTGGTGATGTATCTTGGCCATTCCTGGGACGTGTATGCGATCGACGGCGTTTCGCCGGTCGTCAACTGGATCCGGCCTAGCGGGGGGTATCTGACGGGGAGCAACTATAACGGGACGCTCCTCTACAGGACAGCGACTTCCGGCGACGTGGCCGCTGGTCAGTTCACCGTGACTTTCTTCGGTGCCGGTGCCGGTATCATCGAACTGGTGGCGTTCATCGGGGCAACCAGTGGCTTGCGGGACATTGGTGCCACGCGAAACGGCAGCGGCGCGGCGAGCCGGACAGTGACTTCCGGGGCGACTGTAGCGGCCGGCGACTTCCTCTTGCTATTCGGGAGTGCTTATCTCGCCACGTCCGCATCGTCGTCATCGCTGACATCTACGTTACAAAGTTCATCGAACGCTAACGCCTCGGGCATTTGCCGCTATGGCGTTGCGGGATCATCGGGCGCTCAATCCGGTACGGTCGGGTATGGCGGATCACCGGCCGGCGACTATCAGGTGATCGTCGCTTTTGCCCCGTAGGATCACCTTGGCGGCGGCGATCGAAGCCGAGGCAAGCGTGACGCCGGCGATAAGGTCGACAAGATAGTGACTGCCGTCGACCAGCGCCGAACCGGTCACGCCGATATTGAGCAGGACGAAGGCCGGCCAAAGCCATCGGGTGCGCAGCATCGCCCATGCGAGCAGCGTCGCTCCGCCAGCATGAAAGCTGGGGAATGAGACCAGGCCGATGAAGGTGTCGAGGTCGATCGAGCGCAAGCTGCCCGATCGGATCGGCTCGATCACGCCCGGCACAGCCCAGGGCAATCGCCCGACCATGTGCGGGAGTGCCGAGTGCGGAACGCCGTAATAGGGGAAGGCGCTGATCGCCGGCACGAAAGGCCATATCGCCAGGGTGATCGTAAGCGTGATGCCCCAGGCAGTCAGGAACGCCCAGCAACGGGCATCCTGGCGCGTGAGGAAAAGCAGCAGGACGACGAGTCCAGGCTGCCACGTCAGGGCGTGATAGAGGTATTCGGCAGCGGCCAGCACGTCATCGTGCCGTTGCAGGAAACGGATCATGCCGAACCAGTCGAAGCCGATCGCGGCGTCTGCTGACGCCAGCCATCGGTCGGCGAGCGGCATGGGTGAAGCGCATAGCAGGATCGATCCCAATTGGCAGACTAGGGACATCAGGCCGATCAGCCCGATCCCCTCGAGCAACAGGCCTACCCGGCCCAGGCGATAGCGCCGCGCCAGCATGCCGCAGGCGATGAGCAACACGGCGAGCAGGCCGAGCTGCGCGGGGATGGGTGTTGCCAGCGAAAAGCTGGTGAAGGCGAAGGTTAGGACGATTGCGAGCGAGGTGGCGGCGGCGATGAAATAGGCCGGCACTGCCTCACGCGAAACGAACGGGCCCATCTCCTCCTTTGGGATGCCCTGACGCAACCGCGTCGCGATCGACGATCCGTTCAATGTCCCACCCTCCCGGGGCGGGAAACTGCGCCCGCCATGGCGGTCACGCAACCGATAATCGCGCCGCGATCATCGCGGAACGATCCGAAATGGAGACACCGAACATGGGACACGAGACGCGATGAGCGAGCCGGGGGCACCGAGCGGGCTGGACATCGCCGCGATCGCCGGGGGGATCATCACTGTGCTGGGGGTGATCGGCAAGGGCGCCGCGTGGCTGCTCGGGTGGAGCGACCGGCGGCAGCGCGCGCGGCTCGACCGGCTCGAGCGCGAGGAAGGCGAGCTCGCCGAAAGCTGGTCCGCGTTCCGCAAGCGGGTGACGGGCGAACGCGACGACCTGGCCCGGCGGGTCGCCTCGCTCGAGCATCGCGACCTGATGCGCGCCAAGGAAAACGCCGCGCTGCGCGTCGCGTTCGAGCTGGTCGCGGCCGGGCTGCGCGTGCTCGACCCCGACAATATCGCGCTGCGCCAGGCCGAGCAGATCCTCGCCACGGCCTTCCCGCTCGATCCCAACCTGCCGCTCGACATGACCAACGCGCTCGGCGCGCTCGACGCGGCGCCGCACGAACCGACCAAAGGAGACTGACGATGAAGCTGAAACTTCGCCTGATCGACGACTGGCGCCGCTTCTGGCGCTGGGGGAGCGTGCAGATCGCCGCGGTGGCGGCCGGCGGGGCGGCGCTGCTGCTCAACGTGTCCGGCGCGGCGCAGGCCGCGCTCGCCGCGATGCCGGCCGAGCTGCGCAATTCGCTGCCCGCCTGGCTGCCGATCGCGATGTTCGTGGTGCCCACGCTCGCGCGGGTGCTGACGTTCCGCAAGAAGGAGAACGGGGATGGCTAAGGCCCCCACACCAAAGGCGCCCCCGCTCGACGGCGCGCGCAAGGGCACGCTAGCGGCGCTGATCGGCGGCACCGGCGCGGCGTTGCTGCTCGGCACGCTGACCACGTTCGAGGGCAAGAAGAACGTCGGCTATCGCGATATCGCCGGTATCCCGACCGCATGCATGGGCGACACGCGCGACGTCGTGGTCGGCAAGTTCTACAGCGATGCCGAGTGCCAGGCGCGGCTCGAACGTCAGGCGGCGGCGCATGTCGGCGAGGTGCTGCGCTGCACCCCGCGAATCGCCGGCAACCAGCTCGTCGCGGCGGGATCGCTCGCCTACAATATCGGCGGCGCGGCCTATTGCCGGTCGACCGTGGCGCGGCGGTTCAACGCCGGCGACCTGCGCGGCGGATGCGACGCGATGCTGGCGTGGGATAAGGCGCGGGTCGGCGGCGTGGTGCGGCCGGTCAAGGGCCTGACCACGCGGCGGCAGGCCGAGCGGGCGATCTGCCTCAAGGGGTTGGGGTCGTGATCGGCTGGTTCCTCGCGCTGTCGACCGGGCGCAAGATCGCCGTCGGGCTGGGCGCGCTGGTGCTGCTGATCGGCGCGGTCGCCGGGCTGGTGCTCGCGGTCAACGCGCACGACGCAGGGCAGCGGCAGGCCGGGCGCGACGAGGTGCAGGCCAAGTGGAACGCGGAAAAGGCGGCGCGCTCGGCCGCGCTGGCCGATTTCCAGGCTGCGCTCGGCGGCGCGTTGCGCACCGAGTTCGACAAGTTCGACGGGCGCCTCGCGACGATCGAGGGGACGGGCTCGCGGATCTCGGTCGAGCTGCCCAAGGCGATCGCCGCCTCGCCGCGCTACGCCGACCCCAATTGCGCGCTGACGCCCGAGGTGATGGCGCAGATCAACGCGGCGCGGCGCTTGTCCGCCCAGCCGCAGACGGGAGCAACGCCATGAAGCGCCTGACGCTCGCGATCCTCGCTTTGCCGCTGATGGCGTTCCGTTGCGGGTCGGGCGACGACCGGCCGGCGGTCGGTTTCCCGACGCTCGACGACCTGCCCGCGAATGTCGCGGCGCCGTGCCCCGAGGTCGACGGCGTGACCGGCAGCTATGCCGACCTGGTCACCAAGGACACCGCGCTCGCGCTCGCTTATGCGTCATGCTCGGCGCGCCAGGCGGCGGCGGTGGCGGCCTATCGCATCGCCCGGCAAAAGCTGGCCGAGGCGAAGGCGAAGGCTGACAAGCAATAGCCCTCGCGGTGTTGGAGAATCGCCGGCATCCTGACGCCATGTCAGACCTGAAAGCGGGCGACCTCTATCATCTTCTCAAGCGCGCCACGACGCCGCCCAAACAGGCGAAGGGCGTCGACACCATCTACCGCGCGATGGTCGCGCGGGCGCGTGCGATGCAGGAAGACGTGGCGATGGACGAACAAGCCGAGCGCTGGCTGTACGACAATCAGTGGGGATGACGCCGCGGCGTCATTGCGGCGTCCACGGCTCGCGCGCGCCCAGTTCGCGCTCGTCGACCCGAAAATGCTTCGCCAGCGCGAGCCGGTCATCCTCGGCCAGCCGACGCGGCGTCCCCCGCTCGACATATTGCTGCAGATAGGCGGCATTGCGCCCGATCATCCGCGACAGCGCCGCCAGCGACGCGCCGCGATCGGCGGCGAGCCTGGTCAGGCGAAGGCGGTGCGGATCGTCCATCGCCGGCGAACACAGCGCCGGATTTCCAACACCGCAAGCCCTACGCGCGAAACCGCTTGAGCGAGTGATGCAGGTCGATTCCTTCCTCCGCTACCATTTGGACGGTCCGGTTGGACGTCCGGCGGATGACTGGCGGTGGCACCGCCCTCATCGATACGCTCACATTTCTACCCCATCGGGACTGTGCGACTGCCATTGGCGGGATGCGCTTCGCGGATTCGGACAATCTGGCTGGCGCCGGCGGACGCCATGTCTTCGTTGGGTGAGCCTGCCGGAAAGGGTCGCACCGCTGAGCGCGCTCGATTGATCGCGAGACTCGGTGCCGTCCCGTCGCCGCTCCGTCAGAGATGTCCGAGGTGATTATTCGCGCTTGAATGGCTTCAGAGAGGAAAAAGTTTGTAGAATCCCACAGTATGGGAAACATGAGCAATATTTGGTCTTTACAGTCCGGGCCAATCTGTCTGACAATAAATCTGCGCGTGATGGCGCGCGGGAGGTGATGCGAACCTCGCGGTGTTCCGCTCTGGAGGGGGCGGCTCGGCGTCGAAGGCGCATCCGAAACGAAAAGAGAGGCGGCTCACCGAAGCTGCCCTCGTCGGGAGAGGGATATGGGGATGACTTTGAAGAGCATTGGCCGGAGCCGTGCGCGGATTCTGCGGCCGTCGCTTCTGGCGCTGGCAACGGCGTCGGTGTCGATGGGCTTTTCCGGTTCCGCTTATGCGCAAGCCACGCCGCCGGCCGGTTCCGCCGCCGCCGAACCTGAAAAGGCCGCGCCCAATGACCAGGACGCAAGCATCCCCAACGATATCGTCGTAACCAGCTACCGTGCCTCGCTCGAAAGCGCGATCGACAGCAAGCGCAGCTCGGTCAACATCGTCGACGTGATCAAGGCCGACGACATGGCCAGCTTTCCCGACGCTAATCTGGCGGAATCGATCCAGCGCATTCCCGGCGTTTCGATCACCCGCGACGGCGGGGAAGGACGGAACGTGACCGTTCGCGGGCTCGGTGGCGATTTCGTCCGAACCCTGCTCAACGGGATCGAGGCCTATTCGGCGACCACCGGATCGACCTTGGGTCAGGTCGCCGGGATCAACCGCACGCGCGGCTTCGACTTCTCTACCTTCGCGTCCGAATTGTTCAGCGGCGTCACCGTGAGCAAGTCGCAATCGGCGGACATGGACGAAGGATCGCTGGCGGCGACAATCGATCTCCAGACCGCGCACCCATTCGACAAGAAGGGCTTTCGGTTCGCGGTTTCGGGGCAGGGCGCCTATTACGACAATAACAAGACCTTCGCTCCGCGCGTCGCCGGTCTGATCAGCGACACGTTCGGCGATTTCGGCGCGCTCGTTTCGGTCGCCTACAGCACGCGCAAGGCGCAGGAAGACGGCTATAGCGATACGTCGCAATCGGACTATTCGGATGCGCTCAACGGCTTTTGCGGGCGTGCGACCGACGATCCCAACCAGCCCGGCAGCCAGGTCGTGAATACGCCGATCCCGTACGTGAACCCGCTTTCCGGCACGGGCAATCGACCGGCCAACCAGTGCTTTTCCGGCCTGCCGTCGAACGACGAGGCCTACTCCAAGGTCAACCAACCGAACGTTTTCCTGCCGAGAAATCCAGGTCTGGGGCGGTTCACGCTCGACCAGAAGCGGCTCGGCATCACGGTCGCGCTGCAATACAAACCGTCCGAGAAAACGCAGATCACGCTGGACGGCGTCTATTCGCAATTCGACCAGAATCGCAAAGACTTCGCCTTGTCGCTGGCGTCCAATAACCGCAACGTCAACGGCGCGACCGCCGCTTTCCCGCTATTCGCGGGGCGCGTCGACACGCAGCTGCTCGACGTCAATGTCGATCCGACCGGGCAGGTCGACTACATGAAGCTCAACAATGTCGACATCAAGCAGATCCAGGAGGTCAGCAAGACCCGTACCAAGACGTACGAATTCGGACTGACCCTGAAGGAAGATCTATCCGATGACCTGACCTTCGATGCCAAGATCGGCGCCGCCGGATCGGACTTCAATCAGCCTTACGACGTCTTCATCTCTTATGATGGCTTCAACAAGAACGGCTATGTCTATGACGCGCGCAATGACAGCCGGCGGCCGCTGATCAACTATGGCTATGACGTCAACAACGTCGCGAACGTAACCTTCACCAATGCCGGAACCGGCCTGACCCCGGACATCCGATTGGTGAATGCGCGCGTGAAGAACAACCTGTTCACCGCCGCCGCCAATTTCACCTATCGCGCGAACAGCGCTTTGTCGTTCAAGGCCGGCGCGCAATATAAGCGCTTTAATTTCAACGCTCGCCAGAATCAGCGGCCGGCGGCGAGCGGCAATAACACCCCCGATCTGACGAAGTTCGGCTTTGCGCAATTCGCCGCCGACTTCCCGAACCTGTCGGCGCTGAGCACCAGCGTGACCGGCTTCGGCCAGGGGCTCGGCCTGCCGTCGGGCTCGGTCAGCAGCTGGGTGGTGCCCGACGTGAACGCGTTCATCAGCAAGCTCGACCTGCTGTGCAATTGCGTCAACAAATATGGCGATTTCACCGTCAACAGTTCCGCCGCGCTGGCCCAGAACCGGGACGTGCGCGAGGAAGACAAAGCGCTTTACGGCCAGGTCAATTTCGACTTCGACGTCCTGGGTGGTCGCTCGTTACGGGGCAATCTGGGCGTGCGCTACGTTCGCACCGATGTCGTGTCGGCGGGCTTCACGGGCAATACGCGCGTCAGCGTGCCCAACGGATATGACGACTTCCTGCCCTCGGCGAACGTTTCGCTGGAGATCACCGATCGTCTGATCGTGCGCGCCGCGGCGGCCAAGGTCATGGCGCGGCCGGGGCTGGGCAATCTCAATCCCGGCGGGTCGATCAATACGACCTTTGGCGCGCAAGTCGCGACGATCGGCAACCCGTTGCTCAAACCGTATCGCGCCAAGAATTACGACCTGAGCCTGGAATATTATCCGGAAAAGGGTGCGTTTTACGGCATCGCCTTGTTCTACAAGGATGTCGGCAGCACGATCCAGACGCTGGCCTCGCTCGAACCCTATGGCAACACCGGCCTGCCGCTCAACCTGCTGCCCGTGGGGCAAGACGCGACGACGATCTACACCGTCACGCGGTCGCGCAACACGGCTGGCGGCTATATCGAGGGGGTCGAGGTCAATCTTCAGCAGCCCTTCAGCTTCCTGCCAGGATTCCTCGGGCATTTCGGGGCGGCGGTGAACTACACCTATGTGAAGTCGTCCGTGCTCTATTTCCTGTCGACAGCGGCCAACGCGGCGGCAACGCACGATCAATTCGTCAACGTCTCGCCACACTCGGTCAACGCGACTTTGTTCTACGATGACGGACGGTTCTCGACCCATGTCTCGGCCGCGTACCGGAGCGCCTATCTGATCGGGCTGCCGTTCAAACCCGGCGTGGCTGATGGCTATTACAGCTATGGAACGATGAACGTTGACGCTTCGATGTCATTCGCGGTGACCAAGCGGTTCAAGATTACGGGCGATTTCCTGAATCTAACGGATCAGAAAGGCGACCAGTATAGCGGCAAGGATCGCAAGGCGCAGCGCGTCTTCAGCACGACCGGGCGCTCGGTCTTCCTAGGCGCCCTATAGTTTTTAATCGAACCGGACGGCTTTTTACCGCCGTCCGGAATCGGCCGATAACGAGAATAAGAACGACGAACCTGAGCAATCGGCCGCCAGCAGAAGGCGGCCCGTTTTTGGAGAGATGGGAGATATGAAGCTGATCGCTGCCGCGGTGTTCGCCTTGACCGCAATCGTGGCATCGACCGCGGTGGCGGCCGCAGATACGCCACGCGAATGGGTCGACGCCAAGACCGGGCACCGTGTGGTCCGGATCTCGACCGGTCCCGGCATGTCGAGCCTCTATTTCAATCAGGAGGCCTTCACCCCGCAAGGGGACAAGATGGTCATATCGACGGCGCAAGGGATCGCTGCCGTCGACATGAAGACGTGGAAAATTTCGCCCATCGTAACCGGCAAGGGACTGCAATTGCTGTTCACCGGCCGCAAGACGCGTACCGTCTATTATTCGACGCGGGGCCGGTCGGTCGACGGCACCGGTGCGGCGGACCGCGATGGCCAGACCGGTGCGATCGAGGTCTGGGCGGCGGATATCGACAGCGGAAAGACGCGGAAGATCGCGGACGTGCCGGCCGGTGGCATCGCCACCATCAACGCCGACGAAACCTTGCTGGCCGGAGCGGTGACCGAACGGGCGATGCCGCTTCAGCCGGGCGCGGCCGGGCGCGACGCCCGTTTCGACCAGGCGGCTTATGCCGCCAACGGCCCCGACGGTAAGCCGCTCACGTTCGCGGAGGCCAAGGAGGTGCGGCTCAACGACCGGCTCGAAGCCAAGATTCCGATGGAGATCTTCACCATCGATATCCGCACCGGGCAGCGCAAGACGGTGGTCGCGTCGGCCGACTGGCTCAACCACCTGCAATTCTCGCCGACCGATCCGGGCCTGCTGATGTTCTGCCACGAAGGTCCGTGGCACAAAGTCGACCGGATCTGGACGATCAGGACCGACGGCACCGGCCTGACCAAGATCCATGTTCGTACGATGAACATGGAGATTGCCGGGCACGAATTCTGGTCGCCTGACGGCAAGACCATCTGGTACGATCTGCAAACACCGCGCGGCGAGGTCTTCTGGCTCGCGGGATACGACCTCGCGACCGCCAAGCGGCGCTGGTACAAGGTCGACCGCAACCAATGGTCGGTCCATTACAATATCTCGCCCGACCAGACCGTATTTTCCGGCGACGGCGGCGATAGCGAAATGGTCGCGCACGCGCCGGACGGCAAATGGCTGTACCTGTTCCGACCCAAGGCGATCCCCGACGTCGCGGGCATCCATGCGCCGGGGTCGGAGGCGTTGATCGCGCCGGGCACACTGGATGGCGAAAAGTTGGTCGACATGTCCAAGCAGGATTATCGGCTGGAACCCAATGGTCGCTTTTCGCCGGACGGCAAATGGCTCATCTTCCGGTCGAACATGGAAGGCGAGCCGGGTATTTACGCAGTTGAGATCGCGCGCCCAGGCATCGTGAAGCGGCCCTCGTGACCGTAAGCGGCGCCGGAGACGCGCCGCGCGGCGGAACGTGCCGCAATCGGCTGCCCTTAGCGCTTCGATCGAACGCTCTCGTCGATTGTCGCCAGCAAACCGGCAACGGTATCGCTGACCGGGGTCGCGATGCCGTGCGCTTTGCCCAGCCGACCGACCACGCCGTTGCGGGCATCCCATTCCATCGGGCGGGACGCGCGCCGGTCCGCCAGCATCGAATTGATCGAATCGCCTGGCGCGTCGCGATAGCCCTGGACGATCGAATCCATCAGCGAGTCGTCGAGATCGGCACCTTCCGCCCGGCCGACCGCAATACATTCGCCGATCAGCGCGCGCATGACCGCCGCCGCAGGCTCGCGCCGCGCGACACCGCCCGGCTCATTGCTCAGGACCGATACGGCGCCCGCGCTATTGACGCACAATTTTCGCCATATCGCTGTGACGAAGTCCGAGCTCTCCGAGACATCGATCTCGGCTTGGTCGAACAGTGCGGCAAAGGCACGCCCGGTAGTTCCCTTGGGCACTATCATCGCGCCGCGCCTCCGCTGCCGGATCCGACCGGGGGCATCACGCTCGGCCGGAATATCGACCATCACCGGCAGCAGCCGGTCGGGCGGGACATGGTCGGCAAACCGACGCACATGCTCGACCCCATTTTGCAGGATGGCGACGCGCGTTTCCGGGCCGACGAGCTTCGTGAGCCACGCCACGGTGCCGGCAACGTCATAGGTCTTGGTCGCGACGAGAACCCAATCGACCGGCCGCGCGGCATCGGGCCGCGAAATCTGTCGTGGCGCGACATCGAGAAGGGTGGTCGGCGTCTCGACGATCAGGCGATCGAACGGGGTGCGAACGCACAAGGTGACGGAGATCGCGTCGGATGATACCAACCAGGCAGCGACGGTGCCGCCAATCGAGCCGGGCCCGACAACAGCGGCGGTCGGCCGAGATCGATGTTCGGTCGGTAGGGCGCCGTCATCCTTCCCATCGTCAATCACGCCGTTCCCTTTCTCTTCCGTTTCCTTCTTTGCACCGCTAGTGAAAGGGCGGGGAGGAAACTATCTCGTCTCGCGACCCTCAGGGAAACTAATCAGCCTTCACCAGTGCGCTGACGCTAGCGCGGAGATAGAATTCGATGCCGAAAGATACCGACGTCAAGGATCCTTACGCTTCATTGAAGGGCGCGCAATCGCTGATGCGCGCGTTGGACATTCTCGACCAAGTAATTAACGGCCCGGTCAAATCGGCTGACTTGGCGAGGAATCTCGATCTTACGCGATCGACGACGCATCGACTTGCCCAGGCCCTGAGGGCGCGCGATTACCTTGCGATCACCCCGGACGGCTATTCGCTGGGTCCGAAGCTCCTCCAGCTCGGATCGATGGCGCAGGAGCAGACCGATTACGTGCGGGTCGCCAGGCCGCATCTCGAAGCGCTTTCGGCGGAAACCGGATATTGCGTGTTTCTCGGCAAGCGCGAGGGCGACTGGTCTCGTCACCTCGATCGGGTGACCGGGCGGCAGCGGCTACGGGTGGCGACGGCACCCGGCGATCGTCGATTGATCGTCGAGACCGGCATCGGCAAGGCGCTGCTGCTCGACCAATCGGAAGACTCGCTAACCAAATTGTTCCAGGCCGAAAAGCCGGAGGCCAGCGCGAAGAAGCTGAAGGACTGGCTCGACGCCATGCGCGAGAACAGAGCGCGCGGTGTGGTGCTGCACGAGAGCGAGGCTGGTGACTATGTTCGATCCGTCGCCGCACCGGTGCGGAACGACAAGGGCAATATCGTGGTCGCGATCAGCATCGCGGGAGCGGCCGCCTATCTGACCGACAAGGTCCTCGAGGAGCTCGCCGCTCCGGTGAAGGCGGCGGCGGCGAGCATCGGTGCCTCGCTTGGATATCGCGCGTCCACTTCCGACTAAGACCCTGTCTCGGTAGGGCGGAAACAAGCGTTGCCGGTCACGGGTTCGGCATTGTGAACAGCCGGTCATAGTCGCGCCAATGGGCGTTCATGGTCCGCACCTTTTGCCGCAGCACGGATTGGAAATCGGGTCCGAGTTTCATGATCGTTTCTTCGCCGTCGCTGTCAGCGAGATCGAGCAGCGGGCTGCTGCTGCTCGACATCAAAGCGTCGAGCGCCACCGCCGTATCGATCTCGCGTCGCGCGGTGTTGATCATGTCGGCGCGCGCCCAATCGTTCTGCGCGCCCAGCACCGGATGGGCTTCGGGTTTCACGCCCAGCGCCGTGACACGGTCGAGCTGAGCCTGGTAGCCGACCATGTTATCGGCTGATTGCAACAGATAGCCGAGCGCCTGAACGCGCTTGCTCGTCAGTCGCCAATAGTTCGCCGCGTCGGGAGGGGTCGCCGTGCCAGCGAGGGTGTCGAAATCTTTCTGCGCACGCCGAACACGCGGCATGGATATCTCTATGGCGCGTTGGAACAGCAGGTGCGCGCCCCATCCTTCGTACATGCGCATTGCCTGGATGTCCGCGAGGTTCGACGCCGATTCTTCGGTCCCCGCCTGAAAGAGGAAGCGGCGATAGCCGGCTTTTTCGGCATCGGTCAGCTCGGCCGGAAACGGCACCATCGGCCGTTCGATCCAGCGATTGAGGACGTGACCCATGCGCAGCATCGGACCGAAGTCTAGGACGTCGAGATATTTGCGGACATCGTTGAGCGCGCTCCAGGCATCGACCAGCGTGTCGGCCTGGTTGTCGCCCACTTCGGATGCCGCGAACCGCCGTAGCGCCGCGAGCCGCTCGGCCGTCGTCGCCATCGGCTGATCGGCAGTCGACTTGAACAATCGGAAGGCGAAATCCTCGCTTTCGCGATCGCCGAGCAGATAGGCCCTATGAGCACCGCTCTGAGCGCCGCTCGATCTGGCGACGGGATCGAAGCTCGGAACGACCAGCCCGACTACTGGTGAGAACGCGGCGCCATCGATCCGGGTAATGCCGGTCTCGAACGGGCGTCCGTCGGGACCCTCCTTGCCGTTGATGGCGAGATCGGCAGAGAGCTTGCGCTGGATATTTTCGAGCACATCGGGGCCGAATGTCGGGATCATCCAGGGCCGCGGCGGTATCTGGTTGATGTTGATGCGGACGCGATGACCGGACGCGGCCGCCGCCTGCTGGATGTTGGTCATAAAACCGACCACTCTGTCGGCGAGCGGCACGTCGCGGTTATCCGAAGCGCCATTCGCGCCGGGATACAGGCCCGGCGCCCAGTCGAAGCCGGATCCGGCATCGGTCGTGACCCACAGAAACGTCTCGATCTGGGGGCATGCCGACAGCAGCGCATTGGTCGCCTCGCGATACATTGCCAGCACGTCGGGATTGGACACGTTGGGCGCGAAATAGACCTTCTTCGATCGCGTGACCTGATCGATGCGAGGGCCGCGATATTCGGGATGGGCGGCGAAGAAGGCTTCGGGCAGGACGCCGGGCTCGTTCGCGCTCCAGATCGCCTTCAGCTCATATTTGCCGAGAATCCGACAGCGCTGTGTGATGATGCGCTGGACGCGCGCCGCATACTCTTTGTCCATGAACGGTCGGACCGCCGCGGGCGGGAACATCTTGAACAGGGTCGCGTGGTGCGCGAACCATGCCGGGTAGGGATCGGCGGCGTCCAACTCCCAATAAGCGATCGGGAGCCCCTCGGTGACCACCACCTCCGTCGCTCCCAGCTCGCGTGCCATCCTGGCGCGGCGGTCGAAATCGGCGAGATCGTCGGCATCCCGGCGGGCCAGCGAAGCAGCGGCCGACATTTCCTTGGATACCGTATTCCCGCCTGTGGCGATGGCCGGCGTTGCGACGATAACCGGCGCGAATGCGACCAGGAGGGGCAACGTCACGGCGCGCCACACCGACAGACATTTCATAACCGTGCTCCGATCGTATCGCGCGTTTTCAACATATCCCCGCGGCTTCAATCGCGGCCGGAATCGCCCAGCCGCCGGCGTCCGGGAGCGTCGGGCGCGACGATCGGCACGTGGTCGAGCGCGTCAGGGATCAGGGCCAGGCACTGGATTGCCGCCAGTCCCCATTGTGCCGAGGCGTTGGTCGACACGCCCGGCCATTCGAGCACGCCATCGACCATGTGCCGCGGGTCGCGCGGCCAAGTCCCGAGCCCGGCATCGCCCGACAGGAACTCGCCGGACGCGCGCGTCGCCAGCGCGGCGTCCTTCTCCTGGAACGCCGCATAGGCGGTCAGGCGCGAATGTCCTTCGCGCAGGTTGCGCGGCCCGAACGGCGGCCCGAACTTCGCCAGATATTCGGCCTGCGGCGCATTGTACCAGCGGCAATATTCGAGCCAGGCGGCGCGATAGGAGGGTACGTCGAGCAGGCGCAGCAATTCCGAACTGACTTCGACTGCGCCGAATACCGCATTGAGATGGGAGAGCCCGATGCCGCGCTTCTGGTCGATGAAACGTCCCGTCGCCAAATCAAACGGCGCGCTGCCGGTCATCCAGCCGTGCGGTAGGCTGCCGATCGTCTCCAGCCCCGCGACGATGCGATCGCGCCACTTGGTGTTTCCTGTCCGCTCCCACTCGGTCAGCCAGGCGGCGGCGAGGGGGCACCAGGTAGTGCCGAACGTCATCTCGATCGTACCGGGCGGCAATTGCGGCTTCTTGGCGCCGGGGACCTTTCGCCCGATCTCGACATTGATCAACGCGTGATCGGAGGTGATCAGCGCGCGCATCAGGTCGCCGACCCGCTCATCGGCGGTCAGATAATAATAGATCCGGCGATAGGTGGCGTTGCTGACACGCGGTTGCTTCGAACTGTCACCCCAATGCTGCACGCCATGGCGCGTGCCGAGACCGGCGAACCGGCCGGTGTGGTAGACGTCGACTTCGCTGGTATGCCGCGTCATCGCTTCGGCCAGACGCCAGGTTTGGGCATCGCCGGTGCGGAGCGCCTGATACCATAGCCACAGGTCGGTCGAGAGCTCGCTATTGTCCCAGGCGAAACCGCCAATGTCGTAGCGCCAGCGATGGCGGTCGCTGTCATACGTGTGCATCACATCGCCATGGTTCCAAAAGCCGTACCAGGAGCGGCGATCGACCTCTCCCGCGTAGAAATCGACCAGATTGGACAGCTGGTTCTCGATCGCGGTGCGATTGGGAGTCGAGTGGTCGGGAAGGCCGTAATCGGCGAATATTCCGGCGGCATGGAGGTGGCCGGGCGCGGCCATCAATTGCGGCGGTTGCGCCTGAAAAGCGGACATCGCCGCCAACGTGTCATGATCGGGCGTGGCGGGCAGCGCCCACAGCATCAATTCGTTGGTGCGCGCAATGCCAGAGGCGTCGTCCCAGCCGGGCTCGTAATCCTCATAAGTGACTGACAGTCCCTCATTCTGCGCGTCATACCCCTCCATTCCCATCGTGCCGTGATAGGGGCGCAGGTCCATGGCGGGTGCCTCGGGCGACCAGAGCCAGGCGGTCAGCTTCGCGGTGTCGCCCGTCGCGCCGTCGATGTGCAGCGCGGTCGGATGGCGTTGCCAGAAATACCGCACGCCGATCGCAGCTCCTCCCTCCGGCCCGCCGACATAAGCGAGGCCAGGAGCGCGCCGCCCTTCCGCGGCGTCGATCCATCCCTGATCCTGCCCGGTGCGCTTGGTCAGCGTCCAGCCGTTGGCGGTCGGCTGCTCCAAGCGGAAGTCGCCCCAGGCGGGAATGCGCTCCAGCGTCGCACGGACCGCATTGGCCATGCGGTCGAGCGAGGGCACCGCGCGGCCCGCTATCTGGGCGTCGCGAAACGCCTTGCCGGGGTCGCGGCGCAATCCGGTCAGCGGGCGAACTGCCTCGACGAACATCTGGCCGTCGGTTGCGACGCGGACATGACGATCGTGAAGCTCGCCGCGCATCGGCACTGCCGCGCTTATGCCGAGCGAGGAAAGGAAATCACGGCTCGCGCTGCCATCGAACACGACCGAGTGGACGACGCGCAGGCCGGTCGATCCGGCATAAGCGTAGAGGCGGACAGTGAACGGCATCCAGGCGCGCTCGCCCGACACATGGCGACCGTTGATCCGTACCACCGCGCGAACCGGCCCGCGCTGCTCGACCGTCACCGCGTCGATCCGACCGGTGAACGGCGTGTCGGCGCCGTGGATCGGTTCGGGGCGCGACGACCCGACCAATGAGACGGGGCCGAGCACCGTCTTGCCGCCCTGCGTCGCCGATCGGATCAGCGCGTCGCCGCTCTTCGCGATTTCCCAGGCGAGGTTGCCAACGTGGATCGTGATCGTGGCTGCGTTCTCGACCACAGCAACAGGCTGGGTCGGCGGGACAGGCCGGCCGCGCGTGACGGTCAGCGCATCCGGCGACAGGTCGGCCGGGATCGCGTGCGCGGTCCATTTGACCGACCCGTCGGGCCAGGTCGCGGTGATCCAGGTTTGCGATGGTACCGGCTTGCCCGCGCCATCGAGAACGGTCAGCGGCGTATCGCGCTCGACGGTTCCGCGCGGCCAGGCGACGCCAAAGGTCTGGCCGCCATGCATTATGGGGGCTTGCCCGTCGATCCAGCGCACCGGCGCGGGGGCGACGCTGGGGCGCGCACCGCTCAGTCTGAACGGAAGCATTGTCGTCACGCCTGCCAACAAGCCGGCCTTCAGCGCTTCCCGACGGCTCAGATGCATCTCTCTCTCTCCATCAACGGCTGATGTCGGCGACCCGATGGGTCACAGGGCGTGCACCGAAGGGCATGCGTGCCAGCCGGATTATGCCCATCGCGCCATCGCCCCTTTGCTTTCCACGCTGTTGTCGCGCGTTTGCTCTATTGGGTCGCCTAGCATGTCCCGAAATATAGAAGCAATGTCTACATATTGGGAAAAATTGTAGCAAAATATCGCAACCGGTTGCGGCTCGTAGGACGTGATTGCATAATGCGGCACAAAGCAGCGAAGGAGAGAAGGATGCGGGTGTCCAGCGTGCTGATCGGGGCGGCGGCCATGTTCCTGGCAGCAAATGTGCAGGCCTCGTCGCCAGCGCCGATGCGCATCTTCATCGCCAGCGATTCGACCGCACAGGATTATAAACCGGACAGATATCCGCAGTCGGGGTGGGGCACGATGCTGCGTTGCGCGGTGGCTCCGGGCGTGACGATCGAGAATCGCGCGATCGGCGGGCGCAGCACCAACAGCTTCATCCGCGAAGGCCGGCTCGACAAGATCGCCGCCGATCTGAGGAAGGGCGACACCCTGCTGATCCAGTTCGGCCATAACGACGCGAGCATCGACAAGCCCGAACGGTATACGACGATCGAGCAATATATCGCCAACCTCCACCGCTTTCTCGACGTGGCGAAGAAGGCAGGGGCGAGGGCGGTCATCGTCACCCCGGTCGCGCGTCGCGATTTCAAGGACGGCCTCGAGCAGCCGAGCTTCCCCACCTATGCCGATGCCGCGCGCCGTGTGGCCAAGGAAACGCACACGCCATTGATCGACCTGGGCAAGAGCTCGCAGGCGATGGTCCAGGCGCTGGGTCCGGATGCGGCCAAGGCCTATTATCTGCATTATGACGGTGCGGCGGGAGCGCCGGGCTATCCCAACGGCGTATCCGACGACACGCATTTCAGCGAGATCGGCGCGCGCCATATCGCCGACTTGGTGGCGACTGACCTCAAGGCGTTGCGCCTGCCGATCTCCAAGCGGGTAACGCCGCACGTGCCCGCCCTGACGCGCACCATTCCGGTGGGCGGGCCGTCATGCGTCTGATCCCGATCGTCGCGATGATCGCCGCCGCGACGATCCAGCCCGCTTTCGCTCAAGTCCGCCGCTTCGCGCTGGGCGCTACGTCAACCTCCGCCGATACCGTCGCGGTCGCACCAGGCCGCGCCTATGCGGATGGATATGGCTATGAAGCGGGAAGCGACCGGCTGTTCTCGGTCGCGGCGGCGCCGGGCAATTACCGCGTGACGGTGACGCTCGGCCTGCCGAACCTAGCAACCGAGACGACGATCAAGGCGGAGTCGCGCCGCCTGATGGTCGACGACCTGAAGGTCGCGGCCGGACGGCATGCGACCGTCAGCTTCATCGTCAACGTGCGCGATGCCAAGTTGCTGCCGCCGCCGGCCAATGCACCCGGCGGATCGCAAGTGCTGCTGAAGCCGCGTGAGCGGGGCTCGTTCAGTTGGGACGACAGACTGACATTGGAGTTTCTCGGCGAGCATCCCGGCGTGACCGCGATCGCGATCGAACCGGTGACATTGCCCACCGTGTTCCTGCTCGGCGATTCCACCGTCACCGACCAGCCGGCCGAGCCGGCGGCGAGCTGGGGACAGATGCTTCCCACCTTCTTCGCCCCCGACATCGCCATCGCCAATCATGCCGAGAGCGGCGAGACGATGAAGTCGTTCATGACCGAGTTGCGCTTCGCCAAGGTGCTCGAACTGGCCAAACCTGGCGATTGGGCGTTGATCCAGTTCGGCCATAACGACCAGAAGGCGAACTGGCCGCAGACCTATGCCGCGGCCGAGACCACCTATCGCGATTATCTGCGCACCTGGATCGCCGAGTTCCGCCGGCGCGGCGTCACGCCGGTGCTGGTCAGCTCCCCCGAGCGGCGTTTCTGGACAGGCGCGCGAATCCGTCCGACCCTGAGCGATTATGCCGCGGCGGTGAAGGCGGTCGGCGCCGAGCTCGACGTGCCGGTGATCGACCTCAATGCGATGAGCATGGTCTTTTATGAGGCGCTGGGGCCGGATCGAGCGCCTATCGCCTTCAACGACAACGGCAAGGACGCGACGCATCATGACAATTACGGCGCGTGGGTGCTGGCGAGGTGCGTGGCGAAGGGAATGGCAGATGCGAAGCTACCGCTGGTGCGGCATTTGAAAACCGACCTGCCGCCATTCGATCCGGCGCGCCCGCCCGACCCGTCGAGCTTTCGGCTGGCCCCCAGCATCGCGCACGACGCACGCCGTCCGGAGGGCAATTGATGCCGACGCGCCGCTCGCTGATCGCCGGCTCCATCGCCGCTTCATTTGCCCTTCCCGCGACCCTGAGCGCGGCGCCGGGCGCGCCGGACGCGGCAGGTGATGGCGTCTCGGTCGACCGCTTCCCGATCTGGCCCAAGGCACCGCCTGGCGCGCCGACGCCGGCGGTGGTCGAGCAATGGGTCAAGAGATCCCCCAACGGCGGCGCCGACGACATTGCCTGGCCGCATGTCGCCTCACCGATGCTGACCGTGATCAAGCCGGCCAAGCCGAACGGCGCGGCCGTGCTCATTTGTCCGGGCGGCGGCTATGCCCGCGTCGCGGTGGGCCGTACCGGCGGCGCGATCGCGCGCGACTTCGCCGCGCGCGGGATCACGGCGTTCGAGTTGCTGTATCGGCTGCCGCACGACAATTGGGCAGCCGGGCCCGACACGCCGCTCCAGGATGCGCAGCGCGCGATGCGCGTGATCCGCGCCGGCGCGGGTACGCGCTGGACGGTCGACCCGGCGCGCGTCGCGGTCACCGGTTTTTCGGCCGGCGGACATCTCGCAGCGCGGCTGGCGAGCCGGTCTGCGCTTGCGACCTATCAGCCGCAGGACGCCGCCGATCGCCTATCCGCGGCGCCCGTCGTGGCGGGACTGTTCTTCCCGGTCATCACGATGCTCGACGACGGCATCCATGCCCAGTCGCGCCGCGAATTACTCGGCGCGTACGCTGCGGATCCGCAATGGCAGCAGCGTCTTTCGGCGCAACGCGATTTGCCGGCGTCGATGCCGCCCAGCTTCGTCGCCTGCAACGGCGATGATCCGGTAGTGCCGTTCCGCAATGCGATGCTGATGTTCGAGGCACTGAAGGCGGCGAAGGTGCCGGCCGAGCTGATGGTGTTCGAAAAAGGCGGCCACGGCCCGCCGGCCAACCACAAGGATGGCACGCCTGTGCCTTGGCTGGACCTGTTCCTGGCGTGGAGCCGCGATCACGGCTGGCCCGGCTGACGACCCCCGAGCAGAAGGCTCCATGAAGCGGGAAGGGCGGCGCAACCGTTATTGCGCCGCCGTCTCGCTCGGTTTCAGGGCGCCGGGAAAATAGCTGAGATGCGGAGGCTGGTTATAGGCAGTGTTCTGCCACGCCACGCCGGCGCGGTAGACTGGATCCTGCATCAGCGTAACCAAACGATGCGTCGTCGGATACGGCGTGGTGTAGATGCGGAGCTCGCGATTGTCGGCCGTGCGCCACACCACTTCCTCGCGCCAATCGCCGAGGATGTCGGCCTGAAGGGCAGGGGTCGCCTTGGTGCCGTTGCTCGACGCGACGTCGTCGGGATGCAGCAAGGTAATGGCGGTGCCGGTCTTCCAGTCCCATTTGCTGATCGTCGTGCCGTCGAGCAATTCCTGCAGCAAATCGCCGTCCCAATAGATCGCGAAGTTGGTCTGACGCGGCGCCGGGCCGATCACCTTGCCATGGGCGTCGAACAGGTCGCGGCTGTTCGATCCCCAGAATTCGTCTCCGACATAGCGCGGGTCGATATCGGCGGCGACACCGCGGCCGGTGTCGCTCTCGGCCGGCTTGGTCCACAGAATCTCGCCTGTGCGCGCATCGAGCAGGCCCGAGCCGAGCCCGCCATTCGCTTTCACTTCCTCGAACACGCCCCATTTCTCGAGGCCCGGACGCAAGGGATCGAGGTCGCCGACATGCATCGTATCGCCGTGGTAGAGAGGGTCGGTCCATAGCCTCTTGCCATTGTCGTCGACCGCCATCGATCCGTAGATCACCTCGTCGCGACCGTCGCCATCGACATCGGCGATGCTGAGCTGGTGATTGCCGCGATTGCCATAGTCGCCATTGCCGGGCGCCGCCGAATCGAACAGCCAACGTTCGGTCAGCTTGCCGCCGCGATAATCCCAGGCGGCGATCGCCGTGCGGGCGTAATAGCCGCGGCCGAAGATCATGCTGGGATGCCGCCCGTCGAGATAGGCGGTGCCGGCCAGGAAGCGGTCGGCGCGATTGGCATAGCCATCGCCCCAGGTATCGCGCAGTTGCTCGAAGGTCGGATTGCCGCCGGGATAGCGGGGAGGGTCGTACGGCGCGGTGGCCAGCGCTCGGCCGGTGCGGCCATCGAACACGGTGAGATATTCGGGGCCCTTCAGGATGCGGCCCTTGAGCGGCGCCACCTTGGTCCCATCGGCGAGCAGCTTGGCGCCGGTGCGGTCAGGCTGCGGCACTTCGCCGTCATGACTGCGCCAGTCGGCCTTGGCATCGCCGATGACCTTGCCGGTGCCGTCGACGGTTCCGTCGGCTGTCTTCATTGCCACTTCGGCGCGGCCGTCGCCGTCGTAATCGAACACCTGGAATTGGGTGTAATGCGCGCCGGCGCGGATATTCCTGCCCAGATCGATGCGCCACAGCCTTTTGCCGTCGAGCGTGTAGGCGTCGACGAATACGTCGCCGGTATAGCCGGCCTGGCTATTGTCGTGGCTGTTGGTCGGGTCCCATTTCAGGATCAGCTCGTACCGGCCGTCGCCGTCGAGATCGCCCGCCGATACGTCATTGGCGGTGTAGGTATAGGATTCTCCGTCGGGCTCCGTTCCGCCTTGCGGTGGAGTCAGCGGGATCGACAAATAGCCCTTGGGTAGCATGATCGCCAGGGGGCTTGCCTTTTGCGGCGCGCGAATGCCTGCGACCCGCACCGTGTAATGCGCGGCGGCCGACCCGCGGGGATCGACGAATGAGGTGGTCTGGGAAATCGGTTTGCCGTTAATGCGACGCCCATCGCGATAGACGTCGAAGCCGACCGTGCGCGGGTCGCTGTCCAGCAGGCGCCAGCTGACCAGCCAGCCGCCGCCCTTGGCCGGGGAGGCGATCAGCCCGCGATCGAGTCGCTCGGCTTCACGCGGCGGCGCCGCACCGACGGCATTCGCCACGACCAGCAGTCCGCCAAGCGCAGTCGTCGCGATCAGCAATTTCCCGAAGCCCCGCATGACATCCTCTCTCCACCTGCGTGATATTATCCTACTTAATAGGATTGCATTCCACGTTTTGGCAACATAGAGTGAAACGACTGCTCACAATGTGGACAGTCAAAAGCGAAAGCCGGACGACGGTAAAAGCCGCGTCACGAGAGGGGATGATGATGAAGGTGCGATTTTTCCCGGCAGAAATCACCATGGGGCGTGGCCGTCCGGCCGCTGCCGCTCGCACCACTGTCGACGCCGGATAATCATAAGCGCGAAAATTCGCACCGGCCCGGGAGGGCGCCGGGACAATGCGAAGCGCGGGTACAGGAGAGAGACACCGATGACTGCAGATCGCCGGCGGATGGGGCGCCGTCTAACCACTACTTCCGTTCTCGCCCTGACGCTGGGCTGCGCCACCGCCGCGCCCGCGCTGGCTCAGACCGGACCGGCTACTCCGCCGCAGACCGATCCCGCGCCAGCTCCTTCCTCCGTAGCCGGAACGGCGGCCGAGCCGCAGACTGCCAAGGCGCCAAAAAGCGAAGATCAGGCCAGTCCTCAGTCTGACGGCAACAAGGGCGAAATTCTCGTGGTCGGGACGCGCGCGTCGCTGCGGTCGGCGATCGCGCGCAAGCGCAATGCGGGGACGGTCGTCGATTCGATCGTCGCCGACGACATTGCCAGCTTTCCCGACAAGAATGTCGGCGACTCGCTCGCTCGCGTGACCGGCGTGCAGCTCAGCCGCGATTTCGGTGAAGGGGTGCAGGTATCCATCCGCGGCGTCGAGCCGGATCTCAACCGCGTCGAAGTCAATGGGATGAGCCAGGTGTCGGCGCTCGGCACGCGCGGCGGCGACTTTCGCGAACTGGCGACCGAGCTGGTCAAGTCGATCGACGTATATAAGGGCTATACCGTCGACCTGACCGAGGGCGGGATCGGCGGGACAGTCTCGATCGAGACCCGCAAGCCGCTGGAATTGACCAAGCCGCTCGGCAGTATCGTGCTGTCGGCGCAGCATCTCGACACCAGCCGGGATTGGCGGCCGCGCGGCACCTTCGTGATCGGAACGCCGCATCTGTTCACCGACAGGCTGGGCGTGCTGCTGAACGTCACCTATGACGACGTCACGACGCGTCAGGATTACGCCAGCAATACCAATTACAAGCGCTTGGCGGATTTCGACCATTCGGACCAGAAGACCGTCGCCGATCCGAACTACGCCAACTTCAACACCTATGCGAGCTGCGCGAATGTCGGCTCCACTGCGAAGGCCAGCTTCGCGACGCGGCGCGCGGCGTGCGAGACGCAGTTCTTCGATTGGGTTGCGACGGTGCCGCGCTATCGCAATCTGGTGCGGCGCGACAAGCGTCTGTCGGGCGACTTCACCGTCCAATATGAGGTCGCGCACAATCTCCGCTGGTATGCCGAAGCGCAGATCAACAACCGCGACCAGCGGTTGATGGACACCAATTATTCGCTCGATATCGGCCGCTACCAGCGCTTCCAGCTTGATCCGTCATTGGGCACGAGCTCGACGCCGCAGGTCAAGATCGGCACCTCTACGGTCGACGGCAACCATGTGGTCACCAGCTACACGACCGCTTTGAATTCGGTGAACATCGGCACCGCCGCGGCGCCTAATTACAGTGGATCGAGCAACATCCTCGGCGTCCAGCGCCGCGACTTCCAATACAATCAGAAGTCGCAATATTTCACCTCCGGCTTCGACTGGGATGTCGGCCGGCTCAAGGTCAAGGGCATGGGGTCGTACGCAAAGGCGACCACGATCGGCGAGACGAATCTCATCTCGCTGAGCACCGGGATTGCGGGCGCGTCGGTGGATACGCGCAACGATCTGGGCATCCCGGTGCTGACCTACCCGAGCAGCGTCGATCCGGCCGATCCCAATATCTATGTCGACTATAACCGCGCCGGAAATGTGGGGCAGGCCGGACCGGTCCTGCAATATCGCCCATCTCAGTCGAGCAATACCGAGAAGCAGTTGAAGCTCGACGCCGATTGGCAGGTCGATTTCGGCCCGTTGAAGATGATCGAATTCGGCGGCCAGGTCCGCTGGCAGGACTACATCTCCTATACCGGCGGCGGTTCGCGCCTGATTTCCGCGCCGGGGGCTACGCCGCTCGTCTATCAGAGCAGCGCCAACGTCTCGTACACGACCAACGTCGTCGATGCGGCCACCGTGCCGCAGCGCGTGAACGGCACCACTTACTATATCACGCGTGCCGAATATGCCGGGCTGATCGATGCGCTTGGGACGGTGAGCGGCGGCGCGCCATTGTTCACTGGCCTGCAGGGCGCCCCGAACACGATCCCGGGCCGCATATCCTACGCCAATTTCAACTCCGACATCCTCGGCAAATATTATGACCTGTCGGGCTTCGACCAGGACCTCGTGCTGAAGGCGAACGGTCTGCCGCAAATCCCGGCCTACCAGATCAGCGAAACGGTGGCCGCAGGGTATCTGAAGGCCGATTTCGCGACCCATGTGTTCGGCATGCGGCTGACCGGTAATGGCGGCGTTCGCTATACCTTCACCAGGGACAGCGGCATCGGCACGAATATCAGCCGGGTCACTCGCTTCAACTCGACCGGCGGGACCGAGACGGTGGTGCTGGCTGCGCAACAGGCGACGCTGAAGAACAGCTATGCGGACGTGCTGCCGGCGTTCAACGCTGCACTGGAGTTTACCCCCAATCTGGTGCTGCGTGCCAACTGGGCAAAGAACCTGGCCCGTCCCAAGCCGACCGACCTCGTGCCGAACATCAATTGTCTCGACGATGCTACCGTCGCTTCCGCCGACGATGTCTGCACGGCCGGGAATCCCGACCTGAAGCCGTATCGCGCCGATCAGTGGGAGCTCAACTTGGCCTGGTATCCGAACAAGGATACGTTGGTGAGCCTTGGCTATTACAAGAAGTATGAATCGAGCTTCGTCGTTCCCAACGTGACGCGGAGCGGGGTGGACCTGTTCCATGACGGCATCACCTATACCGTGCGCCAGCCGATCAACGGGTTTGGCGCGCTGCTTGATGGTATCGAGGCGAGTGCGCAAACGGTATTCAGCTTCCTGCCCAAGCCGTTCGACGGCTTTGGCGCATCCGGGAACCTGACCTATGCCCGGGCGATCCGCACCAATCTGACCAATTCGGCCACCGGTGCGCCGCTGAACGAATATCCCGGCCTGTCGACCTGGACCTGGAACGCCAGCGTCTTCTACGACAAGGGGTTCCTCAACGTCCGGATGAACTACAATTACCGGTCGGATTGGCTGGTGACGATCGCCGACTCCAACAACGGCAACCTCCCGATCTACCGCAAGGCCGAGGGGTATCTGGACGGCAAGATCACCCTGCGGTTCCCCAAATGGCACTTCAGCGTGTTCGCCGAGATGCAGAACATCAACAAGGAATATTCGAAGTCCTACGTAAAGGGTATCGGCACTTCGGAAGTCTATTATCCCGGGCAGCGCTTCTTCGTCGGCGTGCAGGCCAAATTCTGACGCGGAAGGGCAACAATTTCCTCCCCTCGACCGGCTGCCCAGCGGGCTGCCGGTCGCCCTTTTGCGAGCGGGATCGGACTGCTCAGGCGAAAACTCCCCGCAGGGACGAGGCACGCCATGCGACGTTGTAATAGAAAGGGCGAAACGACCTTGTCGCGCCGGGACCTAAGCCTGGGCCTCGTCGCGGGTGCATTGCTCCCGTTGCCGGCCCAAGCTGCCCAACTGTTCGATGTCAAAGCGTTTGGCGCGAAAGGCGAGGGCGGCGCCATCGATAGCGGCGCCTTCAACGCAGCGATCATCGCGGCCGCGCGGGCCGGCGGCGGCACCGTGCTGGTACCGGCGGGCCGCTATCTTTGCTTTTCGATCGAACTGAAAAGTCACGTCACCATCCAGCTGGCGAAAGGTGCGGTGATCGAAGCGGCTGATCCGGCACGGCACGCCGGTCGATATGACCTGCCGGAGGATGCCGACGGACTCTATCAGGATTTCGGGCACAGCCATTGGCGCAACAGCCTGATCTGGGGAGAGGATGTAGAGGACGCCGCGATCGTCGGTCCGGGCCTTATCCACGGCCTAGGGCTGACGCGCGATGGACCCGGTGCGCGATGGAAGGCGCAGACGGGGGAGCGTCCTCTGTCGATGCAGGGCATGACCGGCGCGGAGATCGCGGCCCTGGAGCCCGACGCGATCGCGATGCGCGGAAAGGGCAACAAGGCGATCGCGCTCCGCAATGGCCGCAACATCCGCTTGGCCGGATTCTCGATGCTGAAATGCGGGCATTTCGCGATCCTCGCGACGGGTACGCGCGACCTGACGATCCAGGGCCTGACGATCGACACCGAGCGCGATGGCATCGACCTGGACTGCGTAAAGGATGCGTTGGTCGAGAATTGCCGCGTCAACACGCCCAATGACGACGCGATCGTGGTCAAGGCCAGCTATGCGCTCGGCCGAGCGATTGCCGCCGAGCGCGTGACGATCCGGCGTTGCGCGGTGTCCGGCTACGATCTCGGCACGATGCTCGACGGTACGCGCCGGATGACGCAGCAATTGGCGCCCGACCGCGATCGCGTCACCGGCCGGATCAAGCTGGGGACCGAGAGCAACGGCGGTTATCGCGATATTCTGATCGAGGATTGCAGCTTCACCCATTGCCGCGGTCTCGCGCTGGAGACGGTCGATGGCGGGGTGATGGAACAGGTCGTCGCGCGGCGGCTCACGATGCGCGACGTAACCACCTCACCAATCTTCCTGCGGCTGGGCGATCGCCGGCGTGGGCCGCCCGGAACCGGGATCGGCGCCATCCGCGATGTCACGATCAGCGACGTCGACGCGGCCGGTATCGACCACCGATATCCGGCGGCGATTGCGGGGCTCGCCGGCCACCCGATCGAGAACGTGAGGCTCCAGAATATCAGCCTGACCTATGACGGCGGAGGCACCGAGGCCGACGCCGCGCGCCATCCCGAGGAGCATCCCGGCGCGTATCCTGAACCGAGCATGTTCGGTCCGTTGCCCGCTTGGGGTCTATGGGTGCGGCATGCGCGCGGGCTGACGATCGACGGTCTCCAACTCGCCGTCTCCGCGCGCGATGCGCGACCGCCGATCCTGCTGGACGATGCTCCGAATACAGCCATTTCCAGGACGCCACTTTGGCGCGGCCGAGATTGACCGACGAGGCAATGTCGGATACCAGATTTTGAACATATATACCACATAATGGGTTTTTTCTGGGGAGGGGCAGTGTCGATCTCGGCGTTCAAGATGCAGCTGAAGCCCGGTATGATCGACGAATATCGTCGTCGCCATGACGAGATATGGCCGGATCTATCGGCGCTGCTGACCGCGACCGGCATCTACGATTATTCGATCTTTCTCGATGAGGATACGCTCGCGCTGTTCGCCGTGCTGAAGCTGCGCGACGATAATGATCGCGACGCGCTGCCAGACCATCCGCTGATGAAGAAGTGGTGGGATTATATGGCGCCGCTGATGGAAGTCGAAGCCGACAACCGGCCGAAGGAATGGCCGCTCCGGCTGATCTTTCATCATGCGTAGGGTCGAGCGGCTATCGATCGGGCTGAGCGCGTTGGCCGGACTCCTCATGGCCGCTGCCGCGCCGGCGCAGATCGCGCGCCCGACCGAGAATCTGGCCGCGCCGGTCAAGACGTTCGGTCGCGTGTCCTATGATGCGCGGTCGCTGATGATCGACGGCAAACGCAAGGTCATCTGGTCGAGCGAGTTCCACCCATTCCGCCTGCCCAGTCCGGATTTGTGGCGCGACATCCTGCAGAAGATGAAGGCGAGCGGATTCAACACCGTCGCGCTGTATTTCGACTGGGGCTATCACACGGCCAAACAGGGGCAATACGACTTTACCGGCATCCGCGACATCGACCGCGTGCTGACGATGGCGGAGGAGGAGGGGCTCTACGTCATCGCCCGCCCCGGGCCTTATGTGAATGCAGAATTGTCGCGCGGTGGCTTTCCCGGCTGGCTGGTCAATCAGAAGGCGCATGCGCGGACCGACGACCCCGCTTATCTCGCGGCGGTCGACGAGTGGATGAGCAGGATCGACGCGATCGTAGCGCGACACCAGATCAACGGCGACGGCAAGGGACATCGCGGCACCGTCATCCTCTATCAGATCGAGAACGAGCTGCCGCTGACCACGTCCGCGCAGCGGCGATACATGGACCATCTCTATGCCAAGGTGCGCGCCGACGGCGTCACCATCCCGCTGTTCCACAACGACCAGGGGCGTAACGGCTATTGGGTGCCGGAGAGTTCGCCGGTCGCGAACGTGGTGAAGGGGCCGAACGACCTGTACGCGTTCGATGGCTATCCCGGCGGCACCTGCACCGCGACCGGAAAGGTCACGCGCGGATCGGCCGCGCCCGACTGGGGCTTTTACGGCCCCGGTGGCGCCAGGGGCGGCGCCTCGGCTTCGCCGGACACCCCCGCCTTCCTCGCCGAATTCGGCGGCGGCTGGTTCGATTATTGGGGCTCGAACGGCGGCTATGAGTGCAACGCGATCCAGCGCGGCAAGCGGTTCCAGCGTGTCTTCTACGGCACCAATCTCGCCAACGGCATCGACATCCAGAGCTTCTACATGGGCTATGGCGGGACGAGCTGGGGCTGGTTGCCGGCGCCCGTGGTCTTCACCAGCTACGATTACGGAGCGGCGATTTCCGAGGCGCGTGAGCTGCGCGAAAAGGCTGGGGAACTGAAGCAGCTGGCTGGTCTGATCGCCGCTGTGCCCGATCTCGCCGGCATGGTCCCGGCCGGGCCGGCGGTCGCCTCTTCTCCCAATATCCAGGTCTATCACGACAAGAGCCCGGGCAGCGATGCGCGCTTCCTGCTGGTCACGCATCGGCCGTCGAACGGCCAGAGCGACGATCGCTTCACCATCACCGCCGATCTGCCTGATGGCCACTACACCTTCCCGCAGGCGGCGCCGATGCGGCTGAACGGCTTTGATGCGAAATGGCTGCTCGCCGGCGTCGATCTGGGCGCGCAACGCCTGGTCTATTCGACGTCCGAGTTGCAGTCGTCGGTAACGATCGACGGCGGGGATCTGATCCTGCTCTATGGCCGCCATGGCGAGGACGGGGAAACCGTCCTGCGCTATGCGTCGGCGCCCAACGTCGAGGTGTTGCAGGGTCAGGCGGCGAGCGTGTTCGACGCCGCGAAGGGCGACCTTCGGCTGAACTACGCGCATGGCGGCCGGACGGTAGTCCGCGTGACCGGGGGCGGGCGTCCTGCGCTCGTGCTGTTGCTCACCGACGAAGCCGAGGGCGTACGATACTGGCAGCGGGATACGGCCGAGGGCCCGGTGCTGGTGCGTGGCCCCGCGCTCGTTCGGCGCGCCGATGCAAGTCGCGGCACGTTGATGCTGACCGGCGATACCAAAGCCGAGACGCCGCTCGAGCTTTGGGCGCCGGCGGCGATCAAGCAAGTGCGCTGGAATGGTGCGACCATTGCGCTGACATCCGGCGCGGTCGGCAGCCGCCTCGCCACGCGGCCGCTGGCCGGACCCGCCGATTTCGCTCTTCCCGCGCTGACCGACTGGCGGATGGCGGCGGGGTCGCCCGAGGCCGATCCCGCGTTCGACGACAGCAAGTGGCAAGCGGTCGACAATCGCCAGTCGGCGACGATCACCGCAAAGCCCGACGGTCAGCCGACCCTGGTGATGGATGCCTATGGCTTTCACGACGGCGATGTCTGGTATCGCGGCCGCTTTGCCGGCTCCGCTCAAGCGCAGCAGATCGCGTTGTTCTATGGCGCGGGCGGCGCGGGGATGGTGCAACTGTTCCTTGACGGGAAGCTGATTGGCCAGGACGAATTACCCAGCGGTTTGCCGCGGCCGATCACCACCGGACTGGCGCGCTTCACCCTGCCCGAGCCGGCGCGGGCACCGGGCGAACACGTGTTGGCCGTCATGGTGCGCAACAACGGCCACAATTGGGACCTCGGCGCGGACGAATTCCACAAAGAGGCGCGCGGGTTGGTCTCGGTTTCGATCGAGTCCCCCGCTGGGCGTAGCTTCGAGGTCCCGATCGCTTGGAAGATCCAGGGCAAAGAGGGCGGCGAAACGCTGCCCGATCCGGCGCGCGGCCCCGCCAACAACGGCGGCCAATATGGCGAGCGGATGGGCTGGCACCTTCCCGCCTTCGACGACACCAAATGGGCAGCCGCGAAGGTTCCAGCGGCGACGCCCTTGGCTGGCACGACCTGGTATCGCACGCGCTTCGATCTCGCGGTGCCGAAAGGGCAGGACGCCACGATCGCGCTGGCGTTCGGCGATACCGACGTGCCGCGATCCAAGGCGCGCTATCGCGTGCTGCTCTTCGTCAACGGTTGGAATATGGGACAATTCATCGCCCATGTCGGGCCGCAGCGCGTGTTCCCGATCCCCGAGGGCATCCTGAATCATCGTGGCGCCAACACGGTCGCATTGGCGGTCACCTCTGACGGCGCGCCCGGCGATGCGCTGGAGGCGGTCAAGCTGGTGACCCTACGCAATGTCGCCGGCGGGGTGCCGGTGCGGCTGGTGCCCGCGCCCGCGCGTCCCGCCGAGCTCAATCCGGTCGCCGCGCAATGATCGGCGACCAACATATCAAGTCGCGCGGCCGGGCTCTGCTGCCCCCGCGCCAAACCCACAGGAGAAATTGATTGGCCGCCGTTACCCATGACGTCCCGCACGGTGACGTCACCACAGCGATCGACAAGCTGATCGACAATTTGCTCAACATCAAGGACGAGACGGGCGAGTTCCTGCTCCGCCTCGAGGATGGACGAGTCATCGACACCAAGGGCTGGGCCGGTTGGGAATGGACCCACGGCGTCGGCCTGTTCGGCCTGTGGCGCCTGTTCGAGCAGACCGGCGACAAGAAGGCGCTGGCGGTGATCAAACAATGGTTCGACGACCGCTTTGCCGAAGGGACGCCGACCAAGAACATCAACACGATGGCGCCGTTCCTGACGCTGGCCTATCTCTACGAATACGAGTGCGATCCGCGTTACGTCTCCTATCTCGACACCTGGGCCGAATGGCTGATGGCGCCGGACGGCCTGCCCAAGACGGAGGAGGGCGCGTTCCAGCACCTTGTCTACAATGACGAGAATCCGGGCGAATTGTGGGACGACACGTTGATGATGTCGGTCCTGCCCCTAGCCAAGATCGGGCTGCTGCTCGATCGTCCGCAATATGTCGAGGAGGCCAAGCGCCAATTCCTGGTCCACATCAAATATCTGTACGACAAGACCACAGGACTGTGGTTCCACGGCTGGAATTTCAACGGCCGGCACAATTTCGCGGAGGCGCTATGGGCGCGCGGCAATTGCTGGGTGACGATCGCGATTCCCGAGATCATCGAAATCCTCGATCTGCCGCCGGGCGATGCCTTTCGCATCTTCCTGATCGATACGCTAGCGGCACAGGTCAAGACATTGGCCGAGACGCAGGATGCCGATACCGGCCTGTGGCACACGCTGATCGTCGATCCGACCAGCTATCTCGAGGCGTCCGCCACCGCGGGCTTCGCCTACGGCATTCTGAAAGGAGTGCGGAAGGGCTATCTGCCACGCCATTACGAGGCGGTCGGGATCAAGGCGGTGAAGGGCGTCCTCGCGAATATCGATGCGGCGGGCGAACTGAAGCAGGTCTCCTTCGGCACCGCGATGGGCGACACGCAGCAATTCTACAAGGACATCGCGCTTACCTCGATGCCATATGGACAAAGCCTGGCGGTGATCGCGCTGGGCGAATTCCTGCGGACGTACATCTGATGGCGACCATGACGCACTGCCGGCGCAACGGCAGCATCGCCAGCCGCCGCGCGGTCACGTCCATGGCACTCGGGGGGCGATAGGATGGCCGGCGCTCCAATCGCGGAGAGCTCCGCCGCGTCTATGCGGCCGGTGCTCTGGTACAATTTGGTCTTCTATGGGTCGAACGACATCCTGGGCGCGGGCTCGATGGCCGTCATCAGCACCTGGATCCTGATCTTCTACACCAGCTTCTGCGGCCTGTCGGCGGCGGAGGCGACGATCATCTTCGGCGTGGCGCGGGTGCTCGACGCATTCACCAGCCCGTTGATCGGCCATCTGTCGGATAATCTCGGCCGCACCTGGCTGGGCAGGACATTCGGCAGGCGGCGGTTCTTCATCCTCGCCGCCATTCCGCTGCTTCCCTCGTTCGCGATCATGTGGGTCGCGGGGCAGGGCTTCTGGTACTACCTCGTCACCTATGTGTTGTTCGAGATGGTCTATGCGATGGAGATCATCCCCTACGAGACCCTCGCCAGCGAGATGGCGACCGATTATCGCATCAAGGCCAAATTCGCCGGCGCGCGCATCCTGTTGGGGCAGTGTTCCGCGATCGCCGCCGCGTTTCTCCCCGGCCAGCTGATCGCTTATCTCGGCCCCGGCTCGCCGCAGACCTTTCTGTACATGGGCATCATCTTCTCGGCGCTGTTCATGGCAGCCGCCGCGCTGCTTTACGCCTTCAGCTGGGAGCGCCAGCGGCCGCCTGGGCTCGAGGAAGCGGAAGCGGCGGCGCGGCCGTCGCTGGGTGCTGCGTTTACCGCGCTTTATCGCAACCTGTTCTCGACGCTGCGCATCAGGGCATTCAGGTTGCATCTCGGCATGTATCTCGGCGGCTATATCAGCCAGGACATCTACAACGCGGCCTTCACCTATTTCGTGATCTTCGCCTTGGCAGGTTCGACCACGGTCGTCGCCAATCTGGTCGGTGTGACCTATGTCGTCCAGCTGATCGCGGTGGTGCTGGCGATCAACTTCGCGTTGCGGATGTCGCCGTCGGCCGCCTACCGCCTTGCCGCGGCCAGCTTCGCGATCGGCGTCGTCATATTTTTGGCAATGTATTGGGCGGGTTATACCGCGACCTCGGCGCTGTTCTGGTTGCCGGTGGTGTTCGTCGGCCTGGGTCGGGGCGCGCTCAACTATATTCCCTGGGCGACGTACAATTACATGGCCGATGTCGATGAAATCGTGACGGGCCGACGCCGCGAGGGCGCGTTCGCGGGCGTCATGACCTTCGTGCGCAAAATGAGCCAGGCGCTGGCCGTGATCCTGGTCGGCCAGGTGATGGAGGCGTCGGGTTTCGTACCCAAGGCCGCGACGCAGAGTCCGCAGACAATCGTCGCGATCGCCGCGGTCCTGGGCATAGGGACACTTGTCGTGCTGGCATTCGGCGTGTTGGTCGCCGCGCGTTTTCGCCTGGATCCGCATACCCATGCCATCCTGCTCGACGAGATCGAACATTTCCGCGGTGGGGCGCGCAGTCCGACGGATGCGCTTCATGCGAAGGTGGTGGAGGATCTGTCGGGTTGGTCCTATGATCGGCTATGGGGCAACAACCGGGTGGCGGGGCCATAGTCAAAAACGCGCGCCTCCGCGGCAAATGCGCTCCACGCGACCGGTCATTATCATCTCGTTTCCGTAGCTCACGAGGTTCCTTATTTCCAAGTTGCCGTCACCCAGGGTGCTGATCTCTGACCAGGCGATCAATGCCGCGCGCGGTATAAGGTCGATCGGCATGCCATCGACGACGCGGATCGCCCGCGCCATCGCGATGGACATAATCGGCGGCACCTTGAAACCGGGCGACAGGATTTCGGGTGAAGAGGAATCGCTCGAGCGGTTCGGCGTGTCCCGCACGGTGTTGCGCGAAGCGATCAAGATCCTGGACGCGAAGGGTTTCGTCACCGCGAAACCCAAGGTCGGCACGAGGGTTCGCGACCGCCAGAGCTGGAATTTCCTGGACCCCGACGTCCTGGCGTGGCGCATTGCCGTCGGGCTCGACCCCGATCTGCTACAGACGCTTCGCGAGGCCCGCCTTGCCGTGGAGCCGTTCGCGGCCCGTTTGAGCGCGCAACGGGCATCGATGAGCGATCTCGCCGAGATGGAGGCGAGCGTGCGGTTGATGGACGAAGCGATCGGCGACCGGCAACTGTTTGCTGAAGCGGACCTCAAATTTCATCGGGCAGTGACCGCGAGCACCGGCAATTTCGTCCTGGGGTCCTTTTCGGCCATCATCGAGACCGCCCTGGTATGCGCGACCTTGCTTCTCCCACTCGAAGACGAACAGCTTCGCAGTGAAGCTGTGAGAAGGCATGTCGAGTTGTTCGAAGCGATCGTGGATCATAACGGCGATCGGGCCTTTAAGCTGATGACCGACATGATCGCCTTTGGCGGGGAGGTGGGTGAAATGTCGTCAAAGCCCAACCGCCGGCGGCCCGGACAGTCCTGACATTCGGCGTCGACAACCAAAACGACTTTCACAGACAATTCGTTGACCCGCGCAAGATCACCCTTGCGCTATATTATGTCTGAGTTAAAAAAGAGAACGAACCGGCTGGAAAAATCCCGGGCGACCCGCGCCCCCGGTTCCAAGGGAGATGGAAATGCGTCTGCTGCTCGCCGCTTTGGCTATGTGCGTTGCCGTGCCTTCGAGTTCGTTCGCGATGGGTGACGAGGAGCCTGATGCGGTGGTCGTTCATGGCGACCGGCCTGCTCCGAAGTTCGATCGGCACATTTTTGGCCAGTTTGCCGAGCATCTTGGCCATGGCATCTACAACGGAATCTGGGTCGGGCCGCGCAGCAAGATCCCCAATATCAAGGGCTATCGCAAGGACGTGCTCGAAGCGCTCAAGGCGATACGGTTACCCGAGATCCGCTGGCCCGGGGGATGTTTCGCCGACGAATATCACTGGCGCGACGCGATCGGACCGCAGGCAAATCGCAAGGTCTCGATCAACACGCATTGGGGTGGCGTAACCGAAGACAATGCGTTCGGCACGCACGAGTTCATGGACTTCACGGAACTCGTCGGAGCCGACGCCTATGTCTCGGGAAATGTCGGCTCGGCGGCTCCGGTCGAATTGGCCGACTGGGTCCAATATATGACCTCGCCGGTCGGATCGACGCTGGCTAACGAACGTGCCGCGAACGGACGGAAGCAACCCTGGCGGCTTCCCATGATCGGGCTCGGCAACGAGCTCTGGGGCTGCGGCGGAAACATGCGCGCAGAATATGCCGCGGATTTGACGCGCCGCTACGGCACCTTCGTGAAGATGCCGGAGGGCCAGCACGTCATGAAGATCGCCAGCGGTGCCAATTCGGGCGACACCGATTGGACCGACACCATGATGCGCATCGCCGGAAGCAAGATCGACGGCATTGGCGTGCATTATTACACCGTGCCGAACACCTGGGACCGGAAAGGAGCTGCCACCGGCTTCGACGAGGACCAATGGGCCCGCACGCTTGCCGCAACGGTCCGGATGGACAAGATCATCACCGAGCATTCGGCGATCATGGACAAATATGATCCCCGCAAGCGGGTGGCCTTGCTGGTCGACGAATGGGGCACCTGGTACGATGTCGAGCCGGGAACCAATCCCGGCTTCCTGTATCAGCAGAACAGCCTCAGGGATGCGCTCGTCGCCAGCTTGAACTTCGACATTTTCGCGCGGCACACGGATCGCCTGCGCGGAGCGAACATCGCCCAGATGGTCAATGTGCTCCAGTCTTTGCTCCTCACCCAGGGCGACAAGATGGTGAAGACCCCGACCTATTGGGTGTTCGACATGTACAAGGACTATCAGGACGCGACCGTGTTGCCGGTCGACGTCGACGCGCGGACGTACAGCAAGAACGGGTCTTCGCTGAAGACCATCAGCAGCAGCGCCGTTCGCGATGCGGCAGGGGTCGTGCATATGGGCCTGACGAACGTCGATCCGAACCGTGCCGAAACGGTCCGCGTCAGGCTCGACGGCTTCAATGTCGCCCGCGTGTCCGGCCGGATCCTGACCGCAGCGGCGATGGATGCGCACAACACCTTCGGCGCGCCCGACACGGTCAGGCTGGCACCTTTTGCCGGCGCCACGATCAATGGACAGACACTGAGCGTTTCGCTGCCGCCGAAATCGATCGTGATGCTGGATTTGCGTTGAGCCGGCTTAGGTCGACACAAAAGCCTTGCGGCGCAAGACGATCGGTCGCCGGCCACCTATCCTCCGAAACGAACGCCGATTCCCAGCGTCCTGGGCGTGCCGAGGTAGATCGATCCAGCCTGGTTGCGCGTCATGACCAGGGCATCGAACATAGTCTCGGCGCGGACAGCTCGGTCCGGCCTTCGGCGACCAGGCTATCGTCGCGCTGACCGCATGGCGCGGACTTTGCGCCGAAACCAGGCCGTCGGATGCGTCGCCCGGCATCCGAACCTTGCTGTCCGAATAGGAGTACGGAAACCGGTATAGCCGGCTGCGCGCAACGCGATGATAGCTGCGAGGTGATAGAGGCCAGCGCGTCCGGTGAACTCGGTCCCGTGTCGGAACGATGGCCCCTGACACCGTTCTTGTCACGAGAACGCTCGGCAAGCGGACATGGCATTCGCGGCGTCGGGGAAGAGAGTTGGATCGAGGTTGTGCGTCCGGTATCGCTCGACAGAGGCCGTGGCGGCCCCCAAGAGCAGCGCCGTCCAAGCCACCTATCGGGGATAACGCGTATATCCGGCGCACCTGCACGACCGGTACATCTTGGCCGATCCCAGGCCGCTCAGGCGATGCCCAAATGCAGGAGAAAGTCATGCGTGACGTGCTGGTGCCGATCCATGACGATGTCGGACAGCAATCCCGCCTACAGGCGGCGTTCGATCTCGTTCGGGCAAGCCAGGGAAGGCTTCTGTGTCTCGATCTGGCCGGGCTGGATGCCAAAGGGGCGGGGACGGCGGGCGGCAACTCGCTGGTGATGGAAGCCGAGGTCGCGCCGCTTACCACGGTGCGCGATCAGGTTGCAGCAAGTGGTCTATCGGTTCAGTGGCTCCAAAGCCGCGAAGAGATGCTGCCGGCGATAGCCGCATTCGCGGCGCAGGCCGATCTGATCGTGATGAGCGCGCCGCGCGCGGATCTCTTTCCTCTCACCTATGCCGCCATCAGCGAGCTATTGGTCAGCGCCAACGCGCCGATCATAGCGGTACCGCCGGAATCGCCCGGCATATCTCTGAATGGCGAGGTGCTGATCTGCTGGGACGGATCGCGCGAGGCGCATCATGCTTTGGTGGCGGCAATTCCGCTCTTGCGGCGCGCATCGGCCGTCACGATCGTCGAGATCGACGATGGCTCGCTCAAGCTTCCCGCCAGCCAGGCGCAAACCCTGCTCGCGCAGCGCAACATCGCGGCGCATGTCCGCTCGGAGCTGGCGTTCGGCGAGAAGGCCGGTTTCGTGCTGCTCGAGCAGATCGATCTCCTCAAGGCCAATTATGTGGTGATGGGCGGGTTCGGCCATTCACGCCTGGTCGAGAACATCTTCGGCGGCGTCACCGCGCGGCTTCTGCACGAAAGCCCCGTGCCGATCTTCCTCAAACACTGACACGCGGAGCAGATCATGGCGATCGACCCTATCCGACATCTGGTGGTACTCGCCCATCCGCGCCGGGGTAGCTTCAACCACCAGATCGCGCAGGCCTATTGCGATGCGGTCGAGGCGTGCGGCCAACGGGCGTTCCTGCGCGACCTCTACCTGAACCGCTTCGACCCGGTGCTCGAATATCTCGGCGAGGCTCCCGAGCTGGAGGTCGTCTATGACCTCACCGAAATCCGGCATTGCGATGTCGTGGTCTTCGTCTATCCGATTTGGTTCGGAGGCCCGCCGGCGATGATCAAGGGCTATGTCGATCGTGTTCTCGGCGCCGGATTCAAACCGAGCCACGACCACGCCCAGGCCCATAATCCCTTTCTCAAGGGACGGCACATGATCAGCTTCTCGACCTCCGCGTCGACCGAAGCCTGGCTCGGCGAGCAGGGTCAGCTGACATCGCTGCGCGAAGGGTTCGACCGGTATCTCGGCACGATCTTCCAACTCGCCGCGACCGAGCATGTCTATATCGACGCGGTCGTCGAAGGGCTGAGCGAGCAATATGCCGCGGAGCAGCTCGAACGCGTCCGCCAAGCGGCGCGCAACACTTGCGCGACCGTGCTCGGCGCGGCACACCGTGCCGAGATGGCGAAGCTTACCGACGAGGAGACGCGGCCTGATGCCGCTCGCAAAGATTGAATGCCGTCATCGTCTCTCGGGCGGGACGGCGCACTGTCCGCGTAGCCAGTGACGGAACCGTCGCCGCAGCCGGCTGTGCCGGCTTCGCCATCGATCGGTAATCGAGCGAAGTCGCTCGATCGACTGAAACGGCATCCGCTCGCCAGAGTCGGGCCGGGGTTGATTACGGGGGTCGCGGACGACGATCCCAGCGGTATCGCCACCTATTCGCAGGCCGGCGCGGCCTATGGCCTGGGCATGCTGTGGACGATGCCGGTGGCATTTCCGCTTATGTCCGCGATCCAGATCCTCGCCGCCCGCCTCGGGCGCGTGACCGGCAAAGGGCTGGCCGCCAATATGCGGCTGGCCTTTCCAGGCTGGGTCGTCACGACCCTGGTGATCCTGTTGCTCGTCGCCAATACGCTCAACATCGCGGCCGACATCGCTGCGATGGGCGAAACCGCCGAACTGGTTGGCGGTGTCAGCCGCCACGTGATGATAGCGCTGTTCGTCGCGGTGACCCTGCTTCTCCAGATCTTCGTGCCCTACCATCGCTACGTCTTCTTCCTGAAGTGGCTGACGCTGTCGCTGCTGGCCTACGCGGCGGTGCTGTTTGCAGTGCATGTGCCGTGGGGAGAGACACTGCGGCAGACGGTCCTTCCGCACTTTCGGCTCGACGGTGCGGCGGCGACGATGATCGTGGCCATCTTCGGCACGACGATCAGCCCCTATCTCCTTTTCTGGCAAGCGTCCGAGGAGATCGAGGATATGCGTGGCGCGCCGTCGCTGCGGGAAGACCCCAGCGCCGCAAATGCGGAGCTGAGCCGGATCGGCTGGGAGACGTGGAGCGGCATGCTCTATTCCAATCTCGCCTCCTACTTCATCATTCTCGCCACCGGTGTGACGCTTCATGCCGCCGGGATCACGCAGATCGACACCGCCGCTGAGGCCGCCGTGGCGCTTCGCCCGCTCGCCGGTGCGGAAGCGTCGATCATCTTTGCCGCCGGAATCCTCGGCGTCGGCTTTATCGGCGTGCCGGTATTGGCGGGTTCGGCCGGCTACGCATTGTGCGAGGCGATGGGGTGGGAGTGGGGGCTCGACCGCAAGGCGACCGATGCGCGCGCCTTTTACGCGATCATCGCGATCAGCGTTCTCCTCGCGCTGGTGCTGCAATTCCTGCCGATCAGCCCGATGCGCGCGTTGTTCTGGAGCGCCGTCATCAACGGCGTCGTGGCGATCCCGCTGATCATCGTGTTGATGATCCTCGCCTCGCGAGCCGCCGTCATGGGTGTCTTCACCGCATCTCGCCCGTTGATCTGGCTGGCCGGGGCCGCGGCCGGATTGATGGGCGTCGCGGCGGTCGTGATGGTCGCGGGCTTTTTCTAAATACTGCTCGCTGCCGGCGAGGCCGCCGCGGTGATCTACGTATGATCCCCGATAGGCCGGGCTGGGAGGCGCGTCCTATCCCGCCATCGCTCGACGAGGGAGAAGACCGATGGAGCGAGACGCACCGCAAGCGGCGCCAAGTGATGTCCTTGAAGACTATTGGCTCTCCGGCCACGCCTTTTGGCTGCGCCCGCTGGAATGGTGGGTCGCGTGGTGGAACGCCTGGAGCCTCCCGATCGTGCCGCATCCCCATGCGCACCTGTCAATGACCGGCCGCCCTCTTACCGTCCCGGAGCCGATCGCGAGCGCCCAGGAGCAGGATCTGTTCGCGTGACGGTGCTCATAAGGAAGTTTTGATGGCCGTCTTTCACGCCGATCTCGCCGCCCGCTCGGTGCCGCGATACACGAGCTATCCCACCGCTGCCGAATTCACCGAAACGGTGGGCGCCGCCGAGCATCGCGCAGCGCTGGATGCGCTCCAGCCGAGCGACCGGATCTCGCTCTACCTGCACATTCCCTATTGCCATGAGATCTGCTGGTACTGCGGCTGCAATACCGGGCCCGTCGGTCGTACGTCGCGCCTGGACGTCTATGTCGACGCGCTGGTCGCGGAAATCGACATGATTGCGGATCGCGCCAAGGGCAGCGTCAGCCACGTCCATTTCGGTGGCGGCAGTCCCAATGCCTTGTCGCCCGCTCAGTTCGAGCGCGTCGCTACCGCGGTTCGAAACGGCTTTCGAATCCTGCCGGACGCCGAATGGGCGGCTGAGCTCGATCCGCGGCATCTCGACGCCGATTTCTGCCGGATGCTTGCGGCAAACAACGTGTCGCGGGTCAGCTTGGGCGCGCAGACGTTCGATCTTGGTATTCAGGCGAAGATAAACCGACTGCAGCCGTTTCGCATGGTTGCGCATTGCGTCGAGGATTTGCGGCGCGCGGGGATCGCGCACATCAACCTCGACCTGATGTACGGTCTGCCCGGGCAGACGCTCGACACGATCGCGCGCACGATCAAGCTGGCGCGCGATCTGGCACCCGATCGCGTCGCGATGTTCGGCTATGCCCATTTGCCGCGGATGCTGCCGCGCCAGCGCATGATCGAGGACAGCCAGCTGCCAGACGCTGAAGCGCGTTTCTGGCAGAGCATCCTGGCGAGCGACCTGTGGCTGGAAGAAGGTTTTCGACCGATCGGTTTCGACCATTATGCGCGGCCCGACGACAAGCTCGCGCTCGCCGCGGCCGGCGGTACGTTGCGGCGCAATTTTCAGGGGTTTACCGACGATGACGCCGATGCGGTGATCGGTCTCGGCGCATCCTCGATCAGCCTGTTTCCCGGGCTGATCGCCCAGACCGAAAAGCATGTCGGCCGATACCGGATGAAGGTCCAGAACGGCTGCCTCGGTACGGTCAGGGGAGTCCGGCGCTCGGCCGACGATCAACAGCGCGGCGCGGTGATCGAGCGATTGTTGTGCGACGGTCGTGTCGATCTGGTCGAGCTTGGCTGGTCGCCCGCTGCCGCGGTGCGGGCAATGGCGGACGCCGCACCGGGCTTGGCCGCTATGCAGGAGCAGGGACTGATCCGCCGGCACGATACAGGCTTGGTCATCTTGCCGGATGGCGAGCCCTATGCGCGGCTCGCCGCGGTCGCGTTCGATGCGTTCCGGACGGCAGCCGGCGACCGATTCAGCAAGGCGATCTGATTACGTAGCTATCCCGATATTGCGGCCTCGCGGCCCGGCATAGCGTGCCTTCATCACGGACGATGGAGGCCGTCATGAAGAACATCCTGGTCCTGGCGCATGACGATTGCGGCCAGGAGGCGCGGCTGCAGGTCGCGATCGACATCACGCGAGCGATCGATGGGCATTTGACCTGTCTTGACGTCGCCATGACCTCCCTCGTCGTTCCCGATTTCAACGGCACTTATACAGGCACCGCTCTGATGGCGGAGGAACGGCAGGCCGAGGCCGCCAACGGTGCGGCAATAAAAGCGCGGCTCGACAGGGAAGGGCTTTCCCACACCGTGATCGATGCCACCGGCGATGCCGCGACCTGTCTGCGCCGCGCGGCCAAACTCGCCGACCTTGTGGTGGTCAATCGCGGCCTGGACGACAAGGCGGCCTATCCCAATATGTTCGATCTCGCCGGAGATCTGATCCTGGAGGGGCATACACCGGTCTTGGCGGTGCCCGAAAAGGCAAGGTCGCTCGATCTTCAGGGTAGGGTGGTGATCGCGTGGGACGGATCGAACCATGCCGCCGCGGCGCTGCGTGCGGCAGTGCCGCTGCTCAGGCTCGCGCGCTCGGTCACGTTGTTCTATGCGGAGGACGGGTCGCTGGGACTGCCTCTAGAAGAAGCTTCCGCGTATCTTTCCCGACACGGCGTCCATGCGACGATCCGCCGCGAGAAATGCCTGATGGACCGGCCCGGTTCGGTGATCATGGCGGAAGCGATGATCGAACATGCCGATTATGTGGTGATGGGCGCGTTCAGCCGGTCGCGCTTCCTGGAAGCGGCCTTTGGCGGCGCCACCCAGCGAATGCTGAGCGAAAGCCCGGTCCCGATCTTCATCGTTCACCAAGCGTAAGCGTGGCACGGAAAAAGGGGGCGATAGGTATCGCCCCCTTTTTTTAACCGCTCAGAACCGGAAACCGATCCCCATGCCAGCGACGATCGGATCGATCTTGACTCGCGCGGTGCGCAGGGTCGCGCCGCTGGTCAGGCGGGCGGTGGTCTTCATGTCGATATATTTGACGTCGAAGTTCACGAAGACCTTCTTGCTCACCGGAACGTCGACGCCGGCCTGCAGCGCATAGCCGACACTGTCACCCAGCTTGACTTTGGTCGGGCCCAGCGCCGCGTTGAGCGAGGGTGTCGCCTTGCCCGAATAGAAGATCGAATAGTTGATGCCGGCACCCAGATAGGGGCGCACCTTGCCGTCCGGCGCGAAGTGATATTGGAGCGTCAGCGTCGGCGGCAGCACCCAGGTATTCGCGACGTCGCCAAGACCCGAGATCGTTCCGCGGCCCGATACGCTATGCTTGGTCGTCGCCAGGATCAGTTCCGCGCCGATATGGTTGGTCGCCATATAGGTGAAGTCGACTTCCGGCATGACGCTGTCGCCGACGCCGACCTTGCTTCCCGGGATTCCGGAGACCGCGCCAGAGCTTTCGTTCGGCGCGACCACGATCGCGCGGGCGCGGACCAGCACGTCCCCTTCTTTTGCCAGGGCCGGCGTGACGGCAAACGCCGCCGCCACACCCGCGAGCAAGATTGCTTTCCTCATGAACACACCTCCTGTTGAAGGTGCGTCGCTATCTTGCTGAAGCAACGGGCACTTTGATCGCACGCAACAAACGCCGCTACGTAAATTCCCGTATGGGCGGTGCCGGCATCTTGGCCGATCAGCGACGCGTGCATGCCAAGACCATCATCGATCCCGATTTACCCGACTCTTCGCTGGACGCGGAGCTCGCGCTGTTTGTCGCCAGCGCGACCGACCGCGCGCTCTTCCTGACCGCACCGGACGGCAGGATCGCGAGCTGGAACCGCGGCGCCGAGCTGCTGACCGGATGGCGTCCGGAACAGGTCAAAGGGCAATCCGTAGCGTTGCTCTACACCGTGCAGGATTCCGGGGCGGGCAAGCCGCTCAGTGACCGCGCGGCAGCGGCAGCCTCGACGTCTCCGTTGCGGTTCGAAGCCTGGCGAATTCGCAAGGACGGCTCCGAATTCCTCGCCGATGTCACGATCTTCGCCTTGCGCAACGAGGACGGCTCGATCCGGGGGTTCGGCCAGAGCGTGCAGGACGTGACCTCGAGGAAGGCGGCCGAACAGGGCCTGGCCGAGCGCGAGATGCACGTCCGGTCTATCCTCGCGACCGTGCCGGACGCGATGGTGGTGATCGACGAACGCGGCGTCATCGTCTCGTTCAGCGCCGCCGCCGAACGGCTGTTCGGCTTTGCCGAAGCCGAGGTCGTCGGGCGCAACATCAGCATGCTGATGCCCAACCCCGACCATGACCGGCATGACGATTATATCTCGCGCTATCTGGCCAGCGGGGAACGCCGCATCATCGGGATCGGTCGCGTCGTCGTGGGGCGGCGGCGTGACGGCAGTTCCTTTCCGATGGAATTGTCGGTCGGCGAGGTCAACGCCGACGGATATCGCATCTTCACCGGCTTCATCCGCGATCTCACCGAGCGGCAGCAGTCCGAGCTGAAGCTCAAGGAACTGCAATCGGAATTGATCCACGTCTCCCGGGTGAGTGCGATGGGAACGATGGCATCGACCCTGGCGCACGAGCTGAACCAGCCGCTGACCGCGATCGCCAACTATATGGAAGCCGCCCGTGAGCTGCTCGAACGGCCGGGCGAGGATGTGCGCGAATATATCGAGGAAGCGATCGAACAGTCGGCCAAGGAAGCGTTACGGGCCGGCCAGATCGTCAGGAGACTGCGCGATTTCGTCGCGCGCGGGGAGATGACGCGCCGCATCGAAAGCCTGCCGGCAATGATCGAGGATGCGAGCCGCCTGGCGTTGACCGGTGCACGCGAGCGGGGCGTCCGGGCGTTCTTCCACCTCGACCCCGCGGCGAGCGAGGCCTTTGTCGATCGCGTACAGATCCAGCAGGTGCTGGTGAACCTGATCCGGAACGGTGTGGAGGCGATCGGCGACCGGAAGATCCGCGACATCACGATATCGACATCGCGCGAACCGAACGGGATGATCCGCCTGTCGGTCGCGGATACCGGGGCCGGACTTGATCCCGAACTGGCTCCGCAATTATTCCAGGCGTTCGCGAGCACGAAGGAAAGCGGCATGGGGCTTGGTCTGTCGATCTGTCGCACCATTGTCGAAGCGCATGGCGGCCGGATATGGGTCGAGGACAATCCCGGCGGCGGTACGATCTTCCATTTTACAGTTCAGAGCGGGGAGACCGACGATGAGTGAGCGGCGATTGGTGCATATCGTCGACGATGAGGATTCGATCCGACGGTCGGCGAGCTTCATGCTCCGCACCTCCGGATTTGACACGCGGACCTATCCGTCGGGCGTCGAATTCCTGAAAGAAGCCAAGCACGCCAACCCGGGATGCGTACTGCTGGACGTCCGCATGCCCGAAATGGACGGTATGGAAGTCCAGCGTGAACTGAACGAACGCGGCATCACGCTGCCGGTTATCGTCCTCACCGGCCATGGCGACATCTCGATCGCCGTGCAGGCTATGAAAGCCGGCGCGATCGACTTCCTCGAAAAGCCGTTCGAGAAAGGGCAATTGATGGTCGCGCTCGACGCAGGCTTCGCCCGGCTGGAACGACGCGAGGAAGCGGCAACCAGCACGCACGACGCCGAAGTCCGCATCGCCGCGCTGACCGCGCGCGAGCAGGAAGTATTGCAGGGGCTCGCGCGTGGGCATCCCAACAAGACGATCGCCTATGACTTGGGCATCTCGCCGCGCACGGTAGAAGTGCACCGGGCTAATCTAATGACCAAGCTGGAGGTCCGCAGCCTGTCGGAAGCACTGCGCATCGCGTTCGCGGCCGGCTTGGAAAGCTGACCTGCGGATCATTACGTAACGACGACCCCCGACGGCCATGCGACGGATACGACCATGAACAGTGGCGCATCCCCCCTTTCGGACCCGACGGTAGACGTGCAGCGCGTGGTGCTGTTGATCGAAGACGACGAAGCCGTGAGGCGGTCGTTGCAGATGCTGCTCCACTGGCGCGGCTATGACGTACGCTCGTTCGCGGGCGCCGCGCCGGTGCTCGAGGGACATGCGATGGACGATGCGGATGTGCTGATCGCTGATTACCGCCTTCCCGACGGCGACGGCATCAGCGTGCTGCGCTCGCTCCGCCGGGCGGATTGGAACGGCAAGGCGATTCTGATCACTGCCTTTCCTTCACCCACGCTGATGGAAGCCGCGCGTGCCGCCGGGTTCGACGCCGTGCTCGAAAAGCCTTTGCGCCAGCACGACCTGATCGGCGCCCTGGCGGGCTGAGTTCGATGGCATCCGTCGCTCTAGCCTGGCCCGAAACAGACGGCCGTGCGTCTCCGGCGCCAGACCCGCGCTGCATGCAATGCATCGGCCGACAGCAGTCGATCTGCGCCGACCTGTCACCCGACGTGTTGCATGAAATGGCGCGCATCGGTCGCGTGCGCCAGCTGCGCCGCGGCGAGGTGTTGTCGTGGGAAGGCGACGAAGTCTACGACGTCGGAAACGTACGCGATGGCGCACTCAAGCTTACTGCGTCGCTTCGAGACGGCCGCGAACAGATACTCGGCGTCGCCTGGCCCGGCTCCTTTGTTGGCGAATTGTTCGCCGGCCAATGGGCGTACCGGGCGACCGCGCTGGCTGCGACGACGGTCTGCGTGTTCCGGCGCGCGGATTTGAATGTTCTGGCCGCCAGCCGCCCCACCGTCGCGACTTCGCTGCTGCGGCGTCTCTCGAACGATCTCGACACCGCGCGTCGATCCATCCTTTTCCTCGGCCGCAAGACCGCCGAGGAACGCGTCGCGTCGCTGCTGATCGACATGCGCCGTTCGATGCCCTGCGATGCCACCGGTGCGACCCCCATGTCGCTCAACCGCCAGCAGATGGCGGATCTCCTCGGCTTGACGATCGAAACCGTCAGCCGAAAAATACGTCGGTTCGAACGCGCGGGGATCATCCTGCTCGTCGAGACGCGCCTGTTTCGCGTGCTCGACGACGTCGGTCTTGCCCGGTTGGCCGGCTAAAACAATGATCTGATCCGGGAATCTACGCATCGTCCCGACGGCAGGGCAGGGGCAGGATCACGGCCATGCCCGGGTTCGCCGACGAAGACCTGCTTCCATCTCGAAACGCACTCGCTCATCCCGGGCGCATATGTAAGGGTGCGTGAGCAGGACGCGGCGAAGCTGGTGTGAAATGACGCGGTGGAACGAGATTTCCCTTTCAGCCTGAGGATCATGCGATGACCGGAACGATGCTGACGGTAATAGACGACGTCGAGAGCGGCGCTGGCACCATCCGTACGATCGCAGCGCGGGCAGAACGCCACGATGCGCGTCTGATCATCTATCTGCTGACGCCCGGCCCGCTCGCCGCACCGGAGCTCGCGCCGTTCGGCGTGCTGTATTTGCCCGACCAGGTGTTGCAGGCCGATTCCGAGGAGCAGGTGGCGAAGCTGCGATCCAAATTTGCCGGCTCGCCGGTGGACATGGACATTCGCGGCCTGTTCGACGACGTCGCCTGGCTCGCCGGCGATGTGCGGCGCGCGCGACCGATTGCCGATCTTGCCGTCATCGGCTCGCACGAGACCTGGGCGATCCCCTATTTGTACCGGCGCGTCACCGAGATGCTGGCACTGGCGTCTGGCGGGCCGCTCGTCATCCTGCCACCGGGCCGGTCGCTGGCGACAGTCAGCCACGCGGTCCTGGCGTGGAAGCCCTCCCCCGAGGCCGTCCGCGCACTCCACGACCTGGTGAGCCTGCTCGAGCCCGGCGCACGCGTCGATATCGTGAGTTGCGGAGACAAGCCGAGCAACGACGGCGATTCTCGCGGGCATGGCGCGGTTGCCGATTATCTCGACCATCACGGCTTCGAGGCGGGATCGGTCTGGCTCGATCAGCGATACGATGTCGCCGAGCAGCTCCAGACCTATGCGCTCGAAATCGGCGCCGATCTGTTGGCGGCGGGGGCATTCGCGCACAGCCGATTGCGCGAACTGGTATTCGGCGGCGTCACTGCCGGCTTGATCAACCAGACGCGAATTCCGGTCCTGTTGTCGCGATAGAGCGATGACGGGGGCGGGCCAACCACTGCTGTCGCTCGGCTATGCCGTCGCGATCGGTCTGCTGGTCGGTCTCGAACGCGGCTGGACGGGGCGCGGCGAAGACGACGGTCACCGCGTCGCCGGCATCCGCACCTTTGGCCTCCTCGGACTTGTCGGCGGTGTCGCAGGGCTGATCGCCGGGCGGATCGGGGTCGCGATCGTCGCGTTGAGCGGCATCGTCCTGATCGTCGGCTATTGGCGCCAGACCTTAGCCAGCGACGGGCAGAGTGCGACCGGTGCGGTCGCCGGCCTGCTGGTCCTGGGCCTGAGCGCGCTAGCCGCGTCCGGCCAGCCCGAAACGGCATTGGCCGGCGCAGCAATCGTCATGTTCCTGCTTTCGTCGCGCCAAACGCTCCACAAGCTGGTCAGCGACCTCACGGCCCAGGAAATGCGCGCGGCAGCCGAGTTCGCCATCGTCGCGCTGGTCCTGTTCCCGCTTGCGCCCGATCGCGGCATGGGTCCGTTCGCGGCGCTCAATCCACATCATCTGCTGCTCGTCGTGGTAATGGTGAGCGGCATTTCGTTCGCCGCCTATCTTGCCGGTCATCATGTCTCGCGCGCGAAAGGGCCGATGCTCACGGCAGCGGTCGGGGCGCTCGTATCGTCGACCGCGGTGACCGCCGCTCTTGCCCGGCGGATGCGGGGCGATGGCGACGAAGCGGGCCCCCTTAGGGTCTCGTTGCTGATTGCGTCGATCGTCGGCGGGCTGCGTGTCCTGGTGCTGATTGCAATTCTGGCGCCGGCCGCACTCGCCAACGCTGCCTATGCGATACTTCCCGGTCTGGCGATACTCGTCGTGGCGGCAGCTTGGTCCGGAGGCGGCAAGGCGCCGATGATCGACGAATCGCCGCCTGTCGGCAACCCGCTCGAGCTCGGCGCCGCGGTGACGTTCGCGGCGATCGCTGCGCTCGCGACCGTCGGTGCGCGACTGGCATCTTCCGCGTTGGGCTCTTCCGGCTCGCTGATCGTTTACACCGCGACCGGCATGGCCGACGTGGATGCCGCGGTTCTCGCTTTCTCGTCGTTGACGATTCCCGAGCAGGCGATGCTGGCCGGCCCGGCCTTGGCTGCCCCGGTGGCTGCCAATATGCTGCTGAAGGCGGTCGTCACCATGGTGCTCTCGCGCAATCGGGCTGGCGCGGTGGCGGCGTTACCGCTCTTCGCCTGCGCGGCGGTTATCGTGTTCGCCGCAGCGATCATCTGGTTCCGCACCTGATCCGCGCCAAACTCGCCTCAGCCGCCACCGGTTCCCAGCACGAACATGTTGTCGAGCCAGCGCTCGCGCTTCGCCGCATTCTGTTCGACCGCGCCGTACAGAATGTGATGGACCGGCCCGATCCCCACGAACCGCAGGATGTTGCGTTCGAGGCTCTTAACGCTGTGCGAGCGGAACCACAGGGCGTAAAATGCCGCGGGCATTCCCATCGTCACGACGACCGTGGCCGATTTGCCGCGCAGCAAGCCGCCGCCCAGCGACGCCTGATCGTTCAGCGCAAATCCCGGCCGCATGACCTGTTCGAGGAACGCCTTGAGCAGCGCCGGCACGTCGCCGAGCCAGAGGGGATAGAAAAAGACGATATGGTCGGCCCAGGCAATCGACGCCTGGGCCTCGGCGATCGCCGGCGAGGGCTGTTGCTTTGCCCATTCGTCCCTCGACCGCAGGATCGGGATCTCCGTCGTCGCAAGATCGATCCGGCGTACCTCATGGTCCCAGGCAAGGGCGCCCTTGGCATAGCGGTCGGCAAGCGCATGGATCAGCCTGCCCCGATCGGGATCGGGATGACCGTCAATCACCAGGATGCGTCGCTTCATTGCGCCGGCTCCAACGCCGCCGCGGCGGGTTGCCGCAGCGTACGGCGCAGCAATACCTCGGACCCAAGGTCGGTGCCCGGCACCGGCGCGAATCCCGCCTCGCGTTCGAGCATCAATGCGGCACGGTTCTCGCAGCTCTCGACCGCCTCGATCGCACCGATGCCCTCGGCCTCGGCATAGCGGACTACGTGCTCGACCAGGGTCCAGCTGACGCCCTTGCCCTTGAAGTCTCCCCGGACCGAAACCGCCAATTCGGCGCGTTCGCGATCCGGATCGCACGCGAGCAAAGCCGACGCGATCGCGGTGCCGTCGGGCGCGAACGCCAGGAAATGCATCGTGCGCCAATAGTCGATCTGGGTCATCGCCACGAGCCGGTCGCGGCTGACGTCGCGCAGGCCGGTCAGGAAGCGGAACCGCAAATCGTCGGTGGTGACATGGTGGAAGAGATCGGCCAGCGCGCCCTCGTCGTCGGGCAGGATCGGCCGCACATGCATCGTCACGCCGCCGCGCGTGGTCAAATCGGCTGCCCATTCCATCGGGGCGGGCCGGATGACGAGCCGCGAACCGGCGTCATCGACCGCCAGCCCGATCCGGGCGTCGAGCGCGATCGCGCCATGCTCGTCGACGAGCAGCGGATTGATGTCGAGCTCGGCGATTTCGGGCAGGTCGATGACCAGCGCCGACACCGCATTGAGCGCGCGCACGACAGCGTCCGTGTCGACCGCGGGTACGTCGCGATAGGCGCCGAGCAGCGTCGCCACGCGCGTATTCTCGATCATTTCGCCGGCCAGCACGCTGTCGAGCGGCGGGAGCCCGAACGCGACGTCGCGCGTCACCTGTACTGCCTTGCCGCCGGCACCGAAGGCGATCACCGGCCCAAAGGTCGGATCCCGCGCGATGCCGATCAACAGTTCGCGGCCGGAAGAGGACTTGACCATGGTCTCGATCTCGAACCCGGTGATCGATGCTTCGGGGTGATCGTGTTTCAACATCGCCGTGATATCCGCAGCGGCTCGCTGCGCGTCTTCGACGGTGGCGACGTTGAGCGCGACGCCGCCGACATCCGACTTGTGCGGCAATTGCGGTGAAACCACCTTCACCGCATAGGGTGGCGGGAGATCGGCACAGACTTGCGCTATCGCATCCTGGTCGCGGGCCAGCATCCCCCGCACCACGGGGATGCCGTAAGCGCCGATCACCGCTTTCGCCTCGGTCGCGGAGAGTTGCTGGCGGCCCGCATTGCGGGCGCCGACAATGACGGCACGCGCACGAGCGCGGTCGCTGGCGGGAACGAGTTGGTGGGCGGGAGCGCGCATCAGCGCCTCACGGGCGGCGCTCGCCTTGGCGAGATAGCCGAACGCGCGGACGGCATCGTCCAGATTGTCGAAGACTGGGATGCCGGCGGCGTCGAACGATGTTCTCGCCGCTTCGGCGTTGCGCGGTCCCATCCAGCACGCGATCAGCGGCTTGGCGGCGCCCGATTCCGCCCGTGCGGCGATCACGCCCCTGGCGATCTCTTCGCCCGTCGCGACGGCGGTGGGGCAGTGGACGATCAGCGCTGCATCGACCGCCGGATCGGCGAGGACCGCACGCGTGGCGACCGAGAAGCGCTCGGCCCGTGCGTCGCCGACGACATCGACCGGATTGGCGCGCGACCATGCCGCCGGCAAGTCGGGGTCAAGCGCGGTGATCGTATCGGCGGACAGGGTTGCGAGCCTGACATCGACGCCCGGCAACCCGTCGGCCGCGAGCACGCCCGCGCCGCCGCCGTTCGACACGATCGCCAGACGATCGCCGTAGGGCGGCCGGTAGCGCGACAGGATTTGCGCGGCGTCGAACAACTCGCCCAGCGTGTCGACCAGGATGATGCCCGCGCGGCGGAAGGCGGCGGCATAGACGTCGTACGATCCGGTCAGCGCGCCGGTATGCGAAAACGCCGCCTGTCCCGCAGCCGCGTTTCGGCCGGCCTTGATCGCGATTACCGGTTTGATGCGCGATGTCGCACGCGCCGCCGACATGAACTTGGCCGGATTGGTGACCTGTTCGACATAGAGCAGGATCGCATCGGTGTGCGGATCGCCGGCGTAGAAGTCGATCAGGTCGCCCAGATCGACATCGGCCATGTCGCCGAGCGATACCACGCCCGAAAAGCCGACATGGCGGTCGGCCGCCCAGTCGAGCATCGCGGTGACGAGCGCGCCGCTCTGCGACAGGAAAGCTAGCCGCCCCGCGGCTGCATTGCGTGGCGCGAATGAGGCGTTGAGCCCGGCATGCGGCAGCAGCAATCCCAGGCAATTGGGGCCGATGAGACGGACGTCGTGAGGCCGCGCGGCGTCGAGCATCGCCTGGCGCGTAGCGGCATCGTGCGGGACGGCCGAGATCACCGTCACGACGCGCGTTCCCAGCGACCCGAGCTGATCTATGATCGCGGGAATGGTCGCGGCGGGCGTGACGACGATCGCGAGATCGGGCTTGCGCGGCAGGTCGGCGATCGATGCCACCCACCAGACGTCATCCAGCTCGACCTTGTCGGGGTTCACCGCGAACACCGTCCCGGCAAAACCGCCATCAATGATATTCTCCAGCACGCGCGTGCCGAGCGAGCCGGCCTTGCTCGATCCGCCAATGACGGCGACCGATTGCGGGTGGTTGAGCGCGTCGAGATGTCGGATCGTCATGATGTCAATTTCCGCCAAAGTCAGTGGGTCGGGCGGACTGTGCCGGGCGGACCGATCGATCTCCATCCGTATTGCCCCGGATGCCGGCCGATCCCGTCTACGGGTTACTACGCATTTGGATTCGGCCGGGATTCGCGCATCCCGCGCCGACACGGGGAGAGCACGTTTGCCGTACCAACGACTATTCACCCAGGCGATCGACCGGCTGCATGCCGAGGGGCGGTATCGCGTGTTCATCGACATCCTGCGCAACAAAGGGATGTTCCCGAATGCGCGGTGTTTTGCGGGACACAATGGGCCGATGCCGATTACGGTATGGTGCTCGAACGATTATCTGGCGATGGGTCAGCACCCCAAGGTGATCGCGGCGATGGAGGAAGCGCTGCACGATGTGGGGGCGGGCTCTGGCGGCACGCGCAATATCGGCGGCAACACGCATTACCATGTCGATCTCGAAAACGAACTGGCCGATCTCCACGGCAAGGAAGGGGCCTTGCTGTTCACCTCGGGCTATGTCTCGAATGAGGCGACGCTTGCGACCTTGGGCAAGATCCTGCCCGGCTGCATCATCTTTTCGGACGAGCTCAATCACGCCTCAATGATCGCGGGCATCCGCAATTCGGGCTGCGAGAAGCGCGTGTTCCGCCACAACGACCTGGCGCATCTGGAAGAACTATTGGCGGCCGAGGATGCCAACGTCCCCAAGCTGATCGCGTTCGAGAGCGTCTATTCGATGGAAGGCGACATCGCGCCGATCGCGGCGATCTGCGACCTTGCCGACAAGTATAATGCGCTGACCTATCTCGACGAGGTCCATGCCGTCGGCATGTACGGCCCGCGCGGCGGCGGCATTTCCGAGCGCGACGGCGTTGCCGACCGCATCACGATCATCGAGGGCACGCTGGGCAAGGCGTTCGGGGTGATGGGGGGCTATATCGCCGCCGACCAGACGATCATCGACGTCATCCGCAGCTACGCACCGGGCTTCATCTTCACGACTTCGCTGTCGCCGGTGCTGGTCGCCGGCGTGCTCGCCTCTGTCCGCCATCTCAAGGCGTCGACCGCCGAGCGCGACGGGCAGCAGGCATCGGCCAGGATGCTCAAGGCGATGCTGGCCGAGGCTGGGCTGCCGGTGCTGCCGGGCGATACCCATATCGTCCCGCTGATGGTCGGCGATCCGGTCAAGGCCAAGCGGATCTCGGACATCCTGCTCGCCGAATACGGCGTCTACGTCCAGCCGATCAATTACCCGACCGTGCCGCGCGGCACCGAACGCCTGCGCTTCACCCCAGGCCCCGCCCATGACGAAGCCATGATGCGGGACCTCACCAAGGCGCTCGTCGAAATCTGGAACCGGCTCGAACTGGAAGGCGCCGCGCGCCTCGCGGCGTGACGGCGACTAGAGCATCACGCTCTAGCAATCGGGGCAGTCTTCGCCTTCGGTAGCCAGTTTCCGGCTGCAAACCGCATGACACCCCGTCGGCGATTCCTCGCGCGGGGCCTTTTTACGATCGAGCGGAATCGCGATGCGGTGACTGCCGTCCCCGCAGATCGGCAGCATTAGCACCTGGGACGGCGGACAGCAGGCGATCGCCAAGCTCAGCCTGATGATCGCGGCCATGCCCAGCCATGCCGCCGCTCCCTCAGTCATCGGGATCGTCCTCGATCAGGATGCGCATGGAGGCCCCGTCGAGGTCCTCGAACTGGCCATTGCGAACTGCCCAGAAGAACGCCGCCAGACCCGCAAGACCCAAGCCTAGCGCGAACGGGATGAGCAACAGGATGCCATTCATCGTACCGCTCCCCTCAATCGTAGCGCATTGGCGACCACCAACAGCGACGATCCCGACATCGCCGCCGCGGCGATCAACGGCGTGACGTGGCCCAGGATCGCGAGCGGCACGGCGATCGCGTTATAGCCGATCGCCAGCGCAAAGTTCTGGCGCACGACCGTCATCGTTCGCCGCGCAGCCGCGATCGCCAGGGGGACGGGCATCAGCCGGTCGCCGAGGAAGACGATATCGGCAGCGAGCGTGCCGACATCGCTGGCATTGCCCGGGGCCATCGCGACGTCCGCGCTCTTGAGCGCCGGCCCGTCATTGAGCCCGTCGCCCACCATCAGCACATGATGCCCCGAGGCTTGAAGCTTGCCGACATAATCATATTTGTCGCCTGGCGACATTCGCGCCTGGGCCGCGACGCCGAGCGCGGCGGCGAGTTCCGCGACCGCGGCCGGCGTGTCGCCCGACAACATCTCCACACTCAATCGCGAACGATGCAGCCGAGCGATCGCCGCCGCCGCATCCGGCCGGGTTTCGTCCCGCAGCACGATCAGGCGGGGCGGCTGTTCGCCGATGCGATAGGCGATGGCGGTGCGATCATAGTTCAGCGCGCCGTCCCCGGCGATCCAGTCCGGCCGCCCCAGCCGGCAGCGGACTCCGGCGATTTCGCCTTCGAGCCCCAATCCAGCCTGTTCGGTCAGATAAGTGGCCGGCAGCGCAACAGCGCCGGCGTGTTGCGCCGCCGCCGTGATCGCACGCGACATCGGATGCGTGCTGCCGCGCGCCAGGGTGAAGAGGGTCGACAAGGTAGCGACGTCGTCGGGCATGCCACTGACCGGCACGAAGCGCCCCAGCGTCGTCGTCCCGGTCTTGTCGAGCAGCAAGGTATCGACACGCGAAAGGCGTTCGATCGCGCTGCCATCCTTGACCAGCATGCCCGCACGCATGAACGCGCCTGAGGCGACGACGTGCGCGATCGGCACCGCCAGCCCCAGCGCACACGGGCAGGTAATGATGAGCACGGCGACCCCGATCGTCGCGGCGTGATGGACGCCGGCGCCGGCGATCAGCCAGCCGACAAAACTGAGGGCAGCCAGCGCATGGACCGCCGGCGCATAAAGCCGCGACGCGCGATCGGCGATCCGCACATAGCGCGATTTGACCTGGTGCGCCGACTCCATCAGCCGCGCGATATCGGCGATTGCCGTATCGTCGCCGGTGCGAGTCACCCGGATGACCAGCGGCGCGGCGACGTTGACGGTGCCGGCGAGAACCTCGCCATCGGCCTCCACCGGATCGGGAGCACTCTCGCCCGTCACCAGCGACCGGTCGATTACGCTGGTGCCCGTCTCCACGACGCCGTCGGCGGGGATGCGCTCCCCGGCCGCGACCAACACGCGCATGCCGGGAGACAGTTCAGCGATGGGGCGGCGGGAGGACGATCCGTCGGCCGCCAGCACCAGCGCATCGGCGGGGACCTGGTGCAGCAGGGCAGCGACGCTGTCGCGCGCTCGGGCACGCATCACGCTGTCGAGGAAGCGCCCAGCGAGCAGGAAGAACAGCAGCATGACCGCGCCGTCGAAATAGGCATGCTCGCCGCCGGTGGCGGTTTCGTAGAGGCTCATCAGCGTGGTCAGCACGACGCCGATCGAGATCGGCACGTCCATGTTGGTCCGGCCGCGGCGCAACGCGCTCCACGCATTGGTGAAGAACGGCCGGCCGGCAAACGCGACCGCCGGAATCGCGATCAGCGCGGACAGCCAGTGGAACAGGCTGCGCGTCGCTTCGTCGGCACCCGACCAGACCGATACCGACAGCAGCATGATGTTCATCGCGGCGAACCCGGCCACGCCGAGCGCGAGCAGCAGCCGACGGCGTTCGCCGTCCTCTCCCGCATTCTCGGCGGCCGCGAACGGATGCGCGCGAAAGCCCAGTCCCTCGACCGTGCGGACCAGCGTCGCCGCGTCGATCGCCGGAGCATGGGCGACATGCAGCCGATGCGTAGAGAGGTTCATCCGCGCAGTCGCGATTCCGGGCAGCGCATGCAGGCCGCCCTCGATCTTGGCGATGCACGAGGCGCAATGCACGCCCTCGACGGTCAAATCGGTCGTCGTCAGGCTGTCGTCGCGGCTGATGACGACCGGTGCGTTCATACCCTTATCTCGTCGTCGAACGCCGCACGCTGAGCGCCGGCGCTGACCTCGATGCGGACCAGCCACCGCCCGCGCGGCAAGCGTCCGTCGGAGCGATACACGCCGCCGCCAACGGGCCGCAGGCGAAGGCTACGCTGCGCGACCAGTCCGACCGGGTGGTTGGCGATGATGCTGACCGCAGCACCATCGATCGCCTGGCCGGCACGCGACAGGCGTAACGAGATCGCGCCGGTACCATCCGCCGTCGGCGTTGCCTGCCAGCCTTCGCGCTCCTGCTGGCGGCCCTCGGCAAGCCAGCGATTATAGTGCGTTGTCGCGACATAGGAATTCTCGACGACGAGCCCGCCGAACGTCCGGATCGCGTCGGTCGCCATGACGGCATTGACCCCGATCACCACGCCGAAAAAGCCGATCATGATCGCCAGCATGTGCCAGCCGGTGAAGCGTGTCGTCATCATCCTACTCCGGGCGTTCGAAGAAACTGGGTGCCGACGCGGCACCACCCTCACGGTCGAGCGCATGCGCGGTGAAGGTGATCGTCGTGCGCTGGTCGCCCGCTGCCGGCGCCGCCGCGAACAAAGATACCTTGGCCACCTGGTCGGCCGGCACCGTCAGCCGGACCGTGCGCGACGCCCCCTGGCGCGAACCATCCGCGGTCCAGATGGCGGCATCCAGACCTTGCAGGCCGAGTTCGACGGTGCGCGGGCGCGCTTCCATGTTGCGGACCTTGATCGAATAGCTGTTGCGGATCGTGCCGTCGGACAGGCGGACCCACATCGGATTGCGGTTCTGCAACGCCTCGACCGTCAGTCGCGTGCGCGTACCGAGCGAGAAGAGCATGGCGAGCCCGACCGCAGACCAGGCCGTGAGATAGATCAAAGTACGTGGCCGCAGCAGCCTGCGCAGCGGCGGCAATGCCGGCTTGCCCGCTGCTTCGAGCTGGCCATCGAGCTCGGTCGTATAGCCAATCAGCCGCGGCGGCCTTCCAACCCGCTTCATCACATCGTCGCACGCGTCGATGCACAGGCCGCAGGTGATGCATCCGATCTGCGGTCCTTCGCGGATGTCGATCCCGGTCGGACAGACCGCGACACATGCGTTGCAGTCGATGCAATCGCCGATCCGCGTCGCACCGCTGGCGAGGTCGGCAAGCACGACATTGCCGCCGCGCGCTTCGGCAGCGCGCTTGACGCCATGGCTGCGCGGTTCGCCGCGCCAGCTCTTGTAGGTCACCGCGAGCGTGCGCTCGTCCATCATCGCGCCCTGGATGCGCGGCCATGGGCACATATAGATGCACACCTGCTCACGCATCAGCCCACCGAGCGTGAAGGTAGTGAAGGTCAGGACCCCGATCGTCGCATAAGCGACGAACGGCGCGGTGCCGTTGACGAGTTCGCGGGCGAGGGTGGGCGCGTCGGTGAAATAGAACACCCAGGCGCCACCGGTCGAAACCGCGATCGCGAGCCACAGGACGATCTTGCTCGTCCGCTTGGCGATCTTGGCCGGCCCCCAGGGCGCGCGATCCAGGCGGATCTGCGCGTTACGATCCCCTTCGATCATGCGCTCGACATGAACGAACAGGTCAGTCCACACCGTCTGCGGACAGGCATAGCCGCACCACGCGCGCCCGACCGCCGACGTTACCAGGAACAGCCCGATCGCCGCCATGATCAGCAGTCCGGCCACGTAGTAGAATTCGTGCGGCCAGATCTCGATCGAGAACATATAGAAGCGGCGATGCGCCAGGTCGACCAACACCGCCTGGTCGGGGGAGTAGGGCCCGCGGTTCCAGCGCAGCCACGGCGTGACGTAATAGATGATCAGCGCGACCGCCATCACCGCCCATTTCAATCGGCGGAACGTGCCGTCGATCTTCCTGGGAAACACCTTGCGACGAGCGGCGAAGAAATTCTCTTCGCCGTTGGTCAGATCGCGTGGGTCCGCCATCTCACTTGGCCGCGACGGTGGCGGCAGGCGTGGCCGCCGGCGCCGGAAGTGCCTCGCCGCCGCCCAGCGAATGGACGTACACGGCCAGCATCTTCAGCGTCACCGGGTCGAGCCTCTTTCCCCAGGCGGGCATGATCCCGTAGCGGGCATTGGTCACCGTTTCGGTCAGCGTGTCGCGGTCACCGCCATAGAGCCAGATCTTGTCCGTCAGGTTCGGTGCGCCGACGGCGCGGTTACCGCGGCCATTGGCGCCGTGACAGACCGCGCAATTGTTGGCGAAGATCGCGCTGCCACGCTTGGCGGAGGGGCTCATCGCTTCCTGGTGCGAAATGAAGCGCACATAGGAAACGGCGTCCTGTACCTCTTCGGGCTTGAGGATCTCGTCCTTGCCGAACGCCGGCATCTGCGACATGCGGGTGGCGGTGTTGCCCGGGAATCGTACGCCGTCGAGCAAGGTCTGCTGGATCGCCTTGATGTCGCCGCCCCACAGCCAGTCGTCGTCGTTCAGATTGGGATAGCCCTTGCTGCCCGCCGCGCCCGATCCGTGGCATGCCGAACAATTGATGCGGAACGCCGCGCGCCCGCCATCGATTGCCGCTTGCTTGAGCGTCGGGTCCTTCTCGATGTCCTCGACCGGCAAGCGATCGATCGCCGCGACGGTTGCCGCCTTGGCCTTTTGATCGGCGGCCAGTTCCGCATCGAACTGCCCCTTGCTCGTCCAGCCCAGCACGCCAGGCGTAGCCCGGCTGAGCAGCGGCCAGGCCGGATAGGCGATGCAATAGCCGATCGCGAACACGATGCAGGCGTAAAACATGTACAGCCACCACCGTGGCATCGGCGTATCGAGTTCCTCGATCCCGTCCCATTCGTGACCGACCGTGCTGGTGCCGGTTGCCTGGTCGATGCGCTTATTGTCAGCCATCGGCCTGATCCTCTTCGAAAATGCTGGTGGCGGCGCGGCGCGTGGCCGCGGCGGAATTGGGGCGGAAGGCCCAGCCGACGAAGGCGGCGAAACCCAGCCCCATCAGCACCAGGCCCCAAGAGTCGGCGAATTGCCGGAGCGCTTCGTAGCTCATTTGGCGGTCTCCCGCGCCGCCGCCTTCTTGAAGTCGACCTGGGTGCCGAGCATCTGAAGATAGGCGATCAAGGCGTCCATCTCGGTCAGGCGACCTGGATTGCCGTCGTAATCGCGCGACTGCGCGCCGGGATAGCGCTTGGCGAGTTCGGTCTTGTCGCCATCGCCGAAGTCGCCCTGGGTCAGGACGTCGGCGACCGCCTTTTTGACGTCGTCATCGCTATACGGAACGCCGACATCGCGCAGCGCCGTCAGATCGCGGTCGATATGCGGCAAATCCAGGTTGCGGTCCGCCAGGAAGGCATAACCGGGCATGATCGATTCCGGCACGACCGAGCGCGGATCGGTCAGATGCTGGCGATGCCATTCGTCCGAATAGCGTCCGCCGACGCGGGCCAGGTCCGGACCGGTACGCTCCGACCCCCACAGGAACGGGTGGTCGTACATGCTCTCCGACGCCAGGCTGTAATGCCCGTAGCGCTCGACCTCGTCGCGGAACGGCCGGATCATCTGACTGTGGCAGAGCGAGCAGCCTTCGCGGATATAGATGTTGCGTCCGGCGAGCTCGAGCGGCGTGTAGGGCCGCACGCCGTCGACCTTGGGCACCGTCTCCTTGATCCAGAACAAGGGTGCGATTTCGACGATGCCGCCGACCGCGACGACGAGCAGGGCAAAGACCATCAGCAACATGACGTTGCGTTCGACGACCTTGTGCTTCTGAAGGAATGAAATGGCCATTGCTGCTTACTCGGCGGCAAGAGGAACAGGAGCGGCGGCGCGCGCCGAGGGAAGGATTGGGCGGTCCTTGGCCGGATCGAAGGCGGCCGTGGTCATCGGCGCCTCGTTGCGCAGCTTGCCGGCGATCGTCATCCAGACGTTCCACACCATGAAGATCGCGCCGGCGAAGTAGAGCAGGCCACCCGCAGTGCGGATCACGTAATAGGGATGAAGCGCGGCCACGACCTCGGCGAAGGAATAGACGAGGTATCCGTCTTCACCATATTCGCGCCACATCAGACCCTGGGTGATGCCGGCAACCCACATCGACGACGCGTAGAGGACGATACCGAGCGTGGCGCACCAGAAGTGCCAATTGACCATGCGGAGCGAATAGAGCCGCTCGCGGCCCCACAGGCGCGGCGTCATGTAATAGATCGCGCCGAAGGTGATCATGCCGTTCCAGCCGAGCGCGCCGGAATGGACGTGGCCGATGGTCCAGTTGGTGTAGTGCGACAGCGAGTTGACGCTCTTCACCGACATCATCGGGCCTTCGAAGGTCGACATGCCGTAGAAAGCGAGCGCGAAGACCATCATGCGGATGATCGGGTCGGTGCGGATCTTGTCCCATGCGCCGTTGAGCGTCATCAGGCCGTTGATCATGCCGCCCCAGCTCGGCATCCACAGCATCACCGAGAACACCATGCCGAGCGTCTGCGCCCAATCGGGCAGCGCCGTGTAGTGAAGGTGGTGCGGTCCCGCCCAGATGTAGAGGAAGATCAGCGACCAGAAATGGACGATCGACAAGCGGTAGCTGTAGATCGGCCGCTCGGCCTGCTTGGGCACGAAATAATACATCATGCCCAGGAAGCCGGCCGTCAGGAAGAAGCCGACCGCGTTATGGCCGTACCACCATTGCGTCAGCGCATCCTGGACGCCCGAAAAGGCCGAATAGGATTTGGAGCCGAGCCAGGACGGCGGCACCGAGATGTTGTTCACCAGATGCAGCATTGCCACGGTGATGATGAAACCGAGATAGAACCAGTTGGCGACGTAGATATGCGGTTCGGACCGCTTCACGATCGTGCCGACGAAGACCACCAGGTAGCTCACCCAGACGATGGTCAGCCAGATGTCGACATACCATTCGGGCTCGGCATATTCGCGGCCCTCGGTGATGCCCATCATGTAGCCGGTCGCGGCCAGCACGATGAACAGCTGGTATCCCCAGAACACGAAGCGGGCGAGGGCAGGGGCGAACAGCCGCGCGCGGCAGGTCCGTTGCACGACGTAGAAACTGGTCGCGATCAGCGCATTGCCGCCGAACGCGAAGATCACCGCTGACGTGTGAAGCGGGCGCAGCCGTCCGAACGACGTATATTCGAGACCGAGATTGAAGATCGGCCAGGAAAGCTGCGACGCGATCAGGATTCCGACCAGGAATCCGGCGACGCCCCAGAACACGGTCGCGATCACGCCCCAGCGTATCACATCGTCATAATAACGGTCGGACCGTGCCGCTTCGGGCTCACGCCCGACCTGCCGCAGCGTATAGAAAGCCGCGATCGTCGCCGCGGCGGCGCAGATCATCATGTGCACGGCAAAGCCGGTATCGGCCGCAAAGCCCGCTGCGCTCACGCACAGGAATATCAATAGGAGCCAGCCCCCGGCCCTGGTCACGACGTCGTCCAAATCGACCCCCTGAAATGCGTTGTCACCCCGGTTCATGGGGATAAGCGGCGGCTTAGCCGGGGGGGTGAACGCCGCTCTATGCGTAGTTTCCCCAAGGCCTTGCCGGCGCCACAAGGCGGTGGCGGCCAATGCCGGCGATTTCCTTGACCGCGATCAAATCCATGCTGTGAGGCGGGGGCTAATGGGCCTTTCGTGACGAGGCGTCAGAGGGGGCATCGGTCGCCTCGTCACTTTCCATCAGCCGAGGCACCACCCGCCATGCAGTCCGACGAAATGCTCGCCACGCCGTTCTGGCGCCGATCCCACTATCTCGATCGCATGACGTTGCGCGATCTCGCCGGGGCCTATTTCCGCCATTATGCGATCGTCACCTATCTGCTGCTGGCGGCGGCGATGGTGGGTCTTTACGTCTACCGGCCAGCCTCGCCGATCCAGACCGTCGCGGTGATCGCGCTGATCCTGCTGGCCTATCCGCTGGTCTGGTATTCGCTCCATCGCTGGGTGCTGCACAGCAACTGGATGTTCAAGGTGCCGTTCCTGGCTCCGGCATGGAAGCGCATCCATTACGACCACCACCAGGACCCAAATCATCTCGAAGTGCTGTTCGGTGCGCTCTACACGACGCTCCCTACCTTGTTGCTGGTCGCCGCCTTGCCCGGATGGCTGATCGGAGGGGTGGGCGGGGCTGCCGCCGGATTTGCCACCGGCCTGCTCGTCACGTGCTTCTACGAATTCGCGCATTGCATCCAGCATCTGTCGTACAAGCCGCGGCTGCGGTTTCTGGCGGTGATGAAGGCGCGGCATCTCGAGCATCATTTCCACGACGAACGCGGCAATTTCGGCATCACCAATTTCGTCTGGGACCATGTCTTCCAGACCTATTACACGCGGCCGCAGCGTGCCGCCAAAAGCGCCACGGTATTCAACCTCGGCTATGACGACAGGATGGCGCGCCGTTATCCCTGGGTCGCGCGCCGGTCGGGCGGTGTCGCCGCCGGCCATCCACGATATCGGGCCGGCGCCCATGACTGAACCCTGGCCGATGCTCGAGCGATGGTTCGCCGATGCCGCGGCGAGCGATCCGGCCTTTTACAACACCGCCGCGTTGGCGACAGCGGATCGCGATGGACGGCCATCGTCCAGGATCGTGTTGCTCAAGCAGCACGATCGGCGCGGCGTGGAATTCTTCACCAACAGCGCCAGCCGCAAGGCGCGCGATCTCGCCGACCGCCCCGATGCCGCCATTTGCCTCTTCTGGCCCGGGCTTGGCCGCCAGCTGCGGATCGAGGGACCGGTCAGGCCGACAAGCAGCGCACGCAGCGACGCCTATTTCGCCTCGCGCGATCGGGAATCGCAGATCGGTGCCTGGGCCTCTCGTCAGTCCGAGCCGTTGTCCGACCGTGCCGACTTGCTCGCGCGGATCGCGGCACAAGGCGAGCGCTTCGACGGGCGAGAGGTTGCCCGACCACCCTTTTGGAGCGGCTATGTCATGCATCCGACCGTGATCGAATTCTGGTCGGACGGGGTGGCGCGATTGCACGAGCGACAGGAATATCGTCGCCATCACGACGGGTGGACCGTTCAGACGCTCTTCCCTTGATCGGACCGGCCGACGGACCCGCGCGCGCACTTGGCGTGGGCCGCCGTGTCCAATTTTCATTGCGCTCCGACTGTTGCCGTATCCCGCGCGCGGTCGTCGTCTTTGGCAGGAACGAGCGCAAAGCAAAGCAGCGGGAGCGCCAGCGCATAGGCGTATTGGGTGAGCGTCACGCCGATGTCGAACGGGAACCAGATGGTGGGAATGCCCAACCGGGAAAGCTCGTTGATGAACAGCGCGGTCGCTATCACCGCTATCGTTGCCAGCGCCAGCAATCTGCGTTCGCCGCGCACCACGATCCGCACCGCGATAACCACGAACAGGACAGCGAAGACGGCGCGGCCGACAGACACCAAAGCGTCTGCGTGAGTAACGGCTGCAACGACCCTGAGCACCCAAGCCGCAATGGCAATCATCAGGACGATGCGCCGGTCGCGGCCTTCCGCCCAATCGTTCCACGCAGCCGTCCATGCCAGCATGGCGAGTGGCGAGAGCAGGATGGCGTTCTGCCGATCCAGGGTGGAAATACCGATCAGATCGGTCCAGGCGGCCGCCGCATTTCCCAGCCTGAGACAGGCGGTCGCCACGAGCGCGACCGCTAGCCATCGGGCAAAGCCCGGCCTGGCGGTTGTCCGGGCCATAACGAGCGCGATCCCGGCAAGCAGGACCATCATGATCGGCAGTGCCAGCTCGACGATATAGCCGGCAATCGTCCGATGCCATTGGGCGCGGTACAATGTGTCGCCGAACGGCGCGGCGGCCAGGGTAGGGGCGCTCCTGAGCCCGCCACTCTGATCGTCCCGACCCAATCCGGGCTGCATGAAGGCCCTGATCGCGAGCACCCCGGAATGCTCGCCTGCCGGAAGCCGGGCCAGAAATGGTCGGGCGCCGACGACTTTGGGGTCATGGCCCAGCCTGCCGATGCCGCCGATCGGCTTGCCGTTCCAGAACATCTCGTAACCGTCATCGACCATCGTCGGGCCAAGCAACGTCCAGTCGCCCTGCGCCGGCAAGGCGACATGGCGGCGATACCAGCCATAACCTTCGAGATCGGGATGACCGCGCGCGTGCCAGCCCGCGAGATAGCCGGGAAGGCCGACGTCGAAATCGTGATTGCTCGGCAACGACACCAGGTCGATCCGATCCCAGCCGCTATCGTCGGTCCTTGGATCGGCCCATCGCGGATCGTCGCCCGGATGGAAGCGCCATGTCCCGTCGAGCACTTTCGCCGGGCCGACCGGGTCCGGGCCGCCGCCGGTCGCGAGCATCGCCACGACCAGGAGCAGCATCGCCAGGCCGAGGGAGCAGAACCAGAGCCGCTGTCGCTGAGACACGTCGCTTCCCCCTACAAGCTGCCCGAACGAAGGTGCATTTGGAAACCGAAGAAGATAGATCTACCTGCACCAGTTAAATGCGTTTTACTGGTGCAGTCAACGGAGTGCCTATTGGATGGCCGTTTCCCTTCCCCGTCCGGTTTCCGCGATCCGCCTGGACGGTGGCCGGCTGGCCATCGATTTCGCCAATACGATTCACGACCGGTTCGCGGCGGACGTGGAGGATTATATCGCAACGCCGGAACGCTACATGGAATGGGCCAGGCGTTCGGGCGCGATCGCTGCCGACGAGACGATCGACCTGTCGCGGTTGGACGGGGAGGGAGAACGCCTAATGGCGAACGTTCGCTCGCTGCGGGATGCTACCTATCTTCTCTTGTCGGCTTGTATCGACGAGGTCGCGCTCCCGGAAAGTCCATTGCTTGTCGCAAATGAGTGGCTGTTACGCGCCCGCGAGAGTCAGTCGCTGGACAAAAACGGCGTCCTTGCGTTGCAGGCGCATCCGGACGATTTTCGTATTCCGCTCAAGCGGATCGCCTTGGACCTCGTGGATGTGCTGGCCGATGCGCGGGCCGGCAAATTCACGCTCAAACGCTGTGCGAACCAAAGTTCCTGCGGATGGATATTCGCCGACACCAGCAAGAACGGCCGGCGCCGCTGGTGCGCGATGCAAACCTGCGGGACTGCCAGCAAAACCGAGGCTCGCAGGAACAGGCGCTGATGCCGGCGATACGCCGCGAGCACGACCAGGGCAGGCTGGAGTGCCCGGCGCCGGGATCATAACTCCGGGTTATCGGCGCGAGACGTAATTGCGGATTGATTCCTCGCCCCCGCTCACGGACGTTGCGATGGCCCGGTCGGCGAAACGATCGAGAGCAAAATAACATCAGGGGGAAAATCATGGCACTTCATTCGTGTTCCCACCTCGTGCGTCTGCGCTCCGCGTATCTTGCGGGTAGCGCGGCGATCCTGCTGGTATCTCCGCCAGCATTTGCCGCGAGCGCCGACAATGCGGCACCGACCGCGCAAGAAACACCCCCTGTTGCGCAGCCGAGCGACGATCAGCCGCAAAAGGACATCGTCGTCACCGGCTCGCTGGTGCGCAGCACCGGCTTCACCGCACCGACACCGGTCACGGTGATCAATGCCGACACCCTGGCGCGGGTCTCTGCGCCCAACGTCGCCGACGCTATCAACCAGATGCCGGCACTTCGGCCCTCGCTCACCCCGACCAGCGCGGTGAACGCCGGCGGCGGCACCCAGATCGGCGGCAATTATCTCGACCTGCGCGGTCTCGGCTATGCCCGTACCTTGGTGCTGCTCGATGGCCGGCGCTACGTGCCGTCCAACCCGACCGGCGCGGTCAACCTCAACAACATTCCCCAGGCGTTGATCGATCGCGTCGACATCGTCACGGGCGGTGCCTCCGCCGCTTATGGCGCCGATGCCGTGGCGGGCGTGGTCAACCTGCAGACAAAGGCGAACCTGGAAGGACTAAAGGCGACGCTGCAGGCCGGCGAGGCGGGTGCGGGCGATTATCGCAACGTGCTGATCTCGGTGGCGGCCGGCGCGAAGCTGACCGACAGCATGCACTTGGTTCTGGCCGGCGAATATTCCGACAATACAGGCATTGCCCGCTTGTCCGCGCGGCGCTGGGCCGCGGCCGGCGCCGGCCTGCTCGCCAATCCCAATGCCGGCAATGGCGGTCTCGGCACGCCGAGCCAGCCGCGTCAGTTTCTTGTCACCAGCGGCCTGCGTAACAGCAATTCCACGGCCAATGGCGTGATCACCGGAGTGACGTTTCGGCCCGGCTCCGGCGCCCCGATCAACACCATCACCGGCCTGCCGGCCTATTTGAAGGGCATTCAGTTCAACGATGCCGGTCAGGCGGTGCCGTTCTCACTGGGCACCTTGACGACCTCGGGCACGGCGCTGGGCGGGGACGGGGTGAACGGCATGGCCGACCAGGTCGGGGCGACGCCGATCACGCGCTATACCGCTTATGGCAAGCTGAGTGGCGACGTCGCGCCCGGCTGGACCGCGTTCATCGAGAGTTCCTACAGCCATTTCCATTCGCTGCAGGACGGTATCCCCTCGACCTTCAGCTACACGATCGCGGCGGACAATTTCTATCTGCCGACCGACCTGGCCGCGACGCTGGCGGCCAACAAGGTCGCCGCGATCACGGTCAACAAGCTCGCCGATCAGAACGCGCGGACGCGAACCAGCTATAATACCGATGTCTATCAGATCACGCTGGGCGTGCATGGCGATCTCGGCAAGAGCTGGTCGTTTGACGGCTATTACGGCCATGGCCGCAACTACAATGACAATATCAGCCAGAATAATCGCATCCTCGCCAATTACGCGCTGGCGATCGATGCCGTGGCCGATCCGGCGCATCCGGGTTCGGCGATCTGCCGGTCGACCCTGACCAAGCCAAGCAACGGCTGCATCCCGCTCAACATCATGGGCAAGGTCGACCCCAACAATCCGGCGTTGAAATATGTCAACGGGGTCGCGGAGACGATCAACGATATCGAGCAGGACGAGCTTTCGCTCACGCTTCGCGGCGAGCCCTTCTCCACCTGGGCGGGGCCGGTTTCCCTGGCCCTGGGCGGCGAATATCGCAGCCAGTCGCTGAGGGTGAATTTCGACAGCGCCTCGCGCGCGGGTGCCTATTCCGCTCCCGCCCTGCCTTATTCCGGCAGCGTCGACGTCAAGGAAGCGTTCGGCGAGTTGCTGATCCCGTTGCTGGCGGATTCACCCTTCGGCAAGCGGCTGAGCGTCGATGTCGCCGGGCGCGTCACCAATTACACCACCTCCGGCACGGTCGAGACGTGGAAAGTGGGCGTGGATTACGCGATCAATAATTCGATCCGGCTGCGCGCGACCGAATCGCGCGATATCCGCGCACCCAATCTGACCGAATTGTACCAGAAGAGCGGCAGTTCGTTCCTGACGGTTACCGATCTCGATCCGCGCTATCTCGGGCAAAGCTATCTGGTCACGGCGCTGACCGCTGGCAATTTGAACCTGAAGCCGGAAGCCGCAAGGACGTTCACGGGCGGCGTGGTGCTGACGCCGAGCTTCATTCCCCGGCTGAGCATCTCGGTCGACTATTACAATATCGACATCAAGAAGGCGATCATCCAGCTGACGCCGGCGACGATCGTCCAGCAATGCTTCACCACCAACACGGCGGCCTGCCAGTACATTACCCGCGACAATAGCGGGCTGATCACCACGGTATTCAGCGGGCCGACCAATCTCGCTTATGCCATGACTCGCGGCATCGACGTCGAGATGAGCTATGTCCTTCCGGTCGGCCGGGATCGTCTCGTCTTCCAGGGACTGGTCAATTATCTGATCAAGACCGAGACCTATGACGGGACCGTCCACGTCCGGCTGGACGACAGCGTGGTCCAGCCGACAGTCGCCGGCATGGGCGGCAACCCGCGATGGAAGGCGAATGCCAATATCAGCTATATCGCCGGCGACTGGCGCCTCAGTGCCACCGCGCGTTATGTCGGCGGCGGCTTTATCGACCGCACCTTGACCGCCAGCAATATCGACAAGCTGACGGTCAACGGACGGCTTTATGCCGATATCTCCGGCGAGGTGACGATCTTCCATCCGCACGGCGCGGGCAGCAAGGTCGCTCTGTTCGCGGCGGTGCAGAACCTGTTCGACAACGATCCGCCGATCACCGGCGCCGGCGGCTATGGCACGACGCGCGCGCTGTACGATACGATAGGCCGCCAGTTCATGGGCGGGCTTCGCGTGAAATATTGAGGCCAATTGCCGCAAAAAAGGGGAGGGTAGCGTGACTCGGATTGGATATCTGCCGCTGTTCGCGCTCGTCGCGGCGTCGCTTGCGACGGCCCCGGCTTCGGCCGGGAGCCCGGCCGAACCGGGATCGGCCAAGGCGGCCGCGGTTAAGGCCGTGCTCGCCGTGCCGGGCGGCTCGGCCGCTCCCGGCTGCGCGGTCGGGCTGTTTCGCGGCGGCAAGACCGAATTGCTGGTGAACGACGGCTATGCCGATATCGCGACCGGACGCCGGATCGACGCCGACACACAATTCTACGCCGCTTCGGTCTCCAAGCAGTTCACCGTCGCGGCGCTGATGCAATTGGTCGTGGCCGGCAAGGTCCGGCTCGACGACGACGTGCACCATTATCTGCCCGATTTGCCGCCTTATCCCGATCGGCTGACGATTCAGAATTTGTTGAACATGACGAGCGGCGTGCGCGACTCGCTCGTCCTGCTGCAGCTCGACGGGATCGAGCCGCTTTCGCGTGCTAACCGGGCCGAGGCACTGGCCGAGATGTTTCAGCAGCGGGATACCAAGTTCAAGCCGGGCACCGCCTATGACTACACCAATGGCGGCTATCTGCTGCTGTCCGAAGTGGTCGAGCGCGTCTCGGGCGAAAAGTTCGAGGCCTATGTCAACACGCATGTGTTGAAGCCGCTGGGGATGACGCGCAGCTTCGTCATGTTGGGCAGCCGCAGTTCCGACGCCAATGCCGCGCGGGGCTACACCATGCCGGGCGGCAAGGTGACGCTGACCGACGAGATTCCGCTATTCGGCGGAAGTGGCGGGTTGATCACGACGATCAACGATCTCGGCAGATGGTATGCCGATATCGATAGCGGGCATAAGGTCTGGACCCCGGAACTGACCCGGCTGATGACGACCCCGGGCCGGTTCGCGGACGGCACGCCGGTGCGCGATCACGGCCAGGGTCCGGTCTATGGCAATGCGCTGTTGATCGGCCCGCACTGGTTCCACCACACGGGTTCCGCGGGGGGATTCAAGACCCTGTTCGGCTATGATCGGGAGCAGCGGTTCGGCATGGCGTTGCTGTGCAACAATGGCGATTATAACCCCGACAAGGTGGCCGATGCGGTGCTTGCCGCTTTCGACGGCAGCGTGCCGCGAGTGAGCGAAGGCGCGCCGCCATCGTCGCTAGACGGCCGCTACGGCAATCCCAACCTCAAGGCGGTCTATTCGATCGCTCTGACCGAGGCCGGCGGTACGGTGACCGTCACCGATCGCAACGGCAAGCCCGGCGCGCCGCAGCCGCTGGAAGCCACCGGACCCGGCCAATATAAGGGGCGGGACTACACGTTGAGTTTCGATGACAATGCCAAGGGCTTCACGCTAACGATTCCGCGCGTGGTTCTGCACTTCACCAAATTGCCCTGACGCGCTGTCCGTCTTCTCGAGCGGCACCGCCTGTAGCGTCATCGTCGCGAAGTCGATCGTCAGCATTTTGAGCTGGACGATCATGTCGCTGCCGATGCGTCCGGCGCTGCCGTCGCGGTCTTCGATACTAGGTTTGAGCGCTATCAGCGGAACACCGTCGATCGTGTAGTCGAGCCGCGGCAGCACGCGGACCTTGGTCGTGACGAAGCCGCCAGCCCCCCCGACGGTCGAGTCGCGTTCGGTGGCACTCGCAATCTGATCCTTGGTGAGCAACACGAGCCCGGACTTGCGCAAGTCGGTCGAATTGGCGCCGCTGTCGAATTGCGCTCCGGCCGTGCCGAGCGGCGTAGCGATGGGAATTCCGAGCCCATCCTCGTGCCAATAGGCGCGAACAGTCTTGCCCTTTGGCAGCGGCGCGTCGCGGCCGAGCGCGAGCTTGGCACCCCCGTCCAGCCACGCGACCCGGCCCAATGCCGCGAAGGCGGGCAAACCGAAAATCGCTGGGACCGTAAAATCCTTGCTGAACTGGAGCATCGCGTCGGGCAGGATCAGCACCGGCAGGTTTTCTACCGTCGCACCGCCGATCACCGCCTTATCGATCAGCCCCATCTTGCCGGTCACACGGTTGGTGGTCGAGGTGCCGACATCGCTCGACCCGGGCAGCACCCGGACGCCGAGCTTCGCCGCGGTGGTTTCGGTGACGACCGACATTTCGGCACCGGTATCCATGATCCATGGCAGGGTGACGCCGTTGACGGTAACCTCGGCGCTTTTGCTGCCAAGCGGGTTGGCGATCGTCGGCACGGTCGCAGCGCCTTGCGCATGGATCGGCGGAATGGTGCGGAACGCCTCCGCGATCTTCTCGTCGCTGGCATCCTCGCCATCGGGCGCGAGCTTGTTCGCGTTGGCGCAAGCGGCCACGCGCTTCTCGCCGCCCGCCAGGACGCCATAGTCGATACATAGCCGGTGGAGCAGCATCGCACGTGCCGGAACGGGTGTATCGGGATGCGCCTGGAGCCACGTTTCGATCGCCGCATCTTCCGCCGCGCCGCCATGCTCGGCGTCATAGGCCAGCCGCTCCACGCTCCCCGCCTTCGGGGGCGGCGCATAGGGATCGGGTTGGGGAAGGGCGGCCTGGGCGAGCAGCAGCGCGATTGTCGGAATCATGGAGCCATCTCTATCTACTGTCTTAGCCAAGTGCTACACGGCTTGTGTCGCCGGGGACAGTGGGTAAAGGCGGCGCATGACCACCGAATTGCCCAAGACCTTCGACCCCGCAGAGATCGAGACGCGCTGGTATCAGCATTGGGAGGCGAACGGCCAGTTCCACCCCGATCGCCCAGGTGCGGAGCCGTGGACGATCGTCAACCCGCCGCCAAACGTGACGGGGTCGCTGCATATCGGCCACGCGCTCGACAATACGCTGCAGGACGTGCTGGTCCGCCACGCGCGCCTCAAGGGCAAGGACGCACTCTGGGTGGTCGGCACCGACCATGCCGGCATCGCCACCCAGATGGTGGTCGAGCGCCAGATGGCTGAAAAGCAGCAGAAGCGCACCGATTTCACCCGCGACGAGTTCGTCGCCAAGGTGTGGGAGTGGAAGGCCGAGAGTGGCGGCGAGATCACCCAGCAGTTGCGCCGGCTTGGTTGCTCGATGGACTGGGCGAACGAGCGCTTCACGATGGACGAGGGCTTTTCGAAGGCCGTCCTGAAGGTGTTCGTCGACCTCTACAACCAGGGGCTGATCTATCGCGACAAGCGGCTGGTGAATTGGGATCCCGGCCTCGGCACCGCGATCAGCGACCTCGAGGTCGAGACCAAGGAGGTCAAGGGCAGCTTCTGGCAGATCCGCTATCCGCTGGCGGACGGCTCGGGCTCGATCACGGTCGCGACGACGCGGCCGGAGACGATGCTGGCCGACATGGCGGTCGCGGTGCATCCGGAAGACGAGCGCTACAAGGCGATGATCGGCAAGCAGGTCAAGCTGCCGATCACCGGACGGCTGATCCCGGTAATCGCCGACGAGCATGCCGACCCGACCCTCGGCACCGGTGCAGTCAAGATCACGCCGGGGCACGATTTCAACGACTTCGAGGTGGGCAAGCGCGCCGGAATGAAAGCCGGCGAGATGCTCAACATGCTCGACGCCAAGGCGCAGGTGACGCAGACCGCCGATGGGCTGATCCCTGAGGACCTGCTCGGCATCGACCGCTTCTGGGCGCGCAAGCAGGTGGTCGAGCGGCTCAAGGAAGGCGGCTTCCTGGTCCCGCATATCGACAAGGACGGCGTCGAGCACGATGCCGAGCCGCGCACGATCCAGACGCCTTATGGCGACCGCTCGGGCGACGTGATCGAGCCGTGGCTGACCGACCAATGGTATGTCGACGCCGAGACGCTGGCGAAGAAGCCGATCGAGGCGGTGCAGTCGGGCGCGATCAAGATCGTGCCGAAGAGCTGGGAGAAGACGTTCTTCAACTGGATGGAGAACATCCAGCCGTGGTGCGTCAGCCGCCAATTGTGGTGGGGGCATCGGATTCCGGCGTGGTTCGGGATCAGCCTGGAGTCACCCGACGAGAAGGTGATCTTCGTCGCTGACGATGTCGATGCGGCGCTAGCGCAGGCGACCGCTTACTACATCAACGATTTGCAGCCCGGCAAAGGTATGGGAATCGTTTCGGTCTCGGACGAAGCCGCAGCGCGCCGTTTGCATGAAGAATATGGCAATCGCCTCGGCATCTGGCAGGACAGCGACGTCCTCGATACTTGGTTCTCCTCCGCGCTCTGGCCCTTCGCGACGATGGGCTGGCCCGAGGACAGCGACCCCAAACTCCACGGCCGCTACCCGAACGACGTCCTTATCTCCGGCTTCGACATCCTGTTCTTCTGGGATGCGCGGATGATGATGCAGGGCATGCACTTCATGAAGGACGTGCCGTTCCGCACGCTCTATCTGCACGGCCTGGTGCGCGCCGCCGACGGGCAAAAGATGTCCAAGTCGAAGGGCAATGTCGTCAATCCGCTCGGGCTGATCGACCAATATGGCGCCGACGCGCTGCGCTTCTTCATGGCGGCGATGGAAAGCCAGGGCCGCGACATCAAGATGGATGAGAAGCGCGTCGAGGGCTATCGCAACTTCGCGACCAAGCTGTGGAACGCCGCGCGCTTCTGTCAGTCGAACGGGATCGGCGCGTCGAAGACGATCGAGGCGCCCGAGGCCACGCTGGCGGTCAACAAATGGATCATCGGCGAGACGATTCAGACGGTGCAGGCGGTCGACCTGGCGCTTGCCGATTATCGTTTCGACGGTGCCGCCAACGCGATCTATCAATTCGCCTGGAGCCGGTTCTGCGACTGGTATCTCGAACTGATCAAGGGCGCGATCGACGAGGAGACCAAGGCCATCGCCGGCTGGGTGCTCGACCAGATCTTGGTCATGCTCCACCCGTTCATGCCGTTCGTGACCGAGGAATTATGGTCCAAGCTCGGTGAACGCGAGTACGATCTGATCGTCGCCAAATGGCCGATCGCCGATGCGCGCGCGATGGACCCCGAAGCGGGCAAGGAGATCGACTGGCTGATCCGGCTGGTGAGCGAAGTGCGGTCGAGCCGTACCGAGCTCAACGTGCCGCCGGGTGCGCGGCTCGCCGTACATCTGCGCGACGCTTCGGCGGAGACGCAGGCGCGATTCGAGCGGCTGGCGCCGGCAATCGCGCGGATGGCTAGGATCGACCGCGCGGACGGCGAGGCGTCGGGCGGCGCAGCACAGGTGGTGGTCGATGAGGCCACATTCGTCCTGCCGCTCGAAGGCGTGATCGACCTCGCCGCCGAGCGCACGCGCCTGACCAAGGCGATCGAGGCGGCGTCTAAGGAACGCGACAGCCTGGCTGGGCGGTTGAACAATCCGAGCTTCGTCGAGCGCGCGAAGCCCGAAGCGGTCGACAAGGCGAGAGCGGACCATGCGGAGAAGGCTGCCGAAGCCGAGCGCCTGAGCGCGGCGCTGGCGAGACTGGGCTGACCCAATTCCCCTCCCGTTTGCGGGAGGGGCTAGGGGAGGGCGTGTTCGCAAGCCATACGCCTGTTTCGACATGCCCTCCCCCGACCCCTCCCGCAAGCGGGAGGGGAGAGGTGGGTCTCGCCAAGCGCGATCCGATTAGCTGCGACCCCGGAACAACGCCGCCCCGAGCGGATTAAGTTGCGCCTCGGGCTAGGCGAACCGCCACGCATTCCGTATCGGAGCGCGACAGCGAAACGACCAGCGATCCGGCCGTCCGGGCCGAGGAAAGGCATTCCCCAAGTGGCGCAGCCGCCGCATCAGCAGCAGCGAGGCCCGGGAGGGCGCCGCGACCTGACCGTCGGGCCGATCGGTCCGACCCTGCTCGCCTTCGCGCTGCCGACGCTCGCCTCGAACATCCTCCAATCGCTCAACGGCTCGATCAATTCGATCTGGGTCGGGCGCTTCCTGGGCGAGAGCGCGCTGGCGGCGACGTCCAACGCCAACATCATCATGTTCCTGATGTTCTCGGCGGTGTTCGGTTTCGGCATGGCGGCGACGATCCTGATCGGCCAATCGGTCGGCCGGCACGATATCGAGGGAGCGCGGCGCGCGTTCGGATCGGCGGTCGGCCTGGTGATGGGCGGCGCGGTGGTGATCGCGATCCTCGGCTGGCTGTTCGCGCCGCAGATATTGCGGCTGCTCGCCACGCCGGGCGAGGCGCAGAACATGGCCCGCGATTACCTTAGGGTGATCTTCCTGGGGCTGCCCTTCTCGATGCTCGGTGTGCTCATCCAAATGAGCCTGCGCGGCACCGGCGATTCGGTGACGCCTTTGTGGTTCATGGGCTTGAGCGTGGCGATCGACAGCACGTTCAATCCATTGCTGATCGACGGTATCGGCCCGTTCCCCAAGATGGGCATCGCCGGATCGGCGACGGCAACCCTGCTTGCGGGTATCGTCTCGTCGGCCGGGTTGCTCATCTACGTCTATTGGCGCGATTTACCGATCCGGTTGCGTGGACGCGAACTGCGCTACCTGATCCCCGAAAAGGCGCTGGTGAGGACGATCGTCGCCAAGGGCCTGCCGATGGGCGCGCAGATGCTGGTCATGTCGACCGCTGGCCTCACGATGATCGGCCTCGTCAACCGTCATGGCGTGGACACCGCCGCCGCTTATGCCGTCTCGCAACAGCTCTGGACCTATATCCAGATGCCGACGATGGCAATCGGCGTGGCGGTGAGCTCGATGGCGGCGCAGAATATCGGCGCTGGCAGATGGGAACGCGTCAACGCGATCACGCGGTCGGGCATCGTCTACAACACGATCATCACGCTCGTGGTGATCACCGCAATCATCCTGTTCGATCGCCAGGTGATGACCCTGTTCGTCGGCAGCGGCAGCCCGGCGATCCCGATCGCGCGGCATATCCAGCTGATCTCCAGCTGGACCTTCGTGATGTTCGGCGTGACCATGGTGCTGTTCTCGACCGTCCGCGCCAACGGCGCGACGATACCGCCGCTGATCATTCTGGCGATCGCTTTCTACCCGGTTCGCCTGGGCTTCGCGATATTCGGCCAGCCGCTGATCGGCGCCGATGCCCTGTGGTACGCCTTCCCGATCGGATCGATGGTCTCGATGTCGCTTGCCGCCTGGTATTACATGAACGGCCGTTGGCGCGAGCAATCGCTGATCGTCCCGCCCGAGCCCGAAGGGGAGGAACAGGCGCACGCTTCCGGCGAGCCGGCCGGGCGGCTGCATCCAACGGGCTGACCGGCTCGCTTCGCCCCTTGCGTGCAGCGGCGCGCGGGCTCAAATGCGCGGCCATGAGCCACTATCCTGCGATCCGTCTCCGCCGCACGCGCGCCTCGGCGTGGAGCCGGCGGATGCATGCCGAAACCACCCTGACCCCGGCCAATTTGATCTGGCCGCTGTTCATCGCCGAAGGGCAGGGGGTCGAGGAGCCGATCGCCAGCCTGCCCGGCGTGTCGCGCTGGTCGGTCGACAATATCGTCGCAAGGGCGAAGGAAGCGCGCGATCTCGGCATTCCGTGCATCGCGTTGTTCCCCAACACGCAGCCCGATCGCCGCAGCGATGACGGCAAGGAAGCGCTCAACCCCGACAATTTGATGTGCCGCGCGATCCGCGCGCTCAAGGACGCGGTGCCCGATATCGGCGTGCTGACCGACGTCGCGCTCGACCCCTATACCAGCCACGGCCATGACGGCTTGCTCGACGAGAGCGGCTACGTCCTGAACGACGCCACCGCGGAGATGCTGGTCGGTCAGGCGCTCAACCAGGCTGCGGCGGGCGCCGACATCATTGCGCCGTCGGACATGATGGACGGCCGCATCGGGCTGATCCGCAAGGCGCTGGAGGGCGGGGGCCACGTCAACGTCCAGATCATGTCCTACGCCGCCAAATATGCCAGCGGCTTCTACGGTCCGTTCCGCGATGCGGTCGGTTCGCGCGGGCTGCTGAAGGGCGACAAGAAGACGTATCAGATGGACCCGGCCAATGCCGAGGAAGCGCTGCGCGAAGTCGCGCTCGACCTCGCCGAGGGCGCCGACAGCGTGATGGTCAAGCCGGGGCTGCCCTATCTCGATATCATTCTGCGCGTGAAGGATCGGTTCGAAGTGCCTGTATTCGCGTACCAAGTGTCGGGCGAATATGCGATGATCGAAGCGGCGGTCGCGGCCGGTGCGGCCGAGCGCGATGCGGTCGTGCTGGAGACACTGCTGGCGTTCAAGCGCGCGGGTTGCTCCGGCGTGCTGACCTATCATGCGCTCCACGCGGCCAAACTGCTGGCGAAATGATCGAGGCTTCATGATCGAGACTGGCCGCCTGATCCTCCGTCCCTGGCGCGAGGACGACAAGCAAGCGTTCGACGCGATCATCAACACGCCGGCGATGATGAAGCATTTCGGCGGCGTCGCGCCGCGCGAGAAGATGGACGGGCTGATCGACCGGCAGATGGAGAAACAGGCCTCCGACGGCCATTGCATGTGGGCGGTCGAGACCAAGGCGGACGGCCAATTGGCGGGAATTTGCGGGCTGAGGCTCGGCGGGCATCCCGATACGCCGGTCGACGGGATGTACGAGCTCGGCTGGCGCATCGCCGAGAAGCATTGGGGCCAGGGGATCGCTCGCGAGGCGGCCGAGGCCAGCCGCGACTGGGGTTGGGCGAACACGCCGGCACGGACGATTGCGGCATGGACCAATCCCGCCAATGCGCCGTCCTGGGGCCTGATGATCCGGATCGGCATGGCGCGCCGGCCCGAACTGGATTTCCGCCACCCGCTCTATCTCGATAATGACGACGTGATCGGTGACATGATCGTCTATGCGATCGACCGGCCGGCAGGGGCGGGGCGATGATCTATACCGATCGCCTGGTCCTGCGTGGCTGGCGCGACAGCGACATCGCCCCCTTCCATGCCATGTGCAACGATCCCGAGGTCATGCGCTATCTCGGGCCGCCGCTGAGCCGCGAGGACGCCGAAGCCGCCGCGGCGCGCCAGAACGGGTTTATCGCCAGCCACGGCTATTGCTTCTGGGCGGTCGAGCGAAAGGCCGACGGCGCTTTTCTGGGCTTTTGCGGGCTCAAGCCGGGGCCCGAGGGTACACCGCTGTTCAATCAGGTCGAGATCGGTTGGCGGCTGGCGCGGAACGCGTGGGGCCAGGGTTATGCGCGCGAAGCGGCCGAGGCATCGATTGCCTGGGGCTGGGCGAACACGGATGCGCCCGGCATCGCCGCGATGACCAATGTCGATAATGTGCGCAGCTGGGGGCTGATGGAGCGGCTCGGCATGGTCCGCGACCATGCCGACGATTTCGACCATCCGGCGGTGCCGATCGGCGACCCGCTTAGGCCGCACATCGTCTATCGGATAAAGCGGCCCTAGGGTTTTCTAGCCCTCTCCCGCTTGCGGGTGCACCGGGTCGGTCATGCCCCCGGCATGACCTGAACAGCGCGGGGCGCTGTTCACCCGGTGCAGGTGGGGTGAGGGTCTTCTTGCTTCTTCCTGGCATGTGTCGAGTTAGAAGAAAGAAGACCCTCACCCTCCCACCGCCTCCGGCGGCGGGCCCCGCCCTCTCCCGCAAGCGGGAGAGGGGAGTGTTGATCGGCAGCCCTTCTAACGAACTCGCTGTTTTATTTTTCGCCCAAGATCGCCTTGATCGCTGCGATCTTCGTCTCCTGGGCGTCCAATTGTGCCTGTGCCTTCGTGCGCGCGTCTTCGAGCGCGGGATAAGGCGGATCGCCGACGACGCCGCGCTCGCTGGTCAACTGGTCGAGATCGGTGATCGCGCCGAGCGTGGCGACGCGGAGCGAATCGAGGTCGGCCAGTGCCGATTCGGCGCGCACCCATTCGTTGCTGCCCACAGCCTGCGCGGCCGGGCTGCGCGCGGCACTCTCCGCGGTGGCGGCGCTGGCGGCGAACGCCGCCTCGGACGCGCCCAGCTTGGCGTCGATCGCCGCGATCTTCTTGTCGAGTTCGGGATCGGGAGCGGCGACGGGCGTTACCACTTCAGGCTCGGCATCCGATCGCGATTCGATCGGCCGCAGCGCGAGCGACGGATAGACCCCGGGCGCTTCGGTACAGCCGACGAGGCCGAGAGTGAGGAGTATCGCGATGCGCTTTGACATGACGCTGCTCTAGGCGGCGAAAAACTATGGCGCAACGCACTTGCGCTTCCCGAAACACCTCTCTAAAGGCCGCGTCTCCCAGGCGCCCGTAGCTCAGCTGGATAGAGCATCAGACTACGAATCTGAGGGTCGGACGTTCGAATCGTTCCGGGCGCGCCAATTCCCCGACAGTCTAGAAATTTCCCCGTCAGGGGAACGAGAGCCTGCGCGATCCGGATTATTCTTCCGGGTCGAAGCTGCGATTTTCGCGGCAATGCCAAAGGCGCAGGATGAAGATCGTTCCGGCTGCGATCTCGTAACGCATCTCGTAATTGCCGATGATGATCCGGCGGACCTCGCGCGGCTGATAGGCTTCAAGCTTCTCGCCTATCCTCGGATAATCGAGCAGCCGGTCGGGCGCGTGGGCGAGCTGCTGGACCACGCGCGCCGCTGCCTCGGGTGCTACCGGGCTCAGGTGATTGTGCAAGCGCACAAGGTCCGACGACGCCTTGCCGGTCCACTGGACTTTCATTTGACCGGGGAGGGGAGTGGCTTGTCCGTGCCGAGGCTGGCGGCCCATGCCCGAATCGCCTCATGGTCGATTACCCGGCCGGCGTCGACATCCTCCAGGGCTTCGAGCGTCATCCGATGACGCTCCTCCTCTTGATCGACCCAAGCCGCGAGGGCTTGCTTCATCACCCAACCTCGCGAACGTTCGAGGCGCGACGCCATCGCCTCAACTTTTTCCGCGAGCCCCAAGGGGACGTGAGCGGTCAATACCTTCGTCTCCGCGGCCATTTTAGTCACCCTTAATCAGTCCGATTAAAATATAATCGCAAGGCTGGCGAAGGCAAGGCGGAGGGGGTAGCATGGGACTTCCCCTGCATCGGATAGATTATCGGTAATGCACCGCCAGCCGCCGTGGGCGCGCCGCGGCGGTTGGCAATTCCGGCGGGGCGCGCCACCGGCACGCCCCTATCCTTGATCAGAACTTCTTGGTGATGCCCGCGAAGAATCCGCGCCGCGCGCCATATTGCGGGGCGCCGACACCGACGCCCGATCCGTCGCGGATCAGGTAGCTCTTGTCGAACAGGTTCACGACGTCGAAGCGGATCGACAGCCCCTTGAGCACGCCGGGCCCGTCGAGATTCTGCGCGATCCCGATATTGGCGGTGACGTACGACGGTAGCTTGCCGCCATTGGGAACGATGCCGGCGGGATCGTCCGCGCGCAGGCCGTCGCCGTAGAGGAAGTCGACTGCCGGAACGAGCGTACCGATCCCGTCATGGATCGTGACGCTGGCGCCGCCCGAGGCCGTCCAGTTCTGCGAATGGTCGGTGAAGATGTAATGGTTGGAGATGTATGCAAGCTCGTCCGGCGCGAAGAAATATTGGCTCGAGACGATGTCGCGGCCCTTCTCCCTGCCGCGCGCGACGTTGGCATAGAGGTCGACCGGGCCCTTGGTGTAATTGGCGCTCAGTTCCACGCCCCAGGCATAGCCCTTGGCGTAGTTGAACGGCGAAAGCACCAGCGAGGTGCCGAACTGGCCCTCATCGAGCAGGTTGCGCTTGATCTTGTAATAAGCGTCGAGCCCGATCTTGAGGCCGGGCAGGACCGTGTGTTGTATACCGGCGTCGAAATAATGCTCGCGCTCGGCTCGCACCGGATCGGCGGTGAGGATTTCCGGCTCCTTGGTCGTGCCGTTGAACAGCGCGAGCGTCGGCGCCGCGATCAGCTCCTGCGGCGGCGGCGTGAAGTTGCGGGCATAGCCGAGATGGAGTGTCGTGCCGTCCGCCGGTTTCCAGACGAGATTGACGCGCGGGCTGACCTGTTGCTCGTTTGTATAGGCCCTGACCGCGTCAAAACGGACGCCGTAGTTGAGCGTCAGCGTCGGAGTCAGCGACCATTCGTCCTGAAGATAGACGCCGTAAAGCTGGCCATTGCGGCCGCCCTTGTCGGTGATGGTGATCGGCACGTCGGAGGTGCCGTTTCCGTCGACCGGGAACACACGCGAGGTCACCAGCGACCGCGTCCGCTCGTTCTGGACGAACAGCCCGAACCGCAACATGTGCGCGTCGGACAATTTGTAGCTGCCGTCGGCCTGAACGCCCACGGCCAGGCTCGACAGGCGCGAGCGGTCGGCCACGCCGCTGAAGATCAGATCGCCACCCTGGGGATCGGGTGTGAACCGCGTCTGCGAATAGCGCACGAACGGGGCGACCTGGAAATTGAGCGCGCCGCCGGCATATTGATAAGCTAGCACGCCATAATGCGTGATCTCGCGCTGGTTCTGGTCGAGCTTGGCCGAATCGAACGAGGTCTGGCCGTTCAGGGTGAACGCCGGCGTCTGGCCCGGATTGTTCGGAATCTGGAAATAACCGATCGACGTGCCGCCGAACGCCGTAATCCGGCTGGTCGACGATACGATGTCCGAAACGTATGCGAACGCGCGATATTGGCGGGTGCGATCATGGATCGCGTCGCGCGATGCGGTCGGGTTCTCGACGCCGAGATCGTTCTGCAAATAGCTGCCCGAGGCGAAATAGCTCAGCGATCCGTCCGTCCCATGGATCGACGCGCTGGGATTGAGCGTGTTGCGGCTGCCGCCATAGAAGCCGACATCGCCGCCATTGTCGAACCCGCCCGAGCCGGTCTTCAAGCTGACCACGCCCGACGTGCGATAGCCATATTGCGCCGGCAGGGTGCCGGTGATCAGTTCGACCGATTCGGCAATCCTGGGATCGAACGTCTGGCCGAAGCCCGAAATGCTTTCCGGCACGATCACGCCGTTCAAGCGGTATTGCAGGTTACCATGCTCGTTGCGGACATGCACCGCGCCATAGCTGTCGAGTGTCACGCCGGGGACCTGGGACAGGACCTGGACCAGACTGACATTGGCTCCGCCAGGTTGCCGGGACAGCATGGCCTTGTCGACCGTGTAAGCGCTGGCCCCTAGCGAGGGGAGGATGGCGTCGCGCGCGGCGTCGAGCCGTTGCGCGGTGATCACGATGTCCCCCGACTGGTCCGGAGACGCGGGGGCAGCCGCGGGGGTGGGGGCAGCCGGTGGCGGATTGGCCGGCGCGTCCTGGGCGTTGGCGATCGCGGGCAACAGCGCGACGGATGCCGCGCCCAGCAGGAAAAGATGTCGCATTCGAATTAACTCCGGGAACCTTGGTCGCGGATTCACGGCGGAATCCACGGGACGCGACCGGGCACGATGAGTCGTGCCTTCGCGTCGCGGCGATAGTGTCAGGCCTGGAGTGGGGTCGGGGGGGCGCGGCTATGCCAGCCGAACGAGCGCCGTTCGAGGATCAGCCCGAACGTTAGTCCGGCGACGAGCCAGACGAGGAACGCCTGAGGCGCGGGAAGGACGATCGGCGCCGGCGGCAGATAGGCGGCGCTTTGCGCGATTTCCCGGCAGATCGGACAATTGGCCGGGGAATCGTAAGGCGAATTCTGATCGGAAGACGACTTTGCAACGGCGCCCGTTGGGCCGGCATTCGTCGAAATCTGCGCACGGGCAAAATGATTGTGGGTCTCGGCGACGAAACTCTGCCACGAGAACACCACCAGCATGGCCAGCAGCACGGCGACCCACCCAGCACCGAGCCGCCGCCCCGAATGGGGCGGGCGCGACGTGCTGCCGATGCGCCTTGCTATAGTCGCCATAATCTCCGGCCGGTTGTTCGACGAACGGGTTGCGGTCGCGTCGTGCTATGTTGCATTGTTACATGAATCAAGCCGTTTCGTTGCGGTGCACCATACCGCCGGGCTATAATCGAGGCGCGCCGCGATACGATGGGCGTTTGCCTGCCCACGGTTTCGCGCTAGGCCCGCATCCATGATCGACGACGACAAGAGGATCGCCGCCGACGCCGCGGTCGCCGAAATCCGGGACGGCATGCTGGTCGGCATCGGTACCGGATCGACCGTGGCGTTCGCGATCCGGGCAATCGCCGCGCGCCTGCCGGAGCTCCGCAAGACGGTGTTTTTCGCGACGTCGATCGCTACCGAACAAGCGGCGCGCGATGGCGGCATTCCGATCGGGCGATTCGCGCTCGCATCGCGGCTGGACCTGACGATCGACGGCGCCGACGAGATCGATCCCGCGCTGCAGGTCATCAAGGGCGCGGGCGGCGCGTTGTTGCGCGAAAAGATCGTCGCTGAGGCGTCGGATCGGATGGTCGTGATCGCCGACGCGACGAAACGGGTGGATCGGCTCGGCGCCGCGCCGCTGCCGGTCGAGGTGTTGCCTTTCGCGCGCAGTTTCGTCGCTGCCCGCCTCGCAGCGCTGGGAGCCGAGCCGGTCCTGCGCATGGCGGACGAAGGCGCATGGCGCAGCGATCAGGGCAATATCATTTTCGACTGCCACTTTGCGTCATTCCCGGAGCCGGTCGGCCTCGCGGTCGCGTTGCAGGCGATTCCCGGCGTGATGGGACACGGCCTGTTCCTGCGCGAAGTCGACGCTGCCTATGTCGCCGATGGCGGAACCGTTACGAAAATGGAACGCAACAGCACCTGACGGGTGGCATGCGCGCGATGCTCCCCATATAGGGCGTGGAAATGGCGCAACCGCGATGCGGGCTGCGCGTTCCTCCACCCGAAGCGGGAGCCCGAGAAGAATGTCCGATACCCAGACCGCCGACGTGGATCAGTTGAAAGAGGACGGCTCGATCGAGCGCCTGACCATCGACACGATCCGCACCTTGTCGATGGATGCGGTGCAAAAGGCCAATTCGGGACATCCGGGCACGCCGATGGCGCTGGCGCCGGTTGGCTATACGCTCTGGTCGCAATTCCTCCGCTACGATCCCTCGGCGCCGACCTGGCCCAATCGCGACCGCTTCGTGCTGTCGGTCGGCCACGCATCGATGCTGCTCTATTCGCTGATCCACCTCGCCGGGATCGAGGAAGTGGACGGCAGCGGCAAGAAGACCGGCAAGGAAGCGGTCAGCCTCAACGATATCGAGAATTTCCGCCAGCTCGGCTCGAAGACGCCAGGCCATCCCGAATATCGCCATACCACCGGCGTCGAGACGACGACCGGCCCGTTGGGGCAGGGCTGCGGCAATTCGGTCGGCATGGCGATCGCGGAGCGCTGGCTCGCCGCTCGCTATAACAAGCAGGGCTTCACGCTGTTCGATCATGACGTCTATGCGCTGTGCGGCGATGGCGACATGATGGAGGGCGTTTCGGCCGAGGCGGCGTCGATCGCCGGCCACCTCAAGCTCTCCAACCTCTGCTGGATCTACGATTCCAACCACATTTCGATCGAGGGCGACACCGCGCTCGCCTTCGACGAGGACGTCGGCAAAAGGTTCGAGGCCTATGGCTGGAACGTCATCCATGTGAACGACGCCAATGATTGCGCGGCGATGGCACAGGCCCTTGAGACATTCCGCAAGACCGACGACAAACCGACCTTCATCGTCGTGCATTCGGTGATCGGCTGGGGCAGTCCGCGCGCCGGCAGCGAGAAAGCGCATGGCGAGCCGCTGGGTGTCGACAACGTCAAGGCGACCAAAGAGGCTTATGGCTGGCCGCAAAAGGACTTCTACGTTCCGGATGGCGTAGAGAAGCACTTCAACGGTGCGATCGCCGACCGCGGCCGCCCGCTGCGCGAGGAGTGGGAAGCCAGCTTCGCCAAATACAAGTCCGCCTATCCCGATCTCGGCAAGGAACTCGACCTGATCCTGTCGGATAAGCTGCCCGACGGCTGGGACGCCGATATCCCGACCTTCGACGCCGACGAAAAGGGCCTCGCGACGCGCGACTCGGGCGGCAAGGTATTGAACGCAATCGTGGGCAAGGTGCCGTGGCTGCTCGGTGGATCGGCCGATCTCGCGCCGTCGACCAAGACCGACATCAAGGGTGCGCCGTCGTTCGAGCCGGACAATTACGGCGGCACCAATTTCCACTTCGGCGTGCGCGAGCACGGCATGGGCGCGGTGGTCAACGGGATGGCGCTGTCGCATCTGCGCGCTTACGGTTCGACCTTCTTCGTGTTCCTCGATTACATGCGCCCGCCGGTCCGACTGTCGTCGCTGATGGAGCTGGGCACGGTCTGGGTGTTCACCCACGATTCGATCGGGGTCGGCGAGGACGGGCCGACGCATCAACCGATCGAGCAGCTTGCGATGCTGCGCGCGACGCCGGGGATCGATACGATCCGCCCCGGCGACGCCAATGAGGTTGCTGCGGCGTGGCGCGCGCTGATGGCCGATGGCCGGCACCCGACCGCGCTCGTTCTGTCGCGTCAGGCGATGCCGACGCTCGATCGCTCGAAATATGCCAGCGCCGATGGCGTCGCCAAGGGCGCCTATATTCTGGCCGATAGCGATAATCCCGAGGTGATCCTGATCGCGAGCGGGTCGGAAGTCAGCCTGGTGACCAAGGCCTATGAGCAACTCAAGGCCGAAGGCATCGGGGCGCGTGTGGTATCGATGCCGAGCTGGTTCAGGTTCGAACTGCAGGATCAGGCGTACAAGGACAGCGTCTTCCCCGCCGGCGTCACCGCGCGTCTCGCGGTCGAGATGGCGGGGGAGATGGGCTGGGACCGCTATGTCGGCCCCAAGGGTTCGACGATCACCATGTCGACCTTCGGCGCCTCGGCACCGCTTGCCGGCCTGCAGGACAAGTTCGGCTTCACCGTCGAGAATGTGGTGAAGAGGGCGAAGCAACTGATCGGCCGCAATTAAACCGTCATGCCGGGCTTGTCCCGGCATCCGACGCGCAACAACGGCTGGATTCCGTTGTGGAGGGTTGGACCCCGGCACAAGGCCGGGGTGATGAATTAGATGAAGTGGAGAAGCACATGGGACGGATCAACGATCTGGAAAAAATCGGTCAGGCGATCTGGCTCGATTTCATCGACCGCAAGCTGCTGGCCGAGGGCGGGCTGAAGAAGCTGGTCGAGGAAGACGGCGTCACCGGCGTGACCTCCAACCCGTCGATCTTCGAAAAGGCGATGGGCCATGGCAATGCCTATGACGCCGAGCTCGCCGAGTTCGATAAGGCTAATCCCGGCGCGTCGGCGATGGAGCGCTACGAGCATCTCGCCATCCAGGACATCCAGACCGCCGCCGACACGCTGCGTCCGGTCTATGACCGGCTGAACGGCAAGGACGGCTATGTCAGCCTGGAAGTGTCGCCCTATCTCGCCAATGATACCGACGAGACTGCCGCCGAAGCGGAGCGGCTGTGGACAGCGGTCAACCGGCCCAATCTGATGGTCAAGATCCCCGGAACGCCCGCCGGCGTTCCCGCGATCGCCTCGGCGATAGACAAGGGCGTCAACATCAACGTGACGCTGTTGTTCTCGATCGAGGCATACAAGGCGGTCGCGCTGGCGTTCGTCGAGGGCCTCGAGAAACGCGCCGCGCGCGGCGAGCCGATCGACCGTATCGCCAGCGTGGCGAGCTTCTTCGTCAGCCGGATCGACACAAAGATCGACGACGCGATCGACGCGGGAACGGGCGGCGACGCAGCCAAGGCGCTGAAGGGCAAGGTGGCGATCGCCAACGCCAAGGCGGCCTATGCCTGGTATCAGGACTTCATCCAGTCGGATCGCTGGCAGGCGCTGGCTGCCAAGGGTGCGATGCCGCAGCGGCTGCTCTGGGCCTCGACCGGCACCAAGAACCCCGATTATTCGGACGTTCTCTATCTCGACACGCTGATCGGCCGCGACACGGTCAATACCGTGCCGCCCAAGACGCTCGACGCGTTCCGCGATCACGGTACCGCGGCCGAGACGCTGACCCACGATCTGGACGGCGCGAGGCACGTTCTGGCCGAGGCCGAACGGCTGGGGCTCGACTTGCAGGGCGTGACCGAAACACTGGTCGAGGAAGGCGTCGCGTCCTTCTCCAAGGCATTCGACGATTTGCTCGGCGCGATCGCGGCGAAGCATCCCGTCGAAGCCACCTGATCTCCCCGTCATCATGCCGGCATCGTGCCGGCATCCAGCGGGCTTCAGGCGATATTGCTCGTGGAGAAATGGACCCCGGAACAAGTCCGGGGGGACGTTGGTAGAGATCCGCGCTTCAGGAGATTTACATGAAAATCGGAATCATCGGCCTCGGCCGCATGGGTGGCAATATCGCGCGGCGGCTGATGCGCGGCAATCACGAGACGGTCGTCTATGATCGCGCGCCCGAGGCGGTGAAGGAAATCGTCGCCGATGGCGGCATCGGCGCCGGGTCGCTGGAAGAGATGGCAGGCAAGCTCGACAGCCCGCGTGTGTTCTGGGTGATGTTGCCGGCAGGCGCGCCGACCGAAAGCACGATCGAGACGCTGACCGGGCTCTGCTCGCCCGGCGACATCATCATCGATGGCGGCAATACCTTCTACAAGGACGATATCCGCCGCTCGAAGGTGCTGGCCGAGAAGGGCCTGAAATATGTCGATGTCGGCACGTCGGGCGGTGTCTGGGGTCTGGAGCGCGGCTATTGCATGATGATCGGTGGCGATGACGACATCATGCGCCATCTCGATCCGATCTTCGACACGCTCGCCCCGGGGCTGGGTACCATCCCGCGCACGCCCAACCGGATGGCGCAGGAAGGCGAGGATCCGCGGGCGGAGAAGGGCTATATCCATGCCGGCCCGGCCGGCGCGGGGCATTTCGTCAAGATGGTCCATAACGGCATCGAATACGGCCTGATGCAAGCCTATGCCGAGGGTTTCGATATCCTCAAGAGCAAGGTTTCCGACCAATTGCCCGAGGATGAGCGCTTCGATCTCAACCTCACCGACATCGCCGAAGTGTGGCGGCGCGGGTCGGTGATCTCGTCCTGGCTGCTCGATCTGTGCGCACAGGCCTTGGCCAAGGACCAGGCGCTCGATCAATTCTCCGGCCGCGTCGCGGATTCGGGTGAGGGGCATTGGACGATCGAAGCGGCGATGGAGGAAGCGGTGCCCGCGCATGTGCTGACCGCGGCGTTGTTCGCGCGCTATCGCAGCCGCGTCGAGCATACCTATGGCGACAAATTGCTGTCGGCGATGCGCTTCGGGTTTGGCGGGCATGTGGAGATGCCGCAGTGACGCAGGTCGGTCCGGCGATCCGGCTGGTCATTTCGGACGTCGACGGCACCCTGGTCCGCAAGGACAAGTCGCTCAGCCCCCAGGTCATCGCCGCGGTGCATCGCCTGCGTGAGGCGGGCGTTGCCTTTACTCTGATCAGCGCGCGTCCGGTGTCGGGTGTGTTGCCGCTGATCGGACCGCTGGGGATCGATATTCCATTGGCGGCGGTCAATGGCGGGATCGTCTTTCGCCCGGACGGCAGCCTGATCACCAGGCATCGTATCGACCCCGAGGCGGTGCGCGGCATTTTCGCGCTGGCCGAGGGGGTACCGGTCGACCGCTGGGTCTTCGCCGACGGCAAATGGTATGCTTCCAACCTCGCCGGTCTCCATGTCGACCGCGAGCGCGTCGCCTCGAACGAGGACCCGATCCTGCGCGACGATTTCAGCGAGTTCTATGATCGCGCCGACAAGATCACTTTCGTCAGCGACGATGCGCCCGTGCTCAAGGCTCTTGCCGATCGCGGCAGTGCCATGTTCGGACAACGCGCGACGATCGGACAGAGCCAGACCTATTATCTCGATGTCACCGATCTTCACGCCAACAAGGGCGATGGGGTCACCGAGCTTGCCGCTATCCTGGGCGTCGACCTCGCGCATGTCGCGGTGTTTGGCGACATGGACAATGACATCGCGATGTTCGCGCGCGCCGGCATGTCGGTGGCGATGGGGCAGGCGCCCGATACGGTGAAGTCCGCCGCCGATTTTGTGTCGTCGAGCAACGAGCAGGACGGCGTGGCGCACGCGATCGAGGCATTCGTGCTGGCGCGAGCGGCGGCATGAAGAAGCTGGTGGCTTTCGATCTCGACGGCACGCTCGCGCTCAGCAAGCAGCCGCTCGACGACGACATGGCGGAGCGGATCGCGGATTTGCTCGACGTCTGTCTGGTCGACATCATCTCGGGCGGCGACTGGCCTCAATTCGAGAAACAGGTCGTCTCGCGGCTGCCAGGGCGGGCCAAGCTCGGCAATTTGTTCATCCAGCCGACGACGGGGACCAAGCTCTACCGCTGGTCGGGTGAGTGGAAGCCGGTCTACGCCGAGTTGTTCTCGGCCGATGAGCGCCGTCAGATCGAGACGGCGCTCGACGATGCCGTGAAGGCGGAAGGGCTCGACGAAGGCCAGACCTGGGGCGACCGGATCGAGGATCGCGGTAGCCAGATCACGTTCTCGGGGCTCGGGCAGGAGGCACCGCTCATCGCCAAGAACAATTGGGATGCCGATCGTTCGAAGCGCGAGGCTCTGCAAAAGCGATTGCGCCAGGCGCTTCCCGACTTGTCGATCAATATCGGCGGCTCGACTTCGATCGACATCACCCGCAAGGGAGTCGACAAGCAATACGGGCTGACGAAGCTGCTGCCCGTCGCCGGTGTCGGCAAGGCTGAGGTGCTGTTCGTCGGCGATGCCATCTTCCCGGGCGGGAACGACTATCCGGCCAAGGAAATGGGACTCGACACGATCAAGGTCGACGAGATCGAGCAGACGCGGCTGGTGATTTCGACCGTGGCGACGGTGCTGAAGGACTGAAGTTCCCAAATCCTCCCCATCGAAGATGGGGAGGGGGACCGCCGAAGGCGGTGGAGGGGCCGCAGCCGCGCAGCGGCGAGGACGGGGCATTTCCCTTCCACCGTCCGCTTCGCGGCCGGTCCCCCTTCCCAAGCAAGCTTGGGGAGGAGTTAGCAGGCGCCCGTCAGCGCCTTGTCCACAGCGTCATGAAACACGCGAATCCCGCCTTCCATGCTGCCCAGGGTCAGCCGGTCGATTGCGCCCGACATCAGCCCCTGCTGGCACAAAGCCGCCGCCCGGAAATCCTCCGCTCCGAAGACGCCGCCGTCGAGCAAGTTCCAGCTCTTCTCCCAATGCGCCAGCGCCTTGTCGGTCGCGGGCGGTTCTGGGATCAGCATGAAATCCTCGACCAGCACGCGGTCGACGCCGCGGGGCATCAGCGTCATCAGGTTCACATAGTCGGGACTGACGATCAGCACCGTCGCCGGGAACATCTGATAGGTGTAGGTGATCGCACGGCGGAGCGTCGGCCAGTCTTCCGCCGCGCAATCGTCCGCCGACACCTCCCGTCCGACCGCCGAGCGCTGGTGCGCGCCGATCGTGTCGGCCGACGCCACGCCATCCTTGAAGAACGGGCCGATCGTCGCGGCGTGGAGGCGCTGGACGTGATAGCTTTCCAGGAAGGCATCCATGATCTGCTTCCAGTTCGCCGCGACGTCGTGCGTGCGGCGGCGGAACAGGTGCTGGCCGGCCAGATTGAAGGCGTCGAAATCGTGGCCGAGCGTTTCCGGCTCGGCGAAATCGGCGTCTTCTTCGAACGCGAACCAGATCAGGCCGCCCGCTTCATAGGTCGGCAAGCGGCGCAGACCGAATTCGCTCTTGTCGATGTCGGGAAAGGCATCGGTCCGCGGCAGCGCGAGCAGCGCGCCATCCAGCGCGTAGGTCCAGGCATGATAGGGACAGACCAGGCGCGCGGCGCAGATCGCGTCCTGACCCTCGACCAGCCGCGTGCCGCGATGACGACAGACGTTCATGAAGACATGCGCCTTGCCGTCGCGATCGCGCGTGATCAGCAGCGGCTTGCCATAGCCGTCATGCGGGATCGCCATGCCGGCTTGAGGCAGCAGCGCGGAGGGCGCGATCACTAGCGGACGTTTTGCGAAGATCTTCGCGCGCTCCGCGTCGAACCGTGCCGGATCGGTATACGCCGCCGCATCGACATAGGTAATCCCGCCGCCGCGACCTTCGCCGCCCTCGGCCAGTTTCTTCGCCAGCGCGAGTTGCCCCGCGGTCGGAGCGATCCTGGTCGCCACGTTCATGGGCTTCCTCTCCCGATTTTTAAGGTTAGTGTCGGCTCTAACGAGATGGGGAGCAAGCCTGAATGAGCGGTACCGTGGTGACACGTCCCAAGGGGTGGCGACTGTTCGTCGCGGCGCTCAGGACGCGCAAGTCGGCGTCAATGCTCGCGCTGGGTTTCTCGTCGGGCCTGCCCAACGCCTTGCTGATCGGCACGCTGACCGCCTGGCTGGGCGAGGTCGGGGTCAAGATGGCGACGATCGGCGTGCTGTCGTGGATCGGCCTGACCTATGCGTTCAAATTCCTGTGGTCGCCCTTGGTCGATCGCCTGCAATTGCCGGCGCTGGGCAAGCTCGGCCGCCGCAAGAGCTGGATCGTCCTGTGCCAGGGGCTGATGATCGTCGCGCTGCTGGGCATCGTCGTCACCGATCCGGCGCAGCAGATCGGCACGTTCGCAATGTTCGCCTTTCTCGGCTCGCTGGGGTCGGCAACGCAGGACATCGCGATCGACGGCTGGCGGATCGATGTGGCGGACGAGGACGCACCGGTCGAGTTGCTCTCCGCAGTCAACCAATTGGGCTATCGCGCGGCGAGCATCGTCGGCGGCGCGATTGCGCTCTACATGGCTGCGCGCATGTCGTGGCCGACCGTTTATCTGGTGATGGCGGCGATCATGGGGCTGATGCTGCTGATCGCGCTCGGCGCGCCCGATACCAAACGCGTGCCGAGCGAGGCGGTGCAGGCGCTTTCGGAAGCTGGCGAGATCAGGCCACGGACGCGTGCGATCGCCCTCCTGATCGTCGGCATCAGCTGGATCTGGGCGATCGGCTCGCTGATCGGGTTCATGATCTCGATGCTGGCCGATACGCCGGCCGGCGCGCCGCGACCGTCGCCAAGCGACTTCCTCAAATATCATGGCCCGGCAATCGTGATTGCCACCGTGCTCGTGCCGCTCGCCGTCGCCGCCGTCCTCAACTGGCTGAAGACGCAGGGACGCCAGGTCCAGAGCGAGCGTGACACGGTCACCTCGCCGGCGCGCACTGCGGCCAACCATCTCTACGGGGCGCTGGTCGCGCCGCTGGCGGACCTCGTCGCGCGGCTGGGTTGGGGTGTACTGATCGTGATCGGCCTGATCCTGACCTATGCACTCTGCTACAACGTCTGGGGGTCGTTCGCTTACCCCTTCTACCTGGAATTCATGCATTATTCGAAGGACGAGGTGGCGTTTGCGTCCAAGGTGTTCGGGATCATCATGTCGATCATCGGCGTCAGCCTGGGCGGATATCTGTTCGCCAAGATCGGGCGATTCCCCACCGTGCTGATCGGCGCGATCCTGCCGATCTTCGGCAATTTCCTGTACGCCGACCTGGCCGACGGATCGCCGCATATCGACCTCGTGCTGCATGCGTTGCGGCTCGATTCGCTCGCGGTCGCGCTCGGCAGCGACGAGCGGATGGCGCGGCTGCTGCTGACGATCAGCTATGAGAATATCTCGACCGGCCTCGCGCTCGCCGCGTTCGTCGCGTTCCTGTCGGGCATCGTCAGCAAGAAGTTCGCGGCGGTCCAATATGCGGTGCTGTCGTCGCTGACCTTCCTCATCGGCTCGCTCGGCAAGGGCATGGCCGGTGAGATGATCGACAAATACGGTTATGCCGACGTGTTCCGCTACGTCGCCGCGGTCGGCCTGCTCGCGATCCTGTTCGTGCTGCTCGAATGGTGGCGCGCCTCGCGCATCCCGACCGCAGTCGAGGCGGGCAATACCGGCGAACCTGCCTGATGCTGTTCCTGATCCTGTCGGGCGGGACGATCGTCTGCCAGATCGCGTGCGTGGTGCATTGCGTGCGCAATGGCCGCAACACGTTCTGGATCTGGCCGCTGGTGTTCTTTCCGATGGTCGGCTGCATCGCCTATTTCATCGTCGAGGTGTTGCCCGGCATGCAGGGCAATCGTCACGTCCGTACGATGCGCGCCCAGGCGGCCAAGGCGATCGATCCCGAACGCGAAGTGCGCGCCGCACGCGATGCGCTGGGACTGGCCGACACGATCGCCAACCGCATCCGGCTGGCCGATGCGCTGTCGGCGGTCAATCGGCCGGCCGAGGCGATCCCACTCTATCGCGAAGCGATCGCCGCGCAGCCGCTGCCCGATCCCCGCACCGAGACCAAGCTGGCCCGGGCGCTGTTCGAAGAGGGCAAGATCGACGAGGCGCAGCAAGTCATCGACGCGATCGCCAAGCCGTCGGGGCAGAGCGACCGCGATCGCCTCGATCTGCTCAGGGCGCGGATCTACGATCATCTCGGGCGCAAGGACGACGCTTTGGCGATCTATCGCGACATCGTCACGCGCATGCCGGGTGAGGAGGCGCGGTGTCGCTATGCGGCGCTGTTGATCGACCTCGGGCGCAAGCGCGAGGCCCTGGGCGTATTGGAGGAAGTCGAGGACCGAATGAAACGGCTCGACCGCCACCAGCGTCAGGCGGAGGGCGACATGTACCGCTGGGCGACCGACACATTACGCGAGCTGCGCGCGGCGGGTTAGCATCTTAATCCTCCCCCGCAAGGGAGGGCAGCCGCATATGGGTGGTGAGCTCGCTTTTCGCTGATGTCAGCGTCCTCTTGCCCCGGATACGCCTCTCGAAATTGAGGGAAGTCGCTTCCACTTCGTCATGCCGGGGTCGTCCCGGCATCCACTGTGGTACCTGACCAACGGCCGCTGGGTGCGTGGCACCGTGGATGCCGGCACAGGGCCGGCATGACGGCCTATGGTGATTTCCGACGGTCCGGACCCATCGCACCGGACCGACGCATATGCGATTGCCCTGCCCTTGGGGGATTGATTTGGGCTCGGTCTTCGCGACCCTCACTCAACGCCGACCGGCAGACCCGCATCCGCGAACGCAGCGGACAAGGCCGCCGCCGTCGCCACGATAGCATCGGCACGGCGCTGCGCCATCAGGTCGGCAAGCAGCAGGCGCGTAGCCTCGGGGCGACGCTCGGCATGGCCGATCGCGGTGATCATCGTCTGCTCCGCCCAAGTCATTCGGGCACAACAGCACGGCGCGATTGGAATAGACGTCGTCGACGTCGCGGCGAGTTCGGCCATGAAGGCGCGTGCCAGCAATAGTGGCCGACGGAACCCCGCGCCGAATGCGCTCAGAAAGGTGTTGGCGGCGACTGCGTCGTTGAGCCCATGCGCGCCTATCCGCCGGATCGCGAGCAGCAGGAGGCGGGCGGCCATGGTATCGGGAAGGCTGTGCGGCAGGGCTTCGCTGACCAGCGAGGCGGGCATTGGGGCAGGGGCCATCGGGCGACTCCGTGGTGGGAGCCGCATAGTCGATAAATCGCTATTGATAGTCAATCGCAATAATGCCTCATGCCGGCGCTTCGCCGTTCGCCGCGAGCACTTCGCCCGCCAGATAGAGCGAACCCAGGATCATCACTGTGACCGGCGCCTTGGCGTCGTCGGCGATCGCGTGCAGGGCAGCCTCCACCGTCTCCGCTGCCTGGGCCGTCATGCCGATGTCGTGGGCGACCGCCCCAAGTACCTCGGCACTATGATACTCATGGCCGCCGACCGGAACGGCGTGAAAGCTCTTGGCCAGCCCCGCGAACGGCCGCAACAATCCGGCGGGGTCCTTGTTGGACAGCATGCCAACGATCATGTGTGCGCCATCGGTGCCGCGACGATCGAGTACCTCACGCAATGCTGCGGCGACGCTGGCGCCGGCGGCGGCATTATGGCCGCCATCGAGCCAGATTTCGCTGCCGGCGGGCAGAATCCGCGTCAACGGACCGTCGCCGAGCAATTGCATCCGCGCCGGCCAGGTTGCGTGTTCGGCAGCTGCGATGAAGGCTTCCGGCGGAATGGCCAGCGTCTTCTGATGATGAAGCATGGCGATCGCCAGAGCGAGATTGCCCGGCTGGTGCGGCCCGACCAGCACGGGCAGCGGGGTCTGCACCTTACCCGCGGCGTCACGATAGGTGAGGTGGCCGTCATCTGCCGCCCAGAACCAGTTCCTGCCTTCCGGCGACACGGGGGCACCGGCGGTCCGAGCGACAGCGTTTACCCGCGCCTCGACCGATGGCGCATAGCGCATGGTGACCAACGGCACTTGCGATTTGGCGATGCCGGCCTTTTCGGCGGCGATGTCCTCGATCGTCGTGCCGAGGAAACGCTCGTGATCGATCCCCAGTTGGGCAATGCCGGTGACGATCGGCTGCGCGATGACATTGGTCGCGTCGAGCCGCCCGCCCAGCCCAACCTCGACGATACAGGCGTCGGCCGGGGTACGGGAGAAGGCGAGGAATGCCGCGGCCGTCGTCACCTCGAAGAAGCTCGCATGGATATCGCCGCCGGCGTCGAGCACTTCCTCGAGCAGAGGTGCCAACACGGCGTCCTCGATCAGCGTGCCGGCGAGCCGGATGCGCTCGTTGAAACGCACGAGGTGCGGGCTGGAATAAACGTGGGTGGTGTAGCTAGCCGCTTCGATTGCCGCGCGCAGGAAGGCGCAGGTCGATCCCTTGCCGTTGGTGCCTGCGACATGGAGTACCGGTGGCAAGCGCTCATGCGGATTGCCGACGCGGTCGAGCAATTCAGTGATGCGCTCGAGGCCGAGAATGTCGGCGCCTGGCGACAGCCCCCACAGCCGATCGAGCTGGCGCTGCACCGCGGGGTCGGAGGAGGTGGCGTGGTCGGGCATCTAATTCCCCTCCCATTCATGGGAGGGGCTAGGGGAGGGCGTGTTTATTACCACAACGGCCACATGCCCTCCCCCGACCCCTCCGGCAAGCGGGAGGGGACTTTCGCTAGGCCGCCTTCCGCTGCCCGCCGACATAATCGATTAGCCGTGCCAAGGTCGGGCGCAGCTCCGCCCGCGGCGTGACCATGTCGAGCATGCCATGGGCGAGCAGATATTCGGCGCGCTGGAATCCCTCGGGCAGTTTCTCGCGGATCGTCTGTTCGATCACCCGCTGGCCGGCAAATCCGATCAGCGCTCCGGGTTCCGAAATCTGCACGTCGCCGAGCATCGCATAGCTCGCGGTGACGCCGCCGGTGGTCGGGTCGGTCAGCACGACGATATAGGGCAGGCCGACATCGTGGAGCATCTGGATGGCGACGGTCGCGCGCGGCATCTGCATCAGGCTCAATATGCCTTCCTGCATCCGCGCGCCGCCGGCCGCTGTGAAGATAATATAGGGCGCACCTTCGCTGATCGCCGCCTCGACTCCGCGGACGAACGCCTCGCCCACCGCGAGGCCCATCGATCCACCCATGAAGGCGAAATCCTGGACGCCGACGACTGCCTTGCGGCCCTCGATCGTGCCGGTCGCGTTGATCAGCGCGTCGCTCTCGCCGGTCGCGGCGCGCGCCGCCTTGATGCGGTCGGTATATTTCTTCTGGTCGCGGAACTTGAGCGGGTCATCCTGCACCTTGGGCGGAGTCAGCGTCGCGAACGAACCGGCGTCGAAAATCTGCGCGAACCGCACGTCGGGCCCGATCCGCTCATGGAATGCGCAATTGGGACAGACGTAGAGATTGTCGGCCAGTTCCTTGGCGAACACCATCTGCCCGCACCCCTTGCACTTGTGCCAGAGATTGTCGGGGGTCTCCTTCTTGGGGATGACGTACGACAGCGCGTTGCGGACGTTGGTCAGCCAGCTCATACGGTTTCCTTTCGGGCGGCGCGGATCGCGCTCGCGAGGCTCTCGATATAGGCGCGCACCGGTCCAGCCGCACCCTCGCCGTGCTCGCCGACCAGTTCGACGATCGCCGAGCCGACCACGACGCCATCGGCGACGCGTGCGATCGCCGCGGCCTGATCGGGTGTCCGCACGCCGAAGCCGACCGCGACGGGTAGGTTGGTCGCGGCCTTGAGACGGGCCACGGCATCCTCGATCGAGGCCTGCGCCGCCTGCTGCTTGCCGGTAATGCCTGCGACCGAGACGTAATAGAGGAAGCCGCTGGCGCCATCGAGCACCTGGGGTAAGCGAGCGCCGTCGGTAGTCGGGGTCGCGAGTCGGATCAGGTCGACATTGTTGCCGCGCAAGGCCGGTCCGAGCGAATCGTCTTCCTCGGGCGGAATATCGACGCAGATCACGCCGTCGACACCGGCTTCCTTGCAGCGTTCGGCAAACCAGTCCGCGCCGCGCCGGGTCATCGGATTGGCATAGCCCATCAGCACCAGCGGCACGGTCGGATGACGCTGGCGAAACGCCATGGCGATGGCGAGGATGTCGGCGGTAGTCGTGCCCGCCGCGAGGCTGCGCAAATTCGCTGCCTGGATGGCGGGGCCGTCCGCCATCGGATCGGTGAATGGCATGCCAAGTTCGATCACATCGGCGCCACCCTCGACCAGTGCGTCGAGGATCGGCCCGGTCGCGAACCGGCCGGGGTCACCGGCGGTAACGAACGCCACGAGGGCAGGGTGACCCTTGGCGAAGGCGTTGGAAAGGCGGTTCATCGCTTTTTCGAGACGTCGCCAAGGCGCGAAGCGCCGATGGCCACGCCCAGACCGGCGGCAAAGGCGAATTGGCTGCTGCTCAAGGCGCCATGATGGAGAAACAGACCGACGAGGATAGCGGCGATGCCGCCGACCACAGCACTGGTGACGGCTTGTCGCAAGTTCAGTGTCATATCTTTACCCCCAACGCTTCGGCGACGGTGAAGATATCCTTGTCACCGCGCCCGCAGAGGTTCGCCAGGATGATTTGATTCTCATCCATTTCCCGTGCCTTCTTCGTCACAGCTGCGATGGCGTGCGAAGGTTCGAGCGCGGGGATGATCCCCTCGGTGCGGCACAACAGCTGGAAGGCGTCGAGTGCTTCCTGGTCGGTCGCGGAGGTGTAGTCGACGCGGCCGGTTTCCTTGAGCCATGCATGCTCGGGACCGATGCCGGGATAGTCGAGCCCCGCGGAGATCGAGTGCGCTTCCGCAATCTGGCCGTCGTCATCCTGCAGCAGATAGGTCCGATTGCCGTGGAGGATGCCGGGAAAACCGCCCGCCAGGCTCGCGGCATGCTTGCGCTCGAGCCCTTCGCCCGCCGCCTCGACGCCGAGCATGCGCACGTCGGGATCGTCGAGGAACGGATGGAACAGCCCGATCGCGTTCGATCCGCCGCCGATCGCCGCGACCAGCAGGTCGGGCAGGCGGTTGATCCGCGACAGCATCTGCGCGCGCGCTTCCTTGCCGATCACCGACTGAAAGTCGCGAACCAGCTCGGGATAAGGATGCGGACCAGCAGCCGTGCCGATGATGTAGAAAGTGTCGTGGACGTTGGCGACCCAGTCGCGCAGCGCCTCGTTCATCGCGTCCTTGAGCGTGTTGGCACCGCTGGTGACCGGGATCACCTCGGCGCCGAGCAGCTTCATCCGGAACACATTGGGCTGCTGCCGCTCGACATCCTTGGCGCCCATATAGATGACGCAGGGCAGACCGAAGCGCGCGCAGACGGTGGCGGTGGCGACGCCGTGCTGGCCGGCGCCGGTCTCGGCGATGATCCGCGTCTTGCCCATGCGGCGGGCGAGCAGGATCTGGCCGATGCAATTGTTGATCTTGTGCGCGCCGGTATGGTTGAGCTCGTCGCGCTTGAACCAGATCTGCGCGCCCTTGCCGGGCTCGGAACCCGCGCGGATAGCCGCGGTCAGCCGCTCGGCGAAGTAGAGCGGGCTGGGGCGGCCGACATAATGTTCGAGCAGATCGTCGAATTCCTGCGCGAACGCGGGATCGACCTGTGCCGCGCGATATTCGCGTTCGAGGTCGAGAATCAGCGGCATCAGCGTCTCGGCGACGAAGCGGCCGCCGAATTGGCCGAAATGCCCGCGATCGTCGGGCTGGGTGCGGTACGAATTCGACAAAAGGGCGGGGTCAGACATTACCGTTATTTCCTCGTCACAACATGGGTCCAATCGCTTCGAACAGCGATCAGCGCCATCGTTGCGGAACGCGCAGGGCAGGGAGGATCGGCATCAGCATTGTGCCACCGCTTTAAGGAACGCGGCGATCTTGTCCACATCCTTGACGCCAGGGGCGGTTTCTACGCCTGAAGAGACATCCACGAGAGTGGCGCCAGTGATACGGACGGCCTCCGAAACATTTCGCGCGTCGAGGCCGCCGGACAAGAGCCAGGGCGAAGTATGACGAAAGTCGCGAAGCAGCGTCCAGTCAAACCGTAGGCCGTTCCCGCCCGGAATGTCCGACCCTTTAGGTGCCTTCGCATCGAACAGAATGCGATGGCCCCGAAATTTGTGCGATACCGCGAGATCGGCAGCGGTCCGCACTGGAACTGCCTTCCAGACCTCGATCCCGTGCCGCATTTGCAAGCTAGCGACTAGCGCCGGATGCTCTTCGCCATGGAGTTGGAGCGCGTCGAGATGCACCGACGCGCGCACCACGTCGATCTGGGCGGGTTCGGGATCGACAAACAGCCCGACGATCTTGGCGCGGCCCGCGACGCGCCCGGCAAGTGCCGCCGCTTGGTCGATCGAGATATTGCGGGGGCTTTTTGGAAAAAACACGAAGCCGACATGACTCGCTCCGCCGGCGATCGCGGCGTCGAGCGTTTCGGGCGTGCTGAGGCCACAAATCTTGGCGGTAACGCGGGGCATGGCGGCGCTATATAGTCGCCGGAGAACAAATGACCATGGACGTCCCCCTCCCGCTTGCGGGAGGGTTAGGGGAGGGCCTGTCGCACCGTCTGAGCTACACGCCCTCCCCCCTGCCCCTCCCGCAGGCGGGAGGGGAGATTTCATAGGCAGCACTTCGCCCGGCCGGGGCGCTATCGTCCGGCAGGTGACTGCGAACGCGTCATTCCCAACGGAAGCGCTTGATACGGCGCTTAGTCGAGCCGCTTCTCCAGCACCACCATGTGAAGCGGCGGGTCGACCACGATCGGAAAATCGCGCGTGCCGACCTGTGCGTAGCCCCGACGTTCGTAGAAAGCGATCAGCTCGGCGCGCCGGTCGATCACCGTCATGTCGATCCGGTCGGCGCCGAATTCGTCCCGCGCCGTCGCCTCGGCGGCTGCGATCAATTGCTTGCCGTAGCCGCCCGCCTGCAGCAGCGGATCAACGCACAGCAAGCCGAGATAAGCGAGCCCGCCGCCGCTATTCGCGACCCGGACACAGCCGATCATCCGTTCGCCATCGAACCCGACCAGCAGGCGCTCCGCTGGATCCGCGATCATCGCTTCCAGTTCGTGGATGCCGATCCGCTCGCCATCGAGCAGGTCGGCCTCGTGCGTCCACCCGGCGCGCGCATCGTCGCCGCGATAGGCGCGCTGGATCAGTGGCTGGAGGGCAGGAAGGTCGGCCTTCGTCGTCAACCGAACGGTGAGTGCCATTACGCGTAGCCGTTATAATCGATCTCTATGATCGTATTGCGGTCGGCGTCGAATTCCGCGCCGAAGAAGGCCATCCCTCCGTCACAGACCGCCACCGCTTGTTCGCGCCAGCGTTTGAACTCGTCGTTCATGCCCTTGGGAAAGAAGTTGCCGTAGATCACGCGGTGGCCATTGCGGACCATTCCCACATACTGGCGAAGCCATCCCTCGGAGCCAGTTTTGAGGTAGGGGTGTTTCGCCGCAGTCCGGGTCAAGGCGGCGGGCAATGCAGCTTCGAATCGCGCGATGTCGGCTGGCGCGGGAGTCCATCCCGATTCACCCAATGGCGGCGTTCGGCGTGAGCATTGCGCCAACAGGGCTTTGGCTTGATCGAACGGCATCACGACGTAATCGGCAGTCGACGTTGCTTGAACTGGCGCGGAGACGATCATCGGTGCCAAGGCGCCCGCCTTGAGGATGCGTCCAACCGGGAACGGCATCAAAGCGTCGCGCCGATCTCGCGCGCGGCGAGGTCGGGGTCCTCCGCCGCGGTAATCGGGCGTCCGACGACGAGGATAGAGGCGCCGGCGTCCATCGCGGCGCGCGGCGTCACGACGCGCTTTTGGTCGCCGCCAAAAACACCATTAGGCGCGCCATTGGCGGGGCGTACTCCGGGCACCACGAAGAATCCCTTGGGCCAGAGCTTGTGCGCCGCGCGGACTTCCTCGCCCGAACAGACGATGCCATCGACCCCGGCGTCCATCGCCAGCTCGGTCAGGCGCAGCACCTGGTCGTGTGCCGACCCCGTGACGCCGGTCGCGCGCAGGTCGTTCTCGTCGAGGCTGGTGAGCATGGTGACCGCGACGACCTTGGTATTGCTCGGCGCCGCCGCCTTGGCATCCTCGAGCATCGCGCGGCCGCCGCTGGCATGGACCGTCAGCACCGCGGGTTCGAGCCCGCGCAGCGCTTGGATCGCTTTCCCCACGGTGTTGGGGATGTCGTGCAGCTTGAGGTCGAGGAAGATCGGCAGGCCGAGGTCGTGCATTTCCATCACGCCGTGGCGGCCATTGGCCATGAAGAATTCCAGGCCCAATTTGATGCCGCCGACATGGTGGCGGACGCGGGTGGCGATCGCCTTGGCCTTGTCGATATCGGGAGTGTCGAGCGCGACGTAGATGCGGCTGGTCATGGAGTCAGCTCGAGCGGCGGCTGTTTCGGCGGCTCGGGTGGCGTCGGCGGTGCGGTCGCTGCGACCGGCGCGGCAAGCACGGGGCCGGGATCGGCACCCATCGGCACCACGGGCTTCAGATCGGCAATGATGCGCTCCGCCGTCGTCAGCCGCTGCGTCAGGCGCCAGCGGATCGTCCGGTAATAGAGCCAGGTCGGGATTACCCCGGCCAGAAACATGAACAACATCATGAAGGGAAGGTTCACTTCCGCGACCAGCCCGCCCCACAGGTTGATCGTCACCCAGCTCCAATTGCCATAGGTGAAGATCGCCGCGGCGAAGCTGATCAGGCACCAGAAGAGGATCTTGAGGAACTGCATGCGCGGGACGCTAGCGGGACCGGTCCAGTTTGGCCAGACTTCCCGGCAAACGCTTCAGGGCAATCGGATATGGCCCGTGATGTCGCGAAGCGGATCGGTTGCAGCGTCTCGTGTCATCGCAATTTGCCGAAAGCACGTAGCTTAGAATTGTTTTGACCGCCTTCTTCTTCGTCATGCCGAGCCTGTCCCGGCATCCACCGTGCCGCACCACCAAAGGCCGATGGGTGTGCGGAACTGTGGATACCGGGACGAGCCCGGCATGACTGTTTTATTTATCGTGCAGGCCCCACATTACTCCGTGCGGAACCCAATCAATCACGCAAATGCACCGACAATCATCCTTCCCCGCTACGGGAGCGATGTCATCGAATTGCTCTGAATATCACCGAATCGGCGAGTTGGGGTCGAGCCGCATATCCAGATACTTGTCCACGCTGCCCATCAGCTCGCCCATTTCGTGCTCGAAGAAATGGTTCGCCTTGGGAATCGTGTCGTGGTGGATCGTGATGTGCTTCTGGGTGCGCAATTTATCGACCAGCTTCTGCACCGCGATCGGGGTGACGACTTCGTCATTCTCGCCCTGGATGATGATGCCCGATGCCGGGCAGGGGGCGAGGAACGTGAAGTCGAACATGTTCGCCGGCGGCGCGATCGAGATGAAGCCGCGGATTTCCGGGCGGCGCATCAGCAACTGCATGCCGATCCACGCGCCGAACCCGAACCCGGCGACCCAGGTGGTCGACGCCTCGGGGTGAAAGCTCTGTACCCAATCGAGCGCCGAGGCGGCGTCGCTCAACTCGCCGATGCCGTTGTCGAACACGCCCTGGCTCTTGCCGACGCCGCGGAAATTGAAGCGCAAGGTCGCGAATCCGCGGCGTTGAAAGGTCTTATAGAGCTCGATCACGATGCGATTGTTCATCGTGCCGCCCGACATCGGGTGGGGATGCAGGATCATCGCGACCGGAGCGCGCGGCTTCGGCGCCGGGGCGAAACGACCTTCGAGGCGGCCCTCGGGACCGGGAAAAATGACTTCGGGCATCGTGTCCTGTTCTTTTAGCCGCAGAGGCGCCGGTGTGGCGCTAAAGGATGCGCGCTATATAGGCAGCAGGCCCAAACACGCAATTGGAACGAATCGGACCGATGGTCACAGAGCGCATCTATCTCGACCATGCCGCGACAACGCCGCTCTTGCCGGCGGCGCGCGAGGCGATGGCCGACGGATTCGCACGCTGGGCCAATCCGTCGTCGCCGCATGCCGAGGGCCGCGCAGCCAAGGCGATGCTGGAGAAGGCGCGGATGCAAATCGCCGCGGCCTATGGCTGGGCCGGCGAGGTCTTGTTCACCAGTGGATCGAGCGAGGCGCTCGCGATCGCTCTGACCCGGTCGGCGGTGACGCGCCGATTGGCGAGTGCGGTCGAGCATGATGCGGTTCTTCGCGCGGCCTACGATATCTCGCTGGTTCCGGTCGGTTCGACAGGGCTGGTCGATCGCGAAGCGCTGGACGCCGCAATGGCCGGCGAAGGGCATGCGGTCGTCGCGATCCAATGGGCCAATAGCGAAACCGGCATTCGCCAACCGATCGCCGAGCTGGCCGACCAGGTCCATGCCGCTGGGCATCTGCTCCTGGTCGATGCCGCACAGATGCCCGCCGACGCCGATCGCGATGTCGCGCGCCACGCCGATTTCGTCGCGCTGTCGGCGCACAAGCGCGGCGGACCGATCGGTGTCGGTGCACTGCTCGTTCGCGACCTCGCGACGCTCGACCCGACTGGCGGGCAGGAGCGGGGCTATCGGCCGGGGACGGAGAACATGCCCGGCATAGCCGGCTATGCGGCTGCGCTGGCTGAGCCCGAGGACATCGCCGGTTACCGGGTATTGCGCGCCTATCTGGACGAGGAGATCGAGGCGTCGGGCGGCGAACCTGTACTCGCCGGCGCGCTTCGCCATCCCGCGATCGGCTCGTACCGCATGCCCGGCGTTGCCGCCACGACGCAGCTGATTCGCTTCGACATGGCCGGGATCGCCGTCTCGGCGGGGAGCGCCTGCGCGAGCGGCAGCATGAAGCCGAGCCATGTCCTGTCTGCGATGGGTTGGGACATGCAGGCGTCGCAGGAAGTGGTGAGGGTCAGTTTCGGACGATCGACCACGCGGGCCGATCTCGACGCATTCGTCGCGGCGTGGCGTGAGATCGCGCAATCACTGGCGCGCGCGGCATGATCTATCTCGATTACCAGGCGACGACGCCGCTCGCGCCCGAGGCGCTCGACGCGATGCTGCCATGGCTGCGCGACCAGCATGCCAATCCGCATTCCGCGCATGGGCCCGGCCGGGCAGCCAAGGCGGCGATCGAAGTTGCGCGGGCGCAGGTTGCCGCGTTGCTGCCCGCCGGGGGCAATGTCAGCTTCACCGGCGGCGCGACAGAGGCGCTCAATTGGGCGATCAAGGGCGTCGGCGGCCCGATCGTCACGCTCGCCACCGAACATGCCGCGGTGCTCGACACCGTGGAGGCCTTGGGGAACGCGCAGGTGTTGCCGGTGGGGCGCGACGGCCTGGTCGATCTCGACGCGGCGCGTGCGGCGATCCGCCCCGGCGTGAAGCTGGTCGTGGCGATGCTGGTCAATAACGAGATTGGAGCGATCCAGCCGATCACCGAACTGGCCGCGCTGGCGCACCAGGCGGGCGCCCTGTTCCTGTGCGATGCCGTGCAGGGCTATGGCCGCGTGGCGATTCCGCAGGGCTGCGATCTGATCGCGCTGTCGGCGCACAAGATCCACGGGCCAAAGGGGATCGGCGCGCTATGGATCCGAGAAGGGATAGAGTTGGCGCCGCTGCTCCACGGTGGGGGGCAGGAGGCGGCCGGGCGATCCGGCACGCTCAGCCCCGCTCTGTGCGCGGGATTTGGCGCTGCGGCGGCGCTGATGGTGGCGCGTCGCGATTCCGACGCGGCGCATGTCGAACGGTTGTGGACGGCGGCTCAGGCAGCATTGGGTGCGGACTGGATCGTCAACGGATCGGTCGAGCATCGCTATCACGGCAATCTCAACGTTCGGCGCGAGGGGCTGGACGTCGCGCGGCTGATGTCCGACCTGCGCGACATCGCCTTTTCGGCGGGCTCGGCCTGCGCCAGCGGGTCGGGGCGCCCGAGCCATGTGCTCAAGGCGATCGGCTTGAGCGACGCGCAGGCCCGTAACAGCATCCGGATCGGCTTCGGACACTATACCACCGAGGAGGAACTGGTGGACGCGCTACACCGCATCGATGTCGCCGCTCGCATGCAGAGGATCGCGGCGTGACGCGCGTGATCTTCATCGAGCGCGACGGCGCCACGCGCGAAGTCGAGGCGCGGCCAGGCGACCGACTGCTCGACGTGGCGCAAAATGCCGGCGAGCCGCTCGAAGGGACGTGCGAAGGCCAGATGGCCTGTTCGACCTGTCACGTGATCATCGACGCCGACGACTTCGCGAAATTGCCTCCCGCGGAGGAGGAGGAAGAGGACATGCTCGACCTCGCCGCCGGTGCCACCCGATACAGCCGTCTCGCGTGCCAGATCTGGCTGAGCGACGTGCTCGAAACACTGACCGTGCGCATTCCGCCCGACTCCAAAAACATGCAGGGGCGCTGACCTAAATTCCGCCGGTTTTACTGTGGCTAAACATTATTCCGTTCGTGGAACGGCCCGCGGGTGATAGGCGTTGGGATCCGCCGGGGGGCGAAAACCATGGAGAGACACGCCATGAAACTTCTCGCCGTTGTTGCTGCCGGAATTCTCGCCGCGTCGGCACTCACGCCGGTTACGTCCGCCAGCGCGGCACCCGCGCCCGATCGCTGGAGCCATGGCCATCACGGGTGGAAGTGGAAAAAAGTGTGCACCGTACGCTGGCACCATGGCCGCAAGGTCCGGACATGCCGCAAGGTGCGCGTGCGCTGGTAGGAGCGGTCGTCTAAAGGCTTGAAAGCGCCGCCCGATCCCGCCATATGCGCGGCGGGAGTCGGGCGGACGCAATCGTCGCCAACCCGGTCAGGTCCGGAAGGAAGCAGCCGTAACGATTTCGTTGCGGGTCGTTCCGGCTCCCACCCATCTCACTGGAACGACGGCGAATAGTCCGGCAGCCGCATGGTGCGGTCCCCGATCTCGCCCATGATCGGCGCGTCGGGGGAAAGCGTTTCGCGCTTTATACCCGGAATGCTGCCACGACGCCTTCATCGTAGCGTTCCCCTTCCACCGCCGCAGATAGACGAACAGGGGTTTGCCGTCGCGCGTCGCCTCCGAGGGTCGTGACGATGTCGAAGCCATGCCGGCGTATGATCGCAATGGCTGTGCGGCAGAGGAGTTGCATCCAGAATGCGGCTAATCAATCGACTAAAATCTGGATTTTGATACGGTATCGGAACGCGGCGGCGCTTTCGCGCATTGCGACAGTGCCTCTGACCTACAAGGAAAGGAGTCCTGTATGCGTATCGTTCAAATGTTCGCCGTGCTGCTGGCCCTCGCCGGCGTTTCGGCGGTCAGTCCGGCCGCCGCCGAAACCGCGCTGACCAAGTCGACCTCGATCGCGACGCCACTGGCCCAGCCGTCGGGCACCGCCACGACCTATCAATATCGTGATCGCGGCCACCATTATGGCTGGCGCAACGGCAATCGCGGGTGGCACCGCGGGTACCGTTCGGGCTGGCGTGGCGGCTATTATCGCCCGCGTTACGCTTACGGCTATGGACGTCCGTATCGTTGGCGCGGATCGCGCGTAGTATGCCGCACCTCGTGGCGTTGGGGTCGGCCGCACCGCGTGTGCTTTCGTCGCTGGTAAGGCTTCGACAATCAGGCTCGTCGACCCTAGATAAGGGTTGATGTCCGACTCTTTCGATCTCGGCGAGCCGCCGCAGCCCAAGGATACCGCGTACCGCGTGCTCGCGCGCAAGTACCGGCCGCAGAATTTCGATCAACTGATCGGCCAGGACGCCATGGTCCAGACGCTGGGCAACGCGATCCGGCGCGGTCGGCTGGCGCACGCCTTTCTACTGACCGGGGTGCGCGGGGTCGGCAAGACCTCGACCGCGCGGTTGATCGCCAAGGCGCTCAATTGTATCGGGCCGGACGGGCAGGGCGGTCCGACGATCGATCCCTGCGGCGTTTGCGAGCCCTGCGTCTCGATCGCCGAGGGGCGCAATATCGACGTGATCGAGATGGACGCCGCCAGCCATACCGGCGTCGACGATATGCGCGCGGTGATCGACGCCGCCCGGCTCGCCGCGTTCGGCGCGCGGTTCAAGATCTACATCATCGACGAAGTTCACATGCTGTCGAAGAATGCGTTCAACGCGCTTCTGAAGACATTGGAAGAACCCCCTGAACATGTGAAGTTTCTTCTGGCTACCACCGAAGTGCAAAAGGTGCCCGTAACGGTCCTGTCGCGCTGCCAGCGGTTCGATCTCCGGCGCATTCCGGCGGACAAATTGGCGGCGCATTTCGCGCATGTCGCCGAACGCGAGGGCGCCGAAGCGGAGCCCGAAGCGCTGGCGCTGATCGCACGCGCGGCGGACGGATCTGCCCGCGACGGCCTGTCGATCCTAGACCAGGCGATCGCGCATGCCGGAATGGAAGGTGGGGGCGTCACCGCGCCCGCCGTGCGCGCGATGCTCGGCCTGTCCGATCGCGCCGCGATCCGGGACCTGTTCGCACTGTTGCTCGACAGCGATGCACCCGGTGCGCTCGCGGCCTTGCGCCGGCAATATGATCTCGGCGTCGACCCGCAATCGGTACTGCGCGGTTTGCTCGAAACCGTCCACGCGGTGACGCTGGCAAAGCTGGGCGGCGACGCCGATCCCGCGCAATCGGCGGAGGAGCGTGACGCATACCAGGGCTGGGCGCGCTTGCTGTCCTTCCCGGCGCTTCACCGGCTGTGGCAATTGATGCTCAAGGGGCATGAGGAAGTCGCGCGCGCCGCGCTGCCGATCGAGGCCGGGGAAATGGCGTTGCTCCGCGTCGTCCATGCCTCCAGTCTGCCCGATCCCGGCGAACTCGCGCGGCAGATCGCCGCAGGCGTCGCGCCATCCATCACGCCACCATCGACGAACGCCGCTCCCTCATCCGCTCCGGCCACCGTCCAGGCGCTTCCCGCCAGCTTCGACGCGATGGTCGAGCTGGTCCGCGCCAATGGCGGCGGCGCTCTGCTGTCGCACCTGACCGCTAATGCCCGGGTGGTGCGTTACGAGGCGCCCGAACTGGTGCTCAGCACCTCGCGACCCTTGCCCGCCGACCTGCCGACGACCCTTGCCGCGCGGTTGGGCGAACTGACCGGCACCAAGTGGAAAGTGACCACCGAGGACGCCGAGGGCGAGGCGACGCTTGCCGAACGCCGCAAGGCCGAGGAAGAGGCCGAACGGGCCGCGGTCATGGAAACCCCCATCGTGAAGGCAGCGTTGGAGACATTCCCCGACGCGGTGCTCGAACGCATCAACAAGGAAGCACTGGGATGAAGAGTCTCGAAGACATCATGGCGATGGCGCAGAACGTCCAGGCCGAGCTGGCCAAGGCGCAGGACGGCCTCGACCAGATCGAGGTCGAAGGCGCGTCGGGCGGCGGCATGGTCAAGGTCAAGGCGTCGGCCAAGGGCCGCATCATCGGCATCGACATCGATCCGTCGCTGCTTCAGCCGTCCGAAAAGCAGATGCTGGAGGATTTGATCGTCGCGGCCTTCAACGACGCGCGCGCCAAGGCCGATTCTGCATCCAACGACGCGATGGCGAAGATGACTCAGGGCCTGCCGCTGCCGCCGGGGTTCAAGCTGCCGTTCTGAGCGGATCGCCATCCTCGGCACTGAAGTCTAAAGTAAGCTGACCGGCGGGGGTAACTCACGCCCGTTATTGGGTGGTTTCGGTCAGTCTGCTTCCAGGAAGCGCTCCCGATGAAGCAGCCGTCGGTGAAAACGTTGGTGATCGGCGCCTAGATAGGCCATTCGATCAAGGCCAAGGTCCGGAGACTTTGCTGCATTTCTTCACGCCGCGCACGCTCCTGATGGCGAAAAGCATAGCCAATTTGGAGCACCTCCCCGATGATGCGCGCAACCAGCGTCGCGATCTCAGGAATCCCCGACACCTCGATCGACCAGCCCATCGGCTCAAAGTGCACAAACTGGTTCCGAATATCCTCGTGAAAACGACGCAACCAACTCAGCTCGGAGTCACTGATCGCGATACCGACAGCGTTGCTGCGATCCCCGGCCGAATAGGGCTTGCGCACCGCTATAAGGAGGTCTGGGAGACCCTTTAAATAGGTCTTGGGCGGTTTTTCGTCCGGGTTGGTGCGTGAGGCCTCGAAATAGGCCAGCCACTCGCCAGCGTTACGCTCCGTGACTGCGCCCACGGGTGTCGCTGTCGTAGTGAGGTGGCACACGCATGCGCCCTGCAGAGCTGAATGCAGAGCCATCGCCACCCACTTCCATGCCTGGGCATCCTCGCCCACAAATTGAGCGGCCCGTATAATGTGACGGATCGATCCAGCTACATCTTCCGCCTCATCCGTCTGAATCCAATGTTCCGCCACCGACCCGTCCCCCTCTTTTCGCCTCACTCGACCTTAGATCAATCTGTGGTGAATGAACGTATGGCCGCTTTCGGACGACGGGCGCACGGCTTTTAAGTCCGGCTTTGGGTCGGCACCTGCCATGCGGCCGATGGGTCGTTTCGGTTCATGCGGGCCCTATCGGAGCCAGTGCTTTAGGGGAATTTGCGAGCCATATCCTTTAGCCGTTCCTCCTGTTTGGCGATTGGCGGTACCCCGGTCGCTTCACGAAGAGCATCGGACAAAAGGTCACGACGATAAGGCTCTTGGGTCCAGTCTTTGTTGTCATGGCGCACATACTGCGTGCCGTAGATTTGTGGCTGGCCGATGTGCTGGAGATAACGATCCAGCGTCGCGGCGGCTATCCACGCCGCCTCTGACTTCCCTTTCGCTGCAGCTACCACCGCGAGTGCATGTGCTTTCAGATAATCCTCTGGCAGGTCGCCGTGCTGAAATACGAATGCCGCATGGTAGAAGTCGTCCGCGCTATTTAGTTGCCCGGCATCCAATAAAGCTTGCGTACGGACGCGCCTCGCTCGGTCGCCCTCGCGCACCACAGACCAGTCGATTTTCGGACCGGTTCGCGCGGCCTGGTCGGCATCATAGATCGCGGTCATCTCTTCGTTCGACGCTATGCCGACCGGACGGCTTGTTTGCTCCAACGCGGAAACAGGTGAGGCGCAAAGAAGTGCGAAAGCTATGAAGAAGCGCACGCGGGGACATTCCAGAAGTTCGGCAAGGATATCATGCAGGAATGGCCCCTTTCTGGGAAGATCCGCAATGTCACCTTCGACCGCGTTTGAGTCGTAAACGGGCATTGTTCGTTGATCCGTTCTAGCGGAATATGGCGAAATGCTACGCTGCGTCGTTCCGCTATTACTCTCCTGTGCCGCGTGTGGCGTTGCACCCCAACCTGAGAGTGACCGCGCGGTCGCGGCCTTTGAGGTGCCGCTCCCTACGGCAATCGACAGAGCGAATTTTATCGCGACGCTACAAAATTCGTCGAAGGCGTATGGCTACCACGTGGATGCAGCGACTCCCCAGGAACTGCGGACACTATCCGAGGTGTCACCGATCAGCCTGAACGCCACTGTTTGGCGCGGGAATGATGAGGAAGTCGTGGCCTCTGCGATGGACATGAGCGATCACCTCGGGCGAGTGTGGATCTCCTTTTCCAAGGGCCAAGATTCCCGACGATTTGCGGCGTTCAGACAGACGCTGATGGCTGAAGTAACGAAGCGTTGGCCACGAACGGCTTCGCTGCCGATCATGCCGAACGGAGCAATCCCACTGCCCCGAGATTTGGTTCTAACCCCTGCCGGGTATCAGGTGAAACCTTCCGCTATGTCGACCTATCAGGCCCAACCGCGATAGCGGTCATTCCGCGATGGGTGAAAACAGCCATATCCGCGAGTTTGGCTGGATTGGTTGTCGGCGCTCGGTTGTCGTCGTTCTAGATTCGAAGCAGCGATCTCGATTGAATGTAACTGGTCACCGCACGCAATTGTCGAGCCCATTGCCCCGCACCACATTGACGTATTTCGCCAGCGCGTTGCCGTGGCGGCGGACGAAGCCGCGTGGGTCGATCGCGGCACGCTTCTTGGGGAGCGGCAGGACGGCGGCGATGCGGCCGGCTTCGGTTGGCGACATGCGGGATGCGTCGTGGCCGAAATAGCGGATCGATCCGGCATTGGCGCCATAGGTGCCGATCCCCGTCTCGGCGACATTGAGATAGACTTCCATGATCCGGCGCTTGCCCCACAGATGCTCGATCAGGAAAGTGAACCACGCCTCGAAACCCTTGCGGACATAGCCGCCGCCCTGGATCAGGAAGACATTCTTGGCGGTCTGCTGGCTTATCGTCGATCCGCCGCGGATGCGTCCGCCTTTCTGGTTGCGCTGATAGGCCTGCCTGAGCGCGTTGAAGTCGAACCCGTCATGCAGGCAGAAGCGCGCATCCTCTCCGGCGATGGCGGCGCGCGGCATATTGGGATCCATGCGGTCGATCGACATCCACTGTTTGGTGATCAGCTGGCCATGCAGCACGTCACCCAGCATCGTGAAGGTGAAAGACGGATTGATGAAGCGGTAGATGCCGACCCACAGCACGCTGAGGATCAGGAAAGCGAGCGCGCCTTTCCAGATCCAGCCGAACAGGCGGCGGAGGAAGGGACGACGGGGTTTTGCTCTGGCGGGCATGGTATCGGGATCGGCCTGTGTCGTCGCGATGTCGGTCGGGTTGGGCGAGGGCGCCGTCATCAACGGCATGGTCGCCACTATGCGCGGTCGGCGGTCGGCGGCAAGAGCATCTTCCGCGGCGGCGATGCCCGTCTCGTAAGCGCCGTGCGCGGTGGAAAAATCGCTGGCCGAACAGGCCTCGCCGGCAAAGAAGATGCGGTCGTCATGCGGTTGGGCGAGCACGCGGCGCTGCCCGGCCTGGCCGATCCGGGCATGCGAATAGCTGCCGCGAATGAAGCGTTCGGCGCGCCAGCGTGTCCGTGCGAGCGGCTGGAGCCGCAACCGCCAGTCGTTGCCCAGCAGGCGCGCGAGTTCACCGATGGCGAAATCGGCGGCGCCCAGGTCGCTTTCGCGCTCGATCCCCTCGGCGCAGTCGCCGCCGAAAAAGGCTTCGACCACTGGACGCCCGAGATAGCCGATCTGATAGCTCGCGGTGCACGCATTGTGGGGATTGCCGATCAGATGTGCATTGTGCGGATAGTCGTCGCCGCGAATGCCCAGGAAGATCTTGTCGGCCAGCCCGAGCGGGAGCGCGGCGGCGGCCTCGCGCTTGGCGGCGATCGGCGGGTCGAAGGTCAGGTCCCCGTTGGCAATGATCGGCGTCGGCACCGCGACGATCACGCGGTCGGCCTCGATCAGCCCGTGTGGCGTGACGAGGCGCATCCGCGGGCCGCGATGGTCGATCAGCGATACGGGACTATCGAGCCGGACGGGCAGGCGCTTGCCGTAAGCGGCGATGAGCGTTCCATAGCCCTCGACCAGCCGCCAATTGTCGTCGCCCGCAGCGCCTTCATACGCCGCCCAGTCGTGCAGCGAGACGGCGCCGAGGCTGGCGCCATTGGCATAGCCCGAAATCGCATCGATCAGCGGACGCCACGGATTATCGGTCTGGATGAAATCGGACAGCGGCCGGTCGGGGCCGTCGCGATAGGCCAGAGCGCGCTCGGAGAATTGCCGATATGCCGCCTGGAACGCTTCCTGATCGGCGGGCGGAAACCCGACATCGCGCCATTGCTCGCGCCAGTGTGCCGGCGTGCGGTCGATCTGGAACCCTTCCGCCAGCGCGATCCGCGTCCAGGGGTTGCGGTCGGCCGAATGCAGCCAGGAACAGCCGAGGTCGAGCGCCTCGCGGCCGACGCGTACGCTGTGCGCCCGTCCGCCGATCCGTCCGCTCGCTTCCAGCAGCAGCACGTCGGCGCCGGAATCGAGCAGGCGACGCGCGGCAGCGATGCCGGCTGCGCCTCCTCCGATGACGACGAACTTGCTGCTCATGATCGCTCTATAGAGCGAAACCGGCAGCGGTCAGCCCGCAACCCGACAGAAGATTTACAACGTCAAGCCGGCGACGTTGAAGGTCATTTGCACGTTGCCCCGCTGGAATACCTCGGCCTCGATCATCACGCGCTTGGCCGTTCGCAGCTTGGAAACGAACCCGTCGCCCTTGGTCAGGAATGCCAGCCCAAATTTATCGCCAACCGAACCGGTGCAATTGTAATGTTCGATCGGGCCGCCGTCGAACTTGACCGCCAACTGCTTGGTGACCAGCGTACTGCAGGTGAATTGCAAATTGGGGTTGATGATATCGACGTCGTAACCCTTGGCCTGCTTTTGCACCTCTAGAACGGTGCTCTGCTCGTCGCCTACGCCGATGCTGTTGGGAAACTTTTCGCTGCTCTGCACTTGTGCGTATTTGACCGTCGTGCCGCGCATTTGGTCCTTGTCCTCATTATAGGTCCAGGATGAGGTTGGAGCAGCGGGAGCCTGGCTATTGCCGTCGGCAACAGCGCCGGAATCGGCAGTCACGCTCGATGCCGTCTTGGTCGCGCTGGGCGCCATGTTCGTTATGCCGGTGGCGGCGCCGATAATCGGCAGGCCGATGAAGATGGCCGCCCCGGTCGCGATGGCGCGGCCGCGCGTCGCAAATATGGGCAGCACCGGCGACGGCCGAATGATGAACCAGATCGACGCGACGGTCCCGACCAGCCAAAGAATTATAATCAACGCGCCCATGCTATCCCTCCGTTATTTCGGGGGAATATTCGTCAGCAGTGAGAACGCGTCAAGAACATCGGTCTATTTTGGAGCAATCTCCCGGCCGCTCCGCGGAGCGACCGGGAACTGTACGATCAAGCCGCGATCAGCCGCTTTTCGCCGGCCAGCCGCATCATTACCTTCTGCAGCTTCTCGAACGCGCGCACCTCGATCTGGCGGACGCGTTCGCGCGACACGCCATAGACCTGGCTCAGCTCCTCGAGCGTCTTGGGATCGTCGGTCAGCCGGCGTTCGGTCAGGATATGACGCTCACGCTCGTTGAGGCCTTCCATCGCTTCGGTCAGCAGGTTGTGGCGGACATCCGCTTCCTGCGCTTCGGCGACGACCGAATCCTGCAGGGGCGATTCGTCCTGCAGCCAATCCTGCCACTGGCCTTCGCCATCCTCGCGCATCGAGACGTTGAGCGACGTGTCGCCGCCCATCGCCATGCGGCGGTTCATCGAGTTGACCTCGTCCTCGGTGACGCCGAGATCCTTGGCGATCTTGGCCACGTTCTCCGGGCTCAGATCGCCATCCTCGAACGCGTCGAGCTTCGACTTCATCCGGCGAAGGTTGAAGAACAGCTTCTTCTGCGCCGCGGTGGTGCCCATTTTCACCAGGCTCCACGAGCGCAGGATGAATTCCTGGATCGAGGCGCGGATCCACCACATCGCATAAGTGGCGAGGCGGAAGCCGCGATCGGGCTCGAACTTTTTCACGCCCTGCATCAGGCCGATATTGCCTTCGCTGATCAGTTCCGAGACGGGCAGGCCGTAGCCGCGATAGCCCATCGCGATCTTGGCCACGAGACGCAGGTGCGAAGTGACGAGCTGCGCCGCCGCCTCGGTATCGCCATGCTCCGAAAAGCGTTTGGCGAGCATATATTCCTGTTCCGGGGTCAGGATCGGGAACTTCTTGATCTCGGCCAGATAGCGGTTGAGGCTTGCCTCTCCGCCGAGAGCAGGAATCGTCGCGGGGACGTTGCTGCGATTTGCCATGATCTAGTCTCCCTTACCTTCGCAGCCGTCACGCCCCTTCCTGAGGCGACGTGCCGCACTGCAACAAAACTCAATCGCTGAGTGTATCGAACAGTTCCCGCATGTCCGCTGGGATTTCACTATCGAACGACAAAGCGTTTCTTGTGATGGGGTGGATGAACCCGAGATGCGCCGCGTGCAATGCCTGGCGGCGGAAATTCAGGGTTTCCAGAACCTTCCTGTGAACCTGTTTTGTTCTACCATAAACCGGGTCTCCGATCAAGGGGTGGCCGATCGACGCCATGTGTACGCGCACCTGATGGGTGCGCCCGGTCTCCAGCTTGCACTCGACCAGATCGGCTTCATGCAAGCTCTTGATCTTGCGCCAATGCGTCACCGCGCGCTTGCCGGTCCGGACGATCGCGACCTTCTTGCGGTTCTGCGGACTGCGCGCGAGCGGGGCATCGACGGTCCCGCTGGCGGCCGTCAGATGACCCGAGACCAACGCGCGATAGCGGCGATCGATCGAATGGTCGGCGAACTGCTTGGCCAGACCCTCGTGGGCGCGGTCGGTCTTGGCCGCGACCATCAGCCCAGACGTATCCTTGTCGATGCGATGGACGATGCCGGGGCGCGCGACGCCGCCGATCCCCGACAGGCTTCCCCCGCAATGGTGGAGCAGAGCGTTGACCAGCGTGCCGTCGAGATTGCCGGCGGCGGGATGAACGACCAGCCCCGCGGGCTTGTCGATCACGATCAGATGCTCGTCCTCGAACGCGATCTCGAGCGGAATGTCCTGAGCTTCGTTATGCGCGGGGCGGGGGACGGGCACGGTGACGGTGAAGGTTTCGCCACCTTGGAGCTTGCGCGCGGGGTCGCGCATCAGCGCGCCCGACGGATCGCTGACTGCGCCCGACGAGATGAGCGCCTTCAGCCGCTCGCGTGACAGCGTGGGCACGGCATCTGCCAGCGCCCGATCGAGCCGCCAGCCTTTGGCTGCGCCCGAAACCACTGCTTCGATGATGGAAACCCCCGGAACCATTCGTGTAGGGAGATGGGGATGAGGTTGGAAATTTCAAGATCCGCGGCGGACGCCATTGTGGCAGAAGCTGCGTCTCGTGCCGACCGCGAGGTGTGCGGGCTCCTGCTAGGGCGCGGAATGCGGGTCCAGTGCGTCGTGCCGTGCCGAAACGTCGCGCCTGATCCTTTTGTCGCTTTCGAGATCGATCCGGCGGCGCTGATCTCTGCGCATCGCAGCGCGAGAGAAGGCGGCCCCGCGGTGATCGGCCATTATCACTCGCATCCTTCCGGATCGCTCAAGCCTTCCCAGCGCGACGCGCAGGCGGCGACCGCAGATGGCACGATTTGGGCTATCGCGGGACGCGGCGCGCTTGCCTGGTGGCGTGCCGTGCCGAATGGACCGACCGAAGGCGCATTCGAGCCGATAAACTGCGACTTGCTGCCGGAAGGTTGCACGACCGTCGCCCCTCGGCCAGAAGAGCAAAGTCCAGTTGCGACCAATGAAAGCATATTGAAATGACCATGACCTCGGTCGACTTCGCCAGCCTGCTCTGCTCGCGTCTCTGCCACGATCTTCTCAGCCCGGTAGGGGCGCTCAACAACGGGCTCGAATTGCTTGCCGACGAGCATGATCCGGAAATGCGCGCGCGCTGTCTCGAATTACTCAACGAGAGTGCGCGGGCATCGGCCAACAAGCTCAAATTCTTCCGGCTCGCATTCGGCGCGGCCGGCGGGTTCGGCGAGACGGTCGACACGCGGGAGACGCGCTCGGCGATCGAGGGGTTGTTCAGCGACAACGCCAAATTGTCGATCGGCTGGATGGTCGAGGAAGCGACCTTGCCCAAACCCGCGACCAAGGTGTTGCTCAACCTGGCGCTGATCGCCGGAGACGCGCTAGTGCGCGGCGGCCAGCTCGACATTGGCGCGGAGGAGAATGCGGGCAATATCGAGATCGTAGTGCGCGCGGAGGGACCGCGGCTGGTGCTCGATCAGGAATTGCGCACGACGTTGCTCGGCGAACAGGGCGACACGGCCATCACACCGCGCGCGGCGGCGGCCTATCTGATCCATTCCTTGGTCAGCGATGGCGGCGGTAGCGTGCAGATCTCCGAGCCCGATGCTCCCGTGCTGCTCTTTGGTGTGACAATTCGCGCCGGGTAAACGTCTCTTTTACCACTGTTCGTCCAAGGTCGTCTCGCGCATCAAGCTCGGGGACCCATGGACGACCTGCTCCAGGAATTCATTGCCGAAACGCGTGAGACGCTCGACGCGCTCTCGGGCGAAATCGTCGCGTGGGAAGCCGACCCGGCCGACCGCGCGCGACTCGATGCCATTTTTCGTTTCGTCCACACCGTCAAGGGAAGCTGCGGCTTTCTCGATCTGCCGCGCCTGGCGCGCCTGAGCCACGCTGCCGAGGACGTCCTTGCCGCGGTTCGCTCGGGCGAACGGACCCCCGACCAGAAGCTCGTCACCGCGGTGCTGGCGATCGTCGACCGCATTGGCGAGATCGTCGAGGCGATCGATGCCGGTGCCGCGCTCGACGATAGTGGCGAGGAGTTGCTGATCGCCGCGCTCAATGCCGGCGCCGAAGCGGTGGCCCCCGCCGCGCAACAGGCCCCCACCGGCCAGCGCGTCGGCAATCGCAGCGTGCGGCTGTCGACCGACCTGCTCGATCGTATGATGTCGGGCATGTCGGACATGGTGCTGGCGCGAAACGAGCTCGCGCGTCGCATGCGCGACCAGAATGTCGATCCGACGATCGAAGCCGCGCTCGACCGCCTGTCGCTGACGGTGGCGGAGATGCGCGACACCGTGACGCGGACGCGCATGCAGAAGGTCGATGCGCTGTTCTCCGCCTTGCCGCGGATGGTGCGCGATACCGCCGCCGAAGTCGGCAAATCGGTACAGCTGCAGATCGAGGGATCCGACGTCGAACTCGATCGCGAAATGATCGAGATGATGCGCGATCCGCTTGTCCACATCATCCGCAATTCGATCGACCACGGCATCGAAAGTGCCGAGGAACGCCGTGCCCTGGGCAAGCGCGAAGTCGGCCGGCTGGTCGTTTCCGCGCGTCAGTCGGGCAATCAGATCATCCTGGAAGTCGCCGACGACGGCCGGGGGATCGATACCGATCGCCTGGTTCAGAAGCTCACCGTGTCCGGGCAGTCGCGCGGTCGCGATCTGTCGATGCTGAGCGAACGTGCCAAGCTCGACCTGATCTTCGAACCCGGCCTGTCGACCAAGGACGAGGTTACCGCGATTTCCGGCCGCGGCGTCGGGATGGACGTCGTGCGCGCCAATATCGAACAAATCGGCGGGCGGATCGACCTGGTCAACACTAAGGACCGCGGACTGCGGATCCTGATCCACGTGCCGCTGACATTGTCGATCATCCCCGCGATCGTCATCGGCATCGCCGGCCAGCGTTTCGCGGTCACGCGCCAGGCGATCGAGGAAATCGTTCACGTCTCCGGCAATGCGATCCGCGTCGACCTGCTCGGCGATACGCCCGCGGCGACGGTGCGCGATCGCCGCATGCCGCTGGTCGATCTCGCAGCGTTGCTCGGGCTGCGCGCCACCGATCCGATGTCGGCCGACATGCTTGCGATCATCAGCGCCAGCGGCGGCAGCTTCGCCGTCGCGGTCGATTCGGTGCTCGATCACGAGGAATTGGTGATCAAGCCCGCCTCGCCGGCGGTGATGGCGACAGGCATCTATGCCGGCCAGACTTTGCCCGACAGCGGCTCGCCGATGCTGTTGCTCGATTGCGCGGGGGTCGCCGCGGCGGCAGGGATCAATTTTGCGCGCGACACGGCGGTCGAGGAAGAGGAAGCGATCGAACCCGAGGCGATCTCGGCCGACGCACTGCTGTTCAACGATCTCGACGGCCGCCGCCGCGCGGTGCCGCTGGCGATCGTCGACCGCGTCGAAACGGTCCACGCCTCCAATGTGCGGTTCAGTGGTGGCCGGATGCGCCTGTTGGTCGATGACCGGATCGTGCCGCTTGCCGCGCTCGGCGAGATCGAAGGCCATGCCGAACTCGCGGTGCTGAGGATCAAGGATGGCGATGCCGAAATCGCCTATGCGATCGCTGAGCCGGTCGACATCGTCGCCATTCCGGCCGACATCTCCCCGTCGGCGCAACCTGGGCCGATCCTGGGCGTCGTCGTGATCGGCGACGAACAGGTCGAACTGATCGATCCGCAATGGCTGCTCGGCCCCGACGCGCAGGATATCGTCCGGCCCGGTGCGCCGCTCTGCCTGATCGACAGCCAGTCCGACAGCTGGATCGCGACGTTCCTGAAACCGGTGCTCGAACAAGCCGGATATCGTGTTTCGACCAAGGCGATCGCTGACGAACAACCGGCCGTGATCCTGACCACCGACGCCGCGCCGGCCGCGGCGCGCGACGGCCGGGTGCTGCGTCTCAGCAATGATCGGCGCGACACCGGCGGGGACGATCGCGTCTATCGCTACGACCGCGCCGGATTGCTCGCGGCGGTCGCCAAACGGGTGAATGTGGCATGAGCGAGCAACTCTTCCTGATCGCCCATATCGCCGGTCGCGGAGTCGCGATCGATTCGGCGCAGGTCGAATCAGTGGTCGATATCGGCGCAGTCGTCCCGACGCCGCGCGCCGCGCCGCACATTCGCGGCCTGGCCGCGTTGCGCAGCCGGGTGGTGACAGTCATCGATACGCACGCCGCGCTTGGGCTGCCCAAGCTCGCCATCGCCGGATCGCGCGCGGTCATCACGGTGGTCGACGGACATCATTATGCCGTGCTGGTCGATAGCCTGGAGGACGTCGCGCCGTTCGTCGCGGCGCCGCTGCCGTCTGGGATTGGACTCGACGCCGGGTGGCGTCAGGCCGGCTGCGGTGCAGTCGAGCGTGATGGCGAGCCGATTTTGGCGATCGACCTCACCGCGCTCGTCCACGGACCGTCAAACGACGCGAATGCAATCTAGGGTGCAGATCCGCTACTAACGAGGATCGAGACAGCCATGTCCGGGATGCTGTGGGAGGAGGAACGCGTAGAACGGGGCTTGCCCCCCGTTCAAGCGTTCCGACGCGCCACAGCGCCCGGACATGACTGCCGCGAAGCGGTGGGGCAAAAAGTGCCGCTGGAGCGATCGGGCGCTTGCTAGATAGCCATAGCTATCTGGCTGCACGCCCTCTCTCCCAGCAGCCCTTTTTGCCTCCATCTCGAACTCGTTATTAGCGGATCTGCACCCTAATTAACCCGGTGATCACGGTTTGCGGGTAAGCCCTTCAATGGGCCTAGTAACGGGGTGTTTCGGTCATGAAGACGTGTCTGGTTGTCGATGATTCCAAGGTGATCCGCAAGGTCGCCCGCCATATCCTCGAGACGTTGAATTTCGCGGTGAGCGAAGCCGCCGACGGCAAGGAGGCGCTCGACAGCTGCATGGCGTCGGTCCCCGACGTGATCCTGCTCGACTGGAATATGCCGGTGATGAGTGGGATGGATTTCCTGCGTGCGCTTCGCGACACCGCATTGTCGAGCCGGCCCAAGGTCGTGTTCTGCACGACCGAAAACGGCATGGCCTATATCCGCGCCGCGATCGAAGCGGGCGCCGACGAATATGTGATGAAGCCGTTCGATCGCGAAACGCTGGAATCGAAGCTGCAGATCGTCGGCCTGGCCTAAGCGCACCGGTGCCGAGATGGCGAGCAAAGCTCCCGACATTCCCCATTTCGAGGCGCCGCCCTCGGTCCTGATCGTCGACGATTCGGTCGTTGCGCGCGCCGTGATCGCGCGCGCGATCGACAGCGGCGGCCGCTTCCTGGTGGCCGGCGCGGTGCAGGACGCCAAGGCGGCGCTGGCGTTTCTGGCGCGGCATCGCGTCGACGTCATCCTGCTCGACATCGAGATGCCGGGAGTCGACGGCCTGACGGCTTTGCCGGATCTGATCGCGGCGGGGCAGGGCGCCCGTGTGCTGGTCGTGTCGTCGGCATGCGCCGATGGTGCCGCATCGACGGTCCAGGCATTGGCGCTGGGTGCGGCGGATACCCTGGTCAAACCCGAAGTCGGCGCCTTTGCCGGGCGGTTCGGCGATCAACTCAACGAACGCCTCGTTCGACTGGTGGAGGCCGATGAGGTCGTCGCGCCGCGGACTCCGGCGGCGACCATCGCGCCGGGAAACGACTATGATATCGTCGCGATCGGCGCCTCGACCGGGGGCATCCACGCGCTCAGCCAATTGCTCCGGGCGATCCCTGCCGAGTTTCGCTTGCCGATCCTGATCACCCAGCATCTGCCCGAATCGTTCATGCCCTATTTTGCCGCGCAGGTCGCGGTGCTGGCTAATCGTCCCTGCGAAGTGGCAGAGGACCGCGCCCGCGTTCGGCCCGGCCGCATCCTGATCGCGCCGGGCCGCGCGCATATGCGCTGCGTCGCGATGGGCGATGGCGTGGTGATCCGTCTATCGACCGTGGCATCGGCCAGCGGTTGCCTGCCGTCGGTCGACCCGATGCTGCAATCGGTGGCCGACGTCTATGGCGCACGAGCGCTTGGCGTGATGCTGAGCGGGATGGGCCGCGACGGCGCGATCGGCGCCGGGCATCTGGCCGCCGCGGGCGGCAGTGTCGTGGTGCAGGACCGCGCGTCGTCGGTGGTCTGGGGTATGCCCGGCGCTGTGGTTTCGGGCGGAAACGCGGAGGCGATCCTGCCGCCGGACGAGATCGGCCAATTGATCGCGCGCCGTCGGCGGCCTTCATGCTGACCCCGCGCCCCGCCGGCGCGGTCGCGGAATTCATCGCGCTGCTCGAGGCGCGCACCGGGCAACAAATGGCGGCCAACCGCAACTGGCGCATCGAAACCGCGCTGAAGCCGGTGATGCGCGATACCGGCCACCACACGCTGGAGAAGCTGGCCGAAGCGATCCGCACGGATCGAGGCGGACCGCTCGCCGACCGGGTGGTCGACGAATTGCTCAATCAGGAGAGCTCGTTCTTCCGCGACGCGGCGGTGTTCGACATCGTCGAACAGGCGGTCGCGGCGATTCCCGATACGCGGCGCCCGCGTATCTGGTCGGCGGGATGCTCGAACGGACAGGAGCCGCTCAGTCTGGCGATGCTGTTCGCCGAAAAACTCGACCGTCAAATGCCCGAAATCCTCGCCACCGACGTCTCGGAATCGGCGCTGAACAAGGCGCGCGCCGGGCGGTATACTCAGTTCGAAATCCAGCGCGGCTTGCCGATCCGGCGGATGATGCAATGGTTCGATTCGGTTGACGGCGACTGGATCGCCAATCCGGGCCTGACCCGCATGGTTTCGTTCCGCCGGATGAACCTGGTCGCCGATTCGCTGCCGATCGGCCGCTTCGACGTCATCCTGTGCCGCAACGTGCTGTTATATTTCTCGCTCGAGATGCGCCGCGCGGTCCTCGGGCGGCTTGCGCAAGTGTTACGGCCCGACGGCGTGCTGGTGCTCGGCGCCGGAGAGACGGTGATCGGCCAGACCGACGCCTTCCGGCCCAGCCAGCGTTATCGCGGCTTGTACGAGCCGAACTGGGCTGCCGCCGCGGCTGCCTGATTCCGGGAGCGGCGGGACGGTTTACTTTCGCCGCGCTTCGCCGCAATCCAGCACGCGTGAACATCGTCGATACCCCGTCGCCCAATTTCAACGAGCGGCAGCTGCCGGTCTCGATGATCGTGCTGCACTATACCGGCATGGAAAGCGCAGAGGCCGCGCTGACGCGCCTAACCGATCCGGCAGCCGAGGTGTCGGCGCATTACCTGATCGACGAGGACGGCACGGTCCACCGCCTGGTGGCCGAGGACAAGCGCGCCTGGCACGCCGGCAAATCGCATTGGCGCGGGATCACCGACGTCAATTCGGCCTCGATCGGGATCGAACTGGTCAATCCCGGCCACGAATTCGGCTATCGCGAGTTCGCGCCTGCGCAGATCGAAGCGCTGATCCCGCTGCTTGGCGAGATCAAGGATCGCCATGGCGTCACGCGCGGCAATATCGTCGGCCATTCCGATATCGCGCCGACCAGGAAGCAGGATCCCGGCGAATTGTTTCCCTGGGGTCAGCTTGCGCGCCTGCGTCTCGCCTTGCCGCGTCCGACCAAGAATTTGATGGACCCGTTGTGGAGCGATGCCGGGTTCCTGCTCGCGCTCGAACGGTTCGGCTACGAAGTCACCGACAAGCTCGCCGCGGTCGTCGCGTTCCAGCGCCGCTTCCGCCCCGAACTGATCGATGGTGAGATCGATGGCGAGTGCCGCTGTCTATTGCTGGCGCTGTTGCTGCCCAAGCCTCAGGGAGATGAATAGGCGGTGCGCCGGCGGCGACGAGCGTCCGTCCCTCTGCAACGGTGGGTAGATCACGATCTTGCGAAGAATATCCGGCCGGTGTCGCCGATGGTCGGCGCAGCGCCGATCTTCCTGATGTGGTATTTTAGTCGAGATCTTTCCGGGCAATGGCGGGTTCTCGGTTGGAGTCTGGCGGTCGGAGCCAGTGCGATCTGTATCGGTTTTGTCGGGTGGCGGTGGTGTTTGATCTATCGCGCCGCCATGCTCGACGCCGACCGCGCTTATGACGAGCGAATCAAATACACGCTTCCCCCCGAGTATCGCGACACCGAGAGCGCGGGAGAGGTGCGCAGGCGCAAGGCGCGTGAAAGACCGCGCAAGGGGTAGGCAGTTTGCTCCGCTTGCTTTACGTCATCGCCGGCCAGAGGGTCGGGCGGCCGCGGGTGCGCAAGCACGCGAGGAAAGTCCGGGCTCCGCGGAACAACGGTGGCGGGTAACGCCCGCCGGGGGTGACCCCAGGGACAGTGCCACAGAGAGCAGACCGCCAACCCGGTTCGCCGGGAGGTAAGGGTGAAAGGGTGCGGCAAGAGCGCACCGCGCTTCTGGTAACAGCGGCGGCACGGCAAACCCCACCGGGAGCAAGACCGAATAGGGGCGGCATATGGGTGTGTTCCCACCCGTCGCCCGGGTTGGTTGCTGGAGGCGGCGCGCAAGCGTCGTCCTAGAGGAATGGTCGCCCATCCGCGCAAGCGGTGGACAGAACCCGGCTTACAGACCCTCTGGCGCTCTTTTCCTGACGTCGAATGTCGGCTAACCTGCGCCAAAAGCGGGGGGAAATATGCGGGGATTGCTTCTCGGCGCGGCTGTGCTTGCGATGGTTCCGATGCTCGCGCTAGCGGATACCACCCCGCCGCCGCCCACCATTCAACAAGCATTCGACGCCGCCACGGTCCTGCAGGATAGCGGCAAGTATGTCGAAGCGTTGGCCGCCTGGGAAAAACTGGAACCGCGCGTCGCGAACAAGCCGCGCAGCCTGGCCATCGTCCGGCTGCGCAAGGGGCTTGCGCTCTATCGGCTCGATCGCCGTGACGAAGCGGTGATAGCTACGCGCGCTGCACTCGAGGTTCTGCCGGCAACCGAGCCGGCGCTGCGCGACGATCGCATTCAGGGCTATAATGTGCTCGCCAAGGTGGCGGAGGTGTCGCTGGACTATGCGACCGCAGCCGACAATTACCGCCGCGCCGAAGCCCTCGCGATTACGCCGATCGAGCATCTCGGTGCGCTGCGGGGGATCGCCGAAACGGAGACGTTTTTCGACTCTGACGCGGCAGTCGCCGACCTCGCTCGCGTGCAGCCCTGGCTCGCGGACAAGTCGGTCGACAATGTCTCGCGGGCGGCGCTCAAGCGTGTGGAAAGCCAGTTGCTCCTCAATCGCGGCGATTTCGCGGGTGCGCGGACCGCTGCCGGAGAGGCGGTCAAACTGCTTGGTGGACTGACCAGCAGAACCGACCTTAACGATGTCGCCGCGCGATCGAATTACGCGATCGCGGCGATGATGCTGGGCGACCGTGACGACGCCCGCAAATATATGGCCTATACCGGTGCGGGGCGCGTTCAATCCGGGTCGTTCGATCCTGCGGTGCAGATGACGCCTCCCGATTGCGGCGGCGATTCGGATCTGCGGCCCGACGATACCGCGGTGGTGGAATTCTCGATCGCTGACGATGGTGCGGTCAGCTATGCAGCGCCCGTTTATTCGTCACGCGGGGGCAAGGTCGCGCTGCCCTTTGCCCGGGCGGTGCGCAACTGGTCTTGGACGCCAGAGCAGGTCAAAGCGCTTCCTGCCTTCTTCCGCTATCGCGCAAGCGTTGAACTGCGCTGTTCGACCGAATTCCCCAAGCCGTCGCTGCTCGATTATCTCGACAAGAGGCTGTCGAAATGGCTCGATGAACGCGGGATCGATACGCCGTTGAAGCGTGACGGTGCCGATGCCGCCTTGCTGGCCGAGGAACGCAAGGAATTGGCCGATCTCGAAAAGGCCAAAGGTGCCGACGCTCTGGCTTTGGTTCCGGTCCTGCACGTCTTGTCGCGCAATTCGGTGCTGCAAATCGAGGATGCCGCAGGGTTTGCGCAGCACGAGGCCGCGATTCTGACGGCCAACAAGGCGCCGGCGATCGCGCGGCTGGCGGCCGATTTGAAGAGTTGGCAGAGCAAGAACTCCGACAGTTGGGGTGGCCGGCGCTATTTCCGCAGTCTTGAAGCAGCCGCTACGAGCGGACCCTATGCCGACGATCCGGAAGCTCGCGCGGTGCTCCGGCTGATGATGTCCGACGCGTCGCGCGGGTTCGACAAGGAGCGCAGCCTGGCGTTGCTCGATCAAGTCGCCACCGATGCGGCGCTTCCCGCGGAGGATGGGTTCAAAGTCGGCGCGCTCATCCGCAAGGCGTCGATTCTCACCCAGCGTGGCGATCTCGCCGCGGCCAAAGCCGCTTTTGCGCAGACGGGCACGACCGCGGATCAGTGCTCGCTGATCGATTCGTCGCCCCGCCGGCTCGGCGTCGGCGGGACCTTTCCGGACGAAGCCAAGATGTGGGGGTTTGAGGGCTGGGTGTCGGTGCAGTTCGACGTCGGTGCCGATGGCCGAACAGTCAACCAGCGGGCAGTCATCTCCTATCCGCCATTCATTTTCACCAAGGCGGGTGACGACACGCTCAAGACCGCGCGCTATGAAAAGGCCTTCCGGCCCGACGGCGGGATAGGATGCGGCGGCGTCACTGAACGCGTGAGGTTCACGATGCGCAACTGAGCGCGCTTGCACTCGGGCGCTCAGCCCTTATGTCCCGCGGGATGGCGCGTCCGACCCGATCCGACAACTGGGGCTTTCCCCGCTGGGGCAGTTACGGCTCGACGCGCGAGGCGACGCGCGTGCGGATGTGCGATCGCCATGGCTGCGATCAGCCCGGTAATTGCCCTGCGCCGAAATCACCCAACAGCCCGGAGCGTTGGTATTTCTGTCAGGACCATGCCGCCGAGTATAATCGTGGCTGGAATTATTTTGAGGGCCTGAGCGCGGAAGAGGCCGCCGAGCGCGAGGCGGCCGAGACGCGCACGGCGAACGGCTATGCCGAATCGCGCCATTATGGCTGGGGCGGATCGGGCGACGGCAGCCGTTCACGCGACGAGATGCGCGCGCTCGACGTGCTCGAACTCGATTCAGACGCCGATTTCGATGCCGTCCGGGCCGCTTGGCGCAAGCTGGCCAAGGAATGGCATCCCGACGTGCGCCAGGGAGACGAGGAAGCCGCGAAACGCTTTCAGGCGATCCAGGCTGCCTATGACGTTCTTCGCGTCGCCGAGGAAAACCGGGCGTGGCGACCGACGAGCTAGTCGATCAAGAATTGGGCGCGTTGGGTTGGGGGCTGGAGAGCCGCTGGTCGGGCGCGATCCTGGTCTGCTCCAAATGTTCGAAGAAGCTCGACGGCGGGTTCGGGCGCAAGGGCAGGACCAGCCTGGGCAAGGCGCTGCGCAAGCGTTTCGGCCTCAAGAAGGAGCGCAAGTCGCCGGTCGGGCTGATCGAGGTCAAATGCCTGGGCGTCTGTCCTAAAGGCGCGGTGACGTTGGTCGATACCAGCCGGCCCGGCACCTGGCGGCTGGTGTCCGCCGGCGCGGACGTGGAGGCGATCGGCCGCGACCTGGGACTTGATCCGGCGGCTCAGGCGCCGGCCCGACGCGCCATCACGTCGAGATAAGTCTGCAGCATCACTTCGTTGACCGGGCCCCAGACATAGGCCTGCGCCTTGGCATGGCCCGACGCGCCGGCCGATGCGCGCAGCGAATCGTCTTCGATCAACCGTTGAATCGCGTCGGCATAGGCATTGACGTCGCGCGGCGGGACCAGGAAGCCGTTGACGCCCTCTTCGACCAGGTCGACCGCGCCGGTCGCGCGCGCGGCGACCACGGGGACGCCGGCGGCCATCGCTTCCGACGTGACGTTGCCGAACGTCTCTGTGACGGAAGGGTTGAAGAACACATCCATCCCGGCCACCGCGCGGCCAAGATCGTCGCCGCTCTGAAATCCCGCGAATACCGCGTCGGGCACACGATCGGCGAACCAGTCGCGCGCGGGGCCGTCGCCCACCACCAGCACCTTGTGGCGGATGCCGCGCCGGGTCAGCTCGTTGACCACATCGGCGAAGATATCGAGGCCCTTTTCGAGCACCAGCCGGCCGAGAAAGCCGACCGCCACTTCGTCATCGGCGATGCCCAGCGAGCGGCGCCAGGCGAGGTCGCGCCGGCCGGGGTTGAAGCGCTCGTGATTGACGCCGCGTGACCAGATGCTGACGGGGACCGTCACGCCCCACGACTTGATCAACTCGGCGACCGAGGGAGAAGGTACGACCACTTCGTCGACGCGATTATAGAAGCGGGTCAGCATGCTGGTCAGCAACGGCTCGACGAACCCGATGCGATAATAACGCGGATAGGTTTCGAACCGCGTGTGGAACGAGGCGACCGAGGCTATGTTGCGCCGTCGCGCCCAGGTCAACGCGCGGTGGCCGAGGATTTCGGGCGCGGAGACATGCACCAGATTGGGGGCGAACGCCTCCAGGTCGGCACGCACCTTTTTCGGCAGGCCGCGGGCCAATTTGTACTCCGCGCGGCCGGCCGGCATCGGGATCGCCGGCACGCTCACCAGGTCTCCGGTCGGCGGAAAGGCCGGCTCGTCGACGGTCGGCGAATAGATGCGCACCTGCACCCCGCGATCGAGCAAATGCCCGACCAGCAGATTGAGCGCCTGATTGGCGCCGTCCCGCGTGTAATTGTAGTTACCGCTGAACAGCGCGATACGAAGATCGCCTGGTTGCATCCTCCGCCCATAGCGGCGCGCGGGCGGCTTGCCTATCTACTCGCCAATCGTCACCTCAAGGAGATGCCACGTGGCCGATCTATCGTCCTTCCCGATCACCAGGAAATGGCCCGCGTCCGACCCGAACGTCCTCCAATATTATGGCCTGCCGACGCCGAATGGGGTGAAGGTGACGATCATGCTCGAGGAATTGGGCGTACCGTACGAGGCGCATCTGGTCGATTTCGCCACGGACGACCAGAAGTCGCCAGAGTTCGAAAGTCTCAATCCGAACGGCAAGATTCCGGCAATCATCGACCCGGACGGTCCCGGCGGCAAGCCGATGGGGCTGTTCGAAACCGGCGCTATCTTGCTTTACCTCGCCGACAAGACCGGCAAATTCATTCCCGCCGATCCGGCGGCTCGATGGGAGACGATCGCCTGGCTGATGTGGCAGATGGGTGGCGTGGGCCCGATGTTCGGCCAACTTGGCTTCTTCAACAAATTCGCCGGCAAGGATTATGAGGATAAGCGCCCGCGCGATCGCTATGTCGCGGAAAGCAAGCGGCTGCTCGGTGTGCTCGACGGCCGACTGGGCGGCCGCACCTGGATCATGGGCGACGACTATACCATCGCCGACATCGCGATCCTGGGTTGGGTCCGGAATCTGATCGGCTTCTACGAAGCGCGCGACCTCGTCGAGTTCGACACGTTCAAGAATGTAGCGGCGTGGCTGGAGCGGGGACTGGCACGACCGGCGGTGCAGAAGGGGCTGACGATCCCGGCGCGGTCAGGGAGCTAGGCCGGATCAACATCCACTGTCCGAAGTCGTCATGCCGGGCTCGTCCCGGCATCCACCGTGCAATTGCACGTGACCTTTGAGCCTCTTGTCCCGCGCTTGCGGCCCGGTGGACCCCGGCACAAGGCCGGGGTGACGATGGATGAAATCAGATTTTGGTATCTTACCCCACCGGGATGGGAATATCGATGTTCCCTAATCGTTCCAATTCGGATACATCCCCGCCATGGCCAAACCCCAGAAACGCTACGTCTGTCAGGCATGCGGATCGGTCGCGACCCGGTGGCAGGGGCAATGCGTCGATTGCAGCGAATGGAACACCTTGGTCGAGGAGGTGGGCGGCAATGTCACGCCATTCCAGGCCAAGCATAATCTGCAATCGGGCGGGCGGGCGATCGCGCTGATTGGGCTGGATGCCGAAGTGAAACTGCCCGATCGCCTCGCGACGGGGATCGCCGAACTCGATCGCGCGCTGGGCGGCGGGTTCGTCGAAGGATCGGCGACCTTGATTGGCGGCGATCCGGGGATCGGCAAGTCGACGTTGCTGCTCCAGGCGGCGGCGTGCCTGGCGCGGCGTGGCGAGCGCGTCGTCTATGTTTCGGGCGAAGAAGCCGCGGACCAGGTGCGGCTACGCGCACGACGCCTCGGGCTCGGCGATGCCCCGGTCGAACTGGGCGCCGCGACCTCGACGCGCGATATCCTGACGACCTTGGGGCAGGGGCAGCGGCCGGCATTGCTGGTGATCGATTCGATCCAGACGATGCATTCGGACCTGATCGAGGGCGCACCGGGCACGGTTAGCCAGGTGCGTGCATCGGCGCAGGAGCTCATCCGTTTCGCCAAGGAACGGGGCAGCGCGGTCGTGTTGGTCGGGCACGTCACCAAGGACGGGGCGATCGCCGGACCGCGCGTGCTCGAACATATGGTCGACACCGTGCTCAGCTTCGAAGGCGAGCGCAGCCACCAATATCGCATCCTGCGCGCGATCAAGAACCGCTTCGGCGGCACGGACGAGATCGGCGTGTTCTCGATGGAGACGGCGGGCCTGAACGAGGTCGCCAATCCGTCGGCCTTGTTCCTGACCCATCGCGAGGAGGGAATGACCGGCGCGACCGTCTTCCCGGCATTGGAGGGCACGAGGCCGGTATTGGTCGAGATCCAGGCGCTGGTCGTCCGGCTCGCCTCGGGCGCGACACCGCGGCGCGCGGTGGTGGGCTGGGATTCGGGCCGTCTGGCGATGATCCTGGCGGTGCTCGAGGCGCGGTGCGGGCTGAGCTTTTCGACCTGCGAAGTCTATCTCAACATCGCCGGCGGCTATCGCGTGCAGGATCCGGCGGCCGACCTTGCCGTCGCGGCGGCGCTGATCTCGGCGCTGAGCGAGCGGCCGGTGCCGGCCGATGCGGTCGCGTTCGGAGAGATCGCGCTGTCGGGCGAAGTCCGCCCGGTCGCCCACGCGCCGCTCAGGATGAAGGAGGCCGCGAAACTGGGCTTCGACCGCGCGCTGGGGCCGGCTTCGACCAAAAGCGAGAATGAAATCAAGATCAGTGGTTTCCGCACGCTCGGTCAACTCGTTGACCATATGTTGGGTCGGGGCTAGCTGTCGGGCCGGGTATGGGGCTGACCGGATTAGATATCGCCGTCCTTCTGGGCGTTGGCGCGGCCGCGGCGCTCGGCTGGTGGCGCGGTTTCGTGACCGAGGTGCTGTCGCTGCTTGCCTGGGTGCTGGTGGTGTTCGCGCTGAAGGCGCTGCACACGCCCCTGACAGCGGCGCTGACCGGGATCGTCGGGACGAGTTCGGGGGCGGCTATCCTCGCCTTCGCGCTGATCGCCGGGATCGCCTATTTTGGCGGGCGGATGCTGGCGCGTGCGATGGGCAGGCGTACCAAGCAATCGATCCTGGGGCCGCTCGACCGCGCGATGGGGTTCGGATTCGGTGCGCTCAAGGGCCTGATTCTCGCCAGCCTCGCCTTCCTATTGCTGGTATTGGTCTACGATACGATCGATGGCGGCCCGAAGCAGCGCCCCACGTGGCTGACCACCAAGTCGCGAACCTATCCGTTGCTCAATGCGACGAGTGCGTTCGTCGCGGATTTCGTCGCCAAGCGCCGCAAGGGACAGGCGATGTTCGGCAGCGATAATGCCAGCGACGCCGCTACCAATGCCAACGATGCCGCGGATGCCGGTAATGCGAGCGATGCTCCGGCTCCGAAGAAGACCAGCAAGGTTGGGCCGCATCGTTCACATACTGCGCATTAGGGTCCGCACCCAAATTCGGCCGAAGGGGTCGCGCTTTTCGTTACGCTCGCCTACATGGCCGTCAGGATGAACGCGCCGCTCTACAACACCGAAATCCTGCGGCTCGCAGCGTCGATTCCGCATCATCAGCGGCTCGCCGAGCCGATGGGAACGAGCGAGAAGCGCTCGCCGATTTGCGGCAGCCGCGTGACCGTCGACGTCAATCTGGCCGATGGTCGGGTCAGTGAAGTAGGGATGCTGGTGCGTGCCTGTGCGCTGGGCCAGGCATCGTCCTCGCTGCTCGCCTCGAATATCCTCGGCAGGACCCCGGCCGAACTCGCGACGGCGCGCGACGAGCTTACGGCCTGGCTGGCGGGCGAAGGCACCGCGCCGAGCTGGCCCGACCTCGACATCTTCATCCCCGCGCTGACGGTCACCGCGCGCCATCCGTCGATTCGCCTGGCGTTTGAAGCCGCGGCGGAAGCGGCGGCGATCGCCGCGACATCGACCACCGGACACGACGCCTGATGCACGGCGCATCGATGCTCCGCGACGGCGTCGTCATGCTCGGCGTCGGGATGGTGTTCGTCCTGTTGTTCCGCCGCCTCGGCCTGGGTGCGACTCTGGGCTTCCTGGTCGCCGGCGCGCTGATCGGGCCGCAGGCATTCAACCTGATCGGCGACGCACAAGGAAAGATCAGCGTCGCAGAACTCGGGATTACGCTCCTGCTGTTCATCGTCGGGCTCGAACTGAACCTGTCGCGCCTGTGGAAGATGAAGCAGGACATCTTCGCGATCGGGCTGATCCAGGTGCTGACGTGCGGGCTGGCGATCGCGTTTATCGTCCATGGCATAATCGGTTTCTCGTGGCAGGCGGCACTGGTCGTCGGCATGCCCCTGGCGCTGTCCTCGACCGCGCAGGTGTTGCCGATGCTGCAGTCGGCGGGACGATTGCGCACGCCGTTCGGCGAGCGCGCGTTCGCGGTGTTGCTGTTCCAGGACCTGTCGATCGTTCCCTTGATCACGCTCGTCACGATCCTGTCGCGCAATCCTGCGGATCAGCAGGGGCCGCCGGGCTATCTGCTGTTCATCTATACCGTGCTGGCGATTACCGGGCTGGTGCTGGCGGGCCGGTACCTGCTGCGGCCGTTGTTCCGCGTGATCGGTAATCTCGGCGAGCGCGAGATGTTCGTGTTCGCCGCCCTGTTCACGGTCACCGCATCGGCGGCGGTGATGGAATATCTGCATTTGTCGACCGCCCTGGGCGCGTTCGTCGCGGGCGTGATGCTGGCCGATTCGCCCTATCGCCATGAACTCGAAGCGGACGTCGAGCCGTTCCGCTCGATCCTGCTCGGGTTGTTCTTCCTGGCGGTCGGCATGTTGCTAGATCTCCACGTGATCGCCGATCGTCCGTTCTTCGTGATCGGCATGGCGCTGGCACTGATCGCGACCAAGGCGGCGATCATCTTCGCCATCGGGATGGCGTTCCGGATGAACTGGCGCGGCGCTCTGGCGCTCGGATTGTTGCTCAGCCAGGGGGGCGAGTTCGGCTTCGTTCTGTTCGCGCAGGCGCAACGTGCTTTCCTGATCGAGCCTGCGGCCGTCAGCGTCTTCAGTGCCGTGGTCACGCTGTCGATGGCGACGACGCCGTTCCTGATGATGGCGACGGCGCGTATCCGCGAGGCGCCCGAGGTTACTGGAGACCGCGAAGGTCCGCGCGCCGACGGCGCCAACGCGTTGGTGGTCGGCTATGGGCGATTCGGCCAGACGGTGTCGCAGATGCTGATCGCCGCCGGCGTGCCGGTGACGCTGATCGACACCGATATCGAGATGATCGACGTCGCCGCCGAATTCGGCGCCAAAGTCTATTACGGAGATGGTACCCGGCTCGACCTGTTGCGCCAGGCGGGCGCGAGCGAGGCCGAACTCATCCTCTTTTGCATCGATGGCGACCAACTCGACGCCGATCTGATCGAGGGGGTGCATGAAGCGTTTCCCAAGGCGGCGATTTTCGCGCGCACCTATGACCGGCGCGCGCTGATCAAGCTCAAGGGCTCGCCGATCACCGGTGTGGTTCGCGAGGTCATGGAATCGGCTATCAAGATGGGTCGGATGGCGATGGCGGCGATCGACATCGACCCTGCCGAGGCCGAGCGCGCCGAGGACATGTACCGCGCGCGCGACAAGGAGCGGCTCAAGCTTCAGTACGAAACGGGGGACGTACGCGCGGCGCGCGACCGCATCATCACCAGTGACGAGCGCGAGGAGATTTTCGCCGCGACCCGGCGCGAACTCGCGGCCGATGCCGACGCGGCGTCCGAGCCGGTGGGCGCGGAGGAATTGGGAAGAGGGCAGGAACCATGAACTGGATCGCGATCCTGGCCGCTTTGTCGGGTGCACTGGCGGTCGGCGCGGGCGCGTTCGGCGCGCATGGTGCGACCGGACAGGCGGCCGAGTGGCTGAAGACCGGTGGCCAATATCAGTTGGTTCACGCGGTTGCCGCGTTGGTCGCGCTCAAAATGGAAGCCAGGGGGCCGGCGGCGTTGTTCGTGATCGGCGGATTGATCTTTGCCGGCACACTCTACCTGATGGCGCTCGGCGCCCCGCGTTGGTTGGGCGCGATCACTCCGATCGGCGGGCTGGCGTTGATCGCGGGATGGCTGTGGCTGGCGTGGAGTGTACGAAACGGATTGTGATCGTCGGGCTTGTCAGACGTTCCACAAAGTCCAGCGGACCGAGTATATCGCGAAGCGATCGCCGCCATCTTTGCTCACATAATGCCCCCGTTTCCTGGCGATCTCGCAGGTCGTGCTGTCCAGGTCGGGGTCGCCTGACGTGATTGCGACACGGCATGCAGTTGGCTCGCCTCTGGTGTTCACCGTGACCACGATCACCGTCCGGCCTTGTGCATTGCGGCGCTTGGCGTCGAGGGGATAGTCCGAATTGTCGAACCACGTGTTGGGGTGGCCCGACGGTTCCGCCCTGGCAGCCGGATCAGCGCCCCAGCTTCGAATCAGGTCGTCATTACAGGTGGCCATGGCATCGAGCACGGGCTGAACTTTGCCTGTGGACAGGGAAAATGAGTCTTTGCCGGCTTCAATGGTCAGTCCGGTCGCCTGACCTAGGTGTTCCATGAATTCGGCATCCGCCGAGATCTCATACACCCTCAACGATTCACCCTTTGGCACGCCGGTGTCATAGTCGAGCGTCCGTTTTTCTCCGCTGGGTTGTAGGGTGATCGCTGCCGAGCCATGGCGAAGTCCGCGGCGGCCGTCATTAGGTGTGAGCAGGAAAATCGTCGCCGACTTGCCGTCCATCAATATCGAAGGCTTGAGACCGAACATCGTCAGAGCCGGCTTGGCGCCGAATTGACGCGATACCAGACACATGTCGGCACGATAATCGACCACCCATTTGCTCGATGGCATCATCGGCCCGTCGGTCACTGCACCAAGCGCCAGCGCGGCTGCGAAAATCATCGCGCTATTCCCCTCCGTTGCCTCACCGGTTCATGAACTCTGCAGCCGCGTCAGTCGAGACTCCGCTTTAATTGGTGTCGTCTTGCCGAGCGTTGTCGGAATAAACCGGGCGCAATCGCCCCTGGCGATCGCGGTACAGATAGCGATCCTCGTCCTCCTCGATCGCGTGCGGCGACACGCGATCCGGCGCCGTCGCGAGCTCGCCGGCTATCGCCTCAACCTCGCGGTCGGAACGCCGGCCGCGGCGTACCCAGATAATCCCGATCCAGGCCAGCACGGGGCCGGTGATGATGATCGGCGCGATCTGGATCGCCGTCGCCAGCACCGTCCAACCGTTGCAATCAGCGGTGCAACGCCCAGTCAGCCAGTCGAACAATGCCTGGAGTTCGGTCGGTCCCGCCACCTGAATGACCATCAGCGCCATCGCCGGCAGATAAACTATGCACCCCAGCGCCAGCAGCGCGATGCGCATTAGGTGCTTTCTGGTCACCGCTCGGCGTCTAGGAACGCCTCGACATCGGCGAGGTCGACCGAATGGTCGAGATAGGTCCGGCCGATGCCGTGCGCGAGCAGGAAGGGCAGGGTGCCCGCGTCCATCTTCTTATCGTGGCGCATATGGTCGACCAATGTCGCGCCGCTCGCGTTTATTTCCGCGGCCTTGATCCCGTCTGGCAGGCCAACCGCGCGCAAATGCGCCGCGACGCGCTCGGCATCCTGACCGGGGCACAGGCCACGCCGCGCCGAATAGGCAAAAGCCAGCGCCATACCGGCCGCGACGCCCTCGCCATGGAGCAGGCGATCGGAAAATCCCGTCTCCGCTTCCAGCGCATGGCCGAACGTGTGGCCAAGATTGAGCAAGGCGCGCTTGCCCGTCGTTTCGCGTTCGTCCTCGGCGACGATCCGCGCCTTGGCACCGACCGAATGCGCGATGGCATGCTCGCGCGCTTCGGGATCGCCGGCGAGCAGCTTTTCGCCATTCGCCTCGCACCATTCGAAGAAAGCGAAATCGTCGATCAGCCCGTATTTGACGACTTCGGCATAACCGGCGCGGGTTTCGCGCGCTGGCAATGTGTCGAGCACGTCGGGATCGATCAGCACCAGCCCGGGCTGGTGGAAGGCGCCGATCAAATTCTTGCCGGCGCGCGTGTTGATCGCGGTCTTGCCGCCGACCGAACTGTCGACCTGGGCGAGCAAGGTGGTCGGAATCTGGACGAAACCGCAGCCGCGCTTGACGATCGACGCGGCGAACCCGACGAGATCGCCGATCACGCCGCCACCCAGCGCGATTACGTGATCGCCGCGTTCTACTCCGTGCGCGAGCAACCGGTCGGTCACGGCTTCGAGTTGTGCCCAGCTCTTGGTGCTTTCGCCCGGCGGCAGCACGATCGCCTCGCTCGCTATGCCGGCGGCCGCGAGCGCGGCCTGCAGGGTCGCGAGGTGTGCCGCGACATTGGCGTCGCTGACGATCGCCATCGATCGTCCGCGCGATAGTGGCTTCAAATGCTCTGCGGCGCGGCCGAGCAGCCCGCGCTCGATCACGATATCGTAACTGCGCGAACCGAGCGAAACGGGAACGATGGTCACAGGCCGATTGCTTTCAGGATGGCGTTGACGGCCGATTCGTGCGGCGCCTGGTCGCTGGCGATGCGAATCGGAGCCTGGGCATAGATCGGATTGCGAACCGCGGCGAGTTCGTCGAGCACCTCGCGCGGATTGCGGTTGCGCAGCAAGGGGCGCGTGTCGCGGCGGCCGACGCGTTCGGCCAGGATCCTGGTCGGCGCATCGAGCCAGATCGCGATCGACTGATCGAGGATCAGTGCGCGTGTCTCGTCATTGATGAACGCGCCGCCGCCCGTCGCGATCACCTTGGGCTTGCCGTCGACCAGGCGCGCGATGACGCGCCGTTCGCCGTCGCGGAAATACGCTTCACCGAATTTTTCGAATATCTCGCTGACGGTCATGCCGGCGGCTTCCTCGATCTCGGTATCGGCGTCGACGAAGGGCAAATGCAGCCGCGCCGCGAGGCGGCGGCCGACCGTCGACTTGCCGACGCCCATCAACCCGACGAGCACGATCGGCTTGCCGGTCCAGGAAAGAATGGGAGGAGCGCTTTGCAACATGGGCTTGGGGGCTATACAGCGCACCGCACGCTCGGGCACAAGCGCCGAGCCGGGCGGCGTGCCGGTTTGAACGCCGAAAGAGTGTAAAGGTTATTGTCGCATGTCGCGAATGTTGGTGGTGCTGATCGTCGTGCTGGTGGTGTTGGTGGGGGGCATGTTCTTCCTGTCGAACCGGGCGCATGAGGCGCAGCAGACACGGGTGGAAAAGGCTGTCTCGCTTGCGAATCTCCAAGGCTAGCGCTGGCGCGTCCGCGCTGGCGATAGCGCTGCTCGCCGCAGGCGGCGCGGCGCTCGCGCAGAAAAAGCCCGAATCGATCCTGCCGCCAGGGTTCGACCAGCCGGTCGCGCCTGCTCCCGCGCCGCGTCCGTCGCCTCGTGCCCAGACCCCAGCGCCCACATCGGCGCCCACGCCCGCGCCGACGACGTCTCCCGCTATCAGCGTCGCGCCGACGGCCAGCCCGGCCGCTCCCGCGTTGCCGCTACCCGCGCCTGCCGCGACCGATCCGTTGACCGGGCTGCCGATCGCGGCTCCGACACCCGCGGCGACATCCGGACAGGTACATTACACCTTGCCCGAATCGTCGCGCCGCAATCTGGCGATGATCGGCATTTTGCCGACCGCCGAGCGGATGATGAATCCCGCGGCGTTCGGGAATGCCGATGGCCGCTATATCGAGCGGCTAATGCGCGACACGCGCGCACCGATCGCCTCACGCTGGGTGTCGATCGCGCTGCGCCGTTTGTTGCTGCAGCCGATCAGCACGCCCCGCAACGTTAACGGAGCGGACTTCGCTGCCGAGCGCGCCTGGCTGCTGCTGCGTATGGGCGAATCGGTCGGCGCGCGCGCGATGGTGCAATCGGTCGATCCGCAGGATTACACGCCGAAACTCTATCAGGTCGCGATGCAGGCGGCGCTGGCGACCGGTGATGTCGGCGCGATGTGTCCGTTGGCCAACGACGCGGTGAAGGTATCGAGCGAGCCGGCCTGGATATTGGCACGCGCAATGTGCGCTGCTCTATCGTCGGCGCCCAGTCAGGCGACGCCGTTGATGAATCAGGCCAAGCGCGTCGCCGCCGGCGTCGACCTGGCGCTCGCGCAGAAGATCGCCGGGCGCGGGTCGAACAAGGGCGACGTCGTGATCGAATGGGACGGCGTCACCAACATCAATACGTGGCGCTACGGCCTGGCGATGGCCGCCGGCGAGAAGATTCCCGATGCGCTGTTCGAGGGCACCGGCCCGCAGATGCGCTATTGGCAGGTGCTGGCGCCCCAGGAAACGCCGGTCGAGCGGTCGCAATTCGCGGACCAGGCGGCTGCCCAGGGCGTTCTCTCCAACCTTGCTTTGGTCGATCTCTACGGCCTGATCGATGCGGGCGACGATCAGGGCAATCCGGCCAACGGCGTCGCGAGCGACCTGCGCACCGCTTATACCGGCGAATCGCGCGATGCGCGGCTCGGTGCGCTGCGGGGGCTGTGGGGCCAGAATAGCAACGGCCTTGCCGGCTATGGCCGGCTGGTACTGACGGCACGCGCGGCCAAGCGCATTCCGGTCGCGGACAAGACCGATGGCAGCGACCAATTGGTCGCCTCCATGCTCAGCGCCGGTCTCGATCGATCGGCGGCGCGGTGGCGCAACACGGTGGCGCGGGGCAGCCTGGGTTGGGCGCTGATCCTGGTGTCCGATCCCGACAGCAATACGCGTTATGGTTCGGGCGAAGTCGGGGCCTTTTCGGGCGATACCGCTAAACAACGAATGTTCGCGGCCGCGCTTGCCGGGCTCGCCAGGCTCGATCCTGCCGTCGCGCAGAGCTATGGAGCGGACGTGCAAGGTGACAATGCCTGGACCCGTGCGATCGATCGCGCTGCGGCGCAACGCCGTCCGGGCGAAGTGCTAGTGCTGAGCGCGGTCGGCTTGCAAACGCAGGACTGGCGCGGCGTTTCGCCGGCGGCAGTGTTCCACATCGTCAACGCATTGCGGGCCGTGGGGCTGGGCAGCACCGCGCGGATGGTCGCGGCCGAGGCCGTGACGCGGGCGTAGGGTGCAGACCAGCCTCGACGATCGCGCACTGATCGAGCGCTTTCTCGAAATGCTGGTGGCTGAGGCCGGCGCCGCGAAGAACACGGTCGCGGCCTATGCCAGCGACTTGCGGCTGGCCTCAGAGGCATTGGACGGCCGATTGGCCTCCGCAGGCGTGAAGGACGTCGAACGACTGGGCAACGGCTGGCGCGATCTTTCGCACGCGACGGTCGCGCGCAAGGCGGCGGCGCTGCGCCGGTTCTTCGCCTTCCTGGCCGATGAAGGGCATCGCGCCGACGATCCCGGCGCCGCCTTGCCGCGGCCGGGCGCACGGCGACCCTTGCCCAAGGTGCTGAGCCATCAGGATATTGACCGCCTGTTCGCCGCGATCGCCGAGCGACAAGCGCGCGTTCCGCCCGATCCCAACGACCTGCGTCTCTCAGCCCTGATCGAATTGCTGTACGGATCGGGCCTGCGCGCGACCGAACTCGTCTCGCTGCCGCGCAACGCCATCCAGCCCGATCGCCCTTATATCATCCTGAAAGGCAAAGGCGGACGCGAGCGGCTGGCGCCGGTTTCGGATCGCGCGCGAGCAGCCGTGGCCGCGTGGCGCGCGCATGTGGCGAGCGACCGGCCGTGGCTATTCCCCTCGGGTAAGGGCCATTTGTCGCGCATTCGCCTCTATCAGTTGATCAAGGCGTTGGCCGCCGATGCCGGTATCCCGCCCGACCGCATCAGCCCGCACGTGCTGCGCCACGCCTTCGCTACCCACTTGCTCGAGGGGGGCGCGGACCTGCGCGCGCTCCAGGCAATGCTGGGGCATGCCGATATCGCGACGACCGAAATCTATACGCACGTCGACAGCAAACGGCTGATCGAGTTGGTCAACACTCGTCACCCGCTCGTTGACGTTGCTCCAAGGCGGGCCTAACCCGCCCGGCCATGGCTACCTTCCTTGAATTCGAGAAGCCGATCGCTGAGTTGCAGGGTCGCATCGATGAACTTCGCGACACCGCTTCGGATGGCGCGATCGACATCGATTCCGAGGTCAAACGGCTGCAGACCAAGTCGGACGCTTTGCTCAGGGCGACCTATGCCAGGCTGACGCCGTGGCAGAAGACCCAAGTCGCACGCCATCCGGATCGGCCGCATTTCGGGGATTATGTCGCCGGGTTGTTCGAGGATTTCATGCCGCTGGCCGGCGACCGCGCCTTTGCCGACGATCAGGCGATCCTGGGCGGTTTCGCGACGTTTCGCGGGCAGAAGGTGATGGTGATCGGCCACGAAAAGGGCAACGATACCGCCAGCCGGCTCAAGCACAATTTCGGCATGGGCAAGCCCGAAGGCTATCGCAAGGCGATCCGCCTGATGGAGCTCGCCGACCGGTTCGGGCTGCCGGTGCTGACCCTGGTCGACACGTCGGGCGCATTCCCCGGCGTCCAGGCCGAGGAGCGCGGCCAGGCCGAAGCCATTGCGCGCTCGACCGAGTCGTGCCTGAAGCTTGGCGTGCCGATGATCGCGGCCGTGGTCGGTGAGGGCGGATCGGGCGGCGCGATCGCGCTGGCGGCGGGCAATCGCGTGCTGATGTTCGAACACGCCGTCTATTCGGTGATTTCGCCCGAAGGCTGCGCCTCGATCCTGTGGCGCACCGCCGACAAGGCGCCCGACGCAGCCGAGGCGATGAAAGTTACCGCGCAGGACCTGAAGGGGCTGGGCGTGATCGATACGATCGTGTCCGAGCCGCTGGGCGGCGCGCATCGCGACCCCGACACGGCAATTGCGGCTCTCGGTGACGCGATGGCCGACGCGCTGAGCGGGCTGCACAATCTCGGCCCCGATGACTTGCGCCGGGACCGTCGCGACAAATTCCTGGCGATGGGCCGGCTCTGAGTCTTACCTCTCCCGCAAGCGGGGGAGAGATTAAGATAACAAAGAAAGGGCGGCGGAACCGAAGTTCCGCCGCCCCTCTTTTTCAGCTGTAAGCGTTGGAGCTTACGAAGCCTTCATGTTCGACGACACGTTGGTGAACGTGGTCTTCAGCTGGTTGCCCAGGCCCTGCATCGCGGCAATCGCGGCGACGGCGATGAGTGCGGCGATCAGGCCGTACTCGATGGCGGTGGCACCCTTCTTGTTGGTGAAAATCTTGCGAACGGTCTTCATATCCGGTCTCCAGTGGTTCGAACTACTTCAGTCACCCGGCTGAACCAGGATATGCCCCCGTCCAGCAGTTCGAATCAGTAGGCCAGGGCGGTTGAGAAAAGCTTAAAGCCGGAACGAATTGTTCCGGATAAGCGTTAATGCGGATTCTGGACCTTGTCCGACACGTTATTCCACATGCCGCTTGTCGTGCTGGCCAGCCCTTGCAACGCGGCGAGCATCGTCAGGACGACCAGCGACAGGATCAGTCCGTACTCGACGGCGGTCGCGCCTCTTCGACTCCTGGCCAGTTGGCGTAGGACATGGATCATCGCTTTTTTGCCGCGTACGGCTCCCCAATCTAGACGGGGATGGTAGGTACGTTTCGTTAACGAATGACCAACAGCGCAAAAGGGACGGTGCCAAATGGACTTGTTGCCAGTGGTGGCCGTGGCGCTGACCGATGCCCAAGGCCGCGTACTGATCGCCCAGCGTCCGTTCGACAAGGAACATGGCGGCCTGTGGGAATTCCCCGGCGGCAAGATCGAGCCCGGCGAGTCGCCTGAGGCGGCGCTGGTACGCGAATTGCGCGAGGAACTCGGCGTGACGGTCTTGCCCGAGCACCTCGAACCGTTGACGTTCAGCAGCGCCGGTCGGACAACACGGCATCTGATCTTGCTGCTTTACCGATGCACCGCCTGGCAGGGAGAGCCGCGCGCGCTCGATGCCGCTGCGATCCGCTGGGTGCTGCCTGCCGCGCTGGCGGACTATGACATGCCGCCCGCCGATCGCCCGTTTGTGTCAGTCCTTTCGGGCGAAGGCAGAGGCTAGCGATACAGTGGCACTGCCGCGCCGCGCCGGCTTGGGCTGGTCGGGCGAAGGTGCCCAACCGGTCAGGAAGATCAGGTCGAATCGCTCCGTGGTGCGGCCGTCTGGGTCGGCGCGCTCGGCAAAAGCAGCGGCAGCGGCGGCTAACGCGGTCCGCGCGAGCGGCACGCGGCCGCGCAGCACGTTGGTCGCCGCCATGCCGCGCAGATCGCCGATCAGACGAAAGAGGTCGGAATAGCGGACGTTGAGCGTTTCGCTGTCTGCGACCGGCAAGGCGAAGCCGGCGCGCACCAGCAGATCGCCGGCCGACCGCACGTCGATCATCGGATGGAAGCGGGCGGCGGGGCGATCGGCTTCGGCCTGAAGAAAACAGGCGCGCATCGTCGGCAGGGATGTGCCCCCGACGAACGCGCCCAGGAACAAGCCGTCGGGCTTGAGCGTGCGCTTTATCTGCGCCAGCGCGCCGGGCACGTCATTGACACTGTCGAGCACGCCCGCCGAGACGACGAGGTCGAAGCTCTCGGGCTCGACCGGCAACAGATCCTCGTCCGCCTGGATACCGTGCGCCTGCGCGGCGAACAGCCGGCCGGCATCGATCCGCGTCACCGCGCTGTTCGGCGGCGGCACGAAGGCTCCATCGAAACATCCGAGATCCAATATATCGGCGAAATTGCGCTTCACCCCATCCAACCGCTCGGCGATTCCGTCGAGCATCGCCGCACGGAGGAAATCGTGATCGGCATAGATCGGCGCGGCACGATCGCGGCGTAGTCGCCTTGCGACGCGATCGAAGATTTCGGGAGAGTCCATTGGCCGCGCTTGTGCCGCCGCTGCGACCGCGCGACAAGAGCGCGATGGGGGTCAAGCAAGTCTTCGCGGATACCGTCTCGCTGGCGCTGCCGCCGCGCTGTCCGGGATGCGGCGCGGTAGTGCGGGGCGACCACAATTTCTGCGTGGCGTGCTGGGATTCTCTCGATCTGCTGGGTGCGCCGTGGTGCGCCACGTGCTGCGCGCCGTTCGAGATCGACCGCGGGCCCGACGCGCAATGCGGTGCGTGCCTCGCCAAGCCACCGGTGCATGCCGGTGCGCGTGCCGCGGTCGCTTATGGTCCGGTGGCGAAGACCGTCGCGCTGCGGCTCAAATATGGCGGCCGGCTTGCGTTCGCGACGACGGCGGCACGGCTGATGGCGCGGCACATGCCGGCCGATGCGACCCTGTTGGTGCCAGTTCCGCTGCATCGTTGGCGGTTATGGGGCAGGGGATATAACCAGGCCGCGCTGATCGCCGACGCCTTGTCGACCATGAGCGGCGTCGCGCATGATCCATTGCTGTTGCGCCGCACGAAGCGAACGCCTGCGCTGCGCGGGATGAATCCGCGCCAGCGCCGCGACGCGGTACGCGCGGCATTCACCGTCCAACGCCGGATAGAGGAAACCCACGTCGTGCTGGTCGACGACGTCTATACCAGCGGCGCCACCGCCGATGCCTGCACGCGCGCATTGCTCAAGGCGGGTGCCGGCAAGGTCACCATCCTGTGCTGGGCGCGCGTCGTCGATATCACGTCCGATTGACAAGCCGCGCGACGCTCTCCACCTCTTTCGGACTATGGCGAAGGTAGAAATCTACACCAAGGCGTGGTGCCCTTATTGTGTGCGCGCGATGAAGTTGCTCGCATCGAAGGGCGTCGAGCCGATCGAATATGATGTCACGATGGGCGGTCCCAAAAAGGCCGAGATGGTCGATCGTTCGGGCGGCCGCATGACGATGCCCCAGATATTCATCGACGGAAAGCATATCGGCGGGTCGGACGATCTCGCCGCGCTAGAGGCGCGGGGAGGGCTCGACCCGCTGCTTGCGGCATGACTCTCGCCGGCAAGATCGCTGTCCTCCAGATGACGAGCGGGATCGATCCCGCCGCCAACCGGGCGACGATGGTCGATGCCGTGGCGGATGCTGCGGCCGGTGGCGCGATGATGCTGTTCACCCCCGAAGTGTCCGGGCTGGTCGACCGCAACCGCGAACGAGCTGCTCCGAACCTGTTCAGCGAGGCGGACGACCCCGTGCTGGCGGCGGTGCGCGCGGCGGCCTCCCATCAGGGTATATGGGTACATATCGGCTCGCTGCTGATCCGCCGCGATGACGGCAAACTGGCCAATCGTGGCTTCGTGATCGACGCGGCGGGCGAGATCCGAGCCCGGTACGATAAGCTTCACATGTTCGATGTCGACCTGCCGACGGGCGAGAGCTGGCGCGAATCCGCTTCCTATACACCGGGCGAGGGTGCCGTGGTGGTGACGACGCCGGTCGGCCGCCTGGGCATGTCGATCTGCTACGATATGCGCTTCCCCGATCTCTATCGCGCGCTGACCAATGCCGGGGCGACGATCCTTGCCATGCCGGCGGCGTTCACGCGGCCGACCGGCGCGGCACACTGGCATGTGCTGTTGCGGGCGCGAGCGATCGAGGGCGCGTGCTTCGTGGTCGCTGCGGCGCAGACCGGCGTGCACGAGGATGGCCGCGCGACCTATGGTCATTCGCTCGTGATCGATCCGTGGGGAGAAGTGTTGCTCGACATGGGAGAAAATCCCGGACTGGGTTTTGCCGAGATCGACCCCGCTCTGCAGGAAGATGTGCGCGCGCGGGTCCCCACGCTCAAGCATCGGCGCGTCATTCCCGAGGTGGTACGGGCATGATCGTATTCGACCTCAAATGCGGCGGCGGTCATGTGTTCGAAGCCTGGTTCGGCTCGTCGTCGGACTATGAGGACCAGCGTACGCGCGGTCTGGTCAGCTGTCCGATGTGCGGCAACAGCGCGGTGGAAAAGGCGGTGATGGCGCCCAATGTCGCTGCCAAGAGCAATCGCCAGGCCGACGTCACGCCCACCGCGGTGAAGGCCGCGATGGCGACCTTGGCCAAGGCGCAGCAACAAGCGCTGGCCAATTCCGAATGGGTCGGCACCGCCTTCGCATCACGTGCCCGGGCGATGCATTCGGGCGAAGAGGGCCATGCGCCGATCCATGGCCAGGCCTCGATCGAGGAGGCCAAGGCGCTGGTCGAGGACGGCGTCCCGGTCGCGCCCTTGCTCTTTCCGGTCGTCCCGCCCGAAGCCTGCAATTGACCCGTTCACCTGCGCTCGGTACCAGACCCGGCGTGGTTCCGTAGCTCAGCTGGACAGAGCGCCACTTTCCTAAAGTGGGCGTCGGGGGTTCGAGTCCCTCCGGGACCACCACCTCACCGTCGCTACGACTGATGCCGCTGCGCCAGGCTCCGCTTCCAGCGCGATCGCAATTCGCCGGGGCGCGCGGGATAGCGTTCGTCGAGAAATTGGGCGGTCACGACACGGTCGGTGCGGAAGGTGCGGAAATCCTCGCGCAATTCGCACCAGGCGGCGATCACTCGTGACTGGTCGAAAAAGCCGACGATGACCGGCCAGATCACGCGATCGCTGACCTGACCGCGTTCGTCGCGATACTCGATGCGGATCTTGCGGCCCTCCCGTATCCAGGTGCGGGCAATCCCCAGGTCGATCGCGTCGGGCGGGGCCTTCGATCGCGGCGGCGTGCCGATGGACGGATCGGCGATGAACGGCCGCAGCCGGTCGGGCACGACCGAGGTTATCTTGGCGATGAGGTCGCGCGCCGCCGCCGCCAGCACGGGATCACCGCGTCCGGCCACCCATTGCGCGCCGAGCACGGCCGCCTCGATCTCGTCGGTTGTCAGCATCAGCGGCGGCATGTCGAACGCGTCGTCGAGGATATAGCCGAAGCCGGCCTCGCCGCGGATCGGAACTCGCTGGCCGATCAGGTCCGCGACGTCGCGATAGACCGTGCGCGGTGAGACTTCGAGCTCCGCCGCGATATCCTGCGCCGTGATCGGGCGCGATGATCGCCGCAGGATCTGGATGATCTGGAACAGACGATCGGCACGGCGCATGGGGGGGGCAACTCCTACTGACAGAATGCTGTCAGTAGGGTCGGCTTACAAGCCTTTTCATCGGGCGCGGCGATGGGCCGCCGCTTCGAGCGAAGGAGCCGCTATCATGATTACTCTCTACCACGCCCCGCAATCGCGGTCGTCGCGCATCATCTGGCTGCTCGAGGAAGTCGGCATGCCTTACGAGATCCGCCCGGTGTCGATCTTCCGGCCGATGACCGGCGAGGGCGCCCCCGATCCCGCCAATCCGCATCCCGACAAGCGCGTGCCGGCGATCGAGCATGATGGCGCGGTAGTCGCCGAATCGGTCGCGATCCTGCAATATCTGACCGATGCATTTCCGGATGCCGGCCTCGGGCCGCGCATCGGGGTGCCGGAGCGGGGCGCTTACCTCACCTGGCTCGCCTGGTACGCGGCCGAGATGGAGCCGGCGATGTTCGCCGCGATGATGGGCGAACTGGTCGGCGCGCCGAACAAGCAGCGCAATTACGATGCGGTCGTCGCCCGGTTGGAGCAGGCGCTGGCGGATGGTCCGTACGTGATGGGCGACGCCTTTTCCGGCGCCGACCTGCTGATCGGCAGCGCGCTGGCGTTCGCCCGTCACGCTTTCCCGCCGAGCGAGATCATCGACGCCTATATCGAACGGTGCCGTGCCCGTCCTGCGGCGGTGCGCGGCGCGGCGCTGGACGAGGCGTCCGGCATTCAGATCGTGACGGCAGCGGAGCCTGTCCCAGCCTGAACGGCTCTCGACAGCAAAAAGGGCGTCGCGCGATCCCCCGCGCGGCGCCCTTTTCGGTTTGAGGTCTGGCTTACGCCTTGACGTGCTTGGAGATGTGCTTGTTCATCTCGAACATCGTGACCTTGTCGGTGCCGAAGACCTTCTTGAGCTTGTCGTCGGCCAGAATCTCGCGCTTGTTGGCGGGGTTCTGCAGATTGTTCTTCTTGATGTGGTCCCACACCTTGCTGATCACCTGGCTGCGCGGCAGCGGCGCCGTCCCCACGATCGCGCCCAGCTCGGGCGACGGGGTGACGGGCGCGTGAATTCCGCCGGTCTTGGGTGCAGTAGCCATTGCATTCCTTCCTGTTCATTTGGCCGGTGTTCCGGCCCCAGACTCGTTACGCCTCATGGAGCGCGCGCCTCTTGTGCGCTGCCTTTTTGCGCTTGTCACGCCTTAGGATAGGGCGTGGACCGACTTTTGACATGTAGATGACATGGCTCCGATCCACGCGGCGCCAATTTGCCCCGGCTCGGCTGGGCGATGAGTGGTGCGGGTGCCGTAATCCGGAGACGCGGCACGGACGGTAGGCGATGCCGTCCGTCGCGGCATCGACGCAGTCGATCCCCGACTGCTCGCGCGCAGTGACGGCACACGGTGGTCGAATAAAGGGTATGCTGAAGGTTGCCCCCGCCGCGCCAGTGATTAGAAGCGGGCGCGACAATCAGGGAGCCGATACGATGAAGACCCGCGCCGCCGTCGCGTTCGAAGCGAAGAAACCGCTGGAGATCGTCGAGGTCGACCTGGAAGGCCCCAAAGCGGGCGAAGTATTGGTCGAGATCATGGCGACGGGCATCTGCCACACCGACGCATACACGCTAGATGGTCTTGATTCTGAAGGAATTTTTCCGTCGATCCTCGGTCACGAAGGCGCCGGTATCGTGCGCGAGGTCGGTCCGGGCGTGACCAGCGTGAAGCCCGGCGACCACGTCATTCCGCTCTACACGCCCGAATGCCGGCAGTGCAAAAGCTGCCTGTCGGGCAAGACCAATCTGTGCACCGCGATCCGCGCGACCCAGGGCAAAGGCTTGATGCCCGACGGCACGACGCGGTTTTCGTATAAGGGGCAGCCAATCTTTCATTATATGGGCTGTTCTACTTTTTCGAACTTCACCGTCCTGCCAGAGATCGCGGTGGCGAAGATTCGCGAGGACGCGCCGTTCCAGACGAGCTGCTATATCGGCTGCGGTGTGACCACCGGCGTGGGTGCCGTGGTGAAGACCGCCAAGGTCCAGGCCGGCGACAATGTAATCGTGTTCGGATTGGGTGGAATCGGCCTCAACGTCATTCAGGGCGCCAAAATGGTCGGCGCGGACAAGATCATCGGCGTCGACGTCAATGATTCGAAGGAGGAATGGGGCCGGCGATTCGGCATGACCGACTTCGTCAATCCGAAGAAAGTGGAGGGGGATCTGGTCGCGCACCTGGTCGCGATGACCGATGGCGGCGCCGATTATACGTTCGACGCGACCGGCAATACCGACGTCATGCGCATCGCGCTCGAGGCGTGCCATCGCGGCTGGGGCACCAGCATCATCATTGGTGTAGCCGAGGCCGGAAAGGAAATCTCGACGCGCCCGTTCCAGCTCGTCACCGGGCGCAACTGGCGTGGCACCGCGTTCGGCGGCGCCAAGGGCCGCACCGACGTGCCCAAGATCGTCGACTGGTACATGCAGGGCAAGATCGCGATCGATCCGATGATCACCCACGTGCTCAAGCTCGACGAGATCAACAAGGGGTTCGACCTGATGCATGCGGGCGAGAGCATCCGCAGCGTCGTGGTCTTCTAAAAATCACATTCATCCGGGGAGGAAAAAGCCATGTTTTCGCACATGATGGTCGGCAGCAACGACCTCGGCCGATCGAAGAAATTCTACGACGCGCTGTTCGGCGCGATCGGCGGGAAGCCGGCGATGGTCGATCCCAAAGGGCGGCTGATGTATCTGCACAATGGCGGCATCTTCATGGTCACCGCGCCGATCGACGGCCAGCCCGCATGCCACGCCAATGGCGGTACGATCGGCTTCGCGATGGAGACGCCCGAACAGGCCGATGCGTGGCACGCGGCGGGTGTCGCCAATGGCGGCACCGCGATCGAGGAGGATCCGGGCGTGCGCGAGGGGAGCGGCATGAAGCTGTATCTTGCCTATCTGCGCGACCCCGACGGGAACAAGCTCTGCGGTCTTCACCGGCTCGGATGATCGCGTGGCGCTGACCGTCAAATCGACCAATCGCGCCTTCGGTGGCGTCCAGGGCGTGTACGAGCACGCCTCGCCCGCAACCGGTACGCCGATGACCTTTTCGGTGTTCGTGCCGGACCATGAAGCGGGCACGCGGTTGCCGGTCCTCTGGTATCTGTCGGGCCTGACCTGCACGCATGCCAATGTCACCGAAAAGGGCGAGTATCGCCGGGCCTGCGCCGAGCACGGAGTGATCTTCATCGCGCCCGACACCAGTCCGCGTGGCGATGACGTGCCCGACGACGAAGCCTATGATTTCGGCAAGGGCGCGGGTTTCTATGTCGACGCGACCCAGGCGCCGTGGTCGACCAATTTCCGGATGCGCTCCTATATCGAGGACGAACTGCCCGCGCTGATCGCGGCCGAGTTCGCCGCGGCCGATATGACGCGGCAAGGCATCACCGGGCACTCTATGGGCGGGCACGGCGCGCTGACGATCGCGCTGCGCAATGCAGGGCGTTTTCGCAGCGTGTCGGCCTTTTCCCCAATCGTGTCGCCGCTGCATTGCCCTTGGGGCGAGAAGGCTTTGTCGGGGTATCTCGGCGAGGATCGCGCCGATTGGCGGCCCTATGACGCCTGCGCTCTGATCGACGACGGCGCGCGGGTGGCCGAGATCCTGGTCGATCAAGGCGACGCCGACGCTTTCCTCGCCGACCAGCTCAAGTCGGAACTGCTCGCCGATGTGTGCCACCGTGCGGGGATCGACCTCACGCTGCGGATGCAGCCGGGCTATGATCACAGCTACTATTTCATCTCGACCTTCATGGCCGATCACATCGCCTGGCACGCGACCCGGCTGGGCTAGGGTCCGTACTCAACTACCACGAGGTCGTGACGGAGCCGATTTTGGTGTCCGGCTAGGAGCAAGGAGGGAGCGATGCTGAAAGCATCGTGACCGACGCGCGACGACGTCCGGACGCCAAAATCGGCCCGCCGCTGTGCGGTTGCCCGCAGGAGCCCGCCGGGCTTCGTCGCTTGCTGGCGCGTAGGGACTGCGCCGCGCTCCTCGTCGGCGGGCTCATGCGAGCAATTACGATCCTCGTGGTAGTTGAGTACGGACCCTAAGCCTTTCCGGCGAAGCAGAGCAAATTGCCGTCGAGATCGGCGACGATGAAGGTTCGCGCTCCCCAAGGTTCGGTGCGCAGTGGCTGGTGGAATGACGCGCCGGCCTGTTGAAATTCCAGGAAAAGCGACTTGGCATCGTCGACCGTCAGCGTCGCCGACAGCGCGTCCGCTTCCTCTGCGCGAAAGCCGATCGGACCGTCGGATGCGCGTAAGTTGAGCCGCGCGCCGCCACGGGCGACCTGCGCGTAGAAAACCGGCTCCCCGTAGCTGAAGGCGAGCGAGAAGCCGAGGCGATTGGTGTAATAGGCGATCGCCGCCGCCATGTCGGTGACGAACAGTTGCGGCTCGGCAGTGAGGATGCTCGCAGTGGCAGAGGGCGAGGAGGTGTCGGTCATCGGTTCGTGTTCCTTGAGCAGCGCCGGCCAGCTCTCGAACCCCGCCTTTCGCGCGACCAGTTCCTGGGCATCGGCGAGCCTGAAGCCGGCGCGCAGGATGTCGTGGTCGGAGAAGGTGGCGAAACGGGGCAGCATCTCGCGGATGATCGCCGCGACGGGATGATATCCCTCGCGGTGCCAGCGCAGGTGGAGCTTCGCCTGCTTCCTGAAATGGTCGATCCTGGGCATGGGCGCAATTGGTTGACGTCAATCGCAGGCGGGCAATGCCCCTCCGGCCGGATGCCGATGCGCCCTGCAGCAACGTCGCCGATTTAGAATCGGCGTGGGATGACGGTCAAGAAAAAGGCTCCGCAGGCAAGCCCGCGGAGCCATTATTCGAATAGTCCGAACCGCCAGCGGGAGCAGCGTTGCCGCTCCCGTGGTCCATACGTCAGAACTTGAAGCCGGCGGCGAGGCCGTAGCGGCGCGGTTCGAGCGTGAACGCGTTGGTGAACAGGCCCGACGACTGGTCGGTCACATAGAGACCGGTGATCGCGTTGTTGTTGGCCAGGTTCTGGATGAACGCGCGGACATAGAATTTGTCGCTGGGCCCGTTCAGCTGGACCTGGGCGTTGATCACTTCATAGCCCTGGATCCGGTTCACGTTGTTGTTGAAGATGCTGCCATAATAGCCGCCGGTATAGGCCAGGTCGGCGCGCGGGACGATCGTCCAGTCACCACCCAGATGCCCGGTCCACTGAATGCCCGCCGAGAACTTGTAGTGCGGCGATTGCGGCAGTTCGTTGCCCTTGATGTTCACGGCTACGCCCGAGGGAAGTACGGTTACCGCTGGCGACGCTGCAGAGGCGGCCAGCAAAATATCGCAAACGCTGAACGCACCAGTCGTGTTGGTGCCCGGGATCGGTGTGGTGCCCTGGAAGTTGCCCGGTTGAGCCGGGATGCCCTGCGCCGCAAACGCTCCGCCATTGATTCCCGCGTTCACGTTATTCACGAAGCCATTCGAAATCGCCGCGTTGCCCGAATTCGATATCACAGCGCAGTTCGAGCCGTTGGTCACGTCCTTGATGATAACGGCGTCAGAGCGGCCGCCCGACGGATCCTGCGGGTTGGCTAGGAACTTGTCGGTGGCTACCTTGGTATGCAGATAGCTCGCCGACAGGTTGATCAGCACCGAATCGCTCGGCTTGATGATCGCTTCCGCCTCGGCGCCGTAGATGTCGGCATCGACATTGTCGTTGACCGAGGTGCGGGCGACGATGCGGCTCAGCTGCAGCTGCTTATACTGGTAATAGAAAGCCGTGAGGTTGAGGCGCAGCGTGCCGCCCAGGAAGGTGTTCTTCGAACCGATTTCGAAGGCGTTGACCGTTTCCGGGCCGAAGGTCAGCGGGACGCTGAACCCGGCGGCCAGCGATGGGTTGATGCCGCCCGACTTATAGCCGCGCGAATAGGAGAAATAGAGCAGGTTGCGCGAGGTGATCTGCCAGTCGAGCACCGCGCGGCCGGTCAGGCGCCCGAAGCTGACATTGTTGATCGCCAGCGGCTGGTTGCCGGCGCGTACGGGATCGGCGTCATAGCAGGAGAAACCCGGTGACGAGTAGGCGTTGGCGGCGCCCACCGGGACCGCGCAGTTCAGCAGGTTGGTGCGCGACTGATAGTCTTTCTCGTCATGATTGTAGCGCAGACCGGCAGTCAGCTTCAGGTTGTTGCTGAAGTTGAAATAGCCCTCACCGAAGAAACCGTAGCTCTTCAGATGGTAGAATTCGGAGTCGTTGCGGTAGAACGGCGTGCCGAGCACGTTGCCGGTACCGCCGCCAAGCAGGCCCGCCGCGTAATCCAGCGCGAACGAGTTTACGTAATAGCTGTTGTCGGTGACCTTATAGTCGAGATAGCCGGCGCCGAGCAGGAAGTTGAACGGACCGTCCAGCTTCGACGAGATGATGCCTTCACCGAACCACTGCTTGCCGCTCGCGTTGGAACGGTCGAAGTCGAGGCTGGTGGGGGCGCAGATCTTGTGGCCGCTATAGACGCCGGTACCGGTCGGCTCCGCCAGCGACTGGCACAGGGTCGAGGTGTTGCCGTTAGGCAGCAAGATGTTGCGGATCGCGAGATAGCCCGGTCCGAGCAGGCCTGCGCCGGCCACCGCGTTGAACGCGTTCAGACCCGGGTTCGTCGCATAGGACCGCTCGATGCCGATATTATAGTCGACCGTCGAGTCGGTGGTGCCCTCGGTATATCCACCGTCGAGCTTGAAGAGGACCTTGCCGAAATCCTGGCTGAAATTGACCAGGACCTGCTTTTCGTTGGTCTTGAAGCGCGGCAGCGAGTCGATGTTGACGGTGCGCATGTCGGCCGGGTTGGTGTAACCGGTATAGCTGTCGCCGTCGCTCGCATAGACGCTGCCGAGCGCGAACGGCGCAAGCGGCGCCGTCGACGTGCGCAACCGCAGGAATTGGCTGGACGTCAGCACTGATGCCAGGGTGGCGTCGCCATTGACCTGCTCGAACGCGAGGCGGTCGGGCAAGCAGCCCAATACGCCGGTCGGGTCGCGATGGCAGAGCTGCTTCTGAACGCGCGAGCGATCGTCGTCTTCCTTAAAATAATGGCCGACGATGTCGAGCGTGGTGTTCGCGGTCGGCTGGAAGCGCAGCGACACGCGGACGTCGTATTGGTTGCGTCCGTCGATATTCGAGTTGGTCGACAGGTTCTTGGTGTAGCCGTCACGGTTCAGATAATAGCCCGCGACGCGCACGCCGAAGATGTCGCCCAACGGGATGTTGAGCATGCCTTTGACGCGGACGCTGTTGTAATTGCCATATTCGACGTCGCCCGACGCATGGATGCCCGACAAATCCGGCTTGGCGGTGATGAAGTTGATCACGCCGCCGGTCGCGTTGCGGCCGAACAGCGTGCCCTGCGGGCCGCGCAGCACTTCGATGCGCTCCATGTCGAAATATTCGTTCTGGAAGATCGGCGAACCGAGTACCGGCACGTCGTTGACGTGGATCGCAGTCGCCGCGTCGCAAGTGACGCCAACGCAGAGGTCGCCGATGCCGCGAATGTTGAACGACGAGGACGAGGTGAAGTTGCTCTTGGTGAAGGTGATGTTCGGCAGCGTCAGCTGAAGATCGCTGGTGGTGTTGATCTGCTGAGCCTTCAGCGCCTCCGAGCTGAACGCCGAGACCGCGATCGGCACGGTCTGGAGGGTTTCGGACTGACGTTGCGCGGTGATGACGATGTCGCCGATCTGATCCTGATCGTCGGCCTGCGGTGCCGGTGCTGGCGCCGCGGCTGCGGGGGCCGGCGTCTCCTGAGCCATGGCGGGCGTGGCTGCGATCAGCGCGATAGCCGACGCGGCGAGCAGTTCGAACTTCCTCATGATACATCCCCTCATGCGATCGCCCCGATCTTTGTGCCGGTTGGCGTGGTTTTCCGAATTAGTGGACGGAGCCTAGGTAGCTTGGTCTTGCGGCGTCAATGGGCTTAAGGCACGAAAATGGCGGGTTTCGCCGTCTGTTGCTTAAAAGAAACAGTATGGACCATACCCGGATCTCTATTTTGTGGCCCTGACGTAACGTCACGCAGGTTTGAAAGGCCGGATCGACAGCGATGAAAGACCATGACGACGATTTGAATGATGGCGATCTGGTGGCGCCCGCGCCCAAGATTCCGGTCCCCGACGAGGTCGCCGAGGCCGTGCGTACGCTGATTCGCTGGGCGGGCGACAAACCCGATCGCGAAGGGCTGCTCGATACGCCATTGCGCGTGGCGAGGGCGTGGAAGGAATATTGCGCGGGGTATCTGGACGATCCGGCCGTTCACCTGAAGCGCGTGTTCGAGGAAGTGGGTGGCTATGACGACATCGTCTTGCTGCGCGACATTCCTTTCCAGTCGCATTGCGAACACCATATGGCGCCGATCATCGGCAAGGCGCACATCGCCTATCTGCCGAAGGACCGCGTGGTCGGGATTTCCAAGCTGGCGCGCGTGCTCCATGGCTTCGCGCGGCGGCTCCAAGTGCAGGAGCGGCTGACCGCTGAGGTCGCCGACTGCATCTGGGACAATCTGAAACCCCAGGGTGTCGCCGTCGTGATCGAGGCGACCCATGCCTGCATGACGGCACGCGGCGTCCGCACGCCCGGCGTGTCGATGGTCACCAGCCGCATGATGGGCGTGTTCCGCGACGACGAACGCAGCCGGCGTGAGGTCCTGGCGCTGATGGACATGCAAGGCCGCGCATGACCCGCCCGCGTACGGTCCTTGTCACCGGCGGATCGCGGCGGATCGGCGCGGCGATCGTCCGCGCGCTGGCCGGGGCGGGGCATCGCGTGGTGATCCATCACCACCATCCGCACGATGAGGATGCAGCGTCGCTGGCGCAGGAGCTCGATCCGTCGGGCGATCGCGTCGCCACAGTGGTCGGCGACCTTGCCGCGCCCGATGCCGCCTCGGTGATCCTGCGCGCGGCGCGTAACGCGATGGACGGTCCGGTCGACGGTCTGGTCAATTGCGCGTCCGTCTTCGAGTTCGACCGGCCGCCGCACTTCGACCCCGCCTTGCTCGCCCGGCTGACGGCGGTGAACCTCGCCGCGCCCACGGCGCTCGCTTGTGCGCTCGCCGAACAGGATGGGTTGGAAGACGGCTCCGTGGTCAACCTGCTCGACCAGAAGGTCGCCAATCTCAATCCCGATTTCTTCAGCTACACGCTGACCAAGATCGCACTGGAAGGCGCGACGACGATGCTTGCCCAGGCGCTGGCGCCGCGTGTGCGGGTCAATGCCGTCTCGCCGGGGCTGACCTTGCCGAGCGGCGATCAGAGCGAGGCGGAATTCGAGAGCGTCGCGGGCGAGAATTTGTTGCGCCGTCCGGTGCCGATCGAAGAGATTGCGCGCGCCGTCGACTATCTGCTCACCACGCCGGCGGTGACGGGGCACAATCTGTTCCTGGATAATGGCCAACGGTTCCTCAAGCGGCAGGGAGACGTGATGTTCTCGACCCCCGGACGCCGCGATGGCTGAGGCGACCTACACGATCCACCTCGACGGGCTCGAGGTGCGGATGGGGCTCGGCATCCACGAAGCAGAGCTGGCCGGGCCTCAGCGCGTGCTGGTGTCGGTGGCGATGACCTGCGCCTATCGGGAGGTACCCGAAGACCGGATCGAGGAGGTGGTCGATTACGACCATATCCGCGAAGGCGTGCTGGCGATTGCCTCCAGCGGGCACGTGATGCTGCAGGAAGTGCTCTGCGAGCGCATCGCGACGCTCTGCTTTGCCGATCCGCGGGTGGTCGCGGTGACGGTGCGGTCGACCAAGCCGGACATCTATCCGGACGCGCGGATCGGGTGCGAGATCACGCGCCGGCGCGAACAGGGCTCGCCGTGATCATGAACGGAAATTCAGCAGGGAGGAAGATATGACGCTGTCGCTCTATTCCGCCGTCGTTCCCAATTATGTGCAGATTCTTGGAGCGGTGCGTGGGCTGCTCGACAAGGCGGAGGCGCATTGCGCCGAGACCGGCTGCGATCCGGACGACCTGCACAACGCGCGGCTTGCCGACGACATGCTGCCCTTTGGCTATCAGGTGAAATCGTGCTCGGCGCATTCGATCGGGGCGATCGAGGGCGTTCGCGCCGGGGTCTTCTCGCCCGACATGAACCCGTGGCCGAAGAGTTTCGATGGACTGCGCGAGGCGATCGGTCACGCGCTCGCCGCGGTCGAGGCGCTCGATCCCGACGAGATCAACGACTTTGTCGGGCGCGATATGCGGTTCGTGATGGGCGAGAGGACGATGCCCTTCACGGCCGAAGACTTCCTGCTCTCCTTCTCCCAGCCCAATTTCTATTTCCACGCGACGACCGCCTACGACATCCTGCGGTGGAAGGGCGTCAAGCTGGGCAAGCGCGATTTCATGGGCCGCCCGCGCATGAAGGTGTGATCTTTCGGTGACCACCTCCCGGCGGCGAGAGCAGCCCGGCATTTGTCCGCTGATCAGTTACAAGATGAACCGGATATATGGAGAGTGGGCGAGATGAAGCGGGTCATTCTTGGAGCGCTGGCAATATCGCTCGCCGTTCCCGCAATCCCTTATGGCGGAATGCCGGTGGCGCGCACCGGGATTGAAGGATCGTGGCAGACCGCTTGCCTGCCGGTCGGCAAGAACGGGCGACACGGTTTCGTCACCCGGCTCGAGATCGGGCACGGCCGGATCACCGCGTCGTCGCAAGTCTATGCTCACAGCAATTGCGACACGCCGACCGTCAGGACGGACTATCGCGGCGCCATGACGAAAGTGACGCCCGGCGCCGGCGGTGCGACCGATTTCGATCACACGGTCGAGGCGATCACGACGACTCCCGATGATCCCGAGGTCGTGACGATCTATAATGCCGGCAATCCCGGTTCGGGCTGCGGGTTCGGTGGCGGCTGGCAACTCGGCGTCGCGCGGCCGGTCGAGGGCCGGACCTGCGCACCGTGGACGTTCCCGGCAATCGGTACGAATCTCTACGAACGTGGCTGGGTGTCCGGCGACGAATTGCGCATCGGCAGCTTCCCGATGGTTTGGGACAACACCACGCCCGATAAGCGCCCGAAGACGCCCGGCCTGTTGGTCTTCCGCCGCGTGGCCAAGTAAACATAGATGCGCATTGCAAAAGATCTTGGCGACGTGAGGCGCAGTGGATGCCGGGACGGGCCCGGCATTACGAATTGAGCGTCACCCTGCGCGGTTGGCGGCGCTCAACACGGCTCTGACGCTCGCAGTCGCAACGTCCTCGTCGATCCCGACGCCCCAGACTGTGCCACCGTCCGCCGCGCGGCATTCGACATAGGCGGCCGCCTGGACGTCGCTGCCATGGCCGATCGCATGCTCGACATAATCCAGCACGTCGAGTTCGATCCCGAATCCGTCGCGGATCCCGGCGACCACGCTCGAGATCAGGCCGTTGCCGCGCCCGCTCACCGACTTGACGCTGCCCGTCTCGGCGATGCTGCCGGCGAAGATGCGTTCGCCATTGGGCGCGCGCGTTTCGTCATAGGCCTGGAGCTGAAGGCGCTCGCCACCATAGGGCAGGTAGGTACGCTGAAAGAGCTGCCAGATATCGTCGGCATCCAGCTCGCGGCTGGTCTGGTCGGCCAAGGCCTGGACGTGCCTGGAGAAATCGGCCTGCAGGCGCTTGGGCAGCTTCAGCCCCTTGTCCTGCTCCAGGATCCAGGCGACGCCGCCCTTGCCCGATTGCGAATTGACCCGGATCACCGCTTCGTAGCTGCGGCCGAGATCGGCCGGGTCGATCGGCAGATAGGGCACTTCCCAATAATCGTCGTTCTGGCGTTCGCGCGCGGAGAACCCCTTCTTGATCGCGTCCTGATGCGAGCCGGAGAAGGACGTATAGACCAGTTCGCCGGCATAAGCGTGGCGCGGATGCACCGGCAGGTTGGTGCAATAGGTCACCGTGTTGATGATCTGATCGATGTCGGAAAGGTCGAGCTTCGGGTCGACACCCTGCGTGTACATATTGAGCGCGACCGTCACCAGGTCGCAATTGCCGGTCCGCTCGCCATTGCCCAGCAGGCAGCCTTCGACGCGGTCGGCACCGGCCATCAGGCCCAGCTCCGCCGCCGCGACACCCGTGCCGCGGTCGTTATGCGTGTGCAGGCTGATGATCACGCTGTCGCGGTTGGGGATATTGCGGCCGAACAATTCGATCTGGTCGGCATAGACGTTCGGCGTCGCGCATTCGACCGTCGCCGGCAGGTTGAAGATGATCGGCTTGTCGGGCGTCGGCTGGAGTATTTCCATCACCGCGGCGCAGACCTCGACCGAGAAGTCGACTTCGGCGGTCGAAAAGGTTTCCGGGCTGTATTCGAACCGCCAATCGGTCCCCGGCCGTGCGGCGGCGCAATCGCGCAGCATCTTGGCGCCATCGATCGCGATCGCCTTGATCTCGTCCTTTGTCATGCCGAACACGATCTTGCGCCAGGCCGGCGAGACCGCATTGTACAGGTGCACGATGGCGGTGGGCGCGCCGACCAGGCTGTCGAAGGTGGTCTCGATCAGGTCGCGGCGCGCCTGGGTCAGCACCTGGAGCGTGACGTCGTCGGGTACCCGACCCGATAGCACCAGATCCCGGATATAGTCGAAATCGGTCGCGCCGCTGGCGGGGAACCCGACCTCGATCTCCTTGATCCCGGTCTTGACGATCAGGTCGAAGAAGCGGGTCTTCTTCTCGGCGTCCATCGGATCGATCAGCGCCTGGTTGCCGTCGCGCATGTCGGTCGACAGCCAGATCGGCGCCTTGGTGATCGTCCGCGACGGCCATTGCCGGTCGGGCAGGTTGATGGGAGGAAACGGGCGGTATTTGGTCGATGGGTCGCGCAACATGGCTATGGCTCTTCTCGTCGTCAGGAGCGGCGGGAGGGTCAGGCCCTTAGGCGCGGTGCGCGCCGTCGCCGGCACGCGGGATGAAGTACGCGCCTAAGGGCGCGTAAGTCGAAGCAGGGTAAGGCCGAGTCCGATCGTCATCTCGCCATCAGCCCTAGCCGCTGACGGTTAACAAAGTCCAGCCCGAAAGACTGATCCACGGCAACGTCATGCCGAGCGCATTGTGGCAGTATCACTTTCCTGTAAGGAGTATTGTATGCGTCAGATCGTCTATCGTAGCACCACAACCGCCGATAGCGGCCGCGCCGCGGACGATATTCCCGGCATCCTGCGGCAGGCGGTGGCGCGCAACGGGATCGATGGCATCACCGGGTTGCTCTACACCCAGGAAAGCGAGTTTCTGCAGGCGATCGAGGGCCCGGTCGACAGTATGTCGGACCTGCTTGCGCGGCTCCATGGCGATGATCGCCACCGCAAGATCGAGATTCTGGTCGATCGTCCGATCGAGCGGCGCGAGTTCGGGGACTGGACGATGATCTATCGCGACCGCCGAGAATCGATCGACGCGTTCGACGACCGCTTGCGCGTCCTGCTCTCGGGCGTTTCGGACGATACCGTGCGGCACTTCCGGGCGCTGCAACCAGCCTAATCCCCGAACAGCGTGTCGAACGGGCTTTTTGGCAGGCACCAGAGGAACGCGACCAGCGCCGCGGCGCCGATGCCGAGCCATGGGGACAGGAAAGTCAGGGCCGCTCCGACCAGATAGATCAAGACCGCGGCAATACCCTTGCGGGAAGTCTGGCGATGATAGGTATCGGCGCTCGTGCCTTGAACGCCGGTGCGCCGGATTTCGCCCTGTAACGGCACGTAGAACACCCCGGGCAAGACCATCGAGGCGAGGTAGACCAATGTCGCGTCGCGGCTGAAATGCTGTTCGCCGAGATAGGCAGCGGTGAACGGGATAAGCGACAATGTGAACAGCAGGCCGAGGTTCAGCCAGATCAGCAGGTTGGTCACCCGCGTCGCATGGCTGAACAAGCGGTGGTGGTTCGCCCAATAGATGCCGACATAGGCGAAGCTCAGCACATAAGCGAGGAAGACCGGCCAGAGGTGAACCAACTTGTCGAGACCCGGCAATTCGGGTGCGTGCAATTCGAGCACCATGATGGTGACGATGATTGCCAGCACCCCGTCCGAAAAAGCCTCGACACGCCCGATCCCCGGCCTGCCTTCCCCAACTTCGCTCATTCCGCCTCCGACCCCGCGTTGATGACGGGGTCGGGTTTAGACGAAATCAGCGGCGCGTCAGTTCTTTTCCTTGTCGACCAGCTTGTTGGCGCCGATCCACGGCATCATCGCGCGCAGCTCGCTGCCGATCTTTTCGATCGGATGCGCGGCTGCCGCCTTGCGCGCCGCCTTGAGCTCGGGCTGGCCGGCGCGATTGTCGAGGACGAAGTTCTTGACGAAACGGCCCGACTGGATGTCGGCGAGCACGCGCTTCATCTCGGCCTTGGTCTCGTCCGTGATGATGCGCGGGCCGGTGGTGATGTCGCCATATTCGGCGGTATTCGAGATCGAGTAGCGCATGTTGGCGATGCCGCCTTCATAGAGCAGGTCGACGATCAGCTTGGTCTCGTGAAGGCATTCGAAATAGGCCATTTCGGGGGCGTAGCCGGCTTCCACCAGCGTCTCGAACCCGGCCTGGATCAGATGGGTGATGCCGCCGCACAGCACGGCCTGCTCGCCGAACAAGTCGGTCTCGCATTCTTCCTTGAAGTTGGTTTCGATGATGCCCGACCGGCCGCCGCCGACGCCCGAAGCGTAAGCGAGCGCGATGTCATGCGCGTTGCCGCTGGCATCCTGATGGATCGCGATCAGGCAGGGAACGCCGCCGCCGCGGACATATTCGCTGCGGACGGTGTGACCGGGGCCCTTGGGCGCGATCATGATCACGTCGATGTCCGACGGCGCTTCGATCAGGCCGAAATGGACGTTGAGGCCGTGGGCAAAGGCGATCGCCGAGCCCGGGCGCATATTGCCCTTGAGGTCGTTCTCCCAGATCGCGGCCTGATGCTCGTCGGGCGCGAGGATCATCAGGATATCGGCCCATTTCGCCGCGTCCTTGTTCGACAGGACCTTGAACCCGGCGCCTTCCGCCTTCTTCGCGGTGGCCGAGCCTTCGCGCAACGCGATCGCCACGTCCTTGACGCCGCTGTCGCGCAAATTCTGGGCATGGGCATGGCCCTGCGAGCCATAGCCGACGATGGCGATCTTCTTGTCGGTGATCAGGTTCAGATCGGCGTCGCGATCGTAATAGACACGCATTTGATGGCTCCTTTTGATTTCTGCTCCTCTACCATTGGGAGAGGATACGAAGACTTGCCGGCTTGCCGGCTAGTCGAAGTTGGTGAGGGCAGGGGCGCGTTGCTGCCCTCACCCTTCCGCGCCTTCGGCGCTCCCTCCCTCTCCCAACGGGAGAGGGAAATTCTACGCCGCGTCCTTCCCCCGCGAAATGGCGACGATGCCCGTGCGCGCGACCTCGATCAGGCCGACCTCGTTCATCAGTTCGACGAACTTGTCGATCTTCTCGGTGCCGCCGGTTACCTCGAACACGAAGCTCGATATCGTCGCGTCGACCACGCGTGCGCGATACACTTCGGCCAGGCGCAGCGCCTCGATCCGCGCTTCGCCGGTGCCGCGCACCTTGATCAGCGCCAGCTCGCGCTCGACATGCGCGCCCTCGGTGGTGAGGTCGCGGACCTTGTGCACGGGCACCAGCCGGTCGAGCTGCGAGACGATCTGTTCGAGGACATGGCTGCTCGCCGAGGTCACGATGGTGATCCGGCTGACCTGCTTGTCCTCGGTGATCTCGCTCACCGTCAGGCTCTCGATATTATAGCCCCGCGCGGTGAACAGGCCGGCGATACGCGCCAGGATGCCCGGCTCGTTGTCGACGATCACCGCGAGCGTGTGACGCTCGGCTTTTTCTTCCTTGATGTGCATGACCTTAAATTCCCCTCCCGTTTACGGGAGGGGCTAGGGGAGGGCGTGTCCCCCACCGATGGCCGTCGTAAGACAGGCCCTCCCCCGACCCCTCCCGCAAGCGGGAGGGGAGCTTTTTCGCGATCCCGACCATCAAACCAGCGCTTTCGCTTCGTCGTCGAGCGTGCCCGCAACCTTATCCGTCTGCAGGATCATCTCTACGTGCGACGCGCCCGACGGGATCATCGGGAAGCAATTCGCCAGCTTGGCGACGCGGCAGTCGACGATCACCGGGCCGTCATGCGCGATCATGTCGGCGATGCCGCCGTCGAGCTGCGACATCTCCTCGATCAAAATGCCCTTCCAGCCATAGGCTTCGCCGAGCTTCACGAAATCGGGCAGACTGTCCGAATAGCTCTCCGAATAGCGGCTTTCATAGGTCAGCTCCTGCCACTGGCGGACCATGCCCATATATTCGTTGTTAAGGATGAAGATCTTAACCGGCAGGCGATATTGCGTCGCCGTCGCCAGTTCCTGGATGTTCATCTGGATCGACGCTTCGCCGGCAATGTCGATGACCAGCGATTTGGGATTGCCGAGCTGCGCGCCGATCGCGGCGGGCAGGCCATAACCCATCGTGCCGAGCCCGCCCGATGTCAGCCATTTGTTCGGCGCTTCGAAATCGAAATGCTGCGCCGCCCACATCTGGTGCTGGCCGACCTCGGTGGTGATGATCGGCGCCTGATCCTTGGTCGCTTCCCACAGGGCGCGGATCGCGCGCTGGGGCATGATCTCCTTGCCGTTGCCCTCGGGGAAATCGAGGCTCCTGACCGCGCGCCAGCCTTCGATCCGGCGCCACCACTCGCTGGTGTCCGGCTTGGGATGCTGGCGCGCTTTCCACACGCGGACCATGTCCTCGAGCACATGACCGACATCGGCGACGATGCCGAGGTCGATGCGCACGGTCTTGTTGATGCTCGATCGGTCGATATCGACATGGACCTTGCGCGCATTGGGCGCGAAGGCGTCGAGCCGCCCGGTGACGCGGTCGTCGAACCGCGATCCCAGTGCGAGGATCAGGTCTGCCTGGTTCATTGCCCAGTTCGCTTCATAGGTCCCGTGCATGCCGAGCATGCCGAGCCATTGCGAGCTGGACGCAGGAAAGGCGCCCAGGCCCATCAAGGTCGACGTGACCGGCGCGCCGGTGATCCGTGCCAGTTCGCGCAGTAATTGCGACGCGCCGGGGCCCGAATTGATGATGCCACCGCCGGTATAAAGGATCGGGCGCTCCGCCGCCGCCAGCATGTCGACGAGCTGCTCGATCACTGCCGGATCGGCCTTCATCTGCGGGCGATAGGTCTTGTGCTGGATCGGACCGGGTTTGGTATATTTGGCGGTCGCGACCTGGACGTCCTTGGGAATGTCGATGACGACCGGCCCCGGACGACCCGACGTGGCGATATGGAACGCCTCATGGACCGTCGCGCCCAGCCGGGCCGGATCCTTCACCAGGTAATTGTGCTTGGTGCAGTGCCGGGTGATGCCGACCGTATCGGCTTCCTGGAAAGCATCCGAGCCGATCAGGTGCGTCGCCACCTGGCCGGTGATGACGACCATCGGGATCGAATCCATCAGCGCATCGGTGATGCCGGTGACCGCATTGGTCGCGCCGGGGCCCGAGGTGACCAGCACCACGCCGGGCTTGCCGGTCGAGCGCGCATAGCCCTCCGCCGCGTGCGTCGCGGCCTGTTCGTGCCGGACCAGGATATGCCGCAGCCGCTTCTGCTTGAAGATCGCGTCGTATATCGGGAGCACCGCGCCGCCGGGATAGCCGAACACGACTTCCACGCCGAGATCGCACAGCGCCTCGACCAGGATATCGGCTCCACTTTTTTCGGCCACGACAATGTCCTCCTTCTTCGCATACGCAACATGATTGCAGACGGGCGGCTCTACGTGCATGAAAACTACGCGTCAACCTTCAATGATGTATTCTTATTGCTATTTCATCATAAATCTTGAAACTATCTGTCTCGCCCGTTCGAATCCAGCCCTCGGGGGGCTGGTTGCGGAACCAGGTATATTGCCGTTTGGCATATTGGCGGGTGGCGAGGCTGGCGCGTTCGATCGCGTCGGCCAGCGTGATCTCTCCGAGCACGGCGGCTGCGAGTTCGGGCATGCCGATGGCGCGACGGACCGGGGCGTCGAGCGGCACGTCCTCGCGGGCGATCAGCGTCGCCACTTCCTCCATGGCGCCGGCATCGACCATCGCGGCAAAGCGGCGATCGATCCGCGCGTTGAGCCAGTCGCGCGCTGGCAGCAGGATTGTCGCAACCAGGTCGATGCGCTCGCCGATTCCGCCGACCCGCTCGCGCCGCCAGTCGGCGATCGGGCGTCCGGTCGAGCGGACGACTTCCAGCGCGCGGCAGATGCGCGTGGTGTCGGCCGGGTTGAGCCTTGCCGCTTCCGCCCGGTCGACAATGGTAAGTGCCGCATAGGCATCGGGGAGGTTCATCGCGCGCACCTCGGCGCGGATCGCGGGATCGATCTCGGGCACCGGGGCGATCCCGTCGATCAGTGTGCGGAGATAGAGGCCGGTGCCGCCGACGAGGATCGGCAAGCTGCCGGCGGCCAACGCGCGATCGATCTCGACTCGCGCTTCGGCTGCCCAGCGCGCGGCGGAATAGCCGGTATCGGCGGCATCGACATGGCCGAACAGGCGATGCGGCGCGCGCGCTTCTTCCTCGGCCGAGGGGCGGGCTGTAACGGCGCGGAGGTCGCGATAGACTTGCGCGCTGTCGGCGTTGATGATCGTGCCGCCAAGCCGTTCCGCCAATTGCAGCGCGAGCGCCGACTTCCCGCTGGCGGTCGGGCCGGCGATCAACGCGACTTTCGGCAGGCTTGCCATTCCTAGGCCCGTTCGCTTCGAACCAAGTCGACGACTGTCACCCAACAATCAAACGTATCTCGACTTCGCGCAACACGAACGGGTAGGGCGGCGGCTTCAAGGAGACCCGGCTTGTTCATCGCGACCCTGATAGCTCCCGATCTGCCCCAGGGCGAGGTCACTGCCGCGCGCGACCGGCTCGATGCCGCCGGCTGCCTGCCCGTGGCGCACGTCTGGGTCGAGGGAGGGGAGGCGATCGATCTCCAGTTCGGTCGCGATCCCGACACCGCGCGCATCGCACTGGAGGGGCAGGGCTATGACGTCGTCGTCCAGCCGGCCGAACATCGCCGCAAGAAACTGATCGTCGCCGACATGGATTCGACGATGATCACGGTCGAATGCATCGACGAGCTTGCCGATTATGCCGGGATCAAGACGGAGATCGCCGCGGTGACCGAAGCGGCGATGCGCGGCGACCTGGATTTCGGCGAAGCGCTCGATGCGCGGGTCGCCCTGCTGAGGGGACTCAACGAGGCGGTGATCGCACGCTGCCTCGCCGAGCGCGTCAAGATCATGCCAGGTGCGCGCGAACTGGTCCGAACGATGCGCGGCTGGGGCGCGACCGCAATCCTGGTCTCGGGCGGCTTCACCCGCTTCGCCGAGCCGGTCGCCGCGGAGATCGGCTTCACCCGCGCGATCGCCAACGTGCTCGAAATCGCCGACGGCAAGCTCGCCGGCACCGTGGCCAAGCCGATCGTCGACGCGTCGACCAAACTGGCGACCTTGTCAGAGGCGGTGCTCGACCTCGGCCTGTCGCGCGCGGAGACGCTGGCGGTCGGCGATGGCGCCAATGATCTGGCGATGATCACCCAGGCCGGGCTGGGCGTCGCCTATCATGCCAAGCCGGTCGTGGCAGCGGCGGCGGGAGCACGGATCGATCATGGCGACCTGACGACGCTTTTGTTCGCCCAGGGTGTTGCGCGGAAGGACTGGGTGTAGAGTCAGTTCCTACGGCCTGACCGGCACGCACTCCGACCCGGCGCGCTTGACCGCGACGCACAGCCGGGCCGCATCGCCCTGGGAGCGGATCGGGCCGGCCTGGAGCTTCGTGATCGGGCCGACGCGACGCAGATAAGGCTGCATGCCGGCAAGACCGCCGACCTGACCCTTGAGCCGCGTCCACAGGGCCTTGGCATTGCCCTCGTCACGGAAGGCGCCGAACTGGACGCGCCAGCCACCGCCGCTGGCGACCGCAACGGGCGCGGGTTCCGGCGCGGGCCGGACGGCCACCGGCTTTGGACGCGGGGCAGGCTGGGCTGCCGACGCAGGAGATGGAGTGTTGGCCGGTCCGGGAGTATAGGCGGGCCTCGGATTATAAGTCTGCGGCGGATTGGCCGTCAGGACCGGCGGTTTGTTCTTGCCCGGTCTGGACCCCTTGCCGGGCGCCGGATAGCTGGTGCCGGGCAGTCCATAAACCGGCCCCGGCGCCGAAGACGGCGGAACGTCGATCGGCGCGATGGCGGGACCGACGGGGCCGCCGCCGGTAATCTCTGAGCCGTAATTGCCGTTGCTCGCGACCTGCGCATCCATCTTGTGCGCGAGTTCGATGCCACGCTGACGCTGGTCGGCGGGAATATATTTGTCCATCTCGGCGAGCGTCTGCGATCCCTGGGGCAGGCCGGCGCCCGACGAGCGGGTCATTAGCGCATAGGCGCGCACCCAGTCGCGCTCGACCCCGTCGCCATTGAACAGCATCGTGCCCAGCACGAGTTCGGCGCGCGGCTCGCCACGCACGACCGACTTCTCGAGCCACGGCACCGCCTCTGCACGCTTGCCGTCCTGGAACAGCGCGAGGCCGTAATTGTCCTCGGCCTGGGCGTGGCCTTGCAGCGCCGCCTTGCGATACCAGCTTTCCGCCATCGCCAGATCGACCGGCACGCCGCGCCCGAGCTTATAGGCCTGGCCGAGATTGAACTGGGCGTCGGCATCGCCCGCGATCGCCGCCTTGCGCCACTCGTCGACTGCCGCCCTATAGTCGCCGCGGTTCCAGGCATCGACCCCGGCTTTGGTGTCGGCCATGGCAGGCGCGCCGATGCCGACAGTCGCCGTGATAGCAGCAAGGGAAAGCGCCGCAGCGCCGATCAGCGTTCGCATGTTACTTGTGTCCCGCCCAAAATACACTTTCAGGGATGATATCGCGCTGTAACGGCCGAATGGCAAAGAAAAGGTTAGTCATGAGTCCGTCCGAAAACTCGCGAAAGAGCGCGTTTCGCGGCGCCGGCCCGCTCCCCCACCCGACATCCCAATCAGGGTATTCTATGGGAGGTCGGGTGGGGGAGCGGGCTGGTGCGGTCCCAAAACTCGCTCGTTCGCGAGTTTCCAAAAAGACTCCATGATCGTTTCGGGTCCCAACTGAATATCGCGCCGTTAACCTGTTCTTAGCTCGCCTCGTGGCACCTCGCTTCCCGAATAGCGGGGAGTAACAGGATCAATGCGCGTTCTCGCGATGGCATCGCAGAAGGGCGGATCGGGCAAGACGACGCTGTCTGGGCACCTTGCGGTGCAGGCACAGCTCGCCGGAGCCGGCCCCGTTGTGCTGATCGACATCGACCCCCAGGGATCGCTGTCGGATTGGTGGAATGAGCGAGAGACGGAATTTCCCGCCTTCGCCCAGACCACGGTGGCGCGGCTCGCCGCCGATCTGGAAGTCCTGCGTCAGCAGGGTTTCAAGATGGCGGTGATCGATACCCCGCCAGCCATTACCATGGCGATCCAGAGCGTCATCCAGGTGGCCGAGTTGATCGTCATTCCGACGCGTCCGTCGCCGCATGACTTGCGCGCGGTCGGCGCCACCGTCGATTTGTGCGAGCGGGCCGGCAAGCCGCTGATCTTCGTGGTCAACGGCGCGACGCCCAAGGCCAAGATCACTTCGGAAGCTGCGGTCGCGCTGTCGCAGCACGGCACGGTCGCTCCGATCACGATCCATCATCGCACCGATTTCGCTGCCTCGATGATCGACGGCCGCACGGTGATGGAAATCGATCCCAAGGGTCGCTCTGCGGCCGAAATCACCGAGCTATGGGCCTATATCTCCGATCGCTTGGAGAAGAATTTCCGTCGCACGGTTTTCTCGGCCCCGACCGCGATGCAGCACCCGGGTTTCGGCGCGCGTCCGCAGGCCGGCGGTGGCGGCTTCGGCCGCCGAGTGATGAGCTAAGGGCGGCGCGATGATGAGCGAACCCAAGCCTTTTGCTTCTTTGTCCTCCGGCCTGCTCGCCCGCAAGGGCCAGGCGCGTCCGGCGATGCGTCCGCAAGGTTTCACCGGCGGTTATGCCTCGCTGGCCGGGCTCGAGGATCTCGGCTGGAACGACATGGGGCATATCCCCGAGCCGATCGCCGACGTTCATCCTCTGCACGAGGACGACCAGATCCAGCCGCCGCCCGAGGGTGTGCCGCCGGTGCTGGCGCAGCGCCATGCGCTGAAACAGGAATTCGAGCCGGTGTTCGAGGAACTGCCCGAAGAGGAAGCCGAGCTTCCGGTCGAGGCGCCGGTCGAGACTTTGGTCACCGCACCGGTATCCGTGCTCGAAACGTTCGAACCGCGCCCGGTTTCGGTCACGGCGGCGAGTCGGATCGCGCGCGCCACCAAGCACAAGCACAAGGCCGCGTTCACCTTGCGGTTGGACGAGGAGCGCCATTTGCGGCTGCGCCTGGCCAGCGCGGTCACCGGCCGTTCGGCCCAACAGATTGTTACCGGGGCGCTCGACGCCTTTTTGGAATCGCTGCCCGAAGTCGCCGAGCTGGCACGCCAGCTTCCGACACGGGCCAAGGGGTGAATTGGGGGACGTTGCGATGAAGTCGAAGCGATTGACGATGGGCCTCTCGGCGGTCGCGCTTTGCGCCGCGTTGGGCGGCATCTATCAGGGCGCCGCGCTCGCCGGCTCGAAGTCGAGTGTGGTCGATGACAAGGCCGCGGCAACGGATATCGCCAAGGCGCGCAACGCGCTGGCCGACCGCCAGGGCAACGACGCCGTGCGCTGGGCCGAGGCCGCGGTGGAGCTCCGCCCGCAGGTCGCCGATTATCGCGCCGTGCTGGGTCAGGCCTATCTGCTCGCCGGCCGCTTCGCGTCGGCCCGCACCACCTTCAACGATGCTCTGACGCTGTCGCCGGGCGACGGCAAGGTCGCGCTCAACCTGGCGCTTGCCCAGATCGCCGAGGGCGACTGGACTGGCGCGCGCCAGACGCTCGACAGCAATTCGGGCTCGATCCCGGTCAGCGACCGCGGTCTCGCCATGGCGCTTGCGGGCGATCCGATCAGCGCGGTCAATCTCCTGCTGCCGGTCGCGAAACAGCCGGGCGCCGACGCGAAGCTGCGCCAGAACCTGGCGCTGAGCCTGGCGCTCGCCGGGCGTTGGCAGGATGCTCGCATGGTCGCCGGCATGGATCTGTCGCCGGCCGATACCGACAAGCGGATCACCGAATGGGCTGCCTTTGCGCGTCCCGCATCGCGTTACGACCAAGTGGCTTCCTTGCTCGGCGTCACGCCGGCGGCCGATCCCGGCCAGCCGGTTGCGCTCGCGCTCAACGCCAACACGCCGGTCGTCGCCAGCGCGCCCGCGCCGGTCGATGCCTATATGCCCAAGGCGTCGGCGGAGGTTGCGGTCGCATCCGCGCCGGTGAGCACCGGCACTGCCGCTCCGGCCGCGGTCGCTTCCGGCGCGCCCGCGCCTGCGGTTAGCACGGTGGTATTCGGGCCGCGTGCCGAAGTCGTTCAGCCGTTGCCGGCCCAGCCGGCGGTCGGCAGCAAGGCGCCGCTCATCAAGGCGCCGAAAACGGTCATCAAGGCCGCAATATTCGTCAAACCCATGGCTGCTCCAACCACCCCGGGCGCCGCCAAGGTCAGCGTGAGCAAGGGCAATTACTATGTCCAGCTCGGTGCCTATGACAGCACGGGCGTCGCCCGTGATGCCTGGGCCCGAGCCTCACGCGCTTATTCCGGCTTCGCCGGCCGTGCTCCCACGGGCATGTCGGTGACGGTCAAGGGCAAGAACTTCTATCGCCTGTCGGTCGGCGGGTTCGACCGCGCCGGCGCCGCGCAACTCTGCGCGAGCTATCGCGCGAAGGGCGGCACCTGCTTCGTCCGCGAAAATGCCGGCGATCAGGCGGTGAGCTGGAAGAAGTAAGGAAACACTTCGCCGTTTAAACCCCTCTCCCGCTTGCGGGAGAGGGAGGGGCCCGCCGCGAAGCGGTGGGAGGGTGAGGGTCTTTTTTACTCCTCTGTGGCTTTGGGAGCAGAAGAAGAAAGAAGACCCTCACCCAAACCCTCTTCCGCAAGCGGGAGAGGGCTTTCTATTCTAAGCCGAAATTTCCTTCCCGCCCTTCCACAGGCGGAGCACTTTTCCTTGGGTCGGCAATCCGTCGAAAGGCGTGTTGCCGGCCCTTGCTTTCATCGCCTCGCCGCGGATTTGCCAGGATACTTGCGCATCCAGCAGTATCAGGTCGGCAGGCTGGCCGGGCATCAGCTTGCCCGTATCGACACCCAGCACCTTGGCCGGATTGATCGCGAGTATCGCGAACAGCCGCTCGATCGGCAGGTCGAGTCCCAGACCCAGCGCGAGCAGCGTCTCGGCGGCCGACGCTCCGGGAGACGCGTCGGCGAACGGCAGGCGCTTTTCCTCGGGTCCACGCGGATCGTGGCTCGAGCACAGCACGTCGATCGTGCCGTCGGCCACCGCGACCAGCGCCGCCTTGCGATCCTCTTCCGACCGGAGGGGAGGCGACAGATGGGCGAAAGTGCGGAAATCGCTCATTGCATTGTCGGACAACAGCAGATGGGCAGGGGTAATACCGCACGTCACCTGGACACCGCGACGTTTTGCCGCCCGAACCAGTTCGAAGCCGGCCGCCGTGGTGACCTGGCGGAAATGGAGCCGCGCGCCGGTCTCTTCGGCCAGGGCGATGTCGCGTGCGATGGCGAGCGCTTCGGCGATGGACGGCGCTGCGGGCAGGCCGAGCCGCGTCGCAGCTTCGCCCTCGGTCGCGACTGCGTTGCCGGTCAGGCCGCCGTCCTCGGCATGTGCAACGACGGTCAGGTCGAGGTCGCGGGCATAGGCGAGGACTTTGCGCATCACACCCGAATCGGCGATCCAGCGCCGCCCGGTACCGACAGCCCTGGCGCCCGCGCCTTTCATGATCGCCATTTCGGCGAGATCGGCGCCTTGCAGGCCCTTGGTCGCCGCGGCGATCGGGTGAATCCACAGCAACGGCTTGCCGACCAGGGACGCGCGCTGGACGATCCCGGGGTCGTCCAGCACCGGCGATTGATCGGGCATCAGCCCGACGCGGACGATGCCGCCGGCGCGGAACGCCTCGCGATCGATCGCGAACACCCCGAGATCGACGATCCCCGGTGCAAGAAGTTTACCCCGGCAATCGACGATCTGGGCGTCGGCAGCGTTGTCGACAATGCGGTCGCCGACGACGTGCAATTCGCCATCGGCGACACCGTCGGGGCGGACGATCCGCGCATTGACGAAGCGCAAGGCGGTCATGCCCAGCCCTCCACCTTGCGCGCGCGCCTGGTCAGCACGTCCAGGCACGCCATCCGCACCGCGACGCCCATCTCGACCTGCTCGGTGATCGCCGAGCGCTCGATATGATCGGCGACGTTCGAATCGATCTCGACGCCGCGGTTCATCGGACCCGGGTGCATCACTAGCGCATCGGGCTTGGCCAGCGCGAGCCGTTCGAGCGTGAGCCCGTAACGCAAGTGAAATTCACGCGTGGAGGGAATGAACGCGCCGGACATTCGCTCGTTCTGGAGGCGAAGCATCATCACCACGTCGGCGCCGTCCAAAGCGGCGTCGAAATCGGCATAAGCCGTTACCCCCATACGCTCGATCGCCGCAGGCATCAGCGTGGCTGGCGCCACCACCCGGACTTCGGCGGCGAGCGCGGTCAGCGCCAGGATGTTCGACCGCGCCACGCGGCTGTGCAGGATATCGCCACAAATCACCACGCGCTGTCCCGCGATGCCACCGCGCCGGCGCCGGATCGTGAGTGCGTCGAGCAGCGCTTGCGTGGGGTGTTCGTGGCTACCGTCGCCGGCGTTGAGTACCGGGCAATCGACCTTACCGGCGATCAGCCGGACCGCGCCCGAGCTCGAGTGGCGGATGACGATGACGTCGGCGCGCATCGCGTTGAGCGTCATCGCGGTGTCGATCAGCGTTTCGCCCTTCTTCACGCTCGATTGCGCGACCGCCATGTTGACGACATCGGCGCCGAGCCGCTTTCCCGCGATCTCGAACGACAGCAAGGTCCGGGTCGAATTCTCGAAGAACGCATTGATCAGGGTGAGGCCGTCGAGCCGCTTGTCGGGCTTGGCGCGGTTGCGGTTCGCCTCGACCCACTGTTCCGCTTCATCGAGCAGGAACGCGATCTCGTGAGGCTGCAGGCCGGAGATGCCCGTCAGGTGCCGGTGCGGAAAGACGGCACCGCCCTCGATAAGGGCGGCGGGACGATGATCTGAATGTCGCATTAAAGCCGTCGCCTAAACCGGCGTGAGGTGCGGTGCAAGTCCGCAACATCACTGATAGTCAGTGGGACCTTTTACGGGTCCTCTGCACGCTCCTTCCAAACCCTATGGACCCCGGAGGAGCATGGCTAGTATTCAAGCGATCGGCGCTCAGCGCGCCTCTGCCGATATCCGCGTCTACGCGCCTGCCGAAAGCCTGCGCCCGCTCGTTTCGTCTTATTATTTTCTCGAATCGATAGGCCCGCTGGCCGATTTCGCGCCCCCCGAACAGGCCAATATCCGTTTTGCGATCGAGGGCGCGTGGAGGCTCGAGGACGGCGACGGCAAGAATCCGATCATCCCGTCCAATGCGTCCTTGTTCGGCCCCAGCGATCGCGGCCGTCGCTTCGCCACCGATGGCGGCCTGCTCATGGGAGTCGGGCTTACCGCGACAGGCTGGCTCACGCTCATCGGTGGCCATGCGTCGGACTTTGCCAACCTGATCCTCCCGTTGGGACGGCAATTGGGCCCGTCCGGACTCGAAATCCAGCAACGCCTAGCGCTTGCTTTCGATGACTCGGAACGCATTGCGATCCTCGAGACGATCCTTCGCGGCCGGCCGGCGCGATTCAACGCCTATTGTGCGATCGCGGCCCAGATCCAGGATGCGATCATGTCCGGAAAAATGGAAAATGTTGCCGATTTGGCCGAAAAGGTCGGCGTCGAGCATCGCAGGCTCCTGCGGGTTTGCACATCCGCATTCGGCTTCCCGCCGGTCCGCCTGCTGCGCCGCCAGCGCTTCCTCCGGACGCTGAACCGGATGCGGAATAAGCGGGATCAGCCGATCGGCCAGTTGATCGATCCGAGCTATTACGACCAGGCGCATTTCAATCGCGACTTCAAGGCGTACATGGGTATGACGCCACGTGCGTATTTTCGGATGCCGCACGACATGGTCGATCGCGTGGTGGAAGAAGACGGCCGTGCCTTCGGCCGGCGGCGTCCGGATCCGCGCGAAAGTCCTCAAGCGTCGAGCAGCGAGTTGGTCTGACGCAGAGGCCTGGGCTTCCTCCCGGGGCTCCAGCAGCGATGCCGAGGCGGCGCCCGTAGCGCGCAGGCATCCACGACCAAGTTGATCTCCATCGATCCTTTGGGGCTTACCTCGGCGTGCTTTTTTGGACAGAACGGACGCAAGGGAAAAATATGACCGGTCCGCCTGCGACCGGTGTGCCGCGCGGCGCGCCGGAAATCCGCTTCTACCTGCCTGCCGAAGGGCTGCGTCCGCTCGTAACGTCCTATTATTTTCTCGAATCCGCCGGGCCGCTCGACGATTTCACCCACCCCGAATGGGCCAATATCCGCTTCGCCCTGGGCGGCGTGTGGCGGTTCGAGGACGGCGGCATTAAGGACGCGATCGAGCCGTCGCGGGCGGCACTGTTCGGCCCTACCGATCGCGCGCGGCGCTTCACGACCGGTGGCGGATTGGCACTCGGCATCGGCCTGACGCCGCTTGGTTGGCTGACGCTGATCGGTAGCGATGCATCGGACGTCGCCAACCTCATTGTTCCGCTCGATAGACAATTGGGCCCGTCGGGTCCGGCCATCCTTTCGCGGCTGCTCGAAGCGCGCACCGATGCGGAGCGCATCGCGACTCTCGATACGATCTTCGAGGCGCGGCCGGCATCGCAGAGTGCGTACCGCGAACTGGCGGTACAGGTGCAGCAGGCGCTACTATCGGGAACGGTCGATCAGGTCGGGGATCTCGCCGAGCAGCTCGGGATAGAACAGCGCACGCTGCACCGCGTCTGTACCACGGTGTTCGGGTTTCCGCCGGTGCGACTGCTGCGCCGTCAGCGCTTCCTGAGGACTTTGGCGAAGGTGCGCGACCGGCTCGACCAGCCGCTCGGCGACCTGATCGATTCCGCTTATTACGACCAGGCGCATTTCAATCGCGACTTCAAGGCCTGTATGGGGATGACCCCGCTCGCCTATTTCCGTCTGCCGCGCGAGGCGCTGCGCCGGGCAGCGGAGGAACGCCACCGCGTGCTCGGGGCGCCGGTCCAAGGCCTGCATATCCAGCAGGATGGGCAGGGGGATCAGGGCTGAACGGCAACGAGCCCGTCGATCGCACCTTGCAGGATGTAACTCGCCGCCAGCTTGTCGACGCGTTCGGCGCGTTTGGCGCGGCTCAGGTCCTCGGCGATCATCTGGCGTTCTACCGCCTGGGTCGACCAGCGTTCGTCCCATAGCAGGATCGGCAGACCGAGATCGGCGATGTTGCGCGCAAAAGCCCGGGTCGATTGGGTGCGCGGTGAATCGGTGCCGTCGAGATTGAGCGGCAGGCCGACGACGATGCCCTTGACCGATTGAGCGGCTGCCAGCGCGGCCAGCGCCGCCTTGTCGGCAGTGAACTTGGTGCGGCGGATCAACTCGGCGGGGCTGGAGAAGCTCCAGCCGGCATCGCACAGGGCGGTGCCGATCGTCTTGGTGCCGACATCGAGCCCGAGCAGGCGTCCGCCGTCGGGCAAAGCGGTCCGGAACGCAGCGCGATCCTCGGTGATCATCGGCGCGGGGCGGTCGGGGCAGGGGCGGAAGCCGTTGCGGGCTTGCCGCCGGCGAAGGTCGCAAAGCGCCGCGCGACATCCTTTCGGATGTTCACCCAGAACATCGAATAATCGAACACATGGTAATTATTGCCGGGCAGGACATAGCCACCGAGATTGACCGGCTGACCAATCGACAGGAAGCCGCGACCGAAACATTTGGCGGGAACGCCGGGAATGCCCAAGGTCGCGCTGCCCAAATCCTTGGACGGGATCAGCGTTCCGAGATTGGCCGTCGGTTTGGCGGCCGCATTCGGCGTTCCGGTGATCGGATTGGTGCAGACCATGTCGGTGCCCTTGCGCGGCTTGCCATCGAATCCGGTGGTGGCGTCGTAGACGTCGGTAATCATCGACGGATCGGCAGGCTCGGCGAAGCTCTGCCACGACAGGATGCATCCGGCCTGCTCGGCGGTTGTGCATTCGGGCAAGCCGAGCGCGGGAAGGTCGTGGACCTTCGAGATCGGCCATCCGACCACGTAGGCCGCGACGATTCGCTTCGCCAGCGGCCGACCCGCGACCCGCTCGCGCAGCAGGCGCTCGAGGTGGAGTGCGCCCTGGCTGTGCCCGGCCACGATGATCGGACGATCCGGACCCACTTCCTTCAGGAATTCGTCGAACGCCGCGAGTACGTCGCGATAGGCGAAATCGAGCGACTTCTGCGCCTCGGCCCGGCTGGTCAGGAAGGCACCGAACGTCGCCTGGCGATAGCGCGGCGCCCAGATCTCGCCGGTCTCGTTGAAAGCCGAAGCCTGACCGCGCAGGAAGACCGCCGCGGTATTGTTGGCCTGGGCGTCGTCGAGCGGGGCGTTCCAGTGCGCGCGGTCGATATAGGAGGTGGGGTGGATGAAGAAGACCGCGGCCGGCGGTTTCTCTCCCGGATTGAAATTGGCCGGCGTCCACAGCGCGGGATTGTTCGGTATGTCCGGCCGCGCGAACCACATGGCGGGCTTTTCATAAGCTTGCGAAGGGGTGACCGGCCCACCTTCGAACCGCGCGCTGGGGATCAGCGCCGCCTTCATCAGGTCTTTGCCGTAGAAGCGATAAACGAACGCCCCTGCGCCGACGAGCAGGATCAGGACGATCATCAAATACAGGAATTTGCGGGCCAAGAACGCGCTCCGATTGTCGTCCGGGTCCCGTGCCTCATCGTCGCGGCGGTTGCAATCGTGGCGGCCGCTCTGCTAGCCGCGCGGCCATGTCCGTAGACGCTGCAACCGTGAAGAAGATCGCGAGCCTCGCCCGCATCGCGATCACCGACGAGGAGGTCGCGAAGATCGCGCCTGAACTCGACAACATCCTGGGCTGGATTGAGCAATTGGGGGAGGTCGACACGTCGTCGGTCGAGCCGATGACCGCCGTCATCGCCAATCATCTCCGCCTGCGCGACGACGTCGTTACCGATGGCGGCAAGCGCGACGCCGTGCTGGCCAATGCCCCCCAGGCCGAACACGGCTTCTTCACCGTGCCCAAGGTGATCGAATAATGAGCAATCTTACCGATCTCGGCGTCCGCGAACTTCGCGACGGCGTCCGCGCGGGCACCTTCTCGGCGCGCGAGGTGGCGGATTCGTTCATCGTCGCGGTCAGCAAGGCGAAGCAGCTCAACGCCTTCCTGGTCGAAACCCCCGATCACGCGATCGCGGCGGCCAACGAAGCCGACGCTGCTCGCGCCGCTGGCGAGACGCTCAAGCCATTGGCCGGCGTGCCGATCGGCATGAAGGACCTGTTCTGCACCAAGGGCGTGCAGTCGGCGGCCGCCAGCCACATCCTCGAAGGGTTCAAGCCCGAATACGAATCGACCGTCAGCCAGAAATTGTGGGACGCGGGCGCGGGCATGTTGGGCAAGCTCAACATGGACCAGTTCGCGATGGGGTCGTCGAACGAGACCAGCTATTTCGGCAACGTCATCTCGCCGTGGCGCCGCGCGGATGGCGGCAACGCGCCGCTCGCGCCCGGCGGATCGTCGGGCGGCAGTTCGGCGTCGATCGCGGCGCGTTTGTGCCCGGCGGCGACCGGGACCGACACCGGCGGCTCGATCCGCCAGCCGGCCGCCTTTACCGGTATCGCCGGCATCAAGCCGACCTATGGCCGTTGCTCGCGCTGGGGCATCATCGCCTTCGCCTCAAGTCTCGACCAGGCCGGGCCGATGGCGCGCGACGTGCGCGACTGCGCGATCATGCTCGAGGCGATGAGCGGATTCGATCCCAAGGATTCGACCAGCCTCCAGCTCGACGTGCCCAAATGGGAAGCCGGGCTCAACGCCAGCCTGGCGGGCAAGCGGATCGGTATTCCGAAGGAATATCGCGTCGACGGCATGCCTGCCGAGATCGAGGCGCTCTGGCAGCAGGGCATCGACTGGGTGAAGGATGCCGGTGCCGAGGTGGTCGAGGTGTCGTTGCCGCACACCAAATATGCGTTGCCGGCTTATTACATCATCGCTCCGGCCGAGGCGTCGTCCAACCTCGCGCGCTATGACGGTGTGCGTTACGGTTTGCGCGACTTGCCAGAGGGTGCCAACCTTCAGGAAATGTACGCCGCGACGCGCGCGGCCGGCTTCGGGGCGGAGGTCAAGCGCCGCATCCTGATCGGCACCTACGTGCTCTCGGCGGGCTTTTACGACGCCTATTACACGCAGGCGCAAAAGGTCCGCACGCTGATCGCACGCGACTTCGATCGCGCCTGGGAAACCTGCGACCTGCTGCTCACCCCGACCGCGCCGTCGGCGGCGTTCGCGCTTGGCGAGAAATCGGCCGATCCGATCGCGATGTATTTGAACGACGTCTTCACCGTGCCGTCGAGCCTTGCCGGTCTGCCGGCGATGTCGGTGCCGGGCGGTCTCGACAAGGCCGGGCTGCCGCTCGGTCTCCAGGTGATCGGCAAGGCGCTCGACGAGCAAAGCGTGCTGGACGCGTGCCTGGCGATCGAAGAACGCGCCGGATTCAACGCGCGGCCCGAAGCCTGGTGGTAGACCGGCGCCGCTTGAGACGCGCCAATATCCCAGTCTGACAATGCCGGAGTTCGATTGATGCCGACGCCAGGCAAACAGCCGCAACACGCCATCTCGGTCGATGCGACGCGATTGCTGGTGACCCTGCGGCTGGCTGGCTTCCTGGCCCCGGAGGATGTGGCGCGCATCGCCGCCGAGGAGCAGGCAGCCGTACGGTCGCTCGGCGTGCCTTCGGGCGTCCACAACTTTCTGATCGACGCCCGGGCGCTCGATGCTCAGCCCGCGGATGTCGTCGCGATGGTCCAACACACGACAGACACCGTGCCGCTCAAGCCCCGGCGGTTGGCGATCGTCGCGCGTTATGGGCTCAACAAGATCCAGGTGCGGCGGACGATCGGCGACCGCGAGATCGGCCTGTTCGAAAGCGAAGACGAAGCGCTCGCGTATCTCCTGGGATAGCCTGGAAGCTCCAGCCGGTCAGTTCCGCTCGACCGAATCCAGTATCCGCGCGCCCGCCATGAACACCGCGATCGGGCAGACCGAAAACAGCATCCAGCCACCGAACCCCGGATATTGCTGGACATAATGGACGCCGCGCTCGACCGCGCCGAGGCCCAGGCCGTAAATCACCATGAATGCCTCGAACTTGGTCTTGATGACGAACAGGCGGGCGATCTTGGCGAACATGCCCATAGTTAAGCACGACCCGTGCCAATGGCGGAAATGCGTGCTTTCGGATTAACGAAGATGGTTACTTGTAAATTTACCCGACATTATGAGCGCTGGATTTCGGTTAGTGCGGCGATCAGCCGATCGACCTCCTCGGCGGTGTTGTAATGGCACAGGCCGACGCGGAGGAGGCCGCCCTTGTCGGCGAGGTCGAGGCGGGCGAGGACTTCGACCGCATAGAAATGCCCGGCCCAGGCGAAGATGCCGCGCTTCGCCAGATTTTGCGCGATCTCCGGCGCCGTATGGCCGGACAGCGTGAAGGAGAAGGTCGGGACGCGTCCTTCCATCGTCGACGGGCCCCAGAGCCGGAGGCCGGGGATCGCGGCGAGCCCGGCGAGCAGACGGTTGCCTAGGTCATGTTCATAGGCTGTGGCGGCAGTCATCGCCGCGACCAGCCGCGAGCGCCGGCTGTTCGCGCTGGGATCGGCGGTTTCGCCCAGCCATTCGAGATAGGAAATCGTACCCAATACGCCGGCCTGGCCCTCGAACGAGGGCGTCCCGGTCTCGAAGCGATGCGCACCCTCGTTACCGGCGGGGCGGACCTTATAGGCGCGGACGCGATCGTCGAGGCGCGGGTTCATCCACAGCACGCCCTGGTGCGGCCCGAAGAATTTATAAGGCGAACAGGCGACGAAATCCGCGCCCATCGCCGCCACATCGGTGACCAGATGCGGGACCGATTGCACCGCGTCGACATAGACGAGGGCATCGCTTCGCTCGCGGACCAGCTTCACCGCCTCGGCAATCGGATTGACCGTGCCGAGCGCGTTGCTGGCGACGCCGAGTGCCGCCAGCCGCGTATTCGGTCCCAGCAATGCGGCAAGATCATCGAGCATCCAGCGGCCGGTCGCCGGATCGAAATCGAGCCAGCGCACCGTCATGCCGCGATCCTCGGCGACCTGAAGCCACGGCGCGACATTGGCATCGTGGTCGAGCCGCGTGATGACCAGTTCGTCGCCTTCCTGCCAATCGCGGGCGAGCGCGCGCGACACGGCGAAGGTGAGAGAGGTCATATTGGGGCCGAACGCAATCTCTTCGGATCGCGCGCCCAGCAGGTCCGCGATCGCCGCATGGGCATGGTCGGACAGGCGATCGGTTTCGATCGAGGTGGCGAACGGCCCGCCCGAATTTGCTGTGCCGTCGCTCAGATGCGCGGCCATCGCCCGGATCGCGGTATCACACGCCTGGGTGCCGCCGGGCGCGTCGAAATACGCTGCCGGCTGACCGTCGACTTGGCGCGACAAAGCGGGAAAATGCGACCGGACGGCGTCGATCGGGAAATTCTGCATCAACCTGACCTTGTTATGACGACAAGAAATTGCGCGCTTCCATTCTCACCTGTGGAGCCTAAAGAGCAAGCGCCGCCGCAAGGGTGGTTACGCAAAATTGGGATCTAAGTGATGGGTTACCGTGTGGTCGTCGCTGGCGCGACCGGCAATGTCGGACGCGAAATGTTGAACATCCTGGCCGAGCGGGAGTTTCCCGCCGACGAGATCGCCGTGCTGGCGTCGTCGCGCTCGACCGGCGATATTATCGACTTCGGTGAGACCGGTAAAACTCTCAAGATCCAGAATATCGACCATTTCGACCCGACCGGCTGGGACATGGCGCTGTTCGCGATCGGCAGCGAGGCGACTGCGATCCACGCGCCGCGCTTCGCCGCAGCGGGCTGCACGGTCATCGACAATTCGTCGCTCTATCGCATGGATCCCGACGTGCCGCTGATCGTGCCCGAGGTGAACCCGGACGCGATCAGCGGCTATACCAAGAAGAACATCATCGCCAATCCGAACTGCTCGACCGCGCAGATGGTCGTGGCGCTGAAGCCGCTGCACGATGCCGCGAAGATCAAGCGCGTCGTCGTCGCGACCTATCAATCGGTGTCGGGCGCGGGCAAGGCGGGGATGGACGAGCTGTTCGAACAGTCGCGCAACATCTTCGTCGGCGACCAGGCCGAACCGGCCAAGTTCACCAAGCAGATCGCCTTCAACGTCATTCCGCACATCGACAAGTTCCTCGAGGACGGGTCGACCAAGGAAGAGTGGAAGATGGTGGTCGAGACCAAGAAGATTCTCGATCCCAAGATCAAGGTGACCGCGACCTGTGTCCGCGTGCCGGTGTTCGTCGGCCATTCGGAGGCGATCAACATCGAGTTCGAGGACGAGATTTCGGCGGCCAAGGCCAAGTCGATCCTGCGCGAGGCGCCCGGCGTGATGCTGGTCGATAAGCATGAGGATGGCGGCTACGTCACCCCGGTCGAATGCGTCGGCGAATATGCCACCTTCGTCAGCCGCGTCCGCGAGGATTCGACCGTCGATAACGGCCTGTCGCTGTGGTGCGTGTCGGATAATCTCCGCAAGGGGGCGGCGCTGAACGCGGTGCAGATCGCGGAACTGCTCGGGCGCAGGCACCTCCAGAAGGCCGCTTGATGATCGCGGCGCTGCTGCTCGCCTTGGGCGTGGCGGCAGCGCCGGCGACATGTCCGGTCGAGCGCGCGGCCTATAGGCTGCGTGGCCAACCGGGCTTCACTGCCGAATTCCATCCTGTCCCGACCAACGTTGATTGGCCGTTGGGTATCGCACTCGCGATCCATGCCGCTAAGACCGGCAGGACCTATTGGTTCCTGCCGTGGAACGGCGGTACCGACGATCGCTTGCACCTGCGTTGGGTCCGCGTCTCCGGCGACCGGCTGGACGGCAAGAGCATCGCGTTGGACTAGGATCTCCTTTTGATCGATCGGAATGATGATTTCATCGCGAGCATGCCGCCTCGCGGCGGGGGAGCACCGGCGCGCTTTGTAGTGCCAGGATTTGCCCGTCAGCTCTGGTACGCGACGGTGCTTGATGAACGCGATTCGATGACGCAGGCTTTCTTCGAACTTATTTCGTGTCGTGCTGAGTCGAATGCGCCGGTTGATGTCGAACTGCCGCCTGTCGGCTGAGCGCGGTGCAGGTCGACGAGCCGCTCGGCGGGCTGCACTTCAAGATGGCAGCTTGACGGCAGCGGTCCTTTAGAAAATCCTCCCGAAGCGAGCTTGGGGAGGATTTGAATGCTGCGCGCCGATCTCTATTTTTCGTTCCGCAGCCCTTATAGCTACCTCGCGCTGCCGAAATGGCGTGCGATCGTGCGTGATTACGACCTGACGATCGACTTGAAGCCGGTCTATCCGCTCGCGATCCGCCAGCCCGATTTCTTCGAGCGTAATCACCCCAATTGGCTGCGCTACACGATCCGCGACGTCATGCGTGTCGCGCAACATCAGAATATCCCCTTCGGGCCGCCGCGACCCGATCCGATCATCCAGAATATAGCCACGCGCGAGATCGCGGCAGAGCAGCCCTATATCCGCCGCCTCGTCCGGACCGGCCAGGTCGCCGCGCGGCGGGGCAGGGGCTTCGAATATGCCGATGAGGTGGCGCAACTGGTCTGGGGCGGTGCGGTCGACTGGCATCTCGGCGATCACCTGGCCGGCGCGGCGGCGCGCGCGGCGCTCGATATGGCGGACCTCGATGCCGAGGCCGAGCGCGATGCCGAGGCGCTCGACGCCGAAGTCGCCGCCAATCAGGAAGCGCTCGAAACCGCCGGACATTGGGGTGTGCCGACCCTGGTGTTCAACGACGAGCCCTTTTTCGGGCAGGACCGGATCGACCTCGCTATGTGGCGGATGGAGCAAGCCGGTTTGGAGAAGCGCACATGACGTTCACCGGCGCCTGCCGCTGCGGCGCGACGCGCTATGAGATCGCGGTCGACGAGCTGACCGCGATCTATTGCTGCCATTGCACCGATTGCCAGCGCTGGTCAGGCAGCGCGTTCAGCGAGCAAGCGGTGGTGCCCGAAGCGGCGATCAGTGCGACCGGGCCGGTGATCGAATTCACCGTCACCAACGAAAGCGGCGCGTTGTCCCATCAGCGCGTATGCGGCGCGTGTCACAACCGGCTGTGGAACACGAACAGTTCCCGGCCAGGGATCGCCATCATCCGCGCCGGCACGCTCGACCATAATCGGACCCTCGAGCCGCTTGTCCATATCTGGGTCAAGAGCAAGCAGCCCTGGGTGACGATCGCGGAGGATGTTCCCTGTTTCGAGCAAACCCCTCCGCCGGCCGAGTTCGCCGCCATTCTGTCGCGGTGAACCGGAGCGCCTATTCGGCGTGGACGACCTCGACCTTCCCCTTGGGCTTCTGGAGCAGCAGGACCAGCGGCAGTACCGCGATCGAGATCCACGCCATCAGGTAGAAGTCGTCGATATAGGCAATCATCGCGGCCTGTTTGTTGATCATGCCGTCGACCATTTCGAACACGGCGTCCGACAAAATTCCGTATTGGAATATCTGGCTGAGGTTGAGTCCCGGCATGACATGGTCGGTGATATGCTGCGCAAGGTCGGCATGGCTGGTCTGGATGTTGCGCGCCAGGAACACAGTGACCATCGAGATGCCGGCTGACTGACCGATCGAACGCATCAGGTTGAGCAAGCTGGAACCGTCGGTGCGGTAATTCTGCTCGAGCGTCGCGAAGGCAAGGCTGTTGAGCGGCATGAACACGAGGCCCATGCCCAGCCCCTGGATGAAACCGGAGGTGATCACCGGCCAGGAATCCATCTCCAGCGACCAGCTCGCCATCGTGCGCAGCGACCAGGCGAACAGGACCAGCCCGACGGCGATCACGATCCGTGTGTCGACCTTGCCGATCAGGCGGCCGGCCAGCCACATGGTGAACAGCACGCCGACGCCGCGCGGCGCCATCATCATGCCGGTCTGGACCACCGAATAGCCGAACAATTGCTGCAGCATCGGCGGCAGCAGCGCCATCGGCGCCATGGTCGACACGCCGATGATGATCATGAAGAACATCGCCGTGACGAGGTTGCGGTTCTTGAACAGATGTCGGTCGAACAGCGGTTTCTTGGCCGTGGCGAGATGGATCAGCGCGACCCAGGCCGCGGCGATCGCGATCAGTCCTTCGCTGATGATCTCCCAACTCGAGAACCAGTCCTGATTCTGACCGCGGTCGAGCATCAGCTGGAAGCTCGCGACTGCCAGGCCGACAAAGGCAAAGCCGGTGAAATCGAACGAGCGGGTCGCCTTGGGCCGCGACGGCAACAGGAACCATAGAATGGCGAAGGTCAGGGCGCCGACCGGCACGTTGACATAGAACACCCAGCGCCAATTGAAATTGTCCGTCAGATAGCCGCCAAGCACCGGCCCCAGGATCGGGCCCACCATCACGCCCATTCCCCAGACCGACATCGCCTGGGCCTGGCGCTCCTTGGGGTTGATGTCGATCATCGCGGTTTGCGACAAGGGATTGATGAACGCGGCGAAGATGCCCTGCAGGGCACGGAAGACGACCATCTCGCCCAGGTTGACGGCGGTCCCGCACAGGGCCGAGGCGAGGACGAAGCCGCCCGTCGCGATAAGGAACAGGTTGCGGCTACCCAGCCGATCGCTCAGCCAGCCGGTCGCCGGCAATGCGATCGCGGTCGCGACGATATAGCTCGTCAGCACCCAGGTGATCGTGTCGGTGGTGGCCCCGAGCGCGGCCGTCATATGAGGCAGCGCGACGTTGGCGATCGTGGTGTCGAGAATCTGCATGACCATCGCGCCCATGACCCCGACGGTCAGGAGCGGACGGTTCGAGGTCGTCAGCAGCGGTGGGCTCAGCGCCGGCTGGGTCGGACGCGCCGCCGCAGCCGACGATGCAGGAGAGGCAGCGCTAGCCATTGGGCTTGGTATCGACCGAGACGTCGGTCGAAAGCCCGGTGATGAGCGGACGGTCGGCCTTGCAGGTAATGCTGATGCGTACCGGTACGCGTTGCGTCACCTTGACCCAATTGCCGTTGGCATTCTGGGCTGGCAGGATCGACGAGGACGAGCCCGTGCCGGCGCCGATGCTCTGAACCTTGCCGCACAATTTCATGCCCGGATAGGCGTCGAACTTCAGCTCGACCGGCTGGCCGACGCGCATGTTGGCGAGCTGCGTTTCCTTGAAGTTGGCGGTTACCCAGGGCGACGTCACGACGAGGCTGAGCGCGGGCACGCCCGACGGCGTGATGTTGCCCACCTGTAGCCGGCTGGTCTGGGTGATGATGCCGTCGTGCGGAGCCCGGACGACTGTGCGCGTCAGGTTCATCATCGCCTTGTCGCGCTCGGCCATCGCGGCCTGGACCGCGGCGGGAACGCCCGACCCCGCGACCCCGCTCCCGAGCTGGACTTGTGCCTTTTGAGCGGCCGCCCGCGCCGTGGCGAGCCGCGCCTTGGCGGCAAGGACCTCATGCTGAGCGGCGTCGAGCGCTGCCTTGGTCGTGAAGCCCTTCTTCCACAATGCGTCCTGGCGCTGCCAGGTCGCCTGGGCCAGAGCGATATCGGCATTGGCGCTTTCGATGTCGGCGGCGGCGCTCCCGGTGTCGGTCGCCTTGGTCGAGACATCGACCTTCGCGCTGGCGATCGCCGCATTCGCCTGTTCCAGCGCGATGCGGTACGGTTCGGGGTCGATCACGAACAGGACATCGCCCGCTTTGACCCGCTGGTTTTCCTTCACCCGCACATCGACGATACGACCCGAAACGTCAGGACTGATCGACACCGTGTCTTGCTCGACATAAGCGTTGTCGGTGCTCTCGTAGCGGCCGCCGGTGAAGTAGAAATAGCCCGCGACCGCCGCGATCAGCAGCGGAACGCTGATCATCAGCGCAAGGCGGACCCAGTTCCGCTTCTTCGCCTGCGTGGCGGGCGCCTCGACGGTTTCGATGACGTTGGCAGCGGCGACCTTGTCGCGCTTCGTTTCGATTTTCGGATCGGCGTCAGCCATGAGCAGTCTCGGTCGTACGGGGGGAAGGGAGTGTGAGCAGGTTGGCGCGCATCCGCTCGAGCGACTTGCCCAGTGCCTGGCGCTCGGCATCGTCAAGGCCGGACAGCACCTGCACGAACAGGTCGTCCGCCATGCGGCGCAGATCGTCGAGGATCGGCTTCGACTTGTCGGTCAGGAATAACTGCCAGGCGCGCCGGTCGGCCGGGTCGCGACGGCGTTCGACCAACCCCGATTCCTCGAGCCGGTCGATCATCCGGCAAAGCGTGATCGGCTCAACCTCGAGCAAATCGGCCAAAGCACCCTGATTCAGCCCTTCGTTACGGCTGAGTGTGGTCAAGGTGCGCCACTGCGCGCGCGTCGCGCCCACTTCGCGCGCACGTTCGTCGAAACGGCGGCGCATAAGCCGCGAGACGTCGCTAATCAGGAATCCAAGTGAGTCGCTCATAATGCCGCATATAATGAGTATGCTTATATAAAATAGACTCTGACGCAAAGTTTCGCAGTTGCAGCATGGAGAGGGGACGATGGCCGATACGATGACCGGCGGATGCCAGTGCGGAAGGGTGCGTTACTTGGCCGTGATCGAGAGCGACGACGCCTATCTCTGTCATTGCCGGATGTGCCAGCGGCAACTGGCGGCGTGTCGATCGCGTTCCGCAACGTTCCCAAGGCGGCGGTGACCTGGGAGCGGGAACCCGATCGCTATCGTTCGTCGCCCTTCGGACGCCGCGGCTTTTGCTCGGCCTGCGGAACGCCGTTGACCTTCGAGTTCGACGACGGCGCGAACCTCGACCTGACCGTGGGCAGCTTCGACGACCCGTCGCGCTTCAAGCCGACCAGCCATTTCGGCAAGGAGAGCTGGCACGAGGCATGGCTTGACACCGGCACGCTTCCGGCCAAGCGCACCGACGAGCATCAGCTCCTGGTCGACAAATGGATGAACAGCGTTGGCAAACTCCCCGATTGAGCCGCACTATTTCGACAGTTTCGACGGACAGCCCATCGCCTGGCGCGAGATGGGGCCGGGGGACGAAGGCGCGCGTGCGGTCGTCCTGATCCACGGCTTCTTCTCCGACGCGGAGACCAACTGGATCCGCTACGGTCACGCTGCCGCCATCGCCGCGAAGGGATTCCGGGTGATCATGCCCGATCTGCGCGGTCACGGGTCGAGCGCGCGGCCGCACGACCCCGCCGCCTATCCGCCCGACGCGCTGGCCAGGGACGGACATGCGCTGATCGCGCATCTCGGCCTCACCGATTACGATCTCGGCGGCTATTCGCTCGGCGCGCGGACCACCTGCCGGATGCTGGCGACCGGGGCCGATCCGCGCCGCGTGGTCTTTTCGGGCATGGGGCTGGACGGCCTGACCGCGGCCGACCGCCGCGGCGGGCATTTCCGCAATATCCTGACCAACCTGGGCAAGCACGAGCGCAACAGCCCCGAATGGTTCGCCGAGGCGTTCCTGAAGACGACCGGCGGTGATCCCCAGGCTTTGCTGGGCGTGATCGACACCTTCGTCAGCACGCCGCTCGAACAGATCGAGCGTTTCGACTGGCCCACGCTCTGCGTGAACGGTGCCGATGACGACGACAATGGCAGTGCCCCCGCGCTCGCCGACGCCTTGCCCCATGCGCGCTATGTCGAAGTGCCGGGCAATCATATGAGCGCGGTGATCAAGCCGGAGCTCGGCCAGGCGATCGCCGATTTCCTCGCGGCTTGACCGCGGCCTAGGCACGGGATCAGTGTCGCACTCCTACGTTCAGGGAGTCGAATATGATCCGTACCGCGATGGCGTCCGGCCTTGCGCTCGCGTTGGTTCTTTCTGGTGCCGTGGTCCTCGCGACCGCACCTGACAAGAACGCTCCGGCAACAGCGGCGGACGCCGACACCTTCGTCGCCAAGGCGGAAAAGGATCTCGCCGACATTTCGGTCGACGCCAATCGCGCCGGCTGGATCAACGCGACCTACATCACCGACGACACCGACGCGATGGCGGCCGAGGTGGGGGCGCGGCAGACCGAACTCGCGGTCAAATATGCGGGCGAGGCGGCAAAATATCTCAACGTTCCCGGCCTGTCGCCGGACACCAGGCGCAAGCTCGATCTGATCCGCAACGGCATTACCCTGCCGGCACCGTCGCGTCCGGGGGCTGCGGACGAACTCTCGACGATAGCGACCAGGCTCCAGTCCGAATACGGCAAGGGCAAGGGCACGCTTGACGGCAAGCCGATCAACGGATCGGATATCGAGGCGGCAATGGGGACGACCCGCGACCCCGCCAAGCTCAAGGAGATGTGGGTCAGCTGGAACGACAATGTCGGCGTGCCGATGAAGGCTGATTACGCGCATCTGGTCGACATTTCGAACCAGGGCGCCAAGGAACTCGGCTACGCCGATGTCGGTGCAATGTGGCGCTCGGGCTACGACATGCCGCCCGACGATTTCGCCAAGATGACCGATCGGCTGTGGAAGCAGGTCGAACCGCTCTATCTCTCGCTCCACACCTATGTGCGCTGGAAGCTCAACGAGAAATATGGCGATGCGGTCCAGCCCAAGACGGGCCCGATCCGCGCCGACCTCCTCGGCAATATGTGGGCCCAGGAATGGGGCAATATCTACGATATCGTCGCGCCCAGGGGATCGGGCGATATCGGCTACGATACCGAGGCGCTGCTCAAGGCCAAGGGATACGATCCGATCAAGATGGTGAAGACGGGCGAGGGCTTCTACTCCTCGCTCGGCTTTGCGCCCTTGCCCGACACGTTTTGGGCGCGATCGATGATCGTCAAGCCGGCCGATCGCGAGGTCGTGTGCCACGCCTCGGCCTGGGACATCGACAACAAGCAGGATGTGCGCATCAAGATGTGCACCAAGGTCAATGCCGACGATTTCGTAACGATCCATCACGAGCTCGGGCATAATTACTATCAGCGCGCCTATATGAACCAGCCGTTCCTGTACGAGAACGGCGCCAATGACGGCTTCCATGAGGCGATCGGCGATTTTGTCGCTTTGTCGATCACGCCCGATTACCTCGTCCAGATCGGCCTACTGGACAAATCGCGCGTCCCGAGCGCTGACAAGGACACCGGTTTGCTGTTGCGCCAGGCGATGGACAAGGTGGCCTTCCTGCCGTTCGGCCTGCTCGTCGACAAATGGCGCTGGGGCGTGTTCAACGGCTCGATCAAGCCGGATCAGTATCAGTCGGCCTGGGACGCGCTGCGGCTGCAATATCAGGGGATCAAGCCGCCGGTTGCGCGCGATGCATCACGGTTCGATGCTGGCGCGAAATACCACATCCCGGCCAACACGCCGTACATGCGCTATTTCCTGGCCCGGCTGCTTCAGTTCCAATTCTATCAGGCGGCGTGCAAGCAGGCGGGCTGGACCGGCCCGCTTCATCGCTGCTCGTTCTACGGTAACAAAGAGGTCGGCGCGAAGCTGCAGAAGATGCTCGAGATGGGCCAGTCGAAGCCCTGGCCAGACGCACTTCAGGCGTTCACCGGCAGCCGCGAGATTTCGGGCCAGGCGTTGGTCGACTATTTCGCGCCACTCAAGAAATGGCTCGACGAGCAGAACAAGGGCAAGCCGAGCGGATGGTGAGCGGACATGCCGATCCCGTTGGCTGGAAAGACGCGGTAGCAGAAAATGCTGCTGTCCTCCGGGACATTGCGGCGAAGGGAGCTGACGTCAGCCGACCTCGGGTCGTAGACTTCGCGCACGTTTTCCGTGACATGCAGTCGGCGCGTACTTTTGCCGACGAAGTAGCGCGCGAAGGCTACGCCGTTGAGATAAGGCCTTATGTCGACGGGGATTTCCCCTGGGATGCGACGGCGTCAAAGGAAATGGCCCCGACAGCCGAGGCGATCACAGCGGTCGAGAACGACCTCAACTATTACGCTACTTTGTATGGCGGTCGTGCAGATGGGTGGGGCTTCTATAGCTCCCCTCAAGTTCCGTCGGAAATCGACCAAGCCTAGCAATTGTCATGCCCGGCTTGTCCCGGCATCCGCCGGGCAACAGGACATGACCTCCTTTGTTGCTCGGCAGACCCCGGCACAAGGCCGGGGTGACAAGCTAGGTGTTCCTTCAAGGTTAGCCGACCCAGTTCTACCGAACTGACTGGTAAGAGCTCAGGAATTCTCGTCCTTCGGCTCGGTCTTGCGGCTGCTGCTGCGGAGCGTGAACAAAGCAGCGACGGCACCGATCGCGCCGGCGATCCCGGCGGCAATGCCGCCCCGCTTGGCGATCGTCGCGGCACGGCTTGGTGCTGCGGACGCAGGTGCCGGCGTGGCGGGGGCCGGCTTTGGCGCAGGCTTGGGAGCCGCAGCAGCTTTGGGGGCTGTCGGCGCTTTGGGCGTGGCCGCAGCCTTGGGAGCCGCGGCGGCCTTGGGCTTAGCAGCAGGCTTGGCCTTCGCCGCGGGTTTGGCGGCAGTCTTCGGTGGAGGCGTGGTCGCAGCCGCGGCGCCGGCCGCCTTGGCGACGGGCTTTGCTGCTGCCTTCGGTTTCGCTGCGGCCTTCGGCTTGGCTGCTGCCGTCTTCGCCGGCGCCTTGGGGGGCGCCTTCGTCGCGGCGGCGGCCTTCACTTCCGGCTCCGCCGTCGGCGTGCTGGCCGCTTTCGGCTTGGCGGGCGCCTTGGGTTTCGCAGCCGACTTGGCGGCGGCGGGCTTGGCAGGCGTCTTTTTCGGCGTCGTGGCCATGAGAGCTGATCCCCTGTTCTCGTTGGTCGCTAACGCCCGCGCATACCAGATTGTTTCAGGGTCGTGATAGTCCCGTGACAGCTGGGTTCGTGATTAACGGAACGGCGGCTCGTTGAACGCGCGCAATTTGCGGCTGTGGAGCTTGGCGCCTTCCTGGCGAAGCTCCTCACAGGTCTGGATGCCGATCCTCATATGCTCGTTTATCGCCCGCTCGTAGAAGCGGTTGGCCTGGCCCGGCAACTTCAGCTCGCCATGGAGCGGCTTGTCCGAGACGCAGAGCAAGGTCCCGTAGGGCACCCGGAAGCGATATCCTTGCGCGGCGATCGTCGCCGATTCCATATCGATCCCGACCGCACGGCTGAGCGAGAAGCGCAGCGCCGACTTGGTATAGCTCAATTCCCAGTTGCGATCGTCCGTGGTGACGATCGTGCCGGTGCGCAGGCGGCGCTTGAGCTCCTCGCCCGACTGGCCGCTGATCTTTTCCGCGGCACGCGCCATCGCGACCTGGACCTCGGCGATCGCGGGGACAGGGATTTCGGGGGGCAGCACATCGTCGAGGACATGGTCGTCGCGCAAATAAGCGTGCGCCAGGACGTAGTCGCCGATCCGCTGGCTGGGCCGGAGTCCGCCGCAATGGCCGATCATCAACCACGCTTCGGGACGGAGCACCGCCAGGTGATCACAGATCGTCTTGGCGTTGGACGGCCCCACGCCGATATTGACCAGCGTGATGCCGGTGCGATCGTCGGCCATCAAATGGTAAGCCGGCATCTGGTGCCGCCGCCATGCGCTGGTATCGGCAAGCACCGCCTCGATGTCGTCGCCCGCGCGCAGCAGCACGCCGCCCGCGCCGGACACGCCGCTGAACCGGCTTCCCTCGCCGAGCTGGTCGAATGCCCAGCGGACGAACTCGTCGACATAGCGGTGATAGTTGGTGAACAGCACATAGCGCTGGACGTGCTCGGGCGGCGTGCCGGTATAATGACGCAGCCGCGCCAGGCTGAAATCGGTGCGCAGTCCGTCGAACAGAGCGAGCGGCCGCGCTTCGCCCGGCATCGGCAGGCCGTCGGCAATCTCGTCGCCGATATGCGCCAGCTCGGTTGCCGGGAACCAGCGCGCCAGTTCGACCGCCGACACTTCGTCGAGATTGAGCGCGTGGCTCGGATCGAGCACATACGGGAAGGGGATTTCCTGCCGCCCCGATACCGCCGTGACCTCGACGTCGTAATCCTCGATCAGCAAGGTGAGCTGTTCGGTCAGATAGTCGGCATAGATGGCCGGCTTGGTCACGCTGATGCGATAATTGCCGGCTTCGGACAGCCGGCCGAACGATCGCAGCGGCGTCGGGCGATCATGGTCGCCGCGATAGATCAGCTGGATTTCGGGATAGGCGAACGAACCGTCGGTGCGCGATTTGGGGTCGGGCGTCTTGCCGCTGGTGAGATAGGCCGTCAGCGCGTCCTGGAGACGTTCGACCGAGGCGGAATAGAGCCGATCAAGTTCGGCGACGATGTCGGAAGCCTGCGTCATCCGCTGCAGCTAAAGTACGCGGATGACGCTGGCAAGTCGCCGCTGTTTCGTCGGTGCGTCAGCTCTTCTTCTTGGTGCTCTTGGACCCGGTCGTCGCGGTTTCGTCGTCCGACAGGAGTTTCGACGCTCCGTAAGTCGCGCCCGCTACGGCTGCTGCCGCACCGGCAGCGATTCCGGCGGCGGCGATCGGATGTTCCTTGACCGCATTGACCGCGGTTTCCGCCGCGCTGGTTAGCGTTTCTTGCGCCTTGGACAGGAAGGACTTCGACTCGGTCAGAGCGGTGTCGAGCGCGCTTTCGGCGGTGTCGATCGCGCTGTCGACAATCGAGGAGTCGATTGCGGCCGCCTTGGTGTCGGCTGCGGTGGTGGTGTCGTCGGCCATCGGAATCTCCACAAAAATAGGACGCCGCGAGAACGCGGGGCTAACCCTAGCGTTCCCGCGGCAGTGTTCGTTTGTTTCGGTTCGGCGACGATCGGAGTTTGATCAGAGCTGTTCGAGCAAATGATCCGCCGAACTGACCTTGAACTCGCCGGGCGCTTCGACGTTCAGTTCTTCGACGACGCCGTCGTTGACGATCATCGAATAACGCTGGCTGCGCTCGCCCATGCCGAATTTGGAGCCATCGAAGGTGAGACCGACCGACTTGGCGAAATCGGCGTTGCCATCGGCCAGCATGGTGACCTTGCCGGCTGCATCATTGGCTTTGCCCCAGGCGCCCATGACGAAAGCGTCGTTGACCGAAGTGAAGGCGATCTCATCGACGCCCTTGGCCTTGATGTCAGCGGCCTTCTCGAGAAAACCGGGCAGGTGGCGCGCCGAGCAGGTCGGAGTGAAGGCACCCGGTACGGCGACCAGTGCGACCTTGCGGCCGGCGAAGAATTCGTCCGAGCTGACCTGTTCGGGACCGTTCTCGGTCGCCTTGACGATCGTGGTGGAAGGCAGCTTGTCGCCGACGGCGATGGTCATGTCATTCTCTCCCGATTGGCGCATCAGCGCGCCGCGCGACCGGCACTTGGCATCGCCGGCGGGAAATTCAAGCCGTGACGGCGGCGGTCCGACCCGCTTAAGATGACCATGATGGAATCAGCCGCGCCTTTTTTGACCGGGCAGTTCCTGCTCGCCTTGCCGGGCATCGGCGATCCGCGATTCGAGCACGCGGTGATCGCGATGTGCGGACACGATGCGGAAGGCGCGATCGGTATCGGCATTGGCGCGACGATCAATGGGCTGGGCCTTCACGATGTGCTCGACCAGTTCGACATCGAGCCCGGGGAGGCGCCGGACGCGCCGGTTCATTTCGGCGGGCCGGTCGAGCCGCGTCGGGGGTTCGTGCTCCACTCGACCGATTGGTCGGGGCAGGACACGATCGACGTCGCCGGGCGCTGGGCTTTGTCGGGCACGATCGACATATTGAAGGCGATCGCAGATGGGCAGGGCCCCAGCCGCTGGCTGGTGGCGCTCGGCTATGCCGGCTGGGGCGCGGGACAGCTCGATGGCGAGATGCTGCGCCATGGCTGGTTCAATATCGCGGGCGACGAGCGGTTGCTGTTCGATACCGAAGCGAGCGACCGCTGGACCGAGGGGTTCGAACGCGCCGGAATCGATCCGCGGCTGCTTGCGAGCCAGACGGGCACGGCCTGACGCCGGTCCGATCTTGGCGTCCGCTCTTGGCGATCGCCGGGACAGAGTTTAGCGCCTGATCCATGGGGTACGAGCAACTCGACCGACCGGTATGGAACGCACTGACGACACGCTGGGCGCGAATCGCGGAAGGCAGTGCGCGGGCTTGGCGGATTGATCGCGATTATGGCGTGTTCGGCGCGGCCGCCGATTGCTCGCCCGAAAGCCTCGCCGCGCTTGCCGCCCTGGTGCCCGAGCGAGGCGAATTGTGGATGGTCGAGCGCGAGGACTGGCCCGCGCCGACCGGGACGCGCTTCGTGCGGCAAGCCGAATGCGTGCAGATGATGTGCGAGAAGCTGATTCCCGGAAAGGCCCCGGCATTCGAGATCGTCGAGCTCGACGAGAACGACGCGCCGGCGATGTATGATCTCGCCAAGCTGACCCAACCGGGCCCTTATGCCGCCCACACCAACCGGCTCGGCGATTTCATCGGCGTGAAGCAGGACGGCGCGCTCATCGCGATGGCGGGCGAGCGGATGAAGATGCCCGGCCTGAGCGAGGTCAGCGGCGTCTGCACGCACCCCGACCATCGCGGCCGCGGCTATGCCGGCGCGCTGATGCGCGTGGTGGCGGAGCGCATGCTGGCGAGGGGCGAGACGCCCTGGCTCCACGCTTATGCCCGCAACGCCGGTGCGATCGCATTGTATGAGAGCTTGGGTTTCCGGCTCCATGGCACCGTAACCGCGAGCGTGCTCGTTCGCAGCTAGGGTGTCTCGTCCCCTCCCGCTCGCGGGAGGAGCTAGGGGAGGGTATGTCGAATCCGATGTTTGGTTTGACAGGCCCTCTCCCTCCCGCGAGCGGGAGGGGAGAGATTAGCCCTAGTGCAGCGTCCCTTCGAGATGGCGCAGCTTGTCCGGATTACGCATCACATAGATCGCCTTGATCTGCTCCCGCTCGATAAGCAGCGCCGTGGTCTGCAGCACGCCATCCGCTTCGCGCGTGACGAATCCGGGCAAACCGTTGATCCACGCGAAGCGGATCAGTTCGCCGAAGCGGCCCTGGAGCAGGCGCTTGATTGCCGCATAAGTGCGCGTGACCTCGTCCGCCCCAAGCATGATGCGCGCCGCCGCCGGCCGCTTGCCGCCGCCGTCCGAATAGAGGCTCACATCGTCCGCCAGCATCGCGCCAAGCACCCCGATTTCGCCGCGCGATGCCGCGAAGAAGGCCTGGGCGATCTCCAGGCCATGCTCGCGCTCGACGGGAAACCGGGGCTTTTCCGCCCTGACGTGCTCGCGCGCCCGGCTGGCGAGCTGACGGCACGCGGCTGCGTCGCGGCCCAGGCTTTCGGCGACGTCGTCGAAGCTCTCGCCGAACACGTCGTGGAGCAGGAAAGCCGCACGTTCGAGCGGCGACAGCCGCTCGAGCGCGAGCATGAGGGGGAGAGTGACGTCCTCCACTTCCTCGGCCTCGACCACCGGTTCTGGCAGCCAGGGGCCGATATATTCCTCGCGCCGCACGCGTGCGGACTTGAGCTGGTCGAGGCACAGCCGCGTGACGACGCGGCGTAGGAATGCCTCGGGCACGCGGACCGCGTCGCGGTCGGTGTCGGACCAGCGTAGCCAGGCGTCCTGCACCACATCCTCGGCATCGGCGACCGAGCCGAGCATGCGGTAGGCGACGCGCATCAGCCGGGGCCGAAGCGCGTCGAATTGGGCGGTGGCGTCGCTCACGCCTTCCATCCGAGGCTCGGCTCGAACAGGTGGAAAGCGACCGCCAGGCGATTCCAGCCGTTGATCACGTTGATCATCATGGTAAGCTTGACCTGCTCCTCCTTGCTGAATTGCGCGTCGAGCGCGGCATAGACATCGTTCGGTGCGCCCTTGTCCGCGATCAGCGTCAGTGCTTCGGTCCAGCCAAGGGCCGCGCGCTCGCGATCGGTATAGCACGGCGCCTCGCGCCATGCCGAGGTTAGATAGATGCGCTGTTCGGTCTCGCCGGCTTGGCGCGCTTCGAACGTGTGCATGTTGATGCAATTGGCGCAGCCGTTGATCTGCGACGAGCGGATCTTCACCAGTTCGAGCAGCGGCTTTTCGAGCCCGCTTGCGGCCACCGTATTGGAGAGCGTCAGGAACGCCTGAACCATCTCGGGCGCGGCGGTGTAGGGGTTGAGGCGGGGGGTCATGTTCGGTCCTTTTCATCAGGGTTGCGCAGACCTGACGAGACAGCGCGAGCGAGTGTGACATCGGCCGAAAAAAAGTTGGGTCGACCACGCTCGTACAGGCTGATGACTTGCTCTATGGCCTTGCGGAAATGGCAAAGCACGTCCGTGTCGAATAGCCGGGGAAGTCTGTGAGCGTTGGCAATCGACCCGGGGCCGCGGGTGCGTACCGGCCGGAAATCGATGGGCTTCGTGCTGTCGCTGTGCTGGCGGTGATACTCTATCATGCCGGCTTCTCGCTATTCGCTGGCGGCTATGTCGGCGTCGACATCTTCTTCGTCATCAGCGGATATCTGATCACAGGTATCGTCGTTCGCGAATGTGGCGAGGGCCGGTTCAGTCTCGCCACTTTCTGGGAGCGACGGGCGCGGCGGATCATGCCGGGCCTTACGTTCGTGCTTATAGTGTGCCTGCCTTTCGCTTGGTGGTTCATGCCGCCGGTGGCGTTGACCGCTTTCTCGAAGAGCCTGTTCGCCTCGTCGCTGTTTTCGGGCAATTTCTACTTCTGGCGGCTGGAAGGCGGGTATTTCGCCGACGATAGCGGGCAGATCCCGCTGCTCCATTTGTGGAGCTTGGCCGTCGAAGAGCAATTCTACCTGCTCTTTCCGTCCTGCGTGTACCTCGTCTTCCGGTTCGCGCGGCGCGCGTTGCGGCCGGCGATCATCGCCGTGCTGCTGATCTCCCTGACACTGTGCGCAGTCGCCGGTCACGTTGCCCCCTCCGCCAATTTTTTCCTGATTCCGACGCGCGCATGGGAATTGCTGACCGGCGCGGCATTGAGCCTGTGGCCGGCGCGACGCGATGCCTTCGCGGCGCGGGGCCGGGCGAGCGACGCACTCGCGCTTTTGGGAGCGGCGTTGGTGGTCGTGCCGATCTTTCTGCTCGACGATACGAGCGGGTTTCCCTGGCCATGGGCGCTGCCAGCGGTCGTTGGGACGGTGCTGCTGCTCGCCTTCGCTACGCCGCGCACCGCGGTCGGCTGGATATTGGCGTCGCGGCCATTCGTCGCGATCGGATTGATCTCGTACAGCGCCTATCTCTGGCATCAGCCAGTGCTCGCCTTTGCGCGGCTGATCTCGTTGAACACTCCTGGAACGGCGTCCTTGATTGGGCTGCTGCTGTTGTCGCTCGGGCTGGCCACGCTGAGTTATCACTGGGTGGAGAAGCCATTCAGGCGCCGGTCTTTCCTGAGCCAGCGAACCGTATTTGTGTCCACAATGCTGGCCGCGCTGACGATGGCGGCTATCGGGGCCGTCGGCTGGTCAGGCGGTGGTTTTCCAAGTCGGTTGCCCGCGCCCATCGCGGCGCTTGCCCAGGCACGCCAAGCAGGGCTGGAGCGTTTGGAGGCCTGCAACGACGCTTCCGGTGCGCGGCCGCCCTGTCATGCTGGTAAAGCAGGCCGCGTGACCGTCGCGCTATTCGGCGATTCGCACGCCGAGGCGCTGATACCTGCGGTCGACGCGCTGATGAACGCGACGGGGCGCAGGGCGGTTGTGCTGACGCGACCGAACTGCCCGCCTGCCGACGACGTCGGGGTAATGCCCAATCGCGATGCCGGCTGCGTGCGTTTCACGCATGCCGCGGTAAAAACGATCCTCGCCACGCCGGATATCGATACGGTCATCCTCGCCGCGCGTTGGCCGCTCGCGCTGGAGGGCAGCTATTTCGACAATGGCGAAGGTGGTGTCGAAACCGGTCCGCGCATTACGGCGCCGACTGAGCAACAGCGCCAGCAACTGGCCAGCGGCTACCGCGCGACTGTCGCCCGGTTGCTCGCGGCCGGCAAGCGCATCTTCGTGATCTACCCCATTCCCGAAGCGGGCTGGTCGACGCCGGACTATCTCGTGAAACTGAACCGGCTGGGCTTGCCGGTCGCTGGCCCGACGACGAGCTACGCCCGCTATAAGCAACGCCAGGCACGAGAGATCGCGCTGCTCGACAGCCTTGGCCAGGATCCGCGCTTGATCCGAATATATCCTGACCGTGCATTGTGCGGGATCGTTCGCGCCGGGCGCTGCGAGACGGTGGTCGGCGGGACATCGCTCTATATCGACGACGACCATCTGTCGGCAAAAGGCGCGCGAATGGCGCTTGCTTCGCTGACTCCGGCGGTACTCGCTCGGCGTTGACCGATATGAGAAAACCGACCCAGTTCATGATATAAAGAAATCTTTATATCGAGATTGCAATCGCGCCGTGGGTTGGGTAGGGGAGCCGCATCAACCGACTTTTCCGGAGATTTTTGACGTGGCCACCGTGCTCGACCGTACGACCGATTATGTCGTCAAGGACCTTTCCCTCGCCGATTTCGGTCGTGCGGAGATCAACATTGCCGAGACCGAGATGCCGGGCCTGATGGCGCTGCGCCAGGAGTTCGGCGCGTCGCAGCCGTTGAAGGGCGCGCGCATCACCGGCTCGCTGCACATGACGATCCAGACCGCGGTGTTGATCGAGACGCTGACCGCGCTCGGCGCCAAGGTGCGCTGGGCGACCTGCAACATCTTCTCGACCCAGGACCATGCCGCCGCGGCGATCGCCGCGTCGGGCGTGCCGGTGTTCGCGATCAAGGGCGAGAGCCTGGCGGAATATTGGGACTATGTCGGCTCGATCTTCGATTGGGGTGACGAGACCTGCAACATGATCCTGGACGATGGCGGCGACGCGACGATGTTCGCGCTCTGGGGCGCCAAGCTCGAGGCCGGCCAGTCGTTCGCCGAGCCCGAGAATGAGGAAGAGATCGAGATGCAGCGCGCGGTGAAGGAATTCATCAAGCGCAAGCCCGGCTACCTCACCGAGACGGTCAAGAACATCAAGGGCGTGTCGGAAGAGACCACCACCGGCGTCCATCGCCTCTATGCGATCGCCAAGAAGGGCGAGCTGCCGTTCCCGGCGATCAACGTCAACGACAGCGTGACCAAGTCGAAGTTCGACAACCTCTATGGCTGCAAGGAATCGCTCGTCGACGCGATCCGCCGCGGCACCGACGTGATGCTCGCCGGCAAGGTCGCCTGCGTCGCCGGCTTCGGCGATGTCGGCAAGGGCTCGGCCGCGTCGCTGCGCAATGGCGGCGCCCGCGTGCTGGTCACCGAGATCGATCCGATCTGCGCGCTGCAGGCGGCGATGGAAGGCTATGAGGTGGTGACGATGGAGGAAGCGGTGACCCGCGCCGACATCTTCTGCACCGCGACCGGCAATGCCGATGTGATCACCGCCGATCACATGAAGGCGATGAAGAACATGGCGATCGTCTGCAACATCGGTCACTTCGACAGCGAGATCCAGATCGCCGCTTTGTCGAACTACAAGTGGACCGAAGTGAAGCCGCAGGTCGACCTGGTCGAGTTCCCGGACGGCAAGCAGATCATCATCCTGTCCAAGGGTCGCCTGGTGAACCTGGGCAACGCGACCGGCCACCCGTCGTTCGTGATGTCCTCGTCGTTCACCAACCAGACGCTGGCGCAGATCGAGCTGTTCACCAAGGCCGACGAATACAAGAACGACGTCTACGTCCTGCCCAAGCATCTCGACGAGAAGGTCGCCGAACTGCACCTCGAGAAACTCGGCGTGAAGCTCACCAAGCTCAGCCAGAAGCAGGCCGACTATATCGGCGTGCCGGTCGAGGGACCGTTCAAGCCCGATCATTATCGGTATTGAATCGGGGTCGCCAATCGATTTGACAGGGGCCGCGGAGCGATCCGCGGCCCTTTTCGTATCAACCCTTCAGCGCCGCCTTGAGCGGCCCGAGCCATTGGTCGTAAGCTTGCCAAGCTGCGGCAGTGTCTCGGTTGATCGGGCGGCGCACCTGCTCCGCGCTCGCCGTGCGGACGGGACGGTCGTTCTGGTGGAACGTGAGGCAAGCATCTTCGAACGGCAAACCAAGACCATCCAGCAAGCGCCTGATTTCATTGTCTGGGTCGCCGATCAATTGTTCGTGCATCACGCGCTGTACGGCGCCCGGCTGTACGCGGTCGATATGATCCATGAGCGCGAGATAGTCGCGATAATATCGGCCAATATCACCGAGATGATAGCTAAACTCCTGCCCGCGCGCGAACCACTGTTTGTAGTTTGACCAACCGCAGGCGAACGGATCTCGCCTAGCATCAATAATCTTTGCGTTAGGCAAAATCAGCCGAATGAATCCCACATAGGCCCAGTTGTTGGGTAATTTATCGATGAAGAACGGTTTTCCCTCGCGCCGGTGCACTGCAGCTGCGTTGATATATGCCTGTCCCAATTCGTAAAAGCGATCCGCCGCAATACTCTCAAGCACGGCTGGGTAGGTCAGCGATCGTTCGTTCCATCGCTCAGCCAGCAGGCGATGTACGAGCATGGGGATGTACGGTAGTTCGGCGGTACCCTCCACCAGCGAATGGCTGGCGAGAATTTGCTCGAGCAATGTCGATCCTGAACGCGGCAGACCGATAATGAAGATCGGGTCGACGGCGGGGTGACCTGCACCGCTGCCGCGATTGAACGCCGCGACGGTAAAGAACGCAATTGAGCGAGCCGTCTCTGCGCTGGTGGCGTCGGCATTGTAATGGACCTGACGGCGCCGAAGTTCATTTCCGGCATTGTAGTGCTGGAACGATCTCGAAAATTCGCGCTTGTCCTCCAGCGCCTTACCCAGTGCAAAGTTGACGGTCGAACGCACTGACGGAGGCGTGTCCCCGGCGAGCGCCAGCCGCTCGAGGTGTGCGAAATCACCCTCTTCGAACCTGTAAGTCTTGAGGTTCGCCAATCCCCACCAAGCCTCGCCCTGCATCTCGTCGAGCGCGATGGCGCGCCGATAGGCATCGATGCAGCGGTCCACATTTCCCACCGTCTTCTGCAAGTGTCCGAAACCGCACCAGACCTCCGCACGATCGGGATGGTCGATGATCAATTGCTCATAGCCCGAAGCGGCACGCGGATAGTCACCGATCTGGCCCAGCAAGGCCAATCGATGAATGGCGATGGGCCAGCGTTCGGGCTCGTCGTTGATAACATCGTCAAGCAGTGCAATTGCCTCTGGAACTCCGTCGCGCAGCGCCAGGATGCGCGCAAGATTCACTTGCGCATCGCTGAACAATGGGGCGTGCGAAAGTGCCAGGCGAAAAAGCCGCTCGGCCTCGGCGTGAATGCCACTGCGCGCAGCGAGTTCGCCTAGCATGCAGAGCGCCGATACATCGTCCGGGTGCTCCGCCAATCGCCGCCGCACCGCCGCCTCGGCCTCCATTGGACGGCCGGCAAGCAAGTGGCCAATGGCGGTCCGCATCGCACCGCCATTGGCCATTTGATTTACTGCCGATTCCGTCGCCCGACGTTGGTCGCGTCGCTCGGCGGAATTGGTCACGAACTCATTCTCCATCGGCACCGATGGGGCTCACCGGTGCTGACCTGACAGGATCAGAACTTTGCCGATACGCCGGCATAGAAGGAGCGGCCGAGGTTCGGATAGATCGCGCTACCGCCACCGGCACCGGTCAGGCCGAACGGCGGCAATTGATCGAACACATTGTCGATCCCGAGATACATGTTGAAGTTCTTGTTGACGTCCGCCTCAAACCGGATGTTGTGATAGGTAATAACCGGGTAATTCTGATATTTTGCCGGGTAAGCGTAGGGATTCTGCGGCGGGCGACCCTGCAAACTGTTGTAATTTTCGTAGGCGCCGTTCGTCATCGAATCCAAGTATTGCAGCTTATAGCTGATGGTGAACGGGCCGCTCTTCAACGCAACGTCAAGGTTAAAGGCATTCTGCGGATCGCCAAGCTCGGACAGCGTACGATCTTCGAAGGTGGGATTGGTGGGGTCGAGATAGTTACTAGCCTGAAGGGCAAGGGTGTAGATCCCGCGCACCGACAGCGTGCCCAACCCGGCAAAGTGGTGTTGGTAGCCGATGTCAAAGTCGATGCCGCTCACCACCAGCTTGGCATAGTTCAGTGGCGTCGATCGAAGACTGTTGTTGACATATTCGATATTGTGCGCGCCGAGCGGTACGGACGTATCCCGCTTGAAAAGGCCGCAGAACTGATTGTTCAGCGTCGGAAGATCGTAGCAGGCATCGATGATCGACTGTGGTGAAGGCGAGTTGATCACGCTGTTGACCGTGATGTTATAGTAGTCGGCTGAAAAGGTGAATCCGCGAAGAAATCCGCCAGGCGTAAGCACGCCGCCGATTGTGTAGGAATCAGATTTTTCGGCAGCGAGATTAGGATTGCCGCCTGACAAATACCCCGGCGTAGAGCTGGGTGTAGCATCATAACCCACCGGCACACCGGCAGCGCGGCAATTGGCTTCGCGATATTGCGAGCCTGAACTTAGATTGCGCGTCGCGCACGGGTCGGAGAACGAAAAGTAATTCTGGCCCAGCGGGGTATAAAGATCAGAGAGGTTCGGCGCCCGAACCGCTCGTGAGTAATTCCCACGCAACAAAAGTCCCTTAAACGGCGAGTACTGGACGCCACCGTTGTACGAATATACCGTTCCGGTTGACCCCTTATAGTCGGAAACGCGTCCGGCGGCCGTAACCGTAAGCATATTAGCCAGCGGAACATCCTTCAGGATAGGAAAGCGAAGTTCGCCAAACGCTTCTTTCACTTCAAATGAGGTCGGATTGAATTCCGGGATTGCATTGTAAAACGTAATCGCGGCAGCGGTTGCTGCGTCTTCTTTGTAGAACGCTGTTTCCCGGCGATACTCGCCACCAATGGCGAAGCCAACCGGCCCGCCCGGCAGGTTGAAGAATTGGCTGGTATCGCCGTTCACGTAGCCGGAGATATCGAGCTGCGTGATCTTGCCCCGGGCGCTCGATGATTGAGTGACATATTGCCGCGCAGCGTCAGTGATATTTCCCGAACCGAACAGGTTGATTGGGACGCATGCCGCTATATCGCCCGCCAGTTGCGCCGCCGCATAAGCGGGGTCGGCGCCCGAAAAGACGCTCGCCGAGCCTGGGTCGATTTTGGCGCGGCATACGATGTTACCGTTGGCAGTTCCATTCTGAACCAAGCCCTGGTCGACCGCGTCGATCGAGAGCAAATAACGCTGGATGTTAACGTTGCCGAGTATCTTGGTGTTTTCCCGGAACTCGCCGTAATTAACTGACAATTCGTAATGCCAATCGTCGTTGAAGTCGCCCCTGACCCCGCCGACAATTCGATATGTTTCGCGTCGCGCTTCCTCGGCGCGATTGGTCAAGTCGACTGCGTTTTTGAAAAACACGAAGTTGAAATCGTCGTTGGGCCCCGCGCCATAATAATCACGAATGATGCCTCGTGCCTGGTTGCTGAGATAGGGGTTGTTGATGTTGAAGGAATCCCCAACTGCACCAGTGAAGAACGGACCGGAGGCGCTACCGAACGAGTCGGTGCGCGAATAGCTCGCTTCAATGAACGGCACGAAGGCCTTGCTGATTTCGAAGTGACCGATCAGGTTGGCGCTGTAGCGATCGAGCCGCGGGCGAAATGCGAACTGCGTCCCGTCAAGGAAATTGTCGCCATTTCCGCCCAGATAAGACGGTAGTGGCGCGAGCCCGACCGGCGTCCCGGTTTGAGGGATCAGCGTCCCGCTCGGTGTAAAGATGTACGGCGAATAGCTATTACCGCCCAAATAGGTGAGGAACGTGCCCGCATTGGAATAGAATCCGCTACGGATGTCATGGAAAAAGTCGTTTTGCGGCGCCCCCGCAGTGCCGGTATTGTTGATCTGAACGAAGCCGTTCGATCGGTCATATTGGCGTCGGTCGCTGGCATAGAAGTCTTCCTGGTGGGCATATTCCAGGTTGATCGCGAGATTGCCCCGACCGCCAGCGAAGTTTTTGCCCGCGAGCAGACTGACGAAGTCGTTGCCGGCGTCGCCATATTGCGTAATGCCGCCCTGGCCACGCAACTGCAGGCCGTCGAAGTGGTCTTTCAGCACGAAATTGACCACGCCAGCGAGCGCGTCCGAGCCGTAAACTGCGGAATCGCCGCCGGTGATGATGTCGGTGGTCTCGATCAGGTCGGTCGGGATCGTGTTGACGTCGACCGAGGCGGCGGTGTTCAAGATGTCGCCGGCGACATGGCGGCGCCCGTTCACCAGCACCAGCGTGCGTTGCGTGCCAAGACCGCGTAGGTCGAGCAGACTGAGGCCCGACGTTCCGAGGAAGCGCGTCGAGTTGGACTGGCTAAATGTACTGCGCAGCGCGGGCAGTTCATTGAGCACGTCGCCGACCGAGGTTTGCCCGGTCTTGAAGAAATCATCGCCGCGAATGCTGGTAATAGGCACCGCGGAGGTCAGGTTAGGGCTGCGAATGCGCGACCCGGTAATTACGATGGTGCCGCCCGCGTCGCCGTTATCGCTCGCATTATTGTTGTCAGCCGTCGTGCCGGTAGGCGGGCATGGGGCGTCTGGAGTCGGTGCGCTGCCGTCCGGGCAGCGAGTCTGATCGGGCGTAGTGCTCTGGCCGAACGCCTGGGCTGGAGACCAGACGACGACCGCGAATGCCGCAGATACCAACGCCGTCGAAGCGCGGAGGCGATTGATGCGCATTATGAACCCCTTGTTTTGAGTTTATGGCAATAGACTTGCCGGAAAGCGTGGCTCGTTCAAGATGGGTTAAGCTTGTGCGCGAGCAATGGTGACGAGTTGTTTCTAATAAGTCACACCCGGCACACCTTGCCGCCGCATATCCAAGCGTCAGTGGGTCACGATATAGAGGAGGTCCAACTCTCCCCACCGAGCAGCGGACGCGCGACCCAGCACTTTGCAATGGGAACTCGAGATACCTATCGGTCTGTGGATGACCTTAAGTCGTATACTTATCGCAGGTCATCCGCGTCGCGGTCGGTGACGGATTGTAGATCTGACTGAAGTCGCGCCGGTCGCGGACGATGAACGTGGCGACGTAATGGATGCGCGCCGGGCTGGTCAGCCAAGTGCCGAACAGGGGTTCGGTCAGATAATTGATCTCGACGAACATAACACCGGATCCGCCCGGGGCGTTCACTTGCGCTCCACTGTCGCCCATGCCGCTCGTCGCGGTAGTGCCGGCATTGGTCAGGGTCGCCGTGGTACCCGCCGTAGTGGTCGTCGTGCCATAGGTCGAATCATAGCCGGTGCCGCTCTTGCGGCCCAGGCACCGTTGCCAGTGAATGCGCTGAACGGCGGCGGTATCATAGCTCTGCTGGACGTTTTCCAGGCTAGACAGGGTGATGCGGCCATTGGTCGTGAGGTCGATGCCGCTGCCCTGATAGCGCGCGGCCGAGAAAATATCGTTGACATCGACTTCGCGCAGTTGCTGCGAGGCAAGCGTGCTGTAGGTGCCGACGCGCGACGCGTTGTCCGCCAGCGCGAGCGCGATCTGGCTGATGCGCAGATTGATCAGCGCCAGGTTGGCGGTTTCCAGGCCATAGCAGCCGACGCCAAGGACCAGCGGCATCGCAAACGCGAACTCGATCATCGCGACGCCGCTGCGGTCGCGCTTCAGGCTGCGGTATAGACGGCGCACGGCGGCGCGCGGACGAGCGAGTATCATGTGCACACCGTGACGTTGGCGGTGGTGGTCTGTGTCGCGTAGGGCTGGTTCTTGAGCAGGGTGGTCGCGCTCACCGTTTGCGTGGTCGGCCAGCCGAACAGGCCTGCGACCGGGAACAAGCGGGGATAGGTCGCGGTCATGGTATAGACCGTCACCGCGCTGGCGCCGCCTTGTCCCGCAGCGCCGGGGTCCTGGTCCCATGTCCCGTTGCCGTTCTCGTCGGTAAAGCATTCGCCAGGATCGCGGACGCCATTGCCATTGCTATCCGTGAATGGCTCCGGAGCGACCTCGGAGAAGGTGTCGTAGCTCTTTCGGGTCGAGGTGAAGGTCGCGCCGGGCGCGATCTTCTTGACCATCGTCTGCACCTTCGCGTCGATCGTGGCGGTATTGGTCGCGCCGCCCTCGATACCCGAATCGCGCGCTGCCTTCTGCAACTCGCCGTTCAGGATCGACTGCGTGTAGACCTGATAGAGCATGTCGCCCAAGCCCATCAGCATGACCAGCATGACGGGGGTCAGGATTGCGAATTCGACGAGCACGGCACCGCGCCGATCGTCGTGCAGGGAAGGGAGCAACCGCGGGCGCATCATTGCGTGAGCCTGAGCATGGCAAGGTGCTGGGCGATGCTGGCGAATGCGGTCGACAGACCGGTACCGCTAGTCGTCGCGAGCGCCTGAGAGGCTGTCGTGGCGCAACTCTGCATCTGGCTGGATGCGGTTGGCTGGATGGAGACCGTCCAGACGTCGATGTTGCGCGCCTTTGCCGCCGAGCAGGCCGCCAGGAACCGAGCGTTATGATACGCGGTGATGTTCGAATAATCGCCGCCGGTCACGCGCTTGTCGAAATATTCGACGCCATACATGCTGTACGTGTCGGTGGTCGGCGCCATGAAACCGTCGGTCAGCAGGACGATGACGCGGTTGGGCGCCGTCCTTCCCGGCCAGGCGCCCGTATCGGCGGCGAACAAGCCGGTCGGCGATATCAGGCGTAGACCCCATATCATGCCGGTATCGTGATACGTGCCGCCGATCGGCTTGAAGTCGGTGGCGTAGACGTAATTGTACACGTCGGTGCGGGCCCAGGTGGTCAGCCGGCGGACCGGCTTGCCGCAGGACAGATACCCCCACTTGATCATCGACGAACTGCCGTAATTGGGGTCGTTGTTGTTGTCGTCACCGTTGCTGGTGTCGGTGCCAGTGCTGCCATAATTGTTGCGGCCATATTCAACGTCACCCCATTGCGGTGCCCAGCGTGTGGCGTCGCTGTTCGGCACGTAATCGGGGTCGATGTCCTTGGGCAGGCTGGAGATGTTGAACACGGTCTGGCCCGTTGACGTCGAATCGATTCGCTCCTCGAGGCAACCCGGCCATTTGGTGGTCGCCGCAGGTATCTTGGTCGGGTCAGTAATGGTGTTCCCGGCGACGTATTGGCTGACATCGAAGGGATACCGGGCATATGTCCACTGAGGGCCTAGCGTTTTGGTGGTGACGACGCATTTGCCGTAGTACGAACTCCAAGCATAGCTGACCTGCGTCGCCTGGCCCGACGAATTGTAGGTCAACGCCGTGGCCGGCGTGCGGGTCGTCGTCTGGCTATTGCACGTAGTCTGGTTCATGGTGTTGTTCGCGGTCGACGTGCTGATCGTGTAATCGTTCGTCACCTTGCGAGACTGATAATTGTAGGTCGTCGCCGAACCGTTGCCGCCAAGGACATAGCTCGGGTCGAGCGACATGACTGCCTTGCCGGCATTGACCGCCGAGGTGTAGGTGACGAAGCCGTAGCGGACGTGGGTCGATGGATCCGCATTGGCGGCGAAGGTATCGTAGAAACTCAGCACGGCCTGGCGGAGCGCCTCGATGCGCGAGCCGCTCTTTTCCGGCACCGCGTAACCGGTCGATCCCGAATAGCCGGCGGTCGAATAGGTCGTGTCGGTCGGCCGGGTGTACGAGCTATTGCCGGCCGAGCCGACATAGTTGCTGCAGGTGCTGTCGCTGTCGCTGGGCGCACAAGCCATCGAACCGGTGGTGTCGAGCACGAACAGCACGTCGGTATCGGCCACGTCGTAGCGCGCGGTACAGGTGACCTGGACGGTCGTGTCGGGCGCCGCGAACATCTTCATCACGGTCATCGGGACGACCGCGCTCGCGGTGGCTGAGACCTGGCTGTCGCTCGTCTTGGTGGGAACGAACGTGACCGTATTGGTCTTCATCCAACCCGACGCGAAATTGTTGTTGAAAAATGTCGTCGCCTGGGTCGCCGCATTGCTGTCGAGCGTCGTGCCCGACGTATCCGTCATGAACTTACGCCCCGCGAGGACGCCGGCGTCGCACGCCTGTTGCAGGCGAACCTTGATGACGTAGAGTCGCGCCATGTCGACACCCGAGCCAGCCAAGGCCGCGATGGGGATGAGCGCGATCGCCATCATGGCGAGCGTGTTGCCTCGCTTATCGCGGCGCAACCGTCCGAGGAAGGTGCGCGCGTCCCCCCGCTTTGCGCCGTATAGTCCGAACATCTGCCCCGATCTGCCCGATATGGTCCTACGATCCTGCCTGATGCACCAAGAAGGGATAACCTGCTCTCAATCGGTATGGTTAATGTTACGGTGACGATGGTTACCGATCCCTGGTTTGAGCTCGCGTTGAGCTACGCCCCCGACAGGTCGCGCGCGGCGTTGGACGCGCTGTTTTCGCTCGACACCGCGCTGGGCAATATCTTGCGCACCACCCGTGAGCCGCTGGTCGGTCAGATGCGGCTCGCCTGGTGGCGCGAGGCGCTGCAGGGACTCGACGCGTTCGGCGCGCCCGCGGAACCCGTGCTGCAGTCCCTGACCGCCGCGGCCCTGCCGGTGGGAATTACCGGGCAGGCGCTCAGCGGGATGGCGGACGCATGGGAGCCGTTGCTGGGCGATATCGGAAGCGGGTCGATCGACGAGCATGCGCGCCTGCGCGGCCGTATGCTGTTCACCCTGGCTGGCGGCGCGCTCGGCGCGGCAACGGATGATCCGGTTGGCGACGCGGGGGAGGGGTGGGCGCTGGCCGACCTCGCCGCCAATCTCAGCGATCCGGCACTGGCGATCCGGGCGCGGGAGGGGGCAAGTGCCAGGCTCGCTGCCGCCCGCCGGTCGCGATGGAGCAGGAACGGCCGGGCGCTTGGGGCGCTGGCGCTGATCGCGGATCGGCGGCTGAGCGGGGCGATCCCGCCGACTTTCGTCCTTCGGCTCGCACGGTTCCGGCTGACTGGCAGATAGCACCATGATGGGGGGATTCGGTTTTCTCCGCCTTTCGTGCGCGCTAGCGTGAGATCAAAGGAGGATCGAACGATGTGGCGATATCTTGCAGGGGCGGCGGCCGGTATCTTGCTGGTGGTGGCGGGAATGACGTTGCAGGCGATGCGATCGCCGCCCGCGACGACGCTTGCTGCCATGCCGACGGTCGCGTCAGAAACCGCAGCGCCGGATGGACAGGCGACCAGCCCCGCGGTGCCGGAGGCGTTGCCGGCCACGCGCGAGCAGAAACGGTTCGATCGTTATGACAAGGATCGCAACGGCTCGATCACCCGCGACGAATATCTGATGGCGCGGCACAAGGCCTTCGCCAAGCTGGACGTCGACAACAATGGCACCTTGTCGTTCGACGAATGGGCAGTGAAAGCCGAAACCAAATTCGCGCTGGCCGACAAGGACAAGTCGGGTGCGATGAACGCGGCCGAATTCGCCACGACGGCGGTTAAGCGCAAGTCCAAGCCGCGGCCCAATTGCCGCCCGTCGTCACCCGCACCAACACCCGCCGACGACAAAAACGAGGAGGATTCCTAGGGGTCCGTACCTGCCGCTAGGGGGTACAGGCCTTAAGCTGCCAGCCAGCCGGCAAGCGCGGTGCGGGCACGTTCGGTGTACATCTTCTTGCGATCCGCCTTCTTCGTGCGGCCGGTAATAGGCGGAAACAGGCCGAAATTGACGTTCATCGGCTGATAGGTTTCGGCCTCGGCCGCGCCGGTGATGTGGTTGAGCAGCGCGCCGAGCGCGGTTTCGACCGGCGGCGGTGGCAGGGCGTTACCACTCAGTTCCGCCGCCGCGAAACGGCCCGCGAGCAAGCCGACGGCGGCGCTTTCGACATAGCCCTCGCACCCGGTGATCTGGCCGGCAAAGCGGATATTGGGCCGCGCCTTCAGCCGCAATGTGGGGTCGAGCAATTCGGGCGAGCGAATGAACGTGTTGCGGTGCAGTCCGCCCAGCCGCGCGAACTCGGCGTTTTCCAGTCCCGGAATGGTCCGGAACAGCCGCACTTGCTCGGCATGTTTCAACTTGGTCTGGAACCCGACGATGTTCCACAAGGTGCCAGTGGCGTTGTCCTGGCGCAGCTGGACCACGGCATAGGGCCAGCGCCCGGTGCGCGGATCGTCGAGCCCGACGCCCTTCATTGGTCCGAAGCGGAGCGTCTCCGGCCCGCGCTCCGCCATCACCTCGATCGGCATGCAGCCCTCGAAATAGGGCGTGTCCTTTTCCCACTCGCGAAATTCGGTCTTCTCGCCGTCGACCAGCGCCTGCACGAAAGCGTGGTATTGATCCTTGTCGAGCGGGCAGTTGATGTAATCCTTGCCATCACCCTTGTTCCAGCGCGACTGGAACCAGGCGGTGTCCATGTCGATACTGTCGCGATGCACGATCGGTGCGATCGCGTCGAAAAAGGCGAGTGCGTCGCTGCCGGTCGCCGCGCCAATGCTGCTCGCGAGGCCCGGAGCGGTGAGCGGGCCGGTCGCGACGATCGCAAGACCATCGTCCGGAAGCGAGTCGACCCGTTCACGGACGATCGTGATATTGGGATGCGCCGACAGTCGCGCGGTGACGCCGGCCGAAAAGCCGTCGCGATCCACCGCCAGCGCCGACCCTGCCGGCACCTTGTGACGGTCCCCCTCGCTTATGATGATTGAGCCCAAGGCACGCATTTCGGCATGGAGCAAGCCGACCGCGTTGTTTTCGGCATCGTCGGACCGGAAGCTGTTGGAGCACACCAGTTCGGCCAAACTGTCAGTGTAATGCGCCGGCGTCATGTCGCCGCTGCCGCGCATTTCGGAGAGCTTCACGCGCACGCCCGCTTCGGCCAACTGCCACGCCGCTTCTGATCCGGCGAGACCGCCGCCGATGATGTGAATGTCATGAGTCATGGCGCCCGGCGATAGCCGCGCCGGGGCCGGATGACAAAGTATGTTGCCGATCACGTCTCGTCGGCCCATCACATCGCCATGACGGCGATCGCATCGAGACCCCGCGCGATATGGCTCCTGATCCTGGCATTGCTGGCCGGCGCCAGTTTCTGGCTGGTCGGACAGCACACGATTCCAAGGCTGCCCTGGATCGCGTGGAAGGGGGCGGGGGTCGGCCTGTTGGCGATCTGGGCAGCGGTCAATGCGCGCGATCGCGACGGCTGGCTGATCACCGCGGTGCTGGCGCTCGGCGCGCTGGGCGATGTCCTGCTCGAGCGCAGCCAGACATCCGGGGCGCTTGCGTTCCTCGCCGGGCACTTGGTCGGGACCGTGCTTTATCTGCTCCATCGCCGCAGCAAGCCCTCGCCGAGCCAGATAGCCTTGTCCGTGCTGCTACTCCTGGGCGTGCCGGTGATCGCCTTCCTGCTTCCCGCGGACCGCGCGGCCGCGCCCGGCATCGCGTTATATGCCGCCGGGCTCGGCGCGATGGCGGCGAGCGCGTGGCTCAGCCGCTTCCCGCGCTATCGTGTCGGGCTCGGCGCGGTCCTGTTCGTTGCCTCGGACCTGCTGATCTTTGCCAAGATCGGGCCGCTGGCAGGATCCCTGATTCCGGTGATGCTGATCTGGCCGCTCTATTTCGCAGGCCAAGCGCTGATCGCTTGGGGAGCGGTCACGACTTTGCTGCGTTGGAAGGACAATGAAGATCTTCACCATCGGCTATGAAGGCACGACGATGGACGCCTTCCTCGCTACTTTGCGCGAGGCGGGAGTCGAGCAAGTGATCGATGTCCGCGCCTTGCCGCTGTCGCGCCGTCCGGGCTTCTCGAAGAATATTCTGGCGGCCACGCTGAACGACAGCGGGATCGGCTATGTCCATCTGAAAGCGCTGGGTACGCCCAAAGCCGGGCGGGATGCGGCAAAGAAGGGCGACTGGCGGACGATGGAACGCGTCTATGAAGGGCAACTGCATTTGCCCGAGGCGCAGGCCCAGGCGGCACAACTCCGCGACCTCGCCGCGGAAAAACCCTCGGCACTGTTGTGCTTCGAGCGCGATCCCAAACATTGCCACCGCACGATGCTGCTGAGGGAAGAGGGAACTGGGTTCGAGGTCGTCGACCTGATTGCTTGAGCTGCCGTCAACCGGCGACAGGCAGCTTCACCGTACCGTCATCCTCGCGCTCCAGCGGCCCATAAGCGATCACCGTTTCGAGCGGCATAGGACCGTAGATGTGCGGGAACAGCGCGCCGCCGCGCGATTCCTCCCATTTGACGGTATCGCCAAGCGCGGCGAGGTCGATCGCGGCGACACACAGACCTGATTGCCCGGCGAAGTGCCTGTCCACCGTTTCGGTCAGCTGATCGCGGGTCGAAAGGTGGATATAGCCATCGGCCAGGTCGATCGGCGCACCCTTGAAAGCGTCGGCTTCCAGGGCGCGCATCTGATCGGCGGTCAGCACCTTATAGGCAATGGCCGGACGTTCGCTCATTCGCCGTCGGCCGGACCCGCGGCGCTGTCATCGGCAGTATCGGCGCCCGGATCGGGCGCGATCTCGTGCTCTTCGCCCGACGTCAGATCGGCCTCAGCATCGCCTTCGGTTTCTTCGATCCGCGCAGCCGAAACGACATGCTCGTTCTCGGCCACGTTGAACAAGCGGACGCCTGCCGAACCACGGCCGATCACGCGGAGATCGCCGAGCGACATGCGGATCAGCTTGGCCTGGTCGGTGACCAGCATCAGTTGGTGACCCTTGGTCGCCGGGAAACTGGCGACGACCGGGCCGTTGCGGGCGATATTGTCTATATTGGTGATGCCCTGGCCGCCACGGCCGGTCCGGCGATATTCATAGGCCGAGGACAATTTGCCATAGCCGTTGGCGCAGACGGTCAGGATGAACTGCTCCTTGGCCATGAGCTCTTCGTAGCGGGCATCGTCCATCTCGCGCGGCTTGCGCGTGCCCTCGGTGTCCTCGCCCTTCCACGGCGCGTGGCGCAGATAGTCCTCGCGCTCGTCCTGGTCCTTGACCCCGACCTTGTGCAGGATCGACAGCGAGATCACCTCGTCGCCATCGGCCAGGCGCATGCCACGCACCCCGGTCGAATTGCGGCTCTGGAACTCGCGCACTTCGTCGCCGGCGAAACGGATCGCCTTGCCCTGACGGGTGGCGAGCAGCACGTCGTCGCTCTCGTCGAGCAAGGCGACGCCGATCAGCCGATCGTCTTCATCCTCGCCTTCGAACTTCATCGCGATCTTGCCGTTTGACGGCACGTTGGTGAACGCGTCCATCGAGTTGCGGCGCGCCGAGCCCTTGGCCGTCGCGAACATGACGTGGAGCTTGCCCCACTCATTCTCGTCCTCGGGCAGCGGCAGCACGGTCGAGATCGTCTCGCCCTCGGCCAGCGGCAAAAGGTTGATCATCGGCCGCCCGCGCGTGTTCGCGCCGCCTTCGGGCAGCCGCCACACCTTCATCCTATAGACGCGGCCAAGCGTCGAGAAGAACAACACCGGCGTGTGGGTCGAGGTGACGAACAGCTCGGTGACGACGTCTTCGTCCTTGGTCGCCATGCCGGCGCGGCCCTTGCCGCCGCGAGCCTGGGAGCGAAAGGTGTCGAGGCTGGTGCGCTTGATATAGCCCTGCATGGTCACGGTCACGACCATGTCTTCGCGCTCGATCAGGTCCTCATCCTCGATGCCGTCGGCCGCCGCCGCGATCTGGGTGCGGCGCGGCGTGGCGAACTCGGTGCGCACCGCGGCCAATTCCTCGCGCATCACCTCGTAGAGGCGGGCGCGATTGGCCAGGATTTCGAGCAGTTCCGCGATCGAGGCGGCGAGTTCCTTGAGCTCGTCACCGATCTCGTCGCGGCCGAGCGCGGTCAGGCGGTGGAGGCGCAGATCGAGGATCGCGCGAACCTGAAGGTCCGACAGGCGGTAGCTGTCGCCGGTCACCTCGACATCGGTCGCCTCGACCAGCCGGATATAGCCGGCGATTTCGGCGATCGGCCATTCGCGCATCAACAGCGCGTGGCGCGCCTCGGTCGGGCTGGACGACCCGCGAATGATGCGGACCACTTCGTCGAGATTGGTGACCGCGATCACCAGGCCGAGCAACAGATGCGCCCGGTCGCGGGCCTTGGCGAGTTCGAACTTGGCGCGCCGCGTGATGACCTGTTCGCGGAACTGGATGAACGCCTGGATGAAATCACGAAGATTGAGCAGATCGGGGCGGCCGCCGCGGATCGCCAGCATGTTGGCGGGGAACGAGCCCTGGGCCGGCGTGTGGCGCCACAATTGGTTGAGCACGACTTCGGCCGTCGCGTCGCGCTTCAGGTCGATGACGATCCGCACGCCTTCGCGGTTCGATTCGTCGCGAATATCGCTGACGCCCTCGATCCGCTTGTCCTTGGCGGCTTCGGCGATCTTTTCGACGAGCGCGTTCTTGCCCTGCTGATAGGGAATTTCGGTAAGCACGATCGAGCGGCGATCGCCGCGGCCCTCTTCGATTTCGTAGCGCGAGCGGACGATGATCGAGCCGCGGCCGGTTTCATAGGCCGACCTTGCGCCCGATCGGCCGAGGATCACCGCGCCGGTCGGGAAATCCGGACCGGGGACGATTTCCATCAGCTCCTCGGTCGTGATGGCGCCATTGTCCATGTAGGCAAAGCACGCGTCGATCACTTCGCCCAGATTGTGCGGCGGGATGTTGGTCGCCATGCCGACCGCGATGCCGCCCGCGCCATTGACCAGCAAATTGGGAAAGCGCGCCGGCAGCACCGACGGTTCGCTTTCCGAGCCGTCGTAATTGGGAACGAAGTCGACCGTATCCTTGTCGAGATCTTCCATCAGGAAGCTCGCCGACTTGGCGAGGCGCGCTTCGGTGTAACGCATCGCGGCGGCGGGATCAGGATCCATCGATCCGAAATTACCCTGGCCGTCGATCAGCGGCAGCCGCATCGCCCAATCCTGGGTCATGCGTGCCAAGGCTTCGTAGATCGAGCTGTCGCCGTGCGGGTGATATTTACCGATCACGTCGCCGACGATGCGAGCCGACTTGCGATAGGGGCGGTTGTAGAAGAATCCGCTCTCCTGCGCCGAGAACAGAATCCGGCGGTGCACCGGCTTCAGCCCGTCGCGCACATCGGGCAGCGCGCGGGCGACGATCACGCTCATCGCATAATCGAGATACGACGACTTCATCTCATCGACGATGGAGATGGGGGTAATGTCCGAGGGGTCGGCGAGGACGGTCTCGTCGGTCAAGTTCTGGGGTCTTTCAGGTGATGTTGCTGTTCGATGACGACCCTAGCGGGTCATGCAACCGATGTCACGCGCGCGCGTACGCGCGCGAAGGCGCAAATTGGAGCGCGAAGGCGCGATCCTATGTCAGCCCCTGCCCGAGCGGTGGCGCGGGCGCAAATCTCCATTCAATCCGCGTTCAGCCGGTTTCGGCGATTTGCTCCGTGACGCGCCTTGAACCACTGGCGCTCGCTGATTAGAGCGGCGGGGAAGGGTCCCCCGCCCATGAGGAGAGATTGATGAAGAGCATTTCGACGGCCGCCTTCGCCGCGGCGATGGTCGCCGGCGCGACCGGTCTGGCCTTTGCGCCGCCCGCTTTTGCCAAGAAGAAGGATGAAGCGCCGGCCGGCCCGCAATATACCCAGGCCGTCGCGGTCGCCGCGAACAAGGCAAAGACCGCGTTGCTCGCCAAGGACATGGCGACTGCCGAGGCTGCCGTTGCCGAGGCCGAGGCGGCGGCCAAGACCGACGACGACAAATATATCTCGACCTTCCTGCGCTATGCCTTGGTGTCGCAGAAGATCGCCGACGCCTCTGCGGGCACCAATGGTGCGTTCGATCCTGCGCCGATGATCGCCCCGCTCGACGCGCTGATCGTCAATCCCAAGACGCCGGCGGACATGCTGCCCAAGTTCGAATATAGCCGCGCGACGATCGCTTACGACAACAAGGATTGGGCGCGCGCGAGCCGCTTGTTCCAGCAGGCACAGCAGCACGGCTCGACCGAAGCCAACCTCCCGCTCTATCTCGCCAAGGCCAAGGTCCAGGGCGGCGACGCCGCCGGCGGCATGGCCGACCTCGAAAAGGTGATCGCCACCGGCAAGCAGTCGGAGGACATCTACAAATACGGTATCGCGCAGTCGGCCGCCGCGGGCCTCAAGCCGCAAACCGTGGTTTGGCTGAAACGCTGGCTCGTTGCCTATCCGACGTCGAAGACCTGGCGCGACGCGCTCGGCTATTACGCGCTGACCCAGAACCCAGTCGCCAAGCTCGACAAGAGGCAGATGATCGACGTGTTCCGGTTGATGCGCCAGACCAAGTCGCTCGCCGACCAGAATTATTACGAGGAATATGCGCAAAAGGTGATGGACGTCGGCCTGCCCGACGAAACCAAGGCGGTCATCGCCGAGGGCAAGGCGGCGGGCAAGATCCCCGGCGCCGGCAATTCCAACATCCAGGCCTTGGTTACCAGCTCGAATAGCCAGGTCGCGGCTGAAGGTTCGTTTGCTGGGCTCGAGACCAAGGCGGCTGCCTCGCCAAACGGCGCGCTGTCGTCGCAAACCGGCGACGCGTTCCTGGGCCGCGGCGACTATCCCAAGGCGATCGCGCTCTACAAGCAGGCGCTGGCCAAGGGCGGCGTCAACAATGACGAGGTCAATACGCACCTGGGCATCGCTTTGGCGCTGTCGGGCGACAAGGCCGGCGCCAAGGCGGCGTTCGCCGCCGTAACCACGGCGCCGCGCAGCGACATCGCCGGCTTCTGGTCGACCTGGATCGACAACCCGCCGACCAGCTGATTCGAGGCGACCGGACGAGAGAGGGGCGGCTGGCGACGGCCGCCCCTTTTTCAATCGGCGCCGACCGGAATGCCTGGCTGATTCTTCGACGTACGGATGGTCAGCGACGTCTTGACGCTCGCCACGTTTGGAGCAGGGGTCAGGTGAGTCGTCAGGATATCCTGGAAAGCTTTCAGGTCGCCGGCGACGATCTTCAAGATGAAGTCGATCTCGCCGTTGAGCATATGGCATTCGCGGACTTCGGGAATCGTCGCGATGTGCGATTCAAACGCGGTCAGGTCGCGCTCCGCCTGGCTCTTCAGGCTGACCATCGCGAACACGGTGATCGGATAGCCGAGAGTCGCGGGATCCAGTTCGGCGTGATAGCCCTTGATCGCTCCGGCTTCCTCCAGCGCGCGGACACGCCGCAGGCACGGAGGCGCGGTCAGGCCGACGCGGTCGGCCAGTTCGACATTGGTCATCCGTCCGTCGGCCTGTAGTAAAGACAATATCTGCCGATCGATCCGATCCAACGCCATCGCCGGTTCTCCAAGAATTTTATGCGAGTTAGCCCGATCGCCAACATAATATAATTGCCGGGTTGCGCAATCGTCCCACATTGCGACGGGCCAAAATGAACCGTTTAAAGCGCGATGCTCTGCGGTTAAGAATTTTATAAGGCGCGGCGGTTCCGCGCGAGCAGAGGGCCATCATTGCGCTTCGACGACAGCCTCGACACCGTATTGGGCGCCGATATGGCGACGTCGTTCGGCGCGCAATCCGCCTGGCGGCAGTTGACCGATCTGATCGGCCGCCGCCGGGCAGCGCCCGATGCGCGAGCGATCGAGCAATTGCGGGCGATCCGACAGCGGGTGCCGATGCGCACCCGCGCGGCAAGCGCGCGCAATCTCGCCTTTGCCAACCCGCCCGCGGAGCTTGTCCGGCTGTTCGCGGAGGATGAGCCGTCCGTCGCGGCACCGGTGATCGCTGTGGCGCGGCTGACCGGCGAAGAATGGCGCGCGATGCTGCCTGACCTGCCGCCGACGTCGCGGTCGCTGCTCCGCCATCGTCGCGATCTGCCCGCCGAGACGGTGCGGGCGCTCGACAGTTTCGGGCGGTCGGACTTTGCCTTGCCGCAACCGGACGGCGACTCTTGGAGTGAGCCGGAGCTGGCTGCCTCAGCAGTTGAGACGGTCGCGTCAGTCGCCAGCATCGTATCGGACCGCCCGACGGTCAGCGACAAACCGCAGCATGGCGAATCGCCGGCTACCGCACCTGCCAACGACGCCGGCCCGGCACCGGCGCCGAGGGGACCGTTCCAGATCGCCGATCTGGTCGCCCGCATCGATGCCTATCAGCGCGACTATGGCGAGCTCGGCCGGCCGCCGCGCGCGATCGCCAGCGAAGGGCCGATCGAGCATTTCTGCTTCGAGACCGACGCGACCGGTACGATCCGCTGGGTTGATGGTGCGCCGCGCGAGCCGCTGATCGGCGTGTTGCTCGGCACCGGCTCGGCGCAGGTCGACGGCGCGGTCAGCGGTGCGTTTCGCCGTCGTGCTTCGTTCGCCGATGCGCGGCTGGTGATTGCCGGTGCGTCGCCCGCCGCCGGGCAATGGCAAGTGTCGGCGACGCCGGCATTCGACCCGGCCACCGGCCGGTTCACCGGCTATCGCGGCGTGGCACGGCGTCCGCGCGCCGACCAGCGTGCCGAGCCCATGGCCAGAAATGCCCCGTCGCCTGAGGCATTGCGAGCATTGGTCCACGAACTGCGCACGCCGACCAATGCGATTTCGGGTTTTGCCGAAATGATCGAAGCACAAGTGCTTGGACCCGCGCCGGACGCTTATCGCGAACGCGCCGGCGCGATCCGGCATGACACGCACGACCTGATCGCCGCGATCGACGATATCGATACCGCCGCACGGATCGAACAGGCCGCACTGGTTCTTCGCCCCGGGGTGGTAGAAGTGGCGCCGCTGCTCGCGCGCGCCGCACGCGACCTCGAGCCGCTGATGCTGCTGCGGCAATCGGTAGTCGATATCGACAGCGGACCGCCCGGCCTCGCCATCGCCGGGGACGAGGTCGCGGTCGCGCGCTTGATCAGCCGGTTGATGGCATTGGCGGTCGGCGCGAGCGGGATCGGCGAACGGGTTGCGGTCAGGGCATGGGCGAAGGATGGCCAGGCACGGATCGCCGTCGACCGCCCGAGCGCTTTTGCCGCTTGGCCGGGTGAAGCCCTGTTATCGCTGGAAGGCGAGGATCAGGAAGGCACGTTGCTCGGTACCGCATTCGGACTCAGGCTGGCGCGCAACCTCGCCGGCGAATTGGGCGGCAGCCTGAAGATCGGCGAGCAGCGCTTGACATTGCGCCTGCCGGCGGCGTTGGATCACGGCGTGGGGCAGCTCTCTTCTAATTAAAGTGGCAGACGCTTTTCGTCCGCAACCGCCGGCCGCCGGCGATCTCGTCGCGTGGCCGGATTCATTCGGCACGCGCTTCGTCGTGTTCGTCGATACCGAAGAGGAATTCGACTGGAGAAAGCCGCTCGCGCGCGAGAACCGGTCGGTCGCGGCCGTGGCCGCGCTCCCGGCGGCGTACGGCCGGTTCGCTGCGGCGGGCGTGCCGCTCGCGCTGATGGTCGACCACCCGATCGCCACCGATCCGCGCGCGATCGATCTGATTGGGCCGTTGCTGACCGGCGGCACCGCCGTCGGGACGCAGCTTCACCCTTGGGTCAACCCGCCGTTCGACGAGGCGCTGACTCCGGCCAACAGCTTCGTCGGCAACCTGCCGCGCACGCTCGAAGAAGCGAAGCTGGTGGCACTGACCGAAGCGATCACGACGGCCTTCGGAACGCGGCCCACCGCTTATCGCGCCGGGCGTTATGGACTGGGCCCGGCGAGCTTCGATCTGTTGGCGGCGCATGGTTATCGCCTCGACAGTTCGATGCGACCCGGTTTCGATTATGCATCGGAAGGCGGCCCCGATTTCTCCGCGCTCGGCAATCACGCCTTTCGTTCCGGCGGGATCGTCGAATTGCCGCTGACCACCGTCTTCACCGGCGCAGCGCGATCGGCCGGGATGCCGCTCTATCGCGCAGCCGGAGCTATTCCCAAGGGGAGGGCGGTGCTCGCCCGGTCCGGGCTGCTCCAGCGCATTCCGCTGACGCCGGAGGGCATTCCGGTGCGCGAGGCGCTGGAAGCGATTCGTGTCGCGATCGGCGAGGGCGTTCGCGTCCTGAGCTTCGCTTTCCACTCGCCCTCGCTCGCTCCCGGTCACACGCCCTATGTGAAGGATGAGGCGGACCTGGTTGCCTTCTGGCACTGGTGGGACAAGATATTGGCCGAGCTCGGTCGGCTCGGCGCCAAGGCGGCGGGGCTGGACGATGTGATCGCAGCGGCGTTGGTGGGCCCGGCAGGACTTGAACCCGCAACCTAGCCGTTATGAGCGGCCAGCTCTAACCAGTTGAGCTACAGGCCCCACCTGCGAAAGCGCACCTCGATAGCGGAGCTATCGTCGAGACGCCGCACGCCGGACGGCCTCGCTTCAGCGAGGACCGACGACGCGGGATTTACTCCCGCGTCGGCATTTAGCAAGCGAGAGGAACATCGCGCAGAAAAGCGGAGCCGGTTTTTCGCAAAAGCGATGCAACCCGATGCCTAAAGCGCACGTGCCCTCGTTTGCACTCGGGAATTTTGCGGGCGGGCGTTCCCCGGAACGCCCGCTGAGTCCGCAAAATTGGTCGGGGAGACAGGATTCGAACCTGCGACCCTCTGGTCCCAAACCAGATGCGCTACCAGGCTGCGCCACTCCCCGACGCGGGCGATCCTCTAGGCGGCATTATTGCGGGCGGCAAGCCGGCAAAGAAGAAAGGGCGGCTCCCGCAGGAACCGCCCCTCTTTCGTGCCGCTAGGCGTAGCCCGACGGCGCGAAGCTTACTTCTTGGCCGGGGCCGCGGTGTTCGCCGCTTCGGCGCGGATCGAGTCGGCCGCATTGTTCAGGCTGTCGGAGGCATTGCTGACAGCGGCAGCCGCGGTGTTGTTGGTAAGGTCGCTGGCCTGATCCGACAGGTTGTCGGCTTCGGCTGCCAGGTTGTCCGCGACCGCGTCGGCATTCGCCGCAGCCGGGGTCTGCGATTTGCAGGCCGCCAGGGACACCAGGCTCGCGGCGGCGAGAACAATGGCGATCTTCTTCATTTGGGTGCTCCCAAAAAATTACCGTCGTTTCGCAGCCGGGCCGAACTGCCCTTCGCGAGCCTGGAGGAATAACGGCGACATTGTGACGGTCAACGATCAAATTGTCGCACGTTTCGGGATGGCGGCCTTCCGCGTTCCTCCTGTCCGGGATTTACTCGCTGGTATTGGGGGTTACCGGCCCGAATTCCTCCGGCGCATTGGCGATGATCGACAAGACCGTCGTCCACGCGGCGACGTTCTGGCGAAGCTGTTGCGGGTCGATCTTGTCGAGCGTGTCCTCCGGCGTGTGGTGCCAGTCGAAATAGCGCTGTCCCGACTGGGCGAGCGTCACCGCGGGCACGCCGGTCGCGAGCACCGGGCCGACATCGGTCCCGCCACCCGCAACGTCCTTGCCGCGGACGATGCCGAGCGGCGCCAGGGCCGCCGCCAGCCGGTCGCCGACCGCCTTGGCGCTATCGGGCAGGTTGGTGTTGAACCGCCAGACATTATCGGCGCCGAAATCGGATTCGCTCGCCATCGCGAACTTCTCGCCGGCATGCGCCTTGGCATAGGCCGCGCCGCCGAACCCGCCCGGTTCCTCGGCGCCGAACCAGACGACCCGGATGGTGCGGCGCGGGCGCGGGCCGTCGAGCAGGCGCTTGGCCGCCGCTGTGGTGATCGCGACGCCGGCGCCGTCGTCGATCGCGCCGGTGGCGAGATCCCAGCTGTCGAGATGGCCGCCGATCAGGATAACGCCCGCCTTGGGATCGGTGCCGGGCACTTCGGCGACGACATTGCCCGATTCGGCGTCGGGCAGCGTCTGTGGGGTGAGCACCAGCTTCATCGTCACCTTGTCGGTGCGCGCGAAGATGCGTTCGAGTTGCTCCGCGTCAGCGACCGACAGCGCCCCAGCCGGGATTGGCGTGACGCCCGGCGTCCAATTGGTCCCGCCGGTATGCGGCCAGCGGCCCTTGTCGCTGCCGATCGAGCGAATGACGGTGGCGACGGCGCCTTTCTTGGCGGCGATATTGGGGCCGATGAAGCGTGCGCCACCATAAGCGCCATAGCCGCTGCCATCCTGCGTTGCCTCCATCTGGTTGGAGATGAACGCGATCTTGCCCTTCAAGCTGCCGTCGGGCGCGGCAATCAGGTCGCCGAGCGTCGGGAAGTAGACGACGGGCGCGGTGATGCCTTCCGGCGGGGTGGCGCCCGAGCGGCCGAGCGCGGTGACGACCAGTTTCTGGGGATAGGGGCCGACGATCTCGGCGGTCTCGGCGCCGCGCACCCAGACCGGCATCTTGTAGGTCTCGATATGGACATTCTGGAAGCCGAGCTTCTTGAGCCGGGGCACTGCCCAGGCGCGGGCGCGGGCTTCCGCTTCGGTCGCCGCAAGCCGCTGCCCGACTTCTGTCGTCAGATCCTCGACGATATCCCAGGCGACCTGGTCCTTGAGCGCCGCGTCCCTTGCCTTGGCCACGGCGGGATCGACTCTCGCCGCCTCCGGCGCGCGCTGGGCCATGCCGGGTGCGGCGAGAGTGAGGGCAAGTGCGGCGGACAGCATCAGCGTGATGCGCATGGGTTCTGGTCTCCTGCGACGAACGGAGCCCCGCGCCGGACGGCGCGTGGGAGGGGCGTGTTGCTTAGGGCCAATACGCTCTGCCGGGCAAGCCGCCGGGGCTTTCCAATCGGCAGTCCAATCGCTATCTGCCCGCTCTACTTTTCCGGCAATTTCAAACCACGGAGCAACGTGCCGCCATGGCCGCCCAATACGCTTATGTCATGAAGGACATGACCAAGTCCTTCCCCGGCGCCCCCAAGCCGGTGCTGAGCAACATCAACCTGCAATTCTATCACGGCGCCAAGATCGGCATCGTCGGCCCCAACGGCGCAGGCAAATCGACGCTGATGAAGATCATGGCCGGCATCGACCAGGACTTTTCGGGTGAGGCCTGGCCGGGCGAGAACGTCACGGTCGGCTATCTGGCGCAGGAGCCCGAGCTCGATCCGAACAGGTCGGTGCTCGAGAACGTCAAGGACGGCGCGCGGGGCGTGGCCGACATGGTCGATCGCTTCAACGCGATCTCGGCGGAAATGGGCGATCCCAAGGACGACACCGATTTCGACGCGCTGATGGAAGAGATGGGCGACCTTCAGGGCAAGATCGACGCGGTCGACGGCTGGACGCTCGACAGTCAGCTCGAACTGGCGATGGAAGCGTTGCGCTGCCCGCCGTCGGGCTCGCCGGTGACCAATTTGTCGGGCGGTGAGAAACGCCGCGTCGCGCTCACCCGGCTGCTCATCCAGAAGCCGTCGATCCTGCTGCTCGACGAACCGACCAACCACCTCGACGCGGAAAGCGTCGAGTGGCTGGAAAACCACCTCAAGGAATATCCCGGCGCGGTGCTGATGATCACCCACGACCGCTATTTCCTCGACAATGTGGTCGGATGGATCCTCGAGATCGACCGCGGCAAGTACTTTCCGTACGAAGGCAATTACTCGACCTATCTCGAGAAAAAGTCCAAGCGCCTCGAGCAGGAGGAGCGCGAGGAATCCGGACGCCAGAAGGCGATCAAGGACGAGCTCGAATGGATCCGTCAGGGCGCCAAGGCGCGCCAGACCAAGTCCAAGGCGCGTATCGCCAAGTTCGACCAACTGGTCGAGGCGCAGCAGAACCGCTCGCCGGGCAAGGCGCAGATCGTCATCCAGGTGCCCGAGCGTCTGGGCGGCAAGGTGATCGAGGTCGAGAACCTCTCCAAGAGCTATGGCGACAAATTGCTGTTCGAGAACCTGTCCTTCACGCTGCCGGCCGGCGGCATTGTCGGCGTGATCGGGCCCAACGGCGCGGGCAAGTCGACCCTGTTCAAGCTGATCACCGGGCAGGAAAAGCCCGATGGCGGCACGATCGAGATCGGCACCACGGTTCGCCTCGGTTATGTCGACCAGAGCCGTGACCATCTCGACGACAGCAAGAACGTCTGGGAGGAAATCTCCGACGGGCTCGATTACATGAAGGTCAACGGCTTCGACCAGTCGACCCGGGCCTATGTCGGCGCGTTCAACTTCAAGGGCGCCGACCAGCAGAAGAATGTCGGCAAGCTGTCCGGTGGTGAGCGCAACCGCGTCAACATCGCCAAGATGCTCAAGCGCGGCGGCAACGTGCTGCTGCTCGACGAGCCGACCAACGACCTCGACGTCGAAACGCTGGGCGCGCTGGAAGAAGCGATCGAGAATTTCGCCGGTTGCGCCGTGGTCATCAGCCACGACCGCTTCTTCCTCGATCGCCTGGCGACGCACATCCTGGCATTCGAAGGCAACAGCCATGTCGAATGGTTCGAAGGGAATTTCGAATCGTACGAGGAAGACAAGCGCCGTCGCCTGGGCGACGCTGCGGATCGCCCGACGGCGCTGGCGTACAAGAAGCTGACGCGCTGAACGATCGAAAAAGGCTCCGCGGCCATAATGACCGCGGAGCCTTTCTCAGCCCGACGGGGGGGGTGGTCGGGCCGTTATGCCGTGAACCGCTTGGTAAACCCTTTCACCGGCTGGCCCGCTTCGACATAGGCTTCGACATGGTCGACCCGCGCCAATGGCGGGCCAGCGCGGCATGCCTCGACCAGCGAGGCGACCGCATCCTCCTCCCCGGACGCCATTATCTCTACCGTGCCGTCGTTGCGGTTGCGCACCCAGCCGGTGACCCCCAAGGCCTGTGCCTTGCGGATGGTAAAATCCCTGAAGCCGACCTGGTGCACTTTACCGGACACCACGACCCGCTGCATTATCCCCATAAACTACAACCCTTTTTGACACGATCGCAGGGTTGATCCCCACCAATCGCGCCGAGTCTAGCACCGGGTGTAACGAACCGTAGCGTTACGATCCGCAGCCTGGCGTGCAAGCGGGGCGATCCGGCGGCGACTGCAGCGAATTTGCGCCGAACCGAAAGGCGCCGCTAGGAAGGCAGAAGAAGTTAGGAGGATATGTGCCGATACTTCCGGCTTTGCTGATCTGGTCGGCAGTCACGGCCACGTTGACGGACAACCCGCTTCCGATCGATGGCGCGCTGCTGCCGGTTGGCGACGCTTGCTACACTGTCCATGCGGACGAGCAGGGCGCATCCGCGGGCAAGGTCCTGCGCCGTGTCGAGCGTCTCGACGATAAGCGGCTGATGATCACTGTCGTCTCGCGCTTCAACGGCGGCCCGCTGCTGACCAGCCGGATCGAAGTGGCGCTCCCCAGCCTGCGGCCGATCCGCACGACCGAGCAGAGCGACGGCGAGACCGGCCTCTCGGTGCGCTATCGAGAGGGCAAAGCGCGCGGGACGGTCCGCGGCGCGGATGGCCGACGCCGAACGAGCGACGTTCCACCGCCCGGACCGGTGTGGGACGACGAGACGATGGAGTTCGTCCTGGCCGCGCTGCCCCTCGCCGAGGGCGCGCATTTCGACTTGCCCGTATTCCATTTTGATCGTGGGCGCAGCGTGACGAGGATCGATGTCCGGCGTTCCGTTTCGGCAGAAGGGGGCCGCGATGGTCCGACAGCCGCCTGGGAAATCGCGGCCAGCACGCGAACCGATATGACCATCAACTTCCTGGTATCCCAGACCAATCGGCGGCTGCTCGCGGTCGACGTGGGCGGCATTAGCTCGACGCTGGGCGGCGATTGTTCGGAGCTGATCCGCTGAAAGTTCGTTGCACTGCGCGTAAATCGGCGGCGTTTTCCGCGGGAACCGTCCTTGACGCGCCAGCGGCGGTTACATAGCTGACGCACCATGACTGTTCTGACCATTCTCGAAGTACCCGATCCCGGCCTGCGCGCCGTCGCTGCGCCCGTCGGCGAAGTCGACGGTACGATCCGTACCACGCTCGCCGACATGTTCGAGACGATGTACGCCGCGCGGGGCATCGGCCTCGCTGCGACGCAGGTCGGGATCGAGAAGCGCTTGGTCGTGATCGACCTGCAGGAGCCCGAGGAGGAAGGCGGCGAGCCGGTGCGCAAGCCGGTCGCCTTCGTGAACCCGGAACTGCTCTGGGTCAGCGAAGAGATGGCGGTCTATAACGAGGGCTGCCTGTCGATCCCCGAGCAATATGCCGAGGTCGCGCGCCCGGCGCGGTGCCGCGTGAAGTGGCTCGACGGCGACGCCAAGCCACACGAGGAAGACATGGACGGCCTGATGGCGACGTGCATCCAGCACGAGATCGACCATCTCAACGGCGTGCTGTTCACCGACCATATCTCGCGGCTCAAGCGCGACATGATCATGAAGAAGCTGGCCAAGGCCCGGAAGGCGGCTTGATCACTATCGAAGGCGGCTGCCATTGCGGCCATGTCCGCTTCGAGGTGCGGCTGGAAACGCCGGAAGTCGAATTGCTCGATTGCGGCTGCTCGATCTGCCAGATCACGGGCTATCTTCACCTGATCGTGCCCGACGCGCGCTTTCGCCAGACCGAGGGGCGGAGCGACCTTATTCTTTACCGCTTCGGCTCGGGGCGGGCGCGACATCTCTTCTGCCAGCATTGCGGCATCAAGAGCTTCTACCGCCCGCGCTCGCATCCCGACGCGATCAGCGTGAACTGGCGCTGCCTCGATGAGGATCACGGTTTGACCGCGAAGATCGTGCCGTTCGACGGGGTGTATCCGGTTTAGGCGCCGCGGCATCACGCTCCGAGATTCCCCTCCCGCTTGCGGGAGGGGCTAGGGGAGGGCGTGTTTCCTCAACGGTGCGAACACACATGCCCTCCCCCAACCCCTCCCGTAAACGGGAGGGGAGTTAAGGGACGGTCGTCAGAACAACCCCTCTATTGCCCCCGATGGCCCGATCCGGATCCCCTCCGCCGCCGGCACGCGCGGCAATCCCGGCATCGTCATGATCTCGCCGCAGATCGCAACGACGAATCCGGCGCCGGCGGCGAGACGCACTTCGCGCACCGGAACGATATGGCCGACCGGCGCACCCAGTTTCGCCGGATCGGTGGAGAAGCTGTACTGGGTTTTGGCCATGCAGACGGGGAGGTGGCCGTATCCGGCCTCTTCCCAGCGCTTGAGCTGCGCCAACACGCTTGGCTCTGCCGTGGCGTGCTCGGCGCGATAGAGACGCGTCGCGACGGTGTTGATCTTGTCGAACAGCGGCATGGCATCGTCATAAAGCGGGGCGAATTGCGCTCCACCGCCGTCGGCCAACGCGGCGACGTGATGTGCCAGCGCCTCGGTGCCCGCGCTGCCATCGGCCCAATGTGTGCAAACGATCGCCTCGCAGCCATTGGCGGCGGCGATCTCGCGCACGACACGCATCTCATCTTCGGTATCGCTGTCGAAGCGGTTGATCGCGACGACGACGGGAATGCCGAATTGGCGGACATTCTCGAGATGCCGGGCGAGATTGACGCCACCGCGCCGCACCGCCTCAGGGTCCGCCGTGCCGAGATCGGCCTTGGCGATCCCGCCATTCATCTTGAGCGCGCGGATCGTCGCGACGACTACGGCGGCGGACGGTTTGAGATCCGCCTGACGGCATTTGATGTCGAAGAACTTTTCCGCGCCCAAGTCCGCGCCGAACCCGGCTTCGGTCACGACATACTCGGCCAGACCGAGCGCTGTGTTGGTCGCGATCACCGAATTGCAGCCGTGCGCGATATTGGCGAACGGGCCGCCATGGATCAGCGCCGGATTGCCCTCCAGCGTCTGGACCAGATTGGGCTTGATCGCCTCCGCCAGCAGGACTGCCATGGCGCCATCGGCTTTCAGGTCGCGCGCGGTGACCGGCTGTCGGTCGCGCGTATAGGCGACCACGATCCGGCCGAGCCGTACCTCGAGGTCCTCGAGATCCTCTGCCAGGCACAGGATCGCCATCACTTCGCTTGCCACCGTGATGTCGAACCCACTCTCACGCGGATAGCCGTTGGCGACACCGCCCAGCGACTGGGCGATGTCGCGCAACGCCCGGTCGTTCATGTCGAGCACGCGGCGCCAGACGATCCGTCGTACATCGATATCGAGCGCATTGCCCCAATGGATATGGTTGTCGATCATCGCAGCCAGCAGGTTGTGCGCGCTGGTGATGGCATGGAAATCGCCGGTGAAATGGAGGTTGATGTCCTCCATCGGCACCACTTGGGCATAGCCGCCGCCGGTCGCGCCGCCCTTGGTCCCGAAACAGGGGCCAAGGCTCGGCTCGCGCAGCGCCAGCATCGTCCTCTTGCCGATTCGGTTGAGCGCGTCGGCGAGCCCGACCGAGGTGGTCGACTTGCCTTCACCCGCGGGCGTCGGGCTGATCGCGGTGACCAGGATCAATTTGCCCAGGTCGCGCGGGACCGGGAGCTGCTCGCGGATCAGCTTCGCCTTGTATTTGCCATAGGGCTCGACCGCGTCGGGCGAAATGCCGGCCCGGTCCGCGATCTGCTGGATGGGGCGGAGCGTCGCGGCGCGCGAAATCTCGATATCGGAGAGCATACGTGTTCTTAGCCGCCTGGGGCATCTGTCGTCACCCGCCAACGTAAGGAATTTGGGGCTGAGCCAATTCCCCTCCCGTTTACGGGAGGGGTTAGGGGAGGGCGTGTGGCAGGTTGGTCCACAGGGATAGACATGCCCTCCCCCGACCCCTCCCGCAAAGCGGGAGGGGAGTTGAACGTAACGAAATTGGGGCTGTCCTGGTGTCGCCGTTCGATCTATGTTCCGGTGATTGGTCGGTCTTGCGGGTGGATTGTGGTTGAAGTGTTGATCGTTGCGTTGGGAACGCTCGTCGTCGGGCTGGTGATCGGCTGGCTGTTCGCGTCGCGCCGGGGCGTGGCCGAATTGGCGACGGCCAGGGTCCATGCCGAGCAGCTTGATGTGACTCGCCGGCAACTGGTCGAGGTGACCGCCGAGCGCGATACCGCGATGCGCACGCTCGACGCGCATCAGGCGGCGTCGCGCGAGCGCGAGGCGGCGTTCGAGGCGCGGCTGACCGAGATCATTGCCGCGAAAGATGCCCTGGCCGCGCAATTCGCCGAGGTCGGGCAGCGGCTGCTCGACGAAGCGCAGACCAAATTCCTCCAGCGTGCGGACGAGCGGTTCAAGGAATCGGAAGCGACCAGCGGCCAGCATCTTCGGGCCTTGCTCCAGCCGGTCCATGAGCGCCTGCAGCGCTACGAAGAAGGCGTGGCCAAGGTCGAGGCGGACCGCCGCGACGCCTTCGGTACGCTGCACGGCCAGATCGAGGCGATGCGGGTAGGGCAGGAATCGGTCCGTTCCGAGGCATCCAAGCTGGTCAACGCGCTGCGCAATGCGCCCAAGGCACGCGGGCGCTGGGGCGAACAACAGCTGCGCAACGTGCTCGAAAGCTGCGGCCTGAGCGAACATGCCGATTTCCAGGCGGAAGTCAGCGTGGATGACGGCGAGGGCGGTCGGCTGCGGCCCGACGTCATCATCCGCGTGCCCGGCGGCAACGCGCTGGTGATCGACGCCAAGGTGTCGCTCAACGACTATCAGGACGCGTTCGGCGCGATCGACGACACCGAACGCGCCGCGGGGCTGGTCCGCCACGCAGCCTCGATGCGCGCCCACGTCCAGTCGCTCGGCGCCAAGGCCTATTGGACGCAGTTCGAAGAAGCGCCCGATTATGTGATCATGTTCGTACCCGGCGAGCATTTCCTGTCGGCGGCGCTCGAACAGGATCCGGGGCTGTGGGATTTCGCGTTCGACCGCCGCGTATTGCTGGCGACGCCGACCAATCTGATCGCGATCGCGCGCACGGTAGCCGCGGTCTGGCGGCAGGAGAAGCTGGCCGGCGAGGCGCGGCAGATCGCCGAATTGGGCAAGGAGCTCTATGCCCGCCTGGCCGTGATGGGCGGGCATGTCGCCCGGCTGGGGCGCAATATCGGGCTGGCCAACGATGCTTATAATGCCTTTGTCGGCAGCCTGGAGACGCAAGTCCTGACCCAGGCCAAAAGATTCGAGGATTTCAACATCGACACCGCTGGACGGTCGATCGACTCTCCGCCGATCGTCGAGCAGTCGCCGCGCCCGCTGGTGAAGCTTGCGTCGGTGGGCGAGATAGCGGATCGTTCGCCCGAGGCATGATCCTCGTGCCTGTTGGGGAGCAGGGCGATGACGAGAATGACTGGCTTGGTGATTGCCGCGATGCTGGCGGCGTTACCGATGAGCGCCGCGGGGCAGAATAAGGACCGTGACTCGGCTGCCGCGGCAACCATCGGCCACGCTTTCTCCGCGATCCAGGCAGGCAATCCGGCGCAAGCGCCGTCGATGGTCGACCCGTTGGTGGCGTCGTTCGAGAAGGACTTTGCGGGCGAGAAACGCCACGTCTACTGTTCGCAGACCGCCGAACAGGAAGGCTATTATCTGACAACCGCAGGGGGCACAGGCGCCATCCGCCTCGTGCCGTCGACATGGTGCGAAGCGCTGTACGTCAAAGCATTCGCATTGGTCGACCTCGATCGCCTCGACGACGCGCAATCGACATTCGAGCGTTTGATTACATTCGCACCCAAGCACTCTCGCTATCTCAATGAGTTAGCCTATGTCTTTCTGAAGAAGAAAGAATGGCGGCGCTCCATCGACGCCTATACCAACGCTGAGGCAGCAGCCAGTTTCACGCCGGAACGGCGCGATTACGAGCGTTGCGTTTCGTTTCGCGGAATTGGCTACGATCTTGTCGAACTCGGACGGCTCGACGATGCCGAAGCCGCCTATCGCAAGTGCTTGGCGATCATCCCCGACGAACCCAAGTCGCTGGGCGAGATCGAATATATCAAGGAACAGCGCAAGAAGACGACCTAGGAGTATCGCGCGGAAAAGTGGTAACCGGTTTTCCGCATAAAGCGACGCGACCACAATAAATTGAAGTCTTCACCGGCGATGGTGCGCGAGCACTTCGTACGCCATCACGGCGGTGGCAACGGCTGCGTTCAGGCTGTCGGCCTTGCCGAGCATCGGCAATTTGACCAGCAAGTCGCACTCGGCCTCATACGCATCGGGCAACCCCTGGGCCTCGTTACCTGTCAGCAGGAAAGTTGGTGCCTCATAGCTCGCGCCACGATAATCGTGGTCGGTCTGCAAGCTGAGCCCAACGAGTTGGCCAGGCCCCGAGCGCAACCAGGGCAGGAACTCGTCCCACCGCGCCTGGGCGATCGGTACGGTGAACAGCGCACCCATGCTCGCGCGTACGGCCTCGACCGAAAAAGGGTCGACGCAATCGTCGACCAGGATGAGACCGCCGGCGCCGACCGCATCGCCGGTCCGCAGGATCGTGCCGAGATTGCCAGGATCGCGCAGCCGCTCTGCGACCAGCCAGATTGCTGCGGTCGTGCGGTCGAGCCCGTCCAGCGCTGTAGTGAATTCGGGAAAGACGCCGACCACCGCCTGCGGATTGTCCTTGCCCGACAATTTGGAGAGAATGTCGTGGCTGGTCTGGATAGCCTCGCCGCCGGCGGCTTCGACGGCATCGACCAACGCGAGGACCAGCGGATGTTTCGCGCTGTCGGCGGCGAAGAACAGATATTCCGGCAAGCGTCCCGCCTCACGCGCTTCGGTCAGGATGCGCAAGCCCTCGGCCAGGAACAGCCCCTCGGCCTTGCGATGCTTCTTGTCGCGCAGGCTGCGGACCCGCTTGACCAGAGTGTTGGAGAAAGCGGTGATCTCGCGGGGCATGATGGGTTCCTAGCGAACCCATCATCCGAGCGGAAGCTGTAGCCGTCGCTCCGGCGAAAGCTGAGGTCTCATGCGGTATTCTCCCTCACGAGATGCCAGCTTTCGCTGGCATGACGAATGGGAAAGGGGCTCAATCCTCGCCGAACTTGGCCTCGACCAGCTCGCACAAGGCGCCAACCGCGCTTTCCGCGCCGTCGCCATCGGCGCTGATCGTGATCGTGTCGCCCATCGCGGCACCCAGCATCATCAACCCCATGATCGACGTCCCGGTCACCGCCGGGCCGTCCTTGACGACGTGGATCTCGACCGCCTGGGTCGAAGCGAGCGTGACGAACTTGGCGGATGCGCGCGCATGCAGGCCGCGCTTGTTGACGATCTGTACCGTGCGGCTGACCGCCGGCATCAGGCAGCAGCCTCGCCAAGCGCCTCGGATGCCACGGCGATATATTTCCGGCCCGCCTCGCGCGCGGCGATCACGGCGTCGACCACTTTCATCGACTTGCGCGCCGAGGCGAGGCGAATCAACATCGGCAGGTTGATGCCCGCGATCACTTCGACCCGCCCGCGTTCGAGCAGCGAGATTGCGAGGTTCGACGGCGTGCCGCCGAACAGGTCGGTCAGCACGATCACACCCTTGCCGTCATCGACCTTGCCGATCGCCGTGGCGATGTCGGCGCGGCGCGCTTCCATATCGTCGTCAGGACCGATCGCGATCGATTCGACGCGCTCTTGCGGACCCACGACATGTTCCATTGCAGTGACGAACTCGGACGCGAGACGTCCGTGCGTCACCAAAACAAGACCAATCATGCGTTGCTTACTATCCCAAACCCGTCCGCGGCGCACCCTCTAAGGAGTCCTGCGGTGCCGCCCCTAGATCCCGATGCGTAACCGTGGGCGAAAACCCAGCGTCGCGCAACCGCTTCGCGACCCGTTCCGTGACATGAACCGATCTATGGCGCCCGCCAGTGCAGCCGAACGCTATGGTAACATAGGCTTTTCCCTCGGCGCGATAGCGCGGCAGGAGGAGCAGGAGCAGGTCCTCGATCTGCTTCATGGCGTCATCATAGGCGGGATCGGCCGCAATATAGGCCGCGACGTCCGCGTCGAGTCCTGTTCCGGGGCGCAATTTCTCGTCCCAATGCGGATTGCGCAGGAATCGCATATCGAACACCAGATCAGCGTTGCGCGGGACACCGCGGGCATAGCCGAACGACATCACAGACAGGGTCGGTTCGCCCAGACCGTCGCCGCCGAACGTCGCCCGCACTTGCTGCGCCAGCTCGTTCGACGACAGATCGGTCGTGTCGATCAAGCGATTAGCCCAGCGGCGAAGCGGGGCGAGCAACTCGCGTTCGCGTGCGATGCCGTCGCTCGCCGGGCGATCGAGCGCAAGCGGATGGCGTCGCCGCGTTTCGGCATAACGCCGCTCGAGCTCGGCACCGCTGCAATCGAGGAACAAGGTGCCGATGGCATAACCGTGTTCGGCGCGCAGTTTCTTGATTCGTTTGACGATGCTCTCGGGGTCGAAGTCGCGCGTCCTGGCACCGATTCCGACCGCGAGCGGCGAATCGCTTTCGGTGCTTTCCGACAAGGGCGTGCTCAACAGTCGGTCGAGCAGCCGCAGCGGTAGGTTGTCGACCGTTTCCCAGCCGAGATCCTCGAGCGTCTTGAGCACGGTCGACTTGCCGGCGCCCGAGAGGCCGGTGACGAGCAGGATTTCCTTGGCGCGAGTCACGCTTTGCCGCCGACCAGATGCCGCAGCGCGAGTTCGACCTTGATCGGAGCCGAGGCGGTACGCGAATCGACGGCTATTTCTCGGACATCGAGTCCCGCGATACGGCGGACCTCCTCTGCCAGTGGCAATCGTTCGGGCGCGTCGGTCAGGCGGATGAGCAGCGCCACCGGGATCTTCTCGACATGCGGCATCGTGAGAATGCCCAGCCCGCGTATCTCGATCCGACCGGCAATCGTGTCCGGTGGCGACGCGATCAGGTCGCGGCCAGCGCGCTGAAGCAGGGTGTAATCATCGCTGATCAGCTGAGCGCCGCGATCGATCAGGCGCAACGCGAGGTCGGACTTGCCGGCTCCCGATTCGCCTTCGATCAATACTGCGCGCCCGTCGATGGCGACGCTGGAAACGTGAAGCGTTTCGAATGAGAGCGCGGTCGAGATGGCTGACTCCCTAGTTTGGAGCGAGCGGCAACCGGACGACGAATCTGGCCCCGCTCAGACGGTCTTCTCGCGATTCGACCGCGATGGTGCCCTGATGCCCCTCGACGATCGTCCGCGCAATGGCGAGCCCTAGTCCCGAATGCTTGCCGAATTCCTCATTTTCCGGGCGGATCGACTGGAAACGGCGGAACACCGCTTCGCGCGCTTCTTCCGGGACGCCGGGGCCTTCGTCTTCGACGCGGATCACCAAGTCGTCGTCGGCAATGGTCGCGGCAACCGTGATCAGACCATTGTCGGGCGAAAAGGAAACGGCATTGTCGAACAAATTCTCGAACACGCGTTCCAGTCGAGCTCCTTCGCCCATCACCAGCGCGACGCCGTGTGCGCGGTCGTCGAAGCGGATCCGCACGCCGCGCTCGATGCCGCGCGTGGTGCGCTGCTCAATCAAGGCGGCGAGCATCGCGAGCACGTCGACCGCGTCGAACTTGGCGCGGCTGAGCTGGGCGTCGAGCCGCGATGCTTCCGAAATGTCGGTGATCAGCCGGTCGAGCCGGTGGACGTCGTCGCGCACGATCGCCAGCAAGCGCTCCTGGAGCGCGGGATCCTTGACGTTGGCCAGCCCGTCGACCGCCGATCGCAGCGAGGCGAGGGGGTTCTTCATTTCGTGCGTGACGTCCGCGGCGAACGCCTCGGTGGCATCGATCCGCGCCCGCAGCGCCTGGCTCATGTCGCTTAGCGCGCGAGCGAGGCTGCCGATCTCGTCGCGTCTGGACGGAAGTCGAGGGACAACCACCTCGCGAGCACGGCCCAGCCGGACGCGAACCGCAGCCCTAGCCAGTCGGCGCAACGGCCGCACGATCGTGCGCGCCAGGAACAGCGACAAGAAGATCGACACCAGCGTGACGATCGCCAGCACGACCCCCAACCGGAACCGTTCGAGCCGCACCGTCTGCGTGATGTCGCGAGCATTGACCGTCGTCATCACGACCTCACCGTCCCCCAAGCCCGCCGCCGCGGTAATGACCGGCGTGCGGTCTGGCGCGCGCCACACCGTTGCCGGTGCCGCCTGCGTCGTTCGTGCGGTGCGGACGTCGGGCCATTCGGCGCCCTCCTTGCGTTCGCGATAGAGCGGCGCGCGCGGCGCGTTGACGACGGTGTCGATCACCGCGTCCAAAAAGCGCGCGGCTTGCAAGCCCCAACCCTCCTTGTTGGGGTCGATCAGCACGAAATTACGCAGCCCCATCGCGCGCGTATCGGCGGTCGGCGTGCCATCGGCGGCGAACAGCCGGATGCGCGTGTCGGTATCGCGAGCGAGACGCAGCGCCAGGTCGGCGCGCCGATCGGCCGGCGTCGACACCATCGCCGCCGCGATCAGCCGCGCCTCGCGACTGGCCTGGGCGGTGCGGTTGTCGAGAATCCGCGTCCGATACGAATCGAGATAGAAGAAGCCGCCGGCAAGCAGCGCCAGCGCGAAGATGTTGAGCGCGAGAATGCGCGCGGTGAGCGAAATCCGACCCGACCATTTCAGCGTCAGGTCGCGGCCGTCACCCTCCGCCTCACTCCTCCGAGAAGCGGTAGCCGGCGCCATAGAGCGTTTCGATCGCATCGAATTCGGCATCGACCTCGCGGAACTTGCGCCGGACGCGCTTGATGTGGCTGTCGATCGTACGGTCGTCGACATAGATGTCGTCCTGATAGGCCGCGTCCATCAGCTGGTTGCGCGTCTTGACCACGCCGGGCCGCTGCGCGAGCGCCTCGAGGATCAGGAATTCGGTCACCGTCAACGTCACATTGTCGCCGGCCCAGGTCACGCGGTGGCGCGCCGGATCCATCTGCAGCCGGCCGCGATCGATCGCGGTTTCGGCCGGAGCTTCGTCGCCGCCGGGGCTGGCATGGCTCAATTCGGTGCGGCGCAGGATGGCGCGAATGCGGGCGATCAACAGGCGCTGGCTGAACGGCTTGGCGATATAATCGTCCGCGCCCATCGCGAGGCCCAGCGCCTCGTCGAGCTCGTCGTCCTTGCTGGTCAGGAAGATGACCGGGATCTGGCTCTTCTCGCGAAGCCGCCGCAACAGCTCCAGCCCGTCCATCCGCGGCATCTTCACGTCGAAGATCGCCAGGTCCGGCGGATTGTCGATCAGCGCCTTCAGTGCCGTCTCTCCATCCGAATAGACGCGGGTCAGGAAGCCCTCCGCCTGCAACGCGATCGACACCGAGGTCAGGATGTTGCGGTCGTCATCGACGAGCGCGATGGTGGCCGTCATCGTACGGGCATTCCCAAAACGTGTTGCTGACTTGCCTAGGCGAAACCTTTGCGCCGGTAAACCATTGGCCAATTTGACGGGCGGACGGAGCGGCTCTATGCGCCCCGAATAACGAGGATGCATACGTATGCGGGGTGAACCCGCAACGTGCGATATCGGAGGAAAAATGGTCAATCGGGTCCCTGTCCAGGGGCTGGACGCGCAGGGCATCGCCACTGCCGCCAAGCTTTATTGGAATCTTGAAACGGCGCCGCTGGTCGAGCAGGCGATCGCACGTGGCGAAGGTCGTCTCGCCGCCGACGGGCCGCTGGTCGTCGCCACCGGCCGGCACACCGGGCGTTCGGCGCAGGACAAGTTCATCGTCCGCGACGCCGAAACCGACTCGACCGTCTGGTGGGGCAAGACCAACAAGCCGATGAGCCCCGATGCCTTCGCCGTGCTCAAGGCCGACTTCCTCGCCGCCCTGGCACATCAGGATACGCTGTTCGTCCAGGATCTGTTCGGCGGTTCGGAGGCGTCGAACCGCGTCAGCGTGCGTGTCATCACGCAATACGCCTGGCACAGCCTGTTCATTCGCACGATGCTGGTCCGCCCATCGGCGCACGACCTCGCGCATTTCGCTGCCGACTATACGATCATCGACCTGCCGAGCTTCCGTGCCGATCCCGAGCGTCACGGCTGCCGCAGCGAGACGGTGATTGCCGTCAACTTCACCGAGAAGCTGATCCTGATCGGCGGGACCGAATATGCCGGCGAGATGAAGAAGTCCGTATTCGGACTGTTGAACTATCTGCTCCCGGTCAAGGGCATCATGCCGATGCACTGCTCGGCCAATATCGGGCCCGAGGGCGGCTCGGCAGTGTTCTTCGGCCTGTCGGGCACCGGCAAGACCACGCTTTCGGCCGATGCCAGCCGTACGCTGATCGGCGATGACGAGCATGGCTGGTCGGACGATGCAGTGTTCAATTTCGAAGGCGGCTGCTACGCCAAGATGATCCGTTTATCAGCCGAGGCCGAGCCCGAGATTTACGCGACCACCAAGCGATTCGGCACCGTGCTCGAGAATGTGGTGATGGATCCGGAGACACGGATCCTCGACCTCGACGATAACAGCCTCGCCGAGAATTCGCGCGGCGCGTATCCGATCGACTTCATCCCCAATGCCTCGGCCGCGAATATGGGGCCGGTGCCGCGCAATATCGTGATGTTGACCGCGGACGCGTTCGGCGTGTTGCCGCCAATCGCCAAGCTGACTCCCGACCAGGCGATGTACCACTTCCTCTCGGGTTACACCGCCAAGGTCGCGGGCACCGAGATCGGCGTGACCGAGCCCGAGGCGACCTTCTCGACCTGTTTCGGCGCGCCGTTCATGCCGCGCCACCCCTCGGTCTATGGCAATCTGCTCAAGGAGCGGATCGCCAAAGGGCAGGTGGACTGCTGGCTGGTCAATACCGGCTGGACCGGCGGCAAATATGGCGTCGGCAAGCGCATGCCGATCAAGGCGACGCGGGCCCTGCTCAACGCCGCGCTCGACGGCAGCCTGAACGATGCCGATTTCCGCACCGACCCCAATTTCGGGTTCCAGGTGCCGGTCGCGGTACAGGGCGTCGACAGCCACATCCTCGATCCACGCGAAACCTGGGCGAACAAGGCCGAATATGACGCGACGGCCGCCAAGCTGGTCGATCTGTTCGTCGAGAATTTCGCGCAATTTGCAGACCATGTCGACGAAGGGGTGCGACAATCCGCGCCCCGAACCCCCGCCACCGCAGACTAGGCTCGGCATTCGGTCGGGCCTCTCCAAAGGAAGCCCGACCAGTGACCGACCAGGAAATCCGATTCTTCGCTAACGATGCCGCCGTCCGCCATGTGGGGGAGGGGTTGCTCGCGCGCACCTTGCCCAAGGCGGAGTGGACGCACGAAGCGCACCTTGCTGCGTGTCTTTGGCTCCTGACCGAGCGGCCCGATATCGATGTCGAGCGCGATCTGCCTGCGATCATCTCCGGCTATAACGAGGCGGTCGGCGGAGTGAATGACGCCACCCAGGGCTATCATCACACAATCACGCTGACCTATGTCGCGGCGATACGTCGCTTCCTCGCGACAATTCGCGGCGACTTGCCGCTGACGGCAAAGGTCAATGCGCTCCTCGTCGCGCCCGAGGGGCGGCGTGACTGGCCACTTACGCTCTATTCCCGCGACCGCTTGTTCTCGGCGCAGGCCCGGCTCGGCTACTTGCCTCCCGATCTGGCTTCCTGACCGGACGGCAACCGCGTATCTGACGGAAAGCTTGAGTCGTTTCGCCTCCGGCCCAGTGAAAGGAATTTCCATGTCGTTGCTCGATGGCATTCTCTCGCAAGTAAATTCGAACGCCGACGTCCAGAACCTCGCCGCCAAGGTTGGGATCTCCCCCGAGCAGGCCGAGAGCGCGATCATGGCGCTGGCTCAATCGCACACCGCGCCGGGCGATACCGTTGAAGGGGCGGCGGCAGCCACCGGCCTCGGGTCCGACGTCCTGAGCCAGATCGTCGGCCATATCGGTGGCGAAGGTTCGCTCGGTCAGTTTGCGACGCTGATCAACGGTGCCGAGAATTCGGGTATCCTGAGCCAGCTCGGCGGTTTTGCCTCCAGCTTGTTCGGCGGCGGCAACAAGGCCTGAGATTCATGGCCTGAGCCAAAGGCTCAGGCTAGTTCCACCGACAAGACGCTCCCGGTGGCGCCCGTGATCCGCACGAGTGCCCCGGCGGGTGCATCCGGTCCGGTGGCAGCCCAGGCGCCATCGCCGACCTTGACCCGACCTTCGCCCGCGACGATCGCCTCGCACACCTCGACGGTCTTGCCGATCAGCTTGGCCGTCCGGTCGTTCAGTCCGTGCGACGATGCCGTCGAGGGACTGTGACGATACCATCGCCGGCCGATCACGACGGCGGCCGTGCTGAACGCCGCGAACAACAGGGCCTGAGCGACCCAGCCCAGTCCCGGGATCGCCAGCATGACGAACCCGGTCAGCGCCGCGCCGGCGGCGATGAAGATCATAAAGAAGCCCGGTGCGATCAGCTCCGCGATCGCCAGCGCCAGCGCTGCAGCGAGCCAGAGGGCGCCGGGGCCGAACAACGTCATGACGGTCGTCCTATCGTGTCCGCGGCACTGATGGAGTGCCGGGCGTCGCCGCGTCCTTGCCTAGCGCGTCTCTGGCCAGCTCGCCGATTCCGCCTAGCGTTCCGATCAACTGCGTCGCCTCGACCGGGAACAGGATCGTCTTGGCATTGGGCGAGGTCGCGAACTGCCCGATTGCCTCGACATATTTCTGCGCGATGAAATAGTTGATCGCTTGGGTGCTGCCGCCCTCGATCGCATCGGACACCATCTTGGTGGCGGTGGCTTCGGCCTGGGCAGAGCGTTCGCGCGCCTCGGCGTCGCGGAACGCGGCTTCCTTGCGGCCCTCGGCCTCCAGGATCTGCGCCTGCTTCTGCCCTTCGGCGCGGTTGATTTCGTTCTGCCGCGCCGCTTCGGATTCGAGGATCGTCGCGCGCTTCTCGCGTTCGGCCTTCATCTGGCGGGTCATCGCGTTGACGATATCGGCGGGCGGGCGGATGTCCTTCAACTCGACGCGGGTGATCTTGACGCCCCATGCCTCGGTCGCGTGATCGACCACCGACAGCAGCCGCGCGTTGATCTCGTCACGCTTGGACAGCAATTCGTCGAGGTCCATCGATCCCATGACGGTGCGCAGATTGGTCGTCGCCAGCTGCATGATCGCGACATAGAGATCGCTGACCTCGTAGGCCGCCTTCGCGGCGTCGAGCACCTGGAAGAACACTACCCCGTCGACCGCGACCATCGCATTGTCCTTGGTGATGATCTCCTGACCCGGAATATCGAGCACCTGCTCCATCATGTTCACGCGGCGGCCGATCCGGTCGAACAGCGGTGTGATGAAGGTCAGGCCAGGTTGCGCGGCATAAGTGAACTTGCCGAAGCGTTCGATGGTATATTGATAGCCTTGCCGGACGACTTTGACCGAGCTGAAAATGGCGACCAGCACGACGACAGCAACCAGCAACCCGATGATTGCACCCATCACGACTTCCCCCCAAAGTGCGTTCGGCCGGACCGCCGATCCGGCCCGGATAGTAGCAGATCGCGGGCGCCAATATAGCGAAATGCGACACGTGCGGCGCGCCCCTAGCTAATCCGGCGCCTCGCGTTTACATGGACCGCCAACCCTCGATTCGAGAGATTGGCACTCCCCATGAATATTCGCCTCGGCCTGACCTTTGACGACGTATTGCTCGTACCGGGGGAGTCGGACGTACTACCGAGTGGGGCCGATACCAGCACCCAGCTGACCCGCGGCATCGCGCTGTCGATCCCGATCCTCTCGTCGGCGATGGATACCGTGACCGAAGCGGACATGGCGATCGTCATGGCGCAATTGGGCGGGATCGGCGTGCTCCACCGCAACCTGTCGGTCGAGGAACAGGTCGCCGCGGTTCGCGCCGTCAAGCGTTACGAAAGCGGCATGGTGGTCAATCCGATCACCATTGCGCCCGATGCGACGCTGGCGGAGGCGCAGGCGCTGATGGCGCATCACCGTATCAGCGGCATTCCGGTGACCGAGGCCGACGGCAGGCTGGTCGGCATCCTGACAAACCGTGACGTGCGCTTCGCCGGTAATCCCAAGCAGCCGGTGTCCGAGCTGATGACGAAGGACAATCTGGCGACCGCTTCGATCGGTGTCCGCCACGAAGAGGCCCGGCATCTGCTCCACCAGCGCCGGATCGAAAAGCTGCTCGTGGTTGACGACGATTACAAATGCGTCGGGCTGATCACCGTCAAGGATATCGAGAAGGCCGTCACCTATCCCGATGCGACCAAGGACGAAGCGGGCCGGCTGCGCGTCGCCGCCGCGACTACGGTCGGGGACAAGGGGTTCGAGCGGACCGCCGCTCTGGTCGATGCCGAGCTCGACTTGGTGGTGATCGATACGGCGCACGGCCACAATAAGGACGTCGCCCGGGCGGTCGAGCGTGTGAAGAAACTGTCGAACTCGGTTCAGGTCATAGCGGGAAATGTCGCGACGGGCGAAGCGACGCGCGCGCTGATCGATGCCGGCGCAGATGGGATCAAGGTCGGCATTGGCCCGGGATCGATCTGCACCACGCGCGTCGTGGCGGGTGTCGGCGTTCCCCAGCTGACTGCCGTGATGGATTGCGCCGAGGTGGCAGCTAAGCATGGCGTGCCGGTGATCGCCGATGGCGGCATCCGTACCTCGGGCGACATGGCCAAGGCGCTCGCGGCGGGCGCGTCGACCTGCATGATCGGGTCTTTGCTCGCGGGGACCGAGGAAGCGCCGGGCGATACCTTCCTGTATCAGGGACGAGCGTACAAATCCTATCGCGGCATGGGCTCGGTCGGCGCGATGGGGCGCGGCTCGGCGGATCGCTATTTCCAGGGCGACATCAAGGATCAGATGAAGCTGGTGCCTGAAGGGATCGAAGGCCAGGTCGCGTTCAAGGGGCCGGCGAAGGACGTCATCCATCAACTTGTCGGCGGCATCCGCGCGGCGATGGGTTACACCGGGTCGCGCACGATCGCCGATCTGCAGAAGCGCGCGCAGTTCGTCCAGATCACCGGCGCGGGGCTGCAGGAAAGCCATGTCCACGACGTGACGATCACGCGCGAGGCGCCGAACTACCCGACGCGATGACGCCGGGTGCACGTTTGGCCGCGGCGATCGAGCTGCTTGACGCCATCATCGCGGCGGCGCGCGAAGGCGGGGCGGCCGCGGATACGCTGATCGCCCGCTATTTCGCGACGCGGCGCTATGCCGGGTCGAAGGACCGTCGTGCGGTGCGCGAACTGGTCTATGAAGCCATCCGCCGCTTCGGCGAGCCGCCAGCATCCGGACGCGCGGCGATGGTCGCGCTGGCCGGGATCGATCCCGCGATCGGTGCGATGTTCGACGGCTCGGCGCACGCCCCACAAGCGATCGATCCGTCCGAACCGCGCGCAGTCGAAGCGCGCGTGCCGAGCTGGTTGGGCCGCGAATTGACGGAGTCGGGCCTCGATCCGGCCGATATCTTCAGCCTGATCGATCGCGCTCCGCTCGATCTCCGCGTCAATCGCCTTCGCACGAGCACCGTCGAGCTAGTCGGCCAATTTGCTGAAGCACGTTTGGTCGACGGCGCGCCAGATGCGCTGCGGCTGCCGACCGGAACCATGGTCGATCAAATGCCGGCCTGGCAGGACGGCCTGGTCGAAATCCAGGATGTCGGTAGCCAGATGGTGACCGCCGCCGCGCGAGCGCAACCCGGCATGCAGGTGATCGACCTGTGCGCGGGTGCTGGCGGCAAGGCGCTGGCGCTGGCCGCCGCGATGGACAATCGCGGGGTCGTGCTGGCGAGCGATGTCGATCGCGCGCGGCTGTCGCGACTTGTGCCGCGCGCGGAACGTGCCGGTGCGACGATCATCGAGACGCGGTTGCTTGACGGCGAGCGCGAAGCCGCCGCGCTGGAGGACTGGGCCGATCGCGCCGATGTCGTGCTGATCGATGCACCCTGTTCGGGCACGGGCACGTGGCGACGCAATCCGGAAGCGCGCTGGCGGCTGAGCCCGCCGCGGATCGCTCGCCTAACCGCGACGCAATCCCGCTTGCTGGATCTCAGTGCCACTCTCGTTCGCCCGGGCGGCGCACTCGTTTATATCGTCTGCTCGCTGCTCGATGCGGAAGGGGCAGGGCAGGTGGATCGTTTCCTTGCCAACCACGCCGGCTGGACCGCCGAGGTGCCGATCGCGCAGGGTCGCCCGCGCGGCGCCGGCAAACGGCTCACCCCAGCGCACGACGCGACCGACGGCTTTTTTGTCGCGCGGCTGATCCGGCCATGCTAGCCGGTAGCATTGTGCCCCGTGTGGAGACGATCATGCGTTTTTCGCCCGTAGCGCTCGCAATCGCTTTGGCGGGATTGAGCGTTTCGACTTCCTTGCAAGGCCAGCGCGCCGATGCGCAGATCGACCCGCGGTCGATGGCATTGCTGATGCAGGGGCGCGCGGCGGCCGCGTCGGGGAACCTCGATGGCGCGACCGACCTTATCGAAACCGCCTTGGCGGTCGATCCGCGCAACCGCGCCGCGTTCCTGGAACTCGCGACCGTCGCGACGCGCCAGGGGCTGCCCGGAAAAGCGATCCGGCTGTATCGTGAGGCGCTGACGATCGAGCCCAATGACGTGACGGCGTTGCGCGGGCAGGGTGAAGCGTTGGTCGCCAAGGGAGCGATGGAAGCGGCGCGCGAGAATCTTGCGCGGATCAAGACCTTGTGCGCCAAGAAGCCGTGCCCGGAAGCGACGACGTTGGCCTCGGTCATCGCCAAGGGCCCGCCGCCGAGCGCGGCGCCGGCGACCAAGGTCCCCGAAACCGCCGACGCGTCGAAATAGTTAGAGTCAAAAAGCCCTCTCCCGCTTGCGGGAGAGGGTTGGGGGTCTTCTTCCTTCTTCCATGCGGTTCTCGCTAAAAAAGAAGAAAGAAGACCCTCACCCTCCCACCGCCTTCGGCGGCGGCCCCCCCTCTCCCGAAAGCGGGAGAGGGTCCTTGGCTTGCACATCGCTCAGGGCAGGCAACGCGCAAGCGCGACAAAGTCGCCTACCGACACCGTCTCCGCCCGCCGCGCAGGGTCGATACCGACTTTCTCCAGCGCTTCGAGAGCGCCGGGCACGCTCTTCAGGCTCTGGCGCAACATCTTGCGGCGCTGACCGAACGCGGCAGCGGTCAAGCGCTCCAGCTTGGCGAAGGCGACGCCTTCCGGCTGCTCGCCGGGCACGATATGCACCACCGCCGACATCACCTTGGGCGGCGGCGTGAATGCCGAGCGATGAACGTTCATCGCAATTCGCGCCGACGACCGCCACTGCGCGAGCACCGCGAGACGGCCATAAGCGTCACTGTCGGTCGCGGCGACGATTCGCTCGGCTACTTCGCGTTGGAACATCAGGGTCAGGCTTTGCCACCAGGGCTGCCAATCCGCAGATAGCCAGCGGATCAGCAAGGCAGTGCCGACATTGTAAGGCAGGTTGGAGATGATATGCGGGCGGGCTGCGAACAGCGCCGGCGCGTCGACCTCGAGCGCGTCGCCCTCGATCACCTTGAGCTTGCCCGGATAGGCGGCTTCAAGCTCGGCGAGTGCAGGCAGGCAGCGCCGGTCGCGTTCGATCGCCGTGACGCGGGCGCCGGCGGCGAGCAAGGCACGGGTCAGGCCGCCGGGGCCGGGGCCGACTTCGAGCACTTCGGCATCGGTCAGATCGCCGGGGATCGCCGCGATCCGGGCGAGCAATTGGCCGTCGAACAGGAAGTTCTGGCCGAGTGCCTTGGACGCCGACAGGCCATGGCGCGCGATGACCTCGCGCAATGGCGGCAGATCGGGGGTCACGCCGCGACGAGCGCGTCGGCGCGGCGCTGGGCGGCTTCGGCGGCGAGGCGAAGCGCGGCGATCATCGCCCCGGGCTCGGCGCGGTCCTGGCCGGCAATGCCGAACGCGGTGCCGTGATCGGGCGAGGTCCGCACGATCGGCAGGCCGAGCGTGATGTTGACGCCTTCGTCGAAATGCAGCGTCTTGAGCGGCACCAGCGCCTGGTCGTGATAGCAGCAGATCGCCGCGTCATAGGTTGCCCGGGCGCGTGCGTGGAACATTGTGTCGGCGGCCATCGGGCCGGTCGCGTCGATCCCCTGCGCCACCAGCGCTTCGACCGCGGGGATGATCACGTCGATCTCTTCTCGCCCGATCGCTCCCTGCTCGCCGGCATGGGGATTGAGCCCGGCAAAAGCCAGTCTCGGGCTGGCGATGCCGAAGTCACGCGCCAGCGCACGGGCAGTGACGAGCGCCTTCGTCACGAGCAGGCCCGTGGTGATCAGCCCCGGAACCTGACTGAGCGCGACATGAGTCGTCGCCGGCACCACGCGCAATGTCGGGCCGGCGAGCATCATCACCGTGGCGCTGGCGGCGACGCCGACCCGCTCGGCGACGAACTCGGTCTGGCCGGGATGGGTGAAACCGATCTGATAGAGTTGTGCCTTGGATACCGGCCCGGTGACCAGCGCCCCCGCCGCCCCGGAGCGGGTCAGTCCGGTTGCCAATTCGAGCGAATGCAGCGCGCAGCGCGCACCCTCCAGGTCCGGACGGCCGGGCACGATCTCTCCGGTGTCTTCGACCGTAAGCACCGGCAAGGCGTCGTCGAACGCGGCCAAAGCGCCGCTCGGCGAATCGATATGCGCGACCGGACCGTCCCAGACTCGCGCGATCGCGCGAACGTCGCCGACCGCGAAAAACGGCAGCAGACGCTCCTCGCGCCGACGAGCCCAGGCCTTGGCGATGATCTCCGGTCCGACCCCGGCAGGGTCGCCCATCGCGACTGCCAGCGGGGGTAGGACCGTCATCTCAAGACCTCCGTCAACGATACTCGACGATGGCGTCGCGCCTCAGGTCGCGCAGAATCTTCTGCGCGCGCTTGTTCACGCGATCCTGTTCCATCTGATATTGCAGATCGGACGCGTTGGGCAGCGTCGGCGCCTTGGCGTCGTCGCGTCCGCACAGCACCAGCACGCTCACGCCTTCGGACGGCGATCCGAACGGCGGCGTCGCCTGGCCGATCTGCATGTTGAGGACCATCTGTTGCAGGGCCTGGGGCAGATCCCGCACGGTCAGCGAGTCGTTGTCGACTATTTCCGCGCCCATGCTCGACGCCGCCTGATTGGCCGCACCGCAGCCGTTGATCGCCTGGGTCGCCTTGGCGAATTCGGCGGCGCGGCTCTGCGCCTGTTCCTGCGTGGTCCCGGCCGGGAAGGTGATCTTGACCTGCTTCAGGCTGAGCTTGGCCGCGAGCGGATCGATCCCCAGCACTTGGCGCTTTTCAGCCAGATACAGGATGTCAAACCCGCCCGGCAGCTCGATCGGGCCGGCGAGCTGTCCCGGCTGCATCTGCGACACGGCGGTCGCGATTTCGCTGGGCAGCATCGCGGCGCGGACCCAGCCGTCGTCGCCACCGCTCGGACCCGTCGTCGCTTCGGACTGGGTCTGAGCGAAATATCGGAAGGTCTGCTTGCCGTCCTTCATAGCCTGCATCATCGCCTGCATGCTGGCGACGACGGCCTGCGGGTTGGTGCCCGCGCTCTTGTAGATTTCGTAGAGGTGATATTCCTCGGTACCCTTGTCCTTGGTCATGCGATCGAGGATCGATTGCACTTCCTCTTCGCTCACGTTCACCCGCGGCTCGACCGTGCGGCGAAGATAGCGCTGCCAGGCAAGCTCCCCCTCGATCTGCTTGCGGACCGACCGTTCCGACGATCCGATCGAGCGCAGGAAGGCGCCGAACTTTTCCGGCGGCTGGTTGAAATTCTTGGCGACGCGGCCGAGCGCCTGGTCGATTTCCGCCGACGTGATCGTGATGTCGCTAGTCTTGGCTTCCTGGATCTGCAGGACTTCGTCGATCAGGCCGCGCAACACCATCAGCCGCAGCTGATCGCGTTCCTGATCGTTGAGCTGATACTGATTGGCGGCGATGATCAGCGCCATCCGCTGGTCGACATCGGTGCCGGTGATCACCACGCCGTTGACGATCGCGGTCGGCTTGCGGACGTTGGGATCGAGCTTGCCGAAGATCTGCAGGTTCTCGGGAATATCCAGGCCGGTTTGCGGCACGCCGTTATCGGGTACCGTCTGGGCGATCGCGGCGCCGCTCGCCGCGATCATCGCACCGGCACCAAGCGCAAGCGCGATGCGCGCCGAAGTCGAGAAAATTTTCACCTGAAAGAAACCCCATGAACAACCGGGCGCACCCGACAAACTATCTACGCCTGCCCGATTTCGCATGAACCCATGCTTAGCGACCCAAATTCTTGAACGCCAGCGTCAACAGGAAGCTGTTGCCGGCCTTGGCGTCGCCAGTATCCTGATAGTCGCGTTTCCAAGTCAGGCCGAGCCGCAGGCAATCGTCTTCATACTGCACGCCAAGCCGATGTCGAACCGGATCGAACCCGTTCGACAAGGACGTCGGATCTTCATTCCTGTCGGTAAGGTCGATCGTCGTCGACCCGAAGATCGACCAGAACCGCGCGAACCCGACGCGACCGCCCAGCCGCAACTCCTCGCTGTCCCGCAAGTCCTCCAGCGTCGGAGCGATATCGCGGTTGAGGCGAAGATATCCGACCAGCAGATACGTGCGCTTGGTCCCGACGGTCGCGTCGACCTCGTTGCGACGGATCGCCAGATTGTCCTTGTCGAGCCGATACCGGTGAACGAACGACACGAAGTCGCGGAACCGCACCTCGGTGCGACCGACGATGTCGGACCAGCGATCGGTCAGGCCGGTACCGTCAGGGAAGATCGTCGGCTTGCTCGACAAGCGATAGCTCTGGCCGATCGTCGCGTTGATCGAGATGCCCGGCAGATCGAGCGAATAATCGAAGCCGTACGTGAACCGCGTCGAATCCTCCCACCGGTCGTAACCGGGGAAGCGATTGAGCGCGAACAGGTTCGAATCCTCGAGGTCGACCGCACGGGCGTCCTCGTTGGGAACCTTGAGGTTGGGCGTCGCGGGCGAGGCAACGACTTGAAACCGCGGGGTCAATCGCTGCGTGCCGCCCAGGAACTCCCCGATCAGCGGCCATTTGACGTCGAGTGCCAGCGCCGCGATGGCGCGCGCCTGGAAACCGTTCTGGCCGCGATAGCTGATGATGGTGGTCGCGGCCGTATCGCTGGCATTGTAGAGATCGCCGCGGGCGAAGGCGGTCAGCGTCACTTCCTGGCCCCAGGGCGTGATGCGGCGCAAATCCCATTGCGCGCTGACAAAGGCGCGCTGCGTGTCCTGCCCGGCAGTGCGCGCGATGCTCAGCGTGTTCGCCTGAAGATTGAGGCGGCCACCGAGAATGCCGTCGATCCGGCGGCGATAGTCGAATTCGGGCAGCGCGATCGGCTGCAGCCCCTGGCGGTCGCCGAGCCGCAGCGTCTGCACCAGCCAGCCGTTGATCGCGAAATAGCTGTTGGCGTCGATCCGTTCGACGCTGAAGGTCGAGCGCAGGCGGTCGTCGTTGGAAATCTCGTAGCGGCGCAGGAACGTACGGTCGGTCGTGATCCTGAGCGAGCCGGAGACCGACCAATTGGGATCGAGCTGATACCGCGCGACACCATCCAGATAACCGCGGAACGCATTCTGCGTCGTTGCCGGCGTCGGTGTCGCGAGCAGATCGCTTCGCGGTGACACCGTGCCGTAGCCGGTTATCCTGAACGCGCCCTTGGTCGATAATTGCTCATATTGCGCCTGGACCATCGGCGCGACGCTGGTGAACAGCCGCGGGGTGATCGTCAGGCCCTTATTATCGGCCAGGCGGAAATAATAAGGGACGTCGACCTCGAACCCATTGGTGCGGCTATAGCGGATATCGGGGCTGAGGATGCCGCTTTGCGCGCCGTTGCCGACGGGAGTCGACAATTTGGGCAACGGAATGCTGGCGAAGCCAAACAGGTTGAATCGGGCTCCAGTGAAATAGATACGCTCGCGATCGGGGCGATAGACGACTTTGACCGCCGTCACCTTCCAGGACGGCTCCTTGGGGCAGCCCCCGGAATCGGTCACCGAACAGGGCGTATAGGCGGCCTGGCGCAGGGTGACGACACCGCCCTCGCCACGCTCGCCCTTGACCGCGGCCAGTCGTCCGCCCTGTTCGAGCACGACCAGCATATTGTCGACCACGCCGTCCTTGAGCGAATCGGTCAGATCGATCTGATCGCCATAAGCGGTGTCGCCCTGGGGGTTGGTGACCGCGATGTTGCCGATCGCCGTCACCTTGCCGGTCTTGCGGTTCCAGACCACCTTGTCGGCGCGTAACTTGTCGCCCTGCCGATACATCCGCACGTCGCCGGTCGCCGTGACGACCTCCGTGTCGGTATCGTATTGCAGCGTGGTGGCGGAGAATTGCACCTGGTCGGGATCAACGGGCGCCGGCGTTTCTGACGGCGGCGGCAGCTCGACCGGGCGGTCCTGGAGATCCTGCGCGCAAGCCGGCGTCACGGCCGTAAGCGCGAGAAGAATCGCCGAGCCGGCCAAAAATGCGGAACGCGTGACGATCACCAAACACCCTTTTTCCGGCGACGGTCCCTGACATGCCGGGCCGCCGGTATCGCATCCATGCCGCCGATCCGCAATCGCCGGGGCCGGCCTTTGCAGCCAGCGCAATAGCGGCCTAGAGAGGCGCGTCCAGCACGCATTTCGTGTTTTTGATTGAGGTTGCATTCCATGAAGATCGAGTTCGCCGCCACGCTGCCTGTCGCCGATGCACTGGTTATCCCGGTGCAAAAGAACGGGCTCGACACGGCGATTGGCGGCCGTAGCGGTCAGGAAGTGCTCGCGGCGGCAGCTGCTGCTGCGCGGTTCGAGGGCGAAGCGGGCGCGATTGCGGAAGCGTTTGTCGGTGCCGATGGCGCGGTGAACCGCGTCCTGCTGCTCGGGATTGGCGATGGTAGCGAGACGGATTGGGAACGGGCCGGCGGCGCGGTAACTGCGCGCTTGCTGACCAATGCGATCAGCGCGGCAGTCGATCTCGGTGCAGTCCAGCCGAGCCCGGCCGCGGTCGGACGGTTCGCCGGCGCGCTCGCCCAGCGCGCCTGGCGGATCGATACCTATCGCACCAAGCTGCCCGAAAAGCAGAAGCCGACCTTTGCCGAGGCGACGATCATCGGCGCTCCCGAAGGCGCCGAAGCGGCCTGGCAGCATAATTTCGCGGTGACCGGCGGCCTCGACCTTACTCGCACTCTGGTCGCCGAGCCGCCCAACGTGGTCTATCCGGAGACCTTCGTCGAGCGCGTGCTGGCGAGCGTCGACGGGCTCGGCCTCGAAGTCACCGTGCTCGGCCCCGACGAGATGCGCGAGCTCGGTATGGGCGCGCTGCTCGGCGTCGCCCAGGGGTCGGCGCGCGAAGGACGCCTGCTGGCGCTCAAGTGGAGCGGCAAGGGCGCCGGCGATCCCGATCTCGCCCTGGTCGGCAAGGGCGTGACCTTCGACACCGGCGGCATCTCGTTGAAGCCCGGACCCGGCATGGAAGACATGAAGTGGGACATGGGCGGCGCCGGCGCGGTCGTCGGCGCGATGAAGGCGCTGGCGTCGCGCAAGGCCAAGGCAAATGTCATCGGGGTCTGCGGGCTGGTCGAGAACATGCCCGACGGCAACGCGATCCGGCCTGGCGACATCCTGACCTCGATGTCGGGACAGACGATCGAGGTGCTCAATACCGACGCCGAAGGGCGGCTGGTGCTGTGCGATTGCGTCACCTGGGTGCAGCGCACGCATCATCCCAAGGCGATCGTCGATCTCGCCACCCTGACCGGAGCGATGATCATCAGCCTGGGCAACGAACATGCCGGCGTGTTCTCGAATGACGACGCGCTCGCCGACCAGTTGCTGGCGGCCGGCCGCGCGTCGGGCGACCTGTTGTGGCGCTTCCCGATGACCGACGCGTACAACAAGCTGATCGATTCGCCGATCGCCGACATGAAGAATGTCGGCCCGCGCGGCGCCGGATCGATCACCGCGGCGCAATTCATCGGGCGCTTCATCGAGAACGGCGTCAAATGGGCACATCTCGACATCGCCGGCATGGTGTGGGCCGACAAAGCGGGCAATACCTACGACAAGGGCGCCACCGGCTACGGCGTGCGCCTGCTCGACCGCTTCGTCGCCGACAATTACGAGGGCTGACCGTTCCCCTCCCGCTTGCGGGAGGGGCTAGGGGAGGGAGTGTTGGAAGGGCGGGACAAGCCCTCACCCAACCCCTCCCACAAGTGGGAGGGGAGCTTTCTTGCAGGTCGATTTCTACCACCTCACCGTCACCCCGCTCGACCGCGCCTTGCCCAGCATCGCCCAGCGCGTGGTGGCGGGCGGGGGACGGTTGCTGGTGGTCAGCGACGACGCGGCCCAGCGCACGGCGATCGACCGCCTGCTGTGGACGTTCGCGGCCGACAGCTTCCTGCCGCACGGCCAGGCCGGCGGCGAGGACGACGCGGCCCAGCCGGTGCTGATCGGCGAGGCGCCCGTTCCCTCTAACGCCGCGCGCAATATCGCGCTGATCGACGGGCGTTGGCGCGACGAAGCACTCGATTTCGACCGGGCGTTCCATTTCTTCGACGGCGATCGCATCGTCGAAGCGCGCGAGGCGTGGAAATCGCTCGCGACGCGCGAGGGCGTCGAGCGCAATTACTGGAAGCAGGACGATAACGGACGCTGGTCGAAAGCGGCCTGAGCTCGACTCCAATCCAAACGGGCGGGTTGCATCGGGAACGCTCCCCGCCTAGGGAGCCGCCAGTTTTCCACAGCCCCAGCAATAGAGGAGCGAGCGACCGCCATGGCCGCCAACCGCACGTTTTCGATCATCAAGCCCGATGCCACCCGCCGCAACATCACCGGTGCGGTCACCAAGATGCTGGAAGAGGCGGGTCTCCGCGTCGTCGCGTCCAAACGCATCCACATGAGCCGCGAGCAGGCCGAGGGCTTCTATGCCGTCCACAAAGAGCGCCCCTTTTTCGGTGATCTGGTCGAGTTCATGATCTCCGGCCCGGTCGTGGTCCAGGTGCTCGAGGGCGAGAACGCCGTCCAGCGCAACCGCGACATCATGGGCGCGACCAACCCGGAAAACGCCGCGCCGGGCACGATCCGCAAGGAACTGGCCGAATCGATCGAGGCCAACACGGTCCACGGGTCGGATTCGGACGAGAATGCCGCGATCGAGATCGCGTTCTTCTTCACGCCCGAAGAAATTGTCGGCTGACACCGGCGTAACGGCATTGTCGGCGGGCGCCGACTGGCGACTGAAGCGAGCGACCGCGGCGGATGCCGCGGCGCTTTCCCTGGTCGCCTCCGCCTGTTTTCTGGAGACGTTCGCCGGCATCCTTCAGGGCGCCGACATCGTCGCGCATTGCGCCAAGGCCAACCACCCGGACGCGTTTCGCGATTGGGTCGAGGCGGCGGCTAGTCGCGTCGTCGTCGCCGAGATCGCCAACGGCGCAGCGCCGATCGGCTATTCGGTGCTGACCACGCCCGATCTGCCCGCGGTTGAAACCGGCGCCGCCGACATCGAACTCCGCCGCATTTACACCCTGTCGCGCGCACACGGTACCGGACTGGGCCCGGCGTTGATGGCGCAGGCGCTGCTCGACGCGCGGGCACTGGGCTGCAAGCGCATGTTCCTCGGGGTCTATGCTGGCAACCAGCGCGCTCGCGCATTTTACCAGAAGCAGGGCTTCGCCAAAGTCGGCGAACGGCAATATCAGGTCGGCGCTACATTGTGCGACGACGTGATTTACGCGCTGCCCCTCTGACCGCAAATAGCAAGGCCTAACTCGCCGGCTTTTCCTTCGCCCACAATGCGTCGAGCCGGGACGGCGATCCGCCGCGCTCCGCCAGGCTTGCGCCCTCGAGCGCGACGCCGCGATCGCGGCCGAGGCGGCCCCATGTCTTCCAGCGGACCTGATAAATCGCCTTGTCGGTCCGCTTCGTGTCGCCGTCCCACCAAGTCGCGGTTACCAGGACCGGCAACCGTCCCGACCGCTTGTCGGGTCCGCCGTCGGTGGCAGCGCGCAACGCCTTGTCGAGCCCGGCGAGTTCGATCTTGGGTGGCGAGACGCCCGTTTGGTCATCGACCCCAAGCGAGGGCGGGAACGTCACGGCGATTTCCTGGATGCGATGCGCATCGTCGTTCAGGTTGAGGGTGTTGCCCGAACCCGACGCCGTAAAGGTAACGAGCGACGCCTCCGCGCTGGTCTTTGCTTTGTCCGCCTGATCGGCCTGGCGATCGGACCAGCTTAACCACAATCCGACGACCGAAACCAGCAAGGCGGCGACACCCACCAGCTCGGCGAGGCCGATCCAGCGCCGGCGAATCGCCGCCTTTTCGGCGCGTTCGGCAGGAGTCTCGGCTGAAGGCGAGGGCGTGGGTTCGGTCATCGTCCGCCGGCCTCCAGCAACCGGCGCGGCGCCACCATTTCCCAGCTCATCGCGATCCTGTCCTCGACGCGTTGCCAATCGGTCGCGTCGCCGTTCAATTCCATCCCAATCCAGCCCGACGGGCCAAGATAGGGCGGCACGTGATAGAAATCGGGGTCCATCTCGACCAGCATAGCCTGCTCCTCGCGTCCGCTGGTCTTGACGATGACGGCGGTGTGGCCGTCGCCATGATGGTTATGCCAGAAATAGGCGTAGACCTTGCCCTTCTCGATGAAGAAGGCCGGCGAGCCGTGCGAGAGCTTTTCGGCTGCTTCCGGAAAGGTCATGCAGATCGCGCGGATCCGCTTCAGGTCGGCGTCGGGATCGGGACTCATCGCGTCGCGAAATCTGCCAGAACCCGCGGATAAAGGCGATGCTCTTCCTCCAGGACCCGCGCGGCCAACGTCTCGGCATCGTCGTCGGGCAGGATCGGCACGCGCGCTTGTCCCAGCACTTCGCCGGCGTCGAGCTCCTCGGTCACGATATGCACCGAGCATCCTGCTTCCTGGTCGCCTGCCGCAATCGCGCGCGCATGCGTATCGAGGCCCTTATATTTGGGCAGCAGCGACGGATGGATGTTGATGACGCGGCCACGCCATTCGGCGACGAACTCGTTCGAGAGCAACCGCATATAGCCGGCAAGGGCGACGATCTCGACGCCCGCTTCGCGGAGCGCCGCGGAAATGGCGGCTTCATAAGCGAGCTTGCCGATGCCCTTAGGCGACAGCGCGAAGGTCGGGATACCATGCTGGCGCGCCCAGGTGAGACCGGGCGCCTCAGGCTTGTCCGACGCAACGACCGCGACTTCATATCCGTCGCCAGCCTGCTCGACGATTGCCTGCATGTTCGAGCCGCGGCCCGAGATCAGAATGCCGACCTTTTTCATGAATGAATTCGACCCGAAGAATCCGACGCTTCCCCGGCGAAGGCCGGGGCCCAGTTCCACTGCGGCCGGCTGGAGCGCGATGTCCTCGCCAACTCAGAACGCCGAAGCTGGGCCCCGGCCTTCGCCGGGGAAGCGTGTAAGAGGTCGGTTGCGGAGTGAGTCACGCATTATGCGTCGCCGTCCAATCGGCGCGCGCGCTCCAGGTGCCCGCCGAGCCCGTCACCGTGCAACCGCGCTGGCCCGCTTCGATCGATCCGATCGTCAGCACGGTCTCGCCCGCAGCGGCCAGAGCTGCGGTCACCGCCTCGGCATTGCCCGCCGCGACCACGACAGCCATCCCGACGCCGCAATTGAACGTGCGCGCCATTTCCTCGGGCTCGATCGCGCCCTGCGCCTGCAGAAACGCCATCAGGCGCGGTTGATCCCAGCCGTCGGCGTCGATCCGCGCATGCGCGCCATCCGGCAGCACTCGCGGAATATTCTCGAGCAATCCACCGCCGGTGATATGCGCCAATCCCTTGATCCGGCCCTCGGCGATCAGCGGCAGCAAGCTTTTCACATAGATGCGCGTCGGCGCCATCAGCGCGTCGATCAACAACGTGTCGGCATCGAACAGGGCAGGGCGGTCTAGCTTCCAGCCGCGGTCGGATGCCAAGCGCCTGACCAGCGAATAGCCGTTGGAATGAACGCCCGACGAAGCGAGTCCGAGGATCACATCTCCGGCCGCGATATCCCTGCAGGTCAGCACGCGGTCGCGCTCGACGGCGCCGACGCAGAAACCGGCGAGGTCGTAATCGCCATCGGCATACATGCCGGGCATTTCCGCGGTCTCGCCGCCGATCAGCGCGCAGCCGGCGATACGGCAGCCTTCGGCAATGCCCGCCACCACGCGCTCGGCGATCGCGTTGTCGAGCTTTCCGGTCGCGTAATAATCAAGGAAGAACAGTGGCTCCGCGCCCTGCACGATCAGGTCGTTGGCGCACATCGCGACCAGGTCGATACCGACGCCATCGTGTCGCCCGCTGTCGATCGCGAGCTTGAGCTTGGTGCCGACCCCGTCATTCGCCGCGACGAGCAACGGGTCGTTGAATCCTGCCGCCTTGAGGTCGAAGAAGCCGCCGAATCCGCCGAGATCGGCGTCAGCACCGGGCCTGCGCGTCGCCTTGGCGAGCGGCCCGATGGCGCGGACCAGCGCGTTTCCGGCCTCGATGGACACGCCCGCTTGGGCGTAAGTGTAGGGCTCATTCTCGCTCATGTGATGCCGCGTAGCGACAACACGCTTGGATTTCCACGTCTGCTTCGCCAAAAGGGCGCCGACATGCGCCGCAGCCGTTTCTTCCATGCCTCCGCTTTAGCCGCGGCCCTCGCTCTTGCCGGGGGCGCCGGGATGGTCGCCGCGCAAGACGATGGCGGTGACAAGATCGACATGAACGAGCCGATCGACGCGTCAGGCAGCTATCAGGTCGACAATGTCGATGTCGACGTCAGCGGTCCTGACGCCGAATCCGCGCGGATCGCCGGGTGGAGGCTCGCCCAGCGCAAGGCTTATCAGATGCTGTCGTCGAAATTCGGTGGCGGCGGGGGCGTGCCGGCCGACAGCGTGCTCGATTCGATGGTGACCGGCATCGTTATCCAGAACGAGCAGATCGGCCCGAATCGCTATATCGCCAAGCTGGGCGTGCTGTTCAGCCGGGCGCGGCTGGGCGGATTGATGGGCGCGGTCGGCGATATTTCGCGGTCCGCGCCGATGTTGGTCATCCCGGTCCAATGGTCCGGCGGCAGCGCGGTCGCGTTCGAGCAGAAGACGGCCTGGGCCGATGCCTGGCAGCGGTTCCGCGCCGGAGACAGCTCGGTCGACTACATTCGCCCGACCGGCGTCGGCGCCGATTCGCTCCTGGTCAATGAGGGCCAGGCCGGCCGGCGCGATCGCGGCTGGTGGCGTAGCGTGCTCGACCAATATGCCGCCGCCGACGTGCTGGTGCCGTCGGTCACGCTCTATCGCCAATGGCCGGGCGGCCCGGTCGTCGGCGTGTTCGAGGCGCGCCACGGCCCCGACAACGATTTGATGGCGCGATTCGCGTTGCGCGTCGACAGCGAGGCCGGCGTGCCGGCTTTGCTCGACGCCGGCGTGAAGCGGATCGACGCGATCTATCAGGACGGACTGCGCAACGGAGCGCTCGGGGTCGACCCCAGCCTTGCTTATATTCCGCCGCCCCAGGCGACGCCGACGGCAACGCCAACACCGACCGACACGCCGACAGGTGAGGCGACGACCGCCGACGCCACGACCGCGGTCACGAGTGGTGTTGCGGTTACCCTCCAGTTCGACACACCGAGCGCCGCATCGGTCTCGGCAATCGAGGGCGCGGTCCGCGGCGTGCCGGGCGTCAGCGGCGCCAACACCACCAGCATGGCGATTGGCGGGGTGTCGGTGATGCGGCTCAACTATAGCGGCGATCCGGGGGCGCTGGCGTCGGCGCTCGAAGCGCGGGGTTTCCAGGTCGGCCGTAGCGGCGCGACGCTCCGGATCCGGCGACCCACGCTACCGCCGCCGTCCGTCCCGTCGGAAGACCGACCGACCGGATGAGCCAGCAATTCGGCCTGCCGCTGGCCTGGCCGCCCGGACCGGGCGATGACGAGTTCCTCGTCACCCCGTCCAATGCCCATGCCTTCCATCAGCTCGAACATTGGGGGACTTGGCCGGTGATGACCGCCCTGCTGGTCGGTCCGCGCAAATCCGGGCGCAGCCTGCTCGCGCGCGTATTCGCCAGCCGGAGCGGCGGCAGGATCGTAGACGACGCCGATTTGCGGCCCGAAAAGGAACTGTTCCACGCCTGGAACGACGCCCAGGCCGCAAGGCGTCCGCAATTGTTCGTCGCCAATGCCGCGCCGCCGGCCTGGAAGGTGGGCATCCCTGATCTGCGCTCGCGGCTCGCCGCCAGCCCGATCGCGGAGATCGGGGCCCCCGACGACGCGCTGATGCAGGCGCTGCTCGAACGGCAATTCCTGCGCCGTGGGCTCGATGCGCGCCCGGACCTGATCCAGTGGCTGATCGCGCGGCTCGAACGCAGTTTCATTGCGGTGGAACGTGTCGTCGACGTGCTCGATCAGGAAGTGCTCGAACGCCGCAAGCGCTTGTCGATCCCGCTGGCAAGGGCCACACTGGCCGAGGCGGGAATCATCGCCCGGTCATCCGCAGCCGACACCACCGAACAAGGTGAACAATGACTCGCCCCGCCCATATCGCACGCCTCGCCAATGATGACGATCCGTTCGAAAGCGGGGAAAGCGGCGAGCGCTATTTCAATCGTGAGCTGTCCTGGCTGGCGTTCAATCGTCGGGTTCTCGAAGAAGCGTGCAACACCGCTCACCCGCTGCTCGAACGCGTGCGGTTCCTGTCGATCTCGGGTTCCAATCTCGACGAATTCTTTATGGTCCGCGTCGCTGGGTTGATGGGCCAGCAGAAGCAGGAAGTCGAACGCCGCTCGCCCGATGGCCTGACCACGCGCGAGCAACTCGCCGCGATCGTCGCCGGCGCCGATGCGCTGGTCGAGGATCAGCGCAATGTCTGGCGTGACCTGCGTCACCAACTGGCCGAAGCGGGCATCCACGTGCTCGGCTCCCGCCAGATCGACGAAGCCGTGACTGCGGACGAGGCGGCGTGGCTCGAAAACCATTTCCGCGAACAGATTTTCCCGATCCTGACTCCCCAGGCGCTCGATCCCGCGCATCCATTTCCGTTCATGCCTAACAAGGGGTTGGCGGTGATCTTCGACCTGACGCGCGCGTCGGACGGCGAGATGATCCGCGAACTGCTTATGCTGCCGGCTGCGATGGCGCGGTTCGTTCGATTGCCCGGCGAGCCGGCGCGCTACGTCGCGGTCGAATCGTTGGTGAAGCGCTTCTCGACCCTGATCTTCCCTGGCTATGCGGTGAACGGCGCCGCCGAATTCCGGGTGTTGCGCGACAGCGATATTGAGATCGAGGAAGAGGCGGAGGATCTGGTCCGCTATTTCGCCAATGCGATCAAGCGGCGGCGGCGCGGGCGCGTGATCCGGCTCGAACTCGAATCGGGCATGCCGGAGGCGCTGGGCGTGGTGCTGCGCGAGGAACTGGCCGGTGGCGATGCCTTCGTCACCGAGAGCGGCGCCTTTCTGGGCGTCCACGACCTAGAGGCGATCATCGACGAGAATCGCCCGGACCTGAAGTTCGTCCCGTTCAGTCCTCGCTTTCCCGAGCGCATCCGCGAATTCGGCGGCGATTGTTTCGCGGCAATCAAGGCCAAGGATATCGTCGTCCATCACCCGTACGAGACGTTCGAGGTGGTGATCGAATTCCTGAAACAAGCGGCGGCCGATCCCGACGTCGTCGCGATCAAGCAGACGCTCTATCGCGCCGGCAAGCAATCGGCGGTGATCAACGCACTGATCGCCGCGGCCGAATCGGGCAAGTCGGTGACGGCTGTGGTCGAACTCAAGGCGCGATTCGACGAGGAGCAGAATCTGCTCTGGGCCTCCGCGCTCGAACGCGCCGGCGTCCAGGTCGTCTATGGCTTTTTCGACTGGAAGACCCACGCCAAGGTCTCGATGGTGGTGCGGCGCGAGGGCGGCGAATATCGCACCTACTGCCATTTCGGCACCGGTAATTACCATCCGGTCACGGCGCGCATCTATACCGACCTCAGCTTCTTCACCGCCGATCCGGATATCGGTCGGGACGCCGCGCAGATCTTCAACTATGTCACCGGCTATGTCGAACCAGTGCTGAAGCTGGTCGGCATCTCGCCGCGCGACATGCGCACGCGGCTGACCGCCCTGATCGATGCCGAGATCGCCAATGCCAATGAGGGGCGGCCAGGCGCGATCTGGGCCAAGATGAACTCGGTCGTCGACCCGGCGATCATCGAGAAATTGTACGAAGCCTCCAATGCCGGCGTGGAAATCGATCTGATCATTCGCGGCATCTGCTGTTTGCGGCCCGGCGTGCCCGGCATGTCGGAGAATATCCGGGTCAAATCGGTGATCGGGCGCTTCCTCGAGCACAGCCGGATCTGGTGTTTCGGCAACGGCAAGGCGCTGCCCAATGACGGCGCCAAGATCTTCATCTCATCGGCCGACTGGATGCCGCGCAATTTCGATCGCCGCGTCGAATATATGCTGCCGATCCTCAACCCGACCGTCCACGACCAGATTCTCGATCAGGTGATGGTCGCGAACCTGATCGACACGGAGCAGAGCTGGGTGCTGCACGCCGACGGCACCTATGATCGCATCGAGCCGGGTCCGCGGCCGTTCAACTTGCACCGCTATTTCATGACCAACCCGTCCCTGTCCGGCCGGGGCGCCGCGCTCGAGGGGGGCGCGGTGCCGAAATTGTCGCTGACGCGGCGCCGCTAGCGTGGCGACCCTCCTGTTCCGCAAGCCGAGGCCCGAATCGGCCACGTCGCCGCCCCGTACGGGCATCATCGACATCGGATCGAACTCGATCCGGCTGGTGGTCTATCAGGGGCCCGCGCGGCTGCCCGCGACGCTGTTCAATGAAAAGGTCATGGCAGGGCTGGGGCGCGGGCTTGCCGAAACGGGCCAGTTGGCGCCGGAAGCGTTGGAGCTCGCGATCGAGGCGCTCGAACGGTTCGCCGCGCTCGCCCGCGAAATGGAAGTGGAGAGCCTGCGGACGGTCGCGACCGCCGCGGTGCGCGATGCCGCCAACGGACACGTCCTGCTCGACGCCGCGGCGCGGATCGGACTGCCGGTCGAATTGCTGTCGGGCGAACAGGAAGCCACCGCCGCGGGAATGGGCGTGCTCTCCGCGATTCCCGATGCCGATGGAATCGTTGGCGATCTTGGCGGCGGCAGCCTGGAACTCGTGCGCGTCAAGAAGGGGGAGGTTCGCGACCGCGTGTCGTTCCCGCTCGGCGTGCTGCGCGTCGCGGCACTGCGGGCAAAGGGCAAGGGAACGATCGATCGCCGCGTCGCCAAGCTGGTCGATCAGGCCGGCTGGTCCGGCAAGGGCAAGGGCCTGCCGCTCTATCTGGTCGGCGGGTCATGGCGCAGCCTCGCGCGGCTCGACATGAACCTGCGGCAATATCCGCTGCCCATCATCCAGCAATATGCGATGTCGCCCGCCACGATCGGCAGGCTGGTGCGCAGCGTCAGCCATAGCGGCAAGGGCACGCTGAAGTCCGTACCCGGAATCTCTTCGCAGCGCGCGCCGATGCTCAACGACGCGGCGGCGCTGCTCGCAGCATTGCTTCGCCACCTCAAGAGCGATCGCACGATCGTCTCCAGCTTCGGGCTTCGCGAAGGATTGCTCTACGAAGCGCTGGATGCAGAAACGCGCCTGCAGGATCCGCTGATCGTCGCGACGCGCGAGGAGGGGCGGCGGCTCGGCCGTTTCCCCGAACATGGCGACCTGCTCGATCGCTGGATCTCGCCGCTGTTTCAGGACGTGGCGGCGATGGAGCGGTTGCGCCGCGCCGCCTGCCTGCTCGCCGATGTCGGCTGGCACGCCAATCCCGAATTCCGGGCCGAACGCGGAGTGGAGATCGCGCTCCACGGTAATTGGGTGGCGGTCGATGGGCGCGGTCGCGCGCTGATCGCGCAGGCGCTGTGGACGTCGCTGGGCGGGGGCGCGGGGACGCCTGAGCCGCTCAACGTGCTGGCGCCGGCGCAAGACCTCAAACGCGCGGCGCAATGGGGATTGGCGATGCGCCTCGGACAGCGTTTGTCGGGCGGCGTCGCCGGGCCGCTGGAGCGATCGAAACTGGGCGAGGACGGATCGGCGCTGACCCTGCATCTCGCACCCGGCGATGTCGCGCTCTACGGCGAAGCGGTGCAGAAGCGCCACGCAGCGCTTGCCGCCATATGCGACCGGACGCCGCTGCTCACCAGCTAGGCCAGCGTGGGCGTCAACTCCGCCTTGTCGCCGCGCCAACCGCGCAGTGCCGCCGCCCGATCCGCCGCCGCCGCATCCTTCATGCCCAGCGCCTCTTCGGCATCCGCCCGAATGGATAGCGCGACCGGGTCGTTTGATCTCCGCGCCAGGACGCGCGTCGCCTGCCGTATCGCCGCACGCGCCTTGCCCTGCGCAAGCAAGGCGGCGGCGTAGCTGCGGCGCACCGGGTACCACCAGGCCGGGGGATCGCTGAGCGTCTTCATCAACCTCGCCTCGTCGAGCTTTGCGCCGGCGAGATAGGCGCGCGCGGCCAGGTCCGGCCGCTTCTCGATCATCGCCGCGCGGCCATCGAGCACGAGTTGCGCGATCCGCACGAGCTGACGCGATTGGTTGGCGAGGTCGTCTGGCTTGGCGGGAAGTGGCGGCAGGCTGATGTTGGCGCGCTCGGCACGGACGCCCGCGGCATTGCCTAGCCGGGCCTGCGCCTCGCCGCGCGCATACAGCCAATATTGCCGGATATAGGGCTGCTTCTCGCCGGGATCGGCCATCGCCAGCACCCTGGCCGGATCGGCGAAGCGTCCTTCCGCGAAATAGGCGGTGCCGACCCCCATCTGGATAAACAGATTGTTGGGGTCGGGCAGGCTGGCGGTGGCCGCGATCAGGGGATCGGCCAGCGCCAGCGCCGATTTGCCGTCGCCCGAGATCAGCGCGCCGCCGACGCCATATTGCACATTGTGGCCGTGATAGGGGAGCATCCAGACCTGCCCCGGCTTGATCAGACCCGCGATCCGCGCGTCGCTTTGGCCCAAATCGACCGCGGCGACATTGGCGTCAGCGGCGTCCTGATAGCGGCCGACCCAATAGAAAGTGTGCGACGGCATGTGGATCAGATGGCTCGACGCCGGGGCGAGCCGGCCGAGTTTGTCGGCATAGGGTTCTGCGCGCTTGGGAAAGCCGCTCATCTCGGTCGCGTGGATGTAGAAATGGATCGCGGGCGTGTAGTCCGGGCTGCGCTTAAGCACGCCTTCGAGCAGTGCGACCGCGCGCGGCAGGTTGGCGGTGCCGCTGGTCAGCGCGGTCGGGATCATCCAGGCATCGGCGGCGATCGTGGCGATCTCATCATCCTGCGGATAGCGCAAAGTCAGCGCGTCCATCGCTTTCGCGAACGCCAGGTCTCCGGCCCCCTTGCCCCCGCCATCGACATACCGAAGCTTGAGCGCGGCGATCAGATCGCGCTCCCGCTGCGGCGCCTGCGGCGTCAGCAGCTTCTCGGCCACCATCACCTTTGCGAGCGCAGCTTTCTGCTGGTCCGCGCCGATCGGAAAATTGATCGTCGGGCCGTCGCTCCAGGCCGCGCCCCATTCGCACATCGCGCATTTCGGATCGAGCTTGGCCGCTTCGGCGAAGGCGGCGCTCGCGGCGCCATGCGCGAAGGCATGGGCAAGCTGCATGCCGTTGTCGAAGAACGCCTGTGCGCGCGGATTGGCCGTCGCGATCGGGAAGCCGCCGCTGCCATAGCCGAGATAGAACTGCGGAGTCGCGCCGACCGGCAAATCGTCGCCGCAGATCGATATGCTCGCGAGCAGATCGGCGGCGCTTGGCCGCATCGTCGCCTCGCCGACGGACGCCGGGATCAGGGCGAGGAGCGGTAAGGTGAGAAGCCAGAGGCGCATCGTCCATTTCCCCAATTGGAACGCTTGCGCATCGTATCCCCAATCGTCTCCGCACACCATCGGCTTGAGTAGCCAACGATGCTCGCCTAAGTCGCGGCCATGACCTCGACCAACGACATCCGCCGCAGCTTTCTCGATTACTTCGCCGCCAACGGCCACACCGCCGTGCAATCGGCGCCGCTGGTGCCGCAGAACGACCCGACGCTGATGTTCGTCAATGCGGGCATGGTGCCGTTCAAGAACGTGTTTACCGGCCTGGAATCGCGGCCTTATTCGACCGCGACGTCGAGCCAGAAATGCGTCCGCGCCGGTGGCAAGCACAACGATCTCGACAATGTCGGCTATACCGCGCGGCATCACACGTTTTTCGAGATGCTCGGCAATTTCTCGTTCGGCGATTATTTCAAGGAGCGCGCGATTACGCTCGCCTGGGGGTTGCTGACCAAGGAATGGGGCATTCCGGCCGATCGCCTGACCGTCACCGTCTATCATACAGACGATGAGGCGTTCGATCTGTGGAAGAAGATCGCCGTCCTGCCGGAAGAGCGGATCATCCGCATCGCGACCAAGGATAATTTCTGGGCGATGGGCGACAATGGCCCGTGCGGTCCGTGCTCGGAAATCTTCTTCGACCACGGCGACCATATTCCAGGAGGCCCGCCGGGATCGCCCGACGAGGACGGCGATCGCTTCGTCGAGATCTGGAACCTGGTGTTCATGCAGTTCGAGCAGGAAGCCAATGAGATCGTCGGCAACCTGCCCAAGCCGTCGATCGACACCGGCATGGGCCTCGAGCGCGTGGCCGCGGTGCTGCAGGGGGTCCACGACAATTACGACACCGACACGTTCAAGGCGCTGATCGCCGCTTCGGAAGCGCTGACCCACACCAAGGCGGTCGGCGAGCAGATGGCGAGCCATCGCGTGATCGCCGACCATCTGCGCTCGTCGGGCTTCCTCGTCGCCGATGGCGTGCTGCCGGCTAATGAAGGGCGCGGCTATGTTCTGCGCCGCATCATGCGTCGCGCGATGCGCCACGCCCATCTGCTTGGCGCCAAGGATCCGCTGATGCACCGGCTGGTCCCGGCGCTCGTCGCCGAGATGGGCGCCGCCTATCCCGAATTGATCCGCGCGCAACCGCTGATCGAGGCAACCCTGCAGCAGGAGGAGAAGCAGTTCCGCCGCACGCTCGACAAGGGGCTCAAGCTGCTCGACGAGGCGACCGCCGGGATGGCGCAAGGCTCGACCTTGGCCGGCGAGACCGCGTTCAAGCTCTACGACACGTACGGCTTCCCCTATGACCTGACTGAGGACGCGTTGCGGGCCCAGGGCCTGCAGGTCGATCGCGAGGGCTTCGACGCGGCGATGGCCGAACAGAAGCGCGCCGCGCGTGCCGCGTGGAAGGGTTCGGGCGAAAAGGCGTCGGACGAACTCTGGTACGATCTGGTCGAGGAAAAGGGTGGCACCGAGTTCATCGGCTACACCTCGGAGCAAGGCGAGGGCGAGGTCGTCGCCTTGATCAAGGACGGCGCGCGGGTCGACAAGGTTGTCGCCGGTGACGAGGTCGATATCGTGCTCAACCAGACGCCTTTCTATGCCGAGAGCGGCGGCCAGGTCGGCGATGCCGGCCTCGCGACAAATGACAAGGGGCTGAAGGGCCGCGTGTTCGACACGCAGAAGCATCTCGGCCGCTTGTGGGCGCACCGCACCAAGATCGAAGCGGGCGAGCTTGCGATCGGCGACGCCGTGCATCTGGTGGTCGATGGCGAGCGCCGCAACGCGATCCGCGCCAATCACTCGGCGACGCACCTCCTGCACGCGGCGTTGCGCGAGCGGTTGGGGACGCATGTCGCGCAAAAGGGCTCGCTGGTCGCGCCCGAGCGGCTGCGGTTCGATTTCTCGCAGCCGACCGCGATCGACCCGGCGCGGCTGGCCGAGGTCGAGGCCGATGTGAATGCCTATATCCGTCAGAACGACGCCGTCTCGACGCGGCTGATGACGCCCGAGGAAGCGATCGAGGAAGGCGCGATGGCGCTGTTCGGCGAGAAATATGGCGACGAGGTGCGCGTCGTGTCGATGGGCCGCGACGGGCAGAAGATCTACAGCCTCGAATTATGCGGCGGCACGCACGTCAATGCGACCGGCGATATCGGCCTGTTCAAGCTGGTGAGCGAAGGCGCCGTGTCGTCGGGGGTGCGCCGCGTCGAGGCGCTGACCGGCGAGGCGGCGCGCGCCTATCTCGCCAGCCGTGACGAAAAGCTGCGCGAGACCGCCGCCGTGCTCAAGGCGACCCCGGACGAAGTGCCCGCGCGGGTCGCGGCATTGGTCGAGGAACGCCGCCGGCTCGAGCGCGAGCTCGCCGAAGCCAAGAAAGCGTTGGCGCTGGGTGGCGGTGCCGGCGCCGCGCCTGCGGGTCCCGAACAGGTCAATGGCGTGAATTTCGTCGGCCAGGTGATCGAGGGGCTCGAAGCCAAAGGCCTGCGCGGTGCGGTCGACGAGACCAAGGCGCGGATCGGATCGGGCGTCGCCGTGCTGGTCGCGGTCAATGACGGCCGCGCCTCGATCGCGGTCGGCGTCACCGACGACCTGACCGCGCGCTTCAATGCGGTCGACCTGCTACGCAAGGCGGTCGAGGCGCTCGGCGGGCAGGGCGGCGGTGGCCGTCCCGACATGGCGCAGGGCGGCGGCCCCGACGGCAGCAAGGGCGAAGATGCGCTTGCGGCGGTGAAAGCGGCGATCGCAGGCTGAGCCTATAAAAAACGGATCGCATGAACGCCTCCCCGTGAAATTGGGGGCTACCGCATATAGATGGGTAAGACTGTGAGGCTATGACGTTCGCTTTCACCGTCATGCCGGCCTTGTGCCGGCATCCACCGCGCCGCTTACCCAACGGCCGATGGATGTGCGGCACAGTGGATGCCGGCACAAGGCCGGCATGACGATTCAGATCTAGGATACAGCGCCTCTAAGAAGCCCCCGCCTTCTTCACCCGGCGGAGCCGCGGTTCGCGATCGATTCCGGCTTCTTCCTTGATCGACTTGCGCAATTCGTCGCGCTTTTCGTGGATTGAGGCGATGACCGGGCCCATCGCGACGCCCAGTTCGACCAATACGGCTTCGGACAATTGCAGCGAGCTTTCTAGCGTCTCGGGCACGGCGTCCGTGACACCTGCGCGATAGAGCTCGGCGGCGTGCGACGCATCGCGCGCGCGCGCCAGGATCGTCAGGTTCGGCACCCATCCACGAACGCGTTTGGTCAGGTGCGCCGTCAGCACTGGGTCGTCCATCGTCAGTACGAGCGCCTTGGCGCGGCCCAGGTTCAGGCGGTCGACCAGTTCGCTCCGCGCGACATCGCCGAACAGCACCGAATAGCCGTCGCGCCGCGCCGCGTTGACCGTGTCGATATCGGCCTCGACCGCAATATAGGGCTGGCCGTGCTCGCGCAGCATGTCGGCGACCATCCGCCCGACGCGGCCAAAGCCGATTACTACCGTACCCGGACCTTCCTCCGCGAGCTGGAGATCGGGTGCCAGCGCCTCGCGCGCTTCGAGCCGCCGCGCCACCGCATGACCGATCTCCGCCAGCGCCGGCGTTATGGTCAGACCCAATGCCGTCACCGTCTGCCAGAAAGCGGCGTCCTGCTGCGCGATCAGCCCGGCGGCCGCCGCGGTGCCGAGCACGATCAGCGTGGTTTCAGATGGGCTTGCCATCAACAGGCTGGTTTCGGCGGCGACGCCATTGCGCGCCTTGGACAGCTTGAGCAGCGCGAACGTGACGATCGACTTCGCCGCGACCACCCCAAGCAACGCCAGCACGAAATCGCCCCAGCGATCGATCAACGTATCGAGGCTCAGGCTCATCCCGACGGTGATCAGGAACACGCCGAGCGCGAGGCCCTTGAACGGCGCGGTGATGACTTCGACCTCGCTATGATATTCGGTCTCGGCAATCAGTACGCCGGCCAGCAAGGCGCCGACGATCGGCGACAGGCCGGCGGCGGTTGTAGCGAGGCTGGCGACGATCACGACGAGTAGCGAGATGGCCAGGAACAGTTCGGGGCTCTTGGTCCGCGCGGCCTGGGCGAACAGGCGCGGGAGGACGAAGCGACCGACCAGGAAGATCGCCGCGATGGCGATCGCTCCCCAGATGAGGACGCTGACGATGTCGCCGCCGCGCCCGCCCATCGCGCCGAGCGCGAAGATGATCGGGACCAGCGCGAGGTCCTCGAACAGCAGCATGGCAAAGGCGGCTCGTCCGACCGGACTTGTCGTCCCAGCGATCGGCAAGACGAGCGCGGTAGACGACAAAGCCAGCGCTAGCCCTAGCCCGAGGCTACCGCCCCAATTGTCTCCGGCCACGAACAATGCGGCGCCAATGACCGCTGCGCATCCCAGCAATTCGGCCGCGCCGACTCCGAACACCGCGGCGCGCATCCCCCAGAGGCGTCTGAGCGAGAGTTCGAGACCAATCGAGAACAACAACAGGGTGATGCCGAACTCGGCAAAGGGCTCGATCGCGTGCGCGTCGGATATGGTGATGTGGTAGAGCCAGGGATATTGGCCGACCAGCGCCCCGAGCCCCGACGGTCCGACCAGCACGCCGACCAGGATGAACCCGATGACCGGACTGACCTTGAACCGTGCGAAGGCCGGGATCACGATGCCCGCGGCACCGAGAATCACCAGCGCGTCGCTGAACCCCTTGTTGTCGAGACCAATTGCCATTGCGGCATCAAAGCAGGCCGAAGGGAGTTTGTCAGGTCATGACTGATGTCGACGTCTGTATTATCGGCGGCGGCCCGGCCGGAATGGTCGCGGGATTGCTGTTCGCGCGCGCCGGCCTCAAGACCACGGTGCTGGAGAAGCACAAGGACTTCCTGCGCGATTTTCGCGGCGACACCGTCCATCCATCGACCTTGCGCATCTTCAGCGAGCTCGGCCTGCTCGACGAATTGCTTCAGCGCCCACACCAGAAGGTCGAACGGTTGGGCGCGCGGATCGCCGGGCGCGACATGCAGATCGTCGACCTGACGCATCTCAACGTTCCGGCGCCTTACATCGCCTTGATGCCGCAATGGGACTTTCTCGATTTCGTCGCCGATGCCGCGCGTCGCTATCCGGAATTCGACTTGCGCCAAAGCAGCGAAGGTACAGAGCTGATCGAGGAGGGCGGACGCGTGCTCGGGGTCAAGACGGCCGACGGCCGGGAGATCCGCGCGCGGCTGACCATCGCCGCCGACGGGCGCGATTCACGGCACCGCGACGGCTTGCCCGCCACCCAGATCGGCGCGCCGATGGACGTATTCTGGTTCCGCATCCCCAAGGTCGCGCAGCCCGAGAACGACACTATGGGCGTATTCGATACCGGCACCCTGTTCGTGCTGATCGATCGCGCCGACTATTACCAATGCGCCTTCGTCTTTCCCAAGGGCGGCGCCGACAAGATCAGGGGGGAGGGGCTCAACGCTTTCCGCGATCGGGTGCGCGCGATCGGCCCGGAAACCGCGACCGTTGACCAGGGCGTGACGAGCTGGGACGACGTAAAGTTGCTGACGGTTACCGTCGACCGGTTGGAACGATGGGATCGCCCCGGCCTGTTGGTGATCGGTGACGCCGCGCACGCAATGTCGCCGATCGGCGGCGTCGGAATCAATCTCGCGGTGCAGGATGCGGTCGCCGCGGCCAATATCCTGGCGGCAGCGATGATCGCGGGCGACGATGTCGACTCGCTGCTCCACCAGGTCCACGATCGCCGGATCCGCGCCGTCAAGCTGACCCAAGGCATGCAGAAGATGGTGCAGGACACCGTCATCGCGCCCTTGCTATCGAGCACCGAGCCGCTCGACGGTCCGCCGCTAGCGGCCAAGCTGTTCGATCGCATCCCGTTGCTGCGGCGTATTCCCGCTCAGGTGATCGGCATGGGCTTCCGGCCCGAGCATGTCAGATCGCCCGAGGCAAAGAGCGAAATGCAACGTCGAACGCCGACGTCGACCTGACGCTGGATGCCGATGGCGCGGAATATTGGCCGGGCGCGGCATCTCCGCATCTGTCGGTGATCGCAGCCGCGATCGCGGACCAGCCGAGCAATCAAGCGGGCATCCGGATGACCGGCATCTCGGCGCTGAGTGATCTACTCAGCGCAGAAGGACCGATCGGCGCTCTGGTCGCGCATCGTCTTGGGGCGGCGACACGGCCGATACGGTTGATCCTGTTCGACAAGTCGCCCACCATCAACTGGGCATTGGGTTGGCATCAGGATCGGACGATCGTCGTACGCGATCGTCACGATGTCGCCGGCTACGGACCCTGGACGGTCAAATCCGGTTTGCTTCATGTCGCCCCGCCGGTCGATCTGCTCGAGCGGATGATCACGATCCGAATCCACCTCGATCCGGTGCCGGCTGGCAATGCGCCATTGCTGATCGCGCCGAGTTCGCACCGGCTGGGCCGCGTGCCGGAAAGCGGGATCGGCGATGCGGTGGCACGGCTCGGCGTTCGCGCCTGTCTGGCTGAGGTCGGCGATATCTGGGTCTATTCTACCCCGATCCTGCACGTCTCCGACGCAGCGGTGGAACCGCGGCGTCGGCGAGTGCTGCAGGTCGACTATGCCGCCGAAGACTTGCCGGGAGGGCTGGAGTGGCTGGGGATTGATTGAAGTCCTCTCCCCGAGGGGGAGAGGGAGGGGCCCGCCGCCGAAGGCGGTGGGAGGGTGAGGGGGAGCGGAGCAAAGCTCAGCGCGATTGCTGGGCAATCGCTCACCCCTCATCCAAGCTTCGCTAGGCGGCAAGCCGCCAAGCTACGCTATCCTTCTCCCCCAGGGGGAGAAGATTTCAACCGGCAGCTCAAGCCCAGCTGGCCATCCGGGTTTCGAGATTCTCGCGGACTGCTTCGAAGAACTGCTCGGTGGTCATCCACGCCTGATCGGGGCCGATCAGGAGCGCGAGGTCCTTCGTCATCTTGCCGCTCTCGACGGTTTCGATGCAGACCTTTTCGAGTTCCTCGGCGAAGCGCGTGACGTCGGGCGTGCCGTCGAACTTGCCGCGATATTTGAGACCGCCGGTCCAGGCGAAGATCGACGCGATCGGGTTGGTCGAGGTCGCCTTGCCCTGCTGGTGCTGGCGATAGTGGCGCGTGACGGTGCCGTGTGCGGCCTCGGCCTCGACCGTCTTGCCGTCGGGCGAGAGCAGGACCGAGGTCATCAGGCCGAGCGAACCGAAGCCCTGCGCGACCTGGTCCGATTGGACGTCGCCGTCATAATTCTTGCAGGCCCAGACGAATTCGCCCGACCACTTGAGCGCGCTGGCGACCATATCGTCGATCAGGCGATGCTCGTAGGTGATATTCGCTTCCTTGAACTTGTCGGCGAACTCGGCCTCGAACACTTCCTGGAACAGGTCCTTGAAGCGGCCGTCATAGGCCTTGAGGATGGTGTTCTTGGTCGACAGATAGACCGGCCACTTCAGGTTGAGGCCGTAATGCATCGACGCGCGGGCGAAGTCGCGGATCGAATCGTCGAGATTGTACATGCCCATCGCGACGCCCGACGAGGGGAATTGGAACACTTCCTCCTCGATCTTGTCGCCATTGTCGCCGACCCAGGTCATGGTCAGCTTGCCGGGGCCTGGAACGCGGAAGTCGGTCGCGCGATATTGGTCGCCGAACGCGTGACGGCCAACCACGATCGGCTTGGTCCAGCCAGGGATCAGGCGCGGCACGTTGGAGATCACGATCGGCTCGCGGAAGACGACGCCGCCCAGGATGTTGCGGATAGTGCCATTGGGCGACTTCCACATTTTCTTGAGGCTGAATTCCTCGACACGCTGCTCGTCCGGGGTGATCGTCGCGCACTTCACGCCGACGCCGTACTTCTGGATCGCCTTCGCGCTGTCGACGGTGACCTTGTCGTCGGTCGCGTCGCGATGCTCGATGCCGAGATCGTAATAATCAAGGTCGATATCGAGATACGGTTTGATCAGGCGCTCACGGATCCATTCCCAGATGATCCGCGTCATTTCGTCGCCGTCGATCTCCACGACGGGCGTCTTCACCTTGATCTTCGCCATATCCGCTTTCCTGATGGGGGTTTCGGTCGGGCCTCTAGGGTGAAGCGGGGAGGGGGGTCAAGCGCCGCGCCCTCTCACCGCTCCGGGAGCCTGTCTCGCTTCCCGCGCATTGTACCGCACAGGCAACACGGTTAGATGGCGCCCATGCCTTCACTCGATCCGCCGGAAATCGGCACGTCCACCGTCAAGTGGCGCTTTCCCGCGATGCACCCGGAAGGGCGTCGCTACGTCATCATCGCCGCGGTCGCGGCATTGCTCTCGTTGCTGATCTGGAAAGTGTTGTTCTGGCCGCTCGCGTTCCTGACGCTGGGAGTCGCCGCCTTCTTCCGCGATCCGATCCGGGTCACGCCGCGCGACGACAGCCTTGTGATCGCCCCCGCCGACGGGCTGGTGACGATGATCCAGCCGGTGGTGCCGCCGGCCGAGCTCGAAATATTGGGTACTGCGCCGCTGATCCGCGTCTCGATCTTCATGAGCGTGTTCGACGTCCATGTGAACCGCACGCCGATCCAGGGCATCATCCGCCGCGTGGTTTACATTTCGGGCAAGTTCCTCAACGCCGACCTCGACAAAGCGAGCGAAGAGAATGAGCGCCAGCACCTCGTCGTCGAGGGCAAGGACGGCCGGTTGATCGGCTTTACCCAGATCGCTGGGCTCGTCGCGCGCCGGATCGTCGCCTTCGTCAAGGAAGGAGACATGGTCGCGCCCGGCCAGCGCATCGGGCTGATCCGTTTCGGCAGCCGGGTCGACGTGTTTCTGCCAGCCGACACCATTTGCCAGGTGATCCTGGGCCAGCGCACCGTCGCGGGCGAGACGATCATCGGCCGGATCGGCGGCGAGACAATGAGCGGCGTCACCCAGTGATGCCGCCGCGTCCGCGACGGCGGCGGCGGCCGGCCACGGGCCTGCCGCTGCGTACGATCACTCCCAACGCGCTAACTGCGTTGGCGCTGAGCTCTGGGCTGACGGGGGTGCGCTTCGCGATCGCCGGTGACTGGCAGATGGCCGTAGTGATGATCCTTGCCGCGAGTGTGCTCGACGGCGTCGACGGACAGGTCGCGCGGATGCTGCGGGGGACGAGCCGATTCGGTGCTGAGCTCGATTCGCTCAGCGACGCCATCTCTTTCGGCGTAGCGCCGGCGCTGATCCTTTATCTTTGGTCGCTTACCGACGCACCGCGCTTCGGCTGGATCTGCGCCTTGCTGTTCGCGGTGTTCTGCGCGTTGCGGTTGGCGCGATTCAACGCCCAGATCGACGCCACCGAACAGCCGCGCAAGGCTGCCGGCTATCTGACCGGAATTCCCGCGCCCGCCGGGGCGATCGGCGCGATGCTGCCGCTCTATTTGTGGTTCATCACCGGAGAGCCTTGGTTGCGCTCGCCATGGCTGGTGGCGCCATGGATGGCTTTCATCGCGTTCCTGATGATCTCGAGCATCGCGACCTACGGTTGGTCGTCGCTCAGGCTGAGACGCAACATTCGCTTTGAGGCACTGGCGGTGATCGTCGCGATCGGGGCGGCATTGGTTTCCGCGCCGTGGCCCACATTGGCCGGACTCTGCCTGGTCTATCTTGCGCTGATCCCGTTCAGCGCCCGTAATTATGCGCGGATCAGGCGGCAGCGCGCCAATATGTCGGCTGCGCCGAAACCGGCCGCACCGTTACCCTGATCGTTGCCCCGGCATGACGCGGCGGCAAGGGTGGAACGATCGATCCCTGAGCCTTGCCGGCAAGCGCGGCCTGGATGCTTGGCAATGCCGGAACGATGGTCGAATAAATGGTAGCTCCCGCTGCGAACAGCGCGCCGGCGAACATAAGGACAGCAACGAGCGTAAACATTGCGACTTCCCCTTGGGCGGACCGCGATCCGTGTTGAATCAACCCTTGGCCGATTCAGATGTTCCGCGTCCTGTGGATGATCGCTGTATGTTCTGTTGATGTTCCGATCGTCAAGCCGAAAATGGAACAAACCATGAATTAGTTTGGTCGCGGGATGAATTTGATGTTGGCTTTGGCCGCCGATCGAGGAGACCTCAGGCGTGCGAAGGGCTCGCCGGCCCTGGATCGTCCGGTTGATGACGCCGGAACCTGATCGGCAAATCTATCCAGGCCCGCAAACTCCGCGGCTGATCGACCTCGGCAAGCCCGGTCTCGGGCCACTCATCTCGGGCAGGAATCCACGCCGTTCCGAACAGGCGGTCCCAAAGCGTGGTGAATGCTCCAAAGTTCTTGTCGAAATGCTTCTCTTCGACGGAATGATGAATCCGGTGGAATCTGTTGTCGCAGAAAAACAGGCGCAGCGGCCCGAGGTCGATGCGAGTGGGCGAGTGAATGAAGGACGCTTGGAGTTGAAGGAAGATCAGCATCGCCGGCACGACAGGGCCGGTATCGGTCACGATCAGGCTCGCTGGCAGCAACAGGAATATTGCCTGGAAAATCGGCTCGCTGACATGGTGGTATGAATTGACCGCGTTCAACTCCCGGATCGAGTGGTGCACGGCATGAAAGCGCCAGGCGACCGCGTGCTGGACCCGGTGGAACCAATAGAAGAAGAAGTCATAGACCATGGCAGCCGCTATCGGCGCCAAGATCATCGCAAACACGCCGGCCCAATCGAACGACATGGGAAGCGTGATGAGTGGCCTGATGCCGATAGACACCCAAAGACGATGCAGGGATTTGAAGACAACCATGCTGACCGGCACATAGAGCGACCAGATTCCCAGCCCGCCCAATCTCTGGCGCAGCGACTGCTTCCCGCGCGGGAACAGAAGTTCAAGAGCTGTCATCAGCGAAAAGCTGAAGCCGCTGACGATCAAAGCGGGTCGCGCTTCGACCCATAAGGCCGCGAACAGCGTCGTCATCGCGCGCCCCGGTCGGCAGCCCGGAAAACCGCGCAAGCATTTGGGGCTCTGGCGCCCGGTTCTGACACGTACATATGCTGGCTCTCGGTTTCGCAGATGCTATTAGGGCGTTGAAATTACTAATTGGTTGAAACTGATTGATTGTTCGGCTGCCTTGCTGCCGCGGCCGGCGAGGACCGTTTTGGGCAGAGAGCATCTTCCGGGGCAATTCTCTGGCGCTTGCCTTTTCCGAAAGTTTGGACTAGGGCGCGCGCCTCAAACCCGCATGGGAAGCATCATAACCCGGTGCCGGACCTGCCCCCGCCATCATTGGCGGCGGGATACAGGCTTTCCGGTTCCCGCTTCCCAGAGGCACAACCGGAAGGAGTTATCCCTATGGCGGCACCTGTCGTCACCATGCAGCAATTGCTCGAAACGGGCGCGCATTTCGGCCACCAGACGCACCGCTGGAACCCGAAGATGAAGCCGTATCTGTTCGGCGACCGCAACGGCGTCCACATCATCGACCTGTCGCAGACCGTGCCGCTGTTCGCGCGCGCGCTCGAATTCGTCAGCTCGTCGGTCGCGTCGGGCGGCAAGGTCCTGTTCGTCGGCACCAAGCGCCAGGCGCAGGAGCCGATCGCCGACGCCGCGCGTCGCGCCGGTCAGCATTTCGTCAACCATCGCTGGCTGGGCGGCATGCTCACCAACTGGAAGACGATCTCCAACTCGATCAAGCGCCTCAAGAGCCTCGAAGAGCAGCTTTCGGGCGATACGCACGGCCTGACCAAGAAGGAAGTGCTGCAGCTCACCCGTGAGAAGGACAAGCTCGAGCTCTCGCTCGGCGGCATCCGTGACATGGGTGGCGTTCCGGACGTAATGTTCGTGATCGACGCCAACAAGGAAGAGCTGGCGATCAAGGAAGCCAACACGCTGGGTATCCCGGTCGTTGCGATCCTCGATTCGAACGTCTCGCCCGACGGCATCGCGTTCCCGGTTCCGGCCAATGACGACGCCGCCCGTGCGATCCGTCTTTATTGCGAAGCGATCGCCATCGCCGCCACCCGTGGCGGCCAGCAGCGCCAGGCCAATGCCGGTGTCGACCTGGGTGCCCAGGTCGAAGCTCCGGTCGAGGAAGCGCTGAACGCCGAGCCGGTCGTCGCCGACGAAGCCCAGCAGGCCGATATGGCCGCCGAGGCCGAGCGCCAGATCGACGCGTAATCCGTCGCCGAACCGTCATGCGGGCGGGGTAGGGCGACACAGCCCCACCTCGCCCGCAACCACATTCTGACTAGAAGGACTGAGAACATGGCCGAGATCACGGCAGCAATGGTCAAGGACCTGCGCGAAAAGAGCGGCGCGGGCATGATGGACTGCAAGAAGGCGCTCGGCGAAGCCGGCGGCGACATGGACGCCGCGCTCGACTGGCTGCGCACCAAGGGCCTGGCGGCGGCCGCAAAGAAGTCGAGCCGCACCGCGGCAGAGGGCCTGGTCGGCGTCGAGGTGCAGGGCACCAAGGGCGCCGCGGTAGAGGTCAATTCGGAGACCGACTTCGTCGCCAAGAACGATCAGTTCCAGGCGTTCGTCCGCGACGTGACCTCGGTCGCGCTCGAACTGGGCGACGATATCGCGACGATCAAGGCGGCGCCCCTGGGCGGCAAGACCGTCGGGGAAGTGCTGACCAACAACATCGCGACGATCGGCGAGAACCAGACGCTGCGCCGCGCGAAGAAGCTCGAAGTGAGCAAGGGCGCGGTCGTGCCTTATGTCCACAACGCGCAGGCACCGGGCCTGGGCAAGATCGGCGTGCTCGTCGCGCTCGAGAGCGAAGCTCCGGCCGACAAGCTCGAAGCGCTGGGCAAGCAGCTGGCGATGCACATCGCCGCGGCCTTCCCGCTGGCGCTCAACGAGGAAGATCTCGACCCGGCAGTGATCGAGCGCGAGCGTGCGATCGCCCAGGAAAAGGCGTCGGAGAGCGGCAAGCCCGCCGAGATCGTCGCCAAGATGGTCGAGGGCGCGATCGCCAAGTACCGCAAGGAGAATGCCCTGGTCAGCCAGCTGTTCGTGATGGACGGCAAGACCAAGATCTCCGACGTCGTCGCCGCGGCCGCCAAGGAAGCCGGTTCGCCGATCGCGCTGAAGGACTATGTCCGCTTCCAGCTCGGCGAAGGCATCGAGAAGGAAGAATCGGACTTCGCCGCGGAAGTCGCGGCGGCATCGGGCGTGCCGCAGCCGGCCTGATCCGACGTCTCGAAGGAATAAGGGGCCGCGTCGCGAGGCGCGGCCCTTTTTCGTATCCGCTATCCGCTTGGCTTCGGGGCATGACGCCCCTAAGGTCCGCGCCACTTCACGACCCGAAGGTGTAGATGTCCAGCCCCGCTTATAAACGTATTCTCCTGAAACTCTCGGGCGAGGTCCTGATGGGTGAGGGGGGGCTGGCGATCGATCCGACGGTCACCGCGCGCGTTGCGGGCGAGATCAAGGACGCCAGGGACGCCGGGCATGAGTTGTGCGTCGTGGTCGGCGGGGGCAACATTTTCCGCGGACTGTCGGCGGCGGCGAAGGGCATCGAACGGGCGACCGCCGATTATATGGGCATGCTGGCGACGGTGATGAACGCGCTGGCGGTGCAGAACGCGCTCGAGCAGGTCGGCGTCGACACACGGGTGCAATCGGCGATCCCGATGCAATCGGTGTGCGAGCCGTTCATTCGCCGCCGCGCGGTGCGCCATCTCGAAAAAGGCCGGGTGGTGATCTTCGCCGCCGGCGTCGGCTCGCCTTTCTTCACGACCGACAGCGGTGCCGCGCTACGCGCCGCCGAAATGAATTGCGACGCGCTGTTCAAGGGTACCTCGGTCGACGGCGTCTACAATGCCGATCCCAAGAAGGATCCGGCGGCAAAGCGTTATGAGACCGTGAGTTACGACACGGTGCTCGCAGACAATCTCAAGGTCATGGATGCAAGCGCCATCGCCTTGTGCCGCGACAACAATATTCCGATCGTGGTGTTCAACATCCGCGAACCGGGCAATCTCGCCTCGGTGTTGCGCGGAGAGGGCGTCTCGACGGTAGTGCAGAAGGAAGGATGACACATGGCCGCCTATGACAAGGCCGATCTGGAACGCCGCATGGCGGGCGCGGTCGAAGCGCTGAAGCACGATCTCGGCGGGCTGCGGACCGGCCGCGCGTCGACCGCTTTGCTCGATCCGGTGACGGTCGAAGTGTACGGATCGCATATGCCGCTCAACCAGGTCGCGACGGTGTCCGCGCCCGAGCCGCGCATGCTGTCGGTCCAGGTGTGGGATAAGTCGAATATCGGTCCGGTCGAAAAGGCGATCCGTTCGGCCGGTCTCGGCCTCAATCCGATCAACGACGGCAATACCTTGCGTTTGCCGATCCCCGATCTGACCGAGGAGCGCCGTAAGGAACTCGCCAAGCTCGCCGGCCAATATGCCGAAAAGGCGCGGATCGCGGCGCGCAACGTCCGTCGCGATGGGATGGATTCGCTCAAGACCGACGAGAAGAAGGGCGTGTACTCCGAGGATGAGCGCAAGCGCCATGAGACGGAAGTGCAGAAGCTGACCGACAGCACGATCGCCGATATCGACGCCGCGGCGACGGCCAAGGAAAAGGAAATTCTGGGCCAGTGAAGCCCGTCGCCGCCACCGACATGGCGCCGGCCGCTTCCAGCGCGGTGTTGCCGCGCCATGTCGCCATCATCATGGACGGCAACGGCCGTTGGGCGAAGAAACGGCATCTGCCGCGTCTCGCCGGACATCGCCAGGGCGTCGAGGCGGTTCGCAAGGTCACTCGCGCCGGTCGCGCGATGGGGATCGAGGCGATGACGCTCTACGCCTTTTCGTCCGAGAACTGGCGGCGTCCCGAGGAGGAAGTCGGCGATCTGATGGGGTTGCTGCGGCATTTCATCCGCAGCGACCTCGACGAACTGGTCCGGGAGAATGTGCGGCTGCGGGTGATCGGCGATTATCGCCGCTTCTCCCCCGATCTGGTCGCGATGATCGACGACGCGACCGGGCGTACGTCGGCCAATACCGGCCCGTTGCTGGCGATCGCGCTCAATTACGGATCGCAGGCCGAACTCGCCGGTGTCGCGCAGGAACTGGCGCGCCGTGTCCGCGACGGCGCCATGGCGATCGAGGATATCGATACCCAGGCGATCGAAAACCTGCTCGACACGCACGATCTGCCACCGCTGGATTTGTTGATTCGCACCTCGGGCGAACAGCGGCTGTCGAACTTCCTGTTGTGGCAGGCGGCCTATGCCGAATTGCTGTTCGTCGACACTTTATGGCCCGATTTCAATGCCGAAACATTGAGCGAGGCGATCGCCGCCTTCGGGCGGCGGCAACGCCGTTTCGGAGGCTTGTGAGCGACCGTTCCGCGCGCCAGCCGAAGCGCCCGTCCGAATTGTTGGTCCGCGCCGCGGTGGGCCTTGGCCTGATGGCCTTGGCGTTGGCCGCGGTCGTGCTTGGCGGATGGATATTCTGGCTGCTCGTCGCTGCGATGGCGATGGTCATGATCGCGGAATGGGCCGACCTGATCGGTGCCGCTGCCCGCGACAAACGAGGCGCGATGCTGGCTCTCGTGGTGCCGCTGACCGTGATGTCGCCCGCCGCCTGGGGGCCGGGCTGGTTCGCTTTGGGGATCGTTGGCGCGGCAGCGGTGTTCGTCGCCGCGGTGTTCAAGCCGCGCGCGCTGGGACTGGGCATGGTCTATGTCGGCGCGCCGGTCCTGGCGCTGCTGGTCATTCGCGAAAATCGCGAGTTCGGGCTGATCTATACGCTCTGGACGCTGGCGCTGGTCTGGATGTGCGACATCGGCGCCTATTTCGCCGGCAAATTTATCGGCGGCCCGAAACTCGCGCCGATGATCAGCCCCAACAAGACCTGGGCCGGGCTGATCGGCGGCATCGCGGCGGCGAGCGCGTTCGGCTGGGTCCTCCATTGGCAATATGGTTTAGCGATGCGGCTGACACTGGCGACTCCCATCCTGGCGTTGCTCGCCCAAGGCGGCGACCTGTTCGAAAGCTGGCTCAAACGCCGCGCCGGCACCAAGGATAGCGGGACCTTGTTTCCCGGCCATGGCGGGGCGCTCGATCGGCTCGACGGGCTTGTCCCGGTGGCGCCGGTCGCCGCGTTCCTGGTCGTCATCGTTCCCCTCTTGTACGTCTGGCGCCCATGAAGACTGTCACCATTCTGGGCGCGACCGGATCGGTCGGCACATCCACGCTCGACCTGATCGAGCGCGAACCCGATCGCTTCAAGGTGCGGGCGTTGACCGCCAATTGCGACGTCGAGCGCCTTGCGGCGGCGGCGCGGCGAACGCGCGCCGAATTGGCGGTGGTCGCCGATGAGAGCTGCCTGCCCGCGCTGCGCGAGGCGCTGGCCGGTACCGGCATCGATGTCGCGGGCGGCGCGCAAGCAATATGCGACGCCGCGCGGTCGGGGGCGGATCTCACCGTCGGGGCGATCGTGGGGTGCGCGGGGCTGCGTCCGGTGATGGCGGCGGTGGAGCAGGGCGGCACCGTGGTGATCGCCAACAAGGAACCGCTGGTGTCGGCGGGACAATTGGTGATCGATGCCGCACGGCGTTTCGGCGCGACGCTGCTCCCGGCCGATTCCGAGCACAATGCGATCTTCCAATGTTTCGACACTGCCCAGGCGAAGCACGTCCGCCGTATCATCCTAACCGCGAGCGGAGGACCGTTTCGCGACTGGAGCCTGGAGCGCATGCGCGGGGTCACGCCGCAACAGGCGGTGGCGCATCCCAATTGGACGATGGGCGCCAAGATCTCGGTCGATTCGGCGACGATGATGAACAAGGGCCTCGAGCTGATCGAGGCCGCACGGCTGTTCCCAGTCGATCCGGACAATATCGAGATCATCGTGCATCGCCAGTCGCTGGTTCATTCGCTGGTCGAATATGCCGACGGATCGGTGCTCGCGCAGTTGGGGCCGGCCGATATGAGGACGCCGATCGCCTATTGCCTCGCCTGGCCGGAACGAATGGCGACGCCGATGGCGCCGCTCGACCTGATCGCCGCCGGCAGGCTCGATTTCGAAGCTCCTGACGAGCAACGCTTTCCCGCGCTGGCATTGGCGCGCCGCGCGCTGACTGCGGGTGGGGGGCGTCCGGCGATTCTCAACGCCGCCAACGAGGTCGCGGTGGCGGCGTTTCTGGCGGGCAGAATCGGGTTCCTCGAAATTGCCGCAATCGTCGCCGATACGCTCGACGGCTACGACCCGCCCGCGCCCGAGACACTGGACGACGTACTGGCTATAGATGACGAAGCGCGTACCATCGCGGGCGAGCGTGTAGAGGATTGCGTTACCTGATGCAGAGTCCCAGCCTGATCCTGTACATCGTCGGCTTCGCGCTGTTGCTGGGGCCGCTCGTGTTCTTCCATGAGCTCGGCCACTACCTCGCCGCGCGGCTGTTCGGCATCAAGTCGGAAGTTTTTTCGATCGGGTTTGGCCCGGAAATCACCGGTTGGACCGACAAACGCGGCACGCGCTGGAAACTGAGCTGGATCCCGCTTGGCGGCTATGTCCGCTTCGCTGGCGACATGAACCCGGCCAGCCAGCCAGACCCCGCCTGGCTGGCGCTGCCGCCCGCGGAGCGCGCCCGCACCTTCCAAGCCAAGCCATTGTGGCAACGCGCGATCGTCGTGCTGGCCGGTCCCGTGACCAATTTCCTCCTCGCTTTGCTGATCCTGATGGGATTCGCCCTGGCCTATGGCGATAATCGCACGCCCACGACCGTGGCCGGGGTGGAGAGGGGCAGCGCCGCTGCTGCGGCAGGCCTGAAGACCGGGGACAGGATCACCGCGCTGGGTGGACGCCCGGTCGAGACGTTCGAGGATTTGGCCTATTACGTCCAGCTTCGCGCCGGCGAGCGGGTCAGGATCGATTTCGATCGGAGCGGCGTCGCGATGGCGAGCGACGCGGTGATCGGCAAGCGGCACGTCAAGGACAAGTTCGGCAACGAAGGCGATATCGGGATGCTGGGGGTCCACGCCGCTCGGCCGGTCTTCGTGCAAATCGGCGTGCTAGAGGCACCGGGTGTCGCTTCGAGGGAGCTTTGGGCGCTGGTCCGGCAAACCGGCCAGGGGCTTGGTCAACTGATCACCGGCCGCCGTCCGATAAAGGACATGTCGGGCGTCGTCGGCATGGTGAAATTCTCTGGCGAACAGCTCAGCATGGGCTGGCCCGACTTCATCTGGCTGGTCGCGATCATCTCGATTAATTTGGGGTTCATCAACCTCTTGCCAGTCCCCATGCTCGACGGAGGGCATTTGCTGTTCTACGCGATAGAGGCTGTGCGGCGGCGTCCGGTTACGCCAGCGATCCAGGAATGGGCCTTTCGCGGCGGGCTGGCGGCGATCCTGTGCTTGTTCCTGATCGTGACGTTCAACGATCTGGGCAAGGTGGGCTTGTGGCAGCATCTCGCCGGGTTGATCGGCTGAAGCGGTTAGGGCAGGGCGGGCGCGCCCGTAAATCACGCGACGGCAATGTCTCCGGCTGGGGTGGAATGGTGAAAGTTATCAATACGTCGAAGTTCGGAACGCGCGCCGTTACGGTGTTGCTCGCGGGAACAATGCTCTCGGGGGTTCCCGTCGCGGCTGCTGCCCAGACCGCGGCGCAGCCCGCGCCCGCTCCGGCGCCTGCCGCCGCTGCACCGCAGACCGCTCCTGCCACGCCCCAGACGGCACCGGCCGCGCCTACATCGCCGGCGGTGGCACCGCAGCGCGTGATCCGCTCGCTGCGTGTCGAAGGGTCACAGCGTATCGAGCCGGAAACGGTACTGTCCTACACCAAGCTGCGCGTCGGCCAGGCCTATACCAACGAAACGCTCGACCAGGCGCTGCGCGACCTGCTTGCCAGCGATCTGTTCGCCGACGTGTCGATCGCCGGTGTCGAAACCGGTGAGATCGCGATCCGCATCCGCGAGAATCCGATCATCAACCGCGTGATCCTGGAGGGTAACAAGACCCTCAAGTCCGACAAGATCACCAAGGAAATCAAGCTCGCCCCGCGCCAGATCTTCACCCGCACCGCGGTGCGCCAAGACGTCGCGCGGATCATCGAGCTCTATCGCCGCCAGGGTCGGTTCGCCGCGCGGATCGAGCCCAAGATGGTCAGCCTGGACCAGAATCGCGTTGACGTCGTGTTCGAGATCGATGAGGGGCCCAAGAGCAAGGTCCGCGCGATCAACATCATCGGCAACAACGTCTTCTCCGACGGCAAGCTGCGCGAGCAGATGGTCACCAAGCAGGCACGGCTGACTCGCTTCATGTCGTCCAACACGTCCTACGACCAGGATCGGCTGGCGTACGACCAGCAGAAGCTGCGGCAATTCTACCTGACCCAGGGTTACGCCGATTTCCGCGTGACCTCCGCGGTGGCCGAACTGACCCCGGACAAGAAGAACTTCATCATCACCTATGTGGTGGAAGAAGGTCCGCGCTATAAGTTCGGAAACGTCACCGTCGACAGCGATATCCGCGATTTCGACAATACCAAACTCGCCGCCGGCCTGGGGATCAACAAGGGCGACTGGTATAACGCCAAGCGCGTCGAGGATTCGGTCGACCGCCTGAACGAGACCGCCGGTTTGTTCGGCTATGCCTTCACCGACGTGAACCCCGAATTCAACCGCGACCCCGACAAGTTGACGATGTCGATCAACTTCCACATCGCGGAAGCCAAGCGCTCGTACATCGAGAAGATCGACATCACCGGCAACCGCAACACCCAGGACAAGGTGGTGCGTCGCGAAATCCGCCTGGCGGAAGGCGACGCGTTCAACAGCTTCCAGGTGAAGCGCTCGCAGGACCGCATCAACAGCCTGGGCTTCTTCCAGGACAAGTTCGAGATCAAGCAGGAGCAGGGCTCCGCTCCCGATCGCGTCGTGCTCAACGCCAATGTCGAGGAAAAGGCGACCGGCGAATTGTCGCTGTCGGCCGGCTATTCGAGCCTCGAGCGGTTCATCATCCAGGCCGGCATCACGCAGCGCAACTTCCGCGGCAAGGGCCAGGAATTGCGCGCGAACGTCGACTATTCGGTCTATTCGAAGTCGGTTTCGCTCGGCTTCACCGAGCCGTATCTGTTCAACAAGAACGTCGCGGTCGGTGTCGACATCTTCCGCCGCGACTATAACTCGTTCAACTATCTCGGCGACCAGCGTCAGACGACCTATTCGCAGGTCTCGACCGGCTTCCAGGTCCGCACTGGCGTGCCGATCACCGAATATTGGTCGCTGTCGGCGCGCTATGGCCTGACTTACGACGAAGTCGGCCTGGATAAGGCCACCTATTATTCCGACACCAACGCCGACGGCATCTTGGATACTTGCGATCCGCTCAAGGCAGGGCGCTATTTGTGCGACGCGATCGGTAACCGCCTGTCGTCCGTGCTCGGCTATTCGTTGGTCTATGACAGCCTCAACAGCCGTCTGAAGCCGACCGCCGGCAAGCGCCTGGTGCTCAGCCAGGACTTCGCCGGGCTCGGCGGTGACGTGCGCTACGTCCGGTCGCGGATCGAAGCGTCCAAATATATGAACCTCGGTCATAACTGGATCTTCTCGATCAATGGCGAGGCCGGTTACATCGCCAGCCTGGAAAAGAGCCGTGGTGCCGGCATCGACAAGGTGCGCATCACCGACCGCTTCTATCTCGGCGAGCCGCAAATCCGCGGTTTCGACATTCGCGGCGTTGGTCCTCGCGTACGCCGGATCAATTACATCAACACGACCGACTCGAACGGCGTCGTTACCGCGCAGACGCTCGATCCCGACAAGAAGAACTATATCGACGACGCCCTGGGCGGCCGAGCCTATTATCTTGTCCGGTTCGAACTCGAGCCGCCGCTTTCGGGCGGCGCGCGCGAGCTGGGGCTTCGTCCGTCGATCTTCCTCGACGTAGGTGCCGTCTGGGGCGTGACCAAGCCGCAGCTGACGACATTCCCGTCTCACATCGACGCCAACGGGAAAACGATCTACGACCCGATCGTGACCCCGGTCCGCAACGGCTCGGGCCAATTGCTTTATAGCTATACCGATTCAAGCGGCTCGGTCGTGTCGACGACCTGTGCGACCGGTATTCCCGATGCGAGCGGCAATTGCGTCGGCGGCACCGCCAACAATGCACTGACCACTTCGGCCGGTCCGTTCCTCGAGCAGTTCCTCGGCGATACGCCGCGTCCGCGCGTCTCGATCGGCTTCGGGGTCAACTGGAATTCGCCCTTCGGGCCGCTTCGCATCGACATCGCCAAGGCGCTTCTGCACTCCAAGGGCGACGATACAAAACTCGTAACATTCAACGTAGGGACCCAATTCTGATGAACAGCATAATCAAATATCTCGGGATCAGCGCGGTCGCGCTGACGACCGGCCTGGTGCTGGCGCCCGCCGCCTCGGCCCAGTCCGTCGCCGTCGCCGATCCGCAGACCGCGATCCTGAAGACGACCGCGTTCACCAACGCGATCAACCAGATCAAGACCACCTACAAGAGCGGTCTCGACCAGGCCGAAGCTATCCGCAAGGAGCTCGCGCCGCTGGAGCAGGCGTTCGACGCGAACAAGGATGGCCAGCTCGACGAGTCCGAGCTCGCCAAGCTGCGCGCGTCGCCCAATTTCGCCTCGATCCAGCAGAAGGAGCAGCAGGCTTCGACGGCGGAAATGCCGGCCCTGCGCGCCCGCGCTTATGCGATCGAACAGATCTCTGCTAAGTTCCAGCAGGCCTATGCCACGGTCAAGACGACCAAGCGCGTCAGCCTGGTGATCCGTCCGGAAGCGGCGCTGGACTTCGACGCCAATGCCGACATCACCGACGACATCACCGCCGAGCTCAACAAGCTGGTGACGACCGTCAGCATCACACCGCCGGCCAATTGGCAGCCGGGCGGCAACGCTGCCGGCGCCCCGGCGGCGCCGCGCGGTAACCCGCCCACGGGCGTTCCGGGCGGCGCGCTGCCTCCGGTGCCGGCGCCTTCGACCGGCAAGAAGCCGTCCGGACGGTGAGCGACGAGGCGACGGCAGCCGCTTCCATCGGTCCGCTCGATATCGGGCGGGTGATGGCGGCGCTGCCGCACCGCTACCCGATGCTGCTGGTCGACCGCGTCGAGGAGTTAATCCTCGACCGGTCGATCGCGGCGATCAAGGCGGTGACGATCAACGAAAGCTTCTTCCAGGGGCATTTCCCTGGGCGTCCAATCATGCCGGGCGTGCTGATCGTCGAGGCGCTGGCGCAAGCCGCCGGTGTGCTGGCGGTCGAGAGCCTAGGGCTCGCGGGATCGGGGAAGCTGGTCTATTTCATGGCGATCGATGAGGCGAAGTTCCGCAAGCCGGTCGAACCGGGCGTGCTGCTCCGCCTCGAAGTCGAATTCGTCCAGAAGCGCTCGTCGGTATGCAAATTCGCCGGCCGCGCGCTGATCGACGGACAATTGGCCGCGCAGGCGAATTTCACTGCGATGATCGCCGATCCGCCGGCAGCCTGACGAGCCGGAGCCCGCGCGGCACGCATAGTTGAGGACATTTTTCGAGAGAGTTGCGCCGACCGGCACCCTCTGCTAGGCGCCGCGGCTTCGCTGCCGGTCGGAAACCGGTGGCTTTCAAAAGGATTTCGCGACGTGAAGAAAGACACTCACCCCGATTACCACATGATCAAGGTCCAGATGACCGACGGCACCGTGTACGAAACGCGCTCCACCTGGGGCAAGGAAGGCGACACGATGACGCTCGAGATCGATCCCTTATCGCACCCGGCCTGGACCGGTGGCCGCGGCCAGATGCTCGACGCGGGCGGTCAGGTGGCGCGCTTCAACAAGCGTTTCGGCGGGCTGTCGCTCACCAAGAAGTAAGCCGCGCCGCTTCGGCGGCTGCGTGACGTTAGACGCCGCGTTCCCGGGAGGGGGCGCGGCGTTCGCTTATCCGCGAGACTGGCGGTCCTTAACGCTGTCTTAGGCATCGCCCGCCTAGGATTACCGTCATGGAAGCCAGGCAAATCAACCTATCGGCGGAATTCGAACCCGCAGTGATGAACCGCCGGCGCGCGCCCCGCGCTCCGGTTTCGCTCGACGCCAAGCTGGGCAAGGGCGGGCTCGACCGTACTTTGTGCCGGGTAACCGATCTGTCGCCCGAGGGCGCGCGCATCTCGACCTATTCGGCACTCAAGAGGGACAGCGTGATCTGGCTGACCCTGCCCGGCGCGGGGCAGATCGCAGCGACGGTGCGCTGGGCGGATGATTTCCAGGCCGGCTGCCTGTTCCATCGCCCGCTACCCGACCATTTGTATGAGGCGCTGGTCGAAGTGGGTACGGTCTGAACGGCGCATACGACGTCGGGAAGGCCCGCTAAGCGGTCTTACGTATGGAGAAAGAGCGGAATCTGGTACAAGGCGCCGGAACAATCCCATGCGTCGTAAACCAGGCATCTCTCTCTATCATCCGCCAGCCCGCAAACCGACGGTGATGCGCCGCTATGGCGCGTTCGCCGGAATCGGGTTGTTGGTCGGTGCCGTGGCGGGGCTGGGCCTGACCCAGATGCCGGTCGGCCAGGTCGCCGCCGTCACCTCGACCGCCGACAAAAACTGTGCCCGGCCGCGGAGAGCCGAGGGCGCCAAGCGCTGCGGGGCGCGAGAATCGGCCCGTCATTGTGCGTCCAAGCCGCGCTGCGGCACCGATGCCCCGCGTTCGGCGCGTCGCTAGTCGATAAACCCCGACAACTCGTCGGGCGAGCCGGTTGGGAAGGCTTTCTTCAGATAAGACAGGAATGCTGACACGCGCCCGCTTAGAAGCCGGGCCGACGGATAGAGCGCCCACAGGCGGGTACCGGGCTCGTCGACGTCGGCCCATGCCACCAGCCGACCGGCCGCCAGGTCATGGCTCACCAGCGACAGGGGCAAGCAAGCGGCACCGACGCCCTGCCGTACCGCGTCGCGGACCATCACTATCGAGGACAGCGACAGAATTGGGTCGATCGCGATCGTCGACCGTCCGTTGGTCGTGGTCACTTTCCAGTTTTCCGCCAGATCGGCCGGTCCGCGCACCACCGCCCGAACCGCCGAATCGCCGATCGGCCGAACCAACGCGGGTGCGGCCACGACCACCTGCCTGTCTCGGACGAAAGCTCGACCGATCAGGTTCTCGTCCGGTCTTGGGTTGACCCGTATGACAAGGTCATAACCCTCTTCGATCATGTCGACGGCGCGGTCGTCGGTCGTGACTTCCAGCCGTACCTCGGGATAGTCCAGCGCGAAGCCGGCGGCGATCCTGCCCATCGCGATCTGCGAAAAGAGGGAAGGGGCACTGATCCGCAGCCGGCCGCGCGGCATGTCACCGCCCGCTGCTATCGCCGCGGCCGTCTCGTTGAGCTCTGTTAGCAGCCGCGCGCTCCGTTCATGGAGCGCTCGTCCTTCCTCGGTGAGCTTTAGATCGCGCCCGCCGCGCTCGAACAGCCTTACCCCCAGTCCGGCCTCCAATTCCGACACCCGCCGGGACAGGGTCGCCTTCGGGCGCGCGGCCGCCCGCGCGGCACGTCCGAATCCGCCATGTTTGGCGACGAGGTTGAAATCGGCCAGCGCGAGAAGGTCCATGTGTTCCGCCAAAGAGACGATCTGTCCAGATATAGCGGCTATTGGCTCAAATGTGGATCACTAAGTTCTGAGGCGTCAACCACGACACTTCAGGAGATACATCATGACCATCCTCGTTATCGGTGCGACCGGCCGGGTCGGGCGCCATGTCGTCGATCAGCTCATCAATCGCGGCGTCGCTGTGCGCGTGCTCACCCGCAATCCTTCGAAAGCTGATTTCCCTGCCGGGGTGGAGGTCGCAGAGGGCGACCTGCTCGATATCGACGCGCTGCGCGCCGCGTTCACCGGCGTCGACGGGTTTTTCCTGCTCAACGCGGTGACCGGCGACGAATTCACCCAGGCGCTCGTCACGCTCAACATCGCGCGCGATATGGGCGTCGATCGCCTCGTTTATTTGTCGGTGATCCATGCCGATCGGTTCGTGAACGTGCCGCACTTCGCGGTGAAGTCCGGTGCCGAGCGGATGATCGAACAGATGGGGTTTAGCGCCACGATCCTGCGCGCGTCCTACTTCATCGACAATGAGCACATGATCAAGGACGTCATTTTGGGTCATGGCGTCTATCCCATGCCGATCGGCAGCAAGGGGATTGCCATGGTCGATACGCGCGATATCGCGGAAGTCGCGGCGATCGAGCTTGTCCGTCGTGCGCAGGCACCCGGCGCATTGCCGGTCGAGACGATCAACCTCGTCGGTCCCGACACGCTGACCGGCGCGGATGTGGCCGGGATCTGGTCGGACGTGCTTGGCCGCCCGATCGTCTATGGTGGCGACGATCCCAGCGCGTTCGAGCAGAATGTAGCGAGCTTCATGCCGAAATGGGCAGCCTATGAAATGCGCCTGATGGCCGAGCGCTATGTCAGCGACGGTATGGTCCCGCAGGCGGGCGACGTCGATCGTCTCACCCGGTTGCTGGGTCGCCAGCTATATTCCTATCGCGACTTCGCCGCGGCGCTCGCTGCATCGGAAGAGGCCGCGACGATCTGAGATGTCGTTGAAGGACGATCGACGGGGCTGCTCTCCGAGAGCGGCCCCGTTGCGTTGAAAGCTGCGCTGGCGGAGAGGGTGGGATTCGAACCCACGGTGGGCTTCCACCCACGGCGGTTTTCAAGACCGCTGCCTTAAACCACTCGGCCACCTCTCCGCGCGAGCAGCGCTTTGCGCAAGGGCGGCGATTTGTGCAAGTCGCGCGACGATGGGATTTCACCTTTGCCGCGTGCTGTGGCACGGTCTGCCGATGCGCGGACGGGGTATGATCGGACGAATGGCGGCAGTGGTCACGCTGGCCGCCGGGTTGTGGCTGACGACGGGGTCGGCCAACGCTCAGGACGATGCGGCGTTTCAAGCCTATCTCCAAGGCGTGCGCAGCCGCGCGATCGCTCAGGGCGTGAAGCCGTCCAGCGCCGATTCGGTCCTGGCCGGGCTCACCTTCAATCAGCGCGTGATCGATCTCGACCATGCCCAGCCGGGGGGAAATCCAGCCAACCCGACCAACAGTGCGTCGCCGCCCTTCGCGCCGTATCTGCGCAGCCATGTCGATGCCGCCCGAATCGGACAGGGTAGGGCGAAGTATCTGGCAGAACGCGCGCATCTCAACCGAATCGAGGCCGAAACGGGTGTGCCCGAATCGATCATGGTGGCGATCTGGGGGCATGAGACCAATTACGGCCGGATCATGGGCAATTTCGACCTGCCCCGTGCCTTGGCGACCTTGGCTTATGATGGCCGTCGCCGCTCGCTGTTCGAAGGCGAATTGATCGCCTCGATGAAGATGGTCGATCGCGGTGTTACCCGCAGCCAACTCGTTGGCAGCTGGGCGGGCGCGATGGGCGGACCACAATTCCTGCCATCGGTCTATTTGCGTATGGCCCGCGATGGCGATGGCGATGGCCGCGCCGACATCTGGAACAGCGATGCCGATACGCTCGCCTCCATAGCCAATTATTTCTACAATGCCGGATGGCGGCGCGGGCAACCCTGGGGGCTTGCCGTCTCGGTGCCGGCGACGTTCGATCGGTCTGGCGTCACCAACAGGTTGATCTCGCCGCGCTGTCCCAAGGTGTTCGCTCGACAAAGCGGCTGGCGGTCGATCGCCGAATGGCGCGCATTGGGGATCGTGCCGCAATCCAAGCCATGGCCGGCGGGCAACGTGCAGGCCACGCTGATCGAGCCCGATGGACCAGGAAAGACGGCCTATCTGCTGACCGGCAATTACCGGGTCATTCTCGATTATAATTGTTCGAATTTTTATGCGTTGAGCGTGGGGTTGCTGGCGGATGCGGTGGAATAAGGGGGGACTCGCATTCAGTCTGGGACCGTGCGTGGTCCTGTTGGGGTGCGTTGGAGGCGGGGGATCGGACGGCGGGCCGCGTTCGCCAGCGCTGGCCTATGGAGGCGCGCCGCAAGGCGGTTATCCACAGAGCTATCCACCGACTGTTCCACAAGATGCGCCGCAGCCAAAGGGTCGGCCGGCGCCGCTCTCCGCCGACGAAGCAGATGCCGGGCCGCCGTCGTCGGATGGCCCAAGCGCAACGTCGGGGCGCGGCGAGTCGCGCTACGATGAAGTCGGCTATGCCACCTGGTATGGCGACGAGCTGGCGGGCGGGCGTACGGCATCGGGCGTTCCGTTCGACCCCAAGGGGTTCACCGCGGCGCATCGCACGCTGCCGCTTGGCTCCTATGCTGAAGTGACCGCGCTTGACACCGGACGCACGATCCTGGTCCAGATCAACGACCGCGGACCGCACCAGAGCAATTTGCTGATCGACCTGTCGAAGGGCGCAGCGCGCACGCTTGGCATAACCGGACGCGAGCCCGTGCGCATCCGCGCGGTCACTGCCAGCCCATCCGATCTCGCGGCGCTGCGCGCGGGGGAGCCGGGTGTGCCGCGGCTGGATACGCCGCCAGCGCTGCTCGCGGGCCTCCGTCAGCGGCTGACCACTGCTCCCAGTCCCATTGCCGGGCCGCCCAAGATCCAGCTGCGTCTGCCGCTCGATCGTATCCCACCCGAACCACAAACGGCGAAGGCACCGGGTAGGAAGCCGATGCCAGCGGTCGTCGCCAGTGGATTCTACGTCCAGGTCGCCGCCTTTTCGAGCCAGCCCCGCGCCGTGGCGCTCGCCAGGAGCCTAGGCGGACAGGCTGTGCCCGCCGGTTCGCTATGGCGGGTGCGGATGGGCCCCTATCCGACAAAAAATCAGGCCAGCCAGGCACGTGACGCGGCAGCGGCGCGCGGCTATGGCGATGCTCGTGTGGTCCGCCAGGACTGATCTTACCCCGCCTTAGCGTACGGACTGTTGTCACCATGAAATATATGCCCAAGATGATCCACCTGAGCGCCGCGTCGGCTCTGGTCCTGGCCGCCATGCCGGCCACCGCCGCCGCGCCGACCTTCGATACGCCGGCGCCGGTTGCCTATATGGTCGACATGTCGTCGAACGCTGTGCTGTATTCTAAGGACGCTGATCGTCGCATGCCGCCGGCATCCACGGCGAAGATGATGACGGTCTATGTCGTGTTCGACATGATCAAGAAGGGGCAGCTCAAGCCCGATCAGCAATTCACGATGAGCCCTGAAACCTGGCGGAAATGGCACAGCCAGGGGTCGACCATGTTCCTCAAGGCGAACGAGAGCGTCAGCATCGACAATCTGCTGAAGGGCATCGTCACGCTGTCGGGCAACGACGCCTGCGTCGTGCTGGCGGAAGGCGTGTCGGGGACCGAACAGGCATTCACCGATCGGATGAATGAGGAAGCGAAGAAGCTTGGCCTGACCAACAGTCATTTCGGCACGGCGAACGGCTGGCCAGACAACGGCGTTACCTACGTCTCCGCGCGCGATCTGGCCAAGCTGGCCGAGGCGACGATTCGCGACTTCCCCGATCTCTACAAGCGTTATTATTCGCTGCCGAATTTCACCTGGGGCACCCAGATGAACGGCACCGCGATCGACCAGGCCAATCGCGATCCGCTGCTGGGCGTGGTAGCAGGCGCGGACGGCCTGAAGACCGGCCACACCGATGAGTCGGGCTACAGCTTCGTCGGCTCGGCGATCCAGAACGGCCGGCGGCTCGTCATGGTTGCGGCTGGGTTCACCACCTACAACCAGCGCAAGGACGAATCGATCAAGTTCATGAACTGGGGCTTCCGCGCCTGGCAGACGCATCCGATCGTCGCCAAGGGCAAGCAGGTCGCCACCGCCGAGGTCCAGCTGGGATCGTCGAGCAGCGTCGGGCTGGTCGCGGCGGACAATCTGGCGATGACCGTGCCGTCGGGCACCACGCCGAACACGAATGCCAAGGTCGTCTATGACGGCCCGCTCAAGGCGCCGATCAAGGCGGGCGACCATGTCGCCGATCTGATCGTGACATCACCCGGCATGCCCGATCAGCGCTTCCCGCTGGTCGCCGACAAGGATGTCGGGCAGGCCGGGTTCTTCGGCCGCGCCTGGACCGGACTTATGCAGTTGTTCGGCGGCTGACGCACCGGTGGCACGCGGCAGGTTCCTCTCGGTCGAGGGCGGCGAGGGCGCGGGCAAGTCGACCCAGGTCCGCCGCCTCGCCGACGAACTGCGTAAGCGCGGCTTGGACGTCATCGTCACGCGCGAGCCGGGCGGCAGCGAAGGCGGGGAGGCGATCCGCAACCTGTTGATGCAGGGCGACGTCAAGCGCTGGAGTTCGCATACGGAGGCATTGCTGTTCGCCGCGGCGCGCGCCGACCATGTCGAAAAAGTCATCCAGCCGGCGCTCGGCATCGGCACCTGGGTGATCAGCGACCGCTTCATCGATTCGTCGCGCGCCTATCAGGGCGTGGCGGGCGGCATCGACGATGCGGCGGTACTCGCGCTCCATGCCTTCGGGTCGCGCGGCCTGTTGCCCGATCGCACCTTGGTGCTCGAGGTTCCTCCCGAGATTGGAGCAGATCGCGCTGCGGCCCGCGACGGGGCGGCGGCCGATCGCTTCGCTGCGCGCGAGCGGGCTTTTCACGACGACGTAGCGGCGGCGTTCCGGCGGTTTGCGGAGGCCGAACCGGACCGGGTACGGTTGATCGATGCCGCGGGGGACGTCGAAACGGTGGCGGCCGGCGTGATCAAGGCGGTCGCCGACCTGCTGCCATGACGTCACTCTATGGTAACCTTGCGGCGCGGCAGGCGTTTTCGGCCGCGATCGACAGCGGATCGCTCCATCACGCCTGGATTTTCGCCGGGCCGGAAGGCGTAGGCAAGGCGCGGTTCGCGATGCTCGCAGCGCGGCGCCTGCTGGCCGGGCCGGGACAGCCGGACGATTTCGCGATTCCGCCGGGCGACCGAACGCAGCAATTGATCGATGCCGGATCGCACCCCGATCTCAAGGTGCTGCAGCGGCTGCCCCGCGACGAGAAGAAGCCGGAACAGGGCCTGGCGCGGTCGATCCGCGTCGACCAGGTCCGCGAGCTCGACCATTTCCTCGGCGTGAAGGCGACCTATTCCGACCGTCGCGTGGTGGTGATCGACACCGCCGACGATCTCGAGCGGCCCGGCGCGTCGAACGCCTTGCTCAAGAATCTCGAGGAGCCGCCTGCGGGCACGGTGTTCCTGCTGGTGAGCCATGCACCCGGCCGCTTGTTGCCGACGATCCGCTCGCGCTGCCGGATGCTGCGCTTCGAACCGCTCGACGATGCGGAGATGCGCACCGCGCTGGCCGATGCCGGCGTCGCGACCAACGAGATCGACGAGCTGATTCGCGTAGGGCAGGGATCGCCGGCACGCGCCCTGGCGATGGCCGGGCTCGATATTCCCGGGTTGGACAAGGCGCTCGCGGAACTGGCGCAGGGTGATGCCAGCAATGCCGTCCGCGCCGAACTCGCTCGCGCGCTGTCGCTGAAGGCAGCGCAGGAACGCTACGAGGCGTTCCTGGAACGCGCGCCGAGCTTCATCGCCGCGGCCGCCCGCACGCGATCGGGCGAGGCGTTGAGGACCGCGCTCGACGCGCACGACACCGCGCGCAATCTGGCGGCCAGCGCCTTGGGCCTGTCGCTCGACGCGCAGGGGACGGTGTTCGAAATGGCCGGGCTCGTCGCCCGGCTGCGCCGCTGATCCCGAAAAGGCCATCCTCTCGGTGAGGGAGGTTTCATCCGGTCGGCACCTGCACTAGAGGGCAGGGCATGGCCGAACCTTATTATATCACGACCGCAATCAGCTATCCCAATGGCCGTCCGCATATCGGCCATGCCTATGAGGCGATCGCCGCCGATGCGATCGCGCGCTATCATCGTCAGGCGGGGCGCGACGTCCGTTTCCAGACCGGGACCGACGAACACGGGCTCAAGATGGTCCAGACCGCGCGCGACCGCGGCGTCGAAACGCGCACGCTCGCCGATGAGATGTCCGGATATTTCAAGGCGATGGATGATCGCCTTAATATCTCCTATGATCGCTTCATCCGCACCGTCGAAGCCGACCATCACACCGCCAGCCAGGCGATTTGGGAAGCCATGGCGGCGGCCGGCGATTTGTACCTCGATCGCTATGAGGGCTGGTATTCGGTCCGCGACGAGGCATTTTACGACGAGAAGGAACTGGTCGACGGGGAAGGGGGCAAGCTGTCGCCGCAAGGGACGCCGGTCGAGTGGACCGCGGAGGAAACCTGGTTTTTCCGACTGAGCAAGTATCAGCAACCTTTGCTCGATCATTACGCCGCCAATCCCGACTTCATCCAGCCCGATGCCCGGCGCAACGAGATGATCGCATTTGTGTCGGGGGGGCTGTCCGACCTGTCGGTCTCGCGCACCAGCTTCGACTGGGGGGTCAAGGTGCCGGGCAGCGACGGCCATGTCATGTACGTCTGGGTCGACGCGCTGACCAATTATCTGACCGGCATCGGCTACCCCGATCTGGATGGAGCGTTGGGCAAATATTGGCCCGCCGATCTGCACCTGATCGGCAAGGATATCGTTAGATTTCATACGATTTACTGGCCGGCCTTCCTGATGAGTGCCAACATTGCGCTGCCCAAGCAGGTGTTCGGCCATGGATTCCTGCTCAACCGCGGCGAGAAGATGTCGAAGAGCGTCGGCAACGTGACCGACCCGATCGAGCTCGCCGACCGGTTCGGGGTCGATCCGCTGCGCTATTTCCTGCTCCGCGAAGTCAGCTTCGGGCAGGATGGCAGCTATTCGGAAGAGGCGATCGTCACGCGCTGCAATGCCGACCTCGCCAACAATCTCGGCAATCTCGCCCAGCGCTGTCTGTCGATCATCGCCAAGAATTGCGACGGGCGCGTGCCCCAGGCCGGAACCGCGACCGCGGCCGAGGAAGCGCTCGTCGAAAGCGTGAAAACGGCCGAGGCCGGCATGCACGCGGCGATGGGTGAGCTAGCGATCCATACCGCGCTGGAGGCGATCTGGTCGGCCGCGCGCGACGCCAACCAATATTTCGCCGACCAGGCGCCGTGGAGCGTGCGCAAGACCGATCCCGCGCGCGCCGACACGATCCTCTATTATGCCGCTGAGGCGGTGCGCCGGATCGCGATCATGGCCCGCTGGGCGATCCCGGAAAGCGCCGACAAATTGCTCGATCTGCTGGGGCAGGGGGCGGACGTGCGCAACTTCGACGCGCTCAATCGGCCGATCGAAGCGGGCGTTGTGCTGCCGGCGCCGAGCGGAGTGTTCCCGCGGCTCGAAATGGCGGCGGACGCGGCATGAAGCTTGCCGACAGCCATTGCCACCTCAACTATAAGGGGTTGGCCGAGCAGCAATGCGACGTGCTGCGGCGCGCGCGCGCCAGCGGTGTCGTCGCCATGCTCAACATTTCGACGCGCGAGCGCGAATGGGATGACGTCATCGCCGTGGCCGAACGTGAGCCGGACGTCTGGGCGACGATCGGCGTCCATCCGCACGAGGCCGACCAGCATCCCGACATCGACACTGCCAAGCTGATCGAGCGGGCGGCGCATCCCCGCGTCGTCGGGATCGGCGAGAGCGGGCTCGATTATTATTACGACCATTCGGACCGCGAGCGGCAGCGCGCGAGCTTTCGCTCGCACATCGCGGCGTGTCGCGAAACCCAATTGCCGCTGGTCGTCCATACCCGCGACGCGGAGGAGGATACCGCGCGGATCCTGCGCGAGGAGATGGAGCAGGGGGCCTATCCCGGCGTCATCCACTGCTTCACGGCGAGTGGCGATTTCGCCGACAAGGCCTTGGAACTGGGCTTTTATATCTCCATCTCGGGAATCGTGACGTTCAAGAACGCCAAGGATCTGCAGGAGACGGCGGCGCGACTGCCGCGCGAACGCTTGCTGATCGAAACCGACGCGCCGTTCCTCGCCCCCGTCCCGCATCGCGGCAAGACCGGTGAGCCCGCTTTCGTCGCCGATACCTGCCGCTTCCTGGCGCAATTGCGCGGCGAAGACGCTGATGAGCTGGCCGAGGCAACGCGCGCCAATTTCCACCGCCTGTTCGCCAAGACTCAGGCATGAAAGTCCGCATCCTCGGCTCGGGAACGTCGTCGGGGGTGCCGCGGATCGGCAATGACTGGGGCGCCTGTGATCCGGCAGAGCCCAGGAACCGACGCCGCCGCGTGTCGATCCTGGTTGAAACCGCGACTACGCGTATCCTGGTCGACACCGGGCCCGATCTCCGCGAACAATTGCTCTCGGCGGACGTCGACCGCGTCGATGCGGTGATCTGGACCCATGATCATGCCGACCACACCCATGGTATCGACGATCTGCGCCAACTGTTTCACGCAGCGGGACGGCCGGTACGCGGCCTCGCGCGGCCAGCAACGGGCACGGTGCTGACCGAGCGTTTCGGCTATGTCTTTGCCGGCCGCGATGGCTATCCGTCGACCGTATCGCTCGAGCCGTTGCCCGATCGGCTGACGATCGGCGACATGGCGATTACCGTCACCGACCAACCGCATGGTACGATTCATTCGGCGGGGCTGCGCTTCGAGGCCGATGGCGGTGCGATCGGATATGCCACCGATTTCAATATCATGACCGATGATATGCGGAGCCTGTATCAAGATCTGGACCTGTGGATCGTAGACGCCCTAAGGCGCAATCCGCACCCCAGCCATCCGCATCTCGCCGAGGCACTGGCCTGGATCGATGAGCTTCGCCCGACACGCAGCGCGCTGACGCATCTCGATCAGTCGATGGATTATGCGACCTTGCTTGCCGAACTCCCGAAGGGAGTCGAACCGGCCTATGACGGGTTCGAATTCGAGGTGACGCGATGAGCGATACGACCGGAAACGTGATATTCTACGTGTTGCTGCTCGTGCTGCCGCTGTCGGCGCTGTTCGCGCGCCGACTGCCGCTGGGCCGCGTTGCCGTCATGGCACTGGCCTGGATCGGCATCTTCGCCACCGGTCTTGTCGTGGTCGGAATCGTCAACCAGAACCAATGGCTGGTCTCGGGCACGCGCGCCTTGTTTTACGGGCCCGATCAGTCGGTCGTCGGCAGCGAGGTTCGCATCCCGATGGCTGATGACGGCCATTTCTGGGCGCGCGCGCGAATCAACGGCGTCGAGCGCGTCATGCTGGTCGAAAGCGGCGCAACCGTGACCGCGCTGTCGACGGCGACCGCGGCAAACGCCAAGGTCGATCTCGACGGCATGGCGCCGCCGGCAGTCGTGTCGACCGCCAATGGTACGGTGACCGGCAAGTCGGCAACGATCGGAACGCTCAAGGTCGGCGGGATCACCGCAACCGATTTGCCGACGATCGTCGCGCCCGAATTCGGCGATCAGGACGTGCTGGGGATGAATTTCTTGTCGCGACTGAAATCCTGGCGAGTGGAGGACAGGACACTGATCCTCACTCCAAACTCCAAGTGAGTTTTACATAATGTATATTATCAATCTGGAAGATGGCCGAGCGGGGGGCTCTCCTCTCGCATGAGCAGCGTCGATATCGAGCGTCTGGTGGCGATCATGGCGCGCCTGCGCGATCCGGTGAGCGGCTGCGAATGGGACACGGTCCAGACTTTCGCGACGATCGCGCCGTACACGATCGAGGAAGCCTATGAAGTCGCCGATGCGATCGATCGCGCCGACATGGCCGACCTCAAGGACGAACTCGGCGATCTCTTGCTCCAGGTCGTGTTCCACGCGCGCATGGCCGAGGAAGCCGGCGATTTCGCACTGAACGACGTCGTCACGGCGATCTGCGACAAGATGGAACGCCGCCATCCGCATATCTTCGGGGACGCAGCCGAGGGCGGCCATTACCTATGGGAACATATCAAGGCCGCGGAGCGGGGGGCCAAGGGCGCCCAAAGCGCGCTCGACGGCGTCGCGATCGGCCTCCCCGCCCTTCTGCGGGCCGAAAAACTCCAGAAGCGCGCCGCCCGCACCGGCTTCGACTGGCCCGATGCCAGCGGGCCACGTGCCAAGATCGACGAGGAACTGGCCGAAGTCGAAACCGCTGCCAGCGACGCCGAACGCGAGGAAGAAGTCGGCGACCTGTTGTTCGCCGTGGTCAATTGGGCGCGCAAGCTCGGCGTCGACCCGGAGGCGGCATTGCGTAGCGCGAACGCGAAATTCGAGCGGCGCTTCAAGGCGATGGAAGCCGCGGACGAGAACTTCTCCGAACGCGACCTCGATGAACAGGAAGCGCTATGGCAACATGCGAAAGCGCAAGAGCGCGCCTGAGCATCGCGATCGCCTGATTCCAGCTTCGCCGGGGAGCGTAGGTGTTGAACCGAAGTCAGGCGCTCAACGCTGCTGGAACCGCTCGTAGTCGCGCGGCGCCATGCGCACGTCGTAGGTCGCGCGATCACCCTCGACCGCCTGCCCCAGCACTTCGCCATGCTGGTGTAGCCAGGCCGCGCCGGCGCCATCGGCGGCATCGAGCGTGATCGAATAGCGGCGATGTCCGGCGGTCAGCATTGCCGCCACCTCGCGCTTCAGCTCTTCGACCCCTTCCCCGCTCATCGCCGAGATCGCCACCACATCGTCGCGGCGCGCGGCCTCGGCCAGCGCATCTTCGCGCTCGTCGCCGTCGAGCAGGTCGATCTTGTTCCACGCCTCGAAGCGCGGTGTGGTGTCGGCGACGCCGATTTCGCGGAGCACTTCCTCGACATCGGCGCGCTGCGCTTCGGTATCGGGATGCGCGATGTCACGGACATGGATGAGGAGGTCGGCCGAAACCACTTCCTCCAACGTCGCCTTGAACGCCGCGACCAGCTGGGTCGGTAGCTCCGAGACGAAGCCCACCGTGTCCGACAGGATCGCCTTGTCGATTCCCGGCAATTGGATCTGGCGTAGCGTGGGATCCAGCGTTGCGAACAGCAGGTTTTCCGCCATGACGTCAGCGCCGGTCAGGCGATTGAAAAGCGTCGATTTTCCGGCGTTGGTATAGCCGACCAGTGCGATCACCGGCCAGGGCGCGCGCTGGCGACGCTCGCGGTGCAGTCCGCGCGTGCGGCTGACCTGGTCGAGCTCCTTGCGCAGCCGCGCCATGCGGTCGCGGATCAGGCGGCGGTCGGCCTCGATCTGGGTTTCGCCCGGACCGCCGAGGAAGCCGAAACCGCCGCGCTGGCGTTCGAGGTGAGTCCAGCTGCGCACCAGCCGGCCGGCCTGGTAGTCGAGGTGCGCCAGTTCGACTTGCAACCGCCCTTCCGCGGTCGCCGCGCGCTCGCCGAAGATTTCGAGGATCAGACCAGTGCGATCGATCACCTTGCACTCGAGCGCGGTTTCCAGATTGCGCTGCTGTACCGGTGTCAGGCTTGCGTCGAACACGACGAGCTGCGCGTCCTCCATCCGTACCTGGGCGGCCAACTGCTCGACCTGCCCCGATCCGATCAGGGTAGCGGGCTTGGGCTGGCGGACGCGATAGGCGATCCTTTCCGCCACCTCGACGCCGATCGCGGCGGCAAGCCCCGCCGTCTCCGCGAGCCGGGCATCGGCATCACGGCTGGCATTGCCCTGGTCGGGCAACACGACGATCGCCCGTGCGCCACGGGCGAACTCGTCGCGATCGCGTTCAAATCCTGTGGTCAATCTTCGTCAGAACCGTTTGATTCTTCGGCGAGATTCAACGGTCGTGCCGGCTGAATCGTCGATACGGCATGCTTATAGACCAGTTGCGCCATGCCTTCGCGCTCGAGCAGCATGCAGAACAGATCGAACGCCGCGATATGCCCCTGCAGCATGACGCCATTGACCAGGAACATGGTCACGCTGTCTTCCGACTTGCGCACCGCATTCAGGAAAATCTCCTGCAGCAGCGGCGACTTTTTCGGATCCGTGCTGATCGCGTCGGTGATCGCCGCGATGTCGATCGGGTTGGACGGCATGATCGTCGAGATGGCGTGCTTGTAGATCAGCTGCGACTGGCCGTCGCGGCGCAACAGCACCGAGAAATTGTCGAACCAGGTGACAATGCCCTGGAGCTTGACGCCCTTGACCAGGAACATGGTCACCGGCGTCTTCGATTTGCGGAGAGCGTTCAGGAACAGGTCCTGGAGCGAGGTTTGTTTGTCGGCCATATGGCGATCCTTGGTCTTGGCGGGCCTTGACCCGCATGGCGCCGTTCTCTGGCGTCTGAAGCGCATGCCCACGCGGCGCGCGCGATGTACTATATAGGTGACGCCCTGCCCCTGCGTCCAGCGCACTCGCGATGCGCATATGGGACACGTTACGGCACCGATTTTTACTCGTCGCGGCTGTCGGTGATCCCCAGCAGCTTGAGCTTGCGGTGCAGCGCCGATCGCTCCATCCCGATGAACGTCGCGGTGCGCGAGATATTGCCCGAAAAGCGCCGGATCTGGACCTTGAGATATTCGCGTTCGAACGTCTCGCGCGCTTCACGCAACGGTGCTCCCATCATCGCCGAGGCGCCTGCCCCCTCACCCGCGCCGCCCAGAACCTCGGCGGGCAACAGGTCGACGTCGATCCGCCCGATGCGGTCGCCGGGTGCCAGGATGATCGTCCGCTCGACGACGTTCCTGAGCTGGCGAACGTTGCCCGGCCATTCGTAGCTTTGCAGCGCCACCATGGCGTCTTCGGCTACTTCGGGCGTGGGGACGCGGCGTTCGGCGGCATAATGCGCGATGAAATGGTCGACGAGGGCGGGAATGTCCTCCCGGCGGTCCGCCAAGGGCGGGATCGCGACCGGGACGACGTTGAGCCGGTAATAGAGATCCTCGCGGAACCGTCCTTCAGCGATTTCGGCCTGGAGGTCGCGCGCGGTCGCCGAAACGACGCGGACGTCGACCTTGACGGTGCGGGTGCCGCCGACCCGGGTGAAGCTCTGGTCGGTCAGGACGCGCAGGATCCGGCCCTGGGTCGCCATCGGCATGTCGGCGATCTCGTCCAGGAACAAGGTCCCGCCATGAGCCTGTTCGAGTAAGCCGGTGCGCACCAGGTCTCCAGCCTCTTCGACGCCGAACAATTCCTCTTCAACCCGCTCGGGGGTCATCCGCGCCGCGCTGACGACGATGAAGGGTCCCTGGGTCCGCTGGCTCCAGCTATGGAGCAGGCGCGCGGCGACTTCCTTGCCGACGCCGGCGGATCCCATGATCAGCACCCGGCTGCCGGTGCCCGCAACGCGCTTGAGCGTCGCGCGCACCGCGTTGATCGCGGTCGAGGTGCCGGTGAGATCGGTGTCGCGCCCGGTCGCGGCGCGCAAGGACGCGACTTCCTGACGCAATTGCTCGGTCTCGGTCGCGCGGCCGACCATCAGCAACAGGCGATCGGCGTTGAACGGCTTTTCGATGAAATCGACCGCGCCGCGCCGGATCGCGGCGACGGCGGTATCGATATTGCCATGGCCGGAAATGACCAGCACCGGGATCGAGGCGTCGCGCCGCTTGATCTCCTCGAGCAATTCCAGCCCGTCGAGCCGCGATCCCTGCAGCCAGACGTCGAGCAAAACTAGACTCGGCCGGCGCGTCGCGATTGCTTCCAACGCGGCGTCGCTGTCGGCCGCGGCGCGCGTCTCGTAACCTTCGTCCTGCAGGACGCCGGCTACCAGTTCACGAATGTCTTGCTCGTCGTCGACGACGAGGATGTCCAGGCTCATGATTTTTGTCCGGTACGGGTAAGCATCGCCAGCGCGCCTTCGCCCTTGCTGGTTTCCGCGGGGTCACGATTGTCTTCGAGCAGGGCGTCGAGTTGCAGGGTGTCGAACACGATCGTCACGACCGTGCCGCCGCCGGGGCGGTCGGCAAAGGCGATCGTGCCGCAATGCTCCTCGATGATCTTCTTGACGATCGCCAGGCCCAGGCCGGTGCCGCGCGCGCGCGTCGTCATATAGGGTTCGACGATCCGGTCGCGCTCGAGCGGCAGTCCGATGCCGTTATCGGCGATCGTGGCGGTCATCAGGCGGTCGCCGTGATCGAGCGTGACCTTGATCTCGCCCGGCGGCGCACCCTCCCCGCGCGCCTCGATCGCCTCGACCGCGTTCTTGATGATGTTGGTCAGTGCCTGGCCGATCTGGCGGCGATCGCAAACCAAAGGCGCAGTCTCCGGCGTATCGAGCCGGAAGGTAATATCGGAATGCGCCACTTCGTGCAGGAACACCGCCTGTCGAGTCAGGTCGATCAGCGATTCGGGCTGGAAAACCGGTTTGGGCATACGTGCGAAGGACGAGAATTCGTCGACCATCCGACGCAGATCGCCGACCTGGCGCACGATCGTGTCGGTCAGCTGGGCGAAGACGCCGTCCTTCTCGTCGATCGTCTTGCCATAGCGGCGCTGCAGGCGCTCGGCCGCTAGCTGGATCGGGGTTAGCGGGTTCTTGATCTCATGCGCGATGCGGCGCGCGACGTCCGACCAGGCGGCGCGGCGCTGATCGAGCAATTGCTGGGTGATGTCGTCGAACGTCAGGACGCGGCCGTCCTCGTCGGCGGTGATGCGGACCGCCAGGGTCCGTGGCTCACCCCCTGTCGTCAGTTGCACGATCGACTCGCGGGTATCGCCCTCGAGCAATTCGGCGAGCTCGGGCGCGACATCGGCGAGCTGCGCGCCGACCGCCTGGGTTTCGTCGAGCTTGAGCTGCGCGACCGCCGAGGCGTTGATCAACCGGATCGCGCCCCCGCCATCGACCGAGATCACGCCGGCGGAGACGCCCGACATCACCGCCTCGATCAACGCGCGCCGGCTTTCGAGCGCACCGGTCTGTTCCTGCAGCCTGAAGGTCATGCGGTTGAACGCATTGGCCAGCGTGCCGACCTCGTCATCTGTCCGCGGGTCGGGCACGCGGACGGTGAGGTCGCCATCGGCGATGCGCCGTGCGGCTGACACCATTTCGCCGACCGGGCGGACCAGGCGATCGGCGACGACCAGCGCGATCCACACCGCGATCCCGACGATCAACAATGCGACGATGAACAAGGCGGCGTTGAACTGGAGCTGGAGTGCGCGGGCGCGAGCTTGCAATGCCCGGAAATCGGCGACGACATCGCCAAAGCGCTGCAACTGCCGGTTGGCCCCGCCTCCTTCAGTCACCCGGCCCGCATAGAGCAAAAGGCCGTCAACGCCCGGCACCGGTGCCACGACGCGAATACGATCGCCCTGGACGGTGACGACACTGCGCTTGTCGCGCTGGACCGATGCCACCGCGACGGGGTCGATCTGCTTTTCGACGCTGCCATATTCGTCAACCCGGGTCAGGAACTGGATCTGGTTGTTCGCCTCTACCCGGAAGAGCGCGCCTTCGGACAATTGGCGGTTATAGAGCTGCAACGTCAGATAGTTGGTCAGCGTATAGCCGTACGCATCGCGCTTGCTCAGTATCGTCTGCGGAGTCGCGCTGCGTAGCCAGTCGGGGGTCCAGTGCGCCGCGATGTCATCGGCCGCCTGCACCGTATTGGCATTCCAATTGGCGAGCGATTGTTCGTACGATTCCTGCGCCAATGTAGTGGCGTTCTTGAGCACATTGCTGACGCGGTCGGACAGCCAGAACTCGACGCCATATTGGAACATGACCGAGGCGAAGATCACCGCGAGCACCGTGGGTACTGTCGCGATGGTCGAGAACAGCGCCACCAGCCGGACGTGGAGCCGCCCTTCCCCGCCCGTTCCGGATTTAGCGACGCGGGTCTTCGCTAGGCGGCGGCCGAGCAGCATGATCAGCGCCACGCAGGGGCCCAGATTGACCACCAGCAACAACGCGACGAGCGGCGGGGTCAGCAAGCGCTGCGGCGCGGCGCCGGCACGCACGACGAAATAGGTAGCGACGCCGACCGCAATCGCCAGCACGAGCACGGTCAGCTCGAAGGCTGGGGTAATTCGGGGACGCCCGTCCCAGAAACGCCGGGGCGCGGCCAACATGCTCTCGCCACTCATCGTTGCAGGAATACAACGACTGCGTGGCAAGGAAAACACATATTTGACGTCAAACCGTCGTGGATCAGCCCCCGTCCGCCGTGCCCCCCGGCTCTATGCCCAACGTATCGAGACGTTTGCGCAGCGTGTTGCGGTTGATTCCCATCGCGCGCGCCGCGCGCAATTGGTTGCCGCCATGGCGCGCCAGCATCGCCTCGATCAGCGGCCGTTCGACCTCGGCGATGATGCGCTCGTAGAGCGTGCCGTCGTCGAGCGCGCGGGGATCTTCGCGCGCGATGCGATCGAGCCGCGCGCGCACCGCTGTATCGAGGTCGGGAGCATTGGCCGGCGCCGTGGCCGACGGCATGCCGAGAACGCTGCCCAACTCGCCCGCCCCGATCACCTCGTCGCGGCTAAGAACGGCCAGCCGGCGCATGATGTTTTCCAGTTCGCGGACGTTGCCTGGCCAGTCATGTGCCTCGAGCGCGACCACCGCCGCCTCGTCGAGGCGCTTGCGGGGCAGGCCGTTCTCGGCGGCGCGGTCGAGGAAGTGGCGTGCGAGCAGGGCAATGTCCTGACGCCGTTCGCGCAAGGCTGGAAGAGTTACCGGTACGACATTGAGACGATAGAATAAATCTTCGCGGAACTGCCCCGATTGGACCAGCGCGCCGAGATCGCGGTTGGTCGCCGCGACGATGCGCACATCGGCCTTGATCGTGCGGGCGCCACCGACCGTGGTGAACTCGCCCGATTGCAGCACGCGCAACAGCCGCGTCTGTGCCTCGAGCGGCATGTCGCCGATTTCGTCGAGGAACAGCGTGCCTCCGGCGGCTTGTTCGAACCGACCGGCCGAGCGCGCTTGTGCTCCGGTGAAGGCGCCGCGTTCATGGCCGAACAATTCCGCCTCGATCAGCTCACGCGGGATCGCCGCCATGTTGATCGCTAGGAAGGGCGCATGCGCGCGCCGACCGAGGTCGTGAATGGCGCGCGCGACCAGTTCCTTGCCGGTTCCCGACTCGCCCGAGATCAGCACGGTGAGGTCGTTCGAGATCACCCGCGCGATGACGCGATAGACGTCCTGCATCGCCGGCGATCGGCCGATCAGCGGCAAGGCGCGATCGGCCTCTTCGAGCTTTTCCGCGGCGCCCCCGCCCTGGCGCCCGAGGGCACCGTCCACCGCGCGGGTCAAATCATCAAGATCGAACGGCTTCGGCAGATAGTCATAGGCGCCGACCTCGGTCGCACGCACCGCGGTCGTCAGCGTGTTCTGCGCCGACAGCACGATGACGGGAAGCTGCGGATGGGTCTGGACCAGGCCCGCCACCATATCCAGGCCATTGCCGTCCGGCAGCACGACATCGCTCACCACCACATCGGGCATCGCCGCGCGCAATTCGCGGTTGAACTCAGCCAGGCTCGCCGTGGTCGTGACGCGATGCCCGGCGCGGCGCAAAGCGTGCGCGACAACCGTGCGGATCGCGGCATCGTCGTCTAGCACCAGGATATTGCCCGATCGGCTCATTGCGCGCGCGCCAGCAAGATCCGGAAGATGGTCATCTCTGGCGCCCCCTCGCGCGAATATTGCACGACGCCGCCCATATCGCGCACCAATTTGTCGACCAAAGCGAGGCCAAGCCCCTGCCCTTCGGGTTTGCTCGACACGAACGGGCTGAAGAGGTGGTCGGCGATGTCCGCTGGCGCGCCGGGGCCATTGTCGATGACGCACAATTCGATCGGCAAGCCGCGCCGCGGCTGGCCGGGCCCGGCATCGACCGCCAGCCCATGGCGGTAAGCGGTCGAGATCAGGATGCGCGGCTTCTTGACGTCATCGAGCGCTTCGGCAGCGTTTTTCAACAAGTTGATGATGATCTGCAGCAGCGCGTCATTGTCGGCCAGCACCGGCGGCAGCGACGGATCGAAACTCTCCTCGATCGTGATGTCGCGCGCGAATCCGGTCTGGGCGACGCGGCGGGCATGATCGAGCAGCGGGTAGATGTTGGTCGGCTGCGGATTGACCTGGCGGCCGGTGAAGTCCTGCATCTTGTCGATCAGCGCGGCGATGCGGTCGACTTCCGTCGTGATTAGCGTGGTGAGTTCGGCGCCAGCGCCTTCGGCCGCGAGCAATTGCGCCGCGCCGCGTATCCCGGACAGCGGGTTCTTGATCTCGTGACCGAGCATCGCCGCCGCGCCGATCACCGCGCGCGCGCCGCCACGTTCGGCGGACTGGCCGACCTTTCGCGTGCCGCTGATCGCGTGGAGCGCGATCGCCCGCCATCCGTCATGGTCGGCGACCGGCGTCTCGTAATAATCGACGCGCAGCCGGCCGGTACGTTCGGTGCCAATATCGAAGTCGAACGCCGACACCGCGCGCCCGTCTCCCGCTCCTGGTGGCGGCGTGAGGACGTCGGCGAGCGGCAAGCCGCGCATCGCGCGCTCCGACAGATTGAGCAGCAATTCGCATTCGCCATTGGCGTTGCGCACCAGTCCGTCCGGATCGACCACGAGGATGGCGATCGGCAGTCCGGCGAAAAGCTCGGCGAAATTGGGTGCCTCAAGCAGCGGCGCGGGCTCGCCAGGGGGCATAGAAATCGGCCAGCATCGCCTTGACGCGATTGGCGTCGGGCTCCTGGTTCACCTTGTTGCGGAACTCGGCCGATCCGGGCAGGCCCTTGGTGTACCAGCCGATATGCTTGCGCATCATGTTGACGCCGGTCTCGGCTCCATAATGGCTGAGCATCTCTTCGTAATGCCCTGCGATCACGTCATATTGTTCGTCGATCGAAGGCTCGGCAACGGTCCGGCCCTGCTGCAGATACGCCATCACCTGGGCGAGCAGCCAAGGCTTGCCGTACGAACCGCGCCCGATCATCACGCCGTCAGCGCCCGACTGGTCGAGCGCCGTCACCGCGTCCTCGGCCGAGCAGATATCGCCATTGACGATGACCGGCACCTTGACGGCATCCTTGACCGATCGGACGAAGGCCCAATCGGCCTCGCCCTTGTACATCTGGTTGCGCGTCCGGCCGTGAACGGTGACCATCCGCACGCCGAGATCCTCGGCGATCCGCGCGAGTTCGGGGGCATTGAGGCTGGCATGGTCCCAGCCCATCCGCATCTTGAGCGTGACCGGCGCCTTCACCGCCTTGACGCATGCCTCGACGATCGCGCTGGCAAGCTTGAGGTCGCGCATCAGCGCCGATCCGGCGTCGCCATTGGTCACCTTGCGGACCGGGCAGCCCATGTTGATGTCGATGATCGCCGCGCCCTTGTCCTCGGCGAGCTTGGCGGCCTCACCCATTTCATAGGGCGTACAGCCGACCAGCTGCATCGACACCGGGTCTTCGCTCGGATCCCACATCGCCTTCTGGATCGACTGGCGCGTCTCGCGGATCGCGGCCTGGCTGGCGATCATCTCGGTCACGTTGAGCCCCGAGCCGAAGCGCCGCACGAGGCGACGGAACGGCAGATCGCTCACGCCGGTCATCGGCGCGAGGATCACGGGGGTATCGATCCGGACCGGACCGACCTGGATGGGAGCGAGCTTGGTCATGTGCTTAAAAATCAGGCAGCGCATAGCGGGACGCGATGATGCTGGCAAGGCCATGCGCGGTGCGCTAGGCGCGCGGCCATGTCTGCAGAAACCGTCGCATTGATCGTTGCCGCTGGAAAGGGCGAACGGGTCGGTGGCGATATCCCCAAGCAATTCCTGCCGCTCGCTGGCTTGCCGCTGGTCGAGCACAGCCGGCGCGCGCTGGCCGTGCATCCGGGAATCGATCGCGTCGTGACGGTGGTCGCGGCGGGCAATGAGGCATTCGTTGAGGGGCAGACGGCGGTCGGCGGAGCGACGCGGCGCGAGTCGGTGCGGAACGGGCTCGAGGCGATCGGCGCGGTGCGGCGCGTTTTGATCCATGACGCCGCGCGCCCGATCGTACCGGCGGCGGTGGTAGACCGACTGCTGCTAGCGCTGGATAGCGCCAAAGGGGCGGTCCCCGTCCTTCCCGTCGCCGATACGATCGCCGGTAAAGACGATAGCCTGGGGGATACCGTAGATCGGTCGGCGCTGGTGCGCGTGCAGACGCCACAAGCCTTCGATTACGCCGCCATCCTGGCGGCGCATCGCGCCTGGCCAGTCGGCGAGGAAGCGACCGACGACGCGCAGATATTGCGCCGTGCGGGCCATGACGTCGCGATGGTCGATGGCGATCCCTTGCTCGACAAGATCACTTATCCTGGCGACATCGCGCTCGCCGAAGCCCGGCTGGGAGCGAATATGCGCGTCAGGACCGCCACCGGATACGACGTACACCGCCTCGTCGACGGCGAGCAATTGTGGTTGGGCGGCGTGCTGATCCCGCACGACAAGGGATTGTCCGGGCATAGCGACGCCGATGTCGCGCTCCATGCGATCACCGATGCCGTGCTTGGGACGATCGCCGCGGGCGATATCGGCCAGCATTTCCCGCCGAGCGATCCGCGATGGAAAGGCGCCGAGTCGGGGCAATTTCTCGAACACGCCGCGTCGCTGGTCGCTGCCAAGGGCGGCATGATCGATTTCGTCGATCTGACGATCATTTGCGAGGCACCCAAGATCGGCCCATATCGAGACGCGATCCGCGATCGCGTCGCGGCGCTGTTGCGGGTGTCGCGCGAGCAGATTAGCGTCAAAGCGACGACGACGGAGCGGCTTGGATTTACCGGTCGTGGTGAGGGGATTGCCGCGCAGGCGGTAGTGACCATCAGGATTTAAGGGACAGGCAATGAAGACGTTGGCGGGCGCGGCTATCGCGCTGTGGATGGGTATGGCGGCGACGACCGCGCAAGCGGCGGCCGAGGCGCAACCGTGCTTGACCGAGGCGGAGGCACAATCGCTGATCACTGCGGTGCTGCCCGATGTCTTCCAGCAGGTCGGCCGGACCTGCAGCAACGCCTTACCCGAGAATGCGACGCTGCGCGGTGGCCTGCCGCCGCTGGTCGCGCGCTACCAGGCGCCGGCTGATCTCGCGTGGCCGCAAGCGATGGCGGCGTTCGGCAAGATCGGCGGCAAGGACATGGCGGGGGTCGATCCCAGATTGCTGCGTCCGATGATGGGGCCGATGATTGCCGGTGCGATCGCCCAGGACATCAAACCGCGGGATTGCGCGACGATCGACCGCGCGATCAGCCTGATGTCGCCGCTGCCGCCCTCCAATACCGCCGGTCTGATCGTGCTGCTGGCGTCGGTCGCCGGAGGCAAGGACAAGAAGGACAGCCCGTTCGAGATTTGTCCGACCGCGCCAGCTGCGGCGTCGGCAGCGGCCCGCCCGTGAGCATTGATACCGTCCTGCCCGCCGAGCTCGTTACCCTCGCGCGCAACGTGGTCGAGGCCAACAAGGCGATCGGCCGAAAATTCGCGCTGGCGGAAAGCTGCACCGGCGGCCTCGTCGCCGCGGCGATCACCGAGATTCCCGGGTCATCGGAGGTCCTGCTCGGCGGGTTCGTGACTTATTCGAACGAGTCGAAGGTCGACCTGCTGCGCGTCAGCCACGATGTGCTCGACACGTTCGGCGCTGTGTCGATCGCGACCGCCTGGTCGATGGCGCAAGGCGCATTGGAAGCGACCAACGCCGACCTCGCAGTCGCGATCACCGGAATTGCCGGCCCGGGCGGGGGAAGCGAAAAGAAGCCGGTCGGAACCGTGGTATTCGCGCGCGCCGAGCGCGACGCCGATCCGTCGGATGTCGTCGCCGACCGCAAGGATTTCGGCGATCTGGGTCGCGGTGGCGTCAGGCTTCAGGCGGCGCTGGTCGCGCTCGAATTGCTGATGCCGCGCGGATCGGACGTCCCCGCGCCATAAAGCTGGGCCGCGCGCGTCTCGAACGCGCCGGTCATTCGGGTGAGCGCCGTCGAGAAGACTTGCCCCGCGAGCATTTCGAACACCCGGTTGCGAAACGCGAAGTCCACCGCGAAATCGACCTCACACCCGCCCGGAGCGGGGCGGAAATGCCAGTCGTTGCTGAGATATTTGAGCGGCCCGTCGATATAATCGACATGAATGATGGTCGGGCGATCCTTCTTCACCTTGGAGGTGAAGGTCTCACGCAGCCCTTTGAACCCAACGATCAAGTCCGCGACCATCTCGGTCGACGTGTTACTGCGCAACCTGACCGCGCTGACCCAGGGCAGGAATTCCGCATAGAGCGCGACATCGGCCACCAGGTCGAACATCTGTTCGGCGGTGTAGGGGAGAAAGCGTGTCTCGGTATGGCGAGGCATATTAAATCCTCCCTACGCGAAGCGTGGGGAGGGGGACCGACCGCGAAGCGGGCGGTGGAGGGGCCGCAGCCGCGCAGCGGCGAGGACGAGGATCTTCCCCTCCACCATTTGCTTGAGCAAATGGTCCCCCTCCCCATCTGCGATGGGGAGGATTGTCATTGGGCGCCCCTGGAAAGCTTTGCGTCTCGCGCAGCCTTCATCTTCGCGAAATCGTCGCCTGCATGATAGCTCGACCGCGTCAGCGGCGACGAGGCGACGAGCAGGAACCCTTTTGCGCGCGCGATCGCGGCATAAGCGTCGAACGCCTGGGGCGTGACGAAATCCATCACCTTGGTGTGGCGCGGCGTCGGCTGGAGATACTGGCCCATGGTCAGGAAATCGACATCGGCTGAGCGCATATCGTCCATCACCTGGTGAACCTCAAGCCGCTCCTCGCCCAGGCCGAGCATGACGCCCGACTTGGTGAAGATCGACGGGTCGAGCTTCTTGACCGACTCGAGCAAGCGCAACGACGCATAGTAACGCGCGCCGGGACGGATCGTCGGGTAGAGCCGCGGCACGGTTTCGAGATTGTGGTTGTAGACGTCCGGCCGTGCGGCGACGATCGCCTCGACCGCCGCTTCATGCTTGTTGCGGAAATCGGGGGTCAGGATCTCGATCGTGGTGGTCGGATTGGCCTTGCGGATCGCCTCGATCACCCGGACGAACTGCCTGGCGCCGCCATCGGGAAGATCGTCACGGTCGACCGAGGTCACCACGATATGCTGCAAGCCCATTTGCGCCGCCGCATCGGCGACATTCTGCGGCTCCATCGGGTCGACTGCGCGCGGCATGCCGGTCTTGACGTTGCAGAAGGCGCAGGCGCGCGTGCAAGTATCGCCCAGGATCATCACCGTGGCGTGCTTCTTCGACCAGCATTCGCCGATATTCGGACAGGCCGCTTCCTCGCATACCGTCGTCAGGCTCTTCGCGCGCATCAGCGCACGCGTCTCGGCGAAACCGGCCGAAGTCGGCGCCTTGACGCGGATCCAATCGGGCTTGCGCTGGCGCGGCTCGCGCGCGACGGAGGTGATCTCGTTCATGCACGCGCAGATAGCGATGCTAGGGCGTGCTTGCCACCCCCTGAGAGTTGCGTCGATCGCGCAGGCTTGGCAGAGGCGACAGCATGACCGACTTCAACGACCTGATCGACGGCTATCGCCGCTTCCGCACCAGCGAATATCGCCGCCATCGCGACCGCTGGGAGGAATTGAGCGAAGGCCAGAGCCCACGGGTGATGGTCATCGCCTGCTCGGACAGCCGAGTCGATCCCGCACAGATTTTCGACACCGTGCCGGGCGAGATATTCGCCGTGCGCAACATCGCCAATCTCGTTCCGCCGTTCGAACTCGGAGGCGGCAGGCACGGCGTGTCGGCGGCGCTGGAATTCGCGGTGACGCAGCTCGAGGTGCCCGAGGTGGTCGTGCTCGGCCATGGCTCATGCGGCGGCGTCGCGGCGTCGCTGTCGAAGCGGTTCCATGGCGCACCTCCGGGCGAAGGCGGGTTCATCGATCATTGGGTCGACATGCTCGACGAAGCGCGCGACCGCATCGTCTCTGAATATGGCACGGGCTCGGAGGCGGTCCGCGCGCTCGAACTGGAAACGGTACGCGTATCCTTGCGTAACCTGCGGACTTTCCCGTGCATTCCCGAGCGCGAGGCAGCGGGCACGCTCAAACTGCGCGGAGCCTATTTCGCGATCGCCGACGGCGTGCTCCACGTCATGGACGACGACGGCAATTTCGCGCCGGCATGAACGACAAGCCGCTTTGGGACACCAGGCGGGCCGCGTCGCTGGACGGCGCGTTAGTGCTGGTCGGGATTACGCTCGAGTCGCCGGAAGGATCTCGATTGTCCCAATTCTACGGAACGGTTGTCGAGGTTGACGCTGCTAACGGCGTAACGCTGCGACTCGAGGAGACACGATCAGGCGAAACTTATCGTCTTCCGCCTGACCTGAATGCCTTCACCCCGGCGCCGCCTGGCGAATATCGGCTGCGCGGGACCGGCGAAGCGGTCAGGGATCCCGATTTCACCACGCGGTGGACGATTACCCGACCAGCGAACTGAAAATTATTACAGCCCTTCCCAACCGACCCATTGCGCGTTGGACAGGCGTCGCGCGAGGTTCCAGGTCTGCTGCCTGATGTCGGGCACCGCGACGATTTCCCAGAACGCGCCGCGAGTCATCGGACCGAGTGCATACAGCCAGTCATTGCTGGTGCCGTCAGCTGCGATCGTCTGAGCACGCGAATCGACGTCGAGCCCGAGATGCGCGGGATCGGGCCGGATCACGCCGCGCTTGTGCAATGCGGCGAGCAACGGCTCGGTGGTGCGAGTCAGGTCGCCTTGCGGGCCGGTGCAGTTAATGATGCGCTGTGCTGTCAACTTTTCGGGCGAGTCGCTGCCACGCCGTCGCCAGGTTACGGTGATGCCGTTTGCATCCTCGCCCGCCGAGATCGTCTTGCCCGCGACGATCTCGAGCTGTCCGCGCGCCTGCATCGCCGCCAGGCGATCGGCGACGCTCGGCGCCAGGCGGTGGCGATGCACGTCCCACCAAGGGCGAAGGTGGCGGAGGAACCGCGCACGATCGGCGTCGCTGCCGTTCGCCCACATGGCCTGAGTATAGGGGCGCAGCTCGTCAACCGCGTTGCGCCATCCGATCGCTTCGCCCCGCTCGCGAACCATGCGAACCAGTTCGGAGGGTGGCGCGACCGGGCGCTCGGCGAGCTTCGGAACCATCGGGCCAGGCGAATCGTGACGGTGCGGCACCAGGCCACGCCGTGACAGCGCGACGACCCGCCCCTTGAACCCGCTCGAATCGAGCAGCAGAGCGATGTCGACCATCGTCAGCCCGGTTCCGATCAACAGAACGGTGTCGTCGTCGTTCAGCCCGAGCGGAACGCTGCGGTCCCACGGATCGCTCTTGTAGCGCTCGTCCGACAGGCCGGCATCGGCAAAGCCCGGCGGGTCGTGCGGCGGCAAATTGCCGACGGCGAGCACCGCGGTATCGGCCTCGATCGTCGCGCCATCCGCCAGCGACACGCGTGCTCCGTCGCCCGATCGCACCAGATCGGTGACGTCGCCATGCACGACCTTCAGCCGGTCGCCGCAGCTCGCCAGCGCCTTTGCCAGCAGGTCGCGCAGATAGGCCCCGTAGGTGACGCGCTGGACGAAGGTCGCGCCCGCATCGCCCTCGCCATGCTCGGCGAGCCAGCGGACGAAATGATCGGGATCGTCGGGCAGCGCGCTCATATTGGCGGCGCGGACATTGAGCACATGGCCGGGATAGGCCGCGCCATAGGCAAGACCCTCGCCGGGCACCGGAGCGCGTTCGATCAGCGTTGCGCTGGGGCCGTCGTGGCGGAGCAGGTTGATCGCCTGCAGCGTGCCCGAAAAGCCCGCGCCGACAATGGCGACGTGGCGGATCATGTCAGATCTCGTATTCGAGCTGCCAATCGGGCTCGGTGAAGGCTGGCGGCCGTTGCTGATAGGCTGGCTGGCGCGACTTCATGCGGCCGTAGAGCGCCTTGACGGTGTTGCTCGCGGTGCGGGTGAACAGCGCCGGCACGATGCCGTGGACGAGGCAGGCAAACCCGTCTCCGATCATCCGGATGCCGAACCCGAAGGCGGTCGCCGCGTGCTCGGCATAGGATTCGCCGATACAGCGCGGATGGCTCAGGAAGATACGATCCAACATGTTCTTATGGTAGCGCCGGGGCGATGCCACGTGAACCGTCTGAATTCAGATTCCCAGCGCCTTGCGCGCCAGCTTCTCGAGTTTGGGATCGAGCGGCGGCGGGTCCATCGGGACGTGCGCTTCGAGCCGGTCGGCGATGGCGTTGAGCGCGGCGATGCGGGCGGATTCCTTGTCGTTGCCGTCGACCACGATCCACGGCCCCCAGCGGGTGTCGGTACGGCGGAACATCTCCGCCATCGCGTCGAGATAATCGCTGCGCCGATCGCGGTTGCGATAATCCTCGAAGCCCGTCTTCCAGCGTTTCCAGGGATGTTCGAGCCGCCCTTTCAGGCGTTCGTCCTGTTCCTCCTGGGTGACATGGATGAACAGCTTGACGATCGTGGTGCCCGAATCGCTCTGCTGTGCCTCGAACTCGTTTATCTCGTCATAGCCGCGACGCCATTCGGCCTCGGTCGCGTAATTCTCGATGCGTTCGACCAGAACGCGGCCGTACCAACTGCGGTCGAACACCGCGATGTTGCCGTTGGCCGGAAGCTTGTTCCAGAACCTCCACAGGAAATGCCGCGCCAGCTCTTGCGGGCTTGGCGCCTTGATCGGCCACACCTGGAAATTGCGCGGGTCCCATTCCGCGGTCAGGCGCTGGATGATCCCACCCTTCCCCGCCGCATCCCAGCCTTCGAACAGCACGAGCGCACGCCGTTTGTGCAGGATATGCGCGACCTGGATATGCGCCAGCCGCTTCTGCACCTTGGCGAGATCGCCGGCATAGTCGCCGGGATATTTCTCGCCTTTCTCGAAATCCTTGAGGTCGATCGTCATGCGGGCCGTTCTAGCCCTGCCGGACCGCCGACGTCGAGCGGCGTTCAGGAAGCGACGGTGAAGCGCTCGCGATGATGTCTCGGCGTTTCGATTTCGTCCGCCATGGCGACCGCATAATCGGCGAAACTGATGAAGCTGTTGCCGTCCTTGTCGGTCAACAGATCGTCCTTGCCGGTGCGATATGTTCCGGTCCGCGGGCCGGTGTCGAACACCATTGCGGGCGACAGGAACGTCCAATCGAGACCCTCGCTGGCGGTAAGCGCATCGAGGAACGCGATCCCCGCGCCCGCCTCGGCACGATACGCGTCCGGAAAATGGGGTGAGTCGAACAAGCGCTTGCCGTCGCCTGTCTTCAGACTGGCAGCGCCACCGACGACGAGGAAGCGAGGAACACCCGATGCCGTGACAGCAGCGATCAGCGCGGGCGCGTCGGTATCAGCGAAACGCATCGCGCTGACGACCGCATCCTGGCCTCGCAACGCGGCGGTCAAGGCAGCGGGATCGCCAGCGTCGAGCGCCAACGGCGTGACATGGTCCGCGGCCGGGCCTGGTTTTCGGGAAATCGCCAGGACGTCATGACCACGTCGTACGAGCTCCGCGGCGATCTCCGACCCTGCCCTGCCCGTCGCTCCCAGTATCGCAATCTTCATCGCCCGATCTCCGTCTTCTGCCCGAACGCCATTCTAGGAGGCGGACGACTGAGCGAAAGACGGCTGCTGGAAACGCTAAGTTTTTATCCAGCCTGGCCTCTTGCTGTCGCGCGGGGGACGGGTACGGCTAGCACGATCGCGAGCAAAACGAGATGCACCGCCGCGCCGAGCAGCCGTGTCTGGTCGATGTCGACCGGCCTTACCGGTTCGATCAGGTCCGCGACGATGCTCGCGAAATTCCATCCCCAATGGAGCGCCACGGCAGCCCAAAGCGTGCGCCAGCGCCACGCCGCCGCCGCATAGGCAAGCCCCAGGCAGAACAGCCGCAGCTGCTCGGTCCAGCCCCAGTCGAACCGCCAGAGATGGTTGAGCGTGTACAGCAAGGCGCTTGCCGCCACGAAGGCGGGCCCCGACCAGCGCACGCCCCATGTCCGCAACGGGAACCCTCTCGTCAGGATATCCTCGGCGAGCGACGGGATAAACGTCGTCAGCAATCCTGCGGCCAGCGGAATGGCCAAGTCCGTCGACGGAGTTCCGTCGAGCACATATCCGCCGCTGCGCAGCCCGATCGCCACCGTCGCCAGCTTGGCGGCAAGCGCCAGGACCAGACCGCCGGCCAGCAGTGCCAGCGACCGCGGGCGCAGGTCGAGCCGATAGGCGTCATAGCCTCGCCAGCCGAGCCAGCGGCCGATCGGCCATGCGAGGAGCAGCGAGGCGACCATCAGCAGCGGTCCCAGCGGGCTGCGCGGCGCGATGACCGTTTGGAGCCCCTCCGCCGCCTGATAGACGACGAGCATCAGCAGAAAGCCGGACGCGACCCGGAGCGGCGTAGCGCTGGCGGGTCGTGCGTCCATCAGCCGGCGGCCGGATCCACCGCTTCGGTGACCGGCGCGGCCTTGGTTGCGCCGGGCTGGTCGACCAGGCGGATGTTGAGCTCGCGAAGCTGCTTCGCGGTGGCGAAGTTGGGCGCGCCCATCATCAGGTCCTCGGCCTTCTGCGTCATCGGGAAGACGATCACCTCGCGGATATTGGGCTCGTCGGCCAGCAGCATGACGATACGGTCGACGCCCGGCGCCGACCCGCCGTGCGGCGGCGCGCCGAACTTGAACGCGTTGATCATGCCGGCGAAATTGGTGTCGACATCCTGCTGGCTGTAGCCGGCGATCTCGAACGCCTTGTACATGATCTCGGGCCGGTGGTTCCGGATCGCGCCCGACGACAATTCCACGCCGTTGCAGACGATGTCGTACTGATAGGCCAGGATATCGAGCGGATCCTTGGTCTCCAGCGCCTCGAGCTCGCCCTGCGGCATCGAGAACGGGTTGTGGCTGAAGTCGACCTTCTTCGCATCCTCGTCATATTCGAACATCGGAAAGTCGACGATCCAGCAGAATTCGAAGCGCTTTTCGTCGATCAGCCCGAGCTGCTCGGCGACGCGAGTGCGGGCGAGGCCAGCGAGCTTGGCCGCCTGCGCTTCCTTGCCGGCGGCGAAGAAGATGCCGTCATCGGGGCCGAGACCCAGGCTGTCGGCGAGCGCGGACATCTTGTCCTCGCCATGGTTCTTGGCGATCGGTCCGCCCCATTCGCCCTGCTTGCGGGTGGCATAGCCGAGACCGGCGAACCCTTCGGACTGCGCCCAGGAGTTCATGTCGTCGAAGAACTTCCGGCTCTTTTCCGCCGTCCCCGGCGCAGGGATCGCGCGGACAACGTCGCCCGCCTCGACGATCGAGGCGAAGCGGCCGAAGCCCGAGCCGACGAAATGCTCGGACACGTCGGAAATGATCAGCGGGTTGCGCAGATCGGGCTTGTCGTTGCCGTATTTCAGCATCGATTCCTTGTACGGAATGCGCTTGAACGGCAGCGGGCTGACGGTGCGGCCCTTGCCCTGCCAGTCGGCGAATTCCTCGAACACGCCGTGCAGCACCGGCTCGATCGCGGCGAACACGTCGTCCTGCGTGACGTAGCTCATCTCGAAATCGAGCTGGTAGAATTCGCCCGGGCTGCGGTCGGCGCGGGCGTCCTCGTCGCGGAAGCACGGCGCGATCTGGAAATAGCGGTCGAAGCCGGCGACCATCAGCAACTGCTTGAACATCTGCGGCGCCTGCGGAAGCGCATAGAACTTGCCCGGATGGACGCGGCTCGGCACCAGATAGTCGCGCGCGCCCTCGGGGCTCGACGCGGTCAGGATCGGTGTCTGGAACTCGGTGAAGCCCTGGTCGATCATCCGCCGGCGCAGGCTCGAAATCACGTTCGAGCGCAGTACGATATTGTTGTGCAGCCGCTCGCGACGCAGATCGAGGAAGCGGTAGCGGAGACGGATGTCCTCGGGATACTCGGCTTCGCCGGCGACCGGCATCGGCAGTTCGGCAGCGGCCGACTGCACCGTCACGGCACGCGCGAACACTTCGATCTCGCCAGTCGCCAGGTTCGGATTGGCGGTACCCTCGGCGCGCGCCTTGACCACGCCATCGATCGTCACGACCGACTCGGCACGAAGTCCTTCCAGGATCGGCAGCGCCGGAGAATCGCTGTCGGCGACCACCTGGGTGATGCCGTAATGGTCGCGCAGATCGACGAACAGCACGCCGCCATGGTCGCGCTTGCGGTGCACCCAGCCCGACAGGCGGACGTCCTGGCCGACATTGGCGGCGGTCAGTGCGGCGCAAGTATGCGTACGATAGGCGTGCATGGCGTAATCTCTGACTACGTCGCCCCAGCGAAAGCCGGGGTCTCAGGCCACGAGCGAAACGATTGTGGCGCGAGATCCCAGCTTTCGCTGGGATGACGGTTGATGGAAAGCCGCGCGCATTCCCTTCACACAGGCCTTTGTCAAGCGCGCGCGCCTCGCTATGGGGTCAAGATGCATATCCATGGCCTGATCGAGGACAACGCCGCCCTCGCCAATCTCTGCGCGCGACTCTCCCAATCGAACTTCGTCTGCGTCGACACCGAGTTCATGCGCGAAAGCACATTCTGGCCCGAGCTTTGCCTGATCCAGATCGCCGATAACAACGAAGCCGCCGCGATCGATCCGATGACGCCGGGCATCGACCTCAAGCCCCTGCTCGACCTGCTGGTCGACAATGAGAACGTGCTCAAGGTGTTCCATGCCGGCGGGCAGGATATCGAGATCATCTACAACCTCACCGCCAAGACCCCGTATCCCCTGTTCGACACGCAGGTCGCGGCAATGGCGCTCGGGCAAGGTGAACAGATCGGCTATTCGAACCTGGTCGACAGCTGGCTTGGCATTCAGGTCGACAAGGGTGCGCGCTTCACCGACTGGGCGCGCCGCCCGCTCGAGGAACGCCAGATCGTCTATGCGATCGCCGACGTTACGCACCTCGCGGAGATTTTCCCGCGGATGCTCGACAAATTGCGCAAGACTGGCCGCGGCGCCTGGCTCGACCAGGAAATGGAGCGGCTGGCCGATCCGGCCAATTATGCCAACGATCCCGACCTTGCCTGGAAGCGCGTGCGCATCGCCGGTCGCAAGCCCGATGTGCTCGGCCGGTTGAAGGCGTTGGCGCGATGGCGGGAGATGGAAGCGCGGGGCAAGAACCTGCCGCGCGGGCGCATCGTCAAGGATGAGACGCTGGCCGACATCGCCAGCCATCCGCCGCGCAAACAGGCAGACCTGGCGCGCGTGCGCGGTCTGTCGGCGACCTGGGCCGGAAACGATATCGGATCGCGCCTGATGGCTGCGCTTGAAGACGCCAAGCCGATGAGCAACGCCGAAATGCCGGCGCGCGACGACCGCAAGCCCGGTTTGGGCAAGGACGGCGCGCTGGTCGCCGACCTGCTCAAATTGCTGCTCAAGATCCGCTCGCGCGATATCGACGTCGCGTCGCGCCTGCTGGCGCGATCGGAGGATCTCGAGGCGCTCGCCGCGGGGCAGCGCGACGGGCTGTCGATCCTGACGGGTTGGCGCTTCGAGCAATTCGGTCGCGACGCCCTCGACCTCGTCGAGGGGCGGATGGCCTTCGCGGTCAAGAACGGCAAGCTGCGCATGACGCGGACGGAGGAAGCGCAATGACGAAGGTCCTGATCGTCGCCCTAGGCCTCACGATGTTCGCCGTCGCTGCCTGTGCGCCGGTGGCACCGCTGCCGGGCGCGCCCACCGGTCAATGTACGGCCAAGGGCCTGGACTCGATGGTCGGGCGGCTCGCCACGCCGTCGCTGATCGACCGTGCCAAGCGGCGGTCGGGCGCATCGGTCGCCCGGGCGCTGCGGCCGGGTCAGATCGTGACGATGGAATATCTGAACGGCCGTCTCAACGTGAATGTCGACGAGAACAACCGGGTGAAGAGTTTCACCTGCGGTTGAGCAAGCCCTACTCCCGCTTGCGGGAGAGGGTTTAGTTCGCGAGCGTCGCGACCGCCTGACTACCGGAATGGCATATCGATCGAGGCAGGCGGCTCGCTGAACCATTTCGGCCCGGTGTCAGTCATGTGGAAGCAATCCTCCAGGCGCACGCCGAACTTGCCCGGGATGTATATGCCGGGCTCGTTGGAAAAGCACATTCCCGGCGCCAATCTGGTCGTTTCGCCGCGTACGAGATTGACCGGTTCGTGCCCGTCGAGCCCGATGCCGTGTCCGGTACGATGCGAACAGCCGGGGAGCTTGTAGCCAGGACCGTAGCCGAAGCTCTCGTAGAGTTTGCGGATCGCCTCATCGACGCTGCCTGCGGGCATGCCGATCTGCGCCGCCGCAAACGCGGTCTGCTGGCCCTGATGGACTTGGTCCCAGACCATGCGTTGCTCCTTGCTGGCCGCGCCGTAGACGAAAGTGCGGGAGACGTCGGACTGATAGCCCTCCACGGTGCAGCCGCAATCCATCAGCACGATCTGGCCGTCATCGACCTTGTGCACGGCTTGCGTGCCGTGTGGGTAGGCCGCAGCCTCGCCGATCAGCACCAGGCTGAACTCGGGGCTGCCACCCAATTTGCGCGTGGCGGCGTCCATGATCGCGCCGATGTCTCTGCCGGTCATTCCCTTTTCGACGCGCTTGTAGGTCCAGCAATAGGCGGCGATCGTTACGTCGGTGGCGAGTTGCATCAGCGCGAGTTCGGCCGGCGTCTTGATCATGCGGCAGCCGCGCACGACCGGATTGGCCGACACGATTTTGGCCCCGGGCAGGACGTGCGCGAGCATGTCCGGGATGAAGAAGCGAACGGTCTCCTCAATTCCCACAGGATGGGCGGCCAGCTTGCGGTCTTTGAGGACACCCGCGACGATCGCTATAGGGTCTTCATCCTCCTGCCACACCCGCACTTCCGCCGGGATGGCGAGCGTCTCGCGCATCCGGGGTTCCTCGAAATAGGGCGAGACGATGCAGGGCTCGCCCTCGACCGGCAGCACCGCAAGCAGGGCCCGCTCGCTGCGCCCCCAGCGAATGCCGGTGAAATAGAGCAAGGACGATCCAGGCTCGATCAGCACCGCGCCGATGCCGTGCTGCTTCATCAAAACTTGCGCACGATCGAGCCGGCGACGCCGTTCGTCGGCGCCGATCGGCAACGCGCCGGTCGTCATGTCCTGCAAATCGGCCAGATCGGGTTCGGCGGCACGAGCCGCGCCGGAGACGAGCAAGGGGGCGGCGGCAGCCGCGGCGAGTATTGCGCGGCGGCCGAGCAAAAAGCGGGAATTGGGCATGGCCGTAACGATAGGGTCCTTGACCGCGGCGCCGCAATCCCCTTTCCCTGCATCACCAAAATGGGGAGAGTGATTTTGGCCAAGCGCCTGACGACCTACATCCTGATCGCCTTGGTGCTGGGCCTGATCGTTGGCTGGGTTACGAATGCCGCCTTAGGCGGAAGTCATCCGACGCCCGATCAAGCCGCCACGCTGGCGACCATCGCGAAGTGGCTGGGCCTGGTCACCACGATCTTCCTCAAGCTGATCAAGATGATCATCGCTCCTTTGGTATTCGGTACCCTGGTGGTCGGGATCGCGCATATGGGCGACACCGGCGCGCTTGGCCGGGTTGGGTTGAAATCGCTCGGCTGGTTCGTCTGCGCCAGCCTGTTGTCGCTCACCCTTGGATTGGTCCTCGTTCACATTCTGCAACCGGGGGCGGGGCTCAACATACCGCTGCCTCCGATCAACGAAAGCGCCGGCATCGACAAAAGCAAAATCGATGCGGTCCAGGTCATCGGGCACATCTTCCCCAGCTCAATCGTCGATGCGATGGCGCAGAACGACATCCTTCAGATCGTCATCTTCTCGGTATTCTTCGGCGTCGCCATCACAGCGGTGGGCGATCGCGCCGCCCCGCTGGTCAAGGCGGCCGAAGCGCTCACCAAGGTCATGCTGCAGATCACCGACTATGTTATGCGTCTGGCGCCTCTCGCGGTATTCGCGGCGGTGGCTAACGCACTGGTCGAGCGCGGGCCCGACGTGATCCAGAAGCTCGGCTATTTCATGCTGTGCGTGTATATCGGCCTGGCGTTGCTCTGGCTCATGCTCGGCCTGCTCGCCTGGTTGTTCGTCGGGCGCCGTTCGCTATCGCTGTTCCGCTATATACGCGAGCCGGTGCTGGTCGCGTTCTCCGCAGCGTCGTCCGAAGCCGCTTTCCCGCGCACGCTCGAAGCGCTCGACCGGTTCGGCGTACCGTCGCGAATTTCGAGCTTCGTGCTGCCGCTAGGCTATTCGTTCAATCTCGATGGTTCGATGATGTACATGACGTTCGCGTCGCTGTTCATCGCCCAAGCCTATGGCATTCACCTCGACCTCGGCACGCAGATCTTCATGCTGTTGACGTTGATGATCACATCAAAGGGCATTGCCGGTGTTCCGCGCGCCAGCCTGGTGGTGATCGCCGCGACGCTGAACCAGTTCAAGTTGCCGGAAGCGGGGATATTGCTGGTGCTCGCGGTCGATCACTTCCTCGACATGGGACGGTCTGCGACCAATGTTGTCGGGAATGCCGTCGCGGCGAGTGTCGTGGCGCGCTGGGAAGGCGCGCTTGGCGCCGAAGCGCCGCCCGAGATCGAGCCGCCCCATGCGCCGAGCCACGGGCTGGGCGGCAAGCATTGAGCAGTCAGGCGTAGGCGCTCAGGCGTACGCGTACGGTCCGCCCTTTTCGAGTGCGGTCTGATAGGCCGGCCGAGCATGCAATTTGTCGAGCCAGGCGATCGTCGCGGGGCGTGATGGTCCTAGCCCTGCCCGGCTGCGCGCAGCTTCGAGCGGAAAGCTCATCATGATGTCGGCGGCGGTCATCTCGCCGCCGGCGAACCAGGGACGCTGCGCCAATTCGCTTTCGACATAATCGAGATGGACGTCGATCATCGGCTGAATGCGCTTCGCCGCTGCCTTGCCCATCAGCGGAATGCGGTTGACCACGAGCATCACCAGCAAGGGCGGCATCAGCGACCCTTCGGCATAATGCAGGAACTGGCGATAGCGCAGCACGTCGTCGCGATGCGTGGGCGGCCCCAGCCGGCCGTCGCCTTTCTCGACCAGATATTCGCAGATCGCCCCGGTCTCGACGATCATTCGGCCGTCATCCTCGAGTACCGGCGACTTGCCGAGCGGATGTACCTTGCGCAGCGCCGGCGGCGCCAACATCGTCTTTGCGTCGCGCTGATAATATTTGATTTCGTACGGCAGCCCGAGTTCTTCGAGCATCCACAGGATGCGTTGCGACCTCGAATTGTTGAGGTGATGGACGATCAGCGTCACGATGTTCCTCCCCAGCGCAGGCTACGAGATTATCAAGCGGGTCGGCACGACCATATCCATGCCGCGGCCGGGAAATCCACCGCATCGTCACGAAGGCGCGCGGCCAGAACCTCGCGCAACCGCTCGCGGCCGGCTTTCCGAGCTGCCTCATCGAGTTCGCGAAGCCGTGCTGCCGCGGGCCCGATCCGGCTGAACAAGGCGAGCGCCTCGTCGAGCGCATGCTCTCCCTCCCCTGCCCGATAGGTATAATCGACCGGCTGGGCCTCGCCCGTCCAGCCGCTCGCCTGCAAAATGGAACGGACATGATCGGCGTCGGCGAAAGCAAACGGGCCTGGTGACGTCCCGGGCCTTTGCGGCGTCGCACCGGTTACCGCGGCCCCGGTCTCGATCGCCCATGGGTTGAGCGTCACGTCGCGAAAGCACGAGAAAACCAGGTGCGCGTCGGCCGTTGCCGCCTGCCGAAGCCGGGAGAAGGCAGCGACGGGATCGTCGAAGAACATGACACCATGCCGGGAGAACAGAAGGTCGGCGGTGATGCCGCCCAGTTCGCTTGCGTCGCCGACCTCGAAGCGGAGGTTAGGATAAGCGGCGCCTCTTCCTCGCGCGGCCTCGACCAGATTTTTGGAAAGATCGATTCCCAGCACCGTTAGAGCGGGACGAGCGGCCGCCAGCGCTATCGCCGTGCCGCCCGCGCCGCAGCCGATATCGACGGCAAGGCCGGTCTCCGGCGCGGCGTCGAGGATCGCTGCATTGAGATGGGGCGACAAATCAGCAAAGCTCAGATCGGTGCGGCGCCATTCGTCCGCCCAGGTATCGCCAACGCGTCCTGCCCAATCATATGCCAAGGTCATTCGGCCCTCCCCGTTTCGATCCCGCATAGTGCCGCGGTGGATCATCCACCCCGTTCTATGCACCTCCGCGACCGGGAGCCCAACAGTATCGGCAAGCGGATGCCCGAAATATGAAAGGCCCGCCGACGCGGGCGGGCCTTTCCGGGAGTTGCGGCGGAGGGGGATCGCCGCTGGGGGTTGTGTCGGTAACGAAACAAGCGCGAATTGGTTGCATCGCAGCAAATTGTCCGCGCAGCCTCGAATAAAGATATCAGAGTTCGTCGTCGCCGCCGTCGTCCAAGCCGCCAACCATCATCTCTTCGGCGACCTCGGCGGTACGATTGCGGATGGCGCGCTCGAGCCGTTCGGCGACGTCGGGATTGTCCTTGAGATAATTCTTGGCGTTCTCTCGCCCCTGCCCGATGCGGATCGAGTCATAGCTGAACCAGGCACCCGATTTCTCGACCAGCCCGGCCTTGACGCCGAGATCGAGGATTTCGCCGATCTTGGAGATGCCCTCGCCATACATGATGTCGAATTCGACCTGCTTGAACGGCGGCGCGACCTTGTTCTTGACGACCTTCACCCGGGTGGTGTTGCCGACGATATCGTCACGATCCTTGATCTGGCCGGTGCGGCGGATGTCGAGGCGGACCGAGGCGTAGAATTTGAGCGCGTTGCCGCCCGTCGTCGTCTCGGGATTGCCGTACATCACGCCGATCTTCATGCGCAGCTGGTTGATGAAGATCACCATGCAGCGCGAGCGGCTGATCGATCCGGTCAGCTTGCGCAATGATTGCGACATCAGGCGGGCCTGGAGGCCGACATGGCTGTCGCCCATCTCACCCTCGATTTCGGCGCGCGGCACCAGGGCGGCGACCGAATCGACCACCAGCACGTCGATCGCGTTCGAACGGACCAGGGTATCGGTAATTTCGAGCGCCTGCTCGCCGGTATCGGGCTGCGACACGATCAGTTCGTCGATATTGACGCCCAGTTTCTTGGCATAGACCGGGTCGAGCGCATGTTCCGCATCGACGAACGCCGCCGTTCCGCCGCCGCGCTGCGCTTCGGCGATGACGTGGAGAGCGAGGGTCGTCTTGCCCGAGCTTTCCGGACCATAGACCTCGATCACGCGACCGCGCGGCAGGCCGCCGACGCCGAGCGCGATGTCGAGACCGAGGCTGCCGGTCGAAATCGCCTCGACCTGCATTGCCTCCTTGGATCCCAGCCGCATCGCCGAGCCCTTGCCGAAGGCACGGTCGATCTGGGCCAGAGCGGCGTCGAGCGCCTTTTGCCGGTCGGAATTTTGCGATGCCATGCCGTCGATAACTTTCAGAGAAGCTGCCATTGAGAAGGCCTCCGCGCTAGCCGGGTTAGCTCCGGCGTTCAATCGTGTTGGAAGGCGTGTATCGTATTTGTTCTCATGGAACAATAGTGGAACATGAACTTTTTTCGCACCGAAACGGCGCTTTCCCGATATTTCTTGCCCGGGACCCTGCCCCGCTTCATGCTCTGCCTATGCAGAGCGATCTCGACGCCTTTATCACCGGTCTGCCCAAGGCCGAGCTCCACCTTCACATCGAGGGTAGCCTGGAACCCGAGCTGATGTTCGCGCTGGCCGAGCGCAACCAGGTCGAAATACCGTTCAAGTCGGTCGAGGACCTGCGGGCAGCCTACAGCTTCTCCAACCTGCAGGACTTTCTGGACATCTATTATGCGGGCGCGAGCGTACTGCGTACCGAGGCGGATTTTCGCGATCTCGCCCTCGCCTATTTCGATCGCGCCGCGGCGGACGGCGTGGTGCATGCCGAAATCTTCTTCGATCCCCAGACGCACACCGATCGTGGCATCCCCTTCGGGACCGTGATCGAAGGGCTGTTCGCTGGGATGGCGGAAGCCGAGGCCAAGTACGGCCTGACATCGAAGCTGATCCTCTGCTTCCTGCGGCATTTGAGCGAGGAGGCAGCGTTCGAAACGCTTGCCCAGGCCGAGCCCTGGCTCGAACGCATCGCCGGCGTCGGGCTCGATTCGTCCGAAGTCGGCCATCCACCCGAAAAGTTCGCGCGCGTATTCGCCGCGGCGCGGGAAAAGGGCCTGAAGCTGGTCGCCCATGCCGGCGAGGAAGGGCCGCCCGATTATGTCTATCAGGCGCTCGACCTGCTCGCGATCGACCGGCTCGATCATGGCAATCGCAGCCTGGAGGATCCGGTGCTGACGGCGCGGCTGGCGCGCACCGCAATGACGCTGACCGTGTGCCCGCTGTCGAACGTCAAATTGTGCAACGTCGGCTCGATGCAGGACCACCCGATCGATCGGATGCTCGATCTCGGGCTGCGCGCGACGATCAATTCGGACGATCCCGCCTATTTCGGCGGCTATATCGGGGAAAATTACCGCCAGGCAGCGGCTGCGCGCGGGCTGGACCGGGATGCGCTGGTGACTCTCGCGCGCAATTCGTTCCTGGGATCGTTCCTGACCGACGATGACGTGGCCCGCCACACCGCAGCCCTCGACGCCTATGTCGCGGAGCAACGCTGATGCCGGTCTTCACCCCGATCCCGCACGACAAATTCGAGGCGCAAGTGAAATTGCTCGCCGCCGCAATCGTCGAGAGCGGATGGCTGCCCAGCTTCATCATCGGGATCGGCCGTGGCGGACTGGCCCCGGCGGTCTATCTCAGTCACGCGACCGGACTGCCGATGCTGTCGGTCGATCATTCGTCTCGTGTCGAGGATTTCTCCGACGCGCCGCTGATCAAACTCGCGGCGCGCACGCGCGACGGCGAGCGGCTGCTGTTCGTAGACGACATCAACGATTCAGGCGCGACGATCGGCAAGCTGCGCGCGGCCTTGGCCACGGCAGGCGCGGCGCGCGACCATGTTCGCTTCGCGACCCTGCTCGACAACAAAAGGTCACACGAACAGGTCGATTATCGGGCCGAGGTGATCGACCGCGACGAGCGCAAGGACTGGTTCGTCTTCCCCTGGGAAGCGGTCGCGCCGCAAGCCTCGCTCGACGCCGACGCGGCGGAAGTGCCCGACCGGATCGCGTGATGTGGCGCCTGACCGCATTAGCCATCTTCACGACGGCCTCGACCGCCGGGATTGCCGAGGCGGCCAGCTCCACCTCGCTGACGCTGGGCACGTCGAACGTGATCGTTACCTATACCGATAGCGTCGGCATCGACGGTACAAAGGGCCCCACACGCCGAACGCTGGTCTTTCATAGTCCGACCGGCCGGACGCGCGTCGTCGTACTCAGCAATCGCGCGATGAGCGGGTCGGTGCTGCGAGTCTATTACGCGCCGCACTCATTGCTCGATGCCAAGCTGGGCTTCAGCTGGAACCAATTCATATTTATCGGGCACAGCGATTGCATCACGCTGGAAACCGTGAAGTTCCGCGTCCTGCCGTGCACGATGGCGGCCGGCGATGCATTGCGGCGGCGCAAGGACGCGCGTTATCTGGGCCGGTTCGATTTCGCCAATGGCTTCGATCCGCCCAAGGGGCGATTCGGTTTCAACCTACGCTTTTTACCCGCGTATGAGACCGGCGACTGACGCTGCTCAGCCCAGCGTCGCCAGCGCCTTGGCGACGTTTTCCATCGTATAGGGTTTCACCAGCCGCGGGCGGTCGGCATGTGCCGGTGTGTCTTCCCCGCCGCCGGTCGACAGAATGAAGGGGATGCTGCGCGCGGCCAACGCATCGGCAACCGGCCAGCTCTTCTCGCCACCCGACAGGTTGACGTCCAGGATCGCCGCATCTGGACGTTCGACGTCGATCACCGCAAGCGCGGCCATCACGCTGTCGCAGGTCGCGACATGCGTCTTGTTCAACGCCTCGAGGAAATCCTCGAGCATCATGGCGATCAGGGGTTCGTCCTCGACGATAAGGATGCGCTGCAGCGATGCCATGACTTGCCTTAGCCTCAGACACTGCCGGGCGCCATGCCCGGCGCGCGATGAAATAATTTAGCTATGGAAATCGCTCGGCAATCCTGCCTCTCCAGGCGTCGTCGCGTCATCGTTCGACGACGGCCGAGGTGAGCAAGTCGCGCGCGGCTTCCGCGAGTTGCTGCACTGAGAAAGGCTTGGGCAGGAAAGCGACATTGTCGAGGTCGATCGACTTCCTGAGCTGTTCCTCGGCATAGCCCGACATGAACAGGATCGGCAGGTCGGGATAGCGTTCGCGGGCGTGGCGCACCATCGTCGGGCCGTCCATCGACGGCATCACGACGTCCGAAATGAGCAGATCCGGCTTTTGGCCCTGCGCCAGCAATTCGAGCGCGGCTTCGCCATTCTCGGCGGTCAGCACCGTGTAACCCTGCCGCGTCAACGCGCGCTCGGCGACCGCGCGGACCATATCCTCGTCTTCGACCAGCAGGATCAGGCCGGTCCCCCAAAGATCGACTGGCCTGTCCTTGGCGGTAGCCTTGGCAACCTTCGGCGCCTCGGCCGCATGGACCGGGAAATAGATCGAGAAGGTCGAGCCTTGCCCAGGCTTGGAATCGGCGAAGATATAGCCGCCCGATTGCTTGACGATGCCATAGACGGTCGACAAGCCCAGCCCCGTCCCCTTGCCGACTTCCTTGGTGGTGAAGAACGGCTCGAAGATCTTGCCCAGGATCTCGGGCGGGATGCCGGTGCCGGTATCGCTGATCTCCAGCGCCGAATAATCGGCGACGGGCAGGATGTCGGATCCCATCTTGCGAACTTCCGCCGCGCTGACCGCGCGTGAGGTGATCGTCAGCGTACCGCCGCCGTTGGGATCCTTGCTCAGCATCGCGTCGCGGGCATTGACCGCCAGATTGACCACGACCTGCTCGAGCTGGCCGGGATCGGCGCGGACCGCGCCCAGATTGCGGCCGTGCCGCACCTCGAGCTTCACTGTTTCGCCGAGCAGGCGCTTGAGCAATTGCGAGACTTCCGAGATGACGTCGGGCAGCTGCAGCACCTGGGGACGCAACGTCTGCTGGCGCGAAAAGGCGAGCAACTGCCGGGTCAGGCTGGCGGCGCGGTTCGAGTTTGCCTTGATCTGCTGAATGTCGTCATAGTCGCTGTCGCCCGGCGAATGGCGCATCAGCATCAAGTCGCAATGGCCGATGATCGCGGTCAGGATATTGTTGAAATCGTGCGCGACGCCACCGGCGAGCTGGCCAACCGCCTGCATCTTGGTCGCCTGGGCGACTTCGCGCTTGAGGCGAGTCTCCTCGCCATTGTCCTTGAGGCTCAGCAGCACCGCGGCATCGCCCAAGCCCCGCGCGCCGGCAATGGTCAGCGCGACCGGTTCGTCGGGATGGTCCTTCAGGCGGATCGCCATGTCCATCGAATGCGTCGCACCATTGGCGAAGCGGCGGATCGCGTCGGCAACCGCTGCCTTGTCCTCGCGCACCACCAGGTCGCCAGGATAAAGCGGCGGCTGCGTCTGATCGACCTGCGCGGCGCGGACGAACGGGTCGTTCATCTGGACGAAGCGCCCATCGCGGTCGACTAAGGCGAGCCCTACCGGGAGCAGTGAAATCAGGCTTTTGACATGCGCCGCGGCCGATCCGCCGATCGCCGGCTGGCCATGTTCTTCCTCGTCGAGCAGTACGACCAGGATCGGCGCATCCTCGCCGTCGAGGAACGGTATCTGCAGGATGCGGAGCGGCGCGCCGCGCGGCCCTTCGCGCTCGAAGCGAACCTGGCCCTTGTCGTCCGCGATCAGGAAACGCGCGAAATCGCGGCCGACGACGACGCTTTCCTCATGTCCCATCGACCGTTCACGCAGCACGCGATTGGCCGCGAGCAGGCGGCCATCGGGCGCGATCAGCGCGGCCATGATACCGGCCGCGGCCAGCCGATCGCCGGTCGGCCCGGCGATGATCGACTGAACGTTGGTGGCGAGATCGAGTCCCTGCGCTTCGTGGAAGCGCCAGACCAGCATGTCCTCGCTCTCGCCGGCGCGTTCGATCGCCACCGCGAGCGGCGCACCGCGCGTCGTGACGCGATCGAGCTCGGCCGACCCGTCACGCCAGGCAATGCGTCCCGCCGCCGCCAGTTCGCCTGCGCCATTGTCGTCGAGCGGCAGGCCGGGCGGCGTGGGATAGCCGGCAAAGCGGGCCCGATAGCGCTCATTGGCGCAGATCAGCCGCCCTGCCCGGTCGGTGACGGCGATCGCATCATCGCTCGCCGCTGCCAGCGCGCGGGCCACGCTCCAGTCGGTTTCGCCGGGCGCCTCCGATGCCGCGGGCGCGAACCGCGACCAGACGACGACCGCGCCGACCAGCAACAGCATGGCGGCGGCGAAGCCTCCCGCGATGGCGAAATTGTGGAGGACCATCAGTACGATCAGCGCCGCACCCACGCCGCATGCCATCGCGACGATCAGCGCCTGGCGCTGACCGGGCGCGCGGACATCGTTCGGAAGGGGTCGGGAAGCCATCAGTCCCTTGTGGCGCGGTGGCGAGGCAGGTCAAGCATCGTCGGAAATCCCCGACCTGCGCCGGCGCCTCTCCACCGCATCAGCCGATATTATTTTTTATCGGGAGTGCTCGGCGTCGTCGGAGTCGTCGTCGTGGCGTCGGTATTGCGCTTGGGGACCGAGAAGACGCCGGTCACGCGGCCGCCGGATTTGCTGGTGCCGACCTTGCCGCCGGCATCGAGCGACGCAGCATTATTGTTGAGGTTGATCAGCAATCGGCCGCCGCGCACCACATTGGCGCCGCGGTGGAGGACGACATTGCCGATCATCGTGATCGTGCGTTTGTTGAGGTCGTAGATGGCGTAGGCGCCGGACGCATTTTCATCGGGGCGCGTCACGACGACATTGCCCGAGGCGCGGATCTGCGAGATTTCCGGCGGAGCGCCGCCCGAATCGACGATGCTCGACGAATAGAGCACCTCGGCGCGGTCGGACGTCACCGTCATCGTACCCTGGCGCGCGCGCACCTTGCCCTGAAACAGCGCGCGCTGAGTCTTGTCCTGGATCTCGATATGGTCGGCATCGACGCTCAGCGTTTCGTTCCCGCCAGCCTGGAATGCCGAGACGCGCGCGCCGAGTAATGTCGCTGCGCAAGCGAGAAGAATGAATGTGGTACGCCGATGAGCCATGAATTTTGCCTACAACAAGGTTTCGCGCGTTGAAAGCACCGAACCGAGCCAAAAGAACAGCATTGCACGCCCGCCTATGAACAGGCGCTGATGAACGAGCGCCGCCGGTGAGAATTCCCACCGGCGGCGCAGTCGATCTTCAGGATTGGCCGCTTACCAGATGCGGACGCGATCGGCCGGAGCGAGGTACAATTTCTGTCCGGACTGGACTTTGAACGCCGCGTACCAAGGATCCATGTTGCGGACGATGCTGGCGCGCGCTTCCGACGGCGCGTGCGGATCGGTGCGCAGGCGCTTGAGCAATTCGGGCTCGCGATAGCTGCGGCGCCACACCTGCGCCCAGCCGAGATAGAAACGCTGATCGGCCGTGTAGCCGTCGATCACCGGCGGCGCCTTGCCGCCGAGCGATTTGATGTAGGCGTCGTGCGCGACGGTGAGGCCGGCGAGGTCGGCGACATTCTCGCCCAGCGTCAGTTTGCCCTGGACGTGCTGGCCCGGCAGCGGCTCGTATTTGTCATATTGCGCGACCAGGGCGTCGGTGCGCGTCTTGAACGCCGCGACGTCTGCGGGCGTCCACCAGTCGGTGAGCTGGCCGTTTTTGTCGTACTTGGCACCCTGATCGTCGAAATGGTGGCTCATCTCGTGCCCGATCACCGCGCCGATGCCGCCATAATTGACTGCCGGGTCGGCATTGGGATCGAAGAACGGCGGCTGCAGGATCGCGGCCGGGAAGACGATCTCGACCATGCCGAAATTGGCATAAGCGTTCACTTCCATCGGGGTCATGCCCCATTCCCAGCGCTGGAGGGGCTTGCCGAGATGCGTGATATTGTCGTGGCGTGCCCATTCGTTGGCGCGCCATTCGTTGCCGAAGGCATCCCCCTTTTCGATCTTGAGCGTGCCGTAATCGTGCCATTGCGACGGATAGCCGATCTTGGGACGGAACGCCGCCAGCTTGGCGTGCGCCTTGACCTTGGTTGCGGCCGACATCCAGTCGAGCTTGTCGATGCGCGCGTTCATCGCGGCGATGACGTTCTTGACCAGTTTATCGGCCGCCGCCTTGGTCGCCGGCGGGAAATATTGCTGCACGTATAATTTGGAGACGTCGTCCTCGAGCGCATTGGTGGTGAACTCGACCCCGCGCTTCCAGCGCGCTTGCTGCTCGGGCGTGCCCGACAGCGTCTTGCCGTAGAAGTTGAAATTCTCCTCGTCGAATGCCTTGGGCAGGACATCCGCATAATTGTCGAGGCTGCGCACGATCAACTGATCCTGCAGCACCGCCATCGGCGCCTCGGCGACCAGTTTGACGATCCCGGTGATCGCCGACGGCTGGGCCACCAGCAAGGTATCGACCGGCGCCCCGATCCCCTTGAAATAGGTCGGGAAGTCGAAGCCAGGCGCCTTCGCCTGGAGGTCGGCGACCGACATCTTATTGTAACGCTTGTTGGCGTCGCGGCTGTCGATTCGCGACCAGCTGACGGCGGCGATCTGCGTCTCCAGATCGACGATTGCCTTGGCGCGGGCATCGGCATTCGCTTCGCCAGCCAGGCTCAGCATCTTGGCGATGTGCGTCTGATATCCCGCCTTGGCGTCGGCGAACTTGGGATCGCTGTAATAATCGCGGTCGGGCAGCCCCAGCCCGGCCTGGCGCAATCCAAGAATATAGGTCTCGGGTGCCTTGTCATCCTGCCCGACGCCGGCGCCGAACGGCCCGCCGACCCCGCCCATCGCTGCTTCGGCCAGCAACGCCGCATAGCCGGCCTTGTCGGTCGACTTGATACGATCGAGCCAGGGCTTGATCGGCGTCAGTCCCTTTGCCTCGATCGACCCGGTATCGAGATAGGTCGCATAGGCGGTGCCGATCTTCGAATTGGGGTCGGTCGCGGCCTTTTCCAGAATGCCCTTGGTCCGCGATTCGGACAGATCGGCGAGCAGGTTGAACGCGCCGTAGTTCGACTTGTCCGACGGAATCGGTGTGTTCTTCGCCCAAGTGCCGTTGGCGTAATTGTAGAAACTGTCCCCCGGCGCCACCGACTTGTCCATGCCGGCTTCGTCCATGCCGAACGTGCCGAAGGTCGGCTTGGCCGAGGACGCCGCCACGGTCTGCTGGGCAAATGCCGCGGCGCCGAGCGCCGTCGCCGCAAGAAGTGCGAACGCAAAGGGTTTCATGTTGGGAGGGTCCTTTCCGAAGTGGAGGAGCGGACGCTCGCGAGGCAAGCCGCAGCCGTCATGTTCCCCCTTATTGATGGCGTGTGTTCTACCCCGGTGACACGCCTAGTCAATCGACAGGCGCGATCGCGTCAGCCGTGGTCCCGCATGATGCGGCCGGCGTCGCGCTTCCACTCGCGCTCCTTGATATGCTCGCGCTTGTCATGCGCCTTGCGGCCCTTGGCCAGGGCCAGTTCGACCTTGGCGCGGCCGCGGCCGTTGAAATAGACCGTGAGCGGGACCAGCGTCATGCCCTCGCGCGCCACCGCGCCGTGCAGCTTATTGATCTCGCGCGCATTGAGCAGCAATTTGCGCGGCCGCTTAGGCTCATGGTTGAAGCGGTTGCCATGGCTGAATTCTGGGATGTTCGAATTGACCAGCCACACGCCGCCATCGGCGGTCACCTCGGCATAGCTCTCGGCGATCGACCCTTCGCCGGAGCGCAGGCTCTTCACTTCGGTCCCGGTCAGCGCGATCCCCGCCTCGAACGTTTGCTCGATGGCATAGTCGAACCGTGCGCGCCGGTTCTCGGCGACGATCTTCTGCTTGTCGAACGTGGCGGGTTTGGGACGGGCCATGGGCCGCGCGATGTAGGCGCGCTGGCGGCCGAAGGGAAGCTTTAGTGAAAAGGCGGCTGCAGCGGGTCGTCGCCGAACCGGTTTGGCCCTACCGTGCCAGGCAGGACGAGGAAGACGATCATCATCACCAGGATCGCGAAGCTGAGCACGTTGACCAGCGATACCATCGTCATCGACTGCATCGCCTGCTGGAACGCGGGGTTGGTCATGTCGGGCGGACTGCCGGGCTTCGCCGCCGACATCGATGCCATCATCGTGAAATAGCGGGGAAAGTACGACGCCATGAAAATCGGCGAGACGATCTGCATCGCGTAATAAGGCGCCGACCACCAACCGGAGCGGTCGCTGTCGTGCAGCCGGCGAACAACCGCGGCCGCCGTCAGGAGGAAGAACAGCAGGGCGACCACCAGGGCCATCATGATCATGTTCTGCATCATCGGCATCATCAGCTTGAACATCGCCTGCGGATCGTTGTCGAACCGGTGCGGATCGCTTTGCATGATCGGCATCATCTGCTCGAACCAGGACGTCATGAGCGGGATCATCGCGATCGCCATCACGACGAACTGGACGACGTAAACGATGAGGATCCAAAGCCAGAAGGGCTGACGATTTTCCCTGCCCTGGAAATCCAAGAGTCCGGTCAAATGACGGCCCAGCAGATTCATGGCGAATGCCCCTCGCAATATCGGTCGAGCCTAACGCCGGCGCACCGAATTGAAAGCCCTCCACTTTGCGGCCTGAGCAAAGGCGCGGTTCGTCCGGTGCCGGCGGTTCGACCGCCAAACCCCAGCTTTAGCACCGACTAGCGCATCTACATTGACCGTTTTATATCCTATCAAGATGATGGGAATAACGGATCGAGAGGGAAATGGCCGTCCCTCTGGCGAACGCCACCGTCAGGCCCGCGGCTTTTGATGGGATGCAGCTTGCTCCGCGTAACCAACGGCTAAAGCGCGATGCAGGGCTGCGTGACGCCCGGCTTCGTTGTCCCCGAATGAAGGGAATGAAACGATGCGATGTCATGACTCTTACTGTCCGATCGACTGATCGACTTCTCCTGATCGACTGACGATCACGCCGACCGGCACCGCCGGCGGCGCACGCCCGAATTCCATCGAACAGACGCGCCCCGCAAGGGTGCAGCCGGAGGCGGTTGCCTGCGGCAAAGGGGACTCTTTTGCCCAATGACCAAGTATCTTTTTCTGACGACCATTGGCCTGACGGCAATGGCGTCCGCCCTTCCGGCGGTTGCGTTCGCCGACGATAAGGCGGCACCGGCGGGGGCGGTCGGCGCCCTTCCCAGTGCGGTCGCCGATACCGATGCCGATCCGGAAGGCGGCGACATCGTCGTTACCGCGCGGCGCCGCGCCGAAAGTGCGCAGGACGTGCCGATCGCGCTCAGCGTCGTCGATGACAAGGCGCTGGCCGCGACCGGCAATTATTCGCTGTCGCAGATCCAGCAACTCGTCCCCAGCCTCCAGGTGTTCAGCTTCAATCCGCGCAACACCAACGTGAATATCCGCGGGCTCGGCTCGAACGTCGCGCTGACCAATGATGGGCTGGAGAACGGCGTCGGCATCTATATCGACAATGTCTATTACGGCCGCGTCGGGCAGTCGCAATTCGACCTGGTCGATCTGCAGCAAATCGAGGTGCTGCGCGGACCACAGGGGACGCTGTTCGGCAAGAACACCACCGCGGGCGCAATCAACATCACCACGCGCCCCCCGAGCTTCGATCCGGAACTGTCGGCCGAGGCATCGCTCGGCGATTACGGCTATCGCCAGTTTCGCGCTTCCGCGTCCGGCGCGCTGATCGGCGATGTCGTCGCCGCCCGATTGAGCATCGCCGATACTAAACGCGACGGCTTCCTGACCAACGTCCATGACGGCAGCGATTCGGCCAATTATTATAATTTCAGCCTGCGCGGGCAGCTGCTGATCAAGCCGAGCGACCGCCTTTCGATCAAGCTGATCGGCGATTATTCGCATCAGAAGCAGCACCATGTGCTCCAGGTACTGTCCGGCTTCTTCGGCAGCTATGACGACGGCACGCCGATCGCCAATAATTTCCTCAGCCGCGCCAGCCGGGCCGGTTACACGCCCCTGCCCTTCGCGCCGTTCGCGCGGCTCGGCGATTCCGACAGTCCTTACCAGGCCAACATGAAGAGCTATGGCGCTTCGGGACAGGTCGACTGGGACCTCGGTCGCGCCGCCCTGACCTCGATCACCGCCTATCGCTGGTGGGATTGGGATCCGAAGAACGATGGCGACGCCACGGGCTTGCCGGTCGTCACCAAGTCGCAACAGGCCAATCGCCAGCGCCAGTTCAGCCAGGAAATACGACTGGCATCGAAGGGCGACAACCGCATCGATTACGTCATCGGCGCTTATTATTTCTGGCAGATCGTCAAGGGAAAGGGCGCCGTCGCTTACGGGTCGGCGGCGCCGAATTGGTACCTCCCCACCACCAACGCCGCGGTCGCCAACGCAGCGCTCAACGGATTCGAGGCGGATTCGACCTCTACGCCGACGACATACAGCAGTGCCGTCTTCGGCCAGGCAACGTGGAACGCAACCAGCCGCCTGAAGCTCACTTTGGGCCTGCGCTATACCCATGAAAAGAAGGATGGCGCGTACAACCAATTCTGGGCAGCCGGCACCGATCCCGCCACGCTGTCGCCGGCGGCCGCCGCCGCAGTGATCGCGATCCGCAATCAGTTCAATCCGGTCACGTCCTATTCGACCAGCTTCACCGACGACAGCGTCTCGCTGCTCGCCAATCTGTCGTATAAGATCGCGCCCGATGCGCTGATCTACGCCACCTATTCGCGCGGATCGAAGTCGGGGGGTCTCAACCTGACGTCGCTGCCGGCCGGCGTCACCCCAGACGTGCGACCCGAGCGCGTCAATGCCTATGAAATTGGGCTGAAGGCGCAAGCGTTCGACAAGCGGCTCACCGCGAACCTTGCCGCCTTCTGGACCGACATATCCGATTACCAGACCGCGATCACCGAACCGGCGCCGGGCGGGCTCACCTATCGCCAATATATCTCGAACATCCCCAGCGTACGATCGCGCGGCGCCGAAGCCGATCTCAGCTTCGCGCCGACGCGCCTCGTCAGCCTGAATGCCTCGGCATCCTATACCGACGCGGTCTATATCGATTACCCGAACGCTCCCCAGGCGCCCGAGCGGCTCGACCTGGGATCGGTCCAGAATCTCAGCGGTAAGCCGCTCGCGGGCGTTCCCAAGTTCACATATACGCTAGGCGCCGACATCGCGCAGCCGCTTGGCAGGGTCGCAGGGCGGCCGCTCCAGCTCTACGGTCACGCCGATTTCGCGCATCGCTCGTCACTGAACACCTCGTCGACCAATTCGCGCTACGCTCAGGTGCCCGGCTACGGCGTGCTCAACGCTCGCATCGGCGTGCGGCCCGAAAGCGGTCATTGGGACCTCTCGGTCTGGGCCCGAAATCTCACCAATACCAAATATTTCCAGACGCTTGCTGCCGCCAATACCGGCCTGGTCACCGCATTGCTCGGGGATCCGCGAACGGTTGGCGCCACCCTCCGCATCAAATTGTGAGGTGAACCATGGCTAGCCTGTTCCCACCCCGCCTCCGGCACTTCAGCGGCCCGACCGACGATGCCGGGCCCGGCCACCCCACTGCCTGGCGCCTGATCGCCTTGTCGGCGGTGGCGGTACCGGTCGCGGCGGCGGGGCTGCCGCTCGCCGTCTATCTGCCGCCGATCTATGTCCAGGATCACGGATTGTCGCTCGGTGCGATCGGCCTGATCTTCCTGGTCGGCCGGTTGTGGGACGCGGTGCTCGATCCGTTGGTCGGCACGCTCAGCGATCGTACCCGCACCCGGTTCGGACGGCGTCGTCCGTGGATCGCTGGAGGCGGCCTGCTGTTCGCGCTCGCGGCGGCGTTCCTGTTCTTTCCCCAAGGACAGGTGTCGGTCGGCTATCTCGCGGTGACCCTGTTCTTCTTCTATCTCGGCTGGACCGCGATCCAGATACCGCTCCTCGCCTGGTCGGGCGAGATATCGGGCCGCTATCATGAGCGCACGCGGATCGCGACGTTCCAGACGGTCGTGACCGCGTCGGCGCTGCTGCTGACCCTGATATTGCCGACGATCGCCGATCAATGGCACCCGGGCGACGGCAAGTTGAAGCTCGCGCTGATGGGCGGACTGGTGCTGGCCACGATCCTGCCCGGGCTTGCGCTCACGCTGACCGCCTTCCCCGAGCAGCCGCTGCCCGAAACGCCGGCACGCCGCCGTCCGATCGGCCAGACGATCCGCACCGTGCTCGCCGACCCGTTGCTGTTGCGCGTGCTCGGGTCGGATTTCGCGGTGACGCTCGGCCAGAACATCCGTGCCTCGCTGATCGTCTTCTACGTCAGCTTCTTCATGCACCGGCCCGATTGGGCGGCCGGGCTGTTTCTGTTCCAGTTCGTGTTCGGTGTCCTGGCCGGACCGATCTGGCTCAAGATCGGATACCGCCTGGGCAAGCATCGCACCGCCGTGACCGGCGAGATTGTCCAGGTCGCCGTCAATCTGGGCTTGTTGTTGGTGACGCCGGATCGCTTCGGGCTGCTGCTCGCGTTGACCCTGGCGCAGGGCCTGGCCCAGGGCTCGGGCAATCTGATGCTCCGCGCGATCGTCGCCGACATCGCCGACAAGCACCGGCTCGACCATGGCGAAGACCGTACCGGGCTGTATTTCTCGGTGTTCAGCCTGGCCGGCAAGGCGGCAACCGCCGCCGCGGTCGGGATCGCCCTGCCGCTCGTATCCTGGCTCGGCTTCGACCCCAAGACGGCCAACAGCGCCACGACGCTGCAGGCGCTCGCCATCGTCTTCGCAGTCGGCCCAGCCATCGCCCACGCTTTATCCGCCTGGCTCGTCAGCGGTTTTCCGCTCGACGAGGTGGCGCATGCCGAAGTCCGCCGCGCGCTGGACGCCCAGGGGGCGGCCCTCGCCCCTGCCGAATAACCCCACATCAACCCGAAGGAGACGTGTCATGACCAATCTTACCCACGAATTCGTGAATGCGCGGGATGCCGATGCCCTGCTCGACATCGTGCCGGTCGCCGGCCGGATCGGCGCCGAGATCCGCGGCGTGAAGCTGTCGGGCGAGCTGGACCAGGTCAGCATCGCCGCGATCCGCGCGGCGCTGGTGCGCCACAAGGTGATCTTCTTCCGCGACCAGGATCATCTCGACGACGCAGCACAGGAGGCGTTCGCCGAAAAGTTCGGCAAACCCGTCGCGCACCCCACCGTGCCGGTGGTACCGGGCAGCAAGTACCTGCTCGAGCTCGATTCGAAGGAAGGCTACGCCGCGTCGAGCTGGCATACCGACGTGACCTTCGTCGACGCCTATCCCGAGGCGTCGATCCTGCGTGCGATCACCATTCCCGCCGCCGGCGGCGACACGTTGTGGGCGAACGGCGTTACGGCCTATCAGGAACTGCCCGACAGCCTGCGCACCCTGGTCGACACTCTCTGGGCGCTCCACACCAACCTCTACGACTATGCCGGCACGTTCGGCGCCGATCGCGAGCGGGTCGAGGAGCACCGCAAGGTATTCGCCTCGACCGTCTACGAGACCGAGCATCCGGTCGTCCGCGTCCACCCGGAATCGGGCGAGCGCGCGCTGTTGCTCGGCCATTTCGTCAAGCAGTTCGTCGGGCTGAACGCGGCGGATTCACAGCGGCTGTTCTCGATCCTGCAGGACCACATCACCAAGCCCGAGAACACCGTGCGCTGGCGCTGGCAGCCCAACGACGTGGCGATCTGGGATAATCGCGCGACCCAGCATCGCGCGATCGCCGATTTCGGGCCGCAGCGCCGCACCTTGCGCCGTGCGACTATCGCCGGCGACGTGCCGGTTGCGATCGACGGTAGCCAGAGCCGGGTGATCAAGCCCGAACTGGTCGCGGTCGCCGCCTGATCGACTTGGCTGGGGTAGCGGCCGCTGCCCCATCCTGGCGCCGCGTCCGTGTCACGCCGGACGCGGCGTCGAAACCTTCATCGCCGGGTCACAGCCCCGCAACGGCCATCGCCGCATCGACCGCCGCACGGCTGGTAGCGCTCGGCTCGGTCATCGGCAGGCGGAGATGCAGCGGCCAATCCGGCTTGATTTTGCCCAACGCATATTTGACCGGGCCGGGCGAGGCATCGGTGAACATCGCCACGTGCAGCGGGTAAAGACGATCGTGCAGTGCCAGCGCGGAGGCGTGGTCACCCGCCGCCCAGGCGGCCTGGAACTCGGCGCACAAGCGCGGCGCGACATTGGCGGTGACCGAGATGCAGCCGACCCCGCCCATCGCGTTGAACGCCAGCGCGGTTTCGTCATTGCCCGACAATTGGACGAAATCCGGACCGCAGCCCAGCCGCTGCTCGGTCGCCCGGCCGAGACTGCCGGTCGCGTCCTTCACCCCGATGAAGACGTCGGGGAACGCCTTGACGATGCGTACCATCGTCGCCGGCTGGATATCGGTGACGGTGCGCCCCGGCACGTTGTAAAGCACGATCGGCAGCGGCGTTTCATGCGCGATCGCCTCGAAATGGCGGAAAATACCTTCCTGGCTCGGGCGGTTGTAATAAGGCGGCACCATCAAGGCCGCATCGGCGCCTGCGGCTTTGGCGGCGTGGACATTGGCAATCGCGACGCGGGTGTCGTTCGACCCCGCGCCGGCCAGTACCGGCACGCGGCGATTGGTCTGCTCGACGCAGACGCGCACCGCATAGAAATGCTCGTCGGCCGTCAGCGTCGCTGCTTCGCCGGTGGTCCCGACCGGCACCAACCCGGCCGATCCCTCGGTGATTTGCCATTCGACGAGTTCGCGATACGCGTCCTCGGCGAAAGCGCCATCGGCCGCGAACGGCGTGACCAGTGCGGGAATCGATCCCGAAAACATGCTTAAACGCTCCCGCGTGGCGGCGATCCGCCGTCTTTTCGTTGTTTTATATCCTGACAGATAGGCCGCGAGGGCATATCCTGTCCACATGCTTGCGTTGTTCAAAAGCGGGATCGCCGCCGCCGCCCTTTCGGGGATGGCGGCGACGGGTATGGCGTTCCAGGACCAGCTCGAATGGGCCAAGTCCAAATTGATGGGCGCGCCCAGCGCCGACCCCAGGTCGGTCAGCGCCTTGTCGGCGGCGATCACCGAATGGCGGTCGCTGAGGCAGACCAATAGCGCCCCGTTCGAAAGCTATGCCCGTTTCCTGCTCGCGCATCCCGGCTGGCCAGGCGATGTCGCGATGCGCCGCGCCGCCGAAAGCTCGCTTTCCCAGCCCGGCTGGTCGCCGTCGACCGCGGTCGCTTTCTTCCGCCGCTACCCGCCGCAAACCGGCACGTCCTGGGTCCGCTTCGCCGAGGCGCTGGCCGCGACCGGTTCGATGGATGACGCGCGGACGGCCGCACGCAATGCCTGGGCTCAAGGCAGCCTGACGCCGACGGACGAGAGCAAGGTGCTGACGACCTGGCCGGACGCGCTGTTGCCCAAGGACCAGGATGTGCGGATGGACCAGTTGCTGTGGCAGGGCCAGACCAGCGCCGCGGCGCGCCAGCTCGCGCTCACCAGCGCGGCACGGCGCCCGCTGTTCGCGGCACGGCTGGCGCTGCGCACCAATGCCCCCGATGCAGGCAATGCCGACGCGATCGGCGCCGGTGATCCCGGCTATCTGGCGGACAAGGCGATCTGGCTGACCAATACCGGCGCCGCCGCATCCGCACGTGCGCTGCTTGCCCGCCCGCACAATTTCACCAGCCGGCCGCTCGATGTCGACCGCTGGTTCGACCTGCTGCTGCGCAATGCGCGCGCCGCTGTCGACGCGGGCGACTATGCGACGGCATACAATATCGCGAGCCAGGTCGACGACGCCTATCCCACGGGCACCGATATCGCACTGCGTCCGCTTGCCGAGCGCGACCCCTATACCGACCTGGTCTGGCTCGCCGGACAGACCGCGCTCAAGCGACTGGGGCGTCTGGCCGACGCGATCGGCATGTTCGTCCGCTATACCGGCGGCTCGCGGTCGACCGCGCTCAAGTCCAAGGGCTTCTATTGGGCGGGACGGGCCGCTCAAGCCGCCCGGCAGAATGATGAGGCGACTCGCAACCTCACCGCGGCCGCGCGCTATGGCGACCAATTCTACGGCCAGTTGGCGGCCGAACGCCTCGGCCAGCCGCTGCTCGCGCCCGTCGAGCCGACGCCGCCGCCGATCCCGCCCGCCGAACGCTCCGCCTTTTACAATAACGAAGTGGTTCGCGCCGCGCAGTTCCTCGGCACGGTCGGCGCGCATGAGGATCAAAGCCTTTTCCTGCGTCAGATCGCCAACCTCGCGAGCACCGTCGACGACCATGTGTTGGCAGACGAACTGGCCCGGACACTCGGGCGGCCCGATCTGTCGGTGATGGTCGGACGCAGCGCGCTGTTGAACGGCGTGACCGATTATAGCCGCTCGGGATTCCCGACGGTCAACATCCCGGCATCCTCGGTGTCGAGCTGGACGATGGCGCACGCGATCATGCGCCAGGAAAGCCAGTTCGACCGTTCGTTGATCAGCCGCGCCGGCGCGCGCGGGATGATGCAGCTGATGAACGGCACCGCGCGCGAGCAGGCGGGCAAGCTCGGCCTTGCCTGGGATCAGGGCATGCTGCTCAGCAGCACCGATTATAATATCGAGCTCGGCACCGCCTATTTCCAGCGGCTCTACAATCAGTATGGCAGCTACCCGCTGGCGATCGCGGCGTACAATGCCGGCGGCGGCAACGTGAACAAATGGCTCGCAGCGAACGGCGATCCGCGCACTGGCACTGTCGACTGGGTCGACTGGATCGAGGCGATCCCGTTCGACGAGACCAAGCGCTACGTCCAGCACGTGCTCGAAAATGCGGTGGTCTATGACCTGATCAACCCGCAGCATGCTCTGTCGTCGGGCAATGCGCGGTTGAGCTGGTATTTGGGCAACAAGCGGCCGGGCTGACGATCGTCTTCAAATCTCATCGTCATCCCAGCGATAGCTGGGATCTCAGGCGGCGACGCGAAACGGCGAGAGACCCCCGCTTTCGCTGGGGTGACGGATACAGAATGAACGACCGCCCCAATTACATCACTCCCGCGGGCTTCGCCGCGCTCCGTGCCGAATACGAACAGCTGTTCGCCGAGGAGCGCCCGAAGCTCGTCGAGACGATCGCCTGGGCGGCCGGCAATGGCGACCGCTCGGAGAATGGCGACTATATTTACGGCCGCAAAAGGCTGCGCGAGATCGATCGCCGGCTCGGCTGGCTGTCGAAGCGGATGAAAGCGGCCAAGGTAGTCGATCCGGCGCAACAGCCCGACCGCGGCCGTGCCTGGTTCGGCTGCACGGTCACGATCGCCGACGAAGACGACAATCACCGCACCTTGACCCTGGTCGGCGATGACGAGGCCGACGCCGGCAAAGGTCTGGTGGGGTGGAATGCTCCTCTCGCCCGCGCGCTTCGCGGTGCGGCGATCGGTGATTTGCGCCGCGTCACGCTGCCCGCGGGCGAGAAGGAATATGAGGTAATGGAAATCGCCTATCCGCCGTTCGACGCGCCCAAAGCGTAACGGAGCGTTTCCTTCGCTTGGCTGGTCGCCGCCGGCGTTGCGCTCTAGATCGGGGTCGTAACGAAGAGGAGATTACCATGCCCATTCCCGCCAGCTGGTCGTCCCAGCTTCAGTCCTTGCTGCGCATCGTGACCGCGCTCGGTTTCATGGAACATGGCGTGTCCAAATTCTTCGGCATTCCGCCCTTCCCGATGCCGCTCAATCCTCTCCTCTATACCGCGGGCACGCTCGAACTGGTCGGCGGCGGCCTGTTCCTGCTCGGGCTGTTCACCCGGCCGGTGGCGTTCGTGCTGTCGGGTATGATGGCCGTCGCCTATTTCATGGCGCACGCGCCGAAGAGCTTCTTCCCGGCCGTCAATGGCGGCGAGCCGGCGATGCTCTATGCCTTCATCTTCCTGTTCTTCGCCGCGGCGGGGGCCGGAGCTTGGAGCATTGACGCGTTACGCAGTCGGTCGGCCGCTCAGTAGCGGCCTGCCCGGGCGCGATTGCGCAAGCCGCATCGCCCCCGCTATCACCGGCGGCATGACCGACGAGACTCATGGCCGCAACATCGCGTTACTGATCGACGCGGACAATGCCTCGTCGCAAACCCTCGATCCGGTGCTGACGATCCTTGCCGAACTCGGCACGGTCAACATCCGTCGCGTCTACGGCAATTGGTCCAAGCCCGCACTCAAGGGATGGCGCGACCAGACGGTCCGCTACGGCATCGAGCCGCAACAGCAGTTCGACCTCACCAAGGGCAAGAACGCGACCGACATGAAGATGACGATCGACGCCATGGACCTGCTCTATCGCGGCCGCGTCCACGGCTTCGGCATCATGTCGTCGGATTCGGACTTCATGCCGCTGGCGATGCGGATCCGGCAGGATGGCCTGCCCGTTTACGGGTTCGGCACGTCGAAGACGTCCGAGGCGTTTCGCCAGGCGTGCACGCGGTTCATCGATGTAACCGCGCTGCGCCCCGCTCCGGCCCCGGACACCGTCAACGGCAACACGAGTGCCACCGCCGCGGGCAAGACCGCGATGGATCCCGAACTGCTCAAGCTGCTGGTCGACGCCTATGACGCGGTGAAGCGCGACGAGCGCGGGTTCGTCAACCTGTCCGAACTCGGCGAGCGGGCGGGCAACCGCTCGAGCTTCGACGCGCGAAACTATGGTTACAAACGCCTTTCCGACCTCATCGAGGCGGTACCCAATTTCCAGACGGAGCGCCGCGACGGCGGCCGCATCTACGTCAAGCGGGTGCGTTAGCCCCTGGATCGCGTCAGCCCACCGGCCGCCGCGCACGCATCGCCTGGGCGAGCGTACCCTCATCGAGATAATCGAGCTCGCCGCCGACCGGCAGGCCGTGCGCCAATTGCGTAAGCCGCACCGGAAACCGTTCGATCCGCTCGGCGATGTAATGGGCGGTGGTCTGCCCTTCGAGCGTGGCGTTCATCGCCAGCACCACTTCATCGATGCCGCCCGCTTCGACCCGGCCGACCAGTTTGGCGATCGCCAGATCCTCCGGCCGCACGCCATCGAGCGCCGACAGTCGCCCGCCCAGCACGTGATAGCGCCCCGGAAACAGCCGCGAGCGTTCGAGCGCCCAGAGATCGGCGACATCCTCGACCACGCACAGCGACCGCTGATCGCGGCGCGGATCGGCGCAGACCGCGCAGGGGTCGCTGGTGTCGACATTGCCGCAGACCGAACAGGTCGCCAGCCTCTGTTCGACCGCCTGTAGCGCGGAGAGCAACGGCCCCAGTGCCGCCTCGCGCTTCTTGAGCAGGTGGAGCACCGCGCGCCGCGCCGAACGGGGCCCGAGTCCGGGTAGGCGGGCCAGCGCCTGGGCCAGCGCTTCGATTTCTTGCGATGCCATGGGGAACAAATAGGGGGTTGCGTGCCCCCCTGCCAAGGGGCGAAAGGCAGATCCCATGCGGATCGTCTTCATGGGAACCCCCGATTTCGCCGTTCCGGTGCTCGACGCCTTGATCGGCGCCGGTCACGACGTCGTGGCGGCATACAGCCAGCCGCCGCGTGCCGGCGGGCGCCGCGGCAAGGCGCTGACCCCCTCTCCGGTCCAGGCGCGCGCCGAAACCTTGGGGATCGAGGTGCGCACGCCTTTGTCGTTCCGCAAGGATCCGGGCGCGATCGAGGCTTTTGCGGCGTTGGAGGCCGACGTCGCGGTGGTAGCGGCTTATGGGCTGATTCTCCCACAAGCCCTGCTCGATGCGCCGCGCCTCGGCTGCCTCAACGTCCATGGCTCGCTGCTGCCGCGCTGGCGGGGCGCGGCGCCGATCCAGCGTGCGATCCTGGCGGGCGATGCCGAGACCGGAGTCGGCATCATGCAGATGGAGGCGGGACTCGATACCGGGCCGGTACTGCTCGAGGAGCGCGCGCCGATCGATGGCAAGACGTCAGGCGTCCTGTCCGCGGAACTGGCGGCGATGGGCGCGCGGCTGATGGTGCGGGTGCTCGACGATCCCGCCGCTTTCCCGCCCCGGCCGCAGCCGGAGGATGGCGTCACTTACGCATCGAAGATCGACAAGGGCGAGGCTCGGATCGACTTCACCCGCTCCGCGGTCGAGGTCGAGCGCCAGGTGCGCGCGTTCAACCCGGCGCCGGGCGCTTATTTCGAATATGCGGGAGAGCGCATCAAGGTGCTCAGCGCCGCCGTCATGGAGTTGTCGGGCGAACCGGGCCAGGTTCTCGACGGCCAACTCACCATCGCCTGTGGAAAAGGGGCCATCCGTCCGCTCGCAGTGCAGCGCGCCGGACGTGGAGTCATGACGTCAAACGAGCTTTTGCGCGGCTTTTCCATCGATATAGGCACCCGATTGTGACGCGGTTCGCGCTGACGGTCGAATATGACGGCCGTCCCTTCATGGGTTGGCAGCGACAGGATCATGGACCGAGCGTGCAGGCTGCGATCGAGCGTGCCGCCAAGGAAATCCTGCAGGAAGACGTCACCGTGCATGCCGCCGGTCGTACCGATGCCGGCGTCCATGCGCTGGGCATGCGCGCGCATCTTGACGTCACGCGGACGATCACGCCGTTCCGCTTGATGGAAGCGTTCAATGCGCGGTTGCGGCCAGATCCGGTGGCAATCCTCGACTGCGAGGTGGTGCCCGACGATTGGCACGCCCGGTTCTCGTGCCTCGCCCGCCATTACGAATATCGCATCATCTGCCGCCGCGCGCCGCTGACCTGGGAAAAGGGGTTGGCCTGGCGCGTGCCGCAGGAACTGGACGTCGCAGCGATGCACGACGCCGCGCAAATCCTGGTCGGGCGGCATGACTTCACCACGTTCCGCTCGGCGCATTGCCAGTCGGATAGCCCGGTCAAGACGCTCGACCGCCTCGAGGTCGTCCGCGACGGCGTGCGGATCAGCATATTCGCCTCCGCGCGGTCGTTCCTGCATCACCAGGTGCGGTCGATGGTCGGATGCCTGGAACTGGTCGGCCAGGGCAAATGGTCGAAGAGCGACCTCGAGGCGGCGTTGGCAGCGGCGGATCGCGCCGCGCTGGGGTTCAACGCACCGCCAGATGGTCTGTACTTCCTGCGCGCGGACTATCCGCCTACCGGCTGAACCTCGCCGCCAGCTCGACATGGGTCGACCAGCGGAATTGGCCGACCGGCTGAACCCAGTCGAGGCGATAGCCACCTTCGCAGATCATCTGAGCATCGCGCGCGAAACTGCTGGGATTGCATGATACATAAGCGATAACCGGCGTCGTCACATGTGCCAGACCAGCCGCCTGGTCCCGTGCCCCCGCGCGCGGCGGATCGAGCACGACTGCGCCGAAGCGGCCGAGCTCTTCCACCGTCAACGGCCGGCGATAGAGATCGCGATGATCCGCGAACACCTGCCGTCCAGCTCGCCCGGCGGCGCTCTTCAACGACATTATGGCGTCACGCCCCGCCTCCGCCGCATAGACCCTTGCCGGGGCTAGCGAGAGCGCAAACGTGCCGAGCCCGGCGAACAGGTCGGCGATCGTGCCTGCCTGCCCCACCGCCTCGCGCACCGCGGCGATCAGCGCCGCCTCGCCGTCGCGCGTCGCCTGGAGGAAACTGCCCGCCGGAAACGGGACTGCCACGTCGCCTAAAGTGATGGTGACCGGATCGGGCTCCCACCGCGTCTCGGGTCCCATGCCGTCATCGGTCGCGAAGCGGGCGACCTTGTGCTGCTGGCAAAAGGCGATGATCGCTTCCGCCGCTTCCAGCCCGTCGAAGCTCGCGCCGATCAGCAGTTCCACCCCCTGATCGCATGACGTCATCTGGATATCGGCGCGGCGGCGTTTCAACCCCAGTCGCGCGAGCAGTTTGCGCAACGGTGCCACCAGGGCGAACAATTCCGGCGCAAGTATATGACATTCCTGGATATCGACGATCGCATGACTGCCAGCCTCGGCGAATCCCAATCGTATCCGGCCGCCCTTGGCCTCGGCGTGGAGCGAAGCCCGGCGCCGCGTCTTGGGCGGCGAGATGATCGGTGCGCGGATATCGGTTTCCAACTCGTGCGCGGCGAGCGCGCCCGCGATGCGGTCGGTGATGAACGCGGCATAACTCGCATCGTCGAGATGCTGGAGCTGGCACCCGCCACAGGTCGGAAAGTGACGGCAAGGCGGTATCTGGTGATGCGGGCCAGGCGTGACCGAGCCATCGGCGTTGAGCGTATCACCCGGCGCCGCCAGCGCCGCATGACGTCCATCCGCGGTGGCGCCCTCGCCACGCGCGGCGACGCGAACGATCGTGTCGATGGTCATCGCAGACACTCCGCGATCGCGCGCGGCAGGCAGGGGATCAGATCGTCGGCGGCAAAAGCCGGCACTGCGAGCTGTGCGGCGCGACCGTGCAGCCAAACGGCGGTCTCAGCGGCCGCGAGCGGCGTCACGCCTCCGGCAAGCCGCGCGCCGAGCAGGCCGGCAAGAATATCGCCAGTGCCTGCCGTCGATAACCAAGGCGATCCGCCGGCATGGACCCGCACATCGCCCTGAGGCGTCGCGATGACCGTATCGGCACCCTTGTGCACGATAACCGCCCCAGTTTCCGCCGCCGCCGCCAAGGTGCGATCGATCTTGCTCCCCTGGCCCTCACCGAACATGCGGTCGAACTCGCCGCTATGCGGGGTCAGGCAGCTCGGCGCGGCGCGACCGCGCAGCCGGCCGACATCACGCCCGATCAGGCTCAGCGCGTCGCCGTCGAGGACCAGCGGCCGTTTCGAGGCGATCGCCGCGTCGAGCCATGCGCCCATGCCTTCATCACGTCCCAGTCCGGGGCCGACGACCACCGCGCCGGTGCGTTCGTCGTTCAGCAGAGTGTCGAACTCCGCGAGTGGTCGATGGACGATCGCGTTCGGTCCCTGGCCGTCATCATCGCCGACGCGCACGACATACCCGGCGCCACCATGAACCGCCGCATTCGACGCGAGTCTGGCGGCGCCGGGCATGCGGCCTTGCAGGACGGCCACCAGGCCGCGCGTATATTTCTGGCTGTGGGCGCCTGGAGCGCTCAACCGCGGCACCGCGACCGTCCGCCAGGTCGTGGTAACCGGGATACCGATATCGTCGAGCAGGACATGGCCGCAGCGATCGAGACCTTCGTCGAGCAGATGCGCGGGCTTGAGCGCACCGAGCGAAAGCGTGACCGTGGCATCGGCCGCCCCCAGGTCGCGGCCGAAGTCGGTGTCCATGCCCGAGGGCAGATCGATAGCGAGCGTGAAATGGGCCGCGCTCACCAGCCGCTGCAATTGCTCGACGATCTCGGGCGCCAATGGGCGAGTCAGGCCGGTTCCGAACAATCCATCGACGAGGATGGGCCGCGGCGGTGCGTCTGCAAGGTCGACCACCCTACCCGTCCATTTCGCGCGCATCGCGGCGGCTGCGCCTTCCTTTGCCTCGCCAAGCGCGGCGACCATGACGTCATGCCCGCTTTCGTCCAGCAGGCGCGCGGCGACCATGGCATCGCCGCCATTATTGCCCGGACCGGCGAGCACCAGCACCGGCCGCGCCATCGCGAAACGGGCCGCCTCGCGTGCCACGGCAGCGCCGGCGCGCTCCATCAAATCGGCTTGCGGAACCCCGCTCGCAAACACCGCCTCTTCCGCCGCGCGCATTGCGGCGGCGGTGACGATCGGTAAGCCTTCACTCGAAATCATTTGGTCGCTTTAGCGCCCTTGCCCTTCATCGTCGCGGGCAAACGGAAGCGGTCACCGCCGATCGCCACTTCGATCTGATGATCGGCGACGATCGTGACCTTGGCCGCCTCGGCACCGTCGGCGGCGACGACGCCACGCCCGTCCTTGACCACCAACAGTCGGTGGAACCCGCCGTCGGGCTTGTGCACGGTCAGGATCAGCCCCTCTGCCGATTGCACGCGATCGAGCGTGCATTGGCGCGAGAAGGCGGCGTTGCCCGCAGGCGCGCAGACGATGCGGCCATCGTCCTCGGCATCCGAGCCCGCTTGCGCGAGCGCATTGTCGAATTCGCTATTGCCGCTGCCGGCCGACGGTTGCCGATCGGCAGAGCAGGCGGCGAGAATGAGAACCGGTCCTATCGCGAGAGCGATTGCTATGCGGTCGCGTCGCTTGTGCCGAAAACCGGTTCTTACTTTTCGGCGCGACGCTCTAGATATCCGCGTAAACATGGGTTTCGGCCGCCGCTCCAGGATGGGTCACGGCGCCCTTATAGGCAGGGCCGACATTCTGCGCATAGCGCCACAAAGCGCCCGACCCATAATCGGACACGCGCGCTTTCCATGCCTTGCGCCGCTCGACCAGCACGTCCTCGGCCACGTCGAGATCGATCGTGCCCGCCTCCGCGTCGATCCGGATCATGTCGCCGTCCTCGATCAGCGCGATCGGCCCGCCTTCCGCCGCCTCGGGCCCGACATGGCCGATGCAGAAGCCGCGTGTGCCGCCCGAGAAGCGTCCGTCGGTGATCAACGCGACCTTCTCGCCCATGCCCTGCCCGTATAGAGCCGCGGTGGTCGATAGCATCTCGCGCATGCCGGGGCCGCCCTTGGGCCCTTCGTAACGGATGATCAGCACGTCGCCCTCGTTGATCCGGCGCTCCTCGACCGCGGCGAAGCATTCTTCCTCGCAATCGAACACGCGCGCCGGCCCGGCGAATTGCAGGCGATGCATGCCTGCGACCTTCACGATCGCGCCATTGGGCGCCAGGGTGCCGCGCAAACCGACGACGCCGCCGGTCGGCGTTATCGGCGTCTTGGCGTCATAAATGACCTTCTGATTGGGATTCCACGTAACTTCGTCGATATTCTCGCCCAGCGTCTTGCCCGTCACGGTCAGGCAATCGCCATGGAGGAATCCCTCCGCCAGCAACGTCTTCATCAGCATGTAGACGCCGCCGGCCTCGTACATGTCCTTGGCGACATATTGCCCGCCGGGCTTGAGGTCGGCGCAATAAGGCGTGGTCTTGAAGATCTCGGCGACGTCGAACAGGTCGAACTCGATCCCCGCCTCATGTGCCATGGCCGGCAGATGCAACGCGCCATTGGTCGATCCGCCGGTTGCGGCGACGATCCGCGCGGCATTCTCGAACGCCTGGCGCGTGCAGATGTCGCGCGGGCGGATATTCTTCGCCAGCAGCTCCATCACCTGCGCACCGGCGGCGACCGCCACCTGTTCGCGCGACGTGTAAGGAGCTGGCGCCATGTTGCTGTTCGGCAACGATAAACCTATGGCTTCGCCGACACAGGCCATGGTATTGGCGGTATATTGGCCGCCACAGGCGCCGTGGCCGGGACAGGCGACCTTTTCGAGCTCGTGCACCTCGGACAAGGGGCAGGCGCCGGCGGCGTATTTCCCGACCACCTCGAATACGTCGACCACGGTGACGTCGCGATCGTGGAACCGGCCCGGCAGGATCGACCCGCCGTAGACGAAGATCGACGGGACGTTGAGGCGCAGCATCGCCATCATCATGCCCGGCAGCGACTTGTCGCACCCGGCGAATCCGACCAGCGCGTCGTAGCAATGGCCGCGCACCGACAGCTCGACCGAGTCGGCAATCACTTCGCGGCTGACCAGTGACGACTTCATCCCCTGATGCCCCATCGCAATGCCGTCGGTGACGGTGATCGTGTTGAAGCGCCGCGGCATGCCCCCGCCCTGCTCCACGCCGCGGCGGCAGGCATTGGCCTGCGCGTCGAGCGTAGTGTTGCAGGGCGCCGAGTCGTTACCTGCGGAGGCGACGGCGACGAACGGACGCGCGATCTCCTCCTCGGTCAGGCCCATAGCGTAATAATAGCTGCGGTGCGGGGCACGCTCCGGACCGACCGAGACGTGGCGGCTGGGAAGCTTCGATTTGTCGAATATGTGGGTCATGGCGCGACCGCCTATGTCGCCGGAAGGGCGATTCGCGCAAGAGTATTGCGTAGGCTGGTGTGGCGGGGAGCGGCCGAAACCGCTCCCACGACCGATGACGTCCGGTTTGCAGCCGGAGACCATGCGCGGGCGCGGCGTGGAGACGGACCTGCGTGGCCTTCGCTCAGCAAGTTGGGGGCCAGTTGAGGACTCGTGCGCCTGACGATGGTTAAGCCTTTGGGGGCGGTCCCGCGCTGGCACGCCAATCTGTCACGCGAGTGTCGATTCGAGACACCACCAATCGGGTTGGGCGTCGTCGATGGCAAGGCGCGCGACGCTTCTGGCTTCCTCGCTTTCGAACAAAGCGAAGCACGTGGCGCCCGATCCGGACATCCGCGCAAGCATGACGCCGGGTTGCGCGGTGAGAAGGTCGAGCACGGCTCCGATGACCGGAGCGATCGCGAGCGCTGGTGCCTCGAGATCGTTGCGGCCTTCGATGGTTCGTTCCAACCACCTCGTCATGCCGGGCTTGTCCCGGCATCCACCGCGCAACAAACCCTCAGGGTCTGGGGTATGCGGCACCGTGGACCCCGGCACAGGGCCGGGGTGACGGGCGAGTAGAGGACCGCGATCGATACCGTCCCAGCCGCGGAATACCGCACCGGTCGAGACGGCGACACCAGGGTTCACCAGCAAGACGGGAATGCCCGAGAACTCGTCGATTAACTCAAGCCGCTCGCCCCGCCCGCCGCCAATCGCGCTTTTGCCCAACAGGCACGCCGGAACATCCGATCCCAGATGAAGAGCGATATCCGCCAGTGTCGACGGATCGATCCCCTGCAATCGCGCCAGCGCGCGCAACGTCGCCGCGGCATCGGCCGACCCGCCGCCGATCCCCGATGCAACCGGCAGATGCTTGTCCAGCGTGATCGCGAGCGGGGGCAATGGCCCATGCGCCGCGGCGAAGGCATCGCGCGCCGCCAGGACGAGATTGTTGCCATCACCGCTCAACGCCGCCGCGAACGGACCGGTCAGCGCGAATTGATCCCGGTCGCTTTCCTCGATCGTCACGGTGTCGCCGTCGCGCAGGAACGCGAACAAGGTCTCGATCTCATGATAGCCGTCGGCGCGCCGGGCGCGGACGTGGAGCGCGAGATTGATCTTGGCCGGCGCCGCTTCGACGATTGTCACGAGCGTGTCGTCGCCAGGCCGTTGAGGATCTTGGCGTCGAGCCGCGAGGTCGCGTCCGGCTTTGCCACCACCCGCGCCGCTTTCCAGGCGTAACGCGCCTCGTATCGGCGCCCGACCGCCCAATAGACGTCGCCGAGATGCTCGGCGATCTCGGCATCGGCGGGGGCTGCGGCACCCGCCGATTCGAGCAGCGGCAGCGCGCGCTCGGCGTCGCCACGCCGGAAATAGGCCCAGCCGAGCGAATCGGCGATGGCGGGCTGGTTCGGCGCCAGGGCATTGGCCTTTTCGAGCATCGCCACCGCCCGCGCTTGGTCGCCGCCATGTTCGATCAGCGAATAGCCGTAATAATTGAGCGCGACCGCCTGGTCAGGCCCTAACGCGACCGCGCGTTCGAGCGCTGCCCGGGCCAGCTCCCAACGCCCGGCCTTGTCATAGGCGGATCCGATCTGCAGCCAGACCGCCCAGCCGGCATCGTCACCGAGGCGGTCGCGCGCCTTTTCATACGCTACCGCCGCCTCCAGCGGCCGGTCCGCAATCAATAGCATGTTGCCGTAATGCTCGGCGCTGTCGGCATCGCCGTCGGGCGCGTCGGCAAGCGCCTTGGCGGTGGCGATCGCGGCCGGTACGTCGCCCTTGGCGCGCAGCACCTCGACGCGGATCGACTGGGCAAGCGTGTGATAGGCCGTACCCGGCGCGATCTCCCCCAGCACGGTCAGCGCGCGGTCGTGCGCGCCCTGGCGTTCGAGCGCCGCGGCAAGCAACAGGCGGGCGCGGCCGTCCTCTGGATCGAGGATCAGCGCCGAGCGCGCCAGCGTGATCGCGATCGGGGTCGTGCCGGAATCCGTCAGGTCGGCGGCAAGGCGCGTGTAGAGCCGCGCGATCCCGATCATCGGTGTCGCCTTGACGGGACGAAGATGGCTCCGCACCGTCGCGACTTCGGGATCGGGGCCGCTCAGCAAGTCGAGCGCGAGAGCGTCATTGCCCTGCCCCATCAGCAATTCCGCCGCCGAATAGCGCAGATCCAGGCCACCGCTGCTGCCGCGCAATTCCGCCGACAGCGCCTTTGCAGCACTCGGAATGTCGTTCCGCGCGATCAGGATCAGCGCGCGCTGTTCGAGCAGGAGGTGCTGGATCGCTCCCGTACGCGCGGTCGCCGCGAGCCCTGCGGTGGGATCGCCGCCGCGGCCGAATTCCTGCCAGGCACGGACCGCGGGCACGAAAAAGTCGAACGGCGTCTTGTCGAGCGATGCCAATGCCTTGTCGACGGTGACTGGGCTACCGCTCTTCACCGCATCGGCGAGGAGCAGCAGCTTGGCATCGTTCGGCGCGTCGCTGCCCAGGGCCGCCACGGCGCGACGCGCGAGCGCGAGGTCGCCCGCCGCCATTGCCTGGCGAAACGCGCGGTTGGCGACGGTCGGGTCGCGGGGAGAAGCGGTCAGCGCGATGCCATATTGCTGCGCGGCCACGCCGACATTGCCGTTCGCCGCCGCGATCCGGGCGCGGCCGAACGCGCCATAATCGTCCGCCTGCGCGCCCGCTGAGACGAACGCTGACGCCAGCGCGGCGCAAGCGACCAAAGCGGGCTTACATATTGGGATAGTTCGGTCCTCCGCCGCCCTCCGGCACCACCCAGACGATATTCTGGGTCGGGTCCTTGATGTCGCACGTCTTGCAGTGAACGCAATTCTGCGCGTTGATCACGAAGCGCGGATTGCCTTCTTCCTGGCCGACGATCTCGTAAACGCCCGCCGGGCAATAACGCTGCGCCGGCTCGTCATACATCGGCAGATCATATTCGACCGGGATGTTGGGGTCCTTGAGCGTCAGGTGGACCGGCTGATCCTCCTCGTGATTGGTGTTCGACAGGAACACCGAGGACAGCCGGTCGAACGTCAGCACGCCATCGGGCTTGGGATAGTCGATCGGCGTGACGAGGTCCTTGCGCCACAGGGTGGTATGATCGGGGTGGTGCTTCATCGTGTAGGGCATGCGGATGCCCCAGCTTTCGAGCCACATGTTGATGCCCGACAGGATCGTGCCGAGGAATTGGCCATATTTCTCGACCAGCGGCAGGACGTTGCGGACGACCGACAATTCCTTCTTCACCCAGCTCGCGTCATAAGCGTCGGGGTAGGCGGTGAGTTCGTCGCCTTCGCGCCCCGCCTGGACCGCGTCGAACGCGGCCTCGGCAGCCATCATCCCCGATTTCATCGCGGTGTGCGTGCCCTTGATCCGCGGCACGTTGAGGAATCCTGCGCTGTCGCCGATCAGCGCCGCGCCGGGCATCACCAGCTTCGGCACCGCCTGATAGCCGCCATCCGAAATCGCCCGCGCGCCATAGGAGACCCGCTTCGCGCCCTTCAGGATCTCGGCAATCGCCGGATGCGTCTTCCAGCGCTGCATTTCCTGGAACGGCGAGAGATAAGGATTGGAGTAGTTGAGCCAGGTGACGAAACCGAGCGCGACCTGTCCGTTCGCCTGGTGATAGAGGAATCCGCCCCCGTCCGAGCCGGTTTCGCTGAGCGGCCATCCCTGGGTGTGGATGACTCGGCCCGGCTGATGCAGTTCGGGATCGATATCCCACAATTCCTTGATGCCGAGACCATAGACCTGCGGCTCGCAATCGGCGCGCAGATCGAACCGGTCGACCAATTGGCGCGTCAGATGTCCGCGCGCACCTTCGGAGAAGAAAGTGTATTTGGCGTGAAGCTCGAGGCCGGGCTGGTAATCGGGCTTGTGTGATCCGTCGCGGGCGACGCCCATGTCGCCGGTCGCGACGCCCTTCACCTTGCCGTCGTCGCCATAAAGGATCTCGGCAGCGGCGAAGCCGGGGAAGATTTCGACTCCCAGCTCTTCGGCCTGCCCCGCCAGCCAGCGGCACAGATTGCCGAGGCTGCCGGTATAGGTGCCCTTGTTGTGCATGAAGCCGGGCGTGAACACATGCGGCATCCCGAACCGCTTTTTCTTGGTCAGGATCCAGTGCTGGTTATCGGTGACCGGCGTCTCGGCCATCGGACAGCCCTTGTCGCGCCAATCGGGGATCAGCTCGTCCAGGCTGCGCGGGTCGACCACAGCACCCGACAGGATGTGCGCGCCGACCTCGGAGCCCTTTTCGAGCACGCAGACCGAAATCTCGGCGCCCTTTTCGGCCGCGAGCTGTTTCAGGCGGATCGCCGCCGACAGGCCTGCCGGCCCGGCGCCGACGATCACTACGTCGTACGGCATCGACTCGCGTTCGCTCATCCCTTTTCCTCCCTTGGGACCTTTTTCAGACCGGTCATCGTAAGACGACAACGGTCTGTCGGCGAATGCGGTGCCAATGAATTGACCCCGCGGTCAAGGTGGGACTCTATGTCGGCAGCTATGGGGGCTGACCAGAATCACGATTGGCGGGCAAGTATCGCCAGTGCGCTCGAATGGTGGCGCGACGCGGGAGTCGATTGCGAGATCGACGATTTGCCGCGCGACTGGCTTGCGCGCGCCGCTGCCCCATCCAGCGTCGAGCGGCTGCCGGGGCAAGTAGCGGAGGCTCCCGTCGCGGCGCCTTCGCTGCCGGCGACTCTGGACGAGTTCGCCGCATGGCGGCTTGGCCCAGCGGCACCCGAAGCGGGCTGGCCGGGCAAAGCGCTCGGCACGCAAGGCGAGGTTGCGAGCGGGCTGATGGTCGTCGTCGACATGCCCGACCGCGAGGATGATGCCGCCGGCCAATTGCTGTCGGGAAGCGCCGGTGCGCTGTTCGACCGCATGCTCGCCGCGATCGGCCGCGACCGGCAGTCGATCTATCTCGCGGCGCTGGCGGTGAAGCGTCCCCCGGCCGGCCGAGTGAACGAAGACGTGGGTCAAAAGCTCGAGGCGCTCCTTCGCCACCATCTCTCGCTCGCGCGGCCGAAACGGGTACTCGCGCTCGGAAATGCGGCGAGCCGTGCCATCACGGGGCTGGATGTCGCCCATGCCCGTGGAAGTTTACGTCAGGTTAACCATGACGGCGGGACAAGTGAGGTGGTGGCAAGCTTCCATCCTCGTTTCCTGTTGGAGAAGCCCGTCGCCAAAGCCGATGCCTGGAAAGACCTCAGAGTGTTGATGGGGGGAATTGAGTGAAAGTCGCGCGTTTTCTCGTCGCCTCGGCGCTGGTGTTTGCCCCTGCCCTTCCGGCCTTTGCCGCCGGCGACCCGCCCCCATCCGCGGTGATGGCGCGCGGCATTCCCGCCCAGCTCGATTCCGATCAGCGCACCGGTTACGCCGCTGTGTTCAAGGCGATCCACGAAAAGCGCTGGAATGACGCCCAGTTGCAGCTGACCGCGATGAAGCCGGGCCCGCTCCATTCGATCGCACTCGCCGAACTCTATACCGCCAAGGGCTCGCCCAAGGTGGACAACGACCCGTTGCTCGCGGTCGTCACCGCTGCGCCCGAACTGCCCGAGGCCCCGAGCATCGCGAGAATCCTGGCCTCGCGTGGCGTGACTGCGCCGGCGCTCCCCTACCAGCAGCGGCTGGTCTGGAATAACGGCGCCTCGACCCGCGGACGCGCCAAGGCGACCAAATACGACCTCGCCGCCGCCGAACTGGCGCTCAAGATGCAGCCGTTCATCAAGAACGATGACGGGCCCGCCGCCCAGGCGCTGCTCGAAGGCACCACGAACCTGACTCCCGAGGCCCAGATCGAATGGCAGCAGCGGGTGGCGTGGATCTACTATCTGCAGGGTGACGATACCAATGCGCGCCTGATGGCCGCCAAGGCCAGGGTCGGTGCGACCGACTGGGCCGTGCAGGGCGAGTGGGTCGGCGGCCTTGCCGCCTGGCGCCAGGGCGATTGCACCGAGGCGGCACGCGCCTTCGTCAACGTCGCGGCGCGGGCGAGCGACATCGAATTGCGCGCGGCGGGCCTCTATTGGGCAGCCCGCGCCGACATGAAATGCGGCCGGCCGCAACTGGTCGAAGGGCGGCTCAAGAACGCGGCGCAACTCGACGAAACCTTTTATGGCATGCTTGCCCGCCAGCAATTGGGCATCAAGGAAAAGCCGCCCGTTCCCGACGAGTTGATGCTCGCCGATTGGGACAAGCTCCAGAATCGACCAAATGTCCGCGTCGCCGCCGCGCTGGTCGAGATCGGCGAAACCGAGCTGGCCGACGATGTGCTCAAGCAGCAGGCGAAGATCGGCCCCAAGACCGAATATGCTTCGCTGGTCCGGTTGACCGAGACGCTCAACCTCCCCGAAACGGTGATGTGGCTGGGCAATAACTGCCCGGAAGGCACCAAGGCCCCGACGATCGCCCGTTTCCCCGCGCCGAAATGGGCGCCGGCCGGCGGTTGGACCGTCGACAAGGCGCTGGTCTACGCCCACGCGCTCCAGGAATCGCGCTTCCGCAAGGATGTGATCAGCCCGGCAGGCGCCTATGGCCTGATGCAGATCATGCCCGCCGCGGCGGTCGATTATGCGCGTGAACGCGGCATCACGGTCGATCGCGGCGCGCTGTCGCTGCCGTCGGTCAATATGGCGGTCGGTCAGCGCACGCTCGAGCGGCTAAGCAGCCAGGGCTTCACCGGCGGTTACCTGCCCAAGGTGATCGCCGCCTATAATGCCGGACCCGTCCCGGTCATGGAGTGGAACGGCATCGTCAAGGACGGTGGCGATCCGCTGCTCTACATCGAGTCGATCCCCTATTGGGAAACGCGGGGCTACGTCACCACGGTGCTGCGCAATTACTGGATGTACGAAGGCAAGGACGGCCGGCTGAAGTCGCCGAGTCGTGCTGCGCTGGCGCAGGGCATGTGGCCGAAATTCCCCGGCCTGCCTGGGCCGAGCGCGGTCAGGCTGACGCCGAGCCGGTAATTATCGCGTTCCAAGCGCCGCGAACCCAGCTAGGTCCTCTCCCCGCCGAAGGACCATCCGCGCGTCTCCGATAGCGATCTCGAACTTGGATCGGACATAAATCCGCCCGTCACCCCAGCGGAAACCAGGGTCTCGTGGTCACGAACGATCGCGCCGTCGCTCGAGATCCCAGCTTTCGCTGAGATGACGGTTTGCGGTTAGACAGCGCCGAATCAACACGGAACGGGAGCGGTGAATGCCGATTGATGAAAGCCGCGAGTTCGTACCGGTCAGGATCGCGGTCCTGACCGTCTCCGATACGCGGGGGCCTGCCGACGACAAATCGGGCGATACGCTGGTCGAACGGCTGACCGGTGCCGGCCACGTCCTCGCCGATCGCGCGATCGAGCGCGACGATCTCGACACGATCATCGAACGGCTCGCGGCGTGGATCCAGGATCCCGAGATCGACGTCATCCTCACCACCGGTGGCACCGGCGTGACCGGTCGCGATGTCACGCCCGAGGCAGTCGAAGCTGTCGCCGAGAAGATGATCCCCGGCTTCGGCGAATTGTTTCGCTGGCTGAGCTATCAGACGATCGGCACCTCGACGATCCAGTCGCGCGCCTGCGCCTGCGTCGCGGGTGGCACGTACATCTTCGCACTACCCGGATCGACGGGCGCGGTGAAAGACGGTTGGGACCTGATCCTCCGGGACCAGCTCGACAGCCGCTTCCGCCCCTGCAATTTCGTCGAACTCATGCCGCGGTTGCTGGAGCGTTAGGCGCTGTTCAATCGTGCGCCGCCTGCATCGCGGCCAATTCGTTGCCGTTGGGATCGCGGAAATGGAACCGGCGGCCGCCCGGAAAGGCGAAGATCGCCTGCGTGATCGTCCCGCCGGCGGCCTTCACCGCCCCCTCGGTCGCATCGAGATCATCAACCTGGATCACCGCCAGCGGCGCCGCGGTCCAGTCGGCGCGATCGCCCTGCAGCCCCAGGTCGGTCTCGCCGCTCATCGTCGCCGCATAGGTCGGACCGAAATCGGTGAAGTCCCAGCCGAACGCGGCGGCGAAGAACGCTTTGGTGCTTGCGACGTCCTGTACCGGCAGTTCGACATAATTGAGTTTCGCCATCTCATCCTCCATAGTTCTTGATATGTTCTACATCGCGGCGTAGGATCGGGCAATGGCAAAAGCTCGTCCCGTCCGCGGCGCGACGGTCAACCGCGAAAGCACCCGTTTCAGCCTGCCGGAGCGTCTCGCCGATGGCGATTGGCTCGATGCGCTGGAGGACGTGGACGGCGCCCCGCCCCCGCTTCGGACCAACGTCACGGTCGAGACTCCGCGCACGATCATCACGCGCAACCAGTCGCCCGACATCGGCTTCGATCGTTCGATCAATCCGTATCGTGGGTGCGAGCATGGCTGCATCTATTGTTTCGCGCGGCCGACCCATGTTTATCACGATCTGTCGCCGGGGCTCGATTTCGAATCTAGGCTGTTCGCCAAGCCGACCGCGCCCGAATTGCTCCGCGCGGAGCTGACGAAGCCGGGCTATAGTTGCCGGCCGATCGCGTTCGGCACCAACACCGATCCCTATCAACCGATCGAGGCGGAGTGGAGGATCACGCGCGGCTGTATCGAGGTGCTGGCGGAAACCGATCATCCGCTGACCATCACCACCAAATCCGACCGTGTGGTGCGCGACATCGACCTGCTCGCTCCGATGGCGGCAAAGGGACTCGCTGCGGTCGCGTTATCGGTGACGTCGCTCGACGCGAAGATTGCGCGCACTGTCGAGCCGCGCGCGCCGCATCCCGAACGCCGGCTGACCGCGGTGCGACGGCTCGCCGATGCCGGCATTCCGACGATCGTATCGATCGCGCCCGTCATCCCGGCGATCACCGATCACGAAATCGAGCATATCGTCGAACGCGCGGCCGAAAGCGGCGCGCGGACGATCAACTATCTGCCGGTGCGCCTCCCGTTCGAGGTCGCGCCGTTGTTCCGTGCCTGGCTCGACGCGCATTTCCCCGACCGCGCCGGCAAGGTCATGTCGATCATCAATTCGATCCGCGATGGCCGCGACAACGACCCCAATTTCTTCACCAGGATGCGCGGCTCGGGACCGTGGGCAGAACTACTCCGAACGCGCTTCCAGATCGCGATGAAGAAGCACAGCCTGAACCGCGAGCGGCTGAGCGTTCGCACCGACCTGTTCCAAGCGCCACGCGGCCCACAGGGGGAGTTGTTTTAGGGCCCATCAGCCCTCGGTAATTGGCCCCCGGAAACGCTATCCGCGCTTGTTCACGCCTTGACGAGATGCGTCATCTTGCGCGTCACGAACCAACTCACCGGCAAGGACAGGACGAACCCGGCCAAGGCCGCGATCAGGATTGGCCGGGCGGTGCCATGGCCAGAACTCAGCGTGGCGGTCACGAATATGCCCATAATCGTCGTGCTGATCATGAAATGAAGGCCAAACATCAGCAGTCTCTGCATAACCGATCTCCAGCGGACTGGGCCGGTTTTGATCAAACTGAACAATCGTTACCTTGATCGCGCGCAACAATTCGGCGACCCGGCTCCTGCGAGCGAAGGGGCGTTGTTTCAGGGGGTCGGCTTGGCGGGCCGGACGCGCGGAGCCGCGCTGCCCAGTAAGGGGAGCGCGAGCGCCAGCGCCAGCAAGGCCAACGCGCCGCCGGTCGCAAAGGTCGCGACCGGTCCTGCAATATCCCACAATACGCCCGCCAGGACGCTGGCGGCGAGCATCGCGACGCCGGTAACCAGATTGAACAGGCCGAACGCGGTGCCGCGCAAAGCGACGGGGGAATGATCTGCGATCAGCTTGCTCAACAGCCCCTGGGTCAGCGCCATATGGGCGCCCCACAAGGCTATCCCGACAAAGACGAGCGGCAATTGCGAAGCGAGCGCCAGCAATGCGTCGGCGAGCATCAAGCTCACCAATCCCCATCGCAGCAGGGTTCTCGCCGGAAGGCGGTCCGCCAAAATGCCGGCCGGATAGGCACCCAGCGCATAGACGGCGTTCATCGTCACCAGGACGAGTGGCGCCAGCGCCAATGGCAAGCCTCTTCGGCTGGCGATCAGCACCAGAAATGCTTCGCTGAACCGGGCCAGGGTGAACACGAAGCCGACGATGACGACTTTCCAGAAACCGGCACCGAGCCCACCGATCCCGAGCAATTGTATCGGCGCGCCCGGCGCTGCCCGCGGACGAGCGTCCGGTTCCCTGACCCAGACAATGGCGATCGCCGCCGAGAGCAGCGCCGGAATCACCGCGATCCAGAAGACCATGCGCATGTTGTTCGCCAGCGCGATCATCAGGCCGATGGCGAGCAATGGGCCGACGAACGCGCCGACCGTATCCATCGACTGGCGCAGGCCAAAGGCACGGCCGCGGACCGCCTCGGGCGTGATATCCGCGACCAACGCATCGCGTGGGGCGCCGCGCAGGCCCTTGCCGATCCGGTCGGCGAAGCGGGCACCGAGCACGAGCCCTGCCCCCTCGGCTATCGCGAATAGAGGTTTGGTCAGCGCGGCCATCCCATATCCGAGAACGATAAGCGGTTTGCGCCGCCCGATCCGGTCGGACACATAGCCGGAGAATATCTTCGAGATCGCCGCGGTGGCTTCGGCGATGCCGTCGATGAGGCCGACCATGGCGACGCTGACCCCCAGGGTCGTCGTCAGGAACAACGGTAACAGCGCGTGGATGATCTCTGACGAGGTATCCATGAACAGGCTGACGAACCCCAGCGCGAAGACCGTGCGCGGGATGCTGGAGCGACCCGATGGCGCGGCGTTGGGAATCAGGGACTCTCCTTCGCGCCGGCGCATCCGCCGTCCCGGGCGGTGCCGGCGACCCTGATCCACCCCCGACACAGAAGCGCCCGTTCGATCATTTCCGCCGGCTCTTCATCAGCGGTTGGATCTTGGTCCCGAAATCCTCGACCCCCTGGACGAAATCGTCGAAGGTCAGCAGCACGCCGCCGGTATTGGGTACCTCGGCCATTTCATCGAGCATCCGCGCGATGCTTGCATGGCTGCCGACCAATGTCCCCATGTTGATGTTGACCGCCCCTTCCGGCGCCGCCAGCTGGCGGACATTGGTGGTGGGGTTGTGCTTGTCGGCTGCGCCCTGATCGATCAGCCAGCGCACGGCATCGATGTCGAGCCCGTCATTATAACTCTTCCACTTCGCCATCGCTTGCTCATCCGTGTCGGCGGCGATGATCATGACGAGCACAAACACAGATACGTCGCGTCCGGTCTTGGCGGTCGCGGCGGCGAGGCGGTCGTTGTTGAAGGCGAAGGCGGTCGGCGTGTTGACGCCCTTGCCCAGGCAAAAAGCATAATCGGCATATTGAGCGGAGAAGGCGAGGCCGTCGTCCGACGAGCCGGCGCAAATGATCTTCATGTCGCCGCCGGGCGTCGGCCGGACAAGGCAATCGTCCATCTGGTAATAGTCGCCCTTGAAGTCGCTCCGGCCGGTTTCCCACAGCTCGCGCAGGATGTGAGCATATTCCCCCAGCATCTTGTAGCGATTGCGAAAATGCTCGTCGCCCGGCCACAATCCCATCTGGCTGTATTCGGGCCGCTGCCAGCCGGTAATCAGGTTGAGGCCGAACCGTCCATGGCTGATCGAATCGATCGTGTTGCACATTCGCGCGGCGAAGGCCGGCGGGATCACCAGCGTTGGGCAGGTCGCGTAGATCTTGATCTTGTCGGTGACGGCGGCGAGCCCCGCCATCAGCGTGAAGCTCTCCAGTCCGTATTCCCAGAATTCGGTCTTGCCGCCGAACCCGCGCAGCTTGATCATCGACAGCAGGAAGTCGAGCCCGTGCTTCTCGGCCGACTGCGCGATCGTCTTGTTGAGGTCGAACGACGGCATGTATTGCGGCGCGTTCTCGCTGATCAGCCAGCCATTGTTGTTGATGGGCACGAAAACGCCGACCTGCATCGCTTATTCTCCTATTGCGGCATCACGCCCGTCATCCAGTCGACCAGGAAGCCGTTGAAATTGTCCGCGTCGGTGACGTTTACCGCATGCCCGCCATATTCGGGCCGTCCGAACCCGGCCTTCGGGATTCCCGCCGCGAGTAACTGGCCCGCGATGGGCGGGACCAGCATGTCGTCCTGACTGGCGATCACCAAAGTGCGGGCGGTGATCTCGCCCAACCGATGGGCGATATCGAAGGCGGCGAGCGCCTTGATCCGCTTTTCCGTCGTATCCGCGCCGGGAAAGCTTTCGAGCTGATGCGTCAATTCGGCGTCGAGCTCGTCGCTATGTCCTGAAACCCAGTTTGGCGGGTAGAGGAAGACGGGCTGCGCGCGCAGATATGCCCTGGGGCCTGCCAGCCGGAGCAAGGCGAGCCGGATTTCGAAACAGCGCAGGAAATGCGGATCCGGGCTCGCCCAGCCATTGACCACGACCAGGCGATCGAGCCGTTCGGGCGCCTTGAGCGCGAGGGCAAGCCCGGCGACACCCCCGGCGGCATGGCCGATCAGGTGGGTGCGGTCGAGCCCCAGCGCATCCATCAGCGTCAGGATATCGTCGGCGAAATCATCGACCGACACCCGCGCCGGCAAGGCCCTATCGCTGCGGCCGGTGCCGCGATGGTCATAGGCGATGACGCGAAAATGCTCGGCCAGCGCCGGGATATTGGGTGCCCAATAGCTCGCCGATCCGCCCAGGCCGGCGGACAGGATCACCGGCGGCGCATGGGGGGCGCCATGTTCTTCGTAGTAGAGGCCTGCGGTTTCGGGCATCAATCCACCTTCGTCACCCCAGCGAAAACTGGGGTCTTGTGGTTGGGCGAGCGCGCCATCGCCTGAGATCCCAGCTTTCGCTGGGATGACGGAAGAGGACGGGTTGACGGATTGTGACGCGCCATCAGCCGATATGCGCCACGCTGGCGATCTCGACCAGGCAATCGGACTTCACCAACTCGGCCTTGATGCAATAGCGCGCAGGTTTGTTGCCCGGGAAATACTCGGCATAGACCTGATTGAACGCCGCATAATCCCCCAGGTCCTTGAGGAAGATGTGGTTCATCGCGATGTCGGCCATGGTCGCGCCGGCTGCCTCGAGCGTCACCTTGATCACGTCGAGCACGTGGCGGGTCTGCGCCGCGGCGTCGCCGACATGGAGCACCGCGCCGCCCTCCCCCAACGCCAGCACGCCCGAGACGTAGACGGTGTTTCCCGCTTTGGCGCCGGCCGAATAGGGCGCAATCGGGGTCGGGAATTGCGGCGGGTTGATAGGCTCGAACGCCATGACGTCAATCCTTGCTATCTGATTGGGAAAGCTGGCCGAAACTACCGCAGAAGTCGGCCGTCGTGGAAACCCAGCCGAAGAATTTCTCGACGTTATAGACGGTCGCTTCCTGCATCATCGGCGGGCCGAGATGGTGCGTTGCATCCTCCAGCATCACGCCGAAATATTCGAGATGAAAGCCGTCGCGCAGCGTGCTTTCGACGCAGACATTGGTCGCGATGCCGACGAACACGATGTTGCGGATGCCCCGCGCGCGCAGCGTCGAATCCAGCTGCGAGTTGAAGAATGCCGAATAACGCGTCTTGTGGAGCGAGATGTCGCCGGGCTGGGGCTTGAGTGCATCGACCAGTTCGTAATCCCAGCCGCCACGGGCGAGCAGCTGTCCCGACAATTCGGGTCGCGCGCGCATCGTCTTGAGCGCGTTCGATTTGTGCCAATTGGGCGAGCCCGGTCCGCCCGCCTCCTTGTAATCGGCGTCCCAGCCGTTCTGCAGAAAGATGACCTGCACGCCCGCCTTGCGCGCGGTATCGAGCACGGTGGCGATCTTGCCGATCACACCGGCGGCGCCCGAAATGTCGAACCCGGCGAGATCGACATAGCCGCCTTCGCTCGCATAAGCGTTCTGCATGTCGATCACGACGACCGCGGTCTCGTGCGGAGCGAGCCGCAGCGCCTCGGGCCGGGCCGCCAGCGTCACGCCATTCTCGCCGGCGGAGCCGGTCGTCACCATGTCCATTTGGCGCAGCCTGCCGCCACACGTGGCGAAAGGCAAGTTTACGGATCTTAGGTGTTAGGCGGCGCTGGCCAGCTTATAGTCCTTATACTGCTCGCGCAGCACGGTCTTGAGCAATTTGCCGGTCGCGGTGTGCGGCAAGTCGTCGACGAACAGGATCTCGTCCGGCAACCACCATTTGGCGACATGCAGCGTCAGATGCTGATTGATCTCCTGCGGGGTTACCGCACTACCGGGTTTGCGCACGACAAGCAGAATTGGCCGCTCGTCCCATTTGGGATGATAGACGCCGATCGCTGCCGCCTCGCCGACGCCGGGACAGCCGATCGCCGCGTTTTCCAGGTCGACCGAGCTGATCCACTCGCCGCCCGATTTGATGACGTCCTTCGAGCGGTCGGTGATCTGCATCGTCCCGTTCGGATGAAGGACCGCGACGTCGCCGGTGTCGAACCAACCGCCAGTCTCCACCGCGTCCTGCTCGGCCTTGAAATAGCGCTTCACCACCCACGGTCCGCGGATCTGCAGCCGGCCCGACGTCTCGCCGTCACGCGGCAATTCATTGCCACCGTCATCGACAATCCGCAGTTCGACGCCGAACGGTATCGATCCCTGTTTGCAGACGACGTCGAGCTGCTGGTCGCGAGTCATGTCGCGCCAATCCGGTCCTGGCGCCAGCGCGGTCGCGATCGGTGACGTCTCGGTCATGCCCCAGAGGTGAAGCGGCTTGATCCCCATGTCCATGAATCGGGCCAGCATCGCGCGCGGAGCGGCCGATCCGCCGACCGTAATCTGGCGCAGGAAGCGCGGCTCCTCGCCGGTCGCGTCCATATGCTGGAACATCGCCAGCCACACGGTCGGAACGCCGCTGCCGATCGTCACCTTCTCGCTGTTCATCAGCGCGCACAGCACGGCCGCGTCGTTGGTCTGCGAATAGACGAACTTCGTGCCCGCCAGCGCACCGGCGAACGGCAGTCCCCAGGCCGCGGCGTGGAACATCGGCACGATCGGCATGATGACGTCGGACGCCGACAAACCCATCACCCAGGGCTCGGCCGCATGCATAGCATGGAGCACGGTCGAGCGGTGTTCGTACAGCACCCCCTTTGGATTGCCCGTCGTGCCACTGGTGTAGCAGATCATGCACGGCTCGCGCTCGGGTCCTTCGTACCAGACATAATCGCCGTCCTGTGCGTCGAGCAGGGCCTGAAAGCCCTCAGGCCCCAGGTCATCGAACACGACATAGCGTTCGATCGAGGTCCATTCCGGCTTCAAGCGGTCGACCAGCGGCTGGAACTGCTTGTCGTAGAACAGCACGCGATCTTCGGCATGGTTGGCGATGTAGATCAATTGCTCGTCGAACAGCCGCGGGTTGATCGTGTGGATCACCCCGCCCATCCCCATCGCGCCGTACCATGACGTCAAATGATGCTCGTGGTTCATCGCCAGCGTGGCGACGCGATCGCCCGGCTTGATGCCCCATTTCTCCAACCGCTGGGCGAGCTTGCGGGCGTTACGGTGGATGCCGGCCCAGTCGTTGCGGGTTTCTCGACCGTCGACCCAATGCGTCACAACCTCTCGGGCCGGATGCTCGCGAGCGACATGGTCGAGCAGCCGCATCACGCGCAGTTCGAAATCCTGCATCGCACCCAAACGCATCCCATCCTCCATACTCGATGTTTGAAGAGCGTTATCCGGTCCGAAGCGGACGAAGTCTAGAGGGTTGGGGAACAGGCCACCCAAGGTGGGGCCGGTTAGCCGACCAGCGCGAGCCGTTGTTGGGACGCGATCGCGACTTGCGCCGATCGCACCCCGGGTAAAGCGGCGATCCGATCGGCAAGCTCTGGATCGAGCAGGAAATCGCGGCCCAGCAGAATCGTCGCGCTGCCGCCCATCGGCAGTGGCGCGGTCAATCGCGCTTCTCCGCGCGCGCCGCGCGCTTCCGACAACAAGGTTCCGATCGCGGCAATGGCCGCGGCGTCCTCGATCTCGATATCGAGATTCATTCGCGTCGCGCTGGCCAGTTCGTCGAACGGCTGGATTCGCTTGACGGTGACCCGCGGCTGTTCCTCGCCCGCCCTTCGGTCGAGTTCGACCGTGATCAGGCCGCAACCGCCGTTGCGCGCCGCTTCCTCCAGGTCGGTCGCGACCGCATCGTCGAAACAGGTCGCGACGAACTGGCCCGATGGGTCGGACAATGTTGCCATCAGGTAGCGCCGCCCTTTGGCCGAGGTGCGCCAGCGCGTATCCTCGACCATCGCCGCCATCACCGCACCGGCGCGGCCGCTCTCCGGAATCTGCATCTCGCCCAGATCGGCATAACGCCGGGCGCCATGCATCCGCGCCAGCTGGGTGAAGCGGTCGACCGGATGCGCCGAGAAATAGAATCCGAACGCTTCCTTTTCCTGCTCCATCCGCTCGGCCAGGCTCCAGCGCGCCGATTGCGGCAGCTTGATGTGGGTGCCCGACGCTTCGCTCTCGCCGAACAGCCCGCCCTGCCCGCTATTCTTCTGGTCGTGGACCCGCGCCGCTGTCGCCAGGATCGTTTCGGCGCACGCGTGGATGCCGGCGCGATTGGCGTCGATCGTATCAAATGCGCCCGCCGCCGCGAGCGTTTCGAGCTGGCGCTTGTTGAGCAGGCGCGGGTCCACGCGATGGGCGAAGGCATCGAGGCTGTCGAACGGCCCGGACGCATCGCGCTCCTCGACCAGTTTCTCCATCGCGCCTTCGCCGACCGACTTGAGCCCGGCGAGCGCGTAGCGGACGGCCAGTTGCTCCTTGTCCCCTTCGGATGGAGAGGCGATTACCTCTACGTCGAACTCCGCCAGGCTGCGGTTCACGTCCGGCGGCAGAATGGCCACGTCCAACCGTCGCATGTCGTCGACGAAGATCGCGAGCTTGTCGGTCAGATGGATGTCGTAGCACATCGACGCGGCGTAGAATTCGTGCGGATGGTGCGCCTTCAGCCAGGCGGTCTGATAAGCGAGCAAAGCATAGGCCGCGGCGTGCGACTTGTTGAAACCATAGCCGGCGAATTTGTCGATCAAATCGAACAGCTCGTTGGCCTTTGCGGCGTCGATCTTGTTGTGCGTCGCGCAGCCCTCGACGAACGTCGCACGCTGCGCGTCCATCTCGGCCTGGTTCTTCTTGCCCATCGCGCGACGCAACAGGTCGGCGCCGCCGAGCGAGTAGCCGGCCAGCACCTGGGCTGCCTGCATCACCTGTTCCTGGTAGACGAAGATTCCGTAGGTTTCGGCCAGGATCGGCTCGAGCAGCGGATGCGGATAGGTGATCGGCTCCTGCCCGTTCTTGCGCCGGCCGAAGCTTGGGATATTGTCCATCGGGCCCGGGCGGTAGAGCGAGACGAGCGCGATGATGTCGCCGAAGTTCGATGGACGCACCGCGCTCAGCGTTCGGCGCATACCTTCCGATTCCAGCTGGAACACGCCGACCGTGTCGCCCTTCTGGAGGAGTTTGTAGACGCCTTCGTCGTCCCAGGTCAGCGCGTCGAGATCGCAGGCGATGCCGCGCTTGGCGAGCAACTGAACCGCCTTCTTGAGCACCGACAGCGTCTTCAGGCCCAGGAAGTCGAACTTCACCAGCCCCGCGCCCTCGACATATTTCATGTCGAACTGAGTGACCGGCATGTCCGATCGCGGATCGCGATAGAGCGGGACGAGGTCGGCCAGCGGGCGGTCGCCGATCACCACGCCGGCCGCATGGGTGGAACTGTGGCGCGGCAGCCCTTCGAGCTTCATCGCTAGGTCGAACAGATGGCGGACGTCCTTGTCGCCGCGATATTCGGCGGCGAGCTCGCTGACGCCGTTGAGCGCACGGTCGAGCGTCCAGGGATCGGTCGGCAGGTTCGGGACGAGCTTGGCTAGGCGATCGACTTGGCCGTAGCTCATCTGGAGCACGCGCCCGGTGTCCTTGAGCACCGCGCGTGCCTTCATCGTCCCGAACGTGATGATCTGCGCGACCTGGTCGCGGCCATATTTCGCCTGAACGTAGCGGATCACTTCTCCACGCCGCGTTTCGCAGAAGTCGATGTCGAAGTCGGGCATCGACACGCGTTCCGGGTTGAGGAAGCGTTCGAACAGCAGCCCGAGCTTGATCGGATCGAGGTCGGTGATGGTCAGCGCCCAGGCGACCACCGAGCCCGCACCCGAACCACGACCCGGCCCGACCGGGATATCGTGCGCCTTCGCCCATTGGATGAAGTCGGCGACGATCAGGAAATAGCCGGGAAATCCCATCTGGATGATGACGTCGAGTTCGAAGTCGAGGCGGTCGCGATAGGGCTGCTGCCAATCGCCTTCGCCCGCATTGCCGAGCTCGACGATGCGATCGAGCCGCTTCTGCAGGCCTTCGCGCGCCCGCTCGCGCAGCATCGCGGATTCGCCGTCGCGGTCGCCCGCCAGGCTGGGCAGGATCGGCTTGCGCTTGGGAGCCGCGACCGCGCAACGCTGCGCCACGACCAGGGTATTGGCGATCGCTTCGGGCAGATCGGTGAACAGTGCGCGCATGTCCTTGGCGGGCTTCATCCACGCGTCGGGCGAGCTCTTCGGCCGGTCGTCGCTCGCGACATAAGAGGAATTGGCGATGCACAGCATCGCGTCATGTGCCTCGCGGAATTCCTCCTCGGCGAAACAGCAGGGATTGGTCGCGACGATCGGCAAATTGCGGGCATAAGCCAGCTCGAGCAATTCGGCTTCGGCCTTGGCTTCGACCGGATCGAAGCGCCGCGCGATCTCGATATAGAGCCGGTCGCCGAAAACCGCCTGCAGCCGGTCCACATAGGCATTGGCGCCCTCGGGCTGGTCCTCCGCGAACAATCGGGCGACACCGCCCTCCCCGCCCGCCGTCAGTGCGATCAGTCCGGCCGAATTGGCTTCGAGCGTGGCGAAATCGACATGCGGATCGAGGTCGAGCGGTCGACCGAGATGCGCCTCGCTGACCAGGCGGCAAAGGTTGAGATAGCCCGCCTCGTCCTGGGCATAGAGCGCGATCCAGTCGGTCTGCACCGACTGCCCCTCGGGCAAATCGGGGCGGGCCACGCCCAACATCGTGCCGATGATCGGCTGCACCCCGGCATCGGCAGCCGCGCCCGAAAACGACATTGCCGCGAACAAACCATTGCGGTCGGTCACCGCGGCTGCGGGGAAGCCCAATTCGCGCGCGCGCTTGGCGATCGCCTTGGGCTCGATCGCGCCGTCGAGCATCGTGTAGGACGAGAAGATCCGGAGGGGCACGAAGCCGGAATGGGGCATGGTCGCAAACCTAAGGCGCGGGCGCGCGAATGACCACCCTGCACCATCCGCTTACCCACAACTTTCGTGGGCGGACCGGCCGGTTAGAGCAGCTTTTCGATATCCGCCGCGATCTCTTCGGGCTTGGTCGTCGGCGCATAGCGTTCGACCACCTGGCCATCGCGGCCGACCAGGAACTTGGTGAAGTTCCACTTGATGCCCTCGGTGCCCAGGAAACCGGGGGCCTGTTTCTTGAGCTCGCCGTACAACGGGTCGGCGCCCGATCCATTGACGTCGATCTTGGCGAACACCGGGAACGTCACATCATAAGTCAGCGAGCAGAATTTCGCGATCTCCTCGGCGTCCCCAGGCTCTTGCGCGCCGAACTGATTGCAGGGGAAACCCAGCACCTCGAACCCGCGATCGGCATATTTGCGATGGAGCGCTTCCAACCCCTCATATTGCGGTGTGAAGCCGCATTTCGACGCGACGTTGACGACCAACAGGACCTTGCCCGCATAAGCCGAAAGGTCGGCGTCGCTGCCATCCGCCGCCTTGACGTGGAAATCGGTGATCGCGGTCATGCGCCCTTCCCCTCATATCGAGCCATCAAGGCAGCGATGTTGCGCTTCACCCCGGGCCATTCATGTTCGAGGATCGAATAGAGCACGCTGTCGCGATAATGGCCATCGTTGAGGATCACATGGCCGCGGATCACCCCGTCCATTCGCGCGCCCAGCCGCTCGATCGCCGCGCGCGACTGGCGGTTGAGAAAATCGGTGCGGATCTGGACGCAATAACAATCCAGCACCTCGAACGCATGGGTCAGCAGCAGCATCTTGGCTTCGGTATTGAGCCCGGTGCGCTGCACGCGCGTGGCGTAGACCGTGCCGCCGATCTCCAGACGGCGATGCGCCTGAGCCATGCGCAGAACGCGTGTGACGCCGGCAATCTCGCCCTGTGCGTCACGGACGGTGAAGGGCATGGAGCGCCCAGCCGCCTGCTCGCGCTCGATCCGCTCGTACCAGGCCTGGATCGTCTCGGGATTGGGCACGGTCGTATGGAATGCGCCTTCGAGCCCCGTGGCAAAGGCGGCCAGGATACCGTCTCGGTCGGCGCGTATGGTCGGCGACAGCGTCACGTGCCTGCCCGTCAGGGTCGGCGTGGTTCGCCAGGCGTCGCCGGAATTCGCTTGTTCGCTCACGTGGCCGCCGAGATCCTGCCTGAACTCAAATGCCCTTCCTGCAGGCGCAGGACGCGGTCCATTCGCGCCGCCAACCGCTCGTTGTGCGTGGCGACCAACGCCGCCGATCCTTCCTGCCGCACCAGCCGCAGGAACTCGTCGAACACGATCTCCGCGGTCGCCTCGTCGAGGTTGCCGGTGGGTTCGTCGGCCAGGATCAAGGCCGGCCGATTGGCGAGCGCGCGGGCGACCGCGACGCGTTGCTGTTCGCCGCCCGACAATTGGCTCGGCCGGTGCGTCAGGCGGTGCCCAAGGCCAAGCGTCGTCAACAGCTCGGCCGCGCGCGCATCGGCATCGGCGCGCGAAGCTCCCTTTACCAGTTGCGGCAGGACGACATTCTCGACCGCGTTGAAATCGGGCAGCAAGTGATGGAATTGATAGATGAAGCCGAGCTTGTCGCGTCGCGTCGCGGTACGCTCCGAGCTGCTCATCTGCGCCGCTTCGATGCCGGTGATGCGGATCGATCCGCCGAAGCCGCCCTCGAGCAAGCCGACCGCTTGAAGCAAGGTCGACTTGCCCGATCCCGACGGCCCGAGCAGGGCGACGATCTCTCCCGGCGCGATCGACAGGTCGGCGCCGCGCAGGACGTGGATCGTCTCGCCGCCCTGTTCGAAGCTGCGGGTCAGGCCGGTCGTGGCAAGGACTGGCTCACTCATAGCGCAGCACCTGGACTGGATCGGTGCTGGCCGCACGCGATGCCGGATAGAGCGTCGCGAGGAACGTCAGCAGCAAGGTGATTGCGACGACCATCGCGATCTCCACCGGATTGGGCTTGGACGGCAGCTCGGTCAGGAAGCGGATCGAGGGATCCCACAAATTCTGGCCCGATATTTTCTGCACCAAGTCGACGATCGGCTGACGGAAATGGAGCAGGACGAAGCCCAGGATCAGCCCCGCGATCGTCCCCAGGATGCCGATCGTCGTGCCGACGGTGATGAAGATCCGCACCATCGCGGCGCGCGGCGCCCCCATGGTGCGCAGGATCGCGATGTCGCGCGTCTTGGCGCGGACCAGCATGATCAGCGACGATGCGATGTTGAACGCGGCGACCAGGATGATGATGCACAGGATCACGAACATCGAGACCTGCTCGATTCCCAGCGCCTCGAACAATTGCGCGTTCATCTGGCGCCAGTCGCTGACCGCGGCGGTCTGGCCCAGCGATGCCCGCAGCGGCGCCAGGATCGGGCCGACCTGATCGGCATCCCTGGTGTTGACCTCGATCATCCCCACCGTGTCGGGATCGAGCAGCAGCAAAGTCTGCGCATCCTCCATCGGCATGACCACATAAGCCTTGTCGTAATCGTACACGCCGATCTCGAAGATCGCGCCGACCGTGTACGACACCATGCGCGGCACCGTGCCGAACGGCGTCGACTGGCCTGCCGGATTCCAGATCGTGACCTGGCTGCCGATATCGGCGCCGAGCGTCTCGGCCAGGCGTGACCCGATCGCGATTCGGTTGCTGCCCGCTGTCACCGAATTGAGGTCGCCGGCGATGACATGCCCGGCGATGGTCGAATTGCCGCGAATGTCAGGCACGGTCAGTCCGCGCATGATGATCGCTTCCGCGCGGCCGTTATTGGTCATCATCAGCGGCTGTTCGATCATTGGCGTCGCACTGGTCACGCCCGGCGTGGCCTTGGCGCGCGCCAGCAATTGCCGCCAGTCGTTGAGCGGCCGCCCGCCATAGCCCTGGATGACGGCATGGCCGTTCAGTCCGACGATCTTGTCGAACAATTCGGCGCGGAAGCCGTTCATCACGCTCATCACGATGACCAGGGCCGCGACCCCGAGCATGACGGCGCCAAGACTGAATCCGGCGACAAGGACGATGAAGCGCTCACCCTTGCCCGGCAGCAGATAGCGGCTGGCGATCAGGCGTTCGTAGCTCGATAGGAGAATCAATCAGGCCTCGCGATCCGCCCCCGGAATGTCGGGTGCCTAGGGCGTATCGCCATTACTGGCAACCAAGGCGGCGCTGTGGCGGATTCGACACATGCCCGCCGCAATCGTGCGGCGACCCGTTGTTTGGCAATGACAAGTCACCAGTAGCCGCTTAGCAGTTTGCTTCGCGAAACGCAGGTCAATGGCCGTGGTTCGGGGATCGCTTCCAGCTCCGCCTTAAAAGAGGCGTGCGGGCGGAAGTTACAAGGGGGCTGACGAGCAATCGTCACGCAGGCGCCCGGGTCGGAAACGGCCCGGGCGTTTGTTTTGGGGTGAAGCGGAGGCGAGCAGCGGAGCTGCAAGCCGGTGCGCAAGCACCGCTTCGCCCGGCCGCCGGGCCGCTCCGCGGCCCGAGCGACGGCGGCTTCGCCGACCGGCGCTCTGCTAGAAGAAATCGATCCTCCCCAACACGTCACCCCGGCCTTGTCCCGGGGTCCAACCCTCCTCAACGGAATACAGCCGTTGTTGCGCGTTGGATGCCGGGACAAGCCCGGCTGACGATAAATGGGTACAGCACGCTCGTCAGACGGTCGCGCCTGCGGGACGGCCCAGTGGCCTCAAAAACTAATCCGGAACGTGCCACCATAAGTCCGCGGATCGCCCGGCTGGCCGACGATCAACCCGGTGCTGCCCGATTGCGTGCTCAGCAGCTCGAAATAATGCTGGTCGAACGCGTTGCGCACCCAGCCGTACAAATTCCACTTGTCCTTGCGGAAGCCGAGCCGGAAGTTCGACAGCGAATAGCCATTGATATCGGTGTAGAGCGAGCGCGACGGGTTGGACGAGAATTTCGAGCGATAGCTGCCGTCATAGCCCAGATAGACCTGCCCGCCGCTGACCGGCGCGTTCACTTCGCCGCCGAACGAGAACGACCATTTCGAAATGCCCGGCAGGATCGATCCCGAGATATCGCAGACCAGAGGACTGAGACCCGGCGTGCCGGGTGCCGCCGGCGGCTGGCCGGGCAGCGCCGCGGTACCGCCGGACAGCTCGGGAGGGCACGGCGCGTTGCGGAAACGGACGTACTTCGCGTCGGTGAAGGCGCCGTTGGCATAGAGGCTCAACCGCGGGGTCGGCCGGAACGAGGAGTCGAATTCGACGCCGCGCACGCGGACTCGCGCCGCATTGGCCAGATATCCGCGAATGACGGTCGTCTGCCCGTTATTCACCGTCGCCTGGTAATCCTTGATGTCGGTCCAGAACGCCGCGAGGTTGAAGGTTACTCGACGGTCAAGGAATTGCGTCTTCAAACCGAGTTCGAAGTGGTTTTCCTTTTCCGGCTTCACCGTCTGGGTCGACAGATCGACGCCGGTATTGGTGGAATTGAGCGGCAGTCCCGAGAGGTTGATCCCGCCCGATTTGAAGCTGCGCGCATAGGTCGCGTAGCCATGGATGTCCCTGGAGAAGTCGTAGGAGAGCGTCAGGTCGCCGGACAGGTTCCAGGCGCTGAACCTGGGGCTGTAGCGTTGCGGCGCCAGTGTATTGAGCTGATCGGCGAGCGCAGTGCCGTTTTTCAGCAAGGCCGCGACGTTATCCGCCGTCGCGACGAAATTGTACTGGGCGTTGTGGATGCTGACGACCGACTCGTAGAAACCCGATTTCTTGTCGTAATTGACGCGCAGGCCGGGCTGGATGTGGAAGCCGGCCGCCGCCTCCCAGTTGAGCTTGCCGAACACGGCGAAGCTCTGATTGCTGAAATGGATCGAGTTAGTGGAAGTCAGTCCGTCGAGCACCAGCGGATTTTTGCCGTTGGCGCTGGTGGGGTTGAGCAGCCAGGCACTGGCGGCGGGGCCTTGCACCTGCGACCCTTGGGTATCGATCGTCTGGTCGAAGAAGAACGCTCCGAGCGTGTAATTGAGCTTGCGGTCGCCGTTCGAGGCGATGCGCAATTCCTGCGACCATTGCTTCTGCTGCGACGGGTTTTGCGAGACGGTGGTGATCGGCAGGCCGACGAAATCGCGGTCATTGGCCGGCTGCCAGTCCCAATAACGCCAGGCAGTGACCGAGGTGACCGTCGCGCCGCCGACCTCCCAATTACCGACCAGCGACAGCCCTCCGACTTCCTGACGAGAGTTGATCGAGGCATCCAGATCGGTGACGCGGTCGAACGGATCGAAGCTCGGTGGCTTATACCCCGCCGCGGCAGCCAGCGCTGCATATTGACGGTTGAGCGGGCGCTGCGTCGCACCGACCCGCGCGTAATATTGCACGCAGCAATAGGGATTCTGCAGGCTGAAATCGGCCGAGAGGTTGAAATCCAGATTGGGCGTCGCTTGCCACAGCAATTGCCCGCGTACGCTGAAATTGTCCTGCTTCTGGAGATTCTTGTCGATCGCTGTATCGTAGATCGATCCGCCTCGCTTGGTCACCGAGGTCGACAGGCGTACGCCCAGTTTGCCGTCGGCGATCGGTGCAGAGGCCGAACCCTTCAATTGGACCAACCCGTAATTGCCGGTACTGACCTCGAACGTCGCTTCGGGCGACGAGAGATTGGGCTTCTTGGTCGTGATGTTGACGGCGCCCGCCGTGGTGTTCTTGCCGTAGAGCGTCCCCTGCGGCCCCCGCAGCACCTCGACGCGATCGATGTCGACGAAATCGAAGGTCGAGGCGCCGACGCGGCCGATATAGACCTGGTCGATATAGAGGCCGACGCCCTGCTCGATGCCGTCATTGGTCAGTCCGAACGGCGCACCCAGGCCGCGGATATTGATCGCCGAGTTGCGCGGATTGCTCGAATAGAATTGCAGCGCGGGCTGGAATTGCTGGAGCCGATTGACGTTGAACGCCCCGGCATTGGCTAGCGTCTCGCCGCTCAGCACCGCCACCGCGAGCGGGACGGTCTGCAAGCGCTCCGACCGTCGCCGCGCGGTGACGACGATATCGGCCCCGGGCGTTGGCGCGGCTTGCGGATCGGCCTGCGGCTCAGGCGCCGGTACGGCTGGGTTGGCGGCTCCATCATTGAGCGCGGCGACCGGCGTTGTCGGGCGAGCTGCGGTGTCGGCGAGCGCGATACTTTGCGGCGATGCGGCGGCGAGCAGAAGCGGAAACGCTGCGAGCATGATTCGGTAATCCCCTAGACGATCGATTAACGCCTTAATCCCCACTGAGTTGCTGGGATTTAAAGCAAGATCGTCTGGCCGGTGCCGCAAGCCAAACTTTATCACCCTTGAAAGATAACGATATTTTGTGGGGCGGGCACTCTTGAACCGGCGCTGGAACGCCCCAGATATACGATGACGCGATGCCCATCCGGGGTCGCGTCGAAGTGTGACATCGCTCAATGGAGGATGATTAAATGCGACAGTTCGACCTGACTCCCTACCGCCGCTCGACGATCGGCTTCGATCGCCTGTTCGACATGCTCGAAGCCTCGGCGCGGCAAAATGGCGGGGACAATTACCCGCCCTTCAACCTCGAGCGGATCGCCGAGGATCATTACCGCATCACGATCGCGGTCGCCGGCTTCCGTCGCGATGAGATCGAGATCGTCGCGCAGCAGAACCTGCTGACCGTCAAGGGCAAGAAGGACAAGGACGGCGATCAGTCGGCCTATCTCCACCTCGGCATCGCAACGCGCAGTTTCGAGCGCCGCTTTGAGCTCGCCGATTTCATTCGAGTCGACGATGCGCGGCTCAATGACGGCCTGCTGACTGTCGACTTGGTGCGCGAAGTGCCCGAGGCGCTAAAGCCGCAGACGATCGCGATCAAGACAGGCGCTCCGCTCACCGCGATCGAGAGCAGCCCGGCCGACGAAACCAAGGCGGCCTGACGAATCGGCGCTTTCTCGCTCCCTCGAAAGCGCCATCGGGCGCCCGGACAATTGTCCGGGCGCCTTTTTCGTTTCGGCGATACCGATCGCGCTGGTAGCTGTCGGCGATGAAGACGCTGCACGTGATCGTGAACAAGGATGGCGGCACTGCCGCCAAGATGGGCGATGCCCTGATCCAAGAGCTGGAAAAGGCCTTCGCAGAGGCGGGAGCAACCGCCGAAGTCGCAGCGCTCGACGGCAAGCAAATCCCCGACGCGATCAAGGCGGCGGCGAGATCGGGGCGCGTGACCGTTGCGGGTGGCGACGGCACGGCCGCCGGTGCCGCGCAGATCCTGGCGGGTAGCGATGCAGAACTCGGCCTGCTGCCGCTCGGCACGCTCAACCACCTGGCGCGCGATCTCGGCATCCCCGCCGACCTGGGCGAGGCCGCCAAGGTTGCGGTCAATGGCCAGCCGAACGCGATCGATGTGGGCGAGGTCAACGGACGGGTCTTCGTCAACAATGCGTCGATCGGTCTCTATCCATTGATGGTGCGCAAGCGCGAGGGTCTGCGCCGCGTGAAGGGCTGGCCGAAATGGCTGTCGACGGTGCCGGCGGCATTCTCTGTGCTCGAGCGGTTGCCGCATCACCGCTTGCGACTCGATTGGGGTAAAGGCGAGCGCGCGATCGTCACGCCGCTGCTGTTCGTCGGCAACAACGTCTATTCGCTCGATCGCGGCGAGGTCGGCAAACGCGGCAGCCTGACTGACGGGAAATTATCGGTCTATGCGGTCGCGCGTCGGCGGCGTGCGGCGCTGATCTGGTTCGCCATGCGCGCGTTGGTCGGACGCGCCGAACGCTCGCTCGATTTCGAGACGCTCGGTGAATGCGAGACGCTGACGGTCAGTTCGAGCAGCGGATCGATAGAAATCGCGCTCGACGGCGAACTTCGGCGCATGGACTCCCCGCTCGAATTCCGCATCCGCGCAGGCGCCTTGACCGTGATCACGCCCGGCGAGGCGCCACAACTATAAGGCTCATGCCGCCTCCACCGCCGCCTCCTTCGTCTCGGGCGAGCGATCCTTGTGCCCCGAATAGACGAATTCAGCGCCATCGAGGTCGATCTGCGGAATCTCTTCCTTTTCCCGCCAGTAATCCTGGTTGTGCGCCCATTCGGGCTTATCGCCGCGCCGGGGCATCTCATCGAGGCCGCGCATCAGATAGCCCGGATTGAAATTGTCGCGGTCGATCCAGGGCAGCAGCTTCATGCCTTCGTCTTCCGGACGCAGGGCAACCTCTACCCGGTGGGCGCCCTTCAGCTCCATATGCTTGAGCAGCCGGCAGACGAAATCGCCGAGCATGTCGACGCGCAACGTCCAGCTCGCGCGGAAATACCCCATAACCCACGCCATGTTGGGGACACCGGTGAACATCATCCCGCGGTAGGTGACCGTCTGCGACCAATCGACCGCGCGCCCGTCGACGAAGAACGGGATGTCGCCCATCACCGACAAGCGGAAACCGGTCGCCGCAACGATGATGTCGGCTTCGATGACCTTGCCCGACTTGGTCCGGACGCCGCCTTCGACGAATCGGTCGATCTCGTCGGTGACGACATCGACCTTGCCCGCCTTGACCGCCTGGAAGATGTCGCCGTCGGGACAGAAAGCAAGCCGCTGCTGCCAGACGCGATAACGCGGCGTGAAATCGGGCTCGAACTGGAAGTCCTCGCCGGCATAGGCGCGAATCAGGGCCTTGAGCTCCTCGAATACCGCCTCGGGCTCGGCCTGGCTGCGCTTCGTCAGCTGGTCCTGATCGAACATGATCTGCGCGCGCACCACGCGATGGATGGTTGGCTCGTCGATGCCGATCTGGCGCAGCCGATCGGCCAGCTCGTTCCGATTGGGGCTACAGAAGAAATAGGTCGGCGATCGCTGCAGCATCGTGACGTGCGCCGCTTTTTCGGCGAAGGCCGGAATGACCGTCGCGGCGGTCGCGCCCGACCCGATCACCAGGATCCGCTTGCCCGCATAATCGGTCGCCGGGTCCCACAATTGGGCATGAATGAACTGCCCCTTATAATCGTCCAGCCCCGGCCAGGCGGGGACGTAGGGGCGCTCATGGTCGTAATAGCCCTGGCACATCCACAGGAATTCGCAGGTCACGCGGACCGTGTCGCCGTCCGACGCGCGAACTGCCTCCACTGTCCAGCGGTTATCGGCGCTCGACCAGCGGCAGGCGGTGATGCGGTGGCCGTACCGGATATGCGGGCCGATACCGTTTTCCTCGATCACGTCGCCGACATAACGCAGGATCTCATCGCCGCTCGCGACGGGAGCGCCGACCCAAGGCTTGAAGCGATAGCCGAACGTGTAGAGGTCGGAATCCGATCGCACGCCGGGATATTTATGCGTTTCCCACGTGCCCCCGAACGTTTCCTTCATCTCCAGGATCAGATAGCTCTTGTCGGGGCATTGGTGCTGCAAATGCCAAGCCGACCCGATCCCCGAAATACCCGCGCCGACGATCAGGACGTCGACATGCTCCGCCGACGCGACGCCGACCTCGGCCGCGATCGCATTTGCCATGGTGCCTCTCCTTCAGCGCACGATATTGTCGGCACGGAATGAGGCAGTCCAGCGTCACCAACTTTGACGCCGGTCAAACTTTCCACAGCGGGTGATTACTCAGACCAGCCGGCTCTGCCGTACCGCCGCGGCAATGAAGCTGGCGAACAAGGGATGCGGGTCGAACGGCTTCGACTTCAATTCCGGGTGGAACTGCACGCCGACAAACCAGGGGTGATCGGGGCGTTCGACGATTTCGGGAAGCATGCCGTCGGGCGACATACCGCTGAACACCAGCCCGCCCTTTTCGAGCGGTTCGCGATACCCTGTATTGACCTCGTAGCGATGGCGGTGGCGTTCGCTGATCTCGGTCGCGCCATAGATTGACGAGACCACGCTATTGCCGTCGAGCTTCGCCGGATACGCGCCCAGCCGCATCGTGCCGCCAAGGTCGCCGCCAGCTTCGCGCTTCTGCACGCCTTCGGCCGACATCCATTCGGTGATGATGCCGACGATCGGCTCGTCGGTCGGCCCGAATTCGGTCGACGAGGCCTTTTCGATCCCGGCGAGGTTACGCGCGCCTTCGACACAGGCCATCTGCATCCCGAAACAGATGCCGAAATAGGGCACGTTGCGCTCGCGCGCGAACTTGACCGAGGCGATCTTGCCTTCCGCACCACGCTCGCCGAACGCGCCGGGAACGAGAATCGCGTGGCATGGCTCGAGGCTGGCCGCGATGTCGCTATCGCCATGCTCGAACACTTCGGCATCGATCCAGCGGATGTTGACCTTCACCTTGTTGGCGATGCCCCCATGGACGAGCGCTTCGTTGAGCGACTTGTACGCATCCTGCAGGCCGACATATTTGCCGACCACGCCGACCGTCACTTCGCCTTCCGGGTTGGTCAGCCGGTCCATGATATCGGTCCAGCGCGCGAGGTTCGGTTCGCCCGCGGGCTCGATCCCGAACGCATTCAGGACCGCGTCGTCGAGCCCCTCTTCATGATATTGGACCGGCACGGCGTAAATGCTCTTGGCGTCGAGCGCCGGAATGACCGCTTCCTTGGGCACGTTGCAGAACAGGGCGATCTTGGCGCGCTCGCTCGCCGGCAGCGGCTGTTCGCAGCGGCACACCAACACGTCGGGTTGGACGCCCAACGCAGCCAGCTCGCGCACCGAATGCTGGGTCGGCTTGGTCTTAAGCTCGCCGGCCGCGGCGATGTAGGGCACCAAGGTAACGTGGATGCTGACCGAGTTGCCGCGCCCGAGATCATTGCGGAGCTGGCGGATCGCTTCGATGAACGGCAGGGATTCGATATCGCCGACCGTGCCGCCGATCTCGCACAGCACGAAATCGAGATCGTCCGTCTCGGCCAGGGCGAATGCCTTGATCGCGTCGGTGACGTGCGGGATGACCTGGACCGTGGCGCCAAGATAATCGCCGCGGCGCTCGCGCTGGATGATCTGCTGATAAATCCGGCCCGAGGTGATGTTGTCCGACTGCCGGGCGGCGACGCCGGTGAAGCGTTCGTAATGGCCGAGGTCAAGGTCGGTCTCCGCCCCGTCATCGGTCACGTAGACCTCACCGTGCTGATACGGGCTCATCGTGCCCGGATCGACGTTGAGATAGGGATCGAACTTGCGGATGCGGACGCGATAACCGCGTGCCTGCAGGAGGGCAGCCAGGGAAGCCGCCATCAAACCTTTGCCGAGCGAGGAGACCACGCCGCCGGTAATGAAAATAAACCGCGCCATGGGAATCACCGCCTAGCTTGGAATGGGGGCGTGCCGCAAGCACGCGACTCCGCCCGCGCGAACAAAAAGTCCGCGCGGGCGATCAGAACGAAGTGGATTTAGCGGACGGGAACCGCGCCGTTGCTGGCCGGAGCCACCTTGTTTTCGCCGGGCGCCAGCGCACCCGGGAACGTCAGATTGCCGCCCGCCCCCGCCGCCGCGTTGGCGGCCGCGCCACCAAAGGCGCCGCCCGCCGGCTGCGGAGCGCTGCCCGCCGGCGCATTGATCGGCGCCGCACGGTTGAGCGACGTGTCGATCGTGGTCGCGTGACGGGTCGCCGCCATCACTGCCAGAAGGATGGTCAGCGAGACGAAGACCGTCGCCAGGATCGCGGTCGACCGCGTCAGGAAATCGGCCGCGCCGCGCGCGGACATCAATCCCGCCGGGCTACCGCCGCCGGTCAGGCCGCCGCCTTCCGAACGCTGCATCAGGATGATGGTGACGAGCGCAGCGCCGACGAGCAACTGAACGACAAGGACGAAGGTAAAGAGCATCGAACGACTGTGACCCGCGAAACTGGAGAAAGCGGGCACATAGGCGACCGCATCCTCACGATCAACCGCTCATCGGCCCGACGACACGTGGCGTTTCCATGACATTTCGTGTCCGCACTGAAACCCAATCGCCCCGGCGCACGTTGTTACGCCTGCGATAGCGACCGCCTCTTAAGCCGTGTGGACAATCAGTGAGCACCGACATGAACATTGCCAGCACTTTCGACAGCTCCCCGCTAACGCGATGGATGAATACGCTGGTCGACTATGTGCGATCCGGCGAGCCAGACCTGACCAACCGCCAGATGGCCTTGCTGCTCGTCGTTTATCTCAGCCCCGGCCCGCACACGGTGCGCGGGCTGGCCCGCGCGTTGAACGTTTCCAAGCCGGTCGTGACACGTGCCTTGAATAGATTAGGGGCGCTCGGCTATCTGCGCCGCCAGCGCGACGATACCGACAAGCGCAACATCTTCATCGCGCGCACCACCGAGGGGGCAGGTTTTCTTGAAGAATTCGGACAATTTGTGGGAGAAAGCGACCCGCCCCGCGCCCGCAGAGCCACCGCGTAGAACCTTTGCGCTGACCGGCCCGTCGGTACCCATTGATCCGCGGCACAATGCGATTCGTCGGGATCTCGCCGACGTTCGCTTGGCGGAATACGTATTCGCGCCGCATTACGCCGCGCCCCTGCCCTGTGTAGTAACCCGCGCCGTGACACTCCACGCCGAATCATCTCCCAAGTCCGAATTGCTCGCCGAGCTGGCCGCCGGTGAGAGCTTCGAAGTGCTGGAAGTGTCGCGCGACGTCGCCTGGGGTGTGTCACCCGAGCGCCGCCTCGCCGGCTATGTCGACCGCACCGCACTGGATCTCGCGGCATGAACGTCAACGTCTTCATCGACGGCGCTGCCGGCACCACTGGGCTCGAAATCCGCGAACGGCTGTCGGGGCGGAGCGATGTCACTCTCGTCACGCTCGACGATGCGGTGCGAAAGAACTCGACGGCGCGCAAGCAGGCGCTGAACGATGCCGATTTCGTGATCCTGTGCCTGCCCGACGACGCCGCGCGCGAGGCCGTGGCGATGATCACCTCCGAGAAGACGCGGGTGATCGACGCCTCCACCGCGCATCGCGTCGCCGAGGGCTGGATCTATGGTTTCGCCGAGCTCGAGCCGGCCCAGCAGGCGGCGATCGCCGAGGCGCGCTTCGTCAGCAATCCCGGTTGCTACCCGACCGGATTCCTGGCGTTGGTCCGGCCGCTGGTCCGCGCCGGCCTGATCCCGCACGACTGGCCGCTCAGCGTCAACGCGATCTCCGGCTATTCGGGCGGCGGCAAATCGATGATCGCCGAATTCGAAGAGGGAAAGGCGAAAACCCGCGCTCGCCTCTACGCTCTGGGCCTCGCGCACAAGCATGTCGCCGAAATGCAGAAGCATGCCCGCATCGCGCACCCCCCGATCTTCGCGCCGGCGGTAGCCGATACCTATCGCGGCATGATCGTCGAGGTTCCGGTGCCCCTCCATGCGCTGCCCCGCAAACCTTCGCTGTCGCAGCTCGAAGCGACCTTGGCCGAAGCGTATAAGGACAGTCCCCTGATCCGGATCGGCGCCGCCGATGCGCAATTCGTGACGATCGAGGACGATGCCGGCAGCGATCGCCTGACCTTGCGCGTCTGCGGCAATGCCGAGACCGGACAAGCGCGGTTGATCGCGACGCTCGACAATCTCGGCAAGGGCGCGGCGGGCGCCGCGGTGCAGAATCTCAACATCATGGCCGGGTTCGACCCGGTCGCGGGCCTGACATTATGAGCGCGCGTTCCTAAATTCTTGCCGGTCTCCACATACCCCCTGCGAGTTACGCAGGACCAACGGTCTAAACGAGGAAAACCAGATGCCCGGAACGCGCCAGCCGCTAGACAAATTGCTGCTGTTCGGCGCGACCGGAGATTTGTCGCAGCGCATGCTGCTGCCGTCGCTCTATGGCCTCGACGAAGACGGGTTGCTGCCGGCCGGCATGACGATCACCGGCACGGCGCGTACCGTGTTCGAGGATGGCGCCTTCCGCAAATTCGCCAAGGAAGCGCTTGAGAAGTATCTGCCGGACGATCGCAAGGACAAGGACAAGATCAACGCCTTTCTCAAGCGATTGAACTATCAGGCGCTCGACGCGACCGAAGCCGATCATTTCAAGGACCTGTCCGACGAGCTGGGCGATACGTCAAAGGGCCTGGCGATCTTCCTGTCGACCGCGCCGAGCCTGTTCGAGCCGACGATCAAGGGCCTCCACGGCGCCGGCCTCGCGCACGGCAATGTCCGCATCGGGCTCGAAAAGCCGCTCGGTTACGACCTCGCCTCTAGCCGTGAGATCAACGATGCGGTCGCCGCGGTCTTTCCCGAGGATCGGATTTTCCGGATCGACCATTATCTCGGCAAGGAAACCGTCCAGAACATCCTGGCGCTGCGCTTCGGCAATTCGTTCTTCGAGCCGGTTTGGAACGCGCAAGGGATCGACAACGTCCAGATCACCGTCGCCGAGACGGTCGGGCTCGAGGAGCGCGCCGGCTATTATGACGGCGCGGGCGCGCTCCGCGACATGGTCACCAACCATATCCTCCAGCTCGTCGCATTGATCGCAATGGAGCCCCCTGCCCGCTACGACAAGGATTCGATCCGCGACGAAAAGGCCAAGGTATTTCGCAGCCTGCACGTGATGACACCCGAGGAAGTGCCGCAGAATACCGTCACTGGCCAGTACGGCCCGGGCGCGGTTGGCGGGGAAATCGTCAAGGGCTATCTCGACGAGCTCGGCAAACCGTCGACCACAGAGACCTTCGTCGCGATCAAGACGCGGATCGACAATTGGCGCTGGCAGGGCGTGCCTTTCTATCTGCGCACCGGCAAGCGCATGGCCGTCCGCCGCAGCGAGATCGCAATCCAGTTCAAGCCCGTGCCGCACTCCATGTTCGCCGGCCGGGGCGGGCTGCTGCAGCCCAATAAGCTGATCATTCGCCTGCAGCCCGAAGAATATATCCAGATGCTTGTCATGGCCAAGGAGCCGGGGCTTGACCGCGAAGGCATCCATCTGCGCGAGGTGCCGCTCAACCTCAGCCTCGACGCCGAATTCGCCGGCGCGCGCCGCCGCATCGCCTATGAGCGGCTGCTACTCGACCTGATCGAAGGCGACCAGACCCTGTTCGTCCGCCGCGACGAGGTTGAAGCGCAATGGACCTGGACCGACGCGATCCGCGCCGGCTGGACCGCCAACGACATGAAGCCCAAGAGCTACGCCTCCGGCAGCTGGGGCCCGTCGACCTCGATCGCGCTGACCGAGCGCGACGGCGTGACGTGGCAGGACGATTGAGTTTCCAAAACCCTCTCCCGTGAACGGTAGAGGGCTAAATGGTAGAAAAAAGAGAGCAACATGGCAGCGAACGAAGAAATCGAATGGTGGGAATATGACGATACCGACGAGATGGCGGACGCCGTCGCCGGCGATATCGGCTTCATCATCGAAAGTGCGATCGAGGCGCGCGGCGGTGCGGTTATCGCGCTGGCCGGCGGCAAGACGCCGGTGCCGATCTACGCCAAGCTCGCCAAGGCGAAGCTTGAATGGAAGCGCGTGACGATCATTCCCGGCGACGAGCGTATCGTCCCGCTGGGCGATCCGCTGTCCAACGTGACGATGATCGCCAAGACATTCCTGCCGCTCGGCGCGCGCGTGATGCCGGTCGTGCCGCAAGCGACCGAGGATTATAAGGCGGCCGGCCGATCGGCCGACGCGCTGATGCAGGACCTGCATTGGCCGCTCGACCTCTGCCTGCTCGGCATCGGCGCCGATGGTCACACGGCCTCGATCTTCCCAGGTCCGGATTTCGACGAGGCCCTGAACGGCCCCAAGGAACGCCGGATGCTCGGCGTCATGCCCGATCCGCTGCCCCCGGAAGCGCCCGTCGCGCGGGTGACGCTCAGCCGCGCGGCGATCGTCTCGTCCGCGGCCGTGATCATCGCGATCACCGGCGCCGACAAGAAGAAGGTGCTGGAGGACGCGATCAGCCAGGGACCGAGTTCGTCCTATCCGATCGGGCGCGTGCTCGCCGATACCGAGCTTCCCGTCGACATCCATTGGGCGCCGTAGGCACGGCCGGGCGACCGGGAGGCCGCCCCTGGTTTCAGCGCATACGAATTTCCGCTACCCCTTGAGGCGCGCGGGCTTGCCCGGACGTTGGGCAGGTCTAGGACGAAGTTGAAAGAGCTGGCACGTCCGGCTCCTGGCAAACGGACCTCAAGACCATGAACCCGGCAATTTCCGCCGTCACGGCCCGCATCATCGAACGCTCGCGTCCGACCCGCCGCACTTATCTCGATCTGATCGAACGTGAGCGCGATCGCGGGTCGCGGTCGCGTGCGACGCTCGGTTGCGCCAACCTCGCGCACGGCTACGCCGGAACCGAGGAAGATCGCGACGCGATGAAGACGAACGCCGCGATGAATATCGGCATCGTCACGTCGTATAACGACATGCTGTCGGCGCACGCCGTCTATTATCGCTATCCCGAGCAGATGAAGGTCTGGGCGCGCGAGGTCGGCGCGACCGCGCAGGTCGCCGGCGGCGTGCCTGCAATGTGCGACGGCGTGACCCAGGGCTATCCCGGCATGGAACTGTCCTTGTTCAGCCGCGATACGATCGCGCTGTCGACCGCGATCGCTCTGTCTCACGGCCTCTTCGAAGGCGCCGCTTTGCTCGGCATCTGCGACAAGATCGTGCCCGGTTTGTTGATGGGTTCGCTGCGTTTCGGCCATTTACCGACGATTCTGGTCCCCGGCGGACCGATGCGGACCGGCATCCCCAACAAAGCCAAGGCGGCGGTGCGCGAGCAATTCGCCGAGGGGAAAGTCGGCCGCGAGGAACTGCTCGAAGCGGAGATCGGCGCCTATCATTCGAAGGGCACCTGCACCTTTTACGGCACCGCCAATACCAACCAGATGATGATGGAGGTGATGGGCCTCCACATACCGGGTGCCGCCTTCGCCAATCCCGGTACCAAGCTGCGCCAGGAATTGAGCCGCGCGGCGGTGCGCCGTCTGGCCGAGATCGGCTGGGAGGGCGACGATTACCGCCCGCTCGGACGGTGCGTCGATGAAAAGGCGATCGTCAATGCAGCGGTCGGCCTGCTCGCGACGGGCGGATCGACCAACCATCTGATCCATCTGCCGGCGATCGCGCGCGCCGCTGGCATCGTGATCGATTGGGAGGATTTCGACGGATTGAGCCGTGCCGTGCCTCTGGTCGCGCGCGTCTATCCCAACGGCTCGGCCGACGTGAACGGGTTCGAGGATGCCGGCGGCATGCCGTTCGTGATCCGCGAATTGCTCGGCGCCGGCCTGCTCCACGGCGATATCCTGACCGTCGCGGGGAACTTCGCCGATTACGCCAAGCGTCCGATGGTCGAAGGCGACGGCCTGCGCTGGGAAGATCCCGGTACGAGCGGTGACGAGACGATCCTGCGCCCCGCGGACAATCCCTTCTCCGCCGAGGGCGGCTTCCGTATCCTGACCGGCAATCTCGGCCGTGCTTGCATCAAAGTGTCGGCGGTCGACCAGGATCGCTGGGTAGTCGAAGCGCCTGCCCGCGTCTTCCACGACCAGGCCGATGTGCAGGCGGCGTTCAAAGCCGGCGAGCTTGATCGCGACGTTATAGTGGTGATGCGCTTCCAGGGCCCGCGTGCCAACGGCATGCCCGAATTGCACAAGCTGACCCCGCCTTTGGGTGTGCTCCAGAACAAGGGCTATCGTGTGGCGCTCGTCACCGATGGCCGCATGTCCGGCGCATCGGGCAAGGTGCCGGCGGCGATCCATTGCTCGCCCGAGGCGTTGGGCGGCGGTCCGCTCGGCCGGGTGCGCGACGGCGACATCATCCGGCTCGATGCGGTGAAGGGCACGCTTGATGCGTTGGTCGACGCGGCCGAATGGGACGCACGCGATCTCGCCGAGTGCCCGCCGGCCGCCGAGGGCATGGGGCGCGAATTGTTCGGGCTGTTCCGTGGCGCGGCAGATGAAGCGGAATTGGGCGCCTCGGCGATTTTCGCAGGAGCCGGGTTATAATTTGACTCGCACGAAGACACAAAGGCGCAAAGCCCTCTCTCTTCTTCGCGTCTTTGTGTCTTTGTGTCTTTGTGCGATCAAAAATTAGAGCTGTCACCCCAGCGAAAGCTGGTGTCTCAAGCGTGTCTCCGATGAGGCATGAGATCCCAGCTTTCGCTGGGATGACGGTCTGGGGAGGTTGAGGAACCACATGGAAGTCGTCGCAGTCGATATCGGGGGCACGCACGCCCGCTTCGCCATCGCCGAGGTGGCGGACGGCAAGGTCGTCTCGCTCGGACCGGAAACCACTCAGAAGACCGCCGAGCACGCCTCTCTCCAGACCGCCTGGCAGGATTTCGGCCGTCAACTCGGCCGCGCCTTGCCTAAGGCGGCGGCGATCGCGGTCGCCTCGCCCGTCGGTGGCGACGTCATCAAGCTGACCAACAACCCCTGGATCATTCGTCCCGCGCTGATCCCCGAGCGGCTCGGCGCCGACATCTATGTCATCGTCAACGATTTCGGCGCGATCGCGCATGCGGTGGCACAGCTTCCTGAGGAGGATTTCCAGCATATCTGCGGTCCCAAGCGGCCGTTGGCGCGGGCCGGCGTGACCTCGATCTGCGGGCCGGGCACTGGCTTGGGCGTCGCGGGAGTGCTGCACGCCGGTGGCACGTATCACGTGCTGTCGACCGAAGGCGGCCATGTCGATTTCGCGCCGCTCGATGCCTTCGAAGACGCGATTCTCAAGCGGTTGCGCAAGACGTTCACCCGCGTCTCGGCCGAACGGATCTGCGCCGGACCGGCGATCGTCGCGATCTACGAGACGCTGGCCGAAATCGAAGGAAAGGCGATCCGTCATCTCGATGACAAGACGATCTGGACGATGGCGTTCGAGGGATCGGACAGCCTGGCGATCGCCGCGCTCGACCGCTTCGTGCTCGCGCTCGGCGCGTTCGCCGGCGACCTCGCGCTGATGCAGGGTGCGAAAGACGTCGTCATCGCCGGCGGGCTGGGCCTGAAGCTCAAGGAGCATTTCGCGCGATCGGGCTTTTCCGAACGCTTCACCGCCAAGGGCCGGTTCCAACAGATGATGGCCGGCACTCCGGTCAAGCTGATCACCCATCCCCAGCCCGGCCTCTACGGCGCCGCGGCCGCCTTTGCCCAGGAGCATGCCAAGTGACCGACACCGCCAACCCTATCGAACGCATCATGCTGGCCGCACCGGTCATCCCGGTGATCGTGATCGAGGACCTGGCGACGGCGCGACCGCTGGCCGAAGCCTTGGTCAAAGGCGGCCTGCCCGCTCTCGAAGTGACGATGCGCACGCCCGTAGCGCTCGATGCGATCCGCGAGATGAAGAAGGTCCCCGGCGCGATCGTCGGTGCGGGCACGGTCATCAACCCTGCTCAGTTCGCGCAAGCCGTCGACGCGGGCGCCGAATTCATCGTGTCGCCGGGCCTGACCGAGCGCCTCGCCGAACCGATCATCGCTAGCGGCGTCCCTTACCTGCCCGGAATCGCCAATTCCGCCGACCTGATGCGCGGGCTCGATCTCGGGCTGACGCACTTCAAATTCTTCCCTGCAGAGGCCAATGGCGGGCTGAAGGCCCTCAAGAGCCTGGCGGCCCCGTTCTACCAGTGCAAATTCTGCCCGACCGGCGGGATCACCGAGGCGAATGCGCGCGAATGGCTGGCGTTCGAGCCGGTGCTGTGCGTGGGCGGAAGTTGGGTGTGCACCGGCACGCCGGAAGAGGTCGAGGCGAAGGCGCGGGCTGCGGCAGCGTTGCGTTAAGTTCCCTCTCCCTTTGGGAGAGGGAGGGCGCCGCGAAGCGGCGGAAGGGTGAGGACAGCTCAAAGCAAGTTGCTCACCCCCTGCCCTCACCCTTCCCACTCGCTTCGCGAGCGGGCGCCTTCCCTCTCCCAAAGGGAGAGGGAAATCACATCTCCCCGCGCGCCCTCCGGATCGCGTACCATTTCTGCACATTGGCGTTATGCTGTTCGAGCGTGTCGGCAAACACGTGTCCGCCGGTGCCGTCGGCCACGAAATACAGCGCCTGTGAATCCGCCGGGTTGAGCACGGCATCGATCGACGCACGACCGGGATTGGCAATCGGACCCTTGGGCAGGCCGGTCATCGCATAGGTGTTGTAGCCGTTATTCGCCTCAAGCTCAGACCGCAGGATGCGGCGGCCGAGCGGTTTGCCCTTCGTCACCGGGTAGATCACCGTCGGATCGGCCTGCAGCGGCATGCCGCGCTTCAAACGGTTCGAGTACACCGCCGCCACCATTCGCCGTTCCGACGGCTTGCCGGTTTCCTTCTCGACGATCGACGCGAGGATCAGCGCCTCGCGCGGCGTCTTGGCGACGGTCGTCGGCGAGCGCTTCGCCCAGGCCTGGTCGAGATAGGCCGACATCGCCCGCTGCATCCGCTCGACGATCACCGCGCGGCTGTCACCGCGTTCGAAACTGTAGCTGTCCGGCATCAACGAGCCCTCGGCTGGCACGTCGATCTTCCCGGTCAGCTCGGACATCGCCATCAGCCGCTCTTGCGCCATGATCGACGGCCAGCCCTCGGGAATGGTGATGAAGCGCTGGAGCGTCTTGCCGCCTTGCAACAGCTTCAGGATGTCCGACTGGCTAAGATGCGCGGGGATGCGATACTCGCCCGCCTTTATCCCCGCGCCGCCGCCGAAGACCTTGGCGAGCAAGGTGAACCGGCTGGCGGACGAGATGGCGCCGGCCTGTTCGAGTTGCTCGGCGGCCTTGTTGAGGCTGGTGCCCGGCGCGATCGAGACGGTAACGTTCTTCTCCAGCGGGCCGCGGCCGCCCCAGCTATGGACCAGCCAGACGCCGCCCAGGACGAGTAGCAAGGCGGCGACAAGCCCAAGGCATCCGAACCGGCTGCCGCCACGCTTCTTCCTGGCCATGACGGGATCAGATCGCCTTCATCACCAGGCTGGCATTGGTGCCGCCGAAACCGAACGAGTTGTTGAGCACCGCCTTGACCTGGCGCTCCTTGGCGACGTGCGGGACGAGGTCCACCCCGGCGCAATTGTCGCTCGGATTGTCGAGGTTGAGCGTCGGCGGCACGATCTGGTCGCGCAGCGCGAGGATGCAGAAGATCGATTCGACCGCGCCGGCGCCGCCGAGCAGGTGCCCGATCGCCGACTTGGTCGACGACATCGACAGGTTGGCGATGTTGTTGCCGAACAGCCTGCGCACCGCGTTGAGCTCGAGCTCGTCGCCGAGCGGAGTCGAGGTGCCGTGGGCATTGATATAGTCGATATCGCCCAGCTCCAGGCCCGACTTGCGCATCGCCATTTCCATCGAGCGGAACGCGCCCGACCCTTCCGGATGCGGCGCTGTGACGTGATAGGCATCCCCCGACAGGCCATAGCCGATCACCTCGGCATAGATTTTGGCGCCGCGCTTCTTGGCGTGCTCATATTCCTCGAGGCACACGACACCGGCGCCTTCGCCCATGACGAAGCCGTCGCGATCCCGGTCATAGGGCCGACTCGCCCGCCACGGCTCGTCGCGGAAGCCGGTCGACAGCGCGCGTGCCTGGCCGAACCCGGCGATGCCGATCGGGCAGATCGCGCCTTCGGACCCGCCGGCGAGCATGACGTCGGCATCGTCCATCGCGATCATCCGCGCGGCATCACCGATCGAATGCGCGCCGGTCGAACATGCCGTGACCACTGCATGGTTGGGGCCCATCAGCCCGTATTTGATCTGCACCTGGCCGGTGATCAGGTTGATCAGGCGACCATGGACGAAGTGCGGCGAGACGCGCTTGGGTCCCTTTGCGGCGAGCACCAGCGATTCGCTCTCGATGCCCGGCAAGCCGCCGATGCCCGAGCCGATCGAGCAGCCGGCGCGAAAGCGCTCTTCCTCGCTCATGTCGGTCAGGCCGGCATCCTCGAGCGCCTGGCCGGCGGCATCGATGCCATAGACGATGAACGGATCGACCTGGCGCTGGACCTTGTGGTCGACGCGCTTGTCGGGATCGAAGCCATATTCGTGATCGGCCGGCTTCACTTCGCAGGCATAATTGCTGTGGAAGTCGGTCGCATCGAACTTGGTGATCGTCCCCGCGCCCGATTTGGCCGCGATGATGTTCTTCCAGGCCGTTTCGACGTCCGCCCCAAGGGGGGTTACCAGGCCCAGGCCGGTCACGACTACGCGCCGCATGGTCTTCTCCAATCCAAGTCTCTTACAGCGAAACGGCCCCCCGGCCCTGGGTAACCCTGGGACGGGGAGCCGCTCGTTACTCTATACGCCCGCGGCCGTCAGCCACGGAAAAGAGGGCTCAGCCCTGATGCGCGTCGATATAGGTGATCGCGTCGTTGACAGTCGTGATCTTCTCGGCGGCATCGTCCGGGATTTCGACCCCGAACTCTTCCTCGAACGCCATGACCAGCTCGACGATGTCGAGGCTGTCGGCACCGAGATCGTCGATGAAGCTAGCCTCAGGCGTCACCGAACCGGCTTCGACGCCCAGGTGCTCGACCACGATCTTCTTCACCCGGTCGGCAGTATCGCTCATTCGTCAGCTTCCCTCTATTGTTTCCGGAGTCCACCCCGGGGAGTTTCCTGAACGCACGTAGAACGCGAGGGGTGCCCGCGCAAGAGGCTCTACCGCTCGCCGAGGTCCAGCTCTCGCATTGGACGATCCTCGGCAAAGGCCGCCTCGGCCTCATCACGCAGGATCCAGCCGGCGAATACGTCACCGGTCGTCCCGCTCATCACGCCATCGTCCTCAGCCCCATTCCCGTCGAAACGGAACCCGTTCCTGGCGAGGAATGCCTTGAGTTTGTCGGCGGCCGGCGACTCTCCCTTCACCGTCGCGACGCGTTCCTCAAACCCCAGCGAACGAAAATATCCGTACAGCTTGTCGTACGAGATGGCGCGCGACCCTAAGGACGCATATTTCCTTCTGTCGTCGAGGATCTGGACGTCGGTAATGACGTGCATGACCGCGGCGTTGGTTCGGTTTTCCGACCATTTGTGGTTGGACGCACATTTCACCAGCGCGTCCCGTAATGCGGTCTTGGCCAGATCCTTGTCCGCCTGGCTGCTCGATTCGTCGTTGAGCGCGGACAGTTTCTCAGGCGCAACACCGTATTCGACGACCGGGCAGTTGATCTCTTTGCCGGCCGCAATTGGCCCTGCCGCCTGAAACGCAAGTGCGAGTAAAATCAACATCACCGCTCCATCTTCGCTGCCCCGCCAAACCGATCAAAGGCCGGCAAATTCTGCCGGATAAAATTCGATCGCCGCAAGGGCGGAGTAGAACAACAGGAGGTGCCGCCGCGTCGGCGCGTTGCTCGTTATCGCGGTTGCGGCCGCCAGCGCGCCGGGAGACGCCTTTTCGATCAGGCTCTTGCGGTCCTGGATCGGTAAGGCGGCATAGGCTGTCGCGAGTTTCGCAGCGTCGAGTCCATCGCGTCTCAGGGCAGCTTCGGCGCCCAATTTCGTCGCCCTGCCTTGGGTGTAGGAAACGGCAGTCTGGACCGCAGACGGCGACCAATTGCCGGCAGTGCGGCAGGCCTGGCGGGCGGCAAGCAAGGCGTCGCGGTCGGCATCGAGCGCTGCCGCCGGATTGCCGCCTTTGTCAGCCGCTGCGACGACACCTTCGCCGATCCGCTGCATCGCCGCCGGACCCAGTTTCGCCTCGATACAGCCGATATCGCCCGACGCGGCCCAGGCGGCGTCTGGCGCAAGCCACAATGCTACAGAAGCGGCGGCGATCAGGATCGCCCTCACAGCATCGCCATCCCGCCATTGACGTGGAGCGTCTGGCCGGTGACGTAGCCGGCTTCCTTCGAGGCGAGATAGACGACGGCAGCGCCGATATCCTCGCCAGTGCCGAGATCGCCCGCTGGGATGCGGCCGAGCAGCGCCTGCTTCTGCGCCTCCGGCAGGACGTCGGTCATCGCCGAGCGGATGAAGCCCGGCGCGACGCAATTGACCGTGATGTTGCGGCTGGCCAGTTCCTGCGCCAGCGCCTTCGACATGCCGACCAGCCCCGCCTTGGATGCGGCATAATTGGCCTGCCCCGGATTGCCGGTCGCGCCGACCACCGAAGTGATCGAGATGATGCGGCCGTAGCGGGCCTTCATCATCGGCTTGGCGGCGGCGCGGATCAGGCGGAACGCGGCTTCAAGATTGACCTTGATCACCTGTTCCCATTCCTCGTCCTTCATCCGCATCGCCAGGTTGTCGCGCGTGACGCCGGCATTGTTGACCAGGATATCGAGCTTCCCGCCCAGCGCCTCCACCGCCCGCGGCACGAGCCCGTCGACCGCGGCGCCGTCCGAAAGATCGCATTGCAGCGCGACATGATCACCACCGAGCGAGGCGCGGAACGCCTCCAGCTTGTCGGCATTCGATCCCGACACCGCCAGCCGAGCCCCCTGCCCGGCCAGCGCCTGCGCGATCGCCGACCCGATCCCGCCGGACGCTCCGGTAACGAGGGCCGTCATGCCTGTGAGGTCGAACATCTAACGTATCTCCAAATTTTGATTTATTTTGATTCACGCAAAGGCGCTAAGGCGCAAAGGGTTTGTAGTTGTTGGCGATCCGTCGGAGCCCTTCCTTAAGCGTCTCGCCGCCGAAATTGATAAGCAGCCCAAGGGGCTGCTTGGTCAATCTCAAATAGGTCAGCAATTGTTTGGCGTGAGCGCCGTTCAGGCGCTCGACCGACTTGATCTCAACCAGAAGCCGCTCTCCGACCAGCAAATCTATCCTCAACGCAGCATCGAAATTCAGTCCGTCATACTCGATCGCGACCGGCACTTGTCGAGCGACCGCAATACCGCGCTGCGCGAGCTTCCCGGCGAGGATCATCTCATACACGCTCTAAAGCAGACCCGGCCCCAACTCCCGGTGCATTCGCAACGCCTCGTCGACGACAGCGGAAGCCAGAGCCTCTAGATCCTGCAAACTTCGCGCCTCCGCGCCTTCGCGTGAATCAAAAAAACCGCGCCCCTGCGCGAACCCTAAAAAGACTTCGCCAGAGCCTCGATGTCGTCCATCGAGATCACGCTCGACGCATCCACATCCGGAACGATGCGCTTGACCATCGGGCTCAGCACCTTGCCGCCGAATTCGATGAAGCGCTCGACGCCGGTGTCGGTCATGTTGATCACCGATTCGCGCCAGCGCACCATGCCGGTGACCTGTTCGACCAGCAGCTTGCGGATCGTGTCGACGTCGCTGACCGGCTGCGCGGTCACGTTGGCGAACACAGGCACTAGCGGTGTGTCGATCCGCGCTTCGGCCAGTGCCTTGTCCATCGCCTCGGCGGCGGGCTGCATGAGGGGGCAGTGGAACGGCGCGGAGACGGGCAAGGCGATCGCGCGCTTGGCACCGAATTCCTTGGCGATCTCGATCGCGCGGTCGATTGCTGCCTTGGCGCCCGAGATCACGACCTGGGACGGGTCGTTGTCGTTGGCGACGGTGCAGACCTCGCCCTGTGCAGCCGCTGCGGCGATCTTCAGCGCGATCGTGAGATCGGCGCCGAGCAATGCCGCCATCGCGCCCACCCCTACCGGCACCGCCGCTTGCATCGCTTCGCCCCGGTGGCGCAGCAACAATGCGGTGGTGGCGAGATCAAGCGCGCCCGCGGCGCACAAAGCGGTATATTCGCCCAGGCTGTGGCCGGCGACATAATCGGCCTTGTCGGCGAGCTTGAGCCCGCCTTCCTTTTCGAGCACGCGAAGTGTCGCAATGGCATTCGCCATGATCGCCGGCTGCGCATTGGCGGTCAGCGTCAGTTCGTCGGCCGGACCGTCGAACATCAGCTGCGACAAATGCTGGCCCAGCGCCTCGTCGACTTCCTGGAAAACCTCGCGCGCGGCGGCACTCGCCTCGGCGAGCGCCTTACCCATGCCGACCGCCTGGCTGCCCTGGCCCGGAAATATGAAAGCGCGCATCATCCTCTCCCGATTGAGGCTGCGGCCCTAGAAATGCCGCGCTCGTTACGCAAGTTCGGTCGGTCTGCGCCGGGCCTGCGACAATATGATACACAATCCCATTCCTCTCGCGACATCTCGACGACACCCGCTTCCCAGATTGGTCCTCGACGCCGTTCACGACGTCGACCGAATGGAGGTTACAATGAAAAAACTGATCATCGCTGCGGCTGCCGCATCCCTGCTAGCAAGCCCGTTTGCCATCGCCCCCGCGTCTGCCGCGCCGCAGCGCCGCGAGGTCACCAAGGTCCACACCGGCCCCCACGGCCGCACCGTAGTGACCAAACGGGTAGTGACTCCCGCCCGTCCGCAGTGGCGCAAGTGGAACAAAGGCCAGCGGTTCGACCATCGCTATGCGCAGAATTATCGCGTGGTGAACAATTGGCAGCAATATCGCGGCCGCCGCCTCTATGCTCCGCCGCGCGGCTATCACTGGGTGCGCTCGGGTAATGACGCGGTACTCGTCGCGATTACCGGCGGCCTGATCGGCGCGGTCATAAGCGGTGTGTTCAACTAAGGCCAGGAATTCCCTCTCCCGCTCGCGGGAGAGGGCTTTGCCCCCGGCAGAACCTTGCTTTCCTTCCGGAAAGCTGTATGGGACCCGCTTCCGGGGCGAGAGCGTACGCTTTTCGCCCCGGTTGCTTTGAAGACGATAGCCGGAGGGGCGTCCGTATGGTGCGGCGTCAGCGATCGGCCAAGATAGAGGTAAGACATGGCTCTTTACGAGCACGTGTTCCTTGCGCGCCAGGATCTGGCACAAGCGCAAGTGGACGCACTGGCGGAAGCCGCGACCAAGATCATCGAGGACAATCAGGGCAAGGTCGTGAAGACCGAGACCTGGGGCCTGCGCAGCCTGGCCTATCGCATCGCCAAGAACCGCAAGGCGCATTACGTGATGCTTGAGATCGACGCACCGGGTTCGGTCGTCGCCGAGCTGGAGCGCCAGACCCAGATCAACGAAGACGTGATCCGCTACATGACCGTCAAGGTCGACGAGCACGAGACCGGCCCGTCGGTGATGATGCGCAAGAACGAGCGCGATCGCGAGCGTCGCAGCGAGCGCGGTGAGCGCAACGACCGCGGTCCCCGCGGCGGTTTCGACGGCGAATAAGGAGCAACGACCATGGCACGACCCTTTTTCCGCCGCCGCAAGAGCTGCCCGTTCTCCGCGAAGGACGCTCCCCGGATCGATTACAAGGACGTCCGCCTGTTGCAGGGCTTCGTCTCCGAGCGTGGCAAGATCGTCCCCTCGCGCATCACTTCGGTGAGCGCGAAGAAGCAGCGCGAGCTGGCCCAGGCCATCAAGCGCGCCCGTCACCTGGGCCTGCTGCCCTACCTGGTTAAGTAAGGAGCGCCCGCGATGGACGTTATTCTGCTGGAACGCGTCGAGAAGCTCGGCGCCATCGGCGATGTCGTGAAGGTCAAGGACGGCTTTGCCCGTAACTACCTTCTGCCGAACAAGAAGGCGCTGCGCGCCAACGAAGCGAACCGCAAGGTGTTCGAGGCCAACCGCGCCCGCATCGAGGCCGACAATGCGTCGCGCCGAACCGATGCCGAGAAGGAAGCCAAGAACTTCGAGGGCGTGGCGGTCACGCTGATCCGTCAGTCGTCGAACACCGGCCAGCTATACGGATCGGTCGCGGTTCGCGATCTGGTCGAAGCGCTCGAAGCCGACGGCCACAAGGTCGCCAAGGCGGCGATCGTGCTCGCCAAGCCGATCAAGGCGATCGGCGTGTACGACGTGAAGGTCCAGCTGCACCCCGAGGTTGCGGTGACCGTCAAGGTCAACGTCGCCCGCTCGCCCGAAGAGGCCGAGATGCAGTCCAAGGGCGTCGACGTCATGGCGCAGATGTTCGAGGAAGGCCGCGACGTCACCGGCTTCACTGAGGATTACGATCCCAATGCCGAGCCGGGCGCGACTGCCGAGGCTCAACCTGAAGCCGCTCCGGCTGGCGAAGAGGCTTCGGAAGCATAAGTCTTTCTACTCAAGCCAAGAAAAAGGGCCGTCCGGGAAGACCCGGGCGGCCCTTTTCTTTGCGACCCTTCTGGGGGATCAGGGTCGGCTAGCGACGTACTGGGGGGGATTCAGTACGTCGAAACGCAGGCACTCACGACTGCCACCAGCGGCACCAGGGCAAACACGAACGGCAACACCTTCACGGTAAATTCCAGTTCATCAACAACCTTGTTCGGTGATGGAAATGCGCACGGTAGCCCGAAGTTTCCAGGAGATGAACGGAAAAGTTTTTCTTCGCGCGCGGAACATTTTGCTGCGCGCCAGTTTACCGGCCCCTTCTCGGTCATCATGCTGATTTGTGCGGTCGTCATCGTGCGGCAGATGCCGACCCTGGGCTCAATCAGTCGCTATGCCTGAGTTGGCTGATTTACCGGATGTTCCATTATCCGATGCCACTATCTGGATATTTCCATCCTTAGCTCCATCACACCTGGGAGCTGCTCGCAACAATCAGTTTCGCAGCATGCTCCTCACTGACCCCCAACAGACCACCGATTTCAGCAGCCGAAATATTCGGGCGTTCTTTCCGCAAATCTTCGACCGTCCATAGGAGAGATGCGGCCATGGAATTTAGAAATCGGCATGGCGTGGCCAGGGATTTCCCGACCCGGAGTACGCGCTCGTAGGAAATAAAAGTATCTGGCCACTTCCCGGTAGCGAGGATGTGAGCGACCTCGACGGGCTGCAACCGTTTGAGAAAATGCTCGTCGTAGATGCGTTCTTCCTGCGCGACCAACCAGTCTTGTGCGCAAACGCGGCACTTCCCCAGGTAGAGCCACCAGCGATCGTCGCCCGCGCGTCGCACCTCTTCAACAGTCGCCAGGAACTTCTCGTCGCGCTGCTGACTGTCGCCCATGGCGATATGCGCGAGATCGGGCAGCGAAGCGCAGAGGCAGTCTTCGGCCATACTCACTTCCGCCCGAACAGCTTCTCGATATCACCGTGCGCGAGCTTTACCCAGGTCGGGCGGCCATGATTGCACTGGCCCGAATGCGGCGTGACCTCCATTTCGCGGAGCAGCGCGTTCATTTCGGCGACCGACAGGATGCGGCCGGCGCGGACCGAGCCGTGACAGGCCATCGTCGAGGCGACATGGTCGAGACGTTCCTTGAGACTCAGCGCCTCGTCGAACGCGGCGAGTTCGTCGGCTAGGTCGGTGACGAGGCCGGTGACGTCGCCCTGCCCCAGCAAGGCCGGCGTCGCGCGCACCAGCATCGCGCGCGGGCCGAAGCGCTCGAGGTCGAGGCCGAGTTCCGCCAACTCCTCGCTCCGGGCTTCGAGCCGGTCGCAGGCGGGTTCGTCGAGCTCGATCACTTCGGGCAATAGCAAAGCCTGGGCCGCGACCTTGCCGCCGGCGAGCGCGGCACGCATGCGTTCGAGCACGAGGCGTTCGTGCGCGGCATGCTGGTCGACCAGCACCAATCCGTCTTCGGCTTCGGCGACGATATAGGTCTTGGCGACCTGGCCGCGCGCGACGCCGAGCGGATGTGCGACTGTTTCGGGTGGCGGCGCCCAGGCGGGTTCGGCGCGGGCGAGCGGAGGCGGTGCCGAAAAGGTCGATCGTCGCTCCATGACCGACGTCACGCCGGCGAAGGCCGGGACCGCAGGCGACTCCGAATACTGCCAGAGATCCCGGCCTTCGCCGGGATGACGGTATTGCGGCTCGGGCTGCCACGCCGCGAGCGCCGCCGCGTCCGGGCGCTGCGCGCTGCGATGGCCCGCCTCGTCGAGCGCGCGGCGCAGGCCGCTGACGATCAACCCGCGGATCATCTGCGGCTCGCGGAAGCGTACCTCGGTCTTGGCGGGGTGGACATTGACGTCGACCATGTCGGCAGGAAGGTCGAGGAACAGCGCCACCACCGGATGGCGGTCGCGCGCCAGCATCTCGGCATAGGCGCCGCGCACCGCGCCGGCGAGCAGGCGGTCCTTCACCGGCCGGCCGTTGACGAACAGATATTGGTGATCGGCGACGCCGCGGTTGAAAGTCGGCAGGCCGGCCACGCCGCCCAGCCGCACGCCTTCGCGCTCCAGGTCGATGGCGACGCTATTCTCGATCAGCGCGCGATCGGTCAGCGCGGCGACGCGTCCGGGGCGATCCTCCGGCGCGTTGGTCGACAGCGCGCGCCGGCCGTCATGCTCGACCGAAAAGGCGATGTCCGGCCGCGCCATCGCCAGGCGCCGGACGACGTCGAGGCTGGCGCCATATTCCGCGCGCGGGCTGCGCAGGAACTTGCGGCGCGCGGGCACGCGGTCGAACAGCGCCTCGACGCGGACGCGCGTGCCCGGCGGAAGCGCCCCGGGCCCCTCCTCCAGCACCACGCCATTGTCGACCACGCGCCGCCAGCCATCGGCGCCGCGCACTCTGCTTTCGAGCGTCAGCCGCGCGACGCTGGCGATCGACGGCAAGGCTTCGCCGCGAAAGCCGAGCGTAACGACATTCTCGATCGCTTCATCGGGCAGTTTCGACGTCGCGTGTCGCTCCAGCGCGAGCGCCATATCGGCCGCCGTCATGCCGCATCCATCGTCGACGACCTCGATCAGATCGATCCCGCCAGAGGCCAATTTGACGGCAATTCGGGTCGCCCCGGCATCGATCGCGTTTTCGACCAATTCCTTCAACGCACTGGCGGGTCTTTCGACCACTTCACCGGCAGCGATACGGTTGACGAGATGCTCGGGGAGGCGGCGTATTGACATGGGTTTGACTCTAGACCAAGCGACGCCATCCCGCGACTGCAAATGCCAACAAACCGGAGCCCGGATTTGGCTTTGGCGGACGGGGTGAAACAACCCGGCGCATGCTGTCACATCGGCCTCGAATTCGGACGGTCAAAACGAAATGGTCTTCTCGCGTTTCTTCAAATTCATGTCGCATGACATGGCGATCGATCTGGGGACGGCCAATACCGTCGTCTATCTGCGCGGCCGCGGCGTCGTGCTCAACGAACCGTCGGTCGTGGCGGTCGAGACGATCAACGGGGTCAAGAAGGTCAAGGCCGTCGGTGACGACGCCAAATTGATGATGGGCAAGACTCCCGACAGCATCCAGGCAATCCGTCCGCTACGCGACGGCGTCATCGCCGACATCGACGTCGCCGAGCAGATGATCAAGCACTTCATCCACAAGGTGCATGGCGGGCAACGCCGCTTCATGCGCTGGCCGCAGATCGTGATCTGCGTGCCGTCGGGCTCGACCTCGGTCGAACGCCGCGCGATCCGCGATGCCGCGTCGAACGCCGGCGCCAGCCAGGTGTGGCTGATCGAGGAACCGATGGCCGCCGCGATCGGCGCCGACATGCCGGTGACCGAGCCGATCGGATCGATGGTCGTCGATATCGGTGGCGGCACGACCGAAGTCGCCGTGCTGTCGCTGCGCGGCCTCGCCTACACCACCTCGGTGCGCGTCGGCGGCGACAAGATGGACGAAGCGATCGTCTCGTATGTCCGCCGCAACCATAACCTGCTGATCGGCGAAGCGACCGCGGAGCGGATCAAGCAGGAAGTCGGCACCGCCAAGCCGCCCGCCGACGGCATCGGCCAGACCATCCACATCAAGGGTCGCGACCTGGTCAACGGCGTGCCCAAGGAAATCCAGATCAACCAGGGCCAGATCGCCGAAGCGCTGTCCGAGCCGGTCGGAACGATCGTCGAAGGCGTGCGCATCGCGCTCGAGAACACGGCGCCCGAACTCGCCGCCGACATCGTCGACCAGGGCATCGTGCTCACCGGCGGTGGTGCGTTGCTGGCCGGGATCGACGAAGTGCTGCGCGACGAAACCGGCCTGCCGGTGACGATCGCCGAGGACCCGCTGACCTGCGTCGCATTGGGGACCGGCCGTGCGCTGGAAGATCCGATGTTCCGCGGCGTGCTGCACAACGCTTGATTGAATCTCGGGCCTGATCCAAGCCTGAGAGTATAAGGAATCCCGGGCTTCGGGGTGCGAGGGAAGTGAATGGCGTCGCCACGCAACCGGCGCCCGGGTTATTCGCGGCGGGCGCAATATAGTCTGTTCATCGGCTACGTGATCGCGATCGCGGGCGTGCTCGTCGGCGCGATCCTGTTGCTGATCTCCAAGCTCGATCCGCCCGCTTTCTCGGCGTTGCGCGCCGGGACGGCGGAGATCACCGCGCCGGTCAGTTGGGGCGTCGGCTCGGTCGTGCGCGGGATCGGATCAATCCCGGGATGGGTCGGCAGCTATTTCGGCGTGCATGGCGAGAATGCCCGGCTGAAGGAACAGGTCCAGCACCAGGAGCAAGTCCTGCTCAAGGCGCGCGCGATCGCCTATGAGAATATCCGCCTCAAGAAGCTGCTCAACATGCGCGAGCCGGGGATCGAGGACATCATCAATGCGCGGCTGGTGAGTTCGTCGGCGTCGAGCACGCGGCGTTATGCCCTGATCTATGCCGGCATCGCCCAGGGCGTCCATGCCGGCATGCCGGTGCGCGGCCCCGACGGGCTGGTCGGCCGAGTGATCGAGGCGGGTCCCGATACCGCGCGCGTGCTGATGATCATCGACCCGGAAAGCGTGATCCCGGTACGGCGCCTGAAGGACGGCGCGCCAGGTTTCGCTGCTGGGCGTGGCGACGGCCAACTCGAAGTGCGGCCGATCGCCATGACGACCGGCCAGTTCGGTCCCGGCGACATCCTGGTCACCTCGGGGACCGGCGGCATCTTCCCGCCCAACGTGCCGGTCGCCAAGGTGACCGAGCGCGGCCGCGACAGCGCGCTGGCAATGCCGCTGGCGCGCCCCGACGCGCTCGATTTCGCCACGGTGATGAAGACCTATCTGCCGCCACCGCCGCCACCGGCGCAGGACACGCGTCCGTGAATCGGCCGCCAAGCGCGTTCGCTCCCCAGACCTCGCCCACCGGGCGATGGCTGATCCCCGTCGGTTCGGTGATGGCGGGATCGCTGGTCACCGCGATTCCGTTCATCGCGACCTTTCCGGTGCTGCCGCCGTTCGGCCTGATGATCCTGCTCGGCTGGCGGCTGTTGCGCCCCGAGGCCTTGCGCGTCTGGGCGCCGATCCCGTTCGGGCTGTTCGACGACCTGGTCAGCGGCCAGCCATTGGGTAGCGCGGTGATGCTGTGGAGCATGGCGTTCCTGGCAATCGACATGCTCGATCAGCGGCTGGTAGCGCGCGATTTCTGGCAGGATTGGGTGCTGGCGACGGGCGCGATCGCGTTCGCCTTGATCGGAGGACGCTTGATCGCGACCGGGATAGAGGCGCATGTCGATACCCTGTTGTTGTTCCAGGTGATCGTCGCGGTGCTGCTCTATCCCTTCGTCGCCCGTCTGGTCGCCTGGCTCGACCGCAAACGGGGCCGCGCGTGAACCGTCCGACCCGCCTGGTCAACGAGGTCCAGCAATCCTACAGCTTCTCGCGCCGCGCGATCGTGCTCGGCGCGGCGCAAGGCGCGGTGGCGGTGGCGCTGGCCAGCCGGATGACCTGGCTCGCGGTGATCGAGAACCAGCGCTATCAGTTGCTGGCGGAAAGCAACCGCGTCAACCTGACGATGATCCCACCGCGGCGCGGCTGGATCATCGATCGTTATGGCCATCCGATCGCCAACAACCGCACCGATTTCCGCGTCGACATCATCCCCGATCGCCTGCCCAAGGACGAGACCGATCGCGTGTTGGGGCTTCTGCGCCAATTATTGTCGCTGCCGCCCGAACAGATCGCGCGGATCCAGACCGACCTGAAGCGCGCCGCGGGCTTCCAGCCGGTACAGGTCGCGGAAAATCTCGACTGGGATCGGTTCGCCGCGATCCAGGTGCGCCTGCCCGAACTGCCCGGCGTGGCGCCGACGCGCGGCTATTCGCGCAGCTATCCTGCCGGGCCGGCGGTGGCGCATCTGACCGGCTATGTCGGGGCGGCATCGGCGGAGCAATACAAGCAGACCAAAAACCCGCTCTACATCACACCGGGCTTCAAGATCGGCAAGGACGGCCTTGAAAAGGCGTTGGAAGAGAAGTTGCGCGGCCAGCCCGGTGCCAAGCGCGTCGAAGTCACCGCGCATGGCAAATTGGTCCGCGAGCTGGCGACGCGGCAGGACGTTCCCGGCCATAACCAGCGGCTGACGATCGATGCCGGGCTACAGGAATATGCCGCGCGCCGGCTGGGCACCAATTCGGGATCGGCAGTGGTCATCGACGTGACGTCGGGCGACATCCTCGCCTTCGTGTCGATGCCCGCTTACGATCCCAACAGCTTTTCCGACGGGATCAGCCATCTCGAATGGAAGATGCTGTCGGACAACGACCACGTGCCCTTGATGAACAAGGTGCTGCAGGGCCTCTACCCACCGGGATCGACGGTCAAGCCGATGAACGGCCTCGCCTTGCTGCGTGCCGGCGTCAGCCCCGATGATCGGATCAGCTGCGGTGGCGCTTTACGCGTCGGCAACGGCATCTTCCATTGCCACAAACGTTCGGGACACGGGCCGCTCAATCTCAAGCAAGCCATCATGGCGAGCTGCGACATCTATTTCTACGAGATGGTGCGAAGGCTCGGCTACGACCAGGTCGCGCCCGTCGCGCGGGTCATGGGTTTGGGTCAGAAGTTCGACCTGCCCTTCTCCACCCAGCGTTACGGCACTGTTCCCGACAGCGCCTGGAAGCGTAAGAAGTACAAGGCCGATTGGACCGTGGCCGACTCGCTCAATGCATCGATCGGTCAGGGCTATGTGCTCGCCAATCCGATCCAGCTCGCGGTGATGGCCTCGCGCATCGCGTCGGGCCGCGAGCTCCGCCCGCGGATCGTGATGAGCGGCAATGCGCCGGTCGCCAACCCGCTGCCGCTCGACCCGCAGCATCTCGCCTATATCCGCGACGCGATGTACGGCGTGGTCAATGAGGGCGGCACCGGCGGCCGAGCCCGCCTGAACATTCCCGGCGTCTCGCTCGGCGCCAAGACCGGTACCGCGCAGGTCCGCCGCATCACGATGGCGGAGCGCGCCGGCGGCGTGCGTTCCAACGCCTCCCTGCCGTTCAAGATGCGGGACCACGCTCTCTTCATCTGCTTCGCGCCGGTCGAGAATCCGCGCTATGCCGCCGCGATCGTGCTCGAACATGGCGGACATACCGTCACCAACCTCGACACGCCGGGGATCGGGCGCGACATCATCACCTATCTGCTCGACCGCGACCGCGCACTGAAGTCGCTGGCCGAAGTCGAACCGACCTGGGGCGGAGACATCGCCACGCGCATGGCGGCCGAAACCGCCGCCTATAAGAGCCAGATATCGCTCGTGCAGGGCGCGCAGACCGAGACCGACGCCACCGCGGCGCCGACCGATGCACCCGCGGTCGAGGCGGCGACCGACGCCGCCAATTCCTCCGCCGCAGCGATTGCCAACACCGCGCAACCTGCCGAGGAAGGCTCTCGCGAGGCGACCAATGACTAAGGGATCCTCCGCCAATCTCGGTTTCGTACCCGAGCCGCTCGCGCAATTGCCATGGAAGATCATTCTGCTGGTCCTGGCGATCGGGTGTTTCGACCTATTGGTGCTCTATTCGGCCGCAGGGGGACATGTCCGTCCCTGGGCTATGTCGCAGGGCGTCCGGTTTTTCGTCCTGCTCGGCGGCGCGATGGCCTTGTCGCGGGTGCGTGAAAGCACCTGGAGCTCGATCAGTCTACCGGTCTACGGCGTAATCATCCTGATGCTGCTGGGCGTCGAAATCCTGGGCAAGGTCGCCGGCGGCGGCCAGCGCTGGCTGGAACTCGGCGTCATCCGATTACAGCCGTCCGAATTGATGAAGCCGTTCATCGTGCTCGCCTGCGCGCGCTTCTATGAGATGCTGCCTCCGGCCGAGATCCGCAAGTTCGGCGCGATCTGGCCACCCTTGGTGCTGATCGGCATCCCTGCGGGGCTGGTCATGCTCCAGCCCGATCTCGGCACCGCGCTGATGATCACTGCCGGCGGCGTCACGGTGATGTTCCTGGCCGGCGTTCCGCTGCGCCTGTTCATCGGCGGCGGATTGGCGGGGGCGATCCTCGCGCCGATCGCGTTCAACTTCGTGCTCCACGATTACCAGCGCAACCGCATCCTGATCTTCATGGATCCGGAGAGCGATCCGCTCGGTACCGGCTATCATATCAGCCAGTCGAAGATCGCGATCGGATCGGGCGGGATATTCGGCAAGGGATTCCTGAACGGGACGCAAAGCCATCTCGATTACCTGCCCGAGGGCCATACCGATTTCGCGCTGGCGACGATGATGGAGGAATGGGGTCTGGTCGGCGGCGTACTGCTGATCATCGCGTGGTTCACGATCATCTGGTGGGCGGTCAATGTCGCGTTGAAGGCGGAGGGGCGCTTCGCACGCCTCACCGCCGCCGGTCTCGCGACGACCCTGTTCTTCTACGTCTCGATCAACATGGCGATGGTAATGGGCATGGCGCCGGTGGTCGGCGTGCCGCTGCCGCTGATCAGCTTCGGCGGATCGTCGCAGCTGACGGTGTTGCTGTGCATCGGCATCCTGATGTCGCTCGATCGCCAGAACCGGCAGCAGACCCGCTGGTAACCGTCAAAGCGGACGCCAATTGCGGCGCCGCAAAAAAGGGGTTGCAAAGCACGCCTGCGATGGTAATTGCGCCCCTCCCCGCGCGGGGAGCCGCTCTTAACCGCGGCAGCCGCAAGACGGCATGGACGCATAGCTCAGTTGGTAGAGCAGCTGACTCTTAATCAGCGGGTCCTAGGTTCGAGCCCTAGTGCGTCCACCATAACTTCTTTATAAATCAATATCTTAGCGACCTTAAATGCTCCAGTGAACGGTAGCCGCGGCGGCCGAGCACCGAATAGGCACCGAACGGGTGCTCGGCTCGTCGTGAAAGGCACGTTCGGAGGGAAGTCGGCTGTTCGCGAATCTGTCAGGGCTTGATAAAGCGTCCATCTAGGGAATGGGGCTGTTTCGGACTGACGGACGCGCTACCCGCGCCGATATTGACCAAGATGGGGACGGGTAAACGAGTGGCTGGCAGATCGAAGAAGCTGACAAACGAGCCGGAAACGACGGGCGCACCTGCCCAGCTTATCTACGAGACCGACTTGGGGAAAATGTATTGTGGCGACACGCTCGCATTTCTTGCGGGCGATGAGGGCGCGGCCCTGCGTGGCAAGGCCCAACTCGTATTCACCTCACCCCCCTTCCCGCTGAATGACAAGAAGAAGTACGGCAACCTCCTCGGCGAGGAGTATATCGAATGGTTCGCAGGCTTTGCTCCCAAGCTTAAGGATCTACTGACCGCAGATGGGTCGATCGTCGTAGAGATCGGAAATGCTTGGGAGCCCGGACGCCCCGTGATGTCTACGGTTGTCCTCAAGGCACTACTTCGGTTCCTCGAAGCCGCCGACCTTCGGCTCTGTCAGGAGTTCGTCTGGTACAACCCGGCGCGTCTGCCGTCACCGGTTCAGTGGGTAAACGTGGAGCGTGTCCGGGTGAAAGATGCCTTCAGCAAGGTCTGGTGGATGTCGCCGATCGACCGACCTAAGGCTGACAACCGGCGCATCTTGAAAGAATATAGCGCCAGCATGAAGCGACTGATCGCCACGGGGAAATACAATAGCGGAATGCGTCCGTCTGAGCACAATATCGGGAAAGAGAGCTTCAAGACTGACAACCAGGGAGCGATCCCCCCGAACGTCATTCACGGGGACGATGCGCCATCGCTGGGCACCCTATTGAAGGGCACGAATACGCGGTCGAACGAGCAGTATCAGATATTCTGCCGAGAGCGGGGCATCCCGCTGCACCCAGCGCGCATGCCGAAGGAGCTCGTCGAGTTCTTCGTCAAGTTCCTGACGGAGGAAGGCGACCTAGTGTTCGACCCCTTCGGCGGCAGCAACACGACCGGGGCCGTCGCCGAGGAGCTAAACCGGAGATGGGCAAGCTGCGAGGCGAACCTGCCATATGTAACCTCATCGCTCGGGCGGTTCGACTCCCAGTCGCTGCGGATGGTAGGCAAAGTAGACGTCAGCGAGCCCGCTGTGGACGCACAGTCGACTGATGCCGAGGTGCAGCCCTAGGCTGCCTCCTCGGCGTCTTCGAGCGCGGAGCCGGAACGCACCTCCTGCGAGGCCACCATCGCGGCGATTGACGCAAGGCGGAAGCGCTCCAGCCTAGACAGCTCGGCGACCGCATCCTCGTCCAGCTCTGCAACCTCGGTCTCGCCCTCGTGAGCCAAGAGAGCGTGCACTGCCAGCCAAAGCTCGTAACGCCTGACGAACGACGCCAGCAGAGCCGGTGTCTGGTGTCCGATCCTCTGGCACTCCCCTGCGAAGCGAGGGAACTTGGTCGAGTAGTAGATATAGAGGGTTCCCTCGTTCATTTGGGCGGAACTCGCGTGCCGCTTCACCGAACCGTCCTCGTCGCCGCCTGTCACCAATTCCCAATTCTCATCCTCGGGACCATCAACCGGAATAACCTCAAACTGAGGGAAACCGGACTGGTTATCGCCCTCCTTCGGCTTGGGAGGCTCGACGACCAACGTGTCGCGTTCGTCGCACAGTGCGGGGAGACCCGACCGATACAGCTCTACGCGGATGCTGCCCTTGCTACCTAGGGCGACGTCCGACTTGGCCAGAACGCCGATCCGCATCCTACCCCCCTGTAAAGGGCTGGTTCCGAAGACGAGGAGATCGTCCGCCACAGCAATGTTGAGGCGTGTTTTCGTCGCGTCGTCGGGGTCGTGATAGGAAGAATTGGCGTTCGTCTCGATGCGGACGTAACGGCGCTGCCCCGCATGAAAAGTGATCGGGTCATCTGGATCGGCAACGATACGGATGAATGTCGGTGGATCGACAGGCTCGATGGGTTCGGGCTTCACCCGCGGCTTAGGCTTCGGCTTATCCACGCCGTCTTCGCTCTTCTTCTCTCCCTTCACCTCGATCAGCGCCGGACCGACCAAGCGGAGGAGCTTTGCGACCTGCCGCTGCATCTGCTTCTGCGCAGCGTCGTCCTTTTCCTTGAGGCTCTGCTCACGCGCCTCCTCGTTCAGACGCTTGAGCTCATCATCAGACCTCAGGAGGTTGAGGACTTCGTCCTGGATGGCGCTCTGCACATAGCCCTCTCGCGCCTGCTCGCGAGTGGAGGAGAAGAGCTGCCGCTTCGCGGTCGGCGACAGCCTGTCGCAACTGACGTGGACGATAAGTCGCCCCTGCGTCTGCAGGAAAGGCAAGTCAGCGTCCTTGCTGATTAGCCGCCCGGAAAACTCGCCCTGGTTCTGACCATTGTGCGAGAGCACGATCGGCTTCGCGTCGTCCACGAAGTTCCTGGAGGGTTTCGAAGCCTTCTTGCCCTTCACGGTGGCCGGCTTGGAAAGGATCCAGTACTCGACGCCAATATCGCCGTGGTCGCCAAGCGAGACGTTGAACATCGGCACAGCGTAATCGAGGTCGGGGCCCTTACCGCCATCGTCGCCCGTGTCGATCGCACCGTTGAGTGCGTTCCGAGCGCCCTTAATCGTCCGGTTCCAGTTGTGCACATTATTCTCGAACCGGAGCGGCGCAACCGGATCAAAGATCACACGCTGCAACGCTCCGTACAGGCTCCGAGGCCCGATCGATGAGGTGTAGCTCGTAAGGTCGTAGCCAAAGTGCCGGACGATCGTGCCGTGCGCGAAGTCGCCTTCCCGCGCATTAACTGTGATAACCTCGTCGTTCAGCACTAGGTAAACATAGCGGCCAGTCTTGTAGTCCTCGGCGGGGAGGTCTTGGTAGCGAACCAAGGTGAAGGCGATGACGTCCGAACCCTCGGTTCTCGATGCGATGAAGACCAATTTGGAGAACGCAAGCGTGCTTGAGCCGCCTTGGCCGTAGGTGCCCGCTAGGTAGTGCTTCTGAATTTTGTTGCTCTCGTTGAGGCTGAGGATCGTATCCTTCATGCGCTCCGGAGCGATCCCGGTGCCACGATCGATGACAGTCAGGATGCGGGACTGCCACCCTTCCCCCGGCTCCAAGCGGACAATCGTACGCTCCGCCAGGTCTTGCCGCCCCTTCGTCGAGAGGCCCGCAAGTCCAGTCTTGGCAGGCACCCCGAGCCAAGCGTCCGCAGCCTCGCGCGGAGTGCGACACTCCGGCACGCCCTTGTGCCGATCGTGCTCCAACTCCAGTAGCGGGTCGTGACCGTTGGTCACCCGCTCAATCAGCGAGCGAGCAGGGTCGGCCGCGACCTCGATTGCCCCGCGGTTATTCGCGCGCCCACCAAACGGAATTTCAGCATAGCCAACCTCGACGAGGGAAGAAGTGAGTGCTTCACGCACCTCCTCCGTCTTAGTCGCGGCCAGAATATTATCGAACAGAGCGCGCGCTTCCATGACCTGTCTCCTTAGAGGGTGAACCCTCCACCGCGTTTCGTCTTCGGCGAAGAGAAGCGCTGTTCCACCTCAGCAACGCTATCCCTGAGCGCCTTCACAATCTTCTTAATCTCAGCCTCGTCCCACTCATACAGTTGCTTGTTGGACAGATTCCCCAATTTCGCAATCGCTTCGATGGCGCGGTTCGTGCGGGCCTCCGCAATCTCGCGAAACTTCTCTCTCTTTGGATGCATATTTGGTGCTTTAGCCACAACATTTCCCCTGCAAGAATCAATGGAGTATTCTATCGTATATCGGATCACTTTTCGCCTGTGTCAAGCAGTGAGCAATATACGTGATAATATATGCGCCATATATTCACCTCACTCGTCGCGGCAGGGCACATTGATAGCTATGAGGGCATGGAGGCGAACAGATAAAGCCGCCCTGCCCAAGTGAGCATTTGGGAGGCTATCGAGTGGGCCAGAAGCGCCCCAGGGGCAGAGACACGTCCACCGTCCGGCTCTCAATTTGCACCGCAGCGGCCACCCGTTACGGCTGATGGGGTAGAGCGGGTCAGTCAGTCGTTAGGAGCAATGCCGGGTGAACCGAGAGTGCGTCCGCGAGACGCGCCAAGACGCTCACCGATGGATTTCGGCGACCGCGCTCGATGCCGCCAAGATAGGTCAGGTCGATTCCTGCATCGTGCGCAAGCTGCTCTTGCGTCAGCTTCCGCTCGACCCGCAGCCGACGCACGTTAGCAGCAACGATCCCATTCCAATCCATCGGCCAGACTGGAGACGCGAAGCCAGTCGCGCTCTAGGGACTATAGTCCCTATTTTGTTGACAGGGAGGAATGGGGCGGCAGTGTCGCGCCATGTTCGACCTGTGGGCCCCAGAGCATTCGGTGCTGCGCGAGAAGGTGTTGGAGCACGCGTTCCTCACCGAACTGTCGAAGGCGCTTCTGCTCGATATGCGGACTCCGTTCGAAGTGCTGCGCTCCGAGTTCGACGGGTTTGGCTATGACGTTGTGATCGAAGCGAAGGGCATTCTTCGCCATGTGCAGCTCAAGGCCACTCGGGTTGGCGGAAAGCGTGCGCACGTCGATGTCGGCCTGTCGCTCGCAAGCAAGCCCGGCGGCTGCGTCATCTGGTTTATGGTGGATGAGCGCACCTTGGCCATCGGCCCGTTCTACTGGCTGGGCGGTCGCCCGGGCGAGAAAATACCCGCTCTCGGCGACAGGGTTACGCGTCATACCCGCGGACACGGCGAACGAGCGGCGTTGCGGCAAGTCACCAAGGGAAAATTCGAACGCATGGAATCCATTCGAGATTTAGCCACGGCCATGTTCGGCAACCAAGACCACGAACATGACGCGCTACTGCGGGCTCATCTCGCCGAACGCAGTCTCCATCTGAACCGGATCGATGTGCCAGCCAGCCTCACATGGCGCAGGTCGATTGAGTTCGCCCACATGATCGATGGATACGAATTGCTCCGTGCAGCCGACCTGGGCGATCCGATGGAGTATCAGGCGCAGACGTGGGCCGAAGCGCAGCGAACCGGGAAATGGGTTGGGACCGCGCTTGAACTTTGGGCCGCGCTCTTTCTGGAGCACCGCCGCGAGCACCTCGGCGGGGCAGTTGGCATAGTCCTTCAGCCGAGCGACAACGCACTGCTTGATGAACTCTGCCGATCTCTATCGAAGCGGCTCGCAGATTTGTCAGGCGCTAAGCCCTGATCTCATTCTTGGAACGACTGGAGATTGCAGCAAAGCTCGTTCAATCATCCGATCGATCGGCAAGCTCCCGCCACCTGTTCCGAGCCCCACCCGATGTCCCGCCTTTCGCCTCAATCGCCCTCTCTTTGTAAGTGCCGTACGCGACGAATACGGTTTTGGACGACTGAAGGACAGTCACTTCGCACACTTCACCGTGCACCGTGATCTTATAGGTGATCGCATTTCCATCAGCTATCTTTGCCATCGCAGCCATCCGAGGATCGTTGTTGATTGCGCATACTAGCTTTACAACCACGACCGCAATCACATCAACGCGAGGCAGAGTGAGTTACGGCCCGGTTCCAGGTTCGGTCTTTACAAGATCCAGCATCTGCAGAGCGTCGGAGATGCTCGCTTTCCAGGTTGCTGACCCTCGGATGAGAAATCAACAGGTCAGATAAACGCCCCAGGGACCTAGTCTTCCTGGGGCGTAGATCGCTCAGTTGCCGAGAAAGCCGCCGCCGCGGGTCACGTTGGGCCAAGTGGCCTGAGACTTGGCGCCGACCGGCAAGCCTTGCACGGCGACGGCGGCCATGCCCGGACCAACCTGAACCGCAGAGAAGGCCGCGATGGAGGTTCCGCCGACGAGCGCCTGAGCGACGCCGCGGGCGGTCGGCTCATCCGCCCCCTCGGCGAGCACAAAGCCGATGCCGTCAGGACGACACAGGTTCGGGGTAGCGGGAAAGAATGCGTAGATAGTCATGGTCAGATTGCTCCGTTCGGTTTGGAATGAACTGTATCGCGGGCGCCCTCAGTCGAAGGGCACCTCCTCGATCGTTTCGGCGAGCCAGTCCGGCCTAATCCACAGCGGGTGCTCGCCGGAGCCGCCGACAGGGCGCACGACGTATTCGTGGTAGCCGTACTCCGCGAGCAGTTCGCGAGCCGCTCGCAGGTCGTCCTCGCCCTCCCGGTCCAGCAGGATGGACGCTGCCTGCGCCAGCGTCAGGGCCTGACGCTTGAAGAGGTTGCGCACGGCCATGACCGTTGCGAAGTATGCGTGCGGATCACGCGGCGTCGCCATCGGGTAATCGATCATTCCGCTGCCTCCTCTTCTTCCTCGTCGGCGACGTAGGCCCCGATCTCACCCTCCCGCTTCTTCAGCATCGCGATCTCCAGGGCGCGCTGCGGATTGCCCCTGCCCGTCTCCGCGACCTGCTCCTCCTGGAGCGCCTCCAAGACGCGCCTTTCCGCCTCGACCAGCGCCTGGCTGATCTCGCGGTGCAGTTCGCCGAACATCACGTCGGCAAGCTCGGCAGCACTGAAAGGGCGCTCGGCACGTGCGAGGTCGCCGACGCGACTGCAAAGCGCCGCGGCGAGATCCTTGTCCTTCTGGGCGGCAGCGAACTCGGCCAGACTGGCCAATTCGGCCGGGCCGGAGCTGGCGATCTGCTGCATGATCCGGCTGCGACGCTCGGACCCGAGCGTATCGCGCATCAGCATCTGGACCGGGCTGCGATAGTGCGTGGATGCCGACTGGACGACCCGGCGGTGCCGCTCAAGCTCGCGCGTGAGCAGCTTGCGAGGCTCAGCCGTCTCGCGGATCAGTTCGGCGCGGTAACCGCTCACCGTCTTGTTGACGACCGACGCGCGGTCCTTGCCGTCGAGGCCACGGAGGGAGCGCTCCACCTCACCCCGCCGACGATCAACCTGTTCGTTGATGCGGGCGAGGATGCCGGAGTGCTTGTTGCGATTGGCGCTGATGCAGGTGACGGCAGATCGGACGTCCGTCGGGCTCATCCAATGGGCCCCGAGGCGGGCAGTGGGTGCGGGCATGGTATTATCCTTCAAGGTTCCTGGCATCTCGCCGGAGGCTCGTGGGACCGACCATGCCTAGGCGCAGCCCAAGCAATCGCCCGCCATCGCGGGCTTGGCCGGAACTCACGTCGCTCCGTCCGATGCACGTTGATCGAATGGGCCGTCGGTCGGGAAATCTGGACCAGCACTTCCGCCCCTATCGACCGTGAACGGCCGTGGCTGGTGCCCAACCCGGTGTTTGCGGGGGAGGTGACTGAGATAAGTCGATGGGCCGGAAGGGTTCTCGCCCTCCCGGCTCACCTATCTGCAGTCGGGCATCATGTGTCAGAGGTCGGAAGCTTGACGACGCTCCACCGGTTAATCGACCCAGATGGGGCGAGTTAGGCAGCCTTCAGCAACTCACGCCCAATGCGCTTCTGCATCGGCCGAGGAAGCACGCGAATGGCAGCCATCGCCGCCTCTGCTCCGCCACCGGCGACGACGTGCGCGTTCCGCGCCGCCGCGAGAAGAGTAGCGTAGGCGTCAACGGCATCAGCTGAGAAATCTGGGTTCCGCTTGCGAACAAGCTTGAGGTCATCGTTACGAACGTTGAGCGTGCGCTTCTGGTCGGTAGCGATCTTCGCCATACCTTCTCCTGTCGAATCGGCACGGGCGAATTGCCGCGTGCCAACCAGTCTCAAGAGGAGTTTGAGCGAGCGAACGACTATTATTCACGTTAACAGACTCTAAAAATTGCGCTGACGGATCAGTGGTCGCTGCCAGATGCATCCGTACCTAAGCGCGTCAGCCGCGTGATCCGGTGCGTCGCTATCCAAATCCTCTGGGTCGCGCGGATCGCGAGGGATCGTCGGCAGCGTATCCCATGCATAGCGGCACCCCGTTGATAGGTAGAGACCCGGCTTGTCGGGCGCCCCGGCCTGCGAAAGCAAGGTTCGCATTCGCTGCCAGCCAGCCTTGCGGGACCCCTTGGCCGCAGGGACGAATAGCACGCCTTGTTGCGAGAATTCATCGGCGATCGTTGCCGCCCCGTATCCCCTTGCTCGGGCGAAGATCGCATCATCCGCCGCGCCCTCAGGTCGGATGCCCCATCGACCGCACATCTCCTTGATAGCGTCCGCCAGCCTCGGGACCGTCCAGCCGAGTCCCTCGCTTAGCCGATTGGGACGATAGGTCGCGAGTTCATCCACCGCCACGAGCGATCCGCGGGCATAGAAGCGGCCGTCTGGCCCCTCTACGCCGCGGGAGCGGGCAAGAATGTAGGTCGCCGATGGCGATGCCGTGCCGAAGTCATGAGCGAGATGGGCATCCCAGCCGCGCGGCAACTCGGACCAGGGCCCGACGGCACACCGCTCGGGCGACAGGCATCCCGCGAAAAATGCGCCGCGGGCAACCGACCAGTCGCCCTCCGTCCATGCCCGAAACAGTTCATCGTCCCCAGCACATGCGGCGCGAAGCTGGAGGCGATAGTCCTCGGCATCCAGATGCGGATTGTCGAGATATGTGCTCGGCGCATGGACGCAGCGGCGACCGGCCGCTCCGTCGAACGGGACCCAAGCGCGAGCTGGCAAGACGTACCGGCTGGCAACCCACTGGTGTCCGGCGCCGCCAGGGTTCCCGGCATATACCGTCCTGAGCGGCATGTCCTTCGGCCCGCGCAGGTTCGACCGCAGCATGTCGATGACAAACGGGTCGGCCCACTGCGTGAGCTCGTCCACCATGATCATCGTGAAGCTGCGACCCTGAACCTTGTCATAGGCGGCAGGACTATCGACTTGGGCGAGCTCCACGTATCCATACGGCAGCCTGAAGACGTGCTCGGTCGCGTTATAGGACGCAGCGGAGCCATACGCCGCCGAGAACAGCGAGCGCAGCACGAGCTCGAAATCGGCCAGCCCCTTATAGGTGCGCCGGACATACAAGACGCGGGCTCGCTCGCGGTGCTGCTCGACGTGGCGCAGGATCAGCAGCGCCTTGCAGTGCGATTTGCCACCGCCTCGCCCGCCGCCCAGGAACAGGTCAACATCCTCGGGGACGCTGAGGACGCGCGACTGATAGGTCGTGGGCTCCATGACCTCGCTCATGCGGGCTTCTCCCCGATGGCCTTCATGTAGTCGCCTAGGCTCGGCTGGGCCGCCGGCAGGTTGATCGTTACGTTGACCTTATCAACGCTGCCCTGGGGCTGGCCCTGGTCGCGGTAACCGTGCCGCCCCTTGAGCGCGAAGATGATCGAGGTCGTATCGCCCGACCTGGCCTTATCCATCAGGAGTCCGACGAGCTCATCCTCCTCGAACTTGCGGGTCTCGGCTAGGGCGGAGCCGATCATCTCATTCTCGGCTTTCACGCGGGCCCAAGTGCGATAGTTGATCCGCAGCGCGCGGGCTATCGACACCTCGGACTTCCCCTGGCGGATAGCCCGGATGACCCTCGGCACATCGGCCTCGGGGATCGCGTACTTCGGCTGTCCAGGCCCACGCTTCTGGGGTGGCGCACGGTGCTCGGCACGGTGCTCGCCGTTATCGTCCACGCTCAACTCCTTGATCCAATATGCTTCCCGCCGAGCAGACCCACCGATCCTCGATCTGAGGGGCGTGATCTCGGCCATGCACGCGCGCGTTTTGTGCCGCGCAAACTGCGGGATTGGATGCCTGCGTTGGTGCTAACTACGGTGCGCTCGGTCGCTATCGACCAGTTGAGTGGAGCCCACCGCGACCTAGTGGTGCCTAGCCGGTAGACCGGTAGACGCGCGCGATCTCAACTCCACTGCGGACCACGCCCATGATCCCTGGTTCCGCCGCGAGATCGAACGTCCAGACCAACTTGATCTAGCCTATAGTCTACCTGTCTACTCTATCGAAAAACTCAGCAACAACGATGCCTTAGCGGTAGGCAACCTAGGGCGCTTACCGGCCTGTCTACCCAGGCAGGGGACAAGTCTACTTCGCGCGAAAATGAGCGGGCGCGGCAGAACAAGCCGCAACCGCCCAACCGCAATGCTCGTCTAGTTCGGCCCGACCCGCGCTTCCTGCTTGGCAAAAGCGTCGGCACGAGCAGCCGCCCCCTTCGCCTCCCATTCAGCGTGATTGCGAACAGACCAAAGCGGGCTGCTGACGCGGCCCGAACCATCCGACTTGGTGAAACGGCTGTGCTTCACAGCGCCCACGCCTTCGCAAAGCCACCTCGTCACGCGGCCCCGAAGGTCGCGCGTGCGGCGCGCGATATCGATTGGCACCGAGTTCATCACGTCCTCAAAGCGGACGAGGTCAAAGGAGAAGGGCGCGGCTCCGTCCTCGAGCTGCTCGGCAAGGAACTGCTCGGCCTCTCCCATAGAGAGCTTGCGCATCACGGCCTTACCCGCGGTGGCAGGAGCCATGCCCTTCGCACTCAGACTAACCGCCCGCTTGAGCAGCCAGTCCTTCACGGCCCCAGGCCCATCGCCTTCGAGGAAGGTGAACAATCCCTCGTAGTACGATTCCTCGCGCGGCACGGCGTCCGAGAACGCCACAAGCCAGCGACGGTCACCGTGCTCGATCGGCACAGCATCGGCGTGGTTGGTGAAGGCAATAAGGTTCAGCCGGTTCGGGATACTGTACAGGTTGCAGTTCTTGGCTTCGATGCGGAGAAATGGCTCCGTAATGATCGGCTTGAGTTTGTTCGCCATCTCAAGGCGGCCCATCGCCATCAATTCCTCGATCACCGCGAGCTGCGCACCCTCGGTCCACGCGGTCCAGTTGGACATGACCTCGCTATTCGCCGGGAACACCATATTCGGCTGGCCGATAATCTTCGCCATCAGCCGCCCGATCCAGCTCTTGCCGGTCCCCTGATCCCCCTTGACCAAGAGCGCGTAGTTCACCTTGCGGCCCGGTGCCTGGATCAGCATCGCGAGGTAATCCAGTACGTAACCCCGCTCGACCTCATCTTCGAAGAGGTAAGCCATGTGGTCGAGGAAGGGCGCGACATCCCCGGCCTTCGGTTCGATCCCAGACTCACGCCAGATATTGTAGCGGCCGCCCTCCTCCCCGTCCGGAAACTCAGGGTCGCCAGGGAGGTAAACAAGCGCCTCAAACTTGCGCAGCGGAATGCTACCCTTCCAGATCGCGTTCAAAACGTCGCCCTCGGGCTTCAGGTTGGCGAACCGCGCCTTCCACTGTTCCTTCTTCCACTTCTTGCCGTCCGCGCGACGAACGAACATCTCGGCATCGATCACATAGACCCATTCATCCACCACCCCGCGGCGGCGCGGAATAGCCCTGACGTTCGCTACCGGATTGTTCTTCAGGTTGGCGTCGTCCGGCAGGTCATCGGGGAAATCGTCTTCGGCACAGCTGCGGGGAATGACGTCCGTCCGGCCAGCATCGGCAAGTGCCTTGATAAGCGTCCGCACGGTAACCTGACGGCGGCCGATATCTGACCTAAGGCCGTCCCAACGCCTCCCAATTACCTCGGCATGGTTGCCGTAGGTCGGATCGCCGATCGACCAAGCGATGAACTGCTCCCGACCGTCGCCGCCCGTCGCGTGATGGCAGGCCATCATCAGTTCCAGCCATCGGTCGTGCTCGGAAAAGTTGCTAACGTCCAAACCCTCCAGCATCCGCTCAAGGTCATCCGCGGTGTATTCGCCAGGTTCAGCGTTTGCAGACGTTTCGGGACGCCGCACCGCGTCAATCAGACCCGCCGGAGCTTCCGGGCAGGACCGGAGCGGGACAGCGAGGATATCATCGTCCCAAAGGTACGGCATACCCGCTTCGGGGTGCACCGACCCCGCAGCTACCACCTGCCGACCGAACGACTTGAACTCCACGCCGGGATAGGCGGGAAGGCCGTTCAAAACTTCGACGTCGTCGGGCTTGCGCATGTAGATGTGCTTGCCGCCCGACCCGGTGACTACGATCGGAAAATCCGTCCAATCGATATTCAGCTCAGTGCTCAACCGGCGCAGCGGATCATCTCCCTCGTCGAAGTTCCTAGGATCGACATCGACTACGAGATCGCACCGGCGAAGCCTCACGCCGATATTGCAGCCCGAGGCCATATGAGCAGTGGCCTCTTCGACCGTCATCGGATCGCTGTCGCGCCAGCCCTTGCGAGGCGCCTTGCCGAGTGGTCTGCCACCCTTGTCGAGCGCCCGCACGGCATGCAGGCCAATCAGATCGAAGTCGGCGTCCGCGTAGGGTTTCAGTTCAGTCGGCCTGAATGAGGGTGCCTTGGGAGGGCTCGAAGGGGCATCGCTGTTCCCGTCGAAGCGTCCCATTCCAAAGCCTTCGCCCGCGGGCGCGCCGCCTTCCTCGGCGCGCCCGTCCTTTTCCGAAAAGCTCATCGCGCCGCCTCCCCGCGAACGAACGCGTCAAGATCGGCAACGTGGTATCGCACCAGCTTGCTCTGGATAATGTGGTAGCCGGGGCCTTCGCCCCGCGATCGCCAGGTCTTAAGGGTGCCGGGCGTGCAGCTCAGGTATTCGGCTGCTGCATCGCTATCGAGCCACGGGCTCCGCTTGTGGGTATCGAGGACGCGACGAAACGCATCCTCGATCATTACGATCGAGTCGGACTGCACATGCAATCTCCTTTTTCGAGGGGATTGCCGGAGACTCTCTCGCTTGCTGACTGAGGGGCGGTCCGGCGACCGCTGCGCGACTGGCTAGGCCTCCCTCGACTCGCGCACGATCTATTAGCTCAGGTCGACTGAATGAAGGATCAACGTTTCGAAATTTGTCGAGATTTCATCATGGCCACGTTGATCCCTCGAGCACGAATAAGGTCGCCTCGGGCATATTCGGCTATATCGCCGATGGTCTTGCCTACTTCTGCGCAACCCGCATCGATGTCCTCGAACCAACTGTCATAACGGGCGCTAAGGACCTTGTTCATAGCGAGGGTGCGATCCTGGACAGCGACCGGCAAAAGCCAGACCTCCCGCGCTACACTCCGCTTCAGACGTTTATACGCTGCCTGATAATCCGCCGCTCGCGCGGCGCTGATCGATTCATCGACATCCCTCCGGAGAAATTCATCGTCCAACGCTTGGCTGAACCATTCATCCATCTCGTGTAACGCCTCCAAGATTGCGGTGTAGGATTCCGCTTTACGGTCCCAGATTCTCTGAAGATGAGCTTGCTTCCCCGCGAAATTCGCGCCGAGCACAACGACCGCCACGGCCACAACGCCAGAAGTGAGGATGCTCCCAACGGAAAGCCAAACGGGTATATCCACGAACATCCCCAATCCTGCAGCAACCGAGGCACGTTAAATGCCATGGACCAAATCCTCCAGTGCTTGCGCATGTTTCCGTAGGTGCTCGACCAAGTGCTCGGCGTGGACGTAGCCGCCCGACGCTCCGGGCAGCTTCTGGCCCAGTAGCAACGCACTTTCAGCATAGGGAACGCCGCTGGCGATATAGAGCGTGCGGGCGTGGTGCCGATATTCGTGCGGGCTCGGAAGACCCGATTCCTTCGGCTCCGTGACGTGCCCGCAGGCACTGGTCGCCGACGGCCAAAGCCACGGGCTATTGAGCGGCGCGTCCGCTTCCATCCGGGCACGCAGCATCTCGGTCAGACGCGTGCCCATCGGGAAAAGCATCTGCCCGCCCGTCTTCATGTGGCGAAAGGTCAGAATGCCCTTTTCGAGGTCAACATCGTCACGCCGAACCTGCACGATCGAAGACCGGCGCGCGCCGGTCAGCATCATGGCGACGTGAAGATCGCGGCGTATTGGGCTGAGCCCCTCCACGTCCGTCCGCCATGTCGCCAAGTCCAACACATCGACCTCCCGGCGCTTCGGCGTCGGCACCCGCAGCGCGGCAACCGGATTGCCGCCGATGGTCTCGTCCATTCTCATGGCCGTGTTGATCGCCGCCCTGAGCGTTCGCATCGTGCTCGCCGCAGTCGTCTCGCCCCGATTCCTCTTGAGACTATCGAACAGGTCCCTCACCTCCTGGCGACTAATGTCTGCCACGGCCCGGTTCCGGAATTTCACCAGATAGTGGTCTAGATGATATCGGTAGCCTTCGGCGGTGCGCGGGCTGTACTCCTTCTCCGACAGGTGGGCCTCGATCGCCTGCTTCAGGGTGATCCCGCTCTCATCGGGTCGTGCGGTCGGATCGACGCCGGACTGAATCTGGCTCATCAGCGCCTTCGCCTTATTCCGAGCTTCCCTGAGTCCGACCCGATCACAGCGGTCGATCTTTACACGCACGGTGCGGATGTGGCGCCCATTGCGGCGCACGTCACCTTGGACAGCGAACGTCTTGGTCGACGCGTGGCAGATGACCATGAGGCCCTTCACCTGCTCGTCACGATGGATGCCAGACCCTAATGGGAGGTCCCGTATCCGGGCCTCGGTCAGGTTGATAACGGCCATTTATTGATCTCCACGAACACCGGTCTGAACACCGAAAACGCGCTCCCTCTGAGCGGCTCAGGTTGACCTAGATGTCGTGAAAACAGTGCCCCGTGAACCAATATTAGCCCATATTTACAGTGAATTACCTCGCAGAGCTGAACTCTTAATCAGCGGGTCCTAGGTTCGAGCCCTAGTGCGTCCACCACCTTTTCAGCGACTTATCTCCCAGTCCGGGGCGTTATCATCACCATAGGTAGCATTTTACGTCGCGCGCTTCGTGCGACGTGATGAGACATTATTGGGTACTTTTGTGTCCTCTCGGTTGTCGCAGCGCCGCTCCTGCAGAACGCTTTGGGTGCTCGCTGCTACTATCCGGCATCAAAAGGATACTGGACACCAATCCTCAAAGGGCGGAGAAAAAAGAATCGAAGAATGTTTAATAGCCATCGCTTACCCGAATTTGGGCCGCCGATGGCGGCGGCGCGATCACGCCGTTGCCCGTCCCCATCACATCGTGCGGTGCATCCCCGACGATGCTCGTCAACACGATCGCGCCCGTTCGATACCGATTTCGCCCCATGACCCCGGCACAAACCTATTATGGATATGGGCACGCGATCCGTTCGAGCATCGTTATCCCTGGGGCCATCGCGATGGCGGACGCGATCGCGGAAAATGCCGATATCCGCGTCGACGAGCGCCCGCTGGCGCTCGGCGCCGCAACCCGCATCGCAGGCCCATATCGGCTGTCTCCTGACGGGTTGTGTTTCAACGCGCCTGGCGTCGCCTGCTACCTTTGCACCGCCGAGCAAATCGTCGTGGAGCGCGTGCGGGGCGCGCGCGACGACATGGTTGGTGGTTTTCTCGTCGCAACGGCTATTCCCGCTTGTCTGTGGATGCGCGGCGCATTCGTACTGCATGCTGGCGCCATAGTGCTGCCGGGCAGCGATAAGGCAGTCGCCATAGCGGGCGCCTCCGGAAGCGGGAAATCGGTTGCGCTTAGCCAATTGGTCGATACCGGCGGAAAGCTGGTCGCGGATGATACGCTGACCCTTGGCGCCGAGGCATCAGGCGCCGTTGCGAGCGGCTTGCCCGGCGGGTGTATGCTTGGCGCGGATCCGCGCGTTTTTCACGCCGTGCCGCCGACAAGTTCGCTCCGGTCCGCAAAGCTGGGCGCGCTCGCTATTCTTCGGCATCCCCGCGACCCGAACCGCGTGGGCTTTTCGCGCCTGACCGGTACGGATGCCCTCGTCGCGCTCCTCGCGAACCGGCATCGCCCGCGTATCCCGAAATTGCTGGGTCTCGAACAAGCGCATTTGCCCTTGCTTGCCGAGCTCGCTTCGCGACTGCCTATTTACAGCTGGGGGCGCCGTGAGGGCGAGCCTCGGCTCGACGACCGCGAACAGGCCATTCTCGCCAGCTTTTAGCCCGGCGCCCGGAACCTGGGCGGTAGTGTGTTGCGGAATGACGAGAGCCCAAGGTCGCAACCGTCCAATCGGCGAATCTCGGTAGGCGCGCCGGGCAGTTCGAACGTAGTGCGGACCTGATAGTCGCGATCGAGGAACATGACGGCGCCTGCTGTCGTTTCGCGCCCGCGCCGCGCAGAGAATTTTGACGCGCCCACCACGATGGTAGTGGAATCGACCGACAGGCCTCGCGTCATCCGGTTACTGAGCTTGGCGAGGACGCCGTCGAGGTCGATGATCTCGCCTGCGGCCGATCCGCAGCTCAACACCCTGCCGTCTTCCAGCACGACGATGTTGTGACATCCTTCGCCCGGTAGCTGCCATCGACCAATTTCGCGCCAACGCAGATCGAACATCGCGACCTCGCTGGGTCGGCCGGTATAGGCAGCACCATTGTGGAGCAGCAACAGGACGTGATCGCCGATTTGCGCCAGTGAATTGATATGGACATAGCCCTTGGACCAGGCCCGTTCCACAAGCGCTCCGAGCGGGTAGACGGGTTCGAGTGCGGTCCCTTCCTCGTTTAGCAATAATATCCGCTGCCGTTGGCTATCGAGTATTGCGAGGCGACCGTCGATGAAGTCGATCTGGTGGCAGCCATTGTCGAGCCCATCGATCATCACGCGGGCGGCAGCAAATCGATTACCGGTTCGCTCCAGTTCGACGATGCGGCCGCGTCGGGTAGGCAGCCCGGCGAGATCGCATGCTTCGAACGCAAAGACCGAATCCTCGCGCAGGCTGAGGCCGTAAAAGGAGCCATGGGCAATGCGGACGTACCGCTGTTCGTTCACCGCGAACAAACCGTTCCGGGTCGCGACGAGGTGGCTCATATCGGTCAGATCGTGCGGCACGATGCGAACGCTGCTCGTCTCATAGGCAGCTTGGGCAAGGGCGCGGGCTATCTTTTCCAGCTGGGTCAGTGGCGCGCGCGACCCTTTCCCGCGCAACGATGGCGCGGATTCTTCGCTCGGATCACTCGAATGTTTCCCCCCCACCTGCCTCATCCGCCTGTTGCCCCCGCGGCGATATAGGCTCATCCTTTCCGACACCATGGGGAAGCCGATCGGCAACATCACAATCGTCGGCGGCGGGACTTCCGGCTGGATCGTTGCCGCCTATCTCAATCATCGCCTCCAATGGGGGCTGACCGGGCGCAAGGACGTCCGCATCACCCTGATTGAATCGCCAACCGTTCCGACCATCGGCGTCGGCGAGGCGACGGTACCCACACTCAAGGGCACGCTACGCATATTGGAGATTTCGGAAGCCGAGTTCGTGGCGCGGACCAACGCGACCTTGAAGCTCGGGATCCGGTTCGACAACTGGCAACGCCGCGCGGACGGGATGCCTTACAGCTACGTCCACCCCTTCACCGGCGGTGCGACGGTCCGCGGCCGTAATCCCGGCTATTCCTTCCGGCGCTACGGTCTGCCTGGCCGCGAAACCGCCCATGGCGACAATTTCCTTGATACGATCAGCCACGCCCGTGCGGCGATGGATCAGGTAAAGGGCGCGCGAGGCCTCGACGATCCGGAATTCTCGGGTCCGTTGCAATATGCCTATCATCTTGATGCGGCGTTGTTCGCCGAGTTCCTGAAGGACTTGTGCGTCAGCCGGGGCGTCGAGCACTTCCGCGATGATGTCGACGGTGCGAGCCGCGACGAGCGCGGCCATATAGCGTCGCTGAGGCTCCGCAATGGCGGCGATTGGCCGGTCGAGCTGGTGATCGATTGCACCGGCTTTCGCGGCCTGTTGATCAACGAGGCCATGGACGAACCGTTCCTGCCTCTGTCCGAATACCTACTCAACGACCGGGCGATCCCGATCCAGGTGCGGCGCGAGCGGCCTCGCACGATCGTGCCGGCGACGGTCTCGACCGCGATGGACTCCGGCTGGTCGTGGCGAGTGCCGCTCCGTTCCCGCGATGGCACCGGTTATGTCTATTCGAGCGCTTTTGTGTCGGACGACGAGGCGCTCGAAGAGTTTGCGCGCAAGCTGGGCGGCGTCGAGCAATTGACCCCGCCACGCGTACTCAAGATGCGCGTCGGGCACAGCCGGCGGTCATGGGTAAAGAATTGCGTCGCGATAGGCCCGTCGAGTGGCTTTCTTGAGCCGCTCGAATCGACGGCGATCATGTCGATCGAGCTGGCCACGCGCTGGCTATTGCAGAATTTCCCGACTGCCGACTTCGAGGCGCCGCTGCTTCGTCAGTTCAATCGCAACGTGGAGCGATTTTACGACGAAGTGCGCGATTTCCTGGGACTGCACTTCGCGCTGAGCAATCGTGACGACACGCCTTATTGGCGTGCGGTGCGGAACGAGGCGAAGCTGTCCGACGCGCTACGCGAGAACCTTGCGGTCTGGAAGCATGTCCTTCCCAGCATCGCCGATGCCCGCACCGACACGATCTTCAGCCACTGGAGCGTGCAGTCCGTGCTGTTCGGCAAGGGTTTCTACGACGATGCGCCGCTGACTCAGATCGATGTCGTACCGCCTGAGGTGTGGCGGATATTCTGGGCGGAGACCCGGGCGCGAGGCCGGGCGACTATGGACGGGCTGCCGGATCATTTCGCGTTGATCGAGGCAATCCGCGAACGTGCCGTCATCGGCGAAAGCGCGGCACGCACCCCGAAGGGAGGGAGCTTTCAGCTCGGCGAAGAAGCGCTTATCGAGCCGACGCGCGTCCTCCACGATACGGCGATGGCACGCCGCCATCCCTTGTTGGAAGGCACGCTACGTGGAGGCTAACCAAGCCTTCGTGGTCGGTGGCTTCCGGACCGCGCTGCTTGCCCCGCCCGAGGTTGTTGCCAGAGACTTCGCCAGATATCGCGCGATCGCCTGTGCAAATGCGATCGAGCCAGACCTTCTGGCGTCGTTGACGCGGTTGTGCCGCGAAGGGCATTTCGAATCCGACGACGTGAAGGATATCGGCCATCGCGAAGTCGAGAGCCCGCAACGCGCTGGGCGCGCCCTCACCCATGTGCTCAAGCGCGCCGACCTGTTCGGCTGGATCGAGCGCGCGACGGGCTGCGGACCGCTCGAGACGATCGATGGCCGAGTGGTTCGCGCACGCGCCAACAATCATGACCAGCTATTGTGGCATGACGACCTCGACCATCCGCGCCGCCGCCTCGCGATCACGATCAATTTGAGCGAGCGTGGTTATGAGGGAGGCGTGTTCGAATTGCGCGAGAAACGGACCGAAAGGCTGCTCGCCACTCATCACCATCTCGCGCCGGGCACGGCATTGATCTTCGACGTGGATCACGACATCGAGCACCGCGTGCTGCCGGTGACTTCGGGCGGTCCGCGTTGCGTTTACACCGGCTGGTTCTTCAAGGACGCCCAGTGACCAAGACCGGGCTGTACGCAATCGCGTCGCTCGACGGCGCGCCGATCGATCCGAACGATCTGGCGCTGCTGGGCTTTGCCGATCCGCCAGCGCCGCGGGCGATCGCGACCGACGCCTTCGCACTTAACGTTGTCGATCGCGAGGAAGCCGGTCGGGCGGTGCATATCGTCGAGCGCGACGGCATGTGCCTCGTCCTGCTCGGCCATCTCGATGAGCCGGCCGATCTGGCGGGCATGCTGGGAATGGACCTGACGAGTCCGCCGGTCGAACTCGCGCTCGCCGCGCTCGAACGGTTCGGTACCGATGCGCCGCATCATCTGCTCGGCGAATGGACGTTGCTGCGCTGGCGCGCCGATCGGCGGGAACTGACGCTGTTGATGTCGCAGGCATGCCGCGATCCCCTGTATTTCGCGATCGATGGCGAGCGGGTTGCGGTTTCGGCGGAGATGCGTCGCCTTGCCCGGCTCGAATGGGTCGGAAAGGCGTTCGATCCCAACGGTCTGTTCCTTATCTGGGGCAAGGCGCGGCTGCGGCGGTATATGACCGAGGAGACGCCGTATCGCGGCGTCCATCGTCTCGTGCCGGGGTCCTGCGAGACCTTCGACCGCGCAGGCCGGCGAACGTCGCGCCTCGGGCCGCCCAGAATGTTCGAGCCGTGGCGCGGTAGTTTCGAGGAGGCGATCGAGGCGATCGAGACGGTGCTGCGGCGTATCGTCGGCCAGCATCTCGGGCGCCACGGGCGGGCTGTGTCGCTGCTGAGCGGCGGCCTCGATTCCTCGCTTTTGGCCTGGGTCGCGTCGCAAGAGCGCAAAGACGGCCGGGGATTGTCGTTCCTCACCTCGGTCGCTCCGCAGGGGTGCGCGGCATCCGACGAGCGAGAAGAGAGCCGGATCGTGGCGGATCATCTTGGGCTGCCGATCCGATTCCTGGCCCCGGGCGTCGGGGCCAATCCCTATCTTCCCGCCAGCCATATGTTCGCACACTCGGAACTGCCGGTCGCCTCGCCACGGCACTATCTCTATGCGGCGCTTTATAGTGCCGCGCGCGAAGAAGGCGCCGAACTCCTCCTCGATGGCGCCTATGGCGAACTCAGCATCACCAACCCCATCCCGCTGGCGGCGCCACCGACATCGCTTCGGCGGTACAAGCGCCTTTATAATGACTGGAAACGGTCGCGGATGGAGCGGCGCACATGGCCTGCAGGCCTGTTCCACGCTCGGCTGTCCCAGGCCGCGCTTGCGGCGCTACCTGCGACGATCGATCATGACTGGGCTGCGCCCTTCGAGCCGATCCCAACGGTCAGGCCCGACTCGATGTGGGGCGTGCGCGCGGCTGCGATCAAGAATGCGATGACGCCGACGTCATCGCCTGGCGGGCGAATGCGCCACGTCATGCCGTTTCGTGATCGCCGGCTGCTCAATCTGGTCGCAGGGATGCCGGCGGCCTATATGGAACAGGGTGGGCTGACACGCGCACCGGCGCGCCTCCTGCTCAAGGGACGGCTACCCGACAGCATCCGCCTTCGCGTCGACGGCAAACCCTTCTCGCCGGACTTCATGGATCGCATCCGCACCCATGCGCTGCCGACCATTGAGCATGTCGAGGAATTCGCCGCGGCAGGAGCCGGCGACTGGATTGATCTCGCCTGGCTGAAACATCGCCTGACGAGCATCTCGACTCAAGCCAGCATCACGGCCCAGGAAGCGGCAGAAGTGCAATCAACTGCCGTGGCCGCGGCCTATTTCAAATGGTTGGCGGGCCAGTGACCCGCCTATCTTAGCGTCACGAAAGCGTGCAGTCGGTCCAGATCGTTTCGCCATCGGTGCCCGTACCCGGCTGGATCGACGTTTCGGCAATGGCAAGCGAGCGAACCTCTGGCTCTACCCAATCGATGCGCGAATCCGCCTGGATGCTAGTCTTGTCCGCCATGGAAACCCCCTCTTTGCCCCAAGTAAGCACCCTTATCAGATAAGTACTGGCCACAACAGTCTCAGATTTTCAGTCGGCCGATTCGTTCGAGAGCCGCATCCGCCTGTGCCGCGAAAGCAACGGAATCGCGAATATCGGCTGATGGCATCGATAGCATCGGCGTCGAAGCCGCCGCCAAGCGAATTGTTCTGGCGCGGCCTTCGTCACCGGGTATGGCGTCCATCCAGCGCGGTCGGAAACGGTGTTCGCGCAACAGTTTTTCGCGTTGCCAAGGCAACTGCGCGTCGCTGGCGCCCAATAAAATCGTGCCGGCAAGAGGGATTGGATCGAGTGGGGATACGCGCGGCGGTTCGATCGTCAGCTTGTCATTGCCAGGTTCGGGCCGGGCCACGCCGGCCCCCGCCTGTTCCATGAACTGCGCGATCACCGGGAACAGGCGCATGCCTGGCCGCCCAGCATCGAGCGATGGCGTCGCATTATTCGCCCGCAGGACCGACAAGTCGTCCGCGATCAACCTCCCAGCGCCGCTGGCGACAAGTGCTGCACCAAGCGTCGACTTTCCTGCGCCGGATGGACCGCAGATCAGCCAGCCCTTGCCGTCGATCTCGATGGACGTGCCGTGAATCGGCACGCTGCCGCGCCATGCGAGCAGCAGGGCAGTCAACGTGCCGAAGAACTGCGGCTGCAAAAAGCCGTTCGACGCTGGCCCTGCGGTCCAGTCGATGCGGGCTGGCGGGTAGATATCGACGATCGAGCCGTCGTCCATCACGAAGCGGATGCCATCGGCGCACAATGTGGCATTCGCGATCGTGACGACCGGGTCACGCGGCGCCGAATTGGCAACGCGGCGGACGGTCACATCGGCGGGAGCATCCAAAGGCCACGGCGTAAAGGCATGCAGTGGAACGTCGCTCGCCCACCGCAGGCCGAAAGCGACCGCGCCATAACCCGGCGCGGACACGCGATCAGCTGACCTGCCTGGCGAGACCCTTGCCCGCGAATTCATCGAGCGTGCGCTTTACCGACGCGACGCATTGTTCCGGCGCAACGCGATATTTTGCCACCAGGCGATCGACGATTTGCGGCTGCGTCACCGGCTCGGCAAGGGCTTCCCAGATATCGGCGGCCGGGCCGTTAAGCGCGAAATAATTACCGCCATCCAGGTCGAGCAGCACCAATGCTTCCTCAACCTCGGTACCGACGCATTCGGCGCCCCGCGTCCACATGATTTCACCCACGATTCCCCCCATTCATCCACGCCCGGCAATGGCGTGCCCCCAATTCCTAGCTAAACCTCGTCCTCATGCGGCGCAATGTCGAACGCCAGGCATATTCGGCGCCGGTCGCCGCGATGTGCATAGGTGCGATGGAAAGAATGCGAAGGGAACATCATCGCCATTCCTGAACGCGGCCGAAATAGCTGCGTGCCGAACTTTTCATGCGGCTCGTCACCGACAATGCCTTCAGGCAAGCCAAAGGCAATACAGCCGCCCGGCCCATCTCCGTTTACTATGAAATCGGGAATGTCGACATAATAGACGCCACTCAGCCAGCCATTCTGGTGGACGTGCCACTCTTCGAAACCGTCGCCGTCGGTAATGACGGACCAATGATGCAGAAAACCGCTCGGCTTGCGACGGCCGAACCATGGGTCGCCGCGATCGCGGGCACTTGCCACGTAATTCTCGACCTCGTGCTTAATGAGTTGCTGGAGCAACGGTACCATCCTCGAGCGCTGCAGGCACGGTTCGTCGATCCGCCAGCTATGCGCCGAGGCAACGCCATAACGCTCATAGCGAATTCCGGGATGAGACATCAGTTCGGCCGCGAGGTCACGGTTGAACGCCTCGATCGTGTCCCATCCCGGCGGCGGTGGCAGGATCGCCATATGCATGTAGCTGTCGAAGCCGAAGGCCTCGCGCGCCTCCTCGGTACGGCCGAGCTTGGCCAAAGCGAGCGGACGGATACCGAGCACCCGGGCATGGACCACGCCGCGTGCGAGCAGGTCCTCGGCGAACTCCAGTGCCGCCTCGGTGCGCTCCATCTGAAAATCGAGCATCGCGAGCCTCTTATAGGCATCCTTGTTCTGGATATTCGCATCCAGCGCGGCCTCCAGCGCCTTGCGCCCGGCATCGAATTCGGAAAGCCTGATTTGTGCCTTGCCCAAGGCGGCGAGCGCGCGCGCGCGATTGTCCGTGTCGGCCGCAAGGTCGACGGCGCGGGCCTGGATTTCCCGCGCCCGCAGCGTGTCTTCCTGCGTTTCGCGCGCAAGCAAGGTGCCGCCGAGCAGGTGCGCCGCGTGGAAGTCGTCGCCTTCGCGGTTCAAGCCTTCGAGCAGCTCGACCGCCTCATCGAATTGATCGAGCGTATAATGGAAACGGGCCATGCGCAGGCGGAAGTTCGGCGATCGCGGATTGCGATCGAGCGCGCGCCGCGTGATCGCCATCTCTTCCTTGATGGTCATCATCTTCGCGGGCTGTAAATCGACCCGAAAGCGCAGTTCAGGATCAGACGATGAGGGAAGCGTTGCGCTCATCCGGTATTCATTTCACATTTCGGACACAGGCACCATCCTTCCACGCCTTGGTGCCAGATTCGTTGTAAAATGTCGGTGGGCCATCCCACGCTATGCCCACCTAACGCTGCGGCGACGCGAGGGACCGCATCATGGGCGCGAATATGGGCGCCACGAACTGGACGCCGCGAGCGCTCAGGTGATTGCTATCATAATAGAGCGGATAGCCGCCGTGGGTGACGTGGCAGCTACTCCGGTCGCACAAGCGAGTCGCCGGATCGATTACCTCGATCAGGCCGCCCCGCTCGAGATCGGCGGTCACGGCACGAAATCGGCTTTCGCGCTGCAGGCAAGCAGCCAAATTCGGCTCGAGCGGCATGGTGGTGCCAGTCAGATACGCCTTGGCAAGTGCCCCCGGCTCGGCGAACGTCGCGCCCGGTACGTCCTGTACAACGAAAACGCGGATTCCCAGTGCGCGGAGTTTCGCCACGCCGGTTTCGAAAGCACCTTGGTACCCAGCGGTCGCTCCTGCCACCGCTTGCTTTCCGCCCGAATAAGCTCTCCATGCGGCCGCAAGCAGAACGACGCGCGGACGAGTCTCAACGATGAACTGCATGATCTGCGCGTTATGCACCGCGCATGCGTCAAGCTTTCCGGCGCGGGCGATCCGTTGCGTGGCCCGGAGGTCTTCCCGGCGGATCGCAATCAATGGCGGGCAACCGAGCTTGGCTGCATCATAGCCAGAGACACCATGCCGCCGAGCCAGCGCATCGAGCGCGGGGAAATAGACCGCGGCGTGGGAGTCTCCCCACAACAGGAAGCTCGGCTGCGGGTCGGCGCCGCCGATCCGACAGCGAGCGCCCCGGCGCAGATCGTCGATCGACTGGTTGGCGCAGCCATAATCGGGTTGCGGCCCGCGCTCGCTAAGTCGTCGGGCCGTCTCGTCAAACCGACCGGGAAGACCGTCCGCCAGGTAGACCCCGGCGCCGTACAGCGCGAGCGCTCCGCTCGCGGCGACTGCGCTGATGAACAGCGCGCGGCGCGGCAGGAGCACGCGCGGCGCGCGGAACGGTCTCTCGATGAACCGCCACGAAAGCCACGCAACTGGAAAGGCCAGTGCCGCCATCGCCAGTCGCGTCACCGCCCGCAGATGCGCGTCGAGCACATAATAGCTGCCGAACACGATCATCGGCCAGTGCCACAGATATAGCGAATAGGAGATCAGCCCGATCGCCACGAGCGGGCGCACGCTCATCGCACGCGCTACTCGCGATCCATCGGCCATCATGCCCCACAGCAACAGCACCGATCCCGCAACGACCGGGATCGCGCGAGCGCCTGGAAAGGTCACCCCAGCACGCAGCCATAGGAACGACCCGCCGATCAGCACAAGTCCAACCAACGCCGTCGCGTCGCCGGCCGTCCGCGCGCGCGGCGGGCGCGGCACCATCGCTGTCAGCAATGCACCGGCCAGGAACTCCCATGCGCGCGACGCTGGCGAATAAAAGGCGACGACCGGGTCTGTCCCCGTGCTCCAAACGCTGTAGCCGAGCGACACCGCCGTCGCGCCGATAAGCGACAGGCGCAGGCCTCGCGGCCCGGCCCGCCGGGAGAGCAGCAAGAGCACAGGGAAAAGCAGATAGAATTGCTCTTCGACCGCGAGGCTCCAGGTGTGGAGCAGAGGTGTCGCATCGGCGTTTAGGGCAAAATAGCCGCTGGCGCGCGCAAACAGGAAATTCGAGAGAAAGACCGTGATCGCCGCCAGGCTCCCGCCGAACTGCCGGAAGTCGCCGGGCAGCAAGATCAGCCCCGCCAGCGCCGTAACGGCGAGCATCGCGAGCAACGCCGGCAGGATGCGGCGGACACGCCGTTCGAAGAACCCAGCCAGGCTGAATGTGCCGGCCTCGCTTTCGCGCAGGATGACCCCCGCGATAAGGTAACCGGAAATTACGAGAAACACGTCGACGCCGACAAAGCCGGCCGAAAAGCCCCGTACCCTGGCGTGAAATAGCACCACTGCGAAAACCGCGAGCGCCCGCAGCCCGTCGATCTCGGGACGGTAGCGATTCATTCCACGTTCTTCACGACGCCAGCCGCTTTGATTCAGCGCGTCGTCAGAAAGCCCCCTCGCTGCAAGCTCCATCCTAATAGTCGAAGTCTCCGGAGATCGCGAACGTCGTTTGTGGCCGATCACGGATGACGGGCCAAGACGGATATTCGCCGGTTGGTTTCTGTTCCTTCTTCAGGCGCCCGCGGTAAATCATCAGAGCATTGCCAATCGGGCCGCATCGCACTGCAAGCTGACGGTTACACCGCGGTCAAATTTCGCTTGCGATATCCCACCACGCGATCGACCGCGCCCTTAATCCGCGCGCCATCCGCGCCATACAAACCTGGTGCCAAGCCCGACCGCAACGGATCTGAATGCAGTACGCGCTCTAGCAGCCCGGCGGCGGAAGTATCGGCCACGCGAAAGTTACTATGCGCTACGAACAGCAATCCGCCCGGCTTCAGGCATCGTACGAGCTCGAGCAACTCGCGGTCGAAGGCGGCAAAGGTCACGGGTCCGTCCGCCCTGTGCGTCGCGGCTAGGTCCAGCGTAGGATCGCGGAACACGGCCATGCAAAGAATTGCGTCGTAACTGGCACTCGCCTCACCCTCGGCAGACCCGCCGACCGCGAACGTAATGGCTGCGCTGTTCGACAAGCGACGCGCCCGCGCGATCTGTCGCGGGTTCACGTCAATCCCCTTTATCGCGGCCTTGGGAAGATACTGGTGCAGCGTGAACGCTTCTTCACCGCTCGAGCAGCCGAACGAGAGCAATCGCGGGGCGTCTCGATCGCTCAACTGACCAAGTAGGAAATGGAAGACGAGCGGATAGCGGTCGGCCCGCGTCGCCGTTTCGCGCGTATATTGTTGAGGCCGTCGAAAGGGTACCGAGAGTCGGTTAACGCCCCTCGCCCATATGGTATGTGCAACTGATCGGGTTACCGGCCGCGCAGCCATCGGCAGCCGCGATGCGGCATAGAGTTGCCGACGCGCTTCAATTTCCGGACCGAATCTGCTGGCCCAAGGCTCGGCAACAGCCGGAAGACCCAGCCCGATCTCCGAGAGGGACGCGATTGCGCCCGGCACAAAGCCCGCTTCTTCGATCAAGCCCCATAATCTGTGTTGCTCGTCCGGTGCCAGCAAGCGCATCACGACTCGTGCGTCGTTGCGCCATTTCCCGCGAGCCCAGCGCCGCGCATTGCCGCGCAAAAGGATATCGAGCGCCATCGATGGTCCAAGTTGCGGGGCGGGAATGTCGGAACCATGTAAAGAACGTCGCGAACGGTGATCGGCGAGCACTGCCATACCCGCGCCTGCGAAGAATAAGCGTTCGTGCAGATGGATGACTTCGCTGGAGCCGGGAGCCGTCAAGCTGATCCGTGGGTCATCCCGCAGGCCCCAGCGTCCGAGAGCCGGATCTTTCCTCCTGCGCCGCACCAGACCGAACCCGTCAGCTACCAACAGCCGCGCTATCGCCGCCGAATGGTGTTCGTCCACGAGCAAGTCGATGTCGCCAGCTTCGCGCTTTTCCGGGTCACCGTAAAGCTGTTGGGCTTGGGGAAGACCGTTAAACACGAGCCAGCGGAAGTCATGTATCTGCGACAATCCCGCAATCCTCGCAAGGATTTCGCCAATTTCCGTCTGACGGGACATCGTCGGAATTCCTTGCCGTAGAAGAACAGCCGGACTCATTATCTGCACCGGACCGCTCATCCACAGCTACCACCCAAATATCGTGCTGGCGAACCGCAGGCAGGAGGCTTTGCTGGATCGAGCAGTGCGACGTCATCCCACACGCCATAAGCTTTTCGCTTTCTCGCCATTTTTATCAGCGACAGACCTGTCGATTGCGGCCTGCCTCTGTTCGTGCGATGAAATTCCATGCTCGGCGGCGATCAGAGTGCGCGAACGGAATTCGACGAACTTCCCGTACGACACGCATGAATCTGCCCCCCACATTCTCCCCAGCATTCAATGTCGTAGCGGCCGCATGCCGCACGGCGGCACTCGGAACGGCGGTCCCCAGCGAAGACGCCAGCGACGAAGTTCTATATCCGGGAATCGAGGCTGTTCTCGATATGGCGGTGCGGCACCGCGTCAGCGCGCGGGTGATGCGTACGCTTGCCCGAAGCAATAGGCTGTCGGTCAACGATGCCGATCGATTGCGCGCGATGGCGGCGGAGCGGTCACGATCCGCGCTGACGCAGGCGGCGCATTCCGCCAAGCTGTCGGCTGCTTTATCGAGCGCTGGCGTGCGGCACCTGGTGTTGAAAGGTCCGGTGCTGGCCGAGCGGCTATATGGCGATATCGCAGCTAGGGACTGCAAGGACATCGATCTTTTCGTCGACCCGGCAGCCCGCTTGCAGGCGTTGCGAGTAATCGCGAATTACGGTTATCGAGCAAGCGATGCCGATATGCTTCCAGCCGGCGCCGACGATTGGCGTCATCGGGTCGCGCCAAAGGACATGAGTTTTCGGCACTCGCTTAGTCGAGTTGAGGTCGAGCTGCACAGTCGGCTGTTCGATGTAGAACAATTGCTGCCGCGATCCTTCGAGACACTGTGGCACGCTCGAGAAACGGTGAGTCTTGCCGGCGTTTCGATCCCGGTGTTGTCGGTCATCGACGAATTTCTATACTTGTGCGGTCACGGCGCTCTGCATGCATGGTTCCGGCTCAAATGGATCCAGGATATCGCCCGCATGCTTACCGTGGCGTCGTCGACGACCATCGGGGATATCGCGCGGGCGGCCGACGCTATGGGTGTAAGGCCAATGGTGACCAGCGCCGTAATCTTGGCGGAGACATTGCTCGATGTCTGCGCGCCGGCAGCATTGGCCGGCCCATCATCGCGAGCCACGCGGGCCGTCACGCTGCAGTCGATCCGCGCCTTGTCTGCGCCGGCCGAAGCTTCGAACGCACCATCGATCGCCGCGATCGCCCGAATGTCGCTGCTGCAACTCGGCCTGCGGAACGACTGGAGATATCGCTGGTCGGTCATTTCGCGATTGCTGGTCAGCCAAAATGATCTGACGACGGTCAATCTGCCGCTTGGCGCGCGATGGGCCTATTACCCGCTACGTCCGCTTCTCGTAATGATACGGCGATGGCGGCGGTGGCGGCAGCTGCCTCGAAGACAGCAGCAGTGAAGCGGTAGCGGCGCAGTTGGTGGCCTGCCGGACCACATGATCTCGTCCGGACAGGCGTTACGCGACGTCGGCCGTCGCGCCCGCGAACCACTGCACAACGTGGTTCAACCCGACCGGCCAGACGAGGTGCGCTGGTTGCTATCGGGCTGTCTCAGTAGGCTAGCGATATCGCGCATCGGCGGCGTTGCAGTAAGCTTCAGGTCGAGACCGGGAAAGCCATCGCGCACCGGAGCGGATCTGACCTTCTCCACGACAGCCTCTGGCAACACGATCTGACAGCGGTCCACGAAGTCGCGCTTATGGTCCGGCAGGTTTTTCGATAAGCAGACACTCCTCCACGCCGCAGTGGTCACCACTAACGCGGGACGGTTTCAGGCACGTTGAAGATGCCGGGCAGGCGGCCCAAGGACGTATAGTGCCGGCGGACACACTGAGAACGAATTCTGTAATCGCCGACGCGCTCAATTCTATCTGACGCAGGCGTTAATCCATTAGCGCGTCTGCTCGAGAATCTCGTCCGACAATTCGAGGGCATCGGCCGCCCGAGCCAGGATAACGCCCCCCAACCATCGCTGCCCAGCTTCCGATCGCTGCTGTGCGCTTCTCGGCGGCGGGTGGCGCCGGGATCGCCTGTTCGATGCGCGCGATCTGCGTACGAAGCCCTTCCGTCTTCGCGGCTTTTGCTGCCGGCGTCTGGTGGCGAATGGCAGCGGCGAGGCTGCTTCATCGACAAGGGTCGCTCCCGGCCCGTCAACTTTCATTGCAGGCGGCTAGGAACGCGTCCAGGGCTGCGCAAGCGCCGTCGGTTAAGGACTGCTGGTCGGCGCAGTCGGTCAGTGTTTCTTCCACCAACAGTGCCACCTCGCCTATGGCCGGCTCGCCGAACGTCGCGGCACTGCCGGCCAATTTGTGGGCAAGGCTCGCCAATTTGGCGAAATCGGCCGCGCGTGGCTTGGCAGCAGCGCGCAGGGCACCGGCGGCCTCCTCTACTTCTTTCCGTCGTGTGAAGTAGCGGTGGCGCAACGCGTCTATGAGGTCGCTCTCCTCTGAGGTGACCGGTACGCGGTTCGCTTTCGGGAGCCATTTCAACAATGCCTCATGCAGCGCGTTCAGCTGCAACGGCTTTGCGAGATGGTCCTGCATACCGGCGGTAATGGCGGCCATGACGTCTTCCTCATGGGCGTTCGCAGTGAGCGCAACGACGGCAAGTCGCTCGGCGTCAATTCCCCGATTGCGCAGCGCCCGGGCCGCCTCCATCCCGTTCATCACCGGCATCTGAATGTCCATGAATAGCAAGTCGTAGGGGGCTCCCTTGCGTTGTGCGTCCTCGACCATCTCGATCGCCCGAGCACCGTCCGGCGCAATGTCGACGGCACAGCCAAGACGTTGGAGCATCGCGCGGATCAGCTCCTGATTCACGTCGTGATCCTCTGCCACCAGTATCCGCGCGCCGACGAAATCCGTCGTTCGATCCGACGCTGGGGCCGGCGCCGGCGCCGCGACGTCGCACAAAGGTTCGAGCGGCACAGTGAGGATAAAGCGGCTACCCTTGCCGGGAGTGCTTTCCAGCGACAGGGTGCCGCCCATCAGCTTGGCCAATTGCGAACTGATCGACAGGCCGAGCCCGCTGCCGCCATAGCGCCCGGCGATCCTGGCATCCGCCTGGACGAATTTGTCGAACACCGCCGCCTGGCGGTCGGGCTCGATGCCCAACCCGGTATCTTCCACGCTGACTTCGATCCGCTCGTGCGGCAACGCGCGCGCGATGAGGCTCACCGATCCCGACGCCGTGAACTTGACCGCATTGCCCAGCAGGTTGAGCACGATCTGTCGCAGGCGAAGACCATCGCCGAGTACCATATGCGGCAGCGCGGGATCGAACATTGCGGTCAGCGCCAGCCCCTTCTGATCAGCCGTGGGACGGACCAGATTGAGGCAGGCATTGAGCGCGTGGGCCAGTTCGAACGGCTCGCTGGCGATGTCCATTTGTCCCGCCTCGATCTTGGAAAGATCGAGGATGTCGTTGATCAGCCGCAACAGCGATCGGCCGGAATCGGCGATCATCTTGACCTGCCGACGTTGTTCTCGCGGCAATTCGCTGTCGAGCAAGAGGTCGGCGAAACCGAGTATCCCGTTCATCGGCGTGCGGATTTCGTGGCTCATATTGGCCAGAAAGGCCGATTTTGCCGCACTGGCGAGTTCGGCCGAACGACGCGCCGACACATCCTCCACAATCGACACGAAGAAATCGGGTTCACCCGCCGCGTCGCGTACCAACGAGACAGTCAGGTTAATCCAGATGATCGAGCCGTTCTTGCGGATATAGCGCTTCTCGATCGAGTAAGAATCCGCCTTGCCATCGATTAGCGCGGCCGCGCTGCGAGCGTCGTCCAGATAGTCGTCGGGATGCGAAATGTGCCGAAAATGGAGCCCGATCAGTTCCTCTTCCGAGTAGCCCGAGATCGCTGCGAAACAATGGTTGACGCTGATCAATCGGCCATCGGGCGCGACATGGGCGATGCCGACCGCCGCCTTGTCGAAGGTTGCGGCGTAACGGCGGGTTTCTTCTGCGTGGGCGGCATTGGCGAGCCCAGTCACGACCGGCCCGGCGATCAGGCGCGCGATGTCGAGCGCCTCCGGGGCGAACGCGTCGGGGCGATCCGAATAGGCCTTGAGCACGCCGACGATTGCACCCTGAAAGGTCAGCGGGACCAGCATCATCGACCGCACGCCCACGCGACGGCAAGCGTCGCGGTCCACGCGTGGATCGTGTTCGCTGTCGGCGCAAATCTGCGGTTCGCCGGTGGTGATGCAACGCCCCGACAGACTCCCGGATAATTTCAGTCTGAGCCCCATCTGGCGCACCGCCGTGCCGCTGGCTGCGCGATACACCATCTCGTCGCCCTCGCGCATTTCGATGATGGCGCCGACCGCCGCAGGGATGATGTCCAGGGTGCGTTCGACGACGATGTCGACAATGCGCTCGAAATCGGTCGCGCGCTCGGCGACGGCCTCCTGCAAGGCCAGCATAGCGGGTAGCCAGGAGGGATTGTCGTTCCCCTGGTGTCCTCGAGGTTCGTTATGATCGGGGAGTGTCATTGCCGCGAAAATCCCGCTCGCCCGGCGCTCGCCCACCGCGCATCCTTTCGGAAGAAGCGCCACATGCCGTACACGCGAAAGGCAAGATTGACCTGGCGATAGCCGAGATTCTCGATGACCGCGGCCAGCCCGATGATGGCGAGGTCGCGCGCAGTGGGCGTGCGGCGCAACTGAACTTCTTCGAGCGCAAGCGTCCCGAAGCTAATCGCGGTGCCGAACAGCACCGTCAGCGAGAAGAACGCCAGTACCACTTCCCCGCTGGCCAAGCCCATCGAATAGAGGATGGGAATCAGCAGATAGCCGAACAACTCGCACGGCGGGCCCAGCACGTCCTCGATGACGATCAGCGGCAAGCCGATCATCCCGACGCGGCCATAGCGCGGATTGAAGATCATCCGCGCATGACGCTCGATCGTCTCGAGCGCTCCCTGTTCCCATCGCGCACGCTGGTTGCGCAGCCCGGTCCATGTCGCCGGCGCTTCGGTCCAGCAGACGATTTCCGGAACGAAGGTGATCCGGTAGGGCTTTTTTGCCTCGCGCATCCGGCGATGTAGGCGAGTGACGACTTCCAAATCTTCTCCGACCGTATCGTGGCGATAGCCGCCGATGTCGACCAGTGCCTGGCGCCGGAACATGCCGAATGCGCCGGAGATCAGCATCAACATGTCGAGGTCGGCATTTGCGATGCGGGCGGTAAGGAAAGCGCGAAGGTATTCGAGGATCTGGAACCGCGGCAGCCATCCGCGCGGCAACCGGATGTCGCGGACATGACCGCCCTCCACGATCGAGCCGTTGGCGATCCGAATCGCCCCGCCGACCGCGAGCAGACCGCCGTCATCCGCCATGAACGGCTCGGCCGCACGCAGGAGGCCATCCGGCTCGATGATCGAATCGGCGTCGATCACGCATACCAGGGGCGCCGCCGCGAAGCCCAGCCCGGCATTGACCGCATCGGCTTTGCGGCCGTTCTCCTTGTCTATGACGATCAGATTGGCATAGCGCTCGGACCCGTACACGGCCCTTATCCTCGTCTGCTGCAGAACGTCGAGTTGCTCGCGTTCGATCAGCCGCATCTCGAATCCGTCGATCAACGCCTCCAGCGTCGCATCACTCGATCCGTCATTGACGACGATGACTTCATGATCGGGATATTCCAGTGCCAACAAAGCCCGTACGCTGTCGTTGATCGACAGCGCTTCGTTGAAACACGGTGCGATGACCGATACGGGGAGCGCCAGATCGGCGTAGCGCGTCCACAAATCGTAGGAACGCGTCGCCGGGCTGATACGCGTCGCGAACACCTTCGCCGCAAGCAACAATTGCGCGGTCGAGACAAGGTTGCGTACGACGATGACCGCGAAGCATAGCAAGCCGATCCCCATCAGTGTCGCGGCGCCGACGGTACCGACGACGTCCAAGGCATGAGCGACCGTCATGCCGCGCCCAGAGCCTGTTCAGCCTGTTGCGCGCGCAAACGAACCCAAGGGGACGGATCGTGCCGAAGGCCAGCGATGGCGGGCAGACCGGCCCTCAGTCCCATCGATTGGCAGGCTCGGATGGCCCGGGCCCGAACCGGCGGCTCGGGATCGTCGAGCAGGCCGATTATCCAGCGCGCCGCGGCGGGGTGGCCCAACCGACTGGCCGAATCGATCGCGGCGATGCGGACCGGTGCATGTGGATCGTTCGCCGCCGCCGCGAGCGGTTCGAGCGCGGCGAAATCCTCCGTCCAGCCTAGCGCGTCGACGACGAGTGCGCGAATCGGGGGCGGTAGTTGGACGCGGGCAATGGCAAAGAGTTCGCCCGGGCGGTGTGTAGCCAAGGCGCGGAACAATGCGCGATGCAAGGGCGTGATACTCGTCTCGCCCAGCCGGAGTTGGGCAATGAATTCGTCGGGCGGCGGCAAACCGTCGAGATTCGCGAGCATCGTTGCCGCTTCGAGGCGGACATCGGCATCGTCGTCCTCCCGCAGCGCCCGGCCCAAAGCATCGAGCGCACTGGGTCCCCCGATCTTGCCCAACAGGCGGATCGCTTCCACTCGCTTGCGGCGCGAGCCGCGGTCGCTCAGCCGCACCGCGCGATCGAGCAGATTTTGTTCCTCGACAAAGGCGATCAGTTGCGCGCGATCCTCCCCGCGAACGAGCTGTCCAATATTGCCGATCGCAGCCAGGCGCGCATGGGGTTGTGCGCGCTCGAACGCCGGCAGCGCGCCACTTGGATCATTGAGCATCGCGGCGATCTCGCGCGTCAGATTGCGCATCGTATCCCGTTCGACGGCCCGGCTTCGTTCGCGGCGGTCGCGGCGCATCACCAAAAGAAGCAGCCATGTTGCCATGACCAAAGCACCATAAAGCGAGACTAAAGTGGCGATGCGCGCGACGTGGTCGGCGATCGGAACGCCCAGCATCGTCAGAACTTGAGCTGGAGGCCCAGCGAGGCACCTTTGCGGGTGTAGCTCGCGCGCCGCCGTTCATAATCGATTCCAACGCGCAGCGTCACGCGTGGCGACACAGGAAGGGCACCACCGGCAAAAGCGGCATCGACCTGCCGCGTTACACCGGCTTCGGTGTCCGGATAGGTCGCGGCACCGGCATAGAGCGTGACTCCGCCAGCGAATTCCTTGTCGAGCCTTCCGGTGACGCCGGTACGATGTGTGCCGGTTTCGTCCCACAAGTTGATCATCCTAGCGCTCAGGCTCATACCTGCCGCAGGCATGGCGAAGCGGAATCCTGGCTCGAACGACGTGGCGGTGGCGCCGCCATAATCGGCATGGCGCACATCGGCGAGGAGCGTCAGCCGCGAGGTCAGCGTTGCCTCGATCCCCGCGGCGATCCCGAACCGCTCGCGAAAATCGGCGTTTGGCGTCCCGGCTATCGCGATATGGCCGCTGACCCCGCCGCCGAAACGCTGATCGATGCGCGCTTCGAGCCGCGTGTCGATCGCAGTCTGCCGATCCTCCCGTTCGGCCTGCAGGGATAGCGTAGTCTCCGACGCCACCTTGCCGAAGACGGAGAATGTGGTCGTCGACCAAGTGCGGTCGCGGCCGTTCGCAAGATCGACCCGCGACAAGGACTCGGCGATAGCAAGCCCTATGGTGCCAGAGTCCGGCGCGGTTGCGGCGTCCTCGAGCTGCGTGGCGATCTGCCGAGCGTCCTCATTATCCGGCGCGCTTGCCTGGATCGCGCTCAATTCCTGTCGCGCCGCAACGCGATCGCCTGACCAGAGATAGGCGCGCGCCAGTGCGGCTTTGATGTCGAGATCCGCGGGCGCCAGCGTTTCGGCGCGCGTCAACGTAGCGATCGCCTCTCGGTATCGGTGAGCATAGGCATAGGCGCTGCCCAGCAGCCGCAGGATCTCCGGATCCTGCGGGCTGGCTGCGCGCGCCGATTCGAGCAAGGCAATGCCCGCAGCATAATCCTGCCGTGCGATCGCTGCGCTCGCCGAGGCGATCATCTGCCCGCGATCGGCCGGTGCCTGGGCCTGCACGGCCATGACGAATGCTGTCATTGGTGCGATCATCCGCGCCTATCGTGCCACCGGCCGCGCGGCCTTGAGGATCGCGGTCACCCGCGCGACCAGCTCGTCGGGAATGAAGGGTTTCGTCAGGTAATCGCGCGCGCCTGCGTTCAGCGCGGCGACGACGTCCGCCTGCGTCTTGCGTGAGGTCAGCATAAGCACGGGCAGGTCGGGCTGTTCGGCTGAGAGCGACCGCAGGACGTCAGCACCCGACATGATCGGCATCATCGCATCGAGCACGACCAGGTCGAACTCGCCACCGCGGGCGGCGTTCAGCGCGCCGGCACCGTCCTCCAAGATCGTGACATCGTGACCGGCTGCCTCGAGCTTGAACCGCACCAACTCTCCCAGCAGGTCGTCATCGTCCGCAACCAGGATATTCGCCACGCGCGTCTCTCTTCCAGCCGCTGGAGCATCGCTCGCTAGCAGGATATCGAGCGATCATAAATAGTTGTCTTAGCGATCATCCTCCCTTCAACGCTGGCAGGCCTCGGTTCGGCCCACGCGATGCATGACGAGCGTGTCCGCTTCATCGTGCTTGCAATGAGACGACACCGTTGCCGAGGAACCCGGCGATTGGTGAACGGCGTCGCCGGGGAGCGGCATCGCATTATCGCGACGAGAATTGCGTGCGGCCGTCAAAGCAGGGCGTCGTAGGAGCCAATGGCGCAAAGCGAATGACGATGAATGCGGTCGTCGCGAGCACGCACCCGCTCGTCACAGTCTTACGACCAGCTTACGCGCCGACACGCCTTGCCGTTGCTGCTCGAGCGCGGCGGGTATGTCGGTAAGTGCGGTGCCGACCACCCGCGGTTCGGGTGCCGCAAGATAGCCGCCGCGAGCGAGCGCTTGAGGCAAGAAATGTTCGTAAATGAGTGGGCCGACCTCGTTGTTGATCAGAGAGCCGCCCCAGATCATCGCCGTGCGCACGCCGCGTCGCCGGGCGCGTAGGTCGAGCGCGATCGAGCCGACGACCACGCGCGCCAGCACGGGCACGAGACGCCGCAGGCGACCGCGGCCGCGTGGCACGTCGTCGAACGAGGCGGGCGGGGTAACTTGCGCCAGGAAATGCGGGCCTTTAGCCGCGCCAAGCACGTCTATGCACGCCTTGGCCGAACCCTCGCCGATCGACAGCGCCCCGGCGCAGCGTCGCCCGGCCAACGCGGCGATAAGCTGGGGGACAGCATCGCGTGCGTGATAGTCGATCGCATGGGACGCGCCGAGCGATCGCACATAGTCGAAATTGTGCGGTGAGCAGGTGGTCAAGACATCGTAGCCGGCGGCCCTGGCCAGCTGGATGGCGTTGCTGCCGACGCTGGTCGACCCGCCCCATACGATCACGACCTCCTCGCGGGCGGCGGGATCGACGGCAGGCGGGGCCAACGCCAGCATGTCTTGCTGGAACAGTCCGCACGCCGCGGTAGAGATACCGAGCGGCAGGACCGCCGCCGCCTCGAACGGTATCGCATCGGGGATCGGAGAGGCCATGTGCTCGATGAGCACGACATAATGCTGGAAGGCGCCCTCCGCCGCACGGTTTCGCGCCTTCTCCATCCCGGCCGCGTGACCGAGGACGCGGTCGCCCACCTTGAAGCGGGTCACGCCTTCGCCGATCGCGACAACTTCGCCGGCGACGTCGGTGCCGAGCACTGCCGGATACGCCAGATGGGACAATATCAGGTCGCCCAGAGCCTGGACGATCCGGTCGAATGGATTGACCGCGACCGCATGCGCCCGGATGACGATCTCGCCGTGCCCGGGCGCCGTGTAAGGCGCTGGGCCGGGTTCGAGCGGCCCGCGTTTAGCCGCTAGCCAGAGGGCGTGATTGATAGGCATTTCGTTCTCCGCGATGTCTCGACCGACCTATGCACACGGGGTTGGACGTGCCATGCTCAAGCGTCGTTGTTTTTATCGCGATCGTCCGGCGAACATGGATCCCCTATCCGAAATCCTTACCTTGCTTCGACCGACCGACTACGGGTTTCGCGGCCTGGATGCGGGCGGGGATTGGCTGCTCGATTTTGATCCGGCCGAGGGGTTACGCTGCTTCGCCATAGAACACGGGAGCTGCTGGCTCGATGGGCCGATGGCCCCTACCCTGCTTCGCGCCGGCGACGTCGTCCTGCTCGCCGCCAATCGCGCGCTCAGACTTTATTCCACCGCCGATGCCGCAGCGACCAATGCTCACGCCTTGTTCTTGTCGGTGCCGCCGGGGGAGATGGCGGTGCTGAATGGTGGCGGCGATTGTCGCGGGGTCGGCGGCTATTTCGCGTTCGAGGGCAACCGGGCGCGTGTGTTTCTCGACGCGGTGCCGAGCCCCGTCCATATCCGCTCGCGCGTCGGCAAGACCGCTCTGGTCGGCGCTATCGCGCGACTGGTGCACGAACTCCGGCATCCCGCACCCGGCAGCGCGTTGCTCGCGCGCCACTTGGCGCAGGAGATGCTGATCGAAGCGTTGCGCGCGCTGCTGGCCGAAGCGCCGGCGCGGGTCGGCTGGCTCGCCGCGTTGGGCGACCCGCAAATCAGCGCCGCGGTTGCCGCCATGCACGGCGATCCAGCCGAGCGCTGGACGCTGGAGGCGCTCGCCAAGATTGTTGGGATATCGCGGTCGGTGTTCGCCGAGCGGTTCAGGACGGTCACAGGTCAAACGGCGATGGACTATCTCGCGCGCTGGCGGATGACGATCGCAGCCGAACGCCTGCGCTCGTCGACCGACACGGTGGGCGTGATCGCGATCGCGGCGGGCTATGACTCCGAGGCGGCGTTCGGCGCCGCCTTCAAGCGTGTCATGGGTACGTCGCCGCGACGGTTCGCCAAGGCGCGACGGAGACAATCACTAGATCCATAGACCTCTTCGGATTCAGGCGTCCGTAGAAGGTCGGCATTTCCGAAAGTGGCTATCTGCCCAACCGGTTCGTCAGCCGCCGGGCGTGGCCCAGGGCGGCGCCGCAAGGGCCTTGGCGAGATAATCGATCAGCAATTGCACCCGTTGCGGCCGCAGTGGATTGGGCGGCATCACCAGATGCAGTCCCAATGGCCGCGGCGGCCAATCAGGCATTGCGATTTCAAGGAGTCCATCGCGCAATTCGCGCCACACCAGAAATTCCGGCTGCAGCGCCAACCCGTGCCCGGCGAGCAACAGCGGATTGAACATGTCGGCGTTGTCGGCCCAGACGCGAACCGGGGGCTCGACCATTTCTTCGCCAAACAGCGGATGGCTAAATCTCCACACGCCCTTCTGAGCGCTGCCGGTGTAAGCGAGCGCATCATGACGTCGAAGCTCGCCCGGATGGGCCGGACGCCCGCGCGCGGCCAGATACTCAGGCGCACCGACCAGCAGGAGGCGCACGGTGCACAACCGGCGCGACAAGAGCGACGAATCTTCCAGCGCGGCGATCCGTAACGCGAAATCGAAGCCTTCCGCGACGAGATCGATGCGGCGGTCGCTCAACTCAAGCTCGAGCGTGATTTCGGGATACGCCTTGAGGAAGTCGGATAACGCCGCTCCGAGATAGGCCGTCCCGAACGACAATGGCGCACTGACCCGAACCAGGCCGCGCGGTGCACTCGATTGATCGGCCGCCTCGTCTTCAACCGCTTCGCCTTCGCTAAGGATGCGCGCAGCCCGTTCGAGTGAGGCCCGACCCGCTTCGGTCAGTGACAGCCGCCGGGACGTTCGTGCGAGAAGGGCAAAGCCTAGCCGAGCCTCCAGCCGTCCGATCGCCTTGGATACCGTCGGGTTCGAGAGGCCTAGCTCGTTCGCGGCACCAGAGAATGAGCCACGTTCGGCGACCTTTGCGAAGATCGCCCATGCTTCCAGGTCAGGCAAACGTCTTGTCATTTTCGGAAATGATATGATGCCATCATTTCTATTTCGTCAAGTCAGGAATGGCCGCATTTGTTCGCCATCGGAGCAACCCGCTCCCGCCAAGACGAGGACAATAGGATGATCGAACGCCGTCCGTTCGCTGAGCTCGGTGCTGCCAATCACGGTTGGCTCGATGCCAAGCACCACTTCTCATTCGCTGGCTATTACGATCCGTCGCGGATGGGCTGGGGCCCGATCCGCGTGTGGAACGATGACACGATCGCCGCCGGCACAGGTTTTCCGCCGCATGGTCACGCGGACATGGAGATCATCACCTATGTCCGCGAAGGCGCGATTACTCATCAGGATAGTTTGGGCAATACCGGGCGTACCGAAGCCGGGGATGTGCAGGTGATGAGCGCCGGCTCTGGCGTTCGCCATTCGGAGTATAACCGCGAGGACGAAACGACCAAGATCTTCCAGATCTGGATCGAGCCGAAGACACGCGGTGAAGCACCGTCCTGGGGTGCCAAACCCTTCCCCAAGGGCGAGCGCTCGGGCCGGTTCGTCACGCTGGCCAGCGGTTTTGCCGACGACGACGATTCGCTTCCGATCCGAACAGACGCTCGTGTCATCGGGGCGACGCTGAAGGCTGGTGAAACCGCCGAATATGCTCTGGGCGAGGAACATCACCTTTATCTCGTGCCCGCCAGCGGAACGGTCGATGTCAATGGCGTCCGTCTGGAGGCCGGTGACGGCGCAGCGATCGCGAACGAACCGACTCTGCGCGTGACCGCGCTCGAGGACGCTGAACTCGTCCTCGTCGACGCCGCCTGAACCACTTTCGTACAGCGTATTTTACCAACCGAATTCCAGGGAGAAGACCAATGCCATTCATCACCACCACTGACGGGACCGAGATCTTTTACAAGGATTGGGGACCCAAGGACGCTCAGCCTGTCGTGTTCCACCATGGCTGGCCACTGAGCTCGGACGATTGGGACGGGCAAATGATGTTCTTCCTCGGCAAGGGCTATCGCGTCATTGCCCATGATCGCCGCGGCCATGGTCGCTCCAGCCAATCGGCAACGGGACATGACATGGCCACCTATGTTCAGGACGCCGCCGCGGTCGCTGACGCGCTCGATCTGAAGAATGCCATCCATGTCGGTCACTCGACCGGCGGCGGTGAGGTCGCGAGCTATGTCGCCAAGGCAGCACCAGGTCGCGTAGCCAAGGCGGTCCTGATCAGCGCCGTGCCGCCGCAGATGGTCCAAACGCCAACCAATCCCAATGGTGTTCCGATGTCGGTGTTCGACGACATCCGTGCTCAAACCGCGGCCAATCGCGCCCAATATTTCTGGGACTTCACCTTGCCCTTTTATGGCTTCAACCGTGATGGCGCGGACGTGAAGGAGGGCGTGCGCATGAACTGGTGGCGGCAGGGAATGATGGGCGGGGCGCTGGCGCACTATGCCGGCATCGCCGCCTTCTCGGAAACCGACTTCACCGAGGATTTGAAAGCCATCGCCGTACCGACCCTGGTGCTGCATGGCGAAGATGATCAGATCGTGCCGATCGCAATTTCAGGCAATCTCTCGTCGAAGTTGATCCCCGGCGCCCAGTACAAGACGTATCCGGGCTACCCGCATGGCATGCCGGCGACGCACGCTGATCAGATCAACGCCGACATCCTGGCCTTCATTCAGGCCTGACTTTTCCGGAGGACAAGTGCGCGTGGTGCCGGTGGCGCCACGCGCTTTTTTTCTTGCTCGCGAGCCGCTCTTCATTCCTGCCATCGAAAATCGACAGAAAACCGGGCGTGGGTGGCAACGTGCTCCACTATTCGGGCTGCTCGGCGACATCAAATCTGACCTGTCGTCCGAACGAGATCTGGCAGCATGCCTTGATCTCGCACTAAGTCACGAAGTGATGCTAAGCAAACTGACTGGGTCGCGGCTTATTGCCTTGCTCGGCGCTGTCGCGTCGCTGCAATAAACTGGTAATGGCGGAGACGATCTGCGCTGCAGCGAGCGGTTTGTGCACCAGAAGGCTGTTCGCCACCCCCTGCACGTCCAATTCCCAGGCGCTGTCGCCGGTCATGTATACGATAGGGATCGTGCTCGACAATGCACGCGCATGGCGGGCCACGTCCCAGCCGTTCGGCCCCTGCCCGAGGCGTATATCCGTCACCAGACCGGCTATATCGTTCGAGCATGCGTCAAGCATTGCGATCGCCTCGCGGCCGTTGGCGGCTGCAAGGATATCGAACCCCGCGGTCGCTAGATCCTCTTCCAGCATTTCCCGGATCATCGGCTCGTCGTCGACAAGCAGCAGCGTCATGGTGGCGGTCACGACCGTGTCTCGCAAATATCTCTACTTCTCAGTCCCATGGTCGCCGCAGCGATCTCCGGTTTCCGGCTACTGGAAACGGCTTCACCATCTCGGGGGATAGGCGATGGCTCAGGCGGTCGCCACGACGGCCGCGCATCAGATAGCGCCGGCCCGGCGGTGCGCCCACATGGCCTTTGTGCCGTATCGGACTGGCCGATTATTCGGGGCGCGCGCCCGGCATGTCGCGAACAGCCACGGTTATTGGCGCAAGGGCGACTGACCTTTTGACCATGTTGGAACCCGCCGTCTCAACCGCGACAAAGGGGCACCAGTTATTGCTCTAGCGCGCTTTGGCTGGCCGCGTTCGCCTTGGGGTCCGATCGATGTTCGTCGTCCTGGTTCTGGTTGTCATCCTCTTTGCCGTTGGCGCCGCTGCGGCGCTCGTACGCGGGCTGCTCGCCTTTGCGCGAGAGGGAGATCTGATCAAAGGCGGGGGCGATCCGTTCCTGAGGCGATCCGAACAACAGAACCGAATGATGACACAGCGCGTGCTGTTTCAGGCGCTGGCGGTCGCCGGCGTCGTGCTGCTCGGTTTTTTATTTGCGGCGCGATAACAAGGCGGGGCTGAACCTCCGCCAACCTGCTCCGCAGTCCTAGTCGCGCGGTCGGCATAACCGGGGCGGCGTACGGGTGCGGGTTGTTTTCGGAGGGTCCGTTGCCGACACTATAGCCGGCAGCCGCAATCAATACCCTGCCTCGATCGCCAGCCGGATCGCCTCGGCCCCGCTCCTGATATTAAGCGCGCGCAACATCGCTGCCCGGTGCATCTTTACGGTGCGCTCTGTCAGCCCGAGCTCGTAGGCGATCTGCTTGTTGAGCTTGCCGGCGGCCATCCCCATCAGAACCTGCTTCTGCCGGGGCGAAAGACCGTCGATCAGATATCGGGCTTTGTGCTGCCTGATAGTACCAGCGTCGGTCTTGCCGCCATCCACTTCCATTTGCGATCCGAGAAAATATTCGAGTTGCCCGTCGATACCGAATACCGGTGCCACCATGACCGCATTGCGAAACGCCGTGCCGTCCTTCTTGTAATTCAGGATATCGACCAGAACCGGCCGCTGTTGCCGGATGCCCTGTCGGATCATCTCGGTCAGCGCCGCTTCGGTCCCCGGTCCCGACATGAAACGGCAGTTTCGGCCGATGATCTCGTCGCGCGTATAGCCCGTCAGCGCGATGAAGGCGTCGTTGCATTCGACGATAGGGTTGTCCGGAAGGCGCGGATTGCTGATCACCGCCGCAATTGCACTTCCGGCGATCATTTCGGAAAGCGACATGCCCCTCCTTACGCGTCTTAGCTGCCTGTAACCACCATCCGATTATCGGCAATGTAACGGCAGAACTCCCGAGGCCCACAAAAAGGTCACTCCTCGCGCGCCCGAGCCGTGTTACTCCCGTTGGGCTGATACGGCGAAAAGGGCCCCTCCCCACTTACGCCCGCTCAAGCGCGGCCGCGATATGCTGGGCAAAGCGATGCGCGGTTAGCGACGCACCTTGCGCTTCGATGAGCGCGACCTCAGTGTCGTCGAGTTCGGGAAGGCCGCTGTCGCGTCCCAGCGGCGTCAAGAAGTCGGGGCACATTTCCCGAGGGAGAACGGCGATGCCAAGACCGGCGCGAACCGCCGCCTGTGTGCCGGTTAGGCTGGTCGAGGTGTAGGCGCAGCGCCAGGCACGTCGGGCAGCATCGAGCGCCGATACCGCCCGCTTGCGATAAACGCAGGGTTGTGGCGACACTATCAGCGGCAGCGGACCGTCTTCGGGCAGCGGGGAATTGTCGCGAGCGACCCAAACCAGCGGTTCGCGCCAAACGCGCATGCCGTCGATCGCGACGCCAGGCTCTCGTTTGACCAGGACGAGATCGAAGTCGCCCCGATTGAAGCCGGCCTGCAAATTGAGCGTGAGATCACAGGTCACCTCCAGTTCGACCCGAGGATGGGCTTGAGTGAACAGGGCGAGAACGTCGGGCAAATGCGCCGTCGCGAAATCTTCCGGCACGCCGAGGCGAACCAGCCCGGCGACGTCCGGCTCGGTCAATTCGGCCATCGCCGCATCGTTCAGGCGAAGCATGTGGCGAGCATGCCCGAGCAACTTCTCGCCCTCAGGTGTTAGCGCGACACGCCGAGGCCCCCGCACGAACAGGGCTCTTCCCAGTTGATCCTCCAGTCGCTTGATCTGAAGGCTTACCGCTGATTGCGTCCGGGCAACCATCGGGGCTGCGCGGGTGAAACTGCCCGTATCCGCTACCGCGACGAAACTGCGCAGCAAATCGATGTCCAACGACCGACTGACCATGTGATCCATTTCGAACGTAAATGGATTGGATGTCAATTACTCGTTTTACTCATTGCAATGCCCTCGCCATTGGCGCGGCGAGGAGACGCACGTGAACACAACTTTCATCGCCATCGCGCCCATATTGCTAACCTGCCCGCTAATTGCCGCGGCACGCAGCCGCAGTCGCGTTTTGGCATTTGCGGCGGCGGCGGGCTGGGCAACGCTTGCCGTCAACGTTTTGCTTGCGGCGGCGGCATTGGCTGGCCTGGTCGCCGCGGATCCGGTCGGCCTCGTCGCGCAGTTGCTTACCAGCTTTGTCGGCGCCACCGTGCTCTCCTTCTCACGCCGCTTCCTGCGCGCCGACGGCGAAACGCGCGGCTATACGGCGAAGACGATCCTTCTGCTCGGCGCGGTCATGCTGTTCGCCGGCGCCCGTGACATGGTCTCGCTTGCGATCGGCTGGATCGCCTCAGGCTGGCTGCTCGCCGCGTTGATCGGCCATGCCCGTCGATGGCCGGAAGCCAGGAAAGCGCGGCGGCACACCATGGCGACGTTTATAGTCGGCGATATTGCGCTCGTCGCCGGGCTCCTTCTTTTGGGTTTTGCGCAGGGAGGAATCGCGCTCGATCGGCTCGCGATCGCGCGAACGGCGTCCACGACGCTGGGCGCGCTACTGATCGTCATCGCCGCGTCGGTGCGCTGCGCACTTCCTCCCTTCCAGCGCTGGCTGAGCCGATCGATGACGGCGCCGACGCCCGTGTCGGCACTGATGCATGCGGGGTTCGTCAACGGCGGCGGCATCCTGCTGATCCGATTTGCGCCCGTCCTCGAAGCCGCGCCCCTCGCTCGTGTGGCAGCCATCGGGCTGGGAATAGTCGCTGCACTGGTCGGCACCGCAGTCACGCTGGTCCGCCCGGACTTCAAACGGTCGCTCGCCGGTTCGACGAGCGCACAAATGGGCTTCATGCTCATGACATGCGGGCTGGGCGCGTATGCCGCAGCACTTTGGCATCTCGTGGCGCACGGTCTGTTCAAGGCATGGCTGTTCCTGCGCTCGGGCTCAGCGATCGGCGCCGGGGCACCTGCGGAAACAGTTACTATCGCTCCGGCGGCCGTGGCGGGGATCGGGCTCGCCGCGGTGGCAGCCTGTCTGGCGCTCAGGACCCTTTACGGCGCCGCCGCCGTTCCATTGACCCTCGCGCTAGTGGCCGCGCTGGTTACGGCGGCGCGACTGTTGGCGGAACCCCTTTTGGCGGCAATGACCGCGACGATCCTGGCGGTCTATGCCGGCGGATTGGTCGCGGTCGATCATCTGCTGGCGCACCCGTCGGGACCTGCGATCGGCGGAGTCCAGCTGGCGCCGGCGATCATCGCGGTCTTCATGGCCGCCTGGCTGATCCAGACATTGATATTTGCCGGGCGCGTTCGTCCACCCGCAGCGCTCTATGCGCGTCTGCTCAACGCCTGATCGAGAGGGAATTCCGATGAACCTGATGACGCGTACCCGCGCCGACATGGCGCCCGCCAAGATCGATATCGCGCGCTTGTGCCGTGCCCTGGAGTCGGCAACCCTTAGCGTTCCCCCGCTCTGGCCGCTCGATGGCGCTATCGCCGTCAATTCGCTCGCCGGGTTCGAGGATTTACCGTTCGACGAGGCGCTGCGCGCCGCGGGCGCGCGGTTTGGTGCGCGGCCGGGCATGTCGCTTCATCTCTGGCGGCAATTGAGCGCACAAGGTCATCCAAGCCGCACCGCGGTGACCAACGCCGCCATCGCCCATCTGGGCGGATTGGAAACCGCGTTTCGGTTGCTCGGACCCGATATCACCCTGCTCGACTGTCTGATGGTCCGCTTGTTCGAACTGCCCGCGGCCGACTCTGAGCGCCAAGGCGACGATCGCGTCGCCGACGCCGTCGCCGATCTTTGTGCAGCGTTCTTTGATGACGGAATCGCCACTGTGACCATGCCAGGGAGGGAGCGCGGTCTGTTCGCTGCGGCACGTAACCTCCTGCTCAGGATCTTGCCCCCCGACAGGACGCGCCGGCGGCCTGATCTGCCCGACCAGCCGCTCGCGGCGCTGGCGGCGCTGGTCGAGGCGCACGGCATCGCCGATGCGGCCTTGGAGGACCGGCTCGCAGCGACGATAGCGAGGCTACCCGGCTGGGCCGGCCACGTCCGCTGGCGCCTGGAGCATGCCGACGCCGATCGCGTTGCCGCAGCCCCGGCGTCGATGGCTGACCTGGTCGCCCTATTGATGTTGGGCGATCTCCTCACCGATCCGCGCCCGATCCGCGAGCGCGCGGCCACTCCAGCGGCGACCCGGATCGACCTCGCCGCGTGGTTCGATCTCCCGCAGGACAAGTTGGGCGGGTTGGCCGATTTGGTGGCAAGCCTGGACGAGGCGGATCTCGCTTTGATCTTCCAGTGCGCGGCAGAGACCGAATATCGCGACCGGCTGGTCGGCGATCTGACGAGGCGCCGGCCGGAACGCGCAGACCAGACCAAAGCAGCATTCGTCTTCTGCATCGATGTGCGATCAGAACCTATGCGCCGCGCAATCGAGGCGATTGGCCCGTACGCGACTGTTGGATATGCCGGCTTTTTCGGTCTGCCGGTCGCGATCCGGCACCCGCGGAAGCCGCGGATACGCCAATTGCCGGTGCTGGTCGCACCGCAGCACGATCTTGCAATGGCACCGGCGCCGGGGAGCGAGCGCGCCGCCGTCAAGGTACGCCGGGCCGAACGTCGCGCAGGACTCGCAACCACGCTGTTCGTAACCCTCAAAGGCGGCAGCGCAACGGCCTATGCCACGGCCGAGGCGATCGGATCGTTTGCGGGCGCCGCGATGCTTGCCTGTAACCTTGCCCCGGTCGCGTTGCGGAAGTGGCGCCGGCTCTGGTCCGGCAGTCCGGATGCTTTTGCTCCGGCAATTGACCAGTCCGGCGACTGTGGCGGGCTCGATCGGGAGGCCCGTGTCACCTACGCACGCGCGCTCTTCAGACTCACTGGCATGGACCCGAACACGCCGCTCATGGTGTTGACCGGGCATCGCGGCGAGGCGCTCAACAATCCCTACGCGGCCGCGCTCGACTGCGGGGCGTGTGCGGGGCATGGCGGTGCACCCAATGCCCGGGCGATGGCAGCGATCCTCAATGATCCGGATGTTCGCCGCGCGCTGGACTTGCCGTCGGACGGCTTTGCACTGGCCGCGGAACACAACACGACGACCGACGAGATCACCGTGTTCGGGGCGAACGACGTGCCGGCAAGGCTTTGTAGCTTGGTGGAGCAGATTCGCAGCGATCTCGCAAAGGCCAGCGACACGGCTCGCCGGGTCAGAGCCTCAAGGCTCGGTCGAGACGCGAGCGACCTAGTCCGCGGCGCAGCCCATTGGGCGGAGGTCCGGCCGGAATGGGCGCTCACCGGCAACGCCGCATTCATCGTCGCATCGCGCGACCGCACGCGTCACATCGATCTCGAAGGGCGCGCCTTTCTGCACAGCTATGACTCGCACAGCGATGCCGATGGTGAGGCGCTGGCGACTATCCTGACCGCGCCGATGGTCGTCGCCCAATGGATCAATTGCCAATATCTATTCTCGACGATCGACAACGATCGCTACGGTGCGGGCGACAAGACGGTTCACAATCCCGTGGGGCGGATAGGCGTCGTCCGCGGAAATGGTGGCGACCTCGCGATCGGACTGCCGCGCCAATCGCTGTTTCATGACGACGGCTTGCCGGCACACGTGCCGCAACGCCTCCTTACCATCGTGGAAGCGCCGATCGAGCGTGTCATGGCCGTCATCGAAGCGAACCCCGTGCTTCAGCGCCTGTTCGGCAACGAATGGGTCCACCTCGTCGCGCTCGACCCGGAGACGGGCCGAACCCAGCGCTGGCGTGCCGACGCAGAACTGTGCCGTCGCAATCTCGTTTCATCGGTCCATCGCGGGGTCGACTGATCATGCTCGATCGCCGCGCGACGCCGCTCGCAGCACTGCGGAAGCCGGATGCTTCCATAGCGAAGTTCGAATCTCTGCGATTCGAAGACGGCGCCGGCATCTGAAGGCGGCGACAATTGGATTGGCATTGGCCGCCACTCGGGGCACGGGCCGTTATCGCGACGCGGCACTGCAAGGAACAGGCTATCGCACCGGCATTGGCGCGGCTCGGCCTCGATTGGCGGAATGTCCCGGCGGGGTTCGATAGCGACCAGTTCGGCACGTTCACCCGCGAGATTCCACGCGCCGGGAGCCAGATCGCAGCGGCGCGGGCAAAGGTCACCTCGGCGTTGATGCTGTGCCCGGACGCGCGCATCGCCATAGCAAGCGAGGGAGCGTTCGGACCGGACCCCGTCGTGCCGATCCTGCCCATGGCGTCGGAATTGGTGCTGCTCCACGACCGGTGGACGGGGCTGGAATTGGTCGGCCGCGAGCGGACTTGGCACACCAATTACGCGCATCGCACGGTTGCGACGCTACCCGAGGCCGAGGCATTCGCGAAAGCGTGCGGCTTCCCCGAACACGGGATCGTCGTGATGAACGACGCCGGCGACAGGCCGATAGCCAAGGACATCGGCGTGCTCCCCATATTGCGCGAAACGGTGCGGCGACGTCTTCAGGCGACCGGCAGATGCTGGCTAGAAACCGACATGCGCGCACACCGAAACCCGCGTCGCATGACCGCGATCGCGAGGGCGGCTGCGGCGCTTTGCGAGGCGGCATATGCGATATGTCCGCAATGCGCGCGCCCAGGCTTTACGGCACGAAAAATGCCGGGGCGCCCATGTGGGTGGTGCGGTGCGGAAACGCATGACTTCTGGCGCGAGGCTCGGCACTGCGACGGCTGCCAGTACGAGGCATCCCGGATACTAGACGCGGATCGGCGCGCCGATCCCGGCCTATGCCCGGCTTGCAACCCCTGACGGCCGATTGCGGAATGCCGCAAATTCGCTCGGTGCAAGATACGGGTACCAGGGCGATCAAGACAGCGCGGGCAAACCGGGTCGTACGCTGAACGAAAGGCCAGCTGGAACGGCCTCGAGACCCACCCCATATCGGCGCCATGCGCAAGCTCATCATCTGGTATGACGGCGGCTGCCCGCTATGTCGCCGCGAGATCGCATTTATGCGCCGACTGGATGCACGGCGGAGGATCGATTTCATCGACGTGGCTGACGAAGCGGCCGCGTGTCCGATCGATCGCCAGGCACTGCTGGATCGATTTCATGCCAGCGAAAACGGCGTTCTGTTGTCCGGCGCCGCTGCCTTCGCCGCTATGTGGCGCGCGATTCCGATGCTTCGGCCGCTCGGTCTCCTCGCCAGGTCGCGGATGGTCCTTAATATCCTCGAACGCGCGTATTCGACGTTCTTGAGGGCGCGACCCAGCCTGCAGCGGCTCGCCGGCGGAAGGTCGGCGGCATGAGGCCGCGCCGCGATCCCGTCGCACCGGGCCAAGTGAGCGTCTGGGATTTTCCGCGTCCCGCTGTCGCCGAGCCTGTCGGTGTCCACGTCGTCATTCAACATCGTGGCGTAACGATTGCCGACACGCGCCGGTCGGTGCGGACGCTCGAAACCAGCCATCCTCCCAGCTATTACATTCCGAAAGATGACCTAGCCCCCGGTATCCTGCGGCAGGCGGGCGGCGGCTTCTTTTGCGAGTGGAAGGGGGCCGCCACCTATTGGGACGTCGTCGTCGATGGCGTCACATTACCGCGCGTAGGCTGGAGCTACCCATCGCCGACGCCGGGGTTCGCATGTCTTCGCGACCATGTCGCTTTTTACGCCGCGCCGTTCGATCGCTGCACGGTGGACGGTGATATCGTGAGACCGCAGGCGGGCGGCTTCTATGGCGGCTGGATCACGACCGGTTTTGCCGGCCCGTTCAAGGGCGGTCCGGGCACGATGGTATGGTAAGGCATTGAGCGGTCACAACGGCGATCGGGACGATCGGCCCGACCGAAGCATCCCCAGCGGGCGCCTTTCGCGCCTCGGCCATTTCGGTCGGCTGGCAGGTGGGGTCGCGGGCGGCATGGCTGCGGAAGGCGTGCGCCGACTTGCCGCCGGCGAGCGACCGCGGCTCGGCGACCTGTTGCTTACACCCGGCAATGCGAAGCGGATCGCGGATCGCTTGTCCCACCTGCGCGGCGCAGCGCTCAAGCTCGGGCAAATGATCTCGATGGACGCAGGCGACCTGCTGCCGCCGGAACTCGCGACGATCCTCGCAACCGTCCGCAACCAAGCCTATCGCATGCCGCCCCAACAGCTCGACGGCGTGCTGAAACGGGAGTGGGGCGCGGACTGGCGCAGACGGTTCGCACGGTTCGATGCCACGCCGATCGCCGCCGCGTCGATCGGCCAGGTACACCGGGCAGTGCTCCCGGACGGACAGGTACTCGCGGTGAAGGTCCAGTATCCGGGTGTGCGGGCGAGCATCGACGCCGACGTTGACAACGTCGCGGCGTTGCTGCGCATCTCGAACCTGCTGCCATCCACGCTGGATTTGTCGCTGCTGCTTGCCGAGGCCAAGCGGCAGCTGGCGGAAGAAGCCGACTATCTGCGCGAGGGACAGCAGATGCGCGCATATCGCGATCGCTTGCGGGACGACCCGCGCTACGTCGTTCCGGCGCTGCATGCCGAACTGACCACGCCTGAGGTGCTGGCGATGCAGTTCGTTGAGGGCCGGCCGATCGAGACGCTCGCGGAGGCGGCGCAGGATGTCCGCGACCGTGCGGTGACGGCGCTGATAGAGCTGGTGTTGCGCGAGCTGTTCGAGTTTGGCGTCATGCAGACCGATCCCAATTTCGCGAACTTTCGCTGGCAGCCCGACACCGGCAAAATCGTGTTGCTCGACTTCGGCGCGACGAGAGCGGTGCCCGCGCAAACGGCCGCGTCCTACCGTGCGCTGATTGCCGCGGGGCTGGCGCATGACCGCGACCGCATCCGTGACATCGCGGTCGAGACCGGCTTCCTGGGTGCCGACGCAGTCGCCGCACACCGCGACACCGTAGATCGCATTATCGCGGCGATCGATGAGGCGCTCGGTAAACCCGGTCCATTCGATTTCGGCGACCGGGCGTTCGTGCCCGTGGTGCGCGAGGAAGCATCGTCGCTGATCGGCGACCGATCCACGTGGCACGTGCCCGATATCGAAAAGCTGTTCGTCCAGCGCAAGGTGAGCGGTACAGCCTTGCTCGGCGCGCGGCTCAAAGCGCGCGTCGACATCCTCGGCCTCGCGCAGGCGGCGATTGCCTGAGGCTTGCCGTTCCATCGCGAAGAGAAACGCGCGGTTGGCTGCGTCTTCATATGCCTATCGTCGCTACCGTTGCGAGCGCGAACTGCTCGGCATGCCTCTTCAGGGCAGGATTTCGCTGCCATCCCATGCGAGAACCTTGCCCGAGCTCGACTCGTCCAACCTCGCGATGACCGCCATCAGGCGCCGCACGCTCTCGGCCGGCGAGACAAGTTGACCGCTGGACAAGTTCCTCTGGAAAGGCGCTGACAAGCGGGTATCGACGGTGCCCGGATGCAGTCCGATCACGATCGCATGCGGGCGCGTGCGGCGGAGCTCGATTGCCAGGTTTCTCAGCACCATGTTCAGCGCCGCTTTCGAAGCGCGGTAGCTGTGCCACCCGCCCAGCCGATTGTCGCCGATCGACCCGACGCGCGCGGAGAGCGCAGCGACCACGCTACGGCGGGCCCTTGGGAGCGCGTCGATCATATGCTTTGCGATAAGGGCCGGGCCAACGGCGTTGATGCGATAGGCGGCAATCATGGCGTCCGCGGTGAACGTGGCGAAGCTCTTCTCAGGGCGCGCTGTCTGGCCGTCATGCAGCATCCCAGTGGCGATGACGGTCAGATCGATAGGTCCGTCCGCCGCAATCGACTGCGCTCCCGCGGCGATCGACGCTTCGTCGAGCAGGTCGAAGGCGAACGGCCGAACGGTCCCTTCCGCCTCGTCGGCGGGAGATCGACTGCCGGCATAGACGGTCCCGAATTCGCCCGAGGCGACCAGCGCGTCGACGAACGCCCGGCCGATGCCGCCCGACGCCCCCCACACGACAGCGCGACGGTTGGTCATGGGCGCGCTCCAACCGCATCATATCGAAGCCGCCAACGGTGCTGATGTCCGGAATCGGAGATATCACAGCCAAGTTTCTTCATGCACCACCCTCAACAAATATCGGCGTCGCTGATGCTCGGCCTTGCCGCTCCACGCAGCGATGTCAGCGCGCCCAGCCCGCCGTCGCGGGTTCAAGCTGCGCGAGGAAAGCCGCGGCGCTCGCCCGGTATGCGTCGCGCATTTCCGGCGTCATGCGATCCCAGCTCGCATACATCTGGACCATTCGCCGATTGCGGCGAAACCGGCGTTCGTGCCGGGCAAGAAAGTCCCAATAGAGCGCGTTGAACGGACAGGCGTCGGGTCCGGTCTTCTTTTTTACGTCGTAGCGGCAGCGCGCGCAGTGATCGGACATGCGGTTGATGTAGGCGCCCCCGCCGGCATAGGGTTTGGTCGCCAGCCGGCCGGCATCTGCGTGTTGGCTCATGCCGATCACATTGGGCAACTCGACCCATTCGTATGCGTCGAGATAGACTACCAGAAACCAGTCGGCGACGTCCTGCGGCCGCACCCCGGCCAGCATGGCGAAGTTGCCGAGCACCATCAGTCGCTGAATGTGATGGGCGTAGCCGTGGTCGCGCGTATTGCGGATCGCCTCTGCCAGGCAGACCATGTTCGTGTCGCCGGTCCAGTAGAATTCGGGCAGAGGGCGGTTCGCCTCCAACGCGTTGGCGTCTGCGACGTCGGGCATCTCGAGCCAATAGTAGCCGCGGACATATTCGCGCCAACCGATGATCTGCCTGATGAAGCCTTCCGCGGAATTCAGCGGCACGAGCCCGGCAACGTAGGCGTCGGCCGCCGTGGTGGCCACCTCGAGCGGGGTCAGCAGGCCTAGATTGATCGCTGGGCTGAGCCAGCTGTGAAAGAGCCAGTCCTGTCCGGTGACCATTGCATCTTGGTAGGTGCCAAAATCGGGCAATGCGGTGCGGACAAAATGACCAAGCGCGCGCCGCGCCTGCCCCGCCGTTACCGGTAGAGCGAAGCCATCGAGGCAGCCGAAATGACTGCCAAAGCGTTCGGCCACCATCGACATCACGTCACTCGTGATCTCGTCGGGCGTGAAGTGCATCAGCTCGGGGTAATTCACGCCCCGCTTGGGCGGCGCGCGGTTGTCCTTGTCGAAGTTCCACTGACCGCCTTCGGGCTCGCCATCGGACGTCATCAGCAGACCGGTCTTGCGGCGCATCTCCCGATAAAAGAACTCCATCGTCAGTTCGTTGCGCGCCTGAGCCCAGGTCTGGAACTCCAAGGTCGAACAGATGAAGCGGTCGTCAGGCAGAATCTGGACCGGAACGCCGAAAGCTTTGGCCCAGCCGTCGATGGCGACCTTCACCCGCCATTCACCGGGTTCGACTATCCTGATGGCCGTCGCGCGATGTCGTTCGATTGCGCGTTTCGTCTCGCCGGTGAAGCTGCCCGAGTTGCCGGCATCATCTAGGGCAACATAGTCGACACGCCAGCCGGCGGCTCTCAACTCCGCGGCGAAGTGACGCATCGCTGATAATATCAATGCAATCTTACGCTTATGATGACGGACGTAGGTCGTCTCCTCGGCGACCTCCATCATCAACACCACCGCGTCGGCCTTGTCGATTCCGCGTAGCGAGGCAAGATCGTGGGACAGCTGGTCGCCGAGCACCGGGATGAGTGTGGTCATCGCAAACCATGCCCTGCTTCCGCCAGGCGAAAGCGCGGCGGCAGCGAGACCATGCCGGGCTCGCGCGGCCCGTCGCACGCCATATTCGTGCCGCCCATTGGAGCTGCCACGGCACGGCTGCTTTGCGCGGATCGACGCGCCAGGAATTGCCAGTCGATGTCACGCTCGTGATCGACAAGGTAGGCTGTCGTCATGCGATGCTTTCGAGGGAAGACGCGCGATGCACAGATGTAGGGGGGACGAGGCGTCTTCGTTAATCCTAGTAGGCGCGAACTTGGTCATTTGGCGCAAGGGCCCTGCCCTCAGACAAAAGGGGCCCCAACTGCCGCCAAGCTCTCGAGCGTTCCCTGGGCGTTTCCAAGCCCAAGGACGATCATCCGGGTAAGCCAGGCTCGCAATATGTACTTTAGGACAAAAGTGGCCGCTGGAAGCGTGGCTCAATCACAACACGAAATCGCTTGCCACTGTGCCTCTGTGTCGGGTGCGCGCGCAATCCGAGGCCATATGCGATCTCGCTCGACCACCACCGATCCACGAATTACAGCCTCGAGTTTCCCAAAGTGCTACGACAAAAACCGACCGTTCAAAGTGAGCTTATCACGGCTCAGCAGAGCGATGGCCCCAGGCCGCCCAAGAACATCAGATACAGACGCCGAATGAACGGTGGTTCGCGCAGCTCGCTGCTCGAAAGCGGCTGTGCCGGTAAACACCAAGCCGTGCCGTCGAAGCGACTAACCGACCGCGGCTTTTGTGAGCGGCCGTGGGCTTAGCGAGCGACCGATTTCGGGGTGCACCGCCGACAATCGGACCCGGATCTGCGCGAATGGCGGCAACAGAACCAATTGCGAATACATCCATTGTGTGAGCAGGTTCAGGCTCCCCGATTCTAGGCGATGGATCGCGGCCTGGTGCACATGGGCGCCTGGCCTAACGTTCGCGCAGACCCACCGCTCTCCACCTGCTTCCTGGGCGGCATGTCAGTTCTGCCCGGCATTTTGAGCATGACGTCACATAAAATCCCGAACCCGACGCAGAATTCGCCCAGCGTCTGGAACCTGTATCGGGCCGGTGCCCGGCCAATTTGCACAACAAGTTTGAGATCATCGCTACCTCGTCAACGCACTCGATAATTGCACTCTTCCAGTTCGCTGGCGCTGCGTTTGCGGGATGGCCCACCTTCACCAATCGATCGGAATACGCCGTCGCCCTCGCAGACCGGCAAACACGCTTCATCGCGGCTCGTCGACAAACCTCCTTCATGCGCCGCTCGATGTGCTCCCCGCCCCCGCGAGACGGGGCAGCATTACTCCAAGGCGAGAAGAAATAATTGGATGCGCGTTCCCATTCCTGGGACAAGCATGCCTAAGTATCTTCCAGGCAAACCCATGATTTGTAATCGAATGCTGGACATTGCGATGCTGCGGCGACAGTTTCGCGACGCCGTCCGCCGCCGGGCCCAGCGGCTCGCCTGCGAGAATATTCTATGCACCGAAACTCCATCGATATCTCGCACTTCTCGACCAGTAAATTGCCGCCGGACGATCGCTATGACGCGTGGCTCAACTGGGGTTGGCCGCGCATCGCAACGATCTTTCGCACCGAGCCGACCGAGCCTTTCGACACGACATGGCACAGCGCGTCACTGGGCGAGGTCGTGTTCGTCCGTACCCGTATCTCCGGAATGCGATACGAGCGTCGCGTTCAGGACATCCGACAATCGGACTTCGACTCGCTGATCGTGAACATGATGGTGGAGGGTTCGGCGCATGGCGTGTTCGGCGACCGCGAATTCCACCAACCCGCAGGGCATTTTCACTTTCACGACATCAGCAAGCCGTCGACCCACGTCTCGTCGGGCAGCTTCACCTATTCGCTCATCATTCCTCGTCCGCTCTCACTCGAGAGCTTCGCGACGCTCGACGATCTGCATGGCCTGGTGATCGGCGGCCCCTGCGCCGGACTGCTGCACACCCACGCGGAGCGCGTGTGGCAGGCACTCCCCTCGCTCGGGCAATCTAGCGCTTCATCGCTGGGCCGCTCGTTCATAGAGCTTCTCGCGGTCGCCGTGAGCGAGGCACGCGCCGAAGCGCCGGTGCCGAACCCTGATACTTCGCCGCTCCGGCAGCGCGCGGTCGCGCTCATCGAGACCTGTCTCAATACCCGCCTGACGCCCGATCTTCTATGTGCGCGGCTGAACGTCTCACGAAAGGCGCTGTTTGCCGCGTTTCGGGAGGATGGCGGCGTCGACCGATATATCCGCGTCACCCGTCTCGAACGGGCAAAAACAGCGCTAGCAGACCTCGCGCGCCGGGAACCGATCGGCATGATTGCGGTGCGTCTCGGCTTTTACGACGCATCGCACATGACCCGGCTGTTTCGCGACCGCTACGGTATGACCCCGCGTGACTACCGCGACTCGATTGCAGGAGAACGGAACGCCGGCTCGACTATCGAGGCAGGGGTGTGTGAGGACGAAACTACCGCGCATGAAGACCTATAAGGCTGCCCTTTTAGCGGCGGCCAGTGTTCAGCGCATCGACTACGCTGGATGCCCACCTCGCCGCCACGCGCATGGCTCCGGCTAGTGGAACTCGTCCATCCGTCCCAGCCGGACTCTCAGCATCGCCGGTTTTGACGGCAGGTTCACTCCGTAATCGGTCTGATCGCCATTCCAGGGTCGGCCGGAAATCCAATTCCCTTGCTCGTCGAGCCGTCCCTCATCGACTGACAGATATTGCCAGCGATCGGCTTTGCCGGGCGCATTGCGAGCAAATCGTATCCGGATGTCGCTGCCAGCGATGAGGAAGGTATCAGCCCCGGTCTGTAACACAGCCGCGCCACCGGTCGGCTTGCCAGTGCTCGGTGTGGGATCGGCTTTGACGAAGGTCCAGCTTTCGTCGCCGATCAGCCAGCGGTCGAACTGGGCCGTCAGGCGCCATTCGCCGAAATCGCGCGCCTCGTCCGGGGCGGCTTTACCTTTGGCGACCCCCCAACCCTCATGTTCGGAGGCCAACGCCGCCCAGCCGCGTGCCATGGGCGCCATGAAGGCAAATTTGGACGCGAAGGCATCGACAGTCTCGGCATCCAACGCCTTGGCGCCGAGCGGATAGTTGACGTAGCCGGTCGCATCCATGCCGAATGGAGCATAGCCGATCGCGCCGCTGCCCAGCGCCGCCCAAAAGAAACGGGCGTAATCGGCGGCGTTGCCCATTTCCGGGATCATCAATGCATTGTCGGGACGCGCATAGGCCTGGAGATAGGCGCGTACCCGTGACCAGTCAGAAGAATAGATATCGGGTGCGACGAAATCGAGATGTGGCGCCGCGACTTTCCAGATCTCAATCATGTTCCAGTCGGGCGACCCGCTCGATACCCATTTGGGATCGACAACCTTGGCCAGCGGGTCGCTCAATGCGGCATTAGCGTACATCGGCAGGGGTTTTGCCGCCTTGCCCGCGGCCGCGACCTCTTCGATATAACGCGCGGTGTACCAGCTCATGAACGCCTGGTCCGCTAGGGGTCCGAACGCCTCGCGCCAGCTGCCGCCCGGACTCTTCACCGCGGCGGCAAGATCTTTCGGCACCGATCCATTGAATAACTTGTCGGCTGCCGGCGTGCGGTCTCGCGGAATGCCGAAGGCGCCGGCCTCGTTCTCCACTTGGACCATGATGACGGTGTTTTGTGCGTCCTCAGCGCGAAGATGGCGCATCAGCGCGACAAAGGCGGTCCGATCCGCGTCAAGCGTCGTTCGCGCGAAAGGCGACAGGGCAGCGAGCGGCCGCCCCTGCTCATCGCGCTTGCGCGGAAAGCGCTTCAGGTCGGTCTTCACCCACTCGGGCGTGTAACCGGGACCACCATTCTTCCAGGTCCCGAACCACAGAAGCACCAGGCGCACCTTATGCTCGCGCGCTTGGGCAAGCAGTGCATCGACGAATGAAAAGTCGAATTTCCCTTCGGAGGGTTCGATCTGACCCCAGGCGACAGGCATTTCGAGCGTATTGGCATGCAACTCGCCGATCGTCTGCCAGACCTGAGGGAGTACCGAGGCGTGGTTGGACGAATTGTTCGCCTGTGCCCCGAGCATAAGGAAAGGCGCCCCGTCGACGATCAGCGCATGCCGGCCGCCCGCGCGCGTTTCGATGCGAGGCAGGTCGTTCGATGCGACCGTCGGCGTGGGAAGCGCGGCGGACATCAGCAGCACCGCGATCAGCCGATGCGTGAACGTCATGCGCCCACCTCGCTTACGAAACTATCGAGGCCGGCCAGTCCGGCGGCGAAGATGCCGTTGGCGATGATGTCGCCGTGCCGACCTGCGCGCCCGTCGGGTTCGTCGAACGTCGCCCACCATTCCACGAACGTAGCGCCGGTCGCGGTCACCGGCAGCGCACGCATCGTGGCGACGTAATTGTCGATCGGGAAAGCCGGTGTAACGAAGCCGTAGGTCAATGTGTGCGCGGCGTCGTCCAGTGCGATCAGCCGTTCTCTTACCAGAGAGCCGTCGGCAAGGTGAAACGAGCGCACCGCGCCCACTGCGTCATGCGTGCGGCCGTCGTCGATACTGCCGTCGACCACCGCATCGTGCCAGTCGCACAATCGGTCGAACGCGCGGATCGCGCCCCAAACCCGCTCGATCGGCGCGGCGATAACCCGGCTGGCATATACTCGCATTTGTCCCCTCCCCTTGCCGCACGCTGGCGTCAGCGCGCGAGGCCAAGCGCCTTGAATTCCTCGGTCTGTGCGCGAATGGCTCGCTCGGTCGGCAGCCTTTCCATGCTCGATGCGCCGAAAAAGCCATGTACGCCCGGCGTTTGTGCGAAGATGTGCGCAGCATCGGCTGGCTCGGCGATCGGGCCGCCATGGCACAATACCAGGACGTCGTCCTTCACCTCGCGTGCGGCATTGGCGATCACGGCTATCCGCTCTACGCAGCTATCGAGCGTCTCCGCCGTTTCCGCACCGACCGCGCCCCCCGCGGTAAGTCCCATGTGAGCCACGATAATATCTGCCCCCGCGCGCGCCATTTCGGACGCCTGCGCAGGATCGAAGACATAAGGCGTGGTCAACAGGTCCTTGGCGTGGGCGCGGGCGATGAGGTCGACCTCGAGCCCAAACCCCATGCCGGTTTCTTCGAGGTTAGCCCGGAACTTGCCGTCGATCAGGCCGACGGTCGGAAAATTCTGCACCCCGGCAAAGCCGAGCGCGGCGATGCGATCGAGCAAATCATCGATCAGGCAGAAGGGGTCGGTACCGTTGACCCCGGCCAATACCGGCGTGCGCTTCACCACCGGCAGCACCTCGCGCGCCATGTCGAGGACGATGTCGTTGGCGTTGCCGTAAGCCAGAAGGCCGGCAAGCGATCCGCGCCCGGCCATCCGATAACGACCCGAATTGTAGATGACGATCAAGTCGATCCCGCCGGCCTCCTCGCATTTGGCCGACAAGCCAGTGCCCGCGCCGCCGCCGATGATCGGCCGCCCCTCCGCCACAACGGCGCGGAGCCGCGCCAATATCGCCTGCCGGTCAGGACGCATCGTCATCAAACAGCTCCTCGAACGCGCCGCGCATCGCGTCGGCGAACGCCGGATCGTTGATATGATATGGCAAACGGACGAGCCGGCGATGCTCTGTCTCTATCAGGGTCTCGGCAATGACGTCGAACAAGGCCGCATTGGCGGCCGGGTCGTGGAACGGCAGACCCGGCGCGTCGATCGCGGACACGCCGCCTTCGGGCAGAAACAACCGGACCGGCCCCTCGCATGCATTTAGCTTGGTCGCGATGAACCGGCCGATCGCGCGATTTTCCGCGGGCGTGGTGCGCATCAGCGTCACTTGCGGATTGTGTTCGTAGAACAGCCGCTCGCGGTAGCGTGCCGGTACCGTGTCGGGCGCTCCGAAATTGACCATGTCGCACGCACCGACCGATCCGACCCATGGCAAGCGTCGGCGCGCGATCGCACCCAGCCGGTCGTCGCTCGCCGCCATCACGCCGCCGGCGACAAGGTCCGCGACCTCGGTCAGCGTCGCATCGATCACGCCATCGACCAGCCCGGCATCGACCAGCTTTTCCAAGGTGCGGCCACCAGTGCCGGTGGCGTGGAAGACGAGGCAATCGAACTGGTCCTCCAGGGCGCGGTTGACCCGGTCGACGCACGCCGTCGTAACCCCGAACATGGTCAGACCGATCGCCGGCTTGTCCGCCACCGGCCCCGTCGGCGCGGCGCGGTTGCGCGCCGCCATCCCCGCTAGAGCGGCTGCCGCGTTGCCGATCACGTGCCGCGAGATGCGGTTGAGGCCCGCGACGTCGGTAACCGAGGGCATAAGCACCAGATCACTCGCATCGATATAGGGCGCGACATCGCCCGAGGCGACGGTCGACACGATGATCTTCGGAGTACCGATCGGCAAGGCGCGGAGTGCCGGCGCGACGAGAGCGGTGCCGCCTGATCCACCCAATGCGATCGCTCCAGCAATGTCGTTGCGCGTGGCAAGATAATGCTCGAGTGCGACGCTCATTGCCGCGACCGCGCTACCCCGGTCGCCGGTGCGCACCGCAGCGATACCGTCTGGGTGACAGGCCGCTACGATGTCAGCGCCGACCATCGCATGACTGTTGCCGAATGTCGTGCCCACATCGACGGTGACCACCGCCCAAGCATAAGCGGTCAAACAGTCGGCAAGATAGGCAAGCTCGCGCCCTTTGGTATCGAACGTGCCGATCACGTAGAGCGCGGGCGCCATGGCTCTAGCCCAGCGCCAGACCGAATTCCGCAGCGATCGCGGAATTGTCTTCGCCGACGCGCGGTGCGCCGCGTGCCGCTTTGGAACGCATTCCATCGATACGCAGCGGGCTCGCGGTCGTGGTTATCGTCCTCGCGGCTGTGCCGACCTGCTGCAGCATATCCAGCGCGCAGAAACTCTCCGCCTTGAGCAGCGCCGGCCAATCGAGCACGGCAGCTGTCCAGATACCGGCAGGCTCCAGGATCGAAAGCCAGTCGTCGGTCGTACGCTCCGCGATGCGCGCCGCGATGCGATCGAGCAGCATGTCGCGGTCGTCGAATCCGTCGCCGGCACTGGCAAGGCCGGGCAGATCAAGCAATTCCTCCACGCGTGCCAACGGCGTCATCGCCAGCGCAAGGTGACCATCAAGCGTTCGGTAAACGCCATAGGGTGCGGCGAGATAGGCATTTGCCCCGTGCCCGGCGGCGCGCCGCGGCGGGCGCTGCCCGTCGTTGAGATAGGTCGTCAGCATCTCGAACTGGAAATCGACCAGGACCTCCAGCAGGCTGGTCTCAACCCGTCCCCCCTGCCCCGTGCGCGCCCGGCGCACGAGCAGCGCCAGGATTCCTTTAGTCAGCACGTGGCCAGCAAGCATATCTGCAATCGATAGCCCTATCGGCATCGGCCCTGATTCGGCCGTACCGTTCAGCCACATCACCCCCGATCGCGCCTGGGCGAGCAAGTCCTGTCCGGGCAATGTCGCCCAAGGTCCCTGATTGCCGAAGCCCGAAACGCTGGCATAAACGAGCCCGGGGTTAATGCGGCGCACGTCGTCGAAGCCAAGGCCGAGCCGCTCGATCACCCCGGGGCGAAAATTCTGGATTAGTATGTCGGCGCGCGCGATCAGCGCTCGCATCGCATCGAGGTGGCGCGGGTTCTTCAGGTCCAGCGCAAGGCTTTCCTTGTTGCGGTTGATCGCGTGGAACAGCGTGGAATCGCCAGCGATATCGGTATCGGTCAGATAGAGGTCTCGGCACAGGTCGCCAGGCCCCGGCCGTTCGATCTTGATGACACGGGCGCCGAGGTCGCCGAGTTGCAGCGCCGCTGAAGGCCCCGCGAGGAACTGCGCCATGTCGAGCACGAGTACGCCGTCCAGCGGTGCCCCGTCGGCAATTCGGCTCCGCTCCATAATCGCGCTCTCAACGCGCATATGCCGCCTGCCCCAAAGACGCTCTCCACCGTTGCTTTTGTTTATAAGCAAACATACAGTTCCCACATAAACAATCAACCCGCTATGGGAGGGGACGTGGACTCGACAGCCTATCGCTTGGCAGAATGGCGACGGTCGTGCGCGTCCATGATGGAGCGGTGCCGGGCGATCGGCTACGTGAGGCCCCAAGGCGGCATGCCGCCGCTTCAAGGGGAGTTGCGGACGATATCATGACCGAACGGAATCTGTCTGCCGACGAGCGGCGGCGCAAATACGCCGTTCCTGCGCTCGAAAAGGGGCTCGATATTGTCGAGTATCTCGCCGACCAGGCCGTGCCTATGACCCAATCTCAACTCGCCCGGGCACTCGATCGTCAGCCAGGCGAGCTGTTCCGGATGCTCGCCTGTCTCGAAGGGCGAGACTATGTTCGGCGCGACCCAATCAACGGCGGCTATGCGCTTACGCTCAAGCTGTTCCAGCTCGCACGTATCCACTCGCCATATGAGACACTGATCGCCGCCGCCCGCCCGCTCATGCGTGCGTTGTCGGACGCGGTGCGCGAGAGTTGTCACCTCACGGTGTTGCAGAACGATCAAGTGCTGGTCCTCGCGCAGGAAGAAAGCCCTAACCCCTTCCGGCTTTCGGTCGAGGTCGGCTCCACTCATTCGCCGCTGCGCACCAATTCGGGCCGACTGCTGCTTGCGGCGCTGGATCGATCAACGCTCGACCGGACGCTTGAGCGACTGCCCGAATGGGAAGCGATGGACATCGAGACGCGAACGGCGCGGTTGTCGCGTATCGAAGAAGTTCGCGCGAGCGGTCATGCGCGGTCGGTCGGCGAACGCTTCATGGGCAGCGCCGACATTGGCGTGCTCGTGGGTAGTCCGGGGGCGCCGCTCAGTGCGGCGCTGACCATCGCCACGCTGATCGATGCCAATGGCGCGCCGCCAATCGAGCGGCTGCTCGATCCGCTTCGCGAAACGGCGCAGGCGATCACGAAAGCCGCAGGTCTCTCGCTTGGCCCGCTCACCGAACCCGACACCATGGAGCCCTGACGCATGACGCTGCGAACGCCGCTGAGCCTGATCGCGCTAGCCTTTCCTCTGATGGCGGCTACCCCTGTGGCCAAGCCCGACTGGGCGGCGGGGTGGTTCAGCGCGCCGTTCGCACCATTCGCGGTACAACCCGCAACCACGCCGGCGATATTCGCCAATCAGACCGTTCGGCAAGTGCTGCGCATCGATGCTCCCGGCCGCGCGCTTCGACTCAAGCTGACCAACGAGCTAGGCCATACGCCGATCAGGGTCGCGGCCGTGCACATCGCGCTGGCTGACGATGCCGGCGCGGTGATTCCGGGAAGCGATCGTACCGTCACCTTCGGCGGACACGGAGACGCGTTCATCCCGACCGGGGCGCCGCTGTTGAGCGACCCCGTGGCGATGCCGGTCGACGCGCTGCAGCATGTCGTCGTCTCGGTATATTACAAAGACAGTACCATGCCGGCGGCGCATCATGCCGACCTGACCGTCGCCCCCGGCGACCAAACTGCAGCGGCTAAGCTCGAGGGGGCCAGCGCGCTGCGCGGACCGGCAATCGTGTCCGAGGTCGACGTGCTGCGTGATGCGCCCGCGCCCGTCATTGTCGCGTTCGGCGACTCCATTACCGAGGGAGCCGCCTCGACCCCCGGCAAGGATATGAGCTGGCCGCAGCAGTTCGCCAAAAGGCTTGCCGCCGACCGACGCTATCATGGGTGGAGCGTGGTCAACGCCGGGATGAGCGGCAACCGTTTGCTGCACGAGGGCTTCGGACTTCCCGCGCTCGCTCGGTTCGACCGGGACGTGCTGGCCGTTGCCGGCGTCACCCATGTCGTCCTGCTGGAAGGCATCAACGACATCGGCTGGTGGAACAAACCCGACAGCGACGTAACGGCCGAAACGGTGATCGATGCCTATCGCCAAATCGTCGCGCGCGCTCACGCGCGGGGCGTGAAGGTGATCGGCGCGACGATCCTGCCCTATAAGGGCGCGGTATATTTTACTCCCGAAGGAGAGAAGATGCGGCGCGCGGTGAACGAGTTCATCCGCACCAGCGGCCTGTTCGACGGGGTGATCGACTTCGAAAAGGCTGCCGCCGATCCGGCCGATCCCGATCGGATCAACCCCCAGCTTGAGCCGGGCGATCACCTTCATCCCAATGACGCCGGCTATGCGGCGATGGCCCGCGCCGTCTCGCCGACGCTGTTCGCTCCCGGCCGACCCTAGGCCGGGCGTACTGCGTTAAGCTGGTAGCGGCCCGACCCTAGGGTTACAGACGCGCCATCGGGAACGGGCCGCGCGCGAAACCCGGAAGGCACGCCGTCGATCCTTAGCGTCGCGCGGTTTCCCGTTGGTACGGTCACGTTGGCCTGTCGCCCGGACGGCACCTCGACCGCTAGCGTGACGCTCTCACCCGCAACCTCCCAGGCGCAGGCCACAACGCCCTCCGGCAGGCGATAGCTGGCTGATGCTCGGCGTACGCCGGGAAGGATGCGTGGCATGATCCGCAATGCGTCTGGCCGCCCACGAGCGTGATCGATGTCCAGACCGCCGAGCCGGCCGTAGAGCCAACCTTCGGCATGACCCAGCATGAAGTGATTGAGCGACTTGGTGGGATTCGCGTCCCAAGCCTCCGTGAGCGCCGTCGCGCCGTGCGCGAGCTGCCAGGCGTAGCTCGGCCGGTCGCGGACGTTCAGCATGTCGAGCACGACGTCGTCGCGCCCGGCTCCCGTCAGCGCGGCGATAACGTAACGAAAGCCGATATCCCCGGCCGTCACGCCGTTGCCTTCGCGTCGGATCGCGGCAACCAGCAGGGCAAGCGCTCGGGGCCGCACGGCGTCCGGCACCAGCCCCAGGGCGAGAGGCATCGCCTGCGCGGTCTGGCTTCCCAGCTCATAGCGGCCGCTTTGCACATCGAGGAACCGCGCGTTGAAGCGCCTGATCACCGCACGGGCGCGATCGACCCAGGCGGCTGCTTCCGCAGCACGCCCGACAAGCGGAGCAATCCGCGCCATGGTCTGCAGGCAATCGACATGGATCGCAGTACCGGTCAGCGCACGGCTGGTCAGCTGTGCCTCGCCTGGTTCGTTGGGCCCGACATCGTACCAGTCGCCCATGCCGAAATCGACGATCCCGTCGACCGCGCGCGCATCGAGATAGCGGCAATAACGCGAGGCCGCCGGCCAGGCCGCCCGCAAAATGCTGGCATCCCCCACGAAACGATACGCGGCCCATGGCGCGAGCACTGCTGCTGCACCCCATTCCGGTGAGTTGCGCCAGATCTGATCGCGGCCTTCGGAATCGACAAAGGCGACATATTCGGGGGCGATCCCGGGCACCATGCCATCGGGCTGCTGCGCCTCGGCGATATCGCGAACGAGCTTTTCGTAAAGCGTGATCGCATCGCGATTGTAGAATATGGTCGGTGCATTGAGATAAGTTTGTTCAAGCCAACCGAGCTTCTCTCGATGGGGACAATCGGTGAGTACCGAGACCATGTTGCTGGTCACCGCATTGTCGATCAATCCATGGATTTGCCGCAATAATGGGGGCGATGCGTCGAAAGTGCCGGCGCGGGCTATATCGGCATGCACCTTATGCGCGGCGATGCCTTGGATGGCGTCTCGCGGCACACCCGACAGCTCGAGATAGCGAAAGCCGTGATAGGTGAACAACGGCGCTAGACGCTCCGCCCCAGTGCCGGCGACGGTATGGCGAAATTCGACCGAATGTCCTGGGCCGGCATTGTAGCTGCGCTGCGTTACCCGCCCGGCGGCATCAAGCGCCTCGCCGGGCAGCGCGACCAGCGTCGCTCCCGCCTGGGCACGCACTTCGATTTCCGGCCGACCGGCGAAATTCTGGCCGAAATCGATCAGCACGACGCCCGGCACCGGCTCCGTCACGGTCAAGGGCGCTAGCCGCTCGGCAGCGATCACTGGCGGAAGTGTGCTCGCACGCAGTGTGCCGCCGGGTCCAGGAGCCTGGCGTACCGGCCTCCAGTCGCGGTCGTCGAACCCAGGCCGGTCCCATCCATCCGGCAGTTCCCGTGCGTCCCAGTCCTCGCCGCCATAGATAGAGGAAAAACGAATGGGTCCCGCGCACCAGCGCCAGTGGCCGTCGCTCACCACCCGGTCGACCCGGCCATCCTCTCGTTCGATAGTCAGGAGCAGGATTGCCTTGGGCGCGCCGAAACTGTCGAGGAACTTTGTGTAACGGCCGGCGGCGTGCTCGACATTGTACATGCCGTTGCCGAGCATCAGCCCCAATACGTTCTCACCCCGCTGAAGCAGGCCTGTCACGTCGTGCGTGTCGTACAGCACCGTGCGACGGTAATTTGTCCAGCCTGGCGCCAGCGCCGCCTCGCCGACCGCGCGCCCATTGATCGCCAAGGCATATTGGCCAAGCCCGCAAATCGACAGGATCGCGCGTCGCGGTCGCGCGTCAAGCGCGAGCGCGCGCCGCATCAGCGGCAATGGCTTGGCCGGCAGCCAATCGGGCCGGGCCTGACCCGGAGCATGTGGCGGCAGTATCGGATCCGCGTCGGCGGCAATCCAATATGCGGGCCATTCCGCACCGTCCAGCACTCCTGTCACGAACGGTTCGGGCGCGCTCCATGCGCTCCATCTGCCCGCGCGATCGGCCGCGCGGACCGCCCACCAGTAACGGCGATGCCCTTTCAATGGCAGAGGATAGGGCGGCTGCCCGGAGGGCACGTCGCCGCCGACGATTCCACTGTGCCAAATTGTGCCTCGCCCGGCCCGTACCGCCTCGGCATCCTCGCCGACGATCAGTTCCCATGCCGATTGGACGACGTCACGCTTACCCGGAGCGCCGGGTTTCAGTTGCCAGCCGAATCGCGGCCGCAAGGTGTCGATCCCTACCGGCCGGTTTCGCCATTCGATCGTCAGTCCATCCGGAACGAACGCTGCCGTGGCAGGCAGCGCATGCGCGGTACCCCGCATCGCCAGCGCTCCGGCGGTCATCAGCCCCAGCGCCGCGCGCCGGTTGACCGTCATAGCGGCAACGGCACATTCGACCGGGGGACGATGCGGACCGGGCCCGTCAGTCCCGCCGGGATCAAGGGCGCATCTCCAGCTGGAAGCCAATCCTTTTGCCCGCGCAGCTTCGGATAGACCCAAGCCACGCGCTGATCTTCGGGCAGTGCGCGGTCACCGACCAGACGGTTATGCCACACGTTGGTGACGATGATTTCGATCATATTGTGACCCGGCTTGAGGAAGCGTGTAATATCCAGCCCGAACGGCGCGATCCACAGCATCCCGGCATCCGTGCCGTTGATGCGGAGCTCGGCGATTTCGCGCACCGCGCCCAGCTCGATCATCAACGAGACGTCACGCCGGAATAGCGAGCGTGGCAGATCGATCGACGTAGTGTAGTGCCCCTGCCCGGCATGATAGCGCAGGCGCGGTTCGTTTAACGTGGTCCAGGCGACCGGGCCGGGCAGCGAGATGACATCGTCCGGCGCACGCCATCCCGAAAAGCGCAAGTGCCACGGGCCATCCAACGGTACCGGCTCGGGCGGTGCGTCGGCGACCGGCCTGAGCACATGCCCGTCGGCGAGAGTCAGGGTTGCTGGCCCACGGTGCCCAGCCGACAGCCGCACGCCGCGTTTATCGGCCACGAGCGCTTGGCCGGGCTCCAGCCGGGCATCGGCCAGATGCGGTGTTGCCGGGCCGTCGCGCACAACCACGACAACGCTGGCTCCCGCCGCCAGCGCGAGTGGAAGCACCGTGCGATCCCGCTCCACGCGCCAAAGCGGGGCGGCATGACGCGTTCCGGCAACGGCGTCCCACAACTCCACGATGCCACCATTGGCGCGCAGCGAAATCGTTGCATCGACCGGCGCGTCACCCGGATTGGCGATGAAATAAGCGTGCCATCCGGCACCCTGCCGGTGCGTCCAATCCAGCGCAGGCGCATCGGGGGCGATCAGATCGGCCGCAAAGTCCAGCGATGCGAGTGCCTCGAGCGGGCGCACTGCCCCGCCGGCCCCCCAGAGCCGATCGACCAGCGCAGCAAAGCGCACCATATCGGCCTCGCGACCGATCGGACCGGATGGGCGGCGGCCCAGGATCGTCGCACCCGCTGCCGCAAGCCGCGCGAGCGCATCGAGGAAGTCCGCGGAATAGCGGGCATCGCTGGGCAGGATCAACGCGCGATAGTGCATGCCGTCGCGCAGGACGATCCTGCCATCCTCGACGCGCGCCAATCGCATCAGCGCGTCCCGGTTGATGCTGTCATAGCGTATGCCCGGAGGCATCGGCACCGGCAATTGATGCGGCAACAGCGCGCGGTTGGGAATTTCCTCCCCGACGAACGCCGCGACATCGCTGACTGGCTGGCCTTGCTGGAGCACTGCCTGGCAGCGCCGCATGTAGTCGAACCAGCCCCGGGCTTGCCGCCACCAGGTCTGGGTGCGGCTGAACAAGGTACCGATGCCATTCAGCGTCATTCCCGGCGCGCGATCGAGGAACGGCTGGGCCGTATAGACGTGAAGCATGAAGCGGTTCACACCGCGGCAATAATGTTGGTCGCCCAGCGGCTTGAGCAGCGCGGGGTGCTCGTCCCACAGAATGTCGTTTTCGGTGAAGCTTTCGGTCGCGATAACCCGCTTGCCGTAGATGCGTCCGCCCGAAACAGCGTCGGCGACGTCGGTGGGCTTGTCGTTGCGCGGGGTGCGGAACCAGAACTCGCCCATGGGCAGATCGGTGGCTTCGGCCCACCGCAATCCATCCACCGCGTAGGTCGGACTAGCCGGCTCCCCGCTGAATCGGCACCCTCGCTCATGTGCCAGTCCCGCCACGGTCTCGAAGAACTCGCTCTGCGTGAGGTCGGCGATGGTCCTCCGGAAATCGTGGAGGAAACATTCGCTGTCCGCGGCGGTCGCAACCGGAATACCTGCCAATACGGCGAGCCACGGCTTCAGATCGTATCCGCGAAGCCGCGCGAATTGCGCTGCGAAGCGTGGCGACCAATTCTGGCCGCTGGCTTCCCAGCTATCGACATGGACCGTGCTCAGCACCCGGCCCGCGCGTCCAGGCCCTACACGCTCCAGCGCCTCACCAAACCATTTGTCGAACTGAAGCTTGACCGCTTGCCGATTGAAGCGGTCGACTTCCAATCCCTGGGCGCCACCGGCAGCCGAGTTTTCCCGTCCGTTCGTCGTATAGCCGACGCGTAAGATGCGCCAACGGCCCGCAGGCGGAACCCAGTCGAGCGAACCATCGGCCCGTAGGAATTGGGTGAGGTCGAGGACGCGATTGGGATCGACGCACAGCGCGTCGGGTACGTCGCGCGATGTCGTCCGCCGGCTAATCGACCATTGCGCGGCAGTCTTTCCCGCGATCTGATGAATTTCCGGCCGGGACGACAGTTCGAGACTGAACAGGCGCAATCGCACGTCCTGCCCGAAGTCGAAATTCTCCCGATAGGGCCCAGGCTCCTCAGGCAGGTGAATGAAGCGGAATATCGTCGCCGTTGTTTCCGGCAAGGCGTGGGTGAGCGTGGTGAGGTCCGTTTGCCAGCCATGTTGGGGATATTCCAAGCGGCCGATCCGACGAAAATGCTTCCCGTCGTCGCTGGCTTCGACCAGGAGCGAATTCGCAGCACGATACACGCCCGGCGAATAGCCCCAGGGCGACGGCGTACGAACCGTGACCGAGCGCAATGTGAAGGGCGCATCGAAGACGAAATCGATCTGGCCTTCGTTCGTTGTCGAAAATACCTCGGTGTCGTTCGTCGGATCGAGAATCCGCTCCAACGCCGCTTGGGCAAGCGGGAGGGTCGTCTGGATGTGCGGCCTCTCCGTCACGCTCGATCGGTCGAGTTCCGCCGCCCATGGAAACGCCAAGACGGCAATGTCGCGATAATAGCCGCGACGCGATGGCGGCTGCTGAACCCGGACGGTTCTCTGACCGCCGATGGCCCGCGCTTCGGAGGACGTCAGGACCTGCATCGACAGGTCGGGCGTGATCCAGGGACCGCTCGCCGTTGCCCATCCATCGCAGATGTTCAGCGAGATCGTCATGCCAAGCCGATCGGCTTCGGCGACGGCATGATCGATCAACGACCACCAACGCGGCGTGAGCGCATCGGCGGGCGGTGATACGAGGGGCGGCTGCTTGGATGCGCCAATGGCAAACAGCATCGCGGTGGAGATGCCGTTGCCATGCATCGCCTCAAGATCCGCTGTGATCCCCTCCGGGGTTACGGCGCCGTCCAACCAGTACCAATATGCGCCCAACCCAGCTTCGCGGGGCGGCGCGTCAAAAAAGCGCGACAGCGTATCGCCAAGTTCGGACGAACCCGGCGAAAGCCGTCCGGCGACCGGCCCGGTCGCCGCGGAAAGAAGGACCGCCGAGCCACTTTGCAGCAGCAACCGGCGGTCCAGGCCTGGGCCCGACAAGCGTGAAGGACCAGAGGGCTTGTCGGACATAGGATAGGCTCGCTAGGTCAGAGCGTGAACCGGACCCCGAACAGGATCTGACGATCGTCGATCTGGGTTTCATGCGGGCGCGAGGTCAAGTCGTTGTAGTATGATCGCCGAACCGCCCGCAACAGGTTCGAGCCCTCCAGCGATATAGTGACCGACGGGGTCACGTCATAGCTAAGCGACGCATCGAGCCAGCCATATCCGCGGCGATAGCTGGGCTGTGTCACGCCATTGAGCGAATAGGTGCTGTCGAAATAGGTGCTACGCCAGTTATACGCCACACGTGCCGATAGGCCGTATTTCTCGTAAATTCCGACGATATTGTAGGTATTTTTCGACAGGCCTTGCAGCGGCGTGACTTGCCCGACGATTGAGCTGGTCGTAGCGCTATCGATATAAGTGTAGTTCGCCTGCACACCCAGCCCGGAAAGCGGCCCGGGCAGGAAATCGAAGAACTGCTGATAGCCGACTTCGAGCCCCTTGATAGTGCCGCCCTGGTTATTCGTGGGCCTGGTGACGTTGTAGGTTACACCGCCATAGGTCTCCAGCGAGACGGTGGTCGAAAGAAAATTCTTTACCTTCTTGTAGAAGAACGCGCCGTAGATCGAGCCCTTGTTAGAAAAGTAATATTCCAACGAGGCGTCGAGTTGATCGGCCTTCAACGGCTTGAGGAACGGGTTACCCGACGAGCCCTGCTGTGAGCCAAGATTGAGCGTCAGCCCCGGCGACAGATCGCTAAAGTTTGGCCGAGTCACTGCTTTCGACGCGGCCAACCGCAGCTTCAGCTTATCGGTGAAGTTGAAACGCACGTTCACCGACGGCAACCAGTCGTCGTATTTCGAATTGACTGCGATCGGCCCGGTGCCGCCGCCCGGCAGCGTCTGGTTACCCGACAGATTTTCAGCAGTATGGACGTATCGCACGCCGATATTGCCGTCGACCAGCGAATTGCTGTCGCCGAAATTCGCCTTGATGTAGAGAGCGGTCGTCTTTTCGTCGACGTCGTAATAGGTCAGCGCGCCCGGCGTGGGATTGGTCGTGCTGAAGCCCAAGGCGGTTTGTACGCTCGCGCGGTGGTCGCGTAACAATGGGACGGGCACTACCAGGTAGTTGCGCAATAGCGGCGTATCCGCTGCCACCTTGTCGAAGAAGTCGTTGAACGGATTGGGCGCGACAATGCTTTGAACGGTTGCCGCCGACGCGCCGCTGTACAGGAAAAAGCTGGGCTGGTTCGACTTGGCGGAGCGATCCGCATAGCGGAAACCAAAGTCAATCGACTTCAGGAACGAGTCACCCAAATCGTAGCTGCCATCGAACCGGCCCGCAAACTGATCGGCACGATTGTCGAACCCCTGATAAAGAAGGAATTGGATGGTATTGTTCGCGCCGCTCAGCAGGTCGTAGCCGTTGACGTTTGACGCCGGCACCGGAGCGGTGAGATCCTGCGTGAAACGCGGAATGGTAGCGCCGAGAAATGCGCTGTCGAATCCTACCGTGCCGGTCGACTTGGTGTAACTGATGTCTGTCGACAACGTGAGCCGGCCGTTTCGCCAGGTGCCGCCCGTTGCGAACTGCGTCGTCTTGTCGTGAGTATCATAGGTATATGCGAGCACCGATAGCGGCGCGTTGAGATAAGTGGCCGTGGCGACGTCGTTCGTCCCGGAGAATAAAGTAGCACCCGGTTCGGCAGTCAGGCCACCCAGCGATACCGACGCGCCATAGGTGTCGTTTACGTTGTCGAACTTCGCGTAATGGGCCTCTGCATAGAGATCGAGATTGGGCGATGGTCGCCATTGGAACATCGCATCGACGCCAAAGCGGCGGCGATCGCCGGCCGGGGTCACATCATAGGCTCCGCTCGGCGCGATCACGGTCTTGCCAGGAATCACCGTGGTCGAAGTCGCCGGGGCACCCGTCGAGATGAGATCGGATCGGAACTTGCGCTGCTGATAAGACACGCTGAGCAGCACGCCCATCTCACCGGCGCCCGTGTTCCATTTGTCGGCAATAAGACCCGAAACGTTTGGCGTCAGCCGATGGATAAGATCGCTGTAAAGCCCTTTCGCGGTTGCGCTGATCGTCAGCTTCTTGAAATCCAGCGGACGGCGTGTGCGCAGATCGATCAGACCGCCCAGGCCGCCCTCGATCAAGTTCGCCGAAGGCGACTTGTAAACGTCGATTCCGCCGAGCAGTTCGGCCGGCACATCTTGGAAGTTGAGCCCGCGCACCCCTTGCGCGGTAAATACTTCGCGCCCGTTGAGAGTCGTCTCCACCTGGGACAGGCCGCGCACATACACGCTCGAACCCTCGCCATAATCACGTTCGATCTGCACACCCGTCACGCGTTGCAAGGCATCGGTCGTGTTCTGGTCCGGAAGCTTGCCGATGTCCTCGGCAACAATCGAATCCACGATTTGAGAAGCGTTCTTCTTGCGCAGCTGCGCGCTCAACAAGCTAGCGCGAACGCCGGTAACGACAATCTCTCCTTGCCCGTCGTCCGTCGTTTTATCGGCAGTCGTCGGTGCGGCAGCATCCTGGGCATGCGCTGGCGAACCGGTCACGACAGCGGCCATCACAGTAGTTGCAGTGGCGGCCAGATAAAGGTGCTTCAGTCTCATCTTCATTTCCTCCCTTAATGCCCGGTCATTGCCCGGGTCGTGTTGTCGAGTGATCGATTGCCCCCTCACCGGCGGCGAACGCGATGCGAAGTGCAAAAGGCATCGTCGGATTTGCGGCGTCCTTCGGCAGGGCGATGTGCAGCCCGTCGGCCTGCTGATTCCAACTGACGGACGCGCCGCTACCGAGCAGCCGCACTTCCGAAAGCGGAGGCGCATACGGATTGCCGCGATAAAGCACGCGGATCAGCATCTTTCCGTCAGCCGGCCGGGCAAGACCGATCGCGTAGAGGGTTTTTCCGCGGGCGGTGAAGCGAATGTCCGCAGGCGTATAGGCTGGGTCGCCGCCTTCCTTCAAAGAACCCGTCGCAACACGCGTCGGGCCTTCTCCGAACATCACCCAAGGACGGGTATCGTAGATGGCCTCTCCGTTGACCGACAACCAGTCGCCAATGTGTCGAAGAACGGTAGCTTCCTGGTCCGGAATCGTCCCGTCCGCCCGCGGGCCGACGTTGAGAAGCAGATTGCCGTTCTTAGAGACTACGTCGGCGAGGGTGGCGATGAGGCTTTCCGCCGTGCGATAGCGGTCATTCTCGACATAGCCCCAACTCTGGGTGCTGATCGACGTATCGGTTTGCCACGGAAGTAGCCGCAATGCGTCCAGTCGGCCTCGCTCAACGTCGAACAGGGCAGTGCCGGCGGGAAAGGCCTCTTCCTTATACGCCAGCACCGGCAGCGCGCCGCGGCGTGCCGAGCTGTCATAATAGTAAGCGGCAAGCCGCTGCAGATACGGCGCGAAGGCCGGCTGATTCACCCACCAGTCGAGATAGACAAATTCGGGACGGTATTTCTCGACTGCCTCGCCGGTGCGCGCCAGCCAGTCGTCGAGAAACGCCTTGGAGGGCGGCAGCCATTGTTCCAAATGATTGGGGTCAGGCTCAACCGAGGTGCTGACGCCTTGCAGTGTTCGCGGCGCCGCCGGTCCGTAAAGATCGGCATATTCCCGGTTCCAGACGTCGCTCCCCGCCGGGGCTTGTCCATACCACCACCAATGTTCCGCTCTGTGCGACGAAAGGCCGAAATGAAGCCCGGCAGCGCGTGCGGCCCGAGCGACCTCCCCGACCACGTCGCGCTTCGGACCCATCCGCGCGGCGTTCCAGCGCGAAATATCCGACGCGTACATCGCGAAACCATCGCAATGCTCGGCGACCGGCACGACATAGCGCGCCCCGGATCGCTTGAAGAGCGCTATCCACGCCGAGGGATCGAATTTGCTGCCGTCGAAGCGGGGGATGAAGTCCTTGTAGCCGTACGTCGACTGCGGCCCAAACACTGCTCGGTGGTGATCGAACGCCGGGTCGCCCGGCACATACATGTTGCGCGAGTACCATTCCGTCCCGAAAGCGGGAACAGAATAGACTCCCCAATGGATGAAGATTCCGAACTTCGCATCCCGGTACCAGTCGGGAACGCGATAGGCGGCTAAAGACTGCCAATTCGCTCTGAACGGTCCGCGGGCAATGGCCCGGTCAATCCGGCCAAGCTGGGCGCTGACAGCGGCGGGATACGACGAAACCGATGGCGAAGCAGCCGCTGGCGCCACAGCCAACGCGGCGACGACGGCCATCGCCGTAAATGATGATCGAATGCGGCGGACTACGTCCGCAGACTTCCCTGACATCCTTCCGTGCCCCTCTGTGTGAGCTGGCACTTATTTGTCATACTGTTTGTATATGAACAAGCTGTTTTTTGATAAACGCACCGTGCAATGGATATTGTTTTCGTTTCGGCAGCATTATCAACGGGGTGCCAGCTCGGCGCGATAAGGTCGCGGCTGATCTGCCAAGCGAGATGCCCGCGCTCGCACCCGCTGCCACGGGATGTCACCGCCGAATCAACGATCGGAGCCCCCTCCCCGCCATCGGATTCGGCCGTGTCGGTCGATCAATCCCAAGGTACGGAGGGAGCGACGGAAGGGAGCGCTCTATCACTTCTACACCGCGGTCGGCGGTCCATAGCCCAATGACGTGCGAGCAATCCGTGCTACCAAGGCAAGAGATGTTGAGGCTTACTCGAATCTTGGTGTCTGTCCTCGGTGGGCTGTTCGTCGCCTTCGTCCTGCAAAGCTTGCTTGCAGCTCTTACCCATTCCGCTTTGATCTCGAGCCAGTGTGGGTCAGCCGGCACGCTCGCAGCTTTCATGCTCTCATTTATGATTTTCGACGCAATCGAGCGACGCTGGCCCTCGCGATAAAGGTTAGGAAAACTCCTCGTTTCCGAGCGTTTACGCCTTGTCACTCGTCGACCCGCCGTAATGGGCCTCTACTGATGACTAGCGGGAGAGAACGAGCGGTACGTTGCTTTTCGACAGTAACGACCGCGTGACACCACCGAAAAGTTCGGCGGCCCGTCCATGCGTATAGCCGCCCATGACGATATAATCGGACCGGAGTCGTGCACTTGCGTCCAGGATGAGCTCGGCGACGTCGCGCGAGCCGCGATCGACAACCCTGATCGATGCGGTGATTTCATGCCGCTGGAGATAAGCGAGCAACGCGTCGCTCGCGATCCCGTCTGCGCCATCTCCGACCATGAAGACTTCGACCTCGGAGGCCAGCTGCAGCAGGGGGACGGCGGACCGAACCGCGGCGGCGGCGGCAGGCTTTCCGTCCCAGGCCACTAGTGCGCGCTCGAAGGCGAATCCCTCGGCATCCTCGGGCATGGCGACGATCGGGTTGTGCAGGTGCATCAGGACATTTGCCGTCACGTCGCGCATGTCGGGCCAGATCGCATCGTCGAGCCGCCGGTTGAGGACGATGAGATCGGCCAATCCCGCGGCGTCGATCACCGAGCTTGCCAGGCTGCCGGTACAGTCCAGCCAAGTCCATGGGACGCCTTGCCGTTTCAGCCACGATTGGACGACGTCGCGGTTGCGGTGCTCGCGGCGGCTTTCCTGCTCGAGCAAAACGGCACCGGCGGCAAATTCGGTGCCGAACGTCGCCGGCAGCTTGGTCACGTCCAGACACGTCAGGTGCCCGCCCAGACGTTGCGCCAGATCAACCGCCGCTCGGAGCCGGGCGTCCTGGCCGGCGTCGTGATGGACCAACACGAGAATGTCCTTCATATCTTCCTCCGGGATGAGCCACCCTCTGCTCCTCCTGCACTCGAAGAGAGACAGTCGCGCGCTGGGCTGAAGGACACCATTCGTACATCTCCGTACCGCAGTGTCCGCCGCTTAAGCGGATGGTGCTCGGGAGGGCGCTGCCTGCGACCTTTTCGCTTCCAGGGCGGCTTTTCCCGCCGTCCGCCTGCACGCGGCCGGGAAAAAGCGCGGTCATACGGGATATTGCGAAGCTTCACGCCTCGCCCGCGATGTTACCTTGCTGGCGAAGTGGAGCAAGGAAATGCAGGACGATCTGGCCGACCGGAAAGGCACGCAGCCTGGCGCACCGACGCACAGCACGGCCGAGCCCGTCGAGGGCGGTTTGGCCGGTAAAACGGATCCCGACCCGGACATCCAACACCTGATCGTCATCGGCCATCCCTCGACGGACAGTTTCTGTCATTCGATCGCGCACGCTTACGCCGCCGCTGTCGCCGAATGTGGCCAGCGCTCCGTGACGCGCGACCTCTATGCGATTGGTTTTGATCCGCTTTTGAAGGCCGACGAACGTCCGGACGCTGCCGGGTTTCACCTGTCGCCGGACGTCGAAACCGAGCTTTCGTTCGTCAGGGCAAGCCGCAGCATCACCCTGGTCTACCCCATCTGGTTCGGCATGCCGCCTGCTATCATCAAGGGATATGTCGACCGGGTGCTGGGTGCCGGGCTGAGTATCAAGGCTGTCCACGGCAACAAGCCGCAAGAGGCTTTGTCCGGAAAGCAGTTTGTCCTGCTGACCACCTCCGGCGCATCGCTGCCATGGCTGGCCGAGAGAGGCCTCTGGTACAGCTTGCGCGAGGCTTTCGATTATTATCTCGAAGGGACGCTCGGCTTCGCAAGCTCCGAGCACGAGCATTTCGGCTCGATCGTGTCGCCGCTAGCTCCCGGCTATGCGGCGGAGTGCTTGAAGCGCGCCGAGGAGCGAGCCCGGATGATATGCAGCGTCCTGCACAATATCGCTCACCGCGAGCAGATGGCCCAGTTGCTCAAATAGGCCATCGCCGAATGTCCCTTTGAGGTGCGGTCGCCTTGTCCTGCAATGTCGCTCTGGACCAGCGCGCCGGCAAATTGTCGACTATCACCGACTTCAGTCGGAACGATGCCGCAGAGGAGTGGACGTCGGGTGCCGTCCCCTCTTTCTCATCGCGCCTCGGACGAGGACCAGGCCGGGAAGCAGCGGCAGCCAAAGCGTCAACAGGCGAAATAGCATCGTGCCGGCGAACGCGGCCTCGAATGGCACGCCCAGGAGGTGCAGGGTCCCCACCGACGTCGCCTCGAAACTCCCGAGACCCAAGGGGATCGGACCCAGTGTCACCACGATCGACGCCATGATCAGGGCGATGAAGCATGTCCCGAAAGACGGCGCCGTGCCGAGCGCGCGCAGGCATGCGAACAGCGTGCCGGCATCGGCCAGAAAAACGAACGCGTTGCAAAAGGCGACGCCGCCGATGAGCCGGCGATCCCGCAATAGCTCCCCGGGAGCCCTGGAGACCGTGTCGAGTAAGGAGCGTACAAAGCCAACCTTCTCGATCCATGCGGGCAAGGGCTTGATCCCGCGCCCGCGCAACCACAGCGCCAGCCAGGGAATGGCGATGGCAACGCAGAGGAACAAGGTCACGGCGCCCGCCATCAACGGCGTCGCCCGGTCGTGCAGCCACAACAGGATCAGCATCGCCACGGCGAAGATGACATAGGCGGCATAATAGCCGATCATCGTGATCAGCAGGGCCGCGACGGCGGGTCCTCGTTTGACGCCCAGCGCGCGCAATTGATCGATCAACAGCAAATTTCCGACCATTCCGGCGCTCGGCAACGCCTGATCGGCGAAGAGCTTGGTGACCGCGATTCGCATCAACGGCAGCAACCCTCGGGGCGTGTCCGCACGGTTGAGGACTTGTGCCCAGCCGCCGGCAACCGCGGCATAAGTCGACAATTGGCACAGGATCGCCAGTCCGAGCCACGCCGGCCGTGCGCGCGTGACGAGGTCGGCAATGTCCTTCACCTGTCCCCAGTGAAGCGCGGCGCCGACCAACGCGGCGGCCAGGACCGCGCCGAAAAGCCAGTTGCGCCAGGCTCCGCTCAAGTGATGACGATCAGCGAGCGAAGGCATATCGGCATCCGTCCAGACGTCATTTCGAACGCTCCCAATAGCGTTGTACTGGCTCGGAACGTCCTCGCGGGGCCGCCCATGCTCAGGCAGTTCAGCGAACGCGTCTATCTTCTGAATCCAGCGCAAGACCCTCGTAGAGGTACGTAGCTTAACGGATTCGGCCGCCGCGATCGGCGCGCCATGCCGGACATACCGCCGATCGCGCGAGGTTGGATTATGGATCGTCAATCCCGGTATTTGCTCACCAGCCGCTTGCAAGACCTGCCGGCCAGCTCGCGCCAAACATCTCCCGCAAGCGTTCTCCTCCGAAAAGCGGGCAGCGTCCCGGTAACGAGCGCGGAGGCGCTCCATCTCGATATCATCAATCCAGCCCGGTCGATATTGCGGTTCACCGGCAACCACCGATGATCGATCTGCCGCATGACTTCTGGAATCGACCGGCGCCCGCCACGCTCGCAGCGCTCGACGCAACTCCCGAAGGTCTGTCGGCCGCCGAGGCGGCACGCCGGTTCGAACTCTACGGCGCCAACCGGCTCGACGACCGGCGCCGTCGCCATCTGCTCTTGGACCTGGTGCGGCGCCTGGCCAATCCGCTGGTCGCGATCCTTCTCGTAGCGTCCGCGGTGGCCGGGGCGACCGGAGACCTCGCAAGTTTCATCATCATCACTGCGGTCGTGCTGCTGTCGACGGGGCTCGATATCGTGCAGGAGCGCCGTGCCGAGGCGGCAGCGGAAGCGCTGCGACGCTCGATCGCGCTCACGGTGACGGTCCCGCGCGACGGCGAGCCATGCGATCTGGCGGTGGAAACGCTCGTGCCGGGCGATATCGTCAAGCTCTCCGCCGGCGATCTCGTCCCGGCCGACGGGATAGCGCTCGACGCCAATGCGGCGCAGGTCAACCAGGCGGCTCTGACCGGCGAGCCCTATCCGGTCGAGAAGAACCCCACACCACGACAAACATCGACGATGGGCGAAGCGCCCAACGCGCTGCTCCATGGCAGTTCGATGATCGGCGGCACAGTTACGATGCTGGTCGTCGGGACCGGCGCGCACACTCAGTTCGGGAAGATCGCGAAGGCGCTCGGCGAGGATCAGCCGCCAACGTCGTTCGAGCGCGGAATCCGGCGGCTCGGCATCCTGATCGTCCGGCTGACTTTGTTCCTCGTCCTGTTCGTTCTGCTCAGCCACCTCGCCCTCAAACGCCCCCCGCTCGAATCGTTCCTCTTCGCCATGGCGCTCGCCGTCGGCCTGACCCCCGAACTCCTGCCGATGATCATGACGATCGCGCTGGCGCGCGGCGCCGAGCGCCTGGCGAAGGCACGGGTCATCGTCAAACGGCTTTCGGCGATCCACGACCTCGGCGAGATGGATGTCCTGTGCACCGACAAGACCGGTACGCTGACCGAAGCTCATATCACGATGACAGCGCATCCCGGCATGGACGGCGCCGATTGCCCCCGAGTGGCCGAATTTGCCGCGATCAACGCGCGGTTCGAAACGGGCCTCAAGAGCCCGCTCGACGACGCTCTCCTCGCCCACACCGCCGGGCATTCCCTCGACGGATGGACCAAGCTGGACGAGCGCCCCTTCGATTTCGGGCGGCGCCGCGTATCGGTCCTTGCCGAAAAGGACGGTCGCCGTATCGAGATCGTCAAGGGCGCACCCGAAACCGTGCTGGCGCTGTGCGACCGCGCCGAGGATCGCGCAGGCGAGATTGGCGCGCTGGACCAGGGCCGAAGGGAGGCAATCCTGGCGCTGCATGACCAACATGCCGCGCAGGGCTTGCGGATGCTGGGGATCGCCTGGAAGGACGCCAAGGGACGCGCGCGGATCGACACCGACGACGATGACGGCTTGGTCTTCCTAGGCCTGTGCGTCTTCATGGACCCGCCCAAATCGAGCGCGACCGGTGCTGTCGCCCGCCTGCAATCGACGGGCGTGCGGATCAAGGTCATATCGGGCGACGCCGCCATGGTCTTCGAGCATCTGGTCGGCCAGCTCTCGCTATCGGTCGCCGGCGTGCTGACAGGCCCGGAGATCGACGCGCTCGACGATGCCGCACTTGCCGCCCGTGCCCAATCGGTCGACATCTACGCGCGGGTGACGCCCGACCAGAAGTCGCGGATCGTGAAGGCGCTGCAGGCGCGTGGCCACACCGTCGGCTTTATCGGCGACGGCATCAACGACGCGCCCGCCATCAAGGCGGCCGATGTCGGACTGTCGGTCGACGGCGCCACCGACGTCGCGCGCGAGGCGGCCGACATGATCCTGCTCGACCCCGATCTCAACGTGCTGGCCGACGGTGTCATGGAGGGCAGGCGTACCTATGCCAACATCATGAAGTACATCCGCATGGGGACAAGTTCCAATTTCGGCAACATGCTCACGATGGCCCTGGCGTCGGTCGTCCTGCCGTTCCTGCCACTCACCGCCGTGCAGGTCCTGCTGAACAACATGCTCTACGATCTCTCCCAGACGGGCATCCCGTTCGACCGCGCGGACCCGGCGGAGGTGGCACGCCCGCACGGCTGGGATATGTCGGCTTTGGTGCGCTTCACCTTGATCCTGGGCCCGCTGTCGTCGCTGTTCGACATCGCGACCTTCGTCGCGCTGACCTGGATATTCCATTCCAGTGTCGAGACGTTCCGGGCGGCGTGGTTCATCGAGTCGATGGCCACGCAGATCCTCGTCGTGTTCGTCATTCGCACCCGCGGGCGCTTTTGGCGCGACCCGCTGCATCCCGCGCTGGCCGTGTCGGCGTTGTCGTGCCTGGCCGTGGCGTTGGCGCTGCCCTATTTGCCGTTTGCGGCGCTACTCGGTTTCGAAGGACCGCGTGCGGCTATTCTGGCAACGATCGCGCTGCTCGTCTTTCTCTATCTGACCGCGGTGGAGGGCCTGAAGACGTTCGCCATGTCCGAACGCTGACCGGTCAGGGCCGGGCCTCCCCCAACCCACCGGCAAAGGCGATCCTCAAGACCTCGGAAAGGCTACGCGCCTTGAGCTTGGCCATGATGTTAGCGCGATGCACCTCTACGGTGCGGGGCGAAATACCGAGATCGTAAGCGATCGTCTTGTTGGGATAGCCTTGCGCCAGCCCTTGCAGCACGTCGCGCTCGCGGCTGGTAAGCACACCGAGCACCACCTCGGCCTCGGCGGCACGGGTGGCGATGTCGGCCGAGGAAGCGAGGCGTTCGAACGCGTGCGCGATCGCCTTTGCCAGCGCGTCCGTCTCGAACGGCTTTTCCAGGAAGTCGACCGCTCCCGCCTTCATCGCTTTGACCGCGATCGCGATGTCGCCATGGCCGGTCAGGACGATCACCGGCATGGTGATCCCGCGGTCGTTTAGCTGCTGCTGGACTTCCAGCCCGTCCATCTCCGGCATGCGGACATCGAGCAGGATGCAGCCCGTTTCCATATGGCGGACTTCATTCAGGAACGCCACGCCCGACTCCCAGGTCCGCACTGCATAGCCCGACGTCTTCAGGAAAAAGCTGGTCGCGCGCCGGACGCCGTCCTCGTCGTCGACTACGTGCACGAGAGGCCGGTCGGTCATTCCACCATCTCCAGATCCGCGCGCACCAATGTGAAGTGGAAGCAGGCCCCGCCGCCCGCCCGTTCCATCCAGATCCGCCCGCCATTGGCCTCGACGATCGTCCGGCAGATCGACAGCCCCAGCCCGAGACCGCTGCTCTTGGTGCTGTTGAAGGCGCGAAACAGGTTTTCGGCGATCTCAGGCGCAACGCCGGGGCCGGTATCGCAAACGCTGACCCGCAGGTATCCCCCTTCGTCAGGCACGCACGACACCGTCAGCACCCGGCTCACGGAATTGCCCATCGCCTCGATCGCGTTGCGCATCAGGTTGATCAGCACTTGCTGAATCTGGATTTTGTCGACCAGCACGTTCCGAGCGGTCGGATCGAGCCGAAATCGTGCCTCCACGCCCTTCTCGCGCGCGCCGATCAGTGCCAGCTTCGACGCGCTCTCGACCAATTCGTGAACATCCTCGACGCTCTTTTCCACCTCGCCGCGCGAGACGAACTCGCGCAGGCGGCGGACGATCCCACCGGCGCGCAACGCCTCTTCATAAGCCTCGGCAAGGCCGCCATCGATCATCGCGTGATCGTCGGGATTGTAATCCTCGAGCAGATTGCGAACACCGCTCACGAAATTGGCGACCGCAGTGATAGGCTGGTTGAGTTCATGGGCGAGGGTCGAGGCCATCGTGCCCATCGCGCTCACCCGAGCAGCGTGGACGAGATCGGATCGCAATTGCTCGATACGCTGCTCCGCCGCCTGCTTCTCCGTCAAATCGCGGACGAAGCCGGTGAACACGCGGTCGCCGTCGGATATCGCCTCGCCCACCGCCAATTCCATCGGAAAGACCGTGCCGTCGCGCCGCAGTCCGGTGACGGTGCGCCCCGTTCCGATGATCCGTCGTTCACCGGTTTCGAGATAGCGACGCAGGTATGAATCGTGACGCTCGCGATCGGGCGAGGGCATCAAACGGCTGACATTGGAGCCGATCACCTCGGCTTCGGCATAGCCAAACAGCTGTTCGGCGGCGCTGCTGAACGAGAGTATTTTGCCGGCTTCGTCGATCACGACCATGGCATCCGGCACCGTAGCGAGGATGGACCGAACATGCGATGCGCTGGCACCGAGCTTGCGCTCATTGGCGCGCTGATCGGTCACGTCGCGGATGACCTTGCCGAAGCCCTTGAGTTGCCCCTCCTTGTCGTAGAGCGCGGTCATCGTGACATGCGCGAGGAATTCCGATCCGTTCTTGCGAACGCGCCAGTCTTCCTCCTCGAACCGCCCTTCCCGGCACACTCTGGCGAGGTCGTGTTCGGGCTTGCCATTGGCAATCGCGGCTTCGGGGTAAAAGAGCGTGAAATGACGACCCACGACTTCGCTTTCACTCCAGCCTTTGAGGCGTTCGGCAGCCTTGTTCCAGATCGTCACGTTGCCCTGCGGGTCGAGCATGTAGATCGCGTATCCGGTGGCTCCGTCGATCAGCAGGTTGAGCTCCTCGGCCAGATCGTCGGCTCGTCGTAAGCGGCGTGCCGCGCGCTGCTCGCTTTCTTCCGATTGGCGCCGCAAGGACGTCACGAATCCGGCAATCCAGATGACGGCGATGGCGGCTATGGCGAATGCCAGCAACTCGACCGACCAAAAGCTACCGCTCGACCAGCCTAGCGCGTGAATGATCACGATGGCGGCGAGGACCGACCAGATAGCCGCTCCCCGCCCGGCGAACACCGCTGCGAACAGGATCGCAACCGTGAAGAACTGGAAATAGCCGCGTCCGCCCAGCCAGGGCTCGAAAGCGTATCGAACCAATGCAGCAACGGCAACAGCGGCGCTCGCAAGAGCGTAGCCCAGCCAAGCCCGGCTGGGTGCGAAAACCCGCCTAATGTCCATGAAGCTGATGGATCGCGTAACCTTACCGCCTGATCACGCTTCAATAACATGTATCGCGCGGGGAACAAAGACGAATGGAGTTTTATGGGGCGATGGCACCGCCCGGCTGCTCATCCGTCTCCCATTGCCCGGCCCAGATCATCGGTCCGGAACGGCTTGGGAAGCACCGCCGCAAACCCCGCCTCGGCGGCGGCATCTTGTAACCCGGGTGAATGAAACGCCGTGATCAACACCGCGCGTCCCTGCCAGCCCTTTGCGCGAAACATCCGTAGCGTCTCGATGCCGTTGTGACGCGGCAGGACATAGTCGATCACCAGGCATGCGGCAGCGAGCGAGGCCGATGAAGCGATAGCCGCTTCTGGCTGCGAGAAGGCGAGAACGTGATAGCCCTGACCGATGAGCAGCAGTTGCAGCGAACGTCGCAACGCATCATCGTCCTCGATGAGGATCACGTCGCGACCCACACTCGGGTTTATCGCCCCGGTCATCATGCTATGTACGTCATCATGGTCATAGCGAACCGATAAGGCCGGTACGGGCACAGCCGCCATCCGCATTGATACGCATCACGCTCAAAAATCCGATCAGGCCGCGAGCGGAAAGTGACTGGTTGGGCGAGACGACGACCGATCGGCCCCATCGAGGGCCGCCCACGGACCGAGGCATCCGAGCGCCCGCTCGGTGCCGGCGCGCGCGACGATGACCGGCGCGTCGGCTTCCTTCGCGATGGCTCGCAACGTGGCCATCGAGTCCGACTGGGCGACATCCGGCAGAACGAAGACGAGCTCCGGGTGAAAAGACGCGATAGCCGCTGCTGCTTCGTTGGACTCCTCGACACGCATGATCGAGTGATATCCCGCGTTCCAAAGACCGTTTACGGCCGCGGCGGCATCCGGGCCCGCGTGACCGATCGCTAATGCATGCATCGTCGCACCTTCCATGTTCAGAGTGGGGTGGTGGGAAGGTCGCCGACTTGCCGGACGCAAACACTTCGTAAGTTCCCTTAGCCGGCCGGCCCCGCCGGAAAAGCGGGTGGTGGACACGACGAGCCAGCAAGGGTGTGAAATGCCTATATTTAGCGCTTGCCAAGGCGTCACGACGGAGGCGCGAGCGCGACTAAGCATCATTGCTTAGTGCGTGCGCGTGCCGAGAGGGCGATCCTTGACCGGCGAGTCGCGATGACGAAAGGCGATCGATGATTCTCTGTGCCGGCAATGACGATTTCACGTTCGACGATGACGTACCATCCGACGACGGATGGCAATCGCAGAGCGGACTGATAGATTTCCTGGAACGCACACTGTCGGCCGACGGGTGCCGGCGCATCGATACACATGCAGCGAGCGTGTTTCTGGCGGGCGATAGAGCCTGGAAGCTGAAGCGCGCGGTTCGTTTCCCCTATCTCGACTTCTCGACGTCCGACTTTCGGCGTGCGGCACTCGAGGCAGAGCTACGGCTCAACCGGCGCACGGCACCCGACATGTATCTGGCGGTCCATCCGATCGCGAGAACCGGGATCGGCTTCGCCATCGACGGGGCCGGAGAGCCCATCGACTGGATCCTGGAGATGCGCCGGTTCCCCGACAATGCGCTGCTTAGCGACGTTGCGAAGCGCGGCGAGCTGGACAGCGCTTTGCTGATCCGCCTGGCCGACCGCATCCACTCGTTCCACCGTCAGGCGGAGCCGATCGTGCGGCAGAGCGGGGCAATGGATATCGCGTGCGTGATCGACGGCAATGCGGACAGCCTGGCCGAATTCGGGGCCGTGTTCGGCGAACGCCGTATCGCCGATCTTCTCGCGGCGCAGCGCAATATTTGTGGCCGTCACGTCCGCATCCTCGACGACAGGGGACGCAGGGGTTGGGTCAGGCATTGCCACGGCGACCTCCATCTCGCCAACGTGGCGTTGATCGACGGCGACCCTGTCCTGTTCGACTGCCTCGAGTTCGACGAGCACTTGTCCACCACCGATACGTTGTACGACCTAGCGTTCCTGCTGATGGACCTGTGGCACCGGAACCTGCGGTGCGAAGCCAATGTCGTGTTCAATCGCTATATCGACGTCTCGGGCGACGAGGACGGAGTCCGGCTGCTCGCGCTGTTCATCTCGTTGCGCGCGACCGTGCGGGCGCACGTGATGGCGGCGACGGCGGAACGATCGGCAAGCCCGGAGGACGGTGCGGAGGCCCAACTATATTTCGAGCTCGCGGAAGCGATGATGAGGACGGGCGACGCCGCCCTTATCGCCATCGGCGGCCTCTCGGGCACAGGAAAATCCTCCGTTGCGCGGGCGGTCGGCGGCCATTTCGGTGATGCTCCAGGCGCCCGTATCTTGCGCAGCGACGTGCTGCGCAAACGTCTGGCCGGGATGGCGCCCGAAGAGCGACTCTCCCCGGCTTTCTATTCCCCGTTCGCCAATCGGGTCGTCTACGACCTGCTGGACGATTATGCCCGGCACCACCTCTCCTACGGTCGCTTCGTGATCGCGGACGCGGTGTTTGCCGGGGACGACGAACGCTTGCAGATCGCCCGGGCAGCCGTGCATGCCCACGTGCCGTTCGTCGGTTGCTGGCTGGAAGCAAGTGAGCGCCGGCGACTGGAGCGCGTCGAAAAACGACCGGCCGACGCGTCGGACGCCGACGCTGCGGTGGTGAAGCTCCAGTCAACACGGCATGTGCCAGAACCGATCGGCTGGCACCGGATCGACGCCGGCGTTCCGCTCCCTGCCGTCTCTTCTGCAGTGCGGGGGGTGGTGAGGCGCGCGTTGGACGCGACGCCGGGCGCGCCTACCGACGCGTAGCAGCGTCCTCGTATAATCCCGTATCGCGCACGGAACGATCAAGACCTAGCCCATTGGCAGGATGCTGAAAGGGCAGCTGGCGATGTTTGACGAATGGATCGAAGGACCCGCCGGCGGCTCGACCGATATCTGGCCGTCCGCAACGACCCAACCCTCCCCTCGCCGCATCGCGCTGATCGGCAATTTCCTGCCGCGCCTCTGCGGCTTGGCGACTTTCACTACCCATGTCCATGGCGCGTTGGCGGCATCGCGGCCCGCGCCAAATATCGACGTCTACGCGATGGTCGATCCCGGCCGGCAATACGACTTTCCGCCCGCCGTCACGATGGCGATCGATCAGGAGGAGCGCGAAGCCTATCGCGCCGCGGCCCGACGGATCAACGCAAGCGCCGCCGACCTAGTCTGGGTGCAGCACGAATACGGCATCTACGGCGGACCTGCCGGCGTCTATCTGCTTGATCTGCTCGATGCCGTCGCGGCACCGGTCGTCGTCACGCTCCACACGGTGCTGGAGACGCCCGATCCCGATCAGCGCCGGGTGCTCGAACGACTGGCATCGCGTGCGTCGCTGCTGGTCGTCATGGCCGAACACGCACGGTCGCTGCTGGAGCGCGTCTATGGCGTCCCTGCCGACCGGATCTCGGTCATCGAGCATGGCGTTCCCGACCGCGAGTTCGTGCTGCCCAGCGTCGCGCGGCGACGTTTCGGCATCCCCGATCGCAAGACGATCATGACGTTCGGCCTGCTGTCGCCCGGCAAGGGAATCGAGGCGATGATCCAGGCCATGCCCGCGATCCTCGCTCGGAGTCCCGAGGCGGCATATCGCGTGATCGGCGCGACGCATCCCCATCTCGTGGCGCACGAAGGCGAGCGGTATCGCGAGATGCTCAAGACGATGGCACGCGACCTCGGGGTCGATCGCAGCGTCCTTTGGGAGGAATGTTTCCTCGACGAGGCGGACTTGCTCGACCGTCTGGCGACGGCCGACGTCTATGTGACGCCCTATCGCAACGCGCAACAGATCACCTCGGGCACGCTTTCCTACGCCTCGGCGCTGGGCAAGCCGATCGTTGCGACCCCCTACGTCCATGCGACGGAATTGCTGGCCGATGGACGCGGCGTGCTCGTGGGCTTTGGCGAGGTCGAGCAATTGGCGGATACGGTGGGCACGTTGCTCGCCGACGACGATCTGCGCGCGCGGATGGCAGCGCGGGCCTATGCCCATGGACGCGCGCTGACCTGGGGCCGAATGGTCCGTCGCACGCTGGAACGGGCCGACCGCACTTCCCTTCCTGCGGCGGCGATGATCGAACGGGAAGCGGCACTCGTGACCGGATGATGTCGGTCGGGCCGGCCTCGCGCCGGGCCGCGCGTGACCATCGGCGCGCTGAGCTGGACTACGATCTCGTCAATCTGCCGCTTTCACTGCTCGGGGCCGGTTTGCGGCGGGGGGAGATGCGGCGCTGCGAGATCGTTTCCGGGCACGCGCGCGATCTTTTTGACCAGTTCGAAAGCCAGCAGCAGCAGCGCGCCGCTTGCCGCGATTATCACTAGGTCCGGCCAACCCAGCGTCGCGAAGCCCAGCGCGTGCGCGATCGATGGCACTGCCAGGACCAGGCCGCTGCCGGCGACGACGGCCGCGAGAACATAGCGGAACGTGATATTGTGGCGGAAAAGCGCGTGACCGACCGACATGCTGTAGGAACGGTGCGCCAGTACCAGAGCCAGGACGGCGGAGACAAGCGAGAAGAAGACGAGCGTGCGAAGCGTCGTTTCGGGCAAATGCATCGCGATGCCGTAGACCACGATCACCGCCAGAAGGCCAAAAGCCACCCCCCCTTCGATGACGGCCCGAACCACCACCGGGGCGGCGAACAGGCGTTCGTCGGGCGCGCGTGGCGGCCTATCCATGATGAGCCTTTCGTCGCGCTCGGCCTCGAAAACGAGCGCGCAGACGGGATCGATGATCATCTCGAGCAACGCGATCTGGATCGGCCCGAGCAGGATCGGCAGACCGGATAGCGGAGGCAGGAGCGCGAGGCCGGCAATGGGCACATGGACCGCAAAGATGAAACCGACCGCCTTGCGGATATTGTCGTAAATCCGGCGGCCAAGCCGTATCGCGAGGACGATCGCGCCGAAATCGTCATCGACGAGGACCAGCGACGCTGCCTCCCGCGCCACGTCGGTGCCACGCCGGCCCATGGCGACGCCGATATCGGCGGCCTTCAGGGCGGGCGCGTCGTTCACGCCGTCGCCCGTCATCGCCACGACTTCCCCCGCAGCTTTCAGCGCGGTCACGATGCGCAACTTCTGCTCGGGTAAGGTCCGGGCAAATATGCTCACCACGCGAACGCGATCCGCCAGTTGCGCATCGGTTAGCGCAGCGACCAGGTCGCCCGTCACCGTCTCGCCCTCGCCCAAGCCGATCTCGGCCGCGATCGCTTCCGCCGTGCTGGCATAATCGCCGGTGATCATCACCACGCGGATACCTGCGGCGCGGCACTGCGCGACCGCCTCCACCACGCCAGGCCGGACCGGATCGGAAAGGCCGATCAGACCGGATAGCGTGAAGCCGTGCTCGAGATGTTCGCTGGTCGCCTTGTCCGGCGCCACGGTCGCCGACGCCACGCCGAGCACGCGCATTCCCCGCGACGCCATCGCCATCGCTGCCGCGTCCAGTTCCTTGCGCGCGGCAGGGTCGAGGCGGCATAACCGGGCAATAGCCTCCGGCGCTCCCTTGGCCGCGGCCATCAACGGTTCGCCGTCACCCGGCTGCCAGACGTTGGACATGGCCAGAAGGTCGGAGCGCAAGCCGTTGGAGTGGACGAGGTTCCATTCGGGAGCGACGGCTTTTCCCATTTCGCCGGCCGCCTGGTGAAAGGCCACCTCCATAGGATCGACCGGGATCGGCGCGCTGGCGAGCGCGGCTGCACTCAGCAACGACGCATGGGCGTCACCTGCGTCGTCTCCGGCCATCGTGACGTCGCCCGCCGGCATCCAATAGGCCGCCACCGCCATGCGATTTTGCGTCAACGTCCCCGTCTTGTCTGTACACAGGACCGTCGCCGCGCCCAGCGTATCGATCGCGGCCGTGCGGCGCGTCAGCACGCCCACCCGCGCTATCCGCCATGCCCCCATCGCCAGGAACACGGTGAGCACCACCGGAAATTCTTCCGGCAGCAGTGACATCGCCGTCGCTATCCCGGTGAGCAGGGCATTCATCCACCCCCCGCGCAGAAACCCGTAGAGCAAGGCGACCAAAACCGCGGTGCCGAGGCCGCCGATCGCGCACAGGCGGACGATGCGCGCGGTCTCGAGCTGGAGACGAGGTGCCTGGCTCTCGACGGTGGCGAGCAGCTGGCCGATCCGGCCGATCTGGCTGGCGCTGCCGATCGCGGTGACCCGCGCAAGTCCGCGGCCCGCGGTGACGATCGATCCGCCGCGCACCTCCCGGTCGCCTTCCGCGCCCGTCGGCGCCAGATTGGAGCTGAGGGCATATTTGTGCACCGGCACAGATTCACCCGTCAGCAGCGATTCATCGCATTCGACATTGTCGGCCTCGATCAGCTCGGCGTCGGCAGCAACCCGGTCGCCCTGCTCGATGATCAACAGGTCGTCCCTGACCACTTCCCTGCCGGCGATCCGTACGGGCTGACCGTCCCGTATCACCATGGCGCGCGGCGCCGCCAATTCGCCGAGCGCGGCCAGCGCCTTTTCCGTCCGCACTTCCTGGACGATCGCGACCGCCACCGAGAATCCCGCAAAGACGATCAGGATAATCGCCTCGGTTCTGTCGCCGAGCAGAAGATAGATGACTCCCGCCGCCAGCAACATCGTTAACATCGGCTCGCCCACGACCTGCAGCGCGATGCGCCACGCCGCGCGTTGGTTGCGCCGGGGCAGTTCGTTGGGGCCATCGCGGGCGAGCCGCGCCATCGCCTCGGCACCCGTCAGGCCGACGATCGCTCCCTTGTTGGGTAGCGTTGGTTTGTTAAGTGTTTCGCCGGAAACCATTCTTCGCTTTCGTCTCGACCATGCAGGTTGCGCCGCCCGGGATGCCGGCGAATCCTGCCAGGATCAGGCCAGGCTGTGGGGATTGTCCGCAGCCGCGCTCGATCCGCCGCCCACTTGATCGGCGGCCGCAGTCAGCGAACGCGGCCCCAAACGCACCCCGAGCGCGCGCAAGATTATCCCCGCACGGAGAGTCCGTGAAGTTTGCCTACACCAAGCGGGGCCCAAGGATCGCCATCGCCACTACTGGGATGCCAACCTGCATGGCAAACAACAGACTTTCTTCATCGGCCGCGAAAGGCCGGGAAAGCGGGCCCCGAAGCCGGGCTCGCTTGCTCCGGTTTCATGCGACGACGATATGATCCTCGACCGCCGTCACCCCAGGCGCGGCCCAGGCGGCGCGTTCGGCAATGCTGCGCTCGTTCCACGCCTTGACCTTGCCGCCCAGCTTGACCTTGCCGCCGATCGTGGTGACGGTAACCGACGCGGCATCGAGATCCGCCTGACGCTTGAACGCGGCCATGATACGGTCCTTGACGTCGGCGGCGACCGGAAGTTGCTTGACCTCGATCAGGTTGTTGACGCCCATGACGCCGGTAACGCGACCCGCCGCCTTCCGCGCCTCGTGCGACTGGTAGTGCCAATCGACCTTGCCGGTCAGCGTGACCCACCCATGTTCAACCTTCACCTTGATCCCGTCTTCTGGGATCAGCACGTTCCAGGAAAACATGTCGAGGATGCGCTTGGCGATCTCATGGTCCGCGGACTTCGGCTCCGAGGGCAGCCGGACCTTGATCTCCTCGGCGATCGCCCTGACGCCCGCGACGCGCTTGGCGGCGCGTTCAGCCGCAAGCTTTTCGGGGTAGCTCTTTACGAAGCCGTTCAGCGTAACGACGCCGTCGACCACCGATACGCCGATATCGGCGTGGTCTACGCTGGGTTCCCACGCGAGTTCGGCCATCACATCGTCCTGCAATTGACCATCTGACTTTTTCATCGCCTGATTTCCTTTGTGTCACACAGGGGGGGCAGCGTTGCACGGACCCGACCTCGGTGGGCGATGAGCGCGGCAGGCTGCCTCGCGCGGATCGCCGACCGCAAACCACGGTCGCGCAACGCTGTCCAATCACCATGACGGCGGGATCACCGGCGAACCATGCGTAACTATCCTTAGGCTGGCGCAGCGGATTCGGGCGCGCGGTCCGGTTCGACCGCGACGCATGCCGGGCGACGGGTTCGTACAAATCCCGATGGCCGGCGCGGCGGCCGGCCGCGATAACGAACGGCTCAATCGCCAAGGAGGATATCGTGCCTCGTCCACCCGTTGAACCCGCGCCGGATCGGATCGACCCGCAAGCGCCGCCGGAGGCTCCGCCGCTTCCCGAGGCCGAGCCCGCACCCGCTCCCTGCGGGCCCGAGATCGTTTCGCCCTGGCCGCAAGAAGCGCCGCCGGAGCAGCCTCCGCAAGAGGCACCCTCACCGGACGAGTGATGCGCAAGCGGAACGGGTCCGCAAGATGCTGCGGGGGGTGGCGCCTACTGGTCAGTGTTTGAGAAAAAGCGGGACCGGACTGTGTCGGATCAGTTCGCCCGTTACCTCTCCGCTCAGCCGCTCCATCCAGCTCGGTCGGTCGAACGCGCCCATTACGGCATAGTCCGGACCACGCGCCTCAATTTCGTCCAATGCGATCCGGGCAGCGCTTCTGCCACCCGCTTTGACATAGGAAAGCGTTGCTGCGACGCCGCGCGCCGCGAGCAGATCGAGCGCCTGGCAACCAAGCGTGGCAAGCGAGCCGTCGTCGATTTCCAGAAGCGTGACGCGCGATGCAACCCGAAGCAGCGGAACCGCGGCGGCGAGCGCATGCCCCGCCTCCCTCGACCCGTCCCACAAGACCAGGGCATGGCCCCTGACCTCGAACGAGCGGAGGGTCGGCGGTACGGTCACCATTGCAAGTCGGTGCTGGATCAACGCTTCTTCGATGTTGACCGCACCGCCCATGCCGTCCGCTGTGTCCTTTGGCGGCGCGGCGACCAGCCAGCCGGTTCCCACCTGCTGCGACACTTCTCGCCAACCGCCGGGCCGTTCGATCCAGCCCCAACGAATTGCCGATCGATCGAGCAAATCGGCAAGTTGCTCCGGCAACGGACAGAATGTCTGCTGCTGTGGCGTCGTGCAAAATGGCGGCCCCGACCAGTCACCGCCCGCCAGGGCGAATTGTCCTTCGACGATCACCGTCAAACGCGCGGTCAGAGCCCTGGCGATTTCTATCGCCACTTGAATTCGTCCATTCTGCCCGTCGTCAGAAGGGTCGGATACCGGAACGAGAATATTCAGCACGGCGCAGTCCCTTGGCAGAGAGACGCAGCTTAAATGGCTTCCGATCGCCGGAAATCCGTATTGTTACGCAACGGCTTCCCAGCGCGCGGCAGGCTTTTGCGTCACATTGGTCAGCGGAGTCCGGATAGCACCTCGGCAAGCGGTAGCGCCGTGAACGCGACTTGCGAGTCCGCAACTCCATAAGGGAGCAGCAGATTGCGTCCCGCGACCAGCGCACCGCAGCTATAGAGGACGTTGGGGACGTAACCGTCGCGCTGTTGTGGGCTGGGCCGTAACAGGGGCTCGACGGAGCGCGCCAACAGCTTGGCCGGATTCTGCTTGTCGAGCAGACACGCGCCCAGACAATATGTCCGTATCGACCCCACGCCATGCGTGATGCACAGCCAGCCCTCCTCGATTTCGATCGGCGGGCCACATGCGCCGACCTGGACGAATTCCCACGGCCATTGCGGCGTCAGGACGATTTCTCCGCTGCTCCAGTTGGTGAGCGTGTCGGACTTCAGCAGCCAGATATTCTCGTGATCGTGGCGCCCGAGCATCGCATATTGGCCGTCGATCCGGCGAGGAAACAGCGCCATACCCTTGGTCGCGCTGAGCGGTCCCTCGAGCGGATCGAGATCGAAGTCGACGAAATCTGACGTGCGCAACAATTCCTGCCGCACCGTCTCGCCGCTGAAGGCGGTGTAGGTCCCGATATAGAGGACGTGGCCGTCATCCTCCACGAACCGGACCAGGCGCAGATCTTCCACCCCATGGCGCTGTTGATAGGTGACGGGGAAAATGACGACCTCGGAAGGATCGTCGCAGCCGCTGTAAGACAAATGCACGCTGCCCGCTATTCGGCTGCGAGGTCGCCTGCTGAACTCGATCGCAGGGGATACCGCCCAGCGGCTGGGAGGATCCACCCGTATGCCGCCATCCGCACTGGTCACGCCGGTGCGAAACACGATCGACGAAATGTGGCCCTCGCCGATCGCCCGCAACGAGAACAGCAAGCGCGTCTCGCCTGCGGCCAGCCCGCTCTGATCCGGATGCGGCGTTACGCTGGGGTTGAACAGCGCCGCCGCTTCGAAAGAATATTCTTCGGTAAAATACGCGCCGCACAACAGGCGCTGTGACGGACATATCGATTGGCCGCGAAGGTGCGGCCCGGCAATCGCGTCGAAACGGCGCCCCAACAGGCTCTCGACGTCGCGGTGGCGGCTGTTCAGGCTTTGCAGCACATGGTCGAGTTCGCGGTCGAGATCGGCCGGTGCCAATGCCAGCACGCGGTCGAGAATGTGATCGACCCTGTTTTCTCGCGAGGCGGCGGTGCCATTTTCGGCGGGAAAGAACGGACGCAGCACGACGCGCTGCGGCTCGGGCGAGAACAAGGTGATGCCGCTGCTCGTTGCTTCGGCCACGGGTGTTCGTTGCCGCAGCGAAGTGGGCGATGACAGGCTCGCAGCGTCCACGGCGTTCCTTTCCCGTCAGATGGCGTCGCGACCTTATGGGTAAAGCCGCCCCTCGAGCGTATAGGGGATTCTCCCATGCGAAGTCGGTGGCCGCGCCGCCGGGCATCCGCAAAGCTCCTGATTCTCCGGTCGGGAAAGCACGCTAGGGTGTCGGTTCTGACGAATGTTTTTTCGAGGAAAGGCGACGAGCAATGCCCGAGGGTCCCGACACGCCGTTGCAGCATGAAGCGGACTCGGCGAACGACGCACAACTGCTGCGCGACGTCCGCACCGAACTGGAACATCTGCCCGAGCGAGATGCGGTCCACGTCACCGTTCAACATGCCGTAGCCATCCTTTCCGGTGTACTGGCCGACGGGAAGACGAAAGAGGCGGCATTGACCGCCGCGCGGCGAGTAGCCGGCATCCTGGACGTTCAGGATGATCTTCGTGTGGCACCCCATAGCAGCGACGCGGACGAGGCAATCCTGGTTCGCGTCCGCGCGATGCTCGCTCTCGATGCCGCGGTCGTGCCCGATCGCCTGATCACCTCGGTCTCGGACGGCGACGTCACCATCGGCGGGCACGTCGAATGGCCCGGCCAGGCGAAGGCCGCCCTCGCCGCCGTCCGGCGGGTCCGTGGCGTCAAGAACGTGACCAGCACTTTACGCGTAGATGGAATGCCCTCGCTCGGCAGCATGCGGGCGCGGCTCATCGCCGCTTTTCGCGACGCCGGAGAAGCGGCCGCGGCGCAAATCGACATCGCGGCCTCGGCCCGCGTGATACGGCTGTCCGGCAAAGCTCGGTCGAGCCAGGATCGCGCGCTGGCCGAAGAGGTATTTCGCAACCTTCAGGGCATCGACCGAGTGGAGAATTGCATCGTCGTCGAATGATTACGCCAAAAAAGCCCGAAAGCTCAGGGCTGCATCATGGTAGCCATGAACACCCAGAGATCGCGCAGGACGAAGATCAGCAAGGCGATGCCGAGCAGGGCCATTCCGCAAAAGGCGCCCAGCATCAGCAGCGAAACAAGGCGGGTCCGCGGGTCGGTGTGCGGCAAGCGGTGCATACGCGCCTTGTCGCCGGCCTTGGATCTGTAATGCCCGGTCATGACGCGGCCAGCACCGGACTGCGGGCGGGGACCATCCCCGTAGCGAAGAGCCGCCGGATCTCCGCCGGATCGGCCATCGCGGTTCCGGGCCTCATCAACGCCGCCGCGCCCGCTGCCGCACCGAACCGCGCCGCCTCGACGACATCCAGCCCTTCGAGCAGCCCGCAGATCAATCCGGCGACCATCGAGTCACCGGTGCCGCTTCCGCCCGCCGGCGTCACCTGGAACGCCGCGATCCGGGTGAGACCCCGTCGCGTGACGACGAGCGCGCCGCGCTCCGCCAGCGACACCAGCAGCACGTCGGCATTACCCAAATGATGCACGTCGCGGGCCGCCTCATCGATCTCGGCGTCGGTCGTCAGCCGCCGGCCGACAAGATCTTCCAGCTCCTCGAGGTCGGGCTTGATCAGCCAGGCACCGATGCGCAACGACTGCCGGAGCGCCGCGCCCGACGTGTCCACGATCAGCCGACAGTTCGCGGCGCGCGCGCAATCGGCGACACGCCCGACAATGTCGAGAGATACGCCCTCCGGGATGCTGCCGGAAAGCACGACATAGCGGGCGCCGGTTGCTTCGGTCGTCAGCGCATCGAGGCATGCCTGCTGCTCGGCGCTGCTCAGCGGCGTGCCGGGAAGAACGAAGCGATACTGAACCTGGGCCGCGCGGTCGTTGATACAGAAGCTCTGCCGCGTCGCACCGGATGCCGGCACCGTATGGAAAGAGGTCCCGCTGGCATCGACGAGTTCTGCCACATCCCTGCCGGTCGAGCCGCCGGCCGGAAACACGACCACCGCCTGCTTGCCCAGCGCGTGGAGCAGGCGCGCGACGTTGATCCCGCCGCCGCCGGCATCGTGGCGGGGAATATCGCACCGCAGTTTGCGGCTCGGCTCGACACGATCGGTCGCCGTGGTGCTGTCGAGCGCCGGCCCGAGGCAAAGCGTGACGACATCAGCCATTGGCGCGCACCGTCCGTTCTGCCGCCGCGACGCTCGCCAGCGTCGGAACGAAGCGTTCCGGGCTGAGTGAGATGGAGTCGATCCCCTGCTCGACCAGGAACGCCGCGAATTCGGGATAGAGGGATGGCGCCTCTCCGCACAAACCGACCCGGATGCCGCAGGCGCGGGCGCGTCGAATGACATCGCCGATCAGCGTGGTGACCGCCCGGTCGCGTTCGTCGAATGCGGCGGCAAGCAGCTCGGAGTCGCGATCCACGCCGAGCACCAATTGGGTGAGGTCGTTCGATCCGATCGAGAAACCGTCGAACCGCGCGGCGAATTCTTCCGCCAGCACGATGTTCGAAGGCAGCTCGCACATCATGTAGACTTTCAACCCGGCATCGCCGCGCTGGAGGCCATGGCGCGACATTTCGGCCAGGACATGGTCGGCCTCCAGCGGCGTCCGGCAGAACGGGATCATGACGACGATATTGTCGAAACCGAATTGCTCGCGCGCGCGTCGCAATGCGCGGCATTCGAGCGCGAAGCCGTCGCGATAGCTGGGATGATAATAACGCGAGGCGCCGCGGAACCCGAGCATCGGATTGGCTTCGACCGGTTCGAAATCCGCTCCTCCGAGCAGATGCCGGTATTCGTTCGACTTGAAGTCGCTCATCCGGACGATGACTTGCCGGGGATAGTGCGCGGCGGCGATCCGCGACAGCCCGCGGGCAGGCGTGTCGATGAAGAATTCGGCTCCATCCCGATATTCGCGAGTCAGCTCCGCGAGCTGATCGCGAACACCCGCATCGGTGATCCGGTCGGGATGCGCGAGGGCCATCGGGTGCGCCTTGATCAGCGACGAGATGATGAATTCCATTCGCGCCAGGCCGACCCCTTTGCTCGGCAACCGCCACCAGCGGAAGGCTTGCGCCGGATCGGCGACATTGAGCATGAGGTCGGTATGCGTCTCAGGCAGTGTGCCGACTGCGATGTCCTCGCAGGCATAGGGTAGCGCGCCGTCATAGACGGTGCCGAGGGCGCCGCCGGCGCAAGCCAGCGTGATCTGCGCCTGGTCCGGAATCGTCCTGGTCCCCTGCCCCGTTCCGACGATTGCCGGAATGCCCAGCTCGCGGCTGACGATCGCGGCATGGCTGGTGGCGCCGCCATGGTCGGTGACGATGCCCGACGCCCGCCGCATAAGCGGGACCCAGTCCGGGTCCGTAGCGGCCGCGATGAGGATGGTGCCGTCGCGGAAGCGATCCGCTTCCTCCGGACGCGCGATGACACAGGCCGCGCCCGTCACGATGCCGTCCCCAGCAGCTACCCCGGTCGCGAGCACCGGCCCTCGCTCCTTGAGCGTCCAGGCGCGCAGCGGCGTATCGCGCCGATTGGAGTGCACCGTTTCCGGCCGCGCCTGAACGATGAAGAGCTGCCCGGACTCGCCGTCCTTCGCCCATTCGATGTCCATCGGCTGGCCGTAATGATCCTCGATCAGCAACGCCCAACGTGCCAGCTGCAGAATCTCGTCATCATTGAGGACGAAGCAGGCCTGCTCGTGTTCGCTTGTCGGGACGAGCGCGGTTGCCCGGCCGGCCTCGCCGCCCAGGACCGTCTTTTGCAGCTTGCTTCCGCGTACCTTGCCCACGATCGGGTGCACGCGATCGTCGCATACCAGGCCCTTGGCCACCTCATGCATATCGGGATCGACCATGCCCTGGACGATCGCATCGCCGAGGCCCCAGGCGGCACTGATCGACACCACTCCGGGAAATCCGGTTTCCGGATCGAGCGTGAAGATGACGCCCGCACCGGCACGGTCCGAGCGAACCATAAGCTGGACGCCGATCGAAAGCGCCCATTGCTTGTCACCCAGCCCCTTGGCTTGCCGGTACGCGATGGCGCGATCGGTGAACAACGAAGCGAAGCACTGCCGGCACGCCTCGATCAGCGCCTTTTCGCCGCGGACGTTCAGAAAGCTTTCCTGCTGCCCGGCAAAACTCGCAGAGGCGAGATCCTCGCACGTAGCGCTCGAGCGTACCGCGACCGCTGGATCAGCAACGCCACGCCGCCGGGCAAGCGCGCGATAAGAGGCCAACACCTCCTGCTCGACGGCGCGCGGCAATGCCGTCTCCTCGAACAGCGCGCGGATCGACGATCCGGTGGCGGCGAGGTCCACCCGGCCCGACGCGAAAGCGGCCAGTGCAGCGTCGATCTTCGGTTGCAGGCCGGCGCTCTCGACCAGTTCGCGGTACGAATCGGTGGTGACGGCGAAACCTTCCGGCACCCGAATTCCCTGGCCGCCCAACGCGCGCATCAACTCGCCAAGCGAGGCGTTTTTTCCTCCCACGAGCGCGACGTCGTCGCGCCGGACGGCGTCGAGTGCGACGACACGGCGTGGCGCCGCGTCGGACGGGGGCGATTCGATAAGGCTGAGGTCGGTCATGGCGCGACCTTGCGCATCCGGGCGGGTCAGCGACATCGGGAAACCTACGGAGTCGGTTATGGTCTTGGCCCGGATATATTCCGGCAGTCCCCACCAATCTCCTGGCGACGCCTAGTCAGGATGCGGGGAGTGATCGACGGCAGCGAGGAGGAGCTCGATGAAAGGCAACTGACTTGCGAGCATGGCTCGTTCCGCCTCCGCCACGGCAAACCAGCGCGCGGCGTCAATCTCCGGAAACCGCGTCTTTCGGCCGGATGCGGGCGGCCATTCGATTTCGACCATATTGCTGATCAATCCGGCGGGATCGAAATCGCGCTCGACCGCAAAGGCATGGACGACCTTCCCACCTGTCTGGCGAACGGACCCCAGCGCGATGAGCGGGCCGACCACCGCGATACCGAGTTCCTCGGCCACTTCGCGGCGCGCGGCGGCTTCCGGCGTTTCCCCCGGCTCGACTAGTCCCTTGGGAATCTGCCAGGCGCCCTGATCGCGATGGCGCCAAAATGGCCCTCCGGGGTGGACCAGCAAAATTTCGAGGTCGGGATGACGGCGGAACAGCAGAATACCGGCGCTCGTCGGCATAGGGCAATCACTCGGTAAGGCGGCACGCCGGGCGCCGGACGCTCTCTTGGTTCGCCGGAATCGCCTTCGATGTCAAAGCGCGAGCGCTCGGTTAGGCCGCCGGCGATCGCGCCCGGTACGCTCGCATTAACGCGATTACCTCTTCATCGTCGGTCTGATCGAATATCTCATAATGCGCACCCACCGCGAAGAAAGGATCTGGAGTACTCAGGCACACGATCTCGTCACACTCCCGCTCCAGCGCCTTGAGCGTTTCAGCCGGCGCGACGGGGACGGCGAGAATCAGCCGTGCCGGATCGGCCTGGCGAATGCCGTTCAGCGCAACGCGCACGGTGCCGCCCGTCGCGATGCCGTCATCCACCAGGATGACGGCACGTCCGCCGATGGGAATGGGCCGTGCATCGCCGAGATAGGCACGACGGCGGCGTGCGACTTCCTCGAGCTGGCGCCCCACTTCCGCGCGGACATATTCCGGCGAGGGGCGAAGCTGCTTCACCACGGCGTCGTTCAACACCATCCTGGCGACTGCACCGTCGAGGACCGCGCCGATCCCGACCTCGGGATGGCCGGGTGCGGCGAGCTTGCGCACGATCAGCAGATCCAGATCGGCATCGAGCGCGCGGGCGACTTCGAACGCCACCGGTACGCCGCCGCGCGGTAAAGCGAGCACGAGCGGGCGACTTGCCTTGAAGGATGCCAAGGCGGCCGCAAGCCGCCGCCCTGCGTCGCGCCGGTCGTGAAACTCAGGGAGCATGTGAAGCCTCCGCATCCAGATGGCGCAGGAACCACTCCGTCGCGAGACCGACCACGGCGTCGAGTGCGCCCGGCTCCTCGAACAGGTGATGCGCGCCGGGAACGAGCACGAGTTCCTTCGTGCAACGAAGATGTTGCATCGCAATTTCGTTGAGTTCGATCACGGGGATGTCGCGGCTTCCGACGATCAAAAGGGTCGGCGCACGCACCTGCGCGAGCGCTCGCGCGCCGGCCAGATCGGGCCGGCCGCCACGCGACACGATCGCACGTACCCGCTCGTCCGCTGTCGATGCTGCGAGCAATGCTGCGCCCCCACCGGTACTCGCACCGAAAAACCCGATCGGCAGATCGCGCGTCGCCTGGACGGTCGCCGTCCACGCCGCCGCCGCCGAGAGGCGCGAAGCGAGCAAGGGGATGTCGAAGACGTTGCGCCGATCACTCTCCTCTTCGGGCGTGAGGAGATCCAGCAAAAGGGTGGCGAGCCCGGCTCGCTGCAATTGTTCGGCGACATAATTGTTGCGCGGACTCAGCCGGCCGCTGCCGCTGCCATGCGCGAAGATGACGATACCGCGGGCGCGCTCGGGAATGCCCAGCGATCCGATCAGACCGTCGGGCCCAACAACGACGTCGATCGGGGGCGCGGCGGCGTCCACGGTTACAGCCCGAACGGCCAGGTTTCGGGGGCGCCGCGGGCATGTTCCGCGCCAAGCGGCGTCACCGCATTCGTTCGGGCGAACCATATGAACGCGTCGAACTGGTCGGCCATGATCGCCTCGAAATAATGGCTGAGGCGCTCGGTATCGGGCCGGTACACGACCCCGATCGCGCGCTCGAGGCGCGGTTGCCGCAACGCCGCGATCAAGTCGGCCTTGCCGTGCGGATCGCGCCAGTCGACCATGAAGCGGTCGAGCCCGGTCGCGCGGAAAGCGCTTTCGAAACTGTCCGGCCGCGCAGGCGTCACCTGCTTGATTTCCATGTCGCCGTTCCAGGCACTGGCCGCGGCGACCGTGCCGGTATCGGTGCCGAAGCCGACCAACACGGCCTCTTCGCCATGTGCCATCCGGCACAGCTCGCCGATGTTGAATTCGCCCTGCCAGCCCATCGCCGTCGCGGCCGCGTTGCCGATATGGCTGTTATGCGCCCAGACGATCGCCTTGGCGCCCTCGCCATGGTGCGCGAGTAACGCCTGGAGCGTGCCGAACATATGCCGATCGCGGAGATTCCAGCTCTCGGCCGAGCTGCGATACATGGCGCGATAATAGCGCTCGGCGGCGCGAACGATGCGCGCATTCTGTACGGCATCGAACCATTGCTCGCCGTCCTGCGCGATATAATCCACGCGGCGATCGAGCAGGTCGCGCAATTGTGCGACCGCGCGCTCCTCGCAATCGCCCTTGCCGGCCTTCAATGCCGCACGGCCATAATCGCTCGGCTCGTCCTGCCAGGGCGTCAGGCAGCCATAGCGCCTACGCGCTTCCGTCGCAGCGTCGGGATCGACGGCGTCGAGATAGGTCAGTACCGCGTGGATCGACTCGCTGAGCGAGTAGATATCGAGTCCGCGGAACGACACGCGGTCGTCGGCGTCGCGCTCGGCATTGTGCCCGCGCAGCCAGTCGGCGAATTCGAGCACTTCGACGTTGCGCCACATCCAGGTCGGGAACCGGACGAACGGCTCACCGCGGCGCGGGCGGCCGGCTTGGTGGCGGACATAATCGTCGATCCGGGCGGCATCGGGCCAGTCGGCTTCCACCGCTATGATCGAAAAGCCATGATGTTCGATCAGGTGGCGCGATATCGCCGCGCGTGCGCGATAGAATTCGGCCGTACCATGCGTGGCTTCTCCGAGAAGGACGATGCGGGCATCGCCGAAGCGATCGAACAAACGCCCGAAAGCCGAGCTGTCGGTGGGATACGGCAACAGCTCCGCGTGATGCCGGAGCAAACCGACCAGATCATTGCGAGAGGGTTGCGGCATGTCGGCCATCCTCTGACAATGCGATCCGCTACGTCGCTTGTCTGTCCGTAATGTTCCGCAACGTCGCTTCCCGCGTCAGCTTCGTACGGGCTGGGTGCCGGATCGTTGGGTCTTGATCGACCCGAGCTAGCACTTCTCCCACCGTACGCAGGGTCGCATCCGTAACTCCACGCATATCGCGGCCGGCGCATACTTCATAGACCGATGTCGCCCCCTTTGCGGAGACGGTAATGAAGAATATTCTGGTGCTCATTCACGACGATACGGGTCAGGAAGCGCGCCTTCAGGTCGCGCTCGACGTTACCCGTATGCTCAATGGGCATCTGACCTGCCTCGACGTGGTAATTCCGCCGGCGGCGATGACCGACGACATGTTGGGCGGCACGGTCGGGGTAGTGCTCCTGGCCGACGAAGTCAGCCGGGAAACACTGAACCGCACGCGCATCGAGGACCGGTTGGCGCATGAGGATGTGTCGTGGGAATGGGCAGAAGCAACCGGCCGGATAGCGCCTAGCCTGCGTGACGCCAGCCGCTTTGCCGATCTTATCGTCGTAAACCGGCAACTTCACGACTTCCCGGTGCCCGACATGCGCGCGGTCGCCGCCGAGGTGATCGCCAGATCGCGCAAACCGGTACTTGCGGTGCCGGAGAACGAGCGTCGCCTCGACACCGAATGCGCGATGATCGCGTGGAACGGGTCGACGTCGGCGATGGCGGCCCTGCGCCAGGCGATCCCTCTATTGGCGCGCAGCGAACGTGTGCTGCTCGTTCAGGTAAACGAGGGCGCCGGCGACGGCTCGGCCGAAGCTGCCGCCAGCTATCTGTCGCGCTACGATATCCATGTGCGGATCGAGCGTATTGCCGCTTCGCCTGACGGCGTCGGCCCGACATTGGTCGACCAAGCCGTGCGGCATCAAGCCGGGTATATAGTGGCGGGAGGCTTCGGGCGTGCGCGGCTGGCGGAGACATTGTTCGGTGGTGTGACGCGCGAATTGCTGACCAACGCCCCCTGCCCGATCTTCATGGCGCATTGACCCGCGAGGAGCGCTGAACGCACCTCGCCCCGAGGGGCATGCGCCACCTAGTCGAGTCGGCGCAGCCGCAGAATTGCGCCGGCCTGGACGTTGCGAAGGCCGCACGCGCGGCAGTTGTCCGTACTGTAGCTCAGCATGAGTCTTTGGCGGAAAGCTACGCACGCCGCGCAAATGACCACGAAGATTTGGCCGCCCTCGACCCGGCAGCAGCTGCCACGAAGATGGTCCGGTTCGACGCATCTGGAATCCACTCAATCGTCATGCATCGCGGAAGAACTTTCGCCGCGCCGATCGTTTCCCCGCGTCTGCCAGAATATATGTCGATCTTCGTGAGCCGCCCAGGACAGTGATCTAAGGCGTGATGATCACCTTCAACGCCGCGGTATCGGCAGCGCGCCCGAACGTGTCATAGGCGTCGAGCACCTGGTCCAACGGGAAACGGTGCGTCACCAGCCGCCCGGCGGCAAGCGTGCCCGCCGAGACGGTCTTCAACAGCAATGGCGTGGTGACGGTATCGACCAGCCGCGTGGTGATCGCGATGTTGCGCGACCATAAACGCTCCAAATGGAGGTCGGCTTTCGCGCCATGGACACCGATATTGGCAATGATGCCCCCTGGCGCGACCAGATCCTGGCAGAGCTCGAACGTCGCGGGGACGCCGACCGCCTCGATCACCGTGTCGGCACCGCGGTTCTCGGTAAGTGCCATGACCGCCGCGATCGGATCGGTCGCCCCGCTGTCGATAACGGCCGTGGCGCCGAACGACGACGCGACTTCCAGTCGTCGCGGGTCGACGTCGATCATGATCACGCTCGCGGGGGAATAGAATTGCGCTGTGAGCAGCGCGGCGAGCCCGATCGGCCCCGAGCCGACGATCGCGACGCTGCCGCCCGGCGCTACCTTGCCGTTGAGCACGCCACATTCATATCCCGTCGGCAGGATGTCGCTGAGCATGACGAGGGCTTCCTCGTCGGCGCCGGCCGGGATGTGGTGCAGGCTAGTGTCGGCGTGTGGAATGCGGACATATTCTGCCTGGGTACCGTCGATCACGTTGCCGAGGATCCAGCCGCCGGTCTCGCAATGCGAATACATGCCCCGGCGGCAATAGGAGCAGCGGCCGCAGGAGGTGATGCAGGAAATCAGAACATGATCGCCACGGTTGAACGAGGAAACCCCGGCCCCAACCGTCTCGATCACGCCGACCCCTTCGTGGCCAAGAATACGGCCCGGCTCGCAGGTCGGCACATCGCCCTTCAGGATATGAAGGTCGGTGCCGCAAATTGTCGTGTGCAGAATGCGCACGATCGCGTCGCCGGGGTGCTCGACCTCGGGCATCGGCCGTTCCTCGAGCCTTTTGTCGCCGACGCCGTGATAGACCAATGCTTTCATCGCGATATTCTCCGATCGCTCGCTGCCCGACCGGGCAATGTTGCGGCAATGGCGGTTCGGTACACGCGGGAACATTGGTAGTTTTACCAAGGACCTCCGGGCCTCTCAGCGATCGCGCGTGCCTGTACTCGCGATGCAGAGGTTTGATCGGCCTGCCTTGTCCTATCCCTCGGCGAAGCTCGGGGTCATCGCGAAACAGGTCCAGCCGGCATCGCCGTCCGGACCAATCGAGCGCACGGCCCAGCTGTTGCAATCCAACAACGGCCGCATGGTATGCGAGCGCTGGTCGGCCGCCAGGGTGACGGTCGGCGGCGAGCCGGGATGCCATCGCGCCTTGAGGATCCGGGTTCCCACATTGTCTGGCCCGCCGGGAGCGTCAATCGCGGCGGCCCATCCGCGCTCGCGGGGCAGGCCGAGCATCGCACGGACCGCGGCGATCACGAAGAACCGGGCGCCTACCGCGGCGGCAACCGGATTTCCCGGTAGTCCGAAATACAGGCTGCCATTGGGCAAGGTGGCGAAAAGTACCGGCTTGCCGGGACGCATCGCCACGCCGCGAAAGTGGATCGTCGCACCCAGCGCCTGTAGCGCGGCGGGCACCTGGTCGTGATCGCCGACCGATATCCCGCCCGTCGAGATGATCAGGTCCGGCGCGGCGGCAAGGGCCTGCTCTATGCTCGTCACCAATGCCCCTGGCTCGTCGGGTGCCGGCGTGACAAGGTGCGGGGCGAGACCGGCGTGTTGCATCATCGCGGCGATCATCGGTCCATTCGAATCGTGGACGAAGTGATCGCCAGTCCCGCCCGCCCGCCGCAATTCATCGCCGGTTGTCAGGACGACGACGCGCGGCAGCCGGATCGCGTCGATCTCGGGCACGCCGAAACAGCACAATGCCCCGATGACTTCGGGCGTGACCAACTGGCCGCGGGTGGCGACGATATCGCCTTGTCGCGCATCCTCACCCCGGCGGCGGATATTCCGCCCAAGGCCGACCGGCTCGGTCAGCAGGACGGCCGATCGCTCGCGAACGACGCGTTCCTTTGCCACCACGGCGTCGAATGGCGGAACTATCGGCGCGCCCGTACTGATCGCGCAGGCGCCCGGCGCCGACACCCGAGTCGCCGCCGCACCGGCCCGGCTTTCCCCGACTAGCTCCAGGCGAACGGGCTTTTCAGGCGATGCGCCGGCGGCATCGGCGGCCACGACCGCGAAGCCGTCCATCGCCGAACAATCGAACCGCGGATAATCGGCTCGCGCCACGATATCCGCGCCGATGATCCGGCCGAGCGCCGCGCCGATTGGCACGGGTTCGACCGGAAGGCGCGGGCTGACATTCTCGATGCAACCAAGCGCCGCCGGAAAATCGATGCGATTCATGCTCCCGGCATATCACGCAGCAACGACAGATCATCGGGCCGATTGACGTTCGGGATGGGCGGCCAGCCGTCGAGCGCCATGGCACCGATCTCCTCTGCCCAGGCCCTGACCGCCCGGTTCGCGCCGCGGTCCAGATAGTCGCTGAGCCTGTCGGCCAAGGCGCAAGGCCATAGTCCGATCACCGGCGTATCGGCGACGAAGCTAGCCACGCCGCGCCCGGCGAGATCGCCGAGCAGGCCGGCGGGAAGCGACGGCGTGTCGCACGGGAGAGAAAGGATCGCATCGAAATGGCGATCCCGGGCATGGAGCAATGCGCCGCACAATCCGCCGAGCGGGCCAAGCCCGGCCGTCGGCCGATCCGCTATCGAGACATAGTTCGGGCTATCACGCCCGACGACGGCGATATCGTCGGTGACCGGCCGCAACGCCTGGGCGGCGTGGTCGAGCAAGGCGACCCCGGCGAGCGTCGCGAGCGCCTTGTCGCGGCCGAACCGGCGCGCCTGCCCGCCAGCGAGTACGACGCCGAGCAGCCGGGTCATGATGCCTGCTCGAGCAGCGTGTCGCTGCGCGCGAGAACGACCAGCCGCAGCCCGGCTTCGGCCGCGCGCGCCATAGCGAGATCGGTCGGCGCCGAAATCGTGACCAGCATCGGACATTGCGCGAGCACCGCCTTTTCGACCAGATCGTAGGAGCAGCGCGACGACAACAAGGCGAATCCGCCGTCCCAGGTTCGGCCGGATCGCGCCATCGCGCCGATCAGCTTGTCGAAGGCATTGTGGCGGCCGACATCCTCGCGAACCTCGATGACGGCGCCGTTGGCGTCGCAAAACGCGGCGGCATGCACCGCGCCGGTCTGCTCATGGAGCGGCTGACGCGCGCGCAGCCCAGCCAGTGCGGCAAATATAGCGTCGGGGGCGGCACGCGAAACCGTTTCGACCCTGGGCAGCGGCCGGATTGCCTGTTCGAGATTTTCGATGCCGCAAAGCCCGCAGGACGATTCCGACACGCGATGCCGCGCCCGCTCGACCAACGCCTCGGCGCGCGACGGCGCGAGCGACGCGCGGACCACGTCCCCGCTGGACGTGGCATGCACGTCGATCGCCTCGATCTGACCGACATGGTCGATCAGCCGTTCGCTCAGGGCGAACCCGACGACAAAATCCTCGATGTCGAGAGGGGTCGCCATCATCACGGCATAGCCGATGCCGTTGAACTCGAGCGCCAGCGGCCGTTCGATCGCCACCGCCCGCTCGACCTCGTCGACGCCCGCACCGCCATGGGCTTGGCGTTGAAACCGTTTGGCGGAGACGCCGGCGGTCCGGGAACGGTCAGGCGATGTCTCGGTCAATCGACCCGTTCCGCATTCTCGCGGAGCAGGGCAACCGCATCCCTTGCGATGTCACTCAGGTGCCCCCCGCCCCCGTCGAGATACGCCACAATCGCCTGGCGCATGCGGGGATCCCAGAATTGCCGGAGATGATCCCGGGTCGCCGCCACCGGCCGATCGGGGCACTGGCTGGCGAGCTCGCGCGCGATCTGGTTGGCCATGTGGACAAGTTGGTCGATGGTCGACATCGCCCGCGCCTCACTCGGCCGCTTCGGGAAGGACACGGCGAGAGCGCTTGGCTTGCGCCTGATAGGTCCGCTGCCAGTCGCTCGGCCCGTTCGATATCGCCACCTGAACGGCCGTGACCTTATATTCCGGGCAATTCGTCGCCCAGTCCGAATAGTCGGTGGTGATGACATTGGCCTGGGTCGCGGGATGATGGAAGGTCGTATAGACGATGCCCGGCGCAACGCGTTCGGTGATCGACGCGCGCAACGTCGTCTCTCCCGCTCGGCTGCGCAGGCTGACCCAGTCGCCGTCCCGGATGCCGCGATTTTCGGCATCGTGCGGATGGATTTCGAGCCGATCCTCAGGATGCCAGGCAATATTGTCGGTGCGGCGCGTCTGGGCGCCGACATTGTACTGGCTGAGGATGCGGCCGGTCGTCAGCAGCAGCGGGAAACGCGGCCCGGTCTTCTCGTCGGTCGGAATGTAATCGGTGACGACGAAACGCCCCTTGCCGCGGACGAAGTGGTCGACGTGCATGGTCGGCGTGCCATCGGGCGCGGCCTCCGTCACCGGCCATTGCAGCGATCCCAACCGGTCGAGCGCGTCATAGCTGACCGCGGCGAAGGTCGGCGTCAAAGCCGCGATCTCGTCCATGATCTCGGAGGGATGGCGATAGCTCCAATCGAGCCCGATCGCCTTCGCCACGAGCTGGACGATTTCCCAATCGCCATAGCCGTTGAGCGGCTCCATCACTTTCCGCACGCGCTGGATGCGGCGTTCGGCATTGGTGAAGGTGCCGTCCTTTTCGAGAAAGGTCGATCCGGGCAGGAAGACGTGCGCGTAATTGGCGGTTTCGTTGAGGAACAGATCCTGCACGACGACACATTCCATCGCGGCGAGACCGGCGGCGACGTGGTGCGTATTCGGGTCCGACTGGAGGATATCCTCGCCCTGGACGAACAGCGCCTTGAACGTCCCGTCGGTCGCGGCGTCGAGCATGTTGGGGATGCGCAGGCCGGGCTCGGCGTCGAGCACGACGCCCCAGGCGCGTTCGAACATCTCGCGCGTCGCGACGTCGGAAACGTGGCGATAGCCCGAATATTCGTGCGGAAAACTGCCCATGTCGCACGAACCCTGGACATTGTTCTGGCCACGCAGCGGGTTCACGCCGACGCCTTCGCGGCCGATATTACCCGTCGCCATCGCCAGATTGGCGATCGCCATGACGGTCGACGATCCCTGGCTGTGCTCGGTGACCCCCAGGCCATAATAGATCGCACCATTGCCGCCGGTCGCGAACAAGCGTGCGGCCGCGCGTAGATCGCCGGCGGGTACGCCGGTCAGCGCCTCGGTCGCCTCGGGCGATCGTTCGGGCTGCGCGACGAACGCCGCCCAATCCTCGAACTCGCTCCAGTCGCAGCGCTCGCGCACAAAGGCCTCATCGGCCAGCCCCTCGGTCACGACGACATGCGCGATCGCGGTCAGCACCGCGACGTTGGTGCCGGGACGCAGCGGCAAGTGATACGCCGCGTCGATATGCGGGGCGTGGACGAGATCGATGCGCCGCGGGTCGATCACGATCAGCTTCGCGCCCTGGCGCAACCGCTGCTTCATGCGGCTGGCGAACACCGGATGGCCATCGGTTGGATTGGCACCGATCACCATGATCACGTCGGCCTGCGCAACGCTGTCGAAATCCTGCGTCCCGGCCGACGTGCCGAACGTCGTCTTGAGGCCATAGCCGGTGGGAGAATGGCAGACCCGCGCGCAAGTATCGACATTGTTGTTGCCGAACCCCTGGCGGATCAGCTTCTGGACCAGGAACGTCTCTTCGTTGGTGCAGCGGCTCGACGTGATGCCGCCGACGCTGTCCTTGCCGTATTTGGCCTGGATGCGGCGGAACTCGCCGGCGGTATAGGCGATCGCTTCATCCCAGGAGACCTCGCGCCATGGATCGTCGACCGAGGCGCGGATCATCGGCTTCAGGATCCGGTCGCGATGATTGGCATAGCCCCAGGCGAACCGCCCCTTGACGCAGCTATGCCCGCGATTGGCCTTGCCGTCCTTCCACGGCACCATGCGCACCAGTTGCTCGCCGCGCATTTCCGCCCGGAACGTGCAGCCGACTCCGCAATAAGCGCAGGTCGTGATAACCGCCTTGTCGGGCGTTCCCGCGGCGATCACCGACTTCTCGATCAGCGCCGAGGTGGGACAGGCCTGGACGCAGGCGCCGCACGACACACATTCGGACGCCAGGAAGCCATCGTCCTGGCTGGCGGCGACCTTGGAGCCGAAACCACTGCCCTCGATCGTCAGCGCGAACGTCCCCTGGATCTCGTCGCAAGCGCGCACGCAGCGCGAGCAGACGATGCATTTGGTGGGATCGAAGGTGAAATACGGGTTGCTCTCATCCTTGTCGGCGACGAGGTGGTTGAGCCCCCCATAGCCATAGCGGACGTCGCGCAGGCCCACCGCGCCTGCCTGGTCCTGCAATTCGCAATCGCCATTGGCCGAGCAGGTAAGGCAATCGAGCGGATGATCGGAGATGTAGAGCTCCATCACCCCGCGCCGCAGTTTGGCCAGCCGATCGGTCTGCGTCCGCACCACCATGCCGTCGGCGGCCGGCGTGGTGCACGACGCGGGATAGCCGTTGCGGCCATCGATCTCGACCAGGCAGAGCCGGCACGAACCGAACGCCGCGAGCGTGTCGGTCGCGCACAATTTGGGAATATCGGTGCCGACCAGCGCCGCGGCGCGCATGATCGATGTGCCCTCGGGCACCGCCACATCCTGCCCGTCGATCCTGAGCGTCACCATGGCAGGCGCTGCTGCCGATACCGCCTTGGTGCCGAGATCACGCTCGCCGATCCATGCCATCGTCGTTACTCCGCCGCCGTTGAGGACATCGGCACGCCGGCACCGAAATCCCGCGGAAAATGGTCGAGCGCGCTCAGCACCGGATAGGGCGTGAACCCGCCAAGCGCGCAGAGCGATCCGAACTTCATCGTATCGCACAAATCGCGCAGCAGCTCGATCTCCTGCCCGGCGAGCCGCGCACCGCCGGCGGCATTGCGCATCTGGGGAAGCCGCTCGACGGCGTCGGCGGCACGGCGTTCGCCGGCGATGAGGCGATCGATCAGTTCCACCCCGCGCGTCGATCCGATCCGGCACGGCGTGCACTTGCCGCAACTCTCATGCGCGCAGAATTCCATGGCGAAGCGCGCCATGTGCGCCATGTCGACCGTGTCGTCGAACACCGTGATGCCGGCATGGCCGATCAGCCCGCCGGCCGCCGCGAAGGCTTCATAGTCGAACGGCAAATCGAACATCGATGGCGGGAAATAGGCGCCGAGCGGGCCGCCGACCTGGACCGCCTTGACCGGGCGGCCACTGTCGGTGCCGCCACCGATATCCATGACCAGTTCGCCAAGCGTGATGCCGAAACCCACTTCGAACAGCCCGCCATTCCTGACATTGCCGGCAAGCTGCACCGGCATGGTGCCGCGCGACCGGCCGAACCCGATCGCGGCATAGGCCTCGCCGCCTTCGCTCAGGATGAACGGCACCGCCGCGAAGCTCAGCACATTGTTGATCACCGTCGGGCGGCCGAACAGCCCGGCGATCGCGGGCAAGGGCGGCTTGGCCCGCACCTCGCCGCGCTTGCCCTCGATCGAGTCGAGCAAGGCGGTTTCCTCGCCGCAGACATAGGCGCCGGCCCCGACCCTGACTTCCAGCGCGAACGGCGCGACAATCGGCGCCGCACGCGCGATCGCCTCACGCATCGTGCGGATGGCGAACGGATATTCGGAGCGGATATAGATGTAGCCGCGCTCAGCCCCTACGGCATGGCCGGCAATCGCCATCCCTTCGATCAGGCAGAATGGATCGCCCTCCATCAGCATGCGGTCGGCGAAGGTGCCGCTGTCGCCCTCATCGGCATTGCACACGATATATTTGAGCGAGCCCGGCGCGTCATGGACGGTCTGCCATTTGATCCCGGTGGGAAAGCCCGCGCCGCCGCGCCCCCGCAGCCCGCTTGCCTTGACGGCGTCGATCGTCGCTTGCGGCGGCAAGGCCCGCGCGGCCGCCAATCCGCGCCAGCCGCCATGCGCCTCATAGTCGTCCGGGCTCAACGGGTCGATCACGCCGCAACGGGCGAAGGTAAACCGCTGCTGCCGCGCAAAGAACGGCATGGCTGACACGTCACCCAGCCGCGCGGGATGGCTGCCGTCGAGCACCAGAGCCGCATCGGCCGCCGCCACCGGTCCGAATCCGACCCTGCCCTCTGGCGTCTCCACTTCGACCAGCGGCTCCAACCGAAAAAGCCCGCGGCTGCCCGTCCGCACGACCTGCGCGCCGGCGTTCGAAAGAGCCTCGGCGACGGCATCGGCGCCGAGCGCCACCGCCGCCATGTCCTTGCTGACATAGACAAGCGTCATCGCATCAAGTCTCCGAGCAGGCGATCGAGCGTCGTCGGATCGATCCGCGACACCGGGACCTCGTCGATCATCGCATTGGGTCCGGTCGCGCAAAGCCCCAGGCAATAAACGGCATCGAGCGTCACCCGTCCGTCCGCGCTGGTCTCACCCATCCGCAGCCCCAACCGCTCGGTCGCGATACGCTCGATCGCCGCGGCGCCGCGCGCCTGACAACTCTCGGCACGGCACAACCGCACCCGATGCCGGCCGGCAGGCTGGCGGCGGAAATCGTGGTAGAAAGTCACCACCCCGTGAACATCGGCGCGACTGATGTTGAGCGCCGACGCAATCGCCGGCACCATCAGGTCGTCGATATAGCCGAATTCCTCCTGCAGCGCGTGGAGCATTGGCACCAACACGTGCTGCTCACCGCCGATATCCTCGACCATGCGCGCAACGGCTGCGGCATAATCGTTCGCATGGGTCGCATCGCCGGCGATCGACCTGTCATTCCGTGTTGCACTCACCCGGGGATTAGGAGCGCGAGCCGGCGCCAAGTCAAATTGACAATCCTTGATTTCGATAGAAAATCTCTATCACGACAAGACCGCAAGCGATCGCGCGGTAGCCAGCGCGGCGCTCGCCAGCGGTCCGATCGGTGCGCGATCGAGCACGATCAGGCCGACGCGGCTCGGCGGAAGCGGGTCGTCGAACGGAACGATCCTTGCCCAACCACCGCTGGGAATGATGTCGGCATAGGTGTCCGGAATAATCGCCGCGAACCGCCCCGCCTCGACCATCGCCAGCAAGACGACATAGCTGTCCGCGGTCGCCGATGGCCGCACGGCCAGCCCCTTGCGCGCCAGATGGTCGTCGAGGATGCGCCGGTTCTGCATGCCTTCGTGAAGCAGACAGAGCGGAAACGAAAGCGCCGCGCTCCAGCCGATCCCGGCGCAATCGTCGAGCGCGTCGCGGTGACACAGGAACATCGACTGTTCCGCATAAAGTGGCGCGGCGAGGACCGAGGTCGGCGGCTCATGATCGAGATAGGTGATCCCCGCATCGAGCTCGAATGCCGCCAGCCCTCGCTCGATCTCGCGCGACGTCAGCGATCGCACGCTCAGCATCAGATCCGCATGGGCAGACGCCAACGCGTGCGCAAACTGCCCGACCATCGGCATCGCCGCGGGGATGACGCCGAGGCGCAACGTACCGGTCAGCGGCCCGTGCGCCAGTTCGGCGGCATGCTCCAGCCCTTCGATCATCGCGATGGCCTGTTGCGCCCATGGCAGCGCCGCACGCCCCTCATCGGTCAGCCCGGTAAAGCGCCGATCACGCTGGATGAGCCGTCGACCGAGCTGCTCCTCCAGCGCGGCGATGCCCGCCGACAACGTCGGCTGCGACACATTGCACGCCGCCGCCGCACGGGCGAAATGCCGTTCGCGCGCCACTGCCACGAAATATTCGAGCAACCTGAGATTCACGTCGTATCGATTTACCTCGCGATGGCGGGTGTCAACCGGCGCCGGCATCTCGCGCTCCCTCCTTTCAGTTGCGATTTGCCGTTGCATCGGGGCTTTCCACGCCTCGGCCGAGCGCTATACCGGTCGGCGATGAAGACGCTCGTCGATCCGTCCAATGCGCTTGCGCAGGGACTCGCTACGGTCCGCAGCCAGTTCAAGGTTCCCGCCGCTTTCCCCCCGGACGTGCTTGCCGCCGCCGAAGCGGCCGCGAAACGCGTGCCGACCGAGCATGTCGATCGCACGACCGTGCCCTTCGTCACGCTCGACCCGGCAAGCTCGACCGATCTCGATCAGGCGTTCGCGATCGAAGCGGCCGGCAGTGATTTGTTGCTGCGCTATGCGATCGCCGACGTCGCCTGGTTCGTCGACGATGGCGACGCGATCGACCTCGAAGCATGGACGCGCGGCACGACGCTCTATCTGCCCGACGGCAAAGCGGGCCTTTATCCCCCGGTACTCGCCGAAGGCGCTGCCAGCCTGCTCCCCGACGGGCCCCGCCCCGCGATCATCTTCACGGTGCGCGTCGCGTCCGACGGGTCGGTCAAGCTCGATGGCGCCGAACGCGCGCTGATCCGCAGCCGCGCCAAGCTCGCCTATGACAGCGTCCGCGACAGCGACTTGCCGCCCGATTTCGCCGAACTCGCGCGCCGAATCACCGCCGCCGAGGACGCCCGCGGCGCCTCGCGCGTCGATCCGCCCGAACAGGAAGTCGACCGGCAAGCTGACGGCAGCTTCGAACTGCAATTCCGCCCGCGGCTGGAGGCCGAGGATCGTAACGCCGCGCTGTCGCTGGCGACCAATCTGGCAGTCGCCGACGCACTCCAGGCGCATCATACCGGGCTGTTTCGCGTGATGCCCGCGCCCGACGCGCGCGCCGTCGGCCGCCTGCGTAATACCGCCCGCGCGTTCGGCCTGTCCTGGCCCGCCGACGTCTCGCTTGAGGATTACGAGAACGGCCTGAGCGCCAACGATCCGCGCCAGGCGGCCTTCATGCTCGCGATCCGGCGCGCGGGCGGCGGGGCGGCCTACCAGCCCTATCGCGACGGCGTCGTGCCATGGCACGCGCCAATGGCGGCGACCTATGCCCATGCGACAGCGCCGCTGCGCCGGCTGGCCGATCGCTATGTCGTGCGTGCCGCGCTCGCGATCGCCAACGGCCAGCCGGTCCCCGAGATCGTCGCGCAAGCCTTCGAGAAGCTGCCGCCGGTGATGGCGCATGCCGATGCGACGGGCGGCCAGATCGACCGCGCAGTAATCGATCTCGCCGAGGCGGCGGCGCTCAAGGACCGGGTCGGAGAGATATTCGGCGCGGTCGTGACCGATCTCGACCAGAAGGGCGCGCGAATCCAGCTGAGCGACCTGCCGGTCGTCGCGCGGGTGGATGCGAATGGTGTCGAACCGGGTGACACCGTTCGCGTCCGGCTGACCGGCGCCGACCCGGAACGCCGCGCGATCGTTTTCACCAGGGTCAACTGAGCCCAAAAAGAGCCTCGCCCAGCGAGGCTCTCCAAACCTCCACGCTCGCTGCGGAAGACAATCGCGCGTTTCTCGTCTTCCTCGTGGCTTCGTGCCTTTGTGCGAGCCAGTCTTTCCCCGCCCGGCTCGAATTGCTCGGTTGGCCAGTACGATTGAGACTCGCACAAAGACGCCAAGCCACGAAGATGCTCGGGCAAAACGTCCTGCCGGAATCAACCGACCCTTTCCGGCGCTAAAGAAAGCGCAGTTATGCCTGCTGCGCACTGTCCCTATGTAGCGCTCTCGAAATTAGTGCATTTCCGGCGCAGGCAGCTAGGCTGCGCCCCGAAAGGTAAAACATGGCGACCCGGCCGTTGGCCCAGACTTCCGAGACGATCGAGCCCGCGACGCTCACGCACCTGCAGCGGCTGGAAGCGGAGAGCATCCATATTCTGCGCGAAGTGGTGGCTGAGGCCGAGCGTCCGGTAATGCTCTATTCGGTGGGCAAGGACAGCGCGGTGATGCTGCACCTGGCGAAGAAGGCCTTCTATCCCGCGCCACCGCCCTTTCCGTTGCTCCATGTCGATACGACCTGGAAATTCCGCGACATGTACGCGCTGCGCGATCGTGCCGCGCGCGAGGCGGGAATGGAATTGCTCGTCCATCACAATCCTGATGCGATGGCGCGTGGGATCAACCCGTTCGATCATGGCGCGCTCCACACCGATCTGTGGAAGACCGAAGGGCTCAAGCAGGCGCTCGATCATTATGGCTTCGATGCGGCGTTCGGCGGCGCGCGGCGCGACGAGGAGAAGAGCCGGGCCAAGGAGCGCGTCTTCTCGTTCCGTTCGGCGTCACACCGTTGGGATCCCAAGAACCAGCGCCCCGAGCTCTGGCATCTCTACAATGCGCACAAGGCGAAGGGCGAAAGCATCCGCGTCTTCCCGTTGTCGAACTGGACCGAGCTCGACATCTGGCAGTATATCCATCTCGAAGGGATCGAGATCGTCCCGCTTTATTTTTCGGCACCGCGACCGACGGTCGAGCGCGACGGGCTGATCCTGATGGTCGACGACGACCGCTTTCGCCTCAATCCCGGCGAAGTGCCGGTCGAACGATCTATCCGTTTCCGCACGCTCGGCTGCTACCCGTTGACCGGCGCGGTCGAGAGCGACGCCACGACCTTGCCGCAGATCATCCAGGAAATGCTGCTGACCACGACGTCCGAACGTCAGGGCCGCGCGATCGACAAGGATGCCGGTGGTGCCGGGATGGAGAAGAAGAAGCAGGAGGGGTACTTCTGATGGTGGGCGTTCTGCATCTTCTCCCCTCCCGCTTGCGGGAGGGGTTGGGGGAGGGCCTGTTATTCCAGGCGCCCTTCCTCGCGACGTGCCCTCCCCTAGCCCCGCCCGTAAACGGGAGGGGAATTTGACCACCTCAACCTACCGCCCCGACGCGCTCATCGCCGAGGACATCGATTCCTATCTCGCGCAGCATCAGCGCAAGACGCTGCTGCGCTTCATCACCTGCGGCTCGGTCGATGACGGCAAGTCTACGTTGATCGGGCGGCTGCTCTACGACAGCAAGATGATCTTCGACGATCAGCTTGCGCAGCTCGAAGCGGACAGCAAGCGGGTCGGCACGCAAGGACAGGAGATCGACTTCGCGCTGCTCGTCGACGGCCTCGCCGCCGAGCGCGAGCAGGGTATCACGATCGACGTCGCCTATCGCTTCTTCGCGACCGAGAAACGCAAGTTCATCGTCGCCGATACGCCTGGTCACGAGCAATATACCCGCAACATGGTCACCGGCGCATCGACCGCCGACCTCGCCGTGATCCTGATCGATGCGCGCAAGGGCGTGCTGACGCAGACGCGGCGCCATTCGTACCTCGCCCATCTGATCGGCATCCGCCACATCGTGCTCGCCGTGAACAAGATGGACTTGGTCGGTTACGATCAGGCGACCTACGACGCGATCGTCGCCGATTATGCCGGGTTCGCGGCGAGCATCGGCATCGAGGAGTTCACCGCGATCCCGATTTCGGGGTTCAAGGGCGACAATATCACCGCCTTGTCCGGCAATACGCCCTGGTATGCCGGTCCGACCCTGATCGAGCATCTCGACACCGTCGAGTTGGACACCGATGCGGATCGCGCGCGACCGTTCCGCATGGCGGTGCAATGGGTAAATCGCCCCAATCTCGACTTCCGCGGCTTTGCCGGGCTGATCTCCGAAGGGACGATTGCGCCGGGTGACGCGGTACGCATCCTGCCGTCGGGCAAGATGACGCGGGTCGAGCGGATCGTTACCTTGGACGGCGATCTCGACGTCGCGGTCGCGGGCCAGTCGGTCACGCTGGCTTTGGCCGACGAAGTCGATTGCTCGCGTGGCGACGTGATCGCTGCGGCCGACTCCCCGCCGCAATCGGCCGACCAGTTCGAAGCGACGATCGTCTGGATGTCGGACGAGGAATTGCTCCCCGGTCGCGGCTATTGGCTAAAGCTCGGCACCCAGATGGTCAGCGCCAAGGTCCACCAGCCGAAATACCAAGTCAACGTCAACACGCTCGAACAGATTGCGGTGAAGACGCTCGAACTCAACGCGATCGGCATCGCCAACCTGGTGACCGACAAGCCGTTGGTGTTCGAGCCCTATGGCGACAGCCGCGAACTCGGCGGGTTCATCCTGATCGACAAGCTCACCAACGCCACCGTTGCTGCAGGAATGCTGCACTTTGCGCTGCGGCGCGCGCGCGACGTCCATTGGCAGTCAGTCGACGTCACTCGCGAAGCGCACGCGCAGCAAAAGGGCCAGGAGCCCAAGGTGCTGTGGTTCACCGGATTGTCGGGTTCGGGCAAGTCGACGATCGCCAATATGGTCGAGAAGAAGCTCTACGCGCTCGGGCGCCATTCCTACCTGCTCGACGGCGACAATGTCCGCCACGGCCTCAACAAGGATCTCGGCTTCACCGATGCCGACCGGATCGAGAATATCCGCCGGGTCGGCGAAGTCGCCAAGTTGATGACCGATGCAGGCCTGATCGTGCTGACCGCCTTCATCTCGCCGTTCCGCGCCGAACGCGACATGATCCGAGCGATGTTGCCGGAGGGCGATTTTGTCGAGATCTTCGTCGACACGCCGATCGAAGTTGCCGAGGCGCGCGACGTCAAGGGCCTCTACAAAAAGGCGCGCGCCGGAGAGATTCGAAACTTCACCGGCATTTCGAGCCCATACGAACGCCCCGACCGGCCCGAAATCGTGATCGATACGACGCGCGAGACGCCCGAAGCGGCGGCGGAACGCATCGTCGAGCATATCATGGGCGTGTGGAGCCCCGATCTGTGAGCTGGACCCAGGCCGATGCCGACTTTGCTGCGGAGATCGCCGCAGCGGCGGGCAAATTGCTGCAGGAGGTTCGCGCCTCGCGCGACTGGGACCCGAAGGAACTCGGCAAGGCCGGCGACGCCGCCGCCAACGAATTGCTGTGTCACGCGATTGGCACCGAGCGCCCCGACGACGGTCTGTTGTCCGAAGAGCGCAAGTGCGACGGCAGTCGGCTCACCAAGTCGCGGACCTGGATCATCGATCCGGTCGACGGAACGCGCGAATATGGTGAGGCGCGCGACGATTGGGCGGTGCACGTCGCCTTGTGCATCGATGGCCGCCCCGAACTCGGCGTGGTCGCCTTGCCCGATGCCGGATTGGTGCTGCGCTCGGATGCGCCTCCTGCCCTCCAGCCGCTTAATGATCCTCCGCGCATGGTGATCAGCCGCACGCGTCCTGCGTCCGAGGCGATCGCGGTTGCCGAGGCGATCGGCGCCGAACTGGTGCCGATGGGATCGGCTGGCGCGAAGGCGATGGCGGTGGTGCGCGGCCTTGCCGATATCTATCTCCATTCGGGCGGGCAGCATGAATGGGACAATGCAGCGCCGGTAGCGGTCGCCCTGGCCGCCGGCCTGCACGCGACGCGGCTCGACGGATCGCCGTTCGTCTACAATTGCGCCGACACATGGGTCCCCGACCTGTTGATCTGCCGCAAGGAGTTGCTGGCGCAGGTGATCGAAGCCCTGCGCGCGACCGCTGCGGCCGCCTGAAATCGGCAAGCCCGGCACCCGCAACGACGGTTTGTTTCGCCAGGACGAACTCTTATAGTGGCGCCATGACCGTCGATCCCGCCCGCCAGACGCCACGCTTCGCGCGGCGCCGCGGCGAGATTCTCGACGTCGCCTCCGACCTGATCAACCTGCACGGCACACGCGGCATGACGCTGACCGCGGTCGCCAAGGCACTTGGGCTCGATACGTCGAGCGTCACCTATTATTTCAAGCGCAAGGATGTGCTGGCGGCGGCGTGTCTGGAGCGCACCTTGCTTCGCCTGCGCGACAGCGCGGCAGCGGCGGCGCACGAGGCCGATCCGCGTGCGCGCGTCCGGGCTTTCCTGCACGATCAGTTTCAGACGCATCTTCAGCAGCGTTTGCCCGGCGCGACGAAGCTGGCGCTGCTGTCCGACATGCGCGCGCTCGACGCCGAAACACGCGCGCCGCTCGACACGCTTTATGCCGATATGGCGCGACTGGTGCGCGGCTTTTTCGAGGCCGACGATGCGCCCGACGCGGAATCGCGCACGCTGATCGCCAGCTCCGTCCTGATCCATAATGTGCATTGGTTGCCGGCCTGGCTGCCGCATTATCTCGAACGCGATCTCGATCGCGCCGAAGAGCGGTTGTTCGACATCCTCGATCGCGGCCTTGCGCCCGCTCGCGACTGGCCGATCGATATCGCTCCGCTCGATCCTCCGGATGACGGAGATGCCCAGACGCGCTTCCTCCATGCCGCCACCAACCTGATCAATCGTGAAGGCTATGTCGGCGCGAGTGTCGAAAAGATCGCCGCCGAACTCGGCGTATCGACCGGCAGTTTCTATCATCACCTCGAAAACAAGGACGACCTGGTCGTCGCCTGTTTCGACCGCAGCTATGCGTTGCTCGATGCAGCGCAGGCGCGGGCCGACGCCGCCGGCAGCGACGAAGGCGAGCGGCTGGCGATCATGGTGTCGAGCCTGGTCGCGTTGCAATTCGCCGCCGACAGCCCGTTGCTGCGCACCAGCGCCTATCAGGCGCTGCCGATCGACCTGCGCGAACACATGCTGCAACGGACCGACCGCGTCACGCGGCACATTGCCGGCACGATCGCCGACGGCGTCGCCGACGGATCGGTTCGCGCAGTCGATCCGGAGATTGCCGGGCATGCGATCGTGGCCGCGATCGACGCCGCCGCATCCTTGCGGCGTTGGGCGGGACAGCGTCCGCTGGGCGATGCCGTCGCGCAATTTTCCGCGGCCTTGCGCTCCGGCATCTTCCCAACCTAATCGCGTCGCGAGGAGAACCCCGTGCCCATCTACGAACTCGACGGGAAAGTCCCGGTCATCGGCAGCGGCGTGTGGATCGCCCCCGACGCGCATGTCATCGGCGAGGTCGTGCTGGGCGACAATGTCGGCGTGTGGTTCGGCACCGTGATCCGCGGCGACACCTCGCTGATCACGGTCGGCAGCGGTACCAACGTCCAGGACGGGACGATGTTGCACTCGGACTATGGCGTGCCGCTGACGATTGGCGAAGACTGCACGATCGGCCACCACGCGATCCTGCACGGCTGCACGGTCGGCAACCGAGTGCTGGTCGGCATGGGGGCCACCGTCCTCAACCAGGCGGTGATCGGCGACGAATGCGTGATCGGCGCCAATGCCCTGGTCACCGAGGGAAAGGCGTTCGAGGCGGGCAGCCTGATCGTCGGCTCACCGGCGCGCGCGGTGAAGACGCTGGATCCCGACAAGCGCGCCTTCCTGAAGGCGTCAGCGGATCATTACGTCGCCAACGCGCATCGCTTCGCGAAAGGACTAAAGCGGATCGATTGACCAACAAAATCCTCCCCATCTAAGATGGGGAGGGGGACCGCGCGTAGCGCGGTGGAGGGGCCGCAGCGGCAAAGCCGCGAGGAGGGCATTTCCCCTCCACCATCGCTAGCGCGATGGTCTCCCTCCCCACGCGCTTCGCGCGCAGGGAGGATTTGCCTTATCGCGCCAAACGCTCAGCTTCCCTTCGCTACCCAAGCCGTCACGCCAGGCCGCAGCCGATCCGCCACCCCCTTGCGCACCGCGATCGTCGCCAGCGCGCGCTTGGCGCCGCCGCGCGAGCTGACGGGCAGGTTCTTCTCGGCATAAGCATTGATCTTGGCCGGCATCGCCGGGTCGTTCGAACCCGCGCCCAGGCTGACGATGAAGCCCGCCCGGGTGCTCGCCTCCAGCACGCCGTTGACCAGGTCGGCATTGGCGACGGCGAAATCGAACGCCATCTCCGGATGCTTGCCGGCCACCGCGCGCAGGATGGTCGGCTTCTGCTGCGCGGTAAGGATGTCGGTCTTGACTAGGTCAAGCGCCTTCTGCGCCAGCGCCGGGTCCTTGGCCGCGCCGAGTAGGCGGACATATTCGTTTTTCACTACCGGATTGGTTTCCGTCTTGAACAAAGTCAGCAGATCGTCCCAGTCGGCCGCGCTCGCATTGCTGGCGAAGGTGCCGAGCATCGGCCCGCGGATCGCCGGCGGGATCGCGGCGCTGTCGGTCTTGAGCTTGGCGACCCATTCCCGGGCGCGCTTCAGCACTTCGGGATCGCCCGCAGCGCCGAGCCGACCGACCAGCCCTTCACGCAAATTGGTAACGAGCGGCGACTCGCCGGCCTTTTGCTCATAACCGATTCGGGCCAGCACCGGCCCGAGCCGCTTGATCGTGAGCGCGTCGAGCTGCTGCTGCAGCGGGGTGTTGGTGTAGAGGCCGGACAGCGATCCCAGTTCGCCCGAGGCCAGCGACCATTCGAGCGGATTGGCATCTTCCGGAATCGCCGCGAAAGTCGCCGCCCAGTCGGAGAAATCCTGATCACCCGACCGCGCCAGCGCAAAATCGTCGCCCAGCGTGCCGAGCCGATCGGCCACCGCCAGCTTGCCGTAATTGGCGACGAGCGCGGCATGTGCCGCGTCTGAATAGCGCGCGCGCAGATAGCTGCCCTTGCCGACATTGAGCACGACCGGGCCGCAGCCCGGCACGGTAACGTCGGTCTTGGCTCCGGTTGCGACGACGCTGACCGGATCGCCACCGATCGTCCCGACGCGCAGCGGCACGCGCCAGCTCTGCGGAGCCTTGGACGCGTCATCGAGCCCGAACCGGCCCTGCGCCAGCGACACGATTGTCTGGCCGTTGACGCACTTGCCGTCGGTCAACGTTATCAGCGGCACGCCGCCCTGCAGCGTGAAGTCGTGCGCGCTGTCGCTGATCTTGACCCCCGACGCCGCTTCGAGCTCGGCCCACAGCATGTCGGTTTGGGTGTTTCCGTATTTGTACTTGGCCATGTAGCGGCGGATGCCGTCGCGGAACTTGTCCGGACCCAGCGTCGACTCGATCATCGTGATGACCGCCTGGCCCTTGTTATAGGTGATGCTGTCGAACGCCTCGCCAATCTGATCGACGGTCTCGACATGGCGGATGATCGGATGCGTCGCGGAGGTGGCATCGATCGCCAGCGCGCCTTCGCGATCCTCGCTGACCGCGCTCTCACGGGCGAACCAGCTGGGGTTGAGGTCGTAGGACGCCTTGTTCTCCATCCACGAGGCAAAACCCTCGTTGAGCCACAGATCGTCCCACCAGTTCATCGTGACGAGGTCGCCGAACCATTGGTGCGCCATTTCGTGCGCGACAACGGTGAAGATGCGCTGCTTGTCGCTTTCGGTCGACCGCTTCTCGTCGAACAGCAGCTCGGGCTCGAAATAGAAGATCGCGCCCCAATTCTCCATCGCGCCGAAGAACTGGCTGGTGCCGGGGCCGGCGATCATGTCGAGCTTGGGCAGCGGATAAGGCTGGCCGAAATAGTCGTTATAATAGGTCAGCAGCCGCTTCGCCGAGGCAAGCGCGTAATCGCCCTGATCCTTCACGCCCTTGCGCGTGATGACGCCGATCTCGGTCTTGCCGGCCATCACCGTCTTGCGCTCCATGTCGCCCATGCCGAGGAACAACAGGTAGCTCGACATGATCGGGGTCTGCCGAAAGCTGTAGAGCTGGGTACCGTCGGGACGGTTGGTCGTGACGGCCGGCATGTTGGAAAAAGCGAGCTGTCCCTTGGGCGCCACCGCCGACAATTTGAACTTGGCCTTGAAGCTCGGCTCGTCCCACATCGGCGCGAAGCGGCGGGCGTCGGGCGCCTCGAACTGCGTCGCCAGCATCCGTGCCTTCGATCCGTCGTTATTGGTATAGTCGATCGCGAAGAAGCCGGCGGCCGATTCGTTGATCTTCCCGGTCCAGGCGAAGGTGATGACATGGTTGCCGAGCTTGGCCGGCGCCGGGAGCGTCAGGGTCAGTTGCTGAGCAGCGTTGTCGAGCTTGAACGGCACGGCCTTGCCGTCGATCGTCGCGCGGCTGATCGTCATGTCGGCGGCATTGAGGATGATCGTACGGGTCGCCTTCTTCACCGCGACATTGACCGTCTCGATTCCGGTGAAGGTCATCTTCTGCGCGTCGGGATCGACCGTGATGTCGTAGGATACGGGCACGACATCGGTCGGCAGTCGCGCCGCGGCGAGCGCCGGGGCGGACACGGTGGCGAGTAGCAATGCGGCGGTGACGGCGATCTTCATGCGATTTCCTGGACCCGATGTTGGTGTATTGTCCGGCCATAACGCGCCCGGTGTGAATGGCAAATGGATCGATCCGGCCCGATCTGAGGATTCCGTACCGTCAATTCGAAAACCTTTCCGAGGCCGCTGGACAGTGGTTTCGGTTGCGCTATGAAACCGGTATGAAGACGCCCATATTCGATCGCCTGCGCCTGCCCGTGATCGGGTCGCCGCTGTTCATCATCTCCGGACCCGATCTCGTGATCGCGCAATGCAAGGCCGGAATCGTCGGGTCTTTCCCGGCTCTGAACGCGCGACCGCAGACGCTGCTCGACGAATGGCTGCACCAGATCACCGAGGAGCTCGCGGCCTGGAACCGCGACAATCCCGATCGTCCGGCGGCCCCCTTCGCGGTCAATCAGATCGTTCACAAGTCGAACGATCGGCTGGAAGGCGATCTCGCCATCTGCGCGAAATGGCAAGTGCCGATAACCATCACCTCGCTCGGCGCGCGCGAGGAGCTTAACCAGGCGGTCCACGCCTGGGGCGGAATCACGCTTCATGACGTCATCGACGACCGTTTCGCACGCAAGGCGATCGAAAAGGGCGCCGACGGATTGATCGCGGTCGCGGCGGGTGCCGGCGGCCATGCCGGGCGCTTGTCGCCTTTCGCGATCACCCAGGAAATCCGGCAGTGGTTCGACGGCCCGTTGGCCCTGTCGGGCGCGATCGCGACGGGCGGCGCGGTGCTCGCTGCCCAGGCGATGGGCGCCGACCTGGCCTATATCGGTTCGCCGTTCATCGCGACCGAGGAAGCCAACGCCGTCGAGGCCTACAAGCGGAGCATCGTCGAGAGCAAGGCGGCGGACATCGTCTATTCGAACCTGTTCACCGGCGTGCACGGCAATTATCTGCGCAGCTCGATCACCGCGGCGGGAATGGATCCCGACAATCTGCCGGAAGGCGATCTCAGCACGATGAACTTCGGCGGCAATCGCGAGGCGAAGGCCTGGAAGGACATCTGGGGTTCGGGCCAGGGCATCGGCGTGATCGACAAGATCGAGTCGGTCGCGGCTCGCGTCGATCGGCTGGAAGCCGAGTATAAGGCAGCGAAGGCGCGCATTTGCGCGTCATGACGCTCAGCCGGTGCGACGGGCGATGACCTTCTAGAACGCCATTGCCAGACGGGCCTGCATCCATTGCACGGGGCTATCGGCAGGAAGCGGAGCGCTCTGTGCTCCATCGAGATGCGCCACGCGGCGATGGAGGTCGATGCTGGCAGCGATCAATGCTCGGGCGTCGGCCGGCATTTGTTCGATCACGGCGGCGTCGGTGACCGGCGCGTCGCCCAGGCGACGGGTGGGATCGAGCGCATCGCGCGGCGACAATTCCCCCGAATCGACCGCGCGCTGAGTCAGCAGCCAGGCGATGACGTGCATCAGGCGCGTGGTCACCTTGAGCGATTCGCACGAAAAGGTGACGCGACCGAGTGGATCCAGCGCCTCGCGCTCGACCCGCGCGCCCTGGTCGAAATAGCCGCGTGCTTCATCCGCCAAGACCATCGCCTCGACATAGAGCGAGTCGATCATCTTGCGATGGATGCGCAGTTCTGTGACGTCCCCTGTCATGCGCAATACGATTGCCACAAATGCCGGTTCCCGCAAGCGGCGAAAGGACTGACGCGTCCCAAATTCGACCAGTCGCATTCGATCAGGCGATGATGTCCGGAATCAGCTGATTTTCCAGCGCGGTTACCTCATCCTTAAGCATCAATTTTCGCTTCTTCAGCCGCGCGATCTGAAGTTGGTCGCTCGACCCCAACGCCCGCAACGCATCGATCGCCGAGTCGAGGTCGCGATGCTCGGTCCTGAGGGCATCCAGCCGTTTGTGGATCTGCGCTTCGTCCATCGATCTTCGCGTTCCCTGGGCCTCGACGACCGATCTGTCGCCAAAACGAAGCGCCGCGTCGAATCGAAAGTGAAATCGATGGCGACAAATCGCGCGACTCGTGTTCTATTAGTCCACCCACCTTGATGAAGGAGGTCGCTCCCATGCAGAACTCGCACCTTTCAGCTCTTGAGGCGAAGCATATGGTGTTGGACCGGCAAATCACCGCCGAAAGCCAGCGCCCTGCGCCCGACACCCGCATCCTTGCGGATCTCAAGAAGCAGAAATTGCGAGTGAAGGAAGCCATCGCGGCGATCTGACACCGCTAGCGGCGCCCCGGGCTTCTGCCCGGGCCGCCTGTCAGAATAGCGGCTTGATCGGTTTGTCCTTGGTCGGGCTCGAACTGGCTACGACCGGCTTGCGCGCGGCCTGAGGATCGATCGGGTGATCGAACGCCACGCCGGCGCGCCCGGCCGCGACCCAGGCGATGCGGCCGTTTACCCAGCCAACGCCACGCACCTCTATCTCGACCATCGTGCCGATATCGATCGGTTTGGGCACATCGGCCATCAGCCCGCCGGATGACAGGTTGCGGACGCGCACTTGCGTGGTTTCGGCCGAGCCCTCGATACGAAACCGCGCCACGAGCAACAGGCTGTCGCGCGCGTCGTTACGCTGAGCCGCTGCGTCTCCGGCAGTGCCTTCGGTTAGGGGATCGTGCGAAAATTGGTCCATATGCCTGCCAAAACGGGTCCATGCCGCCCGTGAACGCATAGGCCGAAAACATTGTCGAAAGCGTTAAACCGCAGTCCCTGCGAAAAATTCGATCCGGAGCGGATCAATCCTCGCGCGATACCTTCTCATTGCGCTCATGGCGCTCCTGCGCCTCGACGGTCATCGTCGCGATCGGCCGCGCCTCAAGTCGGCCGAGCGAAATCGGTTCGCCGGTGACTTCGCAATAACCATATTCGCCTTCATCGAGTCGGCGCAACGCGGCATCGATCTTCGAGATCAGCTTGCGCTGGCGATCTCGGGTGCGCAGCTCGATCGACCAATCGGTCTCGCTCGACGCGCGATCGGTCAAATCCGCTTCGCGCAGCGGCTCGACCTGAAGCTGTGACAAAGTGACTTCCGCTTCCTTGAGGATCGCCTCTTTCCAGCGCAGCAGCTTGTCGCGGAAATATTCCTGCTGGCGGGGATTCATGAATGGCTCGTCGGGGCTCGGACGATAGCCGTCGCCGTCGTTGGCCGGTACGCTGAAACTGGAATCATCCATGCGATTCAAAGCCGTTGCCATCCCCACTCTCCTGTCGGCCCTTGGAACACTGTTCCCGTGTGCCTGTCGGACCCCAATGACGAGCGGGCCTATAGCGGTGCGGAAGCTGCTCCACAAGCGATTGACGACGGACGAAAGATTGGCCGCGTTCAGCGCACGATAATGCCGGGTTGATGACGGCGGCGTGAACCACCGCTTCACACCGCGATCATAGGTCGAGGCCTCGAAAGCCGGCGACGAAGTTAACCTACGGCGTATCACAATGATACGTTAACCATAACCGCACCCACATCGAACGATATAAAGATCAAATCAGGCGGCTATAGATGGTTAACGGAATTGCGCTTAATTCTTTGTTTTGCACTATCGCACTAGCAGGGAAGCAACTGCGAGATCCACCATCGTCTCTGTGGGGTCAGAGACGGTTAGAGAGAGAGTAGACGCGATGTCTGTCCGGATGGCGATGGCTAAACTATGCGCCTGCGCATGCGGGGGCGCCATTATCGGCGGCGGCGCGGTCAAGGTGGCCGACCACGCCAAGGCCCGGCCCGTTTATGCCAAGACCTACAAGCGGCATGTCGTGCGGGCGCGGGTGGCAAGCACCGCCAGGTCTCGCGTCCGCAAGGTGGTGACGACCACGACAACCTGCCCGCCCGCGATGGTGACGGTCGCCGGGGGCGCGCCCTTGCCGATGCCGCCCGCCTTCACCGGATCGAGCGGCGGCGTGCCGGTCGTCGGGGGCAGCGGTGGCTGGGGCGGCGGCGGCGGCGGATTCTTCGTCGGCGGTTTCGGCGGCAGCGGCGGCGGCAGCGGCGGGATCGCGATCTCGTCCACCTCGTCCAGCTCGGGCGGCTCGTCGTCGACGTCATCCTCTACCGGCGGCTTCTCGTCGGGGAGCACCTCGTCTTCCTCGTCGGGCAACGTCTCCTCGTCGTCGTCGGGCAACGTGTCGTCCTCGACCTCATCGTCGGGTAATGTCTCGTCCTCCTCATCGACCTCGAGTTCCTCGAACGGATCGTCGTCCTCGACGTCTTCGTCCTCGAACGGATCGAGCTCGTCCAACTCGTCGGCTAGCTCGACCTCGTCGTCGAGCTACGGCTCTTCGTCCAAGGGCTGGAGCTCGAATGGCGGCTGGTCGTCGAACGGAGGCTGGAGCTCCAGCGGCCACGGCTCCTCGACCGGATCGACCGGCGGTACGCCCGCCCCCGTGCCGGCGCCGCCAATGGTCCTGCTGTTCGGCGGTGCCGCCGCCGCGATGGTCGCGCGCAAGCGCCTGACCAGGAAGAAAACCGATACGGTTGCCGTCTAAGCGGCAGTCAACGCTTTCTCTATTTCAGAAATGGGATGGCCGGTGAGATCCTTCGGGATTTCGCCGGTCAATCTGTTGGCCACCTCCAAATGATAATGCTTACGCAGCTCGCCCAGCGTGTGGGGAGGTGCCGCGACGATCAGCGATTCGAACTCGTTGGCCAGCGCCCGCTGCTTCAGGGCCGCCGCGATCTCAACCGCGAACCTGTCCTCCTCCAGCCGGTGAAAATCGGCCTCGTCTACCGTGCTGCGCGGTGACCTGAGCACATTGGCCACACTCCCCGGACCGTCGCTCTTCTGGTCATGATCGGCCGGATTGATCCGCTCTTCGGCATGCTCGACGACCAGGTTCGGATGCACTCCATCGCCTTCGTTCCGCAGGAACAACGCCTTGCGCCCGTCGGCGACCAGGACGAGACTATCGTGCCGTAATTGCATGCCCTTCTCCTCGCTATCTTGACGGGTCAACGCCGCAGCATCGCGCCGGGTTGCGCGGGCCGCCACGCGTCGTCATAGCCGCACCATTATGCACGATATCCGCCTGATCCGCGACAATCCCGAAGCCTTTGATGCCGGTTTGGCCAGACGCGGCCTGTCGCCGATGGCGTCGGACCTGCTCGCGCTCGATGAGAAACGCCGTGCGGTGATCACCGAACTGCAAGCCGGCCAGACTCGCCGCAACGAGGCATCGAAAGCGATCGGCGCGGCCAAGGCGGCCAAGGACGAGGCGCGGGCGAACGCGCTGATGGCCGAGGTCGCGACGCTCAAGACGCGCCTGCCCGAGTTGGAGGAAGAGGAACGCACCGCCGAAGCGGCGCTGAACGAGGCGCTGGCCGCGATCCCCAATTTGCCGCTCGACGACGTGCCCGCCGGCGCGGACGAAGACGACAACCAGCTGATGCACGAGCGCGGCACCAAGCCGGTTTTCGGGTTTGAGATTCGTGAGCACGACGCGATCGGCCCGGCGCTCGGGCTGGACTTCGAAACCGGCGTGACGCTGGCCGGCGCGCGCTTCACCCTGGTGCGCGGCGCCGCGGCGCGGCTCAACCGCGCGCTCGGCCAGTTCGGACTCGATGTCCTGACCCGGCATCATGGCTACGAGGAAGTCGTGCCACCGCTGCTGGTGCGTAGCGAGGCAATGTTCGGCACCGGGCAATTGCCCAAGTTCGCCGAGGACCTGTTCCAGACCACCGACGGTCGCTGGCTGATACCCACGTCCGAAGTGTCGCTGACCAACATCGTGCGCGAAAAGATCCTGGCCGCGGACGAACTACCGCTGCGCTTCACCGCATTGACGCCGTGCTTCCGCTCCGAAGCAGGCGCCGCCGGGCGCGACACGCGCGGCTTCATTCGCCAGCATCAATTCGAGAAGGCCGAAATGGTCTCGATCGTGCCGCCCGACCAGTCGGAAGCCGAGCATGAGCGGATGACCGCCGCCGCCGAAGACATGCTGACTCGGCTGGGCCTGCCCTTCCGCCGGATGAAGCTCTGCACCGGCGACATGGGTTTTTCCGCCGCGCGTACCTACGACCTCGAAGTCTGGCTGCCGGGCCAGGGCCGCTATCGCGAGATTTCGAGTTGCTCGACCTGCACCGATTTCCAGGCGCGGCGGATGAACGCCCGCTTCCGCGGCGAGGACGGCAAGCCGGCGTTCGTTCACACGCTGAACGGCTCGGGGCTGGTCGTCGGGCGAATGATGGTCGCGATCCTGGAAAATTATCAGCAGGAAGACGGCGCGGTCGCGATTCCCGACGCGCTGCAGCCTTACCTGGGTGGGCTGAACCGGCTCGAGCCCAAGGCGTGAGGATCCTCCTCACCAATGATGACGGCTATCACGCGCCCGGTCTTGCCGTGCTCGAACGTCTGGCGCGGCGCTTTTCCGACGACATCACCATCGTCGCGCCGGCCGAGGAGCAATCGGGCAAGGGCCGCTCGCTGACGCTCACCGAGCCGCTGCGCGTCAAGCGTTTCGACAACAAGCGTTATGCGGTCGGCGGCACGCCCACCGATGCCGTGATGTTCGCGCTGGCCAACGTCATGCGCGACGCCAAGCCCGACCTGATCCTGTCGGGCGTCAATCGCGGCGCCAATCTGGGCGAGGACGTCTTCTATTCAGGCACGATCGGCGCGGCGATGGAAGGTGCGCTCGCCGGCATCCGCTCGATCGCGATCAGTCAGCGTTACGGGGCCGAAGCGCCCGGCCATGACGTCACCTTCGAGACCGCCCAAGCGTGGGGCGAGCGCGTGCTCGCGCCGCTGATCGCCGCGCCGGTCGATCCGCGCGTCGTGGTCAACGTCAATTTCCCGCCGATCCCGCCGGAGAAGGTGAAAGGCGTGCGCGTCGTCCACCAAGGAACGCGCGACTATGGCCGGGTCAAGATGATCGAGCGCACCGATCCTCGCGGTTTCGCTTATTACTGGATGGGTCTTGGTCGCATCGAGCACACGCCAGCGGCCGACACCGATCTGGAAGCGATCGAAATGGGTTACGTGACGGTGACGCCATTACAGATGGACCTGACGCATCGCGATTCGCTGGCTATGCTGGAGGAAGCGTATCGATAACGCTGGGGGGGCCCGCGATGCGAATGATCACACTCGTCTTTTTGATATTCGGACTCTCGGGCTGCATCCCGCAGACCGATTATGCGCGGCCGTCCGACGCGGGCTCGCCGCCCATAGCCGATTACGACTCGCCATCGCCGCACAGCGAGGTCCCTGCCCCGCCCTCTGCACCCCCGGCCTGGGAAGCGCGGCCGGTCACAGCCGATGCGAGGATGATCGCTGAATCGAGCTATGTCGTGCGGCCCGGCGACACATTGCGCGGCGTCGCCGACAGGACCGGGTCAGGCTCCGAAATAATCGCCAAAGCGAATGGCCTGGAATCCCCCTTCACCATCCGCACCGGGCAGCAACTGCGCATTCCCGGCGGCCGCTATCACCTGGTCCGGCCGGGCGAATCGGGCATCGCGATCGCGCGGGCCTATGGCGTCCGCTGGGCCGATATCGTCACCGCCAATGATCTGGTCGAGCCCTACATATTGCGGTCGGGCCGTCGCATCCTGATCCCCGGCGGCGCACGGCCGCCCCAGACGCTCGCCGAGCGCGCGGCGGCGTTCAAGATCGACCTTGGCGATATCGCCACCGGCGGTGGCGAACCCGCCATTCCCGACAATGTCAGGCCGGTTCGCCCGGCCAGCTCAGTGACCAGGGCGTTGCCGTCGACCGCCGCGGTGGGAGCGCCCTCGCCGCTCAGCGGCCCGTTCCTCTGGCCTGTCGCGAGCGGCAAGGTCGTCAAGCGTTTCGGCAGCGGCGCGAGCGGGGAGCGTAACGACGGGATCAAGATCGCGGTGCCGTTGGGGACGCCGATCAAGGCCGCGGCCGATGGGGTGGTAATCTACACCACCGACAGCATCGCCGGGCTCGGCGGATTGGTGATGGTCCGGCACGGCAATGGCTGGACCAGCGTTTATGGCCATGCCAGCCGCGTGATCGTGACGCGCGGCCAGGCGGTGAAGCGCGGCCAGACGATCGCGCTGTCGGGCGACACCGGGTTCGCCGACCGGCCGGAGGTGCATTTCGAGCTCCGTCAGGGCCGCACGCCGATCGACCCTCTGTCGAAGTTGCCGAGTCGCTAGTGGCGGTGCTACCCGCGCCGCCATCATGACCGAATACAGATCCGACCTGCTCCGCCTGCTCGATGAGCGCGGCTATATCCACCAGGTGACCGACGCGAGTGCGCTCGATGCGCTCGCTTCGAAGCAGGTCGTGCCCGGCTATATCGGCTTCGACGCCACGGCGCCGTCGCTGCATATCGGGTCGATGGTCCAGATCATGATGCTGCGCAGGCTGCAGCAAGCTGGACACAAGCCGATCGTCCTGATGGGCGGCGGCACGACCAAGGTCGGTGACCCGTCCGGCAAGGACGAGAGCCGAAAGCTGCTCGACGATGCGGCGGTCGGCGCAAACATTGCGTCGATCCGTCGTGTGTTCGAACGCTTCCTGACGTTCGGCGACGGCCCGACCGATGCGGTGATGGTCAACAATGCCGATTGGCTCGACGCGTTGGAATATATTCCGTTCCTCCGCGACATCGGACGGCATTTCACGATCAACCGCATGCTGGCATTCGATTCGGTCAAGCTGCGGCTCGACCGCGAGCAGCCGCTGACCTTCCTCGAATTCAACTACATGATCCTCCAGGCCTATGATTTCCTGGAACTATCTCGCCGTTCGGCATGCCGGCTGCAGATGGGCGGCTCCGACCAATGGGGTAATATCGTCAACGGCATCGAGCTGTCGCGCCGCGTCGACGGGACCGAGGTGTTCGGGCTGACCACCCCGCTGATCACCAATGCGGACGGGTCGAAGATGGGCAAGACCGCGGCGGGCGCTGTGTGGCTCAACGACGATGCGCTGCCGGCTTACGATTATTGGCAATATTGGCGGAACGTCGACGACCGCGACGTCGGCCGCTTCCTGCGCCTGTTCACCGATCTGCCGCTCGACGAAATCGCCCGGCTCGAATCGCTCGAGGGTGCCGAGATCAACCAGGCCAAGATCGTGCTCGCCAACGAGGCGACCGCCTTGTGCCGCGGCAAGGACGCGGCTGACCTGGCCGCCGAAACCGCGCGCAAGACGTTCGAGGAAGGCGCGAGCGGCGAGGCACTGCCCATGTTTGCCGCGTCTGGATCGATCGGAATCGTCGACGCGCTGATCGGCCTGGGTTTCTGCGCATCGAAGGGCGAAGCACGGCGGCTGATCGCGGGCGGTGGTGCGCGAGTGGATGGTGAGAAGGTGGCGGATGAGGCGTTCACCATCGCAATCGGCGCAAACCCGGTGCGCGTGTCGGCGGGCAAGAAAAATCACGGGCTGGTCACGCCGGCATAAAATATCGCTAACGCGCGTTAAACACGTTCCTTTTCAAGCTTTTCATGCGCCGGTCGTTACTCATTGTGGCGGACAGGAAAGGAATCGATGGGCGCGGCACTGGCCTATAGCGATCAGCGCGATGCTCCACGGGATGAAGTTCATTACCGTGCCCGCGCTTTCGGCAGCGATGCCCGGCCGGTGTCGATCCTGGTCGTCAACATGTCGGCGCAAGGTTTGATGGCGCGGGTCGATGTCGACCGACCGGTCGGCGAGCGGCTCCACATCACCCTGCCGGTGGTCGGCGTCATCGTCGCGGAAGTGCGCTGGTCGCTGGGTGGGCGGATCGGCTGCGAGCTCGACCGGCCGATCGGTATGGCGGAATATTACGAATTGCTCGCAGCCCTACTCAAGAACGCGCGCTAAGGGCAGGCCGAACCTCTGGTCCATTGATTCGCGTTTCTCGTCACCTCGGATTTGTTCCGGCGTCCAACCCTCCACGACGGAATCGAAACGTTGTTGCACGTTGGATGCCGGAACAAGTCCGGCATGACGGTTGGGCTCGGGCGCCCGGCCGCGCCTTACCCCGACCGCAGGAGTTGCACCCCCGCATCCCGCTCGAACAGATAGAGCGCCGTCCGAGCCGCATGACCGCGCGGGCCATCGAGTCCGCCGTCGCGATCGATCATCAGGCGGGCGTCGTCATTGGCGATTGGGAGGAGCGACGATAATTGTTCGGGAGTCGCCAACCGGAATCCCTGTTCGCCCGATTGCCGCGTGCCGAGCATTTCGCCCGCGCCGCGCAGCCGGAGGTCCTCCTCGGCGATGCGGAAGCCGTCATTGGTCTCGCGCATGAGCGCCAGCCGCGCGCGCGACGTCTCGCTCAGCCCGTTGCCGCGAATCAGCAGGCAGATCGAGCGCCCGGTCCCCCGGCCGACCCGGCCGCGCAACTGGTGAAGCTGGGCGAGCCCGAAGCGATCGGCATGCTCGATCACGATCAATGTGGCGTTGGGCACGTCGACGCCGACCTCGATCACCGTCGTTGCGACCAACACGCCGAGATCGCCGCTCGCGAAGCGCGCCATCACCGCGTCCTTCTCGGCGGGCTTCATGCGGCCGTGGATCAGCCCGACGCGATCGCCGAACCGCGACTGCAGCGACCCCGCCCGCGCCTCGGCCGCGGCAAGATCCGATTTCTCGCTCTCCTCGACCAGCGGACACACCCAATAGGCCTGTCCGCCGCCGTCGAGATGGCGCCCCAATGCCTCGACGATCTCGCCCAGCCGATCCTCCGACATCACCCGCGTCTCGATCGGCTGGCGCCCAGGCGGCATCTCGTCCAGCCGGCTGACGTCCATTTCGCCATATTGCGCCAAGGTGAGCGTGCGCGGGATCGGCGTCGCGGTCATCGCCAGCAAATGCGGAGCGGCGCCTTTCTCCTGCAGCAACAGGCGTTGCGCGACGCCGAAGCGATGCTGCTCGTCGACCACGACCAGGGCGAGGTCGCGATAGGCGACCGCCTCCTGGAAGATGGCGTGCGTGCCGACCAGGATATGGATCGAGCCGTCCGCCAGTCCCATCAAGGTCGATTCGCGCACCCTGCCCTTGTCGCGGCCGGTCAGCACAGCAACGTTGACCGGCAGTCCGGCGAGCATCCGCCGCAGCGTATCGTAATGCTGCCGCGCCAGGATCTCGGTCGGGGCGAGGAAAGCACCTTGCGCGCCCGCCTCGACCGCCATCAGCAGCGCCATCGTCGCGACCAGGGTCTTGCCCGACCCGACATCGCCCTGGAGCAATCTCAGCATCGGCGCCGATTGCGCCAGGTCGCCCTCGATCTCGCGGATCGTCCGTGCCTGCGCATTGGTCGGCGCATAAGGCAGGTCGAGCATATTGCGCAGTCGCCCATCGCCGTTAAGCGGTCGGCCCTTACGTGACCGCGACGATTGCCGCACGAGCATGAAGGCGAGCTGATTGGCGAACAGTTCGTCATAGGCCAGCCGCTCGCGCGCCTTGTGGTCGGCGGGATCGGCATGGGCGCGCGCCAATGCGTCGCGCCAATCGGGCCATTGATGCTGCGCCTTGACGCCAGGCTCGATCCACTCGGGCAGATCGGGCGCGCGCTCGATCGCCTGATGCGCCATCTGGCCCAGCCGGCGCGAGGTCAGCCCTTCCGATAGCGGATAGATCGCCTCGCGCTCGCGAAACCCCTCCTCCGCATCGGCGAGGTCGGGATGGACGATCTGCAATTCCTGGCCGTACATTTCGAGCTTGCCCGAAATGCGCTTGGCCTCGCCGAGCGGCAGCAATTTCTTCACCCATCCGGTCGAGCCGCCGAAATAGATCAGGCTGACATAATTGCCCTTGGCGTCGGTGGCGTGGACGCGTGTCGGTCCGCGCGGGCTGCTGCTGGTGCGGTAGTCGACCGGCGTCACGGTGATCGCGATCGTCCGGCCGGCATCGGCCATGTCGAGCTCGTCGCGCGGCACGCGGTCGATGAACCCGGTCGGCAGATGAAACGCGACATCGACCACCCGGTGCAGCCCCAACCGGTCGAGCGGCTTGGCGAGCCCGGGGCCCACGCCCTTGAGCGCGGTCACTTCGGCAAAGAGCGGGTTGAGGATATCGGGGCGCATGACTATTTGGAGCGCTTACAGCGTTTCGGGACCGTTCGAAACGCTGTCAATCTCAACCGCCGGCCGCGCCCAAAAACGCCGCCGGCCAATCGCCGTTGGAGTTTCATGGACCGCGAGATCCGCCTCAAGCGCCTGCGCTTCCGCGCCTGGCACCGCGGTACCAAGGAAGCCGATTTGATGATCGGCGGGTTCTTTGACGCGCACGGCGCGACGTGGAACGATGACGAGATCGACTGGTTCGAAACCTTTCTGGAAGAACAGGACGTCGACATCATGGCCTGGGCGATCGGGACGCAGGACGTACCGGCGCAATGGCAAGGGCCGATGATCGACGCGATGAAGCAGCTGAATTTCGTGCCGATCCAGAAGTAACAAAACACATCGTCACCCCGGACTTGTTCCGGGGTCCAATCCTCCACAACGGAATCCAGCCGTTGTTGCGCGTTGGATGCCGGAACCAGTCCGGCATGACGAGCGAGGAAACCGATGACCGACCCGCGCAAGATCCTCTCCGCGAAAGCACCTCTAACCCTCGCCGGCGTCCCGGCGGGGTTCCTGCCGGTTTTGCTCGCCGACCTCGCCCGCGCGCAGGCCCCAGGGCGCGTCGTCTTGATCGCACCCGACGAGGCGGAGATGCGCGCGGTCGCGGCGACCGCGGGGTATTTCGCGCCCGAGCTCGAGATCGTCACCTATCCGGCCTGGGACTGCCTGCCTTATGACCGCGCCAGCCCGACCTTGCGCGTCATGGCCGAACGCCTCGCCGCCCTCCATCGCCTGCAACAGGCGCCCAAGAAGCCGCAGCTGGTCGTCACCACCGCCAATGCCGCGACCCAGCGCACGCTGACTCCGTTCCGTATCCGCCAGCTCGTCGCACGGCTCGCGCCTGGCGAGCGGATCGGGCGTGACAAGCTGGCCGCCTTGCTGTCGGCCAACGGCTATGTTCGCACCGATACCGTCCACGACCAGGGCGAGTTCGCGGTGCGCGGCGGCTTGGTCGATCTGTTCCCGAGCGGCGAGGAGCAGGCCCTGCGCCTCGACTTCTTCGGCGATGAGATCGAGAGCGTCCGCACCTTCGATGCCGCCGATCAGCGCACGACGGGCCGCGTCGACGGCTTCACCCTGTTGCCGGCGTCGGAAGCGTTGCTCGACGAGGAATCGGTCAAGCGCTTCCGCACCCGCTATCGCGAGAAGTTCGGCGCCACCGCGACCGGCGATCCGCTCTATCAAGCGATCAGCGACGGCCGCCGCCTTGCCGGGATGGAACATTGGCTGCCGATGTTCGAGGATCGGCTGGAGACTTTGTTCGATCATCTCGGCGACGACGCGCTGGTGATCCGCGAATCGGGCGTGACCGCGGCGGCCGAACAGCGGTTCGAGGCGGTGTCGGACTATCACGCCAACCGCCTGAGAGCGCAGTCGAGCGATCCCGGCAGCTATCGTCCGCTGGCGCCCAACGCGCTCTATCTCCTACCCGAAGAATGGGCGACGCGGCTCGATCAGGCTAAGGCCCACCTCGCGACGCCGTTCCATGAACCGGCAAGCGACACCGTCCTCGATTTCGAGGTCGACGGTCCGCGCGACTTCGCACCCGAACGTGCGAGCGGCGTCAACATCTACGAAGCAGTCGTAGAGCATCTCGGCAAGCTACGGAAAGACGGCAAGAAACCGATCCTGGCGAGCTATTCGGCCGGGTCGCGCGAACGCCTCGCCGGGTTGCTCAGGGATCATGAGCTGACCGGGCTGAAACTGGTCGACACCTGGCAGGAAGCGCAAGGTGCGGCGGAGCACGGCGTCGCGCTCACGATCCTGCCGCTCGATCATGGTTTTGCCGCGCCCGACATCGCCTTGCTCACCGAGCAGGACATGCTCGGCGACCGCCTGGTCCGGCGCAATCGCCGCAAGAAGTCGGCCGATGCTTTCCTGGCGGAACTGGCGACGCTCACCCCGGGCGACTTGGTCGTCCACGCAGACCACGGCATCGGGCGATACGAGGGCCTGACCCAGATCCCGGTCCAGAAAGCGCCGCACGATTGCGTCGCATTGACCTATGCCGGCGGCGACAAGCTCTACGTCCCGGTCGAGAATCTCGAAGTTCTGAGCCGCTATGGCGGCGACGAGGGCGGCACGCTCGACCGCCTGGGCGGCGAGGCGTGGCAGCGCCGCAAGGCGCGGATGAAGGAGCGAATCCGCGAGATAGCCGGAGAGCTGATCGCGACCGCCGCCGAACGCGCGCTCCGCCAGGCCGATGTCGCCGAGCCCGATCCTTCCGGCTACCCGGCGTTCGTCGACCGCTTCCCCTATCAGGAAACCGACGATCAGGACCGCGCGATCGCCGAATCGCTCGAAGATCTCGGCTCGGGCAAGCCGATGGACCGGCTGATCGTCGGCGATGTCGGCTTCGGCAAGACCGAGGTCGCGTTGCGGGCCGCGTTCGTCGCCGCGATGGGCGGCATGCAGGTCGCGGTCGTGTGCCCCACCACCCTGCTCGCCCGCCAACATTACAACAATTTCGTCGCGCGCTTCGAAGGGTTCCCGATCAACGTCGGGCGCTTGTCGCGGCTGGTCGGCACCGCCGAGGCCAAGGCAGTCAAGGAAGGCCTGGCCGACGGGACGATCGACGTCGTCATCGGCACCCACGCGATCCTGGCCAAGGGCGTCGAGTTCAAGCGTCTCGGCCTTGTCGTCGTCGACGAAGAGCAGCGTTTCGGCGTGACCCACAAGGAGCGACTCAAGGCGCTCAAGACCGACGTTCACGTCCTGACACTTACCGCCACGCCGATCCCGCGCACCTTGCAGATGGCGATGTCGGGATTGCGCGAACTGTCGGTCATCCAGACTCCGCCGGTCGATCGCCTGGCGGTACGCACCTATGTCATGCCGTGGGACCCGGTGGTGTTGCGCGAAGCGTTGCTGCGCGAACATTATCGCGGCGGGCAAAGCTTCTTCGTCACGCCCAGGATCAAGGACCTGCCAGAGATCGAGGAATTCCTGCGCGAGCATGTGCCGGAGGTGCGTTACGTCGTCGCCCACGGTCAGATGGCGGCGGGAGAGGTCGAGGAGCGGATGTCCGCGTTCTACGACAAGAAGTTCGAGGTTTTGGTGTCGACCACGATCGTCGAAAGCGGCCTCGACATTCCCAGCGCCAATACGATGATCGTCCATCGCGCCGACCGCTTCGGCCTCGCCCAGCTCTATCAGCTGCGCGGCCGGGTCGGGCGCGCCAAGACGCGAGCCTATGCCTATCTGACGACGCCGGCCAATCGCATCATCACCGAGACCGCCGACAAACGGCTCAAGGTGCTGTCGGACCTCGATACCTTGGGCGCCGGATTCCAACTCGCCAGCCACGACCTCGACATTCGCGGCGCCGGCAATCTGCTCGGCGACGAGCAATCGGGGCATATCCGTGAGGTCGGCTACGAACTCTACCAATCGATGCTCGAGGAAGCGATCCTCGACGCCCGCGCCGGCGGCCTGGCGCAGCGTCCGCGTGACTTCAGTCCCCAGATCACCGTCGACGCGGCGATCATGATTCCCGACGACTATGTCCCTGATCTCGACCTGCGCATGGGACTCTATCGCCGCCTCAACGAAATCGACGACCAAAACGGGATCGAGGCGTTCGCCGCGGAGATGATCGACCGTTTCGGCCCGTTGCCGGAACCGACCGCGAACCTGATCAAGCTCATCGAGATCAAGCTCAACGCCAAGAAGGCGTGTGTCGCCAAGATCGATGTCGGTGCGAAGGGCGCGTTGGTCAGCTTCCACGACGACAAGCCGCCCAATATCGAGGGGCTGCTCGCCTATGTCGCACGGCTCAACGGTGTGGCCAAGCTGCGCCCCGACAGCAAGCTGGTGATCGCGCGCGAATGGTCTGACCCTCAGGCGCGGCTCAATGGTGCGCTGCAATTGTCGAAGGGGCTAGCGAAGGCGGCAGGTTAAGCCCATCGCTCACGCCGACCATCCTCGCCAACGCGATGCAGATCGGCGCGCATTTGCGCGATCGATTGACCTGACAAGAAATTGGTCCAAAAAGAATTAATCTTTACTCCCTGAGCGTAACGCCAGGATTCGCGCGTGGGGTAGCAGCGATGGAGAAGACGGTCCGTTTCAAACGCTTGCGGCTCATGACCGCCGCGACCGAGGCACTGACGAAAGCCCAGTCGCTCGCCGAGATACTGGAGATATTACGGTCGCGCGCGCGCGCCATCCTGGGCAGTGATGGGGTGACAGTGGCGATGCGCGAGCGCGATCAGGTCCATTATGTCGGAGAGGATTCGATCGCGCCTTTATGGGCAGGGCGGCGCTTTCCGATCGGTTCGTGCATCGCGGGCATGGCGATGACGCAGCGCCGGACGATCGTCATTCCCGACATCCGCGTCGATCACCGCGTGCCGCTCGAAGCGTATCTTTCGATCTACTTCGTCGGCCTGGCGATGGCCCCGATCGGTGTCGGCAGGCCAATTGCGGCGATCGGCGCCTATTGGCGCAGCGGCCGCCCGATCGATGAGGACGCGTTGGTATTGCTCGACATGCTGGCCAAGGGTGCCAGCGCGCAATTCGAGCGGGTCGTCGATCAGCGGTTGAAGAGGGCGTCCTGAGGGCCGACAAGTTCGATCTCCTCTTCGCGGTCGAGGTCGATCTCGGCGAATTTCTCGCGGCGCATCGTGAAGACGCCGTGGTGGCGCACGATAATCCAGGTACCTGATATCTCGGTCGCGTCGCTATTGATCTGGCCCGAATAGCGAACCGCGTGTGCCAGTGCGCCGCCGTCATATTGCTTTACGAACCGGAGCCCCGATGCGCTTCGAGTACCGCTGACAAAGGCCCGCCTCACTCCAGTTCCGCCGCTCGTATCGGGCTCGGTGATCGTTCCCGAGATCGCGCCGCCATCATCGTCAAGCCGTGCGACGAAGCTATTGCTATCGGCATAGCCCAATGCATCGTAGCGACCGTACCAGACACCGCCGAGATTCTGCGGATCGTTACTCACCCCGCGACCAGATCGGCTAGCGCCGCGCTGGTCAGCGGCTCGGCACACAGGAAACCCTGATAATATTGGCAGCCTTCCTTGGCGAGCAGGTCGAGTTGTTCGGCGGTTTCGACGCCCTCCGCGACTACCGCCAAGCCCAGCGACAACGCCATTTCGATCACGCCGCGTACGACGATGCGGTCGCGCGGCGACCCGCTTATGTCCTGGGCCAGCTTGCGGTCGATCTTGAGATAATCGAGGGGCAGCGCCTTGAGATAGGCAAGGCTCGAATAGCCAGTGCCGAAATCGTCGATCGCCACCCGGCACCCCGCCTGCCTCAGCCCGGTGAGGAGCGACGCAGCCGCGCCGAGATCGTCGATCAGGCCACTTTCGGTGATCTCGACGGTGAGCCGCGACCGCGCGAAGCCCGACGCATCGATGCGGTCGAGCAGGATATCGGCGAAACCTGGCCGGGCGATGTCGGCGGCTGTCAGGTTGATCGACAGACGCAGCCCGAAAAGCGCCTCCGGCCAGGCCGCCGCCCGGCTGAGTGCGAGCCGCTGGATGTGGTCGGACAAGGCCAGTCCCAGGTCGGCGCGATCGGCTGCGGCGAACAATTGATCTGCGCCGATCGCGCCGAAGCGCGGATGCTCCCATCGCGCGAGCGCTTCGACCCCGACGATCTTGCCCGTCGCGATCGCGACCTGGGGCTGGAACAGCACCGCGATTTCGTTGCCGTCGATCGCCCGGCGCAGATCGACCGACAAAGCCTCGGCGATCGCGGGTTCGTCGGCGATGCGGATCGTCGCCCCGTCGGAAGCGCGCGCATCGTCCAGCGCATCGTTGGCGCGCCGCAACAGCGCCTCGACCATTTCGTCCGCCCGGGCCGCGGCTACCCCTAGGCGCGCGCCGACCGCCACCAATGTGCCGTCGATCGCGAAGGGCCGTGCCAATGACTCGGCCAGCGCGCCGGCCAGCGCTTCCGCGTCCGCCGCTTCCTCGACCCCGACCAGAAACTCGGGGCCCTTTTGCCGCGCCACGATCTGGCGCTTGCCGAGGGTCGCGCGAGCGACTCCGGCGATCCGCCTGACCGCGGCCCGGATCAGCGCGTCGCCGGCGGGGCGGCCATACCCGCTATTGACCAGATCGAAGCGGCTGAGCGCGATCAGCACCGCACTGGGGCGTTCGCCGCGCTGCAGCCGGCGATCGAGCCAGGCGCGCGCCGCGCCGGCGTCGAACGAGCCGTCGATCGCTTCCTCGGTTTCCGCCACCGCGTTGGGCGCGGTACCGAGTTCCTCGATCAACCCATGAACCCAGGGGTCGCCCGTCGTCGCCTGAACATGGTGGACCAGCCGGCCCACCCCTGGATGATCGTGCGCGAACGCGGTCGCCCCGCCGCTGCCGACACGGCGAACCGCCGCCGCCGCTGCCGCGCGATCCTCGCGAGGCAGGGCGCGAAGGGCGGTATCGAGCGAGACATCTTCCCCGAGATCCAGCCGTTTGCCCAAAGCGGGGGTCAAGCGTACGCGACGCGTTCGCCGATTGTAGCGCCAGCCGAGCAGGTCGACGGCGCGCCCACGATCCCAATCGCCGGCGACGCGTTCGACGAAGCGCCATGCATAGCGCAGCGCCTGGGCGAACTCGGCCTCGGTGAACGGACTCGCCAGGAAATGCGTCGCTCCGGCGGCGTGGAAATCGCCCAAGGCGGCGACATCGTCGCGCGACACCAGCACGAGCAAGGCGCCCCCGCGGACACGCGCGGCCTCGCCGAAAGCCTTGGCGGCCGCCAGTCCATCACCCAGCGCGCCCCGCGCGTCGAGCACGGCCAAGGCCGCGCCGCTGCCGAGATAGCGCCGCGCCGCGCCGTCGCCGCGCCGGGCTGCAACCACGCGCCAACCCGCTTCCGCCGCGATCGCCGACAATTCGCCGCGCTGCCTGAACGACAGCAGGAACAGGGAGTTTCCGCTCTGGGGCTCGCTGGAGACCATTGCCGGCGGTTCTACGCATGCCGGCAGCACTTCGCCAATCCGCAATCGGCCAATGCGCGCCAGGAACGAGTGCGCAGCTAATCGGGGTTGCCGCAAAGGGTAGGACGCCCTAGCTGTCGAAGCACGATGGCGACCGCCCCCGCCCTGATCGACCGACATGGCCGCACGATCAGCTATCTGCGCGTGTCGGTGACCGATCGATGCGACTTGCGCTGCCGCTATTGCATGGCCGAGGACATGCGCTTCCTTCCCCGCGATGCGCTGCTCGAGATCGACGAGCTCGCGGCAATCGCTGAGCGCTTCATCGCGCGCGGCGTGACCAAGGTCCGACTGACCGGCGGAGAACCGCTGGTGCGCCGCGGTATGACCGATCTCGCGCACCGGCTGGGACGCCAAATCGGCAACGGACTCGACGAATTGACCCTGACGACCAACGGCATGCGTCTGGCGGACGTCGCCGACGATCTCAGCGCCGCCGGCATTCGTCGGATCAACGTCAGTCTCGACAGCCTTGATCCCGACCGCTTTCGCCACATCACCCGCCATGGCGACCTGGCGCGCGTGCTCGACGGCATCGCCGCGGCGGCGGCGGCAGGAATCGCGATCAAGATCAACATGGTCGCGCTGAAGGATCTCAATCAGGACGAGATACCGGCAATGCTCGGCTGGTGCCTGGAGCAGGGGCACGATCTCAGCCTGATCGAGACGATGCCGCTGGGATCGATCGACGAAGATCGCGCCGACCGCTTCGTGCCGCTGACAGCGGTGTTCGACGATCTGTCGCGGCGATTCGACCTGATCCGCGACCCGCGATCCACCGGCGGTCCGGCGCGATATTGGCGCGTCGGCGCCAGTCCCACCCGATTGGGGCTGATCTCCCCCCTCACCGCCAATTTCTGCGACGGTTGCAACCGCGTCCGGCTCACGACGGAGGGGCGGCTCTACGCTTGTCTCGGCCATGACGATCAGGTGGATTTGAAGACCGCGTTGCGCACCGGCGGCATGGCCGGACTCGATGCCGCGATCGACGAAGCGCTGGCGATCAAGCCCGCGCGCCACGAGTTCCGCATCGTCGCCGGTGCCGCGCCCGCGGTCGGGCGGCATATGAGCGTTACCGGCGGATGAAGCGCGCGCTGGTCGCGTCGCCGACCCCACCCGCCCAGGCCGCCGAGCGCGAGTTGCGCGAATCCTACGAATGGGTGCCGATCGATCAGGCGGATCTGGTCGTGGCATTGGGCGGCGACGGCTTCATGCTCCAGACGTTGCACGCGATGCTCGATCGCCGCGGCGATCCGGTGCCCGTATTCGGCATGAACCTGGGCACGGTTGGTTTCCTGATGAACGATTGGCGGCGCGACGGGCTCGACGCACGGCTAGAGCGCACGCGGCCGTTCAAGGTCACGCCGCTCCAGATGACGGCCCGGACCATCGCCGGAGAGACTTTCGTTCATCCGGCGATCAACGAAGTCTCGCTGCTCCGCGAAACGCGGCAGACCGCAAAGCTGGAAGTCACCGTCAACGAGCGGGTGGTGATTCCGGAACTGGCCTGCGACGGCATCCTGGCGGCGACGCCGGCGGGATCGACCGCCTATAATCTGTCGGCCAGCGGCCCGATCCTTCCACTGGGTTCGGCGATGATCGCGCTGACCCCGATCTCCGCCTTCCGCCCACGCCGCTGGCGCGGCGCGATCCTGCCCGAAAAGGCGCGAATCACGCTCAAGGTGCTCGAAGCGGCGAAGCGGCCGGTATCGGCCGTCGCCGACCAGCATGAGGTGCGCGACGTCGCGCAGGTCGATATCGCAATCGACCGCTCACGCGAGCTGACCTTGCTGTTCGACCCCGAACACGCGCTCGACGACCGCATCACGATGGAGCAGTTCGCCGCCTGAGGCGCGCGCCGGCATTCGGGCGGAAATCAGGGGTTGCATCGTTAATGAGCGACGGTATAGACGCGCGCTCCGGTGACGTTCCCTGATAGCTCAGCGGTAGAGCTCTCGACTGTTAATCGAGCGGCCGTAGGTTCGAATCCTACTCAGGGAGCCACCGCGGAAAACTATCTTCCCGATTAGTTATGCCCGCTCGCGCCTCGGCGGCCCGAGCAAAGCGGGCTCGAAGATCAACGCGCAGATCAGCGTCCAGATCAACGAGATCATCAGGATCTCGCCCATGCTTGCCGTACCCGGGTGATGCGACAGCCAGAGACTGCCGAACGCCGTGCCGGTGGCCAGCGCGCTGAACATTACGGCGCGGGCCAGGCTGGACTGGAGCAGCCCGGTTGCCCCTGCCCGCCACGCCATCACGAAATAGATGTGGAAAGCGACGCCGACCCCGAACAATAGCGGGAAAGCGATGATGTTCGCGAAGTTGATCGGCTGGCCGATCAGCACGCAGCTACCCAATGTCAGGAAGATCGACAGCACCACCGGTGCCAGCGTGAACGCCACCTCGCGCAGGTTGCGCAGCACCACGAACAGCAGCGCGCTCACCAACAGGAAGGCCAGAATACCGGCCTGGACGAACGCGCCAGCCACGGTGTTGGCCGCTGCCTGGGTCGCGACCGGCAAGCCCGATATCGCTGGCGTCACGCCGGCGACGGCGGCCCGGAATCGGCGAATCACGCCGTTATCGTTGCTATCACCGCTGGGAAAGACCTGGAGCCGTACGCGCCCGTCGGGCGTGACCCAGTCGCGCGCCAATTCGGCGGGCAGATCGGCGCGGGTGAGCGCCGTGGCCTGCAAGGCTAGGCGGACCTGGCTGAGCATCACGTCGAGCGGCCGGGACACCGCCGCATTCATTTCGGCGCGTTTCTGGGGCGAGCTTCTCGCCAGCCGGTCAAACAGAGTTGCGAGACGGCGGATGTCCCGCGCACCGGTTTCCTGCCGATTGCCGGCGACCGTGCGCAACTTAGCAGCGCTCTGCGAGAGCGACGCGACCAGGTCGGCATCCGTCGGCGGTGCCGCGATATCGAGCGGATTGATCGTCACATCGAGCAACAAGGCCGCATCCTGAATGATCGGCAGCTTGGCCTGCTGGTCTTCGGGCACGAAGCTGTCGAGCGAGATCACGCGCGCGACCTCGGGCAAGCGCGAGAGCTTCCCGGCAATCATCCGCGCCTCGGTCGGATTGGCGGCCAGCACGTCGATCGTGTTCGGCGTGCGGTCCGGGTCGCGCGTCAGATCGGCCAATGCCCGCATTGCCGGGGCGTCGGGATTGCGCAGATGCAGCGGGTTGAAGTCGAAGCTGACCCAGGGAAGGATCGCGATGCTGGCAACGAGCGCGATCGCGAATCCCCACAGCACCATGGCGCGTTTGCGTTCGAGCCACCGGTCGACCGGTGCAAGCGCGGCGAATCCGACGTCGCCGCGTGGCTGGCCGGGACGAAACAGCATCACCAACGCCGGCAGCAACGTGACGCTCAGCGCCAGCGCGACGATCATGCCCAAGCCGGCAATCACGCCCAGTTCGGCTATGCCGACATAAGCGGTCGGCAGGAACGCGCCGAAGCCCAGGAAGATGGCGCCCGCCGCCAGCGTCAGCGGAGCGCCGAGTGCTGCCGCCGCCTGGCGAAGCGCCGCATCGGACGGGGCGCCGTCCGCGCGCTCGGCATTATAGCGGACACAGATCTGGATGCCGAAATCGACTCCAAGCCCAACGAAGAGCGGAATGAACGCGACCGAGATCAGATTGAAGCGACCGACCGCGACCAGCCCCGCCGCCATGGTGACGAGGAGACCGAGAACGATCGTCGTCAGGATCGCGGCGACCAGGCGCACGGATCGCGTCGCGAACCACAAAGTGAGCAGCATCGCCGCGAACATCACCAGTCCGACCAGGCCGATATTTTCCTGGAGCGTGCCGAACTCCTCGTCGGCCAGGGGTACCTCGCCGGTCAGCTGCACCTTTACACCATGCGCGGCATCGAGCCCGAGCGCCGCGGCGGCCAACCGAACGGCGTCGCTCGCCGCTTCGCCCGACATCAGCGCGCTATGATCCAGTATCGGCTGGGCGAGGATCAGCCGCCGCGTCGGCGGCGCCAACGCCCCTTTGCCGCTCGCGAACAGCGCCTGCCAGGAAAACGGCTTCGGCTTACCCGCGAGTACGCCGTCGGCAGCATCACCGAGCGCGCGTACGGGTTTATCGATCCGGTCGAACGTGACTTGGCCTGTCTGAACTCCGTCAGCGATGGTCGACAAGGCGCCCGCGACGCCGCGCAGGCTCGGATCGGCGGCAAGCGGGCCAAGCATGGGCTGCGCGTCGACCAGCGCGGCCGTGGTGTCGCGCACATCCTGTTCGGAGCCGAACAATAGGCCTTCCCGCCCCAGGAAGTCGCCCCCGTCGGGACGGGTGACCAGGCGGAAATGCGCCTTGTCGGCCGCGAGCCGGGCAGCGAGCCGGGTAGCGCCATCCTCGGCCAATTCCGGCGTGGCCCCGTCGACCATGACCAGCATGACGTCGCGCAATTGCGGGAATGCCTGCTCCATTGCCCGCTCCCGCTGCCGCCATTCGACATTGGGAGAGATCAGTTCGGCGGTGTCGGTGGTCATCGCGAAACGGTCGACGACGACCGATAGCGAGAGCGCCGCGAGTACCAGCACCAAGACCACCGTCAGCCATGGACGGCGCACGCTAGCCGCGACGATGGGCGTGACCGGCGACCGCACGATCAGCGCGCCGACGGGCCTTTAGCGCCTAGGAAATAGCGCAGGTTCAAACGGATAGTGCGGGCGTTACCATCGAAAGCGAACGCCGCCTCGGCGAATTTGGGCGGACCGAGGCGTATCTTGGCATCGTTGGAAAAGCCGACGCCTTCCTTCGGGATGCCGAACAATGCCCGATCGACCTCACCATTCCCATTCTCATCGAGAAAGGCCTGCACCGCGTAGCGCCCCGCCGGCAGGTTGGCGACCGTCACGCGAGTGTCGCCCAGCCTGGCACGCGCATTCCCCGCCCAGGGACAATTATCCTTGAGGAATTGCGCCTCCGGACAGACGTCCACATGCACATTGCCCTTGGCGATGCGGACATTGCCGACATCGATGGTCAGGACACCATGCGGGGGCGTCCCTGCCCCCACCAAAAGCAACAATACGGGTGAAGCCAACACGAATCGCCTCATACGCGCTGGCACTCCGCGACCATATTCACGTCATTGGGGCTCGCGTCATTGTAGCGCAGGGCTTTGAGCACGGTATCGACGATGGCGTCGGCATCGAGCCCGGCCTGGGCATATTGGGCTTCGGGCTTGTCCTGGTCCTGGAACAGGTCGGGCAGGCGCATGGTGCGGAGCTTGAGCCCGGCATCGATCAGTCCGGTGTCGCTCGCCAGGGTGAGGACATGCGCGCCCAGGCCGCCGACTGCGCCTTCCTCGATCGTCACCGCGACCTCGTGCGTGGTGAGCAGGCGGCGGATCAGCTCCTCGTCGAGCGGCTTGGCGAAGCGCAGGTCGGCGACGGTCGTCGACAGCCCCTTGGCATCGAGCGCGTCGGCGGCCTTCAAGGCCTCCTGGAGGCGCGTACCGAGCGACAGGATCGCCACCTTCTTGCCCTCGCGCACGATCCGGCCCTTGCCGATCTCCAGCCGCTGGGGCGTTTCGGGAAGTGCCACCCCTACCCCGTTGCCGCGCGGATAGCGCACCGCGATCGGTCCCGTGTCATGGAGCGCGGCGGTATGCGTCATATGCACCAGCTCGGCCTCGTCGGCGGCTGCCATCACGACGAAGTTGGGCAAGGTCGCAAGATAGGTGACGTCGAAGCTGCCGGCATGGGTGGCGCCATCGGCACCGACGAGCCCGGCGCGGTCGATCGCGAAGCGGACCGGCAGGTTCTGGATCGCGACATCATGGACGACCTGGTCATAAGCGCGCTGCAGGAACGTCGAATAGATCGCACAGAATGGCCGCATGCCTTGGGCGGCAAGCCCCGCGGCAAAGGTCACCGCATGCTGTTCGGCAATGCCGACATCGAAGGTACGCTCGGGAAACGCTTTCGCGAAGCGGTCGATGCCGGTGCCCGAGGGCATGGCGGCGGTGATCGCGACGATCGTCGGATCGCGCTGCGCATCCTTGATCAGCTGGTCGGCGAACACGTTCTGATAGGCCGGCGGCCCCGGCGGCGCCTTGGCCTGTGCCCCGGTGATGACGTCGAACTTCTGCACGCCATGATATTTGTCCGCCGCCGCCTCGGCCGGGCCATAGCCCTTGCCCTTCTTGGTCACGACATGGACCAGGATCGGGCCGTGCTCGCTGTCGCGGACATTCTCCAGGACCGGGATCAGATGGTCGAGATTGTGGCCGTCGATCGGACCGACATAATAGAAGCCGAGTTCCTCGAACAACGTGCCCCCGGTGACCCAGCCGCGGGTCAGTTCCTCGGCCTTTTGCGCGGCATTGTGGACCCGCCTCGACACCTTGGCGGTGATGCGCTTGGCGAGACTCCGCAACCCCAGATACTCGCTCGAACTGACCATCCGCGCGAGATAGGCCGACAGACCTCCCACCGGCGGCGCGATCGACATGTCGTTGTCGTTGAGGATGACCACCAGCCGGTTGCCGGCGGCTTCGGCATTGTTCATCGCCTCGTACGCCATACCCGCCGACATCGCGCCGTCGCCGATCACCGCGATCGCCTTGCCGGGCCTGCCCGCCAGCTTGTTGGCGATGGCAAAGCCCAGGGCCGCCGAGATCGAGGTCGACGAATGCGCCGCGCCGAACGGGTCGTACTCGCTCTCCGAGCGCTTGGTGAAACCCGACAGCCCGCCACCCTGGCGCAAGGTACGGATGCGGTCGCGGCGCCCGGTCAGGATCTTGTGCGGATAGCATTGATGCCCGACGTCCCAGATCAATCGATCGTCGGGCGTATCGAACACATAATGGATCGCGGTCGTCAGCTCGACCACGCCCAACCCCGAGCCGAGATGACCGCCGGTCGTCCCCACCGCCGATATCGTCTCCGCACGCAACTCGTCCGCCAGCTGGCGCAACTGCTCCGGCGCAAGTCTGCGAAGATCCGCCGGCGTCGAAACGGTGTCGAGCAGCGGGGTCTCGAAGGAAGTGGTCATTTGGTATCGGCTCCTGCGCCCAACTTAACCCAACAGCGCCGCGAAACAATCGCGCGGCCAACGCCCATCTTTTCGGAAGTCCGCAGGATGGTAACCAGTTCCGGACGAGGTCAATGCGGCGCCTCGGCCGGTGCCGGCGCGGCGGGATCGGTCATCGGATCCTGCAGTTCCGGAGTGCCCGATTCGGACGGGGCCGCGGCCGACGCGCCGGGATCCCGCAGGGGGTCGTCGAGTTCCGACGGGCTCGGCGCTTCGATCCGGTGATGCCGCAAAGCACTCACTTCGCCAGCGCGATGCTGGAGCCAGACCGACCGCAAGGTCGCATATGGGTCCACGGCACCGCCGAACAATGCGCGCAATTCCTGGTCCGATTCGGCGCGCCGATCGAGGCCGTTGATCACGCCGCTCGGGGTCTGAAAGCGCCAATCGTTGAACGGGTTGCCGACCGCGACCGGCAGGACGGCCCCACCCAACGGCCCGCCCAGGACGTCCCGCAAGGTGGTAGGACCGACCAGCGGCAGAAAGATGTACGGACCAGGACCAACACCGTAATAGGCAAGCGTATCGCCAAAACTGTTGTCGCGGTGCGGAAGTTTGAATTCCTTCGTCTTGGCGATATCGAAAAGGCCGCCGACGCCCAGGGTGGAATTGAGCGTGAATCGCGCCAGCGTCTCCGCCGCCTTGCCGAACTTGAACTGCAACAAATAGTTCAGGAATACGACCGGCTCAGTCAGGTTACTGAAAAAATTGCGTAATCCTGAGCGCACCGGCTTCGGTACGACGTGCTGGTAGCCCATCGCGACCGGCCGGTAGATCGCCTTGTCGAGCGCCTGGTGAATCCCGAACATCGCGCGGTTGAACCCTTCCAGGGGGTCACCGCGATTGGGGTCGACCGCGGTCGCCTGGAACGGCACATCGCCGACGATAGCCGAACCGGGCGCTGCGGGATCGGACAGCGGATCGGCAAACTCGGGAATTGCCGCCGGCGAACTTGCCGGCGGCGAGGCCTGGTCTGGCGATGGCGGAGCAGCGGGCGACGGCGGGACTGCGGGCGACGCCGGTACCGCTATCGGGGGTGCCTGAGGCGGTGCCGTCTGCTCTTGGGCCGGGGTGGCGATCAGCGCCACCGCCGGAAGGAGAAGCGGGAACGTCAAAAATCGCCCTTTGCCGCCAGCCGATCGAGATGGGCTATCAGCGCCTTTGCCCCCTGCTTCGCCAGAATGGTCGCGAAATCGGACCGCCGCGTCGCAATCTGGCTGATCGAATTGCGGTAGAAGACGTCGATGATCTTCCAGGTCCCGCCGTTCGCGCGCAAGCGATAGCTGATCGGGATGTCGGCCTTGCCCGGTGCAACCAGCGTCGTCCGGACCAACCTGTCGCCGCCGCGCGCATCGATCTGCGGGGCAATCACGAAGCGCTCGCCCGACCAACTGTCGAAATTGGTCGCATATTGCGAGATCGTCATGCGCCGAAAGGCGGCGACCAGAGCCTGCTGATCAGCCGGCGGAGTCGTCGTCCAGGCCGGTCCCACCGCGAGTCGCGTCATCAGCGGGAGATCGAAGGCGCGGTCGATGACAGGACCGATCGCCGCCGCACGGCTCTTCACCGTTCCCTTTGCCTTCATGATCGTGATCAGGCCATCGTCGAGCGCCTGCACCGTCGTGCGGGCCGGGTCGGTCTGGGCAAAGGAGGGAACGGGGATCGCGAACGCAAGCAGCAAGGCGGACGAGACGATGGGACGCATGAAAACACTCCTGGTCGGCCTCCGCGCAATACCCCGCCCGGAGTGAGGGCGTCCACCCTTGTCGAGCGCGAACATCTTGCCGCGTTGCAATAATGCGTCTTTTGCAACTGGAGGCGAACGACTATCTGTGCGCGCAGGGGCCTGGCGAAAACGGGTCGCGGCATTTCGAAAGACGGAATTGCATGCAGGATAAGATGACCGATCCTTCCTCGCCTTCGATCAATGTCCTGCTGGCGAACCCGCGCGGTTTCTGCGCGGGTGTGGTCCGCGCGATCGAGATCGTCGAGCGCGCGCTCGATCTATATGGCGCGCCCGTTTATGTCCGGCATGAGATCGTTCACAACCGCCACGTCGTCGAACGGCTGCGCAGCAAAGGTGCGGTGTTCGTGGACGAGCTCGACGAGATTCCCGAAGACGCACCGACCATCTTCAGCGCGCATGGCGTCCCACGGTCGGTCCAGGAAGCGGCCGTCGCCCGCGGCCTTCCGGTGCTCGACGCGACATGTCCGCTGGTCACCAAGGTCCATGTCCAGGGACGTCGCTATGCCAAAGCGGGGCGGACGCTCGTACTGATCGGCCATGCCGGCCATGCCGAGGTGATCGGCACGATGGGCCAGATCGATGCCCCGATCCATCTCGTCTCGACGGTTGACGACGTTGCCGCCCTGCCGCTCGCGGCGGATACGCCGATCGCCTATATCACCCAGACCACCCTCAGCGTCGACGATACGCGCGGGGTGATCGCCGCGCTCAGCAAGCGCTTCGGTGACGTCCAGGGGCCCGATGTCGCCGATATCTGCTACGCCACACAGAACCGCCAGACCGCGGTCCGCGACCTCGCGCGGCGAAGCGACGTGCTGATCGTGGTCGGCGCGCGCAACAGTTCGAATTCGAGCCGCTTGCGCGAAATCGGCGACGAAATGGGCGTGCCGAGCTATCTGGTCGACGATGGCGATGGCGTCGATCCCGCCTGGTTCGACGGCGTGGCGACGGTCGGCATCACCGCCGGCGCGTCGGCACCGGACGAGCTCATCGAGAGCGTGATTGCCGCCATTGCCTCGACTCGCCCGGTTTCGGTGAAACAGCTGGACGGCGTCACCGAAGATATCGAATTCACCCTTCCTCCCCCCTTGCGCAATGTTACGCGCGCAGCGGCCGAATAGGATCCCAGATGACCTTACCGCTTTCCCAGATCGCGCGGATCGGCGCCTATACGCTGACACAGCATATCAAGGGCGGGAAATACCCGCTGGTGCTGATGCTCGAGCCGCTGTTCCGTTGCAATCTCGCTTGCCCCGGCTGCGGCAAGATCGATTATCCCGATCCGATCCTCAACCAGCGCATGTCCTATGAACAATGCATGGAAGCGATCGACGAATGCGGCGCGCCGGCCGTTTCGATCGCCGGCGGCGAACCGCTGCTGCACAAGGATATGGCCCGGATCGTCAAGGGCTATATCGCCAAGAAGAAGCTGGTGATCCTGTGCACCAACGCGTTGCTGCTCAAGAAGAAGATCGACGAATACGAGCCGTCGCCCTTCTTCACCTGGTCGATCCATCTCGACGGCGACAAGCAGATGCACGACCACGCCGTCGATCTCGACGGCACCTACGAAATCGCGATCGAGGCGATCAAGCTCGCCAAGAGCAGAGGCTTCCGCGTGCAGGTCAATTGCACGGTGTTCGACGGCGCCAATGCCGAGCGGCTCGCAGCGTTCTTTGATGAGATGGAATCGCTTGGCGTAGAGATCACGATCTCGCCAGGCTATGCCTATGAGCGCGCCGCCGATCAGGAGCATTTCCTCAATCGCGAGCGGACCAAGAAGTTCTTCCGCGACGTGTTCGCGCGCGGCAATGGCGGCAAGGACTGGACCTTCACCAACTCGCCCCTGTTCCTCGATTTCCTCGCCGGCAACCAGACCTACGAATGCACGCCCTGGTCGATGCCGCTCCGGACGATCTTCGGCTGGCAGAAGCCCTGCTATCTGCTCGGCGAAGGCTATGTCGCGACCTTCAAGGAGCTAATGGAAGGGACCGATTGGGAGAAATACGGCGTCGGCAAGTATGAGAAATGCTCGAACTGCATGACGCATTGCGGGTTTGAGGGGACGGCCGCGACCGATGCGATCCGTCACCCGCTCAAGATGTTCAAGGTCGGCCGCAACGGCGTGAAGACCGACGGCCCGATGGCGCCCGATGTCGACCTGTCGACCGCGCGGCCTGCCGAGGATGTCTATTCCTCGCACGTCGAACTGGAGCTGGCGAAGATAAAGGCGGCCGACCCCGAAGGCTTCAAACGGGTTCAGCGCGCGGCCTGATCCCGCCCCTTTGCCGGCCTTAGCGGGGCGGCAGTCCGAACCGGTCTATCCCGGCGCCGATAATCGCATCGAACGCCTGCGCCAGGCTGCGAAACGCCTGATCGGCTTGGCGGCCAGTGCGGATCAGCGCCGGCAATTGCCGCGGATTTCGCGCGAGCGAGGCGAGAACCGCGCCCAGCGCCATCCCGCCGTCCGGGCGCATCCCGACCAGGGCCGCGGGCGGTAGGTCGTCGTCGGCACGATCCGAGATCACCCGTAGCGCGGCGAACGGAAGTCCCTTGCGCACCGCGACGCGCGCAGCGACGTGGCTTTCCATATCTACCGCAATCGCGCCGGTCCGCTCGTGCAGGATGCGCTTTTCGGCCGCAGTCGCAGCGATCGCGTCGTTCCCCACAATCCCGCCGCGATGAGCGTGCGGCAGGGCCTTCTCCAGCCGTTCGACCACGATCACATTGCCGTCGATCACGACGTCGCCGGGTTGCAGCGAAGGGGCGAGCGCACCGGCGATGCCGCATGACAGGACGAGGCCGGGAAACATCTCCGCTTTGGCGTCGAGATCGCGGTCGAGCCCGGCCGCATTGCCGCCGCCGATGACGACGGAGAGGTTACGGCCGGGTCGATCGAAAATCCGCGCCTCGCGCTTGAGCCCGCAGGCGACGAGCACGGTCACATGCCGACCGTGACACGCTTGGTGTTCGAGCGCTTGAGATTGCGGTAGCGGGCCATGGCCCAGAGCGGGAAATATTTCGGGTAACCGTGATAGCGAAGATAGAAGACGCGCGGGAATCCGCCGCCGGTATAATATTCCTGCCCCCACAATCCGTCGGCATCCTGATTGGCGGCCAGCCAGTCGATGCCGTGCGCTACCGCTTCGCTGTCGACCTCACCCGCCGCCATCAATCCCAGCAACGCCCAGGCGGTCTGCGAAGCAGTCGACGGTGCCGGAACATGGCCGGTACGGTCGAGGTCGTAGCTATTGCAGTCCTCGCCCCAGCCGCCATCAGGGTTCTGGATTGTCCTGAGCCATGCAGCCGCACGCGCGACCATCGGATCATTTTTTTGATCGAATCCCGCCGCGTTCAGCGCGCAGAGCACGGACCAGGTGCCGTAGATGTAATTGACGCCCCAGCGGCCGAACCAGCTGCCCTCGGGTTCCTGCTCGCGGCGGAGATAGTCGATCGCCGCCGCCATGCGCGGGCTGTCCGGCCGTTCGCCCAGCTGCGCGAGCATCGACACGCAACGCGCGGAAACGTCGGCGGTCGGCGGATCGAGCAATGCGCCATGGTCGGCGAACGGCAAGTTGTTGAGATAGTCATAGGCATTGTCGGCGTCGAACGCCCCCCAGCCGCCATTTTTCGACTGCAAGCCGACCGTCCACTCGACACCGCGGTCGATCGGCATGCGGTCGGACGCGTCGGCGCGATCCATCGCCATCACCACCACCGCGGTATCGTCGAGGTCGGGATAATGCGCATTATTGTACTGAAAGGCCCAGCCGCCGGGGCGAACGCCGGGTCGTTCCTCCGCCCAGTCCCCCACCACGTCGAGCACCTGGCGCGGCCTGAGCCAATCGAGCGCGGCATCGGCGCTGGCGATATTGGCCTCGCCCCCCGCCTCCAACATCGCATGCGCCGCGAGCGCTGTGTCCCACACCGGCGACACGCAAGGCTGGCAATAAGCCTCGTCGTCCTTGATCACGAGCAGGTTCTCGACCGACTGCCGGGCAATGGCGCGCGCCGGATGGTCTTCCGCATAGCCGAGCAGGTCGAACATCATCACGCTGTTCGCCATCGCCGGATAGATCGCACCGAGCCCATCCTCGCCATTGAGCCGCTCGACCACCCAGCTCTCGCAGGCCTTTATCGCGCGTTGCCGCAGCTTGCTCGGCCATAGCCCATCACCGGCCTTGAGCAACCGGTCGAGCGCGTTGAAGCCCTTGGTCCACAGCCATTTCGGATCGGCCGCCTTGGTCCCGGCGCGCACCGCCTCGCCCGTATAGAGCTCGTCTACCTTGATCCCCTTCGCATTGCGCGCGACGGGTTTGAGGGCTCCGAGCACGAGGAGCGGCACCACGACGGTACGCGCCCAATAGCTCATCTTCGACAGGTGGATCGGGAACCAGCGCGGCAGCAGGATCAGCTCTGGCGGCATGGTCGGAACGGTCGACCAGGGTCCGGCCTCGAACAAGGCGAGTTGAATGCGGGTGAAAACATTCACCGCCGCGGCGCCGCCCGCTGCCAGGATCGCCGTCCGCGCGCGCACCATATGCGGCGCCTGCGGATCGTCGCCGATCATCTTGAGCGCATAATAGGCTTTCACGCTGGCGCTGACATCGAAGCCGCCGGCGTGGAACAGTCCCCAGCCGTCATGCGCCGGCGACTGGATCCGGCGCAGATAACGGCCGATCTTCGCTTCCAACGCTATGTCGACCGGCTCGCCGAGATAATGGCGCAACAGCACATATTCGGCCGGGATGGTGCAGTCCGCTTCCAGCTCGAACACCCAATGGCCATCGGGGCGCTGCGCGGCGGTCAATGCGGCGGCGGCGCGATCGACCGCCTGATCGATCGCGGCAAGCGGATCGGCTGACTGAAGCTTGGTGGCCATGCCGATCCGTTAGCGCGTCCGGGCGCCGATCGCCAAGCCTGCGGCGGTCTCGCCCGACCGGAGCGCGCCTTCGATCGTCGCTGGTAGGCCGGTACGCGTCCAATCGCCCGCCAGGAACAGGTTACGCCAGCGCGTTGCGGCCGGAGGGCGCTTCACGTCCTGCTCGGGAGTTGCTGCGAAAGTGGCGCGCTTTTCCTTGACGATCTGCCACGCCGGCATCGGCGCGGTGAAGCGATAGGCACTCTGGATATCCGCCCAGAAACGACGGGCCAATTCCTCTCGGTCGAGATCGACGATCGCGTCGGCTGCGCTGACCGTCCCCGAGATCCGGTCGGAAAAAGCGAATAGCCACTCCGCCGTGCCGCCGAGCACGCCAAGCATCGGCGCCGCGCCCTGGGGCGGCGTGATCGCGAAATGGCCATTGACGATCGAATGGAACGCGTCCGGCGCCGAAATCTCCGGCAGCAGTGCGGTCGCGACCCAAGGCGGCACGGCAAGGACCACGGCTTCGTCATCGGCCACCGGTTCGGGCCCTGCTCCCCAATCGAGCGCTGTCGCGCGATCGCCGAGCGTCTCGATCGCGCGGAGCCGCCTGCCTGGTGTGAAAGGCGCGGCGCGAGCGGCGAGCCAGGCCAAGGCCGGATCGATGAACGCCGCCCCGAGGCTCGGTTCGGCGATGCGCGGCAATGTCGCCTTGCCGCCGCGCAGCAGCGATTCGCGCAGCACCGCCGCGGTCAGCCGCGCCGAGCCGATTTCCGGCGGTGTGTTTAGCACCGCGAGCAGCACCGGTGCCATCAGCTTGTCCCAGACCGGCCCGGTCGCATCGATCCGGTCGCCAACTGCGTCCGCAGGGGCGCCGGTCAGCAAGCCGGCAAGTCTGAGATAGTCCAGCGCGCCCGTTCCCGGCACACGGCGCCGCTTCGACAGTACCCACCAGGGCAGCACGCCATCGTTCATCCGGATCGTCCAGCGGTCGTCGCTGGCGAGATCGGCGAACGCGAAATCAGCATGATCGGGCCCGGCAAGCGGGGTGGCCGCCCCGATAGTCGCGCGGAACGCCGCGACCGACCTGTTTCCCGCCAGCACCAGATGATTGCCATTGTCGATCGTGAGGCCGAGTTGCGGGTCGTGATAGGATCGGCATCGTCCACCCGCCTGTGCGGCGGAATCGGCGATGCGGACGCTCAATCCCGCCTCGACCAGTCGCACCGCCGCCGACAGCCCGGCGAGACCTGCCCCCGCAATCGTCGCCCGTGCGAAGCTCACCGAATCACCAGCAGCCGCGCTACCGTCCACAGCAGAGCCGGCTTGCTGACTTTCACCCGCCGGCGCGGCGGCGCCCAACCGACGACTTCCATGCGCCTGAGCAGCTTAGAATAGACCGCTTCCATCAGCCGGGGCGCGATGAGATGCCCGGCAGGCCGCGCGGCGAGAATTGCGTCGGCGGCGCGATAATGGTCATGCGCACGCACCACCAGCGGGCGGACCGCTTGGTCGATACGGGGATCGGCGGCGACCTCTTCGGGCGTGGTCAACGCGATCCCGGCATCGCGCAGCGCCTCCGCCGGAAGATAGATCCGGCCAATTTCGGCATCCTCATCGATATCGCGCAGGATATTGGTGAGCTGGAGCGCGCGGCCGAGATGATGCGCAAGATCGATGCCTGGCTGGCGCGGCATGCCGAACACGCGCACCGACAGCCGGCCCACCGCCGACGCCACCCGGTCGCAATAAAGGTCGAGCTCCGCCATTGTTGGCCAGCGGATATCGCGGGCGACATCCATCGCCATGCCATCGATCACCGCCTCGAAATCGGCGCGATCGAGGTCGAAGCGGCGCACCGCTTCCGCCACCAGCGCCGCCTGCCCCGGATCGCCGCCGGCATAGAGAGAATCGAGGTCCCGGCGCCAGCGGTCGAGCGCCAACGCGCGCCCTTCCCGCTCGCCGCGCTGATCGTCAGCGATGTCGTCGACCACCCGGCAAAAGCCGTAAATCGCGTACATCGCCTCACGCTCTGCCTGCGGCAGCATGCGCATGCCGGCATAGAAGGAACTGCCCGCAGCCTGGGTCGCCGGCGCGCTGGCGGCGGTGCCGCTCATGCGGCGCGCCTGAAGAGAACGGGGAGCGCGGCTCCCAATGCGATCCAACCCGCTTCGACCTTGCCGTGATGGACACGTTCGCCGAGCGGATCGCGCTGCTCCAGGCGGTCGCACAGACTGACCGCCAGCCGGTGGATCGCCGCCACTTCCGCCGCCAGCCGCCGGTCGCTGATCAGCGCGGCGAAACCGGCTGAGGAGTCGAGCAACTGCCGGGTCCGTCCAACGAGATCGGTCAGGATCGCCCGCAGCTTCGGCGTCGCGCGCGCTCCGCCGAGATCCTCGACCCGCAGCCCGGTATCGAGTGGAATATAGACCCGGTCGAGCTCGCGATAATCCTCGGCGCAATCCTGGAGATGATTGATGATCTGCAGCGCCGCGCACAAAGCGTCGTTGGCGGGCCAGGTCTCGCGGCTTTCGCCGTGCACATCAAGGACATACCGGCCCACCGGCATCGCCGAGAGCCGGCAATAGGCGATTAGATCATCCCAGTCGCGGTAACGGGTGACGGTCACGTCGCGAACGAAGGCATCGAGCAGGTCATGAGCATGGGCCGGGTCGATCCGCCGCGCGGCCATCACCTCAGCCAGCGCCATCGCTTCGGGAGCGCCCTTTCCGTCGAGGCCAGCGCGCATCCGCGCGAGCAATTCGAGCTTGGTGTCGGGCGAGGCCTGCGCATTGTCGGAAATGTCGTCCGCGGCGCGGGCGAAGCGGTAATAGGCCATGACGGGCGCGCGATGCTCGGGGCGAAGCAGGAAGCTCGCCACCGGGAAATTCTCGTCGGTGTGACCCTTGCCCGAAGCAAGGTCGGTTACTTCTGTCATCGCCCCGCCGCCGCCTGCGCCCGACCTTTCCACATACCGCCAAGACCGCGCATGTGCTGCCAGGCCGATAGCAAGGTGCAGCCGGCGTAGAAAGCCGCGATCAGCGGCAACGCCACACCCCAGAGCGGCGAGCGCTGATAGAAGCCGAGCATGGGCTGGAACGCGATCGCCATCAGAGCCCAGGCGGCCACTGCCGCGACCTGCGCGGCGCCGTGGCCGAGCAGCGCGAGCAACGGCGGCGCGGCATAGACGAGCGCCAAGCCCAACAGGGTGCCCGCGAGCAACAGCGGCGAATACCGCAACTGGGCATAAGCCGAGCGCGAGATCATCGCCGCGACCGCCCCGAAGCCGTCATACGGCCGGATGCTGCGCGACCGGTCGGTCAAACCGAGCCAGATGCGCCCCTGCCGCTTGAGCAGCGCGCCCAGCGCGCAATCGTCGATCAGTGCATCGCGAATCGCGGCGATGCCGCCAGCCGCCTCCAGCGCTCCCCGCCGCACCAACATGCACCCACCGGCCGCGCCGCCCAGGCCTGTCGGGCGATTCACCAGGCCGAACGGATAGAGCATCTGGAAGAAGAAGACGAAGGCGGGGATCAGCATCCGCTCGGCGAAACTGTCGGCACGGAGCTTGGCCATCAGGCTGACCAAGGCGAGGCCGCCCGCCTCCCCCCGCGCGACGAGCGTGCGCAACGTGTCCGGGGCATGTTCGATATCGGCGTCAGTGAGCCACAGCCAGGTTGGTGCGCTCCCGGCACGCTCGATGCCTTGCGAGACCGCCCATAATTTTCCGGTCCAGCCAGGCGCGAGCGGCAGGCCGCGCACGACCTCGACTCGCTCGGATCCCAGCCCGCGTGCGATGTCGGCGGTGCCGTCGCTCGACGAATCGTCCATCAGAATGATGCGGAAACGTCCGGGATAATCCTGCGCGGCGAGACTGCCGATCGAACGCGCGATAACATCGGCTTCATCGCGCGCCGGCACCACCGCCACCACGTCGGGCCAGTTCTTGGGATCGGCCGGCACATCGCGCGTATCGCGTTCGCGCGCCAACCAGAAGCCGTACCGGGCAAAGATCAGCACCAGCCAGATCGCCAGCGACAGTCCGGCGACGACCGTCCAGATCACCGCACCATTCCCGCGTCGCGAAACCAGGCGATCGCATCGGCTAACGCCTCGCGATGCGGCCGCGGGCGATAGCCGAGCTCGGCCTCAGCTTTGGCCGAGGTGAAGAACATGCGGTGCTTCGCCATCCGAAGCGAGTCGACGTTGAGGAACGGATCACCCCCGGTAACCCGCGCGACCTGCTCGTTCACCCAGGCAAACGGGAAGAGCGGCGCTCGTGGGATACGGATCATTGGCGGCTTGCGACCGACGATCGCGGCGATTTCGGCGAGCATGTCGCCCAGCATCACGTCCTGTCCGCCCAGGATATAGCGCGTGCCCACCCTGCCCTTATCGAACGCGAGCAGATGCCCGGCGGCGACATCATCGACATGGACGAGATTGAGTCCAGAATCGACATAGGCGGGCATCTTGCCGTTCGCCGCCTCGACGATGATACGCCCCGTCGGCGTGGGCCTGACGTCGCGCGGGCCGATCGGCGTGGACGGCTGGACGATCACCGCGGGCAGGCCGCGTTCGGCGATCATCGCCTCGACCAGCCGCTCGGCCACGACCTTGCTCCGCTTATAGGCCCCGACCACCTGATCCGGTGCCGCCGCGCGGCTTTCGTCGGCGGGCTCGCCGTCGCGTGGCTTCAATGTGGCGACGCTCGACGTATAGACGATGCGCTCGACCCGGGCGGCGAGCGCCGCTTCCATCACGATCCGCGTTGTCGTCGCGTTGTTGCGGACAATCTCCTCAGGATCGGGCGCCCATAGGCGATAATCGGCGGCAACGTGGAAGAGGTGACGCACCCCGCTCATCGCCCGCGCGACTGCCTCGGGATCGCGCAGGTCGCCCTCGACGAGATCACCCGGAAAATCGGTGAGATTAGCGCGCGGGCTCGACTGGCGGACGAGGCCGCGCACCCGCGCTCCGCGCTCCGCCAGCACTCGCGCCACGGCCGAGCCGACAAAGCCGGAAACGCCGGTGACGAGGACGAGCGAAGATGATGCGTCGGAAGGACCCACGCGCGCGCTCTACACAGGACCCGCGACGCGGGATAGAGAGCAGTCATGGGAGGCATTCAGATCGTCGTCACAGCTGGCCTGGCATGGGGAATGCTGGTGCTGAGCCTGATCGGCTCGGCCTATATGGTGGCGGCCGCGATCACGCTGCATTCCTTCCTGTCGCCCGGTGCCGCGGCAGGGCGCCGCAACGATGCCGTGACGATCCTGAAGCCTCTATATGGCGCCGAACCGCGCCTGGCCGACAATCTGGCAACGTTCCTGGTGCAGGATCATGACGGGCCGGTCCAGTTGCTGTGCGGCGTCCAGCGCCCTGACGATCCCGCGATTGCCGTGATTGAAATGCTGCGCGCGCGTTTTCCCAAGGCACGGATCGACCTGATAGTCGATCCGACGCCGCACGGCGCCAATGGCAAGATCGCCAATCTGATCAACCTCGAGCCGCATATCGCACACGAGATCGTGGTGCTGAGCGACAGCGACATGGTGGTGAGGTCGGACTATCTACCGCGCCTGCTTGCCACGCTCGACACGCCCAAGACGGGCGCAGTGACGATCGCCTATAACGGCCGCGGTGATGCCGGTTTCTGGTCGGAGATGGTCGCCGCCGGGCTCAGCTGGCAGTTCCTGCCAGGCGTGGTGTTCGGAGCGATGTACGGTCTGGCGCGGCCATGTATGGGATCGACCATCGCGATGCGGCTCGAGACCTTGGCCGCGATCGGCGGCTTCGCCGCCTTTGCCGACGTGCTGGCGGATGACTATGCGATCGGCGAGGCAGTTGCGGCATTGGGACTCGAGGTCAGAATGCCGCCAATGCTGGTCACTCATGCCTCGACGGAAGCCAGTTTCGGGGAGTTTTGGCGGCACGAACTACGCTGGGGCGCGACGGTCCGAAATGTTGCGCCAGCCGCTTATCTGACGAGCGTGATCGCCATGCCGCTGCCGCTTGCGCTTCTCGCGATCCCCCTTCAACCGCTGCCGGGTCTCGCGATCGCCGGACTCGCGCTGTTTGCCCGCCTTTCGGCCGCCATCGTGGCCGACCGCCGCGGCGGCGCACGAACCGCGCCGCTATGGCTTCTGCCGCTGTGCGACTGCCTCGGTTTCACAGTGTTTATCGCCAGCCTGGCCGTGCGATCGGTTGATTGGCGCGGTGCAACACTTAAAATGGCACAACGTGGCCGGATCTCGGCCCAACCGGAGTTACCTTTCCGATGATGCGCTCGCTGTTTCTTCAGGCCCCTTCGTTCGACGGTTATGACGGAGGCGCGGGAGCCCGATATCAGATGAAGCGCGAGGTGCGCTCCTTCTGGTATCCGACCTGGCTCGCCCAGCCCGCGGCGCTGATCGAGGGATCGAAACTGATCGACGCGCCGGCGCATGATCTCAGCTGGGACGACATCAAGCATGAGGTCGACGACAAGGAACTCGTCATCCTGCACACCTCGACGCCGTCGTTTCGCCAGGACGTCCATACCGCCGAGCTGATCCGCGCGCGCAACCCCAAGGCGCTGATCGGCCTGATCGGGGCCAAGGTCGCGGTCGAGACCCAGAAATCGCTCGAGGCATCCACTGCGGTCGACTTCGTCTGCCGCAACGAATTCGACTTCACCATCCTCGATATCGCCAAGGGATTGCCGCTCAGCGAGGTCCATGGCATTTCGTACCGCGATGCCGACGGTACGATCGTCCACAACAAGGATCGCGCGGTCATCGAGGACATGGACTCGCTGCCGTTCGTCTCGCCGGTCTACAAACGCGATCTCCAGATCGAGAAATATTTCGGCGGCTATCTGAAGCACCCGTACGTGTCGTTCTACACCGGCCGCGGCTGCAAGAGCCGCTGCACTTTCTGCCTGTGGCCGCAGACCGTCGGCGGGCACAATTACCGCACCCGGTCGATCGGCCATGTCATCGAGGAAGTGAAATACGTCCTGGAGGCCATGCCCGAGGTCAAGGAGATCTTCTTCGACGACGACACGCTGACCGACAATGCCCCGCGCATCGAGGAGCTATCCCGCGCGCTCGGCGAACTCGGTTTCGGCAAGCCGGGTTTCCGCGTCTCGTGGAGCTGCAACGCCAAGGCCAATGTGCCCAGGAAGACGCTCGAAGCGATGAAGGCCGGCGGCTGCCGGCTGCTGCTGGTCGGCTACGAAAGCGGCAACCAGCAGATCCTGCACAATATCAAGAAGGGCCTGCGCACCGACGTCGCGCGGCAATTCACCAAGGACTGCCACGAACTCGGCATCGTGATCCACGGCACCTTCATCCTCGGCCTCCCCGGCGAAACCGAGGAAACGATCGAAGAGACGATCAATTACGCCAAGGAGATCAACCCGCACACCATCCAGGTATCGCTCGCCGCGCCCTATCCGGGGACCTTCCTGTTCAAGCAGGCGACCGAGAATGGCTGGTTCGACGGCACCGACCATCTGCTGACCGATGGCGGCAACCAGATCGCGCAGCTGAGCTATCCGCATCTGCCGTCGACGGTAATCTTCGACAAGGTCGAGGAGTTCTACAAGCGCTTCTATTTCCGGCCGTCCAAGATCGGTTCGATAGTGTGGGAAATGGTGCGGGATTTCGACATGATGAAGCGCCGCCTGCGCGAAGGTGTCGAATTCTTCGACTTCCTGCGCCGCCGCAAGGAAGCCGCATAAGCGACGTGAAACGGCTGATCGTCACCGCCGACGACTTCGGCGCCTCGCCCGAGGTCAATGACGCGGTCGAACAGGCGCATCGCGACGGCATCTTGACCGCGGCCTCTCTGATGGTGGCCGGAGACGCCGTGGAGGACGCGGTGGCACGCGCCCGCACCATGCCGGCGCTCGGCGTCGGACTGCATATCGTGCTGGTCGAGGGCCGGCCGGTATTGCCGGCCGATCGCGTTCCCGCGCTTGTCGATGGCACGGGCAATTTCCGCACCGACATGGCGCGGGCCGGCGTCACCATCTTCGCCTCTCCCGCCGCGCGGCGGCAATTGGCGGCCGAAATAGAGGCGCAATTCGCTGCCTTCGCCGCGACCGGCCTGCCGCTCGATCATGTCAACGCGCACAAGCATTTCCATCTCCACCCGACGATCGCCGGCACGATCCTGAAGATCGGGAGCCGTTACGGCATGCGCGCGGCCAGGGCGCCGATCGAGCCCCGCCGGCTGCTGCGACAGGTCGACGGAACCGATACCGGCCCGCGCATCGAGACGGTCTGGGCACGACTCGTTCGCGCACGCCTGCGCCGCGCCGGGATGCTGGTTCCCGATCAGGTGTTCGGGCTAGCCTGGTCGGGCGCGATGACTGGCGACAGAGTGCGCAGCATCCTGGAACGGCTGCCCGATGGCCTCACCGAAATCTACACCCATCCCGCGACCGACGCCTATCCGGGATCGGCGCCCGGTTATGATTATCGCGGCGAACTGGCGGCCCTGACCGACCCGCTTGCCAGGACCATCCTGACGCGCGAGCGCGTCGCCCTCGGCCATTTCGCCGACTTTGCCTGAAGGACCAACCGATGAACCTCGTGCCCGATTGGGGGGAGTTCGACACAGAAGCGCCGCTGCCCGCCGGTCCGGTGCGGCTCGGTTCTCCCGAACATCTGATGCTGTTCAGCCGGATGATCCTGGACACGCACGATCCCTATCGCCCCGCGCTGATAGACTGGCCCGAGCTCGAGCCGGAGACGCGCGACAGGATCGTCTCGCTGCCGATCTGGGACATGGCGGTGCAGACGGAGGGTCGCACGGGACTGTTCGTCAAGACGTTCAGCGAGACGGTGAAGGATCCGCTGCTCAAATCCGCGGTCCAGATGGATGCGTTCGAGGAGCGCCGACACAAGGTCGTGCTCGCCGACATGGTCCAATCCTATGGTATCGAGCTGCAGCCCGAGCCGGACTATCCCAAACCCAAGGACGCGGAATGGGCGTTCATGCGCTCGGGCTATTCGGAATGTATCGACAGCTTTTTCGGCTTCGGCCTGTTCAAGCTGGCCAAGGATACGGGCTTCTTCCCACCCGAGCTGATCGACACGTTCGAGCCGGTGATGCGCGAGGAAGGACGGCACATCCTGTTCTTCGTCAACTGGGTCGCCTGGTGGCGCCGCAACATGCCGTGGTGGCGGCGGCCCTATTTCGAGGCCAAGGTCATCGTCGTTTGGCTCTTCCTGATCTGGGAACGGATCGATATGGCCAAGGGCATGGGGGACAATAGCAAGGCGCAGGAGAATAACTTCACGCTCAACGGCTCGAAGGAGCTGGGCGTCGAGGTGAGCTTTCCCGAGCTGGCGCGGATCTGCCTGTCGGAGAATGACAGGCGGCTGGCCGGCTATGACTCACGGCTGATCCGCCCGCGCTTCGTGCCGGCGATGATCCGCCTCGCATTGAAGTTCATGCGCGCGCCCAATCCGGCGGGAGACACCGCCTGAAGATTTCCGCCAGCGCCGGCTTGCTGCTGGCCACCATCGCGGGACTGATTGTCGCGGTCTGGACCTTCGGCGCCACCGGCTTTGCCGATATCGCGGTCGTGGCGCGCCGGATCGGCCTGGGCGGTTTCCTGTTGCTCTGCGCCTGGTCGCTCGGGACGTTCGTTTTGCTTGGCGCCGCGTGGCTTGCCGCCGCACCCGGCGAGCGGAATACGCGGATCGGCCGTTTCACCTGGGCGAGAATGGTGCGCGAAGCGGTGTCGGACCTGCTGCCATTCTCGCAGCTCGGCGGAATGGTGGTCGCTGCCCGGTCGCTTTCGATGACCGGCATCCCCACCCCGCGCATCTACGGCTCGCTGGTGGTCGACCTGACGACCGAGATGGCGGCGCAGTTGGTCTACACCCTGTTCGGGCTGGCGCTGATGGCGTCGCTGTTGATCGGCGATGGCGCAGCCGTATCGCTCCGCCCCGCCATTCTCGGCGGCACCGCGGTAATGATCGCGATCATCCTGTTCTTTTTCGCCGCGCAACGATCGGCGCTCGACCTCACCGGTCGCATCGGAGAGCGCTTCATACCCGGATCGCAAGGCGCGTTCAGCAACGTTCGGGTCGAGCTTGCGCGTATCTACACGCGGCGCGACCGGGTGGCGGCGGCGTTCGGCTTCAACCTCGCCGCCTGGGTGGCGAGCGGTCTGGGCGGCTGGCTCGCGCTCCATCTGATGGGCGTGCCTATCTCGTTATGGGCCGTGCTGTCGCTCGAAAGCCTGATTTTCACGCTGCGTAGCGTCGCCTTCTTCATTCCCGGTGCGCTCGGCGTGCAGGAGGTCGCCTATGCGCTAGCCGCGCCCCTGTTCGGCCTGCCGCCCGAAAGCGCGCTCGCGCTGTCGCTCGCCAAGCGCGCGCGCGACCTGGCGATCGGCCTGCCGACATTATTGTGCTGGCAATTGGCCGAGGCGCGGCACATCGCGGCAAGCGCCGAGCGGCGCTGACTATGCGTTGAGCGATAAGATAGCTTCCGAACGCTTCACTTGACCGCGAAACGCAGGCGCAACCCCAAAACCAGCGCATCCGCGGCCGCGCCCCAACTCGGATGGCGGACATATTGCACGTCGGGCTGCACCTGCAGCCATTTGGTCAGTCGACGTGTCGCGGTAACTTCGATCGCGGTCTCGGCGCGCCGTCTCGGCGTGAACGCGGCGGCGAACGCCCGCAGCGCCGGATCCCCCAACCGCGCGTGCGCGACCGCAATTCCGTATGAGCGATCGTCGGTCCCCCAGGAAAATCCTCCGCCGACATACAATCCGATATTATTGACCTCGGCCGCCGCGCATCCTGCTCGGAGCCAGCCCCGAAGCGCTCCAGTCTTTTCGTCGCCAGCGAGAGTTTGCTCATATTGCACATAGGCGCCGGCGCTTCGCCCCTGCCCGGTGCCATCGAGCCGCGCGAAGCGGTCGGTGTAATACCATCCGCCCAGCTGCAGTTCGCCATCGCCGCCGATCTTCACCTCTGCTTCAGCCGCGAGCAGAGCCCCACCGCGACCGAATGGGCCGGGAAGCGTGCGATGCGGGTGGTTCGGGTCGCCGGGTAGCGCGTCGAAGACGGCAGTGCGCAGCGTCCAGCGCGGCCGTTCAATCGCGACGACCAGACCCGGCGACGTCACCGGAAAGATGGACGGACCATTCAACCCGGATTGCGAATAATCGGGCGCGATACCGAACGAACTGTTGAGGAACAATGCGCCGACCGACTGCACGTCGAATTCGCTGTTGAGGTCGATCAGCCCGGCTTTGGCCCGGACGCCCCCGCCCAGCGGCGCTGCGACCCAGGCTTCGAACGGACGGATCGCGTACGGCGCATCGATATTGCTGACGACCTGGGCATCCCCGGCGTCGCGCGCAGAAAAGCCGCCGCCATGGAGAAGGAAGATATCGGCATGGGCACGCGCGCCGGCCACGCCGAACAGATCGGTGCCGCTGTCAAGATCGAGGTCGACCCGTCCCATCCAGCGAACGCCGCGGTGTTCGCCACCTGCAGCCACGCCCATGATATCGGTCGTATAGCGTAAATCGGCCGATGACGTGTCGTCGGCTCTCGCCACGGCGGGAGCGACAAGCGCGATCGCGCCGCAGGTTAGACGTGAGAACCATTGCACGACTTGGCACCGATCGTTTCTGCCGGGCCGGCCGGCTGGCCGCGCCTAAACAGGCGCGATGCGGAGATCAATGTATTGCCCGTTGTTAGACTGGCGCAGGATCAAATTTCCGTCGCGGTGACGTGGGTTCGCCCGTTTTTTTTCAGCCGCTCGTCTCTATTGATCGACCGAGATGCGACCAGTCGATCGTTACGCCTCTGGCGTATGGAGCAAAATCCGTTCATTCTGCGTTCCAAGAGGGCGGGTTAGGATGGAGCGTTGCTTCCTCCCGGTGAACGGAGATTTGAAAATGACGTCTTCCTTACGTCGCGTAGCCCTGATGGGCGCAGTCGCCGCGACATCGTTGATGCTCGCGGGCTGCATGACCGAAACCACTTACCGCCCCGCGACCGGCGCCGGCTTCTCGCGCGAAGGTTATAGCGATCGCCAGATCGAGGCGAACCGCTTCCAGGTTACCTTTTCGGGCAATACCATGACCTCACGCGACACGGTGGAGCGCTATCTGCTGTTCCGCGCCGCCGAACTGACCGAACAGCAGGGCTATGACTATTTCGTCATGGCCGATCGCGACACGGACAAGAAGACGCGGACCTATGTCAACGATTTCGGCGGCCCCTATGGCGGCGGGCTCTGGGGTCCGCGCTGGCGCTATTATGGCCGAGGCTTCGGCTGGCGGAGCTGGGACCCCTTCTGGGGCGATCCCTTCTTCGACCGCAATATCGACGTGAATACGGTCGAGAAGTACGAGGCCACTGCCGAGATCGTGATGGGTAAGGGGCCCAAGCCCGCGGGCAACGTCCGCGCGTTCGATGCCAAGTCGGTGATCGCCAATATCGGACCGACGATCGTCATGCCGAAATAAGCCGGGCGACCGGACTGAAAAGAAAAAGGCCGGGGAGCGATCCCCGGCCTTTTTGCTTATTCCCTCTGCCGCGAGCGGGAGAGGGCTTAGATCGAACTAAGCGATCTGGCCGTGGCAATGCTTGTACTTGAGCCCCGAGCCGCACGGGCACGGCGCATTGCGGCTGACCTTGCCTTCCCAATCCTTCGGATCCTCGCCGAGATCGGGCTGCTCAGGCCGGACGATCGACAGAGGCGGCAGGCCGAGATCGCCCAGCGCACGCGACCCGCCATCGATATCGGCGCTGTCGTCATCGCCCGAGAACGGGTCGAAATGCTGGGTGATGAAATCGGGCAGTTCGGGAAGCTCGGGCGGCGGCTGGAAGCGGAACTCGGCCGTCGCCAGCACCTTGGTCACGTCCTCGCGGATCGATCCCAGCATGCGCTCGAACAGCGCGAACGCTTCCTGCTTATATTCGTTGATCGGCGTCTTCTGCGCATAAGCGCGCAAATGGATGACCTGGCGCAGCGCGTCGAGCGTCGCGAGATGCTCTTTCCAGTGATGATCGAGATTCTGGATCAGGATCGACTTCTCGATCGTCGTCCAGGTCTCGGGCTCGATCTCGGCTGCCTTGGCGTCGACCAATGCCGCCGCCGCCTCGTTCAGCCGCTCCTCGACCATCTCGACATCGACCGCTTCTTCCTTGAGCCAGTCGTCGATCGGCGGCTCGATCCCCAGCATCTCGGAGACTTTGGCCTTCATCCCTTCGACATCCCATTGCTCAGGATAGGAATTGGGCGGGCAATGGTCGCTGACGATCGTGTTGATCGTCTCGGTCCGCATGTCGACCACCACGTCACCGACCGTTTCGGCGTCCATGATGTCGTTGCGCTGCTCGTAAATGACCTTGCGCTGATCGTTCATGACGTCGTCATATTCGACGACCTGCTTGCGGATATCGTAGTTGCGCGCCTCGACCTTCTTCTGCGCGGTCTCGATCGCCTTGGACATCCAGCGCGACGGCGGCAGCGCCTCGCCATCCTCCAGGCTCGATCGCATCATCTTGGCGAACAAGGTATTCGGCCCGAAGATACGCAGCAGATCGTCGTCCAGGCTGAGGTAGAAGCGCGACAGGCCGGGATCGCCCTGGCGGCCCGACCGGCCGCGGAGCTGATTGTCGATGCGCCGGCTCTCGTGCCGCTCGGTGCCCAGCACGAACAGGCCGCCCGCCGCCAGCACTTCCTGCTTCTCGACCGCGATCTCCTGGCGGATGCGCTCGATCGCGGCGTCGCGCTCCGGCCCCTCGGGCATCTCCGACAGTTCGTCCTCGACCCGGAATTCGAGGTTGCCGCCGAGCTGAATGTCGGTGCCGCGGCCGGCCATGTTGGTCGCGATGGTAACCGCGCCCTTGCGGCCCGCCTGCGCGACGATGTGCGCTTCCATCTCGTGATAGCGCGCGTTCAGCACCTTGTGCTCGACCTTTTCCTCGTGGAGGAATTCGGACAGCATTTCGGACTTTTCGATCGACACCGTGCCGACCAGCACCGGCTGGCCCTTTTCGGCGTGGATCTTGATCGCCTTGGCGATGCCGCGGAACTTGTCGTGAGTGTCCTTGTAGAACGTGTCTTCCTCATCGACGCGCTGCACGGGCACGTTGGTCGGGATCGACACGACGTTCATCTTGTAGATGTCGTAGAATTCGGCCGCCTCGGTCGCCGCGGTGCCGGTCATGCCCGCCAGCTTGGGGTACATGCGGAAATAGTTCTGGAAGGTGATCGAGGCCATCGTCTGGTTCTCGGGCTCGATCTCGACGCCTTCCTTGGCCTCGACCGCCTGGTGCAGGCCGTCCGACCAGCGCCGGCCGTCCATCATGCGGCCGGTGAACTCGTCGATGATGATGACCTTGCCGTCTTTGACGATGTAATCGATGTCGCGCTTGAACATCATGTTCGCACGCAGCGACTGGTTCAGGTGGTGGACCACCTGGGTATTCTCGAAATCGTAGAGATTGGTGCCTTCGAGCAACCCTGCCGCCTCAAGCATCCGCTCGACGGTTTCGGTGCCGTCCTCGGTCAAGGTGACCGACTTCTGCTTCTCGTCCTTCTCGTACAGATCGGGCGCGAGTTGCTTCACCACCGCATCGACGCTCTTGTAGAGCTCGGACTTGTCGTCGGTCGGCCCGGAAATGATCAGCGGGGTGCGCGCCTCGTCGATCAGCACCGAATCGACCTCGTCGACGATCGCCATGGCGAATGGGCGCTGGACCATCTGGTCGCGCTCATACTTCATGTTGTCGCGCAGATAGTCGAAGCCGAACTCATTGTTGGTGCCGTAGGTGATGTCGGCCGCGTAGGCTTCCTTGCGCTGGTGATCGGTCAGATTGGGGATGATCACCCCGACGGTCAGGCCCAGGAAGGTATAGACCTGGCCCATCCACTCGGCGTCGCGCTTGGCCAGGTAATCGTTCACCGTGATGACATGGACGCCGGTACCCGGCAGCGCGTTGAGGTAGACCGCCAGCGTCGCCACCAGCGTCTTGCCCTCGCCCGTCCGCATCTCGGCAATTTCGCCGCGATGGAGGACGATGCCGCCGACCATCTGGACGTCGTAATGGCGCTGGCCGAGCACGCGCTTCGCCGCTTCGCGCACCGTCGCGAACGCTTCGGGCAAGAGGTCGTCCAGCTTCTCGCCATTGGCCAGGCGCTCACGGAACAGCACCGTCTGGTTGGCGAGCGTCGCGTCGTCCATCGCCTGGAGCGCGGGCTCGAAGCTCGCGATCTTGTTGACGATGCCGCCGAGCGACTTGACGTACCGGTCGTTGGACGACCCGAAAATGGATTTGGCGAGTCCGCCGAGCATGATGATTTCCTGTTATATGGGTACGCGCGAGCCCAACGGGCCGCGCCGAACGATTGCGAATGGATGCAGCGGCGCGGGCGCTATTCGCGCCGGCGGCTCGCAAAGGCGGGAATCGCGTCCGAAAGGGCGAAAACCGGCGGCGCCGAAATCACTGCATGCGCGGGTCCGGCTATCGCCTGGATCGGCCGCGCCGCGACCTGACGCCGCACCTCGGCTGTTGCCTTGACCGCTGTCGCGACCACTGCGCTGCTGAGCGTGGTCGGCACCTGCGCCGCACGCGCGCCGCCGGTGCCGCTCAACGCGGACAACAAGGCAGACAGGAGCAGGAGCAGGTTCAAGCGAGCGCTACTTCATCGATTGTGACGGACGGTGACATAGGGTCGCGTCAGCCAAAGGTCTATTAAATACTCGGGCGGATCGAGATTCTACTTCCTAATTGGTCATGCCGGGCTCGTCCCGGCATGCACTGAGCAACTGAGCCCCGTCCGTGAGCTTCTTGTCCCGCGCTTGCCGCCCGGTGGATGCCGGGACAAGCCCGGCATGACGGTTGGGAATTAGGCACGCACTCCGGGGAAAATATCAGGGTTTCTTAGCGGGTGTCGACGCGCCCCTGGTCGGCACCAGCATGTTTTTCATAGGAGCCGATGCAGGCGGCACCGGGGCGGGTGCCGCCGCGGGCGGAGGCGGCGCCGTCTCCAGTTTCCACATCATCGACGAGCTCCACTTGCTCGGCGTCGGCTTGTTCTTCTTGTTGCGCGCCACTTCGAACCGGCCATTAGCGGTCATGAAATTGCACGTCGTCTCGTCAAGCAAGGGAGATTCGGAGCTCTTGGTGACCTTACAGTCGGAAACCCGCCCGGTCTCGTCGACCGACAAGGTGAAGCTCACCCGTCCCTGCTCTCCCGACGCGCGCGCCGCCGGCGGATAGCCATCCTGGGGAATCCAGCTGCCCGGATTGCCGATAGGCTTGGTCGTAGGGATCGGCTCGTCATCATCCTGCGCCAGGGCGGCGCCTGGAAACGCAAAGGCGGCCAATGCCAGAACGACGGCAATACGCATCTTATTCTCCCCAGTCGGCGTCTTGATAGAGCAACCAGACCCGACTTGTCACCGCCGCCTTTGCCTGTGCGACGCACCTCTCTATGAGGGCCGCCATGACCGACCGCTCCCCCCTCGCCCCAGCCGCCTTTCCCGATCTGCCCGACATTGCCGGGATCACGCGTCGCGTCGCGAAAGCGCACTACAAGACCTGGGACCGTTGCGACCTGACCTATGTCGAACTGGCGGCCGGCACTGCGGTCGCGGGCGTACTGACGAAAAGCCGCTGCGCGTCGCCCGAAGTTGACTGGTGCCGAGCCGCTCTGGTGCTGGGCCGCGCCCGCGCACTCGTCGTCAATGCCGGCAATTCGAATGCCTTTACCGGCGATCGGGGCCGCCATGCGGTCGAAGGCCTGGTCGCCAGCGTCGCACGCCATCTGGAGTGCCAGCCGTCGGACGTGTTCGTCGCCTCGACCGGCGTGATCGGGGTGCCGTTGCCGCTCGACAAAGCCGAAGCCGGTCTCGCCGCCGCTTTCGCCGCAGAGCCCTGCGGGTGGGAAGAAGCCGCCGCGACGATCATGACCACCGATACCTTCGCCAAGGCGGCGGTGACGCGCGCGGTGGTCGACGGCAAACCGGTCAGCCTGGTCGGAATCATCAAGGGATCGGGGATGATCGCGCCCGACATGGCGACGATGCTCGGTTTCATCTTCACCGACGCTGCGCTCGATCCTGCCTGGCTGCAGGCGGCGCTCGCGCGCGCCAACACGCGCAGCTTCTCGTGCATCACGGTCGACAGCGACACCTCGACCAGCGATACCGTGCTTGCCTTCGCCACCGGGGCGGCAGGCAATGTCGCGATCGCGCATGACGACGATCCCGGCGCCGACGCCTTTGCCGCCGCGCTCAACGATCTTTGCCTCCAACTCGCGCATCTGGTCGTGCGCGACGGCGAAGGCGCGACCAAGTTCATCGCTATCGAAGTGACCGGCGCGGAAAGCGACGCCAGCGCGCATCGCATCGGCATGAGCATCGCCAACTCGCCCTTGGTCAAGACCGCGATCGCTGGCGAGGACGCCAATTGGGGTCGCGTCGTGATGGCCGTCGGCAAGGCCGGCGAACCCGCCGAACGCGATCGCCTGGCGATCCGCTTCGGTGAAACCCAGGTCGCGTTGAACGGACTTGCGGTCGAAGGATATGACGAGGCACCGGTCGCTGCGCACCTGAAAGGCCGCGAGATCGATATCGGTGTCGATCTCGGCCTGGGCGACGGTCGCGCCACGGTGTGGACCTGCGACCTGACGCATGGCTACATCTCGATCAACGCCGATTACAGGAGCTGAGGACCGTGCTGACGATCTGGGGCCGGCTCAACTCGCATAACGTCAAGAAGGTCGCCTGGTTCGCCGAGGAATTGGGGCTTGCCTTCGTCCGCCACGATGTCGGCGGGCAGTTCGGGATGAGCGACGCCTATCTGGCGATGAATCCCAATGCGCTGATCCCGACGATCGACGATGACGGCTTCATCCTGTGGGAATCGAATGCGACCCTGCGTTATCTGGCGGCCCGCCATGGCGGCGTGCGCTGGTGGCCCGACGAACCGCAATTGCGCGCGCTCGGCGATCGCTGGATGGAGTGGCAGAACGGCTATGCGCCGGTGCAGCTCGATGCTTTCGTCAATCTCGTGCGGGTTGCGCCCGACAAACGCGACATGGCCGCGGTCGCGCGTTCGGCGCAGCGTTGCGGTGAGCGGATGGCGATCCTCGATCGCTATCTTGCTCAGACCCCCTGGCTATCGGGTGAGGATTTCGGTGTCGGCGACGTGCCGATGGGTGTTTATGCCCATACCTGGTTCACGCTCGATATCGAACGGCCCGATCTGCCCAACGTCGCCGATTGGTACCGCCGCCTGCAATCGCGGCCCGGCTATGCCAGCCAGGTGATGATCCCGCTGACGTGAGGAATACCTCTCCCGCAAGCGCGAGAGCAAAGAGTGAAAGAAAAAGGGCCGCACCCCAACAGGATGCGACCCTTTTTTGTTACGCTGTGTCAGCTCAGGCGAGCTCGCCCTCGAGCCATGCCTTGATCCGGCCTTTTGGCTCGGCGCCGATCTTGGTCGCTGCCGGGCTGCCGCCCTTGAACAGGATCATGGTCGGGATGCCGCGCACGCCATAGCGTGCCGGGGCATCGGGATGGTCGTCGATGTTGAGCTTGGCGATCGTCACCTGCTCGCCCAGCTCTTCGGAAATCTCTTCGAGGCTCGGGCCGATCATCTTGCACGGACCGCACCACTCTGCCCAGAAATCGACCAGCACGGGCTTGTCGGAATTGAGCACGTCCGCCTGGAAGCTGTCGTCGGTGATCTTTTTGGTCGCCATGGGAATCTCCTTTGAAGCCGAATGTAGGCGCGCCGATGCTCTTGCTCAACGGGTCTGAGACTAGCTTTGCTCCATCGCGGCAAAGCCCGGCTTGTGAGGCGCGAGGACGGCCTCGGACAAGTCGAAAAGACGGGGCGCGGCCGTGTAGAGCAATGCGGCCTCTATCCGCCGTCCGGGAAAGATCACGCGCAGGGCTTCGGCATAAGCCGCCATCTGGCGCAGATGGAACACCGGCACTTCGTCGAGCCCCAGCGGCACGCGGCGGCCGGTCTTGAAATCGATCACGCGAACGCGGTCGGACTCGACCAGCAGCCGGTCGACGGTCCCCGCGATGACATAACCGCCGGGCACGACCGCTGAGATCGGCGCCTCCCCCAGCGAATTCGCGCCGAACAGATCGCCGTGCGCGGGGTCGTCGAGCACCGCCATCACCGTCGCGATAAGTTCGCTCCGTATGGTCTCGTCGGCGACCTGCCCCACCGCCGAGAGCCAGCGGTCAGCCGCCATCGCTCTGCGATCGCGGGGTAAGGCAGGCAAGCGTTCGAACAAGGCATGGATCAACCTGCCGCGTTCGGCGGCCGTCCGCATCGCCGCCGATGGCGGCGGGTCGGACACGTCGTCCTCACCGACGGACGAGGGCGCAAGCGGCCGCGGCGGCCGCGCCTCGATCGGGGCAGGCTGGAACGCCCAATCGGGCAAGGCGACGATATGCGTCTCGGCGGCGCGTGACGGCCGGGCCTTTACGGGCGGTTGCGGATCGTGCCCTGCGAACGAGCGGCGCGGGCCCTCTTCGCGTTCCGCAGGGCCAAGCGCCGCGAGCGCCGCTTCCGCCGCCGCGTACCAGCTATTCTCCGACGGCACGCCTTTCGATCGCGGTCCCAACGCCCCCGCTATCTCCAGTCTCTCTTCGGCGCGCGTCGCGGCGACATAGAATAATCGCCAATGCTCGGCGAGTTCGCGCGCGTCCGCGGTCGTGATCGCCTCGGCCAAAACGCCCGACCGTTGCTCCTTGCGCGGGCGGAACACCGGCAATTTGGTATCCTGATCGGCTTGCCAGTCGAGCGTCGAGCGTGGCCGCGCCTCGGGATCGGCGGTGGCGTCGGCAAGGATCACCAGCGGCGCCTGCAATCCCTTGGCGCCGTGCGCGGTCATCACCCGTACCGCGTCGAGCGGCTGCGACGGATCGCGCACGATCTCGACATCGCCGCGATCGAACCAGTCGAGGAAGCGCTGCAGTGACGGGATCGCGACGCGCTCGAACTCCAGTGCGGCGTTGAGCAGTTCGTCGATCGGATCGCGCGCTTCCAGACCGAGCCTCCGGATCAGCTTGCGCCGCCCGTCTAACGGTCCTGTCAGCATTTCCTCGAGGAAGACATAGGGCGTAGTGAAATCCGCTCGTCGCAGCATTGCGGCGAGCGGCGCGATCCGCTCGGCAGGTTGTGTCGCCTGAAGGTGCGCCCATAACCCGCCGCGGCGCTTCATGGCCGCGCGCATCAGCTCGTCCTGGCTCCAGCCCATCAGTGGCGAGACCAGCAAGCTGGCCAGCGCGAGGTCATCTTGCGGCTGCAATACGAAGCGGATCGCCGCGAGCAGATCCTGCACTACCAGCGGCGCGGTCAGCCGCAGACGATCGACTCCCGCGACCGGCACACCCTCGGCATAAAGCCGCGCGACGATCAGCGAGGCGAGCTCGCCGCGGCGCTTGACCAGGATCATGATGTCTTCGGGGCGGAGCGGCCGGCCCTTGCTCTCCAGAATCAGCGGATCGTTTGGATCGAGCCACGCCTTGACCTGGGCGGCGATCCGCGTCGCGTGCGCACGTACCGCATCGGTGACCCAGCCTTCTTCGCCCTCATCCTCTTCGCCCGCCAGGGTCGGCGCCCAGAGGTTGACCTGACCCGGACCCTCGACCTTGCTCGCATGCCGCTGATTGTCGTCCACTCCGAGCCCGCCGCCGGGCAACACACCGATCGCAGCGTCGACGAAATCGAGGATCGGTTGGGTCGAGCGGAACGAGGAGGTCAACGCGAGTTGCTCGAACGGCGTCGGCTCGATCTCCCCGATGTCGCTCGTCACCTCGGCGAGGTCGCGGAAATGGCGCTCGGCCCAGCGGAAATTGAGCGGGTCGGTGCCCTGGAAGCCGAAGATCGCCTGTTTGTAGTCGCCGACCGTGAACAGCGTCCGCCGCCGGTCGCCACGCGCTCCCAGTCCGGAAAAGAAGTCGCTCGCAATCGCGTCGACGATTTCCCATTGGCGCAAATTGGTATCCTGCGCCTCGTCGATCAAGACATGATCGGTCGCCTGGTCGAGCTTGAAGCGAACCCAATCGCCCATCCCGTCCTGACGCAACAAGGCGACCGCGGCGTCGATCAGGTCGTCGAAATCGACCGCGCCGATCCGCCGCTTGGCGGCACGATAGGCGAAGGCATAATCGCGCCCAATAGCGAGTCCGGCCGCCAACAGGTCGGCATAGTCCGCCAGATGGCGCATCTGAATCAGGCGGGCGACCTGTTCATGGCAATCGGCCGCGGTCGGCGCATAGTCCTCATCCTGCGGCGCCTGCCCTTTGGCGAACGACCGCAATTCGCCGTCCTGCCGCGCCCAGACGCCGTGCAATTCGCCGAGCGTCGCGGCGCGCTGCTCGGGGCTCCTTGTCAACCACGACTCGATGACGTCGGCGCGGGCCAGCCCGTTCTTGGTGCCCCATGTCCGATTGCAGTCGCGCAACCGCCCGAGCAGGTCGTCGTCCAGCTCAGCGCAGCCGTCAGCGATCGCCGCCTCGACATCGTCGACGCCGATCAGCGCGCGGCGGACATACGGACCGACGCCCTCACCCATCGGTAACGCCGCCATCGCCGCCGGCGCACGCGCACAGGCACGCAAGAAAGCCTCCGCTCCTTCCTCGCCAAGCCTGAGGCTCAACGCACCGACCGCGCGGACAGCGCTGTCGCGGCCTTCGCGCTCGGCATCGACCAGCAATTGCGCCAGCGTCTCGCGTGCCAGCGCCGATTCCTCGCGCGCCTCGAGCGGCCGGAACCCCGGCGTAAGCCCCGCTTCCACCGGAAAGGCGGCAAGCAGCGACTGGCAGAAGCCGTGGATCGTCTGGATCCGCAGCCCTCCACCCGGCGCATCGAGCACCTTGGCGAACAAGGTTCGCGCCCGCGCGATCAGCGCCGGGGTGGCACGCTCGCCCAGCGAGGCCAGATCGGCACGGATATCGGCCTCGGACGCGCGCACCCAGCGCGCCAGGCGCTGGTTGATCCGCCCGGCCATCTCGGCGGCACCTGCCTTGGTGAAGGTCAGGCACAGGATCGCGCCGGGATCGGTGCCGCCGAGCAATAGACGATAGACGCGCGCCGCCAGCACCTGCGTCTTGCCCGTGCCCGCCGACGCCGCCAGCCAGACATGCGCCGACGGATCGCTGGCGCGCGCCTGCTCGTCGACGAGCCGGGGCAGGATCGCGTCAGCGCCGCTCACGGCCATACCATTCGTCGCGGCGCATCAACTGGTCGTAATCGCCGAACGGCGCATATTCGGGCTTCAGCTTGGCAGTGAACGGAGCCGGGCCGGTCAGCCAGGTTTCCGCCGCCTCGGTGAAATTGCGCCGCGCCTCGGCCACGAATTCGTCTGCCGGAATCGGATCCTTCTTCTTCGGGTCGCAGGGGGAATCGACATAGCCGAACCCGCCGGTGCGATTGCGTGCGAGCGACCAATATTCGAAGCCCTCGGCTCTTCCCGCGACACCGGCGAACTTGCCCGCCTCGGCGATCATGCCGAGCAAGCCGAGTTGCAGGCTGAACCCCGCACGCACGGCGGCGGTGGATGGCGGCTGCCCGGTCTTATAATCCACCACCACCAAACCGCCGTCATTGAGACGATCGATCCGATCGAAGCGGCCTGACAGTTCGACGCCCGCGAGTTGCAGCGTTCCCTTGCCTTCAACCGCGAGGATGCTCCGTTCGCCCGCGCGATCGGAGACTTCGCGCGCGATCCAGTCGACCGCCTCGATCAGCCGCGGCCCCCATAAAGCCCGGATCATCGGATGCGTGCGAACGTCACCCAGCAAGGCCTCCGCGCGCGGGCGCAAGGTTTCGGGATTGGCGCCATCCTCGCGGAACCAGCTTTCCAGAATCGCATGAACCTGGTTGCCGCGCCAGGCAGGGCTCGGTTCGGCGTCGACCGGATCGATCGCACCCAGCCGCAGCATGCGCCGCGCATAAAAGGCATAAGGGTCGGCCTTGAGCCGATCGACCTCGGTCACCGAGATCTGGCGCGGCCGATCCTCGACCGCGGGCGACGGTTCGGGCCGCGAGGCCGGTTCGTGCACGCCGGGGTTGTCGATCGTCGCCGCCCATGCCGCCAGGTCGGGATCGCGAACGAAGCGATCCCCCGCCAGCGCTTCGAGCCGCAGCCAGAAGCGTGACGCCAGCGTCGGCGACCGCCCGTCGCGGCGCGCGCGTGTGATCAGCACTTCGGGCGCGCCCAGGGCGTTGGCGAAATCGTGCGCCGCGACGCCGATGCCCCGATCGAGCCCCGGCAACCCCAGTTCGGCGCGGATGCGCGGCGCCAGCCACGGATCGGGCGCGGCGATCGCCGGCCAGGTGCCCTCGTTCAAACTGCCGAGGATCGTCAGGTCGGCGGTCTGCAATCGCGCCTCGATCAGACCATAGATCGCAAGCCGCGGATGCCCGCCCTGGGGCGGACGGATCGCGACTTCCTCCATCAAGGTGCGGAGCAGCGGCGCGACGCTGGCCGGATCGACCAAGGGCGGCCCTTCCGCCGCGCGCAGTTCGAGATCGGCGAGCAATTCGGCCGCGGCGCGACCCGCCGGCCCCGCCCAGACCGCGAAACCGCACAGCGCTTCGGCCGTTTCGCGCAGGGTCGCGATCATTGCCGCCAGCGGTTGCTCGCCATTGCCGAAGCATCGCGACAGCGGTTCGAGCAAGCCGCGCATTTCCGGCCAGACGTGGCGCGCCGCCGTGCGGATCGGCGCCTCGCGCTCGTCGCCGTCGCGCAGATGCGCGTCGATGCCGGCGAGGCCAGGCGCCGGGCGCGGCCCGCGCAGGGCACGATCGAGCGCGCGCACGCCATCGAGCCACAAGGTACGCGGCTCCCCGCTCTGGACGAGCGGGTGCTTGAGCAACGCCAGCAACGCCAGCGGAGCAAAGTCCTGCGCCGCCGCTTCGGCCATCATCGTCAGCAATGTGCCGGGCGCGCGCGTCGCGAGCGGACGGCCGGCGGTATCGTCGACATGGATCCCCCAGCGTGCACAGTGCGCCGCGACGCGCTCCGCCAACGCGCGGTCGGGCGTGACCAGGGCAGCGGTACGCCCCTCGACTTCCAGCGCGCCGCGCAATGCCAGTGCGATCGCCTGCGCTTCGTCGGCGGGGGTCGCCAGCTCGACCGCGCGAATCCCCGTCAATCGCCGGTCGGCCGCCTCCAGATCGGTCCACTTGCCGGTGAATTCGGCAGGGGCAAAGGCATTGGCGATCGCCTTGCCGCGCGCGATGGATGCGTCGTGATCGCTGCCCTCGCGCCAGGTTCGCACCTCGCCGCGTCCCGCGCTCATCCGTTCGAGCAACAGCTTCAACTGGAATTGCGGATGGGTTTCGATCGACCGCGCCTTGAACCCGCTGGCATCCGGCTCGTGCGGCCCGAGCGCGTCCCATTCCTCGGCCGGCATCGCGATGGCGAGATCCTGGAACACGACCAATCCCTGGTCGAGCTCGGCGACGCGCCGCAACAGGATCGCCACTGCCGGCGCCGGGTCGGTGATTCCCGCGGCGCAGACGAAACCCGCCGGCGGCATCTCCTTCCACCGCGCCGCCAAACGGCGCAGCATGATCGCGCGCCGTGCCGCCGCGTCCATCGCCCCCATGCGGGCCAGCTCGGCCGGCCAGCGGTCGATGACGATGCGGAACAGGTCGAGCGCGCGCTCCCAATGACTGGTCAATTCGCGCCCGACATCGAGCTCGGCAAGTTTCGCCGCCGCGACTTCCTCGACCAGCAATTGGTCGAGCGTCCGCGCCAGTGCTCCGGCCAGACGCACCGCTTCGTCGGCGGCAACCGGCTCACCCTGGCGCGCGCGCTCCTCGCTTACCAACTTGGCCAGGATCATCCGGCGCGCCAGCGGATCGACCGGGGGCGGCAACGGCTCGAGATCGTCAGCCGGATCAAGCATCGCCCCGGCCGCCTCGTCCAGCGCGGGATCGCCGATCGTCACCAGCCGCGGCAGCAACAGGCCGCCGCCGCTCGCGCGGACGAATGCGTCCTGTACGGCACGCCGCCCGCGATTGTTCGGCAGCAGCACGACTCCGCGCGCGAGCCGCATCGGATCGTCGCCGAACCGCTTCATCAGCCCGGCGACTAGCGCATCGGCAAAAGCGCGCTGCGCTGGAATCGTGTAAAGCGCGAGGCCGCGCTCAGGCATCGATCAGGAGCGCTTCCGTCTTGGCAATCGCTGGCGGTGTGCCGACGTCGAACCACAGTCCCTGATGGACGAAGCCATAAGCGCGGCCCGTCTCGATCGCGCGATTCCAGAATACGTTGGTCGAAAACGGACCCTCCGGCCAATCGTGGATCACCCGCGGCGACAGGATCTGGACGCCGGTATAGACGAACGGCGCCACCCTGCCCGGCTTGCGGCGTCCCGTGATGCGGCCATTGGCGTCGAGGTGGAAGTCGCCCAGCCCGCCATGGTTGTGCGCGCGTGCCAGCGGCACCATCAGCAACAGCGCGTCCATCGCTTCGTCGTCCCAGCGCGACGCGAGCAGCTTGATCGTATCGGCTGGTCCATCGACCCATAGATTGTCGGCATTGGCGACGACGAACGGCTTGTCGCCGATCAACTCGCGCGCCTTCACGATGCCGCCACCGGTTTCCATCAACTGATCGCGCTCGTCGGAAATGACGACGTCGATGCCCTTCACGCGGTTCTTGAGATGGGCTTCGAGCGCGTCGGCAAGATAATGGACGTTGACCACCGCGCGCTTGATGCCCGCCGCGCGCAGGCGGTCGAACACGTGATCGAGCAAAGGCTGTCCCGCGACCTGGATCAGCGGCTTGGGCCGCGTCGCGGTCAGCGGCCGCATACGCTTGCCGATGCCCGCCGCCATTACCATCGCGGTCTCGGGAACCGTACCGCCCGGGTCCGGTCGCAGCGACAAGGTGCGTTTCGCGGTCATGCGCGGGCGATCTCCATCGGGTCGCCGCGCAGGTCGGCTGGGATGTTGGCGTCGAACCACGCTTTGACCGGCGCCAGTGCGGGATGGTCGAGATCGCGGTTCAGATAGCGCCACACACGAGGGCACATTGCCGGATAGCGCGGCTTGCCGTCGCGCCGCCATAGCCGGGTGAAAATACCGACGATCTTCGCGTTCCGCTGTGCGCCGAGCACATGGTAAGCGGCATCGAAATCGTCGCCCGCGCCGGTCACGCGGCGATAACGGTCCAGCATCGCCGCTTCGATCTCCGGCTCGACGTCGCGCCGCGCGTCCTGCAGCAGCGACACAAGATCATAGGCCGGATGGCCGGCCAAAGCGTCCTGGAAATCGAGCAGGCCGAGCGCTTCGGTACCGCCGATCAGCATCAGATTCTCGGCATGATAATCGCGCAGCACCGTCACCGGCTCCGGGGCCAGAGCGTGCTCGAACACCTCGCCCCAGGCTTTCGCGTACCCCTCTGTATCGACCGTCACGCCGATCGCCGGGCAATACCATTCGGTCAGCAGATCGGCTTCGCGCTGCAATTCCTTGCGATCGTACGGGCGCCACGGCCCCGCGGGTTCGCCGCGCAAGCGGATCAGGATGTCGACCGCCGCCTCGTACATCCCCAACAGGCTTTCGGGTGCGGCATCAACCGTTTCGCGCATCCGGGCGTCGCCGAAATCCTCGATCAGCACCAGACCTTTCTCCAGATCGGTGCCGAAGATCGCCGGCGCGGGGAATCCCCGCGCGACCAGCCATTGCGCGACTTCGATGAACGGGCGCGGATCCTCATGAGGCGGCGGCGCATCCATCAGGATCGCGCTGCGGCCGTGATCTGCGACGCGGAAATAGCGCCGGAACGAGGCATCGCCGGCGAGCGGTAGCACGTCGCCTTCTCCCCAGCCCAGCTTGGCGAGGAAATCGGCGGTCCCCGCCGGTGGATTCATGTCAAGGGCCATCGCCCCTCCCATGCCGCGGGCACGGTTGCTGTCAAGCGGCGTCCGCCATCGGGTGCGAAGTCCAAGGTCAACGCCAAGGCATCGGGCCATCGGCCGGGCGCACGCTCGGGCCATTCGATCAGCAGAACCGAGTCCCCGCGCGCCTCGTCCAGGCCGAGTTCGTCCAGTTCCTCGACATGTTCGATGCGGTAGAGGTCGACATGCATCACCGGCAACCGCGTCTCGGGCGGCGCATAGGGCTGGACGATCGCAAAAGTCGGTGACGGCGCTTCGCCTTCCAGCCCCAAGGCAGCCAGCAGCCCGCGCGCGATGCTCGTCTTGCCGGCGCCGAGGGGGCCGGACAGCGTAACTACGTCGCCGGGCCGCACGACCGCCGCCAGGCTCGCGCCAAATGCTTCCGTCGCTGCGGCGTCCGGAAGCAACATCAAAACCCGCTCAGCAACATATCGATGGCGTTCATAATCTCGGCTTGTTGCTCACTCAGATTTGCCACACGGCGCCCGAGTTCGCCGACGGATACAGCTGCCATGAGCGGTGTCATCATGACCATTTCTTCATCCGCGATCGTGAAGATCGGGTTCAGTCTGTCGATCCGTCGCTTGATAGCTTCAGGCGACACCAGCGGTACAACCAATCGTGTCTCGACATAGTCCAGCCAGTCTGTCTGACAATCGAGCAATAGCGGCTCACCCGATCGTTTATAGACGTCGAACCTCGCCATCAGAACATGCGATATTTGGCGAGCGGAAGCCCGTGCTCGCGCACATATTCGTTGTACGCCTCCATCCCCTCCCGATTCTCCTCGATCCAACGCCGCCGGCGTTCTTCGCGAACGACCCGTTCGAGGCCTTCCTCGCAAGCACGCGAAATATTGATGTCGAGCGCTCGGGCTTCCTCGACGAGTTCGGCATCGAGCGACACGTTGGTGGGACGACGAAAAGCGGAACGATCTTCACGAACGCGGGCCATCACGATCTCCTATGCGCATAGGTTATGCGCATCGAATTCGGGGTGCAAGCTAGCGTGGTAGTTCCACGATCAGCAATGTTCCCTCGCCGGGCTCGGACAGCAACTGGATCGTCCCGCCATGCGCTTCGGCGAATTGGCGCGCAATCGGCAGGCCCAGCCCCAGTGCGCGGTCATCGTCGCGCGCGGCATGTCCGCCGAACCGGTCGAAAGCGTGCTCGATCGCATCGGGGGTCATTCCCGGCCCATCGTCCGACACGACGATCCGCGCCGTCCGCACGTCGCCATCGGTGTGGAGCAGCACGCGTCCGCCCTCGCCGATCCCGCCGACGGCGTGACGCAGCAAATGCTCGATCATCTGGCGCAATTTCTTGGCGTCGCCCTTCACCATGCCGGTCGACGGTGCGACCTCGATCGCGAAATCGACTTTCTTGCGCTTGGCGATCGGCGCGATCGTCTCGGCGGCATTATAGGCCGTGGTTTCCAGGTCGACGGTCAACCGCTCGATCTTGTTCTGATCGGCCTCGGTCAGATCGAGCACGTCGTCGACCAAAGCCGCCAATCGCGCGACCGATTCCAGGATCGCATCGACATAGGAATCGGCCTGTTTGGTAAGCTTGCCGGCATAGCCCTCGCCTAGCATCTCGGCGAAGCCCTGGATCGACGTCAGCGGGGTGCGCAATTCGTAGCTCATATTGGCGACGAATGCGGTCTTGACCTGATCGGCCGCCTCCAGTGCCTCATTGCGGTCGCGCAGTGCCTGTTCGATATGCCGGCTGTCGGAGATGTCGAGCATCGTGAACAGCGCGTTGCCGTCGGGCAGCGGCACGCCGGCGAATTCGAAATGGCGCCCGTCGGCGAAGGCGACCCGGCCGCCGCGCTGTTGCCGCCCGACCGCCGCCGACCGCACGATCTCGGCGATGACGCTCGCCCTGCCCGGTTGTGCGAGCCGGGCGGAGCCCTTCTCGACCAGCGCGTCGATGCGGGGATGGCTGGTCAGGAACTCCTCGTCGAATTCCCACAGCTGGCGGAATTTGTTGTTCCAGATCTGCAATCGGCCGTCGCCGGCAAACACACCCAGCGCCTCGAAGAGATTGTCGAAGGTGGCGGTACGGACGCGGAGCAAGGTATCGCGCGCGCTGGCGAGCTGGACCTGTTCAGTGCGGTCCTCGAAGATCAGCAGCAGACCGCCGTCGGGCAAGGGATTGCCGACCAGCCGCAAATGCACGCCGCCCGGCAAGGTCCAGGTTTCCTCGATCGCGCCGGTCGCTGCCAGGAACCAGTCGCGGCGCTCCGCCTTCCAGCCGGGGAAGTCGCGCACTTCAGGGAGCCGATTTGCCTCGCGCATCCGTTCGAGCACGCGGTCGAACTCGGGGCGGTCGGCAAGCCATTCGCTGCGCATCGCAAACATGCGCTGGAACGACTGATTGCAGAAAGCGAGGCTGCGATCGGCGGCGAATTGCGCGACGCCCGCCGATAGCCGATCGAGCATCGCGCGCTGGGCGTCGGAGAATCGCTTCAGCCCGCCGCGCGCTTGCTCGAGATCCTCGATATCGATGGCGAAACCGGCCACGCCGCCCGGCGGCGCCGGCAATGGCACGTCGTGGATGCGGAGCATGCGCCGCGCGCCGCCGATCGTCGCGGGCATCGATTGGACGTTTGGGCGATCGGTATCACGGGCGACGAGCGCGCTGGCGAGCGGGCCGCCGATCCCCGACCCTTCGATCAATTCGACCTGGCGCGTCACGACATCCTTGGCGTCGCTCGCCTCGACCGCACGGACATAGGCCGAATTGACCATCGCCAGTCGCATGTCGGGTCCGCGATACCACATCGGCAAAGGTGCCGCCTCGATCAGCCCGCGCAGCGCCGCGAACGCTTGGCCCAGGTCCGCGGCTTCGTCGCGCAACTGCCCGATCTGCGCCTGGCTTTCGGTCGAATCGAAGAACCAGACGACTACGCCGCCGGGCGACCCCACTTCGCGCGGCGCGCGCTGGCCGCGCACCGCGAGCATGCGCGTCGACCCTTGCGGGCGGATGGTCAGCGCGAACGGCTCGCCGGCCTTTTGTGCCGCGGTGACGGCGTCGCCGAGCAGAACCGCATCCTCGCTGGTCAGGCCGGTGCCTGGCGCCACCAATTCCGCCAGATATTTGGGCGGCGGCACCAGCCCGAGCCAGTCGGCCAGCCGATCGGGCATTTCGAGGCGTCCATCGGCGCGCACCACCATCGCCAGTGCCGGGGCGGACGCCAACAGCGCGTTCAGCTTGTCGTTGCCTGCCAGCGTCGCCGCGGCGGCCGCGCGGGCGCGCAACCCGGTGTACAGGATCCAGCAGGTCGCAACGATCGCCAGAGCGAGCGCCACCCCGACAAGGCCGAGGGTCGTGGTCGACACCATCAGAAACGGCCCCCGATCATCACCAATTCGACTAGGGTGCAGACCCAATACTAGTGAGGTCGAGATGGAGACGAAAAGTGCTGCTGGGAGAGAGGGCGCGCAGCCAGATAGCGGAGGCTATCTGGCAAGCGTCCGACCGCTCCAGCGGGTCTTTTCGTCCCACCGCTTCCCGGCAGCCATGTCCGGGCGCTGTGGTTCGTCGGAGCGCTTGAACGGGGGAAAACCCCCGTTCTTCGCACTCCTCCTCCCACAGCATCCCGGACATGGCTGTCTCGATCCTCATTAGCATTGGGTCTGCACCCTGATCCCGTTCGCGCTTCACTGTCGAGCGCCCGCATCTTCGTAGAGAGAAGAGCAGGCGTTCGACAAGCGGGACCCGAACGGGATCGGGCCGATCACGGCAATATCAGCGATAACAGACCTTCTTGACCGTCTCGACGACCTTGGCGGACGAGATCAGCGCGAGCTTTTCCAGGTTCGCGGCATAAGGCAGCGGTACGTCCTCGTCGGTTACGCGCAGCACCGGCGCGTCGAGGTCGTCGAAGCCTTCCTCCATGACGAATGCCGCGACTTCAGACGCGATCGAGCAAGTCGGCCAACCTTCCTCGACCACGACGATGCGGTTGGTCTTGGCCAGGCTCTTGAGCACGGTCTTGCGGTCGAGCGGGCGCAACGTGCGCAGATCGACCACTTCGGCCTCGATGCCATCCTTGGCCAGTTCGTCGGCCGCTTCCAGGCTGATGCCGACGCCGATCGAATAGCTGACGATCGTCACGTCCTTGCCCTCGCGCATGATCCGCGCCTTGCCGATCGGCAGCACCCAGTCGTCGACCTGCGGCACGTCGAAGGTGCGCCCGTAGAGCAGCTCGTTCTCGAGGAAGACCACCGGATCCTCGCTGCGGATCGCTGCCTTGAGCAGGCCCTTGGCGTCCTGCGCGTCGTACGGCGCGATCACGATCAGGCCCGGAACGCTGGCATACCAGGGACCGTAATTCTGCGAATGCTGCGCGCCGACACGGCTGGCCGCACCATTGGGGCCGCGGAACACGATCGGGCAGCGCATCTGGCCACCCGACATGTAATTGGTCTTGGCCGCCGAATTGATGATGTGGTCGATCGCCTGCATCGCGAAGTTGAACGTCATGAACTCGACGATCGGGCGCAGGCCGCCCATCGCCGCGCCGGTGCCGACGCCGGCAAAGCCATATTCGGTGATCGGCGTGTCGATCACGCGTTGGTCGCCGAATTCGTCGAGCAGGCCCTGGGTGACCTTGTACGCGCCCTGATATTGCGCGACTTCCTCGCCCATCACGAAGACGCGGTCGTCCTTGCGCATTTCCTCGGCCATCGCGTCGCGCAGCGCCTCGCGCAGCGTCAGCTTGACCATCGCGGTTCCAGCAGGAACTTCGGGATCGGCGACCTCGGCATCGTGCTTGGCGGCTTCGAACATCTGCCTGGCACCGGTCTCGACCAGATGCGGTTCGGGCGTACCGCTTTCAGCTGCCTGTTCCTGCTTTTCTGGTTCGACCGCCTTGTCGTCGGCCGGCGCAGCCGCGGGGGGCGCCTTCGACACTTCCTCGCCCTCGGCGGCCAGTGTCGCGATGACAGTCCCGACCTTCACGTTATCGGTGCCCTCGGCGACCAGGATCTGCGCGATCGTGCCTTCGTCGACCGCCTCGAACTCCATCGTCGCCTTGTCGGTCTCGATCTCGGCCATGATGTCGCCCGACTTGACCGTGTCACCTTCCTTGACGAGCCACTTGGCGAGCGTACCCTCTTCCATCGTCGGCGACAGCGCCGGCATCTTGATCTCGATCGCCATCTCAGTACGACTCCACCAGTACGTCGGTATACAGCTCGCCCAACTCGGGCTCCGGCGTCTGCTCGGCGAAGTCCGCCGCCTCGTTCACCTGCTTCCTGATCGCAGCTTCCGCCGCCTTCAGCTCGTTTTCGCTCACGCCCAATTTCTCGAGCAATTGCTTGGCATGCTCGATCGGGTCGGACTTGTCGCGAACCGCCTGCACTTCCTCGCGGCTGCGATATTTGGCCGGGTCGGACATGGAGTGACCGCGATAGCGATAGGTCTTCATCTCAAGGATGAGCGGGCCCTTACCCGCGCGCACCCAGGCCAGCGCCTCTTCGGCAGCACCACGGCACGCCAGCACGTCCATGCCGTCGACCTGGATGCCCGGGATGCGGAAGCTCTCGCCGCGGCGATAAAGCTGGTCTTCGGCCGAGGCCCGATTGACGCTCGTGCCCATGGCATATTGGTTGTTTTCGATCACGTAGATGATCGGGAGCTTCCACAGTTCGGCCATGTTGAACGATTCGTAGACCTGGCCCTGATTGGCCGCGCCGTCGCCGAAATAGGCGAGGCAGACGCCGCCATCGTTCGAATATTTGTGCTTGAAGGCGAGCCCGGTGCCGAGAGACACCTGCGCGCCGACGATGCCGTGCCCGCCGTAAAACTTCTTCTCGGTCGAGAACATGTGCATCGACCCGCCCTTGCCCTTCGAGATGCCGGCGGCACGACCGGTCAGCTCGGCCATGATCAGCTTGGGATCGATGCCGTAAGCGAGCATGTGTCCGTGATCGCGATAGCCGGTGATCACGCTGTCCTTCTCACCGTCAAGCGCCGACTGGAGCCCGACCGCGACCGCTTCTTGACCGATATAGAGGTGGCAGAAGCCGCCGATGAAGCCGAGGCCGTAGAGCTGGCCCGCTTTCTCTTCGAAGCGGCGGATCAGCAGCATCTGCTTGTACAGTTCGAGCAGTTCCTCCTTCGACGCCGGATAGGGCTGCGGCTCGTCGGGCCGCGGACGGTTGGTAACTGGGGGCTCGCTCTTGGCGCGCGCTGGGGCTTTTGCCACGATGGGGAAACCTCGTTTCCGTAGGGGAGAAAGGGCGGCCTATAGGCCGGGTGTGCGGACGTTTTCAATCATGCGCTGTGCTATTGTCTATCCGCACGATAACTTCATGACCAACAAGCAATGCCACGGTTGCGGAATACGGGACGCTCCGCCTAAGGCCAGCCAGATGTTCCCCGCCGACCATCCCTTCCGCATCGCCAATTTTCGCGTGTATTGGTTATCGCGCCTAACAAGCACGATCGCGCTCAGCCCGATGGCGATCATCATCGGCTGGCAGGTTTATGGGATCGCGCGCGATCCCCAGGGGCTCAATCTCGACATCAAGCAGGCAAGCTTTCTGCTTGGAATGATCGGTGTCGCCCAATTCGTTCCCCTGTTTTTGTTGACACCCGTGGTCGGACTAGCCGCCGACACGTTCGACCGCCGGTTGATCGTCAAACTGACCACCGCGTTGGTAGCAGCGACGATCGCGGCGCTCGGCTTGCTGACCGCATTCCATTGGATCAACCTGAACGCCTTGTTCGCCGCCGCCGTTGCGATCGGCGTCGCGCGCGCCTTCGCTGGCCCGGCCTATTCGGCGCTGGCACCCAATCTCGTCCCGCGCGAGGTGCTACCCAATGCAATCGCCGTCAGCTCGATCGCTTGGCAGGTCGGGTCGATCGCCGGGAACAGCCTAGGCGGTCTGCTCTTCGCGATTCGTCCCGAGGTCGCATATGGTAGTTCGGTCGCCCTGCTGCTCATCGCGCTCTTGGCGATCTCGCTAATCGGGAAGGTACCGCAACCCCAGGCGCAGGCCGATCACCGGCCGCTCCATCGCATCGCCGAGGGGTTCCGCTATGTACGGCGCAACAGGCTGGTGCTGGCGACGATCACGCTAGACCTGTTCGCGGTGCTGCTAGGGGGGGCCGTCGCCTTGCTGCCGGTCTTCACCCGCGACATCTTCATGGTCGGCGCTCAGGGACTGGGCCTGCTCGCTGCGGGCATGGGGATCGGCGCCACAACGACGGCGCTGTTCTTCTCGTTTCGACCGATGAAGACCAATGTCGGAGTCAAGATGCTGATATCGGTCGTCATCTTCGGACTCGGTATTCTCACGTTCGGCACCGCGCACCTGATCCTACCGCACGGCCTGGACTTTTGGTTGGCACTCATTGGGCTCATGGTGGCGGGCGGCGCCGACATGGTGTCGGTCTATGTCCGTACGTCGTTGGTCCAACTCCACACTCCTGACGCGATGCGCGGACGCGTCGGGGCGGTGTCGCAGCTGACCATCTCGGCCTCGAACGAGCTCGGCGATGCGGAGAGTGGTCTGCTCGCCTCACTATTGGGGCCGGTCGGCGCGGTGGTGTTCGGCGCGGTCGGCGCCATCGGTATAACCTTGATCTGGTCGCGCCTCTTTCCAGAACTCAGGCTTGCAAAGACGTTCGATCCGCCCGAAATCCTAGAAACCACCCCTGAACACGGAGTGCTTCAGCCATGAAGGCCAACACCATCCTGGAAACGATCGGCAACACACCGCATATCCGCGTCCAGCGGCTGTTCCCGGACAGTGAAGTCTGGATCAAGTCCGAGCGCTCCAACCCCGGCGGGTCGATCAAGGATCGCATCGCGCTGAGCATGGTCGAGGCGGCCGAGCGCGACGGCAAGCTCAAGCCCGGCGGCACGATCATCGAACCGACCAGCGGCAATACCGGTGTCGGCCTGGCGATGGTCGCCGCGGTCAAAGGCTACAAGATCATCCTGGTAATGCCCGAATCGATGTCGATCGAGCGCCGTCGCCTGATGCTTGCTTATGGTGCGAGTTTCGACCTCACCCCGCGCGAAAAGGGCATGAAGGGCTCGATCGAGCGTGCGCTCGAACTGATCGAGCAGACGCCCAATTCCTGGATGCCGCAACAGTTCGAAAATCCTGCGAACATCGACGTCCATGTACAGACAACGGCACAGGAAATTCTTCGCGACTTCGCCGATTCGCCGATCGATGTGCTGATCACTGGGGTCGGAACCGGCGGACATATTACCGGCGTCGCCGAGGCTCTCAAGAAGACCTGGCCAAACCTCAAGGTTTATGCGGTCGAACCCGATGCCTCCCCGGTCATTTCGGGCGGCCAGCCCGGCCCGCACCCGATCCAGGGGATCGGCGCGGGCTTCATTCCGGCCAATCTCCATACCCAGGCGCTCGACGGCGTGATCAAGGTCGACGCCGGTGTCGCCAAGGACATGGCCCGCCGTGCGGCTCGGGAGGAAGGCATGCTGGTCGGGATCAGCTCGGGCGCGACGCTCGCGGCGATCCTGCAGAAACTCCCAGATCTTCCCGCCGGTACCCGCGTTCTGGGCTTCAATTACGACACCGGTGAACGCTATCTCTCGGTGCCAGACTTCCTGCCCGAAAGCTGAGTGGCGCACCGGGCCACTCGGCATTGCCAGGCCATCGGCTGCTTCACAAAATACTCCATTTCGGGGGAACAAAACCGGCCTTCGGGGTTTTGGCAGCGAACGCTTTGCGTTAAAGGCCTGCGCCCGCGCGTCGTCGCGCCGGTGAATGCGCGCCCTCCACAGGTAGACATTTGATCAACTCGCCGACCCGCACCCCCTCGCCTGCGCTGCGCCTGATTCTGGGCGTGGTGGCGATTCTTTTGGTCGCGATCCCGGTCGCGATCGTCACGATGATGCCGAAAGTGCGCCCGGTACCCAAAGGCGTGGCGGTCCTGCCGCAGCGTGTCGTTCCGCCGACCGAATTACCGCCGGTCGAACCGGTCCAGTTCCAGTCGGTCGACCCTGATGACGCCAAGGCGTTCAACGCCAACGTTCCCTTTTCCGCGTTGCCCAATCCACCTGCCCGCCCCTTCATATTTTCCGGCTCGACCGACGCGCGGCTGCGCGCGATCGACTGCCTGGCCGTCGCCCAACTCTACGAAGCGGGCGACGACACGGAGGGTGAGCGCGCGGTCGCCCAAGTCGTGCTCAACCGCGTGCGTCATCCCGCCTTCCCCAAGTCGGTGTGCGGCGTGGTGTTCCAGGGGTCGGACCGTAGCACCGGCTGCCAGTTCAGTTTCTCGTGCGACGGCGCACTGACCCGTTGGCGCCCCACTCCTGCGGCCTGGAAGCGCGCGCGCGAAGTGGCGATCGCAGCTTTGAACGGCACGGTTTACGCCAAGGTCGGCTATGCGACGCATTACCACACCGATTGGGTCGTGCCGTATTGGAGTGCGAGCCTCGACAAGATCGCCGCAGTGAAGACGCATCTGTTCTTCCGCTGGACCGGCTGGTGGGGAACGCCTGCCGCTTTCCTCAGGACCGTTTCGGGATCCGAGCCGAACATCGCAGCCTTGGGCGGCCTGTCGAGCGCGCATGTCGGCGAAGTCGATCTCGCCAACATCAATCCGGCCGAGATCAACGGCGCGCCCACCGCCGGGGAAGCGGCTGGCTCGCCCTTGTCGATCGATCCCAACAGCTTCCTCGTCACGCTCGACGCTCGCGCCGGTGCGGATTCCTTCCCGGCGGTGGCAACCAAGGCTTGCGGCGCGCGGGATTATTGCAAGCTGATGGCGTGGACCGACAAGGCGCATACCCCGGCCAACCTGCCACTCGGCCAGGCGCAGATCGCGACGATGTCGTTCAGCTATCTGCGCGACAAGGCGCATGGCTATGAAAAGGCGCTGTGGAACTGCGCCCAATTCAAACGGGCGTCCAAGGGCGAGTGCATGAAGTTGCAGGTACTCGGCCTGCCGCAGACGACCACGCCACCGCCGGGCACGCGGCCCCTCACCCCGCCGCCGGCGACCGGCACAGTGCCGGGCAAGCCGGGCGTCGCGCCGCCGACCATGACTTTCTCGGTAAAGCCGACCCCCGCGGTCGCACCCGATGGCCTGAACGGGGTCCGTCGCAAGGCGGTCGATAGCGCGCCCCTGCCCAAAGCGGCCGCAACGCCGGCCCCGCGCCCCACCGCCTCGCTTCCCGAGCGGCCGTAATCCCTTCCGCTCGCGAGCGGCGGCTGCCGATCAGCGCTGCCCCGAAATGTTTGCCTGTCCGTCACCGCGGGCTGAGGACGCCTCGACCGTCACGATCTTAGGTCGGCTCATCGACGCGGGTGCCCTTGGGAGGCTCCCCGACCGGAACATCCAGCCCTTTCTGACTATTCCATCCGAAGAATGATGTTGGGCGCGTTCGACAACGTCATTCCTACGGGGCGTCACAATGCGCGCGGCGATGGTTCAGGGACACCGCCGCGTTGGGACGGGTTGCTTATGTCAGAGCGCTTTTCTGATGCATGATTTAACCTCGGGCATGAGGGCGGCACGTCGCGTGTCGGCTGCACCACGCTATCGGACCAATGCGGCGCAGCTTATCGCGCTCTCGATAGTTCTCGCCGAAATGTCGCTATTCTTTCACCCGGCAGGCTTCGCCGGGGGGCCGAGCGACGATCAGCAATATCTCGATATCGCGCTCGGCTGGTACGCCCACGGCCCCCAGATCGGCACTTCGCATTGGGCGCTGCGGCACCCGTTGATCCTGTCGATCACTGCGGCTTTCCATCTGTTCGGCCCGTCGATCGACTCGCTGCTGCTGGTGCCGCGATTGTTCTACGCCTTGTTCGTCGGCGTGACGGTTGCGACAGTGCTGCGGGTCGCCGGAACGCGCGCCGCGATCCTATGGCTGGTGCTGGTGATCCTGTCGCCGGTGATCCACGCCATGGGCACCAGTTGCTATCCCGAAATGCTCGAACTCGCGTTCGGCGCGACGTCGATTTGGGCGTTCCTCAACGCCCGTCGCTCGACGGCCGCCGCCGCGCTCGCATGGTCGCTATTTTCCGGACTTATGCTCAGTTGCGCGGTCCAGACGCGCGAGACGGCGGCGTTCATGCTACTCTTCTACGGCTGGGCTTTCCTGCGTGATCCGGCAGTGCCGCGCCGCGCCTATCTCTTGCTCGGCCTAGGCTTCGTCTTGCCATTATTGGTCGACAATGCCTGGCTCTGGGCGATGACGGGCGACCCGCTCTATCGCCTGCATGTCGACAAGCATCACGTTCTGATCGCCAGCGATCACATGGTCGGTAAGACTTATTCCGGCAGTCCATTTCTCAACCCCGATCTGGCCAGCCGGTGGATCCCGGCGGGGCCGACACGCCTGCATTGGGCGATCAATCCGCTGGGGGATTTCCTGATCGATCCGGCATTCGGCTTCGTCATCCTGGGATGGGCGCTGAGCGCGCTGCCATTCTTCCGCGATCGAGCGATCCCGCGGCCCAAGATATCGACCCTGTTGCTGCTGCTGTTCGCCGTCGCCAGCTATGTGACCGTCACCTGGGTGTTCACACTACGACCGCAGCCGCGTTATTACCTTTTCGTGCTCGCTGCCGCGACGATCGGCTTCGCACTCTATCTCGATGCGGCATTGGCGATACCCAGGTTGAGGCGGCGCGTATCGATCCTGCTCGGTCTGGTTCTGCTGGGCGGCGGCATCACCATCGCCGTCGCGCCCGACCAAGGCTGGCAAGCAAAGGTGATCGTGCCCTATATGGCTGCGCATCCCGGACAATATAGTGCCGAGGAGCATATTGCGGGCCGCGCCTCCTATCCGCTGGCCCGGCTCGGCATGGCAGGCAAACTGACCGCGGCCGAGCCGGCGGTCGGCGCCTACCGCCTCCGCCTGATCGACAGTGCGATGTTGGACGGATCGGAACCGTTTCCGCGCGATCCCGCCTATCGCGAGGTCGCTTATCTGGAGCGGCCGACGCCCTTGCTGCTACAGCTGATACGCCCGCACTACCGCAACCCCATCCTGGTCGAGCAGCGGCTACGCTAGGAACTTCCCTCTCCCGCCACCGGGAGAGGGTTGGAAAGAACGCGATCGATCGACGTCAGGCGGCCGCGAACATCTCCGGCGGCAGGGCCATCAGCGCTTCCGCCCCGCTTTCGATCTTGCGGCGCAATGCTCCTGCGTCGGGCATGATGCGTTCGCCATAGTAACGCGCGGTGGTCAGCTTCGCGTCGAGGAACGCAGCATCGCCTTCCCCCGCCGCCTTCAGCTTCGCCGCCGCCGCCGCCATCCTCAGCCACATCAGACCGACCGCGACGATGCCCATCAAATGCATGTAGCTGTGCGCGCCCGCGCCGACATTGTTGGGATTGGTCATGCCGTTCTGCAGGAACCACATGGTCGCGGCCTGGAGCTCCCCATTGGCCTTTTCCAGCCGGGCGGCGAAATCGGCGGTGGCCGGATCGCCCTTCGCGGCGGCGACTTCTTCGCCAACCACCTTGAACAGCGTCTGCACCGCGCGCCCGCCATTGGCGGCGAGTTTGCGGCCGACCAGGTCCATCGCCTGGACGCCGTTGGTCCCCTCATAGATCATCGAGATGCGGGCATCGCGGACATACTGCTCCATGCCCCATTCGCGGATATAGCCGTGCCCGCCATAGACCTGCTGGGCGTTGGTCGCGATGTCGTAGCCCTTGTCAGTGCCATAGCCCTTGATCACCGGGGTCAGCAGACCGACCAGATCGGCGGCGAGCTGCCTTTCCTCTTCGGTCGCGGCGGCATGTTCCAGATCGACCTGAAGCGCACCCCACAGGCAGAGCGCGCGCAGTCCCTCGGTCATCGCCTTGGCGTCCATCAGCATGCGACGCACATCGGGGTGGACGAACAGCGTATCCGCCTTCTCGTTCGGTTCGGCCGGCCCGGTCAGTGCCCGGCCCTGACGGCGATCATGGGCGTATTGAACGGCGTTCTGATACGCGGTCTCGGCGACGGCGAGGCCCTGAAGACCCACGCCCAGCCGCGCGGCGTTCATCATGATGAACATCGCGGCCAGGCCCTTCATCTCCTCGCCGACCAGCCACCCCTTGGCGCCATCATAATTCATCACGCACGTCGAATTGCCGTGAATGCCCATCTTGTGTTCGATCGACCCGCAGCTGACCGCGTTACGCTCGCCGAGCGACCCATCTTCGTTGACCAGGATCTTTGGCACCACGAACAGCGAAATACCCTTCGAACTGTCGGGCGCGCCGGGAGTCTTGGCCAGCACCAGGTGGATGATGTTGCTGGTCAAGTCGTGCTCGCCGGCCGAGATGAAGATCTTCGTGCCGGTGATCGCATAGGAGCCGTCCGCCTGCGGCTCGGCCTTGGTGCGGATGAGACCCAGGTCGGTGCCGCATTGCGGCTCGGTCAGGTTCATCGTGCCGCCCCATTCGCCCGACACCATCTTGGGAACGTACAGCTTTTGCTGCTCGGGGCTGCCCTTGACCAGCAAGGCGGCAATCGCACCGTGGGTAAGGCCAGGATACATGGCGAATGCCATGTTGGCGGAGATCATGAACTCCTGAAACGCGGTCGAGACGACGTGCGGCATTTCCTGTCCGCCGAACGCCGCCGGCGCGCTGAGCGTGCCCCAACCCGATTCGACGAACTGCTGATACGCTTCCTTGAATCCCTTGGGTGTCGTGACGCTGCCGTCGTCGTGGCGCGTGCAGCCCTCAAGGTCGCCGGATTGGTTGAGCGGGAACAAGACTTCGGCGACGAACTTTCCGCCTTCTTCGAGCACGGCATCGACCGTCTCGGGAGTCGCATTCTCGAAGCCTGGCAAATTGGCGCAGCGCTCGATGCCGAGCACATGATCGAGCACGAAGCGCGTGTCGCGCACCGGGGGCGTGTATTGCGGCATGGTCAGTCCTTCTGGTGATCGGCGCGCGAGCCTCGCTCGAGCAACGCGATGAAATCGTTGAGTTCGGCGATCGCGGCGTCGATGTCGCGCTTTTGCTGGTGAAGAAGGGAGACACGCTCCTTGCAACGATCGATCGTCCGCTCGCGCTGGGTGCGGCGGTCGTCCCCGACATCGTACAGGTCGATCAGCTCGCGAATCTCGGTGAGCGAAAAGCCGACGCGCTTGCCGCGCAGGATCCAGGCGAGCCGTGCGCGGTCGCGATGCGAATAGATACGTTGCGTGCCGCGCCGTTCGGGCGAGATCAGCCCCTCATCCTCGTAGAAGCGCAGCGCCCGCGCCGTAACGCCGAATTCGGTCGACAGGTCGGAAATGGAAAAGCTGTGCCGGTCGTGGAGCGGCGCGATCGGGGCGTAGGACGGAACCCAGGACATAGCCCCTTTTTACGCGCACTTGACGTTAACGTCAAAGGGGTCGTGCGCTCATTTGCCCGAAGCGCAGAGCATCCTGCCCCGGCCGTCTCGCAAGGCGCTCGCCTCCGAGGGCGAATCGCTCATCCTCTCTGCGTTGAGCCCGGTCAGCGAACCACGCGAGGAACAGGCTTTCTGGCAGGCGTCGGGCAAACGGCCGGGGAAAACGATCCGGTCGCCCTCGAACCTCGCGTCGAAATTGCAGCCCGGGGTATCGGTGAGTTCGACATGCAGATCCTCGCCGGCGCGGGTCGCCTCGCCTTGCGCGCTGCAATGATAGGTGTCGCCATAATCGACAGAGATGCCGATCCGAAACGCGGTCGCATTTGGCACCACGCAGATGCGGTCGCGGTCGCGTGTATAGAGGCCGGTCGGGTCGGTATTGGCGGGATCGGCAACGATTCCGGCTTCGATCGCGGCGGCTTCGAGGCTGGTGGGGGTCGAGGTTGCGGTGGGGGCAGGCTGGCTGCCGTGGCAGGCGGCCAAGCTCGGGAGCGCGATCAACATCCCAACCCGGCCCCAAAATACGCTTCCCCGGCGAAGGCCGGGGCCCAGGATCGGCGTGCTAAGTCGGGAAGGACGGCTCGCCGTCTCAGGCGTCGCGAAGCTGGGCCCCGGCCTTCGCCGGGGAAGCGCGAATAACGATGAGATGAGCTTCAAGACCACTCAGACCATCTCACCCGATTCGCTCCAGTCCGTCCTTCGTAACCCGCCGGTAAAAGCACGACCGCTCGCCGGTATGACAAGCGGGGCCCGCCGGATCGACGATCAGCCAAACCGCATCCTGATCGCAATCGATCCTGATGTCGCGCACACGCATGACATTCCCCGATGTCGCGCCCTTACGCCACAATTCGCCGCGACTGCGCGACCAGAACACTGCCTCGCCCTGCTCGATCGTCGCCGCCAGCGCGTCCGCATTCATGTGCGCAAGCATCAGCACCTCGCCCGAATCGCCATCGGTGACCACGGCCGTGATCAGCCCGTCGGCACCCCATTTCGGATCGAGCGTCAGCCCGGTTTCGCGTGAGTCGGTCATGCCCCTCCCCTAGCGCGGCGCGGCGATCCGACAAAATCGGCACAAGGCGTATGACAAATACGCGACAAACCCGGCAGGCGTCACTATATGGCCGAGCGCCACAGCAGCACGGATCCCAGGGTCCGCACTGAGTACGGACACCATGCTGACCACGAATCCTTTCGACGACGACAAGCTCCGCGAGGAGTGCGGCATTTTCGGCGTGTCCGATGCGGACGGCGCGGCCGCGCTCGTTGCGCTCGGCCTCCACGCGCTGCAGCATCGCGGGCAGGAAGCTGCCGGTATCACCAGCTGGGATGGCAAGCATTTCCACAGCCACCGCGCGATGGGCCATGTCGCGGGCAATTTCGACAAGGACGAGATCATGGGGGGGCTGCGCGGACAGACCGCTTGCGGCCATGTTCGCTACTCGACCACCGGTGAGACCGCGCTGAGGAACGTGCAGCCGCTTTATGCCGAGCTTGCCACCGGCGGGTTCGCGGTCGCGCACAACGGCAATATCTCCAATGCCTTCCGCCTGCGCAACGATCTCGTCCAGCGCGGCGCGATCTTCCAGTCGACCAGCGATACCGAAGTCATCATCCATCTGGTCGCGACCAGCTCCTATCGCGACCCGCTCGACAAGTTCGTCGATGCGCTGCGCCGGGTGGAAGGCGCCTATTCGCTGATCGTGCTGACCCCGACCGGCCTGATGGCGTGCCGCGATCCGCTCGGCATCCGCCCGCTGGTGATGGGCAAATTGGGCGACTCGGTCATCTTCGCCTCCGAAACCGTCGCGCTCGACGTTGTCGGTGCCGAATTCGTCCGCTCGGTCGATCCGGGCGAGTTGATCATCGTCGAGGACGGCAAGCTGCGCTCGCTGCGTCCGTTCGGCCAGACCGCGCCGCGGCCGTGCATCTTCGAATGGGTCTATTTCTCGCGGCCCGATTCGATCGCCGGCGACCAGTCGGTCTATTCGGTCCGAAAGGCAATCGGCGCGCAGCTCGCGATCGAATCGCCGGTCGAGGCCGATCTGGTCATTCCGGTGCCCGATTCGGGCGTACCCGCGGCGATCGGCTACGCCCAGCAATCGGGTATCCCGTTCGAGCTGGGCATCATCCGCTCGCATTATGTCGGCCGCACCTTCATCCAGCCAGGCGCCGAAGTCCGCCGCCTGGGCGTGAAGCTCAAGCACAATGCCAATCGTGCGTTGATCAAGGACAAGTCGATCATTCTGGTCGACGATTCGATCGTGCGCGGCACGACCAGCCTCAAGATCGTCGAGATGATGCGCGAGGCCGGCGCACGCGAGGTGCATATGCGCATTGCTTCCCCCCCGACCACGCATTCCTGCTTCTACGGCGTCGATACGCCCGAGCGCGAGAAGCTGCTCGCGTCGCGCTATTCGGTCCCCGGCATGACCGACTTCATCCATGCCGACAGCTTGGCGTTCGTGTCGATCGACGGCCTGTACAAGGCGCTCGGCGAGGCGGGACGTAACGGCCCCGTCCCCAAATATTGCGACGCGTGCTTCACCGGCGATTATCCGACGGTGCTGACCGATTACAGCGACGCCCATATGGACGAGCAGCTCGCTCTTCACCCCGAAGCCGCGGAATAACATGACGAAAAGATTTGAGGGCCAGCTCGCGCTGGTGACCGGCGCGAGCCGTGGGATCGGCGCCGCCACCGCGAAGGCGCTTGCCGCCGAAGGCGCGCATGTCATCCTGACCGCGCGCACCGCTGGCGCGCTCGAGCAAGTCGAGGAAGCGATCCATGCCGCGGGCGGCACCGCGACGATCGCGCCGCTCGATCTGATCGAAACCGACAGCATCGCGCGATTGGCCAGTGCGGTCGCGGAACGCTGGGGCAGGCTCGACATTCTGGTGCTCAACGCGGCGACCCTCGGGTCGCTGTCGGCAGTGCAGGCGATCGATCCCAAGGAATTCGCCAAGGTCATGACGCTCAATGTCAGCGCGCAACAGGCGCTGATCGCCGCGTTCGATTCGGCTTTACGCAAATCGGCGCGCGCGCGGGTAGTCGGGATCACATCTAAGGTCGGCCGCCAGCCGCGTGCCTTCTGGGGCGCGTACGGCGCGTCCAAGGCAGCGTTCGAGACATTGGTCCAGGCCTATGGCGAGGAAGTCGAGGGAATCAGCAACATCCGCGTGGCCCTGCTCGACCCCGGCGCCACGCGCACCGCGATGCGCGAGCGGGCGTATCCGGGCGAAGATCCGGCCAGCGTGAAGCCGCCGGAAGTGGTGGCGGACAAGATTGTCGGGTTGGTCGCGAACGATTTCCCGTCGGGGCATATCGAGCGGATCGCCTGACGTCGGGCACTCACCCACTCTAACATCACCCCGGCCTTTGTGCCGGGGTGACTAAGTAACGCGGCTACCGCCTCTACCTTACTTGTCCGCAGCCGCCTCGATCTTCTTCCAGAACTCCGCTCGCTCCGCCGACAGCTTCTCGGCCGTCGCGGTCGGCCACGACCCCGACATAACGACAACCAGCTTCTTCGCCGGATCGACCATGATGCTCTGGCCGAAAATGCCTAGAGCGGCGAAACGTCCGCCGGGCATCGTCCACCATTGATAGCCATAGCCGAAACCGCCCTCGTCCTTGGGTATCGGCACCTGGTTGGTCGTCGCGCTGGCGAACCAGCCTTCGGGCACCACGCCCTTGCCACCCGACAGCGCGAACATCCCCATCCGCGCATAGTCGTGCAAGCTCACCGACAGGCAGCATCCGCTGACCTCGCTTCCCGCCGGGTTGGTCATCCAGAACGCGTCGCGCTCCATTCCCCAGGGCTTCCACACCTTCTCGGTCAGATAGTCGGCCAGGCTCTTCTTGGTCGCGCGCTCGACGAGCACGCCGATCAGATTGGTCTCCCCGGTCTTGTATACCCATTTCGTACCCGGCGCGCTCTCGCGCGGCAGCTTCTTCATGTACCAGACGGTCGGGTCCTGCCCCGCCGGTACCGCGTCGGAGAACATCCGGGCCACGTCGGACTTGGGATCAGTATAATCCTCGTTCCATTTCACGCCCGACGTCATGGTCAGCAGCTGGCGCACCGTCACGCCGTCATACCCGCCGCCGGCAAGGTCGGGGATGTATCGCGTGACCGGATCGTCGATCGACTTGATATATCCGTCACGGATCGCCGCGCCGACCAGGGTCGAGGTGAACGACTTGGCGACCGAGAAGCTGGTCCAGCGTCCACCAGCGCCGTAGCCGAGCCCATAGCGTTCGAGCCGGACCTTCCCATCCTGCACCACGATCAGCCCGGCGATGTTCAGGTCGGCCAGGCCCGCTTTGACGTCCGCCTCCGCGATCGCGAGCGGTTTGCCGTTGGGCAGCGGACGGACCTTGGCCCCGGCCTTGACGACATGGCCGGGGAAGATCTTTTCCATCTCGCGGAAATTCTGGTCGCGCTGCGGCTGGCTCCAGAACAGCACCTCCGCGCCGACCTGGCGGAGCTTCGCGCTATTGTCGGGCGTGGCGATGACCGATTGCGCCGACGCCACCCCGGCCAGTGCGAATGCGGCAAGCAGACCAAAACCTTTCATCACCCCTCCTTGACCAAGGTCACCTGCGCGACATCTATCCCGCCACCGCGGAATCCGCCTTCACAGTACATCAAATAAAAGCGCCACAAGCCGATGAAATGTTTATCGAACCTGTCCGGTAATTTGCCCGCTGCGACGACCGCATCGAATGCTTCGCGCCAGCGCTTAAGCGTCTCGGCATAGTCCAGCCGGAAGGCGTGCCGATCGCGCCACGCCAATCCAACTTTCTCCGCCAGCGCCTGGAAGCGGCTCTCCGACAGCAGCATGCCGCCTGGGAACACGTAGCGCTGGATGAAGTCCACGTTGCGCGCATAGCCCTCGAACATCGCGTCATCGATCGCGATATATTGGATCGCGGCGCGCCCGCCGGCCTTGAGCGCGCGGGCGATCGCAGCGAGATAATCGGGCCAATATTCCTCGCCCACGGCCTCGACCATCTCGATGCTGGCGACGCCATCGAACGTCCCGGTGACGTCACGATAATCGATCAGCTCGATCTCGACCCCGTCGAGCCCCTGCCGCGCCATTCGTGCCTCGGCATAGGCCTTCTGCTCGGTCGACAACGTGATGCCATGAACGGCGATCCCCGCCTTCGCCGCCGTCTCCGCGAACGAGCCCCAGCCGCAGCCGATTTCGAGGATATTGTCGCCGGGCTTGGTCGCAGTGCGATCGAGAATGGCCTTGAGCTTGACGTGTTGGGCACCTTCCAGGCTTTGGCCCGGCGCGTCGAACATCGCGCTCGAATAGGTCATCGTCGGATCGAGCCACAATTGGTAGAATTCGTTGCCCAGATCATAATGGTCGTGAATGTTGCGCCGCGCGCCGGCGCGATCGTTGCGGCGCGCCTTGTGCCACAAACGGCGCAGCAGCCGCGATACGCCCTGGGCTCGACCGGTTCCCGCGAGGCTGTGCCGGTTGAGCGAAAAGAGCTCGAACAGCGCTACCGGATCCGGGCTTTCCCATTCCCCTGCCGCCCAGGCCTCGTACCAGCCGGCCGAACCGGCAACCGCCAGCCGCCACAGGGCCCGCCAGGTGTTGAGGATGACGATCGCCTCGGCCCCCGCGCCGCGGCCGCCAAGCCGGATCGGCGCGCCGCCCTTGGGTAACGAGACGGTAATTGCCCCCTGATCGAGGCACTTGTCGATACGCGCCAACAGCCGTCGCCCGATCGGCGCGAACGGTCCTCCGCGGCTGCGCTGCCCCCTGTCGCTCGTAGGCGCATCCATGCCTGTCCTCAAAGCATGTCGCAGACGTTTCGCCAAGTGATTTGGGTAAGTTATCGCACCATTTTCACCGCGGTCAGAGCCCGCTCGCGCGCTTCGCGATGACCGATCAGCTTGGCGGGATAGCCCGGCGGCCGACATCCCGCCTGCTCGGGATCATGGATCGCCGGATCGGCGATGTCGGCCAGCTCGGAAACCCATTGGCGAATATAGTCACCCGCGTGGAACTTCTCCGACTGCGTCAGCGGCGCCATGATCCGGCCCCACATATTGGCATCGATCCCCGTGCCGGCGACCCATTGCCAATTGACGCTGTTATTACTGTAATCGGCATCGACCAGTGTGTCCCAGAACCATTGCTCGCCTTCACGCCAGTCGATCAGCAGGTGCTTGATCAGGAACGACGCCGCGATCATCCGCACGCGATTGTGCATCCACCCGGTCGCCCAAAGCTGGCGCATACCGGCATCGACGATCGGATACCCCGTCTCACCCCGCTGCCAGGCGCGCAGGTCGTTTTGCGCAACCTTGCCCGAGCGCCAGGGAAGGTCGTCGAACCGCTCACGACCGTTTTTGGCACCATAATCAGGCAATTGCAGGATGACGTTCTGGGCGTAATCGCGCCAGGCGAGTTCGCTCAGGAAGACCGACGACGAACCGCCCTTTCCCGCCATTCGGTGCCAGACATAGCCAGGCGAGACCTCGCCGAAATGAAGGTGTGGCGACAGGCGCGAACTGCCCTCGATCGACGGCAGGTTGCGGGTATCGTCGTAGCGATCGACCTCATCTACGAAATCGTCGACCCTCCGGTGCGCGCCCGCCTCGCCGGGCGTCCATTCCTCGGCGAAGCCGGCTGCCCAGTCGGGATTGGTCGGCAGTAAGCCCCAATCGGCCAGCGCGTCGCTCTTCGGCCAGGACGACGGGGCGGCTATCTCACTCGGCCGGTTCAGCGGACGCGACGGCGGCATGACGTCGCGCAGCGCCCGCCAGAACGGCGTATAGATTTTGTACGGCGCGCCCCCACCGGTTGTGATCGACCCGGGTGGCGCAAGATAATTGCCGTCATGGCACACAAGCTCGAGCCGCTTCGCCACAGCGCGCTCGGCATTGCGCCACCATGGCTCGTAATGGCGAATGGCGTGGACGGTGCCGGCACCCGCTTCCTGCGCGACCTTGGCCAATTCCTCATCGCATCTGCCGCGCCGCAAGATCAGCCGCGAACCTTTGGCACGCAAATCCTTGTCGAGCGCAGCCAGACTGTGATGCAGCCACCAGCGCGACGCGGCACCCATTTTGCGATGCTTCGGAGTCTCGTCATCAAGGACGTAGACGGGAACGACTGGCCCCTCTTGCAGCGCAGCCGCCAAGGCCGGCTGATCCGCCAGCCGGAGGTCCCGGCGAAGCCAGAGCAGGGTTGGTGCAGTCATCGCAGCCAAAACCGGATAGTGTTGCTCACGTGGAGGCGCGGGGGCGCGAGGAGAGGTCCCTGGCGTGGCATGATCCTACAACGCCCTCTCTCCAGCTATGTGCTGGAATAACGAACTAAGAATGCGCGACCGGCACACTTCTTCGCGTCTCCGCGCCTCCGCGTTAATCAAACCGTCATTCCGATCGCGGCTCTTTCTCGACCTGCCAGGTCTGCCCCTGGCTCAGCAGTTTCTGCAGGTCGGGTTTCTTACCCTCGCTCGCCTGCTTGTTCTGCGCGATGACCGCGCTGTCGAAGGTCGGGGCGGGATCGTCGTAGATCACGCCCAGCGCCATCGGAAACGCGCCGAACGGCATTTCGACCAGCATATGCGCGAGCCCGCGGTTGGTCTGGTCATGAACCGCGACGCCAGCGCCCTGCCAGTCGCCATCGACCACGTCGACAACCTTCAGCACCAGCCGGTCGGTGTCCATCATAAGCCCCTTGGCGCCGTTCGCGAACAGCAATGGCTGGCCGTGTTCGACCCACAGCTGATGCCCGGGGGCGTTGGCCTTTTCGGTGAAGGCCGAGAACACGTCGTCGTTATAAACGATGCAGTTCTGGAAGATCTCGACGAAGCCGGCGCCCTGATGGGCGTAGGCCGCCTTGAGCACGGCGGGCAGGTTCTTGTGGACGTCGATCCCGCGCGCAACGAACCGCGCGCCCGAGCCGAGCGCGAAGGCGCACGGCTTGGCCGGGTGGTCGACCGAGCCGAACGGCGTCGACGGCGACCGCGTGCCCTCGCGGCTGGTCGGCGAATATTGTCCCTTGGTCAGGCCGTATATCTCGTTGTTGAACAACAGAATCTGGCAATTCAGGTTACGGCGCAGCAAATGCATCGTGTGATTGCCGCCGATCGACAGCGCGTCGCCGTCGCCGGTGATGATCCACACGTCGAGCTCGGGATTGGCGAGCTTGACCCCCGTCGCCACCGCCGGCGCGCGACCGTGGATCGTATGGAAGCCATAGGTCTCCATGTAATAGGGAAAGCGCGACGAGCAGCCGATGCCGCTGACGAACACGGTGTTTTCGGGCCGCGCGCCGATCTCGGGCATGGTCCGCTGCACTGCCTTCAGGATCGCGTAATCGCCGCAGCCCGGGCACCAGCGCACTTCCTGGTCGGTTTCCCAATCCTTGGGCAAGCTTTTCGCTACCGGTGGAGTCATATCGTTCATGCGAGGATTCCTTCGATCGCCGCCTCGATCTCCGCGATGCGGAAAGGCTGGCCCGACACTTTGTTGAGCGGCTTGGCGTCGACCAGATACTGGTCGCGCAACACCGTCTTGAGCTGGCCGGTGTTCATTTCCGGTACGAGGATCTTCTCGTAACCCTTGAGCAAATCGCCCAGATTGGCCGGCATCGGCCAGATGTGGCGGAGGTGGATGTGGCTGACATCGAGCCCCTTGCGCCTCGCGCGCTTTACCGCCTGGTGGATCGGGCCGAAGGTCGAACCCCAGCCAACTACCGCCAGCTTGCCGCCGGGATTGCCAATCTCGATCGCCTGATCGGGCACCTTGATACCGTCGACCTTCGCCTTGCGGGTATCGGTCATTTCCTGGTGGTTGGCGGGCGAGTAATCGATATTGCCCGTGCCCTGCTTCTTCTCGATCCCGCCAATGCGGTGGAGCAGGCCCGGCGTGCCGGGCTTGACCCAGGGGCGCGCGAGCTTGTCGTCGCGCGCATAAGGCAGGAACCCGCTCTCCGGCGCCTTTTCCAGGAAGGTCACCGGGAACGGCGCGTAATCGCTGACCTCGGGCACTTTCCACGGCTCGGCGGCGTTGGCGATATAGCCGTCGGTCAGCAGCATCACCGGGGTCATGTACTGGGTGGCGATGCGGCAAGCCTCGATCGCGACCTCGAACGCGTCGGCGGGCGAGCGCGCGGCGACGACCGGCATCGGCGCGTCGCCGTTACGGCCATAGACCGCCTGATAGAGGTCCGACTGCTCGGTCTTGGTCGGCAGACCGGTCGACGGCCCGCCGCGCTGCGAGTTGACGATGACCAAGGGCAGCTCGGTCATGATCGCGAGGCCGATCGCCTCACCCTTGAGCGCGATGCCCGGGCCCGACGAGGACGTAACGCCGAGCTGGCCGGCATAGGAAGCGCCGATCGCGCTCGCGACCGCGGCGATCTCGTCCTCCGCCTGGAAGGTCGTGACGCCATATTCCTTGAGCCGCGACAGATGATGCAGGATCGCCGAGGCCGGCGTGATCGGATAGCCCCCGAAGAACATCGGCAGATCGGCGAGCTGCGCACCCGCGACCAGCCCCATCGAGACGGCTTCCGCGCCCGTCACGGTACGGTACAGGCCCGGTTCGGCCGCCGCCGCCGGGACATGGTGCTGCTTGAGCGGCCCCGACAGTTCTGCGGTCTCGCCATAAGCATGGCCGGCGTTGAGCGCGGCGATATTAGCCTCCGCCAGCGCGGGCGCCTTGGCGAACTTGGCCTTGAGCCAGTCGATCAGCGGCTGGCGGTCGCGGTCGAACATCCAGAGCGCGAGCCCCAGCGTCCACATGTTCTTGCAGCGCAACGCTTCCTTGTTGCCCAGTCCGAACGGCTTCACCGCCGCAACGGTCAGTGCGGAGATGTCGAATGCCAGCACTTGCCACTTGGCCAGGCTGCCATCCTCGATCGGGTTCGAGTCGTACTTCGCCTTGGCGAGGTTGCGCTCGGTGAACTCGCCGGTATCGGCGATGATCAGGCCGCCGGGCTTGAGCTCGTTGACATTGGTCTTGAGCGCCGCCGGGTTCATCGCGACCAGCACGTCGAGCGCATCGCCCGCGGTTTCGATCGACGTCGATCCGAAATTGATCTGGAACGCCGACACGCCGAACAGCGTGCCCAGCGGCGCGCGGATTTCGGCGGGAAAGTCGGGGAAAGTCGACAGATCGTTGCCAGCGAGCGCGGTGGACAAAGTGAATTGCCCCCCGGTCAACTGCATGCCGTCGCCGGAATCCCCGGCGAAACGGACGACGATCGATTCTGCTTGTGGGTTTGCCGACGCCTCGGTGGGCGTCACTTCGTGGACGGCGGTCGCCATGTCAGCACTAAATCCTGCGGTCGTGTTCGGAGGTCTCTCTAGGCTCGGAACCCCCTGGAACCAAGGTAGATCGGTTACGCTTCCGTGAAAACCGTTCTTTACCGAACCGGGTATACGAAAAAGCCCGGCTGCGGTCAGGCCGCCGGGCCGCTACGTGCCTGATCGAGACGAATATGACTCGGCATCGGCCGTAGGCCTCACGCAGCAAGAGTCGCATCAGCAAAGGCACTGCCAAGAGTGAGGATCGCGGCGACGTGACGGCGTGCGATCGCCAGCACATCGTCGCCATAGCCGCCACCGACCGTGCTCGCGAGCGGAAGGCCGCGCTCGATCGCCAGTCGAGCGACCAGCCGTTCGCGGCGAACCAGGCCGTCATCGCTCAGGTCCAGCCGGCCCAGACGGTCGCCCCCGAACGGATCGACTCCCGCCTGATATAGGATCAGGTCAGGTCGCTCAGCATCAAGCAACGGCGCTAGCGTTTCCTCCAGCGCCGCGAGATAGGCAGCGTCCCCGAGCCCGTCCGGCAGTGCCACGTCGATCGTCGAGCGCGCCTTGCGTACCGGGAAATTCTTCTCGGCATGGATCGAATAGGTTGCGATTGCCGGATGGCCGGCGGTCAGCGCCGCGGTGCCGTCGCCCTGATGCACGTCGCAGTCGACGATCACGATGCGGCGCCCCTCCTCCGCCAGCCGGATCGCCGCGATAGCGAGGTCGTTGAACACACAATAGCCCGCGCCGGTATGGGCGAGCGCATGATGGCTGCCGCCCGCGCTATTGGCGGCAAAGCCACGCTCGAGCGCGAGCCGCGCCGCCAGATAGGTGCCCCCGGGGACGATCTGCGCCCGGTTGGCGACCATAGCATTGATTGGAAAACCGATCCGCCGCTCCTTCTCTCGCGGCACCCGGGCCTCGATCACTTCGGCGACGTAATCCGGATCGTGCGCGGCTTCCAGCCATCGGCGCGGCATCATTTCGGGCTCGAACCAGTCGATCGAATCGCCGGCCTCGCGGAGCAAGTCGCGGATCGCGCCGTTCTTGTTCCATTGATAGCCGGATTTGGGTTGCCCTGGCGCGACATAGTCAGGGTGATGGACGACCGCGATCATAAGTTTTAACTTAAGACCTAAATTGTCAGACACCAGCGAGAGGATTACCGAATGACCGAGCCCTTCGTCCGCCCCGACGTCCGCGGATTCCTCGACTTCCTCAACAATTTGCCCGGTCCCAAGATGCACGAGCTCGACGCGCCGACGGCGCGCCAGATGTATGTCGCGATGAAGGATGTCGGCGATCCGCCGGTGGGCGAGCTTGGGACGCTGCTCGATCTTTCCATCCCCGGCCCGGGCGGCGATATTCCGGCCCGCCTTTACGATCCGCGCGCCAACCGCGAACCCGGCCCCGCAATCGTCTTCTTTCATGGCGGCGGATTCGTGATCGGCGACCTGGAGAGCCATGGCAGCTTCACCGCCGAGATGGCGCGCGTGCTAGATTTGCCGGTGATAGCGGTCGACTATCGCCTCGCTCCCGAATTCCCCTGGCCGGCCGCGCCGGACGATTGCGAAGCGGCTGCGCGCTGGGTCGCCAACAGCCCCGCCGAGCTTGGCCGCTCGGTTACCTCGCTGGTGTTGTGCGGCGACAGCGCCGGCGGCAACCTGGTCATCGTCACTGCGGCCGCGCTGCGCGACCAGCCCGCCAAAGTGCCGGTGATCGCGCAATTGCCTTTCTATCCAGCGACCGACGCCAGCAAGGAATATCCGTCCTATGCCGAATTCGCCGAGGGGTATCTGCTGACCCGCGACAGCATGGAATGGTTCATGGCGGCGTATAAGAGCGAAGCCGACCATATCCGCAGCTCGCCGCTGCTCGGCGATCTCGCCGGTATGCCGCCGGCGGTAGTGGTAACCGGCGGTCTCGACCCGATCCGCGATCAAGGCCGCGCCTATGCCGCCGCACTGGCGCTGGCCGGTGTGCCCGTCGTGTTCCGCGAGGCCAAGGGCAACATCCATGGCTTTATCACGCTGCGGAAAGCGATCCCGTCGAGCGTCGGCGACGTGATGGGCGCGTTCGCGGCGCTGAAGGAAATCATCGTCGAAGCCGAAGGAGACCGTGCGATGGCGCAGGCGGCGGCGTGACCTACGCCTCGGCCAACACCGACCTGCCCTATCGGCCCTGCGCCGGGGTCATGCTGCTCAACCGCGACGGTTTCGCGTTCGCGGGCCAGCGCATCGATACGACGATGGAAGCCTGGCAGATGCCGCAGGGCGGGATCGATCCCGGCGAAAGTGCGGGCCAGGCCGCCGTCCGCGAGCTCGGCGAGGAAATCGGGGTGGGCCATGACAAAGTCGAGTTGATCGCCCAGGCGCCTGGCGAATTCTATTACGATTTGCCGGACGATCTGATCGGCAAGGTGTGGAGGGGCAAATGGCGCGGCCAGCGCCAGACCTGGTTCCTCTATCGCTTCCTGGGCGAGGATCTGGACATCAACCTGGCGACCGCACATCCCGAGTTCAGCACATGGCGCTGGGTCGACCCCTTTGAGCTTCCCGCGCTGATCGTGCCGTTCAAGCGGAAACTCTACGAAGACGTGATCGCGGCGTTTTCGGCCCATCTTCTGCGCTAACCGTCTCTGCTTCGTAACCCCGGCCTGTGCTGCAGTTACGAAGCAGCGATTCGGTCGGCGCCATGGCCTCGCGTCGCGCGTTCCGCCCATCTCTATCCAGGAAACGTCGCGCATACGATTGCATGAACCGCTCGTCGCGACTCCGATTTCAATGGCAGAATAGCTGTACTATGTGCTGGGTCATGCGCCTCCCCCTGCTTCTCGTTGCGGCAGCGCCGATGTTGCTCGCCAATGCCGACCCCGCGTCGATTCCGCCACAGATCAAGACGATGCTTGACGCGGCGCTCGCATCGGGCAACGAAGGCGACGTCGCGACGATCATGAAATATGCCGGTACCGCTGCGCCCGAAAGCAAGGAAGCGATCGCCAAGCTGGTCGATGACTGGAAAAAGAAGCGCAGCGACGAAAAGACCGCCAAGCTGCAGGAGGCGGGCTTCTTCGACCTGTGGTCGGGGCGCGCCGAACTCGGTGGGTTCATTTCGACGGGCAACAGCGAGAGCCAAGGCGTTTCCGCGTCGCTCGCGCTGACTCGCAACGGGCTCGACTGGCGCCAGAAGTTCAAGGCACAGCTGGATTACCAGCGCAGCCTGGGCGTCACCTCGCGCGAACATTATCTGGCGGCCTGGGAGCCCAATTGGAAAATCGACGACCGCTCGTACATTTATGGGTCGGGACAGTTCGAAAGCGACCGCTTCCTTGGCTATACCACGCGATATTCGGTATCGGCCGGCGCCGGCTACAGCGCCCTCAAAGGCAACAGGCTGAAGCTCGATCTCGAACTCGGCCCGGCTTATCGTGCGACCAGTTTTACCGATGGCGAGACCGAACGCAGCATCGCCGCGCGCGGCAGTGTCGATTTCGCCTGGAAGCTCTCGCGTGGCCTGCAATTGACCCAGAACGCATCGGCCTATGTCGAGCGCTACAATTCGACCGTGACCGGCACGACCGCGCTCAACGCCAAGGTGCTCGGCCCGCTTTCCGCCCAGCTATCGTACAACGTTCAATATGAAAGCATGCCGCCCGAGGGCCGCGTGACGACCGACCAGATCAGCCGGGCCGGATTGGTGTACGCTTTCTAATCCCTTCCCGGCCTTCGGGTCACGGCTTCACCAATCGATCGCGACCGCCTAGAGCGGTGGCATGACGGAGACGATAGAGGCCGCGATCCTCGAACGCGTGCGCGACGAGCCGATGCTCGAGCACACCCGTGCCTGGGCCGCGATCAATAGCGGGACGCGCAACCTCGCGGGCCTGAAGGCGATGGCCGCGACGCTGGCCGATGCCTTTTCCGCGCTGCCCGGAAAGGTCGAGTTGGTCGACCCTGCGCCTGCCACGAGCGTCGCCCCGGACGGCAAGATCAGCGCGCTCGACCACGGCCGGCATCTCGTCGTCCGCGTGCGGCCCGACGCGCCGGTCAGGATGCTGTTCACCGGCCATATGGACACGGTCTATCCGGTCGATCATCCGTTCCAGGATCAGACCTTCATCGATCGCAACACGCTCAACGGTCCCGGCGTCGCCGACATGAAGGGCGGGCTGGCATTGCTGCTGGCGGCGTTGAAGGCGGTCGAGGCGTCGCCGCTGGCGAGCCGGATCGGCTATGACGTGATGATCAATTCGGACGAAGAGACCGGGTCGTTCTCGTCGTCGGCACTGATCGCCGACCTGGCGCGCGGCAAGGCCGCCGCGTTGACCTACGAACCGGCGCTCGCCGACGGCACGCTGGCCGGAGCGCGCGGCGGCACGGCCAATTTCTCGCTCGTCGTGCATGGCAAGAGCGCGCATGCCGGGCGCAACCCCGATGACGGCCGCAACGCGATCGTCGCGGCGAGCGATCTCGCGGTGCGACTGTTCGCGGCGAAGGAGGACGGGCTCGCGGTCAATCCCGCGCGGATCGAGGGCGGCGGCCCCAACAATGTCGTTCCCGACCTCGCCATCCTGCGGATCAATTTCCGGCCGTCCTCGCCCGAGGCGATCGCCCGCGCGCAAGCTGCGATCGATGACGCGGTCGCCGAGATCGCCACTGTGCGTGATGTGCGGATCGAGGCGCATGGCAGCTTCAACCGTCCGCCTAAGCCGATCGACGCCGGTGCCGCCAAATTGTTCGATCTGGTCAAGCAGGTCGGTGCCGGGCTCGGCCTCTCGATCGGCTGGAAAGCGACCGGCGGCGTGTGCGACGGCAACAATATCGCAGCGGCGGGAGTACCCGTGGTAGACACGATGGGCGCCCGGGGCGGCGCGATCCATTCGTCCGACGAGTTCCTGCTGGTCGACAGCCTGCCCGAACGCGCGGCCTTGTCCGCGCTCACCATCATGCGCATCGCCGAAAAGGGGGGATTGTGAATTTCCGTATCCGTGCCGCGAACGACGAGGATCTCGACCATCTTTACGAGATGGCGAAACTGACCGGCGGCGGTTTCACCAACCTGCCCGCCGATCGTCCCGCGCTCCGCCGCCGCCTCGCGCAGAGCAGCGCCGCTTTTGGCCGCGCCGACGACACGCTGGGCGACGACGTCTTCGTGTTGATGCTGGAAAATGTGGAGAGCGGCGAGGTCCGCGGCACGTGCCAGATCTTCAGCCAGGTCGGGCAGCAGCACCCCTTTTACAGCTATCGCATCGGTACGCTGTCGCAGAAGAGCGAGGAGCTCAACCGCACCTTCCGGGCCGAGATGCTGACGCTGTCGACCGACCTCGAGGGCTGCAGCGAAGTGGGCGGGCTGTTCCTTCATCCCGGCGAACGCGCCGGCGGACTCGGCATGCTTCTCGCGCGCAGCCGCTATCTGTTCATCGCGATGCACCGGCAGCGCTTCGCCGAGCGCATCCTTGCCGAATTGCGCGGGATTATCGACGAAGCTGGCGGATCGCCGTTCTGGGACGGCTTGGCGGGACGCTTCTTCGGGATGAATTTCCAGGACGCCGACCGCTTCAATGCGACGCACGGACACCAGTTTATCGCCGACCTGTTCCCCAAGCACCCGATCTATGTCGCCATGCTGACCGAGAGCGCGCGAAGCGTCATCGGCCTACCCCACCCTTCGGGCCGCGCGGCGATGCGGATGCTGGAGAACGAAGGTTTCGCCTTCGAGAATTACATCGACATCTTCGATGGAGGCCCGACCATGACCGCGCGTACCGACAAGGTTCGCAGCATCGCCGAAGCGGTGACGAGCAAGGTCGTCGCGATCGAGGATGACGGTGGCGAACGCGCCCTCGCGGCGGCCGGCCATCTGTCGTGCTTCCGCTGCGCCTTCGTCCAGTTGCGCACCGCGAGCGAGGGCGTGGCGATCGACCGCGCGGGGGCCGTTGCGCTCGGCGTCGGAGAGGGCGACGATATCACCCATGTCGGCCGCTTCTGATGGCGCTGGTCGAGATCAATTTCGATGGCGTGGTCGGCCCGAGCCACAATTATGCCGGGCTGAGCCTGGGTAATCTTGCCGCGACGGGCAATGCCGGCCTGACCTCACGCCCGCGCGAGGCGGCGCTCGAAGGCGTGGAGAAGATGCGGGCCAACCTCCGGTTGGGTTTGACCCAGGGCCTACTGCCTCCGCATGACCGCCCGGACGATCGCTGGCTCGCCGCTCTGGCGACCGATTACGCGTCAGCGCCATCGCATCTGAAGGCGCAGGCCTTGTCAGCCTCCCCAATGTGGGCAGCGAACGCGGCAACGGTGTCCCCTGCCCCCGACGCGGCTGACAGCCTGTGCCATCTGACCGTCGCCAATCTGGTGACGATGGCGCATCGCAGTCACGAATGGCCCGAAACGCTGGCGCAGCTTCGCCTCGCCTTCGCCGATCCGGCGTTCCTCGTGCACCCGCCTATCCCCGCCCCCTTCGGTGACGAGGGTGCCGCCAACCATATGCGGCTGTGCGAGCATCATGGCGAGCCCGGTGTCGAGATCTTCGTTTACGGCGAAAGCGGCGGCCCCTTTCCCGCCCGCCAGCGCCGCGAAGCTTCGGAGGCGGTCGCGCGCGCGCATCGCCTCGATCCGGCGCGGACGATCTTCGCCCAGCAATCGGTCGAGGCGATCGCCGCCGGCGCCTTTCACAACGACGTCGTCGCGGTCGCCAACGAACGCGTGCTGTTCGCGCACGAACTCGCCTTCGAGGACAAAGCCGGACTCTATGCCGAGATCGCCGCAAAGGCGCCCTGGGCCGAGATCGTCGAGGTGCCGGCGCATCGCGTCAGCCTTTCCGACGCCATCCAATCCTATCTGTTCAACGCGCAGCTGGTGACGCTGCCCGACGGCACGATGGCACTGATCCTGCCCGGCGAGGCGCGTGGCAATGCCGCGGTCTGGTCATGGCTGGGTGAGATGATCGCGGGCAACGGGCCAATCCGGCGGCTCGAAGTGGTCGACGTGCGGCAATCGATGCGCAACGGCGGCGGCCCGGCCTGCCTCAGGCTGCGCGTGGTGTGCGACCCCGCGACCGTCGATCCCCGTTTCCTGGTCGACGAGGCGAAGCTCGACCGGATCGCCGGAGTGATCGAGGCACATTGGCCCGAGGAGATCGCGATCGCCGAGATCGGCGACCCGGCCCTGCTCGAACGCATTCGCCGCGCACGCCGCGCCTTGCTCGACGCTCTCGGCCTGGTCGAGCTGATCGACCGGTAAACCAGCCGGCTATCGCACCGGCCGGTTCTTCACCACGCGGTCGAAATAATTGAAGATCGTCGTCCAGACATGGATGTCGCGCGCCGCGGCATGCGTCTTGCCCGGATAGAACATCATTTCGAACGGACGATTGGCCGCCTGCATCTTCGCGGCGAACGCGGTCGAATTCTCGAACACGACATTATCGTCCGCCATGCCATGCACCAGCAGCAGCGGGTCGCAGATCTTCGGCGCGTCATCGATCGCGTCCGACGTCGCATAGGCTTTGGCGTCCGCCTTGGGATTGCCCATGTAACGCTCGGTATAGTGCGTGTCGTAGAGCTCCCACTTGGTCACCGGCGCGCCCGCGACGCCGCCGGCATAGACGCCCGGATTGGCCTCCAGCATCTTGAGCGTCATGTAGCCGCCATAGGACCAGCCATAGATGCCGATCCGGTCGGGATCGACATAGGCCTGCTGCTTGAGCCACTTCGCGCCCGCCAATTGGTCCTGAACCTCGATCGATCCCATCGCGCGATAGATCTTGTCCTCGAACGCCTTGCCGCGATTGGGCGAGCCGCGATTGTCGAGCTGGAAGAAGATATACCCTTTGCTGACGATCAATTGTTCGAGCGGGCTCTCCCACCCGCGCGTCACGGTCTGGCTGTGCGGGCCGCCATAATGCTGGAAGAATACCGGATAGCGCTTGCCCGGCTCCATCTGCGGGGTGATCATCTCGTAATAGAGGTCGGTGCCGTCGGCCGCCTTGATCGTACCGAAGGTGCGCTGCCGATGGGCGCCAAGATAGGGGTAATAAGGATGCCCCGGCTTCACCGCATTCTCGTTGATCCAGCCAAGCTTCTTGCCCGCGGTATCGGCGAGATAGGTCTGCGGCGGCTGGTTGGGGTTGGAGCGCGTCACGATCAGCCGCGTCGCGGCATCGTCCATCACCGCCTTGTTGGTCCAGCCGTGCTCGGTCAGCCGGGTCACCGCGTTCGGACGGGCAATATCGACCGTGTAGAGCTGTTGCTCGAGCACGTCGTCCTTGTTCGCCATGAAATAGAGCCGCCCGCGCGCTTCGTCGACGCCGACCAGGTCGGTGACCTGCCACGGCCCCTTGGTCAGTTGCGTCCACTTACCCTTGGCAAACCGGTATAGGTGCCCGAAGCCGTCGCGTTCCGACCACCAGATCAGGCTGCCGTCCTTCATCGCGTGGTAATTGTCGCTGAGATTGATCCAGCTGTCGGGGCCGGACTTCTCGCTGAACCACGTCCTGGCCTTGCCCGTCGCCGGATCGACCGCGAGCATGTCGAGCTCGGTCTGCGCGCGGTTCTCGCGCTGGACGAGCAGGGTCTTGCCGTCGGGGGTCCAGTCGACGCGGGTCAGGTAGATGTCGGGATCGCTGCCCAAATCGACCTTGACCTTGCCGCCGGTCGCCGGGTCGATGACGTAGAGCTGGACCTGGACGTTGGGCGTGCCGGCCGACGGATAGCGCTGGTCGAATACCTTCGTCCCCTCCGCGCCGATCGCCGCGCGCGTGACGATCCCCACGGGTGCCTCGTCGAACCGTTCGACCGCGACCAATCGGTCGCCCGGCGCCCACCAATAACCGGTGCGGCGGTCCATTTCCTCCTGCGCGACGAATTCGGCCTCGCCCCAATGGACAGTGCCGCCGCCGTCTGCGGTCAGCGCCTTGGCGGCACCGCCGGCCAGCGGCTGGACGAACAAATTCTGGTCGCGGACGAAGCTGACGAAACCGCCCGCCGGGCTGATCACCGGGTTGAGCTCGCCGTCCGGGGTGTTGGTCAGGCGCTCGACCTTGCCGTCGAGATGGGCGAGATAGAGGTCGCCGTCGAGGGGGACGAGGATCGACTTGCCGTCTGGCGCCCAATCATAGGCGACGATGCCCTTGTCGCCGGCGATGCGCGCGCGTTCGCGCTGCATCTTCTCCGCCTCGGACAATTCGGCGCCGGTGCCGACCTTTTTCGAGTCGACCAGCATCCGCTCCTCGCCGGTCGCGGTGTCGCGCGCCCACAGGTCGAAACGGCTCTTCTCGTCGGCGCGCGGCTTGAGCAGGGTCAACAATTTGCCGTCCGGCGACAGCTTCATCGCGCGCGGCTGCGATCCCGACAGATCGGGGCTACCGAACACCCGATCGAGCGTCAGCGTCCGCTGCGTATCATCAGCAGCCACGGCATTCGTTCCGATCGCGAGCACTGCCGCCAGCCCGATCATTCCACCGGTCAACCATGTCCGCATGTCCTTCGCGACTCCCTACCCACCCGACTGAGCGCGGGCGTTGCCGCGGCTTATCGCGGGCGCGGAACGTTCCGTAAAGGGCCGCGGATGCGCGACATTTGGGCATCGTCTTTTACCCCCTTGACCTCAACTAAGGTTGAGGAACTATCTCCACCGGCACGGACACTTCATACGAGGAACGATCCATGCCCGGCACCTTCATCGAGCACGTCAACATCACGGTTCGCGATCCGGAACGCAGCGCCAAGCTGATGCACGATCTGTTCGGCTGGAACATCCGCTGGCAGGGCCCGGCGATCAGCGGCGGCCGATCGATCCATGTCGGCGACGATCGGTTCTACCTGGCATTCTACACGAAGGACGGCGCCGACACCGCCGACGAAGCTTTTCGCAAGGGTCGCCCGCTCAACCATATCGGCATCGTCGTCGACGATCTCGACGATGCGGAACGCCGCGTCGTGGCGGCTGGGCTCGAGCCGTTCAACCATGGCGACTACGAACCCGGCCGGCGGTTCTACTTCTTCGATTTCGACGGCACCGAGTTCGAATTGATCAGCTACGGCTGAGGCCACCGCTCCGCCGGAAACATCCGTTCAAATGATCGTCGACCAGCCCGCATGCCTGCATCCAGGCATAGACGATCACCGGCCCGACGAACTTGAAGCCGCGCTTGCGGAGTTGTTTCGAGACTTCTTCGGACAGGGGCGTCTTGGCGGGCACATGCACGCCGTCGCCCTTGAGCGGCTCGCCCTCGACGAACGACCAGCAGAAATCGGCGAAGTCCTCGCCGGCATCGTGCATCGTCAGATAGGCGCGCGCATTGCCGATCGTCGCCTCGATCTTGGCACGCGAGCGGATGATCCGCGCGTCCCCGAGCAGCCGCTCGACATCGGAGGCATCGAACCTGGCGACCTTCTCCGGCTCGAAGCCCGCGAACACCTCGCGAAACGCGTCGCGCTTCTTGAGGATAGTCGACCAGGACAGGCCAGCCTGAAAACCATCGAGCTGTAGCTTCTCCCATAATGCGCGACCGTCGCGTTCGGGCACACCCCATTCCACGTCGTGATAGGCTTGCATCTGCGGGTCCGAACCCGCCCAGGGACAGCGATTGGTCATGCCCGTCCGATAGCGTCCAGCGCGACGCTTAGCGAGCGATCCCGCAAGCTATACCGATCGCAACCCAATTGCATTGCGCGACGAACGAACGCCCAGCAGGATCGCCGAGCATTTCGCGCAACGAGCAAGAAGGATCGTCATGCCCCGTTGGATCGCCGCCTGCCTCCTGCTCGCCGTCTGCCCACTCGCCAGCCCGGCTGCGGCGAGCGAGCGCGTGTTCGACAAGGCGCTGGCCGACTTTCGCGCGCTGCACCGCGCCGAAGTGAAACGAGCCGGCATCGTCGGCAGCAGCTTCTATGTGGTCCGTGACGGGCGCGTGGTCGTCGCGGACCATCTCGGCGACCAGAACGCCGACACCAAGAGGCCGGTCGACGCCCAGACCATCTATCATTGGGCGTCGATCACCAAGACGATGACCGGGATCGCGATTATGCAATTGCGCGATCGCGGCCTGCTCAAGCTCGACGATCCGATCGTCCGCTACGTCCCCGAACTCGCCGGCGTGCACAATCCGTTCGGCGATACCGGCGCGATCACCATCCGCCAGCTGATGAGCCACAGCGCCGGGTTCGGCGGCGCGACCTGGCGCTGGCGGGACCGCGACTGCCAGCCGTTCGAGCCGCCGAGCTGGGAACAGCTCAAGGCGATGATCCCCTATACCGAAGTGAAGTTCAAACCCGGCAGCAGGTTCAGCTACTCCAACCCCGGCATCGTCTATCTCGGCCAGGTGATCGAGCGCCTGTCTGGTGAGGATTTCGAAGTCTATATCGACAAGAACATCCTCCGGCCACTCGGCATGTATTCGAGCTATTTCGACCGGACGCCGCCCTATCTGCTGTCACACCGGACGCACAGTTATTACATCCGCAACGGCAAGCGCGTCGAAGCCCCGTTCGATGTCGACACCGGCGTTACGGTGTCCAATGGCGGGCTCAATTCGCCGCTGCCCGACATGGCGAAATATGTCGCCTTCCTGCTCGGCGATATGAAGCGTCAGGCTGAATATGATGTGGTGCTCAAGCGCGCGTCGCTCGACGAGATGTGGAAGCCTCAAATCTCGGCGGGCGAGGACTATACGCAAGGCCGGATGGCGAAGACGACTTGGAGCGGCCTGTCCTTTTTTCTAGACCAGACCGACGGCATTCGCATTGTCGGGCATAATGGCGATCAGAACGGATTCCGTGCCTATCTCAGCCTGTGTCCGGACCAGCATATGGGCAGCTTGCTGACCTTCAATACCGAGACGCGCGAAGTGGAGAACGATCCGGGCAACCGCGACATGCCGGAATCGCGGGTTGCGTTGGCGACGGATAGTCTCTGCAAAGCGGTGGCCGCGGCGGGGAAGTAAGCGACCGTCCCCGGTATCCCGAAGCCCGCGATCCACGCCTCCCCGGCGAAGGCCGGGGCCCAGTTACGGTGGACCCTCGGGCGCGGGATGTCATCTCCACGCCATGGATACTGGGCCCCGGCCTTCGCCGGGGAGGCGTAATCTCGTTTGCCGACGCCTGTTACCGCGCCCTCAGCAGCTTTCCCGAATATCCGACCCGTTTGCCGCCCTCGAACGCCGGCTGGCCGTTGACCATCACCAGGTCGAACCCCTCGGCCATCGCGAACGGATCGACATAGGTCGAGCGCGCTTTGACCTTGTTGGGATCGAACAGGACGAGGTCCGCCTTGGCGCCCACCCGCACCACGCCGCGATCGGACAGACGCAATGTCTGCGCCGGAAAGCCGGTCGCCTTGCGAACCATTTCCTCGATCGTCATCTTCTTGTCGCGGACGACATATTCCTCGACGAGCTTGGCATAGGTGCCGGTCGCACGCGGATGCCGCATGCCGGGCCCGCCATCGGTCGAGAAGGACACGTTGGGATCGACCAGCAGGGTATCCTGCAGCACCTTGTCCATCGTGAAATGCGCGCCCGACCCGCCGTCCGGCCCTAGTTTGATCAGCAGGTCGGCATAATGCATCCCTTCCTGCTGTGCTGCCTGGGCTAAAGTCTTGCCGGCATAAGGCGCGGTGCCGATCAACAGCGCCTCGGGCCCGCCGCGGCGCGTCATCCGCGCGATCAGATAGTCGCGCAATTCCTGCCGCCGCTGCGCCAGGATCGCGGCGTAATCGGTCGGCGGCAACGCCCATTTCGGGAACAGGATCGCGATCCCGGTATAGCCGGCTTCGTACGGATATTCGTCGGCGGTCAGATCGATCCCGCGACGGCGGAAATCGGCGACGAAAGCGAGCAACTCTCGGCCGCGCTTCGCGCCTTTTCCGAACACCGACTTGAAGTGCGAGATATGCGGTCGCGCGGGCAGCGACGAGGCGACGAGTTCGTTGATCGACGCCTCGATCTCGTCGTCATTCTCCGACCGCATATGGCTCATGCAGACGCCGCCATAGCGCGCGACGACCTTGCCGAGATTGCTCAGCTCGGAAGTCTCCGAATAGATGCCGGGAACATATTCGAGCCCGTAGGAAATACCGAATGCGCCCATACGCATTTCGGCGTCGAGCTGCGCCGCCATGCGCTCGAGCCCGGCGGCATCGAGATGATGCACCGAATCGGCCACGCCCGCCGCGCGCCGCAACGTGCCGTGGCCGGCGAGCAAGGCGACATTGATATCGATCCGCGCGCGATCGACCGCCTGCATCCAGCTCCTGGGGTCGAGATCGTTGCCGATCCTCGGCCCCTCGCCGTCCTGGCCCAGCGTGACCGTGGTGACGCCCATCGCCAGGAACGCCTCGTAGGAATCGTGCAACGGGTCGCCATGGCTGTGCATGTCGATGAAACCCGGCGCCAGCACCCTACCCTCTCCCGCGACCACGCGCGTCGCCGCAGCGGAGGCCTTGCCGCTCGCCGGCAGGATTTGCGCGATGCGGTCGCCGGCGACGAGCACGTTGGCGAGCCGTCCGGGGGCGCCGGTGCCATCGACCAGCATGACCTCGCGAAACAGCGTCGAGGGCTCGCTCAGCGCTCCGGCACGAACCGCCCAGCTGGCGAGTCCCCCCGCCGCCACCGCTCCACCGATCAGCTGCCGCCGCGTCAGGCGCTGGGACATGGGTACCCCTCTCTCATTATCGATCCCGAGGGGGCAGACTAAGCGCGATCCGCTCGTTGCCGCCATAGATTGAAAGGGAGCAGCCATAGACGGCGAGCATAGGCGCTCGTCCGGCGCGGCGTCCAAACGCAAAAAGGGCGCGGAGGATGACCTCCGCGCCCTTTCTATTCTCGCGAGAACGCGTCGCTTAGGCGGCGTTGTCGTTCCGCGTGTCGCGGCGCTCGGCGATACGCGCCGACTTGCCGGTGCGGCCACGCAGGTAATAGAGCTTGGCACGACGCACCGCGCCCTTGCGGACCACTTCGATGCTGTCGATGTTCGGCGAATAAAGCGGGAAGACGCGCTCGACGCCCTCACCGAACGAAATCTTGCGCACGGTGAAGTTCGAACCCATGCCCTTGTTCGAGCGCGCGATGCACACGCCCTCGTAATTCTGGACGCGGGTGCGCTCGCCTTCGACCACCTTCACGCCGACGCGCAGCGTGTCGCCCGGGCGGAATTCCGGGATCTTCTTGGCCTCTACGAACTTCGCAATGTTCTCGGCCTCGAGTTGCTGGATGATGTTCATCTCAGTCGTCCTTCTTTCGTCGCCGCGCGCCAGAGGGAGGCTGGACCCGAGCGCCCTCGTGGCGCTCCCAAAGATCCGGTCTCCGTAACCGTGTATCTGTCTCGGCCATCGACTTTCGCCAGGCCGCGATCTTCGCATGATCCCCCGATCGCAGCACTTCGGGGATCGTGCGCCCTTCCCATTCAACAGGTCGGGTATAATGCGGATATTCGAGAAGGCCGCTTTCGAAGCTCTCTTCATCTCCGCTGGAAGGCGCGCCCATTACGCCGGGAAGCAGCCGAATGCAAGCGTCCAGCAGCACCAGCGCGCCCATCTCTCCGCCCGACAGGACATAGTCGCCGATCGACACCTGTTCGATCGGCCGTGCGTCGAATAGTCGTTCGTCGAATCCCTCGAACCGGCCGCACAGCACTATCGCCCCAGGGCCTGCTGCAAGTTCGCGTATCCGAGCCTGCGTCAGTGGTTTCCCGCGCGGCGTCATCGCCAGTATTGGGCGGCCCCCCGGACCTTGGGCAACCACGCTGTCGAGCGCGCTCGCCACCACATCGGCGCGTAGCACCATCCCGGCGCCGCCGCCTGCCGGGGTGTCATCCACCGTACGATGCTTGTCGATCGCGAAGTCGCGGATGTTGACGGCGTCCAGGCTCCATTTGCCCTCGCCCAGCGCGCGCCCCGCCAGCGACGTGCCGAGCGGCCCGGGGAACATGTCGGGATAGAGGGTGAGAATTGTGGCCGCGAAGGTCATGCCATCCGCCCCGTCCTGAGCGCGACCGCCCAGCTCGCGCTGCCATTCGCAGCGGCGCGCCGGGCAGCGGCGGCGTGGTCATAGTCGATCGCGCGGAGCGTTACCGCCAAACCATCGGCAATGGCGTAGCGCGCGCAAGGATCGCCGACCTCCACGCGATAGGCGGCGGGATGGTCGTCATCATAGGCCTGCAGGCCGACTGAGCCGGGGTTGGCGACGGTCCGACCACCTTCGAGGGTCACGATACGTGGCAGATGCGTATGCCCGCACAGGATCAACGCTTCGCTGCGCGCGCCTGCCCGTTCCGAGACCTCCGCTTCGGTCGCCTCGCGGGCCGCGCCACCCTCGACGGTATGGAGGAAATGTTCGAGATCGTCGGTCGGCGTGCCGTGACATAGCAGCACATCCGGCGACACTTGCAGCGTAGGCGGCAGGCTCGCCAGCCAGTGGAGATGCCGATCGCCCAAGGCATCCCAAGCAAATGCGTCGCTCGCGCCCATCCGCGCGCGGTCGACGGTCAGCAATTGGCGCTCATGGTTGCCGGCGATGGTCGGCCAGTCGCGGTCGATCAAAAGGTCCGCGGTCTCCGCCGGCCAGAGCGGCCCCGACAGCGAATCTCCGAGATTGACGAAGCCGGTGCAGCCCTGCGCCTCAGCGTCGGCAATCACTGCCTCAAGCGCGGGCAGGTTGCCGTGGATGTCGGTGAGGACGGCGATCCGGCTCATGGAGCAATGGCGATGAAATTGGGAGGGACGGCGGTCGACATCGTTCGACCATTGCCCGCGCCGCCCCGGACGGCAAGTGGCCGGCCGGCCGGTCAAATGAAAATGGCGCCGAAACAGTCACGTCGGCGCTGCATTTCAGCTTTTGCCGGCGATCGTCATTCCCGCTAGAGGCCCGCCGGCCATGAGTGACGCTACCTCCTCCGCGCTGGGATTCGATTTCGGCACCACCAATACCGTGGTGGCACAATCCCATGGCGACACCGCCGAACTGATCATGCTCGACGGCCCGGAGGGCAGCGACGCGGTGTTCCGCTCGGCCTTGTGCTTCTGGGAAGAAGGCGATGCCCGGGTGGCGCTCGGCGCCGATGCCGGCCCTTGGGCGATCCGCGACTATCTCGATTTTCCCCAAGGCAGCCGCTTCATCCAGTCGTTCAAGTCGGTCGCGGCCAGCCCGAGCTTCGAGCACGCCACGATCTTCGAACGCCGCATGCGGTTCGAAGATCTCGGCCAGTTGTTCCTGCGCAAGCTGATGGCCCGGTCCGCTGGCCGATTGCGGCAGACCGCGTCACGCATCGTCGTCGGGCGTCCGGTCGAATTCGCCGGCAGCCGCCCCGACCAAGCGCTGGCCAGACAGCGTTACGACCTGATGTTCGCGGCGCTCGGCACCAATGTGCATTATGTCTACGAGCCGCTTGGCGCCGCCTTCAGCTATGCATCGCGCGTCACCGATCCGGCGACGATCCTGGTCGCCGATTTCGGCGGCGGGACCAGCGATTTCTCGGTAGTGCGGATAGAGGCGCCGGGCGCGCCGCGCCGCTGCACGCCACTGGGTCATGCCGGCGTGGGCATTGCCGGCGACCGGTTCGACGCGCGGATCATCGACAATCTGGTCATGCCGTTGCTCGGCAAGGGCGGATCCTATCGATCGTTCGATAAGATACTTGATATTCCGGGTGGTTATTTCAGCGATTTCGCGGATTGGTCGAAACTCGCGCTGATGCGCAATCGGCGCACCTTGGCCGAACTCGAAAAGCTCCGCCGGGCGGCCCTCGACCCCGCCGCGATCGGGCGGATGATCGCGGTGATCGACCAGGAACTGGGCTATCAATTGTACGACGCCGTCCGCCAGCTCAAGCGCGCACTATCGGCATCCGATCAGGCTCATTTCCATTTCGCCGGCGCCGGTCTCGCGATCGAGGCGGACGTCACGCGCGATGCGTTCGAAACCTGGATCGAACCCGACATCGCACGAATAGAGGCGGCGACCGATCGCGCGCTCGCCGCCGCAGCTATTCCCGCGCAGGAAATCGATCGCGTCTTCCTGACCGGCGGCACGTCGCTGATCCCGCGCATCCGGCGCCTGTTCACCCAGCGCTTCGGCGAGGAGCGGATCGCCTCAGGCGGCGAACTGACCTCGATCGCGCATGGATTGGCGTTGATCGGGCAACAGGAGGATCTCGCCGCCTGGGCGGCGTGAACCGTTGGATGGTAAGCGGGCGTTAGCCCTGATCGGCAAACTCCGCGGCGACGACCAGCCGCTCTTCATCCCATTCGGGCACCGCATCGGGACGCATCGGCACCATGAAGCGCTTGCCGGGCTTGTCGCCCTCAGCCGGGCGCTCGATCTCGATCACGTCGCCCGCGCCGAAATTCTCGATCAGGACGATATGGCCGAGTGCCTCACCGGCATCGGACACGACCGGTAGGCCGAGCAGGTCGGCATGATAATATTCGCCCTCGCCGAGCGGCGGCAGCGCGGAGCGCGGCACGGTGAGCTCGGTACCGCGCAATTTCTCCGCGGCGGTGCGGTCGGGGATTTCGGCGAAGCGCGCGATCGCGCCCTGCGGCGTGATACGCAGCGCCTTCAGCGTCAAAGCGCCGCCGTTGAAACTTTTGTGCGGCTTGAGGTCCTCGGCGAAGACCTTCAGGCGGACTTCGCCCGTCACGCCATGCGCGCCGGTGACGACCGCGAGCGTGACGGGCAAGTCTCCCCTCCCGTTTACGGGAGGGGGCGGGAGAGGGTTTGTCTTTTGCGGCATCGCCTGCGACATGCCCTCCCCTAGCCCCTCCCGCAAGCGGGAGGGGAATTTGGCTTAGCCCTCGGCCGGGGCCTGGGCGCTCTCGCCCTCGCTGGCGGCGGTGTCGCCGGCATCGGCGTCCGGGGTCGCCTCATTGACGTCGGCGGCAGGCGCTTCGGCGGCTTCCTCAACGGCAGGCGTTTCCTCGGCGACCGCCTCGGCAACGGCTTCCGCCTCGGGCGTCGGCTCTTCGGTGGCGGCCTCGACTTCGGCGGCCATCACTGCCTCGGCTTCGGCCTGATTGGCGGCCTCGGCGGCTTCGGCAGCCTCGGCGGCCTTCGACGCACGCTCTTCGAGACGCTCCTTAGCCTTCTCGCCCGGCTCACCCTTCTTCGGGTTGTTGCGGGCCGCACGCTCCTTGACGCCGGCGACATCGAGGAAACGGGCGACGCGGTCGGTCGGCTGCGCGCCGACGCTCAGCCAATGCTTGGCGCGGTCGGCGTCGAGCACGACGCGCTTCTCGTCGTCCTTGGCGAGCAGCGGGTTGTAGTTGCCGATCTTCTCGATGAACTTGCCGTCACGCGGGCTGCGCGCATCGGCCACGACGATACGGTAATAGGGGCGCTTCTTGGAACCGCCGCGCGAAAGACGAATGCTCAGTGCCATGGTAGTTGTACTTCCTTCTTAAAGCTTCTGATTTAATTGGATCCCGGCCTGCGCCGGGATGACGGCGTCGCCGTCACTTCTTCTTCACGTTCATGAAATTCTGGAACCCCGGCGGCAGCTTGGCCCCGGTGCCGGGCAGACCGGGCAGCCCGCCCATCTGGTTCATCGCGTCGCCGAGTTCGGGCCCGCCCATCGCGTTGCCCAACCCGCCCAGGCCGCCCTTGCCGAGCATCGCCATCATGCCCTTGAGTCCGCCCATCTTCTTGATGCGCTTCATCGCGGTGGCCATTTCCTGGTGCATCTTGATGAGCTTGTTGACGTCCTGAACGGTCGTCCCCGAACCATTGGCGATGCGGATCTTGCGCTTGGCGTTGAGCAATTCCGGCTTGGACCGCTCCTTGGGCGTCATCGAGGTGATGATCGCGTCCATCCGCACCAGCACCTTATCGCCTCCGGCCTGATCGACCGCCGCCTGCGCCTTCTTCATGCCGGGGATCATCCCGGCCAGCGCGCCGACGCCGCCCATCTTCTTCATCTGCTGCAGCTGGCCACGCAGGTCGTTCATGTCGAACTGACCCTTGGACAGCCGTTGCGCCATGCGCTCGGCATCTTCCTGCTGAATCGATTCGGCGGCGCGCTCGACCAGGCTGACGACGTCGCCCATGCCGAGGATACGGCCCGCGACCCGGCTCGGGTGGAAGCCCTCGATCGCGTCGAGCTTTTCGCCGGTGCCGGCGAACTTGATCGGCTTGCCGGTGACCGCGCGCATCGACAGCGCGGCACCGCCACGGGCGTCGCCATCCATCCGCGTCAGCACGACGCCGGTCAGCGGGACCTGATCGGAGAAGGAACGCGCGACGTTGACCGCGTCCTGACCGGTCAGGCTGTCGACGACGAGCAGGATTTCCTGCGGCTTCGCGATGTCGGCAACCGCCTTCATCTCGTCCATCAGCGCCTGGTCGACATGCAGGCGGCCCGCGGTGTCGAGCATCAGCACGTCGAAACCCTGCAACTTCGCCGCCTGTATCGCGCGCCGGGCGATATCGACCGGCTGCTGCCCGGCCACGATCGGCAGGGTGGCGACCTCGGTCTGCTCGCCGAGAATGGCGAGCTGTTCCTGCGCGGCCGGACGATTGACGTCGAGCGACGCCATCAGGACCTTCTTGCGGTCGCGCCCGCCCTGGCCGCTGCTCAGCCGCTTGGCGATCTTGGCGGTGGTGGTGGTCTTGCCCGATCCCTGCAGGCCGACCATCATCACGACCGCCGGCGGCGTGACGCCGAGGTTGAGCTCGCTCTCGTCGGCGCCGAGCATCTCGACCAGGCCGTCATGGACGATCTTTACGACCTGCTGCCCCGGCGTGATCGAGCGCAGCACTTGCTGGCCGACCGCCTGCTCGGTGATCTTTTCGACGAAATCGCGCGCCACCGGCAGAGCGACGTCCGCTTCGAGCAAAGCGACGCGCACTTCGCGCATCGCCGCGCGCACATCCGCCTCGGTCAGCGCGCCACGGCCGCGCAACCGGTCGAATACACCGCCAAGACGATCGCTCAGGCTGTCGAACATAAACAAATCACTCCCATCCGAACCCCAAAACGCACAAAGCGCCGGCGGACGAAACCTCGTCGGCCGGCGTCACCACATGGGTGCTCCTTGTCGCGTTCGCAAAGGGAACGGTGCCGGCCCGATAACGGCTCGACCTGAAAAAGGCAAGCCGGCGGCGGCCCTTTTAACATCTTCTTGACTTCACGATGCCATCAGCAGCGCTGGATAGAGCCGCGCATGCGCGGTCTCGAAGAAGGGGATTTGGGGCATGAGCGAACCGGCAGCCGCCCGGCGCGAACTGTTGAGCGGCGCGATCACGGTCGCCGCGATCCTGATGTTCATCGGCACCGGCAGCCAGGTATTGTCGATGGTGCTGAGCAATTGGATGCACCGTGACGGCGGCACCAACCAGACGCTGATCATCGCTCTCCTCCTCAACGTCGCGCTGATCCTGTTCGGCTGGCGTCGCCATCGCGACCTGGCGAACGAAGTCACGGTACGTGCCGCGGCAGAGGAACGCGCCAACGTCCTGGCCTCCAAGGATCCGCTCACCGGCTTCCTCAATCGCCGCAGCCTGGCCGAGGAGGGCGCCGCCATGCTGGTCCGCGCCGACCGCCGCCACAAGGCGATGGCGCTGATGATGCTCGACCTCGACCATTTCAAGACGGTCAACGACATGCATGGCCATACCGTCGGCGACGCGCTGCTTCGCGCCGTGGCGGACGAGATGGGTGCCGCGTTGCCGGAAAGCGCGCTGGTCGCGCGGTTCGGCGGCGACGAATTCGCCTGCGCGATGCTGTTCGACCCGCAGAATCCCGACAGCGTCGAGCGCGTCGCCGAACGGCTCGTGTCGCGGATGAGCCAACCCTTTTATGTCGAGGGACTTCATCTCCACGTCACCTGCTCGATCGGCATCGCGCGCAGCGATCGCGACGCGGCGACGATCGACGCCTTGCTCCGTTCGGGCGATATCGCGATGTACGCGGCCAAGAATGCCGGGCGTAACCGCCACGCCTGGTTCGACATCTCGATGGAGCGCGAGCTTCAGTCGCGCAACGAACTCGAGAGTTCGCTCCGCGTCGCCATTCCCCGCGGTGAGATCGTCCCCTATTTCGAGCAGCAGATCGACCTGGTGACCGGACGTCTGACCGGCTTCGAAGTGCTGGCGCGCTGGGAACATCCGCAACGCGGCGTGATGATCCCCGACCAGTTCATCCCGATCGCCGAGGAAACCGGCATGATCGCGGATCTGTCGCTGTCCTTGATGCGCCAGGCATTCCTGTCCGCGCGCGACTGGCATCCGCAACTGCAATTGTCGGTCAACATCTCACCCTGGCAGCTCAAGGATCCCTGGCTCGCGCAAAAGATCATCAAGCTGCTCACCGAAACCGGCTTCGCGCCGAGCCGGCTGGAGATCGAGATCACCGAAAGCGCGCTGTTCGACAATCTGGCGATGGCGCAGTCGATCGTCGCCAGCCTGAAGAACCAGGGCATCAAGCTCGCGCTCGACGATTTCGGCACCGGCTATTCCAGTCTCGCGCATCTTCGCGCGCTGCCGTTCGACCGCATCAAGATCGACCGCAGCTTCGTCATGTCGGTTCATCAGAATCCGGAGAGCGCCGCGATCGTCAACGCGATCGTCGGCCTCGGCGAAAGCCTCAATTTGCCGATCACCGCGGAAGGGATCGAGGACAAGGCGATCGAGGAGCGCCTGCGTAGCCTGGGCTGCGCGCGCGGCCAGGGCTATGTCTATGGGCGCCCGTTGACGGCCGGCAGCGCGCGCCGCCTGCTCGCCGAGCGCCGCTTGCTGATCGCGCCCAGTGCGGCCGAGCTCATCGCGGACTCCGATCCCGCTACCAGCCGACGCCTGGCTGGCTGAGATATTCGCGCTCGATCACGGTCGAGCGTCGGCCCAAAGCCCGGTTACGCGACGGGAAACGGCCGAACCGCTCGATCACCGCGGCGTGATCATGCGCAAAGCCCAGATTGTGCTCGTCGCCCAGCGCGGTGAAGCGCTCGATGCTGAGCCGCTGCAGATCCGGATCCTCGGCATGCATCAACGGCATGTAGAGGAAGGCGCAACGCTCCCTCGGCAATCTGCGATCGAACCCGCGCAAAAGCCCGTACAGCGTTAGTTCGCGGGCCAATCCGTCATGCTCGAACGCCGCGCCTTCGTCGCGGAACATATTGCGCGAAAACTGGTCGGTCAGGATGATCGCGGCGAGCAAGGTGTCGGGCGTGCCGCGCCATCCCCGCGCCGAACTCTCCACAACTTTCAGACGGAGCGGTCCGAACCGTTCGGCGATCGCCTCGTCGAGCGTGATCGACTTGACCCAATGTTGCTCTTCACTCAGTTCCTCGAACCAGAAGTGGAGGACATGCGCCGCCTCGTCGTGGACTTCCCCGCGCTTCGCTCCTAGATCGTCGCCCATGTCATCCCTTCCGCAGCCCGAGGTAATCAGTCTCGGGTGTCGTCTCAACATCGCAGAGAGCGAGACGATCCAGCGCATGCTGGACGGTCGCGATATCGTGGTGATCAATAGCTGCGCGGTAACCAATAGCGCCGTGAAGCAAACGCGCACCGCGATCCGCCGCGCCCGCCGGGCCCGCCCCGGGGCGATGCTCGCGGTAACCGGGTGCGCGGCACAGATCGATCCGGCAAGTTTCGCCGCCATGCCCGAAGTCGATCGCGTGATCGGCAATGGCGAGAAATTGCTGCCCGAAGCCTGGGCGTCGAGCGACGCGCTGATCGTCGGCGACATGGCGCGCGTGACCGAGATCGCGCCGCATCTCGCCATTGCGGTCGACCAGGCGCGTGCGTTCGTAGAGGTCCAGAATGGCTGCGACCATCGCTGCACCTTCTGCGCGATCCCGTTCGGACGCGGGCCGAGCCGCTCGGCGCCCGCCGGCGCGGTGATCGAGGCGATCGAACGCGTGGTCGCGGCGGGCAAGAATGAGGTCGTACTGACCGGGGTCGACCTGACCAGTTACGGGCACGACCTGCCGGGCAGCCCGACGCTGGGCAGCCTGATCGAGCGTATCCTCGCGCGGGTCCCTGCCCTTCAGCGGCTGCGCCTGTCCTCGATCGACGCCCCCGAGATCGACGACCGCCTGTTCGAGCTGCTGACGCAAGAAGCGCGGGTGATGCCGCATCTGCATCTGTCGCTCCAGGCAGGCGACGACATGATCCTCAAGCGGATGAAGCGCCGCCATATGCGTGCCGACGCGGTGCGGCTGGTCGAGCGGCTCAAGACCGCGCGGCCGGAGATCGCGATCGGCGCCGACCTGATCGCAGGCTTCCCGACCGAGGACGAAGCGATGGCAGCGAACAGCCTGGCGCTGATCGACGATTGCGACATCGTCCACGCGCATATCTTTCCCTTCAGCCCGCGCGCCGGGACGCCGGCCGCCCGGATGCCGCAGGTCGAGTTGGACCTGCGCCGCGAGCGTGCCGCGCGCCTGCGAGAGGCGGCGGCCAGGCGCAAGGCGGCGTGGCTCGAAAGCCTGATCGGAACGACGCAACAGATACTGGTCGAAGCGCCCGGCGACCGCGGGCATGGCGCGAGCTTCGCCGATTTCGCGCTCGGGAGCCATCATGCGGTGGGCTCCATCTTGCCGATTGTCATCGACCCAGCCCATATCCGGCATCCCCGCGAAAGCGCGGGTGACGAAGAAAGAGAAATGGCCGTTACCGCATGAGCACCACCCCATCCTGGCACCAGCGCCTGCTCGGCGGGTTCAAGCGCACCTCCGACCGCCTGGTCGGCAACCTTGCCGGTCTCGGCACGGCACGACTGGACGATGCGACGCTCGACGATATCGAGGAAGCGCTGATTGCTTCCGATCTCGGCCCCGCCACCGCCAAGCGCATCCGCGACCGGCTTGCGGAAGGCAGTTTCGAGCGCGGCATGGAGGAACTCGGCATCCGGCTGGTCGTCGCCGAGGAAATCGAGAAGGTGCTCGAAAAGGTCGCCAAACCGCTCGAGATCGAGGCGTTTCCGCGGCCGCAGGTCATCCTGGTGATCGGCGTCAACGGATCGGGCAAGACCACCACCATCGCCAAGCTCGCGCATGGGCTGGTCGAGCAGGATTACGGTGTCATGCTGGCGGCGGGCGATACGTTTCGCGCGGCGGCGATCGGCCAGCTCGCGACCTGGGCCGAGCGCGTCGGCGTTCCGATCGTCAAGGGCGCCGAGGGCGGTGACGCCGCGGGTATCGTGTTCGAAGGCGTCAAGCAGGCTACCGAAAAAGGCATCGACGCGCTGATCGTCGACACCGCCGGACGCCTGCAGAACAAGCGCGAGCTGATGGACGAGCTCGCCAAGATCCGCCGCGTGCTCGGGCGGATCAACCCGGCGTCGCCGCACGACGTGATCCTGGTGCTCGACGCGACTACCGGCCAGAACGCGCTCAGCCAGATCGAGATCTTCAAGGAAGTCGCCGGCGTGACCGGGCTGGTCATGACCAAGCTCGACGGCACCGCGCGCGGCGGCGTGCTGGTCGCGGCCGCCGAGCAATTCGGCCTGCCGATCCATGCCATCGGAGTGGGCGAGACGCTGAGCGATTTGCGCCCCTTCGACCCCAAGGAAGTCGCCCGGATCATCGCGGGCGTCGAGGAGCTGGTGCGATGAGCACGATGAACAAGAACGCGGGCAAGAACGGGACCGCCGGCCTCCGCCTGGCGATCGACTATGCGCCGCTGGTGATCTTTTTCCTGGTCAACTTCCTCGCCCCGCAGTCGCTGACGATGAAGCTCGTATCGAGCTTCAGCCATTCGCTGTCGGACCTCGACCAGATGTCCGCGCTCGTCGTGTCGCGCGCGATCGTCGCGACCGCGGCGTTCATGCTGGCGACCGTGGTCGCACTGTTCGTATCGCGCATGAAACTCGGCAGCATCTCGCCGATGTTGTGGATTTCGGGGGCGTTGGTGCTCGTGTTCGGCGGGCTGACCATCTATTTTCACGATCCCAAATTCATCCAGATGAAGCCCACCTTCGTCTACACCGTGTTCGCGGCGATCCTCGGCTTCGGTCTGGTGACCGGCAAGCCTCTGCTCGAGCAATTGCTCGGCACTGCTTATCCCGGCCTGTCGCCGCTCGGCTGGCAGAAGGTCACGCGCAACTGGGCGTTGTTCTTCCTCGGCATGGCGATCCTCAACGAGCTCGTCTGGCGCTCGACCAGTTTCGATTTCTGGACCGCCTTCAAGCTTTGGGGCGCGATCCCGATGACCTTCATCTTCGCGCTCGCCAACGTGCCGATGATGATGAAGCACGGCCTGATGAGCGAAGTCGGCGACGCGGCGGCCAAGGAACTCCCGCCGGAATGACGGTCTCGGCGATTTAGCTTTTCGGCAGGAACACTGGCGTGCGTCGCGCCGTTCTAGGAAGACACGGAGGACCGCCAGCATGCCCATTGGAGACCGACGCGACATGGTACGCCCCAACCTGCCGGCCAGATCCTCTTGAGCACGCGGTCGCCGATCGCGGCATGGGGCAGCCTGGCTTTCGATAGCTGGGCATTGGCGTGGGAAGCATCCGCGGTCGTCGGCCTGCGTCTCGCCGAAATCGCACGCGGCGACGGTACGCTGGCCGAAGCATCGTTGATGACGTCCGAAAAGATCTCCGCCGCGATCGAATTGCAGGCCTCGCTGGTCGCCGGCGGACTGTCGCTGACCCCGTTGCAGGGTGCGGAGCGCGCCGTGCGCCTCTATCGGCGGAAGGTCCGAGCCAATCGGCGCCGACTGAAGGCCGCCGCACGGAAATGATCGGCGCGGGACTGGCCCGGCCGACCGCTTCATGCTTAGGCGCGGTTCATGAAAGCGGATAATAATCGGGTATTGATCATCGCGCTGGCCGCAAATGTCGGCATCGCGGTGGCCAAGTTCGTCGCGGCGGCGATTACCGGCTCGTCGGCGATGTTGACCGAAGGCGTGCACAGCCTGGTCGATTCGACCAATCAATTGCTGCTGATGTACGGCCAGAAGCGCGCCGCCAAACCGGCCGACGCGCTCCACCCGGCGGGATATGGCCGCGAACTCTATTTCTGGAGCTTCGTCGTCGCGTTGCTCGTATTCGCGCTGGGCGCGGGCGTGTCTGTGTACGAAGGCGTGTTGCACTTCCTCGAACCCGAGCCGGCGGTGTCGCCGCTGATCGCCTATGGCGTGCTCGCGATCGCGTTCGCGCTGGAAGGCGGGTCGACCGTTGCCGCATTCCGCGAATTCAACGCCGCGCGCGGCGACCAGTCGTGGCTGCAGGCGCTGATCTCGACCAAGGATGCGACCACGGTGATCGTATTGCTGGAGAATGGCGCGGCGATGGCGGGCATCCTGATCGCGGCGGTCGGGCTGGCGCTGTCGCAAGTGACCGGCGACCCGCGATTCGACGGGGTAGCCTCGATCCTGATCGGGGTGTTGCTCGGCGTCGTCGCGCTCTTCCTGGCGCGTGAGGCCAAGGGCCTCCTGATCGGCGAGGCCGCCGATCCCGAACTGATCGCCGGTATCCGCCGCGCCACGACGCGCGAAGGGATTACCGGCGTGGGTGAGATCATGACCATCCACAACGCGCCCGAGCAGATCGTCGCCGCGGTCAATGTCGATTTCGACAACCGTCTCAGCGCAGGCGACGTCGAACGGATCATCGACGCCATCGAGCGCGACCTTCAGGCGGAATTTCCCAGCATCTATCGGGTTTATATCCGGCCGCACGAAGATGCCGGCATGAAGTTCGGCGAGACTCGCGGGCTGGCCAGCACGTAATCCTGTCCACAGGTGCGCAACCCGAATAGGGCGCATCCGATTGACGTGGATCAAAGCCCCGCTAGGGGGCGATTTCATGGCACTCGAAGACCCCGTCTTGTCCACAGCGCAGGCTTTGAGTCCGGCGCCCCTGCTGCTGCATCTTTTTCTCGAGGCGGCGCTGGTTGCTCACGCCGACCATGCCGCGATCGATATCCCGCCGGGTCGCGGCCGCGAGGCCCGCCAGATGATGAGCTACCGCGAATTGGCGGATCGGTCCGATCGTCTGGCGCGCCATCTGGCGCCGCTCGTATCGGACGAGGCGATCGTCGCCTTGTTGCTGCCGCGCACGTCGCCCTTGCTCTACGTCGCGCAGATCGCGGCGATGAAAGCGGGCGCGGCATTCACCTGCCTCGACCCGTCCTTTCCCGACAATCGCATGCGCGAGATCGTCGAAGACGCCGCCCCCATCGCGGTGCTGACCGAACACGAGGGAATGGCGCGCCTCGGCGCGCTCGATCTGCCGGTGCGATTGTTCGACGCCGCCGCGCTGCTGGCCAGCGATCCGCCGCCGATCGCGCTCCCGGTCGATCTGCCACCCGAACGGCTGGCCTATGTCATCTACACGTCGGGCACGACCGGGCGCCCCAAGGGCGTGATGATCGAGCATCGTAACATCGCCAACCTGGTCGCTTCCGATCTGACAGAGTTCGCGTTGAGCGCGAGCGATCGGGTGATCCAGGGCTCGTCCGCCGCCTATGATTCCTCGCTCGAGGAAACCTGGCTCGCCTTCGCCGCCGGCGCCACCCTGGTCGTGATGGACGATGCTGCCGCCCGGCTGGGGCCGGACATCGTGCGCTGGTTGCGCGACGAGCATGCGACGGTGTTCTGCCCGCCCCCGACCTTGTTGCGCAGCAGCGGCTGCAGCGATCCCGCGCGCGCGCTGCCCGACCTCAAACTGCTCTATGTCGGCGGCGAAGCGCTGCCGCGCGACATCGCCGACCTGTGGTCACAGGGCCGCCGGCTGGTCAACGGCTATGGCCCTACCGAATGCGCGGTCACGTGCCTGCGCGGCGACATCGCCGCGGGGCTGCCGATCACGATCGGCAAAGCAATCCCGAACATGACCGCCTGGGCGCTCGACGAGGAGTTGCAGCCGGTCGCCGATGGCGAGCGCGGCGAGCTGTGCATCGGCGGCGCGGGCGTCGCGCGCGGCTATCGCCATCGCCCCGACCTCACCGCCGAAAAGTTCGTCGAGCATCCCGAATTCGGACGGATCTATCGCACCGGCGATCTCGTCCATCGCGAGGCCGATGGTGATTTCTTCTATCACGGGCGGATCGACGCCCAGGTCAAGCTGCGCGGCTATCGCGTCGAACTGGCCGAGATCGAGGCACGGCTGGCGGCCTTGCCCGGGGTGCGTGCGGCCGGATGCCGGGTGCAGGACCATCACGGCGCGCAGGAATTGATCGCCTATATCGTTCCCGAAGACCCCGCAAACCCGCCGCGTGGCGACGCGCTGAAAGCGCAGCTCGCCACGACGCTGCCGCGCTACATGGTCCCCCGCGACATCGCGACGCTCGCCGAGATTCCGACCACCGTCGGCGGCAAGATCGATCGCGCAGCGCTGCCGGAGATGCAGGTCTCGATGGAGCATGAAACGGGCGAGATGGTCGCGCCCCAAAACGATCTGGAGTGCCTGCTGGCGGACGGCATGGCCGACATCCTCAAGCGCCCCGGCGGAGTCTCGGTCGACGCCGATTTCTTCGAGGATCTGGGGGGCGATTCGCTGAGCGCGGCGATGCTGGTCACATTGCTGCGGGACCATCATCACACCGAATGGATCACGGTCAGCGACATCTACGATGCGCGTACCGTGCGCGGCCTGGCCAAGCTCGCCGAGCGCGCCCCGGCCTTTGCCGATGCGTCGGACGAACCGCCGCTGCTCCGCGAGGGCGAAGCGCGCCCGTTGCTCGCCAATATCGTCCAAATCGCCTGGCTCAGTGGTCAATTGCTCGTGGGCGCCTGGGCGACCTGGTTCGCCGCCTTCATCCTGCTTCCTCCGATCTTCGGCGACCTCGGCCTGCCCGCCTTCATCCTGCTCGCGCCATTGCTCGCGCTGGCGGCGGCTGTGCTCTACATCCCGCTGTCGATCGCCTTCGCCGTCGCGGTGAAAAAGCTGGTGATCGGCAAATATCGTCCGATCCGCGCGCCGGTCTGGAGCCCCTATTACCTCCGCCACTGGATCGTCTGTCAGGCGGCCCGCCTGATCCCCTGGCCGATGCTGCAAGGAACGGTGTTTCAGCAAATGGCGTTGCGCGCGCTCGGCGCGAAGATCGGCCGCCGCGTCCACTTGCACCGCGGCGTCGACCTGCGGCGGGGCGGCTGGGATCTGCTCGAGATCGGCGACGATGTCGCGATCGGACAGGACGCGCATATCGGGCTGGTCGAGCTCGATCGCGGCGACATGGTGGTCGGGTCGGTCACGCTGGAGGACGGCGCGACGATGATGGTGCGCGCCGGTGTCGAAGGCGATTGCCGCGTCGGTGCGGGCAGCGTGCTGACCGCTTTGTCGGTGCTCAATGCCGGCGGCACGATTCCCGCGGGAGAAATCTGGGATGGCGTGCCCGCCAGCCGCACCGGCATGGTGGCTCCCGCCCCGGCGCTCCCGGCGAACTCGCGGCAAATGAAACCGTGGCGGCACAGCCTGTTGCTGATGCTGGCCGAAGGCGCGGCGGCGATGATCGCAGCGCTACCCGCCGAATTGCTGACGCTCGCGGCTTGCCGGCTATCGGGCGTCGGGTTCGATCAGATCTGGCGCTGGATGTACTATCCGGTGTTCGCGTCGCTCACCGCGATCGTCGTGATCGGACTGACGGTGGTAAGCATACCGCTGACGTTGGTCTGGACCGCGATCATGTTCCGGCTGATGGGCCGCGTTCGCGCCGGCACGATCGGCCGTTGGAGCGCAGCTTATATCCGCGTCTGGATCAAGACCGGTATGCTCCATACGGCGGGCGAATGGCTGAGCGGGACGTTGTTCTGGTCCAAATGGCTGCGGCTCGCCGGCATGAATATCGGCGCCAAATGCGAGATCAGCACGATCCTCGACGTCGTGCCCGAACTGGTCACGATCGGTGAGGAAACGTTCTTCGCCGACGGCATCTATCTCGGTGGCGCCGAGGTCCGCCAGGGCAGTGTCCGGCTCGCCCCGGTCCGGCTCGGACGCAACACCTTTCTCGGCAATCACGCGGTCATCCCGGCAGGCGAGACCTTGTCCGACGACATCCTGATCGGGATCGGCACAGTCGCGGATTCGTCGCTGATCGAGCAGGGCCAGTCTCGCTTCGGCCATCCCAGCTTCGACTTGCCGCGGCGTGAGATCGTCGAGGCCGATCGCCGGCTCACGCACGATCCCTCAGCGATCCGCTACGTCAACCGCCTGTTCTGGGAAATGCTGCGCTTCGCGCTGCCGGTAGTGCCGCTCATGCTAACCCTTTTGTGGTACACGATCATGGTCGATGAGGAATCGGCCCCACCGATCGTCTATCAGCTCGTGGTAATCCCGCTTGCCGCGCTCGTGCCGCTGGTCGCCTTGTGCACGACGGTGCTTGCGCTGAAATGGATGCTGATCGGCCGGGTCAAACCGGGGCAACATGCCCTGTGGTCGTGCTGGTGCAGCCGCTGGGACTTCGTCTACGTCGCCTGGGCGAAATATGCGACGTTGCTCCTGCAAGGGCTGGAAGGCACCTTCATCCTGCCCGCCTATCTCCGCGCGATGGGTCTCAGGATCGGCAAGCGCGCGGTGCTGGGACCGCAATTCGCCCAGGTCGTCGACCCCGACATGATCCGGATCGGCGATGGCGCGACGGTCACCGCGATGTTCCAGGCGCACACGTTCGAGGATCGCGTGTTGAAGGTCGACAGGGTGACGATCGGAGCCGGCGCGACCGTGGCCGCGGCGACGGTGCCGCTGTACGGCGCAGTGATCGGCGAGAACACGTATGTCGGCGCCCATAGCGTGGTAATGAAGCACGAACACTTGCTGCCGGGCCTGCGCTATCAGGGCGTACCTACCCGCGTGATGGGTCACGAACTGCCGGTGGCGGCGTAAAGTCCGCGCGGCAGTCGGCGACCCGCGGCCTCACAAGAAAACGCGCGCGCTAGGTCTTTTGGGCTGGGACGTGTATTGGCATGCGACTGCTGGTTTTCCGTCCGTAGGCGCCAGCAGCTGAGAGACCGGCGCGCTCCCGCTTACATCAGCCGAAGCGGTGCCATGGACGCGATTCACGAGCTTATGCAGCCCTGTGTCGACGCTGTCGGACCCGGGCGAACGCCGCCCTATCTCGCATCCGCGTCGTTTTCGGCCTGATGGCGCGCGCCGACGAACCATCGAGCCTAACGTGCATGCCACCCGGTGCCGCCACCGAAGAGATGCGGCATGCCGCCGCCACATTGTTCCGCGGTGCGGCTTTCCTGGGCGGCTGCCTGCGGGCGCCGGTCGCAAACGACACCGAGGTTCGATCGCTCGCGATCGCCGGCCGCTATCGCGCCAAGGTGATCGGCAATGGGCTGCGCGAGCTCGACCGTTTCCTCAACCTGTTGATCGACGCCGCCTCGAGCGCGGAAGGGCTGCCCGTGAGACCTGGCCAGCACAACACCGCGAACAAGCTGTCCGCCTATTGCGAAGCGAAATCGCTGCCGAACCATGACGGAGACCGGTTGCGCGCGCTGGGGCGGTCGCGCGATTGCCTGTTCCATTGCGGCGGGCGTGTCGGGCGCGGCGATCGTCGCGACGGGATAGCGATGACTGTCGGATGGTCGGCCCAGGCGGGCGGCGACGCGCCGCTCGATCGCGTGATGGTCGGCCAGCACGTGAACGTGACGCGCGGCGATCTCGACGATGTCTGTCTGTTCTATCGCCGGATCGCGCGCGAACTGTGCGGCTCCGTCGGTCTTGCGTCGGTCGAACGGGTACCCTCAGCAACGAAAAAGGGCCCCGCCAACGCGGAGCCCTTCGTCGTTCGATCGTAGCGGCGATCAGCCGGCGACGCTGTCGTAAATCCGTCCAGCCTCGTTCCAGTTCACGACGTCCCACCACGCTTTCAAATAGCCCCCGCGGTCGTTGCGGTAGGTCAGATAATAAGCGTGCTCCCAAACGTCGTTGCCGAGGATCGGCGTGCCGCGATCGGCGACGACGTCCATCAGCGGATTGTCCTGGTTCGGGGTCGAGGTGACCTTGAGCTTGCCCGACGCGTCGGCGATCAGCCAGGCCCAACCCGAGCCGAACTGTCCGGCGCCCTTGGCGTTGAACTCTTCCTTGAGTTTGTCGAGGCCGCCGAACTCGGCGATCGCGTTGGCCAGCTTGCCCGACGGCTGACCGCCGCCCGGCGCCATGATCTTCCAGAAGAAGTCGTGGTTCCAAAAGCCGCCACCATTGTTGCGGACCTTGGCTGACGCCGTTGACGCACTGGCGAGGATGTCCTCGATCGACTTGCCCTCGAGCCCGCTCTCGGCGATCCCGGCATTCAGATTGTCGGTATACGCCTTGTGGTGCTTGTCGTGGTGATACTTCATGGTTTCTTCGCTGATCGTCGGCGCCAGCGATTCATATCCATAAGGAAGCGGCGGGAGTTCGAAAGCCATGGGGAAGCTCCTCCTTCTTTGAACGGCTCTAAAGGGGACGTCGGATACCGAACGCCCATGCCCGCCAAATGGGTCCAGCGAACTCGTTGCGCAAGCGATTCCGTCGCCCGGCGCACGCTTTCTATCCCGGCAACAGATCGTGGCGGCGCAATGCGTGGCGCAACTGGTCGTAACTCAGCCCCAAAGCGTCCGCGGTCTGACGCTGGTTGAAGCGGTTGGCGGCAAGCGCCTTGGTGAGTACGTCGCGTTCGAACCGCGCGACCCGGCTCTTGAAATCGGCCGGCTCGCTCTCGCCCGGCGGCGGCGCCGGCGGGGCGACATGATCGACCATCGGCGCCGGCTGCGTGCTGCCGCTGCCCGGACGGTGCGGCGACTGGAACGGGTCGAATTCGATATGCGCGATCGGCCCATCATGCTCCCAGCGATAGACCGCACGTTCGACCACGTTGCGGAGCTCGCGTACGTTGCCGGGCCAGCGATAGTCGATCAGCGAGTCGAGCGCCTCGGGCGAGAAGCCGTGCCAGTCGCGGTTCAGTTCGGCGGCCATGCGCCGCCCGAAATGCTCGGCCAGCACCGGAACGTCCCCCGGTCGCGCGCGCAACGGCGGCAGGGTCACCACCTCGAAACTCAACCGGTCCAGCAGATCGGCGCGAAACTCATTGCGCTCGACCTTTTCCGGCAGATGCTCGTTGGTCGCCGCGACGATGCGGACGTCGACCCGGATCGGATGCGATGCGCCGATCCGGGTGACCTCGCCATATTCGACCGCGCGCAGCAGCCGCTCTTGCGCGGCCATGCTGAGCGTGCCGAGTTCGTCGAGGAACAAGGTGCCGCCATCGGCTTCCTCGAACCGCCCTGCCCTCGCCTTGGTCGCGCCGGTGAACGCGCCCGCTTCGTGGCCGAACAATTCCGCCTCGATCAGCGTCTCCGGCAAGGCGGCACAATTCATGATGATCAGCGCCTGGTCCCAGCGCGGACTGAGGCGGTGGAGACGCTCGGCGACCAGTTCCTTGCCGGTCCCGCGCTCGCCGATCACCAGCACCGGACGGTCGAGCGCGGCGGCGCGGCTGGCGCGTTCCAGCGCGTCGAGAAAGGGTCCCGATTGCCCGATAACCTGCGTCGTCCGTTCCATGCCCACGACTTGGTGTATTTTGCCAATCTTTGGCAAGTGCAAATCGCCAACCCCGACCCGTTCCGAAGCAAAAACGGCAGATTTCCGCCGTTTTTCGAAATTGGCACGGCTTCTGCAAATCGGTTGGTATCGCCGGATACCCGGCACGAGAGATTAGGGAGTAAGAACAATGCAGTCGGTTTCTAATGGTCTGGGTCGCACTTTGGTGGTGGTCGCCAGCACCTTCGCTTGCGGTTCGGCGCTGATGCTCGCGGCGGTTGGCCCGGGCCTGGCGCAGGCCAATCCGGCTCCGCAGGTTCCCGTCGCGCTGAAGGCGTGACGGACAACCGCCGGGGCGGGTTTCCCCCTTGCTTCCCGCCCCGGCGGTCCCACCAATCCGAGTAAAGCGTACATCCGAGGAGTAACACCAACATGGGCATTTTTTCGCGAACCCGCGACATCATCGCCGCCAACTTCACCGACCTTTTGGACAAGGCGGAAGATCCGGCGAAGATGATCCGCATGATCATCCTGGAGATGGAAGAGACGCTGGTCGAGGTTCGTGCCTCCGCCGCGCGCACCATCGCCGACCAGAAGGAAATGCGCCGCCACATCGCCAAGCTCAGCCAGCTCGAGGAAAGCTGGACCGAGAAGGCCGAGCTGGCGCTGTCGAAGGATCGCGAGGATCTGGCCAAGGCTGCCCTGGTCGAGCGCCAGAAGGCGACCGACATGGTCGTCGAGCTCAGCCAGCAGATCAGCGTTCTCGACGAGGCGCTGCGGGGTTCGGAAGAGGACATCGCCAAGCTTCAGAAGAAGCTGAGCGAGGCGCGCAACCGCCAGTCCTCGATCGCCACCCGGCTGGAGAGCGCGAACAACAAGTTCAAGATCCGCGAGGTCTATTCGGCCGGCCGCACGCAGGACGCCTTCTCGCGCTTCGACGTGCTCGAACGCCGCGTCGACCTGGCCGAAGGCCGCGCCGAGGCGCTCAACCTGGGCGGACTGCCCAAGACGCTGGAGGAAGAGATCGCCGAGCTGAAGGCAGCCGAAAAGGTCGATGCCGAGCTCGAAGCGCTCAAGGCCCGGCTCAACAAAAAATAAGGACCTGAGCGATGGAAGATTTCCTTCTACCGGTCGCGATCGTGGGGATGCTCTTCATCGGGCTCCCGTGGATCATCCTCCACTACGTGACCAAGTGGCGCCAGGCGCCGAAGATCACCAACGAGGACGAGAAACTGCTGGATGAGCTCTACTCGCTCGCCCGCCGCCTCGAGGATCGCGTTTCGACGGTCGAGCGCATCGTCGCTGCCGACCATCCCGACTGGAAAGCGAGCATGCCGCTCGCCGAACCGGCCGACCAAATCGCTTCACGGAGCAACTAAGATGTCCGCTAGCCGCACCAAATTCTACCTGGACAAGCAGAACAAGAAGTTCCTGGGTGTCTGTGCCGGTATTGCCGACTATACGGGGATCGACGTCACCGTCGTCCGGGTCGGGACCGTCATCCTCTCGCTGGTGACGTCGGGCTGGGTCATTCCTGCCTATTTCATCACCGCCTGGCTGGCGCCGTGCAAGCCGTTCGGTCTGTACGAGGACGCCGAGGACGCGAAGTTCTGGCAAGGCGTGCGCTCGAACCCGAGCCGCTCGACCGCCGAGGTCCGCTCCAAGTTCCGCGACCTCGACCGCCGGCTCGCCGACATCGAGACGCTCTACACCAGCCGCAACACCCGCCTGGCCGACGAGATCGACGCGCTGCGCTGATCCGGCCGACAGAAATAGGGGATAAGAATAATGGACCCGACACCTTTTCTACTCGTCGGCGGACTGATGGGCACGCTGTTCGGAGCAAGCGCGACGCTGTCCATCCAGTGGTTCGCCAATCGTAAGGTCAAGAAGGCGCTCAAGGCACAAACCGCGCCGGTCGGGCCGTCGCCGGAACTTCTCCATCAGCAGCGGGAAACCGCGGAGATGCGCAAGCGCCTGGCAGTGCTCGAAGCGATTGTCACCGACCAGCCCAAGCGGCTGGCCCACGAGATCGAAGGCCTGCGCTGAAGCGTAGGCCCACCGAGGAGAACGAACGTGGATAAAGGTCAGATCTTCGTCCTGATGATCATCGCAATCGCGACGATCGGCGGCATCATCAAGATGTCGATCAGGGCAAAGCACGGCTATCCGCTCGAGGACCGCAATCACCGCCGCGCGATGCGCCGGGGTTTCGTGGATACCAGCGGCGACCTGGAAGCGCAGCGCAAGATCGAGCTGCTGTCGAACGAGAATGACAAGCTCGTCAGCCAGATCGGCCGCCTGGAGGAGCGCCTGCGCGTCCTCGAACGCATCGCGACCGATCCCGGCGAGCGCGTCGCTCGAGAGATCGACGAACTCCGCAACCGCGACTGAGGAAGCACGAGATGACCGACTTTTTCGCCACCAACGGCTTCACCATCTTCATGCTTGCCCTGGTGGTCGTGGGTATCCCCGCCGCGCTCGGCATCGGCAGCGAGATGCTCAAGACCTGGACGCAGCACCGCGAGAAGATGGCCGAGGCGCTCAACGCCCAGGCCGCCGAGAAGGCCGCGCAATATGCAGCGCAGACCGAACGGCTCGAACAGCGGATGCGCGTCATGGAACGGATCGTCACCGACCGTGGCCTGGATGTCGCCGAAGAAATCGAAAAGCTGCGCGACGCGCAGCCGCTGAACTGAGGAGCCAAGACAATGATCAATCCCCTCCTCATTCCGATCCTGGGCATCAGCTGCGGCCTGCTCGCGATCTTCGGCGGCGTGTTCGTCCGGCCCTGGCTCAAGCTGCGCGAACGCCAGCTCGAACTCGAAGCTGACAAGGTCGCCGAAAAGGCAGCGCAATATGCCGCCCAGACCGAACGCCTGGAACAACGGGTGCGGGTGCTGGAGCGAATCGTGACCGACCGCGGCATCGCGGTCGCCGAAGAAATCGACAAGCTGCGGGGCGACGAGCCTCAGCCGTTGAACTGAACAGACAGAATAGGACAAGAACAATGATCGGCTTAGCAATCTTCGTCGTGATCCTGGCGATCCCCACCGGCATCGGTGTCTGGCTCGCCGAGCGGGTCGACCGGCCGCGCCGCCGCGCCATGCGCCAGGCCGGCATGCAGCCCGCCGAATAATCCAACGCTTGACGGGAGCCTCCCCAGATGAACCCCTTTGAAATGGTCATCGGCATCGTCCTGATCGTCACCGTCGGCAGCATCATCCGTGCGAAGATGGGTGTCGGCCGCGACAAGCAGGGCAACGAGTACAGCCTGCGAGATCCGAGCCTCGGCGAGGAAAATCGCCAGCTTCGCAACGAGATCACCAACCTCAAGGACCGCATCGCCGTCCTTGAGCGGGTGATCACCGACACCAACAGCAGCAGCGCCAATCTCGACCGCGAGATCGAATCGCTGCGCAACCGCGACCGCTGAGGGCGGCCGGCGATAATCGAATGGAGACGTCAATGATGACCGACCCCAATCTGTATTTCACCATGGCAGGCGCCGGCCTGGCTGGTCTCGGCATGATCTGCATGGCCTCGCTCGCCGGTTGGCGGGGATGGCTGGCGCTCAAGGAGCGCGAGATCAACGCCTATGCCGATCATGGCGGGCATGACGCCCCATCGCTGCCCAACGCCAGCGCGCGGATCGAGATCGCGGACCTCAAGGAGCGGATCCGCAAGCTCGAGGCGATCGCCTCGGGAGTGGACCTCTGAGGGTCGCTCCCCCGTCGCTCTGAGCTTGGCTCAGGGCCCGGGGTCCGATGGAGGCGCCGCCGATGCCTGCGGCGAGGACTTCGGGTTCTGAGCCAAGCTCAGAGTGACGGTTGGATTGGGCGGACGGCACGCTATAGCGCGACCATGACGACCCTTTCCGACCTGCAGGAAGAATATGAATTTCTCGACGCCGACGATCGCTATCGTCTGTTGATCGATCTCGGCCGTGCGCTCGAGCCGATGCCCGACGCGCTGAAGACCGACGCGACCCTGGTGCGCGGATGTTCGGCATCGGTCTGGGTCTATCCCACGGTCCGCGAGGACGGTGCCCTCCATTTCCTGGCGGACTCGAACGCCGCGATCACCAAGGGGATCATCGCGCTCGTTCTGCTGACGGTGCAGGATCGCCAGCCCGCCGAAATCCTGGCGACCGATATCGACGCCGCGCTGGCGCCGTTCGACCTGCGCAACCAGCTCAGCTCGAACCGGACGCAAGGCATCCCGAACATGATCGCGCTCATCAAGGCGACTGCGGAGCGCTACGCGGCCTGAACGCGGCAAGCCGGGCATCGGACCGTTCTGGATCTTCGTGACGGATTGTCAACGAAAGCGATCTAGGGAGCCCGGGAAACCCGGAGACCCATCGTGAAATTCATTCTGCTCAAGTCCCGCGGCGGCGATTATCTCGTGGTCGCAGCGAACATCGCCTATCTGCGGGCCGACGAGAATGGCCAAACCAAGGTCGGCATGGTCGGCGGCGACTCGCTGCTCGTCGTCGGCAGCATGGAGGAAGTGGCGGAGAAGGTGTTGGCGGGCTGAAATTCCTCCCCGGCACGGGGAGGGGGACCAAGACGCGTAGCGGCTTGGTGGAGGGGGTGCGCCCCAAGCGATCTAGATGCGGAGGCCCCCCTCCACCACTCGCTGCGCGAGCGGTCCCCCTCCCCGTACCGGGGAGGAGTTTTAGTCTCTCAAACCACCCGCCAGTCGAAGGCCAACGGCGCTTCGCGAAAGGCGAAGCGATCGAGGTGACGCGCGACGGCGCCTTTCAATCCCTCGAGCTGCCCGTCGGCGCTCGCCTCGATCCGGACGTTTAGCGCATCCGCCGACGCGTCGAACGTAACCAGCGCGTCGCCCGGCCAGTCGGCGCCGCGCGCGTCCTTGGGAAACGTCACGGTGCCGTGATCGGCGGTGAATTCAACCGTCAGATTGTGCTGCCAATGCTTGCACAATTGCTGGAGATATTTGCTGGCGCTCGCGGTCGGCACCTTGGCGGTCGCGGAAATGGTCATGGGAGTCTTTCGATAACGGGCCGGCGGCTGGGTCGATGCCCAGCCGCCGGCGAAGAATCTGCAAGCGGGTGATACCGCTCACGCCTTACAGCCGCTCGATCTTCTGCGCGGCCTCATCGAGCAACGCGACGATCTGGTGCAGCGCCTCGTCATCGACTTCGCCCGAGTTGAGCCGGTTGACCAGCACTTCGCGCAGATTGCCCATGGCACGGCGGATCGAGGTGGCATCGACCTTCTGCCGTTCCTCCCCGATCGCGCTCAACCGGGCGATCAGCGCCGCGACTTGCTCGGCATTGGCCTCGAGCTCGGCGGTGCCGGCCTCGGTGACCGCGAACAGCTTCTTGGCGCCCTCGCTCTGCTGCGCTTCGATCAGGCCCATATCGTCGAGCAGGGTAATCGTCGGATAGACCACGCCGGGGCTCGGCGCATAAGCGCCGCCGGTCAGCTCTTCGATCTGCCGGATCAGGTCGTAACCGTGGCGCGGCTCGTCGGCGATCAGCTTGAGCAGGACGAGACGAAGCTCGCCACCGTCGAACATGCGCCGCGAGCGGCCCTCGCGACCTTCACGGCCGCCGCCGAAGCCACGGCCATGCCAGCCGCGATGGCCCCAGCCGCCGCGCATGGCGTGCTGACCGGGATGGCAGCCACGGCCGCCATGATGATGATGGAAAAACATGGATTCCTGATTCCCTGGATGTTTCATGATGGCGCTAAGATATATCGTATGTCGAATAGTTCAAGATATATCTTAGAAGTTTTTTAATTCTCACTTCTTCGTCATGCCGGGCTCGTCCAGGCATCCAACGGGCCACCGGTCCGAAACTAGAAATTCAAGCTCCACGCTGGCGGCACGGTGGCCCCCGGGGACAAGCCCGGGGTGGCGGCCGCGAAAAGGCACGCCTCTCTGCGCCGGTTCGGCGTTGGGCGCAGCGCAGCTCGGATCGATCCTCGGAAGCACGTACCGGCCCGGCCTATGACGGGTAGGAACCTTCGCTGGGATTCCCGCTCTTTCACTCCTATGTTCCCGTTATGGCCGATCTCTTCGCAGGCTTCGAACCCGACGCCTCTCCCCAGGACGTTCCGAGCGAGGACGCTCCCCTTGCTGACCGGCTGCGCCCGCGCCGGCTGGAGGACGTCGTCGGGCAGGAGCATCTGACCGGCCCCGAAGGCGCGATCGGACGCATGGTCGCGGCCGGCCGGCTGTCGTCGATGATCCTGTGGGGACCGCCCGGTACCGGCAAGACGACGATCGCACGATTGCTTGCCGATGCGGTCGGCTTGCGCTTCGTTGCGATCTCCGCAGTGTTCTCGGGCGTCGCCGATCTCAAGAAGGCGTTCGCCGAAGCGCGCGAGCACGCCCGCATCGGCAAGCGCACCTTGCTGTTCGTGGACGAGATCCACCGCTTCAACCGCGCCCAGCAGGACGGCTTTCTGCCCTATGTAGAGGACGGCACCGTTACGTTGGTCGGCGCCACCACCGAAAATCCGAGCTTCGAGCTCAACGCCGCGGTGCTCAGCCGCGCGCAGGTGCTGATCCTGCATCGGCTCGATGCCGCGGCCTTGGGCAAATTGCTCGACCGCGCCGACGAGTTGATGGGACGCCCCCTTCCCCTCACCCCCGATGCGCGCGCGGCGATGATCGCGAGCGCCGACGGAGACGGGCGCTTTCTACTCAACCAGGCCGAGACACTCTATTCGGTCGACCTGCCCGAACCGCTCGCCCCCGCCGGCCTGTCGGCCTTCCTCCAGCGCCGCGTCGCGGTCTACGACAAGGACCGCGAAGGGCATTACAACCTGATCTCGGCCTTGCACAAAGCGGTGCGCGGCAGCGATCCCCAGGCGTCGCTTTACTATCTCGCACGAATGCTCACCGCGGGCGAGGAGCCGCTCTATCTGCTGCGCCGGCTGGTCCGCATGGCGATCGAGGATATCGGCCTCGCCGACCCGCAAGCCCTGGTCCAGTGCATCGCCGCCAAGGATACATACGATTTCCTGGGCTCGCCCGAAGGCGAACTCGCGCTGGTCCAAGCCTGCCTTTACCTTGCGACCGCGCCCAAATCCAACGCCTCGTACAAGGCGATGGGCGCGGCCTGGGCGTCGGCGAAGGAGACCGGCTCGCTGATGCCGCCGCAGAACATCCTCAACGCGCCGACCAAGCTGATGAAGGATATCGGGTACGGCAAAGGCTATGCCTATGACCACGACACCGAGGAAGGCTTTTCGGGGTCGAATTACTGGCCCGAGGAAATGCGTCCGCAGACCTTCTACGCCCCGACGAGCCGCGGGTTCGAGAAACGGATTCAGGAACGGCTAGACTATTGGGAGAGCCTGAGGCGCAAGAACGATGGCTGAGAGGCTCGCCGATTGGGATCAAGTCGTCGCCTTCGCGCTGACCCTGCCCGAGACCTACATAGAAAGCTTCTACGGCACCCCTTGTCCCAAGGTGAACAAGAAGGCATTCGTCTCGCCGGGCCGCGAGGCGGACAGCTTTCACGTGATGAGCCCGCACGACGAAAAGGCCGTGCTTCTCGAGACCGATCCGGACACCTTCTGGCAGACGCCGCATTACGAGGGCTGGCCCGGCCTGCTCGTGCGCTATGGATCGAGTGATCCTGATCGCGTTCGCACCGTGATCACCCGTGCCTGGTGGGATCGCGCCAGTAAGACGCAGCGAGCGGCGTTTGGCGATCGTCCCTGATCATTTCGACTATTATGCCGCGATCGACTGGTCGGGCGCCGTCGGCCCAGTGCAACGCGGCATCGCGGTGGCGATCTGCGCCCGCGACGGCGGTGCCCCGAATCTGATCGCGCGGCCAGGCGGCTGGTCGCGGACCGCCGTGCTGCACTGGCTACGCGACGAAATGCCCGAGGGGACACTAGTCGGGCTCGATCTCGGCCTGTCGCTGCCCTTTGCCGATCGCGGCGCGTTCTTTCCTGAGTGGGACGAGAGCCCGGCGGATGCTCGGGCCTTATGGGCATTGGTCGACCGCATCTCGACCGACGATCCGCATCTCGCGGCTTCGAGCTTTGTCGATCACCCCCAGGCCTCGCGGCATTTCCGTCGTCACGGCGGGCGCGAGGGCGACCAATATGGCGGCGGTCGCGGCCGGCTGCGCATCAGCGAGATCGAGCAACGGCTCCAGGGCTTGAACCCGTACAGCAATCTCAATCTGGTCGGCGCGGCGCAAGTCGGGAAATCGAGCCTGACGGGAATGCGCGTGATGCACCAATTGGCGGGCAAGCTGCCGATCTGGCCGTTCGACCCGGCACCATCGCGGGGTTCGCTGATCGTCGAAATCTATACCAGCCTGGCCGCGATCGCCGCTGGGCGGGCGAAAGGCCGGACCAAGATGACGTCGGTCGAGACGCTCAATAGCGCGTTGGAGACGATCGGCAGCGCACCAGTCGCAGGAAGCGGTGCGATCGACGATCATAGTGCCGATGCTTTGCTGACCGCGGCTTGGCTGCGCGTCTACGCTCCTCGCCCCGAATTGTGGTCGCCCGCACGCCTGACTCCCGACCTAGCGCAAACAGAGGGCTGGACCTTCGGCATCACCTGACGCATGGGAACCCGCAATTGAGGGCCGGTTTAGCTCAGCTGGTAGAGCAGCGGTTTTGTAAACCGAAGGTCGCGGGTTCGATTCCTGCAACCGGCACCATCCCCATACCCGCGGCAACCAGGCTGGCCTCGTTCCTGCGGGCGCAGGCTTCCGGCGAGTGGCCCAGCCAGATTTCTCGGAAGCGGCTCTTCGAATCCCTCACGGAGGCGGCGTAATCGCGCCGGCACTTGGGAGATGGTTCGATGAATATTCGCGCGTTGCTTGCTGTGGGTCTCGCCCTGACGCTCGGCGGCTTGCCCGTCCATGTCGGCCGCGCTGCCGACAGTGTCGCGCCGGCCGTCCTGCATGACGGCTCGCACGATTTCGATTTCCACATGGGCGTCTGGAAGACGCATATATCGCGGCTGATCCATCCGTTGAGCGGCTCGTCGCAATGGACGGGCTATGACGGCGTATCGACGGTCCGTCCGGTATGGAACGGCAAGGCGAGCCTGTTCGAGCTCGAAGCCAGCGGACCGGCCGGACATCTCGAAGGCGTGGGCCTGCGGCTCTACGATCCGAGCGCGCATCAGTGGAACCTCAATTGGACCAACAGCAGTACCGGAAAGCTCGACGCGCCCATGATCGGCGAATTCCGCGACGGGCGCGGCGAGTTTTACGGCCCGGACACGCTCAACGGGCGGACGATCCTGGTGCGCAACGGCTTTTACGATATCAAGCCGAACTCGTCGCGTTTCGAGCAGGCCTTCTCCTCCGACGGCGGCAAGACCTGGCAAACCAACTGGATCATGACCTTCGATCGCGCGACGCCGAACAAGTAACGCGGCCTAGACCGGCCTGGCACGCGTTGCGCCGCGTCAGCATAGCGGGTCAGGAGGCCGGTCGAGTATCGTCGGCGATCCAATTCACTTCCCATGTCTTGCCGCCGTCGGCGGAGAAGGCTTGTTCGAAATGGATCGCGTCCTTCGATCGTCTGGTGATGACGAAGCGCACGAAGATGGCGCGCCCGTTGAGCGTATCCTGCTGATAGAATTCGCCGCGACCGTCGCGGAAGCCGCCGATCGTCGGCGCCACCATCTGTCCGTCGCTGCGATTGGCGAAGTTCAGCGCCCATTGGTGGGTCTGCGGGTTGTAGAGCCGCAGCGACAGTCCCTCGAAATGGCCGGCCGGTCCATCGACCACGAGTTCGACCAGATTGCCGGCACCACCCCAGACGGGCCTGACGGTGGTGGTGCCGTCATAGTCGACCCAGGTCTGCGACCCCGTCAGCGGATGAAGGCGGCGCGACAAGTGCGTCTTCCACGCACCAATCTCAAAGTCGAAATCGTGCTCGCCGGCTGCGAGCGTGGCCGCGGTCACGGCAGGAGGCTGCTCGGCCGGCGTGGCAGTATCGCCGCTGGCTGCATATCCCGGCGCCGCGAGGCACAGCAAGGCAGCGCAACCCATTGCCAATTTCAACATCAGCTCTCTCCATACTTTCGCGGCCGACTTCGGACGGTCCGTCCCACCAGCTACTGCGTTTCTTAAGGCAATGGCCGCCTGAACTTGAAGATGAACTGGTCGGTATGCCCCCGAATTGCCGCGTTGAACGGGCCCGCGGTGTGCGGATCGGCGGGATTGGCGAGGACGTCGCTGCTCGCCACGAACTCGAAGCCCGCCGCCTCGACCTCGCGGCGCACGGTCGAGGGTTCGATCCGGTGCAGCGTGTCGGTGACATCCGCCGGCGACCCCTTTGCCGCGACATGATCGAGCACGATATAGACGCCGCCCGGCTTGAGCGCGGCATAGACCGCGCGATTGAACGCCTTCATGTCGACCGGTCCCATGAAAGGGTCGTGGAGATCGTGATAGTTCTGCGAAATCCAGAACAGGTCCAGCTTCTCCGGGTAGCGCGCGACATCCATCGCCGATCCCGCCGTCACCGAGACATTGGGGTGTTTGACGATATAGGCCTGGATGTCGGCGATCCCTTTGACGATGTTCTCATATTGGAACAGGCTCGCCGGCACGCTCGCATAGACGTGTCCCTGGGGGCCGACGATCCCGGAAAACAGCCGCGTGAAATAACCGTTGCCCGCCGCATAATCGGCGACCCGGTCGCCCGGCTTGACGCCGGCGAAAGCCAGCACCTCACCCGGCTTTCGGTTCACATCGCGTTCGACATCAGCAACGGGACGCGCGGGATCGGCTATCGAGGTGGCGATATGGGCCGGTATCGCCTCGCTTTCGCGCGCGCCGACTGCCGGAGCGATGGCGAGCAACATCGTCGATCCTGCTGCCAATCCAATTCGCCAAACGGTTCGCGCCGACATGCCGATAGTCTCCAATTCGCTCTGATGTACCCGCCCCGCACTAGGCCGACGGCGCCCGGGAATTGAGGGCCAGTCGGGACAAAAGCGGTTGGTCCACTTGGCCAAGTCCGGCAAAAGGCTGCGATGAATCCGTTGTTCGAGTTGCGGTTGGAGCGTGGCGGCGACACGCGCAATGCGGCGCGCGGCATCTATGAGCAGTTGAAGGCCGCCATTATCGACGGCCGCCTGGCGCTTGGCGCACGATTGCCCGGCACCCGGCAATCGAGCGAGTTCTTCGGCGTGTCGCGCAACACCGCGACCGACATATATGAGCGGCTGATCAACGATGGCTATGCGGTCAGCCGGCCCGGATCGGGGACCTATGTCGTCGACACCCTGCCGATGGCACCGCTTTTCGATGCCGAGGCGTACCTGCCGAATGACGACCCCAGGTTGAACGGTTTCTGGCTGAGCGAGGAAACGCTCGCGGCGATCGGATTCTGGCGCGACGAACCGGTCGCCGGGAAGCGCGCCGACAAGATCGCCGCAATCGATTTTCGTCCGGCGATGATCGACTCCCGGCTGTTTCCGATGGACGTGTTCCGGCAGATCAGCGTCAAACAATTGCGGAAGCTCGAAAATCAACCGCCCAGCTTCAAGAGCGCGCAAGGCAACCAGGGCAATTTCCGCCTCCGCGAGGCGATCGTCCGTCACATCGCGCTGACCCGGGCGGTGTCCGCCCGTCCCCAGGACGCGCTCGTCACGGCGGGCGCGCAACAGGCGTTCGACATCCTTGCCCGGACGCTGGTCACGCCGGGCAAGACCGTCGTTGCGATCGAGGATCCCGGTTACCCGCCGATGCGCGTCGCCTTCGCCGCGGCCGGCGCGACGATCGTCCCGATCGAGGTTGACGAAGAAGGATTGGTCGTCGACCAGCTGCCGGCGAATACAAAGATCATCTGCGTCTGCCCGTCGCACCAATTCCCGATCGGCGTCACCATGTCACCGCGGCGCCGCGCTGCCTTGGTGGCGTTCGCCCGTACCAATGGCGCCGTAATCATCGAGGACGATTATGACGGAGAATTTCGCTACGAAGGCAGTCCGATCGAAGCACTGAGGACCGCGGATGCCGCCGACCTCGTCTTCTATGTCGGCACCTTTTCCAAATGCATGCTGCCGTCGCTACGGCTGGGGTTCATCGTCGCACCGCCCTGGGCGATGCGGACGCTGATCGCCGCGAAGAATTGCCTCGACTGGCATTGCCCGATCCCGAGCCAGATGGGGGTGGCCGGGTTCATTTCGGAAGGGCATCTCACGCGTCACGTGCGCAAGATGCGCGGCATATACGACCGACGGCGACGGCTGATCATGGCGTTCATGGCCAAGCATCTCGGCGAATGGCTCGACCCGGTCCCGCCACTCTATGGCATGCACATCGCCGCGCTGGCGCGAGACGGCGTTGATCTCGAAGCGGTGACTGCCGAGCTGCTCGCGAGCAACGTCAAGATCCACACACTCGATCGCTACCATCTCGGCGCGCCCAAGCGGCACGGCATCGTGCTCGGCTACGGTGTGGTCGACCTTGCCGAGATCGAGCGCGGCCTGTCGGTGCTGCACCAGGCGCTGCTCCGTCAGCGATAGGTGCGGGAGGACAAGTCTCGCCGCAAATGGTTCAGCTCATTTTCCCGCAACCGGCGTGCGGTCGCCATGCTACGATCACGGTTGCGCGACTGGTAGTCGGCCGGCGTTGACGCCGGTCACGCGCCTTCGCGCATCTCGTCCTTTTTCGCTCATAATTGCTTGACACCGCTCGCGCTTCTTGCTGGTGTATTATCGCTATATCACACCTTGGCGCAACTATAGAAAGGCCAGTGTCCACGCGATGAAAGTCCCGACCGTGCTCGCCCTTAGCCTGGTTATCGCCCTACCGGCGCACGCCGACACAATGCACCTGAAGGTTGGCGAACCGCTGGCCCGGTTCGCCAAGCTACGTCCCGGTGTGCATCGTTATGTGCGCTACACGGTCGGAGCGGATGGCAACCGCAAGGCGATCGATATCTGGCAGCGCACGGTCAGCTTCGGTCCCGACGCGCAGGGCCAACCCGACGCCTTGCACATCGTGCAACGCTGGGACCGGGTCGATGGCAAGGTACTGATCCAGGACAGCTGGTTCGACCGGAACACCTTTAGCCCGAAAACCCATATCCGGCACACCGTGGTGGACGGCAAGGACGACTATGCCGGCTATCGGTTCAACGCCGCTCAGGTGGTCGGGATACCGGACCTTGCAGACAATAGCCGCAAGGACTTCGTGATGGCGCTGGCCGAGCCATCGTACAATTTCGAATATGACATGGAGTTGCTGCAGACGCTGCCGATGGCGAATGGGCGGACCTTCGACATCCCGTTCTACGATCCGGGCATCGGCAAGCCCGGACGCTACAATTTCGTCGTGGCGGGGTCGGAAACGATTCCTGGGCCTGACGGGCGCCCGATCGATTGCTGGCTGGTCACTGCCGACTATAACAGGGGCAAGATCGGCGCGCGGTTTTGGTTCGCCAAGTCGAACCAGGTGTTGATACGCGAAGAAGCGCCGATGGATGGCGGGGCGACTCTGGTCAAGACGTTGCTCCCCCAGGAAGCAGGAGACACGAAGCCCGGTTAAATTGCCTGGTCCGGGGCGATGGATGTTCGCGGACTTAATGCGCGGGTCTGTCAACGGCGGCAGAATAGTCACCTCGCATCCACTCCCATATCTTAGGAGGGGCAAGCCATAACCGCCCGGCATAAGCGGCAAATCCAGTGCTTGCCCGGGACGTTTCTCTGATCCTAGCCTGCGCCGATGAAGATGCACCCCGCCTGGCTGGCCTCCGCATTGCTCGTTCTTTCCGTTGCCGCCACGCCGGCGCTCGGAGGACAATCCGCGGCACGCAGCGGCCAGCCCGCCGACGCGCTGGCAGCCAATCTCGCTCTGCCCTTTGCCAGCGACCTTACCGGCGCGCGCCGGGTACCGGTCTTTGCCTGGATCGTGGATGAGGCCGGTGCGCGCAACGTCTGGATTGGCGGCCCCGACATCGCTGCCCATCCGCGTACGACCTATACTGGCGATGAGGGCATCGAGCTTTCCGAGCCGCAGCTGAGCCACGACGGCCGCCGCTTGCTGTTCGTGCGTGGCGGCGACGCCGAGTTTCCCGAGGCGAGCGCGCCCAATACGGGAATTACTCCCGAAGCACCTGAGCAGGCGCTGTTCGTCACCGACGTCGCGGGATCGCAGGCGCCGGTCAAAGTCGGGCTAGGCCATGGCGCGGCGTTCAGCCCGGACGGCGCGCGCATCGCCTATACGCGCAAGGGCGAGATATGGCTGTGGAGCGGAGACGCCGCCGCGCTCCGGCTAGCCACCGTCGCCGGCTCAATCGAGGACCTGCAATGGTCGCCCGACGGCGGGCAATTGCTGTTCACCGAACAACGCAAAGGCCATAGTTTTATCGGCCTGCTCGACGTCGAGCGGCGCTCGCTCCGCTATCTCGGGCCGACCTTGGGCCAATCGAGCGATCCGATCTTCTCGCCCGACGCCGGGCAAGTCGCGTTCATCCAGTATCGCGATCCGCCGGCGGACCTGAAGGACAGCAGTGCCTCTTTCTGGTCGGTACGTGTGGCCGACGTGGCGAGCGGCACCGTCCGTACTGTCTGGGCGGCGCCGAGCGGTGAAGGCGGTGAGTTCGCGGGAACGCGCGGGCGTAACCTGTTCTGGACGGCGTCCGGTCACTTGCTATTTCCGTGGGAGCGGACCGGCTGGATGCACATCTATGCGGTGCGGGCTGCGACCGGCGGCGCGGCGCGCGACCTCACTCCCGACGCGAACGAGGTCGAGAATTTCACGCCCACGCCCGACGGCAAGGCGATCGTCTATGCCGCCAATGCCGGCAATCTCGACACACGCCAGCTCTGGCGCGCTGCGATTGTGGGCGGCAAGCCGGCTCGGCTGACGCAAGACAACGCCTTCGTCTTTCGCCCCGTGTTCGGCGGAGACCGGTTGGCGGCGACAGCGACCGACGCGCGGCGGCCTGCGCACATGGTGCTGGTCGAGGACATGAAACCGCTAAGTCCGGTGGCGATCGCCTCCGCCTATTCGAAGCCCGACACGATCGTTTTTACCGCCGCCGATGGCGTGCAGGTTCACGGCCAGCTGTTCCATGCCAAGGGACCGGGTCCCCACCCTGCCCTGATCTTCGTCCATGGCGGGCCGCGCCGCCAGATGCTGCCGGGGTTCAACCCGATGCATTATTATTCGAACGCCTATGTCCGCAATCAGCAGTTCGCGGCGCTCGGATATACGGTCCTGTCGGTCAATTATCGCAGCGGCACCAATTACGGCCGCGCATTTCGCGAGGCCCCCGAAACCGGGCGCGCCGGCGCGTCGGAATATCGCGACGTGCTCGCCGGCGGCCAGTGGCTGGCGAAGCAACGCGATGTCGATCCCAAACGGATCGGCATCTGGGGCGGAAGCTGGGGCGGCTATCTCACCGCATTGGCGCTCGCCCGTAACAGCGACCTGTTCGCCGCCGGCGCTGACTTTCACGGCGTCCACACCCTGGTCCGTTCGGGCGATCCGTCGCTGTCGCCCGACGCCGAGCTCAAGGCGCGCGAGCTGCAATGGCAGTCGTCGCCGATGGGATCGATCGCGCGCTGGCGCTCGCCGGTGCTCATCGTTCATGGCGACGACGACAAGAATGTCGACCACGACCAGTCGCTATTGCTTGCGCGAGAACTAACCGCGCGCGGGGTGCCGTTCGAGGAATTGAGCCTGCCCAACGAGCGGCACGAATTCTTTCGCTATGGCGACTGGCTGGCGAGCTATCGCGCGACCGAAGCATTCTTCGCGCGGACGCTGAAGGCGGGAAAGTAGAGGAATTGATCCAAACTCCTCTCCGACACGGGGAGGATCTTCCAACTACCCCTTTGCCGGTGCGATCGTCGTGCGTGTTATCGCATGCGCATCCACCGCCGCTTTGCTGAACCACAAAGGCTGCATGTCGCCTGCCAGCCAATCCTGATACCAGTCGCGATAATGCGGCGAACGCGGGTCGGCCGACTGGCCGGGCAGCAGCAGCACGCGGCTATTGTCCCAGGCGCCGACATCGGCGACGAGCAGGTAGCTGGCGCCATGCATCACGTTGAAGCTCTTGCGCCCCAGGTTCACGCCACGTGCCATGACGGTATAGCTGTCGCCGCCCGACCGACCGCCGTCGATCTTGGGGAAAGCCGCCGCGATCGCCGGCGACGCCGATAACGGATGCCCGATCGATACCCGGTGGAGGTCGCCCCAGCGCCATTGCGCCGGATCGGGGCCGGCGAGCCCTACCGCCTTTGCCCATCCCGCCGCCAGCGCCTTGTCGAGCAACGCGTCGCGCGCCGCCACGGGATTATCGCCGAGATAATGATCGGGATTGGCGAGCGAGTGCAGCATCTCAGACAGGTTCATCGTCTTGAGAAGATCGCGCGCGGCCTTGGGAATGACGAGGTCGCGAAACGCCGAGGACAGTTCCGGCATGACCTGTTCGTATAGCAGGGCCGCCGCGCTATCCGCCGCGATGCCGCAATTCCATTGCCGCAACAGCGCCGCCGCCGGCGCCGCTTCGGGCGAAAGGGTCGTGGGCAGCAGCTTCACCAGCGCGCGCGCCGGCAGCGATTGCACGTCGTGCTGGAGCGCGACGCTATCCTCGACCCGGTGTTTGGACTGGCTGTTCAGCACTTCGGCGATGCGATCATAGCGATAGGAATCGCTCCAGCTGAAGCTGATCTTGCGCTCGCGATACGGATAGTCTGACGGCAGGTTCATCTGGTTGGCGGAAGCGAACCAGCCCGCCTTGGGGTTATAGCTGCTGGGCATTTCCTCGACCGAGAGGATGCCGGTCCAGTCGTAACTACCGTTGCCCGGCGCGGGAAACAGGCCGTCATGCTTCGGCCGCTTGGGAGTGAACCCGCTGGCCTGCCACCCGGTATTGCCGTGGATGTCGGCGTAATGATGGTTGGTCGGCGAGACGTGGATCTTGAGCGCCTGGCGCAGCGACGCCCAGTCATGCGCTAGGTTGATCGCGATGATCGCGAACCGCATGTTCGCGCCGGGCAACAGCGCCACACTCGCCTGCACGACCGCGCGGTGACGCGCCGGATCCTGCGAGATAACCGGCCTGCCTTGCGAATAGCGCAACGTCACGCGCTCGGCCGGCGCGTCCTTGACCGCGATCTCCTCCTCGACCGTCTCAAACCGCTTCCATTGGCCGTCGTGCCAATATTGCTCGGGATCGCCCTCGCGCGTCTTGAGGATGAACAGGTCGGTCTGATCGATATGGAAATTGGTCCGCCCGAAGGCGAAGCGATCGGTATGACCCTGCATGATCCCGGGCAGGCCGGGGTCGCCGCCTCCGATCACGTCGAGCCCCGGCGCCGTCAGATGCGCGATATGCCGCGGGCTGAGCCCACCGATCCCGAGATGCGGATCGTTGGCGAGGATCGGCCGGCCGGTCGCGGTGCGGCTGCCGGCGACCGTCCAGGCGTTGCTGCCTTGCGCGATGCGGTCGATGCGATCGATGTCGCGGTCGTACGCCGCGATCTTCTGGCCGAACGGCAGCGGAGCCGAGCCTTCGAGCAGGATGCCGAGATCGGCCTCGCCGACCGCCGCGCAATCGAGCCCGTCCGGCACGGTGAACTGCCAGGCCGGGCGCAGCGGATCCATAAACCGATCGTAGTCGAGCAGGCCGCGCGCCTGAAGCTGCGCGTGGCGCACCTCGTCGTCGGCGTCGCCGATCCCGCCCCCGCGCAGGCGGACCAGATCGCGCACGTCCCAGCGCAACGGCGTGATGCCCAATATGCCGTATTCGAGCGGCAACTGGCTGGGATCGGCCTCGAGTTCGGCGATCCGCGCATTGATCCCGGCGACGTAACCGCGCGCGCAGTCGAGCACTTCGGGCGGCAACGACTTGAGTTCGGCATCCACATCGCCGCGATAGAGGAACAGCCTCGCCGCTCGATCCGCAGTGAGGAAGCGCGGACCGAACACTTCCGCCATGCGCCCGAGCTCGCGACGATAATCCCAGTCGAGCTGGAACATCCGGTCGCGCGCGACGACGTAACCCTGGCCGAAGAACGCGTCGTGCTTGGATTTCGCGCGGATATGCGGGACGCCCATCGCATCCTCGAGGATCTCGATCGGCGCCCGCGCGCCCGGCAGCCGGATGGTGCCGCCGCGCTCGGGGCCGGACCTACTCACCTTCGCGGCCACACCCGCACCCGGCAAGGCGAGCAGCGCGGCCGAGCTCAACAGGAATGCGCGACGCTGAATCATCAAGGGCCCCAATGGTCATCACCCGATCACAATCACAATGAATCGAAACCTTATCGCAGCGGGTTGAGCAAGGCCGCATAGCAAGCCGCGCATAGTCCATAGCCATGAGTTATCGGCGCACGCGCATCCGCGCTCCAATACCCGCCGCAGACCCGAGCCGAACTCTATGCCTTCAGGCTATACCCAAGCCAAATCATAGTAGCGCCGCTTGTATTGACCCCCTTTTGGCGCCCTGTAACCTCCCGTCTCGGAAGTGACATGTTTCCGCAATACAGCGGAGGGTCTCGTTCCAAAAAGGCAGGGATGGCGGGAGCAAGCCGATCGGCTCTCCGGTACGTTCCGCCGACAAATGCAGGTGGGATACATGGGCTGATCGACAGCCACATGGTCCAAGCTAGGAAATCAGGTCTCGGCGCGACGCGCACGTTGGAGGGGGTCCTCCATATGGGCCTGATCGCAAGCCAAAGGGGTTGTTTGAATGTCAATTTTCGGGCGTATTCATCCGCGGATCGACCGCCGTTACGCGGCGGGCATCGCCATGACGGCGCTGGCCATCGTTCATAGCGCGCCGGCGTTCGCGCAGACGGCTCCGACCGCGCCGCAGGACGCCCAGGCGGCGCCGCAAGATGCTCAGACGGCCGCGGCGCCGGTCGACGGTTCCGACATTGTCGTTACGGGCTCGCGCATCGTGCGCAGCGGATTTCAGTCGCCGCAGCCGCTGACGGTCCTGACGCAAAAAGAGATCGAGACGCAATCGCCGACGAACAATCTGGCCGATTTCGTCAATACGCTTCCCGCACTGGCCGGCTCGACCAGGCCCGCCAACTCGCGCCTCAATCTGTCGAGCGGTCAAGCCGGCATCAACGCGCTCAATCTGCGCAACCTCGACAATTCGTCCACCGGCACGCGGACGCTGGTGCTGATCGACGGCCACCGCTCGGTCGGTTCGACGGTCAACGACATCGTCGACATCAACACGATCCCGCAAGGACTGGTGAAAAGCGTGGAGGTCGTCACCGGCGGCGCCTCGGCGGCATATGGCTCCGACGCGGTCGCGGGTGTGGTCAACTTCATCCTCGACAAGAAGTATGAAGGCCTGAAGTTATCTGCCGACAGCGGCGTAACGACTTATGGCGACGGTAGCAATTACCGGTTCACCATCACGGCCGGCACGTCGTTTGCGGGCGGCCGCGGACATGTCGTCGTAAACGGCGAGCTGGCCCATCAGGACGGCATCTTCAGCGTCGATCGGGCCTGGAACGCTACAGGCTATGTCCGCATCACCAATCCGGCTTGGTCGACCAACAGCACCACGGCACCGCAATATCTCACCACATTGCGTCAGGTCGGCGCCTCGAACTCGACCCCGGGTGGCTTGATCACCGGATCGTCCTTCGGCGGAGTAGCGACGAACACGCTGCGTGGTATCTATTTCGGCCAGGGCGGGTCGGTTAACCACTTCAACTTCGGCACTTACACTTACCCTGCGATAACCGGGGCGTCCGGGCCTTCCCTCACCCAGGGCGGCGACTGGCAGGTTAACGATTCAGGCCGCCGTATCGGCTTGATGCCCGAAGAGAACCGGTACGGCGTGTTCGGTCGGTTGAGCTACGACATCACCGACAGCGCCGAAATCTATTTCGAGGGATCTTACAATCGCGGCAAATCGGTGTTCAACGCCGGCCCGAACCTCTCCACCGGCATCACTTATAAGCCCGATAACGCCTATCTTATCCAGGAACTCGGCGCGGCACAGCTTGCAGGTATTACCAGCGTGACGGTCGCTACGACCGCTGCCGACCTGCCTTATCGCGGCGTCAACAACGAACGGAAGGTCCAGCGCTACGTCATCGGTGCCGACGGCAAGTTCCAGGCATTCGGCAAAGACGCCCATTGGGACATTTACGCGCAATATGGTCGCACCGATATGCGCGAGCAGCTGACCAATATCATGAACACGCAGAACATGCTGAACGCGACCGACGCGGTGTTCGCACCGGCCGGCAACGCGCTCGGCGTCGCTGCAGGAACGATCGTGTGCCGGTCAACGCTGACCAATCCGAGCAACGGCTGCATTCCGCTCAACCGGCTTGGCATCGGCGTCGCCAACCCGGCGGCTTTCGCATACGTTCTGGGCAATCCGGAGCGGAACGAAATCGCCGAACAGAAGGTCGCTGGCGCCAACCTGGCACTGACGCCATTCGCCACTTGGGCGGGTGACGTCAGCGTGTCGGTCGGCGCCGAGTGGCGGGAAGAAAGCATCAAAGGCTCGGTCCCGCAGCAGTTTCAGCCGATCATCAATCGCGATGCAAACGGGGTAGCGATCTCCACCACGAACCGCTGGTCGGTCGGCAATTATCTGCCCACCAATGGCCGTTACAACGTGAAGGAAGCCTATCTCGAGACCGTCGTACCGCTGGGCCTGGGTCTTGAGTTCAACGGCGCGGTCCGCGCGACCGATTATTCGACCGCGGGCTATGTTACGACATGGAAGGCAGGTACTACCTGGCAACCGATCAGGGACATCCGTTTCCGCATTACCCGTTCGCGTGACATCCGGGCGCCCAACCTCAGCGACCTTTACCAGGCCGGCGGTTCGAACAGCGACTCCGTTCGCAACCCCTTTTACGATGCGAACGATCCGTCAAAAGGGCCGGCAACCTATGCCTATTCGGCTACGGTCATCGGCAATCCCAACCTGAAGCCCGAAAAGTCGGATTCGTGGAATATCGGCGCGGTGATCACGCCGCGGTTCCTGCCCGGCTTCAATGCGTCGATCGACTATTTCCGGATAGAGATCAAAGATGCGATCGGATCGTTCGGTGCGCAGGACATCATCAACCTCTGCTCACTGGGAAATCAGAGCTTCTGCGCCGGCTATAGCGTCGATCCGACCAACGCGTCGAAGCTGTTGTTCCGTACCCAGCCGTTCAATTTCTCGCGGCAACTCGTGCGCGGCATCGACTTCGAGGCGGCGTATCGCGTGCCCCTGGGCAGCGCGAGCAGCTTTACCCTGCGGGGGACTGCGACCAACTATCTCGACAATTTGCTCTACGCGGGCGTTCAGGGATCGGTGGCGGTCAACACCGCAGGTGTGAACGGCGGCCAAGGCAGCACGCCGAGCTGGATCTTCCACTTCAGTGGCACGCTCGATTTCCCGACCACGTCGATCACCGCGGTGGCGCGGGGCGTGAGCTCGGGCAAATACGCCTCCAACGGCATCGAATGTTCGACCAGCTGTCCGGTCTCGACCACGAACTTCCCGACCTACGACAACAATCACGTCTCGGGCCTGTTCTACGTCGATCTCAACCTGACCCAGCGCGTGAAGGTCAACAACACGTCGGACGCCGAATTCTTCGTCAACGTGACCAACCTCTTCAACCGCTGGCCACTGCTGGTTCCCGAAACCGGTCTGGCCGCCAACACCACCTATTCCGACATGCTCGGACGTACCTTCCGCGCCGGCGTTCGCATCAAGCTACGCTGATCTAGAGTCCCTCCCCTGGGGCGCCCGTGACCCGAAAGTCGCGTGGCGCCCCTCCTCTTTTCGAGGCCGCTTATCCAGGCGGACTTTGCAATCCATAGCTTTAGGGAATAGGTTCGGGAAAACCGCGCCATTCCGAGGCCGTTAGCGGGCGCCGCCGTCGCAATGACGAGCAAATTCAACGCGGTGTTCGATGACCGGGCGTTTCGGCGCGGGTATCAAGAGGGTCAAGACATGAACCTGCGCCAGCTCGAAGTCTTTCACGCCGTGTACCTGCACGGCACCGTCAGCGCCGCGGCGCGCTCGCTCAACGTCTCGCAGCCGTCCGTCACCAAGGTACTGCGTCACGCTGAGGATTCGATCGGCCTGCCGCTGTTCGAGCGTGCCCGGGGCCGGTTGATCCCGACCCAGGATGCGCGGGCGCTGTTCGGCGAAGTGTCGGAGATCCAGGACCGCGTGCGGTCGCTGCGCCAGGCGTGCCACAATATGCGGCTGGGTCGGGGCAGCTTGCTGCGCATCTCGGCGCTTCCGTCGCTTGGGCTGGGCGCCATTCCCGACGCGGTCGCGGAATTCCTGCGCGGGCATGAGGATATCCTGTTCGACCTGCAGACGCTGCACCACGACGAAATGGTCCGCAAATTGTACGAGCGCGAAACCGATATCGCGATCAGCTACGAAGTGCCGCCGGCCGCGCCGGTCGGGCATCAGGTGATTGGCGAAGGCGAATTGGTCGTCCTCTATCGCGAGGAGGATTTTCCCGACGCGCCGTCGCGCGTTCACCTCTCCGACTTGCGCGAGCACAAGTTCATCAGCCCTGTCCAGTCGGGCCCGATCGGCCGCATGCTGTCGAGCGAATTGAGCCAATTGGGCGTCGTGCTCGATGAAGTCGTGTCGGCGCGAACCTATTATGTCGCGGCCGCCCTGGTCCGCGCCGGCGTCGGCATGGCGATCGTCGACAATTTCACGGCCCAGGCCTCGATCGCGCCGGGGCTCGCCTCGCGCCCGCTTCAGCCCGCGATCACCTTCGATATCAACGCCGTCTATATGCAGGACCGGCCGCCGACCCACACCGCCTCCGAATTCCTCGACCTTCTGGCGGACGTGATCGATAAGCTATAGCCCCACGCTATAGGGGCCGTGGCGTTAAATATTGGGGCGGATCCGGGCGCGGCGATACAGTTTGTCCTCCCTCGAAATTGCAGCCGAACCGACATGATCGCCACGCCTTACCTTCTGTATCTCGGTCACTCGAACGACCATGCCGGCATCAAGACGTCGCGCGGGCTGGCCGTGTTCCGGCCGGAAGTGTGCGTCGGCGAGTTCCGCCACGACGATTGCCGGCTGACGCTCGACTTGCCGCGAATGGATTTCGCGACGGCGGCCGCGGCCGGCGCGAAGACGCTGATCCTGGGAGTCGCCAACGCCGGCGGCACGCTGGGCGAGGACATGGTCGCCGACGCGATCGCGGCGATGGAAGCGGGGCTCGACATCGCCTCGGGTCTCCACCAGCGATTGAAGGATGAGCCGCGGCTAGTCGAGGCGGCGCGGCTGCTCGGGCGGGCCTTGCATGACGTGCGCGACCCGAAGCCGGGTATCCCGGTGGGTAACGGCAAGCCGCGCGCGGGTAATCGCCTGCTGACCGTCGGCACCGATTGCTCGGTCGGCAAGATGTACACCACCTTGTGCCTGACGCGCGGACTCGTCGATCGCGGCATCAAGGCGGATTTCCGCGCCACCGGCCAGACGGGCATTCTGGTAGCGGGAAGCGGCGTACCGCTCGATGCGGTGATCGCCGACTTCATTTCGGGCGCGATCGAGCAATTGTCGCCCGCCAGGACCGACGGCGGCTGGGACCTGATCGAGGGCCAGGGATCCCTGTTCCACCCGTCCTTCGCGGGCGTTTCCACCGGGCTGCTGCACGGCGCCCAGCCTGATGCGATCGTCATGTGCCATGACCCGGTCCGCAAGCATATGCGCGGCCTGCCGCATTTCGGCCTGCCCGGAATCGCCGAGTGTCTGGCCGCCAATCTGCAGGTCGCCCGGCTGACCAGCCCGAACGTGCGAGCGGTCGGCATCGCGCTCAACACCTCCACCATGCCCGAGGACGAGGCGCGCGCGCTCTGCGCCCGGACCGCGGACGAGACGAACCTGCCCTGTTCCGATCCGTTCCGGTTCGGCGTCGACGCCATCCTCGACACATTGCTCGGCGAGCCTGCCCGCGCAGGTGCAGAGCAAATCGCCTGATCGCCGTCATGCGCCGCACGATAACGATCCAGCCCGAGACCTTCCCGCTCAGCACGCCGTTTCGCATCTCGCGCGGAACCAAGACCGCCGCGGAAGTCGTGACTGTGCGGATCGAACAGGACGGCGTTGCCGGACGTGGCGAATGCGTCCCTTATCCGCGCTATGGCGAGACGATCGACAGCACGATCGCCGCAATCGACGCCGTTCGTGAAGCGCTCGAAAGCGGTGCGGGGCGCGAGGAGCTGTTGCGGCTGATGCCGGCCGGCGCCGCGCGTAATGCCGTGGATTGCGCGTTGTGGGATCTGGAGGCGCGAGTCACGGGTAGCCATGTCGCGACGATGATCGGCCTCAAGCAGCCGATTGGCCCGATCGCGACCGCGATGACCGTTGGCCTGGACACGCCCGACCGCATGCGCGTCGCAGCGGCGGCGCTGGCCGATGTGCCGCTGATCAAGGTCAAGGTCGACCGTACCGACCCCGCCGCCCAATTGCGCGCCGTCCGCGACGCGGCGCCCCTGCCCCGCCTGATCGTCGATCCCAATGAGAGCTGGACGATCGACGAGGTGCGTTCGCTGCAGCAACTCCTGCTCGACCTGAAGGTTGACCTGCTCGAACAACCGCTGCCTGCAGCCGACGACGCCGCGCTCGCCGGCTACGTCTCGGCGATTCCGATCGCCGCCGACGAGTCCGTGCACGAAGCGTCGAATCTCGGGGCGCTGCCCGATGGCTATGGCGTCGTGAACATCAAGCTCGACAAGGCTGGCGGCCTGACCGCGGCGCTCGAACTGGCGCAGGAAGCGCGCCGCCGCGGGCTGGACGTGATGACCGGCTGCATGGTCTGCTCCTCGCTGTCGATCGCGCCAGCGCTGATGATCGCGGTGAACAGTGTATTCGCCGATCTCGACGGGCCGTTATGGCTGGCCCACGATCGGGAGGGAGGCGTCGAATGCATCGGCGGGAAGCTCAGCGCGCCGCGACCGGGATTCTGGGGCGACAGCTGAAGTCCGCTCACTTTGGTTTGCCGCCCGGTGGGTCAACCACGACAGCAGCAGAATTATCCCGCCGATCTACTTCACGCGAGTCAGATAGGCCTTGAAAACGGCGGCCCAGGTGCGTCCGCCATCCCGCGAGTAAGAGATCTCATAGCGGTGCGAATCTGTCGTGATGTCAGACCAAACCCCGCGCACCAGGACGTTGCGGTCCTTGTATTTCCCGGTCGCGTAGAACTCGCCCCTCCCGTCCTTGAATTCACCGATCCCGGGCGTGTCCACCTCCGCGCTATCGCTGTCGATATAGGACTGACTCCATTGGCGGGACTTCGCGTTGTAGAGGAAGAGCGTCGCTCCCTGCCAATGTCCGTCCTGTCCATCGACATCGAGCTCCTCGATCCAGCCCCGGCCGCCCCAGATCGGCATGGCGGTCTTGGTGCCGTCCGAAGTGGTGATATGGGTTCCGCCGTCGAACGGATCGAGCACGCGGGTGATGTGCGTGTGCCAGACGCCGCGCGCGAATTCGAAATCGTGCGACCCGTCATGCAGCACCTGTGGCGCGGCATTGGTATCGGCCGCGCGGCCGATCCCCGCGGGCAAACCGAACGCCAGGGTCAGGGCCAAACCGAAAGCCATTGGGGTTCGAATGTTCATCCGTACATCTCCGATAAACGAGCATCTTCACGCCACATGTGATCGGACACGCGATCGGATCGAAGTGCCGGTTGCCGGAAATCTTTGTGGTCCACTCTGCCGGGTGCATCATTCGACCGCCACGTCCGCGCAGGTGGAGCACGATCTGGAGCGTAGGGTTGGATCAGCCGGCGGCATTCTGGGCGAGTCGCTGCGGGGTTCTGGGGCGGAAACTAGGCCCTAGATCGAGGTCTAGAAACATCGCCCGAAGAGCGAAATTCTTCGATGCATCTCCTCTTTTAAGACTGGTTGAGCTGCTTCGATCGGGGCCACTAGCGTATCCATTATATCGAATATGAGGGCCGCCGCTGCTTGGGCCGCATCTTTATGTCTATCTTTCGTTTCGTCGTTGATGCCGGCGATGTCGATAATGCTCTGCAGCTCACGGATCGCCCTCATCGCGGAAGCGATCGCCAGCACGGAGAAGTCCTTATCGTCTTGATCTTTCATTTGAACGTGCCCTTGCCTCGCCCGTAATTATCAGTCCCGACCCCGCCAATAGTCGAACGCGATCTGTTGCTGCTCGCGAACCAGCTTCATCGCTCGCGGCCCCGTCCACGGGCCGTCATAGCCCAGCACGAACGCCCTCGCGCCGCCCCACCAGCCCTGGCCCGGAAGGCCATCCGACTCGCGCACCACCAGCACGGCGAGTTCGGGTTCGCACGCGGCGATGGCGGCCTCGTCGATCACGTCGAGCGTCTTGCACACCGCGCGCATCTTGGGCCGGGTGAAACGGTGGCCCAATTGCGCGAGCAAGTGCGAATAGCTGATCGCCTCGCCCGCTCTGGCCGCCTCGATCAGCAGCGCGCGGACGCGGGCGACATCGGCGATCGAATTGGCGGAGCTCTGGTCGATCATGGCGCCTTCGGGATGACATGCACCAGTCATTTGGGCTAGTCCTCTGCAACTCGCACCAGCCGGAGGCGTTCACACAAACTCCAATGATCAAGGTCGCGAGCTACAATATCCGCAAAGGCGTCGGTACCGACCGCATCCGCAGCCCGGAGCGGATCATGGCGGTGCTGCACGAAATCGACGCCGATGTGATCGCGCTGCAGGAGGCCGACCGCCGGTTCGGCCGGCGTGCGGCGATCCTGGATTCCGAGCATCTGTCCGATCACGGCGCGTGGAAGGCGCTGCCGTTCGGATCGCGGCCGCTGTCTAGCGGATGGCATGGCAACGTGCTGCTGGTCCGCCGCGACGCCCAAGTGGTCGATTGCGAGGCGATTCATCTGCCGACGCTCGAGCCGCGCGGCGCGGTGATGGCCGATCTGCGCATCAGCGGTCAGGCGATCCGCGTGGTCGGCATGCATCTCGATCTGTCGGGCCTGATGCGGCGGCGCCAGGCGGATGCGATCCTGGCGCATCTCGACGCCAGTACGCATCAACTGCCGACGGTGATGATGGGTGATCTCAATGAGTGGACCCGCGCGTCGGGCTGTCTCAAGGATTTCGGCACGCGTTTTCACTTTGCGCCGACCGGGCCGAGCTTCCATGCCCGCCGGCCGGTCGGGCGGCTCGACCGGATTATGGCCTCGCCCGATCTGACGATCGTCGATTGCGGCGTGCATGTCAGCCACGCGTCGCGCTGGGCCTCCGACCACCTACCGATCTGGGCCGAGGTGAAGGCGGCGTGACGCGCGAGAAGGAATTGCGCATGGCGCTGGTCTGCTACGGCGGGATCAGCCTGGCGGTCTATATGCACGGCATCACCAAGGAGATCTGGCGCTTGGCACGGGCCAGCCGCGCTTTTCACTCCGGGCGACCGCCGAACGTCAAATCGACCGAGCATATCTATTGCGGCTTGCTGAGCGAGATCGAGGCGGAAGCCGAAATACGGCTGCGCGTGCTGCCCGACATCATCGCGGGCGCCAGTGCGGGCGGGATCAACGGTGTGTTCCTGGCGCAGGCATTGGCGACCGGGCAGAGCCTGGAACCGCTGACCCAATTGTGGCTCGACGTCGCCGATGTCGAGGCATTGATCGACCCGGAGGCGGCGCCGTCGCACCGATTCGCCAAGGTATGGGCGCTGCCGATCGCCTGGATGGCCCAGCGGCGCGGCGCGGCGCGGGTCGACGAGCTGGTCGATTCGGAAGCGCGCGCCGAGGTCGAGAAAAAGCTGTCGCATTTCGTCCGCTCGCGCTGGTTCGAGCCGCCGTTCGGCGGAGAGCGATTCACCAACCTGGTGCTCGATGCGCTGGCGGCGATGGCCGAGAGCGGCGGCGACGGGCGATTGCTGCCCGCCGGCCAGCCGCTCGATCTGTTCGTTACCGTCACCGATTTCCGCGGCCATCCCGAACGGCTCGAACTCAACTCGCCGCCCGAAGTGCTGGAAACCGAGCATCGCCTGGTCATCCCGTTCACCGATCACGGCACGGGCGGGTTCGCGGATCCCGCCGAACTCGTCTTCGCCGCGCGCGCCACGTCGAGCTTCCCCGGTGCCTTTCCGCCCTTCACCATCGCCGAACTCGACAAGGTGCTGACCGATCGCGAGATGGCATGGCCGACGCGCGACGCCTTCCTGCAGCGCGCCCTGCCGCGGCAGTATGCGGTGAATGCGGTCGACAGCGCGGTGCTGATCGACGGATCGGTGCTGGTCAACGCGCCGTTCCGCCCAGCGATCGATGCGCTCCGCGAACGCCCGGCGCGCCGCGAGATCGACCGACGGTTCATCTATATCGACCCCTCGCCCGGTGCCGGCTTCCATTTCGGCACGACCGCGGCGCCATCGCCGGGATTCTTCCAGACGATCATCGGCGCGATCTCGGAAATTCCCCGGCAACAACCGATCCGCGACAATCTTGAGGAAATCCAGGAACGCAGCCAGCGGATCGAGAATATGCGTGCGATCACGCAGTCGATCCGCCCCGAGGTCGAGACGCAGGTCGAAAGCCTGTTCGACTATACGTTGTTCATGGACTCGCCGACCGCGACCCGCCTCAAGAACTGGCGCATCAAGGCGCAGAATGCCGCCGCGGCGAAGGCGGGTTACTCCTATGCCGCTTATGGTCATCTCAAGGTGGCGGGCGTAATCGACCTGATCAGCAACCTGCTCCACGCCGTGGGGGGCGAGACCGGGGCCGACCGCCTCATCCGTATCCGCCAGGCGGTCGAGGCGGCGGTGCGGGCCAGCGACGGCGGGCTGACCTTTGCCGGCAAAGCGAGCGAATCGGCGATCCTGTTCCTGCGCTCGTTCGACCTCGGCTTCCGTATCCGCCGGCTGCGGCTGGTCGCTCGCCGGCTTGCCGAACTGGAAGAAGACCTGTCCGAGGAGCAGCTCACTGCTGCGCGCGACGCGATCTACGACGCGCTCGCTGCGTATCTAGAGGCGAAGCGGACCGACACCCATGTCGCCTTGCGTCGCGACGTGCGCAGCCTGCACAACGATGCGGCACCATTGCTCGACAAGCTCGCCGCCTCGCTCGACCTCAAGCGGCTCGACGATGATACCGACGCCAAGCTGGCCGACGCCTTTGCCGGCATGGCGAAGGACGTGAAGCGGCCGCTCCTGCTCACCTATCTCGGTTTTCCCTTCTTCGACGTCGCGACCTTGCCGCTGCTCCAGGGCGAAGGGCTCGACGAGTTCGATCCGATCAAGGTCGATCGCATCGCACCGGAGGACGCTACCGCGATCCGCAAGGGAGGCGCCGAAGCGACGTTGAAAGGCATTCAGTTCAACAGCTTCGGCGCGTTCTTCAGCCGCGCGTATCGCGAAAACGACTATCTTTGGGGTCGGCTGCACGGCGCGGAACGGATGATCGACATCATCGTGTCCGCGCTCCCGCCGCGAGTGCGGATGAAGCCGGGGCGCGTCGCCGCGATCAAGCGCAGCGCGTTCCACGCGATCCTGGACGAAGAGGAAGCGCGGCTAACCGCAGTCCCCGGCATGATCGATGCGCTCAGGCGGGAAGTGGGCTAGAATCACTTGGTTTCATGTTGTCCGTCATGCCGGCCTTGCCGGGACGAGCCCGGCATGACGGCTAAACTTGGCCGCACTCAACCGTAAACTTTCCCCCCAAACCTGCTTGCCGAGGTTGGCCGCCCCCGTCTTTTGAACAGCATTACAGCGTCCAGACGAGCACATTCCCAACCAGCACCACGGCCATCACGATCATCAACAGGCCCTTGGTCCGGGTGTCCGCGCGGCGGCACAGCCGCACCCCGAAATAGGCAAGGATTGCCGCCGCGATCATTGCGACGGCATAGGCCATGTCCTGCATCCCGCTCACGATTGGCTTTCGCTCAGTGCCGGGAAAGCGGGCGCTTCCGCGGGTTCGGGGGCCAGCGCCCTGGCATAAGCGTCGATATCGACATTGCCGCCCGACAGGATGACCAGCATTCCGGCCTCGGCGGCTACCTTGCCCGCCAGCAACGCCGCCAACCCGACCGCACCGCCCGGCTCGACGACCAGTCGCAGCTTGCTGGCCGCCCAGCGCTGCGCCGCGCGGACTTCCGCCTCGCTGACGGCGACACCCTTGGCGTCGCGCCGCGCCAGCACCTCGAAAGTCAGCAGCGAGACGACCGGCGTCTGCAGCGCGTCGCAGGACGTCGGGGGCGGATTGGGGCCGACCGGCTCGATCCAGCTGGCCTCGAGGCTGCGGCGCATGTCGTCCCAGCCTTCGGGTTCCACCACGGTGATCAGGGCTTCGCTCAGGCCAAGCGCGATCCCCGCCGCGAGCCCGCCCCCGCCGCAGGGGATCACGACATGGCTGGGTTCGCCCAGACCGATCGCTTCCATCTGGCGGCGTGCCTCGATCCCCGCGCTCCCCTGGCCTTCAATGATCCAGGGATCGTCGAAGCTCGGCACCAGCACCGCGCCGCGCGCTTCGGCGAGCTCTGCGGCGATCCTCACGCGGTCCTCGGTCATGCGATCATAGGGGACGACTTCAGCCCCGAGCGCGAGCGTGCCGTCGCGCTTTGCCTTGGGCGCGTCCGACGGCATCACGATCGTCGCCGGAATGCCCAGCCTTTTCGCCGCCCAGGCGACTCCCTGAGCGTGATTACCCGAAGAGAAAGCGACCACGCCCTTCGCGCGCTGATGATCGTCCAACGCGGTCAGCCGATGCCAGGCGCCGCGCAGCTTGAACGCACCAATCGGCTGCAGCGATTCCGCTTTGAAAGCGATCGTTACACCATTGATTTCCTGCGTGAAAAGTGGCGTCGGCGCCAGGATCGCCGCGATCTTGGCCGCTGCGTCGCGGACCCCTGCCCGTGTCGGTTGTCGCACGATCGTCACTTTTCATCTCCGCTCGTCAAAATCAGTTCCAAAAAGTCTTTACTTGGTAATCTTTGGACCTTATCTGCCCGCTTCCCGCTGCCCCATGGGACTTCCAACCGCAAGGCAGCATTTCACCGTACGGCGCAAGCCACTTGGAGGTCCCTTGAGTTGCACAAGCATCATAGCGCGCTGGGGCTAGCGACTGCCCCTGGTAATTCCGCCCGCGGGATTGCTCTTGATCAGCGTCCGGTCCAGCCGGTCACGCTCATTCGCCCGCATGCGGCCGCCCGCGCCGCCCGATTCTTCGTCGAGAAGTTTCCGGGCCGCTCGATGTATGCCGTCAAGGCGAATCCGTCGCCCGAACTGATCCAGATCCTCTGGGACAGCGGCATCACGCATTACGACGTCGCCTCGATCGCCGAGGTGCGGCTGGTGCGGCGCACGCTGCCCGACGCGACCCTGTGCTTCATGCACCCGGTCAAGGCCGAGGAAGCGATCCACGAGGCGTATTTCACGCATGGGGTGAAGACGTTCAGCCTCGATTCGATCGAGGAACTCGACAAGATCGTCCGCGCCACCCACGGCGCGAGCGACCTGACTTTGTGCGTGCGCCTGCGCGTGTCCTCCGAGCATTCCAAGCTCAGCCTTGCGTCGAAGTTCGGCGTGGCGCCCGGTGAATCGAAGGAGCTGCTGTTCCAGGCGCGGCAGATCGCCGACGCGTTGGGCATCTGCTTCCACGTCGGCAGCCAGGCGATGACGCCGGCGGCTTATGCCGAGGCGATGGAGCGCGTGCGCCAAGCGATCGTAGAGGCCGGCGTGACCGTCGACGTGGTCGATGTCGGTGGCGGCTTCCCGTCGACCTATCCCGGCATGGAGCCCCCGCCGCTCGAACATTATTTCGAGACGATCCACCGCGCGTTCGAGAGCCTGCCGATTTCCTATTCGGCCGAGCTTTGGGCCGAGCCGGGCCGTGCCTTGTGCGCCGAGTACAGCTCGATCATCGTGCGCGTCGAAAAGCGGCGTGGCGACGAATTGTACATCAACGACGGTGCCTATGGCGCACTGTTCGACGCCGCGCACATCGCCTGGCGGTTTCCGGTCACGTTGCTGCGCGAGCCCGACAGCAATGCCAGGGACATGGCGTTCAGCTTCTACGGCCCGACCTGCGACGATCTCGACCATATGCGCGGACCGTTCATGCTGCCGGCGGATGTGCGGGCGGGCGATTATCTCGAGATCGGGATGCTCGGCGCCTACGGATCGGCGATGCGGACCGCGTTCAACGGCTTCGGATCGGACGAGACGGTGATCGTCGACGACGAGCCGATGGCTTCGCTTTACCTGAGCGAGGACCGCGAGGTCGCGTCGAACGTCGTAAAGCTGTAACGAGCCAACCTTATCGGCCTTCCTCTTCCCTCCCGCTTGCGGGAGGGGTCGGGGGAGGGCTTGTTATAGAGCGCTGTCCCAGTGACACGCCCTCCCCTAACCCCTCCCGCAAGCGGGAGAGGAATTTACGGGTTTCCGCGTCCCCTTGAACGACGGCGGCATGAGAAAACGGGAATTGAACCCATGACCGACACCCTGACCAAGACCGCGGCCGCCAATGCGCCGATCAACGACACCCGCAAGGCGGAGTTGCTGTCGAAAACAGTCAAGCATATCGACATCAGGTCGTTCGACGCGCGCCCGATCGTCGACGCGATGAGCGATATGAGCTTCACCAGCCGCGACCTCGGCCGCGCGACCAAGATCTACAACCAGATGCTGGCGGACAAGGATTGCACGGTCGTCCTGGTGATCGCCGGCTCGACCTCGGCCGGCGGTTGCATGGACCTCTATGCCGAGCTGATCCGCAACAACATGGTCGACGTGGTGGTCGCGACCGGCGCCACGATCGTCGACATGGATTTCTTCGAAGGTCTGGGTCACAAGCACTATCAGGCGCTTGAAATCCCGGACGATGACACGCTGCGCTCGCTCTATATCGACCGTATCTACGACACCTATATCGACGAGGAGCAGCTCCAGGATTGCGACCATACAATCCTGAAGATCGCCGACAGCCTGGAAGCGAAGCCCTATTCGAGCCGCGCTTTCATTCGCGAGATGGGCAAGTATCTCGCCGAGCACGGCAAGAAGGACAACAGCCTGGTCAAGCTCGCTTACGAGCATGACGTGCCGATCTTCTGCCCGGCGTTCGTCGACTCCTCGGCGGGCTTCGGCCTGGTCAAGCACCAGGTCGACCGCGCCAAGGCCGGCCAGCCCTATATGGTGCTCGACGCCATCGCCGATTTCCGCGAGCTGACGGAGATCAAGATCCAGGCCGGGACTACCGGCCTGCTGATGATCGGCGGCGGCGTGCCGAAAAACTTCGTCCAGGACACGGTGGTCTGCGCCGAGATCCTCGGTCACGAGGATGTTGAAGTGCACAAATATGCCGTGCAAATCACCGTCGCCGACGTCCGCGACGGTGCCTGCTCGTCCTCGACGCTGCAGGAAGCGGCGAGCTGGGGCAAGGTCAACACCGGCATCGAGCAGATGGTGTTCGCCGAAGCCGGCTCGGTGATGCCGCTGCTGGCGAGCGATGCCTATCATCGCGGCCTGTGGAAAGACCGTCCGGAGCGCCGCTGGGCGAAGCTGTTCGCCTGAGCGGCACGCGGATAGCGAAAGCTGTCCGCGAGACCGCGAAGGCCGGCCGGCGCGGCCTCGGCCGCGTCCGACGAGTTGCAGGTAAACGATGCCCCGCATCGTTTAGGTCATGCTGGGAGCATGACCGACCTGCAACTGGATTTATTCCCGTGACGGCCTACGGAAAAAATCGGCGTCCGGACTCCGGGCGCCGCTTTTTCCTTCTCCACTCGGGAGAAGGAAGGGGCCCGCTCGCGAAGCGAGTGGGAAGGATGAGGGCAGCTTACGGCCCATTTCTACCCTCTCCCTTCCGCCGACTGCGTCGGCTCCCTCCCTCTCCCAAAGGGAGAGGGATTCTGGGCTCAATCCCTCGCTCGGTACGCCTCGGGCACGACGAACACCTCATCGGCGCGGGTGTAGCCGCCATCGCGCACCTCCTCGATCAGCACCATCGTGTGCGCCCGGGCATTTTCACCGAAATATCCGACCAACAGCTCGGTCGTGCGATGCGCGAGGTCAGCCTTTTGCGCGGTCGAGAGCGCGGCTTCGGGCAGTTTGAAATTTGCGAACGGCATGGGATCTCTCCTTATTTCTGGCCAGCGCGTGCCTGCCGGACGAGGTCGTTCATCTGCTTGAAGGCCGCGTCGAACCGCCCTTCGCGCTCGGCGTTGCGCAGGAACCCGACGCGCTGGACCAAGATCTCGGGGGGCGTCGGCTGCTGCTCGAACAGCGTCATCACTTCGTCGGCGAATTCGTCGAGCGGCTGATAGCCTTCGCGCGTTTCCTGGCGCGGTGTCAGGCCAGTCTGCACCGCCGGCGGGGCCAGTTCGATCACCTCGACCCTGCCCGCCAGCGCGTCGCGCATCGCGACGGTATAGGAATGGATCGCCGCCTTGGTCGCATTATAGGTCGGCGTTTCGACCAATGGTACGAACGCCAGACCGGAAGTCACGTTGACGATCGCGGCATCGGGCTGCGCGACCAGATGATCGATCAGCGCATTGGTCAATCGGATCGGACCGAGCAGATTGGTGGTGATCGTCGCCTCGGCGTCGGCGAGGTCGCGCGAGCGATCGAGCGGTTCGAGCCGCATGATCCCGGCATTGTTGACCAGGACGTTGAGCGCGGGGAAGTCCGCGAGCAGGCGTGTCGCGAAGTCCTCGACGCCCCGCGCGCTTTCGATGTCGAGCGTCATGGTGTGGATATTGGGCCGGCCAGCCGCCGCAGCGTCGAGCGCGTCCTGGCGGCGCCCGGCGATGATGACGACATTGCCAGCGTCGTGGAATCGATGGGCCAGTGCCTCGCCGATGCCGGACCCGCCGCCGGTGATGAGGATGGTGTTGCCGCTGCTTTGCATCGGATCGCTCCTGCCTGAGGGTTGATGGGAGCGATGTACGCCGATACTCTCCCTGTGAAAGAAGGCACCAGAAAGATTTATACTTACCCGAAAGAGAGTGACCGATGAGCACACCGCCCACTCGTGACCTGCCCTGGCCCGCCCATATCGACCCGCGAGTCGAGGCGTTGGTGACCGAAGTGATCGGCCGCGTCGCGGACAAGTGGACCATGCTGATCCTCGACGTCCTCGCCGAGCAGGGCGAATTGCGCTTCACCCGGATCGGTCGCGAGGTGCCCGGGATCAGCCAGAAGATGCTGACCCAGACGCTGCGCCAGATGGAGCGTGACGGGCTAGTCGTGCGCACTGTCCACCCGGTGATCCCGCCGCGCGTCGAGTATCGCCTGACCGATCTCGGCCTGACGCTGGGCGAGGCGTTTTGCGGCGTGTGGATATGGGCGAAGGACAATCTCGATCGAATCGAGTCGGCTCGCGCCGAATTCGACTCCCGCTCCGCGGCCTGACTATCCCCAGCCGCGATCCGTTGCATTTGCGAACCGATTGATGCAGCGTCGCCGGACATAATGTCTGGGGAGGCTGTTCATGCACTACGAAATCCTGAAGCCGGTCGTCGTCCTGATCGCATGGACGCTCGTCATGTGCGTCTGGATGATGGCGGTGCGGATGCCCGCGCTCAAGAAAGCCGGGATCGACATGTCCAAGGCGCGCGGCGGCCGCCCAGGCATCCTCGACAGCATGGTGCCCGAACAGGCGCAATGGCCCGCGCACAATTACAATCACCTGATGGAGCAGCCGACCCTGTTCTACGCGGTCGCGCTGACGCTTGCGCTCACCGGAACCGGCAACGGGTTCAACGCCTATCTCGCCTGGGCCTATGTCGGCATCCGCATCATCCACTCGATCGTACAGGCCACGTTCAACAAGATCGCGATCCGGTTTTCGCTGTTCGTACTGTCGACCTTGGTCCTCTTCGCCCTGACGCTGCATGCCGCGATGGCGGTCTTCCATGGCTGAGAAATTCGAGCGCCATCGCCAGCCCTGGCGGCAGGACGAAATCCAGAAGCTCCATACGTTGGCCAAGAAAGGCATGGCGCTGAAGGCGATCGCCAAGGCGCTGACGCGGAGCGAGGAATCGGTCAAACAGCGAGCAAAAGAGGACGGGCTGTCGATCGCCAAATTGCGGTGAACGTTTCTCCCCTCCCGTTCGCGGGAGGGGTCGGGGGAGGGCTTGCTGAGGAACGCGCGCCGTCCAGACGCGCCCGCCCCTAACCCCTCCCGTAAACGGGAGGGGAATTAGCCGAACAAGCGCGCCAAACTCCGATCCAACGTCACCAGCTGCCACAAGGTCCGCCCATGCTCGGCGCGACCGGCCTTGTGCTCCGCCGCGATCCGCTCGATCGCTGGCCCGTCGAACCATTGCAGCAGCCGCGGCGAGCGCGCCAAACCGGCCGCTTCGTCCGCCAGCGCACCGCGGAACCATGCGCTGATCGGCGTCACGAAGCCCATCTTCGGCCGATAGAGGATGTCATCGGGCAGATAGCGCTCCATCGCCTTCTTCATCAGCCATTTGCCCTGCCCCCGCCGCAACCGCATCGACACCGGCAGGGTGGCGGCGAATTCCATCAACCGATAGTCGAGCAATGGCTCGCGGGCCTCCAGGCTGACCGCCATGCTGGTGCGGTCGACCTTGGTCAGGATGTCGCCGGTCAGCCAATGCTGGATGTCGGCATATTGCGCGCGGTCGAGCGCGTCGCGCGCCGGCGCGTCGCGCATCGTGGCGATATAGCGATTCTCGGCGCGATGGCCGCCGAGCTGGCGCCAGGCCTCTGCGGTGAACAATTTCTCGCGCAGCGCCGGCGTCGTCACGCCGACCGAACGGGCATAAGCGGTCGCGCCATCCTCGGCCAGAGCGAGCAAGGTCGTCTTGGCGCGCAGCGGACGCGGCGCCCAGTCGGCCTTGGGGTAGAACCGCCCCAGCGTGCCGAACACATTGGCCGACATCTCACGCGGCAAGAGCGAACGGATGCGCTCCTCGGCCGCCTGGAACTTGTAGCGGCGATAGCCGGCAAACGCCTCGTCGGCGCCGTCGCCCGACAGCGCCACCGTCACCTGCTCGCGGGCCAACTCGCAGACCCGAAAGGTGGCGAGCGCCGAGGCATCGGCGAACGGCTCGTCGAACGCGCTGGTCAGCCGGTCGATCAACCCGAAATCGTCGGCGGCGACGACACGCTCGCGATGATCGGTGTGATAGCGCGCCGCGATCGCCTCGGCATAGTCGCGCTCGTCATGCCCGGCCTCGTGGAAGCCGATCGTGCAGGTCTTGACCGCGCCTTTAGACAGTTCGGCCATCAGCGCGACCACCGCTGAGCTGTCGACGCCGCCGGACAGGAAGGCTCCGACCGGCACGTCGGAGACCATGCGCAGCCTCACTGCCGCGCGCATCCGGTCGACCAGTTCGGCCTCGAGGTCCTTGAGCGATCCGCTCGCGCGACCGGTAAAGTCGAGATCCCACCAGCGGCGCGGCGCCGGCACCGGCCGACCGCGTTCGAGCAACAGATAATGCGCGGCGGGCAGTTTCTTCACGCCGGCGACCACGCTGGCGTCGTCGGGCACGTAGCCCAGCCCCATGAAATCCTCGATCGCGGAGAGATCGGGCGCGCGGCGAAGTAGTGGATGCGCGAGCAGTCCCTTCAATTCCGACGCGAAGGCGACCGATCCGTCCGACAGCACGACGTAGTGGAGCGGCTTCACCCCCAACCGGTCGCGCGCCAGGAACAGGCATTGCCGCCCGGCATCGTGCAGCGCGAAGGCGAACATGCCGTTGAGCCGGTCGAGCATCGCCGGGCCCCATTGCCGCCAGCCATGGAGCAGCACCTCGGTGTCGCCATTGGTGACGAATTTCGCGCCCATCGCCTGCAGCTCGGCGCGGACCTCGGCGAAATTGTAAATCTCGCCGTTATAGGTGACGGTCAGGTCGCCGTCGTGCATCGGCTGCGGACTGCCCGCGACGTCAATGATCGCCAAACGGCGGTGCGACAGGCCGACGCCCGACCCAGTCCACACGCCCGCGCCGTCGGGCCCGCGATGCGCCTGGGCATCGGCCATCGCCAGCACGCGAGCCCGATCGACCGGCTTGGGGGTTCCGGGGTGGTAGATCCCCGCGATGCCGCACATATTGTTAGTTGCTCCCGAGTTCCACTGCCGTCACCCCAGCGAAAGCTGGGGTCTCGCGCCTAGTCGCTATACGGCTTGAGATCCCGGCTTTCGCTGGGATGACGGTAGATGTCACTGCACCATTCCCGCGGAACGATCCGCCAACCGGTCGAGCGGCCCCAAAGCTGCGAGGAATTTCGCCATTGCCGCGCGCGGATCGTGCCCCGGCAGCGTTTCGGCCGAAACATGGATCGCGACGGCGCGCTGCGGCCCGCCCAGCAGCTTGGCCTTGAGCGTTTGGAGTTTCACGATCTTGGGGTCGGACGTGAGGACATCGCCGATCCGGTACCACGTCGCGACCTGTCGCTCTACCGGTCCCGGCGCGGTGATGCGCATGACCGTGCCGCCATCGAGATCGTCGAGATCCTCGACCCGCACCCAGCGGTCATCCTGCTGCATGACGCCGATACCGAAGCCGACCATCTCCTTGCCTTGGTGCTGGCTGCCATAGACCGCGATGGCGAGGTCGACGGCGTTGCCTTCACCGTCGACATAGCGGCCGAACAATTGATGATCGGCGCCCGGATAGGTCGGCGTCCAGGGCGCGCGCGTGCTGACCGGCGCGCGGGTCCAGCCGGCGACTTGCGGCAGGTCGATATGCTGCGGCAGCGTCTGCGCGCGGCCGGCGATCGCCGCCGACCATCCGGGAAAGGCGGCAGCGACCGCAAGCACCAGCAATGCGGCAACGATGGTATCGAGGGGCCAGCGTACCGCCCCCTGCAACCGCGCCGGATCGAACGCCGGCGCGTCCGGCGCGCGGTCGAACCACTTCCAGCCGATCGCCAGCACCGCCGCCATCACCAGGCCGAAGAACACCCAGCCGAACACGATATGATCGTATCCGGTCGCCTGTTCGACGCTGGTCAGCACCGCGGCATAGATCGTCCCGAACGCGCGGACGCCATTGGCCAGCACAGGCACGATGATCGCCATCGTCATGAAGGCGATCCGCCGCGGCCAGGTGCGGTAGCAGAGGTTGGCGACCAGCACGCCATAAGCGATCATCGCGATCACGAACTTGGAGCCCGAGCACGCCTCCGCCACTTCGAAATATTTGTCGCCCGCCGTGATCAATACGCCGTCGACGGTCGCCGCGACGCCGACCAGGTGCAGCAGATGCATCGTGATCCAGACGGTAATCGTCTGGAGCGGCGGTTCGAGAAACTCGCCGAACGGCACCAGGAACAACGCATAGGCGATCGGGAAGAGCAGCCCGCGCGCGACATTGGGGCCGAGGATCGTCACCACCGCGCCCTGCAGCATCATCACGACGCCGAGGTGCCGCGCAAACGACACGCCCCCTGCATCGCCGAGCAGCCAGCCAAATCCCCCAGCCGCGACCAGCGCAAGCCCGGGCGCCCAGGCCTGTGGCGTCAGTTTGGCGAGCTCGCCGCGCCGGATCCACACCAGCCAGCCGACGACCGGCGCGATGAACAGGCAATGCCCGAACGTGGTGTTGGTCCAATAGAGCTCGGCCAGTGCCGCTACATCGTGCCGGAACATCAACAGGATGATCGCCATCGCCGCGGCGAGCGCAGCCAAAGGCCGGCGCCATGCGGGTAAGATCGTGACGCCGGCATGCGGCGCGGCACTGGCGACACTGGTCATGCGGCGACCTTTCGTTTGACCGCCGGCGATCCGGCGATCAAGTCGTCGAGCGCCGCCAGCCGCGCGTCCCAAGCGTAGCGGACCCTGACGCGCTCGCGGGCCTTGCGCCCGATCGCGGCGGCGGTGGAAGGGTCGGCGAGCAGACCGTTTACCGCGCTGGCGACCTCTGCCGCGCTGTCCTCGCTCAGGATCGTGCCGTCATGGTTGATCCCTTCGCCGGCGGCGCTGCTCGCCACAACGGGGCGCTCCATCGCCATCGCCTCTAACACTTTGTTCTGGATACCGCGCGCGATCTTGAGCGGCGCGACCACGCACGCCGCAGCCTCGAGCCACGGGCGGACGTCGGCCACTTCACCGGTCACGCGAACACCGTCCTGCTTCGCCAGCGCAACGACCGCATCGGTCGGGTTGCGGCCGACGATGACGAAAACGGCGTCGGGATGCGCGGCACGAATGTGCGGCAGCACGGCCTCCGCGAACCAGGTCACCGCATCGACATTTGGGCGATAATCCATCTGACCGGTGAAGACGATCAGCTTGCCGGGACTGTCGATCCGTTCGAACGCAGCGGCCGGATCGAAGAAGTCGGTGTCGATGCCGTTCTCGACCGCTTGGACATTGGCGGCACCCGAACGCGTCCGAAACAGATCTGCCTCGGCCTCACTGACGAACAGGCTGGCGTCGACGCGCTGCGCAACCCGGCGTTCGAACTCGAACAGCAGTCGCGCCTCGCGCCGCATCAGCCAGCGCATCGGGCCGCGCGAGCCTTTCGCGTAATCGGCGAACTTCAGCGAATCCATGTCGCAAAAATCCATGATCACCCGCGCCCGCGTCTCGGCCGGCAGATATTGCGCCATCTGGCCGGAGAAGACGTAGATCGTCTCGATGGCCTCGCGCTCCAGCACATCGGCCACGGCATCGTGCATGGCACGGTCGTCGAACGCGGTCAGCGACGCCGGACGGCGGTGGACCAGTGCCTCGGCCAGCGCGCGCACTCGCGATTTACCGCGCCACAGGATCGTCCGGCTCGCGGTGAATGGCGCCAGCCCATCCTTCTTCTCAAGGTCGCGCGGATCATCGGCGAACGCGACCAGATGCACGCGATGTCCTGCGGCGAGATGCTTGAGCACGTTGAACGCGCGGATCTTGTCGCCACGATCGGGCGGGAATGGCGATCGATGCGCGAGGAACACTATATCGCTCATCAGCCAAGGCCTTTGGCGATCACCGGTCCCATCGCATTGGTGAGCCACAATGGCAGCTTCTTCCATACCGCGACTTGCAGCCGATATTTCGGGCTCATCGGGTTCATCTCGCGCGGCGTCTCGCCCGGCGCCACGCGCTTCGCGTAGCGCAGCGGCACGCCTTCGAATCCCCAATTCTTCTTGAATGCGGCGACGCCGGTGCCCGCTTTCGACCGGCCGAAATCATAGCGCGTGCAGCCGCGGCGACGGGCATGGCGCATCAGTTCGTAATAGAGCCGGTCATTGGCCTTGAGCGCCCGCGCCTCGCGCGTGCCTCCACCCCAGAAAGGGTAGACGGTGCCGTTGAGGTATAGGCTGAACACGCTGGCGTGCGGCTTACCGTTCTTGAGCACGGTGACTATGTCGGCGTGCTCGCCGAGTTCGGCAGCTACCTCGTGAAACAGCTTGGCTGGGAATACCGGTGTGCCGAGATTGCGGACCGACTCCGAAAACACCGCATAGTGCATCGCGAGGTCGCGCGGCGTGCTGCCGATCGCGATTTCCAAATCCGCGTCGAGCGACTTGCGGACATCGGCGCGCTGCTTGCGTGGGATCGCGAGCAGTTCGGCCTCGTCGTCCTTGGCGAGATCGCGCGAGAAGCCGAGATAGGTCGTCTCGTCGACGATCCACCCCTCTCCCGGCGCCGGCCCGCCGCGCAGCTCGAGGCTGGGGCAGCCCAACCGCTCGGCCATCGCCCAGGCTGATGCGGCAAGAGCATCGGCCACCGCGTCGCGATCGGTCAGAATACCGCCATCCACAGCGAAACCGGCCGACACGAGGGCCTTGCCGAACAGCGGTGAGCGGATTTCGGTCAGCGGCAGCACACCCGCCAGGCTGCCATCGGCATGTTCCGCGATCAGGCAATGCGCGGTCTGGCCGCAAGCGCGGGCGACCGCGACGTTCCAGCCGGTCAGGTGGAATGGCGTCGCATCGGGATGCGCGCGGACATAGGCATCGATCCGCGCGCGGTCGCCCGGATCGGCCAGGTCGGCGGCATTAATCGCCACCGGGGTCGAGACCAGGGGCATCGTCACTGCAGGCGCTCCGCTTCGGCCGCGACGACGGTATCGACGCGACCCCAATCGTGCCGCTTGACCAGCCCGCGCAACTTGCCCGCCATCGCTCCCAGCCGGCTGTAATGGCGAAGCCGCGATTTGAGCGGCGCGCGGGCGACGCGCGGCTGTTCGGGGTCGACTTCCCAGGGGTGGAAATAGAACACCGCCGGCCGACCCTCGTCGCGATTGGCACGCGCTACCGCGCGATCGGTGATCGCCGCCGGAAACAGCCGGAAGAATCCGCCGCCGGTGGTGATCTTGCGCCCTGCGACATCGGCGAGCGTGATCGGCAGTTCGATCAGCTCCGATCCGGCCACCGGGCGATAAGCGTATTTCGGCGCGTCGGCCCAGCCATAATGATCGTGGACGAGCGGGGCGACGCTCGACGAATAGGTATAGCCTTCCTCGGCCAGCACCTGATGTGCCCAGGGCGTGCGCTGATCGATCGAGAAACTCGGCGCGCGATAGCCGGTCACGCGCTGGCCCGATGCGTCCTCCAGCGCGATGCGTGCGCGCTTGAGATCGGCGCGAAACGCGTCGGCCGTCATTGTGAACACGCGATCATGATCCCAGCCATGGCTGGCGACCTCATGGCCCTCGTCCGCGATGCGGCGGATCAGCGCAGGGTTTCGTTCGGCTACCCAGCCGAGCGTGAAGAAGGTCGCCTTGACCCCCGTTTCACCGAACAGGTCGAGCACCTTGCCGGTATTGTAGGCGACGCGGCTGTCCAGATCGTCCCAATCGGCCTTGGCGATCACGCGTTCGAAGGCGCCGACCTGGAACCACTCCTCGACGTCGACCGACAGGCCGTTGCGCATCTTGCCGCTCCTGCCGCGCGTCAGGCCGCGCGGCCACCGCGCGCTGCCGCGGCCTCGTTACCCTCGACCCAGTCGACCAGCAATGCCAGCACCCGGCGCAACGCCGCATCCTGTTCCTCCAGCCGCGCCTCGATCGCTGCGAAGCGATCCTGCGCGATCTCGATCGCGGCGGGCTTGGCATCGTTGGCCGGTGCGGCGGGCTCGACCGCCGCGATCGGCTCGCGCGTTGCGACCGGTTCGGGCGCCTTGATCGGCTCAGGGGCCGCGACGATTTTGGGCTCAGGCGTGGGCGCGGGTGCGGCAACGACGGGCCGCGGCGCGGGCGCGCTGGGCGCGGGCATGTCGCCGGTGATGTCGGCGATCACCGCGTCGACCACCCTGGCATCGATCACGTCGATCTGCTCGATCGCGCCAAACAACAAGACGCGGCCGGCAAGTTGGTTGAGCCGGCGCGGCACGCCGTCGGACCCGCGATAGAGCGCGGCGAAAGCGTCGGGCGTGAATTTGGGCCGGCCGTTCCAGCCGACCAGCGACATGCGATGTAGCACGTACGGCTCGACTTCCTCGGCGCCCATCGGATCGAGGTGATGCATCGCGATCACCCGCTGGCGAAGCTGTTCGAGCCGGTCGCCGCCATGGAGCGCGGCGCGGAATTCGGGCTGGCCGAGCAGGAAGATCTGCAGCAGTGCGTGGCCACCGGCCTGGAAATTGGACAGCATGCGCAATTCTTCGAGTGCGCCGGTGTGCAACGCCTGCGCTTCATCGACGATCAGCAAGGTACGGCGGCCCGACCGCGCGATCGCATGCAGCCCGCGTTCGATCGCGACGAGCAATTGCGCCTTCATCAGGCCGGCGGTCTCGACCCCCAGCCCGGTCGCGACGATGCGCAGCAGATCGTCGCCGTCGACCTGGCTCGACACGACTTTGATCACGTGCAGCCGTTCGCGATCGATCGTCGCCATCAGATGGCCGACCAATGTGGTCTTGCCCGCACCGACATCGCCGGTGATGACGATGAAACCCTCGCCCTGGCTCAGGCCATAGCCGAGATACGCCATCGCCTTGCGGTGCGTGGCGGTATCGAACCAGAATTTGGGATCGGGCGTCAGCGCGAACGGGCGTCCGCTCAATCCGTAATGGTCGTCATACATCGTCTTCATCTCCGGGCGGATTGCTCCGCCTCTGCGGTCAGAACTGGTAACGGGCCCCAAGAAGCGCCTGCGCGGTCGTCTGGTCCTCCTGCCCCTTCTGGCTGAAGGTATAGGCGCCAAGCGAGACGGTCGTGCCGAGGCGGCCAAAGCTCCGCGAGACCGACCCGGTCGCGCCCAGACTGTAGATCCCGGGCGCGAGGCCGCTGTCGAAATAATTGGCGAACAGATCGGCGTTGAACGACGTGTGCTCGCCGATCGAGGTCGAGTAGAAGAGCTGCGCGTAATAGCTCTCGTCGCTGGTGCCGATGATCACCACGCCCGGGCTGTTGGGTGCATAGAATTTGCGGTTCGAATAGCCCACGCCGAAGCCCAGCGTCGACGTGCCGCGAGTCAGGGTGGCCACCGCGTCGACCCCGCGTGAGCGATAGGTCGCGGTCGATACCGACTGGAACACCGAATTCATGCATGCGCCCGCGGCGCCGCCGCCGGTGGTACCGAAAGTGCAGCCGGAGAATTGCTGGGCCAGCAAATCACGCGTCGCGGTGAACTGGGCCGGAAGCCCGCGCAAGCTGCGCTGCAACTGGCTGCCGAACGTCTCGACCGTGTCATAGACGCCGACCTGGACGCCGACGCTTCTGGAAGGCGCATAGCTGAGCGAGCCGGTATAGCTCCATGAGCCATAACGCCGGCCGACATGGGCTTCTAGCGCGGTGCGCGGGCTCGGGCGCCACACGACACCGGCGTCCCAATAGATGCCGTCGGTCTTGTACGCGATGCGGCGCGGCGAATTGGGATCGGTGACGAACCGGCCACGGCTGTCGGTGACCGGCACGCCGCCGGCATCGAGCAACGGATCGCGGCCGCTGGAGGTCAGCTTTTCATAGCCGACGCCGCCGACAACCGCGACATTGCCCGACAACGGCATCACCGCGTCGACGCGGCCATAGAGATCGTCGAACCGTCCGCCCAGCTGGCTCTGGTCGTCGCGCGTCCAGCCACCGCTGGCGGTCAGGCCGAACGGCGCCACCGTGCCCGATTTGAAGCCGACCGATGCGGTCGCGATCTGGGTCTTCGAATCGTCGAAATAGTCAAGCCGCGGGCTGCCCGGAGCGACCCCGGTCGGACCCGGCTCGGTCACCTTGGTATAAGCGAAGCGATAGGCCGCGTTGATCGCGACCGGACCGCTGCCGGTGGTGAGCGTCGGGCCGACATAGCCCGAATAGACGTTGCTGACATTGGCGCGGTCGTTGCCGAAAAAGACCGGCGCGGCGCCGCGAATGTCGTTACGCGAGCGCGTGGCGATACCGCCGGCATCGAACGAAAGCCCGCGCGTAAGGCGTACCTGCGCGTTGGCGAGACCGGTGACGACATCGGCATCGCCGCTATTCTTGTCCCAAGCGAATTGGTGCTCGTATCGCGCCGACAGATTGACCGACACGCGCCGCGTCTCGACCGCGGCATCGACGCCGGCGGCGGCCGAGCTGTAGGTCAGCACATCGCCCGACTGGACGTCGGCGGTCAGCACCTGGCTGAGTTCGATATAGGGCGCGACGGAGACCCTGCGGTTCCTGCCCCCGCCCCCGCGGTCGTCCTGCGCCGCCGCCGGCATTGCCGCCAGCAACGTCGCAAGCGCGACCCCCGCGGAAATACAGCGGATCATTGGCCCTCGTCCTCCTGGCCGTAATAACTGCCGAAACGATCCCCCCCCGGGGCAAACGCAACGCTGTTCAACAAAAGCTGGATATGCTCGCAGCCCTCGAGCCGCTGCACGGTGTCGCGGATCTCGCCTTCCGACGTCTTGTCGGCGCGGACGACGAGCATGACCTGGCCGACATGCAGCGCCAGCACCGAGGCGGGCGATGCCGACAATGCAGGCGGCGAATCGAAGATCACCATGCGGCCCGGATCGGCGGCGAGCAGCCGGGCGATGAGTTCGGGCGTGCGGCCGCTGGCGATAAGTTCGACATCGGCATTGGTCTGTGCGCCGGCGGGCAACAGGCTGAGATTGGGGATGTCGGTGCCGACCACGCACTTCTCGATATCGATCGCGGGATCGCCAAGGGCGTCGAGCAGGCCGGGACCGTCGGCGACTCCGAGCCGCGCCATGATCCCCGGCTTGGCGAAATCGGCGTCGACCAGCAGCACGCGGGTGTCGCGCTCCGCCGCCATCGAGATCGCCAGGTTGATGGCGCAATAGGTCTTGCCGTCGCCGGGCTTGGCCGAGCACACCAGGATGGTCCGCGCCTTATCGGGCTCGTGCTTGTTGAGCTGGCTCGCGGTCAGCAGCAGCTGGCGCTTGGCGAGGCGGAATTCCTCGGCCAGCACGCCGATGGGCGCGCCCGGGATGAGCAACTGGTTTTCTGCCAGCAGATCACGATCGATTTCAGCCTGACGGCCCGGCACGGGCAAAGCTGTCGGCGGCACGGCTGCCGGCCGAGCGACGGGCGCGGTGGGCATTTCGAGCGGTGCCGCGACAGGCTTCGGCATTTCCACCGGCTGCGGCGCTGCGGCGGGCGGAACGGTCTCGACCGGCTTGAGCACCGGTGGCGCCTGCAAGTCGCTTTCCGGAATCGCGCGTGCGTTCAGCCGTGCCGAGAAGTCATAGACTTCCGCGGCACGCTCGAGCAGCGACCCCTTCTTGGTGATGATCGGCTTGTTCATGCCGCGAGCCCCCGCATCAGCATCTCCACGCCGAGCAGGCCGACGAACGCGACCGGCAATGCGGCCGCGGCGCCCGCGAACATGCGCAGCTTGCGTTTCCTGAATTCGGCTTCCGCCCGCGATACGCGCTCGCTGATCGACCCGATCACCGGCAGCCCGGTCGCCTTTTCGAGCCGTCCCGCAGTGGCATAGGTCGCCTTGAGCTGCGACAGCGCGAATGCACCGCCGATCCCGGCGAAGATCGCCGCGAGCAGCACGCCGGTCAGCAATAACGGGCGATTGGGCGCGGTCGGCGCGCGCGGCGCGCGCGGCGGATCGATGACCTTGAACTTGATCGAATCGGTCTGTGCCTGCGCCTGGGCGCGGACGCGAACGTCCTCGCGGTCGCTCAGCAATTTGTCATATTGCGCCTTGAGCACCTGATAATCGCGGTCAATCTGGCTTTGCTCGTTGGCCGCCGCCGGATCGCCGTTCAGCTTGCCGGTGATCGCGTCCATGTCGTGCTGGAGTTGCTGCTTGCGCGCCATCAAGGCCGCGACTTGCGACTGTTTGTCCACCTGCATCGACTTGAGCGACAGATATTGCGGATTGGGCTGGCCATTGCCGGCATAGCTGCCGACCGCCGGCTCGCGTACAGCGGCGGCACGCGCAGCGCCGAGTTGGCTCTTGAGCGCGACGACGTCCGGATGGTTCTCCGTATAGCCCTTGGCCCGCGCGTCGGCGAGTTGGCCCTCGATCGCCGCAAGACGCGCCCGCGCCGGCCCTGCGCTGCCGGCGCCGCCGACGCCCGGAATGGTTGGCGTGGTGCCCGCCATCTGGCCGTTGATCGACGCCAGGCTGGTCTGCGCGGCGGCAAGATCGCTGTCGATCTGCGCCATCTGGGTGCGCGCCGCCGACATGCGGTCCGACAGCGAGCCGGTGCCCGGCAGCGATCCCAGATATTGCGTCTGGAATTGCGCACGCTTGGCATCGGCATCGCTCAGGCGCCGCTGCAGATCCTCGACCTGGCTGTCGAGGAAGCGCAACGTGGTCTGGGTGTCGTTGCGGTCGTCGGCCAGGTTCTGGTCGACGAAGATCGAGATCAATTTCTGGTTGATCTGGGCGGCGAGCTTCGGGCTCGACGCGGTCACGCTGATCTCGAACAGGTTGTTCTGCTGGGCGACGATCTTGACGTTCTGCTGCAGCCCCGCGACGCGGTCGGCGATTTCCTGCGGAGTCGAGACCGTGTTGGCGAGGTCGGTGCCGCGAACGACCTTTTCCAGGTTGACCGCGCTGGTCAGCGTCTGGCGGATCGTGTCGACGTCGTTCTGCTGCTCGGCCGCGCTGATGCCGATCTTGGACGGCAGCACCTGGCCCATCTGGACGAACACGCGCGCTTTCGATTCATAGCGGTTGGGCATCTGGCTGACCGCCAGCCAACCCAGGATCGCGACGACCCAGGCCGCCGCCAGCGCGATCCAGCGGCGGTTCCAGATCGCGTGGAGCGCGATGCGAACTTCGTCATAGAGGCCGTTCACGGTTTCAGGCCTCCGTCAGAACATCGATTCGGGGATGATGATGACGTCGCCCGGCTCGAGCTTGACGTTCGCCGACGGGTCGCCGTCCTTGAGCAGCTTGCCGAGCTTGACGTTATATTGGCGCTGCTGGCCGGTAGCGCGATCCTGGCGCACCAGCCGCGCGCGGTTGCCCGCGGCATATTGGTTGAGCCCGCCGACCGCGATCATCGCGTCGAGCAAGGTCATGTTGGCGCGATACGGGATCGACGCCGGCTTTTCGGTCGCGCCGACGATGCGGATCGACTGGCTGTAGGTGCTCTGCGGGCTCTCGACGATGACCGAGACGATCGGGTCCTTGATATAGGTCGACAGCGCGATCTTCATGTCGTCGGCGAGCATCGCCGGGGTCTTGCCGACCGCGGGCATGTCATTGACCAGGGGCGTGGTGATGCGGCCGTCGGGACGGACCTGGACCTTCGCCGACAGTTCCGGATTGCGCCACACGAAGATGTTGAGCTGGTCCATCGGACCGATCACATATTCCTCGCTCGGCTGCTCGCGCGATCCGACGAACGACGCGGGGGGCAATTGTGCACCGCCGCCGCCGGCGCATCCCGTCAGCACGCTGGCGCTCGCGCCTACGAGCATCAAGCCCTTGGAAAATTTAACGAAACTCATAATCAGCCTCCCGCCTACGCACGGCTGGACCGGTGACGTCACTCCGGCACGCGCAGACTTCGGGCTTGGCTATGGGGTCGAGGGGGTAAATATTGCGTTAGGAGTAAAAGATCAGACCAGGATTTCCGCGGGTCTGGAGTGGCCCAGGAACTGCCACGGACTGGCGGTAAGTCCATAAGCGCCCGCCATGAAGACGGCGATGACGTCACCCGGACCGGCCACGGGTAACTCGACCTGATCGGCGAGGCGATCGAGCGGCGTGCAGAGCGGGCCGACGACGCTCACGATCTCCCGTGAAGCGTCCGCCGATGCCGTTGCGACGGCGACGGGATAGTTGCGGCGCACGACAGTGCCGAGATTACCGGTTGCGGCAAGTTGATGATTGAGGCCGCCGTCGCACACCAGGAATGTCTCGCCCCGGCTTTCTTTGCGGTCGATCACACGGGTCAGGTAGACACCCGCCTCTCCGACCAGCCAGCGGCCGAGTTCGATCGCGAACCGGGTTTCTGGCAAAGCGTTGAGCCTTGGCGTCAGAGCGGCGCCGATTGCTTCGATATCAAGCGCTTGCTCGCCGGGAAAATAAGGAATGCCGAACCCGCCGCCGAGATTGACCAGCGGTGGCGACGCCCCGGCGGCCTCAGCCAGACGAACGGCGAGGTCGAGCGTGTGCGCCTGGCTGTCGATGATCGCCGCCGGGTCGAGCGCTTGCGAACCCGCGAAGATATGGAACCCACGCCACTCGGCGCCGGCGGCCCCCATCCGCTTCACCAGCGCGGGGACGCGCTCGGCGTCGACCCCGAACGGCGAGGCGCGCCCACCCATCCGCATACCGGAGCCGCGCAGTTCGAATTCCGGATTGACCCGGACCGCGAGCCGCGGCGTGCGCCCCAGCCGATCCGCGACCGCAAACGAGCGGTCTGCCTCTCCTTCGCTCTCCAGGTTGATCGTAATCCCTGCCGCGATGGCAGCGTCGAGCTCGGCATCGGTCTTGCCCGGCCCAGCGAAGCTGACGGCTTTGCCTAGCGGCGCAACCCGCGCCAACTCGCCAGCGGATGCGACGTCGAACCCGTCGATCAGCGGTGCCATCGCGGCGAGCAATGGCGCGAACGGATTGGCCTTGACGGCGTAATGGAGGTCGATGCCGGGAAAGGCTGCCCGGAAGCGCGAGATCCGGCCCCTGATCACTGCCGAATCGTAGACGAATAGCGGCGAGGAAGTAACCAACTCTTCCACCGACCGGCCGCCGATCGTCAGCGGAAGCGATCGGAATTCCAACGGGATCGCACCCATCGGCTTCATGACGTCATCCCCCTCAAAGCTGCGCGATCGAGCTTGCCGTTGGCATTGCGCGGCAGCTCCGCCAGCCAGACATAGCGTGCCGGCTGCATGAATTTGGGCAAATCGCGACGGAGGCGCTCCCGCAGGCCAGGTTCGGCAGATCCGTCGCCCTTGGCCACCACCACGATCGCCTGGCCCTGGCGTTCGTCGGGCACGCCGATCGCGACCGCCTCGCTGGTCTCGCCCCCGGCGGTGATCGCTTCCTCGATTTCGTTGGGACTGATACGGTTACCCGACGATTTTATCATCTCGTCATCGCGGCCGACGAAGCGCAGCAGGCCGTCAGCGTCCGCCACCGCCGTGTCTCCCGACCAGACCGCCGTGCCGCCCGATTGCGACCATTCCGGCGCCGGCCGGAAGCGCGCGGCGGTCCGCTCAGGGTCCTGCCAATAGCCTTGCGCGACCAGCGGGCCGGCATGGACGAGCTCGCCGGGCTCGTCAGCCGCCGCGGGCTTTCCGTCGGGCCGTACGATCATGATTTCGGCGAACGGGATCGCCCGACCGATCGAGTCCGGGTGCTCGGCGACTAGGGCGGGATCGAGATAGGTCGAGCGAAAGGCTTCGGTGAGGCCGTACATCGGATAGATATCGGCTTGCGGGAAACGCTCGCTTAACCCGTCGATCAATCGACCGGTCAGCGCGCCGCCAGAATTCGTTATTCTTTTCAGATAACTTGTGTTGATATCCTTAGGATCTACGTCAAGTAACTGCGCCCAGAGCGGCGGCACGCCGGCCAGCGTCGTGATCCGCTCGCGCTCGATTGCCCGATAGACGTCGCGTGGCAGCAGATAATCGAACGGCACCACGCACGCCCCCGCCGCCCAGGTCGAGAACAACTGGTTCTGTCCGTAATCGAAGCTGAGCGGCAGCACGCCGAGCACGCGATCGGCTTGATCGAGCCGAAGATAATGCGCCACGCTGATCGCGCCCAACCACAGATTGGCGTGGCTGAGCATCACACCCTTGGGCCGGCCAGTCGAACCGGACGTGTAGAGGAGCGCGGCAAGCGCATCGGAATCGGCATCGGAAGGCGGCAGCGTCTCGCCGTGCAGATCGAGCTCCTCGGTCACGACCCGCACGTCGTCGGCCTCGAGCGTCTCGGCACGCGCGGCCTGGGTGATCAGCAGCCTGGCGCCACTATCGGATAGAATATGCTGAACTTGCATATGCTTGAGCAGCGAATTTATCGGTACGTGCACGAAACCGGCACGTGCCGCCGCCAGCGGCATAAGGCAGGCGATGCGCGTTTTGGGGAGCCAGGTCGCGACGCGATCGCCGGGTTCCAGGCCCTGCGCGGCCAGCCAACCCGCCAGTGCGCCGACTCGCGCCTCCAGCCCCGCGAAGTCGAGGGTGCCGTCACGCGTCACCAGTGCGGCATCGCCGGCACGCCCGCGCAAGGTGAGGTGATCGAGCGGCCGGGGCACGGGATCGAGCGGGATCATGGGGTCGTGATAGCGAGGCCTGGCGCTTCCCCCAAGGTCGCTTTCGTGCTTTCGCCCCCTTTCCCACGATCGTCACCCCGGACTTGTTCCGGGGTCCAACCCTCCCCAACCGAATCCCGCCGTTGTTGCGCGTTGGATGCCGCGACAAGCCCGACATGACGGACTAGGCCGTAGAAGTCATAAACGCGGAGCCACAGGCGCATCGAGGCCAGTTGGACCATAGCGAGGAAGTTTTCGGCCAGCTTGTCATAGCGGGTGGCGACCCGGCGGAAGTGCTTCAGCTTGGAGAAGAAGCGCTCGATCAGGTTCCGCTCGCGGTAGAGCCAAGTGCTGAAGTACGGTTTTGACCGCCGGCTGGACTTGGGCGGGATTTTGGCGAACGCCCCTTTCTCGCGGAGAGACGCCCGGATGCGGTCCGCGTCGTAGGCCTTGTCCGCCAGCACGATCGTTCCCGCGCCAACATGATCGAGCAGACCGTCAGCAGCTTGCCCATCATGGCTTTGTCCGGCGGTCAGGCTCAGCCGGATCGGGAGGCCTTGCCCGTCGACGACCGCATGGATTTTGGTCGTGAGTCCACCTCGGGAGCGACCGAGGCAATGATTTCGATCCCCCTTTTTGCGGTCGCGGCCTGTTGGTGGGCGCGAACGGATGTGCTGTCGATCGTCTGGATGTCGCCATCGTGGGCGGCGGAGATGGCATCCATCATCCGATCCCAGACGCCCGCCCTTCGCCATCGCACGAAGCGGTTGTAGCAAGTCGTGCGCGGGCCATAGCGCTCGGGCAGGTCGTGCCATGGAGCACCGGACCGCACCACCCAGAATATGCCGTTAAGAACGCGACGATCATTCACGCGCGGTACGCCTCGCGGCTTGTTGGGCAGCAGCGGTTCGATCACGCGCCATTCGAAGTCAGTCAGGTCATATCGGCTCACACCGCGGCTGAATCAGAGTTTAGCGCGGCAGGAAAGCGATCCGTTGGCATTCGACCGAAATGTGGACATTTGGATGAACTCAGCGTGGTACAGTAAATCTCACGTCAGCCTGAAACTTCTCGCGGGGAGGGGTTATAGTGCAGATGGCATCTGGCGGTGTAGCGGCACCGTCGGTTCGCACCGAGAAATACCAATGCCCGTCCTGTCGATCAAAAGCCTCTTGGGCTGCCATAGGGAGTCCATGAACGTCACGGCCCCACCGCAGGAATATTATCCGATTGCCATCGTCAGAAGCGATCTCACTTGCCCCACCGAACTGGGTGTCCACATAGTAGGTAAGCAGATCTAGGTTCACATCTGTGACCCACATAGCGATCGGCGGCCGCGGCACTTTTTGGCTCTTGCATATGAGCGTGAACCGTCTCGGGGTATGTGACTCGGCAGGCGGAGCGGAGTACGCAATGGAGCTGCCCAGCACGGAGGCCAAAAGGCAGATTGATAGGACGTACCTCATTTCCCCTCCGTCGCTATCGCACAGATTTAGCCCGACCGCGCTTGAGATGAAACGACTGCTTTCCACTCAGCAGTCGGCATTCTCGTTTATGGGTTCACGACCTAGTTGTGACATAAGGAGCGGAGTCCCGATCCGCGACCACCAGCCACCCTTCCCAACGCGCCTCCCTGTCGGTAACGCGCCGAAACGATGACCACGCACCATGCTCCGTCGACGGTCGACCAGACCGTGCGCGCCGTCCTCAAGGATGTTCTGGCGCTCGACGCCGACCGCGTCGCCGCGTTCGACGACGATACCCCTTTGTTCGGCGCGCTGCCCGAGCTCGATTCGATGGCGGTCGCAGGCGTGCTGACCGAAATCGAGGACCGTCTCCACATCCTGATCGAGGACGATGAGGTGGATGGAGAGATGCTTGAGAGCTTCGGTGCGCTGCGCCGTTTCGCCGAAGCCAAGGTTGGCGCTAAGAAAGGCACATGATCGATCATTACGACTGGGCTGGAGGGCGCGAGGCGATGATCCGCTTCGGGCCCGCCACGGGTCCGGTCGTGGTCGCGGTGCTGCCCCTGTTCGAGGAAGCCAATCGCACGCGGACTTTCGTGAGCGGGGTGCTGCGCCGTCTGGCCGCGCGCGATATCGCTGGCGCGCTTCCCGACCTTCCCGGGCAAGGCGAGAGCCTGGTGCCGACCGAAAATGCCATGCTTGCCGGCTGGCGAACGGCGCTCGCGTCCGCCGCGGCGGCAGCCGCAGGCGAGCGTCCAGTCCATATTTTATCCTTTCGCGGCGGGGCGTTACTCGATCATGACGTCAAGGCGGCATCGCGCTGGCAACTCGCCCCCGCCAAAGGCGAGGCGCTGGTCCGTGAACTCCTCCGCACGAGCGCGGCGGCCGGCGCGCGGATCGACATCGACCTCGGCAATTACAATGACGAGGGCGGCCCGGTGACGATCGCGGGCAACGCTTTGTCGCGAACATTGCTCCGCGATCTCAACGCCGCCGATTGCGTGCGAGAGGGCGCGGTCCGCGTCGTCCGGCTCGACACCGATCCCGCAGTCGCCGATCGCAAGGTCGCCGGCGCGCCGCTATGGCGCCAGAGCGAACCGGGCGACGATCCCGCGCTCGCCGACCTGCTCGCGGACGATATCGCCGACTGGATCGCCCGATGCGCGAACTGACCGCTTTCCCTTGCGATGGCGCCACGCTGATCGGGACGTTCGACGAGGCGCCGGGCACGACCGGGCTGCTGATCGTCTCGGGGGGTAACGAACTACGCTGCGGCGCGCATCGCGGCATGGCGCTGTTGGCCGCCGATCTCGCCGTCGCGGGCATTCCGGTATTCCGGTTCGATCGGCGCGGAATCGGCGATTCGGACGGCGCCAATCGCGGTTATCAGGATAGTGGTCCCGACATCGCCGCCGCAACGCACACATTCCGTACGCTCGCGCCGCACATGACGCGTGTCGTCGGCTTCGGCAATTGCGACGCCGCGACCGCCCTTGCCCTGTTCCATCGTGATGCCGGAATCGATGCCCTCGTGCTCGCTAACCCCTGGGTCGGGGACGAGGAGGATGCCCTCCCCCCGGCCTCGGCGATCCGGTCGCATTATGCCGATCGCCTGCACGATCCACGCCAATGGCTCCGTGCTCTGTCCGGAAGAGTAAATATAGCAAAAGCGATCAAAGGGTTACGCAAGGCTTCTTCCAAATCGAAGGAACCAACCAACCCTATCGCCGGACAGATGGCGATGGCGATGGTCGATACGCCGCGCACGATCCTGCTCGCCCATCGCGACAATACCGCCATCCGCTTCGAGCATGCATGGCACGACGCCGGTCCGATCCACCGCCGCGAGACCGACAGCCACAGCTTCGCGCGCCCCGGCGACGGCGACTGGCTGCGCGAACAGATTCTGGCGGTGATCGAGAAGCGCTAACCCTCTTCCGACAAGGAAAGGGCCAGGATCACTCGGCCGCTTCGGCGACCTTCTCGAAATCCGCCTCGGCCAGGAACCGCTCGGCATCGAGCGCAGCCATGCATCCGGTGCCGGCGGCGGTGACCGCCTGGCGATAGACCTTGTCCATCACGTCGCCGCAGGCGAACACGCCGGGGACGCTGGTCCGCGTCGAGCCGGTTTCGACCTTGATATAATGGTCGGCATCAAGCTCTAGATGGCCACGGAACAACTCGGTCGCCGGATGGTGCCCGATCGCGACGAACCCGCCCTCGACGTCCAGCCGCGACAATTCGCCCGTCACCGTGTCGCGCAATTCCAGCGCGACCAGCCCGGATGTGCCGCCGCCATCGACAAAGGTCTCGACTTCCTTGTTCCACAACACCTTGATCCGCTCGTTGGCGTGCAGGCGCTGCTGGAGGATTTTCTCGGCGCGCAACGAGTCGCGGCGGTGGATCAGCGTCACGTCGGGCGAATGGTTGGTCAGATAGAGCGCTTCCTCGACCGCGGTATTGCCGCCGCCGATCACCGCGACCTTCTTGCCGCGATAGAAGAAGCCGTCGCAAGTCGCGCAGGCGCTGACGCCCTTGCCCTTCAACGCTTCCTCGCTGTCGAGCCCGAGCCATTTGGCCTGCGCGCCGGTCGCGATCACCAGCACGTCGCCGACATAGACGTCGCCGCCGTCGCCGATGAGCCGGAACGGGCGCTTGGTCAGATCGACCTCGACGATCGTGTCCCACATCATCCGCGTGCCGACATGCTCGGCCTGCGCCTGCATTTCCTGCATCAGCCACGGACCCTGGATCACCTCGCGGAAGCCGGGGTAATTCTCGACATCGGTCGTCGTGGTCAGCTGGCCGCCGGGCTGAATGCCCTGGACGACGATCGGCTCCATCCCGGCGCGCGCGCCATAGATAGCGGCCGACAGGCCGGCGGGGCCCGAACCGAGGATGAGCATACGGGTCGTGTGCGTGGTCATGCGGGATGTCCTAAGGGCGAAGGCCCCTTCCGCGCAAACATGGGTTGGGATTTATCCACAACAAGCTACGTGGGCGGAGAGAAAAGCTACATCGCTTCCTAGTTCCCCTCGCTTCCAAGGCCGGGGAGCCAAGTGCGTCGCTTAGCCCGGGATCTCGAACAATCCCGCCGCGCCCATGCCGCCGGCGGTGCACATCGAGACGACGACATACTTCACGCCGCGCTTGCGGCCTTCGATCAACGCGTGGCCGGCCAGCCGGGACCCGGTCATGCCGAACGGATGCCCGACCGCGATGGCGCCGCCATTGACGTTTAGCTTGTCGGGATCGATCCCCAGCGTGTCGCGGCAATAGAGGCATTGCGACGCGAACGCCTCGTTGATCTCCCACAGGCCGATATCCTCGACCCTGAGTCCCGCCCGCTTCAACAGCTTGGGAATCGCGAAGACCGGGCCGATGCCCATTTCGTCAGGTTCGCAGCCGGCGACCTGGAAACCGCGATAGATGCCCAGGATGTCCTTACCCTCGGCCTCGGCCGCCTTGCGCTCCATCAGGATCTGCGCCGATGCCCCGTCGGACAACTGGCTGGCATTGCCGGCCGTGATGTACTTGCCTTCCTTGATCACCATGCCGTCCTTGAACACGGTGCGCAGGCCCGACAGGATTTCGGCCGTCGTGCCGCCGCGGATGCCTTCGTCCTGCGTGACGGTGACCTGTTCGGTGCCGGTCTGGTTGCCTTCCTTGTCGAACGTCGCCTTTTCGACCGTGATCGGCACGATCTCCTCTGCAAAGGCGCCTTTCTGCAGGCCTTCAAAGGCGCGCTGCTGGCTCATCGCGCCGAACTCGTCCTGGGCCTCGCGCGAAATGCCATACCGTTCGGCGACCACTTCGGCGGTCTCGATCATCGGCATATAGGCATAGGGCTTCTTCGCGATCACCGACTGGTTCTGATACGGCTTGCCCGCCTGTTTCGCGGTCAAGGTGATCGACTCCATGCCGCCGGCTAGCGCGACGTCGAGTTCGTCGCACATGATGCCACGCGCGGCGAGCGCGATCGCCGTCAGGCCGGATCCGCATTTGCGGTCGAGCGTGAATGCCGGAACGCTGGTCGGCAGGCCGGCCGCGAAGATTGTGTTGCGCGCCACGTTATAGCCTTGGGTCCCCCATTCGTTGCCCGCGCCGTAGAACACGTCGTCGATCCGCGAGGGATCGATTCCGGCGCGCTCGACCGCCGCGTTCATCACATGGGCGCCGATCACCGGCGCCTCGGTGATATTGAAATAGCCGCGATTGGCCTTGCCGATGCCGGTGCGGGCGGTGGAGACGATGACGGCTTCGCGCATGGGGCTACCCTCTCATTTATCGAATATCCGGTATGGCGCTTAGCGTCGCCGTGCGGGAAAAGCGAGAGGGCTGGCGTACGCCCCTCGCCTGCGCCAGAACGCCGCCATGACGATAACCCCACTCGCCGCCCGCTCGCTCCTGTTCGCCCCAGGCGATTCGCCCCGCAAGCTCGAAAAGGCCGGGCTGAGCGCTGCCGATCTGGTGATCATCGACCTGGAAGACGCGGTCGCCGAAAGCGCCAAACCCGAAGCGCGCAAGGCGGTCGCCAGCCACCTCAAGACGACGCACCGCCGCCAGCCGCACTGGGTACGGATCAATCCGCTCGACACGCCACATACGCTGCCCGATCTCGCCGCGGTCGTGCCTGCCCGGCCCGACGGCGTGGTCCTGCCCAAGGCGACGCGTGCCGATGCCGAACGACTGAACGATTACCTCTCGGCGCTGGAAACCGCTGCTGGCCTCCCGCTGGGCGGCATTCCGGTCCTGGTGCTCGCCACCGAAACGGCCGCCGGGGTGTTCGATGTCGGCAATTATGCCGGCTGCCCGCGCCTCGCCGCCTTGAGTTGGGGCGCGGAGGATAGCGCGACGGCGCTCGGCGCGACGAGCAACCGCGACGACAATGGGGATTACGACTTCCCGTATCAGATGTTTCGCGCGCTCTGCCTGACCGGCGCGGCCGCCGCTTCGGTCAGCGCGATCGAGACGATCCATGGCGATTTCCGCGATTCCGCAGGCCTGGAGAAGATGGCCCGCCGCGCGCGTCGTGCGGGCTTTCGCGGGATGCTCGCGATCCACCCGGACCAGGTGCCGGTGATCAACGCTGCCTTCACGCCGTCGCCAGACGAAATCGCTTATGCCGAGAAGGTGCTGGCCGCGTTCGATGCCAATCCAGGTGCCGGCACGGTGGGCCTCGACGGCGCCATGCTCGACATGCCGCATCTCAAGCGCGCGCAGGCGTTGCTGGCGATGAAGCGATAGCCCAACCCGGTCTTGATCCGCGCTGCCGCGGGCAGGATAGAGGCTATTGGGCGCCCTTCCCCGTCCACTTGCCCATCCAACCGAGCACCTCACGGTACCATTGGCGGCTTTCCTTGGGGTTGAGCACCCAATGGCTGCCGCCCGGGAAGACGATCAGGCGCGACGGGATGTCGCGGCGCTGGAGCGCGGTGAAGGCGGCGATACCCTGGGTATAGGGAATGCGGTAATCGCCCTCGCTGGTGATCACGAGCTGCGGCGTCTTCCACTTGCCGACGTAATTGACCGGGTTCCATTTCTCGAACGCGGCCGGATCCTCGTAATAAGGATGTCCGCCATGCTCCCATTCGTCGAACCATAGCTCCTCGGTCTCGTACGCCATGGCGCGGGCGTCGAATACGCCGTCATGCTGGACGATGCACTTGAAGCGGTCGGGCCAATTGCCCTCGATCCAGTTCATCATATAGCCGCCATACGAAGCGCCGAGCGCGCAGGCATTGTTGCCGTCGAGCCAGGTGAATTTGGCCGTCGCGGCGTCGAGGCCCTTCTTCAGGTCCTCGAGCGGCCAGCCGCCCCAATTGTTGCGGATGGCGTCGGTGAAGCCCTGGCCGTACCCGGTCGAACCGTGGAAATCGACCGCGACCAGGCCATAGCCCGCGCCGGCGAACAAGGCCGGGTTCCAGCGATACGACCAGCTGTTGTTGCTCGATCCCTGCGGCCCCCCATGGACCATGAAGGCGACCGGTGCCTTAACACCCTCGGCGAGGCCGGCCGGCTTGACCGCGTAGCCCCATACCTTGTCGTTATTGGCGCCGGTGAAGCTGAACCGCGTCACCGTCGGCATGTCGATCCCGGCGAGCTTGTCGGCATTGACTCTGGTCAGTCGCGCGCTCTTCTTGCCCGACAGCCAGTAGAAATCGTCGGGTGCGGTCAGCGAGTTCATCGCATAGACGAGGCCCTTGGCGGTCGGCACCACCGCAGTGACATTGCCTTCCTGCGTTAACCGCGTCGGCTTGCCGGACTTGAGGTCGATCGCGAAGATCGGGACTTCCTGCGTGTCCTCAGCTGTCACGTAGATCGTCTTGCCGTCCTCGCTCCACGCGATCGAGCCGACCGAGCGATCCCAGCCTTCGGTCAGCGCGCGGACCTGGCCGCTCGCCAGATCGCGAACCATCAGCACCTGACGATCGGCTTCGTAGCCCGGGCGCTTCATCGCGAACCAGGCGAGATATTTGCCGTCGGGCGACGCGGTCGGGAGGTTGTCCATGCCGTCATTGGCATCGGTCAGATTGGTTGGCGCCGCCGATCCGTCCGCAGGCGCCGCGAAGATATCGAGATTCGTCGATAGCGGCTCGATCCGGCCTGCCTCGCGCAGGGCGAAGAAGACGGTCTTCCCGTCGGCCGACCAGGACACTTCCTCGCCGCCGCCGAACGGCTTGGACGGAGCGTCGCCGACCAACCCGCCCTCAATCGCCTTGCCGTAACCCGCCGCCTTTCCGTTCGCCATCGGCAGCACGAACAGCTGCGAGCGCGTGCCGTCCGACCAGCTTGCCCAATGGCGAATGAACATCTGGTCGAAGGTGCGGCCATTGCCGGAATCGTCGCGCTTCTTGACCATGGCCGGCTCGCTCGACGGCGCGCCCGGCAGGCGATCCGCCCAGATCAGCAATTTGTCCTCGGTCGGCGCGACCTTGAACCCGCCGATCCCGCCCTTGAGATCGGTGACCTGGGTCGGAGCGCCGCCGGCGACGGCGATCGCCCAGACATTGTCCTCGCCGCCCTTGTCCGACTGGAACCAGACAGTCTTGCCGTCATGCGAGAATTGCGGGCTGGTCTCATTGACCGCCCATTCGCCGATCAGCTTTTCGGGCTTGGCGCCCTTGGCAGTCAGGTCGAGCCGCCACAAATCGTAGTGTCCCTTGTCGCCCGCCAGGTCGGTCTCGCGCTGCTGCCAGACCAGCCAATGACCGTCGGGCGACACCGCCGGCGACGAGACGCGGCTGAGCATCGTCACATCCTCGATGGTCAGCTGGCGCGCGGTTGCGGGAAAAGCGAACGAAGCGAGCGCGACGCTCGCGAGGAGAAGCTTCTTCATGACCGGAGATAGAGCAGAAGGTGGTTGCGCGAGCAACTACCCGTCGTACGCAAAACTCGCTTCGTCTCGGCTCAGCGCTGGCCGGTTATCCGCGCGATTTCCTTGGCGACCATGGCTTCGACCAGGCCGGGCAGGTTCGCATCGAGCCAGTCGCGCAGCATCGGCTTCAGCATTTCGCGGACCAGCCCCTCCAGCGTGTCGCTGCCGGCCACTTCTGGCTTGATGACGAGACGCGACAGGCTGGCGAGCCGCGCCCGGCTGGCTTCTGCCGTCTCATCGGAGATGATCTTTTCGGCGGGCACCGCAGGCGCAGGCGCCGCGGTACTCTGGGCGGCAACCGGCGTTGCCATCGACGGCGTGTCCGAATCGGGCGCGGGCTCGTTCAATTCGAGCACGTCATCGTCTTCGGTGGCCTCGACCGGAGTCGGCTGCGGCGCCGGACGACGGCGCACGCGCGACGCCCCGCCAGTCTCGACATCCTCGGCGATGATCCGTTTGATCGAGGACAGGATGTCCTCCATCGACGGTTCGGCGCTTACATCCCCCATAGGCGGCCTGCTTCCTGACGACGCACGAACCCGCGAAAATCGCGAGCTATTTGGTCTCGTTTGCGGGACGATCGGGGGCCGTGTCAACCGGGGCATTCAACTGAGGGTCGAGCGGCCGCTTTTGCGACGAGTCCTGCGGCGGGGTATCGCGCGTGCTGGTGCCGGTCGGTTTGTAGGCTGGATCGATATCCCAGTCGCTCCATTTGCCCTTGACCCGGTTGTAGTTCGTCAACGGATCATAGAGCGCGCCGCCCTCGAGACCGAGGTCGCGCGCCTCCGCCTGCCCCATCGCCGCGAGCAAGGCAAAGCCGGCGACATAGGCATCGCGCTGCGCGGTCACCAAGGTCACCTGACTGTTGAGCAATTCCTGCTCGGCGTTGAGGATGTCGAGGATAGTGCGGTTGCCGACGCTATTCTCGGCGCGGACCCCTTCGAGGCTCAGCTTGTTGGCCTCGACCGCGCGCTGCGACGAGGCGATCACCTCGAGCGAGGACTTCCAGATCGCATAGGCGGAGCGCGCCTGGGCGATCACGCCGCGCTCGGTATCGGTCGCCTGCTCGAGCGCCTGAGCGCGGCGCGCCTGCGCCTGACGCACCTGGGCCGACGGACCGCCGCCCTGATAGAGCGGGACGGAGAATTGCAGCCCGACGGTACCCGCCGACCCCGACTGGCCCGGCTTCGGGCTGGTGCCGGAGCCGTAAGAACCCAGATAGTTGAAGTAATTGCCGCCGACGACGCCGCTCAACGTGGGCAACCGCGCGCCCTTGGCCGCATCGATGTCGAAGCGCGTCGCATCGCTGTTGCGTTGCGCCGCGAGCAGCACCGGGTTGTTCTTGAGCGCCACCTCGACCGCGTCGTCGGGCGCATTGGGCAGGTTCGGCAAAGCGGGCGGATCTTCCAGTTCCCCCGGGGGCGAACCGACCACCCGGATATAGCTTTCCTTGCTGGAGATAAGCTGCGCCTCAGCCTGTTGCAGCTGGCCGCGCGCGACCGACAGACGCGCATCGGACTGCGCGACATCGGTACGCGTCAGATCGCCGACCTGGAAACGATCCTTGGCGGCCTGGAGGTTGACCTCCAGCACCTTCACATTTTCCTTGTTCAGCCCGACGATCGCCTCGTCGCGGATGACGTCCATATAGGCGCCGACCACCCCGACGAACGTGTCCGATTCGGTGCCGCGAAGCTGCATCCTGCTCGCTTCGACACGCGTCTCGGCGCCCTTGATCGAGTTGCGGACGCGGCCGCCGCTATACACCGGAACCGCGAGCTGTGCGCTCGCCTGAAGCTGGCGATCGGGCGACAACAAGCTGTTCTGGCTGCTGTTCAGCGCGTTCTCGGTATAATTGCCGGTGACGCCGACGTTCGGACGTCCTTGCGCCTTGGCGATCGGGACGTTCTCATCGGATGCGCGGACATTGGCGCGCTCGGCGGCCAGGCCGGGATTGGTGTTATACGCTTTGACGAGCGCTTCACGCAGTGTGTCGGCGGTAGCCGGCACGGCAGCGATAGCGACCATAGCTACACCAGCGAGCAGGACGGAAACGCGCATCAATTCCCCATTTCTTTCAAAACGCCATTTCTTTCAAAAGGCGAAGCTCCGCGGCGCCGAAAAACCGGGCAGCGCGACACAATCCACGTCGGCGAAAGCGCGCAGCCCGAAAGCCCCCTTGATCGTACGTCCCGACGCGAGGCGCGATACTCCACGTTCGCGCAACCCGGTGACCACTCGCCCTCCGGGTGCCACCTGGCCGATGAGCGATTCGGGAATTACCTCCACGCAGCCATCGACGACCAGCACGTCGTAAGGCGCGCCCGCTTGATGGCCCTGATCGAGCGGTCCCTCCACCAGCTCGACATTGCCGTAACCCACCAGCGCCGCGCGGGCGTGCGCGGCAAGATCGGCATCGCTTTCGACCGCGACGACCGAGCGCACCAGGCTGGACAGCACAGCGGCGGTATAACCGCCGGCGGCGCCGATCAGCAGCACCTTATCGGTGGGCTCCAGATACGCCTCGGTCAGCAATTTACCGGTGGCAATCGGCAGATTGATATAACGACCGTTGCCGATCGCCACGGCGGTGTCGCGATAGGCCAGCCGGCGCGCGCTTTCGGGTACGAATTCCTCGCGCGGAACCCTGGCCATCGCGGTCACCACGCGCGGGTCGTTGACCGCATTGGTGCGCAACTGGCTCTGCACCATCGCATGGCGCATCGCCTCGAAGCTGATATCGTCGCCGACCGTCTCTCGCGCCAAATTGTTCATAGCCCGCCCAATCGCATAACTGTTTTACGTATGCAACACACTTCATGCCGCTCGGCTGCTATATGGTGCGCCGCGTCGCACGCCAACCCGCAATAGCGTATTAAATTATATGCGTCATATAACGCCGCTGTTGACTTGAGGCGGTCCGATGCGCAAAGCCCCGCGCCTTACCACGCCTTCGAGGCCCGTTGGCGGAGTGGTTACGCACCGGACTGCAAATCCGTTTACGCCGGTTCGATTCCGGCACGGGCCTCCAGCATCCTGCCTTTACGACCGAGCGATCAGGGCAGCTTCTTCCCCATCGATGCCTGCAAAACGCCATACCATTCGGCGCGCGACCATTCGACCTTGAAGGCATCGCGCGCTTCGCGAATTCGCTCGACGCGTTGACTGCCGACGATCGGAATTACCCGCGCCGGGTGCGCCATCAGCCACGCATAAGTCGCCGCCGCCGCTGACACGCCATATTGCGCGCCCTTGCTCTCCAGCAGCGCGGCAACAGGTCCGTCCTGGCCCAGCCGCCCTCCGCCCAGCGGCGACCAGGCCAAGACAGCGTGACCGCGCGTCATCGCCAGATCGAGCGTGCCATCCCAAAGCGGATCGGTGTGGAGCGGCGAGAATTCGGGCTGCGTGCTCGCCAGCGGCACGGTGAGGAAGCTTTCGAGCGCCGCAACCTGCGACGGCGTGAAATTGGACACCCCGACCGCCAGTGTCTTTCCGCTCGCGATCACCTTCTCCAGCGTCGCCGCCAGTTCCTGCGGATGCGCGAGCAAATCGGGGCGGTGGACTTGCCAGAGATCGACCTGGTCGACCCCCAGGCGTCGCAGCGACGCGTCGAGCGCGCGCTCAAGATAGCCAGGACTCGAATCGTAAGGCACCCCCGGGATGATCCCGCTTTTGGTCGCCACCACCATATGCGCGCGCAACTCAGGCGCTTCTGCGAGCACGTGGCCGAGCGCCGCCTCGGCATCGCCGAACCCGCTCGTCCCGTTGAACCCGTAGATATCGGCCGTGTCGAACAGCGTTATACCGCTGTCGAGCGCTGCCTCGATCAGCGTTCGGGCGCCGGCGATGTCGTCACCGCGCAGCCGCCACATGCCCCAGGCGATCGGCGAGACCAGAATGCCGCTTTTACCGAGCAGGCGTGATTCAGCGGAAAGACGTTCGATCATGGCGCGCTCTTGCCACGAGCGGGGGCGAGCCGAAATGGCTTAGTTTCTGTTTCAGCAAGCTGAAACAGGTGCGGTGCAGCGAAGCTGAAAACAGCGCTAAAGAATAACGTCGCCCTCGCCGCTGGCGAGAATACGTCCCATCGCCTCGAACAGAGCGTCCATCGCCACCGGTTTGAACAACACCTCGTTGGCGCCCGCCGCGATGCAGCGTTCGCGCAGGTCGATAGCGGTGTCGGCGGTGACGACGATGATCGGCAGCTTGGCCTTGGCATCGGGACGCCCACGAATGCGTCGGATCGCGGTGATACCATCCATCCCGGGCATGCGCAGGTCGACCAGCGCCATGTCGAAATCGCGCTCTTCGATCAGCTTCAGACCGATCTCGGCGCTTTCCGCCTCGGTCATTGCCGCGCCCGCGACGTCGAGCATGTCGGCGACGACGCGACGGTTCATCGGATCGTCCTCGATGAAAAGCACGTTCATCGTAGCGGACCAGTGCGAACCGCGGCGTGGAGGGCATCAGAGATCATGGTCGACCTCCCTATCTGCCTAAGCGGCCCGACTATCAACATCTTCATCTTTCGTTACCGAAACGATTGTTTGAACCAATGCGACGCCGGCGATCGGCTTGGCGATCAGTTGATCTACGCCCGCCGCGGTTAACCGGTCGCGGTCGGCGGCATCCGGGCTTGTCCATAGCAACGATATCGGCACACCGCCCAGGCGCGCTATCCCCGCCTCCACGTCGCCGTCCATCGCCATCGTCGCTTCGTCGGTGACTATCCGCTGGATTCCACCCTCTCCCAGCAGCACCGCGGCGTCGTCGATCGACCCGGCAACCTTAACCGACGGAAAGCGCGGAGCGAACAACGTCTTGAGCATTGCCCGGCTGATCGGATTCTTGTCGAGGATAAGCAGTGCCTTGCCATGCTCGTCTTCGATCGCCGCGGGCTGTTCTTCGTCGACACGAACCAGCGGAACCGCCACGGTAAAGGTAGATCCCTCACCGGGAACGCTTGCCACGGTGACGTCGCCGCCCATCGCCCGCGCGATGTTGCGGCAGATCGCCAGGCCCAGGCCGGTCCCGCCGAACTGACGCGTGGTGCCGGCGTCCGCCTGACGGAAAGACTCGAAGATAAGTTCGAGCTTGTCCGGCGGGATGCCGATCCCCGTGTCGCGGATTTCGATGGTCACGTATTCGCCGTCGGCCCCCTGAATCACCCCCGACCGGACGTGAATATATCCATTTTGGGTGAATTTCAGCGCATTGGAAAGCAGATTGAACGCGATTTGTCGCAAACGCGCCGGATCGCTTTCGATCCGGGGCGGCGCTTCGCTGACATCGAGTTCGAAGCCGACACCCTTCGCCGCGGCCTGATCCTGCCACATCCGTGATACGTCGCGCAGCATCGCCGCCAGGTCGACCGGGGCGCGCTCGATCGTAAGATTGCCTGTCTCCATCTTGGCCACGTCGAGAATGTCGTCGACCAGAGCGCGCATCGATACGCCGGCGCCGTGCACCACGCCGATACGGTCGCGCACCGCGGGATCTAGCCGTCGGTCGGCCAGCATGACCTGGGTCATGCCAAGGATGCCGTTGAGCGGTGTTCGAATTTCGTGACTGGTGGTCGCCAGGAATTCGGTCTTCGCGGCGAGTGCCTTGCCCAGAGCAGCGTTGCTCGCTTCGAGATCGATGTTGGCCGCGCGCACCTGGTTCCGGCTGCGGCGGATCGTGATCAAGCCGAAACTGAGCATGCCGAACACCACGATCGAGACTGCCGCGGTGGCGACGAATATCCAGAATTGCGCATCGGCGCGCCTCTTCGCCTCATCAGCCTGAAGCTTGGCGATCTGCAGTTCCTGATTGGCGAAGTCGAATTTCGCGCTCATCAGCGCAGTGTTGTTCGATCGCGCGGTAGTCGTCGTTTTTTCGTCGATCGCGCGAATCACCTCGAGTTCGCGCAGCGCTTGCGGCGTGTCGCCCAGCGCCTTGTAAATGTCGTAGGCGGTGGTGTGCGCCTGCCAGAAAGCCACGGTATCGACCGCGCTACCAGCCAAGGCAAAGGCGCGTTCGATCTTCGCACGCGCATCGGCCAGCTTACCCCGCTCGAACGCGGCCTTGGCGGCGAGCGCCCAGAGTTGGGCAGCATCGTCGCGCGAGGAGCTGTCCGTCAGGCGGAAGCCCTGCGCGATCGTCGTTTCTGCATCGTCGAGTCTGCCGCCCCATAATTCGTTTCGCGCCAGATTGCGCAACACCATCGCTTCGAGTGCCGGATTCCGGCTCTGCCGCGCGAATTTGAGCGCTTTCTGAAATTCGACCTCAGCCTCGTCATAGCGTCTCAGCTCGCGTAGCGCGTCTCCGCGGTTACCGTGGATCGTGCTCAGCAATTGAGGATCGCTGCTGCCGACCGCGAGTGCCTTGTCGCTATTCTTGATTGCGCCGTCGAAATCGTTGGCATCGAGATAGATCCCGGCAATGCCGATCAACGCCTTGGCCTGGCCGGTCGTATCGCCGATCGCGCGATAGAGGTCATACGCCGCTTGATAGTCGCGCAACGCGTTGGCGATGTCGGCCTTGTCGGCATTCCAACTGCCCCGGGCAAGCAAGATGTCGGCGTTGAGCTTGCTGCCTTTCGCCGCGCGCTCGGTAATGATCAGCGCTTGCGCCAACAATTGACCGGCGGCGGCAGGCTTGCCGCTGAAATTGGACGCCACACCCTGAAGCCACAGAGCGGTGGCGATCTCGACGTCGCGATCCGGCTCCGCCATGCGCTGGGCGAGTTGACGTGCGGCGATCGCCTTCTCCACGGTCAGTTGTGGATTGACGCCCATCGTCGCCTTGACGTCTTCCAGCGCCTTATCGACCTGTGCCTTGTCAACCGGCGACGCGTCGCCTTGCGCCACGCATGGTACCGCGACGAGAATCGCAAACAACGTGCAAGCGCGTAGGATCCACCGATTCATGACGTAGCCAGAATGAACGTGCGACGTTAAAACCGCGCTAAGGTCGCCGCGGCCGATCAGGCGAGGCGGCGAAAAGCGGCGGCGCGGAAGCTGGCCCGCGCCGAATCCACCAGCGCGGCGTCCTTATGGTCGCGCAAGAACTGACGAAACGCCTCGATTTCGACCGGCCGGCTGATCAGATAACCCTGGATCATGTCGCATCCCATGACGCTGAGCAGCGCCAGCGCCGCGGGCGTCTCGACACCTTCGGCGGTGACTTCCATTTCCAGCGCATGGGCAAGATCGATGGTCGATCGCACAATCAGCGGGTCGCGGTTGCTGCTGGTCAGCTGCAGGACGAACATCTTGTCGATCTTGAGCTCTCGCGCCGGCAATTCCTTGAGGTAGGCAAGGCTAGAAAGACCGGCGCCGTAATCGTCGATCGCAATCGCGATACCGTGATCGGCGAAGATATTGAGGTTGGCGATCGCGCTCACCGGATCGCGAATCACCGAGGTCTCGGTGATCTCGAATCCGAGCGGGACGCCCGCTTTACTGACCATCTCGCACGCACGCTTCACGAACGAAGCGTTGCTCAGCAATTGGCCGGAGATATTGACGAAGATCGTGATCTCCTGGCCATCGGCCCGGAGATAATACTGGTCGGTGATGACCTGCTCGATCGTCCACAGCGTCAGCCGGTCGATGTCGCGTGAGGTTTCGGCGAGCGGGATGAAGTCGCTCGGCAGGATCAGCCCGCGCGTCGGGTGACGCCAGCGCACCAGTGCCTCGGCGCTTGCGATCTCCTGGCGGCGGACATGCACTTTGGGTTGATATTGCAGGAACAGCTCGCCGCGATCGATCGCGCCCTTGAGCTCACGCTTCAATGCCAATTTATCGACCATCGGGTCGATCTGCGACAGGTCGCGCAACACCAATTGGTTCTCGTTGCGCGACTGAACCAACGCGTCTTCAGCTTCCTCGGCGAGGCGAATGTCGTCCAACGTGCCCGGGGGGCCGGCAGCGATGCCGATCGCCAGATCGATGTGATGCCGTTCGCCGTCGAGATCGAAAGGCGCGGCCAGCGCTTCGGTCAGGCTGTCGGAGAAGTCTTGAAGTTCCGCGGTGTCGGCGACGCACGTGTCCACTTCGACCGTCCAGCGGCCGATCACAGTGGCCACCACACCAGGCATAGCGTTGGCGATTCGGTCGGCGATATCGAATGCGATGTCGTTCGACCGCGCGACACCGAGATGCCGACGCAGAAATGACTGGTTGGTCATCTGCGCAAGTGCCTGAACCGCCCAGGGTTTCGTGGCGGACACCTGCGCGAACGGGGTCGCGGCACCGCGCATACGACTCCGCGACGTCGACGAAAGGCCGGATTGGCCCACCGGCTCTTCGACCGGGCTGTTCGGGGTGGGAACGCGCGCCATCGCCGCCCTGCTACCCCCAAGGGCCTGAAAGAACTCTTAAGCTCGCCAGCCCAAACCTCAGGGAAAACACGTAACTATCCGGAATCGCGATTGCTTTTAAGTTAAAAAACTATTAAGAAACTCCTGTGCCCGGGGTGGGCGCATTAGGAGTAAAGCAATGCTCGCGTTTCTTATCGCGCTCATCCACGGCGAAACCATTCGTCCCTGGTAAAGCGAATTTAGACGGCCCGCTTCTCACCGGTTAATTTGTTGATTCAACAAGTTGGCGGTGAAAGCGGGTCGCTCTGTGTCTGGATGGTTGGGCCTCTAGCCGCACCAAAATGGCGACCGAAAGTCGCGCTAAATTAACCTTTTATTAACTTTTGCGAATCGGGCGCTAACCATTACCGCGCCGTTAAACGTCGCGCGAAAAAATCGCCTCGCTATTGCGTGACGCGCTGGTCAGCCAACGCCGGGCGTGTCTTCCGACCAACCGCCACCGATTGCCTTGAACAAGGCAACCGACAACTGCCGCAACTGCGCATCGCTGTTCGCCAGATTTTCCCTGGCGCGCAGGACGTCCACCTGCGTGTTGATGACCGTATCCTGCGCGACCAGGCCTGCTTGATATCGCGCAAGATCGGCGGCGGCGGTTCGATCGGCATCGGCCAAGGCCTGACGCAGCAGCGTGTTACGGCGGCGTTCGGCATCGATCCTGGTCAACGGATCCTCGACGTCGCGCAGCGCTTGCAGCACCGTCAGGCGATAATCCTGATACGCTTGCTCGCGCTGCTCTTTGCGGATCTTGACCGTCGCCTTGCGCTTTCCCCAATCCAGTAGGGGAAAAGTCGCCTGTCCGGTTCCGGTCAGCTGCAGGCTATCACCCGCAAAGAGACTGCCGAGCGACGTCGAGATCAGTTGCGCCATGCCGGTCAGGCTGAACTTGGGATAGAGATCGGCAACGGCGACACCGATATCGGCGGTCGAGGCGGCCAGATTGCGTTCCGCGGCGCGAATGTCGGGGCGGCGGCGTAGCAGGTCGCTGGGCAATCCCGCCGGAATTTCCGGCGTAGACACCAATGCTGGTAACGGCCCGGACAATTCCGCCATCAAGGCTTCCGGTGGTTGCCCGACGAGGACGCCGAGCGCGTGCTTGCGCACGTCGAGATCGGCCTTGAGCGGTTCCAGCCGCGCGCGTGTGGCGGTTATATTGCCGTTCTGCCGGGTGACGTCGATCGACGGCGTCAATCCGACCTTGGCAATGTTGGAAGCGATTTGCAGCGCCCTGCCCTGCCGTTCGATCTCGCTATCGAGTACGGCGATCTGTTCCTGGTCGAGGCGAAGCGCGAAATAGGCGTCGGCGACTTCGGCGGCGAGCGTCACCGCGGCGTCGCGCTGGTTCCACTCTGCTGCCTCGGTCCGCGCCAGCGCAGCCTCGACGCCGCGGCGACCGCCACCGAAGACGTCGAGTTCCCAACTCGCGTCGAAGCCGACCGCAAAGGTCTTGATGCTGTCCCCGGGCAAGGCGACGCCCGACGGCGGTCCGCTGTTGCCGCCGCCGGAAAAGGCCCGCGCCAGGGTCGCAAAGCCGGCATTCTTGCTGAATTTGACGTCGGTTGCATTGGCGTCCGCGTTGACCACCGGTTTGTACTGCGCGCGCGCCTGGATCTCGCCCAGCCGCGCCTGGCGCACCCGGCTCGCGGCCGTCGCCATATCGGGATTGTCCTTGAGCGCGCGGTTGATCAAGTCGGTCAGCTTGGGGTCGTTGAACGCCTCCCACCAATGCGCCGGATCGATTGCCTGGCCGGGCGGAGGAGCACCCTGCGGGCCGGCATAGGTCGCGGGCACCGCCAGATCGGGCTTGGTATAATTCGGGCCGACCGTGCAGGCGGCGAGCGCCAGCGTCGAGACGAGCGAGATCGATTTCTTCAACATCATCAATGTCCCATTCCGCCGCTCGCGCCCTTGCCCGAGTTCATGAAGATGACCACCGGCAGCAAGATCAGGATCAGCACCATCAGCGACCGGAACACGTCGAGGAAGCCGAGCATCGCCGCCTGCCGCTGAACTTGTTGATATAGGATCGCCTGGGGCAGCATGGTCGGATCCCCCAGCCCGGCGAACGCTCCCTTCGCCTTGGCCAGCCAATCGGTATAATTGGGGTCGAGCGGGTTGAGTTTCTGGACCAATTCGGTCTGGTGGCGCTGCATCGCGCCGGCGAGCATCGACTGCGCGGCGGAAATGCCGATCGACCCGCCAAGGTTACGCGCGACGTTGAGCAGGCTCGAGGCTTGCGCGGTTTTGTTGCGGGGCAGGCCCTGATAAGCGACCGCATTGATCGGCACGAACAGGAACGGCAGCGCCATCGCCTGATAGAGCCGCCCCATTGCCGCATCGGCGAAAGTGATGTCGGCGCTGAAATGCGACATGTTCCACAGCGCCGCGGCTTGCACGAGCAACGCCCCGCCGAGCAGAATCCGGGCATCGACCTTGCCGACTAGCCGGCCCGCGAAGGGCACGGCGACCAGGGTCGCGAGACCACCGAGCGTCAGCGCCAACCCGGCATCGAACGAGCTGTAGCCCATCACTTGCTGCAACATTTGCGGGATCAGTTGGGTCGTGCCGAAGAGGATCAGTCCGGTGATGCCCATGATCAGCGTGGTGATCGCGAAGCTGCGGTTCTTGAACAATTTGAGGTCGACCACCGGGTCCTTGTGATTGAGCTCCCAAAAGACAAGCGCGATCAGCGATACCGCCGATATCGCCGCCGTGGCGACGATCAGGCCGCTGGCGAACCAGTCCTCGCGTTCGCCGCGGTCGAGCGTCAGTTCGAAAAAGCCCAGGCCCAGCGCAACCAGGATCACGCCGATATAGTCGATGCGAAGCCCGCCCTCGAGCCGCTTGGCGCGATCGTCCTTCACCTGTTTGGGCTCGTCGACGAACAGATCGGCCAGGATCCACGCGCCGATGCCGATCGGCACGTTGATCAGGAACACCCAATGCCAGCTCGACGTCTCGGTGATCCACCCACCGAGCGTCGGGCCGAGCACCGGTCCGACGACGACAACGATCGCGAAGGCCGCCATCGCCATGCCGCGCTGACGGGGCGGAAACGTGTCGACCAGCATCGATTGCTCGACCGGCGCCAGTCCGCCGCCGCCTATTCCCTGGAACACGCGCGCGATGACCAGGGTGGTAAGGTTGGGCGCGATGCCGCAGACGAACGAGGAGATCGTGAACAACGCGATCGAAATCAGGAAATACCGCTTGCGCCCGATCGCGTCGGACAGCCAGCCCGAGATCGGAATGACGATCGCGTTGGCGACCAGATAGCTGGTCAGCACCCAGGTCGCCTGATCGATGGTGATCGACAGGCCGCCGGCGATATGGTCGAGGCTGACATTGGCGATCGAGGTGTCGAGCACCTCCATGAAGGTCGGCAGCGAGATGATCGCGACGATCAACCAGGGGTTGAACCGCCCCGCCGCTGATCTGGCGTCGTCCCAGCCGTCCTGGCTCGGCGCGGGCTTCGCCGCGCCGGCCGGTGCCGCCGCGCTCGCCACCTCAGCGGACCTTGACCGACGGTGTCACCGACATGCCGGGGCCGATCGGGTAATTGCGCGGATCGGGATTGCCGTTACCGACGAGGAAATTGATCCGCACCGGCACGCGCTGGACCACCTTCACATAATTGCCGGTCGCGTTCTGCGGCGGCAGGATGGCGAAGGCCTGGCCCGCGCCGCGCTGAATGGAATCGACCCTGCCCTTGAATTCGACATCGGGATAGGCGTCGACCTTGATCGCCACTGGCTGACCGATGCGCATGTCCTTGAGCTGGGTTTCCTTGAAATTCGCGGTGATCCACATTGTGTCGGGCACGATCGCGAGCAATTGGCTGCCCGGCGCGACGTACGACCCCTTATTGACCTGGCGATTGACCACTTGCCCCGAGACGGGCGCGACCAGGCGGAGGTTCCCAAGGGTGACGTTGGCCTGAGCGACCTGAGCCCGCTTCGCGGCGATCACCGCACCGGCGGCATCGACCGCTTTGCGGGCGACGGCGATCTGGGCGTCCGCGCTCGCGATCTGGCGCCGCGCGGCGTCGGCCTGGGCCCGCGTCGAGGCGGCGTTGGCCCGTGCCTGGTCGAGCTGGGTCGCGGCCACCGCAGAGCGATCGATCTTCGCCAGATTCTGATAGCGGGCGAGGTCCTGTGCGGCCTTGACCGCGGCGGCCAGCGGGGCCTGCGCTTCCGCCGCCGACTGATTGCGCGTGGCGATCGCGCTGCTGACCTGAGCTTCAGCCTGTTGCAGCTGCGCCTGCGCCTGATCCACCCCGGCGCGTGCTTCGGCGAGCTGCGCTTCGGGGCCGGTCGGCTTGATCACCGCGAGCAGCTGGCCTGCATTGACGTGGCGGTTGTCGAGATCGGCGACGTCGATCAGCGTGCCCGCGACTTCCGGCGCAATCCGGACGATGTGCGCGTCGACAAAGGCATCGTCGGTCGTCTCGAACTGGCGGGAGTGGAGGTAATAAAGCGTACCGCCGACCACCGCGACGCCCGCCACCAGGATCAACACCCAGAAGAACGGCCGGCGATAGAGCGGCGTGGTGTCCTTGGCCTTGGCGTCGTCCTTGGCCTCGCCACCGACTTCGTGCTGGTCGGGGGCCGCCTGTGGCTGGGTGTCGTCGCTCATCGCGTTTCCTTTGCTTCCGCCGTCAGGGCATCGAGAATGGCGTTGGTGTTGGCGTGGATGCGGGCGCGGATGCGCTGCGCCAGCGCGTCGCCGATCGTTTCGATTTCGAACAACCGAAGCGCCGAGGCGCGGGCAGACCGCAGGACCAGGACTTGCCCGAACAGCATCAGGCCGGTGATCCGCGCGTCTTCATCGTCGTCCATCCCGGTGGCGAGACAGATCAACCGGATCAATTTCCGCATCATCTGGCCCATCGGCCCGTCGAACAACCGCGCGAACGCAGCCGTCGGGCGCATCTGTTCGCGGACGATGAACAGGCTCCAGCTTTCGGTCTGCTGCGCCATCATCTTGTCGAACAGGGCATCCAGCATGCCGTGCACGGCCTGACGTGCGCCGACCGCGTCGCCCTCCGCAACCTCGACCAGGAGAGCCGAAGACATGCCCTCCGCCATCCTGCTCGAAATGTGATCGGCGGCGGCCAGATAAAGACCCTCCTTGCCGCCATAATGATACGTGATCGAGGACATAGCGGTCCCCGCCGCGGCCGCGATCTCGCGGGTGCTGGCACCTTCCAGTCCATGCTTTCCGAAAGCGTCGACCGCGATATCGAGGAGTCGCTGCTGGACCATGAGGCCGCGCATTAGTTCGTTCGAACGAACAAGCAACCCTTAATTGAAAGGGAGAGCAAAAATCCGCTCTCCCCGCGCGATCAGCCGATCGTCAGCTGACGAATTGCAACAGGATCCAATACAGCCCGCCCGACAGGATCATTGCCGCCGGGAGCGTCAACACCCAGGCGAGCACCATGTTCCTTATGGTGCGAAATTGCAGCCCGGCGCGATTGGCGAGGCTGGCGCCGGCCACGCCCGACGTCAGGATGTGCGTGGTCGAAACCGGCACTGCCATCCTGTCGGCGAAAGCGATCGTCAGGCCGGCCACCAGTTCGGCGGCGGCGCCCATGCCGTAGGTCAGATGGGTCTTGCCGATCCTTTCGCCCACCGTCTTCACGATCCGGCGCCAGCCCACCATCGTGCCGAGGCCGAGCGCGACCGCCACCGCGAGCTTCACCCAGATCGGGATATAGCGCGTGCCCTGCTCCAGATTCTTCTGATAGCCGTCGATCGCCTTGAGTTCGGCCGGCCGGAACCGCGTGCCCGCGTCCTTCGCCTTGGTGATCAGCTTGGACGTGTCGAGGACCAGGTACATGTCGTTGCGCAGGTTTCCGGTCGCTGCGGCGGGAATGTTGGAGATGGCGCCATATCCCCGGATCCGCTGGCTGATGTCGGCCGACAGGGTCGTGATCGCACCATAGACTCGCGCGTCGTCGGCCTTGCGCTGCTGAAGCGCGGCGACGAGCGTGGCGCGCGCATGATCGGTGTTAGGATCGATGGTGCCGGCACGCGTCGCGAACGGCGCCACCCCGGTTTTCGCTGTCTCGATGAACGCCGCCGTCGCGCTGGCCGGCATCGTCCGGTTGAGCGCGTAAGCGGTCGGCGCGCAGCCGATCAGGATGAGCATGATCAGGCCCATCCCCTTTTGCCCGTCGTTCGAACCGTGGAAGAAGCTGACCAAGGTACAGGTGAAGATCAGCAGCGCGCGGATCGGTCCCGGCGGCGGCGTGTCGCCCGCCGGTTCGCGGTAAAGTTCGGGCGCGCGGATCACCGCCTTCATCGCATAGAGAAGCACGAACGCGCAGACGAAGCCGATCAGCGGGCTCCAGAACAGGCCCGAAAGCACGCCATAGGCCTGGCTCCAGTCGACCCCGGCGGTGCCGCCCTTGGAGCCCGACGAAATGACCTGATTGGCGAGACCGACGCCCAGCACCGAACCGATCAGCGTATGGCTCGACGAATTGGGCAACCCGACATACCAGGTCGCCAGGTTCCACAGCACCGCCGCCAACAGCAGCGCGAAGATCATCGCATAGCCGGCGCTCGACCCGACATGCAGGATCAGGTCGACCGGCAGCAGCGTGACGATCGTATAGGCAACCGCCCCCGACGACAGCAGCACGCCGAGGAAATTGAACGTCCCCGACCACATCACGGCAAGCGGCGCGGGCATGGAATTGGTGTAGATGACGGTGGCGACCGCATTGGCGGTGTCGTGAAAACCGTTCACGAATTCGAAGCCCAACGCGATCACCAAGGCGACAATCAGGAAAGCGAAGACGTGCGTCGCCATCTGTTCGCCGACATGGTGAGTGTCGACCAGGATCGAATAGCCGGCATAGCCCAGCGCGCCGACGATCAGCGCGGCGAACACGAATTTCGCGATCGGGTGGTTGGGCTGATCGAGTCGCGGCCCCCGTGAGGTCGGGCCGGGCTCGGCCGCAAGAGGCACTGGGCTGGAATCAGCCGTCAAGTCGGTAGCCATATCGCCGCCCTGCACGGATCGTGTGACAAGCTTGTTACAGCGCTGTCCCATCGCGGGGCGCACATTGCCGATTTCTTCATAGTCGCAAGGCTAGATCGCTCTCCGATCGATATCGATTTGCCAAGGGATTCGCATGAAGGAGAACAGGTCATTCGTGATCACGCTGGTGCTTGCGGTGATGTCTGGCGCGTTGATCGGGTTGTTCGCCTTTGGTCTTAGCGGCAGGGGCGCTCAGCCGGCGCCGACGCAGGACGCCTCGCCGGGTGGCAATGTCAGCGCCAGCACGACGCCGTCTGCGCCTTCGCCATCGAGCCCGACGCCCGAATCGATGGCCCCGGTCCAATATGACGATCCCAACGCCGGCGGCGCCCCCGCCGCGACGCCCTCTCAAGATTCGCCGACGCGTCGTCCCGTCTTGTTGTGATCAGCGGCGGCGCGACGCCGCGAGACCGATCCAACTCAGCACGCCCGCCGCGGCGAGATACAGGCCGACCCAGCCGAGCCCCCTCGCCGACAACGCCTGTGCCGCGAAGGGGGTCAGCGCGCCGCCGATCACGCCGCCGACATTGAAGGCGATCGATGCCCCGGTATAGCGCACGCGTGCCGGAAACTGGTCGGGCAGCCACGCGCCGACCGGTCCGTAAACGAATCCCATCACGAACAATGCGAAGGCTAGGAACAGGCCGGCCAGCGCCAGCGGCCCGGCCATCAACGGCGCAAGCAATATCCCGGCGACGACTGTCCCGGCACATCCCCACATCAGCACAACGCGCGGGCTCGACCGGTCGCTCCACCAGCCGGCGATCGCGATGCCGGCGGCCATGAACAATATGGCAATGAGCTGGATGCCGAGGAAAGCCTGTTTGGGGTGCCCGAGCTTGGTCGTGCCGTACCCCAATGCGAACGCGGTCGCGATGTAGAAGATCGCGAAGCACGCCACGACCGCGAGCGTCCCGCGCACGACCGCGCCCGAATGCTCGCGCGCCATTTCGCCCAAGGGAACGCTCGGCGGTGGCCCTTCCGCGAGCACGCGCTTGAATGCCGGCGTCTCGCTCACCTTGAGCCGCACCCAAAGCCCCAGCCCGACCAGGATCGCGCTCGCCAAAAATGGCAGCCGCCACCCCCAGTCGCGAAACTGATCGGGCGTCAACGTCACGCCGAGAATCAGGAACAGGCCGTTTGCGGCGATGAACCCGATCGGCGCGCCCATTTGCGGCGCGGTGCCGAACCGGCCGCGCCATCCCTCCGGCGCATTCTCGACCGCGAGCAAGGCCGCCCCGCCCCACTCGCCGCCCAGGCCGAATCCCTGGCCGAAGCGCAGCACGCACAGCAACAACGGCGCCCACCAGCCGATCTGCTGATAGGTCGGCAGGAACGCGATCAGCAATGTCGACGCCCCCATCAGCATCAGGCTGGCGACCAGGGTCGACTTCCGCCCGATCCGGTCGCCGAAATGGCCGAACACCGCGGCCCCGACCGGGCGCGCCACGAACGCCAGCCCGAAACTGGCATAAGCCGACAGCAATTGCGCGGTGTCGGACGTCGACGGGAAAAACAGCGGCCCGAGCACCAGAGCGGCGGCGGTCGCGTAGATATAGAAATCGTAAAATTCGACCGACGTGCCGACCAAGGCGGCGAGCAGGATGCGGCGATTGGCGATTATCGGGTGCATGCGCCCACTGCACGCAGCGTGCGACAATTTGCAACAATTGCGACATTGTACTGCGACAAAGAGCGCCTACCTAGGGGTTGCCGCGGAGAGTTCTTCCCCTTGCTTGCCGCGGCTTGTTCCGGCCGTCTCCCCTGTCGGCCGGTCCTCCCTGAACTACGGGGCGGTTCCACCTGCGGACCGCCCCCTTTTTTTGCCCCGGGCAAACCGGCGATTCACGTTGCGAGCGATTGATCGCGGTTTACAGAAAGTCGGCGAGCGTGAACGCGACTTCGCGCGATTGGCCGCCCCGCTCGATCTTCAACATGATCTTGCTGCCGGCGGGCTGAGTGATTTTCCTCAACACGTCTCCCCACTCGCCCGCGACGCGGTCGCCCGGCTGGATACCGGCTCCGGCCGCGGGGCTGCCATTGCCTACCGAGGCGACGGTGATGCGCGAGCCGTCGCGATCGAGCCAAAGCCCTGACGGACCATAACGGTAGGGCGGCGAGACCTGGCGACTGGGCTTGATCCACAATTTGCGGCCGCGGGAATCGATCGACATGTTGAACAGGCGAATGAACGATAGGCCGACCACGCCGTCCAGATCACCGCCCAGGTCGTTGCCGAGCAACGAGATCAGCGGGCGGTCCAGCCGTACGTCGCCGAGCGCCATCTCATTCACCCGCACGATCCGCGCGACCGGCCCGGCACCCGCAATCCCATTGGGGCGGTTCGGCGCGAACGGCCGGCCGTCCCACAATCCCAGCTGCCGCGCGGCCGACTGGTTGAGCGACAGCGTATTGGGCGAACCGGTATCGAGCTCGCAGCGGATCGGACGTCCGTCGAGCGAGATCGTCGCGATGATCTTCCGTGACCCGCGATTGGGTTGATCGGCGCGCGGAATCTCGGAATCGACCGCGACATAGCCCGGGCGATCGCCGCGACCGTCGGGATATAGGCGCAACTCACCCGCGTCGAAATCGAGATCGGCATCGCTGGCGGTGATGATGCCGGCTGCCACGCCGCCATAGATTTCCTGGCTGTAGCCGAACCGGAAGGAGTCCTGGAGGATTACCGAAGACTGGCGAATGCCGCCGCCGATCACGAAGTCGCGCGCCAGATAGAGCGCGAACTGATCACGTTTGCCGCCGATCCCACCGGTCCGCTCGTAACCCTGCACCGGCAGCTTTAGCTGCTTGGCGAGATCGGGTCGGATCATGCTGACATATTGGCCGGTGTCGATCATGAAGATGAACGGTCCCTGCCCGTTCATGCCGACCGCGATCAGCACGCGATTGCCTTCGAGCGAGATACTCGCCTTCAGGACGCGCCGCTCCGCCGCCAGGGCGGGCAGCGATCCGACCATCATCCCGCCGGCCATCGCCGCGATCGCCGTCCGCCTGTCCAACTCGCTCATGCCCGATTCCCCCGCCTGCCGGCGCATCTTATCGAGCAAGCGAGCGCAGGAAAACCGTTCGCCGCAAATTCAATCGCTTGCGACACTTTGATACAAAGCTGACACGTCCCTGCGACAAGTCGCGCCCAGGGCGCGCTGGCGACGAGGCCCCTTGCACGTCGCATGCGCCGGCTCATCCCCATGTGCCGGCTCTTCCCGAACTGCGGGGCGGTTCTTCCCGGAACCGCCCCGATTTTTGGTCGGTTCCGGGGCCGACGGTGCTGGCGCGCGCACCAAGTCGAAGCTTTATGAAATTCGCAACCCATCGACCTTCGCCGGCATGTATCGGATCACGCTCGCCCGCGCGTCCTGACGGTTGCCCCGCCGGGCGCCGTTCCCTAAGTGTTCACGCGTGACCGACCCTGCCCCCGCCTCTCTTCCCGACGATCCGCCCTATCTGCGCGGCCTCAACCCGCCGCAGCGTGAAGCGGTGCTGACCACCGACGGGCCGGTGCTGGTGCTGGCCGGCGCGGGCACGGGCAAGACCGCGGCGCTGACCGCACGGCTCGCGCACTTGCTGTGGACGCGCAAAGCCTATCCGTCGGAGATCCTCAGCGTCACTTTCACCAACCGCGCCGCGCGCGAGATGAAGGAACGCGTCGGCCGGCTGGTCGGCGATGCGGTCGAGGGCATGCCGTGGCTCGGCACCTTCCACGCGATCGGCGCCAAGATGCTGCGTCGCCATGCCGAGCTGGTCGGGCTGCACCCCAATTTCACCATCCTCGACACCGACGACCAGCTCCGCCTGCTCAAGCAGCTCATCCAGGCCGCCGACCTCGACGAGAAACGCTGGCCCGCGCGCCAGCTCGCCGGTCTGATCGACGAGTGGAAGAACAAGGGGCTGACCCCGAAAGACGTCGATGCCGGCGAAGGCGAACGCTACGCCAATGGCCGCGGCGCGCAGCTTTACGCCGAATATCAGGACCGGCTGCGCGCGCTCAATGCCTGCGATTTCGGCGACCTGTTGCTCCACATGCTGACCATCCTGAAGACCGATCGCGAGGTGCTGCAGCACTATCAGCAGCGCTTCCGCTACATCATGGTCGACGAATATCAGGACACCAACAGCGTCCAATATCTCTGGCTGCGGCTCCTTGCTCAAGAACGAAAAAATATCTGCTGCGTCGGCGACGACGACCAGTCGATCTATTCGTGGCGCGGCGCGCAGGTCGAGAATATTCTGAAATTCGAGAAGGATTTTCCGGGCGCGAAGGTCATCCGGCTCGAACAGAATTACCGCTCCACCCCGCACATCCTCGCCGCCGCGTCGGGCGTGATCGCCAACAATTCGGGCCGGCTCGGCAAGACCCTGTGGACCGAGCATAACGAGGGCGAGAAGGTGAAGGTGCTCGGCGTCTGGGACGGGCCCGAGGAAGCGCGCCGCGTCGGCGACGAGATCGAGGCCGCGCAACAGATCCGCGGCGCCAGTCTTGACGACATCGCCATCCTGGTCCGCGCGCAGCACCAGACGCGCGAGTTCGAAGACCGCTTCATCTCGATCGGCATGCCCTATCGCATCGTCGGCGGCTTCCGCTTCTATGAGCGCCAGGAAATCCGCGATGCGCTCGCCTATCTCCGCGTCGTCGCGCAGCCGGCAGACGATCTGGCGTTCGAGCGCATCGTCAACACCCCCAAGCGCGGCCTGGGCGACAAGGCGCTGGCCAAGGTCCACCAGCTCGCCCGCGCCGAACAGGTCCCGCTGACCACCGCCGCGGCGCGCATCCTCGACACCGACGAACTCACCCCACAAGCGAGACGCGCGCTCGGCAACCTGGTCGCCGACATCGCCCGCTGGCGCGGCATGCTCAACACTTCCTCCCCGAGTTCGCTCGGGGACGGGGACCAGTTGGCGGAGCTAACGGGTGGAGGGGCGACGCCCCACTCCGAACTCGCCCGCCTGATCCTCGACGAATCCGGCTACACCGCGATGTGGCAGAACGAGAAGTCCGCCGAAGCCGCCGGCCGCCTGGAAAACCTGAGCGAACTCGTCCGCGCGATGGAGGAGTACGAAACGCTCGGCGCGTTCCTCGAACATGTCAGCCTCGTCATGGACAATGAGGCGCAGGCCGACGAGCCGAAGGTCACGATCATGACCATCCACGCCGCCAAGGGGTTGGAGTTCGACACCGTGTTCCTGGTCGGCTGGGAGGAAGGCCTGTTCCCCTCGCAACGCGCGCTCGACGAAGGCGGCCTGACCAGCCTCGAGGAAGAACGCCGCCTGGCATACGTCGCGATCACCCGCGCACGGCGCCGCGCGATCATCATCCACGCCGCCAACCGCCGCATCTACGGCCAATGGACGTCGAGCATCCCCAGCCGCTTCGTTGCCGAATTGCCCGACGCGCATATCGAGAGCGAAAGCAGCATGTCGGGCGGCGAAAGCCTGTGGCGCGCGAACTGGAGCGAGCGGTCGGACCCGTTCGCGGATGTCGGGCGCGGGACCGGGCGCGGGCCGGGCTGGCAACGCGCGGCCGGCACGCTCAACGCAGCCAAGCCGGGCGGCGAGTGGCAGAGCCGGACGTTCACGCGCGAACCCGCGCGCGTCGTGGAGAGCCGCGCGAGTGCGGTGAGTTTGGGGAATAAAGGTCGGTCCGATTTGAACCTAGGAATGCGAGTATTCCATCAGAAGTTCGGTTACGGAGTGATCGCGGAGATCGAGGGGAATAAGCTTGAGATCGATTTCGAGCAGGCCGGTCGGAAGCGGGTTATGGATAGTTTTGTGACCGCCGACTAAAATCGCTGCGCCTCAATGTAGCACGCCCCATGAACTATCCTTCTATCTATTATACTAAAACCTTCAGAAGCTAGTATATCATAGATATATTGCGGCCTAAGAACCGCAAAAAATTAATACCCTCGAAAACCGTCTATAATATATCCGTCACGGAACGGAGTCGCATCGTGACGATCGCACAATCTTCTATATTCTGCATTTCTATAGTGGTGAACGAAGTAACATTTTCCACCACGCTTGAGACGCTGAAAGGCTGATCTAACTATATTTCTACGAATAGATTCAGATGGTATGATTGGCAAAACGTTCAAGCAAAAACCGCGATCGTAAGAAATATTATTTGTTCGAAATTCTCTTATGTTTTGGCAATGAATAACATTAGAATCTCTACAAATTTCACGGATAGAGGTACGTCCAAACAAACCGATATTTTGCGTTCTTGATAGCTGAATTTCCGAATCGATTAGCGTTATCGTCCGGGAGCACTGCCGAATGGAGTCAACATAACGCAGTTTTCCGCACCCTAGGTCAAATGATGCCTCCACCTCAGGTAGTGAGGAAATAAACTTATGCAAATGCATTGATCGTTGGGCAGGGGGTTTAGCAGCGTTTTCAGAACGAATGATGCGCCTTCCAACAACCTTATAACGCATCGAACACCAACTTCACCTCAGTAGCTGCGGGAACATTGTCGGCGATTTCCTCGATTTGGGCCCGCGCGCGCCGAACCAGGCCGGGGTATCGTGCAAACATCAGCAATCCAAAGAGTGCAGCAATTCCAATCGCGATTAAACCAATCGGCGGAGAGCCAAAACAAATTGCAGCGATCGAGATTATGGCCCAATAAAATGAGCCTTCTAAACCCACCCAAAACCACGACCAAGCATCTAAGGCCTGCACAATGTCGTGTTTATCGACTAAAGGCTTATCGGACATACTTGACGTATATTTATAGAATACGCGTCGCATATACCTATTCTGCTCGCGGGATATAACAGCGATCTCTGATTGAGAGAGCGGATGGCCGACCAGCTCCGAAAGCGGCACAAATATGTGTTTTATTTCGAATCTTGCACGAATGGAGAATACATCAGATATTCTGTCGTGAAAGTGCGCGATGTAGGTTATTAGACCTACGAATAGAGCTATTATCAAACCGGAAAGATTAATCTGCAGCATCCAGGATGCATGGTCTTTTATTACTTTTGGGGTGGCCGCGTCTTCTATGCCAGAAAAATAGAGGTCTATTTTTGGAATCAATCGCAACAGAGTCACGCCCGCCCAAATTTCATAAACAGCGAACGCCCCTAGCTTCTGACGGACCTTGTCGTAATTTTCCGTACTCAGAAATAACGGGAAGAGAAGTTTAAGGAAATTTTCCACACGCCCCCAACTTTTTTCGACACGCTAGATTCCAAAAAATAATCTAACGAAATTCAATCAGATTTGGATTGTTTGTCACGCGATTTTGCCACCGATCTGCCATCCGCATCAACGACGCCCCGCCGCTGGCGAAGAAAGACCGCGACGCGACAACGCCCAATCAGCCTACTGCTCACCGCGGGGCGTCAGCTTACCGCCCCCCACCCCACTCGATCAGAACCGATACGTCCAGATATTATAAAGCCAGGTCGGCTCATCGGACATCGCCTCGGCCTTGCCTTGCTCGAACTTGTTGACGAGGAAGCTCGCGAGCTTGGAATCGTCCCCGACCATCCGGTGCTCGCCGCTGCGCAGCTTTTCGTACGCCTCACGATCCATCGTGATCTCAGCCATCGTCATCCTCCTCGATACGGGCCTTCATATCGTCGATCAGGTCGCTCAGGCCGCAGCAGGCGCCTGTCCTTCCGTGGCGGGCATTGAGCCGCGCGTCGTGCGGGCATCCGCCCCGGCAATGCGCGTAGTTTGCGCAGGTCGCGAAGCGATCGAGAAGCGATTTCGCGTCCATTCTGGACCGCTCCAGCGCCGCGCTGCCGGTCAGCAGATCGTACAGGCTCGATTCCGCCACATTGCCAAAGCGATAGTCGCGGTCGCCGACATATTTGTCGCACGCGGACACGTCGCCATCGGGCTCGATCGTCAGATACTGGCCCATGCATCCGCCCTGATAGATGCACAGCCGCGACGCCGCGCCGCCGACGATGCGGAACAGCGAGTCGAGCTCGCGGATGACGATGCGGTCGCGGAAATCGCGCGTCCATTCGTCGAAAAGCTCGCGCAGGAAGCCGACATAGCGGTCCCAGGGCAGATAGGGCGTCGGGTTGGCGCTTTCGTCGTTCGCGGGCAGCGCGTTGAGCAGCCCGACGGTCGCGATGCCCTGATCGATCAGCCGCTCCAGCAGGCCGCGCGCGCCGATCGCCAGGCATTGCTCGTCGACCACCGCCAGGAAGCCGTGGGGAACGCCGTGCCGCCGCAATGTGTCGACCCCGGCGCGCGTCGCGGCGAAGCTGCCGCCGCCCTGTTTGAACAGCCGCTGGCGGTCATGGTTTTCGGGATCAACGTCGAGGCTGACACCGACCGAGAAGCCCGCCGCCTTGAAGAAGCAGCCCCAATCGTCGTCGATGCGCGTCGCGTTGGTCTGGATGGCGTGCTCGACCCGGCGGCGGTCGATGCGGAAATGCTCCTGCAGCCATAGCGCCCGTTCGAAATAATGGCGCGACAACAACGTCGTCTCGCCGCCGTGCCAGACGAAATGGAGCGTCCTGATCCCCGGCAAGGTCATCGCCTGCGACACGACGCACGCCAGCGTCGCGAACGGCATCACCTGATCGGTGCCCTCTCGCCACGCATTGCAATAGGTGCAGCGCAAATTGCACAGCCGGGTGGCCTTGAGGATGACGTAGAGCGTCGGCGGATAAGCGGTCGCGCGGTCGAGATCGGCCAGCGCGTCCCGCGCGGCGGCGAGATCCTGTAGCTGCCGCGGATTGAGAATATCGGCGGCGGGCCAGTCGAGGAACGCCAGCGCCTCGATCACTGCGGGATCGGTCGCGTTCAACAGCGGGTGATCGCGTGCCGATGTCTCCATGACGTCAGATTAAGCCAAACGCCTGCATACGCCGCGCGATTTCGCGTCCAGATTGGTCCTATTCGGATGCGGCCGAGGCTAGGAAGAGCGCGCCGCGGCGGCCGACCGACCGAGCCCGCGCCTGCCCAGCCAGCGATCCGCCATCCACACCAGCAACGCCCAGGCGGTTCCGAAACACCATCCGGCCAGCACGTCGCTCGGCCAATGCACGCCGAGATAGACCCGGCTCATCCCGATCAGCACCGCGAGCGCGCTGAAGAACGCGACCACCCCGACGCGCGCCGCCCTGCCCCGCCAGCCGTCGCGCGGCATGCCCTCGGCCAGCATCAGTGCGAGCGTCAGATAGACTGCCGACGAGATCATCGCGTGGCCGCTGGGGAAGCTGGCATTGGTCACCTGGACCAGATGCGGGACGAGTTCGGGGCGCGGTCGGGCGATCCAGTGCTTGAGCAGGCCGTCGATCACCGAGGCGCCGATCAGCGAAACCGCGATGCCGCCCGCCTCCGCGCGCTTGCCCGCCGCGAGCAGCCAGACCAGCCCGGCAATGCCGAACAGCCACAGCAAGGTGTATCCGCCGAGCGCGCTGATATCGACCGCCGACTGCAACAGCCAGGAGGGGCCGATCGGCGTCTGCGGATGGCCGGGCGCGCGCAGGGCGAGCAGCAAACGGGTGTCGAACGAGAACCCCTCCCCCTCGATCAGCTCGTCGGCGAGATGGACGCCGAACAGCACCAGCGACACTGCGAACAGGGCGAGCGCCGGCCACGCCCAGCCGCCGCGTCGTGGCGGGGCTGTCACCCTTTCGATATCCTCCGCGTCGGCCATCGATCCTCCAACGCGCGAACCCTCGCATGGCTGCCTCATACTTGCCAGACGACCGGCACGCCTCTCCCCTCCCGTTTACGGGAGGGGTCGGGGGAGGGCATGTCGGGATGACTCGACCAACACGCCCTCCCCTAGCCCCTCCCGCAAGCGGGAGGGGAATTGTCGATCTACTGCTCGTACGCCGCGCTTCAGCGTTCAGCTCCGACCGCTAAATGTGAACCTGTCCGAGACGACGCGTTCAGGAACCATAACGGCTGCGAATCGTATCGTTCGGAACGGCCCATATCGGGCCAGGAGAGGTTACATGAAAACGTTCCTGATAGCGGCGGGCCTGATGGCCGCCATGCTGGGCGTTACGCCCGCGGTTGCGGCGCCCGTCGCTGGTAACGCGCCGGGGATCGAAGCACCACAGTCGCGCGGCGACTGGCGCAATGATCGCCAGGATAACCGCGGCGACCGCCGGGTGGACCGTCGCGACGATCGCCGCGGCGACCGTTGGGACCATGGCCGTCGCGATGGTCGTCAGGATCGCTGGAACAACGGCCGCGGCAATCGCTGGGGCTGGAATGCCCGCCGTTGCCATAACGAACGCCGTCATCACCGCTGGGTGCGCGTCTGCGGCCGCCGTTGATGCGATGAATAGAAAGGGGCGGCCAATCGGTCGCCCCTTTTTGTTACCACGGATTCTTGCCGTCCAGCACCGTCACGGGCCAGCAATCTCGAACGCGTTGCGCCCTAAATCGGCTCGGATCAGCCCTCTACCGCCATCAGCGTCGAGCCGACGAAGCGCTCGTCCTCGGGCTCATAGACCGAGCTGGTCACGAAATCGCGCTCGTCGAGCCGCAGACCGACCAGGCCGTCGAGCTTGAACAGGCCGACCTTCTCCTCGCGCGGGCGCTGTCCGTCGCGCTCGATCGTCACCGCGGCGACGTAGAGCGCGTCATTCTTGGTGAACAAGGCATGCGGGGCCAGGACCACCGCCATGCGGTTATAGGTCGCCACGACGCACTTCTTGCGAACGATCCCTTCCAGGATGACGGGGGCACCGCCATTCGGCGCGGGATCGGTTTTCTCAGCGAGGTACATGACTCGGATATAGCGCATATGCTGCATTGCAGCAAGAATGGATGCGTGAGCAGGTGGCGAAAGACGGGATATCATCTCCCCTTCACCTGCGTCACCCCGGGCTTGTCCCGGGATCCACGGTGCAGCTTTACCAACGGCCGCTGGGTGTGCGGCACGGTGGATGCCGGGACGAGCCCGGGGTGACGAATTCAGTCGTCACGCTCCTCGATCGTCACGCGGTCGGGATAGAAAGCGAGATGGTCGCGGATGCCGGCGACCGCGTCGTGCGGTTGCTCATAGGTCCAGATCGCGTTCTCGCCGCCATCGATCCCCGGAATCGAGAAATAGGACGCCTCGCCTTTGTACGGGCACCAGCTGTGATGATCGGTCCGCTCGAGCGTCGCCAGATCGGCGTCGGCGCGCGGAATATATTGCACCGCGGGATAGGTCGCTTCCTTGAGCGTCAAGGCGCCGCGGGTATCGGCGATCACCTTGCCGCCCGCGCTGACGACGACGCGCTTCGGATGGGGCGTCACGGTGATCGGATGGTCGGGGCCCGGGATCAGCGTGCGACGGGCGGTGGCGGTATCGGACATGACGATCCTCCTGGGGAGAGCCCGTCAGATGGGTCCGGCCCCTGCCCCACTCAATAGCCGCTCATCGAATAAGGCCGCGAGGCGATGCTGGTCCCCCACGCCTTGTTAGGCGTGGCCGACATCGTGAAGCGGAGCGTACCGCCGCGCATGATCTCGTCATGGCCGATCCACACGCGGTCGAGCGGTTTGCCATTCAAGGTCACCGCGCCGACATAGCGGTTGGCCGGTGACAGACCGTCGGCAAGGATTGTGAAGCGCTTGCCATTCGGCAGGTTGAGCGTTGCGCGGTCGACGAACGGGCGGCCGATGACATATTGCCCGCTGCCCGGCGCGACGGGGTAGAAACCCAGCGACGTGAACACCAGCCAGGCCGACATCTGGCCGAGATCGTCATTGCCCGCCAGGCCATCCGGGGTCGGCTTGTACTGGCTGTCGACGATCTGCTTGAGCCGTTCCTGCGTCCGCCACGGCGCGCCGGCATAGGCGTAGAGATAGGCGACGTGGTGGCTCGGCTCATTGCCATGGATATATTGGCCGATCAGGCCGGCAATGTCCTCGGCATGGCTGTAATCGACCTTCGAATTGTCGAAATCGAACATCGCGTCGAGCTTCTTCACCGTCGCCGCGTCGCCGCCGAGCAGCTTGATCAGCCCGCCCTGGTCGTGCGGCATGAACCACGAATATTGCCAGGCATTGCCCTCGGTATAATCCGACCCGTAATTGATCGCGGTCGGGTCGAACGGGGTGCGATAGCTGCCGTCGCTCTTGCGCGCGCGCAGCCAGCCGGTCTGGGTATCGAAGCTGTTGCGCCAGAACGCGGCGCGCTTCTCGAACGTCTCGGCGACGTCATTGCGGCCGAGCTTTCGCGCCATCCGCGCGATCGTCCAATCGTCGAAGGCATATTCGACCGTCTTCGACGCCGCTTCCGGCTCGCGGTCGATCGGCACATAGCCGAGCTTCATATAGTCACCGAGCCCGCCATAAGGCGCATAGGTTGCGCTCGCGACCATCGCATCGAGCGCCTTGTTGGCGTCGAATCCCTTGATCCCCTTGAGATAGGCGTCGGCGATCACCGGCACGGCGTGATAGCCGATCATGCACCACGTCTCCTGTCCCTGGAACTGCCAGATCGGGAGAATGCCGTATGGGCTCTCGTCCTTGCTCGCGAGCAGCGAGCGGACGACGTCGGTCGAGGTCTGTGGCGGCTGGATGATGGTCAGCAGCGGATGTTCGGCGCGGAATGTGTCCCACAGCGAAAAGGTCGAGCGGAAGGTGAAGCCGTCGGCCTTGTGGACCTGATCGTCCGGGCCGCGATAACGCCCGTCGGTGTCGCCGGCGATGCTCGGCGCCATCATCGCGTGATAGAGCGCGGTGTAGACCGATTTGCGGATGCCGGGCTCGGCCTGAATGTCAACCGCACCCAATGCCTTGGCCCACGCAGTTTGCGTCCTGGCGCGGATCGCGTCGAACCCGCCGGGCTCGCTGTCGAGGTTGCGGATCGCGCCGTCCTCGTCGACGCTGGAGATCGCGACCTTGACCTCGAGCGGCGCCTCGAGCCGCCCGAAATCGAGCCGTGCGACCAATGCCCTGCCCTTGATCTCGGCAATGTCGCTGCCGGTGCGGCCGGGGCCCTTGAATCCCTTATAGGCAATGTCGGTCTCGCGATTGACGAATTCGTGCCCGGTCAGCGGCCGCGAGAAGCGCATAGCGAAGAACAATTTGCGCCCCGGCGCCCAGCCGCGCGTCTCGCGCCCACCGGTCAGCGTGCCGTCGGCGCGCAGGCGGACCGACGACCAGGAAACCTTGCCCGGATAATTGTACAGACTGGAGCGCAGGTCGAGCACGAGATGCGCGGGATTGCCGCGCTCGAACGTGTAGCGGTGCACGCCGATGCGCGTCCCGGCGGTCAGTTCGGCGCGCACCCCGGCATCGGTCAGGTTGACCGCGTAATAGCCCGGCGACGCGACTTCTCCTTGATGGCTGAAGCGCGAGCGGTAGCCGCTGCCCGGCTTGGCGGGATCGCCGGGTTCGAGCGGTACCGCGTCACCCGACACCGGCATGACCAGGAAGTCGCCCAGGTCGGAATGGCCCGAGCCCGAGAAATGCGTCTGGCTGAATCCCTGGATCGTCGGGTCGTCATAGCGATAGCCGGCGGCATGGCCGTAACAGGTCCGGATCACGCAAGTCGCGTCGGTATCCGGCGACACCTGCATCATCCCGAACGGCGACACCGCGCCGGGGAAAGTGTGCCCCTCTCCTCCCGTGCCGATGAACGGATCGACCGCAGCGACGGCGCCCGACGGCGCTGCCTGGGCGATCGGCGAGAGAACCAGCCCGCACATGGCGACCATGGCGGGTAAACGGCGGGGGAGGAGCACGGGCATGCCCGCTTCAAAGCACAGTGCGCGCTTCGCGCCAAGGCGCCGGCTGCGCCGTTCGCGCGATTTGGTTCGCGCTAAGGCGCTAAGGCGCAAAGAGATTTGGACTCACGCGAAGGCGCGGAGGCGGAGGTCGCTCATATCGCTGCGCCAGCAGCCTTCACCGATCGACCATTTGGAAAGAGGGGGCGGACGCGCGCGCTCCCTCTTTGCGCCTTCGCGCCATTGCGCGAGCAAAAAATCTCCGCGCGCCCGCGCCTCCGCGTGACCTGCAACCCGGAAGCCTCTACGCATCGGGCGCGCGTGATTTAGGGTTGCCGCCTCCCGATTCCCGGGAGCATGGGCATCGCCATGCCGCATCCGCTCGTCGCTCGCCTGGACCTCGCCCCGCACCCCGAGGGCGGGTGGTTCAGGGAGACGATGCGTACGTCCGATCCGCACGGCGGCCGCGACCTCGCCACAGCGATCCTGTTCCTGCTCGATGCCGGCGAACGCTCGCATTGGCACCGGGTCGACGCCGCCGAATTGTGGATCTGGAACGATGGCCAGCCGCTCACGTTGCTGATCCATGACGATGGCGAAACGCGCGACCACCGCCTGGGCCCCGACAATCCGCAAGTGCTGGTTCCGGCCAATGCCTGGCAAGCGGCCGAGCCGCGCGACGGCTGGGCATTGGTCAGTTGCGTCGTGACGCCGGGGTTCGATTTCGCCGGGTTCGAGCTGGCGCCGCCCGGATGGAGTCCGGCATGAGCGAGCATGTCGACCTCCGCGATCCCGAGATAGAACCCGCGCGCAGCGATGGGCTGCCGCTGCCCAAGCGCTATCTGGCGATCGGCGCGCTTTGCTGCGGAACCGCGCTGATCATCATCGACGGCGGCATTGCCAATGTCGCCCTGCCCTCGATCGCGCGTGACCTGAAGGTCGATTCGAGCTCGGTCGTCACGATCGTCACCGTCTATCAGTTGATGCTGGTGATGCTGCTCCTGCCTTTTGCCGGGCTCGGCGAGCGGATCGGGCTGAAGCGGATGTACCAGGTCGGGCAGATGATCTTCACGGTCGCGACCCTGCTCTGCTTCTTCGCCAAGAGCCTGCCGTTCCTGCTGGTCGTCCGAGCCGCGCAGGCGATCGGTGCGGCGGGAGCGCTCAGCGTGTCGTCGGCGCTGATCCGCTCCACCTACCCGTCGCAGCAATTGGGCCGCGGGCTCGGGATCAATTCGGTGATCGTCTCGAGCTCGGCGGCGGCGGCCCCGACGATCGGCGGACTGGTGCTGGCGGTCGCGCCCTGGCCCTGGGTGTTCGCCTGCGCGATCCCGTTCGCCCTGCTCAGCCTCGCGCTCGGCCGCGCCCTACCCGACCCCAAGCCCCGCCATGCGCATTTCGACCTGCTGGGCGCGGGCATGTGCGCGGCGATGTTCGGGCTGGTGATCGGCGGTGCGGAAAGCGCGGTCCATGGCAACAGCCCTGTCGTCTCGGCGGCGATCGTCGGCGCGGGCGCGCTGATCGGCTATTATTTCGTCCGGCGCGAACGCCAGGACGCCAACCCGATCCTGCCGCTCGATCTGCTAGACCGCCCGGTCATCGCACTGTCGGTGATCGGCGCCTACACCGCGTTCATCGCTTCGATGACGTTGCTGTTGTCGACGCCGTTCCGGCTGACCCAGGAGTTCGGCTTCAGCGCGGCGATGGTCGGCGCGGCGATCGCGCCCTGGCCGCTGACCAACATGATCGTGGCGCCGATGGCCGGCTGGCTGTCCGACCGCATCCCTGCCGGGCTGCTGGGTGGCATCGGCATGTGCATCAGCATCACGGCATTGCTGCTGATCGCATTCCTGCCGGAGCATCCGACCTATTTCGACATCGCCTGGCGGATGGCGTTGTGCGGATCGGGATTCGGCACCTTCATGCCACCCAACGCGCGGTTGATCATCGGCAGCGCCCCGCGGGAACGCGCAGCGGCGGCTGGCGGATTGATCTCGACCGTACGCCTGACGGGCCAGACCACAGGCGCGACCGTCGTGGCCCTCCTGCTGGCGCTGGGCGTCGGGTCGGGCCGCGTCCCTCCGCTGGTGTCGGTCGGACTCGCCGCGATCGCGGGCCTTTGCAGCATCGCGCGCCTACGCCCTTCGATCCGCAATCCGACGCGGACAGAAGTGCAGAGCGACGTGCCGACGCTCAAGACGACGCGCTGAAGACCTCACACTCCCGCTCGAGTAGGCGAGTGAGGAGTCCCGCCGAACCGTTGCACTGCCACTCAAAATCGGCATGACAGTGCGATGAGCGACACCCAGCGCAGCATCGTGATACTTGGCGGCGGCACCGCCGGGTGGATGGCGGCCAATCTGCTCGCGCACCATCTGGCACAGGCAGTCGCGATCACCGTGGTCGAATCCCGGGAGATCGGGATCGTCGGCGTCGGCGAAGGTTCGACGCCGCAATTCAAAGCCTTTTTCGACACGCTCGGCATCGCCGAAGCCGAATGGATGCCGCGCTGCAACGCGACGTACAAGACCGGGATCGGCTTTCGCGGCTGGTCCGAAGTGCCGGGGTTCGAGAGCTATTTCCACCCCTTCCCCACCGAACTCGACGGCTTCACCGCGCCAGCCTTTTTCATCAATGCCTATGCGCGGCGGCACAATGCCGATGTCTGGGCGCACCCCGATCGCTTCTTCCTGCCGGCGGCGCTCGCTGCCCGACGACTGGCGCCGCTAGTCCCAGCAAGTTTCCCGTTCGGGATCGGCTATGGCTATCATTTCGACGCGCATCTGGTCGGCGCTTTCCTGCGCGACCATGCGATCGGGTTGGGCGTCCGCCACCTTCAGCATCGTGTCGTCGATGTCGCGGTTACCGACGGCCAGGTTCGCCACCTCGTCGCAGAGGACGATGTCATCATCGCCGGCGATTTCTTCGTCGACTGCAGCGGCTTCGGCTCGGTCATCGCGCAAGGAGCGCTGGGCGTCCCGTTTCTGCCCTTCGGCGCCAATTTGTACAACGATAGCGCGGTGGTGATGCCGACACCGCGTGACGCGTCCGGCACCAATTGCCAGACTCTCTCGACCGCGATGCGGCATGGCTGGGCTTGGGACATCCCGCTCACCAGCCGAACCGGCAACGGTTATGTCTACGCCAGCGATTATTGCTCGGCGGATGATGCGGAGACCGAGTTGCGCGGGCATCTCGGCCTGCTCGACTCAGCCGTCGAGGCGCGCCATCTGAAGATGAAGGTTGGGCGCGTCGCCGACAGCTGGGCGGGCAATTGTCTTGCGCTCGGCCTGGCTCAAGGGTTTATCGAACCGCTCGAGGCGACCGCGCTGCACATCGTCCAGGTGACGGTCGAAGGATTCCTCCACGCCTGGCGCGACGGCGGTTTCACGCCCAAGCTTCGCGGTGAGTTCAACCAGATGATCGCCGCGCGCTACGAAGGCATTCGCGATTATATCGTGTGCCATTATCGCATTAACCGGCGCACCGACACGGACTATTGGCGCGACAACGCCACGAACCACCATCTGTCGGACTCGCTCAAGGCGATCATCACGTGCTGGTTCACCGGCGGCGATCTCGAAAAGGAGATCATGCAGCAAGGCATCGCGGGCTATTACCCGCCGCAGTCGTGGCATTGTCTGCTCGCCGGCTATGGGCAGTTCCCAGATCCGGCGAGGATCTCGCCGGATGTGCTGCGCCCGCCCACCGACATGGCGACGATCGACAACTTCATCGCGCGGTGCGCACTGAACTTTCCGTCGCATGACGAGGCCCTGGGGGCGCTGGGCATCGTCTAACCCTCTCCTGCTTGGAGAGGGGATCGGAAACTTGAGAGACGACGACCGGGCATCGCGTCCGACGCGGGAGTGAACCCCGCGTCGGTCGGGTCGGCGATGCCGGCCCGCCGGCCGGACGATCGCTTCGCCAAGGCGACCCGGCGAGCAGCAAAGCTGCTCGCCTCGCTCCGTCAAAAAACCGACTTCGCTTCTGTCCCCATCATCGCGCCGCGGACCAGCGGGATCGGCGGGCCGCCATACGACAGGAACTGATCGTGGAACGCCTTCCACGCCTTTCGCCCGCCGCGCGTCGCGGTCCAATCGTCGCGCAGCTTGCGGATCATCAGCTTGCCCAGCGTGTAGTTGAGATAGGCCGGATCATAGGTGCCGCGCGCCGCCTGCTGGTCCGAATTGCCCTCGTCCTGATAGCATTGCTCGCGGAACATCTTGTACGAATCCGCCTGGGTCATGCCGCGCGCATGCATGCCGATCGCCGACAGGAAACGGCAATCGCGCAGCAGCGCGTTGGACAGCTCGCCGATATGCGTCTCGGGATCGCCATTCCCCAGCCCGGCGTCCCACATCATCTCTTCGGCATAATGCGCCCAGCCTTCCGCATAGGCATAGCCGACGAACAGCTGGCCGAAGAGCGATGGCGAGCGGTTGGCGTGGAGGAACTGGACGAAATGGCCCGGCATCACTTCGTGGACCGAGGTGAACAGCAGGTCCATCTTGCCCGGCACGAAGCCGAGCTGCTTCGCCTTGGGCCAGCTCGGGTCGGGCGGTGAGATGTAATAGACCGACGGGATGCCTTTATCGAACGGCCCAGGCGGATCGATATAGGCCGAATTCTGCCGGTTATAGGGCGGACTTTCCTCGACCAGCGCCTGTTCGGTGCCGGGGATCGAGACGATGTCGTGCGACACGACGAACTGGCGCAGCATCGGGATCTGGCGCCGCGCCTCGGCCACCGGGTCGTTGCCGGCCGGCTTGTTGGCGGACATCTTGTCCATGCACGCCTGAATCGTCTTCTTCGGCGCGTATTTGTCGCACGCATCCTTCAATGCGGCCTGATTCTTGGCGAGGTCCGCCTTGCCCGCGGCCTCGAGCTGGTCGAGCGGCGTATCAACACCCTCCGTTTCCGCGAGCATGCGCTGGAACTTCTCCGGACCCAGGGCGAAATCCTTGGTCGCGGTCTTCTTCTGATTGCCGAGCCATTTGGCGAGGTCGCTGGTCACGATCGCCGCGGCTTCGGATGCGTCCTTCAGATCCTTCTGCATCTTCTTGTCGTGCACGCTCGCAAACGCCTTGCGTGCGTCGCCGCGATAATAATCGGCGAAGCCGCTGAATGCCGCGACGCCATATTTGATGAAGCTCTCGGGCATCGGCGTGCGCAGGTTGGTGCGGATGTTCCACACCGCCGAGGGCACCTGGCGGAAGAACTTGATCAGAGCCTCCATCCGGACCTTCGCCGGCGCATAAGGCCGCGCGATATAGGTGTTGGGATCGAGGCCGTTGCCGACATAATAAGCCGGGTTGGTGTGCGGCTGATCGGCGTCCTCCAGCCAGAACAATTTTCCGCGCGCGACCTGGATCAGATAGTCGCGCTCGAACCCATCTTCCTTGGACAGCTTCGCCTTGTCGAACGCCTGCGCATCGGTGATCGCCTTGTGCAGGAAATCGGCCTGCGCCTTCAGCCCGGCCGGACTCCAATCGGGCATCACGCCGTCGAATTCATGCTTGCCCTGATAGACGGCAAAGGCGGGGTCGAGCTTGAACCAGCCGTCGATGAAGCCGTCGCGAAAATGCGCCCATTGCGGCGACGGTGTCGTCGGCGCCGCGGCGGTCGTGTTGGCGACGGTGGTTTCGTTGACGTTGGCCGCGTTGACGTTGGTGGAGTTGTTGGACGAATGACACGACGCCAGCGCGATACAGGCGACCGCGCCCAGCAGCTTGAACTTCATTGGACTCTCCGAACCTTATAGTCGGAGTGCTGCCAGATTGCGCGGCACGACGCCAGTGCGCTTGCTTCAGATCAACGCGCGGCCGTTTATTTGAGCGGGACGACGACCTCGTTGGGATTAACCACGTTGAGCTGCTTGCGGGTCAATTCGTCGGCCATGTCCGGGTCAACCTTGTTCGGGTCGAGCAATTGGACGCGGTTGGCGAGCACCGTCTGCTTCTGCTTGAGTTCGGCAAGCTGCTGCTGCTTTTTGGCCAGCAGCCGCTGGTAATCGCCATAGGCCAGCGCGCCGTTGCTGCCGACGATCGCATAGGTACCGAAAAACGCCATGATCCCCAGCGCGAGCGCGGGAAAGGCGGCACGACGAAAAACGGAACCAAAAGTGGTGCGGCGACGGGACGACATCTTGGGTTCGTCTTCTCGCGCACCACGACTCGCGGATCAACCCCGTATTTACCATATGCCGCCGAATCGAATCCGATTGGCGATGAATTGAATCGCGCGTGGCCGGAGTGTCACAAGCTAGCCGTCACCCCGGCCTTGTGCCGTGTTCGGGCTTGGGCTTGCCCCCGGCAAGCCAAGATCGTGTCCGGGGGACACGATCTCGCTCGAACACCAACCCTCCACAACGGAATCCAGCCGTTGTCGCGCGTTGGATGCCGGGACGAGCCCGGCATGACGGTCGAGAGTTACTTCCCGCGTATCACGCTCCGCCCCGCAAACACGGCGACGTCGCCCAGTTCCTCTTCGATCCGGATCAGCTGGTTGTACTTGGCCAACCGGTCCGACCGCGCCAGGCTGCCGGTCTTGATCTGTCCGCAATTGGTCGCGACCGCGAGGTCGGCGATCGTCGCATCCTCCGTCTCGCCCGAACGGTGCGACATCACCGCGGTGTAGGAATTGCGCTGCGCCATCGACACCGCCGCCAGCGTCTCGGTCAGCGTGCCGATCTGGTTGACCTTGACCAGGATCGAATTGGCGAGCCCACGTTCGATCCCGTCGGCCAGCCGCTTGGGATTGGTCACGAACAGATCGTCGCCGACCAATTGGACCTTGTCGCCGACCATGTCGGTCAGCGCCTTCCAACCCTCGAAATCGTCCTCGGCCATGCCGTCCTCAATCGAGATGATCGGATATTTGGCGACGAGGTCGGCATAATAAGCCGCCATCTCCTGCGGGGTCAGGACCTTGCCCTCGGCCGAGATGTGGTACTTGCCGTCCTTGAAGAATTCGGTCGAGGCCGGGTCGAGCGCCAGCATCACGTCGTCGCCGGGCTTGTACCCTGCCCCTTCGATCGCCCGCATGATGAAGTCGAGCGCGTCGGTCGTGTTGGCGATATCGGGGGCGAAGCCGCCCTCGTCGCCGACACCGGTCGACAGGCCCTTGTCATGGAGCATCTTCTTCAGGGTGTGGAAGATTTCCGACCCCGTGCGCACCGCCTCGAACAGCGACGAGGCGCCGACCGGCATGATCATGAATTCCTGGAAGTCGATCGGATTGTCGGCATGCTCGCCGCCATTGATGATGTTCATCATCGGCACCGGCAGGACATGCGCGTTGACGCCGCCGACATAGCGATAGAGCGGCAGGCCGCGCGCATCGGCAGCGGCCTTGGCGGTCGCCAGGCTGACGCCCAGGATCGCGTTGGCGCCCAACCGGCCCTTGTTGGGCGTACCGTCGAGCGCGATCATCGCCGCGTCGACCTCGGCCTGATCCTCGGCATCGAAGCCGAGCAGAGTATCGGCGATCTCGCCATTGACCGCGTCGACCGCTTTCTGGACGCCCTTGCCCGACCAGCGGCTCTTGTCGCCATCGCGCAATTCGACCGCTTCGTGCGCCCCGGTCGAGGCGCCGGACGGCACCGCCGCGCGACCGAACGACCCGTCCTCGAGCATCACTTCGACTTCGACCGTCGGGTTGCCGCGGCTGTCGATGATCTGGCGGCCGTGAATGTCGATGATTGCGGTCATGGAACGGTCTTCCTAGATTGGGGTAACAGGAATTGACTTGGGGCGTCGCGGCGGCGCTCTAACGGCTTCGCACGCGGGCGGCAAATCGCTTGTCTCGCATGACGGAACCGGCAAGCGTCGCCTTGGTTGTCGATATGGAACAGTGATTGTCGACCTTCGTCGACAGCGAACGAGTAAGGAAGAGTATCATGGCCGATACCGCATCGAACGAGACGCCGAACGGCACCGGCACCGGAACCGGGACCGGGACCGGGACCGGCGGGACGACCGGTGAAAAGCCGAACGCAACCCAGGCGCTCAAGGACAATGTGATCAAGTTCGCCAACGACGCGGGCGAAAAGGCTAAAGGCTATGCCGAGGACGGCAAGAGCCGCGCCGGCACCGCGCTCGATGAACTGGCGAAGATGCTGCAGGACGCCGCCGGCACAGTCGATGAGAAGGTCGGCGAGCAATATGGCCAATATGCCCGCTCCGCCGCCGACGCGGTCGCTAATTTCTCCGGCGCGCTCAAGGAAAAGCAGGTCGACGACATTATCGACGATGCGCGCGAATTCGTGAAGAAGAGCCCGGCGGTGGCGATCGGCACCGCGGCCGCGATCGGTTTCGTTCTGGCGCGGTTGGTCAAGGCGGGACTCGACGGTCAGGCCGACAAAGAGTCGGACAAGCCGTCTAACGATGGCAACAAAGACTCTCGGGCCTGATCCGAGCCGCCGCGCGTGGAGGGGGAGCCGCAGCCTGAAGAGAGCATCACGTCGCTGGTCAGCCGACTGATCGACGACGGCGAGAATTTCGTTCGGGCGGAGATCAAACTCTATCGCGCGCGGCTTTTTGCCCGGTTGGACGAGGCCCGCAACGCGATCCTCCTGGCAATCGGAGCGCTGGTGCTGGCGCAAGCGGTTCTGGTCGCCGCGCTGGTCGGGTTGCTGATGACCTTGAACTGGCTGGTCGGCCCCGGCTGGGCGACGTTGATCGTCGTTGGCGGCGGCGTGCTGGTTACCGTGATCATGGGCTGGGGCGCGTGGCTGCTGATCAAGAAGGCAACCGAGATCAAGGACAAGGACGAACGGCCGTGAGCCTGATCGACACCGAACTGGCCAAGGCGGAAACCAACTCCGTCGACGCACGCCGTCAATTGGCGCGCACCGTCGTCGCGTTGCAATCCCGGCTCAAGCCCAGTGCCCTCGCTCGCGACGCGGTAGAGGAACTGAAAGAGGTCGTTGGCGAAATGGCGAGGTCGGGGATCGAGTCGATGAAGCGCAATCCCCTGCCCACCGTCGGCATCGTCGCGCTGTTGACCGCATTTATCGCGCGCAAACCGCTCGCGCGGCTGCTCCGCAGGCAACCGACCGACGCATGAAGAGTTCGACCCCAGTGAAGAGGGACATGGATATGACCGAGACAGCAAAGCCCCAGAACGCAGAAACCAAGCAGACCGGCCGCATGGAAGGCGCCCTGGCGACCGCCCGCGGTGCGACCAGCGACGCGCTACATGAAACGCGCAAGGTGGCGGAACGCGCCGGCAAGGCGATCGAGACCAATCCGCTGGCGGTGGTTGCCGGCGGCATCGCGATCGGCCTGGCGGCCGGCGCGTTGCTGCCCAAGACCAAGCGCGAGAGCGAGTTGCTCGGCCCGGTCGGCAAGCGCCTGACCGGAGTCGCTGCCGGCGCCGCCGAAGCCGCGCGCGATGCCGCCAAGGCGGAGCTAGGCTCGCTGCCGCTGAGCAAGGACGCCGCCAAGGCGCAGGTCTCGAAGCTGATCGATCAGGTCGCCAAGGCGGTATCGAGCGCCGGAGAAGCCGCGCTCAACAGCAGCCCTGTCGCCGCCGCGGAGATCAAGCCGGCAAAGAAGTCCAAATAGGCGCTTCAACGCCGGCGCGTGCATCGTTATGGGGTGGGGCATGAGTAAGCTCCACCTTGTATTTGGCGGTCGCGTCAAGGATCCGCGAACGCTCGATTTCGATCAGTCGACGATCGAGGTCGTCGGCATCTATCCCGATTACGCCTCAGCCGAAAAGGCTTGGCGCGCCGCGGCACAGCGCACGGTCGACGATGCCGAGATGAAGTACGTGGTCGTCCACCTCCACCGCTTGCTCGAGCCGGACCCCGAGTTGCAGAAGCCACACGGCTGAGGCTGAGCGCTATGCCCCGCCTGCGCTAATCCTCCGCCGCCAGGACAGGGCTATCGCGTGTCGGATGGGTTTGCTGCGTTGGGGATGAGGTCGGGCGCAATCAGCCTCAACCGTCATGCCGGGCTCGTCCCGGCATCCACCGTCCCGCACCCCCATCGGGCTTTGGTGACGCGGCCCGGCGGACCCCGGGACAAGCCCGGGGTGACGCAAGATGATGCGCGTCATCCCCGGTTCGCGGCACGAAGTTTTATATGATATTCCCTGCCCTGGCGGGGGAGGATCGGCGAAGTCACGCCTTACGATACCGCCACAGCAGCAACGGACGGGCCAGAATCAGGCCGACGATGAACCCGCCGATATGCGCGCCGATCGCGACCGGCTGGCCCATCATCGTCGTGAACCCGATCAGCAGGTTGATACCCGTCCAGGCCAGACCCAGCCACAAAGCGTGGACCAAGCCGGCGGGCAGCGGCCCCACGCCTTGCGTGCGGCTTCCCCCGTAGAGCATCGCGTACGCCGCCACGAGCGCGGAGATCGCACCGCTCGCGCCGATCATCGGCATGACCGCGGCCGGATCCTGCGCCCATTGCCCCGCCGCGGCGGCATAAGCGCCGATGACATAGAGCGCGGCAATGCTGACAGAACCGAGCGCACGCTCGGCCTCGCGCCCGCAATAGACCAGCATCACGATGTTGAAGAACAGATGCAGCCACCCGCCATGCAGCAAAGTGGCGCTGAGCGGAGTCAGCCAGACGGGCACGAGCCAGCCGGGATAATTGGCGATCGGCACGTCGGGCACGCGACCGGGAATGAACCCGCCGGTCACTGCGGCGACATCGGGCGCGACGAACAGGATCGCACACACCGACACGACGACGGTCAGGATCGCGATCCCGTACGTCGCCGGCGCATCGCGGAAATGCATCTTGGTTAGAGCGGCCAGCATGATTTCTGAATCATGCAGTCCGCTCTATCTATCTGTGGTCGCATCGCTTTTTGCGGAAAACCGGTACCCACTTTTCCGCGCGATGCTTCAAATGAACTCGATCTTGGCGACGACGTAATAGCGGTCGCCGGCGGGCACCGACACTTCGACCTCGTCATCGACCTTGCGGCCAATGAGCGCACGGCCGAGCGGCGAATTGTACGAGATGCGGCCACTCTTGGCGTCGGCCTCGGTCTGGCCGACGATCTGGTACTTTACCGGCTTTTCGTCGTCGTCGAGCAACGTCACCGTCGCACCGAACACGACCTTGTCGCCCGACAATTCCTTCGGATCGATGATCTGCGCGCGGCTGAGCTTGTCCTCGATGTCGGCGATCGACGCCTCGATCTGGCCCTGACGCTCCTTGGCGGCATGATATTCGGCGTTTTCCGACAGGTCGCCGTGCGCGCGGGCCTCCTCGATCGCATCGACGATCTGGGGCCGTTCGTCTTTGAGACGGCGCAGATCCGCAGTGAGCTTTTCATAGCCCTCTTGCAGCATCGGCATCTTCTCAACAGTCGCCATAACCCCTGGTCCCTCGTTCCAAATATTCATCCCCAAGCGGCCCGTTCCCGAACCGCCCGCACCTGTTTCTCTTGTGAGGGGATCAATTGTGCGAGTGCGAATGATAGGATTGCAACGGCCGAACTTCAAGGGACCGCGTTGCAAGAGCGACGATAGCCTTTGCCGCTTCGACCGATGCCGAGGCCGTGGTGAAGTGCGGAATCTTCTGCGCGACTGCCGATTGTCGGATCGGTTGCGAGTCCTTCAGCGACTGCCAGCCCTCGGTCGTGTTGAAGATCATGTCGATGCCGCCGTCCTTGATCCGGTCGACGATATGCGGACGGCCCTGCGCGACTTTGTTGACGCGCTCGACCGGCACGCCGTGCTCGCTCAGATAGTCTGCGGTGCCCCCGGTCGCGACGACGGTGAAGCCGAAATCGGCGAGCGCGCGGGCACCCGGCAGGATCACCGGCTTGTCGCTGTCCTTGACGCTGATGAACACGGTGCCGCTCTCGGGCAGGATGGTCCCCGCGCCGAGTTCGGCCTTGCCGAACGCGGCGGTGAAATCCTGATCGATTCCCATGACTTCGCCGGTCGACTTCATTTCCGGTGACAGGACGGGATCGATCCCCTGGAAGCGGTTGAACGGGAACACCGCTTCCTTGACCGCGAAATAGCCGATGTCGCGGTCGATCACCGGCAGATCCTTCAGCTTCTCGCCCGCCATGACGCGGCTGGCGATCTTGGCGATCGGCGATCCGATCGCCTTGGCCACGAACGGCACCGTGCGGCTGGCACGCGGATTGACCTCGATCAGATAGACTTTGCCGTCCTTGACCGCGAACTGGATGTTCATGAGGCCGACGACGTTGAGCGCCCGCGCCAGCGCATCGGTCTGGCGCTCGATCTCGGCGATGATGTCATCCGGCAGCGAATAGGGCGGGATCGAGCAGGCGCTGTCGCCCGAATGGACCCCGGCTTCCTCGATATGCTGGAGCACGCCCGCGACCACCACGTCAGTGCCGTCGCAGATCGCGTCCACATCGACCTCGATCGCGTCACGCAGATATTGATCGATCAGCACCGGCGAATCGCCCGACACCTGGACCGCGGTCTGGATATAATCGTCGAGCTGCTGCGTCCCGTCGACTATCTCCATCGCGCGCCCGCCAAGCACATAACTCGGCCGCATTAGCACCGGGTAGCCGATGCGTTCGGCGACGGCGACGGCTTCGTCGCGGCTGCGCGCGATGCCGTTGGCGGGCTGGAGCAGGCCGAGTTTGTTGATCAGCGCCGCGAACCGCTCGCGATCCTCGGCCAGGTCGATCGCGTCCGGGCTGGTGCCGAGGATCGGGATGCCGGCCTTTTCGAGCGCGCGCGCCAGGTTGAGCGGCGTCTGTCCGCCGAACTGGACGATCACGCCGACCAGTTCACCCGTTTGCTGTTCGACGTGGAGGATTTCGAGCACGTCCTCGGCAGTCAGCGGCTCGAAATAGAGCCGGTCCGAGGTGTCGTAATCGGTCGACACCGTCTCCGGGTTGCAATTGATCATGATCGTCTCGAACCCGGCCTCGGCCAGCGCGAAACAGGCGTGGCAGCAGCAATAGTCGAACTCGATCCCCTGCCCGATCCGGTTCGGACCGCCGCCCAGGATGACGATCTTGCGCCGCGTCGACGGCTGGCTCTCGCACTCGGGCGCACCGAAGCTCGGCGCCTCATAGGTCGAGTACATATACGGCGTCTTGGCGTCGAACTCGGCCGCGCAGGTATCGATGCGCTTGAACACCGGGCGCACGCCGAGCCGATGGCGCAACGCCCTAACCTCGTCCTCATTGACCCCGCCGGCCATCGCCTTGACCGCATCGTGGATCAGCCCGCCACGTGCCGGGAAGCGATCGCGCAACCCGACCGACTGGACCGCGAGATAGGCGAGCCGCTTGTCGCTGAAGCCCATCGACTTGAGGCGGCGCATGCCGGGCGCGTCCTGCGGCAGGCCATTGGCGATGACCTCGTTCTCGGCGGCGATGATCTCGGCGATACGTTCGAGGAACCAGGGATCGTATTTGGCGATCGCATGGACCTCGGCGACGGTGAAGCCTTCGCGCAGTGCCTGCGCCGCGACCAGCAGCCGGTCGGGAGTCGCAGTGGCCAGCGCCGCCTCGATCTCGTCGCGCGGCGCGCCGACCAACCGGTCGACCGTGTTGAACCCCGACAGCCCGGTTTCGAGGCCGCGCAGCGCCTTCTGCATCGATTCGTGGATGTTGCGGCCGATCGCCATCACTTCGCCGACCGACTTCATCGCGGTCGACAGCACCGCCTCGGCGCCCTTGAACTTCTCGAAGGCGAAGCGCGGGATCTTGGTGACGACGTAATCGATCGTCGGCTCGAACGACGCCGGCGTCGCACCGGTGATGTCGTTCTCGATCTCGTCGAGCGTGTAGCCGACCGCCAGCTTGGCGGCGACCTTGGCGATCGGGAACCCGGTCGCCTTCGACGCAAGCGCCGAGGAGCGCGACACGCGCGGGTTCATCTCGATGACGACGAGGCGTCCGTCCTTCGGATTGACTGCGAACTGAACGTTGGAACCGCCTGTTTCCACACCGATTTCACGCAGCGTCGCAATCGACGCATTGCGCATGATCTGATATTCCTTGTCGGTCAGCGTCAGCGCGGGCGCGACAGTGATCGAATCGCCGGTGTGGACGCCCATCGGATCGACATTCTCGATCGAGCAGACGATGATGGCATTGTCCTTGCGGTCGCGAACGACCTCCATCTCGTACTCTTTCCAGCCGAGCAGCGATTCCTCGATCAACACCTCGGTGGTCGGGCTGGCGTCGAGCCCCTTGCGGACGATGTCGATGAACTCGTCCTTGTTGTACGCTACACCGCCGCCGGTGCCGCCCAAGGTGAAGCTCGGACGGATGATCGCCGGCAGGCCGACCTTTTCCAGCCCTTCCAGCGCCTCGGCCTCCGAATGCGCGATCGCCGAGCGCGCGCTTTCGAGACCGATCTTGGTCATCGCATCCTTGAACTTCAGCCGGTCCTCGGCCTTGTCGATCGCCTCGGCGTCGGCGCCGATCATCGTCACGCCGAACTTCTCCAGCGTGCCGTCCTGCGCCAGCGCCAGCGCGGTGTTGAGCGCGGTCTGCCCGCCCATCGTCGGCAGGACGGCGTCGGGCCGCTCCTTCTCGATGATCTTGGCGACCACCGACGGCGTGATCGGCTCGACATAAGTCGCGTCGGCCAGCTCGGGATCGGTCATGATCGTCGCCGGGTTCGAATTGACCAGGACGATGCGATAGCCCTCTTCCTTGAGCGCTTTGATCGCCTGCGTGCCCGAATAATCGAACTCGCAAGCCTGACCGATGACGATCGGCCCGGCGCCGATGACGAGGATGGAGGAGATGTCGGTGCGTTTGGGCATGTTAGTGGCTCGCTGAAACGAAGAGCGCGACAATCGCGACAAAAAGAGAAGCTACCCCGGCCAGGCTGTTGGCTCGGTCGATTAACTCCCAAATCAAATCCTCTGGTGGATCAGGCGCCTCTGCAAGCGTCCTGGCAGCGATTATGTAAGCACGCGCCATCGCCTTATCGCTGTTACTGGCGCCGAGCAGCTCGAGGTCAATTTCAGCTTGCCCGAGAAGCTGTATCAACCGCTCTCGTTTCTCAACGGCGACGGTCCTCTCTGATGGTGTCCCAGTCCACAACGCGCTATCAATCGCTCCAGGCGAGATCGCGGCAAGCTCACCAGAATAGACCGCTCCGTTAGCCTCTAAATACGAGGACAGATTTTCCCGATCGCGAAACTGGGTTTCAATCCAATGGACACCGCCAGCCGCAATCGACAGCAGAAAATCGAGTTGGTTATCTCCAATTCTATACGTCCGCGCGAAGTTTTGATCTCGCAGATCGCGAAAGAAATTTTCCGCCCACATTGGCTTCCACTCGATCGAATAGCGATCGAGAATGTCTCCCAACCGAAACCGGTTGTAGCCAGAAATTGCTGTTTCATTGTATAGGGCGGCGAGGAATAGGCGGATGTAAGCGGGTAGCGTCACCGCAAACACCCCACAAACTTCTCGAATAAATAGAAGCTGTCCTGCGGACCCGGGCTCGCCTCGGGGTGATATTGCACGCTAAACGCCGGGCGGTCAGTCAGTTCCAGCCCCGCATTCGAGCCATCGAACAGCGACACGTGCGTCTCGCGCGCATTGGCCGGCAGGGTGTCGCGCTCGACCGCGAAGCCGTGGTTCATGCTGGTGATCTCGACCCGGCCGTCGCTGAGCCGCTTGACCGGGTGGTTGGCGCCGCGATGGCCCTGGAACATCTTGGTCGTCTGCGCGCCTACGGCCAGACCGAGCAATTGGTGGCCGAGGCAGATGCCGAACAATGGAATGTTCGTTTCGAGCAGCTGCTGGATCACCGGCACGGCATATTCGCCGGTCGCGGCGGGGTCGCCCGGGCCGTTCGAAAGGAAGATGCCGTCGGGCTCGAGTGCCATCACCTGGTCGAAGGTCGCGGTCGCGGGGACGACGCTGACCTTGGCGCCGGCCTTGACCAGATTGCGGAAGATGTTGCGCTTGGAGCCATAGTCGATCGCGACGACATGGGGGCGATCATTCCCCTCCCGCTCGCGGGAGGGGTTAGGGGAGGGCGTGTTGGCTATGTGAGGAGTCCCGTCCACAGGCCCTCCCCCAGCCCCTCCCGCGAGCGGGAGGGGAGAATTTTCTTCACCCTCATACCCGAAGCCCAGCCGCCAGACGCCGCCTTCCCAGCCATAATCCATCTCGGTGGTGACCGCGATCGCCAGGTCCATGCCCTCCAGGCCCGGCCAGGCGCGCGCCATGTCGAGCAGCAGCGGAATGTCGAACTTGCCGTCGGTGGCATGGGCGATGACGCCGTTGGGCGCGCCGCCGGTGCGGATCCGCTTGGTCAGCGCGCGGGTGTCGACGCCCGACAGCCCGACCCGCGCATGGCGCTTCATCCAATCGTCGAGCCGCTCGACCGAGCGGAAGTTCGACGGCTCGGTCACATCCTCGCGCACGATCATGCCGAGCGCATGCGGATTGTCCGCTTCGACATCGTCCGGATTGGCGCCGACATTGCCGATATGCGGGAACGTAAAGGTGATGATCTGACCGGCGAATGACGGATCGGTCATGATCTCCTGATAGCCGGTCATCGCCGTGTGGAAGCAGACCTCACCGACCGCTTGACCCTCGGCCCCGAATCCCCTGCCCCATAACACGTCGCCTGATGCTAGAACGAGGCATCCGGTCGCCCCTTCGGGCACGGCAAAAGGCTTGGCGTCGGCCATTGTCGGCGGGCACTCCATATGGTTTGGGCAGCGATGTCGCTAAGGCTCGGCGCCTAGACCCCTACCCCCCTCGCGTCAACACGCTTTGGTCGGCTCACGCCGACTTGCGGCGCCAGCCCGCTCCCCCACCCGACCGCCCAATCAGGATATTCTATGGGAGGTCGGGTGGGGGAGCGGGCTGGTGCGGCTTCCGGTTCGCGAGAACCGGACTATAAGCGCCCGCATGATAAGAGACGACATCAAAACAGCGCTGGTCACCGCCATGAAAGGCGGAGACAAGCAGGGAACCGCCGCGATCCGCCTGATCCAGAGCGCGATCAAGAACCGCGACATCGAGGAGCGGACCAAATCTCAGCCCACCGAGGACGATACGCTCGTCACCGAAGTGCTGCAGAAAATGGTCAAGCAGCGCCGCGAATCGATCGAGATGTACGTAAAGGGCGGCCGCCAGGAACTCGCCGATGTCGAACAAGGCGAGATCGACGTGATCGAGCGGTTCCTGCCGGCGCAGATGAGCGAAGCGGAAACCGCCGCGGCGATCGAGGCGATCAAGGCCGAACTGGGTGCGTCGGGCATGAAGGACATGGGCCGCGTGATGGCGGAGCTGAAGGCTCGGCATGCGCAGAATCTGGATATGTCCAAGGCGAGCGGACTGGTGAAGGCGGCGCTTTCGTAACTAGCTCCGTTTTGGAGACATCCCCTCCCCTAGCCCCTCCCGCAAGCGGGAGGGGAATAGTAGGTTAGCGACCTCGGAAAACTTAACTCCCCTCCCGCCTGCGGGAGGGGTTGGGGGAGGGCATGCCGGACAAAAGCTATCAACGTCCCACAGGACGATCGCGCGAACTCCGCGCCAATATGACGCCCGCGGAACGCAAGCTTTGGGCGCGACTGAGCGCCCGCAAGGTTGCCGGCACCCGCTTCAACCGGCAATTTCCGATTGGCGAGTTCGTCTGCGATTTCGTTTCACGCGGCACCAAGCTCGTGATTGAAGTCGATGGCGCCACCCACGGCGAAAGCGAACGCGCCGATGCCGCTCGAACTCGTTTCATCGAACAATATGGCTATCGCGTGATTCGGTTCTGGAACAACGACGTTATGTGCAACATCGAAGGGGTCGTTGCAGAGATCGAACGGGTTCTTCACGATATGCCCTCCCCTAACCCCTCCCGCGAGCGGGAGGGGAACGGTGACGCGGCGATCTAGCGATACAATCCTCCGCTCCCGCTTGCGGGAGGGGTCGGGGGAGGGCTTGTCCGTCGAGCTAGCAAAAGGCGCCCCCTCCCCAGCGACCCACGCGCAAATCCCCCAATTCAGCTACTTCCATCGCCCCCCATCGTACCAACCTCACGCTCCGTCAGGATGCGGTCGATCAGGCCCCATTGCATCGCCTCTTCCGCCGTCATGAAGCGGTCGCGGTCCATCGCTCGCTCGAACTCCTCCACAGTCCGGCCGCAATGCTCGGCGTAGAGCCGGGTCATGCGCTGCTTGGTGCGAAGGATTTCCTCGGCATGAATGAGCATGTCCGACGCCTGCCCCTGATAACCGCCCGACGGCTGGTGGATGAGGATGCTGGCGTTGGGCAAGGCCGCGCGTTCGCCGGGTGCGCCCGCCATCAACAGGAACGAGCCCATCGATCGCGCCGTGCCCATGCAGAGCGTGTGAACCGGTGCGCGAATATATTGCATGGTATCGTACATCGCGAGGCCGCTGGTCACCACGCCGCCGGGTGAATTGACGTAAAGCTGGATCGGCTTGCGGGGGTTTTCGGCCTCCAGGAACAGCAATTGCGCGCAGACCAGCGCGGCCACGGTGTCGTTCACTTCTCCGTTCAGGAAGATGATCCGCTCGCGCAGCAGGCGCGAATAGATATCGAACGAGCGTTCGCCGCGGCTGGATTGCTCGATGACCATGGGGACGAGTTGCATCGCTTCGCGCATCGGCGAACTCCTATGTGCTGAAATTTCTGCGGTGAGCCGCGGCGTCAGGCGGCGAGCATCATCCAGGGACCGTTATTGTTCGCCGCCGGTACCGTCCGCGGCACCAGCCGCTTGTCCGTCAGGCCGTGAACCACTCTCAGGATCGCGCCGCCGTCCGCGCCGGGCCTGACCTGGAAGGTGACGATGCTTTCGAGGAACGGCGGTTCACCGTCGCGAATCGCGTAGCTGATCTCATCGCCCGGTGCCGAGGAGATCGGATCGGCATCGGCCAGATCAGCCCTGGGCAGCCATTTGTCACGAAAATCAGGAATGCTGATCGCGCGCCAGACCGTTTCGGGCGGGGCATCGAGCGCGTATTCGAACACCAGATCGGCGGCCTGCTCTTCGGTCTCGGTTTCGCTCATGGCTCCATGTCCTTCAGCAAGATCTTCAACGCATCGATCCGCGCGGGCCAGTAAGCGCGGTACCTGGTCAACCACGCGGCAATGAGCGCCAGCCCCTCCGGATCGACCTCATAGTTCACGAAACGCCCCTGCCGCTCTTCGCGGACGAGCCGTGCCGAGCGCAGCACGGCGAGGTGCTGCGACATTGCCGGCTGGCTGATCTTCATGCCGTCCCGCAAGGCGCTGGCGTTCATGCTCCCGCTCGCCAGCTTCTCGAAGATCGCGCGGCGAGTCGGGTCGGCCAGAGCCTTGAACACCTCATTCTCCATCATGCTGACAGATAAGCGCATACTTATCTGATTCGCAATGCCGAAGTTGAGATTTCGCCGCGGTTGCCAAACCCCACGGCCATGCGGCAATAGCGTGATATAATGCGCGGGTGAGTCTCACCCCCGCCTTTCTCGACGAACTCCGCGCGCGGACCTTGCTGTCCGGGCTGATCGGCAAGACCGTCAAGCTGACCAAGGCGGGCCGCGAGTTCAAAGGCTGTTGCCCGTTCCATAACGAGAAGACGCCGAGCTTCTACGTCAACGACGACAAGAGCTTCTATCACTGCTTCGGTTGCTCGGCGCATGGCGACGCGATCCGGTGGATGACCGAGCAACAGGGTCTGCCGTTCATCGACGCGGTCAAGGAGCTCGCCCAGGCGGCCGGCATGGAGATGCCCGCGCAGGACCGCCAGTCGGTCGAACGCGCCGAGCGCGCCAAGGGCCTGCACGATCTGATGGCCGATGCCGCGCAATTCTTCACCGACCAATTGAACGGCATCGCCGGCGCCGAAGCGCGGGCGCTGCTGGAGCGGCGCGGCATCAAGGCGGAGACCGCGCGCACTTTCGGCATGGGCTATTCGCCGGATTCGCGCGGAAAGCTGCGCGAGGCGCTCAAAAGCTATGGCGATCCCGCGCTGATCGAAGCGGGCATGCTGATCAAGGTCGACGACAAGGATCCGTACGACCGCTTCCGCGGGCGGCTGATGATCCCGATCCGCGATGCGCGCGGGCGCGTGATTGCGTTCGGCGGGCGGGTGATCGGCCAGGGTGAGCCCAAATATCTCAACTCCCCCGACACGCCGCTGTTCGACAAGGGCCGCACGCTCTACAATCTCGATCGCGCCGCGCCCGCCAGCCGCAAGTCCGGCCGCGTCATCGTGGTCGAAGGCTATATGGACGTGATCGCCCTCGCCCAGGCCGGGTTCGGCGAGGCGGTGGCGCCGCTGGGCACCGCGCTGACCGAGCATCAGCTCGAGCGGCTGTGGCGGTTGTCGGACGTGCCGATCCTGTGCTTCGACGGCGATGCGGCGGGACAGAAAGCGGCGATCCGGGCGGCGTTGCGCGCGCTGCCCGGTCTCGCGCCAGGACGCAGCCTGCGCTTCGTGACCTTGCCCGAGGGACAGGACCCCGACGATCTCGTCCGCGCTCGCGGTCCTTCCGCGTTCGACGCATTGCTCGAAAAGCCTGAATCGCTGGTCGACCGCTTGTGGGCGCACGAATATGCCGCCGAGCCGCTCGACACGCCCGAGCAGCGCGCGGGGCTCAAGCGCCGGTTGATGACCCATGCCGAGGCGATCGCCGATCCCGACGTGCGCCACGAATATCAAGCCGAGTTCCGGCGCCGCATCGACGATCTGTTCGCGCGTCCGCAACGCGACTTCACGCCGCGCCAATTCACCCCGCGCCGGCCGGGCACCAAATGGACGCCCCCTCTCCCACCGGTCACCGCCGAGGCCAAGGCAGTGCGCGCCGCCGGGATCGACCGATTGCTGGCCAAGGCGGTATTGGCTGGTTTGATCCGCCATCCCGCGGAAATCGCGCGCCATATGGAAGTGCTGGGCAGCCTCAAACTCGCCGACGGCGCGCTGGGGCGATTGTTCGAGGCCGTGGTCGATCTGGCGCTGGAGGACCGGGCGCTTGATAGCCAGCGCCTGATCACCATATTGGGTTCATCAGGACTTGGACAGATAACAACCGATCTGCTGAGAGCCGATGCCACACCCTATTCCTTTACCCAGGATGGTGCAGAGCCCGATCGGGCGAGCGCGGATCTGGACGAAGCGATAGCGATCATGGTGGCGCGGCCCGAAGTCGATGCGGCGCTGGCGCAGGCGACATCCGAACTGGAAATGTCCGCGTCGGATGAGGCTTTCCAACGGCAAATGGAACTGTTGCGCGAGCAACGAGCTTTGGAACTGCGGCTTGCAAATCTGATACAAGCGAACAATGACGCGTAAAATTACGCACAGCGCGTAAAACCGAGGGCAATTGATGGTGAAGACGACTATGGCGGAAGCGGCAGAACCGGCTGAGACGGGCGACGCTCCGCTGATCGATCTCAACGATGCGGATATCAAGAAGCTGGTCGCCCGCGCCAAGAAGCGCGGGTATATCACCGTCGATCAGCTCAACGAGATGCTGCCGCAGGACCAGATGTCGTCCGAGCAGATCGAGGACGTAATGTCCGCGCTCAATGAAATGGGCGTCAATGTCGTCGAGAACGAGGAAGGCGGCGAGGACGGCGAGGACCAGAAGGAAGAGGACGAGGATATCGACCCGGTCGATTCGTCCGAGGAAAACGCCCCCGCGCTCGAAACCAAGAAGAAGGAAACGATCGACCGCACCGACGATCCGGTGCGCATGTACTTGCGCGAGATGGGCGCGGTCGAATTGCTCAGCCGCGAGGGCGAAATCGCGATCGCCAAGCGGATCGAGGCCGGCCGCGACACGATGATCCTGGGCCTGTGCGAATCGCCGATCACCTTCAACGCGATCATCGACTGGTCGACCGCGCTCAACGAAGGCACGATGCAGTTGCGCGAGATCCTCGATCTTGACGCGATGCTGTCCAAGGGTCCGTCGGCCGAGCAGGTCGAGGGCGCCGAGGACGACGATTCGGGCGAGATCAGCGAGAAGACCGCCGGCACCAGCTTCAAGGAAGAGGAAGAGGTCGAGGAGGTCCAGTCGGCCGACGAGGACGAGGACGACATGACCGAGCGTCGTGCGCCGCGCATCTCGGACGACGAGGAAGAGGACAACACGCTCAGCCTCGCGCAAATGGAAGAGCAGCTCAAGCCGATGGCGCTGGAGCGGTTCGCCAACATTACCTCGATCTACAAGAAATTCTCCAAGATGCAGGGGCAGCGCCTCGACGCGATGGGCGCCGGTGGCGAACTGTCGGCGGCCGAGGAGCGCAAATATCAGAAGCTGCGCGAAGACCTCACCGCCGAGGTCGAGAGCGTCCAGTTCCATCAGGCGAAGATCGAATATCTCGTCGACCAGTTGTACAGCTTCAACCGGCGCCTGACCGCGCTGGGCGGGCAGATGCTGCGCCTGGCCGAGCGTCACAAGGTGAGCCGCGCCGACTTCCTCAACCGCTATCAGGGTCACGAGCTCGACGATTCGTGGCTGGCGACGGTCGGCGGCCTCGACAAGAAGTGGACCGCTTTCGCCGCCAACGAGGCCGGATCGGTCGACCGTATCCGCGGTGAGATCAGCGAGATCTCCCAGCAGACCGGCATGGCGCTTCCCGAGTTCCGCCGCATCGTCAACATGGTGCAGAAGGGCGAGCGCGAAGCCCGCATCGCCAAGAAGGAGATGGTCGAGGCGAACTTGCGCCTCGTGATCTCGATCGCCAAGAAATACACCAATCGCGGGCTGCAGTTCCTCGACCTGATTCAGGAAGGCAATATCGGCCTGATGAAGGCGGTCGATAAGTTCGAATATCGCCGCGGTTACAAATTCTCGACCTATGCGACCTGGTGGATTCGTCAGGCGATCACCCGTTCGATCGCCGACCAGGCGCGGACCATCCGCATCCCGGTCCACATGATCGAGACGATCAACAAGCTGGTGCGGACCAGCCGCCAGTTCCTCCACGAGCAGGGCCGCGAGCCGACGCCCGAGGAAATGGCCGAGCGCCTGTCGATGCCGCTCGAAAAGGTCCGCAAGGTGATGAAGATCGCCAAGGAGCCGATCTCCCTCGAAACGCCGATCGGCGACGAGGAGGATTCCCACCTGGGTGATTTCATCGAGGACAAGAATGCGGTGATCCCGGTCGACGCCGCGATCCAGGCGAATCTCAAGGAAACGGTGACGCGCGTGCTGGCGTCGCTCACCCCGCGCGAGGAACGCGTGCTGCGCATGCGCTTCGGCATCGGGATGAACACCGACCATACGCTGGAAGAGGTCGGCCAGCAGTTCAGCGTGACCCGCGAGCGCATCCGTCAAATCGAGGCCAAGGCACTGAGGAAGCTCAAGCACCCCAGCCGGTCGCGGAAGATGCGATCGTTCCTCGATCAATAGACGCGAAGTTACCGATACAGAAAAGGCCGCGACGGGAAACCGCCGCGGCCTTTTTCATTTTAGAGGTTGTAGCCCGACGCTTCTCTCCGGATCGCTATTTCAACGGTAGAAACAGCTCAGCGACCGCATCATGGACCGGCGCTTCCGGAGAAAAGGTAAGGTACCGCCGGCAATAGATCGGAAAATCCCGCACTTCCTCGCCGCTGGCCGGTAGCCAGTCGCGATACAGAAACAGCGCGGCGGGCTCCATGTTGTTGGTGGCGCCGACGACGCGCAGCACCGCGCAGCGTCCGCCGGGGATCACGCCGGCTTTCATCCCCTCTTCGTTCGGGGCGATCGGCTGGTCGGTTCCGACACACAGATCCATGCTGTAATCGGCCGCGACCGCGGGCGTCCGCTCGGACCGGAAGACGTTGATCGTCGGGCTGGTCGCCGGCGACAGGCCGGCGGCTTTGCGCCAGGCGATGAACCGCTGGATGGTATCGCCCAAGGTCGCCCGGTCGCCCCGGTGCTCCATGATTGCCACCGGCATCGGCAGCACATCGCGGATCGTCACGTCGTCATGGGTAAAGCTATGGTGCATGAGCTTGCTCCTCGCATTGTCGAGAGGCCCGAAGGCCGCAAGCCACGGCTCCCAATCGGGAGATTTCCGGAACGATGACGGCGACTGTCCGAACCGTTGCCGAAAGGCGCGGGCAAAGGCATCGGGCGCGTCGTAACCGGCATCCATCGCGATGTCCGTGACGCTCTCCGCGCCGCAATGAGCGAGCTGGTGCGACGCCCGCTTCATCCGGGCGAGTTGGACATAGCGGTGCAGAGACAGTTCGAACGTTGCCATGAACTGACGATGGAAATGAAATTTCGAGAAAGCCGCGACGCGGCTCACCGTTTCCAGATCGAGATCCCCGTCGAGATGCTGGTCGATATAGTCCAGCACCCGCTGCATCCGGTCCTGATAGTTCTGAAGCGCCGCCTTCATCGTCCTTCCTCCGTGGCGGCGCCAGTTAGTCGGTCATGGCAATGCCCTGCTCGACCGATCTTGCGGTTTGGGATGGATCGGCACGAAACACAGTCAGCGGCAAGGCGTGAACATCAAGACGCGATGCGTGCCCTCTGCGCAGCGATCCCCTGGCGCCGCTCGAACGCAGATTTGCGCAGCATTTGCATCGTCGTCAGCACGATGCCGCCAATGCCGGCGGCAACGAGAAGCCAACCGATCCAGTTCATGCCAAAAATGCTCGAAGCGGCGATCAGGAAGAGGAGCATCAAGCCTAAGAGTATCATTTCACGAAACAGCGATTGCCATGATCGTTCACCAATCGTGCGGGCTAGCCGTTCGTCCCCCGACAAGGCCGCCGCGTCCGGCGTCCGTGCGCGCATGGCGTGGGCCGGCGCGAATAACAGCCAGCGATCAGCAAGCCAGGACGAAGCCATGGCCAGGCCCACACCAACAGACGGCATCACGCCGTTCGCCGACCATTGCGACACAACGGCGGAGACCGGCGGCACGAAGATGACGGCACCCAAAACGACCAGCCACCCCGTCAGAAGTGACCAGAACACCAGCTTGCGATGGCGACCATAGTCATCGAGAAACCGACGATATTCATCGGCCGTCACGCGATACGCCGCACCCGTTCGGTTGCCGCGATAGATCGCATCGGTGCCGTCCCATTCGAACTGCGCGATGAAACGCTCCCACGGATCGCTGCTCGGGGCCTCTTCCATCACTGTCCGGCCTAAAACGCCACGTAAGGGCCGCCAACGCCTCCGGCGGGCCGCCCCTCGATCGCTGTATAGACCGTCCGGCCGAAGAAGAACGGCACGCCGAAGTCGAAACTGTTGGCGAACGGCAATGGCGGTTTGACCAAGGTCGGGTTGACGCCGAGCCCGGGCGCGACGGTCGATGATCCGGAGACGTTCAGCGGACTGTACAGCTCGAACGCTCCGCTCGCGGTCGCGCCATTGGTCGCGGTCAGCAAAGGCGAAAGCGGCGTCGCCATCGGCGGGCAATAAAAGGCGATCAAGCTGGCATCGGTACAGGGATTGAGGCTGGTATCGATGAAGTAATAATCGTTGCTGCCGCTATCGAGGAAACTCTGCGTCAACTGCTTGCCGTTATAGGTCGCGGCGAGCGTCCCCGGTCCCAGCCTGCTGGTCGAGGTGGTCAGCGGCAGTACATTGGCAGCGCTCAAGCTGTTATCGGCTTGCGTGCCGATGCCGAACGTGACGGTGCCGGTCAGCGATGTCGCCCCGGACTGCGCGACCGCCGGCAGCGAGACGATCGTTCCGTTATTGTCGGTGGCGAAGGCCGCGACCGGATTCGGCAATTGCTGGAACGGCGCGGTGACGTTGGCGGCGCGGGCGATGATGCTGCTGCAGCCGCTGCTCGGGCAATCATAATAGATCGCACCCGACGAGCCGCCATTGACCGTGCAATAACTGCCGCAATCGGTGGTCGTCGTGCCGACGCCGATGATCCCGTTGGCGCCGAAATCCTGCACCGTCGTGATGGCGGTGCCGCCGCCTGAGGAGCAGCCGGATGGTATGCTGGCGAAGGTGCCGCCGTCTCCGATCGCCTGGAAAGGCATATTGGCGACCTTCTCCCCCGCGATCGAGAAGTCTGCCGTACGCACCGACCCGAACGCATAGGAGTTCACGTACTGATAGCATTCGCCGACCGGATTGCTCGATGCGTCGGTCTCGGTCGGCAGCGCCGCGAGCAAGCCGGCATTGAGCACGGGCTTGATAATACGCAGGCCGACCGAGCCGGTATCAAGGATGACATGGTCGATCGTCTGGCAATTGATAGTCGAACCCGGCGCGCAGATGGTGACCGATACATAAGGCTCGTTGAACGCGGTATAGGCCCCGGCGCCGGTATTGAGCGCGGCCGGGCCCGCATCGAGCGTGACCGTCGCCGTGTTGGCCGTCGGAGTCGGTGTTGGCGCAGGAGTCGGCGTTGGCGTCGGCGAGGGGGTTGGAGTCGGCGCCGGCGCCACGGCGATCGGGCCCGAGGATCCGGTACCGCCGCCGCCACACGCGGCGAGCGCCAATGCGATCATCATCCCGCCGAGGTGCTTGCGGACCTTCATGGTTGCTCTGCCAGATCGCCGGCCGAGAATCCGACGGGCGCCAGCGAGGGGATGAACGCCACCCCGTGGAACCACCCCATATGGCCGCCGGCCTGGATCTGGAGATCGGGCTGCGCGACTTGCGGGGGCCGGCGCAGCGAGTGCATCTGTCGCGCTGTCGCGATGCTATTTGCCTGAAACGTCGAGAAATAGGGTCCGAGCAGCGTCTTGAGGTCGGGCTTACCCGGCCCCGACCAGGTTACCGCGAAAACCACTCCCGCGGCGTTTGTGAACTCCCGTACCGAACCACCGTTTGGGCGCATGAGCTCGTGGCGCGTATAGCGACCCATCGCGACCGAGTTCATGCTCACCGCCATTCGCCCACGATCCGCGGCTACGCTGGAAACCGAGCCCCCGAGCTTGGCCGACGCGGCGGTGGAGAAACACAGGCAGCATGCCGCGAGGCCAAGTGCACCAGCGCGATGGATCAGAGACACGGGCGAGCAACCCTCCAAACGCAACATCCGAACGCTACGCGGTTTCGAACTCGCGGCGACGGATCGGCAGCCTATTCCTCGACGGAGGCAAGTCAACGCCTGTTCGGACGGCGGCGATCGGCGACACCACGCGAACTTCTTCCGCCTCTGCCCGCCTATTTCTTCGTGTCGCTGTACACCGCGGCGCTCGGCGCAACGGGATCGAGCAGGACCCAGAGGGCAATTCCCGTGGCAACGGCCAACAATGCCGCCGCCACCATCAGCACCCGTCGCGGTTCGGGCATCAGCGGCAAGAGCAAAACCGCGCTGATCGCCAGCGGAATCGCGGCGGCCATCGGCATGCCGGGCCCCACCGCCTGCATCAGGAAGAAGCCGAGCCCCAGCATATAGCCGACGCCCAGCATCGCGGCGACGATGGTCGCGGCAATGCCAACGCTTCTCCCCGCAAAGCGATCGATCGCCAGCGCCAAGCCGCCGAGCATCATCGGCACAACGAATGGATAGGAGGCGGTCGGCGCCACTGCCTGCAGGATTGCGCCCAGTACCAGCAACGGGATCGCGGCGCCGGCGATGCTCCCTACCCGAGACGGCAGCCGATGGCGGATCGTCAGGAAGGCGGCGAGACAGACGAGCAATGCCTGAAACTGAAGACGCGGAATCGCGGCGAGCCGATCGTAATAATTGACCTTGCCCCACGCGCCCGAAATCCCGTTGACGATGTAGAGCCCTGCCATCGCGACGATGATCAGCGCGAGCAGCATAGCCGCCCCCTTCGCGACCTCACCGACCGTCGCCCGTCGCCAAGCCGCGGCGCTATAACCGGCCGCGCCGATCACCAGGAACATCCAACCCAGCGCCGCCGGGTAGCTTACGAAGACAAGCCCGTAAGCGTCGAAAAAAGTGCGGTCGGCCGCCCTGCCCGGCAGCGCCGGCGCGTCGGCCAGCGCACGCGTCAAATCGAGCGTCTGACGCCCCATGTCCTGTAGCGCGCCCTGGTCGAGCGCTTCGGGAGTCGCCAGCGGCGAATGGTAGAGGCCCGAGCGGCCGATGAACGCGAAATTGAATCCGGGATAGCCGCTTTGCTTGGCCACCGTCAGGTCGGTGGAATTGGGCAGCTTCTTGTAGATGAACACGCTGAGGGACGTGGAAACCGGCCGCCGCACGGCCCGGCCGAACAGGTCCATCATCGCGCCATTGTCGCTGCCGGTCTCGAACATCGTCGCCCGCCCGCCACCGCCGCGCGTCTCCAGATTGACGATCACGCCGACATGTCCGCGGCGAGGGTCGTTCGCGAAGAATGATTTCGCGCCCTCCAGCCCCAGTTCCTCGCCATCGGTGAACAGGACCATCACATCTCGCCGCGGTTGGCCGCCCGCCCTGATCGCGCGGATCGTCTCGAGCACCGATGCCACGCCCGCACCGTCATCGGCCGCGGCGGGCGATCCCCAGACGCTGTCGTGATGCGCCATCAGCAGGACGGCCGGTTGTGCGCGATCGCGCCCGGGCAGGATCGCGATGATGTTGGTGAGCGGCGGCGCCGGCTCGACCACCCTGCGCCAACCATCCAGGCGTTTCTTGGCCGCTGGGCTCATCGTGCCGATAGCCGTGGCAACTTCCAGCCCCATGCTTTTGAGACGGGAGATCAGATAGTCGCGCACCTGCGCGTCCTCGGCGCTGCCGGTCGGGTGCGGCGCGCGGCCGATCACGCGGACGTCCGCCATCGCCCGAGTCGCCGAGAAAGCCGTGGCGGTGGCATCGGCCGACGCCGGGCCCGGCGGCGTCGTCGCCACTATCGCCAGGATTACCGCACCGGCCAGCGCGATCAGCGCTCCCCACCATCTCGTCATGGCGCTCCTCCCCCCGTCTCACGCCAGTAGCTACAAGCGACCGGCGGGACCGGCAAGGACGCGCTGCCTCCGGGCGCTGCGCCGAAACGCCCCACTTCTGCGGCGGTTGCGACATACTTAAGCGCGCATAAACCGCGTCTTTACGTGGTTCGGTATATCCCTTTGTCCCAGAGTGCGCGGAGTCACATTGGACATTGGGGAACCATGTCAGTCGAAACACTATCATTTGATCGCCGCGGTGGCGGATGGAGCGTGCTCGCCACGCTCGCCGACGCCGATGGCAGCGCACGTCACCCTTTCATCCGCGCCATGTGCGCTCCGGGTGCTCCGACGCGCGACCTCGCTGACGCGATCCACCTGCTGTGCGCCTTGCACGGGCGCCATCCGGGCGTGATCGATCATGCGGTCGGCCATGGGCACAGCCAGACGGCCCAGCCGTGGCTGGAAGCCGCGTCCGAAGCGTTCGCCGACGAACGCGCTCTGCTCGCACGTCTGACCGCGGCGGCGGGACCAATCCCGTCCACCCCAGGCCAGGCCGAATCGGAAGCCGCCGTCAACGCGCAACGCCACGCGCTCGACATGCTGGCACAGTCCGATCGCGCCGGGTGCGCGGTGGGCGCCTCGATCGCGTTGGTCCTCGACTGGCACGCCGTGCGCGCGCTGATGGGTGCCGCCGCCGACCGCGCCGGCTTCGCCCCGCTGCCGTCGAACCTGCCGATCGATGCCGAGACGCAGACGATCGCGGTCACATTGGCGGCCGAGGCACCGGTCGAGCGCGCGATGAGCTTTGGCGCGCAACAGCTGCTCGCCCAGCATCGCGCGCTGTGGGACCTGGCCGAAGCGCGCAAGAGCGCCCGCGACCGCAGCTAAGCTAACGCCAATCCGGGTCGTGAGTCCCCAAGCTTGCGTTTCGGAGCATACCCGCCCTAAGCAAACCCGAGTTTCGAAAAAAATTCGGGGACAGTAATGATTCGCTTCGAAGGCACCCAGAGCTATGTCGCGACCGAGGACCTGAAGGTCGCGGTCAATGCCGCGGTGACTCTGCGCCGTCCGTTGCTGGTCAAGGGCGAACCCGGCACCGGCAAGACCGTACTCGCCTATGAGATCGCCAAGGCGGTCGACGCGCCGCTGATCGAATGGAACGTCAAGTCGACGACGAAAGCGCAGCAGGGCCTGTATGAGTATGACGCCGTCGCCCGGCTGCGCGACGGCCAGCTCGGCGACGAGCGCGTCCACGACATTTCGAATTACATCCGCAAGGGCAAATTGTGGGAGGCGTTCACGGCGCCCCAGGTCCCGGTGCTGCTGATCGACGAGATCGACAAGGCCGATATCGAGTTCCCCAACGACTTGCTCCAGGAACTCGATCGCATGGAATTCCATGTCTACGAGACCAAGGAGACGGTGCGCGCGGCCGAGCGGCCGATCGTCGTCATCACCTCGAACAACGAGAAGGAACTGCCCGACGCGTTCCTGCGCCGCTGTTTCTTCCACTATATAAAATTCCCCGACCGCGACACGATGCAGGCGATCGTCGACGTCCATTTTCCCGGCATCCAGAAGATCCTGGTGTCGAAGGCGATGGACATTTTCTACGACGTCCGCGACGTGCCCGGCCTCAAGAAGAAGCCGTCGACCAGCGAGTTGCTCGACTGGCTGAAGCTGCTTCTCCACGAGGACATGCCGCTCGACGTGCTGCAGAATCGCGACCCGACCAAGGCGATCCCGCCGCTCCATGGCGCCCTGCTCAAGAACGAGCAGGACGTGATGCTGTTCGAACGGCTGGCCTTCATGGCCAAACGCCAGCAGAGCGGCGGTCCGCGCTGATATTGCGTCGGCAGGTCCGATAATCCGTCCCAGGATCGTCTGCCGGGCTTGTCCGGGCATCCACCGTGCGGTCGGGCCGGACCCTACAGCCTCATATCCCGCGCTGGCGCTCGATGGGCGCCGGCGCGAGGCCGGCGTGACGGTGAATTACATCCAAGTCACTTGAGATACCGCTCTACGCTGGCATGACGTGACGATGAGTGACATCCCCTCGCCGCACGGCGCCACCCGTTTCGCCCGCGTTCGCGCTCGGCTCGAGGCGGCGCAGCCGACCAGCGGGTGGCGGTCGTGGGTCTACGAATTCCTGCTGTTCGGGTTCAAGCAAGGCTGGGCCTGCCTGTTCGGTGCGCTGATGCTCGCGCTGCTGCTCGGCGCACACCTTTTCTATCCCGATGACGCGCCGCTCGCGCGCAACGACTTCGTGACGCTGGCGGCGATCGCGATTCAAATCGGCATGCTCGCCTTCCGCCTGGAGAATTGGGAAGAGGCCAAAGTCATCCTGGCGTTCCACGTCACCGGCACGATCATGGAGCAGTTCAAGACCCAGGCCGGGTCGTGGAATTACCCGGGCGGCGGCGTGCTCCATATCGGCCTGGTGCCGCTCTATTCCGGGTTCATGTACGCCGCGGCGGGCAGCTATATCGCGCGCGTCTGGCGCATCTTCGGCTTTCGGTTCGTACCTTATCCCCCGCGCTGGACGACGATCGCGCTGGCTGCGGCGATCTACGTCAATTTCTTCGCGCACCACTGGTTGCCGGACATGCGATGGCTATTGTTCGCGGCGACCGCTTTGCTGTTCTGGCGCACGCGGGTCTATTTTACACCGTTCCGCCGCGAACGTTGGATGCCGTTGCTGCTGGGCTGGTTCCTGGTCGCCACCTTCATCTGGTTCGCCGAGAATATCGCTACGTTCGCACATGCCTGGTCCTATCCCAGTCAACGGCATGGCTGGACGATGGTCAGTTCGGCCAAGCTCGGTGCCTGGTACCTGCTCATGATCATCTCGTTCGTGATGGTGTCGCTGATACATCATAACGAAAACGAAACAAATATAGGGTCACCGACGGATTAACCCCGTCCGCCAACCATCCGGTCAGGCAACCGTCCCTATGGCGGTCGGGCATGAGGAGATATCCCCCCCATCTCCGCGTGCCGGCGGCTGCTCTTGCCCTGTTGGTGGGCGTGGCCGCCCCAGCGCGCGCCGGAACATTGCTCGACTATGTCGGGCAGTGCGTGCCGTTCGCACGAGCGGCATCCGGCATCCAGATCTATGGCGATGCCTGGACCTGGTGGGATCAAGCCGAGGGTCGATATCGCCGCGGCCAGACCCCGCGCGCTGGAGCGGTGGTTGTCTTCCGCAAGACCGCGCGCCTGCCGCTCGGTCATGTCGCGGTGATCAGCCGCGTGGTCGACAGCCGGGTGGCGATGGTCACCCACGCCAATTGGTCGCGGATGAATGGCGAGCGTGGCCATGCCGAACAGGATGTCACGCTGACCGATGTCAGCCCCGACAACGACTGGAGCGAAGTCCGCGTCTGGTATCGCGACGCCGAAGGCCTCGGATCGACGAGCTTTCCGCTCTACGGCTTCATCTATCCCGTCCTGACCGATGGTGAGAAAGTGAAAGCGGCGCCGGAACTGACCGGTCGCGACCCCGATTATGTCGGTGCGCTGATCGACGCCTATCGCTGAATCCGGCCGCCGCCACGGGGCTATTGAGTACCGCACCCGGGGTGCGTAAGACCATACCCATGTTTCTGAACTTCCTCGACGAGCTTCGCGCCGCCGGCATTCCGGCGAGCATGAAGGAGCACCTCATCCTCTTAGAGGCGCTCGACAAGGACGTGATCGATCGCACGCCGGAGGATTTCTATTATCTCAGCCGCGCGGTCTATGTGAAGGACGAAGGCCTGCTCGACCGCTTCGATCAGGTCTTTGCCAAGGTCTTCAAGGGGATCGCCACGACCTATGGCACCCAGCCCGCGGACATCCCCGCCGACTGGCTGAAGGCGATCGCCGAGAAATATCTCTCCCCCGAGGAAATGGAGAAGATCAAGTCGCTCGGCTCGTGGGACGAGATCATGGAAACGCTCAAGAAGCGCCTGGAGGAACAGGAAAAGCGCCATCAGGGCGGCAACAAATGGATCGGCACCGGCGGTACCAGTCCCTACGGCAATTCGGGCTACAATCCCGAAGGCGTGCGGATCGGCGGCGAATCCAAGCATGGCCGCGCGATCAAGGTGTGGGACCAGCGCGAGTTCAAGAATCTCGACAGCACGCGCGAATTGGGCACGCGCAACATCAAGATCGCGCTTCGCCGCCTGCGCCGCTTCGCGCGCGAAGGATCGGCCGACGAACTCGATCTCGACGCGACGATCGAGGGCACCGCGCGCCAGGGCTGGCTCGACATCCATATGCGACCGGAGCGGCACAATGCCGTCAAATTGCTGCTGTTCCTCGACGTCGGCGGATCGATGGATCCGTGGGTCAAGCTCTGTGAGGAACTGTTCTCGGCGGCGACGTCAGAGTTCAAGAACATGGAGTTCTTCTACTTTCACAACTGTCCATATGAAGGCGTGTGGAAGGACAATCGCCGCCGCTTCACCGAGCGCACGCCGACCTGGGACGTGCTGCACAAATTCGGTCACGATTACAAATTGGTGATCGTCGGCGACGGATCGATGAGTCCCTACGAGATCACGCACCCGGGCGGCTCGGTCGAACATTTCAACGAGGAATCGGGCGCGGTGTGGATGCACCGCCTGACCACCACCTACCCCGCCGCGGTCTGGCTCAACCCGATCAAGGAAGAGCAATGGGGGTATTCTCAATCGATCAAGATCGTCCGCGAGCTGATGAACGACCGAATGTACCCGCTGACGCTCGCGGGACTCGATGATGCGATGCGCGAGCTGACGCGCAAGAGGTAAACTGAGACCTGGAAAAGTCTAGCTTCAGCACGCCTCGAGCTGCGTGAGCTTTTCCTGAAACTTCTCGGCCAGCTCAAGCCGGCGTGCGCGCGCTTCTGCGGTCACCGCATTCTTCGCGGCGATGCGCTCCTGCGCGACCCGACGCGCATAAAAACGAATATCTGATTCCATTGGTGCGATCCCGATCCCCGCGATTCGGTTATCCACAGACCATGTCACGCTGATGACGCGATGCACCCCTTTTGGGATCAAAGGGGAGCGACTCGCGATAGAATGCGGTTTTGAGGGCGTTTTCGGCCTATCCGATGATCAATAGAGCAGATGCGGACGCCGCGCCTCGCCCCAAACCGCCTCATCGGGAACGGTCAACGAATCGAGATCTCCCGGCAGGGTCCAGGAATCGTCGACCCACTCGCGCAAGTCAGGGCCGCCGTTGATGACGTCGATGGCCAGTTTGTCGAAGACATATTCATAAGCGAAATCGCGCCACAGATCGTAATCGCCGTAGAGCGTACGAACCGCCTTGAATGCCAGCGCCTGAACCCGCCACGGCCGAAACGCGTGATGGTCGTAAGCGGGACCCTCGGCATGGATGAAAACGCCGTTGCACAAGCGCCCGACGTGTTTGTGGAAGGTCGGCTGGAACCAGAGGTCGCGAAGCGTGCAGCCGTCGAGCCATTGCGGCGCGACCCGGTGCATTTCGGCAATGATGGCGCGCGCGTCGATATCGGGTGCGCCGAACAGCTCGAGCGGGCGTGTGGTCCCGCGTCCCTCGCTCAAATTCGTGCCTTCGAGCATCACCGTCCCGGCATAAGCGCGCGCCATGTTGACGTTGGCGGCATTGGGGCTGGGATTGATCCAGGGGCGCTCGGGCGGCCATCCGAAGCCCGGCGCGGAGTCCGGCTGCCACCCTTCCATCGCGATCACGCGATAGTCGACGTCAAGCTTGTAATGGTCGATGAACCAATGCCCCATTTCGCCCAGGGTCATGCCGTGCCGCATCGGCATCGGCCCCGCGCCGACGAAGCTTTCCCAGCCCGGCCGCAGGGTCAGTCCCTCCACCGGGCGACCCGCCGGATTAGGGCGATCGAGCACCCAGACCGATTTGCCGTGCGCCGCAGCCGCTTCGAGAACGTAGAGCAAGGTCGTGACGAACGTGTAGATGCGGCAGCCAACGTCCTGCAGGTCGATCAGAATCGTGTCGAACGTGCCCATCGACTGGCCGGTCGGCCGGCGCACCTCTCCGTACAGGCTGAAAACCGGCATGCCGTAGGTCGGATCGGTGAAGTCGGGCGACTCCATCATATTGTCCTGCAGATCGCCGCGCACGCCATGCTGCGGGCCGAAGACCGCCGAGACGTTGAGCCCCGTCGCGACCAGCGCGTCGAGCGAATGCGTGAGGTCGGCGGTCACCGAGGCCGGATGCGCGAGCAAAGCGACGCGTTTGCCCTCGAGCGGTTTCCTAAGCTCTGGTTCGGCGAGCAGCCGGTCGATACCGAATTTCATGCGCGTTCAGGTGCCGGTAGCCGCGCGACAAAGCAATCCGCGTTGTGGAAATCTGGTTTACCCGGCGGGTGGCGTAACGCCCAATAGGATTTGCTTCCGTCGACAGCTTCGATCACTGCCGAGAGGCCCAGCCGCCATTCGCGCTGCTCGCCGAGTTCGGGCAGCACGGCATGCTTTTCCAACCTGCCCTCACCGGGGATCCAGTGGCCGTATGTCTGTATGTCGTCGATGTTGCGCATTCGCGTGCGATAATCATCGAAACGATACGCCGCCCATTTCATCGATGGCGCAAAATTGAGTTCGCAATAGCTGGGTTCGTCGACGAACCCGACAAACGCTTCGAAACAGCTATGCTGCCAAAGTCCGTCGGCGCGGCAGGCATCGCCGTCGAATTCGGGCCAGATTACATCGTCCAGCGTTCCTTCGACCTGAAATCGCACCGACAGCCTGCCTCCGTCGCCCCTGCCGGCATCGACCGAGATGCTGGTGACGGCGATGCTCGGAAAATCGGGGTGAGGAAAAAGAATGAGGTCGGACATGGCTTCCCAGCGGGTTCCTAGCGCGCGCGGTTTTCCGCCCTACCGAGGCCACACGCAAGAGCGGACCACAGTGCGGCGACGCCAGACTGGTAAAATTGCGACGAAGCGCCTATGTCCGCCGCCTTCCAATGGCTACTATTCTCCCCTCCCCGCCCCGCGTGGGCATGGTCTCGCTCGGCTGTCCCAAGAACCTGGTCGACAGCGAGCGCATCCTGACCAAGTTGCGCAGCGACGGCTATCAGCTGTCACCGGACTATGCCGGGGCCGACGTCGTGCTGGTCAATACTTGCGGCTTCCTCGATTCCGCCAAGGAGGAGAGTCTCGAAGCGATCGGTGAAGCGATTGCCGAGAATGGTCGCGTCATCGTCACCGGCTGCATGGGCAAGGAAGCCGAGGTCATCCGCGACCGCTTCCCCGCCGTGCTCGCGATCACCGGCGCGCACGAATATGAGCAAGTCGTCGGCGCGGTGCACGAGGCGGCGCCGATGCCGCCCAACGCCTTCCTCAACCTGGTGCCCGAGAGCGGACTCAAGCTGACCCCGCGTCATTACAGCTATCTGAAGATCTCGGAGGGCTGCAACCATCGCTGCGCCTTCTGCATCATCCCGAGCCTGCGCGGCGACCTGGTCAGCCGGCGCCCCGATGCGATCCTGCGCGAGGCCGAGAAGTTGGTCGAAGCGGGAACCAAGGAACTGCTGGTCATCAGCCAGGATACCTCGGCTTATGGCGTCGACATCAAGCACCATCCGCGGATGTGGCACGGCAACGAAGTCCGCGCGCACATGACCGACCTGGCGCGCGAACTCGGCAAGATCGCGCCCTGGGTGCGGCTGCATTATGTCTACCCCTACCCGCATGTCGATCAGGTCATCCCGCTGATGGCCGAGGGTCTGGTGCTCCCCTATCTCGACATCCCGTTCCAGCATGCCAGCCGCAACGTGCTCAAGCTGATGCGCCGCCCGGCGAACGAGGCGAAGGTGCTGGAGCGGATCAAGTCGTGGCGCGCGATCGCGCCCGATATCGCGATCCGCTCGACCTTCGTGGTCGGCTTTCCGGGCGAGACCGAGGAAGATTTCGAGTATCTGCTCGATTGGCTCGACGAGGCCCAGCTCGATCGCGTCGGCGCCTTCCGCTTCGAGCCGGTCGAGGGTGCAGCGGCGAACGCCCTGCCCAATCCGGTGGCCGAAGAGGTCAAGGAAGAGCGCTACGCCCGGATCATGGAGAAGACTGCGGCGATCAGCGCGGCCAAGCTCGCCGCCAAGGTCGGTCGCACCTTGCCGGTGATCATCGATGCGGTGGATGACGATGGCGGTGCCACCGGCCGCAGCCAGGCCGACGCGCCCGAGATCGACGGCGAGGTATTCCTGCGCGACGCCGGACATCTCGCGGTCGGCGATATCGCCCCGGTACTGATCGAGGACGCCGACGAGCACGATTTGTACGGCGTACCTGCCTGATTTGTCGGGTGTGTCGGGCTGATCTGTCCCGATCTCGGACAGGGCTATTGCCAGATGCCACGCGCCACCTAACAGAGTGGCGTCATGAAGATATCGGCTATCCTGCTCGGGCTGATAGTGGCTCTGATCGCCCCCGCGGCGTCCGCGCAAGTCGTGTCGGCGCCGCTGCAGAAGATCGTCACGCCGGTCGACCCGATGACAATGGGCACCGACGATTTCACCCGGCTGGCAAATCCCGCGATCTGGGACGGGCTATCGGTCAATCGCATCGAATTCCGCGAGGATCGCGCGTTCTGGCGGCTCTACCGCATCGTCAATCTGCGCCATCCCGACGGGCCGTTATGGTTCGTGCCGCACGATAACGAAAATGCCGCGTTCCAGGCGGCGGTGTTCGCGGTGCGATCCTATGGCGGCGTGGTGATCGCGATCGAGGAAGCGCGCTCGGTTGACGGGCCCGACAGCCGGATGAACCCGGACGTCGCTTATGGCCGTGCAATCGACCCGAACCGCAATTTCCGCGACGATACCCCAAATTACGCCGCCACCGTCCTGGCCGATCTGGGCGCTCCGCCGCGACTGATCGTCGCGCTCCACACCAACGAGCCCGGATATAGCGCCTCGGAATCGACCTGCACGCCGCCCGATGCGGGCTATACCGGCAAGGGCGAGATTTCGGTGCTGTTGTGCAGCGACCTCTATTCGCCGCGTCCATCGATCAGCGCCGCCTGGCCGTTCGACGACACCGACAGCGTCGCCATCGTCTCCTATCTCGGCGACCGCAGCCCCGCGAGCGGCTTCTGCGCGCGGCCGCTGTCCTATGCCGACATGAACATCATGTTCGAGCATGTCGTGCAGAGCGACGGGTCGCTGTCGAACTACGCTTTGTTCCGCGGCTTGCCCTATGTGAATCTTGAGACCCAGGATCGCGGCACCGATCCGATGGGACTCGGTGATGCGCGATCACGCCTGCTCGCAATGATCGGCACGGTGATGGCGCGTTGCGCACCGGTCCAGGGCATTGCGCTGCGGCCACCGGCACCGCCGGAACGCACGCAAGTGGCGGCCAAGCGCAAGAAACGCCGTTAGGAGAGCCCCCGCGCGGTCGCGCGGTGCTTCGCCGCCTTTGGCACTGAGCGGTGGCCCGGCCCGTACTCTCCGCGCCGAAACGTGGCGATACCTACCCCATCTGACGCTCTTACCCGGCACAGCGCTGGTCCGCTGATTGCGCGCCGCGAATGGCGGCTTATAGCGAGCGGGCCACTCATTCGGAGCGACCGTCGATGCGCTTTCTGCCGCTTGCCCTTCTTCTCGTCGCCACGCCCGCCATCGCGCAGGATCTCGCCCCGGCCGAAACCGCCAAGGTCGATTCGATCGTCACCGACACCTTGGCACGCAACGGCGTGCCCTCGGCGTCGATCGCGATCGTGCGCGGCGGACGGATCGTCTATGCCAAGGCCTATGGCAAGCAATCCGAGACGATCGCGACGCCGCGCAGCGACGCGCCGTACCAGATCGCCTCGATCTCCAAGCAATTCACTGCCGCCGCGATCCTGATGCTGGAGGATGAGGGCAAGCTCAGCCTCGACGATACTGTCGCCAAATGGGTGCCCGGCATCACCGACGGCGACAAGATCACCATCCGCCAGCTGCTCAGCCACACCTCGGGCCTGCAGGATTACTGGCCGCAGGATTACAGCTTCGCGGCGATGGAAAAGCCGGTCACGCCGCAGCAGATCGTCGACCGCTGGGCGAAGAAGCCGCTCGACTTCGCGCCGGGCACGCAATGGCAATATTCGAACACCGGCTATGTCGTTGCCGGCATGATCGTCGAGAAGGCGGCGGGCAAACCGCTGCTCGCCTATTTGCAGGACAAGGTATTCAAGCCGCTCGGCATGAAGGTGATCGACCAGGATCTGGCGGTCGGCAAAGGCTTTCCGCAGGGTTATCACCGCTATGCGCTCGGCCCCGTGCGGGTCGAGAAGCCGGCGGCACGCGGTTGGCTATTTGCCGCGGGCGAACTCGCAATGTCGGCAAGCGATCTCGCCAAATGGGATATCGCGCGACTGAACCGCGGCGTGATGCCGGCGGATGACTGGCAGGTGCAAGAAACCCCGATCCTGCTGACCAGCGGCAAGTCGACCAATTACGGCCTGGGCGTCTTCGCCGGCACCGCCAAGGGCCATCGTTACGTCGAACATACCGGCGAGGCGGTCGGCTTCCTGTCGGAGAATATCGTCTATCCCGACGATAAGGCGGCCGTCGTGGTGCTGGTCAATTCCGACTTTTCCGACGCCTTTACCGGCATTGCGAGCCAGATTTCCGAGCTGATCCTGCCGCCGGCCAGCGGGCCTGCCGCAGGCGGCGATGCCGAAACGGCGAAGACCGCGCAGGCGCGCGCGATCTTCGACCAATTGCGCACGGGCAAACTCGATCGGGCAACGATGACCGAGGATGCCAATTACTATTTCGACGCCACCGCGATCGGCGATTACCGCGACAGCCTGGACAAGCTCGGTGACCCGGCGTCGTTCACTCTGACGCGGCCTGCACGGCTGCGCGGCGGCTTCGTCAATCGCAACTACGCCGTCACTTACCCGAACGGTACCAAGCTGTCGGTGGTGACCTATGCTGAGCCCGAGGGGGCCGGACGCTACGAACAGTTCATCGTGATGCCGGCCGATTGACCGCCGCTTCCCTGATCGACCCGCTTACCGACGAGACACTCGCATGACCGACTTTGCCGCCCTCCTTCAGCCAGATCGCGGTCAGCACGCGCGCACGATCGAGGTCGTCCACCCCGACGGATTCGCCGACTGGCTGGCCGCGCAACCGCCGCGCGTGCGCGCGATGGTCACTGCCGCCCGCGTGACGGGCAAGGCCGGCAACAAGGCGATCCTTCCCGGCGAGGGCGTCGAGGACTGGTCGGTGCTGCACGTCTGCGACGAGGACGCGAACTCGCCATGGCGGATTGCATCCCAGCCCGATTTCCTGCCGGAGGGAATGTATCGGCTGAAAAGCGGCGATGTCGGACCGGCCGGCCTCGGCTGGCTGCTCGCGCAGCATCGCTTCGATAAATATACCAAGCCCGACAAGGACAGTGCGCCGCGGATCCTGCTCATCAGCGACCCCGGCGCGATCGACGAGACGGTCAGGCTGGCGCAGGCGACCGCTCTGGTTCGCGACCTCGTCAATCTCGGTTCGTCCGACATGGGACCGGCCGAGCTGGAGGCCGAAGCGGCGAAGCTGGCCAAGGCATTCGATGCCACGCTGACCGTCACGCGCGGCGATGCGCTGGCGACGGGCTATCCGATGATCGACGCGGTCGGAAGCGCTGCCGCCAAGCATCGCGCGCCGCGCTTGATCGAGATCGAATGGGGCAACCCCAAACATCCGCGCGTCGCGGTGCTCGGCAAGGGCGTCTGCTTCGATTCGGGTGGTCTCGACATCAAGCCGGCGAGCGGTATGCGGCTGATGAAGAAGGACATGGGCGGTGCCGCCCACGCGCTGGCGCTGGCCAATCTGATCATGGGAGCGCGGCTGCCGGTCCGCCTGCACGTGCTGATCCCGGCGGTCGAGAATGCGATTTCCGCCGACGCCTTCCGCCCCGGCGACGTGCTCAAGACGCGCAAGGGATTGACCGTCGAGAACACAAACACCGACGCCGAAGGGCGGCTGGTGCTCGGCGATGCCCTGACCAAAGCGGGCGAAGCGAAGCCCGAGCTGGTGATCGACTATGCCACGCTGACCGGCGCGGCGCGCGTCGCGCTCGGCCCCGATCTGCCGGCGACCTTCATTAGCGACGAGGTGCTCGCCGCCGACCTGATCGAGGCCGGCACGGCGGTCCATGACCCGTTGTGGCGGCTGCCGCTATGGGACGGCTATGACGAATATCTCAAATCCGACATCGCCGACCTGATCAACGCGCCCGACAACGGCTATGCCGGCGCGGTCACCGCCGCCTTGTTCCTGCGCCGCTTCGCGCCCGAGGGCGTGCCCTGGGCGCATCTCGACACCTTCGCCTGGCGCCCGACCGCCAAGCCAGGACGTCCCAAAGGCGGCGATGCTCTGGGCGTGCGCGCCGCCTGGGCGATGCTGAAAAAGCGCTACGGCGGCTGAGCCTCCTCTTCTACGCTTCCCCGGCGAAGGCCCGGGGCCCAGTGTTGACGTGTTCAGTTGGCAGAGGAGTCCCTACCCAATATAAAAGGGTACAGCTGGGCCCCGGCCTTCGCCGGGGAAGCGTATTTTGCGAAGCCCGTAGAGTTCTTCAGGCCGACCGACCGCCGCCGCGCACCATGCCGAGAATGTCGTCGAGCGGATTGCCGTCGTGATTGGCGTCGAGCATCGATGCCAGCCCGCCCAGGCTGCCGAGGATGCCGCCGGTCGGCGCCGCGGCAGGTGCCGCCGGGGCGGCGGGCGCGGCGCTCGCGCCGCTGCCGGCGATCATCGAGGTGAGCACGCTCGCGGCGATGCCGCCGAGCATGCCGCCGCCCATCTTTTTCGCGACCTGTTGCGCGACCAGCCCGGCGACGATCGGCAGCATCGCCTTCAGGACCGTGTCGCTGATCCCGGTTTGCGCCGAGGCCGCGGTTGCGACCGAGCGGCTGACGTCCTTCGACCCGAAAATCTGGCCGAGCACGGCATTGCCGGCATCGGTGTCGGTCGCCGGTGAAGTGGTCGCGGCAGCAATGCCGGCGACCGATCCCAGGCCACCACCCTGTTCGACCTTCTTCAACCCGCCGAGCACCGCCGGCAGCAAGGCACCGACCGCGGCATTGGCCTGGTCTGGCGTCAGCCCGAATTGCTGAGCGAGTGCTCCGACGTCGACTTGCGGAGCCGCACGAGCGTCATCGCCGGTTGCACCAGTCGCCTGCTGCAAAAGTTGTCCCAGGATATCCATAGCCGCGACTCCTTGAAGGCGAACCGCCCGCGATCAGGCGGCGGTCGAGCGTACCGCGTCGATCAGGACGAAGGCAATGCGCGCGAGGTGGTCCGACCTGTTTTCCCATCCATGCGGCGTTCCGCGCTGGATCAGGATGTCGCCCGCACGTAAAACCGTCTCGTCGCGGTCCATCACCGCGACGATCTCGCCCTGCAGCACGATCGCGTAATCGACCGTATCGGTCGTGTGCATGCTCGCCGAGCGCGTGCTGCCTTCCTGGTGATCGGCATCGGGATAGAGCGCGGCGAACACCGCCTTGACCATCGCCGCGCGCTGTTCGGGGGTCGCGTCGCCGATCGGCGGGAAGTCGATCACACGGAGCACTGTGCCATGGCTCGGCGGCAGCACGCCGCGATGCTCGGCAATGTCGTCGGGCGCGTCGATCGCGCTCGGTGCCGCATGCGTGCGCCACATATTGGTGCTGCGATAGGTTGAGCCCGGCAGGACGAACTCGGCTGGGCTGGGTCCGTCCTGGGCGATGTAAGACTGGCCGTCCGCATCGATCGCGGTAACGACGCGGCGCGGCGCCGGCAGAGGCGCGTCGGTCATGCTGACAGCGCCTTGGCGGCCTGGATGATCGTGACGAACTTGTCCGCGGTCAGGCTGGCGCCGCCAACCAGTGCGCCGTCGACATTCTCGAGCGCCAGGATTTCCGCGGCGTTGGCGGGGTTGGCCGATCCGCCGTAGAGAATGCGCATGTCGCGCGCGCCGTCGCCGATCATTTGCTGCAGCTTGGCGCGAATGATCGCGTGAATCGCCGCGATCTCGTCCATCGTCGGGGTCCGCCCGGTGCCGATCGCCCAGCACGGCTCATAGGCGACCGTCAGCCAGTCGGCATGCGCATCGTCGGGCAAGGATTCCTCGATCTGCGCCCGCACGACATGCGCCGCGCGGCCAGCATCGCGCTCTTCTTGCGTTTCCCCCACGCAAAGGATGACCTTCAAGCCGTGGCGATGCGCCGTCGCCGCTTTGAGATAAACGTCATGGCTGGTCTCGTGCTGATCGCTGCGGCGTTCGGAATGGCCGACGATGGTGAACGCGGCGCCCGCTTCCCTGACCATGCCAGCCGAAATGCAGCCGGTATGCGCGCCGTCTTCGTCCTGATGCACGTCCTCCGCGCCGATCGCCAGATTCGGCACGCGGGCATGGGCCGGCGCGATCAGCGTCGCCGGCACCGCGACCGCGACATCGATCTGCGGCGCATCGGCCGCGGCGGCCGCGATCCCGTCGAGTTCAGCCAGCGCCGCCAGGCTGCCATTCATTTTCCAATTGCCCGCGATCAGCTTGCGCCGTGTCATGTGTCCTCCCGTTTTTATGTGCCCCCGATAGCGCTCAGGAGAGTGTGCGCAAGCGTCGCGCTCTATGCTCAGGCATGACGCGTGTCCGGCATGTGCTGAAGGCATTGCCGGTTATGAGCACACGCCCTAAAGCGTCGGCTCGTTTTTCAGGACCAACGATCGGGCCCCATGCTCACTTTCTTTCGCAAGATCATCTTTTCGCGCATCGGCGCGCTCGTCACGCTGGTCGTCGTCGGCCTGATCGGTGTGGCGTTCGGGCTGGGCGACGTTACCGGCCTGAGGTCCAACTCGCTGGGCGGGCAGAACGCAGCGACCGCAGCGACCGTCGGCAGCGACACCGTTTCGGTGACCGATCTGCGCAATGCCACCGACGGCATGCTCAACATGTATCGCAACCAGGCGCCGCAGCTGACCATGGCGGAATTCATCAGCCGTGGCGGCCTCGACGGTCCGTTCGAGAGCCGCCTGACCTCGATGGCGATGGAACAGTTCGGCCACAGCCAAGGCATTCGCGTCGGCAAGTCGTTGATCGACAACCAGATCGCGAACATTCCCGGCGTTCGCGGGTTGGACGGCAAGTTCGACAAGGACAATTACAACCGCCTGCTGGCGATGCTGAAGTCCAACGACCAGCAATTCCACGAGCAAATGGGCCGCGACCTGATGACGCAGCTGATGCTCGGCCCGATCGCGGCGAACGCGACGGACAAGCTCAAGGGCCCCAGCGGCGTCGCGACCTTCTACGCATCAATGCTGCTCGAAAAGCGCAACGGCACCGTCGCGTTCGTCGACACCAAGAAGATGCCGGCCGGCGCGCCGGTCACCGACGCCGAGGCGCAAGCTTATTACACCCGCAACGCGCCGCGCTATACGATCCCGGAACGTCGCTCGGCCCGCTACGCGCTGATCACGCTCGACGAGCTCAAGAAGCGCGCCAACCCGACCGACGACGAGATCGCCAAGGCCTATCAGGCGCAAAAGGCGAAGTTCGACGCGGGCGAGAATCGCTCGCTCAAGCAAGTGGTGTTGCAGGACCAGAAAGCCGCCACCGATCTCGCGGCGAAGGTCCGTGCCGGCACGGCGATCGAGGCCGCCGCCAAGGCGCTGGGGCTCGAGGCGGCGGCGATCAACGACGTCAACAAGACCGCTTATGCCGGCCAGGCGACGCCCGCCTTGGCCGATCAGGTATTCGGCGCCGCGCAAGGTGCGGTGATCGGCCCGGTCAAGACGCCGCTCGGCTGGGTGGTCGCGCATCTCGACAAGATCACCAAGGTCGCGGGCAAGACGCTCGACCAGGCCAAGCCCGAGCTGGTCAAGGAACTCACCGATCAGAAATTGGCGACCATCGCGCAGAACCTGCGCGACCAGATCGAGGATGCGATCACCAATCGCCAGACACTCGACCAGATCGCGGCCAAGCTCAACCTGACCGTCCAGGCGACGGCGCCGCTGACCGCCAACGGCACCGACCCCACGTCGGCGACTCCGGTCAAACCCGACCCCAATCAGACGGCGCTCTATCAGCTCGCCTTCCAGTCGGAGACCGACGACGATCCCCAGCTGGTGCCCTATGGCCAGGACGGCAGCTTCGCGGTCGCCAAGCTCGACAAGGTAATCCCGGCGGCGGCACGGCCTTTCGCAACAATTGCCGACCAGGTTAAGAAGGACGTCGTCATCGACCGTCAGGTCAAGGCCGCGCGCGACGTCGCCAACGCGATCACCGGCAAAGTCAACAAGGGCATCCCGCTCGCCCGGGCGATGGCCGAATCGGGCATCAAGCTCGATGCGACCAAGCCGATTTCGGCCAATCGCGCACAGTTGTTCGCGTCGAAGCAGCCGCCCGCCCCGCTCGTCTTGCTGTTCAGCAAGCCCAAGGGCAGCGCGTCGCTGGTCGAGGCACCCTATAAGGGCGGCTGGTTCGTCATCGTCGTCGACTCGGTCGAAAAGGGCAACGCGGCCGGCAATGCGCAATTGGTCGACAAGATGCGCGGCGATCTGGGCGCGAGCCTGGGCGACGAATATCGTCAGCAATTCGCCCGCGCGGTACGCGACAAGATCGGCGTGAAGAAGAACGACGCCGCGATCGCCGCGTTGCGCCGCGACCTGCTCGGTCAGGGCAGCGACGGCAGCGACCAGTCGCAATAAAGCGATGGTCGAAGGAGCCGACGCCGCGCTGACCGCACTCGCGGCCGGGCGCCCCGCGCTCGTCTGGCGGCGTCAGGTCGCGGATACCGAGACGCCGGTCGCCGCCGCACTGAAACTGATCGAGCCCGAACGGGGCGACTTCCTGCTCGAATCGGTCGAGGGCGGCGCGGTGCGCGGGCGTCACAGCCTGTTGGGGCTTGCGCCCGATCTGGTGTTCCGCGCGGACGGCGAGCGTGCGGCGATCAATCGTCATTGGCTGACCGATCGCAGCGCGTTCGAGCCTTGCACCGACCCCACGCTGACCGCGTTCCGTTCGCTCGTCGCCTCGTGCCGGATGGACGACGTTCCGCCCGAACTGCCGCGCGCATTGGCCTGTTTGGTCGGTTATTTCGGCTATGAGACGGTCGGACTGGTCGAGGACTTGCCCCGGCCCGGGGATCCTGGGCTCGGCCTGCCGGACATGATCTTCGTGCGGCCGACAACGGTGCTGATCTTCGACCGGCTGGCCGATCAATTGTTCCTGGTTGCGCCGCTCTGGCCCGATAGCGGCTTCTCCCCCGAGGCGGCGCTGGCGCTTGCCGAGGAACGGATCGACGGCGTCGCCGCCAGACTGGCGAGCGCCCCGATCCCGGCGGCGCCGCGGAGCGACCCGAGCGACATCGCGCTGACTCCGGTCCTGCCGGGCGGCGCGTATCGCGAGATGGTGCTGAGAGCGAAGGATTATATCGCCGCCGGCGATATCTTTCAGGTCGTCCTGGCGCAGCGTTTCACCGCGCCCTTCGCACTGCCGCCGATCGAGCTCTATCGCGCGCTTCGCCGCGTGAACCCCTCGCCATTCCTCTATTTTCTCGACTTGCCCGACTTCGCGCTGTCGGGATCCAGTCCCGAGATCCTGGTGCGTGTGCGCGACGGCGAAGTCACGATCCGCCCGATCGCCGGCACGCGCCCGCGCGGCCAGTCAGCGACCGAGGACGAGGAGAATCGGCGCTCGCTGCTCGCCGATCCCAAGGAACGCGCCGAGCATCTGATGCTGCTCGACCTGGGTCGCAACGATGCGGGTCGCGTCGCCGCGCCCGGCACGGTCAAGGTCACCGACAGCTATACGATCGAGATGTACAGCCATGTGATGCACATCGTGTCGAACGTGGTCGCCGAACTCGACGCCAGCAAGGATGCGGTCGACGCGCTTTTCGCGGGGTTTCCGGCCGGGACGGTGTCAGGCGCGCCGAAGGTGCGCGCTTGCCAGGTTATCGCCGAGTTGGAGCCCGAAGCACGCGGCGCCTATGCCGGCGGAGTGGGATATTTCTCGCCCGATGGTTCGATGGATTCGTGCATCGTCCTGAGGACTGCGGTGGTCAAGGACGGGGTCATGCACGTCCAGGCCGGTGCCGGCATCGTCGCCGACAGCGACCCGGTCTACGAACAGCGGGAATGCGAAGCGAAAGCGGGCGCGCTGCTAGCCGCCGCCCGCGAAGCGATCGCCCGGGCGGGCGACGCCCGCTTCGGGCAATAAACCTATTGGTCGGGCGACTGGCCGTTGGCCTTGGCCCGACGCTCCGCCGCCCAGGCCCGCGCCGCCGAACGCGCACAGCCGGTCTGGCCGCCTGATCCCACCGGGGAACAGGTATCGGGCAGGCCTGCCGCCTCCCGGCTGGTCTGCTCGTCGGCAGCGACCCGGTTTACCCAACTCTGCCGGGCGGGCGGAATCGGCCCGGCGCCGCGCAGCGCCTTGGGAATGCGATAGGGATCGTCGACCGTCGTGCACACCACAATCTCGTCGCCCGTGGACGGCGGACATTTCTGATCGGGCTCGACGATTACCGACCGGATTCGCTTGACGGGCTGGCCGGCATCGGCCTGCTTATCGGTCTTGTCCTGGGCCATCGCGCCGACGGGGACGGTCAGCAGAGCCAAAGCGGCAAATGCGGTACGAATCATCGGTGCGACCTTTCCTTGGGCACTTGAACGCGCCCTAGATAGGATCGATCCCGTATCATTCCAGCGCTGGGCAGGCCGAAACACGGCAAAACGAGGGCGCAACGACGATTGTCGCGGTGCAGCGAAAGCGCTAGCGGGGCGGCAATGATTTTGGTGATCGACAATTACGACAGCTTCACCTGGAACCTGGTCCATTATCTGATGGAGCTCGGACAGGACGTGCAGGTCGTGCGCAACGACGCGCTGACCGCGCGCGACGCCTTGGCGAGCAATGCCGAGGCGTTCCTGATTTCGCCCGGCCCCTGTACTCCCAACGAAGCCGGAGTCAGCCTGGATCTGGTCGCCGCCGCCGCCGAGGCGGGCCGCCCCCTGCTCGGCGTGTGCCTCGGTCATCAGTCGATCGGCCAGCATTTCGGCGGGCATGTCGTGCGTGGCGGGCTGATGCACGGCAAGACTTCCGCGATCACTCACGACGCGACCGGATTGTTCAAGGGCGTGCCCTCACCCTTCCAGGCGACGCGTTATCATTCGCTGGTGGTAGAGGACATTCCCGCCGAGTTGATCGTCAATGCCCGCGCCGAGGATGGCTTCGTGATGGGCTTCCGTCACGCGACCCTGCCGATCCATGGGGTGCAATTCCACCCCGAGAGCATCGCCACCGAACATGGGCATCAACTGCTCGCCAATTTCCTGGAGCTTGCCGGGCTGAAGGCGAAGGCGCTGGCGTGATGGTTCGGCACATTTCTCCCCTCCCGCCTGCGGGAGGGGTCGGGGGAGGGCTTGTAATGCAGGCCGTCTCGCGAACACGCCCTCCCCTAACCCCTCCCGCAAGCGGGAGGGGAATATGACGACCTTGGCCCCCCTCCCCGATCCCTCGACTCCGCTGTCGCGCGAATCGGCCGCGCAGGCGTTCGCCGATATCCTCGACGCGAAGACCTCCGAAGAGGCGATCGCCGAGTTCCTGATCGCGCTGACCGATCGCGGGGAGACCAGCATCGAGATCGCCGAGGCGGCCCGGGCGTTGCGCGAGCGGCTGATCCCGATCGACGCGCCTGCCAATGCGATCGACGTCTGCGGCACCGGCGGCGATGGCCATCACACGCTCAACGTTTCGACTGCGGTGAGTCTGGTGGTCGCGGCGAGCGGCGTGCCCGTCGCCAAGCACGGCAACCGAGCGGCAAGCTCCAAGGCAGGCGCCGCCGACACGCTGGAGGCGCTCGGCCTCGACATGGAACGCGCCGGCGCGCTCGCTCAGGCGACCCTCAACGACCTCGGCATCTGCTTCCTGTTCGCGGCCAACCATCATCCGGCGATGAAGCGGATCACGCCGATCCGCCGCCGCATCGGTCGCCGCACGATCTTCAATCTGATGGGTCCGCTCGCCAATCCGGCGCATGTCACGCGCCAGCTGATCGGCATCGCGCGGCCCGATTACACCACGACCTATGCCGAGGCGCTCGAGCAGCTCGGCACCGAAGCGGCGCTGGTCGTGTCGGGCGAAGAAGGGCTCGACGAGGTATCCGGCGCGGGCCCGACCGTCGCCGTCAGCGTGGGCCGGTTGTCGCTGCCCGGCCACATCACCCCCGAAGATGCCGGGCTGCCGCGCCATCCGATCGCGGCGATCCATGGCGGCGACCCGGCCTATAACGCGGCGGCACTGCGCCGATTATTGCAGGGAGAGCATGGCGCTTATCGCGATGCCGTGCTGATCAACGCCGCTGCGGCGTTGGTCGTCGCGGGCGCCGCCGACACGCTCGCCGAAGGTGCCGAGGAAGCCGCCGAGACGCTCGACAAGGGCCTCGCCAATGCGCTGCTCGATTGCTGGATCGCTTATAAATGACCAATATCCTCGACCGTATTCTCGAAACCAAGCGCGCCGAAGTCGCCGCGAAGAAGGCGACCACGTCGCTCGCCAGCCTGGAAGCGATGATCAGCCGCCGCGACACGCCGCGGGGGTTCAGAAAGGCGCTCGACAAGAAGGCGAAGACCGGCCCGGCACTGATCGCCGAGGTCAAGAAAGCTAGCCCGTCCAAAGGCGTGATCCGCGAAAATTTCGATCCGTCGGCGCACGCGATCGCTTATCTCAAGGGCGGGGCCACCTGCCTGTCGGTGCTGACCGACGAGCAATATTTCCAGGGCGACGATTCCTATCTCGCGCTGATCCACGAGACCGTGCCGCTGCCGCTGCTGCGCAAGGATTTCATGATCGATCCCTGGCAAGCGCATGAGAGCCGCGCATTGGGCGCCGACGCGATCCTGATCATCGTCGCCGCGCTGGACGACGCCCGCATGGCCGAGATCGAGGCGGCGGCGGCCGATTGCGGGCTCGACGTGCTGGTCGAAGTGCATGACGAGAAGGAGCTCGACCGCGCGCTCAAGCTCAAGTCGCGGCTGATCGGGGTCAACAACCGCGACCTGCGCGATTTTTCGGTCAGCTTCGATCGGACGTACGAGTTGGTCGGCAAGGCGCCGAAGGATTGTACTTTCGTCGCCGAAAGCGGCCTGTCCTCGCGCGCCGATCTCGACGCGATGCGCGCGCATGGGGTCAATTGCTTCCTGGTCGGCGAAAGCCTGATGCGCGCGGAAAATATCGCTGCCGCGACGAAGGAATTGCTGGGGAGCTGACTCCCCTCCCGCTTGCGGGAGGGGAAGCTTGGGCCGGCCGTCCTCCGGACGGCCTGAAGCAAGCCGGGGGCTTGCTTCACCCAAGCTTGGGAGGGCATGCCCGTTTCATGGCCGAGATCGACACCCCCTCCCCAAACCCCTCCCGCAAGCGGGAGGGGAACCTGACGCATCTGGACGACAGCGGTGCGGCACGCATGGTCGATGTATCAGGCAAGGTCGAAACCGAACGCCGCGCGGTCGCCAGCGGTCGGATCACGATGTCCCAGGAAGCGGCAGCCGCGATCGGCGCGGGCGACGTCCCCAAGGGCGATGTCCTCGCCGCCGCGCGGATCGCGGGCATCATGGCGGCCAAGCGCACCGGCGAGCTGATCCCCCTGTGCCATCCGCTGCCGATTACCAGCGCCGCGCTCGATCTGTCGGTCGACGCGGATGGGGTGACCGCAACCGCGACGATCACCACCACCGGCCGCACCGGAGTCGAGATGGAGGCGATGACGGCGGTCTCGGTCGCGCTGCTGACGATCTACGACATGGCCAAAGCGATCGACAAAAGCATGGTGATCGGCGCGGTCCGCTTGCTGTCGAAGACTGGCGGCAAGTCGGGCGACTGGACAGCGTCCTAATCGGACATCGTCATTCCCACCCACGCGACATAGCCGATCGCCAACGCCAAGAGGATGCCGAGGCCGCGGCGTACGACGTGACGCTTGCCGTCATTCGACTCGTCGTCGTCGGGATCGGGCGCCTCGGCCTTCCGTCCAGCCGGAAACACTATCTCTTCGCCCAAAGTGTAGATGGTCAGCCCGCATAACAGGATCACGAAGCCGTAGAAGATGCGGAACAGGACGTCGCCGATCAGCTCGAACCAGCTGGAATGCGCGTCGAGCCAGCGGTCGACCGCCTCGAGATCAAATCCCGACAGGACGAGCACGATCGCAATGATCAAAAAGATCAGCCAGATGAAGGTAAATAGCCTGGCACTGCCGCTGCCGATGCGCGCGCCGACTTGGTCACCCAGCCAGCCGCCGCGCGACAGGCGCCATAGATAGCCGAGGACTTTACCGACGAGCCCCACCCGCCTCTCTCCCTTGCCGCGCCTTGCTAGCATGGTTGCATCGCGCTGGCGAAATCCCGCTGGGCTGTGGCATGGCGTGGACATGACATCGCTTCTCCCCGTCGCCGAGGCGCAGGCGCGCCTACTGAAACTGGCGCCGCGCGTCGCGACGGAGCGCGCGCCGTTGGCACAGGCGGCCGGACGCTGGGTAGCCGAGCCGGTGATGGCGCTCCGTGCCCAGCCCGGCGCCGATCTGTCCTCGATGGACGGCTATGCGATCCGGTTCGATGACTTGCCGGGACCCTGGCGGGTGATCGGGGAGAGCGCGGCCGGGCGCACGTTTGACGGCTCGATCGGGCGCGGAGAGGCCGCGCGGATCTTCACCGGCGCGGCCATGCCCGCGGGCGCCGACAGCGTACTGGTCCAGGAAGAGGCCGAGCGAGATGGCGATATACTCGCCCTTGCCGGCGAAGGGCCGCCCCGCTGCGGAGCGAGCGTACGGCGCAAGGGACTCGATTTCGACCACGGCGCGGTGCTGGTCGCGGCCGGCACGCGCCTGACCCCTGCCGCGATCGCGCTGGCGGCGACCGGCGGGCATGGCGACCTGCTGGTCAATCGCCGATTGCGCGTCGCTCTACTGGCAACGGGCGACGAACTCGTCGTGCCCGGGACGGCGACCGACGATCCGCTCGCTTTGCCCGAGGGCAACAGCGCGATGCTGGCGGCAATGCTCGCCGATCTGCCGGTCGATGTAACCGTGGCCGGGATCGTACCCGACCGGCTTGATGCGTTGGTCGCGGCGTTTTCCGGCACCAGCGCCGATATCGTCGTCACCACGGGTGGGGCATCGGTCGGCGATCATGACCTCGTCCGACCCGCGCTCGAGGCGGCAGGCGGAGCGGTCGATTTCTGGCGCATCGCGATCCGGCCCGGCAAGCCGATGCTCGCGGGCCGTCTCGGAAACGCCATGGTGTTAGGTCTGCCGGGCAATCCGGTATCGGCCTTCGTCACCGCCACTCTGTTCCTACGTCCGCTGATCGCCGCGATGGCCGGCGCGGCGGATGCATTGCCGCGCCTGCTCCGCGCGGAGCTCGCCGATCCCCTGCCGGCCAACGACCATCGCCAGGATTATCTGCGCGGAACGGTCGTCGACGGCCGCGTCTCGGCCGCCGCCTTGCAGGACAGTTCGATGCTCGCGACGCTGGCGCGCGCGACGTGCCTGATCGTCCGCCCGCCCCACGCACCGCCCGCCGCGATCGGCGACACCGTGGATATCTTGCCGCTCGCTTGACTTGGTCCGTAACGTTCCGTAAAAGTTCCGCGTCTGTTCTGGACGGAGGAACGTCGATGCTCACCAAGAAGCAGCATGAGCTGATCTGCTTCATCAACGATCGCTTGAACGAAACCGGCGTGTCGCCGTCGTTCGAGGAGATGAAGGAGGCGCTCGACCTCAAGTCGAAGTCGGGCGTGCATCGCCTGATCTCGGCGCTCGAGGAGCGGCAGTTCCTGCGGCGCCTGCCCAATCGGGCGCGCGCGCTCGAGGTGTTGAAGATGCCGGAGCGTGCCGACAGCAAGCGTCCGGCGGCGGCTCAGCCCAAGCCGAACAATTTCCGTCCCGCCCCCGAGCCCGCCAACGACGTGATCGAGATCCCGCTGCACGGCCGGATCGCGGCCGGCGTGCCGATCGAGGCGTTCGAGGGATCGTCGATGCTCCCCGTCCCAGCCGCCCTGCTTGGCAGCGGCGAGCATTATGCGCTGGAAGTCGCCGGAGACTCGATGGTCGAGGCCGGTATCCTCGATGGCGATTACGCACTGATCCGCCGCACCGATGTGGCGCGCGATGGAGAGATCGTCGTCGCCTTGATCGAGGAAAGCGAAGCGACGCTCAAATATTTCCGCCGCGAAGGCGCTATGGTGCGGCTCGATCCGGCCAATCGCTCCTACGACCCGCAGCGTTATGCACCTCAGCAGGTGCGAATCCAGGGCCGCCTCGCCGGCCTGTTGCGCCGCTACGACTGACTCCGGACGGACGATTGATCCAGGGATGACGATCACCAGGCTGTCGGACGGTGACCATCCGCCCGCTGGCCAGGCTGATCGCCATTCCGCCGGTGCGGCGCAGGAACGGCGCATCGAGCTTGAGCCATGTCGGCCGGCACGCTGACGGCAATCGCCGGTCGCTGACGACGATGTCCGCCGCGCGGCACGCGGCGATCAACTGATCGGACGGCAATTGATACAGGCTGCGTGTCGCCAGCACGCGGAATATCCGTCCTCCCGATTGCACCAGAGCGAGGCATGCATCCGGCGTGCATTTGGCGAAGGGTTGATCGGACAGCAGCAGCGCTTCTCCATCCACCCCAGCATTCTGGGTCATCGTGTCGCGGGTATAATCCCCGGCCCGGTCACGCAGGATCGCGACACCGCCATCCGGCGTCCGCACCGCGAGATGCTGGCCGTCGCCCGAGATAAGCAGATCGGGCGCCGGGATCGTCAGCGCCCAGACCGCGCCTATCGCCATCGGCGCAAGTCCGGTAAAACGGACCCGCGAGCGCCACAGCATCAGCCATAACAATCCCAGGATCATCAGCCCGAACGCGCCCGCCGGCATGCCGGGCAGCATCGCCACCGACCCAGGCGCCTTGGCCGCGGTACGTGCGATCCACAGCAGAAGGTCGAGCGCGTGCGTGGTCACCCACCAGAAGGGCGCACCCAGGCCGATTGCGTCGCCAGCCAGCGCGAGCGCTTCGGCCGGCATGATGACGAACGTCGTCAGCGGGATGGCGATGATATTGGCGACGACGCCGTACATGCCCTCCTTGTGGAAATGGTAGAGCGCGATCGGCGCCAGCGCGGCTTCGACCACCAGGCCGGTAAGGAGCAATGATCCGATTTCGCGCGCGACACGACGCCACCAGGCCTCGTCGCGTTTCTCGAACAATCGCTTGATGCGCGGCTGTTCGTGGAATGCGATCAGCGATCCCACCGCGGCGAAGCTGAGCTGGAAGCTCGGCCCGGCGAGCGCCTCCGGCCAGATCAGCAGCACGATGAAGGCGCCGGCCGCGACCAGCCGCAAGGTAATCGCCTCGCGCCCCATCGCTAGGGCCGCCAATACCAACAATGCTGCGATACAGGATCGCGCAGTCGGCACCTGACTGCCCGTGAGCAACGTGTATCCGATCGCCGCGATCGCGCCGGCGCCCGCGGCGACCACCGGAATCCGGACTCGCAGCGCTAACCACGGCCATAAGGCGAGCAGCCGCGTGACCGCCCAGATCGTCGCGACGACGACAGCGGTGATATGCAGGCCGCTGACCGACAACAGATGCGCGAGCCCCGATCGCCGCATCGCGTCCGCATCCTCCAGCGAAATCGCGCCTTCGTCGCCCGCCGCCAGCGCGGCGGCGATCCCGCCCGCGCTGCCCTCGACCTTGCTCTGGATATGCGCCGCCAATGCTGCGCGCAGGCCGTTCGACTCCTTGCCCGGCGCGATCACCTTGACCGGGGCGTTCCCCTTGCCGGTCGCGCCCAGCCCAGCGAACCACGCGACTTGGCGAAAATCGTAGGCGCCGGGGACCGTCGCCTCGTTGGGCGGCATCAGCCGCGTCTGCAGCTTGATGATCGCGCCCGGTCCAAGGCCGGCGGGCACGTCCGTGTTCGCGATATTCACCCGCACGTGCGGCGGCAGCAGGAGCGGCGGCCGCGGCCGATCGTCGCATCGTCGCCCTGCGCCGCCATAAGACGCCCCGCGCTCTTTACCGCAATCCGGCCGCTGCGGACTGCCGACGGCTTGCGCCGCGATCGGCGTCAAGCTTACCCGGACAAGCTCACGCGCCGGCAGCGGCTCGATACCGTCCACCCGCGCGGTAAGCATGACGATCGCCGGTCGCGCCAGGACAGGTTGCGCGACATAGTCGGCGCGCCACCACGCCAGCCCGACACCCATGGCCGCCAGCGCGGCGGCGAGCGCCACGGCACGGCTGGCGCGCCCGCCCTGCCCGATCGCGACCGCCGCTAGCGCGATGCCGGCCAGAGCGAGCATGGCGGCGGTCCATTGTACCGGATCGTCGAGCACGAACCACAGGGCGATGCCGCCGCCCAATGCCACCGGCAGCCACAAAGGGAGTTGATCGCGCTCCGCCTCCAACCCATGTTCGAGTGCAAGGCGTGCACGCGTATATCGTGCCGCCAGCGTTTGAAGCGGCCGGAACCGCGTGCTAGGGCGCGCGGCGGCGACGGTCGCCATCAGTCATCCAGCCTGGGAGCATGCGCGGTTGAGCGCCAGTTCTGACTCCGGGGCGCCCACAGCCGGCGCACCCGTCACCAACGTCGTCACCCGGTTCGCGCCTTCGCCGACCGGCTTCCTGCATATTGGCGGCGCGCGCACCGCGTTGTTCAACCTGCTGTTCGCGCGACACCACGGGGGCAAATTCCTCCTACGCATCGAGGATACCGATCGCGCGCGATCTACGCAGCCCGCAATTGACGCCATTTTGGCGGGGATGCGTTGGCTCGACCTAGAATGGGACGGGCCCGAAATCTATCAATTCTCGCGTGCTGCCCGTCATGCGGAGGTCGCGTATCAAATGGTGGAAAAGGGAGCGGCCTATCGCTGCTACCTGACCCAGGACGAGCTCGCCCAGATGCGCGCCGAGGCGGAAGCGGCAAAGAAGCCGCTCCGGATTCGCTCGCCATGGCGTGATCGCGTGCCCAACGACCCGCAAGCCCCGCACGTCATTCGCCTCAAGGCCCCGACCGAGGGCGCGACGACGATCCATGATCGCGTGCAGGGCGAGGTCACCGTGCAGAATAGCGAGATCGACGACCTCGTCCTGCTGCGGTCGGACGGCACGCCGACTTATATGCTCGCGGTGGTGGTCGACGATAACGACATGGGCGTGACTCACGTCATCCGTGGCGACGACCATCTCAACAACGCCTTCCGCCAATTGCCGATTTACCGCGCGATGGGCTGGGCCGAGCCGATCTACGCGCACATTCCGCTGATCCATGGCGCGGACGGCGCCAAGCTGTCGAAGCGGCATGGCGCACTGGCAGTCGACGCCTATCGCGACGAGATGGGACTGTTGCCCGAAGCGGTCGGCAATTACCTGCTGCGGCTCGGCTGGGGACATGGCGATGACGAGATCATCAGCCGCGCCCAGGCGATCGAATGGTTCGACCTCGACGGCGTTGGGAAATCACCAAGTCGGTTCGATTTGAAGAAGCTCGAGAACCTGAATGGGCATTATATCCGCGAGGCGGACAATGCTCGTCTCGCCGATCTCGTCGCTTCCAGGATCCCACTGGAATTGACCCCGCCGCAGCTCGAACTGTTGCGCCGCACCATGCCGTTCCTCAAACCGCGCGCGGCGAATCTGGTCGAACTGGCCGAGGGCAGCATGTTCCTTTTCCATGCCCGGCCGCTGCCGATGGACGCAGATGCAGCAATGTTGTTGCAGGGCGACGCGCCTGAGCTGCTCAAGCGCGTTCACACGGCGCTTGACGCCGTCGCCGACTGGGATACGGAGGCGCTCGAAAACGCGGTTCGGCACGTCGCCGAAGACGCCGGGGTCAAGCTCGGCCAGGTCGCACAGCCGCTTCGCGCGGCGCTGACCGGCAAGCGCACCTCTCCCGGCATTTTCGACGTACTCGCCGTCCTCGGCCGCGAAGAAAGCCTGGGCCGCATATCCGACCGGATGGCGGCCTGAACATCGAAGGAACTTGATATGGCCGACACGAACACCCTCAAGTTCGGGGATCACGACTATCCGGTGATGTCCGGCTCGGTCGGCCCGCAGGTGGTCGATATCCGCAAGCTGTACAGCGAAACGGGTATGTTCACTTACGACCCGGGTTTCACTTCGACGGCGAGCTGCGAATCGGCCCTGACCTATATCGATGGCGATGAAGGCGTTCTCCTCCACCGCGGCTATCCGATCGGCCAACTCGCCGAGCGATCGAGCTTCATGGAAGTCAGCTACCTGCTGTTGAACGGCGAATTGCCGTCCAAGGGCGAGCTCGACGAATTCACCCACACGATCACCCGCCACACGATGCTGCACGAGCAGCTCGCGACCTTCTATCGCGGGTTCCGCCGCGACGCGCATCCGATGGCGATCATGTGCGGCGTGGTCGGCGCATTGTCGGCTTTCTATCACGATTCGACCGACATCAACGATCCGCGCCAGCGGATGATCGCCTCGCACCGGCTAATCGCCAAGATGCCGACGATCGCGGCGATGGCGTATAAGTACAGCGTCGGACAGCCATTCCTCTACCCGGACAACTCGCTGAGCTATACCGGCAATTTCCTCCGCATGACGTTCGGCGTGCCGGCCGAGCCCTATCATGTGAACCCGATCGTCGAGCGCGCGCTCGACCGCATTTTCATTCTCCACGCCGATCACGAGCAGAATGCGTCGACCTCGACCGTCCGCCTCGCCGGATCTTCGGGCGCCAATCCGTTCGCGTGCATTGCCGCCGGCATCGCCTGCCTGTGGGGCCCGGCACATGGCGGCGCCAATGAAGCCGCGCTCAACATGCTGCGGGAGATCGGGACGCCCGATCGCATCCCGGAATTCATCGCGCGTGCGAAGGACAAGAACGACCCGTTCCGCCTGATGGGCTTCGGCCACCGCGTCTACAAGAATTACGACCCGCGCGCGACGGTGATGCAGAAGACCGTGCGCGAGGTGTTCGATGCGCTGAAGGTCAACGATCCGGTGTTCGAGGTCGCGCTGCAGCTCGAGCACATGGCGCTCAACGATCCTTACTTCATCGAGAAGAAGCTGTTCCCGAACGTCGATTTCTATTCGGGCGTGATCCTGTCGGCGATCGGCTTCCCGACGACGATGTTCACCGCCTTGTTCGCGCTCGCCCGCACCGTCGGCTGGGTCGCGCAGTGGAACGAGATGATCAGCGATCCGGCGCAGAAGATCGGCCGTCCGCGCCAGCTCTACACCGGCCCGACGCAGCGCGATTACGTCGAGATCGGCCAGCGCTAATGCGCTTGCTGCTCCAGATCGTCGGTGCATTGTGCATCGCGATGGGGTTGCTATGGGTGGGCCAGGGCCTCGGCCTGGTCCACTGGCCGGCATCGAGCTTCATGCTCGACATGCGCATCTGGGCGCTCTGGGGCGCGCTGCTCGCGGCGGGCGGCGGCGTGCTGGTGTGGATCGGGCGGCGCTAGCGTCGCGACTATTCCGGTCTGCGGAGCGTGTGGCTGGCCGACAGAATTTCTCGCACAAAGGCACGAAGGCGCGAAGATTCGGTGCGCGCAGAGGCGCAGAGAGCGCTGAGATTATGCGCGCAACAGCGCGCTTTCGCCTTAGGGAAATTGATGGCTGCTGACACAGCCGGGCGGCGAACCTGAGCGTCCCCTGCGCCTCTGCGCGAAACCACTCTTCTTCGTGTCTTCGTGGCTTCGTGCGAGCTAAATCTTTCGCGGGCTAGCCGCTAGCTCCCGGCAAGGTCAGCATGAAGCGGGCCCCCTGCCCCGGCGCCGAATCGACAGTCAGGTCGCCCCCCATAGCGCGCGCCAGGCGGCGCGCGATGTAAAGACCCAGGCCGCTCCCGCCCGGCTCGTTCGGATCGAGGCGCTCGAATTTCTCGAAGATGCGCTCCTGATCGTCTGGGGCGATGCCCTTGCCCTGGTCGGCGACGATGATCACCGCCGTGCCGCGATCGCGATGGGTGCGGATCCAGACCATCCCGCCATCGGGCGAATAGCGCACCGCATTGCCGATCAGATTGACCAGGATCTGCAGCACGCGTTTGAACTCGCCGGTCGCGGGCGCGCGGTCCACATCTTGCGGCGCGTCGATCTTGACGCCGCGTTCCGACGCGCGGACGCCGAGCAGACCAGCCGCGCGCCGCCCGATATCGGCGAGATCGATCGGTTCCGCCGCAGGGGCGAAATCGGGCCGCTCGACGGCCTGGAGGTCGACCAGGTCGTCGACCAACCCGAGCAGATGCCGCCCCGCGCTGGCGATGTCCGAGGCATAATCGGCATAATCGCGCCGGATCGGCCCTTCGGTCTGGGCGTGGATGCTGTCGGCGTTGGCGATGATGCGCCCAAGCGGCGTGCGCAAAGCATGATCGAGCCGGGCGCTGAATGCGTCTAGCGGGTCGGTGGTACGATCATCCACCGGCCGCGGCTCACGCGTTTCGGCCCTGACCGCGCCTACATAGCCCGCGAACAGGCCCTCCGCATTGAGCGTCGGGTTGGCCGACAAGGTCACGGCTTGCCCCGTCGCGCGGACCGTCGCCGCCTGCCGCTCAAACGGCTGGTGCACGGTCAGAACGCCGAGCATCGGCATCGCGCCCTCGGCATCCATCTCCAGCGCGAACAGGGATGCTAGCGGCTTTCCGAGCGCAATTTCGGGAGCAACCCCGAATCGCGCGGCCTGTGGGGCGACAGCCGTCAACCGCAAGGTCGCATCGGTTTCCCACCACCAATCGGCACCCTGCAGCAACAGATCGCGGTCGCGCCGCGCCGGATCCGCTGGCGGTGTCCAGGGCGCGCGCAGCTTCCAGCCGCCCAGTTCCAGGCGCACGCCGTCCTCGACCGGATCGGCGCGCACCCACAATTCCACCTCATCGGGTCCGTCGGCGACCAGCACGTGGCGCGCGACCGTTATCCCAAGCCGCTGGGCCAGCCGCGTGAGCACGGCGACCTGTGGCACGGCAAAAGGCTCGCCAAGCGCTCCGCCGGCGCGCGTGTTGAGATCGTCGAGCCGCGGCCCGGCATCGACCAAGCGGCCGTCGCGATCGATGAAACCATGGACGGGCGGCAAGCCCGCGTCGACCACGCTCATCGACGCTTCTCCAGCTCAGCCAGGGCGGCGCGAAAGTCCGGATGGAGCCGGAGCGGAGCAAGCGCACCGCGCGCCTCGTCGGGCGTGACCGCGGCAATCGCTTCCAATTGATCGGCAAAGGCCTCGACATCGCGCCGCGGGTCCGCCTCGCACAGGCTGAGACCGATCCGGGCCACCGTCGCCCGGTCGAGCCCGGCCCCGCGCAGCGCCAGCCATAATTGATCGCCGCCATCGAGGACGATCTGACGCATCGTGGCATAATCGATGCCCAAGGCATGGCCGAGCAACGCAATGACCAGCGCCACCCGCCGATCGCCCAGCGCGTGCCGCAGCACCGTCGCCAGTTCCGCGGGTTGCGGATCGATCGTGGTGGCGAGCCGCATCGCCGCGCTTTCCAGGCGGTCGCCTTCGTCATGGTCGGCCAGCGCGCGCAATGCCGCCTCGACGATCATGCGGTCCGCGGCGCTTGGACCCAATTGTTCGCGGATCGACGCCGCCACCCACCAGACCAATCGATGGTGCAGCTCGGCGGGCAGTTCGGTCCGCTCGAGCCGGTTGCTGTCGGTCGCCCCGCGGCGTCGGCTTTCGGCGGCCATCATGGCCAGCGCCGCATCCGATACCCAGGTATCGCCGCTTCCGGCCAATCGCGCGAGCAGGCTGGCCGAGCCGATCTCATCGGGCGGCAAGGCAGGCAACAAATCGACCAGCAGATCCTGCCGCGTGCGCGCGATCAATTCGCGCATCAGGTCGAAATCGCGCAACAATCCGCTGCCGATCAGGCGATCAAGCACCGGTGCTCCGTTTTCGATCCGCTCGATCGCCGCTGCATCCGCGCCTGACAAAAGCGTTACAGCGCGCCCGCGGAGGTCGCGTTCGACCGCCTCGACCATCGCGGTCAGCGTCGCCGCGAGCGCCGCCCGCGTCCGCTCGTCGAGCCGCGAATCGTCGGGGACGAAGAAGTCGTCGATCGCCTCTGCCAGACGGCGATCGGCATGGCGCGCCGCTGCCGCCGCGCGCGCGAGCAGCGTGCTGGCGCTCGCACGGGCGCCATCGTCCCAATCGCCTTGGTCGATCGACATGGTTCGGTTGTACGATGGTGTCGTTAAAGCGAGGTTAGCCAGAATTCACCGATTTCACGGGCGAGCGATTAACCGCCGATACGCGAACGCAAGGCTTCCACCGCGAAGGCGAGCGTGACGCCGGCATAGGTCGCGGCCGCCGCCAGTCCCCAGACCGGATATCCGATCAGCACCGCCGGCAGCAGGATAAGAGGATAAGCGGCCGGAACTGCCCACCACCAGGGCCGTGTGAGCACTCCTGCCGCGCGTTCCGCCAGGGCTCCGGCGAGAATTGTCGTCAAGGCCAATAGCGGTGGCGTGGCGCTGGCGGCGAGAAATCCAACCCGCTGACCGAGCAGCAATGTCGCGAGCGTAACCGCCACAGGCGTGCTCCAGCGCAATATCCTGCCGAGCCCCCGCTCGTCGCGCAGCCACGCCAGCACATCGGCCAGCGCGAGGAACGCCAGCGCCAGCACGATCGCCGCCATGCCAGAGGCGGTCCACCCGATCGAGATCGCGGCAAGTCCGCCCAAGCCGAACACGCCACCCGCTCCCGCCAGCGCGACCGGAGGCACGCCGCGCGCGACCAGCGGCGGCAGCGCCAGCTTGGCGAGCGGCGCGACCAGGAAGCGGTCGACCCAATTCGTCCGGGTGCCGAGTGCGGCCACCAGCGCCGCGCGGCCTTTCGCCGCCAGCGCGCGCGAATCGCGCTGGATGCCATGCCCTTCGCGCACGGCGGTTTCGGGCAACGACAATTGCTCGGCGCCGCGTTGCGCGATCACCCGCAACAGCGACGAGGCGAAATCGTAATCCGCCGGCAGCTTTACGACGTCGGCAATACGCTGGGGGTCGATCGTGGCGATCCCCGCCCACACCGCGCCGGGGCCGATCCGCTCCAGCTCGTCGCCGGTCGGGGCCACCAATAACGTGTCACGGTCGCGATCGCGCATCGCTTCGACCATGACGCTGGTCGTCATCAGCCCGTCCGCCAACCACATCACGCGGGCGAGCGGGTGCAGTTTAGCGAGCACTTCCGCGGGACCACGCACAGCGTCGACCGCGATGCCGCGCCGACCCATGCGATTGATCGCGCCAAGCAATTCGGGAGTCAGGCGCGAAACGACGACGATGATCTGCGACGCTCCCGCGGCGATCAGCAGCCGCGCCTGGAACTCGATCAGCGTAACGCCCCCGACCGGCAACGTCGCCGCCAGCATATCGTGGCGATCGGACGCGTCGGCTGTGGCGAACAGGAGCCCGGCAAGCATCCGCGGCTGTTAAGCCCCGTATTCGGCTATCGCAAGGATCGTGATTGCCCCCGCCGGATTGCTCGGCAGGGTATATGCCTAAAGCCGAGCGACCGCGCGCCGCAAGGTCCGCACGGCATCGGCATTGCCGGGCGTGCTCGCTGCTTCGGACGCCAGGCTCATCAGGCGCACCGCGCCGAAACTTGCCGCCAGCCCCTTGAGGCGCGCCGTCGCGAGGCGCCATGCCTCGTCGCTTTCGGCCGCCTGGATCGCGTCGATGGCCTTTTCCGCGCTGTCGACGAACGCCGCACGCAATTCTGCGATCAGCCCCGGTTCGTCACCGACTGCCGCAGCGAGGGTCGCATCAATTGCACCGGGATCATAGGCCATGACCCGGAGACTAGCCCCAAGGGGTTTAACGGAAGGTTGCGCAATCGCTTTGAAATGGTCGGTTTTATGATAAACAAAGTGTCATGAACGGGGGGTCCAAGATCATCGACTTGCACGTCAGCGACGTTGAATACGCCGTTGCGGATGAGCCGTTGCAGCTGACCGAGCCTTACGAAGGCGAGGTTTTCGAAGAACCTGAGGAGCGATCGGGCGCGACGAAGTGGCGGATTTTCGCCGCTATCGCGATCCTGGCCGCCTTGGCGTGGATCGGCTTTTTCGCCTGGTATGCGTGGCCCGCCATGCAGGCCGCGCCGACGCCGACCGTGCTGGCCGAACTGGCCACCGGACTGACCGCGCCGTTGGCACTGATCGCAATTCTCTGGCTGGTGGCGCGACGGTCGAGCCGGATCGAGGCGCGCCGCTTCAACGACACCGCGCGATCGATGCGCGCAGAGGCAGAGCATCTCCAGGCCGTCATCGACGTCATGGCGCAGACGATCGACAGCAATCGCGAGAAGCTGGCCGATCAGGTCACGGTGATGATGGCGACGGCCAGCGCGGCCTCGGACCGCCTGAGCGAGGCATCGTCGGTACTCGACAGCCACTTTTCCAAGGCGGAAACCGACGCCGCCCGCATCGACAAGGCGACCGCCAATCTGGAGGCCAATCTCCAGATCCTGGTGGCCACGCTCCCCCACGCCCATGACCAGACGGTCACGCTCGCCAATCAGGTCGAGGCGGTCGGTCTGACCGCCAGCGAGCGCGCCGCGGCGCTCGATGCCCAAGTGGTCGCGCTCGGCGAGCGCGCGCGAGACGTCGACAGCCGCACCAGCGGCGCCGCGGAACGCCTGTCCGCGCATATCGCCCGAATGGAGGCGACCAGCGAAACGGCGGGCACGCGGCTCGAGCAAGTCACCAGCGCGATGTCCGACGCGGTCGACGGCCTGCTCGACCGCACCGCCAGCGCGGTCGATGAAGCGCGCAAGGGCATCGCTGCGCAGGGCGACGCCATGCTCGCCATGCTGTCCACCAACCAGGCTGCGCTCGACCGCACCGCGACCGACAGCACCGCTGCGCTGGCCGATCGCATCGCCGGCATCGAAGCAGTAGCGAATCACGTTGCCGCGACTCTCGCTGCCGGGCAGGAGCAGGTCGACGCGCTCACCCGATCGATCGAGGATACCAACGGCGCGGCGCACCGTTTCGCTGGAGAAGCGGCGCCGCAATTGCTCGAGACGCTGATGCGCATTCGCGACACCGCCAATGCCGCGGCCGAGCATGCGCGCGAGGCGATGGCGCGGATCGCCCCGGACGCCGCCGATGCGCTGGAAGCCGCGGCATCGCAGGCAGTCGAGCGCAGCCTGGCGACGATCGCGCAAGCCACCGAAACAGCCGCGGCTTCGTCAGCCGAAGCGTCGGACAAGCTCAATCGTCAGATGCTGGCGATCGCGGAAGCATCGAGCCAGATCGAAGCGCGGCTCGCCGACACCGAGGAAGCGAACGGCTTTGCCCGGCGCGTGTCTCTGTTGATCGAATCGCTCAATTCGGCGGCGATCGACCTCACCCGCATCTATTCGTCCGAAGTCCCCGATTCGTCGTGGATGGCCTATCTGAAGGGCAATCGTGGTGCGTTCGCGCGGCGTGCGGTCAAATTGCTCGACGCCGGAGAAATGCGCGCGGTGCTCCAAGCGTATGACAGTGATGACACCGTCCGCGAGCAGGTCAATCGCTACATCCACGATTTCGAGGCGATGCTGCGCGGCATCCTGGCGCAACGCGACGGCGCGGCGATCGGCGTGACCCTGTTGTCGTCGGACATGGGCAAGCTCTACGTCGCGCTGGCGCAGGCGATCGAGCGGCTACGGACCTAGTCTTAACAGCGTCTACCCCTCCCTGGCAGGGCAATCGCCTCTGGATTTGTCGCGAACGCGCGACGTGCAGTTCGTCCTGTTGTGGCGACGACCACAATTACTGCGGTCCGAGATATGTTCAGGCCGCTGCCTTCCAATCGCGAGCGCCTCACGCCACCTTGATCCATGTGCGAGTGCCCTGCCCTCGCGGGAACGGAGGAGGGAACTGCCTACCGATCCTTCCCGGCTCAACCCGCGCTGTTCATCGCGTCGGCGAAATCGAGCATATCCGGCGTTATCCAGCCGTAGATGTAGTTCAGCACGAACAAGGCCCAGAGGATCGTCGCTACGATCGTCACACGAACTGCGGTCCGCTTGAGGCTGAATTCGTGCGGCGCGCTCTCGGCCTGGCCCGGGACATGGGTCCCACCCGCTTCCTGCGTGGTGCGGACGCCGAACGGCAGGACGAGGAACACCGAAAACGCCCAGAACAGGAAATAGATCGCAAGCAGCGACGTCCAGCGCATTTCAGGATCCTTAGGCTTCGATCACCAAAACATCGACCACCGGCTTCTTGCCGGTCCAGCGCGTCGCCACGCGGCGCACGCCGAGCCTGACGCTCTCGCGCAGGCTGTCCAGATTCCCCCGGTTGCCCCTGACCGCATCGGCGGCGGCATCGATCGCCTCGTCGAGAAACGCCTCGCGATCCTCTTCGACCGGAACGCCCTGCAATTTGATTTGGGGAACGCCAACGAGCCGGTTATTGCCATCGACCGCGACAGCCACCGACATCTGGCCATAGGTCGCGACCCGGCGGCGCTCGTTCATCGTCGCACCGTCGGCGGGCAGGATAACGTCGCCATCGAGCATCAGCCGCCCGACCGGGGCATGGCCCAGCTTTTCGGGCTTGCCGGGCGCCAGCCGGACGATATCGCCGTCATTCTGGACCAGCGCCTGGGGAATGCCCTTGGACAGGCCAAACCGCGCCTGTTCCATCATGTGCCGCATCTCGCCATGGACCGGCAGCAGCAGTTGCGGCCGGATCCAACCGTACATCGCCTCGAGCTCGGGGCGGCCGGGATGGCCCGAAACATGGACATGCTCCTGGCGCTCGGTGACCATTTCCACGCCGGCGGCGGCGAGCTGGTTCTGGATGCGCCCGATCGCGAGTTCGTTGCCCGGGATCTGCTTGGACGAGAAGACGACGGTGTCGCCCGCCACCAGCTTGATCGGGTGCGTGCCGTCAGCGATTCGGCCGAGCGCGGCGCGCGGTTCGCCCTGCCCGCCCGTCGCGACGACGAGAACATCGCGACCCGGTAGTCCCATCGCCGCCTCGGGCGAGATCGGCTCGGGGAAGCTCTTGAGGTAGCCGTTGGCGCGCGCCACCGTCAGGATGCGATCGAGCGAGCGGCCGGTGACACAGATCTTGCGCTTGCTCGCTTTTGCCACCTCTCCCAGCGTCTGGAGGCGCGCGGCGTTAGACGCGAAGGTGGTCACGACCACCCTGCCCTTCGCTTTCTTCACCGCGTCGATCAGCCCGTCGCGTACGCTTGCCTCCGACCCCGACGCCTGCGGATTGAAGACATTGGTCGAATCGCAGACGAGCGCGAACACGCCCTCATCGCCAACCGCTTCGAGCTGTTCCGGAGTCGACGGCGTGCCGAGTACCGCATCGCTGCTGTCGAGCTTCCAGTCGCCGGTGTGGAACACCTTGCCATACGGCGTCTCGATCAGCAGCGCGCTCGCCTCGGGGATCGAATGCGCGAGCGGCACGAAGCGGAACTTGAACGGCCCGAGGTCGATCACCGTGTTCGGCTCAATCACGTTCAGCTCGACGCGGTCCTGGACGCCTTCTTCCTCGAGCTTGCCGCGGATCAACCCCGCGGTGAACTTGCTGGCGAAAAGCGGCGCGCCGAGATCGTCGGCAAGATAGGGCAAGGCGCCGATATGATCCTCATGCCCATGCGTGAGCACGACGCCGACCAGGTTTTCGCGCTGTTCCTCGATGAACTGGAGGTCGGGCAGGATTATCTCGACGCCCGGATAAGCAGGGTCGGCGAAGGTCACGCCCATGTCGACCATCAGCCATTTGCCCTGACAGCCGTAGAGATTGACGTTCATGCCGATCTCGCCCGACCCGCCGAGCGCGACGAACAGCAGTTCCTTGCCTGGTATCATTCAATTCCCAATCGTCGTTCGATTCCACGTCAGATCGCCTGAGACCCCAGCTTTCGCTGGGGAGGCGTCCGTGGTTGGGCTTACGTCAGCGCATTCACGACCCGCCCTTCGGCTACGCCCTCTGCGCCCGTTCCCACATCATGGCCAGCCCCTGGATGGTCAAATCCGGCTCGATCACGTCGAACACGTCAGTACGCTGCTCGAACAGCACCGCGAGCCCGCCGGTCGCGATCACCTTGGCCGGCCGTCCGATCTCCGCCTTCATCCGCGCCACCAGCCCCTCGATCATCGCGATATAGCCCCAATAGATGCCGATGTTCATCTGGCTGACGGTATCGCGTCCGATCACGGTCGGATCGGCCGGCGCCTCGATCGCGATCCGGGGAAGCTTGGCGGCGGCGCTGACCAGCGCATCGAGCGACAAATTGATCCCCGGCGCGATGATCCCGCCCTTATAGGCGCCGCGAAAGTCGACCCAGTCGATCGTGCTGGCGGTGCCGAAATCGATCACGATCAGGTCGCCTTCATGCAGCGCATGCGCCGCAATGGCGTTGACCGCGCGATCTGCGCCCAGGCTCTGCGGTTCCTGAACGTCGATCGCCATATCCCATTCGACCGGTTTCTGCCCGGCGATCAGCGCATTGGTCTTGAAATATTTCTCCGCCAGCCACTGCAGATTGTGGGTTGCCCGCGGCACCACGGTCGAGATGATTACGCCATCGACCTGGCTGCGGTCATAGCCTTCGAGGCTCAGCAACTGGCTCAGCCACACCGCATATTCGTCGGCCGTGCGGCGCGGGTCGGTGGCGATACGCCACCGCCCCTTGACCTCGCGGCCGTCGAGCAGGGCGAAAACGACATTGGTGTTACCGGCGTCGATCGCGAGCAGCATGAATTTGCCTCATCAGAGCATCGTGTGGAAAAGTGGAAACCGGCTTTCCGCGAACAACGATGCGACCAAAAAATTAGAGCAGGAACACGTCGCCCGCGTGAATGACACGCCGCGTGCCGTCCGCCAAGCGAAGGATGAGCGCGCCATCCGGATCGAGCCCGTCGAACAAGCCGTCGATCGCCGGCCCGTCCGGTAGGCGAACGTTGAGCGGCGTGCCGGTCGGATGCGCGTTGGCGACCCAGCGGCGGCGAATGACGTCGACCCCTTGTCCGCGCCAGCAATCGACCCAGCGCGCAAACGCCTCGGCCAGCGTCTCCACGAAATCCTCAGGCGCGATCGCGACATTATAGGCCGCCAGGCTGGTCGCGCGGCGATCGGTGTCGGTCGGGTGATGCGCGAGGTTGACCCCGATCCCGATCACCACGGCATCACCCGCCCGCTCCAGCAGGATGCCGGACAGCTTGGCACCGTCGATCAGCACGTCGTTGGGCCATTTGAGCAACGCCATGCCGGGAACATAGGCCGAGACGGTTTCCTCGAGCGCCACTGCCGCGACCAGCGCGAGCGTCGCCGCCGGCGGGTCGCTCGGACGGATGCGGACCAGCGTGCTCGCGTAGAGATTGCCCGGCGGCGAGGCCCAGGAACGCCCCAGCCGCCCGCGACCGATCGTCTGGCGCTCGGCGCGCAACCATACGCCCTCTTCCAGGCCGGCCGCGGCAAGCGCGATCATGTCGACGTTGGTCGAGCCGGTTTCCGCGACGGTGCGGATACGGCCGCTCGCGTCGCCGGTCAGAACAGCGCCTTCGCCGCCGCCAGCGTTGCGATACCCAGCGGCTTCAGCGCGAACCAGCCGACCGGCGAGATGAACAGCGCAAGCACGGTGATCAGCACATATTCGACCATCGCGTTGCTGCGCTGGAAAGCCGGCGCCGGGCTGTCGAAATACATCACCTTTACGATCCGCAGGTAATAATAGGCACCGACCACCGAAGCGACGAAGCCGACCACCGCCAGCGGGAACAGGCCCGCATCGACCGCTGCCTGGAACACGGCCAGCTTGGCGAAGAATCCGAGCAGCGGCGGGATGCCGGCCAGCGAGAACATGAACACCGCCATCGCCGCAGCGAGGCCGGGCCGCGTCTCGGACATGCCAGACAGGCTGTCGATCGTCTCGACCGGATTGCCGTCCGCGTCGCGCATCTGGAGCACGATCAGGAAGCCGCCCAGGGTCATCGCGACATAGATCGTCAGGTAGATCAGTACCGACGACACGCCTTCCTGCGTTCCGGCGGCCAGACCGACGAGCAGGAAGCCGACATTGTTGATCGAGGAATATGCCAGCAGGCGCTTGATATTCTTCTGACCGATCGCCGCCACCGCGCCGAAGATGATCGAGGCGAGGCTGGCGAAGATCACGATCTGGCGCCATTCGGCGATCGCCGGCCCCATCGCCTCGATCGCGACCCGTACGCCGAGCGCCACCGCCGCGACCTTGGGAGCCGAGGCGAAGAAGGTCGTCACCGGTGTCGGCGCGCCTTCATAGACGTCCGGCGTCCACATGTGGAACGGCACCGCCGACATCTTGAACGCCAGACCGGCGAAGACGAACACCAGCCCAAACGTCAGGCCGACCGACTTGCCGGCGCCATAAGCGACCGCGATATCGGTGAAGAGCGTCGTGCCGGAAAAGCCGTAAACCAGGCTGATCCCGTAGAGCAGGATGCCCGAGGCGAGCGCGCCCAGCACAAAATATTTGAGGCCGGCTTCGGCCGAACGCTGGTCGCGGCGCATAAAGCTGGCGAGGACATAGGCCGCAAGGCTCTGCAGCTCGAGGCCGACATAGAGCGTCAACAGGTCGCCCGCCGACACCATCATCCCCATGCCCGCCGCCGACAGCAGGATCAGGACAGGATATTCGGGATGCAGGCTGTCGCCGTCGCCGCGAGCGAAGAAACGCGGAGCGATCACGATCGAGACGGCGGCCGCGGCGTAGATCAGCACCTTCGAAAAGGCGGCAAAGGCGTCCGCACGATACAAGCCGTCAAACACTACCCCGGCATAGGACGCCGGCCCGGCCAGCGCGATGCCCGCGCCGACCAGCACCACGACCGAAGTCCAGCTCACGGCGCGGGTCGAGGCCTGACCGCCCCAGGCGGCGACCAGCATCAGCGCCAGCGCGCCGACCGACAGGACCAGCTCGGGAAGCGTCGCCTGAAGCGAAGCGATCCAATCCATTACGCGTGGCCCTCCCCGGCCTTGACCTGAGGATTCTTGGGCGGCGTCGGGCGGGCATCGCCCGCCGGCCTGGCGCGATCGATCCGCTGGAGCAGGATCTTCACATCGCCGCGCATCGGCGCGAGGAAACTCTCCGGATAGACACCCATCCACAATACGGCGGCGGCGAGCGGCGCCAACAGCGCGATCTCGCGCCCCGACAAATCGGTCATCGCTTTTACGTCGTCGAACTTGAGCTCGCCGAACACCACCCGGCGATAAAGGTACAGCATATACGCCGCGCCCAGGATGATGCCGGTCGTGCAGAGCAGCGTGATCGTCGTCGATACCTTGTAGGTGCCGGCAAGGCTCAGGAATTCGCCGACGAAGTTGCTCGTGCCCGGCAGGCCGACCGAGGCCATGGTGAACAGCATGAAGAAGATCGCGTAGCGCGGCATGTTGATCGCCAGACCGCCGTAGCGCGAGATTTCTCGGGTATGCAGACGATCATAGATGATGCCGACGCACAGGAACAACGCGCCCGACACCAGGCCATGGCCCAGCATCACCATCATCCCGCCCTCGATGCCCTGCTGGTTGAAGGCGAACAGGCCGATCGTCACGATCGCCATGTGGGCGACCGAGGAATAAGCGATCAGCTTCTTCATGTCGGACTGCACCAAAGCGACCAGCGAGGTGTAGATCACCGCCACCGCCGACAGGCCGAATACCAGCCAGGTCAGCTGCGCCGAGGCTTCGGGGAACATCGGCACCGAGAAGCGCAGAAACCCGTAACCGCCGAGCTTCAGCAACACGCCGGCCAGGATGACCGACCCGGCGGTCGGTGCCTGAACGTGCGCGTCGGGAAGCCAGGTGTGGACCGGCCACATCGGCATCTTGACCGCGAACGAGGCGAAGAAGGCGAGCCACAGCCATGTCTGGGCATGGGCCGGGAAGTCGTGGTTGAGCAGCAGCGGAATGCTGGTCGTGTGCGCTTCGTTCACCATCCACAGCATCGCCACCAGCATCAGCAGCGAGCCGAGTAACGTGTAGAGGAAGAATTTGTACGCCGCATAGATGCGGTTGGCGCCGCCCCAGATGCCGATGATCAGGAACATCGGGATCAGGCCACCTTCGAAGAAGATGTAGAACAGGAACAGGTCCTGTGCCGCGAAAGTGCCGATCATCAGCACTTCGGTCAGCAGGAACGCCGCCATGTACTCGGGCACGCGCTTCTGGATCGATTCCCAGCTCGCGCCGATGCAGATCGGCATCAGGAACACCGACAGCTCGATCAGCAGCAAGGCGAAGCCGTCGATGCCGAGCGACCAGCTGAAGCTGCCGAACAGCGGCACATTCTCGACGAACTGCCATTGCGGTCCGCCGATCTGGAACTGGCTCCACAGTACCGCGCCGAGCACGAGGTCGAGCAAGGTCGCGATCAACGCCAGCCAGCGCGCTCCATTGGCGCTCAGGAACAGGCACGCCACCGCCGCGACGGCGGGAATGGCGAGCATCAGGGAGAGAATGCCGCTCATTGCGCGATCGCCCAGGTAACGGCGGCGGTCAGGCCGATCAGCATGACGAAGGCATAAGTGTAGACATATCCGGTTTGCAGGCGGCCGGTCACGCGGCTGCCGAGCGATATCACCCAGGCCGATCCGTTCGGCCCAAAGCGGTCGATCAGGCCCTCGTCACCGGCCTTCCAGAACAGGCGGCCGAACGCGAAGGCGGGACGGACGAACAGCAGGTTGTAGAGTTCGTCGAAATACCATTTGTGGTAGACGAAGTCGTACAGCAGCCGGAACGTGCTCGTGAACCGCGCCGGGATATCGGTGCGCCAGATATAGGCCATCCAGGCGCCGATCAGGCCGAGCAACATCACGAACGACGCCGACAGCTTCACCCAGAGCGGTACCTGATGCGCCGAATGGTAGAGATGCTCGTTAAACGCGATCGCTCCGCGCCAGAAGCGCTCGCCCGAATCCGGCTCGATGAACCAGCCATGGAAGACGAAGCCGGCCGCGAGCGCACCGGTCGCCAGCAAGATCAGCGGGATCAGCATCGACACCGGGCTCTCGTGCGGATGATAGCCGCCGGTGCCGTCGCCATGCGCATGGTCGTGATGATCGTGCGCGTGGTCGTCATGCGTGTGGCCATGGTCGTGAACCGCATGCTGGATGTGCTCCGACTGGATCCAGCGCGGCTTGCCCCAGAAAGTCAGGAACATCAGCCGCCACGAATAGAAGCTGGTCAGCAACGCGGCGAGCACGCCGACATAATAAGCGCCGGTGCCGCGGCCCGAGGCATAAGCGAGCTCGAGGATGCCGTCCTTCGAATGGAAGCCGGCGAACCCGATCTGTGGCAGGCCGAAGATGCCCGGAATGCCGACGCCGGTGATCGCCAGCGTGCCGATCATCATCACCCAGAAGGTGATCGGGATCTTCTTCCGGAGGCCGCCATAGAAGCGCATGTCCTGCTCATGGTGCATCGCATGGATCACCGAACCTGCGCCGAGGAACAGCAACGCCTTGAAGAAAGCGTGCGTGAACAGGTGGAACATCGCCGCGCCATAGGCGCCGCTGCCCGCCGCGAAGAACATGTAGCCGAGCTGCGAGCAGGTCGAATAGGCGATGACGCGCTTGATGTCGTGCTGGCAGGTGCCGATCGTCGCCGCGAATATGCAGGTGGCGGCGCCGATGAAGACGACGAAGTTCAGCGCGACTTCGCTGGTCTCGAACATCGGCGACAAGCGGCACACCATGAATACGCCAGCGGTCACCATGGTCGCGGCGTGGATCAGCGCCGACACCGGGGTCGGACCCTCCATCGCGTCGGGCAACCAAGTGTGGAGGCCGAGCTGCGCCGATTTGCCCATCGCGCCGACGAACAGACACAGGCACAGCACCGTCATCGTGTCGAAGCGATAGCCCAGGAAGCCGATCGTCGAGCCCGCCATGTGCGGCGCCTGCGCCAGGATCTCGGGGATCGACACGGTGCCGAACACCAGGAAGGTGCCGAAAATGCCGAGCATGAAGCCGAGGTCGCCGACGCGATTGACGACGAACGCCTTGATCGCCGCGGCATTGGCGCTCGGCTTCTTGAACCAGAAGCCGATCAGCAGATAGCTGGCGAGACCGACGCCTTCCCAGCCGAAGAACATCTGGACCAGGTTGTTGGCAGTCACCAGCATCAGCATGGCGAAGGTAAACAGCGACAGATAGGCGAAGAACCGCGGCTGATCCGGGTCCTCGTCCATATACCCCCAGGAATAGAGGTGGACGAGCGCCGAGACGCTGGTGATCACCACCAGCATCACCGCGGTCAGCGCGTCGACGCGGAGCGCCCAGGAGACGTCTAGATCGCCCGACTTCATCCAGGTGAAGACCTGGGTCACGGGATAAGGATCGCCGCCGGTCAGGTAATGGATGAAGATCGGCCAGCTGAGCAAGCACGACGCGAACAGCGCGCCGGTCGTCAGCACCTTGGCCGGCACGTTGCCGATCGCGCGATTGCCAAGGCCGGCAATGATGGCGGCCAGCAGCGGCAGGAAAACGATGAGCTGGATCGTGATCACGCGCTCACCCCTTCATCCGGTTGGCATCGTCGACCGCAATGGTCCCGCGCCCGCGGAAATAGATCACCAGAATGGCAAGACCGATCGCCGCCTCGCCGGCGGCGACGGTCAGCACGAACATCGCGAACACCTGCCCGACCAGGTCGTGCAGATAGGCCGAGAAGGCCACGAAGTTGAGGTTCACCGCAAGCAGGATCAGCTCGATCGACATCAGCATGATGATCAGATTCTTGCGGTTGGCGATGAGGCCGAGCACGCCCATCCCGAACAGAATGGCGGCGACCACCAGATAATGCGTCAGGCCGATCATGCCCATTCCTCCCTACGCGAAGCGTGGGGAGGGGGACCATCCGCATGGCGGATGGTGGAGGGGCGGTGCGAAGCACCGGCTGCGCCGGCCCCTCCACCACCGGCCTGCGGCCGGCGGTCCCCCTCCCCATCTTCGATGGGGAGGATTTTCGAAAGACCGATCACAATTCCACCCCCTGGCCGACCGGCGGCTGCATGTTGCGCGTGGCGTCCTGCGGACGGCGCGCGACCTGGCGACTGATCTTCTGACCCTTGACCCCGCCGCGCGTGCGATGGGTCAGGACGATCGCGCCGATCATCGCCACCAGCAGCACAAGGCCAGCGCCTTCGAACACGAACAGATAATGTGAATAGAGCAGATGCCCGATCGCCTGGATGTTCGGCACATTGTCCGGAGTCGGCGCTATGCGGTGGTCGATTTTGGTGCCGCCGGCGCTCCACGCGCGGATCGCGACGAATATCTCGAGCGCTAGGAAGATCGCGAAGACCAAGCCGATCAACGCGTAGCGCACGAAGCCAGCACGCAATTCCGCGAAATCGATGTCGAGCATCATCACGACGAACAGGAACAGCACCGCGACCGCGCCGACATAGACGATGACCAGCAACATCGCGATGAACTCGGCGCCGCATAGCAGCATCAGGCCTGCGGCGTTGAAGAACGCCAGGATCAGCCACAGCACCGAATGCACCGGATTGCGCGACGTGATGGTCCAGAAGCCGGAGAACAGCACCACTGCGGCGAACAGGTAAAAGGCGATTGCCTGGATCATTACTTCACCGTCGCCCCAGCGAAAGCTGGGGCCTCGTGCAATGGCGCGGCGCAAGAGCCGCTTGAGATCCCAGCTTGCGCTGGGATGACGGGATTGGGGTGAATCATGGTGCGTCCCACTGTTGCGGCGCGCTTAACGGTACGGTGCATCGGCGGCAAGGTTCGCGGCGATCGCGCGCTCCCAGCGGTCGCCATTGTCGAGCAGCTTCGCCTTGTCGTAGATCAGCTCCTCGCGCGTTTCGGTCGAGAATTCGAAGTTCGGCCCCTCGACGATCGCATCGACCGGGCAAGCTTCCTGGCACAGACCGCAATAGATGCATTTGGTCATGTCGATGTCGTAGCGCGTGGTGCGGCGGCTGCCATCGTCGCGCGGCTCGGCCTCGATCGTGATCGCCAGCGCCGGGCAGATCGCCTCACACAATTTGCACGCGATGCAGCGCTCCTCGCCATTGGGATAGCGACGCAGCGCATGCTCACCACGAAAGCGCGGCGAGATCGGGTTCTTCTCGAACGGATAATTGATCGTCGCCTTGGGCTTCCACATGTAGCGGAAGGTCAGCGCATGGGCCTTGATGAATTCCCACAGCGTGAAGGATTTTATGATCTGTGCGGGGGTCATTGGCGAGTATCCGGCATCTTTTTAAGATCAGCAAAGGCGTCGTCGGGATTGTCAGAAGAAATCATCCCGCAACGTCCGATCAGCATGGAAAGGATATGTTCGTCCTTCGATCGGACGATAGACGCTTGGCCCGCACTACTTCCAGCTTCCGGCGCCGATATCGTCATCGCGAGTATTTCGTCAGCCGGGCTCTCGGTAACCAAACCGATCGAGCCGTCCGAAAACGACTGAACCATTTTCTTGATCGACCGTCCCAGCAGAGCCTTCGTGGGATCATATACCTGCACAAGTTGCACGTTAACGGAGGTATCAGCAGTGTTAGGAAACCGTAGCGCGAGCAGTCGGTATTCTCCGCTGGGCGTGAGCCGCTTTGGATCGCTGTCGTTTCTCGAAGCAGTCGCCACATAACACAACATGACAAAGTCTGGCTTGGCCGGTGTAGCCTGTCCGCCAAAACCCAACATTGCAGCCATGAGCGCGCTAATCACGATCCTACCCCCACGCGGACCCACATCAGGTAACCCGACACCAGGAACACCCAGAACAGCGACAGAGGCAGGAACACCTTCCAGCCCAGCCGCATCAGCTGGTCGTAGCGATACCTGGGCACCGTCGCCTTCACCCAGCTGAACAGGAAGAAGAACACTAGGATCTTGATAAACAGCCAGATGATCCCCGGCACCGCATACATCCAGCCGACATTGAGCGGCGGCAGGTAACCGCCCCAGAACAGCACGGCGTTGAGCGCGCACATCAGGATGACGTTGGCATATTCGCCGAGCCAGTAGAGCGCGAAGCTCATCGACGAATATTCGGTCTGGTAGCCTGCTACGAGCTCCGACTCCGCTTCGGTCAGGTCGAACGGTGCGCGCTGCGTTTCGGCGAGCGACGAGATGAAGAACACCACCGCCATCGGGAACAGCAGCGGATTGATGAAATTGCCGTTGACCCAGCCCCAGGCGAAACCCTTCTGCGCCTCGACGATCGCGCCGAGGTTGAAGCTGTTCGCCCACAGCACGACCGAGATCAGCACGAAACCGATCGAGACTTCGTAGCTGACCATCTGCGCAGCCGCACGAAGCGCGGAGTAGAACGGATATTTCGAGTTCGACGCCCAGCCGGCGATGATGATGCCGTACACCCCGAGGCTCGACGCCGCGAGGACGTAAAGCAGACCGACATTGATGTTGGCGAGCACCACGCCCGCCTGGAACGGCACCACCGCCCACACGATCAGCGCGACCGTAAAGGTGATGATCGGCGCGAGCAGGAACAGGCCCTTGTTCGCCGCCGACGGGATGATCGTTTCCTGCAGGAAGACCTTCAGGCCGTCGGCGAACGACTGCAGCAAGCCGAGCGGACCGACCACGTTCGGACCGCGGCGCAGCGCCATCGCCGCCCAGATCTTGCGATCGGCATAGATGATCATCGCCACCGCCAGCATCAGCGGCAACGCGATCACCAGGATGTCGATGATCGTGGCGATGAACCACGCCCAGCCATAGTCCATGCCGAGATAGGTGAACCAGGAGGTCATTGTGTCAGGCCTCCGTAAGCAAAACAAAACGCTTCCCCGGCGAAGGCCGGGGCCCAGTTTCGGGCCGGTTGCGACTGGGCCCCGGCCTTCGCCGGGGAAGCGCCGAAACCTGCCTGCGACGCATTGAGATCGAATGCCGCGCGCATCATTCCGCCGCCTCCGCAAAGGTCTGGCCGTGGAGCAGTTCGGCCGAGCATTGCTGCATCGTCGGGCTGGCGCGGCAGATCGCGTTGGTCAGGTAGAAGTCCTTGATCGGATAACCGACTTCGCCCGAACCCTTGGCGTCGAGCGACGGCGGGTTCCAGTCGAAGCTGACGAGCCCGGTCTGGCCGAGCGCGGGAACGTCGAGCGCCATTTGCGCGCGCAGTTCCTCGAAAGTGTCGAACGGCAAGGTGTGGCCGAGCTTCTCCGACAGCGCGCGCAGGATCGTCCAATCCTCGCGCGCGTCGCCCGGCGGGAACACCGCACGCTCGCCGCGCTGCACCCGGCCCTCGAGATTGACATAGGTGCCGGCCTTTTCGGCATAACTCGCACCCGGCAGGACGACATCAGCCACCGCCGCGCCCTTGTCGCCATGATGGCCGACATAGACCTTGAAGCTCTTGGAAAGCTTCGAGAAATCGACCTCGTCCGCGCCGAGCAGGAAGACCAATTTGGGATTGGCCGCGACCACGTCCGCAATGCCGCCTTTTTGCGCGTAGCCGAGCATCAGCCCGCCCATCCTGGCTGCGGAGAAATGGAGAACGTTGAAACCGTTCCAGCCGTCCTTCACCACACCCAGCGTCTTGGCGAGCGCCAGTGCCGCGCCATGACCGCCCTTGAGTGCCGCGCCACCGACGATGATCATCGGGCGCTGCGCGGCCTTGAACGCATCGGCCGCCGCCTGGGGCAGCTTGCCGAGCAGCGACAAATCGTTGCCCAGCCATTCGACCTTGTAAGTCAGGTCGGTCTCGGGCCCGATCGCGAAGACCTTGGCGCCCTTCTTGATCGCCTTGCGAATGCGGGTGTTCACCAGCGGCGCTTCCCAGCGCAGATTGGTCCCGACCAGCAGGATCGCGTCGGCCGTTTCGGCACCGGCGATCGTCGTGTTGAAATTAACCGCGGCCAGGCTCGACACGTCGTAATCCATGCCGGTCTGGCGGCCTTCGAGCAGCGAGCCGCCCATCGCCTTGACCAATGCCTTGGCCGCGAACATCGTCTCGCAATCGACCAGGTCGCCCGCGATCGCCGCGACGCTGTTCCCTGCCTTCACCGCCGCGATCGCCGCGAACGCCTCGTCCCAGGTCGCCGCGACCAGCTTGCCGTCCTTGCGGACATAGGGCCTGTCGAGGCGACGGCGGACCAGGCCGTCGACCGCGTGGCGGGTCTTGTCGGTCGCCCATTCCTCGTTGACGTCGTCATTGACGCGCGGCAGCGCGCGCAGCACCTGGCGCCCGCGGCTGTCGAGGCGGATGTTGGTGCCGACCGCGTCCATCACGTCGATCGCGAGTGTCTTCTTGAGCTCCCACGGCCGCGCCTCGAACGCGTAGGGCTTCGAGGTCAGCGCGCCGACCGGGCACAAGTCGACGACATTGCCCGACAATTCGCTCGTCACCGCCTGTTCGAGGTAGGACGTGATCTGCATGTCCTCGCCGCGATAGATCGCGCCGATCTCCTCGACGCCAGCGACTTCCTCGGCAAAGCGGATGCAGCGCGTGCACTGGATGCAGCGGGTCATGACCGTCTTGACGATCGGACCCATATACTTCTCGGTCACCGCGCGCTTGTTCTCGGTGTAGCGCGACGCGCCGCGGCCATAGGCCACCGACTGGTCCTGCAGGTCGCACTCGCCACCCTGATCGCAGATCGGGCAATCGAGCGGGTGATTGATCAGCAGGAATTCCATCACGCCTTCGCGCGCGTTCTTCACCATCGGGGTGTTGGTGAAGATTTCCTGATTGTCCGCCGCGGGCAGCGCGCACGAGGCCTGGGGCTTGGGCGGCCCGGGCTTCACTTCGACAAGGCACATCCGGCAGTTGCCGGCGATCGACAGCCGCTCGTGATAACAGAAACGCGGGATTTCCTTGCCGGCCGCCTCGCACGCCTGGAGCACCGTGGCACCGGCGGGGACTTCGACCTCGATCCCGTCTACTTTGAGTTTAGGCATGAGCGCCGTTTACCTCGACAGCATGTGATAGAGTGGTTCGACGACCACCGGTCGCGGATTCCGTCGCTTGAGCTGGCGTCCTTCCCGGCATCGGGCAGGATACGCGAATGCCCGAAACGCGGTTGATCGCAGCCTCGGATAGGAGATTATTTGCCGCCTTCGTGGTCATTGTGCGGCTCCCCGGCCAAAGCGGTTCCACATCGCGTAGGCGACGAATCCGCGAATGCCAGCAGGCGACAGCGTAACCTGCTGGCCTTTCACTAGACAACCGCCCAGAGCAGGAGCGAGCGCCGCCGCCGTCGCTCGTTCGGCGGGGCTGCCAGGCATCGTGCGCAACAACGCATCGGCGTGCGCGACGTCCTTTAGGATGGCGCAATCGGCGAAACTGACCATCGCATGAGCCTCAGCCAAGCTATCTCCGGTCGACACAAAATTCGCCTGCAGGGGCGCGGGCGCCGCAGCAAGCTGGGGCGCGGCGCGATTGGCCGCAAGATAGGCTTCTTCGGCCATCAGGTCGCGCAAGACGCCAGGCGAGAATTTCATTCCCAGGGCGTTCTGGTCGAAGCCCACCTGGTCGCCAAGGCAACGTTCCATGCCCAGATCCTTGGCGACATCCGTGATCTTTGCCGCCGCCATGTCGACGGCGACCGCGTCGCTATTATTCAGCAAGGTGATGGCCCGTGACCGCGACGAACGATAAATACATTGCGCGAAATGCTTTCGGATAATTCCAGCCTCCCGCGGATCGACCGCCTTGGGCTGCACCGGAATCATCGATCCGGTCTGCAATTCCGGCTTGAGCTGGGCCCGGGCGCACGGTGATGCCACGGCCACCAAAGGCGCCACCAGCACGGCTGCAGCTCGAATAGCGACCGACGGCTTCATTCCGCCGCCTCCTGCATCGGCGCGAAATCGTCACCCTGGCGTTCGGCGATACGGCGTTCGATCTCGGGGCGGAAATGGCGGATCAGGCCCTGGATCGGCCAGGCGGCGGCGTCGCCGAGCGCGCAGATCGTGTGACCCTCGACCTGCTTGGTGACGTTGTAGAGCGTGTCGATGTCGCTGACATCGGCATCGCCGGTGCGCAGCCGCTCCATCACGCGCCACATCCAGCCGGTGCCTTCACGGCACGGCGTGCACTGGCCGCAGCTCTCATGCTTGTAGAAATAGCTCAAGCGGCTGATCGCGCGGACGATGTCGGTCGACTTGTCCATGACGATGACCGCCGCGGTGCCCAGACCCGAGCCGAGCGCCTTGAGCCCGTCGAAATCCATCGGGCAGTCCATGATCTGCGCCGCCGGCACCAGCGGCACCGACGATCCACCCGGGATAACCGCGAGGAGGTTGTCCCAGCCGCCGCGGATGCCGCCGCAATGTTCCTCGATCAACTGGCGGAACGGGATCGACATCGCTTCCTCGACCACGCACGGCTTGTTCACATGCCCGCTGATCTGGAACAGCTTGGTGCCGCGATTATTCTCCGCGCCGAAGCTGGCGAACCATTCGGGCCCGCGGCGAAGGATGGTCGGCGCGACGGCGATCGATTCGACGTTGTTGACCGTGGTCGGGCAGCCGTAGAGGCCGGCGCCGGCCGGGAAAGGCGGCTTGAGGCGCGGCTGGCCCTTCTTGCCCTCCAGGCTTTCGAGCATCGCGGTCTCTTCGCCGCAGATATAGGCGCCGGCGCCGCGATGGACGAAGACGTCGAAATCATAGCCCGAGCCGCAGGCATTCTTGCCGATCAGGCCGGCGTCATAGGCCTCGGCGACGGCGGCGAAGAGCGTTTCCGCCTCACGGATATATTCGCCACGGATGTAGATGTACGCGGCACGCGCGCGCATCGCGAAACCGGCGACGAGCGCGCCCTCGATCAGTTTGTGCGGATCGTGGCGGATGATCTCCCGGTCCTTGCACGAGCCCGGCTCGGATTCGTCGGCGTTGATCACCAGGAAATTGGGACGATCGGGCCGCGGCTCCTTGGGCATGAAGCCCCATTTGGTGCCGGTCGGGAACCCTGCCCCGCCGCGCCCGCGCAAACCCGACGCCTTGATCCGATCGATGATCGTATCGGCGCCGATCTCGAGCAGTTTCTTCGTGTTGTCCCAATCGCCACGCGCCTGCGCTGCCTTCAGCCCCCAGGGCTGGAAGCCATAGACGTTGGTGAAGATGCGATCCTTGTCGGCGAGCATGTTATCGCTTCCCCATCGCATTCTGGACGAAATAGAAAATCACCAGCACCGCGCCGACGACGAGCGCCAAGCCGATCAGCGCGAACGCGACGCGCAGCACCAGGCCCAGGATCACGAGCGCGCCGATGATGGCGAAGACGGCGATGATCGGATTGACGTTGCCGCGCATTACCATTGCCCCCGGTAATCGTGGTTCTCACCGACCATTTCCTTGAGCGTGGTCGGGCCACCTTCGGGGCAGCTCGCGCGGCGGCCGATCTGCGACCCGACCTGCGGCTGCTCGCCCTTGGCCAGCGCCTCGAGCACCGCGATCGTGCGGTCGTAGTCGAGGTCCTCGTAATTGTCGTCGTTGATCTGGACCATCGGCGCGTTGGCGCAGACGCCCAGGCACTCGACCTCGGTCAAGGTGAACAGTCCGTCGGCGGTGGTGTGGCCCTTCGACAAGCCCTTCGACTTGCACGCGCGCAGCACTTCGTCCGAACCCGCCAGCATGCAGGGCGTCGTGCCGCACACCTGGACGTGATAGCGGCCCACCGGCGCCATGTTGAACATCGTGTAGAAGGTCGCGACTTCGTACACGCGCATGTAAGGCACGCCGATCTCGCGGGCGACGAACTCGATCACCGGGACCGGCAGCCAACCCTGGGTCTGCGTCTCGGCACCGACCTGGCGCTGGGCGAGATCGAGCAGCGGCAGCGATGCCGACTGGGCGCGGCCCGGCGGATAGCGGCCGATAATTTCCTTCGCCTTGGCGGCGTTCTCCGCGGTCCACGCGAAATCGCCCCAACGTGCGCGGGTTTCTGCTTCGTCGGGGATTTGGGGTGCTTCAGCCATCAGCGGTCACATTCACCGAAAACAACGTCGATCGCGCCCAGGATCGCGGTGGTGTCCGCGAGCATGTGGCCCTTCGACATGAAATCCATCGCCTGGAGATGGCTGAACGCGGTCGGCCGGATCTTGCAGCGATAGGGTTTGTTCGAGCCGTCCGCGACCAGATACACGCCGAACTCGCCCTTGGGGCTTTCGGTCGCGACATAGACGTCGCCGGCGGGAACGTGGAAGCCTTCGGTGAACAGCTTGAAGTGATGGATCAGCGCTTCCATCGACTGCTTCATCTCGGCGCGCTTGGGCGGCACCACCTTGCGGTCGCTGCTGGCGATCGGACCGTTCGGCATCTCGTTCAGGCACTGCTTCATGATCCGCGCGGACTGGCGGACCTCTTCGACGCGTACCATGAAGCGGTCGTAGCAGTCGCCGCGCGTGCCGACGGGGACATCGAAGTCCATCTTGGCATAGACATCATAGGGCTGCGACTTGCGCAGGTCCCAGGGAATGCCCGAGCCGCGGATCATCGGACCGGAAAAGCCCCAGCGCACCGCGTCCTCGCGGCTGACCACCGCGATGTCGACGTTGCGCTGCTTGAAGATGCGGTTGTCGGCGACCAGGCTGATCGCATCCTCGAACAAGCGCGGCAGGCGCGTGTCGAGCCAGTCGGCGATGTCGGTCAACAGCTTGAGCGGCACGTCCTGGTGGACGCCGCCGACGCGGAAATAATTGGAGTGCATCCGCGCGCCGGAGGCACGTTCAAAGAAGTTGAGGCAATCCTCGCGGATTTCGAACAGCCACAGGTTCGGCGTCATCGCGCCGACGTCCATCACATGCGAACCGAGGTTCAGCATGTGGTTGGAAATACGCGTCAATTCGGCGAAGAACACGCGCAGATATTGCGCCCGGATCGGCACTTCGAGATCGAGCAGCTTCTCCACCGCGAGCACGAAGCTATGCTCCATGCAAAGCGGCGAGCAATAATCGAGCCGGTCGAAATAGGGCAAAGCCTGGGCGTAGGTCTTGTACTCGATCAGCTTTTCGGTGCCACGATGGAGCAGGCCGATATGCGGGTCGACGCGTTCGACGATCTCGCCGTCGAGCTCCATCACCAGGCGCAACACGCCGTGCGCCGCCGGATGCTGCGGGCCGAAATTGATCGTGTAATTCTGGATCGTGACGTCGCCGGTGGTCGGATCCTCGGCGTCGGTCACTCCCAGCATCTTGTCGAGCTGATCAGCCACGAGTCATCTCCGCGCTCACAACAAACGCCTCCCCGGCGAAGGCCGGGGCCCAGCTTCGAGCCGGTGGCAACTGGACCCCGGCCTTCGCCGGGGAAGCGGGAAGAATGTTACGCATCGGGATTCTTCTTCTTGGCGCGGCTCGGCTTGGCCGGCGCGTCGGCGGTCGGCGCATCCGGCTTCACGCGCGGCTTGGCGGCAACTTTGCGGGCTGACGGCGCCTTGGCAGCCTCGGGCGCAGCGGCGACATCCGCCGTCTTGCGCGAGCGCGTCGACTTGGGCTCGGCTGCGGACGGCGGCGCGGGCTTGGGATCGCCGCCATTCGCCTTCGTCGTCGTGGCACCGGCCTTGGCGGGCTTGGGCTTCGCGTCGGGCTCCGCCTTCCCCGCCCCGGTCTGCGCCGGGCTATCGGTTGTCTTGGGCTGGACTGGCGCAGCCTTGGCGGTCTGCGCCGCGTCGGCCTTGGCGATCTGGTCGGCCGTCACCGGCGTCGGCGCGCCCTTCTCCTGCGGCAAGGCAGCCGGGGGCGGCGCTGCGGGGGCCGGCGGCGGAGGCGGCGCGGCGGCGGGCGCCTTCTCATCGCCCGGCAGGATATATTCCGCACCTTCCCACGGACTCATGAAGTCGAACGTGCGGAAATCCTGCGCCAGCTTGACCGGTTCATAAGCGACGCGCTTGGTCTCTTCCGAATAGCGCAGCTCGACATAGCCGGTCAGCGGGAAGTCCTTGCGCTGCGGGTGGCCGACGAAACCGTAATCGGTCAGGATCCGGCGCAGGTCCGGATTGCCGTCGAACAGCACGCCGTACATGTCGTACACTTCGCGCTCCAGCCAGCCGGCGACCGGCCAGATCCCGGTCACCGACGGCACCGGCTTCACCTCGTCGGTCTGGACGTGGACGCGGATGCGGTGATTGCGAGTCAGCGAGAGCAGGCAATAGACCACGTCGAACCGGTCCGGCCGATCCGGATAGTCGACCCCGGCAATCTCCATCAGCTGCTGATATTCGAGACCCGGCGTGTCGCGCAGCAGGGTCATCGTCTCGACCAGGCTTTCGCGGTCGACGGTGAACGAAACTTCGCTGACCGCTTCCAGGCTCGACAGGACGCGCTGGCCGAGAACCTTCTCGGCCGCCTGGATCACACCGTCATTGGGCGCATAAAGGGGAGCAGCCGACTTCACCGCTCGATCGTCCCGGCGCGGCGGATCTTCCGCTGCAGCTGCATGATCCCATACAGCAGCGCCTCGGCGGTCGGCGGGCAGCCCGGCACGTAGATATCGACCGGCACGATGCGGTCGCATCCACGCACGACGCTGTAGCTATAGTGATAATAGCCGCCACCATTGGCGCAGCTGCCCATCGAGATGACGTACTTGGGCTCCGACATCTGGTCGTAGACCTTGCGCAGCGCCGGCGCCATCTTGTTGCAGAGCGTGCCGGCGACGATCATCACGTCCGACTGGCGCGGAGATGCGCGCGGCGCGGCGCCGAACCGCTCCAGGTCATAGCGCGGCATGTTGACGTGGATCATCTCGACCGCGCAGCACGCCAGGCCGAAGGTCATCCACCACAGCGAGCCGGTGCGCGCCCATTGGAACAGCTCTTCGGCGCCGACGACCAGGAAACCCTTGTCCTGCAGCTCACCGTTCAGGCCGTCGAAGAAACCCTGATCGGGCGGGATGACCGCCTGGCCGCTAGCGGCCATCGGCAGTTCGACCGGTCCCGAATGTCCGATAATCGAAGGGGTCATTCCCAATCCAACGCTCCCTTCTTCCAGGCATAGACAAGGCCAAGCGCGAGTTCGGCGATGAACACCATCATGCTGATCCACGCGACCCAGCCGAGCGAGAACACGCTCACTGCCCAGGGGTAAATGAACGCCGCTTCCAGATCGAATACGATGAACAGGATGGCGATCAGGTAGAAACGGACATCGAACTGGCTTCGCGGATCCTCGAATGCGGGGAAGCCGCATTCATACTCGCTGAGCTTTTCCGGATTCGGCTTGTGTGCGCCGGTGAACCGGGCCGCGATCATCGGCAGGAACACGAACGCGCTGGACAGCGCGAGCGCGACGCCGAGGAACAGCAGGATCGGCAGATATTGTGACAGGTCGACCACTATTGTCTCTCGCAGGTGCGAAACGTTGCGGCGTCTCTAGGACGGCACCCGGAGTCGGGCAAGGCCCCGATCCCATGAGAATGATTCGCAATTAGCGGCGTTTAGGGCCCTGCCGCACCGACTCCGAGTTTACGCTCAGGCGGCGGCGGCCACGCTGTCGACGACGGCAACCTCGTAGCGGTTCCTGCCCGCCATCTTGGCACGATAGAGAGCAGCGTCGGCGGCAATAGTCAGTTCGTGGACCGACCGGCCGGGCCCAGGATGGATCGCTGCAACGCCCAGGCTGATCGTCACCTTTTCCGGCAGCGCGAAGCCGGCGTCGTTGCTGCAGGTCGCGACCATCACGCGCACGCGTTCGGCGATCGACGCAGCCCCCGCTTGGTCGACACCCGGCAAGATCAGCATGAATTCCTCTCCGCCTTGGCGTGCGGCGAGGTCGACCGGTCCGCGCACCCCGGCAAGCAGCATTTCGGCCACCGCCTTGAGGGCACGATCGCCCTCGGCATGGCCGTGCGTATCGTTGAAGCGCTTGAAATGGTCGACGTCGATCGCGACCACCGCCAGCGGCCCGCCGGACCGCAGCGCACGCTCCCATTCGTCCGCCAGCCGGCCGTCGCGCTGACGGCGATTGGCCAACCCAGTCAGCGGATCGGTACGGCTGACACGTTCGAGCGCGTCGCACGCCTGTTCGAGCGCCTTGCCCCGTGCGCCGAGCGATTCGACCAGCGCCTGATTGGCCGCCGCCAGCCGATGCGCGTGAAGGACTTGCGCGGCGAGTCGACGGCTGACGCTCAGCAACACGATCGTCATCACCATCGCGGCGCCCGCCAAGGGCCAATGCCCCGGCCGATCGCTGACGACGAATCCCAGCGCGGCGGCCAGCATCACCGGTATCTCGAATGCGGCGTACATCGGCCAATAAGCGACATGGGCGATCGACAAAGTCAGGCCGCTCAACGCGACGCAAATCGCGAACATGACCTGACTATCGGTGCCCGTGGCGACGATCAGACCGAGCGCGACGCCCCATAACAGACCCGATGCCGCGGAGAATGCGGTGAGCGACGCTGCCCAACGCCGACTGGGGATCGCGGCAAAACGGCCCGATTTGTAGGCCATGGTCGCGACGGTCCGCGATCCGATGACGATCGCACTGGCCACCACCCATATCACCAGCCAGATTCTGTTGCCCTGCTGCCAGAAAAGGCTGGCCATCATCGCCGAGCCGAGCAGGTCCATGCCGACCATCGCCAGCGCGATCGAATAGATCGCCTCGATCCGCGTCTTCAAGAACGCGTCCTCCCGGGACGTCGAAGAGGGCGTCGAAACCATGCGCTCGCATAGTCCAGCCCTCGTTAAGGTCGGGTTATGTAATTTCCCGAGATACTCATAATGGAACCGGAACGATCAGCGCGGGCAGCGACCGACACCGCGGTCGCGCGCAGCGGCGCGGCCAGCCAGTGCGTCAGCGCAACGCGTTCGCGATCAGCTTGTGCAGCTTGGAATGAAGCACGTCATTGGCGGCCAGGAACTCGTTGCGCTCCATCGTACGGTCGCCGCCGCGGAAGTCGGTGACGAAACCGCCGGCTTCCTTGACGATCAACATCCCCGCGGCAACGTCCCAGGGCTGCAGATCGGATTCCCAGAAACCGTCGAACCGGCCCGCCGCGACCCAGGCAAGGTCGAGCGCTGCCGAGCCGAGACGGCGGATGCCGGCGACTTCGGGCGCCACCGCGCCGAAGATGCGGCTCCATTGCGCGAAATTACCATGGCCCAGGAACGGAATACCGGTCGCGATCAGCGCGTCGGCAAGGTCACGGCGCGACGACACGCGCAGCCGTGCATCCTGCAGCCAGGCGCCCTTGCCCTTTTCCGCCCAGAAGCTCTCATCGGTCAGCGGCTGATAGACGAGCGCGGTCGTGATCTCGCGCTTGCCGTTCGCCATCGGCTCCTCGACCGCGATCGAGATCGCGAAATGCGGAATGCCGTGAAGGAAGTTCGACGTGCCGTCGAGCGGATCGACGATGAAACGCGGCTTGTTCGGGTCCCCGGCGATCTCGCCGCCTTCCTCGGCCAGGATCGACCAGTCGGGGCGCGCCTTGCGCAGTTCCTCGACCAAGGTCTCCTCGGCGCGCTTGTCCGCCATCGAGACGAAATCGGCCGGCCCCTTGCGGCTGACCTGGAGGTGCTGGACCTCGTTGAAGTCGCGGCGCAGGCGCGGCGCCGCCTTGCGCGCAGCGCGCTCGATGACGGTGAAGAGGCCGGAATGGCTGGGCATTAAACAAACTCCCCCCTCCCGTTTGCGGGAGGGGTCGGGGGAGGGCCTGTCATTTTGTCGCGGAGGAGAAAACGTGCGGCCCGGTGACACGCCCTCCCCTAGCCCCTCCCGCAAGCGGGAGGGGAATATCAGTCCGCCCTGCGAACGTAGGTCTGCTCGTACACGTCGACAACGATCCGGGTTCCCGCAGCGATATGCGGCGGGACCATGATGCGGACGCCATTGTCGAGAATCGCCGGCTTGTAGCTCGACGACGCCGTCTGGCCCTTCACCACTGCGTCGGCCTCGACAATCGTCGCCTCGATCGTGTCGGGCAATTGCACGCTGATCGGATCTTCGTCGTACAGTTCCATCACCACGTCCATGCCGTCCTGCAGGAACGCCGCGGCGTCGCCCAGCAGGTCGCGCGGCAAGGTGGTCTGCTCGTAGGTTTCCTTGTCCATGAACGTCAGCGTGTCGCCGTCGGCGAACAGGAACTGGAAATCCTTGGTGTCGAGGCGGACGCGCTCGACGGTCTCGGCCGAGCGGAAGCGGACATTGTTCTTGCGGCCGTCGCGCAGGTTCTTCAGCTCGACCTGCATATACGCCCCGCCCTTGCCCGGCTGGGTGTGCTGAATCTTGACGGCGCGCCAGATGCCGCCTTCATATTCGATGATATTGCCGGGACGAATGTCCACGCCGCTGATCTTCATGCGATGTACCTGTTGGAAAGAGCGAAACCGCGCCTTTAGCCAGCAGACCCCGATCCGGCAAGCACCGCGCCGAATGCGCGCACCGCCGCAGCCTCGTCGCCACCCCATATCGCGCTCGACACGGCGAGGAAATCGGCCCCCGCCGCCACGAGCGGTGCGGCATTGGCGGGCGTGATTCCGCCGATCGCGACGCACGGCAGTTCGAACAGGGTCGACCACCAGCTCAGGATCACCGGGTCGGGGCGATGCTTCGTGTCCTTGGTCGTGGTCGGATAGAAAGCGCCGAACGCTACATAGTCCGCGCCCGCGTCGCCCGCTTCCATCGCCAAGTGGCGGCTGTCGTGGCAGGTCACACCGATCTGGACGTCAGGGCCAAGCACCGAGCGCGCCTCACGCGGATCGCCGTCCTCCTGGCCGAGATGGACGCCATCGGCGCCGAGCCTTTTCGCCAACGAGATGCTGTCATTGACGATGAAAGCGACCTCGCGATCGGCGCAGATACGCTGGAGTGGCTCGGCCAGCCGCGCCGCCTCGTGCTGGTCGACGTCTTTCACCCGAAACTGGAACGCCGCCACCGGCCCGGCATCGAGCGCGCGCGCCAGGCGATCCGGAAAGGCGCCCCCAACGTCGAGCGGCGAGATCAGATACAGCTGGCAAGGCGGCCGCCGCACGTCGCGCTTGAACGACGCGGCAAAATTGGGATCGAGCGGGCCGAGCGGGTCTTCAGTGTCCATCCGCCGCCCCTAGGACGTGCGCCTGCGACCGGCAACCACTCCCCTTCTTCCTCTCGGTGCCACGCTAAGCGTCAATCGACCACCGCGATCAGGAAGCCGTCCCATTTCTTGACCCCGACCGTCTGCACCGCGGTCGCCGTCAAGCGCTTATCCGCTCCCACCGCGTCGAATAGCTCCCTCGTCCCGCGGATCCGCTCGTCTTCGCTCGCCGCGTCCAATACCCCGCCCTCGCGGATCACGTTATCGACGACGATCGTCGTGCCCGGCCGCGACATCGCGAGCGCGGCGCGGACATAGGCGGCATTGTTCTGTTTGTCGGCATCGATGAACACGAAGTCGAACGGGCCTTCGCTCGCCGCGATCATTGCCTGGAGCAAGGCGAGCGCGGGACCGGTGCGGATATCGGCGCGATCACCCAGTCCGGCTTTCGCGATGTTGCTGCGCGCGACCTCGGCATGATGCGGGTCGATTTCCAGCGAAATCAGCGTGCCATCCGCGGGCAGAGCGCGTGCAAGTTCGATCGTCGAATACCCGCCGAGCGTTCCGATTTCGAGAATGCGCCGCGCACCCGCCATCCGGGCGAACAGATGGAGCATCCGGCCCTGCGCCGGAGAAACGTCGATGTCCGGCAATCCGCCGGCAGCATTGGCGGCGAGCGTCGCCGAAAGCGCGGGGTCGCCGCCGAGCAGGCGATCCGCGATATACGCGTCAACGGCGCTCCAACCCGGATTTTGCTCTCCGACTCGCTCGACCATGGCACTCTCCGACCTGAGCAGCGCTTACCCGCGTAGCTCTCTTTTCCTTCTCCGCCCGGCAGCGTCAATACGAAACAGTGAAGTCATGGCTTGACTATTTATCAATCTGCAGATACTGAAGCCATAACTTCACCAAAGGAGCGAGTTATGCCGGATGGACACGTCACCCACGCCACCTTCACGATCGAGCGCAGTTACAAGGCGAATGCCGCCAAGCTGTTCGAGGCGCTGAGCGACCCCGCCATCAAGCGGCAGTGGTACGCGGCGAGCGATCAGAGCGAGCTCGTCGCATTCGAGAGCGACTTCCGCCAAGGCGGCGCCCAGCATCTCGGCTACAGATTTGGCGACAACAGCCCCTTTCCCGGCGTGTCGCTGACCGATGACGGCATCTTCCAGGCGATCGTCCCGGGCAGCCGGATCGTTACCACCAGCATGATGGCGATCGGCGGTGCGCCGATGTCGGTGTCGCTGACGACGTTCGAGCTTGTTCCCAATGGCGACGGCACCGATCTGCTCTGCACCAATCAGGTCGCGTTCTTCGAAAACGCCGACGGGCCGGTGATGCGCGAACATGGCTGGCGCGTACTGCTCGACAAATTGGGCGAGGTGATCGAAGGCTGAGCGAGTGACGCCCGATCTCGACCGATTGTTTCAGGCACTGGGGGACCCGACCCGCCGCGCGATCGTCGATCGCCTGGGGGAGGGGCCGGCATCGGTCTCGCGGCTCGCCGAGCCGCTGGGCATCACGGTGACGGCTGTCGCCCAGCACCTGCACGTGCTCGAGCAATGCGGCGTGGTGCGCACCGAAAAGGTCGGGCGCGTCCGGACCGCGTCGCTCGTGCCGGACGGCCTGACGCCGGTCGAGCGCTGGGCGCGCGACCGGCGATCGATGCTGGAAAAACGGCTGGATCGTCTCGCCAAGATTCTCGGCGAGGGCGATTAGGACCTACGCCGCGACCTTGTCGACCGACGCCTCGTAAATCTCGTCAATCGCCTCCCCTAGCGCCCGGTCGAATTCGGCGTCGTTCATCTGGTGACGCAAATCCTCGAGCAACGCGCGGCTGAAGCTCGCGATGATTCCCTGATTCTTGGACAGTTCGGTGCAGGCATCCGTCCGGCTATACCCGCCCGAGAGCGCGACGACGTGCAGCACGCGTGGATGCTCGACCAGCGGCAGGAACAGGCCCGGCTCGGCCGGCAGCGACAGCTTGAGCATCACCTTCTCGTCGCCCGGCATGGCGTCGAGCGCCTTGAGGAGCTCGTCGAGCAGGATCGCATCGGCCGCGGCGCGCTCCGGGCTCTTGATGTTCACTTCGGGCTCGATGATCGGCACGAGACCGTGGCTCAACACTTGCCGCGCCACCTCGAACTGCTGCGCGACGATGGCGGCGATTCCCTCGCGGTTGGCGAGATTGACGACCGACCGCTCCTTGGTCCCGAACATGCCGAGAGAGCGCGCGCGATCGAGCAGAGCGTCAAGGCCGGGCATCGGCTTCATCAGCTGGACGCCATCGGCCTCCGCCTCCAGGCCCTTGTCGATCTTGATGAACGGGACGACGCCGATATCGTGCAGCACCTGGGGCACCGGCTGTCCGTTCGCCTGGCCGTCCATGGTGCGCTCGAACAGGATCGCGGCGATCACCTTGCCGCTGGCGAAGGCCGGCGCGGTGATGATCCGCACGCGCATCTGGTGGATCAGGTCGAACATCTCTTCGTCGCTCGACCACGAACCGTCCTCGATGCCATAGCCCTTGAGCGCCTTGGGGGTCGACCCGCCGCTCTGGTCTAGCGCGGCAATGAAGCCGTGTCCGGCGGCAATCTTGGCGGTCATTTCGGCGGTCTGCATGGTCGTTTCCCGTCTGTGCATACGTATGTACGGGGGCTGTTAGACAGCGCCCGGCGGCTCCGCAATGGGCCGACTATCCCTGTAACCGGTTAGATGCCTCTCCCTGTCCAAGTCGCGCCAATGCACCGAGCAATTGTCTTCTTTTTGGAGCTTTCGCCCGATTGACCTGCTGCGGCGGCGCGCTCACGTTGATATCAAGTCGACAAAGGGGGTCATCGTGGGGCGGATCGCAAGCATAGCAAGGATAATGGTCGCGGCCGCGTCGCTCGCCACCGCGACGATCGGCATGCCGGTTGCCGCCGGCGAGAAAATGAAGGTCGGCGATCCCGCGCCTGATTTCACGCTCACGTTGATCGACGGGACCAAGGTCACGCGCGACGAGCTCCGCGGCAAGGTCGTCGTGCTCAACTTCTGGGCGACCTGGTGCGTTCCGTGCCGCACCGAATTGCCCACGCTCGACGCTTATTACAATCAGCGCAAGGAGGCGGGGCTCCGCGTATTCGCGGTGACGACCGAGGATTCGCTTCCCGCCTATAAGCTGAAGCAGCTGTTCTCGGTTATGCACATCCAGCCGGTCCGCAAGGTGAAGGGACCGTATGACGTGATCGGCAACGGCGTGCCGACCAATATCGTGATCGGGCGGGACGGTCGCGTGCGCTACGCCAAGGCCGGCGCGTTCGATCTCGATATGCTGAACCAGCTCCTCGTGCCGCTGCTGCGCGAGCCGGCGCCCGCGACCTGACATGCGCCTGTTCCGGCAGATCGCTACGCTCTTCGCAGCCGCCGCACTAGCGACGCCCGCGATCGCCGCGGCACCCGGTCTGCCGGGCGCGATGACGCTGACCGGCGGGCAGCGCATCACGCTCGGCGATCTGCGCGGTCGCGTGGTGGTGATCAATTATTGGGCGAGCTGGTGCGTGCCATGCCGGGCCGAAATCCCTCTCCTCGCCCGCTATTACCGCGAGCATCTGTCACAAGGGTTGGTCGTAATCGGCATTTCCGTCGACCCTGGCACCAACGGCAAGGGTCAGGCGACGGCGAGCTCGATCCCCTACCCTCAGGCGACCTGGGTCGGGGGAGCCGACATTGCGGTCTCGGCGGTGCCGATGAGCTATGTGATCGATCGCCGCGGCCGCGTCCGCTTTCGGAAATCCGAGGCCTTCACCGCGAAGAGCCTGGATGCCGTCGTTCGTCCTCTACTTGCCGAACGTTAAGAGCTCAGCGCCTTAACCCCTGGAAGTTCCTTGCCTTCCATCCACTCGAGAAAGGCGCCGCCCGCGGTCGACACGAAGGTCATGTCGTCGGCGACTCCCGCCTGGTTGAGCGCGGCGACGGTGTCGCCGCCGCCGGCCACCGACACCAGCGAGCCTTCGCGCGTCAGCGCCGCCACCGTCTTCGCCAGCGTCATCGTCGCAACATCGAAGGGCGGTGTCTCGAACGCACCGAGCGGGCCGTTCCAGACCAAAGTGCGGCAATTCTTCAGCACATCGCCCAGCGCCTCGGTCGCGGCCGGGCCGATGTCGAGTATCATCTCGTCGGGCTGAACCTCATGGACGTTGACCGTGCGCGTCTCGGGGTTGGGCTTGAATTCCTTCGCGACGACCACGTCATAAGGCAGATGGATCGTGCAGCCCGCCGCTTCGGCGGCGCCGAAAATCTCTTCCACGACGCCGGTCAAATCGTGCTCGGCTAAGCTCTTGCCGACATCGACCCCGCGCGCCGCGAGAAACGTGTTGGCCATCCCGCCACCGATGATCAGGTGATCGACCTTGCTGACCAGATGCTTGAGCACGTCGAGCTTGGTCGAAACCTTGGCGCCGCCGACCACGGCCGCAACCGGATGCTCGGGGTTACCCAGCGCCTTGTCGAGCGCGTCGAGTTCGGCTTCCATCTGTCGCCCGGCAAAGGACGGCAGCTTGTGCGCGAGCCCCTCGGTCGAGGCGTGCGCGCGGTGCGCGGCCGAGAAGGCATCGTTGACATAGAGGTCGCCGAGCGCGGCGAGCCGCTCGACCGTCTCGGGCGCGTTCTTCTCTTCACCCGGGTCGAACCGCGTATTCTCCAGGATCGCGACATCGCCGTCCTTCAGCGTCGCGATCGCCTCTGCCGCGCCTTGATCGACTATGAAGCGCACCGGACGGCCGAGCACGTGTTCGAAGGGGCGAGTGACGAGCGCCAGGCTCATCTCCGGGTTACGCTGTCCCTTGGGCCGCCCGAAATGCGCGAGGATGAGGACCTTGGCGCCCTTGTCGGCGAGTTCGGCGACCGTCGGCACCGCAGCACGCAGACGCGTGTCGTCGGTGACCTGGCCATCGGCCATCGGCACGTTGAGATCCTCACGGACAAGCACGCGCTTGCCCGCGATGTCGCCCATGTCGTCGAGCGTCTTGAAGTTGCGCGCCATGTCCGGCTCCTGTCGGCCAATCTCCCCTCCCGCTTGCGGGAGGGGCTGGGGGAGGGCTTGTCAACGTCTGTCGGGAGGAAACACGCCCTCCCCTAACCCCTCCCGTAAACGGGAGGGGAACTTGCCTCAGATCAACGCCGCCATCGCCTTGGCGGTATCGACCATGCGGTTCGAGAAGCCCCATTCATTGTCGTACCAGCTGACGACGCGGACCAGCTTGCCTTCCAGCACCGCGGTTTCCAGGCTGTCGACCGTCGACGACGCGGGCGAACCCATCAGGTCGATCGAGACCAGCGGCTCGTCGGTATAATCGAGCACGCCCTTGAGCTTGCCTTCCGATGCCGCCTTGAGCACCGCATTGACTTCGTCCTTGGTCACGTCGCGCTTCGGCGTGAAGGTCAAGTCGATCAACGACACATCGGGGGTCGGCACGCGGATCGCCGAGCCGTCGAGCTTGCCCTTCAGTTCGGGCAGCACTTCGCCGACCGCGCGCGCCGCGCCCGTCGTGGTCGGGATGATCGACATCGCCGCCGCCCGCGCGCGGCGCAGGTCGGAATGGATCTGATCGAGGATCTTCTGGTCGTTGGTATAGGCATGGACCGTGGTCATCAGGCCGCGCTCGATGCCGATCTCATCGTTGAGGACCTTGGCGACCGGCGCCAGGCAGTTGGTCGTGCACGACGCGTTCGAGACGATCGTATGCTCTGCGGTCAGCTTGTCGTGGTTGACGCCATAGACCACCGTCAGGTCGACATTCTTGCCCGGGGCCGAAATCAGCACCTTCTTGGCGCCGGCATCGATATGCTTCTGGCAGCTGTCGCGATCGGTGAAGAAGCCAGTGCATTCGAGCACCAGGTCGACGCCCAATTCCTTGTGCGGCAGATTGGCGGGATCTCGCTCGGCAGTGACGCGGATGCGCTTGCCGTCGATCACCATGTCCTGCCCTTCGGCATGGACCTCGCCCGGCCACATGCCATGGACCGAGTCGCGCTTGAACAGCCAGGCATTGGCCTTGGCATCGCCGAGATCGTTGATCGCCACCAGGTCGAGGCCGGTATCGCCCTGCGCGAGCATCGCGCGTGCTACCAGACGCCCGATCCGTCCGAACCCGTTGATCGCAACCTTCACCGCCATGTTTTTCGCTCCTCGAGCTGCTGGTGCCGGCACGCGCGAATGGGGCCGGTCTGTCGCGGGAGCCTTTGGGGATGCCGACGCGGCGCGTCAACCGCTGGCGCTGCGTATTTGCTCCCGAAGCGGCCACAATGGCGGCGATCGCAGCGTCATCGGCCGGGGCCATGCAGCACTATTTGGGTTGCTCAGGGCGGCCGGTGGCGGCGAGTCCGAGCGCTTTGCGCGGCGAAACGATGTTGTAGCGCCCCCTTGCCGTGCTATCTCCCCCCGATGGCAGACGCTTCCCCGACCGACCGGATCGACGCCGCGCTCGCCCGTATAGAGCGCGCCGTCGCGGCGCGTGATAAGAGCGCGCAGGACCTGAAGACACGACACGAATCGCTGCGCGCCCGCGTCGGCGAAGCGATCGCCGCGCTCGACGCGCTGGGAGCCCGAAATGGCTGAGGTCACGCTGACGATCGGCGACCGCCGCCACAACGTCGCTTGCCGCGATGGCGAGGAAGCCCAGCTTCGCCGATTGGGAGAAATGCTTGACCAGCGCTGGGCGATGGCCAACCGCGCGTCGGGCGGTCTCAACGCCGAGCGCACCATGCTGCTGATCGCGCTGATGCTCGCCGACAATCTCGATCAGGCCGAGAATCGCCCTTCGGCGGATGGTGGCCCCAGCCCGGCTTTCCTCAATCGCCTCGCCGACCGCCTCGAAGCGCTCGCCGAGACCCTTGAGAAACCGGCGCCGAGCGCCTAGATTCATGGCCGGCGGGTACTGCCCGATACGAGCCTTTATTATCCCTGAGGCTATTCATCATCCATGGGGGCTGTCCCTGCCCGGATCCTGGTCCGACGCACATGGTCCCCACCTGACGTACCGTGCGTCAGAGGATAACCCGGCAAACGGTCCATGGTGGTCCCGCCACTCCACCGAATCATGACGACCGACAGCAAGCAGGCATTGCGAGCGCGGCTTCGCGCGGCGCGTGACGCCTTCGTCGCGCGGGAGCGTCCGCGGATCGCGGTGCCGGACGCTTTTCGTGCGCGGCTCGAGCACGGCCTTACCGTGACGTCCTATGTCCCGATCGGCAGCGAAGCCGATCCCTCGCCGCTCGCGCGCGCCGCCGTCGAGGCGGGATGCGTCCTGGCCCTGCCCCATGTCACAGTGCGCAGCGAACCGATGCGCTTCCTCGCCTGGGAAACCGAAGCGGCGCTGGAGGCCGGCCCGTTCGGGCTCAGCCAGCCCTCGACGCTCGCCGCCGAACTGCTGCCCGACATCATCCTGACCCCGATGCTCGGGTTCGACGCGAAGCTCGATCGCCTGGGCCAGGGGGCAGGCTATTATGACGGCGCCTTCGCGCGCTTCCCCGATGCCTGGCGCGTCGGCGTCGCCTGGAGCGTACAGCAGGTCGAGGACCTGCCGGTCGATTCATGGGACATGCCGCTTCACGCCGTCGTCACCGAACAGGGATGGATCACGTTATGAACCCGCCACCAACACCGCGCTGGCAAAAGCCGGTGGGCATGCTCGCCATACTGGCCCTGATCGCGATCTGGTGCATCGCCGTCGTCAGCCTGTCGCCCTGGGTCGGGCGCTGGCCCGCAATCGCGCAATTGCTGTTCTACGTCGTGACCGGGATCGTATGGCTGTGGCTGCTGCCGATGCGCCGTATGCTGCGCTGGATGGAAACCGGGCGCTGGCGCTGACGGCCGCGGCGATCATCGATCTGGGGGAAATCCACGCCGAAAATGGCGCGAGTGACGGGGCTCGAACCCGCGACCTCCGGCGTGACAGGCCGGCGCTCTAACCAACTGAGCTACACCCGCTTGGAAGCGTGAGGCGCGGCCACTAAGCGAGCCGCCTCCCCCTGTCAACAGCAGTCAAATCAGTTTTGTCGCACACCCCAGCGGCCGCGCTTGCGCTCACTGACCAAGGTGCCGTGCTCGAACAGGAAACCGGCGATGTCGGGCTTGCCCGCTGCGCCAATCACGGTCTGCATGATGATCAGCAGCGGCACCGCCAACAATGCGCCGGGGGTTCCCCACACCCAGCTCCAGAAACTCAGCGAGATCAGGATCAACACCGGGCTGATCGTCAGGCGATGGCCGACGATGAACGGCGTCACCGCATTGGCCTCGAGCAAGTGGCAGCCGATCATGATGCCCGCCGGCAACAACGCCACCCAGATATCGGGAAAGGTCATCAACCCGCCGACCGCGAGCAGCAAGGCGGCGACAATCGGCCCGAAATAGGGAATGTAGTTGAGCAAGGTGACGATACCGCCCCACATCAGCGGATAGGGCATGCCGATCAGCCACAGGGCTCCTGAGACGATCAGCCCCAGCACGATATTGATCGCCGTGATCGTCCCCAGATAGGCCGAGACGTCGTCGACCACGTCCTGGATCACCCGCGCGGTCGCCATTGCGCCACCAAAGCTCGCGCGGCTGGTGATCGTCCGGCGCCGCGTCCGCGTCCAGCCGGCCAGGAAGAAGAATACCACCAGCACTCCGAAGAAAATCTGCACCAATGCGGTCGGTGCGGACGTGGTGATGAGGTCGAGCAGCGAACTCGGTGGCGATACCGGCGTCGCGGCCCGCACCTTGGGAATGGTGGCGATGTGCGCCGCCGCCTTGTTGATATATTTTTCGAGGCTCGCATAGAGATCGAGCACCGGCGCCAGGTTGGCCTGGATACGATCGATCCGCTCGGGCAAGCGACGGAAGAATTCGATCGCCGGAACGACGATCGCGGCCAGTGCCACGTTCGCCGCGGCCAGGAACGTCAGCACGCAGATCAGCGCCGCGAGCCAGGACGGCAGCCGCCGCCGCTCCAGCCATTCGAGCACCGGGATGAGCGCGATCGATATGACCAGGGCGATCGTGATCGGCAGGAAGAATTCGGCGCCCGCCTTGAGCGCGAATGGGAGGCCAATCACGAGTCCGACGCCAGCGATCAGCGTCAGCGCCGCAAGCAGGCGATCGCGCCGCGGGTCGATGACCGGCGGCGGCTCGTCCTCGGCGGATAGCGGCAGCGGCGGCTGGTCGGGCGCGGAGGGCGCGACCGCGGCGGCGCCGCCAACCGTCGCTGAAAGATTCGCTCCCACACCGCTCTCACCGCTCGTCATACCGCTTCCGTAGCGCCATTGGCGCGCAAAGTAATCCCGGCTAGCGTCAACCGATGGGCGACAAACTGCTGGTCATCGACGAAGGCACCACTTCCACCCGCGCGATGCTGTTCGCGCCCGACGGCACTTGCCTGGGCAGCGAATCGGCCGCGCTGACGCAGCATTACCCCTCCCCCGGGCTGGTCGAGCATGATGCCGCCGAAATCTGGGATCGCACCGTCGCCTGCGCGCGCAAAATGGTCGAACTGGCAGGCGGCGCCGAAGCGGTAGCCGCGATCGGTATCACCAACCAGCGCGAGACGGTGGTGTTCTGGGACAAGCAGACCGGCGAACCGCTGGCGCCCGCGATCGTGTGGCAGGATCGGCGCACGGCGTCATGGTGCCGCGAGCTCAAGGAAGCGGGGCATGAAGCCACCGTACAGGCGCGCACCGGCTTGCTGCTCGACCCCTATTTCTCCGGATCCAAGATCGGCTGGGCAATGGCCAATTGGCCGCAGCTGAAGGCAGCGGGCGACCGGCTGGCGATCGGCACGATCGATTCGTGGCTGGTCTGGAAATTGACCGCGACCGAACATCGCGGCGGGTTGCACATCACCGATGCGACCAACGCCAGCCGCACCGCGCTGATGGCGATCGGCAGCGGACATTGGGACGATGGCCTGATCGAACTGTTCGCTGCCCCGCGCCAGGCGCTTCCCGAAATCGTCGATTGCGCGGGCGATTATGGCAGCACGACCTTGTTCGGCGCGCCAATCCCGATCTGCGGCATGGCCGGCGATCAGCAGGCAGCCACGATCGGCCAGGCCTGCCTGACGCCGGGCGATACCAAGGCGACGTTCGGCACCGGTGCGTTCGTGTTGACGCAATATGGCGCGCACCAGCCGATGTCGAAGAACCGGCTGCTCGCAACGATCGCGTGGCAGCTCGACGGCCGGCGCGCTTATGCGCTGGAGGGATCGGTGTTCGTCGCCGGCAGCCTGGTCCAATGGCTGCGCGATTCGCTCAAGCTGATCGCCACGGCCGATGAGACCGAAGCACTGGTGCGATCGGTCGCGGACAATGCCGGCGTCTATCTGGTCCCCGCGCTGTCCGGCCTGGGGGCGCCATGGTGGGAAGCCGAGGCGCGTGGCTCCATTTCCGGGCTGAGCTTCACCGCGACGCGAGCGCATATTGTTCGTGCCGCACTGGAGGCGATGGCGCACCAGGCGAACGACCTGAAGACCGCTTTCGCCGCCGACGGCGCCGATTGGACAACACTGAGGATCGACGGCGGCATGGTCGCCAATGACTGGATCGCGCAGGATCTAGCCGACATGCTCGATGTCGCGGTCGAACGGCCGTGCTTCTCCGAAACCACCGCGCTCGGTGCCGCGATGCTGGCTGGAGTGGGTGTCGGTCTGTTCAAGGATCTGAAGGCCGCCTCGGCGATGCGCGGCAAGATAGACACTTTCCGTAGCAGTCTCTCAGCCGATGCACGGCAAACGCGGCTCGACGGATGGGCGGCGGCGGTCAAATCGGTGATCGAGGCGGCGCGCTGATATTCGCACCTTCGGATCAGCTTCACGCTTCCCCGGCGAAGGCCGGGGCCCAGCTTCGGCGAATTCGAGATGGCGTCCTGGCATCGAGAACCCAATGCGACTGGGCCCCGGCCTTTGCCGGGGAAGCGTATATTTTGTCCGGACCGTCCGCTCAGGGCGTCCGGGTATGATTGTCGAAATAGAGGTAATCGGGCTGGAATTCGCCGGTCGAGGCGAGGCGGTCGAAATCCAGCATCGTGACGATGCGATCGGATACCTCGACCATGCCGGCTTCGCGCAGCACGCGTAACGTCCGATTGACGTGGACCGAGGTCAGCCCGCACGCCTCGCCCAGGTCCTGCTGGGTCAACGGCCAGGCGAACGTGCCGTCCTCGACCAGCCCGACCGCATCGAGCCGCATATAGGTTTCGCACAGCATGTGGGCGACGCGGCCCACCGCATCGAGTCGACCCAGCCGGAAAATCCATTCGCGATGCATCGCCGCGTCGAGCAGGGTCGAGAACCACAACACGCGACCGAGATGCGGCAGGCGCTCGATGATCTGCGTCAGCTTGTCGTGCGGCGCATAGGCGACGGTGCACTCGCTCAACGTGGCGATATCGTGGTCCAGCCGCTGTAGCGGATAACCGTGAAGGTCGACGAAATCGCCCGGCGTCTGGATGCTGACGAGCTGCCGGTGGCCATCGGCGCCGTCCATGTAACGACACATGAAGCCCGAGATGAGGAAGGTCGATCGCGTGACGACATCGCCGCGGCTCGTCACGACCTTGCGCCGCGGCAGCGTGACCGGCGCGGTAAGGACGCTCTCGATGGCTTCTTTTTCTTCATCGCTCAGCTCACGGCGGCGGCGCCCCCGCAGGAAATTGTCGGTCAGCATGATGTTCTTCAAACCTCTTCGGGGGCGTAACGATCTTACCCGATTCTTGGTTTCCTTAGCAGGAAACGCCATAGCGACACGATGAAGACGATTAGCCTGATCGGGGGCATGAGCTGGGAAAGTTCGGCACAATATTACGCGATCATCAATCGCGCGGTGCGCGAACGCCTTGGCGGCGCGCATTCCGCCGAGATACTTCTTTACTCGGTCGACTTCGGTGAAATCGAACGACTTCAACGCGATGGCGACTGGCCTTCGCTCACGGCGCGAATGGTGGACGCGGCCAGCCGCCTGGAGGCGGCCGGCGCGGATTTCGTCCTGATCTGCAGCAACACGATGCATTTGATGGCGGACGACGTATCGGCGGCGATCGGCGTGCCGCTGCTCCATGTAGTCGACCCGACCGCGGCGGCGATCCGCCAGGCAGGGTTGAGTCGGGTAGGATTGCTGGGCACGGCCCTCACGATGGAAAAGGCCTTTTATCGTGACCGGCTCGCGGCCGCGGGGATCGAGACACTGATTCCCGACTCCGATGATCGACGCGAGGTTCATCGCGTGATCTATGAGGAATTGGTCGCTGGGAAGATCGAAGCAGCGTCGCGGGGCGCTTATCGTGAGGTGATCGCTCGGTTGGTCGAGCGCGGCGCGCAGGCGATCGTGCTCGGCTGCACCGAGATCATGCTGCTCGTCGACCAATCGGACAGCGCGGTGCCGTTGTTCGATACGACCAGCCTCCACGCGCTCGCGGCGGTCGACCTGGCGCTCGGTTGATCACCGGGGGCGGTCGCCCGCCCCCGGTCCCCCTTTAAAAGACGGGCTATTTGCGGGCCGCGACCGCTTCGGTCCGCTGGTCGGACGCCAACGCGCGGTCGCTGATCGACCACAAGGAATCGACGCCGATCTTGCCGTTGAGGATGGCGTTGTTGAGCGCGAAAATGTCGAGCGCACTCGGACCGCCCGGCGCTTGATATTCGGTGCTCGACGCCGGCCATGCCGCGCGGTGATGGCAATTCATGCAATTGGTCTTGATCGGATGGTCGGCGGCGAGTTCGATATAGGGGTTGAACGCCACCGGCCATTGGCTGCTGCCCGAACTCGCGGGAATGCCGTAGGTCGCCGCCATAAGATAATTGCGCCACGGCCCCGGCGCGTCGACCGGCGGGAGGTTCGGCCGGTCGGCGGCATAGGGGCTGGTCCCCGGCATATCGTTCCACCATACCGACTGGAACGTCCAGGCAGGCTGTTCCTTGGTCATGATGTGCATCGCGATCAGGATCAGATAATCGCCCTGCTGGAACATCCGGCCATAGGCATAATAAGCCGAGGCATCGAGGATCGCGCGATCGCATTGCGCCATTTTCGCAAGGTCGGGTTTGTAATTGTAGAAGCGGTCCACCCCCACCACGCGTGGCTTGGCATAGGTGTTGGGCCCGAGCGGCTTGCCGTTCATCGTCACGCCGTGGAGGAAGCTGACCGAGGACGGCACGACTTGCGCCGCCGGCGTCGTGGTCACCGCCACCGCCTTTGGCCATTTCTTCTGGATTTCGAAGCCGGCATACACCCCATCGTCGGAGGCCGGATCGTTCCAGATCGGGAGCGCGGTGAATTGACCCGCCGCGACCGGCCACATCATCGGCTTGAGGACGATCGAGCCGTCGGGCATCGCCGCCATCTGCCTCGTCTGATTGGCCGGCGGGATCAGGCCGTTGAGCGTCGATTGCAGATAGAGCTTGTTGTTGCGAATCCAGTCGTAAGCGGGCTGGTTGTAGATCACCCCCGCGACCATGACGTCGCCGTTATTCTGCAAGGTCGGGCCGTTGGCCAAAGCGTAATCGGCGGGCGTCGTCCCTTGTAGACACGGCGTGCCCTTATAGCGGTCCACCACCGGCTGCGGCACGGCATAGGTCGGTGAGACCGGGAAGTTGATCGGGTCGGCGCCGGCACTCGACCCGTTATTGAGCTTGAACTTGCGCATCGGGACCGTCGCGACCGCCGGCTGGGTCTTGGCGAGCTTGGCCGTGACCGAGGGGTCGGGCGCGAAGGCCTGGGTTTCGGTGCACCAGCTTTGCCAGATCGGCTTGCCGCCGGCCATCGTGTTGAGCGCGGCCCACATGTTCCAGCCGTGCTGGCGCGTGCGCGCGACGTCGCCGCTTGTCACCCAGCCCTCGACCGTGGCGGCCTTTTGCGGATAGTCGAACCCGGAGGGGATATTCTGCGGTGTCGGGCAAGCGGCGTTGGCGATGCCCGACGCCGGCGCGGTCGCCGATTTCTTGGTCGTACATGCGGCGGCGAAGATCAGCATCGCGGCGATCAATGCGGCCGATTGGAATGGGCGGCGAACGAAGCGCTTCATGGCATCCCCCCTGTATTTATGCGGAATATTACGCCTTCGGCCGCCGCCAAGCCAGCGGGGAAGCCACCATTCCGGACCGTTTCATCGGCCGGATTCGGGCGCGCGCGAACTCTTTGAGCGCCTATAGCCTGCGTGCATCGAACCCCAGCGCACCGCGATTGACTTGCGGCACGCGACACCGCTTGATGCCGCGGACGAGCTGGGGAGCAGGATGACCATCATTACGGCGCCGCGGGTCACCGCTTCCCAAGTTGTAGGCGTGACGCTCGGCAACGCGCTCGAATTCTATGATTTCCTGATCTTCACGTTCTTCGCGGTGGAGATCGGCCACACTTTCTTCCCCGCCACCGACCCGCAATCGAGCCTGCTTGCCGCCCTCGCGACGTTCGGCGCGGGATTTCTGACCCGCCCGCTCGGTGGGCTGGTGATCGGCGTGCTCGGCGATCGCCTCGGGCGGCGGCCGATGATGTTGTTGTCGTTCGCGCTAATCGGAATTGCCAGCCTGGGCGTCGCGCTGACGCCGTCTTACGCCGCCATCGGCATCGCCGCGCCGCTGCTGGTCTTGTTCTGGAGACTCGTCCAGGGATTTGCATTGGGCGGAGAAGTTGGCCCGAGCACGGCGTTCCTCGCCGAAGCGGCGCCGCCGCATCGCCGTGGCCTGTACGTCTCGATGCAGATGTTCGGACAGAATGTCGCGGTCCTGGTTGCAGGGCTGATCGGGCTCGCCCTGGCGCAAGTCATGGACGATGCGGCGCTCGCAAGTTGGGGCTGGCGGATCGCGCTGGCGCTCGGCGTCGGCGTCGTGCCGATCGGGCTCGTCCTCCGGCGAACCTTGCCCGAGACCCTGCCCAGCGACGCCCCGGCGATCCGGGCGCCTCCCCTCCGTGACTATCGCCGCACCGCGATCATCGCCTTCCTCGCGTTGTTGTCGGGGACGATCATGACCTATGTCACCAACTTCCTGACGACCTTTGCCAAGACGACCCTGCATCTGCCGTCCGACACCGCCTTCTGGGCGACAATCGCCGTTGGGATCGGCGGTACGATCGGGGCACCGCTCGGCGGCTGGCTGGCCGATCGCTACGGTCGGCGTCCGGCGATGATATTGCCGACTCTGTTCGTCTGCCTGATCACCCTGCCCGCTTTCTGGCTGCTGACGATCGCGCCGGGCAAAGCGAGCCTGTTCGTCGTAGGATGCGGGTTGCGCCTCTCCATCGGTATCGCCTTGAGCGCGGTGCTCGTCCACATCACCGAGGATTTCCCGGCGCGCATCCGCTCGGGCGCACTGGCGATCGTCTATGCGCTCGCGATCTCGATCTTTGGGGGCTCGACCCAGTTCGTCGTGGCGTGGCTTACAGGCGTCACGGGCAGTCCGCTGGCGCCCGCCTGGTATATGGCGGCCGCCGCGGTCGTCGGGTTCGCGGCGCTCTGCTTTGCGCGCGAAACGGCGCCGGGACGCGCGCCGTCGCCAGACCGAAGCGCGCCTTAAGCCGCCTCGCTCGCGCGAGCCTCGAACAAGCCCTTCAGATCCTTCTTCAGGATCTTGCCGTTGGCATTGCGCGGCAACGTCTCGTGGACGAAGCGGATCGCGACTGGGACCTTGAACGCGGCGAGCCGCTCGCGCACCCAGGCCTGCAATTCCGCTTCGGTCGCGGATGTGCCGGGCGCGAGATGGACGACCGCCGCCGGCTCCTCGCCCAGGGTTCGATGCGGGATGCCGATCACCGCGGCATCGGTCACGGCAGGGTGCTCGTAGAGCGCGTTTTCGACTTCGGACGAATAGATGTTCTCGCCGCCGCGGATCACCATGTCTTTGGCCCGGTCGACGATATAGAGAAACCCCTCCTCGTCGAGCCGCGCGAGGTCGCCGGTGCGCACCCAGCCATCGACGAAGGTCTCCGCGGTCGCCTCGGGCTTGTTCCAATAGCCCTTCACGATCATCGGCCCGCGCGCCCACAATTCGCCCACCTCACCGGTCGGCAACACCGTGATCCCATCGTCGGCGCGGATTTCGAGGTCGGCGGTCGCCACCGGCGGGCCCGCGCTCGTCGGGCGGTTGAGATAATCCTCGCTCGAATGGTGCGTCACCGTCGCCATCGTCTCGGTCATGCCCCAGCCATTGCCGGGAAGCGCGCCGAATTCCTCATAGATCTTCTTGACCAGTTCGGGCGCCGAGGGCGCGCCGCCATAAGCGATCGCCTCGATCGAGGAGAGGTCGTATTTGTGGCGATCGGGATGTTCGAGCAATTGCCAGGCGATGGTCGGCACGCCGCCGGTAAAGTGAACCTTCTCGCGCTCGATGATCTCCATCGCCTTCACCGTGTCCCATTTGCGCATGAAGATGGTGGTGCTGCCACTCGCCATGGTCCCCATCAGCCCGGCCGAGCAGGCGGTGACGTGGAACATCGGGATCACGGTCAGGCTGGTCCGTGGGGTCGGATCGGGGATTGCCTCGCCGCGGCGGACGAAACTGCGCGCGCCCGAGAATCCGCCCGACATGATGTTGGACATGAGGTTGCGATGCGTGCCCAGCGCGCCCTTGGGATTGCCGGTGGTGCCGCTGGTGTAGAAGATCGTCGCGTCGTCATCGCTGTCGATCTCGACGCGCGGCCGATCGTCCGCCGGCAAGTCCGCCCAGCTTTTTGGCCCGCCGATAATGTCTTCGAGTGCAACGGCGCCGTCGATCGGCGCGGGCGAGCGCGTCACGATCAGATGCGCAAGGTTGCTCAATGCCGGGAGGTGCGGCCTGATTCGCTCATAGCGCTCGACGTCGACCAGCAGCACCTTGGCACCCGAATCGTTGATGCCATATTCCAGCTCGGCGCCGGTCCACCAGGCATTGAGCGGCACCGCGATGGCGCCGAGCGTCGTGATCGCGAAGAAGATCACCGGCCATTCGGGCAGGTTGCGCGTGGCGAAGGCGACGCGATCGCCCTTGTCCACGCCCATGTCCTGAAATGCGCGGGCGAGCGTCGCCGTGGCGCGATAACTCGCCTCATAGCTGACGCGCTCGTCCTCGAGGATGGTGAACAGCCGGTCGCCATGCGTGCGCGACAGATCGAGCAGAACGCCCAGATCGTGCGGCGCGTATTTCCATATGCGCGTCGGCACGCCGCGAATCTCGATCGTTTCCATCTCGAACTTGGTGCCCGGCGCGGTCAGCGCGGCGGTCGCGTCCTTCAGCGAAACCTTGGGCCAGGCGGGATCCAGGGCGATTACGGGTTCGGGTGCGCCATTCATTGACAAGGATCCGCTCTCCAGCTTCGGCTATGCAGGTCTTCGCCTGCGCGATTTTGCAACGTTAGAGTTGATTCACGCGGCGCTCAAGGCAATAGAGAGTCGGAATTTGAAATAGGGGTATGGAAGAGCGATGCTGATGAAAGCGCCCGAAAAGCATGGCTTCGACGCCGCGCGCCTCAACCGCATTCCCGCATTCCTGAAGGAACGGTACCTCGATTCGGGCAAATTGCCGAACGCGCAGATCCTGATCAGCCGCGACGGCGAGATCGTCCATTTTTCGAGCCAGGGCGCGGCGGTCGAAGGATCCGACAAGGCGATCGACGAGGGATCGATCTTCCGCATCGCCAGCATGACCAAGCCGATCACCTCGGTCGGGTTCATGATGCTGGTCGAGGAGGGCAAGGTCGCGGTCGACACGCCGGTCCATCACATACTGCCCGAATTCAAGGGGGTCGGCGTCTATAATGGCGGCGGCGGCGGCGTTCCGTTCCTGCCGACCACGCCCACCGCCGAGCCGATGCGCATGCTCGACCTGCTACGCCACACGTCGGGCCTGACCTACGGGTTCCAGAACCGCACCAATGTCGACGCCGCCTATCGCGAAGGCAAGATCGACAATTGGCATGGCGGCAACGATCTCGACGGCTTCATCGCGGCGCTGGGCCAACTGCCGCTCGAATTCTCGCCCGGCACGGCATGGAACTATTCGGTTGCGACCGACGTGCTCGGCGCGGTGATCCAGCGAGTCTCGGGGATGCCGCTGGACCAGTATTTCGCCGAGAAGATCTTCAAGCCGCTCAAGATGGACGACACCGGCTTCGTTGTTCCCGAGAGCAAGGTCGATCGCCTGACCGACTGCTACACGTTCGTCGCCGGCAAGGGCCGCGTGATGTACGACCGCGCCGGCGAAAGCGCCTGGCGCCGTCAGCCCAAATTGCTGTCGGGCGGCGGCGGGCTCGTCTCTACCGCGCTCGACTATCACCGCTTCTGCCTGATGTGCGCAAATGGCGGCGAACTCGACGGCGCGCGACTGCTCGGGCGCAAGACGCTCGACCTGATGACGATGAACCACCTGCCGGGCAAATCGGACCTGTCGACCCTGTCGCGGTCGCTGTTCAGCGAGACGCAGAATGCGGGGACCGGCTTCGGCCTGGGCTTTGCCGTCACCGAGGATGTCGCCAAGACGATGATCCCCGGATCGGCGGGCGAATATTATTGGGGCGGGATGTTCTCGACCGCCTTCTTCATCGATCCGGTCGAGCGGCTGCACATGGTGTTCATGACCCAGCTCAGCCCATCGGGCCTGTATCCCATCCGCCGCGAGCTCAAGACGCTGATCTATTCGTCGCTGACCTAATCCGTCGCCCCGGCGGAGGCCGGGCCGCCGGCCGCATCGCCGGCAACGGACCAGAACATACCGGCCCCGGCCTCCGCCGGGGCGACGATTTCAGGAGAGAAGAATGTCCGACAATCCCGCCTCGCCGATCCGCACCGAACGCCATGGCGACGTGCTCGTGATCATTTCGAACAACCCGCCAGTCAACGCGCTCGGCGCGGCGGTGCGCGAAGGGCTCGAGGCCGGGATCAAGCAGGCTGAGGCCGACGCGACGATCAAGGCGGTCGTGATCCGCTGCGACGGCCGCACCTTCTTCGCCGGCGCCGACATCACCGAATTCGGCAAGCCGATGAAAGGGCCAGGTCTGGGCACGGTGATCGACATGATCGAGGCGCTCGACAAGCCGGTGGTCGCGGCGATCCACGGCACCGCGCTCGGTGGCGGCTGCGAGGTCACGCTGGGCTGCCATTATCGCGTCGCGGTGCCCTCCGCGAAGATCGGCACGCCCGAGGTGAAGCTCGGCCTGTTGCCCGGCGCCGGCGGCACGCAGCGCATTCCGCGCATCGCCGGGGTCAAGCTCGCGCTCCAGATGACCGCGATCGGCGATCCGATCTCGGCCAAGGCCGCGCACGAGGCCGGGCTGATCGACAAGGTGGTCGGCGAGGACAGCCTGGAAGCCGATGCGATCGCCTTCGCCAATGAGGTGGCGGACAAGCGCCCCCTCCCCCGCGCGTCGGAGAAGACCGCCAGCGCCGACCCCGCGGCGGTCGAGGAATTCAAGAAGGCCAATGCCCGCAAGTTCCGCGGCTTCGACGCCCCCGCCGCCAATATCCGCTGCGTCGAGGCCTCTACCCACGGTACGTTCGAGGAGGGCATCGCGGTCGAGCGCGAGGAATTCATGAAGCTGATGATGGGCACGCAATCGGCTGCCCAGCGCTACATGTTCTTTGCCGAGCGTCAGGCGGCGAAGGTCGACGGCATCCCGGCCGACGTCCAGCTGCGGCCGATCAAGAAGGTCGGCGTGGTCGGCGCCGGCACGATGGGCGGAGGGATCAGCATGAACTTCCTGACCGCTGGCATCCCGGTGACGATCGTCGAAACCGCGCAGGAGGCGCTCGATCGCGGCGTCGGCGTGATCCGCAAGAATTACGAGAATTCGGCCAAGCGCGGCCGTTTCACTCAGGAGAAAGTCGAGCAGATGATGGGGCTGCTGACCCCCAGTCTGAGCCTCGACGATCTCAAGGATTGCGACCTCGTCATCGAGGCGATCTACGAGAATATGGACGTCAAGAAGGAGCTGTTCGGCAAGCTCGACACAATCGTCAAATCCGGCGCGATCCTCGCTTCCAACACTTCCTATCTCAATGTCGACGAGATCGCCGCGGCGACCGGTCGTCCGCAGGACGTGCTGGGCATGCATTTCTTCTCGCCCGCCAATGTCATGAAGCTGCTGGAGGTCGTTCGCGGCGCCAAGACCGCGCCCGACGTGCTGGCAACAGTGATGGCGCTGGCCAAGCCGATCGGCAAGGTGGCGGTCGTCTCGGGCGTGTGTCCGGGATTCATCGGCAACCGCATGCTCTCGGCACGCAACGCACCCGCCAACGCGATGCTGATGCAAGGCGCGCGACCGGAACAGATCGACAAGGCGCTGGTCGATTTCGGTTTCCCGATGGGCGTGTTCCAGATGGGCGACCTGGCCGGCGTCGATATCGGCTGGCACCGCGATCCGACCAAGCAGGACACGATCCGCGACGTGCTCTGCGCGCGCGGACGCTGGGGACAGAAGACCGGCAAGGGCTGGTACGATTATGACGAGAACCGCAACCCGACGCCTTCGGCCGAGGTCGCCGAGATCATCGAGGACTTCCGCAGCCGGTCGAACCAGCCGAAGAAGGACTTCACCGACGAGGATATCATCGCGGCGACGATCTACCCGATGGTCAACGAAGGCGCGAAGATCCTCGACGAGGGCATGGCGCAGCGTGCGTCGGATATCGATGTGGTGTGGATCTATGGCTACGGCTGGCCGGTCTATCGCGGCGGCCCGATGTTCTGGGGCAACACCGTCGGGCTCGACAAGGTCGTCGCCGGGCTGGAGGCGAACGGCGTCGAGGTGTCGCCGCTGCTGAAGCGCAAGGCGGAGGCTGGAGAGAAGTTCTGAAATCCCGTCGCCCCGGCGAAGGCCGGGGCCGCTGGCAATCCGGCCCCGTCAGCGCGACAAACGGGCCGGCCCCGGCCTTTGCCGGGGCGACGAAATGGGGTCCAACATGACCGAAGTCCTTGACCGCGTGACCGAAAAATCCGCCATCGAAACGGCCAAAGCGATCCGCGCTGGCGAGACCACCGCCATGCTCGAATGCGAAGCGGCGATTGCCCGGATCGAGGCGCGCGACGGTCCGCTCAACGCAGTCGTGGTGCGCGATTTCGACCGCGCCCGGCATCAGGCGCATGAAATGGATCAACGCCTAGCGGCGGGCGATTCCGCCCCGCTGCTCGGTGTGCCGATGACGGTCAAGGAGAGCTTCGACCTCGACGGCCTCAAGACGACCTGGGGCATGGAAGCGGCGCGCGATTTCGTCGCGAAGGAGGACGCCGAGGCGGTCAAGCGGCTCAAGGCCGCCGGTGCGGTGATCCTGGGCAAGACCAATGTTCCGCCGCTCCTCGCCGACCTCCAGGCGAACAACCCGATCTACGGGCGCACCAACAACCCACATAATCACGACCGCGTCGCGGGCGGTTCGTCGGGCGGAGCCGCAGTTGCTCTAGCCGCGGGTATGGTGCCGCTCGAGCTCGGCAGCGATATCGGCGGTTCGATCCGGGTGCCGGCCGCCTTCAACGGCGTGTGGGGGCACAAGCCGACCTTCGGCGCGCTGAGCCGCGACGGCCATTATTTCCCCGGCACCGACGGAGCGCCAGGCGAATTGTCGGTGATCGGCCCGATGGCGCGCAATCCCGACGACTTGGCGCTCGCGCTCGACATATTGTCCGACCATCCGCTCAAACAGGCCGACAACCGTCCGGCGAGCGAGTACCGCATCCTGGTCCTTAATTCGCATCCGCTGGCAAAGGTCGCGGCATCGATCGCCGACGCGCTCGACCGCCTGGCCGACGCGCTCCACGATCTCGGCGTCTCGGTCGACCGCAAGAGCGACCTGCTGCCCGATCTCGAGGCGCAGCAGCGCAACTACATGAAGATGCTCAACATCACGATCGCGCGCGGCGTTCCGCAGGACGGATCGGCGCCGACCACCTTGGCGCAATGGTTCGACCTGCGCGACGAGCAGGCGCGCAACAAGCGCGCCTGGAACCAACTGTTCAGAAGCTACGACGCGGTGATCGCCCCGACGCTCGGCGTCACTGCCTTCCCGCACGATTCCACGCCGCTGCCCAAGCGGAAGCTCGACATCGATGGTGAACAGACCCCGTTCGGACCGCAATTCGCCTTTCCCGGTCTCGCCACCTTCCCGATGCTGCCGGCGACCAGCTTTCCGATCGGCGTCGACCCCGAGGGCCTGCCGATCGGCGTCCAGGCGATCGCCGACACCTATCTCGACCACAAAGCCATCGCCGTCGCGCGGCTGGCCCATGGAGCAATGCAATGAGTGATGATCTCGACACCTTTCGCGCCGAGACGCGCGCCTGGCTCGAAGCCAACTGCCCGGCGGAGATGCGCGAGCCGGTGCGGTCCGATGCCGATGTCGTCTGGGGCGGTCGCGACCAGTCGAAGATGACACCGGCGCAAAAACAATGGATGGACGTCATGGGCGCGCGCGGCTGGACCGTGCCCGACTGGCCCAAGCAATATGGCGGCGGCGGACTGTCGCCGGCGGAAACCAAGATCCTGCGCGAGGAAATGGCGCGGCTGAAATGCCGCAATCCGCTCAATTCGTTCGGTATTTCGATGCTCGGGCCGGCGCTGCTCAAATACGGCACCGAAGCGCAGAAGCTTGAGCATCTGACCAGGATCGCGCGCGGCGAGATCCGCTGGTGCCAGGGCTATTCCGAGCCCGGCGCCGGATCCGATTTGGCCAGCCTGCAGACCACGGCGGAAGACAAAGGCGATCACTATCTGGTCAACGGCCAGAAGGTCTGGACCAGCTACGCCAATTACGCCGACTGGATCTTCTGCCTGGTGCGCACCGACAAGACAGTGAAGCAAGGCGGGATCAGCTTCCTGCTGTTCGACATGGCGACGCCAGGCGTGTCGACCAAGCCGATCCTGCTGATCTCGGGCTATTCGCCGTTCTGCGAAACCTTCTTCGACAATGTGAAGGTCCCGAAGGAAAATCTTGTTCACGAAGTGAATAAGGGCTGGGACGTCGCGAAATATCTGCTCGGCCACGAGCGCGAGATGATCAGTGGCATGGGATTGGGATCGAGCGGCGGCAACCCGCTGGTCGACGGCGCCAAGCGGACCGTCGGCCTGACCGACGCCGGCACGCTCGCCGATCCGGTGCTGCGCGCGCAAATGGCGCTGTTCGAGGTGCGCGCCAAGGCGTTCACCGCGATGTCGGAAAAGTTCATCGACGAACTCAAGGCGGGCAAGGCGCACCCTGCCCAGCCCTCGATGATGAAATATTACGGCACCGAACTGAACAAGTCGCGCCACGAGTTGATGATGGCCGCCGGCGGCTCCGATGCGCTCGAATGGGAAAGCCAGGAATCGAACAACGGCGCGGCGCCGCGCGCCTGGCTGCGCACCAAGGCCAATTCGATCGAGGGCGGCACCAGCGAAGTGCAGCTGAACATCATCTCGAAACGGATTTTGGAATTGCCGGACAGATAGTCGTCGCCCCGGCGTAGGGCGCCCATCAAAGTATTACTTTGATGGGCGCCCGTCGGCCGGGGCCGCCGCGTTATGGCGGACCGACATTAACCCAGCGGCCCCGGCCTTCGCCGGGGCGACGGAGTAACAAATGCCCCTCTACCTCAACGACGAACAATCCATGCTCGCAGACACCGCGAAGGATTTCGTTCGCGAACATGCCCCAGTCAAACACCTGCGCGAGTTGCGCGACACCAACAATGCCGACGGGTTCAGCCGCGAGCTTTGGAAGAGCTTCGCCGAAATGGGCTTTACCGGCATCCTGATCGGCGAGGACCAGGGCGGGCTCGGTCTCGGCCATGTCGAGGCGGGCGTCGTGCTCGAGGAGATCGGCCGCAACCTGTCGCCCTCCCCCTTTCTCGCCACCGCCGTCGCTGCGGTCGAGGCGCTCAAGGGCAGCGCACTCGCGGGCAAATTCTACCCAGGCATCCTGGCCGGCGAGACCGTCGCCGCGCTGGCGATCGACGAGCAGGCCAAGTTCCGCGACAGCGTCGGCATGAAGGCCGAGCGCTCGGGCAACGGCTTTCGCCTTTCGGGCAAGAAGCAGTTCGTCACGCATGGCCATGTCGCCGACCTGATCATCGTCGCCGCGCGCACTGCCGGATCGGATGATGACGAAAATGGCGTCACGTTGTTCGCGGTCGACAAGGGCGCCGCCGGCCTGACCGCCACGCCCGAGCGGCTGGCGGATTCGAGCATCGCCGCGCGGCTCGACTTCGACAATGTCGAGGTAACCGCCGACGCCGTGATCGGAGAGGTCGATGCGGGGCGCGATCCGCTCAACCGCCTGCTGCGTGCCGGTCGCACCGGAGCGTCGGCCGAAATGCTCGGTGTCGGCGCGGGCGCGATGGACATGACGGTCGATTACCTCAAGCAGCGCAAGCAGTTCGGCGTGGTGATCGGTACCTTCCAGGCGCTCCAGCACCGCGCCGCACATCTCTATTCGGAAATGGAAGTGGCCCGCGCCGCCACACTTCGCGCACAGCAGATGCTCGACAGCGGCGCAGACCGTGCGGACGAGGCGGTGTCGGTCGCCAAGGCGCAGACCGGGCTCGCCTCGATGCTGGCGATGCAGGAAGGTGTGCAGATGCATGGCGGCATCGGCATGACCGACGAATATGACATCGGCTTCTACATGAAGCGCCAGCGCGTGCTGGCCGAGATGTTCGGCGATGCCAACTTCCATGCCGACAAGATTGCGCGTAGCGCCGGCTACTGATGGCTGAAGAAGATCCCCAACGCCCGCGGCGCACCCCGGAGCAACTCGTCGAGGGGCTGGTCGAGCTGCTCGACGTCGAGGAACTCGACGCGGATCTCTATCGCGGCATGAAGCTTCCCGGCGGTCAGGGCCGGGTGTTCGGCGGGCAGGTGATCGGTCAGGCGCTGCAAGCGGCGCAGCGATCGGCGGAAGGCAAGGACGCGCATTCGCTCCACGCTTATTTCATGCGCGCGGGCGACGACGCGTTGCCGATCATCTATCGCGTCGTGCGCGACTTCGACGGCAAGAGTTTTGCCACCAGGCGCGTGATCGCGACGCAAAACGGCCAGCCGATCCTCAACATGGCGGCGTCGTTCCAGGTCGCCGAAGACGGGCTCCATCATCAGGACGCGTTCCCGAACGATATCCCGCCGCCCGAGGACCTGAAATCCGAGAGCGAATTACGCGTCGAGGCCGCCCAGCATATGCCCGAGCAGCATCGCGCGCGCTTCCTGCGCTGGTCGAGCCCGATCGACGTTCGCCCGCTCTATCCGCGCAACTGGTTCTCGCCCGCCGAGCGCGAGCCGATCAACTATACGTGGATCCGTGCCCTCGCCCCGCTCGGTGACGATCCGGCGATGCACCGTGCGATCCTGGCCTATGCCAGCGACATGGGACTGATGTCGACGAGCATGATGCCGCACGGCGTCAACTGGATGACCCCCGGCATGCAGACCGCCAGCCTGGACCACGCCATGTGGTTCCACGAGGCATTCCGCGCCGACGAATGGATGCTCTACGCGATGGACAGTCCCTGGGCCGGCCATGGCCGCGGCATGAATCGCGGCAGCATCTTCACCCGCGACGGCCGCCTGGTGGCGAGCGTCGCGCAGGAAGGCCTGATCCGGAAACGCGAGCCGCGCGGCTGAGGTCAGAGCGGGGTGCCGTCGTCGGCATTATAGAGTTTGAGGTCGCGATCGTGCAGGCCGAGATCGGCGCCCGCGGCGCGCCACTCCGCCATGTGTGCGGACGCGGCGTGCGCCTTGAGCGCGTCGCGGTCGCGCCAGCGTTCGACGACGTGGATCAGGGTCGGGTCGAGCACATCCTGGCCATAGGCATAGGTAAAGCAGCCGTCTTCAGCGCGGCTCGCGGTCACCATCTTCTCCATCGCTGCCTGCGCGCGATCGAGCCCGCCCTCGGGTAACCGCACTGTGCCCATGATCAACAGCATCTCTTCCACTCCTCAGACGGCAGGCTTGCCGAACTCCTGACGCGTGACCGGGTGGCTCGACGACAGGCCGCCGTCGACCGCCCAGGCCTGGCCGTTGACGTAGCTGGCGTCGTCGCTCGCCAGGAACAAGGCGACGCGCGCGATCTCCTCGGGCACGCCGGCGCGCTTGAGTGGATTGAGGCGACCGACCTTGTCCATCTTGTCGTTGGCGCGGGCATATTCGAACACGCGCGCGGTCATGCCGGTCTCGATCAATCCCGGGCAGATCGCGTTGACGCGGACATTGGTGCCGGTCAGCTGCTGCGCGGCGGTGGTGACGAGGTTGATGACGCCCGCCTTGGACGCCGAATAGGCCGGCCCGCCGGCGCCCGAGCGGATGCCCGCGACCGACGCGGTGCAGACGATCGCGCCTTTGCCGCGCTTGATGATCTCCGGCGCACCATGCTTGATCGCCAGGAACGGTCCGATCAGATTGACGCGGAGGACCTCGGTCCAAAGTTCGACGCTGCTGTCGAGGATGCCGCTGATGCCGCCGGAAATACCGGCATTGGCGTAGATGATGTCGAGGCCGCCATGTTCGGCTACCGCGAGCGCGACGGTGCGTTCGACATCGCCTTCATCGCCAGCGTCCATCTGGATCGCCTTGGCGGTACAGCCGGCCTTGAGGATCGCCTCGACGGTCTCGTGCACCGCTTCCGTCTTGTCGGCAGCGATGACGCTGCCGCCTTCCGCCGCGAATAGGGTCGCCGAGGCGCGGCCGATGCCCGAGCCCGCGCCAGTGACGATGATCGATTTGCCGGTGAAACGTGCCATTTTACCCTCCGTCGCCCCGGCGAAGGCCGGGGCCGCTATGTTGTCGTTCCTCAACCCGGCGGCCCCGGCCTTCGCCGGGGCGACGGGAAGGTCAGATCGTCACGCCGCCGTCCATCACGATCGTCTGCCCCGTGGTGAACGCCGCCGCCTTCGACGCCAGGAACACGACACCGCCCGCGATATCCTCGGGCTCTCCGATCCGGCGCAGCGGCACCGTCGAGTTCGCAGCCTTCTGCCGCTCCGGATTCTCCCAAAGCGCCCGCGCGAAATCGGTCTTCACCAGGCCCGGTGCGATGCAATTCACCCGCACATTGTCGGGCCCATATTCGTGCGCCAGATTGCGCGCGAGCTGCATGTCGGCCGCCTTGGAGATGCAATAGGCGCCGATCGCGGTCGATCCGCGCAAGCCACCGATCGACGAGATGATGATGATCGCGCCGTCCTTGCGCGCGCGCATCTCCGGCACGACCATCGAGATCAGCCAGTGGTTGGAGACGATATTGTTGTCGAGGATCTTGCGGAACTGCTCGTCGCTGATGTCCGCTTGCGGCCCGTAATAGGGATTCGACGCGGCGTTGCAGACCAGGATGTCGATCTTGCCGAACGCGCGCCGGCTCTCGTCGACCAGATGCTGGAGCCCGGCTTTGTCGGAGATGTTCGCCGCGACCGCGATCGCTGTGCCGCCGCCATATTTGGCGTTGATCTCGGCGGCGACCTCGTCGCACGCGTCCTGCTTGCGGCTCGACACGACCACTTTCGCGCCGTGCTCGGCGAGCTCGAACACGCTCGCCTTGCCGATCCCGCGCGACGATCCGGTGACGACGGCGACCTTGCCGGTCAGGTCGAATAGCGACATCTTTCTCTCCTTTTCAAATCCGTCGCCCCGGCGGAGGCCGGGGCCTTTTGGCAGCGGCGCGATACGGCCAGCGGCCCCGGCCTCCGCCGAGGCGACGAGCTATCTACGCCCCCGCCTTCTGCGCGAAGTCCCACGCCGCGTCGGCCAGGCGATAGACCCCCGCCGCGGACTTCTCCGCCTGCGCCGACGACGCCGTGCCCTCGACGATGCGCTTCTTGATGCCCTGGACGATGCCGGTCAGGCGAAACAGATTATAGGCGAAATACCAGTTGAGGTCGGGCACGCCGTCGCGCCCGGTCGCGGCGCAATAGCGTTCGACCATCTCTTCCAGCGTCGGGATGCCGCTGTCGCCGCCGGCCTTGCCCATCACGCCGGACCGGCCCTCGGGCGCGGTCACCCAGCTCATCAGGAAATAGCTGAAGTCCGCGAGCGGATCGCCGAGCGTCGACAATTCCCAGTCGAGCAAGGCGATCACGCGCCCCTCGGTCTTGTGGAAGATCATGTTGTCGATGCGATAATCGCCATGGACCACCGAGGTTCGCGTCTGCGGCGGAATGGTGCGCGGCAGATACTCGATCAGCTTCTCGACCGCCGGCATGTGCTCGGTCTCGGCCATACGATATTGCTTGGTCCAGCGGCCGACCTGGCGCTCGAAATAATTGCCGGGCTTGCCGTAATCGCCCAGGCCGGCTTTCTCGAAATCGGTATTATGCAGCGCCGCCAGCGTGTCGCACATGGCGTTATAGACGCCGGTACGCTCCTCAGGTGCATAATCCGGCATCGTGCCGTCCCAGATGTTGCGCCCGTCGGCGAACCCCATGACGTAGAAGTCGGTGCCGATCACCTCGGGGTCGGTGCACAGCCCATAGGGTCGCGCGACCGGGAAACCGGTCGGGTACAACCCGGCGATGACGCGATATTCTCGGTCGACCGCGTGCGCCGACGGCAGCAAATTGCCGAACGGCTTGCGGCGCAGCACATACTCGCCCGAAGCGGCGTGGAGCTTGTACGTCGGGTTCGACTGCCCGCCGGCGAATTTGGAATAGTCGAGCGGTCCCTCGAACCCTTCGACATTCGCCTCCATCCACGCCGTCAGCCTGACGAGGTCGAGGCGATCCTTCTCCGCGACCTCGATCGTCTTGGGGGCGTCGTCGGGATGTGCGCTCATCGGCCGATCCTTATCCGAACGTGATCACCGAGCGCGCGGCGTCGCCCTTGCGCAATTCGTCGAACGCGTCGTTGATCCGCTCGATCGGCATGCGGTCGGCGATGATCGTATCGAGATCGAGCATGCCGCGCATGTAGAAGTCGACCAGCCGCGGGATGTCGACCGGGAAGCGGTTGCCGCCCATCAGCGCGCCCTGCAGCTTCTTGCTGCCGAGCAGGTCTAGCGCCGACAGCCCGACCTGGCTGCCGAGCGGCATCATGCCCAGGATGGTCGCGGTGCCGCCGCGGCGCAGAACCTTGACCGCAGTCTGCGCCGATGCCTCGCGGCCGACTGCTTCGATCGCGTGATGAACCCCGCCCTTGGTCAGTTCGACTACCTCGGGGATCGTTGTCTCGGCCATCGCATCGAAGCTGTGCGTCGCACCGAGCTTCTCGGCGAGCGCGCGCTTCTCGGGCACGGGGTCGAGCGCGATGATCTTGCCGGCGCCAGCGATCTTGGCGGCATTGACCGCAGCCAGGCCAATGCCGCCGCAGCCGACCACGCACACCGTTTCGCCCGGCGTGACCGGACTGGCATTGAACACCGCCCCTGCCCCGGTAGTCACCGCGCAGCCGAGCAAAGCCGCGCGGTCGAGCGGCATTTCCGGATCGATCGCGACGCAGGCATGTTCGTGGACCAGCATCATCTCGGCATAAGCCGACAGGTTCAGCATCTGGTTGACCGGCTCGCCGTTCATGCTGAGCCGCGGCGCCGCGTCGCGCGGGCGCTTGGTATCGCTCGAGATGCAGAGCGACATGTGGCCCGTGACGCAGAATTCGCAATGACCGCAAAACGCCGACAGACAAGTGACGACGGCATCGCCGACTTTGACCGTACGAACCTCATCGCCGACCGCCTCGACGATACCCGCGGCTTCATGCCCCGGGATCGCCGGGAGCGGCGTCGGATAGGCACCGTCGACGAAATGCAGGTCCGACCGGCACACGCCGCACGCGACCGTGCGGATCAGCACTTCATGCGGGCCCGGCTTGTCGACCGTCACGTCACGGATTTCGAGCGGCTTTTTCGGCTCGAACAATACGGCAGCTTTCAAGACCTACTCCCTCAAGTCAAAACAGACCCTCACCCTTCCCACCGCCTTCGGCGGCGGGCCCCTTCCCTCTCCCGCATGCGGGAGAGGGAGGGAGGCGCGAAAGCGCCGGAAGGGTGAGGGTCTTCCTTTCGTTAGCGCGAAACTCCGATGTCCCCGCTCGAAGGGATATCCGCCTTGTAATCGGCATATTTCCCGAACTCGTTGCGGGCGATTGCGCGGTTATGGACCTCGTCCGGACCATCGGCGAAGCGCAGCGTCCGCATTGCCGCCCATTGATGCGCCAGCGGGAAGTCGTCCGACACGCCGCCGCCGCCATGCGCCTGGATCGCGTCGTCGAGGATCTGCAGCGCCATGTTGGGCGCCTGGACCTTGATCATCGCGATTTCGAGCTGGGCCGACTTGTTGCCGGCCTTGTCCATCATGTCCGCGGCCTTGAGGCACAACAGGCGCGTCATCTCGATATCGATGCGGGCACGCGCGATGCGCTGCTCCCAGATCGAATGATCGGCAATGCGCTTGCCGAACGCGACGCGGCTGAGCAGGCGCTTGGCCATCGCCTCGATGCCCGTCTCGGCGACGCCGATCGTGCGCATGCAGTGGTGGATCCGGCCCGGCCCGAGCCGGCCCTGCGCGATCTCGAACCCGCGCCCTTCTCCGAGCAACAGATTGTCGACCGGCACCCGGACATTCTCGAGCAGCACCTGGCCATGGCCGTGCGGCGCGTGATCATACCCGTAAACCGAAAGCATCCGCTCGATCTTTACGCCCGGCGCGTCGAGCGGGACCAGGATCTGGCTCTGCTGGGCGTGGCGCTTGGCGTCCGGATTGGTCTTGCCCATCACGATCGCGATCGAGCATCGCGGGTCGCCCACGCCCGACGACCACCATTTGCGGCCGTTGATGACATAATGATCGCCATCGCGGACCATCGAGGTTTCTATATTGGTTGCGTCCGACGAGGCGACGGCCGGTTCGGTCATAAGGAAGGCGGAGCGAATCTTGCCTTCCATCAACGGGCGCAACCACCGCTCCTTCTGCTCGAGCGTGCCGTAACGGTGCAGGACTTCCATGTTGCCGGTGTCGGGCGCCGAACAGTTAAAGCATTCCGAAGCCCAGCCGATCTTGCCCATTTCCTCGGCGCACAGAGCATATTCGAGATTGGAAAGCTGCGTTCCTTCGAACTCGAAACTGTCGTCGACATGGGTCTGACCCGAATGCGGCGGCATGAAGAAATTCCACAGGCCCTGCGCCTTGGCGATCTCCTTCACATCCTCGATCACCTGGATCACCTTCCAGCGCTCACCCTCGTGAGACTGCTTGTGATATTCGGCGTTGCGGGGCGCGATCTCCTTGTCGATAAAGGCCCGCACGCGGTCCCGGAAATAGGTTTCGCGGTCGCTCAGCGTAAAGTCCATGATGCTGCTCTCCTATGGCTTTCGCGACTCCGACTAAACCGTACCGTGTTTTCGGTAAAGCCGTTGAATCCTCTTTTTGCAGCTATGCCCGAACAACGAAAAGCGAAATGGCGTTGCGGAATCCGCTGGCCCCGTGTGACGGAAATGTTAAGCTGGCAGTATGGGGCAAGCCGACACTGCAGAACTGGACGAGGTTACGGGAACGAAGCGTTTCAAGGCGAAACGTAATGCGATCCTGGCCGCCGCTTCCGAAGCGATAAACGAACAGAGCGCGAAGGGCATGACCTTCGCCGATGTTGCGCGCCGCGTGGGACTGAACACGACCAGCGTGACCTATTATTTCAAGCGCAAGGAAGACCTCGCCCAGGCGTGTTTCGAACATACGCTCGAAACCCTGGGAGAGATGCTCGACACCGCGCAGATGGAGGCGACGCCGGAGGCGCGGGTCGCGCGCTATCTGTCGCTCAACATGGAGCGGTTCGCGCGCATCCGCGAAAATGAGGAGCGCGCGCTGGCGACGCTGAGCGACCTTCGCGCGATGGAGGACCCGATGCTCGGCCGGCTGATGGCCGCCTGGCGAGAGATTTTCCGCAAGACGCGTGCTCTATGGGGTGAGGAACCCGAGAACCGCCGCCTCAAGGATTTGTTCGGCGCGCGCGCGCATGTGCTGCTCGAAAACACGTTCTGGATCCCGGCCTGGATCGCACGATACGACCTAGACCAGTTCGACCGCGTCGAAGCGCGGTTGATGGACATGTTCCGTCACGGCATCGCGGTCCCCGGCGCCAAATGGGAGCCGGCGATCCTCGACATCGAGCATGAGGAAGCCGAGCCTGGCCGTGAGGCGTTCCTGCGTGCGGCGACGCGGCTGATCAACGAGCTCGGCTATCGCGGCGCCTCGGTGCAGCGCATCGCGTCGGAACTCAACGTCACCAAGGGCAGCTTCTACCACCATCTCGATGCCAAGGACGATCTGGTCATCGAATGCTACAAGCGCAGCTTCGACACGATCACCGAGACGATCCAGGTCGGCGAGAACAGCAATGGCGATTGGTGGCATCGGCTGTCGAGCATCATCGCGACCTTGCTCGATGTGCAATTCTCGGAGCGCGGGCCTTTGCTGCGCACGACCGCGCTGACCGGCCTGCCGCGGCATGTCCGCCAGGCGATGCTGGACCGTTCGAACCGTATCGCGCGGCGCTATGCCGGCATGCTGTCCGACGGCGCGGCCGAAGGATCTGTCCGTCCGGTCGACGCGCTGATCGTCAGCCAGTCGCTGATGGCGCTGCAGAACGCCGCCTTCGACATGCGCAAATGGGCATCGGCGATGCCGCGCGATCGCGCGGTGGCAATGTACGCCTCCACCCTCGCCTTCGGCATGTTCGACGACCGCGCGGCGGAGAGCTGAGCGGTCGCCGATACTCAGACGGCAATCGCGTCTTGCACCGCCTGCCGCTCGAGCGCCTTGCGCTTGAGCAACACGCCCGCGCGCCAATAATGGAAGATCGCCCAGGGGGTGATCGCAGTGAAGACGAACATCGAATAGCGCAGCGACTCTGCGCCATAGGTCGGCTTCAGCGCGTCGCTGAGCATGCCGACCAGAAACGGCCCGAGCCCCAGCCCGATCATATTGTTGACCAGCAACGTAATCGCTGCCCAGGTCGCGCGTAGCCGAACCGGTGCTTCCGACTGGATCAGTGCGAAGGTGACGCCGAGATAGGCGGTCGAAAACAGGATCGACAGGAAATAGGCCGCGACGCCGAACGTCGGGTTGGTCGCGGTATAGACGCATAGGGTCAGCGGCAGCCCGATCGTCTTGAAGACCGCCACCATGAACGACTGGCTGTATTGCCCGTAGCGGCGCGTCAGCCGGTCGGCGATCCGTCCGCTGGCGATGGCCGCGACGGCGACGATAATCGCGCCGGCAGGCGCCACCTTGAGCGCGATATCGAGCTTGGTGAAGCCGAACGAACGCTGCATGAAACTGGGTCCGAACGCGGTGAGGCCGTAGCCGATCATCGAGGTCAGCGTGAAGCCGGCGACGAGGTGGAGCGCGGCGCGATTGGCGAACAAGGTGGTGAAGCCGTCGGCCAGTGACGGCCTGGCCGTATCCATCGCAATCTGCGCGTCGGAGAGACCGCGCTTGGGCTCGGGCACGACTGCCCAGATGATCGCCGCCAGCAGCAATCCGGGCAGGCCGATCACGTACATCGCGACGCGCCACCCATAATAGGTCGCGACCACGCCGCCGATGATCGTACCGAACGCCGCGCCAAGACCGACGCCGAGCGAATAGATCGACATCGCCGATGCGCGTTTGTCCGGCGGATAGAGGTCGGCAATGATCGAGTGGCTCGGGGGGCTCGATCCAGCCTCCCCGATGCCGACGCCGATCCGCGCGCCGAGCAACTGCCAGAAATTGCCGGCTAATCCGCCCAACGCGGTGAACGCGCTCCAGATCGCCAGCGCGCCGGCGATGATCCGCACGCGATTGCCGCGGTCCGCGAGCCAGGCGACGGGTATCCCGAGCCCGGCATAGAAGATCGCGAAGGCCATCCCGCCCAGGATGCCCATTTGGGCGTCGGAAAGGTGCAGGTCCCTGATGATATCCTCATTGAGGATCGCGAGGATCTGTCGGTCCATGTAACTGAAGAAATAGGCGAAGGTCAGCAGCAGCAAGGTCAGCGCGCGGCGTTTGGGGACGAACGTCGCTTCGACTTCGGGGAGATTTGTGGGGGAGGACACGGGCGGGAGCGACCTTTCTTATCGTTGCAAAACAACGGCCCCGCCGCGCTGGTCTGGCGCGGCGAGGCCGGAGAGGGAGGTCAGTCGGTCAAAGGTCAGAACTTGGTCGACAGGCCGACTTTGAACATGCGGCCGAACGGATTGCCGACGAACGGCTCGTAATTATAATCCTCTCGCGCGAACGGCGGCTGCGCATCGAAGATGTTGAACACGGTGCCGGTAAGGAGCACGTTCTTCGGCAGCTTGATCTGCAGATTGAAATCCGCCGTCACGAAACTGTTCAGGTCGGCCCCGGTCAGCAGCGAGATCGGCGTTGCGGGGATCGTCCCGTCCGGATTGCGCAGCGACGGATCAGGCGCGAACGGACCGCTCCTGGTATCGTAACGCTGATCGTGCAGTCCATCGGTATAGTTCACCGTCAGCCGCGCATCGACCGGGCCCGCGCCCAGGTCGACATAAGCCTGCCCCTTCCATTTCGGGACCGGGTACAAGGTGGATTGGTAGTTGAGCAGACCGACGCCGTCATAGGCCGACTGCACCTTGACCCCAGCCACATAGATGTCGCTGATCCGGTTGCGCAGCGTCCGCGTCGCGTCCGCCCCGACCCCAAAGCGCATCGTCGAGCCGAGGAACTGGCTCGACCGGTATTTGACGCTGAAATCGATGCCCTCATTGGTCTGCGTGGCGCCGTTCTGCAGAAAAGTCTTAACGCGGGAAATGTTGGCGATATTGTTCGCCACGGAAGAAAGTGACCCGCACACGCCATTGGCGAACGTGAAACGTGCCGCCAGCGCGCTGGAGCAGGCGTTGCCGCCCGTGGACGGGAACAGCGTCGCTACCATCGCTGCCAGCGGGTCGCTGACGATGACGTCTGTGAGACGATATTTGAAATAATCGACGCTGGCGTTGAACCCACCGAACTTCAGCAACAGTCCGCCCGAATAATTTTCGGACTTTTCCGGTTTGAGCGACGAATTGCCGAAGATATCCACCGGCTTGAATGCCGATCCGATCAGTTGCAACGCGGTGACCGAATTGCCGCTGAGATTGGCGAGCGTCGGTCCGCGGAACGTGGTGCCGTATCCGCCGCGTACCGCCAGCCAATCGGTAACCTGCCAGCGCGCGCGGACCTGCGGATCGATGGTCGATCCAACCGAGCCGCCATAATCCTCATAGCGCACCGCCGCCTGAACGTTGAAGCTGTCGAAAACCGGCAATTGCAGTTCGGCGAAGACCGCCTTTACCCCACCTTTCAGGAAGCTGTTGGCATTGGTTCCCAGAAAGGCCAGTGCCCCGGTCGCCGGGCTGGGATTGACGCCTGAAGTCGGCGAGCACGCCGCAGGGTTGGTGTTCCCGGTTATCGGCGTGTCGCGGCATGGATTGACTGCAATATTATTGTTGGCGCCATAAACGGTGTCGAACCAATTGTAGCGATATTGCGCCCCGACGCCGAACTGGATGTCGCCGCCCGGGAGCTTGATGCCCGTCGACCCGCTGACGTTGGCATCGAGAACGAACAATTGTGAATCGACCGCCGTATTGGATTTGACGAAGAACCAATCGGTCAACGCCTTGCTGTTGGCGAGCGCGGCACTGCCCTGCGGGTTGGTCGTGCCGTTGATCGCTCCGTTCGTCACGGCATTGCCGAATGGGTTGAGCCAGAGACAGCCGTTCTGTCCGGGCGTGTTCGCGGCGACATTACAATTCGGCCCACCAAAGCCGCGTAGCGCAAGCTGAATGCGATCCCCGAAGGAGTCGAAACCGTCGATATAGCGATAATATTGATGGTAGGTCGCCGAGAGGGTCCAATCGACCTTTGGAGCGAGCCTGCCCGACAATTCGGCGGTGAAGCGGATCGATTCCGACTTGCGCATCCCACGCGCCGATCCGGTCTCATTGGGATCGTCGAGCGTGGAAGGATTGCCGCCCGCCATGAAGGGGCGGAACAGCAGCAGCGGGAATACCGCTCCCGTCGTGCTTGCGGGGAAAAAGCCGGGATTCGCCGCCTTGTACGCGACGAATCCGGGGTTGGTCGCAGGCACATAGAAACCCGAAACGAACGGGGTTGGGTTTTTCCCGCCGAGCGAAGCGAGTGAGGGTGCCTGAGTCAGGATGTAAGAAGGCGAGGTCAGATAATGCGGAACCGTCGAGCGGCCGTAGAGCGCCGTGACCTCCAATTTGGTTGTGTCGGTTATGTCGACGCCGACATCGACAAACGCGGTGAACCTCTTTTCGAGTTCCGCCAGACCGTCAAACCCGGAATATTGCGTGTAACACCGCCCATTGGCGCCGACATAACCGCCCAGCGCGCCGCAACTGCTGTCCGCGGTCAGCCCCGTGGTCGGCGCGCCACTCGCCGCCAGGCCCAAAAAGGTCGCCGGATTGCCGCCGCCCGACCAGCCGCCCTGCGGGTTGTTGGCATAAGGCTGGACGGCGAAACTGCGGTCGCGTGCCAGCAGTTCGCCGCGTTTCGCGAATCCTATCGCCGCCAACATGCGGAAACCGTTGCCGACATGGCCGTAGGACAATGAGGCGTCGATATCCCCGTCGGTGTCCTTTACGAACTTGTAGCTCGCTGCCGCGCGAAAGCCTTCCTGGTCCGTGCGGGTGATGAAATTGACCACGCCGGCGACCGCATCCGACCCGTACGTCGCCGCGGCGCCATCCTTCAACACTTCGATCCGGCCAATCGCAGCCGACGGAATCAGGTTGATATCGACCGCAGGAACGCCATTGCCCGACGTGACGAGGCGGCGGCTGTTGAGCAGCACCAACGTGCGCTGCGGCGACAAGCCGCGCAAATTGGCCGTCGCGATACCCTCGGCACCCTGTGAGCGGCTATCGAACTGGTTCGAATCGCCGAGCACCGCGCTCGATGTCGGCAGCGCCTTGAGCAATTCGACCGCCGACGGCGATCCCTGTTTCTGGAGTTCGTCGGCACCGATCACGTTGACGGGCAGTGCCGCGTCCTCCGGCGTCCCTCTGATGATCGAGCCGGTAACGACGATATCCGGCGTGCTGCCGGTGTCTTGCGGATCCGCGGCCGGCGCCGATTGCGCAGCCGCCGACGATGCCGCGCATACCGCAAATACGGAAATCGCGCAGGCGCAAAGCAACCTTGTCTTGGTCATGTACCTCTCCCCAACCAGGTCAGAGCGCTTGAGCGGCTCCATACCCAGAACTCGAATAGGCACTATGAGTAACGTTACGTCAAGCGCAACTCGCGTTGCAAATTGCTATGGATTATCAGCTCGGCGCGGAAATAGCACAGACTTAAGGCTCCGGGATCGGCCAAACCCGATCCCGGAAAACAGCATCAAAACGAAGATGGCTTCAATAGCCGCCGAGGCGCGCGAACCGATCGCGGAGATAAGCCGTATTTCCCCATACCGCTTCCAGCACGCGCATGCGCTTGAGGTAGAAGCCGGCATCATATTCATCGGTCATGCCGATCCCGCCGTGGAGCTGGATCATCTCGCGGCTCATCGCGTGGCCGACTTCATTGGCCTTGGTCTTGGCGAGCAAGGCTGCCTGGCGCGTGTCGCCGCCGGCATCGATCGCCGCAAGTCCCGCCTCGACCGCCGAGCGCATCAGTTCGATATCGCTGAACAGGCCGGCCATGCGATGTTGAAGCGCCTGGAAGGTTGACAGCACCTGGTCGAACTGGCGCCGCTGCTTGAGGTAATCGAGCGTCGTCTCGAACGCCTGCTGCGCCATTCCGAGCATCTCGGCCGCGGCGACGACGCGCGCGCGATCGAGCACCTGGTCGAGCAATTTGTCACTGCCATTCGCCAGCTTGTCGGCTTCGACCGCGTCGAACGTCACTTCGGCATGGCTGCGGAAATCGGTCAGGTGACGGCGCGAGCGCGACACACCCGCCTGATTGCCATCAACTAGATAAAGCCCGTCTGCCGCCGCGACGACGAACAGTCCGGCGCTGTCGCCTTCCGCCACGAACGCCTTGGTCCCGCTGAGCTTGCCGCCATTGACCGCGGCCTTGATATTCTCCGGGTCGTGACGCGGTCCTTCGTCGAGCGCGAAGGTCGCGACCAGCTCGCCGCTCGCGATCCTGGGCAGCCAGGCATTCTTCTGGGCATCGCTGCCGCCGAGCACGATCGCCGACGCCGCCACCGCGCTTGCCGATAGCGGGCTTGCGGTCAGCGTGCGGCCGAGTTCCTCGATCACCAGTCCCAGGCTGAGCCAGCCGAAATCGGAACCGCCCTGGGCTTCGGGAATGACGATCCCGGCCCAGCCCATCTGCGCCATCTCGTTATAGACATTGGGGTCGTACCCCGTCGCCGTGTCGGCATCGCGCACCTTGCGCCACGCGGTCACCGGGCTTTCGTTACGAGTCCATTCGCGCGCCATGTCGCGCAGCATCGTCTGTTCTTCGTTGAGGACGGCCATTTTTCTACCTCGTCGCCCCGGCGGAGGCCGGGGCCGCTAGAGTTTTGGGGCTGCGCTTAGTTACGCAGCGGCCCCGGCCTTCGGGCCCCATCAAAGTATTACTTTGATGGGATGCCCTTCGCCGGGGCGACGGAAATTACTGATGATCCAGCATCCCCAGGATGCGCTTGGCGATCACGTTGTTCTGGATCTCGGTCGACCCGCCATAGATCGTCGTCGCCTTGCCGAAGAGCCAGGCGCGCACGGCATGCAGTTCTTCCTGGGTGAAGCCCTCGCCTTCCCAGCCCAGGCCCTGCAGCCCCTCGATCTCGATCGTCAGTTCGGCGCGCTCCTGGCCGAGCTTGGTGCCGATCGTCTTGAGGATCGACGACACTTCGGACACGCCGCCCTTGGCCTTCGATTCGGCCTGGATGCGCATCGCCGTCAGCAGGAACGCGCGCCAGTCCATCTCGAACTTGGCGATCCGGGTGCGAAGATCCGCGTCGGCGATCCGCCCTTCGGCGTCGGTGCCGACATATTTCTTGGCCATGTCGGGCAGCCCCGGCCCGCTCGGCTGCAATCGCGAGCCGCCACCCGAGAGATTGGTGCGTTCGTGCTGGAGCAGGCGCTTGCCGATCGTCCAGCCCTGCCCTTCCTCGCCGACCAGATTCTCCTTCGGCACCTTCACGTTGGTGAAGAAGGTCTCGCAGAAAGGCGACATGCCGCTGATCATCTTGATCGGCTTCACTTCGACGCCGGGCGAGGTCATGTCGATCAGCAAGAAGCTGATCCCCTTGTGCTTTTCGGTCTTGTCGGTGCGGACGAGGCAGAAGCATTTGTCCGCCCATTGTCCGCCCGAGGTCCAGGTCTTCTGGCCGTTGACCAGATAATGATCGCCCTTGTCTTCGGCGAAGGTCTGGAGATTGGCGAGGTCCGAGCCGGCATTCGGCTCGGAATAACCCTGGCACCAGCGGACTTCGCCCTTGGCGATCGCCGGGATATGCTCGCGCTTCTGCGCCTCATTGCCATATTCGAGCAACGTCGGACCGAACATCATCACGCCCATGCCGCCGATCGGATTCCACGCGTCGACGCGCGCCATCTCGTCCGCCAGCACCCTGGCCTCGGCGCGGCTGAGCCCGCCGCCGCCATATTCCTTCGGCCAGGTCGGAACGCCCCAGCCCTTCTCACCCATCGCCTTGCGCCACGCCGTCATCTCCGGCGTTTCCTGGGTCGGCCCTTCGACACTGGCCAGGGCATTACCCTTGCCCTTGAGCGACGCCGGAAAATTGGCGGCGAGCCAGTCGCGGACTTCGGAACGGAAATTCTCGAGTGCGTCGGACGGACGATCGAGTTCGGCGGCGGATGCCATTCAAACCTCTCCTCTTCACCGAATCTGAATATCGGGTATGGTCCGGAGATGACACATTCCAGGCCCGCGGGAAAGCCCCTGACGACGCAGGTCCGCGAAGCACTGCAGGCCGTAGCGGAACCGGCACGGGCGCCGGCGATGCAGGCATACATGAAATCGGCGATGCCCTATCTCGGCGTTCCGACCGTACCGCGGCGCGCCGCGCTGAAGCTGGTCTTCGCCGGACTCGACTGGCCCGACAGCGCGGCGTGGCAAGCCGATGTGCTCGCATTGTGGCGCGGCGCCACTCATCGCGAAGAGCGTTATGCGGCGATCGAGCTCAGCGCGGTAAAGGCCGCGCTGCGGTTTCAGCGGATCGACGCCCTGCCGATGTACGAAGAGATGATCATCACCGGCGCTTGGTGGGACTATGTCGACGAAATCGCCGGGCATCGGCTATGGTCGTTGCTTCAGAACGACCGCGCCGCAATGCGCGAAACGATGCTGGCCTGGTCGACCGACGCGGATACGTGGAAGCGGAGGAGTGCGATCCTCTGCCAGTTGCTCGCCAAAAACGGGACCGACCTCGACCTGCTTTATGCCTGTATCGAGCCGTCGATCGGATCGGCAGAATTCTTCCTGCGCAAGGCGATCGGTTGGGCGTTGCGCCAATATGCCTGGACAGATCCGGATGAAATCGCGCGTTATGTCGCCGTGAACGAGGATCGATTGAGCGGCCTGAGCAAACGCGAAGCGCTCAAGAACAAAGGCAAGCGGAGAGGCGGATGACGACGATCACCGGTGGATGCCTGTGTGGACAATTGCGCTACGAAGCGCGCGGGGCGCCGGACGGCATGGGCTTCTGCTATTGCGCCGACTGCCGCAAGGCATCGGGGTCGGGGTTCATCCCGTTCATGGGCTTCGCGGCGAGCGCGCTGACGATCACCGGACGGACGCATCAATTCCACTCCCCGGCGATGCGCGGCGGCAGCGCCACGCGTAATTCGTGCCCCGAGTGCGGCGGACTGGTTTTCGGCGGCATCCATGGCGTGCACGACAATCATACCATCTACGCCGGTTCGCTCGACGATCCGGCGCACTTCAAGCCGATGCTTGCGATCTTCGTCCGCGACAAACCCGATTGGGTGGTTATGCCGGAGGGGCTGACGGCGTTCGAGACGATGCCCGACTGAGGCGCCGTCAAAAGTCTATCTCCCCTCCCTGCAAGGGAGGGGATCAAGGGGTGGGTGTAGCCTATGACGAGGCTCGATGCCTCGTCATAGGCTGTCTTTGCCGACCGGCTATTGAGTCTTTTTCGGCGCGCAGACGCGCGCACCCACCCCGGCCCTCCCTTGCAGGGAGGGGAGTTTGAGAACCTCTCCGCGCTGCCCCTAATCATCCGATTTGACTCCTATATAGTCATTTGGCTATATAGCCATATGGCTATCGAATCACCCCATCTCGACGCGACGTTCGCCGCACTCAGCGATCCCACTCGCCGCGCGATCCTTGCCCGGCTGGCGCTGGGCGAGGCCACGGTGTCCGAACTCATGCAGCCTTTCGCGCTCAGCCAGCCGACCATCTCGAAGCATTTGAAGGTGCTCGAACATGCCGGGCTGATCGAGGGCGGACGCGACGCGCAGCGCCGCCCGCGGCGGCTACGCGCCGAGGCGATGAAGGACGCCGCCGACTGGATCAAGCGGTTCCGCGACCAATGGGACCGCCGCTTCGACAATCTCGACCGCCACCTCGCCACCACCAAGAAGGAGACTTGAATGCCCGCCCACGCTATCGCCGCCGACGCCCCCGGTTTCACGATCGACCGCGTCGCCCACGCCATCCGCTTCGTTCGCGATTTCGCCGCGTCGCCGCCCGCGGTGTTCACCGCCTGGACCACGCCCGAGAGCCTGCGCCTCTGGTGGGACGCCGGTGGCGAGTTGCTGTCGCGCTGCGAGATCGATCTGCGCGTCGGGGGCGAGTTCGTGTTCGTCTCGCCTAGCCACGCGCACATGGCGTTCACCGGTACCTATCGGCGAATCGAGCCTCCGCATCTGCTCGAGTTCGAAGCGATGGATGCGACCGGTCGCGTGATGCTCGCCGACCATGACGGCGGCACCCGCATGACGGTGGAGATCATCTGCCGCTCGGACGAGCATCTCGACGACTATATCAGGCTGGGCGTCGCCGACGGCACCAGCAAGACTCTCGACAATCTGGTCGCTCATCTCGGCTGAGCCCACTAGCGCCGCTTCCCGCGTTGGGGGCGGCGCCTCGTTTTGCGATGTTGGAACAAGTCGGGCACAACACGGCGAACTAACAGCTGAATTGCCGCATGCACCGTACGGGCATCGTGGCTCGACACTATCGCCGGAGAGGACTTGATGCGCTTCGAAAACCGCGCCGTACCGATCGCGCTAACGGCGGTGCTGATCGACACGATCGGGTTCGGGATAGTCATGCCCGTCTTCCCGAAGCTGATCACGCAGCTCGGTCATATCGATCTGGAGCAAGGCACGCGCGTCGCGGGCTATATGCTGGTCGTCTTCTCGGTGATGCAGTTCTTCGCCGGGCCGGTGCTCGGCAATCTGTCCGACCGATTCGGACGGCGGCCGATATTGCTGACCTCGATGCTGTGCTTCGGGATGGACTACGCCTTGATGGCCTGGGCGCCGACGCTCGGCTGGCTGTTCCTGGGCCGCGCGATCGCCGGCGCAGCGGGCGCGGTCTATGGCCCAGCAGGCTCGGTGATTGCCGACGTCACCCCGCCCGAGAAGCGCGGCGCGACCTTCGGGTTGATCGGCGCGGCATTCGGCATCGGGTTCATCCTCGGTCCGGCGCTTGGCGGCCTGCTGTCGAGTTTCGGTCCGCGCGCGCCGTTCGTCGCCGCGGCGGCGCTCGCGCTGTTGAACGCGGCGACGATGTTCCTGTTCATGCCGGAGACGCTGAAGCCCGAGAATCGCCGCCCGTTCCATTTGCGCGACGCTCATATCGTCGGCGCCTTCCGCCCGCTCTTCCATGCCGGCAATGCCGCACCTTTGCTGCTCGCCTGGTTCATCTGGCAGCTCGCGCACATGGTCTATCCCGCGACCTGGTCGTTCTGGGCGACGATGCGGTTCGGCTGGGACGCGCGCGCGATCGGCTGGAGCCTGGCATTCGTCGGCTTCATCATGGCGTGTGTCCAGGCTGGGCTGACCGGCCCGGTGATCAGGCGCATCGGCGAGCGCAAGGCGATGGTCGTGGGCATGTGCTCCGCCGGCACCGCCTTTTACCTGTTCGCCTTCGCCACCGCGGGCTGGCAGGCTTATGTCCTGATGGCGATCAGCGCGTTTCAGGGCTTCGTCTTCCCCGCCTTCAATGGCCTGCTGTCGCGTATGGTCGACGCCACGCGCCAAGGCCAATTGCAGGGCGGGATCGGCAGCATGGGCAGCGTGTCGTCGATCCTGGGGCCGCTCGTCCTGACCCAGGCGCTGGCGACTGGCGATCATCACGGCTTCACCGGCGCCAATTTCCTGGTCGCGGCGCTACTGGTGACCGTCGCGCTCGGCATCATCTTGTGGAAAGTGCTCGATCGCGTGCCGTCGGCGCCGGCTGCGGTTGCCGAGAGCTGAGCCGCACGCTCGCCGCGCTTATTGCTCCTTCCCCGGCCGCCGCGTCAGCGCGACGTCGAGATGGCCGCCGGCATCGAGCAGGGTCACCTCGCCGGTGATCGCGCGGGCTATCGGATCGAGCAATTGCACGATCGGACCGGCAATATCTTCGGGACCAGCGGCAAACCCCATCGGCACGCGGCTGGCTATATTCTGGTTGAGCCGCTCGAACCCTTCCGCGCCCAGTCTCTTCTCGAACCAGCCGGTGCCGACATAGCCGGGGGCCACGGCGTTGACCCGGATCCGCGGCGCCAGCACGCGTGCCAGGCTCTTGGTCATGGTGATCAGCGCGCCCTTGGACGCGGCATAGGCGACCGACGATCCCATGCCGAACACGCCCGCCACGCTGGCGACGTTGACCACCGCCGACGCATCCTGCTCGCGCATCGCGGGCGCACAGGCGCGCACCATCTGGAACGCGGCGACGGTGTTGAGCCGGTAGATGTCGACGAAGTCCTCGGCATCGAGCGCATCGAAATCCTCGTGATTGGCGAATTTGGTCCGCCCGGCATTGTTGACCAGGAAATCGATCCGCCCGAACGCGTCGATCGCGGCCTGGGCCAGCCCGCGGCAAGCGGCATCCTCGACGATATCGGCCTGGACCGCGATCGCGCCATTGCCGGCCTGCGCCGCCACCGCTTCGGCATCGTCCCGGCTCGACGCGTAATTGACCACGCAATGCACGCCTTGGGCGGCGAGCATTCTGACGGTCGCCGCCCCGATCCCCGTCCCGCCGCCGGTGACGATCGCGACGCGGCCGTTCATCCCGGCGCTCATGCCGCCGCACTCGGGCGCGACGCGACGCGGTCGTACCAGGCGCTCAGCGCGGTCGCGTCCTCGGGCATGTCGACGCCGATGAACTTGGCGAAATCGATCGTCGTCTGCAGCACGATGTCGGCCATCGAATATCCCTTTCCGTCGAGAAACTGGCGCTCGGCCAGCGCAGTATCGAACTCGCGCATCACGGTATCGATCCGCGGGCGGTTGCTCTCGCCAAACTCGGTATATTGCTTGGGGACGACGCGCGCCGTGAGAGGATGCGTGTGCACCCACACCATCGCGATCGGAGTCATCAGGCGGAGTTCGACACGGCGCGTCCACATATCGACTTCGGCTTGCCCCTGCGCGCCGACACCGAACAAGGGCGGTTCGGGATTGAGCGCCTCGAAATAGCGGCAGATCGACACGCTTTCGGTGATGACGGTGCCGTCATCCAGCTTCAGGCACGGCACCTGACCGAGCGGATTGACCGCGCGATATGCTTCTCCCTTATGCTCGCCTTTCGGAATCGAAACCTTTTCGCTCGGAACGGTCAGCCCCTTTTCGGCGAGATAGATTCGCACACGCCGTGGGTTGGGCGCGGGATTGACCGCATCGTAGAACAGCATCGGCTCCCCCCTGATTCTATTTTTCGAATATCGCGTATGGCATTTCGTGACGGCTTCGCCTAGCGGTTCGCGGCAAGTTTGAGGAGAGATCATGAGCGCCGAAGCCTTGCTCACCAGTGACTTCGCCACCCTGCCCGACATCATTCGCGAACATGCCAAGGAGCGCGGCGGCAAGACCGCGGTGGCCGACGCGCAAGGCAGCTATGACTATGCCGAGCTCGACGCGATGATGGATCGCGTCGCGGCGGCGCTGCAGCGCGATGGCGTCGAACAGGGGCAGTCGATAGCGATCATTTCCGCGTCGTCGATCGCCTATGCAGCCGTGTTCCTCGGCACGTTGCGCGCCGGTTGCGTGGCGGCGCCGCTAGCGCCGTCCTCGACCCCGGAGGCGCTTGCCGCGATGATCGCCGATTGCGGCGCGCCGATCGTCTTTCTCGACGGCGACAACCAGGCGGCGATCGCGGACCAGCAGATCGCCGCGAAGCAGATTCGCCTCGACACCGCCGAATTCGAAGCCTGGCTGGCGCCGCCGGGCAGCAAACCCCGCCCGGTCACGATCGACCCGGCCGACGGCTTCAACATCATCTATTCGTCGGGGACGACAGGCACGCCCAAGGGAATCGTCCAGTCGCACGCCATGCGCTGGTCGCATATCGGGCGCAATTCAGCGGGCGGCTATGGCGAGGCGGTGACGATGAATTCGACGCCGCTCTATTCCAACACGACGTTGGTCAGTTTCCTGCCGACGCTTGGTTGGGGCGGCACCGTCGTGCTGATGAAGAAGTTCGACGCGCGCGCTTTCCTCGAGCTCGCCGAAAAGCACCGGGTGACGCACGCGATGCTGGTGCCGGTGCAATATCAGCGAATCATGGCGGTGCCGGATTTCGACCGGTTCGATCTGTCGGCATTCAGGCTCAAGACCTCGACCAGCGCGCCTTTTTCGCCGGCGCTCAAGGCCGACATTTTGGCGCGCTGGCCGGGGCGGCTGGTCGAATTCTATGGTATGACCGAGGGCGGCGCCTCGACCGGGCTCGACTGCACCGCTTTCCCCGACAAGCTCCACACGGTCGGGCAGCCGCTGCCTGGCCACGACATGCGGCTGATCGACGATGACGGAAACGAAGTCGCCCAGGGCGAGACGGGAGAGGTGGTCGGCCGCTCGCCGGCGATGATGACCGGCTATCACGGCCGCAAACAAGCGACCGCCGAGGCCGAATGGTACGACAAGAACGGCAATCGCTTCATTCGCCACGGCGATATCGGCCGGTTCGACGAGGACGGCTTCCTGATCCTGATGGACCGCAAGAAGGACCTGATCATCTCGGGCGGATTCAACATCTATCCGGTCGATATCGAGGCGGTGCTGAAACAGCATCCCGCGGTTCAGGAATGCACCGTGATCGGCGTCCCGTCGGAAAAATGGGGCGAGACGCCGGTCGGCTTCTACGTCCCCAATAGCGGTGTCGATGCCTCCGCCGACGAGATCATGGCCTGGACCAACACCCAGCTCGGCAAGACGCAGCGCTTGTCGGCGCTCCACCCGATCGGCGAATTGCCGAGGAGCGCGATCGGCAAGGTGCTCAAGCGCGAATTGCGCGACCGGCTCGCCGTGCAGCCGGCATAATCACGAGAACAAGGGGAATTCATGCCGGGCTTGAAGCAGATCATCGACGCGCTCGAACCGATCGAGGGCGGCTGGCGGGGCAACATCCCCGACACCTGGCTGCAAGGGCGCACCAGCTATGGCGGCCTGTCGGCGGCGCTCGCGCTGCATGTGGCGCAACAGTCCGACACCGACCTGCCGCCGTTGCGGTCCGCACTGGTCGCGTTCATCGGCCCCTTGTCGGGCGACATCGTGATCCGCGCGAGCCGGCTGCGGCGAGGTCGCAACGCTGCCTTCATTCAGGCGGATGTCGAGAGCGAGGCTGGACTCGGATTGCGCGCGACGTTCGTGTTCATGAGCGCGGTGGACTCGAAGCTCGATCATCAGGTCGGCACCGCCCCCGACTTTCCGCGCCCGCAGGCCGGCGACACGACGTTCAAGGGCAATTCGGCGGTCTCCTTCGCGCAGAATTTCGAGCTGCTCGACCGGCGTGACGCGACGGTCGGCCCGGCCGAATGGCTGCGCTGGGTGCGGTTGAACGAGCGCGAGGGATTGGATCCAATGGTCGAGCTGATCGCGGTGGCCGATTGCCTGCCGCCGGCTGCGCTCAAGCTGATCGGCGGACCGGCGCCGTGCAGCTCGATGACCTGGCAGCTCAACCTGTTGGGCGCAGAGCCGCGAACGTCCGACGGGTGGTGGCTGCTCCGAACCAATGCCGATTACGCCAAGGCCGGAAGCTCTAGCCAGGAAATGATGATCTGGAATTCCGACGGCGAGCCGATCGCCGAACAGATGCAAAGCGTCGCCATCTTCGCCTGAGGCGGTATTTCCGTTGTAGTGCGACAATTTGCGACAATTTCGCCGTGGACTGACATGCGCGAGAGACACAGAGGAACGACAAGTCCCCAGACGGCAGGGAATGACCCTTCGCCCGATCGAGGACTACGGGATGAATCGAGTGTTTCTTGCCGCGGCGCTCGCGAGCGCCAGCTTCATGACGGTAGCTTTGGTCGGGCCGACCGCGGCGCAGACCGCCCCGGCCGCGAGAGGCGATGCCAATGGCGACGGCGTGCTGTCGCGCGACGAAGCCATGGCGCAGGCCGACGCACGGTTCGATCGCCTGGATACCAACAAGGACGGCAAGCTGACGCCGGACGAAATGCCGTCGCACCGGCCAATGGGCGGCGCCGACGCAGCACCGCCTCCCCCGCCGCCCGCTGACGGAGCATCTCCGCCGCCGCCAGCCGGGCCCGGCGGTCGCGGCTTTGGTGGAAGGATGTTCGCCCGGCTGGACACCAACGGCGACGGGGTGATCGACCGCGAGGAATATCGGGCGCTGGCCGCACAGCGCTTCGACCGGATGGATACCAACAAGGACGGAAAGGTCGATGCGGCCGAGCGTCAGGCGGCGCGCGACGCGATGGGACAGATGCGCGGCATGCGCGGCGGCGGCGACATGCCACCACCGTCGCCATCCGCACCGACGGACAAGCCCGGGCAGTAATCCCCATATGCCCAGGCTGCCGGGCGGGTGCCCCTCCTCACCCGCCCGGCCCTCCACCTTTCCTCATCAAGCCTTTTCGCCATCAGGGCTTTTCAGGGGGACGAATGATGCTTAGCGAAGTGCCGATGGGTGGCATTCCCCACATTCTTCTGGTCGATGACGAGCGCTCCATCCGCGAGCCGCTGGCACAATATCTGACCAAGCAGGGCTTCCGCGTCACCCAGGCAGGCGATGCCGAAAGCGCACGCACGCGGATGGCGGCCTATGCCATCGACCTGATCATTCTCGACATCATGATGCCGGGCGAAGACGGGTTGAGCCTTTGCCGCCACATCCGGGCAACCGGCGACGTTCCCGTCATCTTGTTGACCGCCAAGAGCGAGGAAACCGACCGTATCGTCGGACTCGAAATGGGTGCCGACGATTATGTCGTCAAACCCTTCTCCCCTCGCGAACTGGCGACTCGCGCCCGCGTCATCCTGCGCCGCGCTGCCGGCAACGGCGCGCGTCAGCATGCGCCAGAAAGCGGATCCTATGCCTTTGCCGGCTGGGTTTTGAAGTCCGGCGAGCGCGCGCTGGTCGACCGCGAGGGCGTGTCGGTGCCGTTATCGACCGGCGAGTACAATCTGTTGCTGGCGCTCGTGCTGCGCCCACGCCAGGTCCTCACCCGCGACCAGTTGCTCGATCTGACCCAGGGTCGCGAGGCGATGGCGTTCGATCGCGCGATCGACAACCAGGTCAGCCGGCTGCGCCGCAAGATCGAGCCCGACCCCAAGAACCCGACGGTCATCAAGACGGTATGGGGCGGTGGCTATACACTCGCCGCGGAAGTCACGCGATTATGAGAGTGTGGCCGCGCAACCTGCCCGGTCAGATGGCGGTATTGGTCGCCATCGCCCTGTTCGTCGCGCAGGCCGTCAATTTCGGGCTGAGCCTGCGCGATCGCCAGGCATTCCGGCTCGAGCAGACCGTCGGCCCCGTGGCGGCACGGATCGTCGACGCGTCGCAAGGGCCCCGCAACCGCCGCGAGCAGCCGCTCGACATCGCGGCCGCTCCCCCGGTCGGCGACGAGACGCCCTGGGACCGGTTCCGCTCGCGTCCCTGGCCCTCCAACCCGATCGAGGGCGGGTTGCGGCGACGGCCGGATATCGAGGAAGCTCTGCGCGCGCGCCTGAATGAGGCCGGCGTGCCGGTCGGCCGGATAGTGACGGGAATCCGGCGCCTGCAATCGGACGATCCGCGTTTCGCCAAGATGTCGCGCGTCCGCGCGCAACGCTATCGTTTCGTACAACACGAGCTGTTGATCGCCGTCGAGCAACCCAAGGTCGGCTGGTGGGCGGCCTCGCTCCCTTGGCAGGATTCGGAATGGCCGTTCCTGTCGCGGCTGATCGGTCAGACGTTGGTGCTCTACGCGATCGTGCTGTTGCCGGTGCTGCTGGCGACCCGCCGCATCGCCCAGCCGCTAAGATCGCTGGCTAAGGCGGCCCAGCGTTACCATCCCGGCGAGGCCGACGGCCCGGTCACCGAGAGCGGACCGCACGACGTCCGCACGCTGATTACCGCGTTCAACAACCTGCGCACCCGGGTAACCGCGATGCTCGAGGAAAAGGACCGCATGCTGGGCGCGATCGGGCACGATCTGCGCACGCCGCTGGCGGCACTCCGCGTCCGCGTCGAATCGGTCGAGGACGACGACGACCGCGCGCGTATGGCGGACACGATCGACGAGATGAACCGCACGCTTGATGACATATTGTCGCTGGCGCGGCTGGGGCGGCCGAGCGAACAGGCGATCGAGGTCGATCTCGCGGCTTTGGTCGATGCGGTGGTCGAGGATTTCCGCGACCTCGGCATGCCGGTGGACTTCGCCGAGGCCGAACGGTTGACGATGCATCTGCGACCGTCGCTGATGCGCCGAGCGATCCGCAATCTGATCGAGAATGCGGTCAAATATGGCGGCGGCGCCGACGTCTTCCTGCGGTCCGACGCCAAAGCGGTCGAGATCGTGGTGTGCGATAATGGCCCGGGCATTCCGCCCGACCGCATCGCCGAGGTGTTCGAGGCGTTCACCCGGATCGAGGGATCGCGCAACAAGGAAACCGGGGGTATCGGGCTCGGCCTGGCGCTGGCACGGGCGATCGTGCGAGAGGCGCGCGGCGATATCCGGCTGGAAAACCGACTCGAAGGCGGGTTGGCGGCGACGATCACGCTGCCGCGCTAGACTTCCTATCGGGGGGAGCGTTCACCGCGGCACCTCGTTCCGCACCAGCAGCATTGCCGCCGCGGCGAGCACCATCACGACTGCCGCGCAGGCCATCGTCCAGATCGGCTCAGTCGGGAAGAAGGCATGGATGATCGCGCCCATCACCGTCGCCACCACTAGCTGTGGTAGCACGATGAAGAAGTTGAAGAGGCCCATGTAGATGCCGAACTTGTGCTGCGGCAGCACGCTGGCCAGGATCACGTACGGCATGGTCAGGATTGAGGCCCAGGTGAAGCCGATCCCGATCATCGGCAGCAACAGCATGTATTGGTCGCGGATGACTAGCAGCGACCCAAAGCTCGCGGCGCCAACCAGCAGGCAGACGATATGCGTCCGCGCCGCACCGATCCGTTTCGCGAGCAGGGGCAGCGCGAAAGCGGCGAGCGCGGCTACGCCGTTATAGACCGCACCCAATACCCCGACCCAATCGGCGCCGTCGTTATAGGCCTTGGCGGCGGTATCGGTCGAATGGAACACATATTGCGTCACGACCGGGGTAGTGAAGATCCAGAGGATGAACAGCGCCAGCCAAGAAAAGAACTGCGCCAGCGCTAGCCGCCACATCTGGTCCGGCATCCGCACCAGATCGCTCATGATTTGGACCAAGGCGTTGTCGGACCCGCCCCGCACCATCGCCGCGGCGACCAGCATTAGCGCTCCCGCCCCCGCCAGCAATCCGCTGAGCACGTAGAGGTCGTGCTCAAGCGACCAATTATAGATCACGCCAAGCAGCAGCGCACCGACCACCATCAGGACAGCACCCGCAAGCGTCAGGATATCGGGCAAGCGTGCGTCAGGCAGCACGTGACGGACATCCTGAGCTGCGCCGTTGTTGAACGCGCGCATTTGCTCGGGCGAATACTCGCGCGTGTTCAGCACGGTCCACAAGACGGCTCCGAAGATCGCCACGGCACCAAGATAGAAGGAATAGTGCACCGAATCGGGGATGGCGCCCGCCGTCGCAATGTTGCTGACTCCTAGTTTCGCCATGGCAAACGGCGCCAAGCTACCGAGCACCGCGCCTGTGCCGATAAAAGCTGTCTGGAAGGCATAGCCTGTCGTGCGTTGGGACGGCGCGACCATGTCGCCGACGAAAGCGCGGAAAGGCTCCATCGAGATGTTGATGGATGCATCAAGCATCCACAACAGCAGTGCGGCGGCCAGCAGCACCGATGCGTTGGGCATACCGACCAATGCCAGCGCCGCGAGCGTCGCGCCGGCCAGGAAATAGGGGCGGCGTCGCCCGAACCGCCCCCAGGTGCGGTCGCTGAAATGGCCGATAATCGGCTGAACCAGCAATCCGGTTACCGGCCCCGCAATCCATAGTAGCGCAAGACTGCCGACATCGCTGCCCAACGATTGGAAGATGCGGCTGACATTCGCGTTCTGCAGCCCGAACGCGATCTGGATGCCGAAGAAACCGAACGAAATGTTCCACAGGCCGCGCCAGCTCTGGCGCGGTTTCTCCACCGGAAGTTCGCTCATGCCCGGGGCGCCGTCGAGCGCCGAACGACCAATCGTGGCGGGAGCATCGCCGCTTCCACCGGCTGCGCGCGGATCTGGCGCAACAGCGTGTCGACCAAAGCCGCCCCGGCCTTGGCATAATCCTGCGCGATCGTGGTCAGCGGCGGATGCGACAGGCTGGCCGCCGGGATATCGTCGAAGCCGACGATCGCCACATCGCCGGGCACGTTCAGCCCGGCTTCCTCTAAAGCGCGCATTGCGCCGATCGCGATCAGGTCGCTGCCGGCGAAGACCGCGTCGAACGGCACACCGCGCCGCAACAATTCGATCGCCGCGTCATAGCCCGACGCCTCGGTAGTGATGGCGTCGACCTGAAGCGCCGGATCGGGATCGATGCCCGCCTCCAGCATCGCCGAACACGCACCGCGATACCGATCGGCAAGCTCGGGCGAATGGCTCGACACCTGCCCCAGGAAAGCGATCCGGCGGCATCCCAGCCCGATCAGATGCGCGCCCGCGTCGCGTCCACCACGCACATTGTCGCAGCCGATCGTCGTCCCCGGCTGACCGGTCTGGACCGATCCCCAGCGCACGAAATGCGTGCCCTGCGCCTCGAGCTGCTCGAGCCGCGCGCGATAGGTCTCGTAATCGCCATAGCCAAGCAGGATGATGCCGTCGGCCTTGTGGCTATCCTCGTAATCGACATGCCAGTTCGACGAGAGCTGTTGGAACGACGTGAGCAGGTCGTAGCCACGCAAGGCACAGGTCCGCGCGATCGATCCCAGCATCGACAGGAAGAACGGGTTGATCAGCGAATCGTCGGGCGTCGGATCTTCGAAGAACAACAGCGCGAGCGTGTTGGTATGGCGGCTGCGCAACGACGACGCGTTCTTGTCGACCTTGTAATTGAGTTGCGCCGCGATCGCCTCGATCCGCTTGCGCGTAGCTTCGCTGACGGTCGGGTCGCCACGCAGCGCACGCGACACGGTCGGTTGGGATACGCCCGCGCGTTGCGCTATATCGAAGGACGTCGGTTTGTCGGTTAGCATCGCCCGACGGCTTCTCCCGCTGCCGGCCATCGCCTGCGGCCGGTTGGGCGCGAGTGTAGCGGGCAGCGCGGCGGCGCGATAGGGCCCGCGCGCGTAATGAGTGTCCGCCAAATCGTCCTCCCCTGCCGCCCTCTGTCGCGGAGCGATGAGGGGAGCCTAGGCGAGTGGAGCGAGGGCCGGAACGCCATCACATACGTATTCAGCCGGCACGACGCGACGAGCATGGCACAACGCGGACAACAAGCCTTCTCCCGCTCGCGGGAGAAGGAGGGCCCCGCCGCGAAGCGGCGGGAGGATGAGGGTCTTCTTCCTTCTTAGACCGCTGCACTCGCTCGGAAGAAGAAAAAAGACCCTCACCCAACCCTCTCCCGCCTGCGGGAGAGGGCTATAGAAAAGGGAGGACGGGATGCTGAAGACGATCGCACTTGCACTACTGGCCGGGCTCACGCTGTCGCAAGCGCCGACCGCGGTGGCCAAAGCCTCCGATCCTTATACGCCCAAACCCTATGTCACGCTGAAGCATCCGGCCTGGTCGAAGGATGCGGTGCTCTATCAAATCAACACCCGTCAGTTCACGCCCGAAGGCACGTTCCGCGCGGCGGAAAAGCAACTGCCTCGCCTCAAGGCATTGGGCGTCGACATACTTTGGCTGATGCCGATCCACCCGATCGGCGTCGAGCATCGCAAAGGGACTCTCGGCAGCCCCTATTCGGTGCGCGACTATTATGGCGTGAACCCCGAATTCGGGACGCTCGCCGATCTCAAGTCGTTCGTCGCCGCGGCACATCGCCTGGGCATGCATGTCATCCTCGACTGGGTCGCCAATCACACCGCCTGGGACAATCCGATCCATGCCGCGCATCCCGATTGGTACGAGCACGATTGGAAAGGCGCCAACCGCCCGACGCCGTGGTGGGATTGGTCCGACATCATCGATCTCGACTATTCTAAGCCCGGCCTGCGGCGTTACATGACCGATGCGATGACCTATTGGGTGCGCACCGCAGGCGTGGACGGGTTCCGCTGCGATGTCGCCGGCTATGTCCCGCTCGATTTCTGGGAGACGGCACGGGGCCGGCTCGACCGGATCAAGCCAGTCTTCATGCTTGCCGAATTCGACCAACGCGACGTCCACCGCAAAGCGTTCGACGTGAGCTATGCCTGGAAATGGAACAACGCGATGGCCGATATCGCCGCCGGGAAGGCCGATGTCGGCGCCTTGTTCGGCTATTATTCGGAAACCGAAAGCGCCTGGCCCGCCGAGGCGATGCGCATGGTCTATACCGAAAACCACGACCAGAATGCCTGGGACGGGACCGAATTCGAACGCTTCGGCAAAGCGCTGCCCGACGCGATCGCCTTGTCGTTCGTCGGCGAAGGCATCCCCCTGATCTACAATGGCCAGGAAGCGGGCAATCCCAAGCGGCTCAAATTCTTCGAACGCGACCCGATCGAGTGGCGCGACCATCCCAATGCCGATCTCTTCAAGCGGCTGATCGCCTTTCGCAAGGCGCATCCCGCTCTGTGGAACGCACCCTGGGGCGCGGCGATGACGCCGGTGGTCAATAGCGCCCCGTCGAAAGTGCTGTCGTTCGTCCGCGAGAAGAATGGCGACAAGGTGTTCGCATTGCTCAACCTGTCGGGCGAGACCCAGACGGTCAGCTTCAGCGATGGTCCGAGCGACGGCACCTATTCCGATTTCGCCGATGGCAGCACGGTAACGGTTACGCGATCGACCAGTGTCCTGCTGGCCCCCTGGAGCTACCGTATCCTCTCAGGTGCTCGGCGCTGATCGACGGCGATGCAGCCGGGCAACACCTGCTTATGCATAATCCTGAATACGTATGTGGCCAACTTGGCCCCATCCCCGCTGCAACATAATCGCAATGTCACTGCACGGGCCATGTGGGCCGCGTCGATGCCGCAAGCCAAATATGGCGCGGCCGCAAGGGGAGGAATTGATGACTGCTTTCCGTTCGAACCGTCGTACCCAGCTTGCCCTGCGCGCAAGCGGCATCGCGCTGGCCGGCGCGCTGACGGTGATCGCTTCGCCGGCATTGGCTCAGGACACGCCTGCCGCGGCGGCGCCGCAGGCCGACGGCCAGGCGAATGCCGATACCTCCCAGGACATCGTAGTCAGCGGTTTCCGCGCTGCGTTGGCCAGCGCGACCGCGAAGAAAAAGTCTTCCGAACAAATCCTCGAATCGGTGTCGTCGGAAGATATCGGCAAGCTGCCCGACAACGGCATCGGCGAATCGATCGCGCGTCTGCCGGGCGTTTCGGCCCAGCGCAGCGCCGGCCGGGCCAACGTCATCTCGATCCGCGGTTTCGGCCCCGACTTTTCTTCTACCACGCTCAACGGCCGTCAGCAGACGACGACCAATGACAGCCGCGAGGTCGAGTTCGACCAATATCCGTCGGAAATTCTGGCCGGCGTCGACGTCTACAAGACCGCAGAAGCCGACAAGACCGCCGGCGGCCTGGTCGGCAGCATCGACCTGCGTACGGTCCGCCCGCTTGATTACGGCAAGCGCGTCATCGCGATCGGCGGGCGCGGTACCTATGTCGACCAGAAGCTGCAGCCCAGCTCGACCGACAAGGGCTTCCGCGCCTATGGCACGTTCATCGACACCTTCGCCGACGGTAAGGCCGGCATTGCACTGTCGGCCGCCTATACCGACGAACCGTATCAAACCAAGGATTTCAACGCCTGGGGCTATGGCGGCTATCCAGGCGGCGCATCGGGCATGAACGGCATCAAGTCCTGGTTCGAATCCGACCGCCTCAAGCGCTTTGGGACGAACGGCACTTTTCAGGTCCGCCCCGACGATCATCTTACAATCACGATCGACGCTTTTTATTCGCGCTTCATCGACCGTATCGACCAGCGCGGCTTCGAAATGCCGTTCAATTGCGGCGGCGGCTGCGGCCATGATTCGATCTCGAACGTCACCGCGACCAATGGCTTGGTCACCGCCGCAACGATCGCCGGCACGCCGCTGATCGAGAATTATGCCAATGACCGCGTCGCCAACCAATATTCGGTGGGCTGGAATGGCACCTGGAAGAACGACGCCGGCTGGCGCGTAATGGGCGATTTCAGCTGGTCCCGCACCGATCGCACCGACACCTCGCTACAGACCACCGCCGGCCTCGGTCGCGCCCTGCCTAACCCGACCGCGATCGTGTCTTACACGACCACGCCGACCGGTCCGCAATTCACGAGCAACTATAACGGCACCAGCTCGGCACTCGTGTTGACCGACGTCGAAGGCTGGAGCGGATCGCCTGTTCAGGCCGGCTACAGCAATATCCGGGACACCAAGGACGATCTGATCGAGGCCAAGGCGGAGATCGAGAAGGAGATTGGCGGTTTCCTGAAATCGGTGAAGCTGGGCGTCGACTATACGGGCCGCACCAAGACGCTGAGCGCGAACGAAGGCTATCTCAGCCCGCCCAATGGCGCCCTAACCGCGGCGATCCCGAGCAACCTGCTGCTCGAGCCGGTCACGCTAGACCGCGGCCTCGGCAAGGTCATTGCCTATGATCCCCGCACCTTGGTATCGAACGGCGTGCTCGTCTTCGTTCCGAACACTTACGGCAGCACCAAGGGCTATAACATCGAGGAAGATGTCTGGACTCCCTACGCGATGGCCTCGCTTAATGGCGATCTCGGTGGCGCCAAGCTGACGGGCAATATCGGTGTTCAGGCAGTTCGCACCGACGTGGCGTCGGGCGGCCAGGCCTTTCCGACGATCAGGGACGGCTACTGGATGGTTCTGCCCAGCATGAACCTCAATCTCCGGACCGACAGCGACTTCGTCGTTCGTTTTGCGGTATCGAAGGAAATGATGCGCGCGCGCATCCCCGACCTCAACAACGTGTTCTCGGTCGGCATCGATCGCGCCACGTTGGGAACGCCTTTCTACAACGGCAGCGGCGGCAATCCGCGTCTGCGCCCATACCAGGCATGGGCGTTCGACCTGAACTTCGAAAAGTATTTCGGCGGCAAGGGCTACATCGCCCTGCAGACCTTCTACAAGGACATTACCACCTATGTCGCCAGCGGCGTCATCCAGGGGTATGATTATGCTGGCGTTCCGGGGCTGCCGACGACTCCTCCGCTTCCGACCACCACCGTGGGCTGGCTTTCCACCAGCGTGAACACGAAGGGCGGCTATATGTATGGCGCGGAAGTCGCCGCTACCTTACCGTTCGAAGTATTCTCGAAGGGACTGACGGGGTTCGGCATTACCGCCGGCGGAGGCTATACCAAGACCAAGATCACCGATTTTTATGGCAAGCTGAGCGTGATCCCCGGTTATTCGAAGTGGGTGGGGAGCGTTACCGCTTTCTATGAACGCTACGGTTTCAACGTTCGCGGCAGTATGCGCTACCGTTCGACCTATCTCGGCGACTTCACCCTTTATAGCGGCGGGCTCGATCGTCAGACGGTCCTCGGTGAGACGATCTACGACGCACAGGTCGGCTACGACTTCTCGGCGGGCGCGCTCAAGGGACTTTCGGTCTATGTTCAGGGCCAGAACCTGACCGATACGCGATCGGCGACCTTGGGTATCGTCACCCAGCCGCTGTCTTACCTGAAATATCAGTCCTATGGACGCCGGTTCGTAGCCGGGGCCACCTTCAAGTTCTGATGACGCGATCCGCCTCGCCGGTTAGTCCGGCGAGGCGGTTTCGCTGATTAAGGCTCCAAATGACTGATCCCACGCCCCTCGACATCGTCATCGCCGGCGGCGGGACGGCAGGATGGACTGCTGCCGCCATCCTCGCCCGCTTCCTCGGCAACCGCGCGACGATCACCCTCGTGGAATCCGACGCGATCGGCACGGTCGGCGTCGGCGAGGCGACGATCCCGCAGATCCACAACCTGATCATCGGACTTGGGCTCGACCAGGCCGAGTTCCTGCGGCGCACCAATGCCACGTTCAAGCTGGGGATCGAGTTCAGCGATTGGTTGCGCCCTGGGCACCGCTACACCCACAGCTTCGGCCAGGTCGGACGCAGTGTCGGGCTGATCCCGTTTCGCCAGCTCTGGTTGCGCGGCCGGCACCTCGGCGTCGCGGCCGATTATGGCGATTACAGCTATAACGTCGCCGCCACGCGCCTGGGTCGATTCGCCACAACCGACGGACGCGACGGCAAGCCGACCGAATTGGCCTATGCTTACCATTTCGACGCCGCGTTGTTCGCGGCGATGCTTCGCGACTATGCCGAAGAACGTGGGGTGCGGCGGGTCGAAGGCTTGATCGAAAGAGTCGAGCGCGATGGCGAAACGGGTGATCTCCGCGCGTTGCGGCTGGATCACGACCGCGAAGTGGCGGGCACGCTGTTCATCGACTGCACCGGATTCCGCAGCCTGTTGCTCGGCGATGCGCTCAGCGTGCCGTTCGTCGACTGGCGCCGTTTTCTGCCTTGCGACAGTGCGCTGGCGGTGCCGAGCGAGACACGTCCCGAGTTGCGCCCCTATACCCAATCGATGGCGCGCCCGGCCGGCTGGCAATGGCGCATCCCCTTGCAGCATCGCACCGGCAACGGCCATGTCTTCTGCTCCGACTTCATGTCGGTCGAGCAAGCGAGCGACCTGCTGCTCGCCAATGTCGAAGGCAAGCCGCTCGCGGACCCGCGCCCGATCCGCTTCACCAGCGGGCACCGACAGGAATTCTGGTCGCATAACTGCGTCGCGCTGGGTCTCGCAGCGGGATTCATGGAGCCGCTCGAATCGACCAGTATTCACCTCGTCCAGTCGGGCCTGGGTCGGTTGCTCACCTTGCTATCGGGCGACCTGTCGAACGTTGCCAGCGCGCGCGACACGTTCAACCGTCTGTCGATTATCGAATGGCAGCGCATCCGCGACTTCATCGTCCTGCATTATGTCGCCAACGACCGCATCGGCGAGCCGTTCTGGGATCATTGCCGGACGATCGAGTTGCCCTCCACCCTGAGCGAGAAGATCGCCTTGTTCCGCGAGGCGGGGGCATTCGTCCGCGAGGAGGACGAACTGTTCCTCGACGATAGCTGGGGCCAGGTGATGATCGGCCAGGGAATCATACCGCATAGCTGGTCGCCGCTGGCCGACAACGTGCCCGGACAAGATGTCGGTCCGTTCCTCGACACGCTCGCCCGCTCTTATCGCGTCAAGGCGGAGACGCTGCCGAGCCATCGCGACTTCGTCATGTCGATGACGGGCGACGCTCTGGAGAAACACGCATGATCCGCCGCTCGCTGCTTGCCGCCTTGCTCGCGACCGCGCTCGCGCAACCGGTGCTGGCGTCGCCTGGCGCTGCCCCCGCATCGGCGCCGGCCGAGACGTACCGCGATCGCCTGCCCGAGGACGAGGTGATCTATTTCGTCCTGCCCGACCGGTTCGAAAACGGCGATCCCAAGAACGATACCGGCGGCCTGAAGGGCGACCGGCTCGTCACCGGCTTCGACCCGACCGCCAAGGGCTTCTACCATGGCGGCGATCTCAAGGGCTTGCTCAAGCGCATCGATTACATCCAGGCGCTCGGCGCGACCGCGATCTGGGTCGGGCCAATCTTCAAGAACAAGCCGGTTCAGGGTCCCAAGGGCAGCGAGTCCGCCGGCTATCACGGCTATTGGATCACCGACTTCACTCGGGTCGATCCGCATTTCGGGACCAATGCCGACTTCAAGGCGCTGGTCGATGCGGCCCACGCGCGCGGGATGAAGGTCTATATGGACATCATCGCCAACCACACCGCGGACGTGATCAAATATCGCGAATGCGAAGCGGACAAGCCTTGCGCCTATCGCAGCCGTGCCGACTATCCCTACACACGCAGGGACGGCGTGAGCGGTCCGGCGATCAACCCGGGATTCCTTGGCGACGGCATCGCCACGCCGGAGAATTTCGCCAAGCTGACCGACCCGACCTGGGCTTACACGCCCTACCTCCCCAAGGGCGAGGAGAAGGCCAAGGTACCGGCTTGGCTCAACGACCCGATCTATTACCACAATCGCGGCGATTCGACTTTCTCGACGGAGGATTCGCAGCTCGGCGACTTCTCCGGACTCGACGATCTGATGACCGAGAATCCGCGCGTGATCGCGGGGATGATCGACATTTTCGGCAAGTGGATCGACGATTTCGGGATCGACGGATACCGCATCGACACCGCGCAGCATGTCGACCCCGCCTTCTGGCAGGCGTTCGTGCCGGCGATGCTCGCGCGCGCCAAGGCCAGGGGGATCCCCAACTTCCATATCTTCGGAGAGGTGTTCACCGGCGACCTCGATGTCGCGCGGCTTGCGGCGCACACGCGGGTCGACGAATTGCCGGCGGTGCTCGACTTCGCGTTCGAGCGCGCGGTGGCCGACACCGTCGCCCGCGGCGCGCCGACCAGCGAGTTGTTCCACATGTTCTTCGGCGACCCCGCTTATGCCGATGGCGAGGCGACCGCGCGGACCTTGCCGACCTTTCTCGGCAATCACGACATGGGGCGCTTCTCGATGTTCGTGAAAGCCGGCTTTCCTCAGGCGAGCGACGACGAAATCCTCAAGCGCGTCATCCTCGGCCATGCCATGCTGCTGACGCTGCGCGGTGTGCCGACGATCTATTATGGCGACGAACAAGGCTTCTTCAGCAAGGGCAACGACCAGCTGGCGCGCGAGGACATGTTCGGCAGCAAGGTCGCGCTCTATAACGACACCAAATTGCTCGGCACGACCAAGACCACCGCGACGCCGAGCTTCGGCACCGATAACCCGATCTTCAAGACGATCGCCGAGCTCGCGCGCATCCGTACCAGCCACCACGCGCTGACCCGTGGACGCCAGGTGCCGCGTGCCTGGGGCGACAAGCCCGGTCTGTTCGCGGTGTCGCGGTTCGATCCCGATACCGGCAAGGAAGTGCTGATCGCGTTCAACACGTCCACCGCGCCGCTCACCGCCAACGTGCTGGTCGATGACACATCCTCCGCTTTCACCGCTCTCCACGGTGCGTGCGAAGCCAAAGCCACCGCGCCGGGCAGCCTGAAGGTCAGCCTCGCTCCTCTCGACTTCATCATTTGCGAGGCCCAGTGAACGACGCCGCCCGCCTGCCCTCCGTCCAGACCGCGCACGAATGGTGGCGCGGGGCGGCGATCTACCAGATCTACCCGCGCAGTTTCGCCGACACCAATGGCGACGGCATCGGCGACTTGCCCGGTATCACCGCGCATCTCGACCATGTCGCAAGCCTGGGTGTCGACGCCATCTGGCTATCGCCCTTCTTCACCTCGCCAATGCTCGATTTCGGCTATGACGTGGCCGATTATTGCGATGTCGACCCGATCTTCGGCACGCTCGCCGATTTCGACGCTTTGGTCGCCCGTGCGCACGCGCTGGGCCTGAAGGTGCTGATCGACCAGGTCTATTCGCACAGCAGCGATCGTCACCCCTGGTTCCTGGAGAGCCGCGCCGATCGCACCAATTCCAAGGCCGATTGGTATGTCTGGGCCGATGCCAAACCGGACGGCTCGCCGCCCAACAATTGGCAGTCGGTGTTCGGCGGTCCGGCCTGGACGTGGAGCGCACCGCGCCGGCAATATTACATGCACAACTTCCTGCCCGAGCAGCCGCAGCTCCATATGCACCTGCCGGCGGTACAGGACGCGATGCTCGACGTGGCGAAATTCTGGCTCGACCGCGGCGTCGACGGTTTCCGCATCGATGCGATCAACTTCTCGATGCACGACCCGGCGCTGACCGACAATCCGCCCGCGCCGCCGGGACCGCGGACGCGGTCATTCGATTTCCAGCAGCATATCCACAACCAGAGCCAACCGGAGATCCCGGCGTTCCTCGAGCGGCTCCGCGCCTTGCTCGATCGCTACGGTGCGACGTTCACCGTGGCAGAGGTCGGCGGCCCGAGCCCTGAGACCGAGATGCACGCTTTCACCCAGGGCGGTCATCGGCTCAATTCGGCATACGGCTTCAATTTCCTCTACGCCGACAAGCTCACGCCCGCGCTAGTGCGCGACGCGCTCGCGCAATGGCCCGATGCGCCCGGTACCGGCTGGCCAAGCTGGGCATTCGAGAATCATGACGCGCCGCGCGCGATCTCGCGCTGGGCCGATCCCGCGCATCGCGACGCCTTCGCGCGGATGAAGCTGATGCTGCTGATCTCGCTGCGCGGCAATATCTTCCTCTATAATGGCGAGGAACTCGGCCTGACCCAGGTCGATATCCCGTTCGAAGCGCTGCGCGATCCCGAAGCGATCGCCAATTGGCCCCTGACGCTGTCGCGCGACGGCGCGCGCACGCCGATGCCCTGGCGCGCCGATGCCAACGACCATGCCGGTTTCAGCTCCGGCGTGCCCTGGTTGCCGATCGGCGCCGACCATCTGGCCCTGGCGGTCGATCGCCAGGATCAGGATCCGGATTCACTGCTCAACCTGACCCGACATCTGCTCGCCTTCCGCAGCGCGAGCGATGCCCTGATGCGTGGCGATGCCCGCGTGATCGAAGCGAGCGAGACGATCCTGGCGATCGAACGGTCGACTCCAGACGAGACGATGTTGTGCGTGTTCAACATGGCGGCGGAACCCACCGAATGGCGCCCTGCTAAACCCGATCGCTGGCGCGCGGAGGAAATCGTCGGTCAAATGACAGACTGGCGGTTCGGCGCCTATGCGGCGATGATCGCGCGCAGGATATAGGCTCACCCATTCCAGGCGGGGTCCGTCGGCTGATTATGCAAACTTCGTCAGCTTGAAGATGGTGCGGGCGGTGGGAATCGAACCCACACTCCTTTCGGAACCGGATTTTGAGCGGCCCGATCGGTGCTACGCCCGATTTAGCCCGACTACGCTACTGTTAGATAAGTTGTTGTAGAACAGTATCTTATCTCTCTTTATTCTTGGCCGGGCTTAGATCAACTACGCTCCAGTTTTCTGGCTCCCGGCTCCCATATGGCTCCTGGAATCTGGGCGAAAGAGACGCCGAGATGCCGACACTCAAGCTCACAAAGAAGGCCATCGATAAGGCCGCCCCTGAAAAAAATGACTACGAACTGCGGGATACCGAGGCGCCCGGATTTCTATGCAAGGTCACCACCACCGGGCGCAAGGTATTCATGCTCCAGTACCGAACCAACGGCGGTGAGAGGCGCAAGCCCTCGATCGGCCTGTTCGGCGAACTGACGGTCGATCAGGCCCGCACGATCGCGCATAAGTGGCTGGCGGATGTTCGTAGCGGCAAGGACCCCTCACTCGAAAAGCAGAAGGCGCGCACAAACCCAACTATTCGCGAGCTATGCACCGAGTTCCTCGAACGTCACTCTATCCCGCACAACAAGCCGAGCACGGTCAAAGGCAACCGCTCCGTCATCAAGACCCACGCCATTCCAGCTTTGGGAAAACTCAAGGTCGCCGAAGTTACGCGAGCGGATATCTCGCGCGCGATCAGCGACCGCGCGCACGTCCCGTGCGCCGCGAACCACCTGCTGTCGCTGCTCAGAAAGATGTTCAATTGCGCAGAGCTGTGGGGTTACCGCAGCGATGGCACGAATCCGTGTCGCCTCATACAGAAATACCCTGACGGCAAGCGTACGCGCCTTATCAAGAATCCCGAGCTGGCCAGGCTCTACGGGTATCTCGACCGCGCCGACGCCGAGGCGCTCGAGCACCCAAGCTACACGCTCGCCATTCGCCTTCAGTTCGCATTCGCTGCGCGCATGTCGGAGATCATCAATCTGGAATGGGAATGGGTCGACTTCGACGAGCGAAGGATCATCTGGCCCGACAGCAAGAATGGCGAGATGTCCAAACCGCTCAGCGAGGAGGCCTATGACCTTCTGTGGAACGCACCACGATTCGCCGGCTCACGCTATGTCGTTCCGGCGATCACCAAGCCGTCCCAGCCGATGAGCAAGCATGGCTATTGGGCTGCCTGGGCGCGCATCCTCGCCGCCGCCAACATCGCTCATCTTGGCACGCACGGCATCCGCCATCGCGCTGCCACCGATATCGCGAACTCGGGTATTCCGCTGAAGGTCGGCATGACGCTGACCGCCCACAAGACGGTCACGATGTTCATGCGCTACGTTCATGTCGAGGACGATCAGGTCCGCGCCGCGGCCGAGATCGTCGCGGATCGACGTGCCACGATCGTCAAGGCAAACGGTGCCGGCCTGAGCTCAGCACTTCCGAAGGCTTTCGATACGCTCCCCGCTGGCGGGAAAGTGATGTGGCGCGATCCACTGCGACGTCAGCCCAGTCCCCCAAGGAGAGCCGCCAATGACCGCTGAACATCGCAATGGGGGCGGCATCGTGTTTGGCACGACGGTCGAGCCGCTGCCGCTGATTGATCCCACAGCCGCTGCGGCGCTGGTCGGCCTGAAGCGGCATACCCTTGCTTGCTACCGAAACCTGGGTGACGGACCACCTTATTATAAATTCGGGCGCGCAATCCGATACACGGCCGCCGACCTCCTGGCCTGGGCAGGACGCCCTTCACAGTTTCTCGCGCGGAAACCGCAGAACCAAGTATTGTCGCAGAAGATCGTACTCATTGACACGAGTGATGCCGCCCGTTTCCTGTCGGTAACGATGTTCTTTCTCAAATATCATCGAACGCGGGGAAGCGGGCCGAGATACAGGCGCTACGCGAACCACATCTATTATGGGGTGGACGACCTGCACGACTGGGCCGAGACCCAGCGTGTCGAAGGTTCAAACAGAAATTCTTGAGATGGTGCGGGCGGTCGGGCTCGAACCGACACTTCCATTACAGAAACTGGATTTTGAGTCCAGCGCGTCTACCAATTTCACCACGCCCGCGTGCCAACCCGGCGACCTTGCGACCGCTGATCAACGAAGTAGCGCCCTATAGGCGGGGCCTGAAGCAATTTCCAGATCGTAATTGCGGCAATTCAACCGCCGCGTCCTCCCCGAAAGTCCGAGGTTGAATCGCAGCGCCGCAACCCGGCCCAGCGCTGGAGGTCATCAAGCTCGTACATCACTCGTCTCCCGAACTTTCTAAAGACGGGCCCTCCACCCACGACGCGCATCTTCTCCAGCGTGCGCGGCGAGAGATTGAGGAATTGCGCGGCCTGATCGTTGGAGAGGAACGGAGACTGCCGCTCGGCTTCGGTGTGCTGGCTGCCCATTGTCAACTTATCGTTGCGCGCATTTTGAGCTGAGGATGGGAACCCCTTCGATAACAGGCCGGTCTCAGCGAACCGGTCGCTCGAAATCCCGTCGCGATCTTACTCAAGATATTTCGTTCCGGCCGGTGGCAAGCGCATTCGCGTCCTCGAAAGAACACCGCGGATCTGTTGCGGTCGACTGCCGTTCCCGATCCATTAGCTAGGGTCCCTACACTGTCATCCACGGAAATGTCCTCCAAGCCGGCCGGCAGAGATGCTCAGCGCGCGGAAAGAAGCGACAGATTTTCTTGAAATTCAACGCATGCTGGCTCGATCGCATTGTAGCGAACGAATACTTGCGCACGGCGGCGCTAACTGTCGATCTCGATTATCGCCATCGCCGCACCAGCTCAGCGGCACCAGAGCAGAGCCTGCTCATGTGACTGGAAAACGCTTGGGGATTCCATTCCGACCCTCAGATCAGCATCTTCGAAGCCATCTCAGCAGAAATCTAACGAAAACTAAGGAGTGGCGCGCTCAGTGATCCGATCGAAACCGTTCGCGGGGCGGGTCATCGCATGCGGGCGGATGGCTGATTTGCGGCCCAGCGCTGCCTATCGCATCGCCTTAAACTACGCTTGCGCCTTTATCGGCGCGGTACTGCTGCCGGCGCCGCGGAGCTTCGCAGCTAATTCACCGAACCCGAGCAACGCAGGACAGCTGTCGTCTTCGTGTACCTTTCAAGCCTTTAGTCTCGAACCGCAGTCAGTCGCGCATGCTCTATCCGCGGCAAGACATGCCGCGCGAACAAATCCGCTTCGGCGGCGTGTGGGTAGCCTGACAGGATGAAGGCCTCGATCCCCATCGCTTGATACATCTGCAATTTGGCCAACACCTGGTCGGGATCACCGACAATCGCGGCGCCGCATCCCGAACGGGCGCGGCCGACGCCCGTCCACAGATTCTCCTCGGCATAGCCATCGTCGGTCGCTGCTTCGCGAAGAGCCGCCTGCGCAGCTACCCCGGCCGACTTGGAGTCGAGCGATTTCGCGCGGATGGCGGCCCCCTCGGCATCGTCAAGTTTTGACAACAGCCGGTCGGCATAAGCTCGCGCCTCCGCCTCGGTTTCGCGAACGACGACGTGCGCGCGATAGCCGAAACGCAGAGAGCGGCCATACTTCGCCGCCCGAGCCTTCATGTCGGCAATGATCGCCGCCACGTTCTCCTTCTTGTCGGGCCACATCAAGAACACGTCGCACCCTTTGGCCGCAGCCTCGCGCGCGTCTTCGCTGAGACCGCCGAAATATAGGAGGGGCGCCTTGCCCGAGACCGTACCGATGCGCGGCGGGTCGAGTTTCAGCTGCCAGAACTCGCCATTGTGATCGAGGGGCTGGCCGTCGAGCAGGGTCTTCAGGATCTGCATCGCTTCCACGGTACGCGCATAACGCGGCCCCGACGCCAGTTGCTCGCCCGGCATTTCGGATGAGATGATGTTGACCGTCAGCCTACCGCCAAGCAGCCGATCGATCGTCGCGATCTGGCGGGCAAGTTGCGGTGGCCACGCCTCACCGATGCGTACCGCCATCAACAAGGCAATCCGCCGTAACATTGGTGCGACCGCAGCGGCAAAGGCGGTCGTGTCGATGCCCAATGCATATCCCGACGGCAGCAAGATGTTATCGAAGCCGCCGGTTTCAGCCTGCAGAACGATGTCGCGACAATGTTCCCAACTCGACTTGAGCCGTGCATCGGGCACGCCGAGAAATTCGTAGTCGTCGTCGCACAACGCCGAAAACCAGCTGATTTCACAATTCATGGCAGGCTCTCCCCGCGTGAGGCGATCAACACATCGTACCAGGATTGCCGAGTCCAGCTGACCTTGAACACATCCGCAAGCTCGACGACCCGTTCGACTTTTTGCGATCCGACGATGGGGATAGCCCGCGCCGGATGCGCCATGATCCAGCTATAGGCCGCGGCCGCACGACTCACGCCGTGCGCTGTCGCAACACGGTCCAGCGCCGCCGCGACGCGCTCCGCGCGTTCATCGCCGGGGACGGCGATCCGCCCGCCGCCAAGCGGAGACCAGGCGAGCACAGCTATGTCGCGCTCCATTGTCAGGTCGAGCAGGCCGTTTTCGATCGGGTCGAGGTGGAGCGGCGAGAATTCGGGTTGATGGCTGGCGACCGGGATATCGATCAGACGGAGCAGCGCGCGCGTCTGCGCCACCGTATAGTTGGACACTCCGATCGCCGCGACCTTGCCCGACACGACCATGTCCTCGAGCGTTCGGGCTACCTCCTGCGGATGGGCCAGAATGTCGGGACGGTGGATCTGGTAGAGCTCTACCCGCTCAACGCCCAATCGCCGCAGCGAGTTTTCGAGTGCCCGCATCAGATAGTCGCGGCCCGAGTCGTAGGGCAGAGGGGGCTTGATCCCGCCTTTGGTCGCGAGAACCATTCGCTCGCGCAATCGAGGGGCCGCAGCAAGAATCCGGCCCAGCAGAGCTTCCGCTTCGCCGAAGCCCCCGACGCCGTCGAAACCGTAAATGTCGGCCGTGTCGAACAGGGTAACGCCAGCATCGAGTGCGGCCTCGATCAGCTGCTGACCATGGTCCGGCCCTACCCCGGCAAAGCGCCACATGCCCCAGGCAATCGGACTGACCTGCAATCCACTCTTGCCGAGCGGAACGGAATCAGGTGTAAGGTGGATTTCAGACATCGTTGTCATATTAGGGGCAGGATTGTTGCAAGAGCAAGTCCGATATGGGTTGGTCGGCACCGGCTTGATGGCTCGAGAGCACATCCGGAACCTGGCGCTGACTCCAGGAGCCATGGTCACGGCGCTGGCCGACCCGGTCGGGTCGTCGCTGGATCAGGCAATGGTCGCGTTGGGCGAACACGCAGACCATGTCGCCCGGTTCGAAGATGCTGCAGCGCTGGCTAGCAGCGGATTGGTCGATGCCGTGGTGGTTGCCAGCCCCAATTACACGCACCGCACGGTGCTCGAGCCGCTGTTCGACGCGGGGCTGCATGTCCTGTGCGAAAAGCCGCTGGCGACGACGATCGAGGATGCGCGCTGGGTGATGGAGCGCGCCGCGAAGTCGCCCGGAATCCTGTGGACCGCGATGGAATATCGCTACATGCCGCCGGCCGCCGCGTTCATAGAACAGGTTGACGGCGGGCGCATCGGCACATTGCGCATGCTGTCGATCCGCGAACACCGCTTCCCGTTCCTGCCGAAAGTGGGCGATTGGAATCGTTTCAACCGCAATACCGGCGGCACGATGGTGGAGAAGTGCTGTCACTTCTTCGATCTGATGCGTCTGATCACGCAAAGCGAAGCGATCCGGGTCTATTGCTCCGGTGCGATGGACGTGAACCATGTCGACGAACGTTATCAGGGCGAGCGACCCGACATTATCGACAATAGCTATACGACAATCGATTTCGCCAACGGCGTGCGCGCGATGCTCGACCTGTCGATGTTCGCAGAAGGTGCGGAGAACCAGGAAGAGATCACGGCGGTAGGCGACAAGGCGCGGCTCGACGTGCTGATCCCGGAGAGTGCTTTGGTCTTCAGTCCGCGCGTCGGGTTCGGCCAGCCGAAGCAAGTCGAGCGCAGGATCGTTGACGTCGATCCTGCGGCGCTCGCGGCCGGCAGCCATCACGGCTCGACTTTCTACGAGCACCAGAAGTTCATCGCGGCCGTTCGCGGGCAAGGCGCGGTCGAAGTCACGGCGAAAGACGGGCTGATGGCTGTGGCGATCGGAACCGCCGCCGAATTGAGCGCGCGCGAAAAGCGAGCGGTAGAAATGAAGGAGCTCGGCTTCTGACGGAATAGCCGTGGTTTGCGCAGGGAAAGATAGGACCGGGCTGACAACGTTGCCGCAACAAATAGCCTACCAATGAAGTAGGAATTAGGGGAGACGGACGATGAGGCACTTACTGATGGCCGGCGTAGCGGTTGCTGCGACGGTACTCGCAACACCCGCCGCGGCGCAGGACACGCGGCCAACGCCCGCCACAGACGATCAGCCAGGCTCATCGGACAATGCGCCCGGCGATATCATCATTACCGCGCAGAAACGCTCCGAGCGCTTGCAGGACGTGCCGCTTGCGGTCTCGGTGCTCGACGGTGGCACGCTGGCGCAGTCCGGCAAGACCAGCATCGAGGGCGCGCAATATCTCGTCCCTTCGCTCAATTTCCTCAAATCCGGAACCACGCTCAACCAGTCGATCTTTCTTCGCGGCGTCGGTACAGCGACCTTTTCGATCGCCGGCGAGCCGTCAGTTTCGACGGTCGTCGACGGCGTCGTGTACAGCCGCGCGGGCGAAGCGTTCAGCGACCTGGTCGACATCGACCGGATGGAGGTGCTGCGCGGTCCGCAAGGCACGCTGTTCGGCAAAAACGCTTCGGCCGGCGTGATCAATATCGTGTCCAAGCAGCCAACCAAAGACTTTGGCGGTTATGTCGAGGCAGGCTATTTCAGTCGCGCCGATTATCGCGGCCGCCTTGTCCTCAATGTGCCACTCGGCGCCAACCTGCTCACGCGCTTCACCGGTTCATACGAAAATTACGACGGTAACATCCGCAATAATGCCTATGGTGGTCGGTACGTTAACGGATTCGAGCACTATGGCGGGCGGGCGCAGATCGTCGCCACGCCATCAAGCGCTGTGAAGCTGACCTTCATCGCCGATTACCATCACAACGACGACGATTGCTGCGCCGAAGTTATCGGCACCGGCCCTCTGACTGCCGCAGGCGTGCCCACAACTAGTCTGGCCTTTGCGGCGCTGCCGACACCGCAAGGGGACCGCACGCGTCGCATCAACCAGGATCTGATCACGAGTACAGTCGAAACCGGCTACGGATTTTCGGGTCAGGCGGACGTTACGCTGAACGGCATTACGGTTACCTCGATCACCGCGTATCGTAACTGGCGTAACACCGAGATCCGCGACGGCGACTGGCTGGACCGTGCCTATATCGGCTTCAACCAGTTGCACGATTTCGGGCCGCAAACCGGCGATACGTTCAGCCAGGAACTGCGCCTCACGTCGCGCGGCGGCGAGTTCATCGACTATGTCGTCGGCGGCTTCTATTCGCGTGCCGCCAGCGAGCGGATTTTCACCCGCAACGACATTTCCTGCAGTGCAGTTGGCGCTACGCCAACCGCGCTGACGCCATGCACCAGTCCGCTTGCCAAGCCATCGGCCGCGCCCACCGGCACCGCCGATTTCGGTTCGGTATTCAAGAATTTGGCGTTCTTCGGCCAGGCGACGATCAACGTGACGTCCAGGTTCCGCATTATCGGCGGACTTCGCTATTCGATCGACCAGCTCGACGTCTTCCATTCGCGCAACACCACGCTTGCAGGCCCGGGCATCCAGCCGAGCTTCCCGACCACGCCAACCGGCACCGGGCAGCCGACCACGATTTTCCGCGGCAAGGCGACCAACACCAACCTGTCGGGCAAGGCCGGACTGCAATACGAGTTCAGCAAGCAGACGACCGCATACGCGACCTATTCGCGAGGGTATAAGGGACCGGCGTTCAACGTCTTCTACAACCTTACGGCGACCGGCACGAACGTGATCGATCCCGAAACGTCGGATTCATATGAAGTCGGCCTCAAGAACACGTTGTTCGGTGGAAAACTGGTTCTCAATCTCGACGCATTTTACGCCAAGTATCATAACTTCCAGGCAAATAATCCCGATCTGGTCGCCGGTGTCGTCGTGACGCGATTTACCAACGCGGGTGAGGTGTCGACCCGCGGCGCCGAGCTCGACGTTCTGTGGCAGCCCGTTGCCGATCTGACCGTTTCCGGTGGCGGGGCCTATACCGATGCACATGTCGACAGGTTCAAGGTAGCGCCCGGCGCAGCCGTAACCGCGATTGTGCCGGCGGGAACGCCGTTGGGATTCGCGCCGAAATGGAAGGGCAATCTGGCGGTCGATTATCGTTACCGCGGCGGCGGCCCGGTCGACTTTTTCGGCGGCGTTCAGGGATCCTATCAAAGTTCCGAACTCGCTTTGTTCGCACCTGACCCGGTCCAGCGTCGGTTGGGGACGATCCATGCTTATGGGCTCGTCAACCTGTCGGCCGGGATCGTCTCGTCGCGCGACGTCTGGCGATTGACGTTCCAAGTGCGCAACCTGTTCGACCAGAGCTTTGCCGCGGCGATCACCAATGGTGGTCCCGGCGGATCGTATCGCTACCAGATCCCGCGCGATGCGGATCGCTATTACGGCGTGACCGCGCGGTTTAACTTCTGACCGTCGGGACGGTCGGCGTCAGTGCGCGATCGTCAGCTGCTCCCCTGCCCTGTCGGCGCCTACAGGCACAATGGTCGGGATGAGCAGCTGCACGACGCCAAGAGCGATGAGGTAAGAACAGGCGCAGATCGCGAGCATTGGCGCGTAGCCCCAGCCGTGACCCAAGGAATAGGCGGAAAACTGGATCATCCCTATCGAACAGAAATTGCCGCAAAATGCAGCGATGCCGATCGTCGTACCAGCCTGCTGTGCAGGCACGATGTCGGTGGTCAGACCAAACACATTGGTAGAAAATCCTTGATGCGCGAACAGGCCGAGCCCGAGAAGCAGCGCGGCGGTCCACGGGCTCGCCAAATACATTACCAATGGCACCGGCAGGATCAGCAGCGCATAAAGAAGCATCGCCGTCTTTCGCGCCCGATTGACGCTCCATCCGGCCGCCATCAGGCGCGCCGGCAGGAACCCGCCGGTCAACGCGCCACACGCCGCAAAGACATAGACCAGCGCGACCGGCAGACCCAACGTGCCCTGCTTCAAGCCGAACAGGCGGTGAAAGAGGTCCGGCAGCCACAGTAGCATGAAAAACCAAACCTGGTCCGACAGGACCTTGGCGATCGCGATCGTCACCGTCTCGCGCTTACGCGCGATACTGAGCCAAGAGGCAGTATCGGGCGCGGCGGCCTCGATAGCGACCGGCTCCACACGTACTGCCAGCCACACGACGACCCATATCAGCCCCAGCCCACCGGCGAGCAGAAACGCCGCCTGCCAACCGAATATAACCGCGAGCGGCGGAATAATGAGCGGGGTGACGATCGCCCCGATATTGGGCGCGGTATTTCCCACTCCCAGCACCATCTGCCGGTCGCGGTGGTTGAAGTAGGTCGCCGCCGACTTGACGGCAGCCGGGGTGCCCATCGATTCGGCGAATCCGAGAACGATCCGTGCGCCAACAAACCCACTCACGGTGGACGCCACGGCATGTGCCATGCCGGCAAGGCTCCAAACGCCAACCCCGAGGGCGAATCCGCGCTTCAATCCCACACGGTCGATGAACCAGCCGGTACCCAAAAATGCGACGGCAGTCGCGAACTGAAAGCCCGTACCCATGTTGGCGTAGTCACTGTCCGACCAGTTGAAAGCCGCTTCGAGCGTTGGCTTGAGCAGGGCGAGAATCTGGCGATCGACATAATTCAGCATGATCGCGACAAAAATCAGCGCGACGATCGTGCCACGCCCGCGGGCACTCTGTCTCATCCCCGTCCCTCATTCGTTATTTCAGATAACGTTGTCATATTTGCGCGCTATTCGCTAGGTCTGGCAGCGACAGAGCAATGAACGACTTTGCCCGCCCGCTGCCGCAGGTTGCAGACCTGTATGGCGATATAGAACCGGCGCGGCCACCGGCGACGGTCCGCGAGCATCTGCCAGGGTTGATCGTGGTGTTGGCGGGCACGCTTTCCGCCGGCTTCCTGTCCGATCATTATGGCGTGCCCGTCACATTGATGGCCTTGTTGATCGGGCTAGCGCTCAATTTCCTGTCGGCAGATGCGCGACTGACGCCGGGTCTCAGCTTTGCAGCGCACTCGCTGTTGCGCTGGGGAATCGTCCTTGTCGGGTTGCGCATCACCTTCGGACAGATCGTAGCGCTCGGGCCCATCGCCCTGGCCGCGGTCGCGACCATCGTCGCACTCACGACAGGCATGGGAGTTCTCGCGGCACGTCGTATCGGATTCGGGACCAGCTTCGGTTTGCTCGCGGGCGGCGCTGTCGCAATCTGCGGCGCGTCCGCCGCAATGGCGCTGGCGACGACGCTCGGCGAGAGACGCATCACCCAGGCGCAACTGACGCTAGTTCTGGTCGGCATATCAGCGATGAGCGCCACGGCGATGATGATTTATCCGCTTATCGCGCACGCCGCGCATCTAAACGACTTGAAGGCGGGCTTCCTGCTCGGTGCGTCGATCCACGACGTGGCCCAGTCGCTCGGCGCCGGTTACTCTTATTCGAAGGGCGCTGGAGACATTGCGGCGATCGTCAAGCTGACTCGCGTGGCGATGCTGGCCCCGGTGCTTGCGATCGTGTCGCTGATGCTTGCGCCAGATGGCGAGAAGCGATCGCGGATCGCCGTCCCATGGTTTGTCGTCGGCTTTTTTCTGATAGCCGGTGTCAACTCATTCGGGGTCGTACCAGCGATGGTTGCAAGCGGCGCGGAGAAGCTCTCGGCCGGGCTGCTGGCGGCCGCGGTGACCGCAACCGCGATACGATCGCCGCTTGGCCAGTTGCTGGCGACCGGCACGAAACCGCTGCTCGTGATCTTGCTGGCAACCCTGACGGCACTCGGGCTGGCGCTCGCCGCGTCGATCTGGTTGATTGGTCAGATGGGGCCGGTTGATGCGCGGACGATCAGTTCGAACGGCAATTCCCTGCGATCAGTGCCGACGCCGGGCGTGAGCAATAGGTCGGCGGCGACATAGCCCAACATTCGCGTGGGTTGACGCACCGTTGTCAGCGGTGGCCAGACATATCCGGCAAGCGCATCGTCGCCAAAGCCCGCCACGGAGATGTCTCGCGGCACAACCAGGCCGCGGCGGTGCGCGACCGCCAGCACGCCGGCGGCCATATCATCGTTCGATGCAAAGATTGCGCTCGGGGGACGGTCGAGCGCCAGCAACCGGTCTGCGGCTTCGGCACCCGACGCAAAATCGAATGCTCCCTGGCGCACCAGCAGAGGATCGATAGCAACGCCGATTTCGTCCAGCCCGGCGCGGTATCCTTCGAAACGCTGCGCACTCGTCGCGAAACTCGGATGGCCCTGAACAAAGCCGATGCGGCGGTGCCCGAGCGAAATCAGGTAGCGGGTCATCGTCAGCGCGGCGGCGTGATTATCGATGAAAACCGAGGCAGTGCGATCGGGCATGGTCCCGGGCGACACCCGTACCACGCGCACCTGGCGCTCGGCGAGCATCGCGAGTACGGGTGCGAAGTCTGTGACCGGTGGGGTTAGGATCAGCCCGTCAACACGGGCCGTATCGATCAGATCGCCGATGTCCTCGAGCAGACGATCGGAATCCCGATCATAAGGCTGCGCGAGCATGCGGACGCCATCTTGCTGGCAGCGATCGCGGATGCCCGACTGCATCTCGTAGACATAGTGCGGACTGGGATTGTCGCACGCCAGCCCAATCTGAAAGCTGCGCCCGCCGCCCAGCGTCCGCGCGGCCGCGGACGGACGAAACCCCATCGCGGCGACTGTTGCCTCGACGCGCGCTCGCGTCGCCTTGCCGACATAGCGCTCGCGATTGAGGACGCGCGAAACCGTCTTTATCGATACGCCTGCCTCCCGCGCGACGTCCTTGATGGTGGCCCTCAATTCCTGACACCCGCCTGCGAAATTCTTCGATCGACTTTGCTTCAGTCGGGCGCCCCAGCCAACCTGTTTTCTGCAGCCCGCACTCCCCAAGCGGCGATAGCGCCGAGCGGCAGCATCGCAGCCTCTCATAACCCCAGCTTCACCAATTTGGCGGATATCTCACTTTAGGGCAGATGACCGCCCCGCACCGGGCAGCTTGGGCCGCATGTTGTGCTCAAGCCTTACGGCGTTTGCTGGCGCTTTTAGCCGAAGCCTTGACGTCCGTGCCAGCGACCCGTCTCGCCGGGATATCAGCCGGATGCTGGCAAGGAGCGTGGACGTCGGCAGCGCACATGTTCAAGAATTTATGCCGCGACGCCGACATCCAAGGATGTGCACGATCAGTTGACCGGCCATGTGCCCGCCGATACGTGCGGCGGTAACGGCTTCGGCCGCGCGGCCTCGAATCGCGCGCGTGGAAAAGCCATCCAATATTCACTAGCTTTATTTGCTCACTCAGGTCGTCTTCGCCGACTCATGGCCGCGCGTTCCAGTGGCCGACCACCGCCCCGCCCCTACTGCCGTTAACGTCCGCATTGCGAACGCGCGCATTTGCCGACATTCTGGCATCGATGCTGCCCGGAACTATCGCTACAGCACTAACGTGGTTGCTTGTGCTCCTTGTCCCGCCAGTTGCAGGCTATTGGCTTGCCAGGATCGATTCAGGGTTAGCGCGTATTTCGCTCTTAGCACTGTTTATTCCCGCTCCCGCTGTGCTTTTCACGATTGTACTGTCTCTGGCTCCGCCGTCCCCGCCGAGCGGCGTTAGCTGGTGGATGGCCGGCATGATAATGATCACCCCAGCAATCATTCTCTGGGCAATGCTTGCTGGCACGGGTTATGCCATGGGTCGCATTAACATCCGTCGGGCTACCCAATAGCGGATACCCCGCGTGATCTGAACGGAAGGGGGCGCCAAGATCGCCGATATTGCGACGGAATGGCCTCTACAGGGGCGCAGTGTCGCCGTTCATCTAATGGTGAGCAAGCACACTGGGTTGATCAGGGAACGCCTGCCAGTCAGGTCAGATCCTCATAGTATGATCGACATTTGCCGGTTTAAACCGCCGCCCACACACGCGCGAAGCTCTGGCTGGCTTAATCGACAGCGCGCCTTATCAGTCCAAAATGAACCCATTGCGGCATCGTAACCCTTTGACAGAACTAGATAGATTATTATTACGGTGCCGTTGCTGTCGTCGCCCGGCCGCCACTGTGAGAAGGACGTGCTTGGGGACAAAGGGGATCGTGTCGCGGGCCGGGTGTAAGGGATCGCCTCCGCGTCCGAATGGTAGGATATGGTCACGCTGGCGATCGCTCAGGCGTTCGTCGACGATGTTCGTAGTGCGATAACAGGTGACGACCTCTTCGCCGCGCTGGCGCGGTCCTGCGGAGAGATGAAAGTCCGCTACTTTGCGCTGACGCATCATGTCGATTTCTCCACCGCGTCGGCCAGCGGCCTTCGGTTGCACAATTATCCGGCGCGCTGGCAAAACTGGTTCGACGAGAATCAGCTCGGGCGATCCGATCCGGTCCATCGGGCGAGCCAGATGTCGAATGTCGGCTTTCCCTGGTCGGCGGTACCGCGGATGATCAGGATGACCCCCGCCGACGAGAGCGTGCTAAGCCAGGCGCGCTTGGCGGGAATAGGCGACGGTTTCACGGTCCCTGCCCATGTGCCGGGCGAAATCAATGGCTCCTGCTCGTTTGCGGTCGATGCCGGCGAAACTTTTCCTCGTGAATTGTACCACGTGGCCCAATTGGTCGGTGGCTTCTCGTTCGACGCCGCGCGGCGCATAATGGGGACGCGGGATATCTGGGCACATCAGGGCCAGACACTGACCGACAGGCAACTCGATTGCGTTCTGTGGGCCGCGCGCGGCAAGACGGATTACGAGATTTCCGTGATCCTCAACATCAGCCACGAGACGGTCATTCAGCATTTGAAGCACGCGCGCGAGCGGTACGGCGTGCGCAAAAGGGCCATGCTCGCCGTTCGCGCCTTGTATGACGGCCTGATCAGCTTCGCGGACATCCTCCGCTACTGACCCCATACCCATTTCTTGGTATAGCGCGCGCTACAAACATGGTGAAATTGGGCGCCTCCCAAACGGAGGCCACCCATGGCACACTTGCTCAGTACCGATCTTCAAAGAGGCGGCGACACTGCTCTTCGCGCGATGTTCGCGGCACGAAAAAGAGTGTTCATCGACCTCCTGCGCTGGGATCTGCCAGCGCTCGACGGACAATTCGAGATCGACGCCTATGACAACGAGAACGCCCATTATCTCATCCTGGTCGATGGGGACGGCAAGCATCTCGCGTCGGCGCGGCTGCTGCCGACCCTTTGCCCGCATATTCTCGGCGACCTGTTCCCGCAGTTGAGCGCGGACCCGGTGCCGACCGGCGCGAACGTCCTGGAGATCACCCGCTTTTGTCTCGATCGCGCCCTGCGCGCCGCCGACCGCCGTGTCGTGCGCAACCAGTTGATCACCGGCATCGTCGACTATGCGCTCGCCGAAGGCGTCGAGCGCTATACCGGGGTCGCCGAAATGGGCTGGCTGCAACAGATCCTGAGCTTCGGCTGGGACTGCCGCCCGCTCGGCATGCCGGTCACCGAGAAAGGCGCAGTGCTCGGCGCGATCGAGATCCGCATCGCGCCGGACACGCCGGCCAAGCTTCACGCCGCCGGAATCTGGTCTCCCGTGCTCACTCTCGGTCTGGAAAGGCGCGCCATCGGCGCGATCGGCTGAGCCATGTCGGACGGCCTCACTCCCCTCCCCGCCCGCGCCGCCCAGGCGATCGACGCGCTGCACGCGCACGGCTGGTGCCTTCTCAGCGACGTCGTCGCAGCAGATGAGGTGAAAGCGCTGAATGCGGACCTCGATCCGGTGTTCGCTGCGACGCCTTTCTGCAACGGCGACTTCTACGGTCACCGCACCAAGCGCTTCGGCAGCCTGCTCAAGCGCTCGGACCATGTCGCGCGCTTCGTCCAGGATCCGCTGATCCTCGCGCTTGTCGAGACGTGTCTCAAACCGTGGTGCGACACGGTACAGCTCAACCTCGCCCAGGCGATCGAGATCCACCCGGGAGCGCCGCTCCAATATCCGCATCGCGACCAGGACATGTGGCAGGGCGTAAAAGGCGAGGTGGAATATCTCGTCAACGTCATGTGGCCATTGACGCCCTTTACCCGCGCCAATGGCGGGACGCTCATCTATCCCGGCTCGCATGGCGCCCGCGCCCTCGAGGAAAGCTGGAACGATGAGCCGCTGGTCGCAGCCTGCGACCCAGGCGCGGCGGTCGTGTTCCTCGGATCGACCCTGCACTGCGCCGGCAGCAACGAGACCGACACGGTCCGGCGCGGCATGGTCGTCAGCTACTGCCTGGGCTGGCTGAAGCCGTATGAGAATCAATGGCTCGCTTACCCGCCGCCAGTCGCACAGAGGTTCTCGCCCGAGCTTGCCGCGCTCATCGGCTATCGCCAGCACCGTCCCAATCTCGGCAATTACGAGGGCGTCTGTCCCTCGATCCTTCTCGGCGACGAGCTACCCGAGCATATCGGTGCGATCGACGCACTGCGGCCCGATCAGCGCGAAGCTGTCGCGGAACACCGGGCCAGGCAGACCGGCACGTCATGAGCCCGATCCAGGCGATGGAACGCAGCTATGCTGCAGTGCGCGAGATGCTGCGCACCGGCCAGCTTCCCCCCGGCGCGCGCCTCGAAGCGGCGCGGCTCGCCGAAGATCTTGGGGTCAGCATGACCCCGGTGCGCGACGTGCTTCACCGGCTGGTCGGCGAACGCCTGGTAGAGGCGAGCAGCGGCGAGGGCTTCCACGTGCCCCGCCTTGGCGAGAGCGAGCTGCGCGATCTTTACGAGTGGAATGCCGCGTTGCTGTCGATGGCCGTCCGCACCACGCCGGCTGCTATCCTCGAAACAGGCGGGCCGCTCCTCGCCGATTCGCTGGCCGACCGCACGCGCGAACTGTTCGATCGCTTCGCGGCGAGTGTCGCCAATGCCGAATTGCGCGGCGCAATCCTCATGATCGGTGACAGAATCCATCCATATCGGATGATTGAGCCGCGCGTCCTCGACGCGGACGATGAAGAACTCGCCGGGATCGCGCGTGGCGATCGCGGCCAGGCGCAGGCAATCAGGCGCTATCATGTCCGGCGGATGCGCGCCGTCGCCGATCTCATCCGCTACCGCGACCGGCAGTGACCAGGCCATCGATTATAATCGGATTATAAAATTCTTATAATCGCGCCGCGCGCCGATCCTTTCTTCCGCCGCATCCCGCGGCGCACAGGAGATGGACCAATGAACCGCGAACATGATGACAGCGTCGCGCTGATCGACCTCGGCGTGGCAAGCGTCGAAACCCAGGGCGGCGGCGTCAAGCTGCCCGACTTCATCGACCTGCAGGGTCAGGCCGGCCTCAGCGACGACTGATCCGGGATGTCGGCGCGGCGGCCTGCCGCGCCGGCGTTTCGCGGCCTCTTCATGTACTGGCGCATCCTTCCCCATCTCACTGCCTGCCTGGCGGCCGATCATATCGTGCTGCTCGATGTCCGGCAGGACCGCTATTTCCTCGTGCCGCCGTCGCTTGCATCGCGGGTCGCCGACTGGCTCCGCTCAGGCCCGGCCGGGTTGCCTCCCCCCGCGTTCGTCGCGCTGATGCGCGACAGCGGCATCGTGCGGGAAGGCGACACACCTGCCGCTCCACCCCGCTGTGAACCAGTCACGATTCCGGTAACGCTGGAAAGCTCGCCGTCGCCCGTGACCATTGGCCCGATCGATCGCCTTGGGGTCGCCAAGGCGGTGATCACCTCTCGCCTCGCGCTGCGTCATTTGCCGCTCGCGACCGTGCTGCGCCGGTACCTAGAACGTCCGGTCGCGCCACGACGGGGAGGACTCGATGCGCCGGCGCTCGCGCATCGTTTTGCCAGCGCGCGCCACTTCTCGCCGCTCGCCCGCCAGTGCCTGCGCGACTCCCTGGCGCTCGGCACCTGGTTGAAGGACAAGGGCGTCGCCCCGACCCTCGTGTTCGGCGTCGCAGCCCCCGCATTCTCGGCGCATTGCTGGGTCCAGGACGGCGCGGCCATTCTCAACGACAGTTTCGACCGCGTGTCGCGCTTCACGCCGATCCTCGCGCTGTGATCCGCCACCCCTATATCGCTTTCCTTCGCCGGCCGGGCCGCGCGGCCTCCGCGGCTATGGAGAGAGCCTTGGCAGGGCTGGCCGTCGCGCCGCACTTGTCGATCCTGCACGACAGCCCGACCATCACCGTGTTCGCCGCGCCTGATAGCCCGCACGTGCCGCTTCGCGACGGGCACGGCATCATCCTCGGCCATCTGTTCGAACGTGCGACCGGCCAGGCAGTCGATCACTGCTCCAATCATGCGCTCGACGCCCCCGCCGCGGATTTCGTCCGCGCCTATTGGGGTGGCTATGTGGCGCTGCGCAGCCGTCATGGCACGGCCGAGATCGTGCGCGACCCTTCCGGCGCCGTGCCTTGCTACCATGTCGAGATCGATGACTGGCATGTCGTCTCGTCGAGCCCCTCGCTGTTGGTCGACCTCGGCCTCGTCGCGGTCGAGATCGACTGGACGATCATCGCCCAGGCATTGGTCTATCGCGACCTGCGCCCTGCCCGCACCGCGCTCCGCGGCATCGCCGAAATCCAGCCGGGCCTCTGGGCGCGCGTCTACCCTCCGGGCCTCGAGACCCAATGCGTCTGGTCGCCCTGGACGTTCACCACCCAGTCCGAGGAAATACACGACAGCGAGGAAGCGGTCGCGACGGTCTCACAGGCGGTGCGCACGTGCCTCCAGGCCTGGGGGGGCCGGTTCGACACTCCCCTGGCCGAGATTTCGGGAGGGCTCGACTCGTCGATCGTCGCTGCCGAACTGGCGCGGCTCGGCCGGCCGCTTTCGGCGATCACGTTCAAGGCGGTGGCCGGCGACCCCGACGAGACGCCTTATGCCGCGGCCGTAGCCGACCATATCGGCGCCACACTCACCACCCTGCTGCCCGAGGCCGGCAAGGTCGACCTCGCCGTGTCGGCGGCGGCCGAGCTGGCCCGGCCCAATGCCCGCTCGTTCGCGCAGGCGCTCGACGGGCCCGAGCAGGCGGTCGCGCAGGCGCTGGGCGCGGACGCCTTCTTCAGCGGCGGCGGCGGCGACAATGTGTTCTGCTATCTGCGCTCGGTCGCGCCGGTGATCGACCGCCTGCGGCGGCAAGGCGTCGGCGCCTGGCTGCTGCAAACCGCGAACGACATGGCGACGCTCACCGAGACCAGCCCGTGGGAGGTCTGGTACCGCACAATCCGGCGGCTGTTGCGCCGGAGCATGCCGCCCGCCTGGGCCGCCGATACCAGCCTGCTCGCAGCCGGCGCGACGCAGGCATTGCCGCTTCCGGCCGGCCATCCCTGGATGCCCGTCCCGGCGGATGTCCTGCCGGGCAAGCGCGCACACGTGCTCGCACTGATGAGGGTCCAGAACCATCTCGACGCGCATGCCAGGCAGGCCGTCGCCCCGATCGTATTCCCGCTGCTGTCGCAACCGGTCATGGAGGCGTGCCTGCGCGTCCCGAGCTGGCTCTGGTGCGCCGGCGGCAGCAACCGCGCGGTCGCACGGACGGCGTTCGCAGACGCGCTGCCCGAGCCGGTGGTCGCGCGACAGAGCAAGGGCGCGTTCGACAATCTCTGCACGCAGATCCTTAGCCAACAGCGCGGCACGATGCGCGAAATGCTGACCCGCGGCGTCCTTGCGCGCGAGGGTCTGCTTGACGTCGACGCGGTGAGCGCGCTGCTGGCCGTGCCGGTTCCCGACGGCCTCAGCGTCATCCGCCTGCTGATGCTCGCCGATGTTGAGGCCTGGGCATGCTGCTGGCTCGACCGGGCACAGGCGCCGCCGCCTTCGCCCTGAGAAGCCGCCAGCGCCCCATTTCGGCTTGGTCCGCCGGATCGGTCGATTCCTTGCCGCACAGCCAGAAATCGAACCAGGCGACATAGCGATTATAGATCGCGAGCCGGTGCGCCGGGTGCGACTTCACATGATGTTCGTCGGGGAACACGTACATTTCGACCGGGGCGCCATGAAGCTGCAGCGCGGAATAGGTCTCGAGCGCCAGCCGGTATTCGGCGTCGGGCACCTGAATGAGCAGCGGGGTACGCATCCGCGCCGCATTGCGCGCCAGCGAATACGGCCGCCAGAACGCGGCGTCGCCGGGCCCCGGGCGGGCATATCCCCAGGACAATGCCGCGTCGCGGTAACTGAGCCCGGCAATGACCATGGCCGAGGCCGGGTCATCGCAGCAGGTCGCGATCGCCGCCGCCTTGAAGCGGGTCGACTGGAGCAGCGCGAATTGCGCGGTGACCGATCCATCGCTCAGCCCGGTAATGCCGATCTTCGCCGGGTCGACCGCCCCGGTGGCGATCGCGGCGTCGATCCCGGCGTCGACCAGGCCAAGGATCGACCGGCGCTCCGCCCAATGCGCGATATTGATGCGCTGGGCAGCAGCGAGGCTGGGCGCGCGCGCCGCGGCCGGGAGCATGGCCGGGCGCTGGAAGCTGAGCACGGCGAACCCGCGGGCCGCGAGCAGGTGGATCGGAACATCGTCGCCGGTCCCGCCGCGCAAGAAACCGCGGCTGATATATTGGACCACGATCAACGGCACGCGCTGTCCGGGCCGCCAGTCCGGCGGCAGTACCAGATCGCCGTAACTGGTCGCGCCACCGCGCGCGAAGGTAAGCCGGCGCACCTCGCCGAACCGGCGCGCGGCGAAATCGGGATTGGGATCGAACAGGGTCGTGATTGCGCCGCTCGCGGGATCGAGCGCGACGATCGTGCGCGGGTGCGTCGCTGTCTCATGGGCGCAGATCAGCACTTGCCGAGCGAGCGCGCAGCCGAACAGCGCGTCGGCGGTATCGAACACGCGGATCGGACCGCCTGCTTCGGTCAGGTCCCAGCGATACAGGCCGGTGCGCCCGCCATTGGCGGCGCGTCCGGCGGTCATGAACAGCAACACGCCGGGCTTGCTCCACCACAGTCCGCCGACCGCCTCGGCGCACACCGCGCCACAGGCGCGTTCGCGCCCGCCGACCAAGACATGGAGGCGCTCCGGACTGAAGGGCGCCTTGGCTTCGCCCGGCGCGGTCCAGGCCATCGAACCGTCGGGAGAGCGTGCGAACAGAACGACACCGGCGGCCTTGCCGGACGGCGCCGGCTCAGCGCCAGGCTTTGGCGGCGACTGCTCGTCGACATCCACCCGGAACGTCTCGACCGGAATCGGCAGCGCCGGCCGAGGACGGTCGTCGCTCACCGGCCAGAAGCGGCGATCGAACAGGAAGCCGGACCGGCCCTCCGCATCGATCTTTGCCCTGCCGGCGATGAGCGCGGGCCGGGTCCGGACGAGCAGGCTCTTGCCGTCGGAGGACCAGCCAAAGCCGGTCACGTCGGTCGCGAACCGGGTCAACGCGCGCGCCGCTTCGCCGTCGAGCCCGACCATCCACAGCTGCGTCCGGCCGCCATCGCGGCGAAGATAGGCGATATGCCGGCCGTCGGGCGACCAGCGCGGCGTGCCGGGATCGGGCGAGCCGTTGACGATTTCGGGCGCGTCGCGGACATCATGCGTCATCGCGATGAACTCGCCGCCAATGTCGAGCAACCGCGGCGGTTTGCTGCCGTCGAGCGTGACCAGCAGCACCCCGACGCAATAGCTGTCGCTGACGGGATCGGCGCGGCGCACCGCCATCACCGCCAGCCGCCCGTCGGGCGAAACGCTGAATGGCGCGTCGCCCTCGAGACTGCTGTCGGCGCGCCCGAAATCGAGCAACTCGACCAGCGAGGCCGCGGTGACCGCCGCACCTTTCCCAATCGCCTGGCTCGGCAGCAGGCGCGCGGCGCAGTCCGCCGGGGCGGCGCTGGCGGGGACCGAAGCGACCAAGGCGGCGCCGGCCAGCACGGCCCATGTCCCAGCCCTCACCACGACTTGGTCACCTGCAGCGAGAGCACTCGCCCGAGCGGACTGGCATTCTCGGGGTCGTAGCCGGCGGTATAGATGCCGAGCGAATAAGCGGCATAAGGCGGATCGCGGTCGAACAGGTTGGTGGCGTTGAGCGCGACCTTGACGCCCTTGAGCGCGCCCGCCGCATCCGTGAAGCGGTAGCTCAACTGCAGGTCGAAGGTGGTCCAGGAGGCGACATGCTGCGGGGTCGCATTGGTCTTGTTGGTATAGCCGTCGACATAATTGACGAACACGGCGCCGCCGAGCGTGTCCGACTGCCAGGACAGATGGCCGCGCGCCTTGAAATCGACCGGGTTGCCGAGGATGCCGACGACATCGGTGACCGGAGCGCTGGGGGTGAGCGCCTGACGGATATGGAAGATATAGGTCCCGGCCGCACCCAAATCGGCGCGTCCCCGGCCGAGCGCGAAGCCATAGCCGAGATCGATATCGAGGCCGGTCTGCTTCACCACCGACAGATTCTGCAGGCGAGCATCGACCACCGCCGCGAACGGCGCCGTCACGGGGATGTTGAGGAAGTTGGTGAAGATCGGCGAGGCATAGAGCTCGGCCACCCGCGCCGCGCTGGGATTGGCCTCGGTGATGCCGGCATAGATGTCGCGATTGACGAGGAAGTTGAACAATTGCGCCGAGGGCGAGGCAATACGGTCGCGATAGTCGATATTGAACCAGGTGAGGCTGGCATGCGCCCCGGGCAGGAACAGCGGTTTGAAATCGCCGCCCAGCGTCCAGGTGGTTGCGCGCTCGGGCCGCAAATTGGGATCGTTGCCGCGCAGCACGATGACGTTCGACTGGCCCGAGGGCGCCCGCGGATCGGGGATCGTATAGGAGAAGATCAGCTGGAGCGCGGGATCCTGGCGAAGGTCCTGATAGCTCGGCGCGCGGAACGAGCGGCCATAGCTGCCGCGCAACGTGAGCCCCGCGAACGGCTCCCAGGCAACCCCGAACTTGGGGTTCGTGGTCGAGCCGAAATCGCTATAATGCTCGAGCCGGACCGCGGCCGAGAGATCGAGCCGATGCACTCCCGGCAAGGTCGCCGTGCCGCCGAACAAAGGAACGAGCAGCTCGGCATAGCCCGCGGCCACGCGGCGCGGCCCGCGCAGCGGCGTGGGTGCCGACGGTACCGGGGTCACGGTCGCGGTATCGACCGTCCCGCCGAGATCGCGATAGCGCTCCTCGCGATACTCGCCGCCGACCGCGAGCCGCATCGCGCCGGCGGGTAGCGCGACCAGCGGGCCATCGGTGCGCAGGGTGGTCGACCACATTGCGTTGACAAAGGCGTCGTCCGAGAAGCCGCGAACCTTGGCGATGGTCGCCGGATTGGTCGAGGGCCCGTCGCCGAACAGATTGTACGCCGTCGCCGGATTGGGATCGGCGAGCGCCGCTGCCAGCCGCGCGCTGTTGACGCGATTGGCGAGCGTCGCGCGCTCATAATCGCGTCCATAGGTACCGCGTAGCTCGACCGTCCATGACGCGAAGCGCGCCTCGAGTCCTGCCGTGCCGCCGAACGCGCTCGAGATGCCGCGCTGGGTCTCATTGCCGAGGTCGCGGCGGAACGCATATTGCACGCCGACCGGCTGGTGCGTGCCGACCGGATCGACATAGAAGGGATTGGTGACCGGCACGGTGCGCCTGGTGTCGAAATTGGGCCGCAGCGCCTGGTCGAACGTCCGGATCGTCAAAAGGCCGTTGGCGAAGAAGCGCAGCTTCGGGGCCAGGTCCTGGCTGACCGCGGCGAACACCGAATGGCGGCGTTGCCGGGGCAGGATGTCGGCTCCGGTCCAGCTGTCGCCGAGATTGACCGTGCCCGGCGTGAGTTGCACCGCAGTCAGGCCGACGCCATTCTGCCCCTTGGGGATCGCGAAGCTCGTGCCCCCAGCATAGATCGTGCCCGGATTGGCATAAGAGGTGCGATGATCGACGCCGCCGAACGGCCGCAGATCGTCGGTCGCAAACGCACGGTCGGCGGCGCGCAGGCGGTCGCGGTCGTAGAATTCATAAGCGATGACCGCGCGGCCGCCCGACCAGCCATGGCCGGCGATCGCGCTCGCCTGATACTCCTGGGAATCGCCGTCGGCCGTGCCGATCCGTCCCGTCAGCTCGAGACCGGTAAAGTCGAGCCGCGGCACGATGTTGACCACGCCGGCGACCGCATCCGATCCGTAGATGGCCGACGCGCCGTCCGCCACGATCTCGATCCGCTCGATCGCGGATGCCGGGATCATCGAGAGGTCGGCGAAGGCGCCCGCGAAGCCGGCGAGCGGCGGCCGCTCGCCATTGAGCAGGACGAGCGTCGAGGACGGCCCCAGCCCGCGCAGGTTGATGCTCGAGCCGCGATTGGTATTGAGCCCGGTAGTCTGGCCGAGCGTGCCGCCGGCTGCCGTCGCCTCGTTCATCCCGCCGCCGAAATTCTGCGGGATCGATTGCGCGATCTGCTGGGTCGTCGCGAACCCGCTCTGCTCGATCGCGCGGCGATCGATCGTGATGAGTTCCGACCCGACCGGACCCCTTCCCCGAATTCGCGTGCCGGTGACGAGGACATCGGGCAGATCGCTCGCGGCACCGCCCGCGGCGCGCTGCACCACCAGCACCGCGCCGACGCGCACCGCGACGAGGCCGGTTCCGCGCAGCAATTCGGCGACGCCGGCCTCGGCGCTGTAGCGCCCTTTGAGCGCCGGCGCGCGCAGTCCCGCGACGAGGTCGCTGTCGACGACGAGCTGCTGCCCCGACTGGCTGGCGAACGCACGGAGAGCGGCGCCGAGATCCTCGGACGGCAGGTCGTATTCGCGCGCCATGTCGGCCTGTGCGCGGGCCGGCACCGCCGCTACCGCCATGCACGACACCGAACCCGCCAGCGCGGCCACAATCAAAGAACGCATTGTCTTCCTCCCCATCAGATCGCCGCTCGAAGGGCGGCTGACAGGGCAAGACGACGAACGCGCGAGAACCCGCCCAAAATAATTTCAACCGGCCGAGATCGCCTCAGCGGCTGAGGACGAGATCCCCATTGGCGGCGCTGGAGACCCGCAGCCGGAGCGACGCGGCGAGCGCCCTGGCCGAGGCCTCGACCGGCACCGCACGGAACATGCCGGTCACGCGCAGCGACCCGAGCGCGGGATCGGCGAGCCGCAGCTTGCGCGCCGAATAGCGATCGATATCGGCGACGACGTCGGCAAGCGGCGCGCGCTCGTAGCTGAGCATGCCCTCGACCCAGCGCTCGGCCCCGGCGGGCGCGGCCGAGACCGTGGGCGCCCCTTGATCGCGCCGTTCGTCGAACATCTGCCCGGGCACAAGCCGCGCCGCGGACCGGCGCCCGCGCACTTCGACCGCACCGCGCAACAACGCCACCCGCACCCCTTGCCGGCCAAGCGCGACATCGAACACAGTCCCGCGGTCGAGAATGACGCGGTCGCCCGCCTCGACCAGGAACGGGCGCGCCGCGTCCCGAGCGACATCGAAGCGCGCCCTGCCGCGGCTGAGTCGGACAAGCCGCCTGGCGCCGTCGAAGACGGGCAGCACCGCGCTGTCGGTATCGAGCGTGACCATCGTGCCGTCGGGCAGCCGGATGCGATCGATCCGGCCGACCGCCGAGGCAAGCGTCGCGGTCGCCGCAGCCGAGGGCCCCGGCCGATGCGCGAAGAGCAGCGCCACGACCCCGATGCCGACCAGAATGATCGCAGCCAGCGCCAGTGCGCCTGCTCTTCGGGCGAACAGCCGCGGCCGCGGCTGGCGCGCGAAATGCTCGCGCGCGAGCGTGCTCGCGGAGAGCCGCTCGGTCCCAAGCGAGATCGCCTGCATCTCGGCATATATCTCGCGATGAAGCGGGGACGCGGCGCGCCAGCGCTCGAACGCGAGCCGCGAGCGATCGGCCTCGGGCCCCCGCATCCGCGCGGTCCACGCCGCCGCCTCCCGGCGCACGTCTTCCGGCGCTCCCGCCGCACCGCGACCCGCCATCAAGGGAGGCCCGTCAGGCGATGGATCTGATCGAAGGCACGGCCCATCTGCTTTTCGACGCCCGACACCGACATGCCCATCCGCGCGGCGATATCGGCGTAATTCAGGCCTTCGAGGTGATGCGCCAGGAAAACCTCCCTTGTCTTCGGCTTCAGCCGCCTGATAGCAGCCTCGAGCCGGGCAAGGCTATCGCGCGCTTCGAGCCGCCGCTCCTCGTCGACCGCGGCGAGCGGTACGTCCTCGCTGCTGACATGCGCCTCATCATGGTGGCGCCGCGCCGCCTTGGAGCGGTCGAGCAGCAGGTTGCGGGCAATGCGGCGCAGATAGGCCGCCGGGCGCAGCAGCCGGCCAGGGGCCTCGAGCTCCGTCCGGCTCAACCGCAGGAAGGTTTCCTGGGCAAGGTCGTGCGCATCCTCGCGCGACGCGCGATAGCGCGTGAAGAAGCGCACCAGCGCATGCTTTTCGTTGCGGTAGAGCAGTTCGAGCTCGACCGCGTCGACGGCGCGCCGGGCGTCGCCCGCGGCAGGCGCTTCGAGGCGCGACGGTCGCGGCGAAGTCAAGCCACACCCGCTCGCGACGCGGCGCCGGACCAGCACGTGAGATCAACAATCAGAAGGCACACCACCATCGCCCGACTCCAGCGTGCGAGGCCGCCCGGCAAAAGCCGGGCAGTGAGAACAAACTAGGGATAAGTTTGCGCTGCCGCCTTTAGCCGGTGACGGCCTGGACATAGCGGCAGCAACCCGGCCGCAACCGGCCTGGAAGGGGGTCCCTCGACGAAGTTCTCACGCCTCGGCACCGCGTTTTCCGCGGCGCGGATCGATCCTAGAGCCTTAACGGCAGCGAGCGCAAGTGCAGATGAAGGCTTTGAAAATGCAACCGTTTTGAACCAATTAAGCACCTGACCGCCTTTCCCGGCCCGCTCGCCTGACCGTCCCTGCGCGACGGGGCTGAACGGCCGCGATTAGGACGCGTTACCGACATGACAAAAATGGGCCCATCGGACTTGGTCGGCGGCGGGGCTTGAACCCCCGTTCATCGCGAAGCAACGAGCGTCAGCCGGAGTCAGCCGGCTTGCCGTCGCAACGCCGCCTCGGCTGCGGTGATCCACTGCCGCACTGGAGGGGTCAGCAGAACGTATATGCCTCCGCCTCCACATTCGGTCTCCGACGTCGCGACACCGCGCGAGGTGATTCCGGCGATCCGCAGTTCCGCTTCCTTGGCGTAGTTCGCGTCGAGTTGCGGTGCGGCGAGTATAGGCGAGCCGCTGTCGCCGCTGCAGGTATCTGGTGACGCCAATTTCCCCGCCACCATCTCCCGACCCGGCTTGCAGCCCTCCACGCGCACGTCAAGTGGATCGCAGTCGGTGGAGATGACCGGAACGATGGCAAAGCGTTTGCGATAGTCGAAATGCTTGCCGGAGACGTCCGTGGCGCCGAAGCCCGTTATCAGCATCGTTTGCGCCCGTGATATGATATCGTTCGACGCGAACTCCAGGGGTGACATCCCCTGAATCGGACGGTCGATCCTAACGACGCCGACGTCTACACCAGTCGTGCTCATCTGAGTCTTGCAATCGTAGGCCGCCCGCCAGCCAGTCACGGGGAAGAAGTGTCCTCGTGTTGCGAGCGCGCGGTCGGTCGCGTCGTCGCCGACGAAGACGTTTGTCAGACGGATGTTGTACTTGAGGGTAGCGCACAGGCAGTGCCCGGCGGTGAGGACCATATCGTTCGAGATCATCGCTCCCGTGCACCTCGGTCCGCGCTCGAATTCGTAGGTTAGTCCGACGACCGCTGGGAAGCTACCTGGCTTTGTCGGACTGCCGCGGTAGATCAGAAACGTGACGGCGAGCGCGAGCGCCGGCGTTAGGAGTGCGAGCGCACCGACGAGCCAGTTCCATCGAGATCCGAAAGGCCTCATCGCTTATTTGAACAGCTTCTGGACCGAGCCCACTGAGCGGTAGCCGCCGTGCTTGGCGATGACACCGGCAGCTTTAACCACGCCGGTCTTCGGGTCGAACAGGTTATAGACGAAGGAAACGCCACCCATCGTGTACAGCGGAGGACCCCCAAAGAAGGTCCATAGGTTCTTCTTGGTGTAGTATTCGGCGAGCTGCTGATCCGTAACCAGGAGGATCAACGGAGTGCCCGCCATGTGCTTCTGGATGATCTTCTCTCGCACGACGGCGACGACTGGCGCCGGGGCGGTCGCCGTCGCGGTGCCGAGCGTCGACATAAACGTTTCGAACTGCCCGATGGCTTTGGTCGCGATGGCAGTCGCCGAGTCGAGCTGAGCGGCTTCCGAGGGATTCTTGGCGCGGATTGCATCCGCCTGCGTCTTCGCGGCGGCGGCGTCACCGGCGACACGGAGATACTGCTGACTAAGCGGCGTCAGCGCCGTGAGCACATCGGCGGCATCGACCGAGAGCAGATTACTGGGGACGACGAAATGAATTCCCGACTTTTCCGCCATTAGTGCGGAGACGACAGCACCAGCGGTGAGGTTCGAAGGCTCGACTGCCGTGACGTCGCCGAACGCGTAGTCGGTTTGGAAGTAGCTTCCGATCTTCGCGGCGCTGCCGAGCACGGCATCCAGCGCCGGCAGCACCGCCGCGGCGAAGCGCTCTCCAGCCTTGGGCGGAGGTGGCGCTGGTATATTGTCCGCGCCTCACTTGGCGCTCGCGTACTGCTGTTCCGCCATGTCGAAGCTGACCTTGATCGCCCCCGCTTGGAAGTCGAACTGAACGGCGTCCGAAGTCGACAGCTGAGTCAGGTCGGTTAGGATCAGGACCTCGGATCCGTCCGCTCCAACCTTATCTTGGATCGCGGTCGCCAGGTCGTTCGCGGCCATGATTGCAGCACGCGACACGAGCAGGGACGCCTCGGCCTTCCCACCGCCCTTGGAGGTGTCGACAGCACCGGTCGCGGCTGTCGGCGCGGTTCCGCTGGTGTTGCCGTATTTCGCCCGGATCGCTTCGGCCTGAGCGTCGATCGCTGCTTTCTGAGCGTCGGCTTGGGCCTTTTGCGCGTCGGCCGCGGCCTTCTGCGCGTTGTAGATGGCGGTCTGGGCATTCGCCTCAGCGATAGGGTCGCTGGGCGTGTCAGTGTCGGCACGATCCTGATTAGTGCCGGGGTCCGTCATTCCGTTGCCACCGACGTTCTGCGCGCAAGCTGCGCTTGCCGAAAACGCGAGGCATAACACTGCCGATATCATCGCCACTTTCACGTGCTTCGCCCCCAATTCTATTAGGCCATTAGGTTGAAGTTTGCGATCGATGCCATAGCATACTTTTCGATCGTCCGTATTTTTTAAGTATCCATATCGGACATACTGCCTTCACGCCGTATAGTCCGTACTTTTTCCTGATATTGCTGCACTTTGCGAGGCATATTTAACAACTCGTTCGCTTTCACGCCGTTTTATAAGTCAGTTAAGCTCATCGCATTGTCCGATTTTAGGGAGCGCTCAAGTCGCGCGGACGACGGCATAGGCCTTCGCCGGCATCACTGTGCTTTTAATGCATTGGGGCTTCGCTACGGCGATCGCGTAAAACCTGTCAGTCGGTAGACGGCCAGACTTTGACGTATGCAGTCGCCCGGCGGGTAACATGCGTAACGTCTACTTCTGACAAGAGTGGCCGTTCGCTCCGACCACTACAAACGGCAGATAAGTCTCCAAGGCGGGGATTCGATCGCGCGTCGAGCAGAATGAACGAACGGTAGGTTTCGGGATCGCCATACATGCGGTTGAACGGCAGGAATTAGGGCGCGATGCAGACGCTTCCGTATGCCGGAGCGAAGGGCAGGTCCCGACTCATTCTTTCACCGAGAAGCGGGCGCTCATGCGTAAGCTTCAAAACGAGGGAATAGGACGCGCGACATCGCCCCGCGTCCTATTCGTTCAACCGGTCGCTTCGAGCGCGAGCCTCGCGGGCATTGGCGCGTAGCGCTCGAACGTCATCGTGAAGCTCGCCCGACCTTGGGATAAGGACCGGAGCGCGCCCACATAGTTGAACATCTCGCCGAGCGGGACCTCAGCGATCACCTCATGTGCATGGCCAGTCAGGTCCGTGGACCGAAGCTGGCCCCGCCGGCTCTGCAGGTCGCCGATCACGCCACCCAGATAGTCACCGGGCGTTGCCACGACGACGCGCATCACTGGCTCGAGCAGCACCGGATCGGTCCGTGCGAAACCGATCTTAAACGCCTCGCGCGCCGCAGTCTCAAAGGCGAGCGTGGACGAGTCCTTCTCGTGGAAGGCCCCGTCGAGCAGGATTGCCCGAATGCCGAGCACCGGGTGCCCGCCCGAACCTCCGTCCACCAGCGATGTTTCGAGCGCCTTCGCGATGGCGGGGACATATTCCTTCGGAACAGCCCCGCCGACGCTGCGGTTCTCGAACACGAGCCCGCTGTCGCCTTCGGCCAAGGGCTCGAAGGCGATGCGGATCCGTGCCATCTGGCCTTGGCCTCCATTCTGCTTCCGCAGCAGATAGTCGACCTCGGCCCTGTGCGTCGCCGCGGCGCGATACGCGACCTGCGGAGCCCCAATCGCCGCATCGACGCCGAAGTCCTCCTTCAGCGTCTCGACGACGATCTTCAGGTGCAGTTCGCCCATCCCACGCACCAGCGTCTGCCCGGTCTCAGTGTCGATCGCGACGCGAAGCGACGGATCACCTCGCGCCATTATCGCCAGTGCCGGGCCAAGCCGGGTCCGATTCTCCGCAGTACGCGGCTCGATCACGGCCTCGATCACTGGCTCGGGGATGACGAAGCCGCTGAGCACCACCGGTTGCCCGGCATCGCTCAAAGTATCGCCAGCCCGCACCGACTTGAGTCCGACCGCGGCGACGACGTCTCCGGCCACCGCCTCGGCGATCTCTTCCTGCGCGTCCGCATGCATCCGGATCAGCCTACCGATCCGCTCGGCCTTGCCGGTCACGGTGTTGAGGACCGACATGCCGGGCGTCAGCCGCCCCGAATAGACGCGTAGGAAGGCCAGGGTGCCGAACCGGTCGGCCTGTACCTTCGAGATCAGTGCGGCCAGCGGCGCATCCACGCACGGTGGCCGTAGCACCATCGCGCCCGACGGCTCCATGCCTTCGACCGGCGGTCGATCTTCAGGGGCCGGCGCGAAGTCGACTACAGCGTCGAGCAACGGCTGCACGCCGATGTTGCGATAAGCAGACCCGTAGAGCACCGGCGCACATCGGTTTGCCAGGCAAGCTCGGCGGATGCCCGCCCGGATCGCCACCGCCGATAGCGCCGCCGGATCGCTGATCCATACAGCCAGCACCGCATCGTCACACTCCGCCAGCGTCTCGAGCATGTGCGCGCGTGCCCGGTCCACCGTGTCGCGTAGCTCTGACGGGATGGCGACGCGCCACGGCTCGGGGTGCTGTCCGTCCCAGGACAACACCTCCATTGTGACGAGATCGACCACGCCGGCAAACTCGCTACCGGCACCGATCGGTAGTTGTACCGGCAGCGGCGTGGCGCCCAGCCGTTCGGCGATCATCGCGACCGCGCGCTCGGGATCGGCGCCCAGTTGGTCCATCTTGTTGATGAAACACAGGCGAGGGACGTCGAAGCGGCCAGCCTGGCGCCAGACGGTCTCGGATTGCGCCTCAACACCGGTCACCGCCGAAAATACAGCGACCGCACCGTCGAGCACGCGTAGCGAGCGTTCGACTTCGATGGTGAAGTCGACATGCCCGGGCGTGTCGATGATCGTGATCGCCGCATCACGCCACTCGCACGAGGTCGCCGCCGCCGAGATGGTGATCCCGTGCAGCTTCTCGAGTGCATGGCTGTCGGTGGTCGCGGTTCCGCTATGGACATCGCCCGCCTTGTGAATGCGGCCAGTATTCAGCAGGATGCGCTCGGTCAAAGTGGTTTTGCCGGCATCGACATGTGCCATGATGCCGATGTTGCGAAGTTTTCTGGTCATCGTCTTTCTCGCATATTTGTGGGCGTGACCATGAGACGCGTGCAGTAGGCGCACGCGATCGATCCGCATTCGCAAGTCGAATGCAGATAGAACACAGTCGCACGCAGAATCTGCGCCGACCTTGCGTCGCTTTCACAGGCTCATGGTTTGAAAATACCGACAGCGAACCGCCGGATTTTGAGAGGGAGGCGCGCCCACGCGCCTCTATGGCAACGTCAGCGGCACTCCCGGTGCTGGCTATCGTCTGTCATGTTTAACCTCAATTTGCTTGCACTTCGCAAGCGAATTGGCGCTTATTAGATATTAGCCATCTAGTCAATTCTGACACTTGAAGGTCAATTGAGCGGTCGCGCAAGAACCTCACAAAACCGATGATGGACCAGACCGTCGCCGCGACGGCCGCTTCCATTGGGATCGTCGCCGACAGCCGCCTGACCGCAACGTCTCCTACCTTAGCCGTTCCCTCCCTACGGCGAGCAAGGTGAACGAACGGCCGGTTTCGGGTTTGCCGACTGGCAAGTGCAATGACTTATTACAGGGAGCGATGCTGTCGCTGTCGGCAAACGAACGAGTAGATGGGTTAGAGGGAGATAGGGGTACGAATTCCTATACGAACCCAGACCCTGGTCCGCGATTTCGGACACGTGCTCATTTGCTCGGGGCTTGCCATAGCTCGATCTTGGTGCCGTCGGGATCGACGAGCCAGGCAAACTTCCCTGTTCCGTCAGCTTCACGCTTGAGGATTTTAACCCCTTTGATTTCGAGCCGCGCTACTAAGGCGTCGAGGTCGTCTACCGCGAAGTTGATCATGAAGTCGCGTTTAGACGGAGCGATTTCCTCGCTGTTCTCCGGCATCGCATTCCAAAGCGCCATCGGCGGATGACCCGGTGCGTCATAGCGCAGGATCGCGCCTCCCCATGGTTCGAGTGTGATCCCGAGCACATCTCTGTACCAGGCCGCGAGTGCTTTGGGGTCTTCGCTCGTGACAAAAACGCCGCCGAGCCCGGTGATATGACCGGCGGTCTGGGCGGCGACGGGCGGCGTGGCGATAAGCGCAGCGAACATACCGGTCGCAATAATTGAGATTGGTCTGGTCATCTGTTCTGCCCCCGCACCTTGTCTCGCTGGGCAGCAACGTAACAGGATCGCAGTTAGCCGCCTAGATTACGACGGCAGCTTTCAGGCTCTGATGTGATGCGCTGGATGGCTGAGACTAGGGCGCATTGCTGCCTTCGCTATGTGCCGGCCAGTCGCTTGGCGGCGCGATCGTCATACGAATGAGCCGCGTCATTCAAACTCCCGCTCTTGTCGGAAACAACGCGGTGATCTGTCGTTGACCTAGCGTCCGAGTATCCAGGAGCTTTAACAGATGCGACACCCCGCGATCGCCGCCACCTTTCTGGTCCTTGCCTCATCGAGCCTCGTCGGCGCCGCGCCGACCGAAACGACGAAAAAGGCGGAGGCGCCAAAGGTCAATCTCGGCTTGCTCCACGTGCAAGTGATCCTCGACCATCTCGGTTTCTCGCCCGGAGTCCTGGACGGCAAGCCGGGCAAGTCGATGGCCGTGGCGCTCAAGGGCTTCCAGGAATCGCGCGGTCTGCCGCAGACCGGTAAGGTGGATGACGCAACGCTGGCCATTTTGCAGAAATACGCGTCATGGCGCGCCACTAAGACCCTGCGATTGTCGGCTGAGGCTCTTGCCGGACCCTATGTAAATCCCATTCCGAGCGATCCTCAGCAGCAGGCAGCGTTGCCCGCCTTGAGCTATCGGTCTCCGATGGAGAAACTGGCGGAAATGTTCCACACGACGCCGCAGGTGCTGCTCGCGCTGAACAGTCCCTATACCAGGCTGGTGCCGGGAACCCCGGTGGTGTTTCCCAATGCCCTGCCCACCTCGCGAGCATATGACGCCAAACTTCCAGAAACCTGGCGCGCCACCCTGAACAATCTCAATGTTGATGCGAACTCGCCAAAAGGCGCTTCGATCGTCGTCGACAAGTCGGACCAAGTACTTCGCGTACTCGATAAACAAGGCAATCTGATCGCGCAGTTTCAGGCTACGATGGGTAGCGAGCACGATCCGCTGCCGTTGGGATCCTGGAAGGTCGGGGCATTCGATTACAACCCGACCTTTCATTACAATCCCGCGTTGTTCTGGGATGCGAAGCCGGGCGATGCGAAGACGACGCTGCCAGCCGGACCGAACGGCCCGGTCGGGGTCGCATGGCTCGCGCTCAATATTCCGCACTACGGCATCCACGGCACGGCAGAACCAACTACGATTGGCCGTGCTGAAAGCCATGGTTGCATCCGTTTGACCAACTGGGACGTGGCGCGGCTAGCTTTGATGATCAAGCCGGGCACGCCGGCAATATTCCAAGAGTGATCGATGCAGCGTCGCGTCATCCTGGCGCTGTTGATCGTTCTAGCGGGGCTGACCCTAGTATGGATCGCAGCGCTAAGGTTACCTGACGCGACCGTGGACACGAAATCCATGCAGTCTTCGGCCGCGGCCAAAGAGTCCGCCTATTTGTCGATGCCGGTCGCGGGCGTTTCTTCTGCGACTTTGCGCGACAGCTGGGGCGACCCACGTGAAAATGGGTTGCGAGCCCATCATGGCACGGACATCCCGGCGGCCGCGATGACGCCGGTGTTGGCGGCCGCCTCGGGCGTCGTGGAGAAGCTTTTTCAGAGCGAAGCGGGCGGCAACACCATCTATATCCGCGCGCCGCAACGCGACTGGATCTTCTACTACGCGCACCTTGCCGGATACGCCCGAAGCATACGCGCCGGACAAGTTGTAAAAGCGGGCGATACGATCGGTTATGTCGGTGATACCGGCGACGCCGGACCGGGTAATTATCATTTGCATTTCGGACTTACCCGAACGGCCGCTGGCGATCGATGGTACCAGGGCACCGACGTAGACCCTTTTCCTTACCTCGTCGGTAAGCGATCGCTTCGCTAATGGCTGCGGCGCTGGCTTGACTCCTGCCTCGGGTCTGTTTTGGCCGAGTTACAGAGTTTGCCGATGGTTCGGATGGCCGCTTTCGGGGCCGCCATCCGTCACGATAAATGACCGATTATGGGGCGCTTAGCCGACGAGCGGGCAGTCCTGCAGTCGACGTCGCTATCGACCCCCTAGCGGATCTTGAGCGTGTCACCGTCGTGCTCAATCAAGCTCGCCTCACCATTGATGCGAATATGCGTCAACGCCATTCGCCGACATTGCCTGTCGCTATTGATTTGTCGTTCAACCCATCGACGCCATGCCGGGTCCGCCAGCGCAATTCGCTCTGCGTCTAGGATACTTGCGTCGTGCTCAACGCGAAGGTCCTTGATAAGGCTGATCCAGCGGTCGCGACCTTCCATGCGGTACAAGCTAGGGTAGTGGACAGCCGCGTGCCACCTCCTAACTATTACCAATCAGCGCTCGAACGAACGTCGGCTGTTGGCATTGTCGGACGACGAGCTGAATGACCGGTTAGGGGCGCGTTGCCGCCATCATGACCTTGCCTGGCGACGCAAGCGGATGCGCATTCTTACAAGTTGCCGGCGACGCTAGTGTGGCCCGATTTACCTGCCCGTCCTGACGCCTAGATCTGAGCGGCTACGATAACAGCGTCGCCTGCGAAATGTTGTACTGTCCATCGCCATTGATGCGACCTCGGGAGCGGGCGATAAGAAGCCATGCGCGCCCCGTTCCTCGCCTGCCTTGTGCAGCTCATCCTCGCCGCCTGCCTGTCGGCGCCGGCGGCTGCGGACCAAGAAGCACCGCTCACCTCGCGCCAGATGCGGGCCCTGTCGGCACAGAGAGCGAACAGCCAGGTACGACGCGACCTGAACTCGATCCTCAAGGGCACCGGCAAGATCGCTCGCGGCAACCGAGTCTCCGTGGGCACGCTTTGGATCCAGACAAAATCGTACGGTACTCAATTTCCCGGCCTCTGCCGCAGCGACAATCTTTACCTCAAATATAACCAGCTCGAAGACCGCCCGAGCGAGGATAGTCCGGTTCGTCCCTATGGCGTCGAGAGCACCGCCACGTATCGAGTCGTCGGAAACGTGCGGCCGAACGACTGGAAACGTTCGCGCCAAGAAACGACCTGGCAAACCGCCTGCGTAGACTTGAACGACGAGCATTGGTTCGCTGCGTCGAATGACGATGACGCCTATGAGGGCGTAGTCGAGTTGCGTGAGGCGGCCGCTCGGCTGAGAGCCGACAAAGCGCCGGTATTCGATTGCACCAAGGCTGACCTACCCCAAGGAAAGGACTGCAAGCGGACGATGCTGGAGGCGATGACCGTCGCCAACCTTAGTAGCGTCGATGCTTGCGAACCTGCAGCCGCGGGTTGTCGCCACTACGACCTGGGCGAATGGACGATGACAATCCTGTCGGACTGGAGCGGCGGCGACGGTGACCCGCCGCGCATCGATAAGATCGAACTGGGTGGTCCAACTATAATTGTCACATGACGCTCCCCCTCGTTTCGGGACTTCGCCACCTATGAGAGCGAACGTCCCTTTTTCGGGATGAGCGAAACTAGCTGGAGCGGCCGATTATGGGGTGCATGGCCAACGTGAACTGGAGCAGGCGAGCCACGCAAAGAGGCTCGCTGGTGGCGTGCGCGGTGAATGCTAGAAGGACACGCGGTTCGCGCCCCTTCCAGCCGGCGCCTGGAGCGCGTCACCGCTCCGGCTCGCGACAATGACGCTATGGACGACCAGCGCTAGACCAGATGGTAATGGCTTCGCTGCGAGGCTTAGCCTTGGCCGGCGGCAAATCGCCTACAATGTTCGAGATACCCGGCCTCGTGCGTCGCGGCGAGATCGACGATGCTGCGCCAGAGCCAGGAGGGCGCATCGAGATTTGCGGCACGGCGCTCTTTGAGGATCCTGGCCCAGGCTGCACGCTGCCCGTCGTCGAGTTGTCGGGCGTGACCGATGCCGACCACGAAGGCAAGAGAGGCCGCGGCGGCGACCGCCTCCTTGCGCGAGAATTGCTCCACCTCGATCTTGAGGTCCTGCGGGGCGAGCTCGCGCAGCACGACCGGTTTGCCGAAGAGCCGCGCCGGTATCATGCGCTCGCCAAGGTTCGGGGCAAGCGCGCGGGCACCCGCCACAACGCGCTCGGCGGGATCGCGCGGCATTGGCTGGCCAACCACTGCCGGCGCCACCGAGTCAACCGCTTCCTTGATGTCGACCAGGGCGAGAAACTCGTCGGAAGATTTCGACTTCGCCACACCCAGCAGCACCGCATAGCGCAGCCGGCCCAGGGAGCTGCACCCCTTGCGCCAGTAAGCGGCATCCACGACGCGCAACCGCCCGTTGCGTCCGAGCCCCGCCAGTTCCAGAGCGCGCTCGCGAACATCCGGCGCGTCAAATAGCGCGTCGATGCCCGCGCGCTCCTTGGCGGACAATTTCCAGAAACGCTTTCCCAGGGGAATGACGGGTTCGGTGTCGCCGATCCTTTCCCTTGCGAGATGTTTCCACCGCCGCCCTGCGGCGCGAGCGCGCACAGATCTCACCACCTCGGGCTCGACCGGGCGGTCTGTCGCGTCCGGCGACATTGCGCGCAGATAGCCGTCGATCATCGCCTCGACCATGCGCGCGGTGACGATGCCGGGCAGATCGGAACTGCGCGCTGCGGTTTCGAGCGACAGCCCCAGCCGTATCAGGTCCAGCGCGGGATTGCCGATCACCGTTTGGTCCAGGTCGCGGATCTGAATGTCGACATGTCGCTCGGCATCGGCCACGGGACCCAGATTGCCGAGGTGACAATCGCCACAGATCCAGATCGACGGCCCCTCCGGGATATCGCCGGCGACAGGAGAGGCCGCCAGCCATTGATAGAATTGAGCGGTATTGCCCCGGACATAGGCATGAACCGATCGCGCCATTTTGAGCGAGCGCCTGCGCTCCAGCGCGATCGAGCGCCGCCCCGGCGTTATCGGCATGGTGCGAAGCTCACAAATGCGCACGCGCGAGCGGGACAGGCTGGAAGAAGGGCCATGGTCGCTCAATACCGTTTCGTAAGCAGAATGTTCCCGCGCGCTGTCAACTTGCTGGGCCGGGCAATGCTGCTCGCAGGCAAGGGCCCCCGCCCCGGCCCTCGCGCCCCTTCAGCCTCGTTCAAGAATTTCGCGTAACAGCGTCCGTCCGACCTTACTTTGAGCAGATTGGCAGCTCGTGCAAAGGCGGCTGCCGGAGCAACCGCATTTAGATGCGAGCCCATCCCTCGAAATACCGATGCTGGATGGGCGCGAGCAAAACCGCCGCGAATCCGTTCGTCCACGCGACATCGTCGATCCATAGGCTTTTGCGCATGCTCGCGGAAATGCGCGAACTCATAAGCTCGCGGCGGGCTTGCTCGAGCGATCGCGGAGGAGAGATCCCCTTCCAGCCGAACGCCAACGCTCTGCCCTGATCCTCAACGATACAGCAGTGCATTGCCCAGCACGAGGACCGCCCGGGCTCCTGTCCGACGGCCTTGTCAGCTTCGTCGACATCGTCCGTTCCGATACCCCCATTTCTTGGGATATCCGACCGTCGCGCGCATCCCTAGCTCGCAACAGGCGTCCCGCCCTTCGCGGCCGGAGGTGTGAAATGCGGGAGCCGAGATGATAGAGATCCAATTGTTGCGCTATGCCCTGGCAGCGGCGGAGACAGGGAGTTTCCGTCAGGCCGCCAGTCATTTCCGGATCAAGCAGTCGACGTTGAGCAGGAGCATCCAATATCTCGAGCAGCGCCTCGGGGTTCCGATCTTTGCGCGCTCGACGCGCGGTGTATCCCTGACTGCCCCGGGAACGGCCTTTATGGACCGCGCCCGCAGCATCGTCGCCGATGTCGATGCGCTGGGGCGTGAAGCAAGTACGATCGCCAGGGACCAGCGACAAACGCTCAGGGTCGGCGTCGGCTATCCCATGGCCGCGGGCGAACTTGGCGCAACGCTCAGAAGCTATGCCGAGGCCCGACCCGAGGTGTCGATCAAGGCGCTCGAGGGGCCGCGCGGGACACTTCTCCGCGCTTTGTCGTCCGACCGCATCGACGTCGCGGTATTTGCCGGAGAGCCGGCTGCGCACGACATCTGCTCGTACAGCTACTGGAGCGACCAGGTGCTGGTCGCCGTCGCGCCCGACAACCCGCTGGCGGCGCTCGACCGGCTTTACTGGACGGATTTGCGTGCCAGCACATTCCTGGTCACGGCCTGCGAGCCCGGACCGGATATCGCGCAGATGATCCGGTCGCGGCTTTCGGCACCGGGCGAGGAGCCGGCGCTGGAAACCCAGGCCGTCAGTCCAGAGAGCCTATTGCCGTTGGTGACGGGTAACCGGGTCGCCATCACCTTCGGCAATCGTCCGCCGTCGACGCGTTGCGGGTCTCCGGTGTTCCGCCTCCCGCACGACGCCTTTGGACCGACACGGCTCGAGCAGAAGGTGCATTGGCTGTCGCGCAACCGCCGCCCCGTGCTGGCCGGTTTCCTCGAGCACCTTGCCCTACGGTTCGGCCGCGCACCCCGGCCGGTCGAAGAGTGAATGCAGCCGGACGATATCGAAGGGCCGCCACGCGCAAGGGAAACGTCGCGGCGGCCCTTCCCGCAGGCCGGCCTGATCCGGGGGGCATCGGATCGGCCGGTGCGGATCTGAATCAGCGGCCAGCCGTCACCGTGCTCGCCGCGACGTTGCCGATCGCGGTCGCGGCGACCTGATTGCCGGTGACGGCCATCATGCCGTTCGCCCCGAGCCCGGCATAACCGCCGCTGGTCGCGCCGAATACCGATGCCGAAACCGTCGCATTGTTGGCCTGGACGTTTACCAGCATCGCCACCGGCGCATAACCGGGACCCGCGACCGTCATCCGGTTGTCGGCGGTGTTGCCGTAGGCGCTGGCGACTATGCTGTTGCCGGTCGCGCTCGCCGTCCCGCCGCCAAGCGATGCCGTCGCATTGAGCGGAACACCGTAATCGCTTGCGGCACGTGCCGTGATCGCGCCGTAATTGCTCTGGCCGTTGACCAGCAAAGCGGGCGCCCTGCCATCGGTCTCGAACGCCGCGAGCAACGCCACCGGCCGCTCACTCGCCTGGGTCGCGCCGGCCGAGGCGAACGCCACGCTGTTGTCGGCGCTGTTTCCGCGCGCAACGGCCTGGCTGAGATTGCCGTCGACCGCCGCGGTCGAGCCATCAAGGCTTGGAGCAGCACTCCCCGTCAGGCGCGCTCCCGCGTCCATGGCGCTGTTGGCCGCGACCCCTGCCGTGTTCATCTGGCTACTGGCGAGGCCGGCATTATCCGCCCCGGATCCACCCGACACGGTGACCGCGTTGACCGCATGATTTGCGGAGACGTCCGCGATCGCTTCATTGTTCGCCAGATCGACGCGCGACCCGGCGATGCTCCCGTCGGCACCTTTACTGGCGAAGGTCGTGCGCGCCGTCGCCGTGGCCGAGCCGGAGGCAAATTGCGCATTGGAAAGGACATGGTCGCCGGTAATTGTCGCGGAGCCGAGGTTGCCGACCTCGGCGCGCGCCAGAGGGGCCGCAACCGGACCGACCCCAGCAGAGTCGACCGCAAGGCCATTGTCGACATCGTTGATCACCGCCACCGCGTGATTGGCATTGCCGGTCATCGACAACGACGAACCGCGAAGGTCGCCGGGGACTATAATCTGCATGTCCGAGGTCGCGGTGACGATGGCGTCGCCAAATTGCGAGGAAGAGAGACCGGACCCGGCAGCTTGCGCTCCGCTGGCAGCGACGTTCGCCGCATCGAGCGCGGTTCGGTCGACCGCGCTGTTGCCGACTACCGCGGCGCTCTGGCTATTGTCGTCGACATGCAGCTGGCTGTCGCCGATGGCAGAGCTGCCGCCGATGCCGAACGCGCCGATGACGGTCGTCGCGAGCCCCGACCGGCTGCTTCCGGCAATGGCCGGCTCGCCGACCTTCTGGTAATTGGCCAAGGCGATATCGGCGGCGGCGCCATAGCCCTGACCGAGGGTTCCCGCGACCGATTGACCCTGGCCGCTGCCATTGCCGATCGTGCCGGCGGAAATGCCGACACTGTTGCTCGCGCTGTTCCCAACCGCGGCGCCTGTAAGGCTGTTGCGGGAGACATCCAGGGTTGAGGCCGAGGCGTTACCGGTAGGCGCGATCGTCACGCCGGCGCGGTCACCGACCGTGCCGACCAGGCTGCGCAGCTGTCCGTCCACCGTCTGACTGTTGTTGAGGCCAACGCTCGAGCGGACGCTGGTGCCGACAACCGAAACGCCGTTGACCGCCGTGTTGGCGGTCGCGGCGGAGTCCGCCTCGTTGTCGCCGGCCGTCACGGTCGAATGATCGATCGCGCCGCCGATCGCCAAGGCGACCTTGTTCGCGGTCATGGTCGCGATCAGGCTCGCGCCGGTCATGTCCTGGACGTTCTGAACACTGAACGCGGCCGTCGTGCTGGCCGCGCCGTCCGAGCCGGTCATCGCCGTACCGACGGGACCATGGCCTGCGGCAGGAGCAGTATCGATCGTCGTCGCATCCACCTTCAGCAGATTGCCGTCGGCGCGATTGGCGGCCCCGCTCACCGTCTGGCTATTCCGCGAGACGTCGAGCTGCGACCATGACAGCCCGCCGGCGATACTGGCTCCGGTGCCGCCATTGGTCGCCGCGACGAGATCGCCGCCCTGATCGCGCTGGATGTTGGTCACATTGGCGATCGTGGCGGGCCCATCCGCCGTCCCGGCGCCAGCCAGCGAGCCGGCTTGGAGGTCGAGGCCATGGGACGATCGATTGGTGATCGCGGTAGCGGCGAGCGCGTTGCCATCGACCCGCACGGTCGAGCGGTCCAGCGCGCCGCTCGACTCGAACGCGAAACTCGCCGGCGCCGTGCCGGCGGTGGCACTGACTTTGCCGGCGACGCTCTGGCTGCCGAGATCGGCATAGAGCGCGTCGACCGTGGCCGGATCGCCCGCCGCCGCCGGCGCAGATGACGACGGCACCTTGCTCGCGGGCACGGCAACCGCACCGATATCGACGGAAAGCGCGTCATCGGCGCGATTGCCGATAGTGGTCGCGGTCACCTGATTGTTGCTCAGGTGGAACACGCTGCCGGATCCTCCGGCGGCGCGGAGACTGACAATATCGCTATCGAGCGAGGACACGCCGGATCCAGCGTCGGCGCTCTGCGCGCTGACGATCGCGCCGCCGGTCCCGACAGCACCGCCGAGCGCGAGTTCGTTCCCGGCCTGGTTGCCGGACGCGGACGCAGCGGTCGCATTGTCGGCGACAGTCAGCTTCGCTTGCGAAGCCGCTCCTACGGTCATGCCGATGCCGCCGCGGAGCGTGATGGCCGAGACCGGCGCATTCCGCATCGACTGGACATTGGCGACGAGAGCGTCGGCCTTGGCCGAAACGAGCCGGTCGGCGATGGCCAAGGAGGATGGCGAGGCGGACATGACAGCGTCGGCATCTGCCTGCAGGCCGGTATCGGCGTCATTGGCCCCGGCGGAAGCGAGCATGCCGTTGCCGGATAGCCGCATCTCGCTGTTTCGGATGGCGCCGAGCTGCAACGATGTGGTCGCACCGTCGATGTCGGTGATGGTCGGGGCGGCACTCGACTGCTGATTGAGGGCCGCGCGCGGCGCATCGGTATGCACTGTCTGCGCGGCCGCGGGCGTGCCGAGAAGCGCAATTGCTGCGCTGGCACCGCAAAGGAGGTACCCGCGACGGGAGTATCGATCGGTCATGATATCTGTCCTTCGGTTGTGGGGAAAAATCGGGGTGGGTCAGGCAGTCTCGGCGATGGGCACCTCCCGCTGGCTGCAGAAAGCGGTGGTTCGGGATCAGGCGCCGACCCGCAACCGCGCGACGGCCTGGAACCCGGCGGCTGCGCTGCGGACCGCCGGGCCGCCAGGATCGGGGCGCCACACGACACTGACGGCTCCGCGAAACCCGCGCGCGCGCAGCGCCGCTGTCACAGAGGCGATCCGCTGATCGGTCAGCGCCTCACGCTGCGCCGGATCGAGCCTCTCGGTATCGTGCGCGACCAGGTCGATCTCGAGCGGCGTCTTAACCGCCGCGATAGCGATCCGCCCAAACAGGCCCGCGTCCGTCGCGGACGGAGCAGCCGAAGCGAAATCGAACGGAATGGCGGCAGCGGGGTCAGCGGGCGACGATGCCGCTACAGCGAGTGCGTTGATCGGACGATCGCCGTCTGACCGGCGGTCGGCATCGGCCGCCGCGATCGCCGGTCCGACAAGGGTCGGGCGCCCGCCGCCGGCCGCGAGTGGCGCATGGTGCGAAAGGCATGGCGCCGGGTCCCGCCGGGCGACCGCCGCCACGAGGCGCAAGGCGGCTTCCTCGAGCGCCGTGCGCACGCCGAGCTGCAGCGGCTCCTGGCCCTTTGCGCCGGCATCCACGTCGAACAGATTGGAGCCGAAGAACCGGAACAGGTTGAACCCGACCTCATAGCCGGTGAACTGCTTGGTCAGGCTGACCGTCCGCACGACGACCAGCGAGCGCGTGTCGACGATGCGCAGGTCGATCGCGACCGACTCGGTATAGGTCCGCGCCTTCGGGCCGAGCTGGCTGACCGCGACGTCGATCCCGCCCGAACGGATGTCGTAATTGAGCTCGGTGATGCCGCCGACGATGAAATAGTCGGAGGCTGCGATGCTACCGCCATAATAAGGCAGCCAGGGCACCTTGCTCGCCGAGGCGCCCGAGGCGCCGGCCACGTCATGGACTGCACCGTCGCCCAGCTGCCGGCGATCGGTATAGCCGAGCTCGCGCTCGGCGATGGTCGGATCGAACCGCTCGGCCAGGGTGATCGCGCCGCCGAGCTTGCCGAGCGCCGAATAGACCATCAGCGCGCCGCCCTGGGTGATGGCGTTGCCTTCGTTGACCGAATATTTGCCGGTATAATCGCGCACGTCGCCCACGGCGATCACCGGCGGCCGCGCACGCGCCGCAAGCAGTTCTGCGCCGAAACAGGCAAGTGCGCCGTCCATCGGCGTCCGGTTGTCGCGGACCGCGGACCCGACCAGGGTCGGCACCTCGCCCGGGGCGAAGCGCGCCGGATGCAGCCGGACGCAGCCGGTAAGACCAGTCGCGAGCAAGGCGAGCAGGACCACTGCCCTTCCTTTCCCGAGCCGTCGCACGGGATGGCGATCCCTGCCCCGCATCAGTTGAGCGCCGCGAACGTGCAGGCGCTGCTGTTCTGCACGCTCGCGCTCTGGCTGCCGCTGTTCGACTGGCTGGAATTGAGCGCCTGCCACGCATCGCCGCGGACCGAGGTCTCGGTGCCGCCGGTCACGCCCGATACGATCTGACCGCTATTACCCTGGGTCGAACTGCTGGTGCCCCCACCCCGGCCCGCGTCGACGCTCGCGCTGTTGGAATTGCCGGTCGATGACGATGTGGCGCCGCTGACGGTCGGCGAGTTGGCGACGGACGATTGCCCATTGCTATTGCCGAAGGCGCTGGCACCGATCGAGCAATTCATCTGGCGGGCGATGTTGGTGGTATAGACCGGCGCGGCATAATAGCCGCTTCGGCGCCGCGCGATCAGATCGAGGATCGCGGCCTGATTGGCCTTGTCGCCGGACGTCCGGAATTGCCATGCGGAGTTCTCGCCCAGGTTATTCGCGTTTGACGGTCCGGCAACGCCGATCGCGAACGCGGCGACGACCAAGGCGAAAGCCCGGCGTGAAGATCGCGAAGTGGATCGCGGGCAGGATCGATCACTGACCATGTTGGAAACTCCCTGGAGCCGGTCGCGGGATGCGAGCCGGCGTCGGGAGACATCAAGAAGGAGCGGAAAACGCCGCGAGCAACAAGGAAATCGGGCAAGCGTAACGTGGCGTAGAAAGACAAGAGAATTGCGGCATGAACGAACCTAGTAAGCGGGCTGCAATCGCGTCCCGCCGTCGCTCGCCACCGAAATCGCGTAACGACTCACCGGGAAACCGCCACGCGCTTTCAGTATCTCAGCGCCACTCACCGGCTCGACCGCGCGAGAGGTCCCCGGAGCAATCTTGACGAAGAGCGATGGCGTCCTGTCGCCGAACCTCGAACAGGCCCGATTTTGCGCGGCGGCGAGTTCTAGCAACAGGGATCCAGGGCGTACTAATTGCGCAATCGGCTGTGTAAGAGCGGTCTGGGTCGGCCTGCCCAGCGAGGAAATGGTCCTCGAGCCATCCCCCAAACAAGAATCACCTTGCTCCGTTGCTACCTCTGTCGGGTTGGCCACAATGCACCTGGACGACCGGTGCCGGGGCCTGTCGGTCAGTCGATGAGGCGAAAGCCTAGAGCCATCGCGCCACGCCGCCGTGCCAAGAACAGGTGCCCCGCCGGCTTTCGCTAAAGCTCCATGAGCCGTCCCTGCAGCGCGCGCTTGCCCCGGCCGGTGCCCGGACAGACTGCATGGGGCGGTGAATACGGTGCCCGCTCCGTGCGGTGTAGTAATCCGCCGAGCCGTAGCGATAGCTGTAACGATAGTGTTGGCGGGCGTCCGCCAGCGTGGGCGCGACCAACGTGACCAAGGCAAACGCCGCAAAAAGAAGGCGCATCATCCATCCCCCATTTTCCGCGACTGACCGCCCCGACCGTCGCGGAATCCTGAAGCAGGGAATACACCCTATCTTCTATCCGGTCTCCCGCGCGCAAACCCGGGCCCTGTCCTCGTCCGTCTTCTGATGTCGAAACCGGCATGATGACGACGATCAGTTGCGGTTTGGCGATCATCATGGCGCCACCGAATGCGCGCCATCCTGATCCGTGCAAAGATAATTGCGCAACGACAATTTGGCCCGAAATGAACTTAGCAGACGTTCACCCGGTCCGGGCTCAAGTCGGTTGACGGGTTGAGCCAGGTCGAGAGCAGGCGCACCGCGACTTCATCAATGGCCGGAGCTAAACTTGTGCAATCCTCGCGCTCTACGATTTTCGCGATCTACCCTTCCACACTTGGCCGCGATTGAAGACGTCGGGCGCTCAGCGGTTTCGAGCATTGTAACTCCGGCATGCGCGACGCGGTGCGTCTGATAGATTGGCGCGTTGTCCTAACTTGATCGGTCATCAAGCTCGCCACGATGACGATCGATCTTCCAGCCTGCCGGCGTCCATTTCATAGCCACGCCACAATCGCGGCAGACCGAGGTGTAGCGTCCCTCGCCGATCGCCCGCGCGTCCGGATCCCGGTGGTGATAGCCGAGGAGACACCGAATACGGCCCATCGTCAGCCCGTTTTGCTATGCCCTAGGATATATAGCCGAAGCGGCCCAAACTTGCGAGCCGCATTAGGGGCTGATGCAGCAAATAATATGACAGCGCGGACGGCCCGCCGCGGGTTCGCGTTGTAACCTCAGGGTTTGCGCCGGCCGGCCGCCGGCAGCGGCTCGATCCAGCCGTACTTCTCCAGCAGGGCAATCGCGCCATGCAGCCTGCCCGGTCCCAATGTCGCGGCGCCTATGTTGCGGCGTCCAACCCGCAGGTGGTTGGCGCAGGTCTTGCCGTCATCCCAGCCGCGCTCGACGGCAACGCAACCGTGGTTCCGCCCGTAAGCTGGTCGCGAAATTGTGATCGACGGGGGGCTGTCCACGACGACCGCACTGTTAGCCCTCTGCTTTGCGCCATCCTTTCTTGAATTTCCGGTCCGGCTGGAGCATTTTCGGCCACTTCTCTGCCATTTGCTATAGATCGCGCACCGATTGCGCGCGTCCCCGACCTCACCCTGGATCAATGACGTGCCCGCCCTGGCCTGATAGGGTTTAAGCAAAGGGGTAGGTTTCCTGATGGATTTGACGGGACGTGAGACCGACAGCGAGTTCCGGCTGATCGCCGATTCCGCGCCCGTTCCGATCTGGGTGACGAGGCTCGATCGCAAGCGCAGCTTCGTGAACAAGGCCTATGTCGACTTTCTCGGCGTAAGCTACGCTGAAGCAGTCGACTTCGACTGGCGCGCCATTCTCCACCCCGAGGATGTCGAGCGGATAACCGCCGAGTCCGTCGCCGGTGAAGCCAGCCTGAAGACCTTCTCGCTCGAGGCGCGATATCGCCGCTGGGATGGAGAATGGCGCTGGATTCATTCGGTGTCCCAGCCACGCTGGGATGCCGACGAACGGCACGTCGGCTTTATCGGCGTGGCGCACGACATCACCGAATCAAAGTCGGCGGAGCAGGAGTTGCGCGAGCGCGAGGCCCTGCTCTCGGCGTTCGTCAACCAGGCCACGGCGGGGTTCGGGCAGGTCGACCTCGAGGGCAGGTTCACGCTCGTCAACGACCGTTTCTGCGAGATTGCCGGCCGCTCGCGCGAGCAACTCCTTGGGATGACGATGCAGGAGATTACCCATCCGGATGATCTTCCCGGCAACGTAGCGATGTTCGCGGCGGCGGTACGTGATGGTACGCCCTATACCCATGAAAAGAGGTATGTCCGGGCCGACGGCTCGATCGTCTGGGTCAACAATTCTGTTGCCGTTATCCGGCGGGCGGACGGCGGCCCCTATGGCGTGCTCGCCATCACCCTGGACGTAACTGAGCGGCGCATGGCGCAAGAGGCGGCGCGGCGCAGCGAAGCGCGGCTCGCGGCGCTCAACCGCGACCTTGAGCGCGAAGTCGCCGCGCGGACCGCGGAGCGCGATCGGATGTGGCGACTAAGCCGCGATCTGCAGCTCGTGATCGGTCGGCGTCACGATATCCAGGCAGCCAATCCGGCGCTGGGCGCGCTGGGTTATGATGCGGCCGAGGTTCTCGGCCGACGTTTCGAAACGTTCGTTCATCCCGACGATCGGCCTGGCGCACGGTCCGCGATCGCAGGCGCCCGCCGCGCCCCCTCGGGGGAATTCTCCTTTCGCATTCGTTCGGCGGAAGGAGCGTGGCGCCACTATTCCTGGACCCTGGCCGCCGGAGAAGGAGAGGCCTACGCTATCGGCCGCGACGTCACGGCCGAGGTCGAGCGCCGGCGTGAACTCGAAGATGCCCAGGAAGCACTCCGCCAATCACAGAAAGTCGAGGCACTCGGGCAGCTTACGGGAGGTGTTGCGCACGATTTCAACAATTTGCTCACCCCCATCATCGGCAGCCTGGATCTCGTCCGTCGCGATGCCGGATTGAACGACCGTACGCAGCGCCTGATAAGCGGCGCGATCGACGCTGCGGACCGCGCGCGTACCCTGGTCCAGCGCTTGCTCGCCTTTGCGCGGCGCCAACCGCTACAACCCGGGCCCGTCAATCTGGGCGAACTCGCCACGGGAATGGCTGAGTTGATCGCAAGGACATCGGGGCCGCAGATCAGGCTGATGGTGGATGTGTCGGACGCACTTCCACTCGTCCATGCCGACGCCAACCAGCTCGAAATGGCGATCCTCAACCTGTGCGTGAACTCGCGCGATGCCATGCCGCAAGGCGGCGTCCTGACGATCGCCGCCCATGACGACGAAGCGCGACCCGGCTTTGTCACCCTGGCCGTTTCCGACACCGGCGAGGGCATGGACGAGGAGACCCAAAGACGGGCCATCGAGCCGTTCTTTTCAACCAAAGGTGTCGGGCGAGGAACAGGTCTCGGCCTGTCGATGGTGCACGGACTTGCCATGCAGCTCGGCGGCACGATGACGATCGCCAGCGCGCCGGGACAGGGAACGACAATTCGCCTCATCCTCCCGCATGCCGATTGCGGCGGCCTGCCTGACGGCGCGAAGACCCCATTTTCCGCCCCCAAGGCGCCAGGTGGCACCGTGCTGCTCGTCGATGACGACGACGCCGTGCGCATCGCGACGGCCGAAATGCTCGCGGATCTCGGATTCGAGGTCGTGGAAACGCGCTCCGCCGAAGAAGCGGTCCCCCTGCTGGAAGCGGCGCCGCCCGACTTCCTGGTGACCGATCACCTGATGCCGGGCATGGCGGGCACCGAACTCGCCCGAATCGCGCTCGCCCGGCAGCCGTGGCTGAAGGTGGTTGTCATCTCCGGCTATGCCGAGCTGGAAGGCATTCCCAGAGATCTTCGCCGGTTGGCGAAACCATTCCGGCTAAGCGAGCTCGCGGCTGCGATGGCGGGGTTCGAGGGGTAACATCGCCATCTTGATCGAAGTGGGAGACGAATTGCGATCCTGATCGTTACGCCCACCCGAAATCAATCCAATCGAGCGACAGGAAATTGCGGCCGTGACCGAAGACGAATCCCAACGCGTAACCGAGGTCGAGGGCGGCGGACAGATTCTCGGCGTGCCGGCCGGTGATTCGCTTTCAACGAATGGCAGCGACCCCACCGGCGGTCGGGCAAAGCGCCATTGGCGCGAGAGCGTCATTACCCGGCCCGGTCTCGATGACCGCGGCGACGTGTTTTTCGCCGCGATCGAGATGACGCGGATGCCGATGATCCTGACCGACCCCAATAAGGCCGACAATCCGATCGTCTTCGCCAACAAGGCCTTTCTCGATCTCACCGGCTATGAGGAAAGTGAGATCCTCGGCCGCAATTGCCGGTTTTTGCAAGGGGCCCAGACCGACCGGGAGCAAGTAACCGAACTCCGCGAGGCAATCGCGCGGCGGGACTCGATCGCGCTGGAAATCCTCAACTACAAGCGAGACGGCACTCCCTTCTGGAACGCGGTCTTCATCGGACCGGTCTATGATACCCAAGGGACATTGCTCTACTTTTTCGCCAGCCAGCTCGACGTGACCCGGCGCCGGGAAAGCGAGCAGGCGTTTCAGCAGGCCCAGAAAATGGAAGCAATCGGTCAGTTGACCGCGGGCCTCGCGCATGACTTCAACAATCTGCTGCAGGTGGTGACCGGAAGCCTCGAGCTGCTCGCCGGCCAGATCGAGGGCGAGCGCTCGCTAACCTATCTTCACCGCGCGCAGGGCGCCGCCGAGCGCGGCGCCAAATTGACCGGCCAGTTGCTCGCCTTTGCCCGCAAGACGCGTCTCGACCCGCGTCCCGTCGACGCTAGCGACTGCATCGCGGGCTTCGCCGACGTGTTGGAGAGCTCGCTCGGGCGTGGTGTGGAGCTGCATCTCAGTCTGCGGCGCGGCCTGCCCCGCGTGTCGCTCGACGTCGAGCAGCTTGAGATGGCGATCCTCAATATCGCGCTCAATGCACGGGATGCGATGCCGTCGGGAGGCCTTCTCACGATTGCGACGAGCAAGCTGAGCCTGAATGGCGACGCGGCGGCACGGCAGCTTCCGCCCGGAGATTATGTCGCGATCGATATTCGCGACGAAGGCCCCGGCATGCCGCCGCACGTCCTGGCGCGCGCGACCGAGCCGTTCTTCACGACCAAGCCGACGGGCAAAGGCACAGGACTGGGGCTCGCCATGGCGAGCGGCTTCGTGCAGCAGTCTCGCGGCCGGCTTGAGATCGAAAGCGAGGTCGGCCGGGGAACCGTCATCCGGATGATCTTTCCGGTCGCCGCCGGTGTGGCGCTCCCGCGCCAGGAGCCCGCCGAGTGTCCGAGTTCGCCCGCGCCGACCTCGGATGCCGGGCGCCGTCACATCCTCGTGGTGGAAGACACGCCCGATGTCCTTGCGCTCGCTCGCGAGAATCTGATCGAGGCCGGCTATCGCGTTACGACCGCGGAATCAGGCGAACTGGGACTCGCCGCATTCGAGCAAGCGCTCAAGAACGATCCGATCGACCTCCTTTTCACCGATCTCGTCATGCCGGGAAGCCTCAACGGCATCGGGCTCGCCGATGAGATCTCGAAGCGCGATCCATCGGTCGCGATTCTGATGACGACGGGTTACAATGAGGAGCTGGTGGCGGAAGAGCCCGCAAGGCTTGGGCGGGACGTGTTGGGAAAACCGTACCGCAAGTCGGAGCTGCTCGACCGCATTGCCCAGGCGCTGGCAAATCGCGGCGCATCTCCCGAGCGACGCAAGGCTTCGGAGTTCGGGCCGGCGGAAGAATGAGGCTGCGCACGATCGGTGGTACACGGTTCGGCGGCGACAAATCGTGATCGTCCGCTACTCGACGGCACCGCTCAACCGCAGCTGCCGCACGATCCCGTTAAAGCCCGCCGTGCAGCCCTGCGCGCGGCCGATATCGTTGTCCGCGCCAGCCGCATCCCAGAACATCTCGAGCGGCCAGCGTTCGGGACAATGCGGCAGCAGGCAGCGCAAGGCCAGCCGGACCTCGATCGTATCGACGCGTACCTTGGTCGACCGGGCCATGGCAGACCTCAGGATGCGAACCGCGAGATCGATGACGACGCGCTGATGGCGCGACAGCGGCGCGCCCATCTCAATGGAAATCGTGGCTGCGAATGGCGGTCAGGTCTTCCGGATCGGCACCGCCGGCGAAAGGCGGATGATAATGGACCGCCGCACGCGGCACCCAGCCCTGCTCCCCGCGGTCGGGCGATCCGCCATGGGCCGCGCCGTCGCCGCGCCCGGTCCGGTTCGGGAAATCCAGCGCGCCGACCTGGCGAAGCAGCGGGGTGCAGTCGGTGATGCGGTCGACGATGACATGGATGACCTCGCCTTCCTTCTGCAGCCGGCCTTTCAGGCTGACCATCGACGACGACATCACCACACGCCGATATTTCTCGAACCGGTCGGGCCAGATGATCCCCTGGGCGACCCCGGTCTCGTCCTCGATGGTGATGAACAGTACGCCCTTGGCGCTTCCCGGCTTCTGGCGAACGAGGATCACGCCGGCGACCTCGACATGGCGGCCGTCACGGATCGCGGTAAGGTCGGCGCAGCGGCGAATGCCCGTCCGCTCGAGCTCGGCGCGGAGGAACGAGACCGGATGCGCGCGCAGCGAGAGCTGCGTCATCCGGTAATCCTCGACCACCTCACGGCCATCGGTCATCGGCGTCAGCGCAACGCGCGGTTCGAGCCCTTCCGGGCTGAACCCGGCCTCACGCCGGTCGGCGGCGGCGAACAGCGGCAACGGCGCTTCGCCGAGCCCCCTCACCTTCCACAGCCCCTGGCGGCGATCCTCGCCGAGCGCCCGAAAGGCATCGGCCTCGGCCAGGCGCTCGATCGCGGCGCGCGGCACGCCGGCGCGGCGCCATAGCTCCTCCACCGAGCCATAAGGCGCGTCGCCTCGCGCCGAGACGATGGCAGCGCCATGGATATTGGCGAGCGCGCGGACCTGGCGGAACCCCAGGCGCACCGCGAGATAGCGGCCGCCGGTCGGTTCGAGCGTGCAATCCCAGCGGCTGGCATTGACGCAGACCGGCCGCACCTCGACACCATGCGCTCGCGCGTCCTGGACGATCTGCGCCGGCGCGTAGAAGCCGATCGGCTGGGCATTGAGCAACGCGGCGCAGAATATGTCGGGATGATGATGCTTCATCCAGCACGAGGCATAAGCGATCTTGGCGAAGCTCGCCGCGTGGCTTTCGGGAAAGCCGTAAGAGCCGAACCCCTCGATCTGCTTGAACGTCCGTTCCGCGAAATCGCGCGGATAGCCGCGCGCGATCATGCCGCCGACCAATTTGTCGTAGAAATGCCCGACCCCGCCGGTCAGCTTGAACGTCGACATGGCGCGGCGCAGCTGGTCGGCCTCGGCCGGGGTGAACCCCGCGCCGACGATCGCGACCTTCATCGCCTGTTCCTGGAACAGCGGCACGCCCAGCGTCTTCTCGAGCACCGCGCGCAGCTCGGGGCGCGGATATTCGGGGCGCTCCTTGCCTTCGCGCCGCCGGAGATAGGGATGGACCATGTCGCCCTGGATCGGCCCCGGCCGGACGATCGCGACCTCGATCACGAGGTCGTAGAATTGCCTGGGCTTCATCCGCGGCAGCATCGACATCTGCGCGCGGCTCTCGATCTGGAAGGTGCCCAGGGTGTCGGCCTTCTGGATCATCGCATAGACGTCGGGGTCGTCGTCCTGGAGATCGGCCATGGCGACGCGGATGCCCTTGGCCTCCTCGAGCAGATTGAACGCGCGGTTCATGCAGCCGAGCATGCCCAGGCCGAGCACGTCGACCTTCATGAACTTCAAGGCATCGATATCGTCCTTGTCCCATTCGATGACCTGGCGGTCAGCCATCGCCGCCGGTTCGATGGGCACGAGGTCGTCGAGCCGGTCATGGGTGAGGACGAAGCCACCGGGATGCTGCGACAAATGACGCGGCGTCCCGATCAGCTTGCTTGCCAGATCGAGCGCCAGCCGCAGCCGCCGGTCGGCGAGATTGAGGTTGAGTTCCTTGGCCTGCTTCTCGCCCACGCCCTCGACCGACCAGCCCCAGACCAGCCCCGAGAGCGACGCGGTCAGGTCCTCGGGCAGGCCCAACGCCTTGCCGACCTCGCGGATCGCGCCGCGCGCGCGGAAGCGCGTGACGACCGCGGTCAGCGCCGACCGGTCGCGGCCATAGGTCTCGTAGATCCATTGGATGATCTCCTCGCGCCGCTCATGCTCGAAATCGACATCGATATCGGGCGGCTCGGGTCGCTCGCCCGAGACGAAGCGCTCGAACAGGAGCTCGTGCTTGATCGGGTCGATCGAGGTGATGCCGAGCACGAAGCAGACGCAGCTGTTCGCCGCCGACCCGCGCCCCTGGCACAGGATGCCGCGGCGCCGGGCCTCGGCGACGATCGCGTTCACGGTCAGGAAATAGGGCGCGTAGTCGAGCTTGGCGATCAACGCGAGCTCGTGCGCGATCTGGTCGGCATGCGCCCGGGGCACGCCCTCAGGGAACATCCGCTCGGCGGCCTCGCGCGACAGCCGCTCGAGCGCCGCTTGCGCGGACAGCCCTTCGAGCACGCGCTCGTGCGGATATTGATAGCTGAGTTCGCCGACATCGAACGCGCACTGCGCGGCGATATCGGCGGTCGCCCGGATCGCCTCGGGAAAGGCGGCGAACCGCCGCTCCATTTCGTGCGGTGCCTTGAGATGGCGGTCGCCATGCCGTTCGCGCCGGAACCCCAATCGATCGACGGTCGTCCCCTCGCGGATCGCGGTCACGACGTCCTGGAGCAGCCGCGCGTCGGGCGTGTGATAGAGGACATCACCGGTCGCCACCGCACGCACGCCGGCCGCGCGCGCCTGATCGGCCATAGCGTGGAGACGCACCATGTCGTCCGGGCGCCGGCGCAGGGTCAGCGCCAGATAGCCACGGCTGCCGAATGTCTCGCGCAGCTCGGCGAGGTCGCGCGCCAAAGCATCTCCGGGCAGATCGGGCAGCAGGACCGCGATCAGGCCCTCGGCATGATCGGCGATATCGGCCCGGCGCAGGTCGCAGCCGCCCTTCCCTGCGCGCGCCTTGCCGATGGTCAGGAGACGCGTCATCCGCGACCAGGCGGCGCGGTTCGTCGGATAGAGCAGCAATTGCCGGCCGTCGTCGAGCACGACCCGGCTGCCCGGGATCAGGCGAACCCCGGTCGCCTTCTGGCCCTGCCAGCCGCGCACCATCCCGGCGACCGTACCGAGATCGGCCAGGCCGAGCGCCGAATGGCCAAGCATGGCGGCCGCCGAGAACAGGTCCTCCGGGCTCGAGGCGCCGCGCAGGAACGAGAAGTGGCTGGTGACCTGAAGCTCGACATAGGTCATCCGAACGCCCCGTGCATCCACCAGGACAGATCGCCGGTCTCGCCCTCGACCCCGTCGCCGCGCCGGAACAGCCAGAACCGGCGCCCCTCCTGGTCCTCGACGCGGTAATAATCGCGCACTGCCCAGATCTCGCCGTCGCGCACCCACCATTCGCCATGGATCCGCTCGGGGCCATCGCCGGCGACGACGTCATGGACCTGCCCGCGCCAGGCGAAGCGGCGCGGCGGATGATCGGGCAGCAGGGCGACGACGCCCGATAGCGGCTCGGGCCGCGCGAGCAACCGCGCCGGACGCTTCCAGGCGGGCCAGCCCGAGGGGCTGGCGAGCGCCGGGACCTGGCGCACCGCGCGCTCGGGCACATCGCTCTCGACCGGCGCTGCACGAAACAGCGCGCGATGCCCGATCCTGCCCGCCAGCTGGTCGACGAGCGGCGCGATATCGGCCGGGCGGTCGTCGCCCGCCAAGCTGCCCGCAATGGCCTGCGCGCCCAAATGCTCCGCACGCGTCGCCGTCAGCCGCCCGGCCTCGATCCCCATGCCCGGATCCACCCGGTCGAGCCGGAGATGCAGCAATCGGGCGAGATGCCGCGCATCGCGGCTGGCTTTGGCGAGCCCGACCGACAGGCGCTGCTCGCTGCCGTCGACCCGCAGCAGCGCGAGCACCGCTTCGCGGGCGCCCAGCCCCCGCTCGCGCAGCACCATCGCGAGACCGGTGCTCAAATCGTCCATCACCTGGGCGATCGCCTCGGGCGTGCCGATCGGCTCGAGCAGGCGCCGCTCGGCCATTGGCGGTTCGAACGGCACGACCGTCTCGACCGGTTCCGCCACCCGCCCGATCGCCTGGTCGAGCCGCCCGATCGCCGCCCGGCCGAGGCGGCGCGCCAGCGGCCCGCGCGGCAAGGGCAGCAGATCGGCGATACGCTCGAGCCCGAACCGCCGGGCCGCGGCGAGCGCGCCGTCGTCGAGACGAAGCGCCGCGAGTGGCAGCGGCGCGATTACGTCGATCGTCCCGCCCGGCGGCACGACCACGATCGCCTGCCCGGCGAACCGCGCCAGCGCATGCGCCGCACCGGCCGTGTCGGCGATCGCGACGGTCGCGGTGAGGCCGATCCGCGCCAGAAACGCGACCAGCCTCCGGCAGAAGCGCGCCTCGCCACCGAACAAATGACTCGTGCCGGTCAGGTCGAGCAACAAACCATCGGGCGGCGACGCGCAGGCGGTGGGCGTCCAGTGCCGGACGGCATGGATCGCCAGCCGGTCGAGCACGTCGCGGTCGGCGATCGGGTCGGCTGGACACACATCGAGGTCGGCGCAAAGCGCCCGCGCCTGGGTCAGCGGCATGCCCGGACCCAGCCCGAGGCTGAGCGCGGCCCCGTCGGCGGCATGCACGACGTCGCGCTGCCCTTGCCGGATCGACAGCACCAGCGGCCGGACCGCCCCCGCTGCCGGTCGCAGCGCCGCCGGCGCCGGAGCGCCGCCTTCGTCGGGCCGCATCGCCCGGAACGGATGCGCCGCCGCTTCCGATCGGCGCCCGAGTTCGCGACGCGGCGGCTCGCGATGCGGCGATAGCGCTCCGTCCTGCGCCCATCGCGCGCCCGGCCGCCACTTGCCACCGCGCGGCACCGAGCAGGCGCCGGGATCGTCGTCGACCGGCAGCTCGGCGCGCGCCTGGTCAGGCGGCGCGTGCGCGGCGCCCCGCCCCAGCCGCTCGATCGCGAGCCGGGGCAGGAAGACCGAGGCGACCCTGCGCATCGCAGCCCTCCATCGTCAGCGTGAAGGGATTGCCGTTGCGCTGGCGGACGAGGTCCACCGTCCAGCGCGCGCGCCCGACGCCCGGAATCCCGAGTGGCCGCGACGGCGCGCAGCCGATCCGCCAGCGGGTGGTAGCCGCCGACGGTTCGGACAGCGGGCACGCACCGAGCTTGCGCCATCGCCGCAGCAACAGCGCGGGAATATGATGGTCGGCCGCCGCCAGCTGCAGCCGCCGCGTCGCGGTCATGTCGGCGCGCCGGACCTCGCCGATCACCGCGCCGACCCCACCCTGCCGCAAGGCGTCCTCCATGACCGCGAGGAGCTCGCGATCGTCGCGCGCCTGGGCGAACAGGACGCGCGCGGGCGGCAGCCCCGCTTGCTCGATACCGGGCGCGTACAGGTCGAACCGCGTCAGCGCCCACAGCACCGGCGCCGCGCGATCGGTTCGCGCCGCGATCCCGGTGAGGAACAAGGTCGCTGCGGCGTCCTCGGCGAGCGCGGGTGCCGCCGCCGCGACCTCATGCAGCGCGCCCAGCGCCAGCCCGCCATCGGCCAGCCGTGCGTCGATCTCGCTTACCCCGAAAGCGAGCACGCCACCGCCGCGCGCAGGGCTCGCCAGCGCGGCCACTTGCTCGCGCAACGCAATAAGGGGATCGGACGCGGCGTGATGTTCCATCGGGACTCAAGAATCATATGTTCCCTTTATGTTCCACCGAGTCCCGACATTCGTCAAGCGATCGAGATTATGGTCCGGGGAAATAGGCCAGACTCTTGCGGCGTGGCGACGGAGTGGATCCGGACGCCCCCTGCAGGCGGACGTCAATCGGGCTAATTGCGCGGCCGGGGATTGCAGGGCAACAAGTACGGATGAGACTTCAGAACCGTCACGCAGAGGTGCTCACCTCGGACGCCAACCTTCGGTTTACGATCTACGATCGAGCGGATCACCGGTACCAGATCGTGGAAGAGCGCGTGCGCACATATGAAAGCGGGAAAGCTTGGCCTCCGCACTATGTGCCGTTTCCATGCGATGCACATTGGCAGCTTGAAGTCACGGCTCGCTGGTCGAACGACCGAGTCGGCGCAGGTCAAGTGCACGTGATTCTTGGCATTTAAGTCCATTTTAGAGCAAATCGGCGGTCGCGCTTGACAGTGGATTGGGTATGATCGCGTCGTGGCGTGATTGGAGGGCCGATATGGGCGTTTTCCGGGAGTTGACGTTTGCGGAACTCGGACAGGTCGCTGGTGGCTATGGCACTGACGGCTATGATACCTCGTTTACCGGAAACAATGGGGATGGCGGTGGAACGCCAACGCCGACCCCGACTCCGACGCCGTCACCGCCTCCTACTTATCCGTCGGTCGGCGCGTTGGTGCCTCCGGCCGTGGCCGAGTTATTGTCGTTCGATGGCGTCAGCCAGGCCGGCTGGGTGGATAACCCATTTCAGACCAGCGTCGTACAATATGGCGGCGGCGGCCGCGGTTTTGACAGCACGGACGACGCCAGCGGCTATTTCTCTCAAGAAATGAGCACCGGCGATTGGGATTGGGCGCAATCTCAATTTGTCGCCGACCATGAAGCGCAGATCGTGGGCAACGCCAATGTCATCCTCAGCAGCGCACCGAACTTCGATGCGGGGATCAAGGGCGTGGTTGCCTATTTCAACGATATCGGATTGGGCGCCCTCACCAACGGTGCGGTGGACCCAAGTTATAACGCGTCCAACAATTACCTCGGCAACACCGGGAACGATATTGTCGTGATCGGCAATTGGGCCAATCTCACACCAACGATCGGCTCAATTCTCAACACGTCAAGTGAGGGAGCCGTGATTTGGTCGCCCTCCGACGCGCAAAGCGACCAGTCGGTCGCTTCGGCCTACGCCGCATTAGATGCCTCTAATGTCCAGAAGGCCAATACCGAGGTTACCCATCTGAGAGACACGCTCCACCAATACATGGCGGCGCACCCAACCGACAAATACGCCCATTTCACCGGACCACATGGGGAAGATGTGGTAGTCGACCTGAAGGAATTCTCCGACCTTCTCGATAAATATTACATTTCCCTCGACAATTCGGTTGACTTTACCAAGACAAGTGGCGGCGTCGGCGAGGTCAAACTCGACGCGAACGGTAATCCGTTTTCCCGAATGTCGTCCAACGGGCTGATGTCATATCTAAATAGCGCGGGCGGCCTGGATTTTCTCATCTTGCATGAAGTCTCCCACATGATGGGAATAGCGAAGAGCTTCACTGCGTCGGAATATAGTTCATGGATAGCTGCAGGTGGCACCGACGCCACATGGCGCGGCGATAACGGCAGGGATGGATCGGCCAATCTCTACATTTCCGAGTCCTACGTGAACAATCTAGCAAGAAGCATGGAGACGAAGCTGAATATCCCCGGCTACGCTCAGCCGGGCGGCGGGTATAATTACACCGGGACCTTGAAGGGCCAATGATCGCCGTCGGTATCATGAAGGGTATTACGATGAAATTGTGTCGTAAGTTCGTGCTCGGCCTATTCGTCCTGGGCGGCATTGGCACCTTGGGCCTGTCGGCTCACGCGCAGGACAAGGGATTGGTGCCGGTTCAGCCTACGCTGACATTCAAAAGTGCCTCGGCGCAGGCTGAATATGATCGCCTCAATCGCGCGGTCGACCAGGCCTTGCAGGAATTCCGGGACGCAAGAAACGCCACTGACTCCCTTCTAGGAGGAGTTACGACGGCGATGGGTGAGGACCCCTGGATAGCGAAGCGTGCAGCCCTGACCGCCCTGCTCGCAAAATATGCGTCAGCCGACGGCGCGCTTCGCGCCAAGGTTGTGTTCCTCAGGCTCCACGACAAGCCGTCGGATATCGCCTGGGGCCAAGTTGGCGCTCCAATTCAAGCCGCGCAATCCGATGCCTCCGCTTTGGACAGCAGCATGGCGGCATCATTTGAACTGGCAAGGAAAGCCGGAGCCGGTAATCTCTGACACTCTATGCCGCTCGTACTACCAAGTGTGCCGCCATGCGCGCCACACCAGCGCAGCGCTTCAAGAAACCGATAGTATGCGAATGCCTACCTTCCGCCAGCCGGCTTTGGTTTGTTCGAGCAACAAAAAGCCATACATGCCGGCGAGGCCGGGTCCGTCCTGCGAAAAAAGTACCAGAGCTTGCTTATTCGCAATGTCGCGGGTTGGCATGCTCACCCGAATATCGGGTTCCGGAGTGCCGTTGGCCGAGACGCGCCCATAGGTTGAACCCCCCGAGGGCTTAAATGCCGTCGCCCGTCCGAAGCACGAAGCGCCGGATTGAATCATCGAACCTAGCCAGCGCTTGACAAGGCTGGCGGAAGGCGGTCGTCCCGTCCAACCGGAATGCCAGATCTCACTTTCCGCGTTTACAGGAATGCGCTCGGAAAGTTCAGGCCGCCGATGAACGATGTCGAATGGCGCTAGCGGTGCATCAGATAGCACGGAAGCCGTCTTGCCGCCGATCTCGTTCAACACAGCGGTCAATACCGCGTGGTCTTGGCGGCTACACGCAGCGGCTCCTCCGGCCATTTTCGCTGCGGGAGACGGAGCCATGGCCGAACTCTGAACCGAGACGGCAAGGAGCAAGAAAGACGTGGCGCCCAAAGTCGCCGCACGTATGCTGATCACGTTCCGCTAACTCCTGATCAATTGTAGCCGTATAGCGGGTAAAGGCCGCTGGGGTCGTTGATGATGGGCATTGCCAAAGATGTTTCTATCGAACGTCCAGCTGTATTGGCCGCGGCCTCTTGCGTCCCCATGGCGCGGACATCTCCCGCTTGTCCGTAGGCGAACTCGTTCAGCACGTGCCCGAGCTCATGAAATATTTCATAATCGCCGCCGGCCGTTTGACCAAACTTGGTGATATAATTTTGTACATTGGAATCGGCGGGATTGAGGTAAATATCGGCTTCCCCTCGACCACCATAGTACAGCGTTCGTCCACCAGTCGACCCGGCCATATCCGCGCTGTCCGTGACATAGAACATGGCATGGGTTATGTCGGTCAGTGCCTGTTGCGCAGTCATCGTCCTGCCGTCACCGATATTGACAATGGCGTTGGGGTTAGCTTTTGCGTAGTCAAAAAACTTGGCTATCCCATCATGCGCTTGTTTGAAAAAAACCGTATCCTGAGCAGTGCTTCCCTGATTGATCACATGATGATCAGCGAACGAATTGGCATCCGCGCTTACACCATTTGTACTATAGCCCGTACTGACAGGGGGTGGCGAAGCCGTAGGCAAATTCCATTGAATCGTGCCGGCCTGGTCCAGGGGGGCAAGCGAGGGCACATATGATGCACTCCATGTCCCTCCGGCGCTAACGACAATGTCGCCATTTGCGTCGGTATAGGTTGGCGTGCCGTGATAGCCGTTGGAAGCGTTATAGCTCGGGTCGATTGTGCCGTTGACTAGCGCACCCAAACCGACATTGGTGAGATAAGCGGCAACCCCATTGATGCCGTCAATGTTACTATCGGCGTGACTATAGATATAATTGATGTCGTTGTTGATCTCGCCCATCATGATTGAGTTATTCCAATCCCAATCGCCGGTGCTCATTTCTTGCGAGAAATAGCCACTCGCATCGTCGGAACTGTCGAATCCTCGACCCCCGCCGCCGGTCTGCACGATGGGTTGATCGGACCAGCCGATTTCGGCGGTCGAGGCATCGTAAGTAAGTAGCTGCGCAGGGGATGGGGTCGGCGACGGAGTTGGAGTTGGAGTTGGAGTTGGAGTGGGTGTCGGCGTTCCGCCGTCGCCGTTGTTGCCCGTATATGAAGTGTCGTAGCCATCGGTCCCGAAACCGCCGGCGACCATGGTCAACTCGGCATAGGTGAGTTCACGAAACGTCCGCATCGGCTTCCCCGTTCTCCATGAGATGCAAAGCGCTGCGTCACCGATCTTTGGGTTTACGTCAATTCCCCTAACCCGGGGCAGAAACAGGTTTTTTTCGTTCATTTTGGGTGTTTCGACTCTGAGGCGCCCCTTCGGCTATTGTGTGCGCACAAAGGTGTCGTTGGACGTAAGCCTGCCAAATGCCGCTCGCCTATAGTAAGATCGAGTCAGCGCCCGGCGGCGCTAGCCAGCTCGCCTGCTCGTACGGCCAATGCCATTTCGCACGTGGAGGCCAGAGTCGCCGCAATGACTGCCAAATAGCCGCTCCAGTCGGCCGATTCGGAAAGTTTGGCCGTTGCGTGGGCGAGGGCTTGCCGATGCCTGTCGAATCCGGCGCTCAGCCCCAGGCAAGGAGAGCGCAACACGCGATGTCTAGCGAGGGAACCATAGGCAATCGCTCTCGCAAAACGGCCGTTACCGTCGCGGAACGGGTGTGCGAAGACCATGCGCGCGTAGCTGACGGCAGCCTCGGTTACAGGATCGTAATTTCTCGACCTGATCTCGCACAGGTCACTGATCCACGACTTGGATTTATCAGCCGTCTCAAACAGCACACGAAGGTTTCCCAGCCCCATTGCCCAGACGTCCTTGGATCGGTGGACCGTTTCCTTTCCGCCCAGCAACGAGGCGAAATCGAGGCTCGATTCGAGCGTAAAGTCGAGGCGCGCTAACCGCAGCCAACTACCCAAAATTACCGGCTCCTGGGGGATCCTATAAAATGTCTTTCGTGATTGATGTGTCCCTTCGGCGGTCTCCAAATGGTACTGGACCTTTTGATCCATACCGAAACAATGGCTCGGCTGAGGAAATAAGCGATCTAGCGCAACGAGTGACTGCACGAGCTCGACATTCGATGTCGGGGCGACCGGGAGTTCCATCGGAAAGGCCAGGCGATAGTCCTTGGCACGACCAGGCTGACTGTTAGTGGCGGCAGCCTTCATCTTTTCCTTGGGCTCATTGAGAAAGTCGGTGACTGCAACCTTGGCACGCGCGCTTCGCTGCCGCAATGCGCAGGGATTGCGCGCGAATCTCCGCCTTGGCGGGAAGCTGCGACCGCGAACGAGGGGCATCATTGGAAACGCTATTTAGACCCGAAGTGCTGGAGCATCGCAATCATCGCCTGCACGGCGAAGTGCTGCTCTCGCAGCCGCGATCGACGCGGATTTATGCCGGCGTCATTTTCCTCACCGTCAGCGCAATGGTGACCTGGCTGGTCTTTGGTAGCTATGCACGTATCGAGACCGCACCCGGCATCTTGGTGACGGACAAGCCGTCACCCAAGATTTCCGCAACACTCGGCGGAGTGATAACGGAACTGCCGGTGCGCGAAGGTGCGCTGGTCAAGAAGGGCGACACGCTCGCGGTGGTGGCGGTTGAGCTTCCGGGAGAGGATGGTCGCGCGCCGGCTAGCGTCGGTATCGCGTCGATCGATGCGCGGATCGCACTGGGCGGCGATCAGTCGCGTATCCAGCGTCAAAAGCATCTCGGCGAACGCGATCGGTTGCGCAACGTGGTGGATTCCACAGCGGCTACGATGGCCAGCCTCGATTCGGAGATCACCTTGCAGCAGCAACTCGCAGCCTCCAGCAAGGAAATGTATGAAAAGGCTGCCGAAGCGATCAGCCGCGGCTTTGTTAGCAAAGTGGAATTGGAGGCGCGCCGGCAGCGCATGATCGAGGCACAGCAGGGCCTTGCCACCTTGCAGCAGCAGCGCCTCGCCCAAAAGACACAAGGTGAGCAGGCTCAGCTTCAACTCACCGAGATCGACAACGATATCGCCAGCGACTCGGTCGAGATCGCCACCGGCATGCAGGCGCTCAAGCAGCAGCGCGCACAACTCGAAGGCGCCAAATCCTACATTCTCAAGGCCCCGTCCGCCGGACGCGTAACGGCACTGCGAACGGGCATCGGCAACACCGCGTCACCTAATATGCCACTAATGTCGATCGTTCCCGACGCCGCTACCTTGCAAGCCGAGGTCTATGTGCCCAGCCGGGCGATCGGCTTTGTCCGTCCAGGTCAGGAGGCACGGCTCGAATATGACGCCTTTCCCTTTCAGCGGTTCGGCAGCGCCAAGGGCACCATCGCCAGCGTATCGCGGATCATCATCGATCCACGCGAGTCGCTGATCCCGGTGAAGATCGAAGAGCCGGTTTATAAAGTGGTGATAGCGCTCGACCGGCAATCCATGCAGGCCTTTGGGCAACAATTCCCATTGCAGCCAGGTATGGCCCTTCAGGCGAATCTCGTCCTTGAGCGACAGTCCTTCCTCGATTGGCTGCTGACGCCGGTGCGCGCCGTGCGCAATCGCACGTGATCTAAGCGCCATGTTTGAAATCCAGTGGAGGCGGCGCACGCCCTTTATCCAGCAGAGCGAAACCGGCGAATGCGCGCTCGCCTGCCTCGCCATGATCGCCAATTACCACGGGCTGAAGATCGATCTCGGCACGCTGCGCCAACGTTTCTCGCTATCTCTGCGCGGAGCGACATTGTTGCAAGTCATGCGCGCGGCGGAAGGATTGGATTTCAACACTCGGCCATTACGCACCGGAATCGATGAGCTCGCACACCTTTCACTGCCGGCGATCCTGCATTGGGACCTCAACCATTTCGTCGTTCTGACCGAGGTAAAGCAGGGTCTACGGGGTACCCGTTACGCCATCAATGACCCGGCGCGCGGCGCACTTCTCCTGTCCAAGGAGGAGCTGTCTACCCATTTTACCGGGGTCGCGCTCGAGCTGCTCAAAGCCGAAACTTTCCAACCCAAGATCGTCCGAAACCAGCTGAAAATCTCGCAGCTTTGGTCGTCGATGAGCGGGCTATGGCCAACCGCTCGCCAAGTGATTTTCCTGTCGCTGGTGCTCCAGCTCGTCGCATTGGCGACGCCATTCTACACGCAGTTGGCGGTCGACAATGTCTTTCCCAGCATGGATCGCGACCTGCTCAAGATGCTGGCGATCGGCTTTGCGGGCTTAGCTATCGTCAATTTTTTGACGGGGTGGCTTCGATCGCTGATCCTCGTGACGCTCGGTAACACGCTCTCCTATCAGATCATCGTCAATCTGTTCCGGCATCTGGTGCGCTTGCCGCTGCCCTGGTTCGAGAAGCGACATATCGGCGATATCATTTCACGCTTCGGATCGACCAAGCCGATCACCGACTTGCTTTCCCAGGGTATGATCGCGGCGTTCATCGATGGCGTGATGGCCATCGCTACCTTGTCCCTGATGATTATCTATTCGGGCTTGTTGGCCGCGATCGCTGTCGCCGCGCTGGCGCTCTATGTGTTTGTTCGCTTGGTATTCCTGCAGACTATCCGATTGAACAACCTGAGCGTGATCACCGCCAATGCGCGCGAGAACAGCGCGTTCATCGAGACCATGCGAGGAATCGCCGCGATCAAGGCCTTCGGCCAGGAAGGCAATCGTCAACGCTTGTGGCAACGCACGAAAGTCGATGCGGTCAACGCTCAGGTCAAACTAGGCCGGCTTAGTGCGGGGTTAGACGCAGCCAATCAGTTGATTATGGCGCTCGAGCGCGTGCTGTTCGTCTATATCGCGATTGGCATGGCCTTAGACGGTAGAATGACCGTCGGCATGATCTTCGCCTTTCAGGCCTATAAAGACCAGTTCATTGGTGCCGGTACGCGACTGGTCGAACAAGCGATCAACCTGAATATCCTGCAAATGCACCTGACCCGGATTGCCGATATCGCACTGAGCAAACCCGAGCAGGAAACTCATCGCTCCGCGATCGAAATTGCCCAATCGGACAGTCCATTGATTGAGCTTCGCAACGTGCGCTTCAGCTATGCACCGGGCGAGCCCGAGATACTTCGAAACGTCAATCTGACGGTCCAGGCGGGGCAATCGTTGGTGCTGGTCGGTCCATCCGGTGGCGGCAAGACGACCCTTCTCAAGATCGTCATGGGTTTGTTTCCCCCGATCTACGGTGAGGTATTGATCAATGGCATTCCGCTGAACGCCTACGGCATCAACCGCTGGCGCCGGGAGATTGGGCTGCTCGCACAGGACGACTCTCTCTTCGCAGGATCGATTGCCGACAACATCTGCTTTTTCGATCCCGAGCCCGACATGGCCAGAATCATCGAAGTCGCTCACCTCGCCTGCGTCGCGCGCGAGATCGAGAAGATGCCGATGCAATACGATACGCTTGTGGGCGATATGGGATCAACGTTATCCGGGGGGCAACGGCAGCGCATATTGCTGGCTCGCGCCCTCTACGGCCGGCCGCGCGTACTATTCACCGACGAAGGAACCGCTCATCTGGACCCCGAGAATGAGATCAACGTCATCCAAGCGCTAGATGGCCTCGATATCACGCACGTGGCTGTGGCGCATCGCGGCCGGGCGACGGCTGCAGCGCAACGCATCCTCTTTGTCGGAAACGGCCAGGTCTCCGAAGTGAGACCCCAGGCCCCAGAAATTCCGGCGCAGACTTCATCGGGGGACTAACGGGCGGTTATGTCGATCAGCGATAGGGCATAGTGGCTCGAGCCGAGGCCGGGACATCAGAGTTTTCGCCGAAACGCCTAGACCAGCGAGGACAAGCTCCCAATCAGCGTAGCCAGCGCGAGGATCAGCGGCGGGTCGAGTACAAGCATAAAACTCCCGTAAAGGCTAGTATGTACTCTTTTGGTCCATGTAGGACAACCCTTGCCTGCGCTTGGTTGTCGCATAGGAATCTGCAGACCACAATGCGATTTCTGCATCGAAATGCGCGATCGCCGGCGCAACAGCCTGCAAGATGGTGTTGGTGAAACGTGCCAAAGTTAGCAGAATCTCCCGCCTTCGCCGGCTTTCAAATGCGTAATTCGCGCCGGAAAAGTCACGTAATAGTAACTTCCACTGTGTCGACATAGCAATGTTTGCAAATCGCAATCCGGTGTCGGCTTCGCCCACTTGGCAACCGCAAAGCCGTCAGTCCGCAAGCGGCCCAGATCCTGTCATTCGATACTGCTGAAACGAACGGCAGGAAGTGGGCCGATTGGAGACAGGCAGCTTTTGGCTGCGGATCCACGAAAGCGGACGTTCCCGTGATGAGCAACGCAGATGCGGTTGTCGACAACCTCGCGACGGAGACCGATCAACTTAGCGACGAGGCGAACGTATTGACTAACAAGAGGCAGCCCTAGCCGTTAATGGGGACGGACTATGTCTCGCGATAGCATCTGGCCGATTATGTCTGTCGGCGCGGCCACGCCTACCCAACTATTCGCCGAAACCCGCGAACGACGGAAAGGACGCAAAGAGGCACGCAACGACAGCGCCATAGCCGGGAGGACGTCCCCGCATACGGAAACGCCCTCTCGGAAACTAGCTAGTTAGCTAGATTGTGGATCGAAATATTCTCGGGTCTATCGATCCCGAATTTGACGAAGTTCGGGCACCTCGTCGGAGACTTTAGGTAAGTTCTGATGAAGCGATACAGACAAGAAGCCCATCTGATCCAGCTCCAGCAGGGTTGGCGCAGTCGATTCTCTCACATCATCACTCTCGCCGCGTCTTTCCGGATTTGATTTATGAACTCTTGATTCGGCGCGCAGGGAATGTTTTATTTCGCGTTCACCAATGAAAGCTTATTTTGGAAATAGCTAACCTCGACCCATCGCCGTGCTGCTCTGTCAAAGTCGAACTGCTCTTCGAACATCACGCGCGCACCATTCCTGTCGCACAATACCTTGGCGCCGATGCTTCCTCTCAATCGAGACAGCCAAGAATTGAGATTTCGAAGGTCAGCAGAGGAAATCTTTTGAGCCCCAAATCGAAAATCCGCTACTCGCTCTGGGCCGGGGCTTTTCAAAGTAAGCGACAGAGATTTTTCCTGACATGCTGCCAACAGCGATATTTTGACGGCGCTCGGCTGTGGCGGCTCAAAATTTCGAGGAATTGGCGGCCGGGGTGGCAAAGCCTTTTGCGGGCTTTCCGATGCTGCGGCTAGCCATGCCGCCCCTAAGACGACGAGCGATATAGTGACGTTTGCCATGTCTAATTCTGACACGCCGGTCGCCATCCGACCCATGATCTCGCCGGTCGACCCAGCGCTCGCCAGCTCTCCAGCACGCGAGACCAATAGGTGAACAGATCGATCATCGCTGATACCGAAAGTGTGCGCCGGAAATCATGCGAGCGTGCGCAGCTTTGGCTCGCGGTCAAAGAACCGCTTCGCCGCCGCCTTCACGAAGGCGTCGTCGAGCCCGACCACGCCGTCGTCCAGCTCGACACCCGCTTTGTCCAGCAGCGGCCTAGCCTCGTCACTCGCGCCGATGGCCTTCAGATGCGCGAACGCGTTCATCACGAACTCCACTGCGGCACCTTCCTTCAGCAGCGCCGCGCAACCGTCCGCGGAAAGGATAACAGCCACGGCATCGAAGATCTGCGATGGAGATCCTGCGAGCTGACCATCGGCTTTCTGAATAGTGCCGTCCGAAAGCTTGGCGCCTCCGATCTTCGGCGCGACGATCACCGCCTTGCACTTTGCCTTCGTGATTGCGGACACTATCGACTTCAGCATCGCGGCATCGGTCCCGTCCGCGATGAGGATGCCGACCGCGCGGCCTTCGAGAGTTCCCTTCATCTTCTTGTGGATCGACAGCGCGTCGGAGGGCGGCATGTCGATCGGCTCGATCGCCGCCTTCGCCTTCTTCGGTAGGTCGATGCCGAGGCCTGCCGCGACGCGCTTGGCGAGGTCCCCATCGACGTTGCGCAAGTTCGCCACCATCCGCGGCGGCACCTGATCGAGCAGGCCGACCTTGGAAAGCTCGAACACAAACGCGGACGCGATATGCGCCTGCTCGTGCTCGTCCTGCGAACGGTAGAACAGTCGCGCCTGGCTATAATGGTCGGCAAAGCTCTCCGCACGCACCCGGACCTTGTCGCCGGTCTCATCCGGTCCCGATGCGAGATTGGCGGTGGCGAAGCCTGACAGCGTCTCGCGCGGGCCTGCTTCCTCGCCATGCTCGGCGAGGCTGTTGGGTTCATAATTGGCGCGGCCCTTGGGCACCATCGTCTGCATCATCCCGTCGCGCTGGAAGTTGGCGAACGGGCAGCGCGGAGCATTGATCGGAATCTGGTGAAAATTCGTCGTACCGAGTCGCGACTTCTGGGTGTCCATATAGCTGAACAGACGGCCTTGAAGCAGCGGGTCATTCGAGAAATCGATACCTGGCACGATGTTGGTCGGCAGGAACGCGACCTGCTCGGTCTCCGCGAAAAAGTTGTCGACGTTGCGGTTGAGCGTCAGCTTGCCGATCACCCGCAGCGGCACATCCTCCTCGGGGATCAGCTTCGTGGCGTCGAGCACGTCGTAGGGCTGCGCGTCGGCGAAGGCCTGGCCGAACACCTGGATCGCGAGATCCCATTCGGGAAACGCGCCCGTGTCGATCGCCTCGAACAGATCGCGGCGATGATAGTCGTTGTCGGCTGCCTGCAGCTTCAGCGCCTCGTCCCAGATAGTGGACTGTATTCCGAGCCGGGGGCGCCAGTGGAACTTGACGAAGCTCGCGTTGCCCTTCGCGTTCACCAGCTTGAAGGTGTGGACGCCGAACCCTTCCATCATACGCAAGCTGCGCGGCAGCGTTCGGTCTGACATCGCCCACATAAGCATATGGGTTGTCTCGGGCATCAGCGACGCCCAGTCCCAGAAGGTATCGTGCGCGGAACCCGCCTGTGGATAGCCCCGGTCGGCTTCCATCTTCACGGCGTGGACGAGATCGGGGAATTTGATTGCATCCTGGATAAAGAACACCGGAATATTGTTCCCGACGAGATCCCAGTTGCCTTCGCGCGTGTAGAATTTGACCGCGAAGCCGCGCACGTCGCGGGGCGTATCGACCGAACCAGCGCCGCCCGCGACGGTCGAGAAACGAACGAACACCTCGGTCTTTTCGCCCTTCGTGAAAACGGCGGCCCGCGACAGATCCGAAATGTCGTCTGTCGCCTCGAAAATACCGTGCGCTCCGGAACCGCGCGCGTGGACGATCCGCTCCGGGATGCGCTCGTGATCGAAGTGGAAGATCTTCTCGCGCAGCACAAAGTCCTCGAGCAAGGCCGGACCGCGCGTCCCGGACTTGAGACTATTCTGGTTGTCGCTGACGGGCACGCCGTGATTGGTCGTGAGCGAAGCGCCGCCGTCACCTGCACGCTGATGCGTTTCGCCGCCATTCCCGATCGCGGTCTTCTGGCCGGTGCTCTTCATCGGTTTGTCTCTCTTTGCTAGTGCTGGCCCGCCCAGCCACGGCTCGCCAGCCGGTCGATCCGGGTGGATCAGCGTAGAACGGCCAACGCCGCCAATCTCTCCGTTCGCTGCAGCCTTTATCTGATTGACGGGGATCAAGTGCGACGGCGGCCGGCAATCCTCTCCACGGCTTCCGCCTTGTCTCGACGCAAAATGTGGGTTGGCCCCGGAGGCACGGCAGCTAGGTAGAATGACCGCTTTCAGGATGTTGTCAGCCAGCTGAAATGGCAGGTTAGGGGCACTTAGCTGACCTACCGTCGATTGCCGAACCGGTACGTTGCGCCAACAACCGAGCGAATGACCTTGTCTGGCATAGCCTGCGTTGCGGCGGCGATGAAAAGATCGCCACTGCAATGGCCCGGGATAATGTAGTTGGGATTGATCGCTTGCATCATCGCGACCGTCTCAAGCGCCTGGACTTTGGTTTGCGGCGGCACCAAATGAAATCCGCCAACGATCGCGTGTACCTTGTCGATACCGGATATGGCTTGAGCTCGACGCACGGTGTTGATGATACCTCGATGGCTGCACGAGCCAATCACGACGAGCCCACGCCCCGAGACATTGAACGCAGTACCGAGTTCGTGCACCGCATCATCGACGACAAAGTCAACATCGCGCTTGGCCGGATCAAGCAAAGCGCGATCGCAGTTCTGGCCTGGCAGCATGGCCGTCGGTACACGCGGCCGTTCCGTCGAGACATAGGGTATCTCACCCGTCGTGAAGGCATTGCCCGCAATCATTTGCGGATCGCTCGAAACGACCACTTTTATCCCAGCTTTGGATAGCGCGGGACGATCAATTGCGCCGAACGAAGACGCACCGGGCTTCGTCCCCCTGGTTCGCGCACAGAAAGCTTCTTCGCCGCCGATGTATAGCGGCGTGCCGCGCTTCACCTGTTTGGTGGCTAACAGTCCGTCCAACCCACCGAAGTGATCGTAGTGCCCGTGGCTCAAGACCATGGCATCGAAGCTCCCCGGCTCAATGCCCATCAGGCCCAGGTTGTTCAGAAGCGCGCGCGGGGTGTAGCCAAAGTCGATCAGGACGCTTCGCGGAGTATCAGAGGCAATGGTACTCCGTGCAAGCAGCGAATAGCCCCATTCTGCGGCGTAAGTGCAATGATAGTCCGCCGCCGGAACCGGTGCTGAGACAACGATATCGGACCGCTCGAAATCAGCCGCAAAGACATTGGAAAAATTATCGACCACCACGGAAAGTTCGAGGCCAGCCACGGTCGGCACGGCAAGCAGACCAGCATCAGCCATACCCCGTTGAGGGAGCCCCGTTAAGGCGGCGACACTGAAGCCGAGGATCGTTCGGCGACTAAACTGCACGGCGCTCTCCGAATGCAGGATAACTGGCGTTAGCAATGACAGCTTTCCGGAGCGCTGTCGCTACTCGCCAGCGAGCGATGTTGGGGCGTTTAGCTGGCGACCACGGCGATCCTGTGCGGTGCGGCGCGAGCCAAGCGATCAAGCTTTAGGCTCGATCTCCGCTGAAGCGATCATGTGCCAACCTGAACGGAACCGATGCCACGTATCGAGCCAACGGCGATGTGACACAGCCGCCGATCCTGCGTCGGTGTCGTCCTCAGTTCCCGAGGCGATGACGGTGTCGCCATGTACTCGGAGGATAAGGGACGTAACTCGCGCGGAGGTTTGATGCGGCAGCGCGCGGACGGTGGCGAGCATGGCCGACTTATCCCAGGATTTACCATTGGGACCGAATCCGATGAAATCGTCGGCTAGCAATCGCCGCGCGATCGTCGCGTCCCCGGTGACAAAACTCTGCGAGTAGAGACCCTCCAATTCAGCGATCTGCGTAGCAACGCTTGGCATCGGCCTGGCGTATGCTGACGAACAGACCACTAAGAATACAGCAGCGCTAGCGGTGTAGTGTCGCTTCAGAATTCTCATCTATCGACCTTCGATTCTAACTCGGGATGCGGTACCGTTCCCGAGCACCCGGTCGTTCTGAAATCAAGGGCATGAGAGCACTGCATGGATACATTCCAGGAACGGGGTCACGGGATAGGCTACGCTTATGATCGATGTAGCAACTGGGCGCCCTATCCGGAGTTGGATCCGACGTTGAGCCTATTGATCGCCTTCGGAGGCACCAACCCCAGAATCGGCGCTTGCGGAAGACCTATCGGCAGAAGACTGAACGAGATACAAAGCGATTACCGTCAGTAAGACTGCGCAAAAGACGACGAAGGCGCGGAAGCGGGCTGACATGACGCGATCCTAATATCCTCATTTAAGTGGACGGAATTGCGGAATGGGTATCGTCGGGACACTGGTCGACGGCGCAACTTGGAGCGTCGGTCGTCCGGGCATAGCTCGCCCCCACGACTTTCGCCCAGCGGCGTGAGGTCCGGCGGTCTTCCTGGTGCGAGAGGTCGCCGCGCAGCCAGTCGCCGACGGGGACGCCAAAGCCGGTCTTAGGTCGGTCGACCGCATGTTGGGGAACGGGAATGGTGGGCGACGTCGCGAGAAGGATTTTGCCTTCACCCGGTCGCAACGAAGCTATGCGCGGCGCAACCGCTTCGAGCAGGGCGATGTCCACTAGCGGCACGCGAATTTCGACCGAATGCGCCATGCCGGCCCAGTCAGAATCACGGAGCAACTGGTTGCGCATGTAATTGGCGATTTCAAGCGCACAGACGCGGCCATTGTCCGATCCGGGATCGGGCGTAATGCTGTCGGCGATCAACCCAAGCAAGCCAAGCTCGTCCAGGCCCTCGCGTGCCATCGCGGGATCAATCACCTCGTCGAGTTCGAACGGCAGCAGAACAGCGCGTCGCAACAGATAGGCGCCTGGCCAGCTGCCGGCGTATTCGAGCACGCCCAGCACCTTGGGATTGCGGCGCGCGAGGCGCGGCGCGAGGGTGCGGATCAGCATGCGTGCGGCCGCCGAGGCGCCCGGAATACGGCTGAGGGGGCCGGCGCGGTAATGTGTCTGGGGCACCGAATGAAAAGTCGAATAGCCGGCCAGCAGCTCATCCCCGCCGAGCCCCGACAAGGCGACTTTCAGCCCCATCGCCTTACACGCCTTGCTGACAAACCAAGTGTTGATGCCGTCGATGCTGGGTTGGTCCATCGCATCGAAAATCGCGTCGAGGTCCTCGGCGAACTCGGCGGCAGTGACGGTGTGGATGTGATGATCGACATCATAGAGTCGCGCCACCTCGATCGCGCCGGGAGTCTCGTCAAGCGGAGCATCGGCAAATTCGCGGAAACCAAGTGTACAGGTTCGGATGCGCTCTTGCCCGCAGTCGCGCATTAGACCGACCAGCGCAGCCGAATCGACACCTCCCGACAAGAAGGCACCGACCTCAACATCGGCAAGTAGGTGATGCCGGACGCTATCACGCAATGCGACGCGAACCTCCGCGTCGCTGACCGACCGGTGCCGGGCGTCGGCAAGGATGGCGGCGACCCGGGTATATTGATGCGGGCCGTCACTCCCGGCCGCGGTGAATGACGTCCAGTGACCGGCGGGCAAGGCCTTGATCGCTTGCCAGGCTGTGAAGGGTTCCGGTACCGAACCCGTCAGATGGAATCCGGTCAGGCCGGCTGCGGACGGTGTGCGTGGCACAGATGGGTCCATCAGCAATGCCTTGACCTGCGACGCGAAGCGGACCGCGCCGCGAACGTCGGCGTAGTAAAGCGGCTTTATACCGAGCGGATCGCGGGCGAGGAACATCGACCGTTCAGTCGCGTCCCAGATCGCGATCGCGAACATGCCGCGCAGACGTTGCAGCATGTCAGGGCCCTGGCGGGCGTAAAGGTGGAGCAGGACTTCGGTATCCGATTCACCCACGAAGGCGAGGCCTTGTGCCGTCAGTTCCGCGCGCAACGCGCGGTAATTGTAGATCTCGCCATTATAGGCGATTGTGTACCGCCCGTCGGGCGTGACCATCGGCTGTGCGCCGGTTTCGCTGAGATCGATGATCGACAGCCGACGATGACCGAAACCTGCGCGACCGTCGGGCGCGATCCACAGGCCTTCGCCATCGGGACCACGCGCAGCCATGCGATCGCGCATTGCGATCAACGTGGCCGGCTCGATTGTCGATCCATGGGCCGCGTGAGCGAAAAATCCGACTAGGCCGCACACCTTAAGATTCAGCGCAGCACGAATTGTCGACGCAATGCGCAGCCAAAATCGCTATTCGCTCAGAAATCGCCATACGGCCGTTTCGCCACCTATCGATGGCATGGGGCGCGATGACGCGGGTCTGGACGCCACCCGGTGCGGAGGTGCTCAACATATTGGATATGACGCCGCGCGCACTGCATTTCCGCACCTTGGCGTGCTCCCATTTTTGCCAGATTGAGCGGGTTGCAAGCGTCGGGTATCAGTTGCCTATCGCCTGTCGTTATCGACCCGATCGTAAGCAGCCTGAATATCGGCGGGCGGGTCGTCGTCGCCTTCTTCGGGTAGATCCTTGTGTTTCACCGCAGCCCAGCGCTCGAGCCAGTCCATCCCGTCTTTTTCCGCAACCGTGTCGGGCGTGCGATAAGCGGGGTCGCGCATCGCGCGATCGAGGCTCACTGGGCGCAAACGAAAGCGCCGGAACAAGGACGCGAGATCGTCGATCGAATCCGCGTTGAGGCGAGTGCAATGCAGGAGCATGACCTGGGCGATATCGCGCCCGAACAGGACGCGCCCGCTCCGGATCGACCACTCGATCCGGCGGGCGGTATAAGCCAGATATTCGGCCTTGATCCGCCGTTGGCGCGCGACATCCTTGCGCGCGATGGCGTCGTCATAAGGTTCGGCGAACTCCCAGTCGTCCGCATCGGCCGTGACCGGGGCGATGCGGTAGCCGTGCCCCGAAAGCCAGCCGTCGATCGTTCTCTTCACCGACATCGGGAAGCCCGTTTCGAGATAGGGATGCCGGAACCAGCGCAGCCTTTGGCCGTGCGAACGAAGAAGATCAGCGGTGGCCGGCTCGCCGCGAATGATGTCGGCTATATAGGCCTTCGCGCCAAGCGTGTTGGGGGATTCATGCGAAAATGTGTGGTTCCCAAGATCCATTCCGGCGTCGAGCCACCGCTTGAGATTGGCGATTTGCCGGTCTCGGTTCAGTTCATCGAGCTTGCCCCCGTTGACGAACCCCGTCGCGGGGAAATGATGGCGCCTCAGTCCCCGCAGGATCATGACGTTGAGATAATCGACATAGGCTTGGTCGTTGAGAATGGTCAGTGCCGGAAGGTCGTCGAACGTGAGCGCGATCCTGCCTTCCCGTGCCCGAGCGGCGGCCGGTTGGCTGACGATCAGAACGGCGACCGCCAGCATCGCCCGGAATAGCGACGTCACCGTATCTATTCTCGATCCGCAGCAACGGCGCCCATGATCGTCACCCCTCGAATTCAACGGTTCATTCATCCGGTCGAACCAATCCCTTGGCAAGCGCCTGGGACACCCATTTTCGCGATAGTCCGACGATCTCCGCATAGGCTCGCGCCAGAGCGATCGACAGGTCGCGTGATGGCAGCCTGTCGAAGTCCGAACTCTCAAGCGCCTCGACCACGTCGGGATCGGAGCCTATTCGCCCGGCGATATCGTCCAACGACAATCCCGCCCTCAGTCGTCCGCGCCATAATGCTTCGCCGATCTGGATCGAAATCGTCCATTCAGGCCGCTGAGCGCCGCGCGCCCTATCGGGCTCGGTCACGAGCATCTGCCCTCAGCTGTGCTGAGAAGGATCGACCCAAAATATCGCGCGAAGACGGCCATGGCGTCAGTTCAGCGGCGAAAAACCGAGGCCGCGCAGATATTGCATCTTGATCGCGACGACGGTGACGCCGGGGCCGGCAGTGACGAGGGCCTGATCGAGCCGGGGCCTGCTGCGCCCCAATGACAGGTTGGCCGCTACCCCTGCCCCATCGCTCCAGACGGAGAATTTGTCGCGTTCGATCCGATTATGGCGCAGCATCAGCGCGTAGCGGCCAGGGCGCGGCACCCGAATGCAGATTTCCACGCTGCCGGCCGCAGGCAGCCGCGAGCGGGTGCGGCGAAAGATTTTGCCCTGAGCTATCAAGTCGGTGTCGGCGCTCAGGAAATCGTCCGCTGTCGGGGGATAGAGTTCGAGCCACAATTCCCCGCGGCGGTCCTTCAGTCCTTGAACGTTGACCTGAATTGCCGGGCCGCGTCCGGCCCTGCACAGATCGGCGTCCTGACCGATCTGTTCGGCACCGGCCGAAGAAGGATTGATGGCGAGGAAGGAAGCGACAAGGCCGGCAAGGAGAGCAATCAAGCGCATCAGATCCGATCCGGACGGTAGGGAAGCCGATACTCAGACGTCGCCGACCGGTCAGACCCACACCTGTCAGTGGCATCTCTCATCGCATCGGCGGCCGATCGCGGCGACGGTAGACGAGCACATGCTCATCCTCGCGCGGTGCCGTGAGGATAAGGCGATAATCTTGCGCCAGGGCGCGCTTCATGATCGCCAGGCTGTCTCGGTTCCAGGGCGCCAGCGGACGATCCAACGTTACCACCACCGGCGGACGCCGGACCATGATGCGCCGCACTTCCGCGGCCTCATCGATTCCGGTCGCTCCCTGTTCCGGCTCGTAAGCGAGTGTCGATGGGAAAGCGTAAGCGGTCGGCAGACAAGCGTGCGCGAGATGATACAGGATCGAGTCCCCGGCAAAGACGTAAGGGCATTCGCCGCCGTCATTCGCGGCCATCGCCTGCGCGACACGATAGGCCGAGCCGCGATCGTCAGGTTCGGTGGCAAGGTGGAAAACGACCAGCAGCGCGCCGACGGCGGCGGTGCCGATCAGGGCCGCTCTACGCTGTCCCAGCACGGGCCCGGCGATCATCGCCAGCGGCACCATCAGCGGCAGCGCATAATGATCGAAGAACGCACCGATCATCGCGAACGCGACCAGCGCCGCTGCAAGCCAGCCAAAGGCGAGCAGCATCTCTGACCGTCGCGGCCGCGCTCCCCAGGCAACGATCGCGCACCCGATGAAAGGCGACAATTGCACCGTCGTGCCCGCCAGCCGCGAGACGATCTTGGCGGCGGGATATCCCTTGCGCAGCGCAATCGACGTGAAATTCGCGAACCAGAAGGCCTGAAAGTCGACCGGGCCGTGCTGGTAATAGCTCGCGACCACCGCCGCCGTCGGCGCGATACCGAGCGCGACCCAGATCGCGCCGGCGCCGGCCAGCGGCGTCCAGTTGGCCCCCGCGCGCCGCAGGAACCGAAGATGGGCAAGCCCGAAGAACGCGCCTTCGACCACGGGCGTGTACTTGGTCTGGATCGCCAGGCCGGCGAGCAGGCATGCGGCGCAGCCACTGACCATGATCGCCTGCCGATCGGCGCGCCTGGCAAGCTCCGGCAGCCGCAAGGTCAGCAATCCCGCCCCGGCCATGAATAGATTATAGAAGACCGGCGATTGTCCGCCGCGGCCGCTCAGCAGCGAAAGCCAGAGGATATAGGCCAGGCCGGCCGCTATGGCGCCAGCCCGGCTCGCGCCCAGCCGAATTCCGCCGAGCGCAACGAGCAGCGCGGTAGCAGCGGCAAATATGGTCGCAACCACTTGATAGGCCAGGATGCCGTCGCCGGGGAGCAGACGGATTGCCGCGAAGATCAGGAACAGCCCGACCGGCTTGCGGTCCCAGATATCGACATAGGGAAGCGCGCCATGCAGCATGCGGTCGCCGACCAGCAGGTAATATTGCTCGTCGACATGGATGATCGGGTTGCCGAAGTCGCGCGCCCGGAGCGCGATAGCCACCGCCACGAAAAGCAGTGCGATGCCGATCCGTGGCAGCCGCACCGGCGCATTGATTGTCGATCGATCGATGAATGCCGCGGTTGCCACGGCCGATCCAATTAGGGAGGCGTGACGTCGGCGTCATGCGACATATTTTTCACCCTCGAAGTGCGGAATCGCGCGATCACGTCGTCCGTCGGGACCGGCCGCGCGGCAAACCCAGAGACAATCTCAGGTCGGATTTTTTCGCATCGTTCAGTGCGGATCGCCGGCAGGCGTGTCGTCACTTAGGTCGGGGCGGAAGTCGGCGCCGGCGCGATCATGAGGGAATCCGCGGAGGAGCGGGTCACCACCGGATCTTGTGCGGGTGAGGTCTTCCATCCCGTCCCGCTTCCCCATGGACGGCCGTCAATGTATCTCGATCTCGATCCGGTCAGCACCCGCAATGCCAGCCGCATCGACGTGCGGAGCGCGCCGGCCTGGAGCATAGTGCTGCCCTTCTTCAATGAACGCGATTATCTTCCAGCAACGATCGCCAGCCTCGCGGCGCAATCGGTTCCGATGACGTTGATCCTGATCGACAACGGCTCGACCGACGACAGCGCGGCGATCGCGCGCGAAGCGTGCCGCGATCATGGCCTCGATTATCTGCTGATCACCGAACCCTTGCCGGGTAAGGTCGCCGCGCTGCGCACCGGTCTCGCTTGGGTGCGCACGCCGTGGGTAGCGACCTGCGATGCCGACACGCTTTATCCGCCGCACTATCTTGCCGCCGCCGAGGCGATCCTGACAAAACCCGGCTGCGTCGCCGCCGGAGCCTATTTCGTCGCGCCGGGTATCGACGAGCGGGCGCGCCGGACCGCGGCGCGTCGGTTCCTGACCGCCGCACGCCTTTTGCCGCGCCAGTCGCACACCGGCGGCGCAGGTCAGGCGTTCCGGACGGCCGCCTTGCGCGCTGCCGGCGGGTTCGATGCCGATCGCTGGAATTACGTGCTCGAGGATCACGAGATCGTTCATCGGGTAATGCAGACAGGTACAATGGGATATGCGCGCGACTGTTGGTGTGCGCCGTCGAAGCGCGACCGCGACCGTGACTCGATCCGCTGGACGTTGTTGGAGCGGCTGGTCTACGCCGCAGCCGCCCCCAAGGCGGGCGACTGGTTCTTCTATTCATTCCTGGCCCCGCGGCTGAGACGGCGACGCTTGCTCAGCAACCGGATCCGTGAACGGCAATATCACCATCTCGAAGGACCGGCATTTGGCCCGCCTCATCCTGTGTTCTGACGATTTCGCCTTTTCGCGCGGCGTCAGCGAGACGATCGCCGAGCTTGCGCGGGCGGAAAAGATAAACGCCATCAGTTGCATGGCGGCAATGCCGGGCTGGATCGCCGACAGTAAACTGCTTCACGGGCTGCCCGATCATGTTCAGATCGGTCTCCACCTGACGCTGACCGACGAGGTTCCGCTGACCCCGATGCCGCGGCTGGCCCCCGCCGGCCGGTTGCCGGCGATCAACCCGCTCGGCCGTATGGCGACGCGTGGTCGGATACCGCTCGACGAGGCGGCGGCCGAGATCGCCGCGCAGTTCGACGCCTTCATCGCCGCGCTTGGGCGCGCCCCGGCCTTTGTCGACGGACATCAGCACGCCCATGCCCTGCCGGGTATCCGCGACCTCGTCCTGGCCGAAACCGCATTGCGCGCGCCACAGGCCTGGATCCGCGATTGCACCGACCGGTTGACGGCGATGCTGGCGCGTCCCTTTGCCGGCAAGGCGATCGGCAGCGCCTGGCATTCGCGCGGATTGCGTCGTGCCGCGGCCGCGGTCGGCCTCGCGACCAATGAAAGTTTTGCCGGCCATTATGACTTTGCCGGAGACTATCGGGCTCTCTTCCCCCGCTTCCTGCGCAAGCCCGGCGGAACGCATCTCGTGATGTGCCACCCCGGCGCGGGCGCACGGCCCGGGGATGCGATCGCCACGGCGAGGTCGCGCGAAGCCGAAGCCTTGCGCAATTGGCCGATCGCCGACATGGCCGCCATCGAAGGTCTGGCGTTCCCTGCCTGACCGGGGACGCGACGACGGTGGCAGACGGCGGTCTCAAGGCCATTTTTCTTGCGCAGCGCCCGATGCTGTTGCGTCTGCTGGTCGCCCGACTCGGCAATCGCGAAGACGCCGAGGATGTGCTGCAGGACATGTGGCTCCGGGTCGACCGGCTTACTGATCAGCCGGTCGCCCAGCCGGCGGCATTCCTCTACCGCGTCGCGGCCAATCTCGCGACCGACCGCAGGATCGCGGCCGGCCGTCGCGGCGCGCGCGACGCTGTCTGGATCGACAGCCAACCGCAAGCGGACGAGCTGCCCGACGCAGAACGGACGCTGATGGCGCAGCGCCAATGGCAAGAGGTCGAAGGCGCCATTGCCGACATGCCCGACCGAATGGCGACCGCACTGCGCCTGTTCCGGCTGGAGGAGCAGTCCCAACGCGCCATCGCCGAACATCTCGGAATCAGCGTCAGCGGCGTCGAAAAGCTGTTGCAGCGCGCCTATCGCAAAATTCACGACCGGCTGGACCGATTTGCTGAGGATTCCGAAACGGCGCGTCGTCAGCATGAGGAAAGGGGCGCGGATCGTGCAGGGTGAACGGCCGGACATCGTCGAACAGGCAATTGGCTGGCATCTTCGACTCGCCGATGCCGACGAGCGTGGCTGGGCCGAGTTCATCGCCTGGCTGGAAGCCAGCCCCGCCCATGCCGCGGCCTATGACGCGATCGCCACGGACGATCGCCTGATCGATCGCGAGCACTTCTCCACGCCGGAGCCGATCGCCGGCAACGACAATATTCCCGGCCACGGCCGCTGGCCGTGGCTGATCGCCGGCATGGCGGCAGCCGCAATCGGCGTCGCGATGCTGGTCCCGTCGCTGATCGCGCCGCGGTCTTCTCCCTATGTGGTGGCGACGAAGGCCGGCGAGCGTCGCACGCTCGCGCTGCAGAGTGGTACCAGCATCGAATTGAGCGGCGGCACCGTGTTGCGCCTCGATCGCGCTAATCCACGTACCGCAGCGCTCGATCGCGGCGAGGCGCTGTTCCGTGTCGCCCACGACGCGGCGCATCCGTTCACCATGACCGCCGGCGCGACGACGATCCGCGATCTCGGCACCGTCTTCAACGTCGCCCGCGACGGCAACGACCTGACGATAGGGGTCGCTGAAGGATCGGTACTGCTCCAACCCGGCGGTGAAGCGCGAAGGCTCGGCGCGGGCGACTCGCTGGCGGTGCGCGACAACGGCCGACAGATCGTCGCCGCCAAGATCGCGCCCGACTTGGTCGGGGGCTGGCGTACCGGCACGTTGAGCTTCGACAATCGCAAGGTCGACGACGTTGTCGCGACGCTCAAACGGCTCTACGGGTTCGAGCTCGAACTGGACGGCGGCTTGTCCCAGCGCCCCTTTACCGGCATGGTCCGTTTCTCGGGGGTCGCCGATCGGGATGTCCCGCATCTGGCGGAGATGATCGGGGCAACGTGGCGACGTGACGGTGAACGATGGGTCCTGTCTGACGGGGCATCGGCCCCGCGCTGACGCGCGTCGACAGGGGCGAGGATGCCCTGGCCTCGCGGCCTTCCTGCTCGTACTGGCAACTTGCTGGCCCGCTACAGCCATTGCTCGCGACGTCCCGATTTCGATCCCGCCGACCACGCTCGACATCGCGCTGATGAAGCTCGCGCGTGAGGCTGGGGTCGAGATCACCAGTACCGAACCGGGGTTGCGATCGATCCGAACCGAACCGGTCCTGGGCCGCATGTCGGTGCGCAAGGCGCTCGACCGCCTGCTTGGCGATACCGCCTACCGAGCGATCGCGATCACCGGCGGCTATCGCGTCGTGCGGGCGCCCGCCCGCGTGACACCGCGCAAGACACGAGCAGCCGTGACGTCGCAGCCATCTTCCCCGCAGCCCGACATCATCGTCACCGCCAGCAAGCAGCGCGTCTCGCTGTTGCGCTACCCTGGAAGCCTCATGGTGACCGAGGCGGAACAATCGCCGCCTTCGGCGGCGGGAACGATGACCGATCTCGCCCCGGGCATCCCGATCCTGCAAAGCACGCAACTCGGCGCCGGACGCAACAAGGTCTTCATCCGCGGTATCGCCGACAGCAGCTTCAGCGGCACCACCCAGTCGCCGACCAGCATTTATCTCGACGACGTCCAACTGACCTATTCCGGGCCCGATCCGGGCTTGCGGCTCTACGACATGCGCCGGATAGAAATATTGGAAGGCGCGCAAGGCACCTTGTACGGTTCCGGTGCGATCGGCGGGGTGATCCGCCTGACGTCCAATCCCGTCAATCTCTCTGGGATAGCGGGCGCGGTGTCGAGCGGCGTCACCGTGACCCAGGGCGGAAGCACCGGTTTCGATGTCGCCGGCATGATCAACCTTCCGATACTGAAGGACCGGATCGGGATACGCGCGGTCGCCTATGACGTGCATGAAGGCGGCTATCTGGACGATAGCAGACGTGGCCTGAGAAACGTCAATCGAGGCGATACGGCGGGGGGACGACTGGCGGCACGGATCGATCCGGGTGCTGGCTGGCGGATCGAGGCGAGCGGCGCGGGCCAGTGGATCGACACGCGTGACGGCCAATATGCCGAATCCGCGGGGGGACCGCTGACCAGGCGCTCGCGCATAGCCCAGCCGTTCGACAACCGATTGCTGTTCGGCCGGTTGACCGTCAGCCGGGAATGGGACAGCGGATTGCGATTCTTCTCGGCTACGGGGATCGTCGGTTATCAGTCGACGGACCAGTTCGACGCGACGCCGCGCCGCCCGGCCGGCTCGGTGTCGCCGCCGGTCATGTATATCGCGAATCGCGACAAATGGTTGCTGAGCCAGGAGGCGCGGTTGTCGCGGTCGCTCCCGAACGGCAATTCCTGGGTAGCCGGCTTCACCCTGGCGAGGGACCAGGACATATTGTCGCGCGCCGTCGGGTCGCCGGGGAATTCGTTCGACATCATCGGCGTGACCAACGTCACCAAGGCGGCATCCTTGTTCGGCGAAGCGACGATCGCCCTGTTGCCGAACCTTTCGGTCACCGCCGGCGGACGTGCCACCGTGGCTCGAACCGACGGCGATCCTTCGTCCGCGCCGCAGTCGGCGAACTTCGTCAAAGGCCGATTGAGCCGGCGATTCGACCCGACATTGGCGTTTTCGTTGCAAGTTGCGCCGCACTTCGCGGTGTTCACGCGATTCCAGACCGGATACCGGACGGGTGGGCTCGCGGTCGCCACCGGCATGGGCCGGGTTGCCGATTATCGATCCGACGCGATCACCGTCGGCGAAATCGGGATGCGCAAGCTGCGGGACGGGCCGACCGGCCTGGCGTTTTCCGGCAGCCTTTCGATGGCGCGCTGGAGCAACATCCAGGCCGATCTGATCAACCGTCGGGGCCAGCCCTATACCGACAATATCGGAAATGCCCGGATCGAAGCGGCGGAAGGTATGCTCGACTGGGTACCGGTCGCAGGCTTTCGCGCCGAGGCTTCGTTCCTGCTCACCGCCAATGAAGTGTCTGGTCCTATCGCCGATCAGTCGACGCGCAATAACCGTCGCTTGCCGGAGACGCCGCCGTTCGCCGGTCATTGGGGCTTGTCGTACGAATGGGCCACACGCAAAGTCGCGCCGCGGATCGGACTCAGCGCCGATTATGTCGGCCGATCTGTTCTCGGCACGGGCGACCTTCTCGACGTCAGCCAAGGAAATTACTGGCTGCTGGGCCTGTCGGCCGGTGTGCGCCATGGCCGGATACGCGTCGATCTCGCGGTCGACAACTTGACCAACAGTACGGCCAGTCGGTTTGCCTATGGCAATCCGTTTTCGCTGACATATCGCGACCAGACGACGCCGCTGCGTCCTCGTAACGCCAGGCTAGGCGTCGGCTTCGGCTGGTAATTGGCTCGCTGTTATCGCGAGCGTTGTATCTATCGAGTGAAATTGCGCGGGCGCCTAGCCCGATCATATCGATCGGTTTTGGAATCTTCGAAATCTCCGGCGAATGTCCGGATTTAGGTCGGATCGGAGTGAACGGCGCGATCAACCCGCCGGCCCGGCTACAGCGCGAGTTCGGTCTGGCGCGAAACGCCGTCCTCTTCCCACAACTCCGCCTGGAACGTACCCGCCGGAAGCGCCGTCAGGATCTCGGCTTCGGGGCATTTCTCATCGAGCCAATCCATCTGCCGCCCGCGCGGAATCACGACCATCTGGCGCTCCGCATAGCCGCGAACGTCCTCGTTGGCCTCGACCGTCAGCGCGGCATAGGCGCTGGGCCAGCGCGGCGTCGCCGGCCGCCAGATGCCGGCCAGATAGAAATGATCGCCGTCGACGCGCGTGAAACGATAGCGCCGGCCCTTGTGGTTATGGAAGAACTCGGAGGCCGGCACGAGACAGCGATTCCTGGCAAAGGTCCGAAATTCCGCGCGCACCACTTCGAACGGTCGCGCCTCGGGCCAGGCCGGCTCGAGGCCCCAGATCAGATTGACCATCTCGATCTTGCCGTCGCGGCCATAGCGGATCACCGCGCCCGGCTGCCCGATCCTGTCGGCATGCGTCGTCTTGTTCGCCACTACCAAGCCTTTCCGGCGCTATTCTCGCCGACTAGGGTCGCCGCCCTGCGTCCAGGCACCGGGCGACTCGATTGCATGGAACATAGCAGGAACACTTAGGTTCCAAAAGGGCAGTGAAAGGATGCGGCGATGTGCAACGACTATCGGCTGAACGTCGATCTCGACACGATCGCGAGCGACTTCAGCGATCTCAGGATCAAGATCGACTTTCCCGAAGGCGCGCCCAATGTCGAGGCGCGCGACGACATCCGCATCACCGACGCCGCCCCGATCGTCAGGGCGACCTCGACCCCTGGGGTCGCCGCTCTAGTGCAACGGCGCTGGAGCTGGCCGGGCCCGAGCGGCAAGCCGGTCTACAATTTCCGCTCCGATGGCCGCGAATTCGGCGATAATCGCTGCCTTATCATCACCGACGGCTTTTACGAGTTCACCGACCCCGAACCCGTCGAAGGCGCGCGCAAGAGCAAGCTCAAGGACAAATGGCTGTTCACGCTGAAGGACCATGACTGGTTCTGCATCGCCGGCATCTGGCGCAGCAATCCCAAGGTCGGCGAAGCTTTCACCATGCTGACCACCGAGCCGGGGCCGGATATCGTCCCGTATCACAACCGGCAGGTCGCCGTGCTGGCGCGATCCGACTGGGCGCGATGGCTCGATCCGGCCACGCCGTCCGCGGAGGTGTTGCGGCCCTTGCCGGCGGGCAGCCTCCGGGCCGAGCGGATAGTACGAGCATAGAATACGGGCGGCCCGCCGGCCAATCGCGTGCCGGAATCCTCATGAGGAGCTATTGGATCAGCTATCGACTGCTGATCTCAGTCCCGGACATATACCTCCCGAACGGGATAAGATCGCCAAATCAACGCGCCGGGACAGCTGCTAACACCTCAACCGCGCGATCGCCCTGGCCGCCTTGGCCAATGCCAGCTCGACCGTGCGGATATCGACCGACAACGCGAGCTCAGGCCGTCCGCTCAAGGAGAGGATAACACCGAGCACGGCGTCGGACTCGCGGGCGAGGCGAACCAGGTGATAGCCGCTGGGACTGGCCGCGCCGTTCAGCCAGTTTCGCGCCGTCCGGTTCGAGGCGCCGGTCCAGCGCATGATCAGTTTGGCGGCCATGCGCGATCCGCCAAGCTCGTCGCGCAGCGCTTGGCAGATACCCGAGGAATAATCGCGCTCGGTCAATACCGCACCGCGCGACGGAAGAAGAGTGCCGCTTTTGGGAAGCATATTTCCAGCCCTTTCACCGTAGACATAGTGGCGAGTCAGACGTTTTTGAGCGGATAAACCCTAGTGGCGTTGGTCGAGCGTGAGAACGAGACCGGCAATCCCGATACGGCGCCGCGCCGACGCGCCGCGCAATATGTCCGCATGTCGACCGAGCATCAGCAATATTCCGTCCTAAACCAGATCGAAGCGATCGCGCGCTATGCAGGACGGCGCGGCTTCGAGGTCGTTCGCACCTATGCCGACGAAGGCAAAAGCGGTTTGAGCCTCATTGGCAGGCCCGCGCTTCGCCAATTGCTGGCCGATGTCGTCAGCGGCTGCTCCGGCTATGAGGCGCTCCTCGTCTACGATGTGAGCCGGCTCGGCCGCTTCCAGGATCCCGACGAGGCAGCAGCTTGCGAATTGCAGTGCCGGCGCGCGGGCATCGCCGTCCATTATTGCGCCGAGCAATTCGAGAATGATGGCAGCGTCGGCGCGTCGATTATCAAGACCGTAAAGCGCGTCATGGCCGGCGAATATAGCCGCGAATTGTCGGCCAAGGTTTTTGCCGGCCAGGCCAATCTCGTGAGGCTGGGATTCCGGCAGGGCGGCACGCCGGCCTATGGTCTGAGGCGGATATTGGTCGACACGCATGGCCGGATAAAGGGCGTGCTCTCTGTCGGAGAGGCGAAGAATATCGCCACCGATCGAGTGATCCTGGGTCATGGCCCGGCGCGGGAAGTAGCCATCGTGCGGGAGATCTTTCGGCTGTTCGTCGAGGACCGGCGAAACGAGCAGGAAATCGCGGATCTGCTCAACGCGCGCGCGCTCCCGGAAGTGCCCGAGCGGCGCTGGAACCGGAGCCGCATCTACCGCGCGCTCACCAACGAAAATTACATCGGCAACAATGTCTGGGCGCGCCATGCCCTGAAGCTCGGCCAGCGCCGGGTCATGAACCCGCGATCCGACTGGGTACGCGCCGACGGCACGCATGCGCCGATCGTCAGCCGGGCAACCTTTGACCGCGCGCAAGCGATCATCGCCGAACGCTCGCAACTGCTGGACGACGAGGACATGCTGGACGTGTTGCGCGCGATCCGGTCGGAGCACGGGACGGTGTCCTACTTCCTGATCCGGAGCCGTGCCGATGCCCCCGCGGTTAGCACTTATGCGCTGCGCTTCGGCGGTCTGTTGCAGGCCTATAAGCTAATCGGTTTCACGCCGGGCAACGACTTTCGCTATCTCGCGATCAACCGGTCGCTTCGCGACCGCCATCGCGAGACAGTCGATGAGGTCCTGGGCGGCATCGAGGCCGCAGGGGGGATGGTCGAACAGGATTCGGCGAGCGGCCTTCTCACGATCAATCGCGAGCTCACCGCTGCGGTGGTGATCGCACGCTGCCGCCCGACAAAGACGGGCTCGCTGCGTTGGACATTTCGGTTCGGTCCCGGACCCAGGCCGGATCTGACGATCGCGGTAAGGATGGACGAAGGCAATCAGCGTCCGCGGGATTATTACCTGCTGCCGCGCCTCTGTCTAAAGGCGGCGGCGTTGCGTCTGGCCGAGTTCAACGGAGTGTGGCTCGACGCCTATCGGGTCGACTCGCTCGATGCCTTGTTCGCGATGGCGCGTCGGCGATCCTGGCCGACCGCGACATGACCCACGCCGAGCCCGCCCAGCAGATCGAATGGATTCCGCTCGACCGCATCACGGTCGTCAACCCGCGCACGCGCAATCAGCGCGTCTTCAAGGAGATTGTCGACAATATCGCCCAGATCGGATTGAAGCGGCCGATCACGGTTACGCGCCGCACCGAGGCCGAAGGTCCTCATTACGACCTGGTCTGCGGACAGGGACGGCTCGAGGCCTATCGCGCGCTCGGGCAGACCGAGGTGCCGGCGCTCGTCGTCGCGGCCGACACCGAGGATTGCCTGATTGCGAGCCTGGTCGAGAATTGCGCGCGTCGGCGCCACAGCGCGCTCGATCTGCTCCAGGATATCGGGGGGATGCGTCACCGCGGCCATTCGGTCGTCGATATCGCCCGTAAAACCGGCCTTTCGGATGAATATGTCTATGGCGTCGCGCATCTGCTCGATCATGGTGAGGAGCGGCTGTTGCGGGCTACGGAATCGGGCTTGCTGCCACTCAGCGTCGCGATCGAGATTGCCGGGGCGACCGACGAAGACGTCCAACGCGCCTTGCAATCGGCCTATGAGAAAGGCGATCTCAGGGGGCGCAAGCTCGTCGCCGCGAAACGGCTGATCGAAGCGCGGCGGCGATGGGGTAAGCGCTTCGCGCTGCGATCGGCCGGCGTCCAGCCGCACATGTCGTCAGGCGAAATCGTGCGCGCTTATGAGGAGGAAGCCGGCCGAAAGCGCGACCTGATCCGGCGGGCGAACGCAGCGAAGGACATGCTGACGCTGATCATCGAGGCGGTCCGCCGCCTATCGGCCGACGAAGTCTTTCTCGAGCTCCTCGCCGCCGAAGGCCTTCAGTCGATGCCCGAGCGGATCGCCGCCCGCTCGACGGCGGACCAGCCATGACCGGCGGACGGGTCGCGATCGGGTTCGAAGAGACCAGTGTCCGGCTTCCACTCGAGGCGCTCACACCGTTGCGAACCGTGTCGCCGCTCACCCGTCGGTCGCAGAAATATGCCCAGATCGCGGCTTCGATCGCCGAGGTCGGGATCATCGAACCCCTTGTCGTCGCCCGCGACGCGCAGGACGCCGCCAGCTACAATCTGCTCGATGGTCATATCCGCGCCGATATCCTGAAGGATCGCGGCGAGACGGATGTCGTTTGCCTGATCGCAGTCGACGACGAGGCCTATACGTATAACAAGCGGATCAGCCGAATGGCGACGATCCAGGAACACAAGATGGTCCTGAACGCCATCAACAAGGGCGTTCCCGAGGAGCGGCTGGCGCGCGCGCTCCACGTCAACATCGCCCAGATCCGGACCAAGCGGAACCTCCTTGCCGGGATATGCCCGGAGGTCGTGACCTTGCTTCGCGACAAGCATGTCCCGGTCGGCACCTTCACCGAGCTCCGCTTCCTGAAACCCGTCCGGCAGATCGAGGTTGCGCAGGCGATGATCGTGATGAATCGCTATTCCAAGAGCTATGCGAAATCCCTAGTCGCGGCGACCCCGGCTGATCAGCTGGCCGACGGCAAGAGACGGCGCCCGCGCGGCCTGTCGGCCGACCAGATCCACACGATGCAGCGCGAATCCGAAAATCTCGAGCGCGAGGTGAACAGGATCGAGCGCGATTATGGTGTCGATCATCTCGATCTCGTCCTGGCCGTCGGCTATGTGCGGCGACTGCTCGGCAATGCCGCAACGATCGGCCATCTAGCCCGGCATCACCCTGAGATACTGGCGGAATTCCAGAAAATCGCGGAATTCCACCAACCGGTCTGATCGTTTCCAGGCCTCGTGACTCATCCCAGGGCTAAGTGGGCATTGCACGGGCTGGCGACGGTGCACGGCCAGCCCGCGGTTATCCGGGCAAACACCCCGATTGCTCAATTTCCAGTGCTCGCAGCGAACGCGCAAAGCGCCTGTCCTACATGGAACAAAACAAGTACACAATCCCCTTTACGGGAGATTCGCATGATTGTGTTCGATCCGCCGCTGCTGCTCGCTTTGGCCACGCTCATCGGCAGCTTGTCGTCGCTGGTATGGGCGTTCCGACGCAAGAAATAGCAGTGCGTCGGCTGGCGCCCAAGGCTTGGACCAAGACGCCGAACCTCGCATCGAGTCCGCAGCACGCCGCGAATGGCGCCGAGGTGCCGGATCGGCCGCAGCCGTCCGCCTCCACGATCCCAGCGCCATCCGATCGCAATTTTTCTGCGCGACGTGTTTGATCAGCGTCTTGGCGGTTTGCCGAACGAGGTCGTTATAACTTGTCGTGATCCGAAGGGTGTCGTTACCCAACGGCAACGCCCCACGCCGAGCCGAGCTTCTTGGCCAGCCGATGCGAGGGCTTCTCGACCAGCCGGTAGAAAGCGAAGGTCGCGATGCCGATGGCAATTGCCTGGAGGCCGTAGAACAGGATCGTCGGCCAGCTCGCGAGATGGTCCGCAAAGAAGGTGAGCGCAAAGCGGTGGGTAAGGTACATCGAATAGGCCGCGACTCCGAGCCGTTCGAGCCGTTCGTTCACGCCATGACTGGTCAGGCGCTGCAGCTCGGCAGCCAACCACAGGTAACCGGCTGGAACGAAGGCGGCGACCGACCAGGTCAAGGGGATGTGGATCGGCGCGTGATAGAAGAGGAATATCGCTGCCACCGCATAGACCGGCAGGGCGGCCCTGAGTAGCCACACCGAAGGCAATCTGGCGACGAACAGCGATCCGTCCCGGTAGCGCTCGGCGAGATGGGCGCCGAGAAGCCACATCGGCGCGCAGAACAGGAAGGTCAGGACGCCGAAATTCCACGGACGGGCGGCCATCGGATGCAAGGCAAGAACCAAGGTGCTGATGACCACGCTCACTGCGGTCGCCCGCAGGGTCCGCCGATGAATTACCCTGAATAGCAGCGGATAGAGCGCGTAATAAGCGAGCTCGCAATAGACGCTCCACAGCACCGCATCGAACCCGGCGACATAGTGCGCGCCCGCGGCGCGGGCGAGCGCGATAATGGCGAGAAGGGGCAAGCCGATACGGACGAACCGCTTGATCAGGAACGATCCGATCGACACCCTCTCCTTGCCGATATTCGGAAAGTGGATGCAGAAGCCGGAGATAAAAAAGAATACGCATACCGCAAGGGTGCCGTTCGGCACGGCATCCCAGATCCCGGCGACGACTCTCAGCGGGCCAGGAACGTCGCCGAAGATTCTGTCGAACGGAACCCAACCGCCATGGCCCGCGGCCACCACGCTTGCCGCGATGAACCGGAAACTATCCAGCCCGCGAACGAAATGCGGCGAGATAACCGCCTCAGGATTTGCCGCGCGGTCGCTCACCGGAATCTCCGTCTGAACTAGGGTCATCATGCTGGTCGCCGCCAGGGGGCGGGCTCACGAGCCTCGCTGCTCAAGAGCTTAGAGTCGGCTGCGGGCTAGAGCCCAGCGCAGTGATGAGCATCCTGCGGTGGACAGCGATCGCCGTCGCTATCGAGACGACCGCAATTACCGTTTTCGCAGTTCCCATTGCCGTCGGGTATCGCACCAGGCGACGCGCGGCAATTCCCCTCTCCACGCGCATACCTAACCGCTGGCGCTAATCGGGCTCACGCGATCGAAGGCCGCTTGTGACCGCAGAAACGGGATCGCGCGTCCTTGAATGCGGCCGCCGGACTGCGAAGTACTCATCTGCCCAGGACTACACGAAGGCGGCGTGCGACATTCGATCGGGCATGCCGCGTCGATCCCTAATTCCTGATGGGTGCCAGGCGCTGAAGCGTGTTGCCGAGGTAATCGTGATATGACGGCAGCCCCCGCACAACCGCGCCCAGCCCCCCTGCCCAGCGCGCCATCGCCTCCGCCGCGTCGCCGCGATCGATTGCCGCGGCGACAGGGTCGGTTTCTTCCGGTGTCACCCCCAGACCGATAAGCGCGGCAATCCAGTGCCCAGGTCCAAATATATCTTCATCCCGGGTCGGCAGGCGCCCACGGCGAGCGAAGAGCTCCATCGTCCGGCAAAGGCTTTCTGTCGGCTGCAGTGCGCGCATCCGGCGCCAGAAAGGGCTGTCCGGGGCATTGGGACACTGAAAGTATAGGGCGGTCAGGTCGCGCAGGAGAGCCGCGTCTTGCGCGGTCCGCCGATTGTACTCGCCCAGCTCGACCGCCCGGAAGTTGCGATCAGGCAGGAGCTCCAACGCGCGCGCGATCGATCGGTGGGCCAGGCACAAACCGTACCACCCCAAAGGATCGATCGCCGTCGCCGCATCGCCGATTGCAAGGACGTTGCTGCGCCATGGTGTGATTAAATGTCGCGGCATGACCAGGATCGAACCGTCGCCGGGCTCATCCGCGCCAACAACGCGACCTTGTGAAGCCCCAGGGGAATGCCATTCCCAGCCGGCGGGCGTTCGTGTAAAAGTGTCGACGGCGGCGGGTTCACCAACATCGTCGTCGAGGAAGATGCGGCAGACGGGCAAGACGCTGCTCCAGTCTTCAATCTGACCGCCCAACGACGAGCGCAGCGGAGCGTTCGGCCCTCCGCAATCGATGTACAGGTCGCCGGTCACGGACTGGCCGTCCTCGAGTTGAAGCGTCTCGACGGAATCGCGTGCCGTCACCACCTTCGCGATTCGCCCGGTCGAGCGCTGCACCCCGAGGCTATCGCAGTGACCCTCGAGGAGGGTGCGATAACGGACTGGAACGAGACGTAACGAATAATCATATCGCGAGAATGGCGAGGTCGGGTCGTCGACCGGCATCACGAATTTCCCGGACGCCGCGAGCACGCCCGCTGCGGCATATTCATGATAGGGGCGCGCCTGGCCCTCGCGATGCGCGCGCGACCACAGATGGTGGAAATCGATCGATCCGATGCGCGGACCGCAGTCACCGGCGAAATGGTACCAGTCGGTGCCGCTCGCCGACCATTGTCGATAGCGCGTCGCTATCCGCCACGTCGCCGCGCCGGCCGCGATGACCGCCGCTTCGTCGAGCCCGATCAGCGCGTGAAAGCGGGCGATCGACGGCTGAGAGCCCGGCAGAAGGTCGGTCACCGCCGCCGGAGCGGACGCCGTCTGGATAAGCCGTACCTTGGCTTGAGGCAGCGCGCGGGCGAAGGCGGCGGCAGCGGACAAAGCGACGACACCGCCGCCGGCAACGACGATCGAGCGGATGGGCCCGTCGTTCATTGCGGCAAGGTCTGGCGATGGTCCGGCATTGCCTTTACCGCGTCGTGGATATGCCTACGTAATCTGGTCACGGCCTCAACCAGGTCGTTCACTTCCACGGCATCCGCGCGCTGATCCCAGCGATGGGGCACGATTCCCTGACCGAGGTAGACCGCAAGCCAACTCGGCTCGAGAAACAGCCCGTACGAATAACGCTCGATCCTGCCGGCGCGACGGAACAGCTCGATCTTGTCGACCAGGCTGTCGGGTACGGTCATGGTCCGCATGTCATTCCAGAAATCGGAATCGTCGCGGTTGGTCGCGTGATAGTGCAGCACCAGGAAGTCGCGCACGCGGTCATACTCGTAATCGAGCGATCGGTTGAACTCGACGCGGTCGGCGTCGGCGATATGGCCGATCGGGAACAGGTCGATCATCTTCATAATCGCCGCTTGCGCGAGATAGATGCTGGTCGATTCCAGCGGTTCCAGGAAGCCCGACATCCAGCGCATCGACTATGGCGTCGGCAACCGCTCGCGCCCATCAGCCAGCGCTGCGCTGCAATGGCGCCCCGCTACCGGCCTCGAATTCTATGCCGAGGCACTGTATCAAGGGTTCCGCAACGAGGTCAGCGACCGCGACCTGACCGTCCCGCTATGGGGCGGGAGCGCAACGTCGAACGCCGTCGTCAACTCCGCCAATCAGATCGAGTCGATCACGGTCACCAATCCGTTCCGCCCCGACGGTTTCCAGGGCGCGACCTATGGCAAGACCGACACGTATCAATATGCCCTGGGTGGCAAATATGATTCGGGCCGCTTCCATCTGAGCGCCGATGCGGCGCGAACGGCGAGCCGGTTCCTGGATTCGGTCTATAGCTTCGACATGGCCTATGCCAATCCTGTGACAGTCAACGCCAATACCGGTCTCAACACCAGCGATGGCCCCTATTTCACGTTCGCCGGCAACGTCGATCCGACCGCTTCGTCCAATTACATCTTCCGCGGATTCTTCGACCGTCAGCTGGTCGCGCGGGGCGAGGATTGGCAGTTCCGCGCCGACGCCTCCTACGATCTCGCGGACCAGGGCATCACCAAGCTCGAGGCGGGCTTCCGCTACGTCGACCGCGACGCGCATTTCGAGGACGGCAGTCGCTATTTCTACGATGAGCCCGCGCGGTTGCCGCTTACGTCGATACCGGGCGTCCAATATGCCGGTTTCACGTCCGGCTTCCCGAGCGACGACCCGATTGGCGTACGCAGCTATTACACGGCGACTTATGACAGCTTGCGCAGCGCGATCACCCAGCTGCGGCAATTTTCGGGCTTCGCGCCGGGTGCGCCGCCACCCGATCCGTTTGCAACCTATTCGGCCAACGAGAAATCCTATGCCGGCTACGTTCAGGCCAAATACGCGTTCGGCGAGCCGGGAGGCATCCGCGTCGACGGCGTCGTCGGCCTGCGTGGCGTCAAGACGAAGATCGATTTGCTAGGTACCTCGGTTCGCGTCGATCCGGCCACCAACGCCGTCGTGCCGACCCCGGTAAGCGTCAACAAGGACTATACCGACTGGCTTCCCAATGCGAGCGCCCGTGTCCGGTTCACCGACGCGCTGCAGTTACGGCTGTCATTCACCATGACTCGGACCCGGCCCGGTTTTGCCGCCTACAATCCCGCGGCCTCGACCGGTTCGCCGCCGAGCTGCGAGTTCTACAACGGAGTGCTGACGCCGGCGGCCCAGAATCCGACGCTCGTGCAGAACGGGGGCAATCAAGTCTGTATCCGCGGCGGGTCGCGCGGCAACCCCGACCTCAACCCGCTGCGCTCGAAGAATTACGACGCTTCGCTGGAATATTATTTCTCGCCGACCGGCTCCGTGTCGATCGCGGCCTTCCGGCGGGATCTAAAGGGGTTCATCTCGAACTTCGACGTCGATACCGTTGACGAGAACGGCTACACGCTGCGGCTCAACCAGCCCTTCAATACCGGCAAGGGCGAGATCCAGGGTTTCGAGGCGCAGGTCACGAGCTTCCTCGAATTCGGTCCGACCTGGCTTCACCGCTTCGGCGGCCAGGCCAACCTGACCTATCTGGACGGCAAGACGGGGTACCCCGCATCGCTCGGCGCAGGGGTCACTTCCGAAGCGCCGATCGTCGGCCTTTCCAAATGGACATACAATCTCGCCGGCTTCTACGAGCATGCCGGGCTGTCGGTCCGACTGTCCTATAATTACCGCAACAAGTGGACATCCTCCTATCAGGTGCGCGGCGCCGACCTTTACACGGAGACGACACGCGGCATCGGGCGGCTCGACCTTTCGACAAGCTACGATGTCGTCAAGAACGTCACGCTCTTCGCTGACTGGGTCAACATGCTCGCCAAGCCGTATCGCAGCGATCTGACCTATGCTTATGCCAACGGCACCAGCATGAGCTTCCCGCGGGCGGTGCGCTACGAGGAGTCGGTGTTCTCCGGCGGTATCCGCTTCCGCTTCTGATCGTTCCCAGCGAGATTACTGGGCGGGGAGATACCTCCCCGCCCTTTCCACTATAGGATGAAGGGGATTGAGAAGATTCCAGCCCTGCCACGGCGGGCCATGGACAGACCTCCCGCCCGCGGCTGATCGGCGCTGCGGGAGACGCCGTTCGACATGGGTGTTCGAGACTTTTAGGATGAGGTGCGAGGTATTTCGCCGTGCGGCCGGTAGAGGACCGTGACGAAGACTGCGCGGTCAGCATCGGGCGTACCATGGTCTGTCGCCCCCTCCTCTCCTAGGCGGCCGCGCGCGAGCTAGGCTGCAGACTCATAAACTCGAAGCCACAGCCGCATGGAGGCGAACTGGACCATGGAGAGGAAGTTGGCGGCGAGCTTGTCGTAGCGGGTGGCGACACGGCGGAAGTGCTTGAGCTTGGAGAAGAACCGCTCGATCAGGTTGCGCTCGCGGTAGAGCCGCTTGCTGAAGCACGGTTTCCACTTGCGGTTGCTCTTCGGCGGGATATTGGGCGTGGCGCCTTGGTTCTGGATCAGCTCGCGGATGCGGTCGGCATCGTAGGCCTTGTCGGCCAGCACGATGGTGCGTGGGCCGAGGTGGTCGAGCAGCGTATCGGCGATCTGCCCGTCATGCGTCTGCACGGCGGTCAGGCCGAGCCGGATCGGGAGGCCCTGCGCGTCGACGACGACGTGGATCTTGGTCGTGAGGCCGCCGCGTGATCGACCGAGACAGTGATCTGCACCCCCTTTTGCCGTCGCGGCCTGCTGGTGGGCGCGAACAGAGGTGCTGTCGATCATCTGGATGTCGCTGTCGTGTGCGGCAGTGATGGCGTCCATGAGGCGGTCCCAGACGCCTGCCTTCCGCCATCGCACGAAGCGGTTGTAGCAGGTGGTGCGCGGGCCATAGCGTTTGGGCAGATCGCGCCGCGGTGCGCCAGATCGCAGCACCCAGAAGATGCCATTCAGCACGCGGCGGTCGTCAACGCGTGGCACCCCTCGCGGCTTGTTGGGCAGGAGGGGCTCGATTACGCGCCACTCGAAGTCGGTCAGACCATATTGGCTCATGCCGACCTGAATCAGAACTGCCGGCGGAAGGGAAGAGACGTGCCGCACAGTTATCCTGTTGCTAAAGGTAAGCTGTGACCGATGAACTTGAGCCCGTTGCGAACGCTGTTGAGCAGGTGCGTCGGTTGCTGCTCGACTACGGCGACACCTCGACGTCCCCAAGGCTCGTGCACCTTGAAGATCGACTGCGCAACGGGGATGAGACAGCCTTGGTCACGGCCGTGTCGGAGAGCACGGGCGGCAGGCTCTTTGAACGACCGATATCTCTGTCGGAAGAACGGTGACAAGATCGCCTCGCACGACGTCGTCAGCGTCAATAAGCGCCTAAGCGAGCTGGTGAAGGCCATCGAACTTGCCGCACGCTCCGCCGCTCGGGAGCGTGGCGTCCATCTCATTCGATAGCTGACCGTCTGTTAGGCTGGCCCCGGCCTTTATGAGTTTACGACCTAGCCACTTCAGCCGCTGAGGTAGGCCACCGGACCAATATGCAGCGCTTTCATCCTGTTGGCGACGCACATAATTTTTGCGTATCGAGCACTCCGCAGCGGCCGGAAATGAATGCTTCCATCGTCCGCGACCAGCAGCCACCCGGTAGGTGCCTTGCAATAAGCGGTGACGCTCCGGGTCTGCGGCAAGGTTCGCCAGTGCGAGGGGGCGCCCGTTTTGTCGGCGCCGGCCAGCATCATCGCCAACGCGATCACTCCCGCTTTTCCAAGGCGTTATGCTTCAAGATATTGCGCAGCCTCTCAGTAAGCGAGGCCTGAAGGCCGCCTTGCGGGCGGGGCAATCGACGGGCTGATAGCCGCTCTTTGAGCGGGGCATTGATGTCGGGCGAGATTGGGTCAGCGGGCGAAGGAGCGAGTAGTCATACGAGCGGTCGTATGACTACTCGGATGGAGATTGTCGGCCGGGTGTCAGGCCGTAGGCGCTGGACCGTCGAGCAGAAGCTAGCGATCCTGCGCGATGCCTTTGGGCCGGAGGGCTCAGTCCGCGCGGCCATCGAACGTCATGAGGTCGGCAGTGGGGCGATCTATACCTGGCGCCGCCAGGCGATGTCGGGGGCGCTGACGGGGATCACCAAGCCTGGGGCGCCGAGCTTTGCCGAGGTACAGATCAGCGAGCCTGCGGTGATGTTGCCGGCGCCGTCGTCGGCCGCACCGGGTAGCGGGCAGATCGGGATCGAGCTCCCGTCGGGCGTACGGCTGACCGTTGACGCATCAGTCGATGCCGAAGCGCTGTCACGGGTGATCGGTGTCCTGGCACGATGATCCCGCTTCCCCCGCTGACGCGGATATTTCTGGCGTGCGGCGCGACCACTTGCAAGGGGTTCGACGGCCTGGCGGTGCTGGTGCAGCAGGCGCTGCAGCAGAGTCCGCATTCCGGCGCGCTGTTCGCGTTCCGCGGCAAGCGCGGCGATCTGGTCAAGCTGATCTGGTATGATGGTCAGGGATTGTGCCTGTTCTCCAAGCGCATGGATCGGGGCCGCTTCATGTGGCCATCGACGGCGACTGGCAGCGTCGCAATGACGGCGGCACAGCTTTCGATGCTCCTCGAAGGCATCGATTGGCGACGCCCGGAACGCACTTTCAGGCCGTCACTGGCAGGCTAAAAGCGCCCGGATTCCTGCGCTTTTTCTGGCTCGGCGGACTGCGATCTGCTATATATTCGCGGTGTCGGACGCAGGCCTTTCCGCCCCTGATAAAGACGCTCGGATCGCCGAGCTGGAAGCCGCATTGGCGACCGCCCGTGCCGATATCACCGCCCGCGATATCCTGATCGATACGCTGCGCGTCCAGCTCGCCCGTCTCAAGCGCATGCAGTTCGACAAGGCGTCCGAGAAGCTCAACCGCGAGATCGCCCAGCTCGAGCTGGCGCTCGAAGAGCTCGAGGCCGAAGCTGCCACGGTGAGCGCGCGGCGCGTCGATCCCGCCAGGCTCGACCGGCCGTCACCCGTTCGCGCGCTCCCCGATCATCTGCCGCGTGAAGAACAGCGGATCGAGCCCGAGCATGGCAACTGCACCTGCCCCGATTGCGGCGGTGCGCTGCGCCCACTGGGTGAGGATAGTGATGAGATGCTCGACGCTGTGCCGGTCCATTGGCGGGTCGTCCGCACCATTCGCCCCAAGTATAGCTGCCGCGCTTGCGAGAAGGTCGTGCACGCGGCGGCACCCGTAAAGGCGATCGCGCGGGGCAAGGCGACGTTCGGAACGCTTGCCCATGTCGTGGTCGCCAAGTTCGACCATCACCTGCCGCTCTACCGTCAGGCGGAGATGATGGCCGCGCAGGGCATCGATATCGATCGCTCGACGCTCGCCGGCTGGGCCGGTCAAGCGTCAGCGCTGCTCGATCCGATCGTCAGCCGCATCCGCGAGGCCGGGCTCACCGCCACCAAGATCCACACCGACGACACGCCCGTGCCGATTCTCGATCCCGGGCGCGGCAAGACCGCAACCGGCAGGATCTGGGCCTATGTCGTCGATGATCGAGGCGCCGGCGCCACCACGCCGCCGCTGGTCTGGTATCAGTTCACCCAGGATCGCACCGGCAGCCATCCCCAACAGCAGCTCACCAGCTTCACCTGCAGGCCGACGGCTATGCCGGCTACGACAAGATCTACACCACCAGCCGCGTCACCGAGGTTGCCTGCTGGGCGCATTTCCGGCGCAAGGTATTCGATATCCACGCGACCAAGCCGACGTCGCTCACCACCGATCTGCTGGCGCGCATCACCAGCCTCTATCGGATCGAAGATGAGATCCGCGGCCACCCGCCAGACGTTCGACGACGAGGCCGGCTGGAACGAACCGCACCCTTGATCGAGGCTTTACGCACCACACTCGACGACACCTTGCGACGCCTTTCGCCCAAGTCCGAGATGGCCAAGGCTATCGCCTATGGCCGGAAGCGCTGGACCGCGCTCACGCAGTTCATCGACGACGGCCGTCTTGAGATTGACAACAACATCGCCGAGCGCGCGATCCGCAGCATCGCGATCGGCCGCAAAAACTGGCTATTCGCTGGATCGAAGGCCGGCGGCGAGCGTGCCGCTGCGATCTACACCGTCATCGAGACCTGCAAGCTCAACGGTGTCGAACCGCAGGCTTACATCGCCGACGTCATCGCCAAAATCGCCGGCAACTGGCCTGCCGCGCGCTGGGACGAGCTCATGCCGTGGAACTGGCGCCCAGACTTTCAGGCGATCGCCGAAGCCGCATAGGCAATGTCGCAATTCGCCCCATTTGCCGTCGTTGACAGAGAAGGTCATACTTTACCGCATGAAAGAGCATCACGGGGTCTACGATCATCTCGTCGCCCTAAGAGCGATACTGCTCCGCGAAGGTGCGCCCGTGTTAGCAAGGACGGTCGAAAACGTTCTTGCCATCCTTGATGAAGGCCTACCAAGCAGCATCGGCGAAGCAAAGCAGGCCTGGGAGAGGCTGATTCAGTTCCCGCGCGGACTCCCTGACTTTGGGGTTTGGCGGGAGGATTACGAAGAGCGCCTTCGATTGAACGCCGAGCTAGATGCACACCTTCAAGCCATCAATCACGGGCTCAGCTGGGGACAGATTCCCCCCAGTTATCACCGTTACGCGGTCTTCACACCCCGCCTACGCCTCTCATTGGATCGAGTCCACCGTTGCCGATGGAATTCGCATGATCTGTGAATGTTTGCAATTGGGTCGGCAGCGGTCGCTTTTACGGATCCGGATTCATCTTAAGCTAGGCGCACCATAAATGGTCTTATCGTTAACGTTATAATTTACTCTGAAGCGGCTTATCGCATTGAGATCTTGTCTACTGATCTTATTACTTCCAGAAGGACTTTACTGACTTGATATGAAACATGACGGTAAATAGCGTTATGAGGTGCGCCGGGATACGGACAATCAGATTTTGAAATGATTGATTATCCGCATCTTGCGATCTCAAGTCGAAAGGAACAATCGAATGCCGAATTTGCCCAAGGCGGACGCTAAAATCTCTACCGATATGGTTTCAACGCGAGTAGCTGCCCCCGAGCGATTGACCCCGCCGTGAATGCACCGCCGTCGGTCGCGACGTATAGGGTGTCGCGATCGTGCGGGCCGCGCCCGAAGGTGGCGTCGGTAGCGCCGACGATACGCTGACGCGCGTCCGCAATGATCGTACGGCGGCCATCGGGTGAGATGCGAACCAGGGTATTGTAAGGGTGCGTCGTCACGAACAGCGATCCGTCCTTGCCGATCGCAAAGTCGTCGCCGGGGATCCCACGCGCAATCATCGTCGGTGCGCCAAAGCGACCATCATCGGCGAGAGGGTATTTGAGGACTTCAGTCGAATCCGAAACTGTGACGATCATGTCGCGGCCGGCAAAGTGCAGACCGTTCGCCCCTGGCGCGAGGGCAATGAACGGGCGTGCCGCCAGCCTTTGGTCACGCAGGGCCACCTCCCCCTTGCCTGTCGCAGGATCAATTCGCCAGACTTGTGCCAGGCTGCTGTCGGGGGAATAGAGCATGCCGTCTGGCCCGAAATCCAGTCCATTGGGCCAGGCGCCGCTGGGTAGCGAAGCGAACTTCGCCGCCGCTCCGCTGGGCGTGACACGCCAGATCCCCGGGTGCCGTCCGTTGCTCGTCATGAAGAGTGTACCGTCGTCGGCGACTGCGATGACACCAGCAGTCGACCCGACCGGCGTCGTCAACAGTACGCGCTCACTACCGTCTGGTCGGCGGGCGATGATCTGGCCAAAGGCGTGTGAAAAATATTCGCCGACGCTGAAATCCAGCCCGATATTGGCTGCGAGATACAGCGTGCCGTCGGGGCCGGCGGCAACGCCTTCGAAGCCCACACCCTGCCCATAGGTCTTGATGACGCGGGTCGGCACCGGCCGGTAGGCAAGCGTATCTGCCTTGGGCAGGCTCAACACTTTCAGCCCCAGCGGCTGTAGGATTGCGATTCCCGTGCCAGCTAGCGCCAGTGCGGTCGAGAGTGCCCAGGCAGGCCGCCCGCCGCGCCGTTTGCTCGCCGTGGCGAACGCGACTGTCGCGGCGACCGTTATCAAGGCCGCGAAGAACGCGAAAAAGGGCACCATGACCGCAACAATCATCCCGATACCGGGCAGCGCGGTCAGCGCAGCGAGCAGCATACGCGCGAACGGAGATAGCGGGAGCGGCCGGAGCAGGACGGCGGCGCGGGAAGAGCGCGCGCCAATGCCAAGCGCTGTGGCCAGAAAGAAAGCGCCGACAAGGACTTCGAGCAGAATGGTCAGATAGATCATTATCAGTACTCCGATAGGAAGCTAACGATTAACCTGTCCGATCACGGACACGAGCAACTCAATAGGAAGCTACCGTTCTAGTTAAAAAGGGGGTGATCAGGTCAGCTCTTCGAGATTGACTTCGACACGTTTCAAAGCGCGCATGAACTGCGCGCGCTCGTCTTCGGTAAAGTCCTTAAACATCTGTCCGACCAACGCGTCGCCCGCCGAACAGAAATCGTCAGATGCGCACAGCGCCCGAGCCTTGGGCGACATATGTATCGTCTTGGTGCGCGCATCCGTTCCATGTAACCGCCGCTCAACATGCCCTTCGCGCTCGAGCACGTCGATGATGTTGGTCAGCGTCGGGGACGCAATGGCCAGTCGCTGCTGCAATTCCCGATGAGGGAGCCCGTCATGATGCATCAGCAGTTGCAGCACGTCGAATTGCGCGCTCGTCAGATTGAACCGACGCACGGTGTGGTCCAGCGCATGCCGCAGCGCCAGGTACGCTTTCTTGAGTTCAAGAGTCGGGTGCGACATTTTGATAGGATGCTACTGAAATATCCGATTGTCAACTGGGATTCTCCTGTTTTTCAGCATTCCCTTTGGGTCCTGGCGCTCACGTTCGCTGAAAGGTCGGTAGATATCGTCCGCACCGGAGCGATCTCGATCGCGGGCATGGCGCCCTCAAATCAGTCGTTCAGCGAGATCGCGTCGATCCAAAGAGCCGCCATCCCGAAGGACTGCGCAATCGCTCGCTTTCGCCTTCACCGGCGAGCACCGCTGGCGCAACATGAAACCACATCGTCACCAGTCGTGCGCCATCGGCGGGACGCTGCGCCGCAGAAACTCTAGCCACGCGCGTGTCTTCGCGGCAGGGCGTCGATCGGGATGCGTGAGCGCGTATAGTGCGCCGAGCTCGGCTAAGTCTACGCCGAGATCGATCTCGATCAACCGACCTGCGCCGATCGCTTCGGCAGCGATGAACCGGGGCCCGTAGACGATGCCGGCGCTGGCACAAGCGGCAGCTATGAGTGCGTCGCCGTTATTTGCGTGGATCGAGCCTCCGATGGGAACCCACTGATTTCCCGCTGCACCAAATGCCCACTGCGCGGTTCCTGTCGCCGCACCGCGAGTAAAACCGAGGCATTCATGTTCGACGAGATCGGCTGGCGATGTCGGGACACCACGACGGGAGAGGTAGTCGGGCGAGGCGCACAGGCACAAGTGCATCGGCGCGAGTTTGCGGGTAATGAGACTGCTGTCGGCAAGCTGCCCGATGCGCAATGCCGTGTCCCAGCGCTCTTCCAGTAGATCGACATAGCGATCGCTCAGACCCAGTTCGACGGTAACTTGGGGATAACGGGCGCAGAACCGGGCCACCAGCGGGGCTACGTGAAGCGTTCCGAACGTTGCTGGCACGCTGACGCGCAACAGACCCTCGACGACCATTGATTTTGCAGACACCTCGGCCTCGGCGGCGCCGAGGTCGGCAAGCACCGCCTCGGCGCGATCGAGATACGCGCTACCGCTTTCGGTCAGCGACAGGCGCCGCGTGGTGCGTTGGACGAGCGTCACGCCGAGGCGCGCCTCGAGCTCGGACAAATGCCGCGCCGCCATCGCTGGCGTGATGCTACGCTCGCGTGCGGCGGCGGACAGGCTGCCCAGTCGAATCGCCCGAACGAAGATTTCAACACCGGTGAGACGGTCGGGCATCTGTTACTATTAGTTGAAAGTGATGATCGGAAACAGTCGATTATCATCGCGATCCCGCGCCATCATCTTCCCGCCCGAAAGGAACGAAGATGACGCGCCGCCAAACTCAGTCTCTGCGTCCCTCGTGGCGGCGGCCCGCGCTCCTTCGCGTCCAGTCCTCGGCATGTGTGGGCTGAGATGGCCGCGTCTTCGCTCAAGGCAATGATCCTGCGCAACGGCTGGTATACCGAAAACCTGACCGGCGGCATTGCCAGCGTCATCAAGAGTGGCACGATTATCGGCAGCTCGGCGAACGGCCGCTTTTCCGCAGCGACGCGGGAGGATTATGCCGAGGCTGAGGCAGCGGTACTGACGAGCGACAGACATGCCGGGCGAATCTACGAACTCGGCGGCGACGGCGCGTTCACGCGCGCCCAACTTGCCGCCGAGATTGCCCGCCAGACCGGCCGCGACATTCAGTATCGGAACCTCTCCGAAGCCGATTATGCCGCGGCGCTGCGCAATGCCGCGTGCCACCCGAAGTCGCGGACATGCTCGCCCGATTGGATACTCAAGCTGCCGACGACCCGTTGTTCGAGACGGGCGGCCACCTATGCGCGCTTATCGGCCGGCCGACGACGTCGCTCGCCGCCGTCGTCGCCGTAGCAATCGCCTAAGCGATGGCGCAACCGCGCGCAGTGACCGATCGCCTGAAGGCGATGGCGGTTGTGGTCGAAGTTGCCGATCGCGGCAGTCTCACCGCTGCCGCTGATGCCCTCGACATTTCCCGGGCCATGGCTTCGCGTGCGCTGGCAGCGCTCGAGGCATGGTTGGGCGCCCGGCTGTTCCATCGGACGACGCGACAGCTCCGCCTGACCAAGGCCGGCACCGACGCGCTGCCTCGCTTCCGCGCGATCCTCGCGCTCGAACACGATTTGCGGGTGACCCTCGATACGCACCGTACGATCGTCGGCGGGTCCATTCGGGTGACGTGCAGCACGTCGTTCGCCCACAGCTTCCTCGCCGGTGCGGTGGCCGAATTCGTTGCCCAGTATCGCGGCGTCACAGTCGATCTGATGGTGTCGGATCAGGCGCTCGATCTCGTTGAACACGGTATCGATCTTGCGATCCGCATCTCGAACACGCTCGATCCCTCCCTGATCGCGCGGCGGCTGTCGGTCTGCCGGTCGGTTCTATGCGCGACCCCCTCCTATCTCGCCGCCCGGGGTAGGCCAGTTCGCCCGCTCGAGCTAGCGATGCATGAATGCCTGACCCATCAGTTCGTTGGGCAGAATAACTGGACGCTTGGCGAAGGCGACGCGGCGGCGATGGTCCCGGTGACCGGTGCCATCTGCTCCAACGAAGCGACGGCATTGCTCACCGCGGTTCAGGCAAATGCCGGCATCGGATTGTTGCCGACATACCTGGTGGCGCCGCTGCTGCGTTCAGGTGCGCTCGTCGAAGTCCTCCCGGATTTCCCGCCGGCCGCGATGGGGATTTACGGGGTTTACAGGAGCCGGCAGCAGATGCCGGCGGCGGTCCGTGCGCTGATCGACTTTCTCGCCAGTCGTCTTGCCGGCGATCCGCCATGGGATCGTTGAGCGCCGCCGAATTCGTTCGCTAGCCGCAACAATCTGTTCTTCGCGCCGCGGCTGTTCCGGTCGAGATGCAGGCGTAGGCTGTCCCCGTCATAGAAGGAGGGGGAATCAATGCTTCGTATGCTGCTAGTATTTTTGGGGTTGATGTGCGCCACAACCGCCAGTGCGGCGCCGCCTCTAGCGCCAGCGCTGACGCTGACCGTCTACAATCCCGGCGCGCGCAGCATTTTTCCGGTGTCGTCGGTCATCATCGCCGGCCGCCACGACGCGATCCTAGTCGATGCCCAGTTCCAGAAGAACGACGCCGAGGCGGTCGTGAAATTGATCCGGGCGAGCGGCAAGCAACTGATGACCGTTTACATCAGCCACAGCGATCCCGATTATTATTTTGGGCTCGACGTGATCCACGCGGCTTTCCCCAAGGCCAGGATCGTTGCTACCGCGCCGACGGTTGCGGCCATTACGCAGTTAGCGCAACGCAAGCTCGCTTATTGGGGCCCGTTCCTCAGATCAAATTCGCCGCAGGACCTGATCCTGCCCGAGGTGCTGACCGGCGATCACCTGACGCTCGACGACCAGGATATCGACATCGTCGGACTCGACGGTCCAACCCCGGCGCGCACCTTCGTCTGGATCCCGTCCCTGCGCACGGTCGTCGGCGGCGCGGTAGTGTTCAGCGGCACGCACGTCTGGGTTGCCGATACGCCGACCGTTCCGTCCCGTGCCGATTGGCAGGCTACGCTGAAGACCCTGCTGGGCCTTCATCCGACGCGCGTGGTTCCCGGCCACTTTCTTGGCGCAGAACCGGCAGGCATTTCGGCGGTTCGGTTCACCGGCGACTATCTGACCGCGTTCGATGAGGAAGCGCTAAAGGCCGCGGCCGCCGACGCGCTGATCGCTGCGATGGAGCGGCGTTACCCGGGCCTTCCCGACAGCGAGTGGCTTATGCTCGGCGCGAAGGTCGTCAAGGGCGACATGCGCTGGCCGCAGTAATCGCCACTCTGTTTCCAACGCGAGGATCCCGACCATGAAGACCACCTTCACCTTCTCTGCGATCACCGGCGGCATTCTGCTCGTCCTCGGCTCCGCATTGCCGCTTGGTGCAGCCACACCGAACCGCGACGCCGAGCAAACCGCGGTCGCCCGGCATCTCAGAACTTTCGATGCACTCGATTTCGATGTCTATTCGCACCAGCGCTGGGACCGGCTGAAGGAAAGCCACGCCACGAACATTCTCGTGCATTATCCGGACGGCTCGACGACCGGGGCCTTTCGGACCATATCGCGGCGCTGAAGCCCATGTTCGTCTTTGCACCGGATACCAGCATCAAGGTCCATCCGGTTAAATTCGGCAGCGGTCCATGGACCGCGGTGATCGGTGTCATCCAAGGCGACTTCACGAGTCCGATGCCATTGCCGAGCGGCAAGACGCTCGCGCCCACCGGACATCATTTCAAGCTTGGAATGACCACGGTCGGGCATTGGACGGGCGCAGGCGTGATGGATGAAGAATATCTGTTCTGAGACAATGCCAGCCTGATGAAGCAGCTTGGCGTATGATCCCGCGAAACGATCGCGGCTTCACGAACAGGTCTGCGGATGTTCCGCGCATAGGGCGCAATGCAGATGCCACTCCAATTTCCTGATAGCGCCCTGCGCTACCGGTATCCGGAGAAGTAGCATCTAAGCGTACGCCACGCCCAACTAGCGCAGCAGAACCGAACTGTCCGGAAGCGGCCGATTTGCTGCAAGTACGAATCATTCGCCAAGGATTGACCGCTTCTCGGCCGTTTGCGCTATGCAGTTCTTGCCGGCGATGCGGACGCAAAGGTTTATCGTTTTAGTTCACGCTGGAATGCGCGCATCCAGCCAGGTGACGATGTCGTCCAAGACCTCACCCCTCCCGACATCGTTGAGGGGATCGTGGAAGGCGTCGGGGTAAAGTTTCAACGTCTTGTCGCGGGACCCGACACGATCATAGAAATGCTGGCTTCCTGCGGGTCTGGCGGCCCTGTCGGCGCCCCCATGGAGGATGAGTACCGGCAGCCTTACGTCGGCGAATTCGCGCTTCAGTTGCTCGTCCGCCCGCACCAATGCGGCCAATGTCTCGCTCGGTTGCGCTTCGTGGGCGATGAGCGGGTCGGCATTCATCGTGGCTACGACCCCGGGATCACGCGAGAAATCCGAATTCTTGAGCCGCAGGACGGGTGCATGTGGAACGAGATGACCGAGCCCCTTAATAACTGCGAGGGCGAAGTCGGGGGCCGGGAGTTCATAGGCGAAACTCTCAGAGATAAGACCGGTCAACTGCTCGCCCTGCCTAAGCGCGACGAGGCACGCTACGACGCCTCCAGCGGAATGGCCCAGCAGAAAGGTCGGCAGGCCCGGCTGACGGGCTTTAGCGATCGCGAGCAACGCTTCGACATCGGCAACATAATCCGCGAAGTTCTCGACATAGAAGCGGTCGCCAGCCGATTGGCCGCGGCCGCGCAGGTCGATCGCGCAAACAGCTATTCCAGAGGCGGCGAGCCCACTCGCCGCCCAGGCATAATAGCCGCTGTGCGAATTGAAGCCGGGAACGACAACGAGCACAGCGCGCGCGCTGCCCTCGAGAAGCCAGGAGCGGAAGAACAGTGCCGGCGCATCGGGGCGATCGATCCGCTCTTCTGCGACCCGGGTCACGATTGCGCCTGTCGCACACTGCCGTCCGCCACCGCATCGCGCCAATAATCGTTCGCGGCCGCAACCGTAGCGGACTCGACCGCGATTACATGGCTTGCCGCGATCAGGCCAAAGGGGTCGTGCGCGTATTGCGCCCGCCCATTTTGCAGGGTCTCAAGTTGGTGCTGCATCGCGTGAACAGAGTGCCTGGCGAGCATCATTGCCAGGGCGCGCCCTTCTTCCGGTGTCGATGTCAGCAAGCTGTTCCCGGGGACTAGCGGCGTTGTAGGTACCTCTGTCATCGCATTTCCTTTGCTAAGGGTTCACCTTCGGGGACCAGGACGAGCTTTCCCGGGGGAGCCTTGCCCGACTCGATCAGGGCGTGGGCGCGGCGCGCCTCTGAAAGGGCCAATACCTGTCCTATGCGGGTCTTTAGGTCGCCAGCCGCGAGGAGGTCGGCAAGCTGGACGAGCTTTTGAGAGGTGACCGCGACGAGCGTGAATTGCGCGCGCACCCTGTGACGGGTCGCAAGCTCCTGATCGGGCTCCGCCGCCGAAGAAATCAGGACGCCACCAACGCGCAACCATTCGAACGCCTTTTCCAGTGCGCTGCCGCCCACCGTATCGATCACGACGTCCGCCGTGCCTTTGAATTTGGCCGGGACTAACGCCCCAGCGTCCACCGCGACAGCGCTCAAGGACGCTATATCTGCAAGCTCGTGCGTTCGTCCGGTCGCTATCACCTTAGCCCCTGCAAGGACGGCGAGTTGCACCGCATAAGCGCCCACGTTTCCGGCGCCGCCGATGACAACGACAGTGTGGCCTGCTTCGACGCCAGCATGTTCGAACACCATTTGTAGAGCCGTGCAGCCAACAACCGGGACAGAGGCGGCTTCAATATCGTTCAGTGCGCTGGGCTTGGCGGCAAGCATGGCCGCCTCCGCGATCGCATATTCGGCATATGCACCGGTGAACTGCGCATTGGTCACGCCATACACTGCGGATCCGGGCTCGAAGGCCGTTACGCCGTCACCGACTGCTTCAACCACGCCCGACAGGTCTGCGCCCAGCGTCAGCGGCAAAGATTGCGCAAGAACGCTGCGACCCGATCGCACCCATAGGTCCCACGGTCCGACACCGGCGGCAGCGATCCGGACCAAGACTTGGCAGTTCCCGGGCGCAGGCCGGGGAACCTCTTCGTAGTTCATCGCATTCAGCCCGCCGAAGGCGTGCACACGCACAGCCTTCATCGCGGCGATTCCGAAGTATCGCGCGCCGCCATCCGCCATATCCGTGAGCTTGTTGTCATCCGGACTCCTGGGTCAGGCACAACCTAATTCAACAAGCCAATCTCTCTTGTGCCTGAATTGCGGTCCTTTGTTCCCAAACTGCGCTCGTTGCGAAGAAACGCCAAAAGAGCGCATGCGCAAAGCCGGCTTTCCTGTCAGAATGAGGCCCGCGATGGATCTCTACGATCATGGTCAGCGCAAATATGGCACCGGAGTGGTCGACTCCGCATTGGGATGCGCGTGGTCTGGCGTCGGTGCCGAGTTGCGGCATCATCCCGCTGGCGACATCCCCGCCTTCGATCTTGTTCAGACCGAGATCGGCATCGCCATTGCCAGTCATCCCAAGGCGGTCGTTGCGCGCCAGGGCAATGGCGTCAAGCAACGCACGGAAGCGACCCCGGGACGATCTGGACCTGCCCGGCCGGCGTGCGCGAAGAGGAGATCTCACTATACGAATGGCACGATTGCCTTCACATCTATCTCCCCTCCTCTCGGTTCGACGATCTGTCCGACCTCATCGGCGGTGCCGCGGTTCGCGCGGATCACATCCGATATCTCGCGGACATCGACGACGATCTGATCCGGCAGATCGGTGCTACCCTTCTCGCCGAATTTCGGGCGCCGACAGCAGCAGGTCGCGTTCTTGCGGAATCGCTCGCCGTGTCGCTCACGGCGCGGCTCGTACAGGCCTATTCCGATTCGAGGAGCAATCGGCTCCATCTGTTGAAGACACAGCACGGTCTGGATGATCGGCGCGTGCGCCGGGTGCTTGAATATATGGCCGCGCATCTGGATCAGGAAATCGGGATAGAGGAGCTCGCGGGCGTAGCCTGTCTCAGCCCGTTTCATTTTATCCGGATGTTTCGCAATCGGGTCGGCACGACTCCGAGCCGGCATCTTGGACGCATGCGCCTCGACCACGCCAAAACCCTGCTCTCGACCGGAAACATGACTCTCTATGACGTGGCCCTTTCCTGCTGCTTCGCGTCGCAGGCGAGTTTCACCCGAGCCTTCAGGCGCGCTACGGGAACAACGCCCCAAGATTTCAGGCGAACGTCCTGTTCGGGCGCCTCGCGACCGGAATAGCATTGGCAAGGTCAGGGCACGGGTTAGCCCAATCTAACGCCGACCTGCGGATGCCCGGCAAATGTCATTTCGGCCGGTATTGAAGATCCGGACGCGCAATACCGGCGGAAACGCCCGGCGGAAGGATGAGGGTTCCTCTCGCTCAGGTTGAACTCAGCGGCGACCGCTTGCATCTCCGCCGGTCGAGCATGTTACCCCCAACGACATCGACAGGCGGATTTCCGCCGAAACGAACTTTGTGAGTACGTCCACGCTTCGAATTGGCAGCACGGACATCGGTGCGGTCGAACGATCAATTCAACACCACGATCTACGGCTATTCGGATCGCCTCCGGGGGATCGAGGGGACTCGCGACGTCGTGCTGATGCATCCTGATGACATCGTCGCGGGCGGACTGGTCGAGGGTCAGTTCGTCGAGCTCGCGAGCGATGCCGACGATGGTATCGACCGCCGGGTGGCCGGGCGGACCGTCACACCATTCCTGCTGCCGCGCAAACCCGTCAAACGCTCCGATTGCTCGCCGCGCCCGCTCCGACAGCGTCAGGACGAAGGCCGATTTACGCCGCGGCCCCATCCCGGACGTTTACGACGTGCGACATCGCAACTACGACGTGCGACATCGCAACTCATGTCTGACGTACAAGGTTGCAACCGCCTGCCTGAGAGCGGACATGAACTGGGATCGCAACGGTCACATGCCCGCGGCGGTCGGGCGGACAATGACCTCGTTGACATCGACGCCGTCGGGCTGCTCCAGCGCAAATCGGACCGCCCGCGCGATAGCGTCCGGCTTCAGCGACTTCTTGCGCCACTCTTGAAGTGCGGACGCGACGTTCTGGTCCGTGATGTCGTTGCCAAGCTCGGTCGCCACGACGCCAGGCGAGATGATCGTCGCGCGAATGTCGTCGTGCTCCTGCCGCAGGCCATCCGTGATAGCCCAGACCGCGAACTTGCTGGCACAGTAAACCGTGGCCGTCGGCATCACCATGTGCGCCGCGATCGAGGCGACATTGACCACATGCCCGGAGCGCTGCGCCACGAAGCGCGGCAGCACGGCGGCAATTCCGTTCAGAACGCCATGGATGTTGACGTCGATCATCTTCTTCCATTCGTCGCGCTTCAGCGCTGCCAGCGGCGACAACGGCATGACACCTGCGTTGTTGACCAACGCATCGATGCGCCCGAAACGCGCTTCGGCGGCGGCGACAAAGGCTTCGAAGCTGTCGCCGTCGGTAACATCCAGTTCTCGCCAAGCCACATGTGTGCCCTGCTCCTCCGCCAGCGCCCGCAGACGCTCGCTGCGGCGCGCCCCGATGAACAACTGCGCGCCCGCGCTGGCCAGCTCGCGCACGGTCGCTTCACCGATGCCGCTCGATGCGCCGGTGATAAGGATGACTTTGTCGGCTACTCCGGTCATGATCGCTCCTTCAGTGGTTTGCTGAGCCGGCAATGGAGCGGGTCGGCGTTGAGACGGTAGATTGATCGTCCGCAAGAATTGCACGATCCTCCGGGAGGAGTGACGGCGGGATTGCGGCTCCGGCGTTCCTGGTGGAAATCAGCTTCATGGACAGGATGGATCAGCTTGCCACGATGATAACGCGGCACGCGACCGCGACCGGCATGTACGGGACAGCGCATCCGCGTCTGTCCTTGTTTCGGGCCGATCACCCTACCCTACCGATCCCGTCGGTTTACGAAGCCTCTCTTTGCATAATCGCCCAAGGCGCGAAGCGCGTGTCGGTGGGGGATCAAAGCCTGATCTATGACGCGGCGCATTATCTGGTCGTGTCCGTCGACCTGCCCATGACTGGCCACATCATCGAGGCGAGACACGATGTGCCTTATCTCTGCTGCAAGATCGACCTCGACCTACCCGCGCTTGCCGACCTTGTCCTCGCTGAAAGCGGATCGTTCCGTCCGGCGGCATTCCCGGCGCTCGCGGTCTATCCGAGCGACGCCGACTTGGTGGATGCTGCCTGCCGGCTCGTGAAGTTGCTGGATCGGCCACAGGATATTGCAACGCTGGCGCCCCTGATCGAGCGCGAGATCCTCTATCGGCTGCTGACCGGGGCGCATGGATCGACACTCCGATATCTCGCCGCAGCGGACACTCATCTGAATCAGGTGAGCCGTGCGATCGCCCAGATCCGCAGCCGCTTCCGTGAGCAACTGCGCATCCGCGAGATTGCAGCGGGAGCAGGGATGAGCGAATCCTCGCTGCATGAGCATTTCAAGGCGATCACGCGCATGACTCCGCTCGAATATCAGAAGCAGCTTCGCCTGCAGGAGGCACGGCGGCTGATGCTCGCGGGAGCGAGTGCCGGCGCGGCGGGTTTTGCAGTCGGATATGAAAGCCCTTCGCAATTCAGTCGTGAATATCGGCGGCTCTTCGGAGCGCCACCGCGCCAGGATGTGGATCGCCTACAGGTAGGGCAGGACTACCTCAGCGGGGCCTGAGTCCCCGATATAGCCCCGCTGAACGTGCACACCGCAATCACGCCAGCCATCGCAGCAAAGAAGCGGCGTTCTACAGCAAGGCGCTTCTGCACATGCACAGCGAGTGTCGCCATATCCCCCGACCGGCCAGATTAACCCCTACCTTTGAAGGGCGAACAATGGGGCTAAAGGTCTGAGGGGAACACGTATTGGACTAAGACGACGCTTTCGAATGTAAGCTCATCGTTCGGCAGCCGGCAGGCGATATGGCGCCCTCGAGTCGGGCGTTCCCCGCCTGAGGTCGGTCCGATGAGCTGCCGCCAGCTAGCTGGCGACGCTATAAACCACTGGTGGAGTAGCGCGCCCCTGGCTGTCGCTAGACCTGGTCGGCCAGGGGCGCCGGACGCTAAAAGTGAAGCTTTGCGCCGCCTTCCAGCGTGATGTTGTAGAATTCGCGCTGGATCGGGCGGTTCGGCGATCCTTCGTAGAAGCGGAGCGGCGCGTTGGTCAGGTTCTTGGCATTGACGTAGAATTGCAGATGACGGTTCACGTCGTAACTGCCGTTGAAGTCGAGCGTGAAACGATGGTCCTGGAACACATCGGTCGCGCGGCTGCCACCAACGCCGAACAGCACCGAGCTCTCATATTGCGACGCCAGCCGCAGCTTGACCGCGCCACGTTCATAGAAGGCGGCCGCATTCCACGACCATTTGAAGGTCCCGGGAAGGGCGACACTCTCGCCATCGCGAAGTGCGACCTTGGAGTCGACATAGGTCACGTTGGCATCGATACCGAAGCCGTTGAGCAGTCCAGGCAAGCCGGCGAACCTATCGACGAAATTGGCTTCGACGCCACGAGCATAGCCGCCCGTGACATTCTCATAGGTGTCGATCGTCGCGATTCCGACGATGCCGGGATAGGAGCCGCGCACCGTGCGCGTCACGGTATAGTCACGCAATTCCTTGTCGAACGCGCCCACCGAAATGACGCCGCTGCCCGGCAGGTAATATTCGATGCTCAGGTCGAAATTGTTGCTGTAAGTCGGCTTGAGCGCCGGATTACCCGTCGAGACGCTGCCTGCTCCCGGATCGATGCTGGTTGCCTGGATCGTCTGATAAAAGCCGGGACGCGCCAGCCCGGTCGAATATGTCGCGCGCGCAAGTAGCGACGGCGCCAACTGGTATCGGAGCTGCACGGTCGGAAAGACATTATCGTAGCTGCGCGTCGTCGAGAGCGGGCCGGTAACGATGTTGCCGCCGGCGTCGGCGCTGTCGCCGATGCCGCGATAGATCGCCTTGGTGTGTTCATACCGCACGCCGAGGAGTATGCTGAGCGGCCCGAAATCGCCGTGATATTGCACGAACGCCGCGGATACATCTTCGTTGTCGTCGAAATAGCCGCCGGTATTCAACGCGAGCGCCGTGTTACCGAACAATGTGCGCATCGCGCCGCCGCCAATCTCGGGGCCGATATCATAGCCTGCATGATAAAAGTCGGTGACCGGCGCGCCGTCCGCGTCGCTGCCCAGAGCATAAGGCGAGCCGGTATAGGCAAGGCTCCCCTTGAAAGGACGCGCGATCTTCTCCCGATAGCGCAGCTTCCCGCCGATCTTGAATTCGTCGCCTGGGGTTAGCCCGACGGGGATCGACGCGGTTGCCGCATAGGACCATTCGGAGTCGCGATCACGCTCGGTCTGGTTGCCGATGCTGTCGAGCAGGTAGTTTGCGGGATCAGTAATGCTCGCACCGCTTGTCACGTGATAGCGCGGATAATCTGGATCGGTGATATTGTCATAAGCGATCGTCAGGCCGCTCGGCCCGGCAAAGGTCGAATTGTAGTCATAGTTCTTGGTGTAGGTCGCCCGAGAATAGGCCGCGAACCATTCGAGCCGCACCGGCCCGAGATGATTGTCACCCCCGATCTGGCCGACGAAATTATGATGCGACTCATCCTCGTCGCGCAGGGTCTTCACGGTGGAGGCGTTCGGCGCGACGAAACCGTTCGTATTGCTCGGATCGACAGCCACCGGATCGCCCAGTCCGTCTATCTCGAGCCGGTTGCGATAGACATGCTCATTGTAGCCGGCGAGGCTCGCGCGCACATAGAAGCGCTGCCTGTCGTTCGGCGTCAGATCGAATTCGCCCGAATAACCGAAGCGCTTGCGGCGATAATCGTATTTGCGCAGTTCGAGACCGTCAAATGCCTTGTCCGGCGTCGCCGGCTGGTTGTCGAAATAGGCCTCCTCAATGTCGTCGAAGCTGCGACGATCGTTGTAGAGGAATTGGCTGAGCACGAACGAGAACAGCGCGTTGCCGTCGGCATTCTTGCCGAGCGGCGCGCCGACGACGATTTCGTCGCGATAGAGGCCGTTGCCCTTGAAGGTTTCGATACCTCCACCCAGCATCGCGTCGATGAATGGCGCGGTCGTGCCGATCGCGGTGCGCGGAGTGAGTTCGACGCTGCCGCCGATGCCTTCGGCGTCATGATCCGGCATACCGGTCTTTGTGACGACGATGCGATCGATCGCACCGATCGGGATGGTATCGAACTCGACCGCCCGCCCCGCAGCGTTGAAATAGGTGCCGCCGGGCTGAGTGTTGAGCAGGACCACGCCGCCGAAAGTGGCACCATTCAGATTGCCGTCGAGTCCACGGATGTTGACGAAGCGGCCCTCGGACGTGTCGATAGACAGCGAGACACCGGGAATACGGCTCAACGCTTCCGCCGCGTTGACATCCGGATATTTTGCGATGGCTTCGGCCGACTGCACGTCGATGACGTTGGGCGCAGACTGTTGTTCCTTGCGCGCGGTTTCCGCTTTGCGCGCGGCGGTGACGACGATTTCGTCGCGGGCGGATGTGGCGGTCGCTTCCTGCGCGGCTGCCGGACACGACGCCGCGATCCCCGCGGCAAGTGCCGCGAGAGAGATTGCTCCCAAACGCATCTTTTGATCTCCCAATCCCAGTGGACGCGAATTCGACGGTGCGTCGCGGACGCCATTCCCGTGGATTGTTTCAGTTCTGCGAACCGCGGGGCCAAACGCCCGTCATTGGGATAATTTAATCAAGCGGCAGTCGGTCGATGATGTGCGCAGTAGCGCGTCCTCACGCTCGATCGACGTGACGGTTGCAAGGCGAGGGCCGCGCGACGGATGAACCGCTCGAACATTGGGGAATTATAAACTTTAAGGGGATGGTGGTGGCCAAGGGCCGACCGCATAGGGGCCGGCATGTCGATCGGACTTGGGACGCGCCGGAGCATGCGGGGACTATTGGCACTGTCGCTGGCCACGACACTGGGCAGCTGCGCGACCTACGCACCCGACCCGCTTCCCTCAGCCCAACAGACATTGCGCCCCGAACGGACCGACCTTTTGTCGATCGATGCGCAGAAGATCGATCGTCCCTGGCTTAAGCCGCAGGCGATCGATCTGTCGGCGCCACTGACGCCGAATGCGCTGGCAATACTGGCAGTCCTGGAAAATCCCGACCTCAGGGCGCAACGCGCCAAGCTCGGCGTCACCGACGCTCAGGCGTTCGCAGCGCGCCTGCTTCCGGACCCGAGTTTTCAAGGTAGTTTCGACAAGCTGATTTCCGGGCCGGATGCCTTTAACGGCTATGGCGCGCAGATCGGGTTCGATCTCAACCAAGTACGCACGGCCCGCGTAACGCGCGAGGCGGGCGAAGCGTCGAAGCGCCAGGTGCGGCTCGATTTGGCCTGGGCGGAATGGCAGGCAGCGGGACAGGCTCGTCTCCTGGGCGTGCGCGTTCTTGCGCTGACCGCGCAGCTTGCGTTGGCACAGGCGAGCGCCGCGTCGACGGAGCAGTTGTTTGCCGCGACGCAACGTGCAGCGGGTCGCGGCGACGTTGCCGCGGGCGATCTCGACGCTCGGCGCCAGGCACGCCTTGACGCGAGCGCCAAGCTGCGGACCGCCGAACAGGATCTGACGGCGGCTCGCGCCGGGCTGAACGCGCAGCTTGGCCTGCCGCCGACGGTTGAACTGAGACTGGCGCCACCGGCCGAGCCGGCCGTGCCGCCGAGTGCGGAGACGCTGGTTGCGCAGGCGCTCGATCGCCGGCTCGACCTCCAGGCGCTGCGCGCCGGTTATCAGGTCGCGGAAGCCGAGTTGCACAAGGCAGTGCTCGATCAATTTCCCAATCTGTCGCTGACGATCGCCGCGGCGCGCGATACTGCCGACAACCGCACCATCGGGCCGCAGGTCGGCTTCACCTTGCCGTTGTGGAACCGCAATCGCGGGGGGATCGCGATCGCCAGCGCGACGCGCGAACAGCTTCGCGCCGAATATTCCGCGCGACTGTTCCAGACCCGTGCCGAGATCGACACCGCGGTCGCTGCCTTGATCTCGCTGCGGCGCGAGCGCGACGTGCTGCGTGGTCAGATGCCCGAAATCGAACGCTATGCCGCCGCGACCGAGCGCGCCGCGGCCAGGGGTGACCTGGCCCGTGCCACAGCCGACACCGCGTTGCAGGCAGCGCGCGACCGCAAGCTCGCATTGCTGCAACTCGATCAGCAGATCGCCGAACAGACCATCGCGCTCGAACTGCTCTCCGGCGGCCCTAGCGAAGGATGGACACAATGAAACATTGGACGCTTGTCGTCGCGCTCCTTCTCGCCGGGTGCGGCGCGGGCGGTGACGATGGTTCGAACGGCGACGCGACACCTTCGCCAGTTGCCCAGGTGCGCACCGCCGTCGCCGTCGCCGACAACTCCGATGGTACGGTCAGCGTTTATGGCGAGGCCGAGCCGGGTCCAGCCAGCATGCGTGCACTCACGGTTCCGGCTGAAGCAATTGTCTCCACGATAGCCGCGCCCACCGGAACGGCGGTCTCGGCAGGACAGGACGTGGCCACGCTTCGCCCGAGCCCCGCCACGCGCGCCGCTATCGCCAAGGCGGCAAGCGATGCGCGATTGGCGGATGCCGCTTATGCTCGCGCGCGGCGCATGCGCGCCGATGGTCTGATGAGCGATGCCGATGTCGAGACGGCACGTGCGGCAGCGGCCAGCGCCGAAGCGACGCGTGCCAATCTGGGCATCACTGGCGCAATATTGACGCTGCGCGCACCGCTCGCAGGAACGGTGCAGGGACTGACTGCCAAGCCTGGCGATCAGCTCGCCCCCGGCACGACGCTCGCGACGATCGCCGCCCGGGGCGATGTCCGCGCGCGGTTCGGGATCGATCCGTCGCTTGCGACACGGGTGCATGCCGGCGAGGCGATCCACGTCGCGTTGCTCGACGGCAGCCGCGACGCTTCGGTGCCGATCACGGGTGTCGACCCGCTGCTCGACCCGACGACGCGTCTGGCCTCGGTCTATGTGCGGTTGCCGACCGGATTTGGCGTCAATGCCGGTACGCCGCTGCGCGCCGCGATCGCCACCGGTCCGGCACAGGCGGGCGTCAGCATTCCCTATGCGGCGCTGCTCGACGACGGCGGACGCAGCTATGTTTTCGTCGTTCGTGGCGGCGTAGCAAAGTCGGTGGACGTCTCTCCGGGTAGCTCCGCCGGCGACCGTATCGCGATTCTTAAGGGCATACGGCCCGGTGACCGCGTCGTGGTCGAAGGAGGTACTGCGCTCGAAGACGGGATGAAGGTGACAGAACGAGCTGGCACGACGCGATGAGGGAAGTTCTGCAGCGTCACCGCCGCTCGATCTGGCTGAGCGTGTTTCTAGTCACGCTCGCCGGCCTGTTTGCCGCGACGCGGCTCCCCGTCTCGCTCTTCCCGCACATCGATTATCCGCGCGTGGTCGTGTCGATCGATGCCGGCGAGCGCGACGCCGGACAGATGGCAGCGGACATCACGCGGCCCGCCGAAATAGCGCTGCGCGAGGTGCCCGGCGTCACCAGGATCCGATCGACGACCAGCCGAGGCTCGGCCGAAGTCGAGCTGGGGTTCAGCTGGGGTGACGACATGGTCGCGGCGATGCTCGCGACGCAGGGCGCGCTCGCGACGATTCTGCCCGATCTTCCCGCAGGCACGCGTTTCCAGGTGCGGCGTTCCGACCCAACGATCTTCCCCCTGCTCGGCATTTCGCTCACCTCGAGCAAGCGCGACGGCGTTGCCCTTGCACAGCTCGCCCAATTGAAGCTGCGGCCGGTATTGTCGAGCGTCGCCGGCGTCGCCGGCGTCGATATACTCGGCGGCGGCACGCCCGAAGTCGAAGTCGAAGTCGATCCGGCCAAACTCCAGCTGTTCGGCCTGACCATGACCGACGTCGCGACCGCGCTGGGCAACGCCAACAGCGTCGCCGCGGTGGGGCGGATAGAGGATCGCCATCGCCTGTATCTCGCGCTGGTCGAGAATCGCCTGACCAGCGAGAGCGACATCGCTGCGGTGCCGGTCAAATCGGGTAGTGCGCCCGGCGCAGGCGTCGCCACGCTCGGCGAGGTCGCGACGATCCGCCGCGCCCCGGCGCCGGCGTGGACGCGGGTGACGTCGAACGGCACCGATGCGGTATTGGTCAATGTGCGCCAGACGCCGACCGCCGACGCAGTGCGACTGGTCAAGTCGGTCGACGCGCGACTCAAGGCGCTGGCGCTCCCGCCGGACGTGCATGTCAGCTATTTTTACGACCAGTCGGAACTGGTGACCGGCGCCGCCGACGCGGTGCGTGACGCGATTCTCCTCGGGGCGGTCCTCGCGGGGCTGGTGCTGTTCCTGTTCCTGCGCAGCTGGCGGTTGATGGTGATCACGGCGGTGTTGCTGCCGGCGGTGCTCGCGGCGACCTGCCTTGCCTTGTTCGCGCTCAACATGAGCTTCAACATGATGACGCTGGGCGGCATGGCGGCGGCCGTCGGTCTGGTGGTCGACGATGCCGTAGTGATGCTCGAACATCTCATGCGCCGCCTGCAGGAAGCCGAGGATGAATCCGAACGGCCATCGATGCTCGCTGCAGCGCGCGAAATGGCCAAGCCGCTCTTCGGCTCGACCGCGGCTACGATCGTGGTGTTCGTGCCGCTCGCGTTCATCTCGGGCGTTACCGGCGGCTTCTTCAAGGCGCTCGCCGCCACTATGGTCGCGGCGCTGGCGGTATCGCTCCTCTACGCGCGCTTCGTGCTGCCGATCATCGCCGACCGCTGGTTGACGCTCAAGGACGCTGAGTCCGCCGACAAGGCCGAGCGGTTCACCGGACCGCTGGCGCGAGGCTATGCCCGAATGGCGGAGCGCGCGTTCTCGCGCCCGGCGCTGATCTCGGGCATCGCGGCGGCCGCTCTGGTCGTGATCGGCACGCTCGCCTGGTCGCATCTCCAGTCGGGCTTCATGCCAGTGATGGACGAAGGGGGATTCATCCTCGACTATAAGGCGAAGCCCGGCGCCGCGCTCGGCGATACCGATCGCCTGCTCCGCCAGGTGGAGAAGATCATCCGCGAGACGCCCGAAGTCTCCAGTTATTCGAGGCGGACCGGCCTTCAGCTGGGCGGAGGACTGACAGAAGCCGATGAAGGCGATTTCTTTATTCGTCTCAAGGGCGGCTCGCGACGCGATATCGAGGCGGTGATGGCGGAAATCCGCCGCAAGGTCGAAGCGACCGTGCCGGGGCTTGAGATCGAAACCGCACAACTGATGGAAGACCTGATCGGCGACCTGACCGCCGTGCCGCAGCCGATCGAAGTCAAGCTGTTCAGCGACAATCCCAAAGCGCTCGAGGAGTCGGCCGGCGAGGTGGTCGATTCTCTGAACAAGGTGCCGGGCGTGGTCGAGGTCGCGAGCGGACTGCGCGTCGCCGGCGACGCGATCCTGATCAAGGTTAACCGTCCTGCCGCCGCGCTTGCCGGGCTCGACCCGGACGCCGTCGCGAAACAGGTCGAGGCGCAGATCGGCGGCACCGTCGCCACGCAGATTTTGTCCGGCGAGCAGGTGATCGACGTGCGCGTGCGGCTTCCGCAGGACTTGCGCCGCCGTGCCGATGCGCTGCGTGCGCTGATCGTTCATGCCGCCGACGGGCGGTCGGTATTGCTGCACTCCATCGCCGAAATCAGCATTGCTGCCGGACAGCGCCAGATCATGCGCGAAGACCTGGCGCCGTTCATCCCGGTGACGGCGCGCCTCGAGGGCAAGGATCTCGGCACCGGCATGAAGGACGTGCGCGCGGCCGTCGCCGGCTTGCATCTGCCGCCGGACGTGCGCGTCGAATATGGCGGGCTCTATGCACAGCAGCAGCAGTCGTTCCGCGACCTCGCTACGGTGTTCGCCGCCGCGCTGCTGCTTTCAGCGCTGCTGCTGACCCTGTTGTTCGAGACCTGGGCGTTCACCGCGGCAGTGATTGCGACGGTGCTGCTTTCGACCGCGGCGGTATTCGCCGGGCTGTGGATCACCGGCACCGAACTGGACATCTCGGCGCTGATGGGGCTGACGATGGTGGTCGGCATGCTGACCGAACTCGCGATCTTCTTCCTCGCCGAACTGCCGGCTGACGCACCGGCGACCCGCGAATCGCTGCTCGAGGCTGGGCGGGCGCGATTGCGACCGATCCTGATGTCGGCGCTGATCGCGATCCTCACGCTCGCGCCGCTCGCGCTCGGGCTCAGCCGCGGTTCTGGGCTGCAGAAACCGCTCGCGACGGCGATCATCTTCGGGCTCGGCATCGGCGCACCGCTGGTGCTGGCGATGCTGCCGATGCTGGTCCTGCTGCTGGGAAGGATCGGGCGCAGCGCTCCCACGGCCCCAAAGGCCGAGGCGAACGCCTGATCAGCCGCCGGCGACCGGCAGGGTGAGCGTCACGCGCAGACCGGGCGCGTTGTCGGCGAGCGCAACCTGCCCACCGTGCGCCTTCGCCACCGCCGCGACGAGACTTAGGCCGAGTCCGGCACCCGGCGTGCTCCGGCTGGCTTCGCCCCGCGTGAAGCGGCGCAGCATGCGCTCATAGTCACTGGCAGGAACACCGGGCCCGCGATCCGAGACTACGAGTTCGGCGGTGGCTGCCCGCGACGCCAGTGTCACCATGATCTCCGTGCCGAATGGCGTGTGGAGGCGCGCGTTGTCGAGCAGATTGCCGATTGCCTGGGCAAGCAATTCGCGGTTGCCGAGCACGCGGATGTCGGGGGCAATCCTCCAGTCGAGCAAGCGCCCGCTGTCCGCAATCGCCGGCTGGAATGTCTCGCACACGTCCTCGGCCAGCGCGCTCAGGTCGAGCGCCTCGAACGATACCGCCAGCTTGCCGCCTTCGACTTCGGAGATACGCAGGATCGCCGCGAACAGCGCAAGCAGCGCGTCGCCCTGCTGGATCGCCCTTTCGGCGGCGCCATCGACCGAGCCGACCAGCTCGAGCTGGTTGCGCAGCCGTACCAGTGGCGTGCGCAGATCGTGGGCGATGTCGCTCGAAACCTGCCGCAGATTATCCATCAGCTGATCGATGCGGTCGAGCATCGCGTTGAGCGCCGTCCCGACCTGATCGAACTCGTCGCCGCGTGGACTGACTGGAACGCGCTGCGCGGTGTCGCCTTCGACGATCGCGCGCGCGGTAGCGCTTATGGTGCTCAGCCGATGGCGTAGATAGCGCCCGAGCAAAAGCGCGCTCACGCCGCCGACCAGGAGCAGCGCTACGAACGCGATGCCGAACAGCGCAAGGATCGTCGCGTCGATATTCTCGATCGTCTCGGAATCGAGCGCGACCACGAGGCGCGACCCGTCGGGCAGATCGATGGCGTCGGCGCGCGCCACGTCCGGCCCTTCCTTGGGATCGTGGAACACGATGTCGCCCAGCCCGGCTGCGGGTCGCTCGGTTGCCAAGGTGCCGGCGATCCGGCGGCCTGAGCGATCGAACAGGGCGTAGTCGAAGCCCTCGGGCGAACTCAGTCGGGCACGCACGTCGATTTCCTGGCGAAGTTCGCGCGGATCGTCCGCCTCGCGCGCCAGTTCGACCGCTTCTTCGATAATGGCCCTGTCGCGCTGGCGCCGGAATTCTGCGTCGGCGGTGAAATAGACCGCGGTCCCGAGCAGCAACATCGCCAGCGCGAACGCCGCCGCATAGGTGAAGGCAATGCGATAGGCAGCGCTCGTGCGCGAGTTAACCACCGGCGCGCATCCGATAGCCGGCGCCGCGCACCGTCTCGATCGGGTCGTCGCCGCCTGCTTCGCGCAACTTGGCACGCAGTCGGCTCAAATGGCTTTCGACGATGTTGGTCTGCGGATCGAAATGATAGCCCCAGACCTGCTCGAGGAGCATCGTCCGGGTGACGACCCGTCCGGCGTTGCGCATCAGCTGCTCAAGCAACGCGAATTCTCGCGGCTGGAGATGGACGGCTCTGCCGCCGCGCGTGACGTCGCGGCGCAACAGGTCGAGCGTCACGTCGCCGACGTCGAACCGCGTCACCACGTCGCTGAGCGGCGGCCGCCGCAGCAGCGCGTTGAGCCTGGCGGTCAGTTCGGCGAACGCGAACGGTTTGACCAGATAATCGTCGGCGCCGGCCTCCAGTCCCTCGACGCGGTCCGTGATCCCGCCCAGCGCCGTCAGCAGCAGCACGGGCGCGCGCACTTTTGCGGCGCGCAGCCGCCGCAGCACGTCGAGCCCATTCAGGCCTGGCAGCATGCGATCGAGTACGATCGCGTCAAATTCGCACGTCGCGGCGGCGTGGAGCGCGTCCTCGCCTTCACTGACCAGCGTCGCGGTGTGGCCAAGCTCCGCGAGCCCACGCTCGAGGAACCTGGCCGTCTCGACATCATCCTCGGCGATCAGGACCCGCATGGGTCCGCGCTGTCAGTCGCTGGATTTGGGGTTTTCATAACTGTCCTCGACGATCCGCCCGGTATCGCCGTCCACGCCGATCTCGTGGATGCGCTTACCTTGCCGGATATCGAACGAATAGCGCCATGCGCCCTTTTCACGTTCATATTCGGCGTCGGCAATCGTGCCGGGGGCGCGCTTCAGCGCGATCACCCGCGCCTCCGCCATGGTCAGGCGCGGCTTGTGCTGCGGCGTCGCCGCGAGCGCCGGGGTCGAAAGCGCGGCAATCGTCGTCGCCGCAATCATCAAACGCTTCATCATCACTCCTTGCAACCGGCGAACTCGATGCCGGTGCGAGTAATATCGCCAGGTACGCCTTGCGGCGCGGTGGTGGCGACTATGGTTTTGCTCAACATGGGTTGCGCACGCCTGCGCGGGGCATTGTATTTTCCCAATGTGGATGTCCGGCTCTAGCCACGCGCCGCCCGAGATGCGCAAAGGCCCCGCGAACCAGCCGCGAGGAGTCCTGATCATGCGCACCCGGGCATTGCTTATATCGCTTATGTTGTTCGGCGTCGCCGCCGCACCGGCGCACGACTATCAGGTGGCGCAGTCGGTCGCGCTCCCCGATGGCGGTTGGGACTATGCGAGTTTCGATGCGAAGACCGGTCAGGTGCTGGTCGCGCGCACTACGTCGGTCGATGTGATCGACGTGGCAAATGGTAACGCAGTCCACCACATCGGCTCGGTCCAGCGCGGTCATGCGGCCATGCCCCTGCCCGACGGCAAGCGCGTACTGGTCACCAGCGGCAACGACGCGAGTGTGCGCATCCTCGACATTGCGAGCGGATCGGAACTTGCGCGGATCGCGGTCGGCAAAAAGCCGGACGCCGCCACGCTCGATCCCGCGACGGGCAATGCGCTGGTGATGAACGCGGCGGACGGATCCGTCGCCGTGATTGATAGCAATGCCGCGAAGCTGCTGAAGACGATCCAGGTCAAGGCTGGGCTCGAAGCCGCGGTGGTCGCAGGCAATGGCAAGCTCTACGTCAACAACGAAGACGCCAATGAAGTCGAAGTGGTCGATTTGAGCAAAGGCGTGGCCGAGACGCCGATTGCGCTCGCCGGCTGCGAGGGCCCGAGCGGTATCGGCTATGACGCCAAAACCGATCGCATCGTCAGTGCCTGCGCCAACGGCAAGGCGGCAATTGTCGACCCGTCCCACCGCAGCCTCGTGGGACTGGTCGATATTGGCCGGGGACCGGATACAGTGATGATGGACGCGGACCGCGGTCTCGCCCTCATTCCCTGCGGACGCGACGGCGTGCTCGACGTCATCGCGCTCAGCGGTCCCGGTGGCGCGCGGCGTGTCTCGCGCATCGCCACCGAAACGGGCGCGAGGACTGGTGCAATCGATCCGGCGACCGGAACGCTCTACTTGCCAACGGCGCGGTTTATCCCGTCGCAGCAGCCGGGCGCACGTCCGACGATGGTGCCCGGCTCGACGCATCTTCTTGTCCTTCGACGCTCTTAGACCTTTGGTCGAGGGCGCGGGTCGAACCTGCGCTCGGGCCGAGTGGTTTAGTGAACAGCTCCGCCTGACGAAGGCAAGGACGGCCATAGGTATCGATGGAAAAGGTCCGAGCGACGAGGTCAGGCCCGCCGCAGACGCCAGTGAACGGCAGCTATCCTGACCATTCCGCTCATAAGTCGCCTTTCGAGTAGCGGCAGATCGAGCCGTTGTGAGTACCGGAGCTGCGAACGTGCACTTTCGTCGACCTTAATCCCAGAAACTATCTTTTCGTTCTTCAGTCCCAATGTGCTGAATGCCCACGATTGTCGCGTCCCCCGACGCCGGATACGCCGCCATTTCCCAGTAGGCCTCAATGACAGCGGCACTTTCCACCTCGCCAACGTTTGCCGAACGCAGCTTAGGGCAGTGTCAACGGGACTGAAATTGGGGAGTAAGGTCCGCCGTCGGTTTCGCGATCGACCGGCACAGCGGTAGCAGAAGTCTACGAGGGTGCCATAGCGGATCGTTCGACAGACCCTGCAGTGAAGCCTGTGCTCGGCGACGTGCGGAGCGCGTCGGCTCTTGTTCTCGACCGTCAACCGATTGCCCCGTTTCCTCAGTCGAGCACCCACGTTGAGCCGCTTTAATGCAGGCCACAAGCGGGTCCATTAGCGGGCACGAATGCAAACCAGCAAATCTACGGTCGAGCGGGCTATCGAGTTGGCCCAATCCTCAACCTGTGCGTCCGTCGAGGACATTCGCAGGATGCTCAAGAAGGAACAGTACGAGGTCGTCGATAGCCACATCTCGGGCGCTTCGATCTTGAAGCAATTGCGCGACATTATCGCGGCGCGCGCAAATTAATCGGTGCAAGACAGGGGGCGAATCTAGCGCTTGAGGTACGCGCGCACTTTGTCAGCGGACGTGCCGACGGCGTTTACGGCCTCCTGAAGCCTCTCCTTCGATGCCCGTAGGCTTCTAGTCCAGTCCTGAACCTCGTAATCCTCGCTCATATCGATGCGGTCGCGATCCGGTGCGCCGACGTTTTTCTTGTTATCGGACATTGCCGTTCTCCTTCACAGAAGGAATCAGAAGCGGGCGCGATAGTTCCGACAATCGTGCGCAGTAGCGATGGCGCGAGGGCTCAATATTGCCATGCCGGCGCGGGATGTGCTCAAGCCATTATCGCACCGTGCCTGGAAGTTGCGCGCTGTGTTCTCCCAGCGCCGGCCGTGCCACACATAAGATTTCGACAGCATCGGCTGCGGCGGGCGTTGATCCCACCCGCCGCCCCGCGGTGAGATCATGCACTCGACACCGTGTAGCGAAAGAGAGGCAATCCTTATTATCTGCATCAACATGCGAGGTACAGCTGGAACGCACTCACGGAATTGGTGTTGTAAGCGCACGCGCTGCCGGCAGACTGATCGGACGGTGCTCTCGACCTAAGCGCGGATTAGTCATGGCTCGCTACTTTTTTGAACTGCACAATGGATCAGGGGTGACCCGTGACGAGGAGGGGCGCGAATTTGCGAATGGCAATGAAGCAAGGAGGGAAGCGGTCATTGGCATCAGATCGCTCTTGGGAGCCGAGGTTGCGTGCGGGTCGATCGATCTGGATGGTCGTATAGAGGTATTGAATGAAGATGGCGAAATACTTTTCACCATTCCATTCAGCGATGCCGTGACCGTCAATTGGTCGAAATGATCGACAAGCATTTACTCAAGCTGCGCGCACGCGACGACATTAGCGAAGCCGAGGAAAATCTGATCCGCTCGTTCGTATCGCCGCCGATCGAAGTTGCCGCGAAAAAACCGTCATCCGCGCTGGCGATCTTCTGTCGCGTTCGACGCTACTGCTCGAAGGCATGATGTGCCGGTACAAGGACCTGGCGAACGGCGCTCGGCAGATAACGGAGCTGCATGTCGCCGGCGATTTCGTGGATCTGCACAGCTTCACACTCAAGAGACTCGATCACAACATCATGGCGATGACGCCCTGCACCATCGCGACGGTGGACCATAGCGACCTGAAGCGGATAACGGAGGAATCGCCTCATCTGACGCGGGTCTACTGGTTTACGACAAACCTGGATGCTGCTGTGCATCGCGAATGGGAACTGTCGCTGGGTCGACGAACGGCCATCTCCCGGACGGCGCATCTGTTCTGCGAGCTTCACGTCCGACTCGGCATTGTCGGGCTGGCAGACGACAACGGTTTCGACCTGGCGCTAACACAAGTCGATCTCGCCGAGTGCTTGGGGATGACGGCTGTCCATATGAACCGGACCCTGAGAGACCTTCGAGATCAGAATATCGTCGAGTTTCGCAGCAGACGCGTCGTGATCGGAGATCTGGCTCAGATGCGCCGCACCGCAGAATTCTCAACCGAATATCTGTATTTGGACAAGGAGCCTCGATAGCCACGCGCCTGGAACACGTCAGTCTGGAAACCTGCCATTTGAACGTCGCTGCGCGATGACTAAACGTGCCCATCCGCCTCCTCGAAATACCGCAGCACCGCTGCCGGGTTGAACCTGCGCTCGCATCGCTGCGTTAGCGCATTCGGGCGAAGTTCGTTCGGCAAGCTCCCCAACCAAGGCGGATGCTTCCCATGCCGACCCGAAAATAGGCTCGAGCGAGTTGCGGACACCAACCGAGAGGACGCCGGATGGCCGACGAAGAAGATACCGTTCACTATGACGGCGCCGAAGGCGGTTGGGGATCGATCCGCGGAATCGTCGAGACAGCGTGGCGCGAGCGAGCGTCCCCGGGTTCCCTCGACACGCTGCGCCGGCAGAACAAGGTCAAGGGCTTCATGTGCGTGTCTTGCGCCTGGACCAAGCCGGCCCAACCGCACACATTCGAATTTTGCGAGAATGGCGCAAAGGCGACTTTGTGGGAACTCACCACGCGACGCTGCACTCCCGATTTCTTCGCCAAGCGCTCGGTGACAGAGCTCAAAACATGGAAGGACCACGATCTCGAGCAGCAAGGTCGTCTCACGCATCCGATGCGCTTCGATCGCGCCGCCGACACCTACGTGGCCTGCTCGTGGGAGGAAGCGTTCCAGGGGATTGGCCGCGAGCTACGCGCGATCGATCCGGCATCGGCAATATTCTATTCGTCTGGCCGCGCCAGCCTCGAGACCAGCTATCTCTACGCGCTGTTCGCTCGGCTATATGGCCACAACAACCTGCCCGACAGCTCGAATATGTGCCACGAGACGACCTCGGTCGCGCTCAAAAAGCTGATCGGATCGCCGGTCGGCACTTGCGTGCTCAGTGATTTTCACCTCTGCGACGCGATGTTCTTCTTCGGACAGAATCCGGGGACCAACAGCCCGCGGCTGCTCCACCCGCTGCAGGAAGCGGTCAAGCGCGGCGTCAAGATCGTCACGTTCAACCCGATCCGCGAAAAAGGTCTGGAGGTCTTCAAGAACCCGCAAAGTCCCACGGAGATGCTGACGCCGAAGGAGACCCAGATCTCCACTCTTTATCTTCAGGTCAAATCGGGCGGCGACATCGCGGCGATCATGGGAATGATCAAGCACGTCCTCGAGGTCGAGGAGAAGAAGTGGGCGAACGAGAAGCGGCACGTCCTCGACGTCGATTTCATCAAGCAGCACACGATCGGGTTTGAGGAGATCAAGGCCAAGGCGGACCTGACGAGTTGGGACGAAGTCGAGCGCGAGAGCGGGCTAAAACGCGCCGACATCGAGGCGGCGGCGCAAATCTACGTCGAATCGCATCGCTCGATCTGTCTGTACGGCATGGGAATGACGCAGCAAGTCCACGGATTCGACAATCTCGCGATGCTGACCAATCTCTGGCTGCTCAAGGGTAATATCGGGCGCGACGGCGCCGGCATCTCGCCGGTCCGCGGCCATTCCAACGTCCAGGGTCAGCGCACCGTCGGCATCTCCGAGAAGCCCGAACTCGTGCCGCTCGACAAGATCGCCGAACTGTTCGGGTTCGAGCCGCCGCGCGAAGAGGGGATGAACACCGTCAAGGCGTGTGAAGGCATCTTGTCGGGCACGGTCAAGGCGTTCGTGGGTCTTGGCGGCAATTTCGTGCGTGCGATCCCCGAACGCGAGCAGATGGAAGCGGCGTGGACCAAGATGCGACTGACCGTCCAGATCGCGACCAAACTCAACCGCAGCCACCTGATCAACGGGGAGGTCGCATACCTGCTCCCCTGCCTCGGGCGATCGGAGCAGGACGTCCAGGCGAGCGGCGAGCAATCGGTGACGATGGAGGATTCGCTGTCCTGTATCCATGGATCCCTCGGCAAGAACAGGCCGGCATCGAAGCATTTGTTGTCCGAAATCGCAATCGTGGCCGGGATGGCTAAGGCGACGCTAGCGCCCAATCCCAAAGTCGACTGGGACGACTGGACCGGCGACTATGCGAAGATCCGCGACCTGATCGAGCAGACCTATCCGGAGGAATTTCACGACTTCAACAAGCGTGTATTCACCCCTGGCGGTTTCTATCGCGGCAATGCGGCGCGCGAGCGCGTTTGGAAGACCAAGAGCGGCAAGGCGCAGTTCACCGTTCCCAAGAATATGAGGTCGGTTGGGTTCGCCGACAAAGCAGGCCGTTATCGCCTGATGACGCTACGATCGAACGACCAATTCAACACCACGATCTATGGCTATTCGGATCGGCTGCGGGGTATCGAGGGGACTCGCGACGTCGTGCTGATGCATCCGGAAGACATCGTCGCGGCCGGATTGGCAGAGGGTCAGGTCGTCGAACTCGTGAGCGATGCCGACGATGGTGTCGACCGGCGCGTAGGCGGTCTGACCGTCACGCCATTCCTGCTGCCGCGCGGCTGCGTCGGCGCCTATTATCCGGAAATGAACCCACTGATTCCGCTCTGGTATCATGACGAGGAGTCGAAGACACCGGCGGCAAAGGGCGTCCCGGTGCGGATCGTCGCCTGAGGAATCCGCGCACTGCCGATCGCGCTGATAACCGCATGCTTGGGCGGTTGCATCAGGGAAGCGCCGCTCTTCCGCACCTCGGCGCCGCGAACCCCCAAGGCACACTAAGGCCCCACGCCTTGCTGGATATCAGGTCGATTTTTATCAGATCTCGCGGAACGACCGCTATTTCCCGACGCGGTACCCTGTTGCATTGAGAGACCCGGCAGTAACAAGGGCCAGCGCGCTAGTAATAATTCCACAGGCGACCGATTCTTGCTGAAATATCGAGAGGATAGCGATCGCTAGCGCGACTGCTCACTCCACGAATTCAGTGTACCGCCCCCTAGTTTTTCAACGCGACACGCCGGGTTGCGACCATTAGAAATGGGTCCAGAGATGGCACCATCATGGTCGACCACGAAGCATGCTGTGGCGACCGTATGAACAGCTTGTGAAAACCCCCGCACAAAGCCGGGCGCTACCGACAGTCGATACCTTGACATGCGTTAGTGTACACGACCTATCAGTGCGATATTCTCCTCATTATGCCTACGCCCGAACAACGCGACTATTACGCGCGACGTGCACGCGACATTAGAGATTATGCCGCGAAGGCGACCAACCCAGAAATCAAAGAGACACTGGAAACTATGGCCAGGTCATATGACGCGCTGGTTGAGGCAGCGGATCGGATTGTCTTTTTGCGCTCCCAAGTGGATATTTGAACGCGCGGCTGATCACGTCCTCGCACTCTATAGATGCGCAGCTTCGCAATCACGTCAGGCGAGCGTCCCGCCTATCCTCAGGCGCATCAGCCGCCGTCACCACCAAGGCGAACCAAATCAGGAAGTTTTCTCCAGTCACGGTCAACCGCCGATCGCGCTTTGCCCTGAAAGTCTCTTACCGAACGCGAAGCATCCCAATCTTGAACTTGACCTACTCGCGCCGCACCGTCTCCAGCTCGGAAACCTCGGGCCCTGCGCTGGATCCCCATACATAACGTTGAACCGGTAATTCGGCCATGCGGCGCTCGAGGTCGCCGACATAGGCAGGCGTCCGCCCATCCTTGACATTGCCGTCCACGTCGATCGAGCACCCGTAACTTTCGAAGCTACACGAATTGCCTCTCAGCCGCGGAGATCAAGTTAGCCCAAGCGCGTTAACTCGCCCACAGTCACTTCTCGTCGCCCAGCCTTGCAGGTGCTCGCGGCGCACACACGATGGCAGGCATGCCGATGCTTGGACCATTGCTCTCTCGCGGATGCGTTTTGCCGCTGTCATAATTACCCGGCCCCGGACCGTCCATCGGCGACGAAAACATTATACTTAAGAGCAGCTTAGTCTTATTCAACGGAACAATGCGCCGGTCCGAGACTTTCTGCACGTATCTGATCAGCGGGGAAGTTATGGGAAGTCGTCTCGATGGCGCGCATCATTTGCGCGCCGCACCGCGCTACAAGTTGTTTCAACCGACTAACGTCAGCGTGGCAGGATTAGAGAACCGGGCTCACTTGCTAAACCTCTCCGTTGGCGGTGCCCTTCTCTATTCGCAGGACGCGCCGGCGCCCGGCACCAATGTCCGGGTGTGGTGCGGCGGCGATCTGTTATCCGCGCGTGTAGTGTGGAGGGAAGACCGCCGGTTCGGCTTGGCTTTCTCGACGCCGCTTGCTGACGCAAAAATCGCCGAAGTCATCGCGGCTCAGGATGCATTGATCTCCGGCGCATCGCGCCCCGCCGCCGGAAGCTGAGCGCGACGTCGGAGACCTCGGGAACGGCACTCTCCCGTGTACTCCGGAAATATAGCCGACGGCATTCCTGCGCCAGCCCCTCTCACTCACCGCCGCAAGGCGCTGGCCGGGAAAAATCTGCACGGCCTTTACACTGCCTAGGCAACTCAGATGTGAGGATCGTCCACAACGCATATTACGACGTAATTTGCTCCGCTGGACAAAGCTATACGAATGCCCACTGGCGATATGACGCCAATGTCCCGTCGTTCAGCAGTTCGCTGTACACACGCTCGCAAGCATCGGCGCGATCGCCGTGCCGGACGAGCGAGATGAGCGAGCGGCCGCTTCTGAGATCCGACCGAGCGACCAAAAACGGGCAAACTGCCGTTCGTGTCGGAAACAACACGGTGATCTATCGTTGACTTAGCGTCCGAGTATCCAGGAGCTTTAACAGATGCGACGTCCCGCTATCGCTGCCGCCTGTCTGGTCCTTGCCTCCTCGAGCCTCGTCGGCGCCGCACCGACCGAAACGACGAAAAAGGCGGAGGCGCCAAAGGTCAGTCTCGGCTTGCTCCACGTGCAAGTGATCCTCGACCATCTCGGTTTCTCGCCCGGAGTCCTGGACGGCAAGCCGGGCAAGTCGATGGCCGTGGCGCTCAAGGGCTTCCAGGAATCGCGTGGGTTGCCGCAGACCGGCAAGGTGGATGACGCCACGTTGGCCATTTTGCAGAAATACGCGTCGTGGCGCGCCACCAAGACCCTGCGATTGTCGGCTGAGGCTCTTGCCGGACCCTATGTAAATCCCATTCCGAGCGATCCTCAGCAGCAGGCAGCGTTGCCAGCATTTAGCTATCGGTCTCCGATGGAGAAACTGGCGGAAATGTTCCACACGACGCCACAGGTGCTGCTCGCACTGAACAGCCCCTACACCAGACTGGTGCCGGGAACCCCGGTTGTGTTTCCCAATGCCTTGCCGACCTCGCGAGCATATGACGCCAAACTTCCAGAAACCTGGCGCGCCACCCTGAACAATCTCAATGTTGACGCGAACTCGCCAAAAGGCGCGTCAATTGTCGTCGACAAGTCGGATCAGGTGCTTCGTGTGCTCGATAAACAAGGCAATCTGATCGCTCAGTTTCAAGCCACGATGGGTAGCGAGCACGATCCACTGCCATTGGGATCGTGGAAGGTCGGGGCATTCGATTACAACCCGACCTTTCATTACAATCCCGCATTGTTCTGGGATGCGAAGCCGGGCGATGCGAAGAAGACGCTGCCAGCCGGACCGAACGGCCCGGTCGGGGTCGCATGGCTCGCGCTCAATATTCCGCACTACGGCATCCACGGCACGGCAGAACCGACGACCATCGGACGTGCTGAAAGCCATGGTTGCATCCGTTTGACCAACTGGGACGTGGCGCGGCTAGCTTTGATGATCAGGCCGGGCACGCCGGCAATATTCCAAGAGTGATCGATGCGGCGTCGCGTCCTCCTGGCGCTGTTGATCGTTCTAGCGGGGCTGACCCTAGGCCGTAGACTCATAAGCCCGCAGCCACAGCCGCATGGAGGCGAGTTGAATCATGGCGAGAAAGTTGGCGGCTAGTTTGTCGTAGCGGGTGGCGACGCGCCGGAAGTGCTTGAGCTTCGAGAAGAACCGCTCGATCAAGTTCCGCTCGCGGTAGAGCCGCTTGCTGAAGCAGGGTTTCCATTTGCGGTTGCTCTTCGGCGGGATGTTGGGCGTGGCACCCTGGTCCTGGATCAGCTCGCGGATGCGGTCCGCATCATAAGCCTTGTCCGCCAGCACGATGGTGCGCGGGCCGAGATGGTCGAGCAGGCGGTCGGCGATCTGCCCGTCGTGCGTCTGCCCGGCGGTCAGGCCGAGCCGGATCGGAAGGCCCTGCGCGTCAACGACGACGTGGATCTTGGTTGTGAGCCCGCCTCTGCTGCGACCGAGACAATGATCTGCACCCCCTAGTAAGAGAGTTTGGCGAGATGCTTGGCACGGGCGACAGCAAACCATCCAATCCGCTTTATAGAACCCGCCTGGCTCGGCTGGGGTGGGAGATTGGGCGTGTTGCTGGCGCGTTACTCCTAGTGGGGCGCCAAGTTTTTTCTAACAACCGCACCCAGGATGATAAGGAACGCGGCAAGCCGCACCAGGTAGATCCAGCTTCTCTCCTCGACGGGCATGCCGCTGAACGTCAGAAGACCGTGCGCCAGACCAAGCAGCGAAAACGCAACCGCAAACCAAAGGAAGAGCTGGTCATCGGTGTTGCGCCAGAAGCGAAGGAAGAAGACCCCCGCCAGGAAAAACCCCATGGTAGTGGCGCCCGAAATAAAATCCAGCAACGTCACGTCTCCGTCCCCTGGCTCCAGATAAACCCAAAAAGGAGTACACCTACCGCGCCCAGCGATAATAACGCCCTGGGCAGTCGAAGATCCACGTCGGCAAAGACAATCATATCGAGGATCAGGAAAAGATTATTGCCCGCCAACAGCACGAAGCACAGGGCGCTCCAGAAGAGCAGCGACAGCCGCGTCTTCCGCCACGTCTTACCGAGTAGCCATGCGCAGGCTGCACTTGTTACGAAGCACAGGATATAGACGATCGCCGGAACGAGATTTCCCACCCGCTCAATCCCCTCTCATGCGGAACGCGTCCGCGAACGCTGTCAACCCGCCATGAGCCGCACTTACTATCAAGCGCCGCACCTTGTCGGGGCTGCTCGCATATTGCGCTGCGGCCTCCCCCGCCAGAGCGTCCAATAATTCATTCGCTGGCTGGTATCGTACGGCCTGATCCGACGTCGTCACCACCAGCCCGCCAGCGATCAGCGAGACGAGACTTTGATCGATTACGAGATCGCTGGCGCGCATTGACGCGACCAATTCGCTGCGCTGCCATTCTCGGTCTGCGTCATTGCGCAAGAGGCACATCACTTCGAGCGCCCAAACCGAGCGGAAAGTGGAGCGGATAAAACCGGAGACATCGTGCCGCGCGGGCATTTTCCGGGGTATCTCCCTGATATTGAGCCGCTTTGCAGCGTTCCTAGCGGCAGAAACTCGTAACGCAACCCAGCCTTCCGACTGCTCCAAGTTAAGCTATTTTTACAACTAAACTCCCAATCTTCGTTATATAGCAACAATGCGGCTCGGGGTGCCGCCAGAGTGAATTGGGGGGGAGATGCCTGGAGCCGCGAGTGCAAACAGACCAATCTTCCGACAAGCTGGATCGCCGTCAGCTCATCACCGCGCTCCGTAGTTTACGGCGCGGAGATTTTTCCGTTCGATTGCCGGAGGATCTTTCCGGTACTGACGGCGAGATCGCGACGTTGTTCAATGAGGTGGTGAGCCTCGAAGAGCAAATGACCAGCGAGTTCGCACGACTCTCCCGTGTCGTGGGAAAAGAAGGCAAGATCAATCAGCGCGGGCATGTCCGCGGGGCAACCGGCGGCTGGGAAGTGAAGCTGCGCGCCCTAAACGAACTGATCGAGGACATGGTGCAGCCTACCGCAGAGGTGGCGCGCGTCATCGGCGCGGTCGCGAAGGGCGATCTGTCACAAGGCATGAGCGTCGAAATCGACGGTCGCGCGCTGCGCGGCGAATTCCTGCGCATCGGCAAAGTAGTGAACACCATGGTGGAGCAGCTCGCATCCTTCGCCTCAGAAGTGACGCGTGTCGCCCGCGAGGTCGGCACCGAGGGCAAGCTGGGCGGCCAAGCGAAAGTTAAGGGGGTCGCCGGCACCTGGAAGGATTTGACGGACAACGTCAACGCCATGGCGACGAACCTCACTGGCCAGGTTCGTAACATCGCCGAGGTGACAACGGCAGTGGCGTCTGGCGACCTGTCGAAGAAAATCACGGTTGAGGTGAAGGGCGAAATTCTCGAGCTGAAAAATACCATCAACGTGATGGTCGATCAGCTCAACGCTTTCGCTTCGGAAGTAACCCGCGTCGCCCGAGAGGTCGGCACGGAGGGCAAGCTGGGCGGCCAGGCGCAGGTGCCAGGTATTGGCGGCACCTGGAAGGACCTGACCGACAATGTAAACCTCATGGCCGCAAACCTCACCGGCCAGGTCCGCAACATCGCGGAGGTCACGACGGCGGTCGCCAAGGGCGATCTGTCCAAAAAGATCACGGTCGACGTAAAGGGAGAAATTCTCGAGCTGAAAAATACCATCAACGTGATGGTCGATCAGCTCAACGGCTTTGCGAGCGAAGTGACGCGGGTCGCCCGAGAGGTCGGCACCGAGGGCAAGCTCGGCGGCCAAGCGCAGGTACCCGGCGTCGCTGGAACCTGGAAGGACCTGACCGACAACGTCAATCTGATGGCCGACAACCTCACTGGCCAGGTGCGCAACATCGCAGAGGTGACCACCGCAGTGGCCCGTGGCGACTTGTCTAAGAAAATAACGGTCGACGTTAAGGGCGAAATTCTCGAGCTCAAAGACACGATCAATGTGATGGTCGATCAGCTCAATGGCTTTGCGAGCGAAGTGACGCGGGTCGCCCGCGAGGTCGGTACCGAAGGCAAGCTCGGCGGCCAGGCCGCGGTGCCGGGCGTGGCCGGCACCTGGGCCGACTTGACCGATAACGTCAATCTGATGGCCGCTAACCTAACCGGCCAGGTCCGCAACATCGCGGAGGTGACGACGGCGGTTGCGCGCGGCGACTTGTCCAAGAAAATCACGGTCGACGTGAAGGGCGAAATCCTCGAGCTCAAAGATACGATCAACGTGATGGTCGATCAGCTCAACGGGTTCGCCAGCGAGGTTACCCGCGTCGCACGCGAGGTCGGCACCGAAGGAAAGCTCGGAGGGCAAGCCGAGGTGCCGGGTGTTGCCGGCACCTGGGCCGACCTGACCGATAACGTCAACGCGATGGCGACCAACCTAACCGGTCAGGTACGCAACATCGCCGAAGTGACGACAGCGGTGGCGTCGGGGGACCTTTCCAAGAAGATCACCGTGGACGTGAAGGGCGAAATCCTCGAGCTGAAAAATACCATCAACGTGATGGTCGACCAACTCAATGCGTTCGCCTCAGAGGTGACGCGCGTGGCGCGCGAAGTCGGGTCGGATGGAAAACTCGGCGGCCAGGCACAGGTGCCCGGCGTCGGCGGCACGTGGAAAGACCTGACCGACAACGTCAATGCCATGGCCGCCAATCTCACTGGTCAGGTGCGTAATATCGCAGAGGTGACGACGGCGGTAGCGCTCGGCGATTTGTCGAAGAAGATCACGGTCGACGTGAAGGGCGAAATCCTTGAGCTGAAGAACACCATCAACACGATGGTCGACCAGCTCAATTCATTCGCCTCCGAAGTGACCCGCGTCGCGCGAGAGGTTGGCACCGAAGGCAAGCTGGGCGGTCAGGCGAACGTGCGTGGCGTTGCCGGCACGTGGAAAGACCTCACCGACAACGTCAACCTTATGGCCGACAATCTGACCGGTCAGGTGCGCAACATCGCGGAGGTCACCACCGCAGTCGCAAGGGGTGACCTGTCCAAGAAGATCACCGTGGACGTGAAGGGCGAGATCCTCGCACTCAAGGACACGATCAACACCATGGTTGACCAGCTCAACGGCTTTGCGAGCGAAGTGACTCGCGTCGCCCGTGAGGTCGGCACCGAAGGCAAGCTGGGGGGACAGGCGAAAGTCCCGGGCGTCGGCGGCACATGGAAGGACCTGACCGACAACGTCAATTTGATGGCGACCAATCTGACCAACCAGGTGCGCGGCATCGCAGACGTCGTCACCGCGGTGGCGCAGGGCAACTTAAAGCGGAAGCTAACGCTGGATGCCAAGGGCGAGATCGCCACGCTCGCTGAGACCATCAACCTGATGATCGAAACCCTCGCGACCTTCGCAGATCAGGTCACCAACATGGCGCGAGAAGTCGGTATCGAGGGCAAGCTCGGTGGCCAGGCCCGCGTGCCGGGCGCGGCCGGCCTGTGGCGCGACTTGACCGACAACGTCAACCAGCTCGCTGCCAACCTAACCAATCAGGTGCGCTCGATCGCGGATGTGGCGACCGCGGTGACTAAGGGTGACTTGACCCGCTCGATCGCGGTGGAAGCCTCGGGCGAGATGGCCGCGCTAAAGGATAATATCAACGAAATGATCCGCAACCTGAAGGATCAGACACTAAAGAACGCGGAGCAGGATTGGCTAAAGACGAACCTCGCCCGCTTTAGCCGAATGCTGCAGGGCGAGCGCGACCTGTCTACAGTTTCGAACCTTATCATGTCCGAGCTCGCGCCATTGGTGGGGGCGCAATACGGGGTTTTCTACGTCACCAATCGGGACGGCGACGACGCCGTGTTGGAACTGGCGGCGAGCTACGGGGCGGAAAGCCGCGAGGCGCTTAAACCGGTCTTCCGGCTGCGCGAGGGGCTGATCGGCCAATCAGCCGCCGACAAGCGCCCGATCCTGCTCGAAGACGTACCCGCCGACTTCATCAAGATCGGCTCCGGTCTGGGCGAAGCCCGCCCGGCGAACGTCACGATCCTGCCTGCCTTGTTCGAGGATGAGGTGAAGGCGGTGATCGAGCTGGCTTCTTTCAGCGAATTCAACGAAACCCACCAGAATTTCCTCGATCAATTGATGGAGTCAGTCGGCATCGTGCTCAACACGATTGCCGCGACGATGCGTACCGAAGGGCTGTTGAAGCAATCGCAGTTGCTGACCCAGGAACTCCAGGCACGCCAGACCGAGCTGACCACGAAACAGGAGGAGCTGCATAACACCAACGAGGAGCTCGAGGAGAAGGCGCAGCTGCTCGAGAACGAAAAAAAGCAGGTCGAGGCCAAGAATCTAGAGATCGAGATGGCGCGGCGCGCGCTTGAGGAGAAGGCGGAGCAACTCGCACTCACGTCGAAATACAAATCTGAATTCCTGGCGAACATGAGCCATGAGCTACGCACCCCGCTCAACTCTCTGCTAATCCTATCGAAGCTGCTCTCGGACAACCCGCAGGGCAACTTGAACGATAAGCAGGTAGACTTCGCTCGCACAATCAATTCGGCTGGCTCCGACTTGCTGAACCTAATCAACGATATCCTCGATCTCTCCAAAATCGAGTCCGGTACGGTTTCGATCGAAATTGGCGAGATGCCGATGCACGCACTGCGGCAGCACATGGATAGGACATTCCGCCAGCTCGCCGCCGACAAAAATCTGGAGTTCATCGTCGAATTCGACGACGCTTTGCCTGCGACGATCCGGACGGACGAGAAGAGACTCCAGCAAGTCGTCCTCAATCTGTTGTCCAACGCTTTCAAATTTACTTCGCAGGGATCGGTCACGCTTGCGGTCCGTACCGCGGAGAGCGGATGGAGCACCAATCACCCGGTTTTGCGCGGCGTCGACCGCGCGATCGAAATTGCCGTCACCGATACCGGGATCGGCATCCCCCAGGATAAGCAGAAGCTCATCTTCGAAGCATTCCAGCAGGCCGACGGTACGACCAGCCGTAAATATGGCGGCACTGGCCTCGGGCTCTCGATCAGCCGCGAAATCGCCCGCTTACTCGGTGGCGAGCTTCAGGTCCGATCGACCTCGGGCAAAGGGTCTACCTTCACCTTGTTCGTTCCGCTTCAAGCGATCGCGCCCGTTACCTTGGCGCACGAAACCAGCCAAGCGCGCTACGACAATAGCGGCGCGATGGTGCCGCCAGCGTTGCCGAGCACGTTCGACCTCAGCGACGATCGCGACTCGCTCGACGGTTCCCCGTTCGTCCTGATCGTGGAGGACGACCCGACGTTTGCGTCAATCCTGCTCGACGTGGCGCGGGGCGTTGGCCTGAAAGGAGTGGTCTCAGCAGCCGGCGCCGGCACGCTCGCGCTTGCGCGCAAGCTTCAACCGAATGCGATTACCCTCGATCTCGGTTTGTCGGATATCGACGGCTTTGTCCTGCTTGATCTGCTGAGGCACGATCCGCAGACACGCCACATCCCGATTCACGTCATTTCAGGCGCAGAGAAGGTGGCCCAAGCGACTGATCTGGGCGCCGTGGGCGTGACCGAAAAGCCGGCCGACAACGATAGGTTAGCGGGCGTGTTTCGCGCACTCGCCGAGCAGATCGACGGCGATAAGGTCGTCGTCGAGTTGATTCCCGATGCGCAAATCGCGCCTGGGGTCCGTAGCCTGCCTGAGTTAATTGGCGCCAAGATACTCATCGTCGACGACGATATCCGCAACATATACTCGCTCACCAGCGTGCTTGAAAGCTATGGCGTCGAGGTCCTCCACGCGGAACGCGGGCATGACGGGATCGTCATTCTGGAACAGACCGCGGATGTCGATATCGCGCTGATCGACATCATGATGCCCGAGATGGATGGGTATGAGACGATGCGGCAGATCCGCAATCGTCCCGCCCTTGCCAGTCTGCCACTCATTTCGGTGACTGCCAAAGCGATGAAGGGCGATCGCCAGAAGTGCCTCGACGCTGGCGCGTCGGATTATATCGCCAAGCCCGTCGACATCGATCTTTTGCTCGCGTTATTACGCGTGTGGATCGCGCGCTCCCGCGAGGCCCAGCAGTCCTCAGGCCTGATAGCTGCGGGGAGCGCTTGAGATATGCGGCGCGTCGCACCGATCTCGCCGACGATGGGCGTGAACTCCGGCGTTGCGGAGGCACGGAATCCCGAGGCGTCGCTGGTTGAACCGGCTCGTGTCCTGCTGGTCGACGACGACGAACACAATCTTGTCGCCATCAGCAATGTCCTAGAGGACCTTGCGGAAATCGTCGTCGCGCGCTCCGGCGAGGAAGCGCTCAGACATCTTCTCCGCGAAGAGTTCGCCGTCATCCTGCTCGACGTCTATATGCCCGGCATCGACGGCTACGAGACCGCAAAACTGGTGCGCGCCCGCGTCCAGACCCGGCGCGTACCGATCGTGTTCCTATCTGCCGTCAACAAGGAGATGGAACATCTCCTGCGCGGCTATGCAATGGGCGCCGTCGACTATGTATTCAAACCGGTCGAGCCGACCGTGCTGCGGTCGAAGGTCGCGGTCTTCGTCGACCTTTTCGCCATGCGTAAGGAGGTGCAGCGCAACGCCGAGGAGCAACGGCGGTTGCTCGACGAGAATCTGCGCGCCGATGCTGAGCGGCTACATGCCGAACAGCAATTGCGTCTCGCCGAACAACGCCAGGCGGCGATCATCGCGTCGTTGCCGATCACGCTCTATCTCGAAGATGTCGGCATGGCCGAGCGCGCGCCCAAATATGTCAGCGGCAATTTTAGCATGCTGACAGGCTTTACGCTGGACGAAATCCAACGCTCGCCCGGGATTTGGCGAGAACGACTCCATCCCGAGGATTGCGACCGGGCCCTCGCTGCATTGTCGACCAGGGGCCAAGGCGGCGCGCATTCGGTCGAATACCGCTGGCGCTGTGCCAATGGAGAATATCGGCACTTTCTCGACCAGGCGATCCTTGTCCATGATGCCAACGGCGAACCACTCGAATATGCGGGAACGCTGCTCGATATCTCCGACCGGCGGGAGCTCGAGAACCAGTTGAACCAGATCCGCAAGATGGATGCGATCGGCCAACTGACCGGCGGCATTGCCCATGATTTCAATAACCTGCTCGCGGCGGTTCTCGGTGGCATCGGTATGATCGAGCGCCGTATACAGCTCGACGAGGATCAGCAGCGCCTGATATCCATGACGCGGCACGCCGCGGAGCAGGGTGCGGAGTTGGTACGGCACCTCCTCGCCTTCTCGCGCCGGCAGAAACTGGAGCCTGCCCCGGTAGATGTAGCCATGCTCGAACAGGCGGTAGGGAGTTTGCTGGCGCACACGCTGGGCGGTCGTGTCGAGCTGCTGTGGTCCCGTCAGGACGAACTCGCTCCGGTCTACGCCGACGCGGCGCAGCTCGAACTCGCGATCATGAATCTGGTCATCAACGCTCGCGATGCCATGCCGGACGGTGGCACAGTTACCATTGAGGCCAGCAGCCGGGACGTTCGCGCAACGACAGACATCGACGGCGTATTGCTTGAGCCGGGGCGATACGTCGTTCTTGCCGTGTCAGACAACGGATGCGGCATCGCCCCCGATCAGATCGAACAGGTTATGGAACCGTTCTTCACCACTAAAGCTGTCGGCAAAGGGACGGGTCTCGGTCTCAGCATGGTCTACGGGTTTGCTAAGCAATCCGGCGGCACGATCCGGCTCACTAGCGAACTCGGTAAGGGCACCCGTGTAGAAATCTGGTTGCCCGAAGCGCCTGAAGAAGCTTTCGAAAATACCGATTACGAAGCAGCAGCCGGCGCTGAACCGCAGGGCAACCATCGCTCTCTCAATGTTCTCTTGGTAGACGACCACGAAGGCGCCCGCGCCGCCACGGCAGCTATGTTGATGGACCTCGGTCATAATGTGTCAGAAGCGTGCGAAGGTTCCGTGGCGCTCGAAATGCTTCGCCAGAATCCGACAGCGTTTGATATTGTCCTAAGTGATTACGCTATGCCCCGGCTGTCGGGATCGCAATTAGTCCGAGAGCTCCGTGAGATACGACAAACGCTGCCGGCGATCATAATTACTGGCTATGCCGAACCGAACTTTGCGAAGATTGACGACGCGGTGCCTGTCCTCATGAAGCCGTTCACTTCCCTGCAGCTCAACACGGCGCTGTATCAAGCAAGCGATGATCCAGAGCGAGTCAGCGACCGCTAGAGCCTCCAAAGTGGGCGGTTAGGCCAGCTAACTCTAATTAGTTCGGATCGCTCATTCTCCAAGGCAGCGCCGTGGGCAACAGTTGACGCGCGATGCTGTGGTGCCGGCGCTGCAGACGCTGCGCAGCTCCGTCATAGACCTTTGAATACGCGTTCCCGCGGCCAGCTTGAGCCATGTAACTCTCAGGGCGCCTCGCCACGATAGCTGCGATCCAGTCGACCAACGACCGGGTTTGGCCCGGTTGCCGACTGACAGGGTTCGAGGCCGCTCGCCCGCCAAGGCGGACATCAGCGATGTGGTCCCCTTGATGGCCGCTCATCGGCCGGAATACTACAGGCAGGTATGAGCATTTCGACTGAAATAGTAACAACGGGCTGGGGTATTGCCGGATCTTACTCTATCGCCGCAGCAGGAACTCAATCTCTTGAGCGGACTTCATGGTCTGACCTGGGGGAACGTCGCGCGTCACGAGGCAAGCGAACGCCAGCGCGTGCGGACGACGAGCGCGATGGGCGGGTATGTCCTCGCGCTGACCATGGAGAGAGCGGCTGGCGCCTGCGACGTGTCTCGGTTTGGCTCGCGCCGACGCGGTCGCTGCCGGTCCCTGACGGCGCTCAACGACTATGGCCTGGCGACCGACACTGAGCCCAACGGTGCTGTCGGGGGCAAGTGGCCGGACTTGGCTATCTCGCTCACCCGCCGCTGGGAAAGCGCATGAAAAAATGCGCGTGACCATGAAGAACGCGCGCCCGCAGCAGCACCAAAGGCCTGACAATACTGATCCATGTTACGCAAATAATTGATTTCGCAAAGTAAACGAACGGAACATTCGAAATCCCGGAACGCTTCGGCACCACCTTCCGGGAGAGTAAGTAGTATGTCGGAAACACAAACGGATGACGCGCCGCTGACCACTGCAAAGAAGCAGGCGCCTGCCGTCGACAAAGCCACCGATGCGTTGATCGAGAACAAGGGTGACACGCTGGTCGGCCGGGCGGTGACGATCAATCGACCGCTCGGCGAGCTGTTTGCCTACTTCCGCGACTTCGCGAACCTCGCGACCTTCATGGAGAATGTCGAGCACATCGAAGTGCTTGACGACCGTCGCTCGCATTGGGTGGTCAAGGCGCCCGGCGGCAAGTCTGTCGAGTGGACCTCGGCAATCACCGACGAGCGGCACGATACTTTCATTGCCTGGGCGTCCGAAGAAGGCGCGGGTGTGCCCAATTCAGGCCGCGTTGATTTCCGTGACGCGGGCAATCGCGGCACCGTCGTGACTGCGACGATTCTCTACGATCCACCCGCCGGCACGATCGGCAAGTTGGTGGCGAAGATCTTCCAGCGCGAACCCGCGATCCAGGCGCGCCGCGATCTCCGCCGGTTCAAGCAGTTGATGGAAACGGGCGAGATCGCCACCGGCGCGCGCAATCGCCGCCTCCAGCAAGAAGGAAAGAACTGATGCGCGCTCTGGCTTGGCACGGCAAGCACGACGTCCGCGTCGACACAGTCGACGATCCGGAAATCCTCAACCCGCGCGATGCGATCATCAAGGTGACGGCAACCGCGATCTGCGGATCGGACCTCCACCTCTATGACGGCTTCATCCCGACAATGCGGTCGGGCGACATCCTCGGCCACGAGTTCATGGGCGAGGTGGTCGAGACCGGTCCCAAATCGACCTTGAAGAAGGGGGATCGTGTCGTGGTGCCGTTCACCATTGCTTGCGGCGCCTGCTACCATTGCTCGAAGCACCAGTATTCTGCCTGCGACAACGGTCTGCCTGCCGACAATCAGGATATCGCCCAGGAATTGTACGGCCAGCCAATGAGCGGCCTGTTCGGGTACAGCCATATGACCGGCGGCTATTCGGGCGGTCAGGCCGAATATGTCCGCATTCCGTTCAGCGACGTCGGCCCGATCGTTATTCCCGACGGTATCGAGGACGAGAAGGTCCTGTTCCTGTCCGACATCCTGCCGACCGGCTGGATGGCGGCGGAGAATGCCGAGATCGAACCCGGGGACACGGTCGCGGTCTGGGGCTGCGGTCCGGTCGGTCTGTTCGCGGTGCAATCGGCGTTCCTGATGGGAGCCGCTCGTGTCATCGCGATCGACCATTTCCCGCACCGCCTGGAGCTCGCCAAGAAATTCGGCGCCGAGACGATCAATTTCGAGGAGTCGAAAACCTATGAAGCGCTAATGGAGATGACTGGCGGCATCGGACCCGACGCGTGCATCGATGCCGTGGGTCTCGAAGCGCATGGCTTCTTCGCCGATAACGTCATCGACCAGATCAAGGCATCGACCTTTCTCGGCACCGACCGCGCGCATTCGATCCGCCAAGCGATCATCGCTTGCCGCAAAGGCGGACGGGTTTCGATGCCGGCGGTCTATGGCGGGTTCATCGACAAATTTCCGCTCGGCGCGTTCATGGAAAAAGGCCTGACGCTCAAGACCGGCCAGACGCACGTCCAGCATTATATGCCCGGCCTGCTCGAGGCGATTCTAGACGGCGAGATCGACACCACGTTCCTGATCTCGCACCGCATGGCGCTCGAGGACGCGCCCAAGGGCTACAAGATGTTCCACGACCAGCAGAACGAAGTGACCAAGATCGTGCTCAAGCCCGATCTGGCCGCCGCTGCCTGACCCATCAATCGGAGATACGACATGGCCAAATTCGCGATCATCACGGGAGCCTCGACGGGGATCGGGCGCGAGCTCGCCAAACTGGCGGCGGAGGACGGCTATGACATGTTGCTGGTCGCAGATACGCCGTTCGTCGACCCTTCCGCCGGCCTGCCCGGCAATGTCGAAACATTAGAAACCGATCTGTCGACGTTCGAGGGTGTCGACCGCCTGCTCGACGCGGCCGCCGGACGTGAAATCGATCTGCTCTGCGCCAATGCCGGACACGGCCTGGGCGGCGGGTTCCTCGACCAGGACGTGGCCGAATGGCGGCACGTGATCGACACCAACGTCACCGGCACCGTCTATCTGCTGCAGAAGGTCCTCAAGCGCATGTCCGCCCGCGGCGAGGGCCAGGTGTTGGTCACCGGATCGATCGCGGGCTGGATGCCTGGCAGCTTCCAGGCGGTATATAATGGCACCAAGGCGTTCATCGACAATTTCACCGCGGCGATCCGCAACGAGCTCAAGGAGCAGAAGAACATCACGATCACCACGCTGGAGCCCGGGCCCGTCGAAACCGAATTCTTCCACCGTGCCGGGATGGATGACACCAGCGTGGGCCAGTCCGACAGCAAGTCCGATCCCGCCGATGTCGCCAAAAATGGCTGGGACGCGATGATGGCCGGCAAGGCGACGATCATCTCGGGTCTGATGAACAAGCTTCAGGTCGCAGCGGCCGGGGTGCTGCCCCAATCGATTCCCGCGGAAATCCATCGCGGCATGGCTGAGCCCGGCTCCGGCAAGAAGGAGTAAGGCGGAAGCGGTCATCCAAGCATGGAGGATGGCTCGGCACGATGAGCGAATTGCTGGATGTCTTGCCCGATTGGATCGAACAGGCCGCGCGTGCGCTGCTGAAGAAGGCCTGCGACCGTGATCTGGCCATCGTCACGGCGGAGAGTTGTACCGGCGGCCTGCTCGCGTCGTTGCTGACCGATGTCGAAGGTGCGAGCCGAGCGTTCGAGCGCGGATTCGTCGTCTATACCGATGAGGCCAAATGCGAGCTTCTGGCGATCGACCGCGATACCGTCGAGCGCTGCGGCGCGGTCAGCCGCGAGACCGCGATCGCCATGGTGCGCGGGGCGCTCGAACGCTCGCGCGGCGACATCGCGCTGTCGATAACCGGTTTCGCCGGACCGGGCGGACCGGAGGACGAGCCCGGGCTGGTCCATTTCGGTTGCCTCGGCCGCGGCGGCGATGTCGTGCACCGCGAAGAGCATTTCGGCGATATCGGCCGCGGGCCAGTCCGTTTGAAATGCGTCGAGGTCGCGCTGGAGATGCTCGACCAGAATCTCGCTAACATACGTTAAACTCGGGCCAACGGCGATCGGAAGCCGGATCGAAACGACGCCAAAGTCGTTGAGCGTGAAACCAATAGGGGAGAATCGCTCATGGTCACCACCATCGAGACGTTGTCGCTTGGCGACGCCCGCCGGTTGCTTGCCGCTGCCGAAGCCAAGGCAGCGCAGATCGAGGTCCCCTCCAACATCGCCGTGGTCGATGCCGGCGGCAATTTGCTCGCCTTTGCCCGGATGGACGGCGCCTGGCTGGGATCGATCGACATCGCGATCCACAAGGCGTTCACCGCACGCGCATTCGACATGTCGACCGAAATGCTGGCGGGCATGGCAGCACCCGGCAAGCCATTGTTCGGTATCCAGAACACCAATCACGACCGCATCGTGATTTTCGCCGGCGGGCTGCCGGTCAAGCATGGCGAGACGGTGATCGGCGCGATCGGATCGAGCGGCGGCACGGTCGACCAGGACGCGCAAGTGGTCGAGGCGGCGCTTGCCGCGTTCGAGGAGGAAAGGTCGCGGCACGGCCAATTCGCCGAGGCCTGAGGTGGCGAGTTCCTCATACGGATCGGTCTATTGCGGCGCACCCGCGCTGCCGGGATCGCTCGCGGAGCGCTTCAATCTCGACCCGGTCCTGATTGCCGTGCTGGCGGCGATCGCGCTCCTCCATCTCGTCGCCACTCGTCGCGCGGGCCGGCCGCAATCGGGTCTGGCCGCCGGCTGGACGATCGCCGCCGCCGCATTGATTTCTCCGCTCTGCGCGCTGTCGGTATCGCTGTTCGCCGCGCGTGTGGCCCAGCATATGGTCCTGCTGCTCGTGGCCGCCCCGTTGATCGCCGCATCGCTCCCGCAATGGCGCACTATCGAGCGGGCGGCATTCTTATGGTCAGCGACCATCGCCTTTTTTGCCCTGCTCTGGTTCTGGCACATGCCGACGCCCTACGAGGCGACGTTCCGTTCCCCGATAATCTATTGGGTAATGCACGTGTCGCTGGGCGGTAGCGGCGTGGCCTTATGGGCGGCGTTGCTGCGCCAGCATTCGGCGCGCGCGCTTGCTGCGGGCCTCATCACCTCGATCCACATGGGCCTGCTCGGCGCGATCATCTGCCTCGCCTCCTGGCCGATGTACCGGCCGAATTATGCGACCACCCAGGCCTGGGGCCTCAGCCCGCTCGCCGACCAGCAGATGGGCGGCGTGATAATGTGGGTGCCGGGCTGCCTGATCTTCCTTTGGATCGCGCTACGCACGGTCTCGGCGATGTGGCGCGCGCTGGAGGAAGCACCGGTATGAACACGCCGACGCTCGACTATCTGACGAGTTCGGGCGAGCGCGCCTCAGCGGTCGTCCCGCTGACCTGGTTCACCCTGGCCGTCTCGATCGCGGTATGCTGCATCATTGCCGTTCTCTTATGGGGCGGCGTCCGTCGCACACGCCGCCACGGCGCGAGCGTCGAAGCGCGTGCGATAACGGTGGAACGCGGCGGCGACGGCCTGGGGTGGATCAAATGGGGGCTGGCGATCAGCGCCGTCCCACTCGCCATCTCGCTCGTCTGGACGATGGCCGCGCTCGGCCATATCGCCGGGCCGCCGCGGCGTCCGGGCATGACGATCGACGTCACGCCGCATCAATATTGGTGGGAAATCCGCTATAGCGGGCCGACCCCCGCAAACATCTTTTCGACCGCGAACGAGATCCACATCCCGACCGGAAAGCGCGTGCTCGTCCGGCTGCATGGCGCCGACGTCATCCATTCCTTCTGGGTGCCGCAATTGTCGGGCAAGACCGACGCCATTCCCGGTCAGATCAATTTGAGCTGGATCGCCGCCGACCGGCCAGGTCGCTATTTCGGCCAGTGCACCGAATTCTGTGGGCTCGAACACGCCAAGATGGCGTTCGAGGTCGTCGCCGACACGCCCGCCGGGTTCGACCAATGGCGGCGCGCCCAACTCCAGACCGCTCCGCCGCCAGCCACCGATGCCGCGCGCCGCGGCCTACAATATTTCCAATATCGTTGCGCTCTCTGCCACGCCGTCCGCGGCACCCTCGCCGCCTCCCATTACGGCCCCGACCTCACCCACCTCATGAGCCGTCAGCTGATCGCGAGCGGCGCCCTGACCAACACCCGCGGCAACCTCGCCGGCTGGGTCGATGCGCCGCAGCGGATCAAGCCCGGCGCGCTGATGCCCGACCAGAAACTGACAGGCCAGCAACTCAACGACGTCATCGCCTATCTGGAGACGCTCAAATGAGGCCCGCGGCGCTCCGCACGCCGGCGATCGGCGACGACACGCCCGAATTGCGCGCGCGGCTTCATGCGATCTGGGCCACCGAGCCCGGCTGGAAGGGCTGGTTTACGACGGTCGACCACAAGGAGATCGGCATCCGCTACATCTTCACCGCGTTCGTCCTGCTCGCCTTGGGCGGGATCGAGGCGCTGGTGATCCGGCTGCAGCTCGCCGGCCCCAACCTGCACCTGCTGACGCCCGAGCAATATAACGAATTCTTCTCGATGCACGGGATGACGATGATCTTCCTGTTCGCGTCGCCGATCCTGTCGGGCTTCTCGAACTTCCTCTGGCCGCTGCTGCTCGGATCGCGCGACATGGCGTTTCCCCGGCTCAACGCGTTCAGTTACTGGGTCTATCTGGCCGCTTCGTTGTTTCTTTACGCCGGCTTCCTGACCGGCAACGGGCCCAATGACGGCTGGTTCAACTATGTCCCTTATGCGGCGAAGCAGTTCAATCCCGGGCTGAACCAGGATTTCTACGCGCTCGGCATGGTCCTGCTCGGCATCTCGACCAGTGTCGGCGCGGCGAACTTCATCGTGACGGCATTCAAGATGCGCGCGCCGGGCATGTCGATCAATCGCATGCCGATCCTGATCTGGGGAACGCTGACCGCGAGCGTCGCAAACCTGATCGTCGTGCCCGCGGTTAGCCTCGCCTTCTTCTTCCTCTGGATGGACCGGCAATTCGGAACGAGTTTCTTCCAGACCGCGGGCGGCGGGCAGCCCTTATTGTGGCAGCATTTGTTCTGGATCTTCGGCCATCCCTGGGTCTACGCGATCGTGCTGCCTGCGATGGGCATGGTGTCGGACGGCTTGCCCGTTTTCTGCCGGAGGCCACTGGTCGGCTATTCGCTCGTCGCACTCGCCACGGTGTCGACCATGGTGCTGGGCTTCGGCGTGTGGGTCCATCACATGTTCGCGACCGGCCTGCCCGGCCTCAGCCTCTCTTTCTTCTCGGGCGCGTCGATCGTCATCACCGTGCCCAGCGCGGTCGCGGTGTTCGCCTGGCTGGCGACGATCTGGACCGGGCGGCCTGTGATGACCACTGCCTTCCTGTTCTTCGCCTCGATGATCCTGCTGTTCGTGATCGGCGGCGTGTCCGGCTTCATGACCGCCAGCGTACCGGTCGACTGGCAGCTGACCGATACCTATTTCGTCGTCGCGCACCTTCATTACGTGCTGATCGGGATCAACGTGTTCCCGGTCGTCGGAGCGACCTATTTCTGGTTCCCCAAGATGTTCGGCCGGATGATGGACGAGCGGCTGGGGCGGTGGAATTTTTGGACGATGTTCCTGGGCTTCAACCTGGGTTTCCTGCCGATGCACCTGACCGGGCTGCTCGGCATGCCGCGGCGCGTCTGGACCTATCCGGCGGGGCTGGGCTGGTCGGCGCTCAACATGATCACCACGATCGGCAGCTTCGTCTTCGCAATCGGCGTCCTGCTGTTCTTCGTCAATTTCGCCAAGAGCCTGAAATCGGGACCCAAGGCACTGGCCGATCCCTGGGGTGGGCCGACGCTCGAATGGGCAGTCACCTCGCCCCCTGCCCCGTATAATTTCGCGGTGATCCCGACCGTCGCATCGCGTCATCCGCTATGGGAAGATGCGCTCGACGAGAGCAAAGGCCGCAGCTCGCTGACGCGCGGCATGACGCTCGATCACGGCAAGGAAACCGTCACCACCACGCCGATGGATGCCGAGCCCGACCGCATCGTCGAGATGCCGGAGGACAGCTGGGCGCCATTCCTGCTCACTATCGCGCTTGCCATCCTGTTCGTCGCGCTGCTGCTCAAGCTCTGGCTGGTGATCGCCCTTGGCGGTCTGCTCGTGTTCGGAGCTTTGTTGTTCTGGCTATGGCCGCGCCGCCGCCTGCTCGAACGGGAGCCGGCCCGTGGCTGAGTTCGTCCTCGCCCAGCCCAAGGACCTGCCGGTCGGGCCGATCGGCCGGCGCGGCATGGGGCAATGGGGCGTCGGCGCGCTGATCGCCAGCGAAGCGGCGTTGTTCGGCTATCTGCTCTTCTCTTATTATTATGTCGGCGCGAGCGCGCTGCCGGGCTGGCTGCTCGAACCCCATCCGCCGATGTGGCCGGCGCTTCCGAACACGCTCCTTCTGCTGGCATCGAGCTTCGTCGCCTGGTTCGGCGAGAAAGGGGTGGAGAAAGGCGATCGCACCCAGGCATTGATCGGCCTGGGCGGCACGTTCGTGATGGGTGCGATCTTCGCCGCGGTCCAGGTCTACGAATGGTCGGTCAAGACCTATGGCATCGGCACGTCGAGCTATGCCTCGCTCTATTTCACCACCACCGGATTGCACATGGCGCACGTTCTGGCCGGGTTGATCATCCTGGCGGCGATGTTCGGCTGGGTGGTGTGGGACTTCTTCTCGCCACGTCGGCACATCGTAGTCTCGGCGGGCATATTCTATTGGCATTTCGTCGATGCGGTCTGGCTGTTCGTTTTCACGACCTATTATCTGACGCCGTATCTGGGGTTCGCGCGATGAAGGGCGAGCACCATCCCGCTCCGCATCGCGACAGATTGTCCGGCTGGACCGCGTCGGTCCTGCTCTATACCGGCCCGCTCGCCTGGCTGCTGCAGATTTGCGTCGGCGAGATGATGACGAGCTGGCCGTGTTTCCCCGATTCCGATCGTCGCGCGGCGCCGATCGCGGGGTACGAATGGACCTGGGCCGGCGCGATGGTCGTGCTCGTCCTGTGCGCGGCCGCCGCCTGCACGACAGGAATACTCGCATGGCGCAAGTTTCGCGAGGTGCGCGAAGAGCGCGAAGGCGGCCATGAAGAGCTGCTCGAAATCGGGCACGGCCGCACGCGCTTCGTGGCCCTTTGGGCCGCCTATCTCGGCCTCGGATTCGCGGTCGCGACGCTCCTCACCCTCATCGCCTTCGCCTTGGTACCGCCATGTCTCGGTTGATCCTGCTGCTGTCCCTGCTCCCCCTCGCAGCGTGCGCCCGATCGGGGGATGAACACGCCGCGGCCAGGCAGTTGATCGCGTCGCAATGCGCCGCCTGTCACACCATCCCGGGCGTTCCCGGTGCGCGCGGGCAGGTCGGACCGTCGCTCGCCGGCATCGGCAAGCGCCAAGTGATCGCCGGAAAGCTGCCCAATACACCCGCCAATCTGCGCCGCTTCCTCGAACATCCGCAAGCGGTCGTTCCGGGCGGCGCCATGCCCGAACTCGGCCTCTCCCCGCAGCAGACCCAGATCATCGCCGATTATCTTTTGACGTTGGACAAGCCATGACCCGCATTCTCAGGCTCGCGCTCCTTACCACCATTCTCGCCGGGTGCAGCCGCGCTCCGGCGCAGGACGAAGCAACCGGATCGCAGCCCAAGCTTCCCGCTCCGGTGCCCGCGACCTCGATCTTCACCCGCGATCAGATCGGCCGCGCGCTCGCGCCGCCGACCACCAATATGGGCAAGGCGAAGCCAGCGCCGGGCGGGTCGCCGCAGGACGACGGCCAATGGACGATGCCGTCCAAAAACTACGCCTCGACCCGCTTCTCGGCGATGGGCGAGATCAATCCCGGCAATGTCAAGAACCTGACCACCGCCTTCACCTTCTCGCTCGGCGTCAACAAGGGGCAGGAAGCGGCGCCAATCGTTGCCGACGGAACCATGTACATCGTCACCGCCTTTCCCAACATCGTCTACGCGCTCGACCTGACCAAGCCCGGCGCGCCGATGAAATGGACCTACAAGCCGATGCCGGCGCCCGCAGCGCAGGGCGTGGCATGTTGCGACGTGGTCAATCGTGGCGGCACCTATGACGCCGGCAAATACATCTTCAACACGCTGGACGGTCAGACGATCGCGCTCGATGCAGCGACCGGCAAACCGATTTGGAAGACCCAGCTCGGCAACATCAACCTGGGCGAGACGATGACCATGGCGCCGCTTGTCGCCGACGGCCGCGTCTATGTCGGCGATTCGGGCGGCGAAATGGGGGTGCGCGGCTGGGTAGCCGCCCTCGACGAGGCGTCGGGCAAAATCGCCTGGAAAGCATACAATACGGGCCCGGATGCGGACGTGAAGATCGGCCCCGGGTTCAAGCCCTTCTATGCGGTCGACCGCGGCAGGGATCTCGGCGTGAAGACCTGGCCGGCAGACGCCTGGAAGATCGGCGGCGGCAGCATGTGGGGCTGGTTCACCTACGACCCCGACCTCCACCAGGTGCTGCATGGCACCGGCAATCCCGGGCCGTGGAATTCGGAACAGCGGCCCGGGGACAACAAATGGACGACCGGCATCTTTGCCCGAGATCCGGCGACCGGCGAGGCCAAATGGTATTATCAGTTCAGCCCGCACGACACCGAGGATTATGACGGTATCAACGAGCAGATCCTGCTCGACATGCCGTTCGCCGGCCAGATCCATCACGTTCTCGTCCGGCCCGAGCGCAACGGCTATGTCTATGTGATCGACCGCACCACCGGCCAGGTGCTGTCGGCCGACCCCTTCGGGCCGGTCAACTCGTCCAAGGGCGTTGACCTCAAGACCGGCGCGCTGCTCGTCAATCCCGACAAGGTGGCGAAGCTCGGACAGGTAACGCGCGACATCTGCCCGACCGCGAGCGGCGCCAAGGATTGGAACCCGAGCTCGTTCAACCCCGGCACCGGCCTGCTCTACATCCCGCACGAAAATATGTGCATGGACTGGATGAACCTGGAGGTGAACTACATCGCCGGCACGCCCTATGTCGGCGCCGAAGTCCATATGAAGCCCGGCCCGGGCGACGGACATCGCGGCACGCTCACCGCCTGGGACCCGATCCTGCGCAAGCCGGCCTGGGAGATTCCGGAAAAGTTTCCGATCTGGTCCGGCACGGTCACCACTGCGGGCAATCTCGTCTTCTACGGCACGATGGACGGCTGGTTCAAAGCGGTCGACGCCACCAACGGCAAGATCGTCTGGCAGCAGAAGCTGGATAGCGGGATCATCAGCCAGCCGGTCAGCTATCGCGGGCCCGACGGCCATCAGTACATCGCCGTGCTGACCGGGGTCGGCGGCTGGTCCGGCGCGGTTGTGTCGGGCCCGGTCGATCCGCGCGACGGCTCGGCCGCGCTCGGCATGGTCAACGCGATGGCCGACCTGCCCAAATATACTACCGCCGGAGGGACGCTCTATGTCTTCACGCTCCCGCATTGACGGCGCGCTGATCGGCTTGGCCGCGCTTGGCCTGACGCTCGCGGCCTGCCACCAACGGCGCGAGGACGCGGTCCGGACGGCGCCCGAGCGTCCCGGCGTCATCACCAGCGCCTTGTCGCCCGGTGAGGCGAGCAGCCTGGTCACCGATGATCCGCGCGCCGACAAATATTACGAAAACGCCGCCGCGGTGACCGACGGCATGCGGCTCTATCACCAATATAATTGCTCGGGCTGCCACTCGGCCGGCGGCGGCGGGATGGGTCCCAGCCTGATGGACAAGGAATGGATCTATGGCGGCCGCCTCGCCCAGATCCACCAGACCCTGGTCGAAGGACGGCCCAACGGCATGCCGAGCTGGGGCGGCAAGGTCCCCGACGACCAGCTCTGGGAAATCGCGGCCTATGTCCGCTCGCTGTCGCTGCCGGCGACGCTCGCGGCCAATACCGGCGACACGCCCGGCAAGAACCCCGCGCCGGTGCCCAAGGCGGCGGACGCGCATAATGGCTGGGCACCGCCGCCCGGGACCACCAACGATTTTGGCTCGACGACCGAGGGCCCCAAATGAAGCGATGGGCGGCGCTCGCCGTGCTTGCTCTCACAGGCTGCCAGCCCGCCGGGACCGGCCCGCACGACACGGTGTTCGTGTCGGACGAAAAGCTTGACCTGCTCCACCTTGTCGACGGCGCGACGGGCGAGGTCACTGGCACGATCCGCACCGGCAAGCGGCCGCGCGGGCTCGAACTCTCGCCCGATGGCAAGACGCTGTACGTAGCCGCCGGCAACTCGAACCGTATCGACGTGATCGATCTCGCCACGCATCGCGTCGTGCGCTCGCTCCATTCGGGCAGCGACCCCGAGCGCTTCGCGATCAGCCCAGACGGCAAGCGCATCTACGTCGCCAATGAAGATCATTCGACCGCCAGCATCATCGACATCGCCAGCGACAAGGCGGTGTGCGAGATCCCGGTCGGCGCGCAGCCCGAGGGCGTGGGCATCAGTCCCGATAACCGCACGCTGATCGTCACCTCGGAAACCGCCAGCACCGCACATTTCATCGATCCGGCGACGTGCAAGCTGCTCGACAGCGTCATCGTCGGCAATCGCCCACGCGCAGTCCTTTTCCTGAAAGGCGGACGCGAGGCATGGGTGTCGTCGGAACAGCGCGGCACGATCTCGGTCTTCGATCCGGCGACGCGCAAGATCATCGATACGATCGACCTGGTGCAGGCGCTCCCCCAGATCGAACAGGTCCAGGCGGTGGAGATGCTGGCCACGCGCGACGGCAAGCGGGTGTTCGTCGCGCTCGGCCGCGGCAACCACGTCGCCGAAATCGACCCCGCGACGCGCAAGCTCGTCCGCACCTTCCCGGTCGGCAACCGCAATTGGGGCATCGCCTTCTCGCCCGACCAGAGCCGGCTCTATGCAATCGCCGGACTCTCGGCCGACATGACCATCATCGACCTCAGGGCCAACAGGGTCGTGAGGACCGTCAAGCTGGGCGGCCAGCCCTGGGGCGCTGTGGCAGTGCCATGAAGCGCGTCCTCTTTCTCGTCGCGCTGGCCCTCGCCGGCTGCTCGGCCGGCGCCGCGCCCAAAATGCTGACGGTCTGTGCCGATCCTAACAACCTGCCCTTCTCAAACCGTGCTGGCCAGGGGTTCGAGAACCACATTGCCGCGATCGTGGCACACGATATGGGCCGTCAAATCCGCTACGTCTGGTGGGCGCAGCGCCGCGGCTATGTGCGCAACACGCTGGGCGAGCAGAAATGCGATATCTGGCCGGGCGTTGCCAGCGGCGTCGAGATGGTGGCGACGACGCGGCCTTATTACCGTTCGACCTACGTCTTCGTGACGCGCGCCGACCGCAATCTCAAAGGCCTGACGCTCGACGACCCCCGACTGAAGAAGCTCACGATCGGCGTTCAGATGGTCGGCGACGACGCGATGAACACGCCGCCCGCGCATGCGCTCGCCGCGCGCGGGATGACGAAGAATGTGCGCGGCTTCATGCTGTACGGCGACTATGCCAAGCCCAACCCGCCGGCGGCCATCGTCCGCGCGGTCGCCGAGGGCAAGGTCGACGTGTCGTTGGTCTGGGGGCCGCTCGCCGGCTATTTCGCCAAATCCTCACCGGTGCCGCTCAGGGTCGAGCGGGTCACGCCGTGGCTCGACAATGCGCAATGGCCGATGGACTACGATATCTCGATGGGCGTCCGGAAATACGACCCGGCTTTCCAGCAGAAGGTCGAAACGATCCTCGCGCGGCGCAGGAGCGAAATTTCTGCAATTCTAGATAGCTACGGCGTGCCGCGCGTCGACTGAGCGGCCTGTTCGGCACGAATCCGCTCTCGCAGCCGGGCGAACTGATCGGGGCTCATTTTCGGCATGACCTCGAGAAACGCCACCACTTCCGCCACCTGACGATCCGACTCGACCTCGCCCCAGGCCGGCATGCCGGTCATCTTCACGCCGTCATGCACCAGGGTGTAGAGCTCGGCGTTCGACCAGCGGGTCGACGCATCGATCAGATAGGGCGGCGTCGGCAGCATTGCGCTCACCCACGGCGCGCGCGCCACTCCGGGGCCGCCATGGCAGATGACGCAATGCGCTTCATATTGGCGGGCGCCGGCCATCAGCGTCTCGCGCGTCAGCGGCACGGTCGGCACGGCGCCGCGCGACCGCCGGGCGACCGAATTGATCATGGTGAAATGCGCGCCCCAGGCAAAGGCCTTGGAATGCGGCTGCGCCGCGCTGGTGTTGAAGATGATGCCCGACAGGATCAGTGCGATGACGATCGCCGCGATCAACGCGCAGGTGGCAAGGCCCAAAAGCCAACCCCAGAACAGGCGCCTGGTTGCCTCGCCGATCATTTGAGGGTGTAGAGATAGGCGGCGACATTCCGGGCCTGGTCATCGGTCAAACCGAGATCGGGCATGGCGCCGTAGGGAACTACGGTGCGCGGCGACTTCAGGAACCGACGGAGATCGTCGGGCGTGTTGGGCAATTTCCCCGCGATCGTCTGTTGTGCCGCGAAATGCACGAGTGGCGGTCCCACCTGCCCGTCCGCTTGTTCGACCCCGGGGATGAGGTGGCACGATCCGCACGCTTGCCGGGCAATGGTGATCGCGCCGCGATGGGGGCTGCCGACCGACGGCCGCACGGGAGTCTGGCCGTGGCAAGCAGCAAGCAAGGTGGCGGCCAAGGCCGACAGAGCGACCGATCGCCGACCAGCTGATGGAGGAGCGTGGAGCATCCTATAGCGAACGCATCGCGGCCGGATATTTTCCGAAGCGGCAGGAAAGAGCTCCGTTGAGCGACCGGCCGGACTTGCCTGTCAGAGGCGAAACGCTCCTTGACGATAGCGTACCCAGTAATAACGGCGGCGTACGGGAGCATGACCGCTGCCGCGAAAATCGGCGCGCGACCTGAAGTTTCAAGACGAACCGTTTAAACCTAAGCGCTGATGTCAGCTATTGGGTCGGGAACTGCCGATCGACCCGACGCAGAAGTGATCGTCCGCAAAGCGCTCAAATTCCCGTCGCTCGCCAGGGCCAAGCGCGATCCCGTAAGCTGCTGGCCCTTCACGCGGCTGACGAACAAGCGAGGGGTAGTTGGCTTCAGCGCGCGGCGCAGTCATTTTGCGGGCAAGTGATCGCAATCGCGCGTCGGCTGACGCGTTGCTTGAGGGAGCTCGCCGGTGGCGGCCAAGCCCCAGCGACTCCGCATCGAAGCATCCAGCGCTAGGCGGCAAGGTGAAGGTAGCCCGGTCTGAAGTCGGCAAACTGCCGAAGCCCGTCCCAATCGGCGATCTTGAACGTGCGACCGGCCCCCTCGATCAATCCGCCTTCGCGCAGCTGACGCAATACACGATTGACGTGAACCGAGGTCAGGCCCGTGGCATCAGCAATATATTCTTGCGTCATTGGCAAGATCATAGCCGACGTTTTCGTTATGCCCGCCGACAGACATCTCGCAACGAACTCACACAACATATGGCTGATACGCCCGGCCGCCGGCCGGCGCCCCACGTTCAGCACCCATTCGCGAAAGATGGACGCATCGACGAGGCAATCGCGCCAGAGCGCGATTGCGATCTGCGCGCTCTCTCGGACGAGGTCGCGAAGGGCGCTCATAGGAATGAATGCCACGTCCGCGTCGGTTATCACCTGGAGGTTGTGATCAGCTCGCTCGAAAAACAGATGCTGAATGTCGAGAATGTCGCCAGCAAGATGGAAGGATACGATCTGTCGCCTGCCGTCCTTTGCCAGCTTGTTCCGACACGCAAAGCCAGTCAGCAGAAGACAGCATTCCGACACGAGCTGGTCTTCCGCCACGATAAACGTTCCGGCCTTTAGACGACGCTTACGGATTGGGAGGGTCTGGATGGCGGAAATGTCTTCCGGGCTTAGTTCATTGAGTCCGCTGAGCTTACGGACGAGAGAGGTGTGTTGCCCCGTCAGCGTTGATGGCATGGTTCACCTGTGAGTTGGCAACTCTAGGTAATAGAATTCGCTAATCTAGGTCAGGTTCCATGTTTGACCGGTGCAAGGCTGGAGCGCCCGCCTCAATCTCCGCAATTGGGTTGCCAATGGCAGTCAGCTAGGCCTCCTGACTTCATACGTGCGACGCATCGTTTGACGAGTTCGGAAGCCCCCCGTGAGTTTTTTGGTGGCCGGGGGCCAGGTGTGACAAAAGACGGTTACGGGACCTTAACCGCCTGTTTTTTATGACTCGTGAATGTCGAAGGTCGGTTGGAACGCTGCGGTCTGGAAGAGTTGGCTGGCTCTCCCGACGGAGCCCGAGGTATTGGTTGCGCAATATGCCGCACTAAAGCGGCAGATGCCGCTCCTGTACACGCTGATTTTTGTCAACACGTCGGCCGTGACCTACACGCATTGGAACGTCGCGCCGAAGTGGCTCACTATCGGCTTCAGCGGAATACTAGGGATCGTCTGCACCTGGCGCATCGTCTATTGGATGGGCGCGACCAACCTCGAGCCTAGCGAACACCGCAAGGCCCTGTATCAATTGCGCCGAACTATCTACCTCTCCGCGGTCCTAGGCAGCGGATTTCTCACCTGGTCACTGCTGCTCGATCAATATGGCGGCACCGCTGAGCATGGGCATATCGCTCTATTCGTCGCGGTTACCGTGATCGGTTGCATCTTCTGTTTCGTCGAGCTGCCGCAAGCAGCGACGACCGGGACTTTGGTCGTGACGGTGCCATATCTCCTTTATTACGCGTCGCGGGAAAACACTGTCTTCACAGCCATGGCTTTCAACATCCTGTTGGTCACCGCAGTGATGATACGCGTGCTATACAACAGCTTTAAGAGCTTCGAGACATCAATAATTGCAACCGCCGCGGTCGCCGCGAAGCAGAGGGAGACGGAACTCCTCAGCGCAGAGAATGCGCGGCTCGCACATACCGACGCGCTGACCGGACTGCCCAACAGGCGCTTCTTCTTCGGTGAGCTCGGGCGCCGCCTTGCAGACGCCAAGAAGGATGGGTCCCGCCTGTCGGTCGGCGTTCTGGATCTCGATCGATTCAAGCCAGTTAATGACACGTTCGGCCATGTACTTGGGGATCGGCTTCTGGCCGCCGTCGGTGAGAGGCTATTGCAAAGCGTAGATCGGAGGACCGTCGTTGCTCGCCTGGGCGGAGACGAGTTCGGGCTGATCATTCCTGGCGACATCAACGACGTTCAGGGATTTGGAGCCGCGATTTGTGCAGCTCTCGGGCGGCCGTTCGAGCTGGACGGCAACAGTATCACCATCGGCTGTTCCGGCGGCTTTGCCTCTTTTCCGGAAGCTGGCACGAGCATTCACGAGCTTTTCGACCGCTCCGATTACGCTTTGTACCATGCCAAATCGGAGTCAGTCGGGAGTTCGTCGCTTTTTTCGCTCGAGCACGAGACGCGCATACGCTCCGATCGCGCCCTCGAGGCGGCGCTCCGGCAAGCCGACCTCATGGCGGAGCTCCACGTCGTCTTCCAGCCAATAATTTGTACGCGAACCCACGTCGTAACAGCGGTCGAGGCACTTGGGCGGTGGCGAAGCGCGACGTTGGGCGACGTCAGCCCGGAACGCTTCGTCGCTACTGCCGAGCGGCTGGGGATGATCCAGTCGATCACCCTCAATCTGTTGGGCAAGGCATTGGCCGATTTCGCCAACCTGCCCGAATCAATCGGGCTTTCGTTTAACTTGTCGGCCCATGATATTGTGTCTCCAAGTACGATCGCAAAGGTGCTCGACCTTATCAAAGGCTCCCCGGTAGACCCTAAGCGGATCGCGTTCGAACTGACCGAGACGGCGGTTATGAGTGATTATGATGCAGCGGTGTCGGGCATCTGCGCGCTGCGGGAGCTAGGTATTCGCGTCGCGCTCGACGACTTTGGAACCGGATATTCCAGCCTCAGCTATTTGCGTCAGCTTCCGCTTGATAAGGTAAAGGTCGACAGAAGTTTCGTTTCGGACATCAATAAGCCCTCCGGCCGCAGTATCGTGGCGGCGATAGTCGGACTATGTCGCACGCTCCAGCTGGAGTTGATCATCGAGGGGGTCGAGACAGACGGGCAATTGCTTGCGCTGCAGGCTTTGGGCTGCAGTCTTGCGCAAGGATATCTATTTGCGAAGCCCATGAGCGTAGCGGAATTAACTTTATGGTGCGCAGGGCAAGATTTTTCATCTCCACCTCGCCTCGCAAATGATCCAAGGCCGGCGCGTCTGGGATGATTCCACGCGAGACGATTGTGCCAGGTCATGTTTAACAGCTCCCGACATCATGGGAATATATAACGTCAATTGAATGCGAGCCTCGCTCCAAGCGAGCCAACAGCGACCGCTTCGTAAGATCTCCGCCACAAACCCGACGTCCCGCAATCTGACCAATATCCCTCATCGCGTGACTGGATCGCAGCGATGCTGGTTTTGCCGTTGCACGACCTGCAGCATAACCACATCGAGCCCGTACTCACGCACCTCGGGTCAACCGCGCGATCGCAACCCGCTAGGGTCAGTTGGCCAACAGCCTCCTCGGTATGGCCCTCCTCGCTATCGCCAGATTGACACGACCCGCCGGCATTCAACGTGCCCCCAATTCTGTCCTTGGCTATCTGGTCCGGTGACGTACAACCTGGCATTGAAACGGTCGCCCGAAGCAAAAGCGTTGATGGGAAAATTGAGATAAGCGCCGCTCTCGCCCTCGTCGCTATTGTGTCGGTCGTGCACGTCGCGGTGATCATACGAGCGATTTTGCTCGACGGGCGCGAGCCACTCGCCCGAGCCGCGTGGCTGCTGCTCTTGTTGGCGCTGCCCGGATTTAGCACGATACTATACCTGCTGTTCGGCGAACCATGGATTTCGAAGGGATTTCGGGAGCGTTCGCGACAGGCATATGAAGACCTGCTGCCGTACGCGCCGATGCCGATTGCACAGTCCGATCAGCGATCCACCGTCGACAATTTCTTCCGCACCGGCGAGGCGGCGAGCCGATGGTCCGCCGTGCCAGGAAACGCCGCCAGTGTTGCCCCTGATGCCGACACAGCCATCGATATGCTTGTCGCGGACATCGACGCTGCCCAGGCGACGGTCCACCTCTCTTTCTATATCTGGCTGAGCGACCACAACGGCACGAAGGTCGTCGAGGCAGTCTGCCGCGCCGCTCGTCGGGGGGTGACGTGCCGGATCGTTGCCGATGCGATCGGATCGCATGCGATGACCCGGTCACAGGACTGGACGCGGATGCGTGAAGCTGGGGCGCGCCTCTGTGCCTCACTCAAGGCGCCGCTTGGTCTCGGCTTTCTCGCTGGCCATCGCATCGACTTGCGTAACCACCGCAAGGTCGTGGTGATCGACGGTTGTATAACTTGGTGCGGCAGCCAGAACTGTGCCGACCCGGCATTCCTTCCCAAGCGCAAGTTCGCCCCATGGGTCGATATCTTTATCCGTTACCAGGGACCTGTCGCGCGCCAGGCTGAGCTCATCTTCGCCTCGGCATGGACGACCGAAACCGGGGAGGATTTGCGCGTGGAGATGGCTAAGGCACCGCCGTCGCCGCAGTCAGGAGGATTTGCGGCGATCGCAGTCGGCACTGGACCGCTGTCGTCACGTGGCACGATGACGGATCTGTTCGTCGCAGCACTGGCAGTAGCGCGCCAGTGCGTGACGATCACCACGCCCTATTTTGCACCCGACCCGCCGCTCGTTGCCGCGATCATCGCAGCGGCGCGGCGCGGCGTCGATCTGAGCATCGTATTTCCACATCGCAACGACAATCGCATCGTCGGCGCGATAGCGCGCGCCTATTATCCTGTGCTGGCGAAGGCAGGAGTACGCATCTTCGAGTTTCGTGGCGGTCTTCTCCACGCCAAAACTCTGATCGCCGATGGATCGCTCGGACTGGTCGGCTCCGCCAACATGGACCGCCGCAGCCTCGACTTGAATTTCGAGAACAATATACTGTTCGACTCCGCTGACCTTGCCGCCCAGGTCACCGCGCATCAACAGCGCTGGCTGGCGGCATCGATAGAGATCGACCACGGTGCGGTCGCGGCACGGTCCTTGTCACGCCGGTTCGTCGACAATTTGCTGACGATGATCGCGGCGGTGTTCTAACGTTCAAGCCCAAGCTGATCGGCGCACTGACGGCCGCGGACGCTGGAAGGCGCGAATTACCCGCTTCCCCACCATGACGCCAACGCACAGCACTTGCGGAGCAACAGATCACCGAAGATCGGCTTAGCGATGATAGCGAGCCGCCAGGCGCCGAAAGAACTTTGCGAATTAAATCATCACGGTCCCTTGCAGCAGACCAGCTGTCCGCAAATAGGCTTCCCGATCGGGAATGGTCGTGAACGCCGTTTGAACCATCTCCGTGTGCAGGCGCTATACGCCCAAATCGGTCGTTCGACCGATCAAGGCTTAAGCCGAGAACCTCCCGTTGGTTCAATCCGCTCGGCGAGCTCTACGATCGCCTCGATACAAGTCAGTTTCAGCCTTAACTCGGCGTCCCAGACACCGAGTGGAGGCTGTCGGTACCGACGAACCTCCAGATGAGGCCAGATGCTGCCCAAGCGATGGCAAAGACTGCAATGATCGCAATGCCCAGGTGATTAAGATCCGCGGTGAGTTCGACCGCGGCTCGGGCGAACACCCCGCCGAAGCCAAACCATCTTACGATCAAGGCGCCGAGTTGGACCCCGCCGACGAACAGCGCGACAAAGATCGAGGCCAGAGTGATCGCCATGTTGTAATACAGTTTTCGCAAAGGGTCGGCGACGGCCCAGTCGTAGGCACCGACCATCATCACCCCGTCGGTGGTGTCGAGCAGCGACATACCTGCGGCGAAGAGAGTCGGATAGACGAGCGCTTCACCGAAAGCCACGCCGTGGGAAGTCTGTGTGGCCGAAACGCCGAAGAGTGCGACTTCTGACGCGGTGTCGAAGCTAAGTCCGAACACGAGTCCGAGCAGGCCCATATGCCAGGGTTGGCTGATCAGGCCGAAAAGCGGTCTGAATATCCGAGCGAACAGCCCGTTACCGGTGAACAGAATGTCGAGCTCCGCGGGCTCGACGGCATTTCCCGCGCGCGCTCGCCGGATGGTCCGCACAATGGTGAGAAAGATGCAGAAGTTCATTGCCGCGACCAGAATGAGGAAAACGCCCGACACGCTCGCACTGACATCCCCGCCGATCTCACGGAACGCCATGAAGTGATTGAGCCGGCCCGCTGCTGCCACCAGGGCAGCAGTCGCGAGAAATATCACCGCCGAATGGCCCAGCGCGAACCAGAATCCGATGGATGCCGAGCGGCGCCCGTCCTGAAGGAATTTGCGCGTCACGTTGTCGATCGCCGCGATATGGTCGGCATCCACGGCGTGCCGCAAGCCGAGCCCGTACACCACCACCGCGATCCCTAGACGCACCGGTTGGCCGGCAAAGGCCGTCACAGCCCACAGCCAGGCGGCAACGTTCATCACCGCGAGCAGAGCGTAGACCGACCAAATCCTATGACGGAACTGGGAGTCAGCGGCGAGCGACTTCAGCACGGTACTTGTACTCCGGCGACCGCATGAGCCATCTTCCGAAGGAGCGCCGCCATGGTCTGCTCGGAGCTGTGCGACTGGCGCAGCCCGTGCCGGGTGGCGATCCAAGCCGGATCGTTGTAGCCGACCCGGACGCCATCGATCGCTGTCTGCCAGATCAATAGCTTCAGTGGCAGGTCGATGCCCGCTGCCGGGTTCTCCTCCATCAGAGGGCTGCCGACCCTCGGGTCGCCGAACACGACGAGCAGCAGAGGGCGTAGAGAAAGCCCATACGCAGCCGCCGCTGCTGCATGGTCGAGCCTGAGCAGGGGCGTGATTGAATTGTCCCCAAGGAAACGGTCCAGGCGCCGGACGGATTCTGAAAAGCCCTCGGCTGCCTCGAGTGTGATGAGGCCCTGCGTCACCGGCGAGACGCCCTGGCCGGGAAAAGGGCGAATGTGATGCCAAGCGCCACAGCAGCGCCGGCGAGATCGGCCTCGATATAGGCTGCGGCGGATTGCAAGCCGAGGGCAATCGGCCCTGCGGAGAACACCGCTCCGAGGACAAGGGCAGGATTCGCATAGGAATGGGTTGGCGTGCCGATGACGGCCGCGACCAGCCATGCCCCGACAGCGAACGGTCCGCTTTCCGGGCGGCCGCTTCGCGAGCTGCCCAATACCACCAGCATCAGACCGGCGCTCGCAACGAACTCGCTCGGGATGCCACCAAGCCCCATTCCCCCAGCAGCCGTCGGCGGAATATGCCATAGCGCGACGGCCAAACCGCCGCCCAGGAAGCCGCCGGCCAGCTGCGACGCTATATAGGCGAGCGAGCAGGCGACAGACCGCTCGCCGGTCACTGCCTGCACCAATGTGATCAGGGGATTGAAATGACCGCCGGATAGCTTGCCAAGAGCGATGACAAGGGACGACAGGGCGCCGCCGACAGCGAGCGCCGTCAGCACGGAAATCATCCCTGGCCGACCTGGGAAGAGCCCGGCGGCGGCAATGCCGCTTGAGCTTGCGGCGAACATCAGGAACATCGTCCCGACACCTTCGGCAAAGGCGCGACGAGCGAGCGCGACGCCCGGATAGGCTTCATGAAAGCAGGCGCCGGCAGGACCGGTCATGACCCTAGTTCGTCAGCAAAGCGCGCCTCCACCTCGGCCATCTTTTCGGCCAGTTCGCTTGGCGCGAAAAACCCCTTGGCGAACGACAGGTTGGCGAAGGCAACGATCCAGCGCTCGTAATAAGGCAGCTTCCCGATCAGCGCTTCGCCTAGCGATTCCACACCCTTGCGCTTTTCTTCGGTGTTGATGATCTTTCGCAGGTCGAGCACGTCGGCCAGGGCATGACAGCGTTTCTCCCATGGCTCGAGTTCGTGATCGACGCGACTGATCGGCCCGCCATCAAGGCCGCCAATGTCATTGGGCAGGCGGCTGACATAATCCTGGACGCTCATCGGGCATTCTCCGGTTCGATTGCTCCGGTGGTGACGCCGATCATGGCATCGCGGGTGACGATCGCGGCAAGCTCGTCCTCGGACCAGCCCTCGGCGCCATCCGGTCGCCGCGGCAGGACAAGAAAGCGCACGGTGGCGGTGGAGTCGCTCACCCGGATTTCCACGTCGTCCGGAATGATGGTGCCGAATTCGGCCAGCACCTTGCGCGGTTCAATGACCGCGCGGGACCGGTAAGGCTTGAGCTTGTACCAGTCCGGCGGCAGCCCGAGCACCGGCCGCGGGTAGCAGGAGCATAACGTGCAAACGATGAGATTGTGGACTTCTGACGTGTTCTCGAGGACAATAAGATCGGTGTCGTCGTAGAAGCTTATGCCGAGCTCCTCGCAGGCCCGCCGGCCATTCTTGAGAAGGCGCTCGCGAAAAGCTGGGTCGGTCCATGCTTTTGCCACCACCGCGGCGCCCAGGGCGGGTGACCGACTATCCAACACTTCGATCTGCCGACGGATTTCGGCTGCCGTGATCAGACCTCGTTCGATGAGCAGTTCGCGCACCGCGGTCTCCATGACGTCGTAATAGCCGGGCTTGGCCTCGATCGCGGCGTGCGGGTGGCCGTGGTGATCGCCGTCACCGGATGGATGATCGGCGGTCATGCCATCTGCTCCAGCCAGGTTTCGTAGACCTCGATCTGGAGCTCGTCGCGCGAGGAGCCTTCATAACTGGGCCAGAGCTCGGTCATGGGCACCGAGATGCGGTAATAGTGCCGCCGGTTGCCGGCATTGCGGCCATACCCCTCCTCCTCGTTGTCGACGAGCGCGGGCTCGATCACCTTGAGGACGGTCGCCGTAGCGCCGCGCAGATAGGTGGGAACGCGATAGTGACCGATCGGCGAACGCGCGCCGACCCGGACCTTCATGCCCGGGGTGAAGGCCGGACTCTCGCCGGTGGCCGTCACCACGTCGCGAAAGATGCTGGCGGTCACGACACGGCTCCCGTGATCTTGTTCGCGATCGCCGATGAAATCGGGTCGGGTGAACTCGAAACGCCGTCTCGTGGCATGGTGGACTCCGTGGCTGCCGGCTCGCCGGGTTCGGCGTATCCGTCCGGGGAAATTGCGCCCTTGACCGGCAGCGAGCCAGTAAGATGGCGTTAGGCGGAGTGAGGAGGTGCAGGCTGATCGGGCCCGATGCCCGCGGGGGTCGCCTTAGGGCGGCGCCAGCGCCGCGCCAGGAGCGCGATGGATCGAACGGCAATCAAGCCGACGATGCCATTGCTCGCGAGGAACAGGACGAAACCTAGGGTTCCGAATGCGTGCGTCGGCGATGCGGCGGACATCTTCATGACAGCTACGGGCAATGCGGTCGCGCCGAACGTCAGGCCCCAATAGGACGGCGCGAAGGGCTGTTCCGCCACCCACGGCCAGAGCCGCGCCAGAAGCAATGCCTGAAGCAGAGCGTAGCCCACCATGAGTTGGGCGAGGAAGAGCGCCGTCGGGTTTCCAAGGGAAAGCAGGGCAAGCGCGCCCACCGATGGCGGCGCGAGCTCGATCCCCAGCGTGGGGCGTAATGCAGAGGCCATCGGCGCACCCGTATACAGTCGATGGAGCACGACGGATTCAAGCGCGAGCCAGGAGAAGAATGCACCGCCGAATGTCAGCATCGCCCATTCCGCCCATCCGAACGCCGCGGCGGACGCCGCGGTAACGAACCCGCCGGCGACAACCGGAAGGAATAATATCGGCGTGGACAGCTCGGTTTCGCGGCCGCCACGCAGGAGCAGGCCGGTACGCCAGATGCCAAAGGCCAGCGTGAATGTGACGCCAGCTGCAAAGAGCAGTTGCGCGACGAAGCGGCTATAGGGCAGCGCTCCCAACGCCATGACCATCGTGGCGACGCCTGCCAGGCCTATGAAGCAGCAATGGATCGGATGACGCACCTCCGCGAGTGCGGCGCTGGTCGCAGTGAGCCATTTGCTCGCGTACAAAACGGTGACTATCACCCAGACCGCGCATGCCAGGGCAAATAGCGCCTCTCCAACAGCAGCCGGAAACTCCCAGGCGAGGTGCGCCGCGCGCCAGCCCCCCGCCAGTCCGGCCAGGCCCAGCACAACCCCGAAAAAGGACGCCGGGATTATGGGCAACACGAGCCTGAACGGACGGAACGACTCGCCTAGGTCGGCGGGAATGCCCAGCCGCTTGGCCTCGCCCTGGTCCATCGGTCGAGACAGTTCATGGGCGCGAGGTCCTGGGCTCAACACGCGTTCTCCAGGACCTCCCTGAACGATGCCTCCGGAGCCGGTCGAGTGGTGGCTGCGTCCGCGTGGTATTAGCGCCGGGTCAGCCGAGCGGGGCGTCGCTGCGTCCATGCGAATTCTCCCAATAGAATGTGCAGCGATAAAGGATGGGGAGGTTCCATGCCCGTTAGACGCGAGGAGAAGTTGCGAGCGCAGCCAAATCTTGCGGCACTGGAGCAATCATATTCTTACAGTCACTCGCGCCGCTTAACTTCAAACGCGCCTGCATGCGCTGGTAGCAATTTCGCCCAGCGGATCGTCGATCAGCGCGGAAGTGGAGAGCTCCAGTGAACATCATCAGGCTAGCGGCATCGACCGGATTTTTGGCATTGGCCGCAGGGTTGGGCCTCACCGAAAAGGCGGTACAGACCAGCCCCTATTCCGCCATCAATGCGGCCGCGGCGGCCGATCCGATCACGATCGATCGGCTCCGTGGAAACGTGGCGATGCTGTCGGGATCCGGCGGCAATATCGGCGTGCTCGCCGGTCCGCATGGGCTCTTCCTGGTCGATGCGGGAATTGCGGTGTCGAAATCCAAGATACAGGCGGCGCTGCGCTCCTTGGGAACCGGGCCTGTGCGCTACGTGGTCGATACGCACTGGCATTGGGACCATACGGACGGCAACGCCTGGCTGCATCGCTCGGGTGCCACCATCATCGCCGACTCCAACACGCGTCGCCGACTAAGTCAGACGATCCGAGTTGTTGAATGGGAACACACTTTCACACCCGTGCCTCGCGACGGTCTGCCCAACGAGGTACTCGTCGGCGACAGGATAATTTCCTTCGGCGGCGAGCGGGTGGCCATCCGGCACTACAAGCCGGGCCATACCGATGGCGACATCTTCGTCTTTTTCACGAACTCGGACATCCTGCAGACCGGGGACACGTTCTGGAACGGCATTTACCCCTTCATTGATTATGCCGGCGGCGGCGGGATCGACGGGTCGATACGGGCTGCCAACCTGAACGTTCGGCTCGCTGGCGCGAAGACGCTGGTCATTCCCGGTCACGGGCCGGTCGGCAACCGCGTGCAGCTCGTCGCCTTTCGCGACATGCTGGTCGCGGTCCGCGCCAAGGTCGCGGCACTGAAGGCCCGTGGCTTGACCGTAGACCAGGTGGTAGCTGCCCGGCCGACTTCAGGATTCGATGCGACCTGGGGGCGATCGGTGATCAGCGGCGAGCTCTTCACCCGCCTGGTGTACCAGGGGGTCTAAGCCGAATGCCCCGGTCACCGACGCTGCGATCGGCGAAGCGGGCGCTCGCCATCGAGGTCTGAAGCGCGGGCGGCTTTCGCGCGAAAGACCCGGCGCACCCCGGTTGGCAGCCCGGCCGGAGGATGGTCGTCCGTGACGACGACGCCCAGGCGTTCCAGTCCGCCCCCTCGCAAGCGCGGGACATCGACCGTCTGCCCTAAGTGCAGACCAATTACCCTCCCACCAACTAACGGCGGCTCCCAGCATCTTCCTATGTCGCTCGGGGGGGCCGCCATAGTCTCCAGGATGACGACGCCATTTGTCATCTCACGGAGGAAGTCATGTCCATTGCACGGCCCATCGCGTCCAAGCCCAGCCGCAGGAGGGTGTTGGTCGGAGCTACCGGTCTCGTCGCGATCGGTGCCCTTGGCATGCCATCGCTCGCTCTTCCGGCGCGGCCCTCGTCGCAACCAGCGAGCGGCGAAGGTTTCGCGACCGCCCGGGACGGCACGAAGATCTTCTACAAGGATTGGGGAACGGGCCCAGTCGTCGTGCTCTCCCATGGCTGGCCGCTCAACTCGGAGGCCTGGGAGGACCAGATGTTCTTCCTCGCGTCCAACGGGTGCCGCGTCATAGCGCACGACCGGCGTGGCCATGGCCGCTCGGAGCAGCCATGGTCCGGTAACGATATCGACAATTACGCGGACGACCTCGCCGCGCTGATGGAAGCGCTCGATCTACGCGGCGTGACGCTTGCCGGACACTCGACCGGCGGGGGCGAAGTGGCTCGATATGTCGGCCGGCATGGGACGTCGCGTCTCAGCAAGGTTGTGCTGGTCTCGGCAATACCGCCCATCAGGCTGCAGACCGCCGCCAATCCGGAGGGTGCGCCGTTGGCCGCGTTCGACGAGGTGCGCCGAGGCGTGGCGACCGATCGCGCCCAATATTACCATGACCTCAGCGTGCCGTTCTTTGGGCTCAACCGGCCGGGCGCTAAGGTGTCGATGGGGGTGCGGGACGCCTTCTGGCACCAATGCATGGCTGCCGGGCTGAAGGCCGTCTATGACGGCATCAAGGCGCAGTCCGAGACGGACTTCACGCCGGATCTCCGACGGTTCGACCTTCCCACGCTCATCATCCACGGCGAGGAGGACCAACTGGTGCCGGTCCGGAATTCCGCGCTGTTGCAGCAGAAGCTCATCCGCGGCTCGACGCTTAAGGTGTATCCCGGCGCACCACACGGCCTCCCTGTCACGCATCGCGACCGCTTCAACGCCGAGCTGCTCGCTTTCGTCAAAGCCTGAGCTGCAGCGACGGAGGCTTCCATCATGTCACGCGATACCACGCGGCCAGGCACACCGCAGGGCGACGGCAGCGCCCGAGCTTTCAAGGGGCCGTCGGCGCTGATCACGATCGACGATGAAGCGCCGCCGCGCCTCATCCTCGATGCCCCTCTGCCTGAGGAGTTGGCCGCGGGGCGCGTGTTCATTCAGTACCGGACCGAGCATCTGCGGGTGGTTCCGGTCTTCGGTTCCGCGGCCCTCGATGTCTCGCCGAGGATCGGCCACGTCCATGTGACCGTCGATGACGCTCCCTGGCATTTCATCGATGCGAGCGGCGAGACGATCGTCGTCGTGGGTCTTCCGCCGGGCGATCATTGTGTCCTGGTCGAACTCGCCGACCCCACGCACCGCGTCGTCGACCGCAAGCTGGTGACCTTCCGCATCCCGCGACGGCCCGTTGTCACCGGCCGCTGAGAATTACCCCTGCGAAGAAGAAAGGAAGCAATCATGCCTACAGTGAAGACCAAGGACGGAGCGGATATCTTCTACAAGGATTGGGGCCGTGGCCCGGTCGTAATGTTCTCCCATGGCTGGCCGCTCAGCGCCGACGCATGGGAAGACCAGCTCTTCACCCTCGCCTCGAACGGCTACCGCGTGATCGCGCACGACCGGCGTGGGCACGGCCGATCGAGCCAGACATGGGACGGCAACGACATGGACACCTATGCCGACGATCTCGCGGCGTTGGTGCGGGCCCTGGACGTGCACGACGTGACGCATGTCGGTCATTCGACTGGTGGCGGCGAGGTGACGCGGTATATCGGCCGCCATGGAACGGCCCGCGTCAAACGCGTCGTGCTCATGTCCGCGATTCCACCGACGATGCTCAAGACCGAGCGTAATCCCGACGGACTGCCGATCGAGGCGTTCGACGCCATTCGCGCCGGCGTCGCGACCGACCGCTCGCAATATTATCGCGAGCTTGCCGAGTTCTTCTACAGCGCGAACCGGCCGGGCGCGAAGGTGTCGCAGGGGATCAAGGATGCGTTCTGGCTCCAGTCGATGCAGGCCGGCCTCAAGGGCGCATATGACTGCATCAAGCAGTTCTCCGAGAGCACCTTCTACGAAGATCTCGCCAAGTTCGACGTTCCCACGCTGATCATCCATGGCGACGACGACCAGATCGTGCCGATCGACGATGCCGGCCGCAAGTCGGTGAAGCTCGTCAAGGGCGCTACGCTGAAGGTCTACCCGGGAGCACCGCACGGGCTGATGGTGACGCACCGCGACGAGGTAAACGCCGACCTGCTGGCCTTCCTTAAATCCTGAAGCCCGTACCGCGCCACGCCACGCCTGCACCGTGGCGCGGTCCCTGCGGCGGGTTCGACGGGCGACCCATCCGTCAACGGATTGACGGCATGGCACACCGCCGACGATCAAAGCGCCGGCTCCTTCCTGCCGCCCTGCCGCCGACAGGGTCGGGGTCATTGCGCGGAGGGCGATCTGTCTGGCCATGCGGCTTAACCGACAGTGATGTCCCCCTTCCCATATCAGGCATCGGTGGCGTAACGATAGGGGCCGAGGAGCAGGCAGGACAGGCTGGCGACCGCGAGCGCAACGGCGCTCAGCAGGAAACCCATTCCATAATTGCCCTGCTGGTCGCGCAATGCGCCGACAAGAACCGGGCCGGCGGCGGATCCGAAAGCCACGGCGCCATAGGCCCAGCCAAAGATCGTGGCATGGGCACGCAATTCGAAATATCGGCTGGTGTAATAGGCCAGGAGTGCGATTTCCGCTCCGGTCACAAAGCCCAGCAGCATTATGCCCAGCGGCGCCGTCTCCGCGCTGAAGTGCGCAAGCAGCACCAACCCCACGGCTCCCAGCCCGAGCAGCGGGGCGCCCGCGATCGGGGTATCGAAGCGGTCGAGGCCGATCCCGGTCAGGAGGCGTCCGGTGACGCTTGCAACACCAATAAGAGACGCGAGCCGCGCGGCCGCCTGTGGGCTAAGGCCGTGATCGCCGAGCATGGGGATGAGATTGGCAGCCGGCCCGGACATGCCGAGGCCTCCGCACAATGCGATCAAGGACAGCACCCAGAACACGCGCGATCGGGCGATGTCGCGAAGGTCCACGCCGCTGCCTCTCGCCGATGGCACGCCGGCCGGTGGCGAAGGCGCCGCGGGTTCGCGGCCGAGCAACATCCAGACGATCGGCGCGGCCGCCAACACCAACCATCCGAGGCCGGCAAAGCCGTTACGCCAGTCTCCATGGCCGACCAGGGACGCGGTGAAGGGCGGCAGCACTAACCCGCCTATGCCGGTCCCGGTCAGTGCCAGCGCGATCGCCAGCCCGCGACGCCGTGAGAATACCGACATGAGCGGCCGGTTCAGGACGACAGGTGACGTGCCAAGGCCGAGAACTGCCAGCGCGACATAGGCCAGCCATAGCGTCTGCACGCTGTGGACGACCATCGGGACCAGCATAAGGCTGACGCCAAGTGCCGACATGCTGAAAACGGCCAGCGTGCGAGGAGCGTAGACGTCAGCCGCTCTCCCGATCAGCGAGGAGCCGACGAAAGCGACAAGGGTGAAGCACGTCATCGATAGAGCGATGTCCGCCCGCGACCAACCGTAAGTCGCGTGCAACGCACTGATGAAGATGCCGACCGTGAACGTCACGACGGTGTTGGCGCTGGCCAAATTGCCGAGCATTGCGCCAGCGACAAGGCGCGTCGGCCTGGCTCGGCCATCGCGCGGCGCGGGGCGCGCGCCGTCCTCGCTTTGCGGAATCGCAGCTATATTGGTCATCTCAGGAATTGAGATCGAAGTGGAGGCCGGTTGGATCCGTGGAATGCACAGACGTGGATGACAAAGGATCGCGCCTCGTGCCGGCAATGGTCCGCGCCGACATCAATGCCCGATCACCCCATGGATCGCGTCGAGCAGTTCCTGGTGACGAACGGGTTTCGTCAGGAACTCCACGGCACCAGCTTTCATTGCTCGCACCGACGTATGGACGTCTGCATGGCCGCTGATGAAGATAACCGGAGGGTGTTGTCCCTCGCGTGCCAGCTCGTCGTTGAAGTCGATGCCGCTGATACCCGGAAGCCAGACGTCGAGGATCAGGCACGCAGGCGGTTCGCGCCATTTCCGGTCACGATATTCCTGCACGGACGCGAAGCATTCTGCTGTCATCCCGGCTGACAAGAGCAGTCCTTCGAGCGCTTCCCTCACACCCAGGTCATCGTCAATGACGGCGACGGTTGCGCTGGACGACGGGCTAGCCAACGAAACGTGTGCCAGGTCGGTTGCCTCGACACGCGATAGGGCAGCCACCGCCCCGCGCGGCGTGGAATCGACATGGCAATCGGCGACGAACACATAGCCCCGGCCGGGAATAGTCTTGATGACGTCGCGATCCGGGCCAAGCGCGGTGCGCAGCGATGTCATCTGGAACCGAAGATTGCTCTCCTCGACAATTGTCGTGGGCCAGACATGTCTGAGGATATCCGCCTTGGAGACAATCTGTCCGCGGGCCTGAAGCAACACGACCAGAAGGTCGAATGCCCGGCTGCCGATATCGATCGGCTTGCCATCGGCGGTCAATTCGCGCGCCCTAGGAAATACGGAAAAGCGCCGGAAGCGCAGAATGGCATCGACCGAAAAGTCCGTATCGCGCGTCGTCGCTTGCGGTGCCCGGCTGCCGGCGAGCGGCGCATCCGGCCCATCATCCGTGCGACCAGCCTCCCGATGTTCCAACATCGACCCCTCGACCCCTGTTGCCGAAACTACATCTCAGTTTAGCGATACCCTGTGCCGGGAGACGAGCAGCGCAGGTGTGCATGCATCACCTCGTCGGCCTCGGCCAAGGTAACGCGCCGGGTTCCAAACGGACAATCATCCTGAAGGAGCGCGGGCATAGGTCGGTCGGGCGAAATTCCTCGACCTTCGTCGAGCATAGTGTCGACCATCGTGCAGCAACGCAAATGGCGGCTTGCGAATACAATTTGCAGAGCGCTCAAAACGCTCGGCTTTTAAGCGCTCGACAGGCTCTTCCGAGCCTCGGCACTCGTACGTTCTAACAAAATCTAATCGCCGCAATTGCAGCCTAATTCCCGTTACGACTATCCGGCGACTAACTTGCCTGCTTTCTAGGGGGGTGCGGTCAGCGTGAAGACGATATTCAGCCATCAACCTTGCAGGGGCCGGCAGATCGTCGGCATCGGCCACTGCCTGTCGTCGCTGGTCGGGCTCGCGACCGCCGCATATGCCCTCCCCGCACTCGCCCAGGAACGGGTCCAACGCGACGATAGTGACGACATCGTCGTCACGGCCCGGCGGGTCGACGAACAGGAAGACCGCGTCCCCGTCGCCGTAACGGTGGTGCGGGGCGATGCCGTTGACGGGCTGGCGATCAACACCCCGCTCGACCTCAACAAGGTCGCAGGTTTGGGCGGCGCGCCGATCGGTGCGCTGACATCGGTAAACTTCACCATTCGCGGACAGGGAACGGCCTTCGCCGGGCAACCCGGCGTCATTCCCTATTTTGCCGAAGTGCCCAACGTCCCGCTGACATATTTCGATCTCGACAACATACAGGTCATCAAGGGGCCGCAAGGGACCCTGTTCGGCCAGACCTCGACCGGCGGCGTCGTCCTGTTCGAGCCCAAACGGCCATCCGACAAGTTCGGCGGATATCTGTCCGTGGAAGCCGGCAATCACGCGTACCGCCAGGTCGAGGGTGCCATCAACTTGCCGATCGCCGGCGACCGCTTCATGGCACGCGTGGCGTTCCAGTTTCGCAATCGCGACGGCTGGCTGATCGGCATTCATTCCAACGGCTCGATGAGCGACCTCAACAATATCGACAATGCCAGCCTGCGCGTCTCGACGATCTGGCGGCCAAGCGACACCGTCGAGAATTACACAGTGTTCGCCGCGGATCGGATTCGCAGCAACGGGACCGGTTCGCCGCTTTATTATATCGACCCGCGCTTCATGAACCCGGCGGCGCGCAATCTGGTACCCGCGCAGATACCCTCGATCGCCGCCGCCTATCAGTTCTGGACCGGCCAGGCGCCGCCGGCCAACAAGAGCTTTGCGCAGCTGCTGGCCGCCGCCTTCACGCAGCAGCTGGCCGCCGGGCCGCGCACGATGTTCACCGACTACGACCAGACCAACGAAACCAACACGCGCAGCCTGATCAACCAGACGAGCTGGGACATTTCCGGCAAGGTGCGGCTGAAGAACATTTTCGGGCTTCGCTGGCAAACCGTGCGCGGGGCGATCTATGACCAGGACGCGACAAACCTGCCGCTGCTTGATTTCGGCTGCCGCTATGTGCCCGGCACGACAAGCGCGACAGGCCGGTGCGCGACAACAGGGGGCTGGCCCGAACGGACATTAACCGATGAGATCCAGCTGCAGGGCGATGCCTTCGGCAACAAGCTGCAATGGCTGCTCGGCGGGTTCTTTCTCGACGGCGGGTCGCGCACCTTCCGAGAAAACAGCCGGCCGTTCATCGTCTTCGGTACATTGTCGGGCGACCCGGCAAGCGCCGCCTTCTGCGCATCGGTCAATGTTGCCGCCCCCTGCGCTTCGATGGCGCGAACGGTGACCAAGAGCTATGCGGTGTTCGGTCACGCTACCTACGCGCTGCGACCCAATTTGCACGTGTCTGCCGGCTATCGCGAGACCTGGGACTATACGCGCACCGATACGACGGGGAAGGCCAGCTATAACGTCCCGTTCGAAGGCCGGTCGATAACGGTGCCCGTGTACGGCGAGGCACCGGCGCCCGGCGCGACTATTGTGAGCACCGTCGTCGATTTGCCCGCTAACGGCTCCTACAATTTGTCAATCGACTGGCAGGCGGCCGATCACGTGCTGCTCTATGCCGCCCATCGCAGCGGGTACAAAACCGGCGGCATCAACACCGTTGCCGATCCCGGCAGCCCGCAGCGCACTTATGGTCCCGAGCGCGTCCGGGATGTCGAGCTCGGAATCAAAAGCAAATGGTCGATCGGGCCGGTCAAGGCCCAGGTCAATGCAAGCTATTATCATTCCTGGTATTCCGACATCCAGGAAGGCGAGATCATTCCCGGCACGGCGCAGACCGTTACGACGAATCTCGCCAACGCGCAGATCGATGGCGTCGAAGTCGAGGGCAGCCTTGCCCCGGTTCCCTGGTTCGTGCTGGCCGGGAACATCGCTTATACGGACGCGCGCTATACCAACTGGTCGGAGAATTCGACGTGCGCCGCGCAATTCTGGCGACCGCAATGCGTTGGCCAGCCCGGCATGACGCCGATCCTGATCGATCATGCCGCCGGACGCCTGGACATTGCGGGTCAGACGATCCGCTTTACGCCCGACCGCTTCGCCAACGCCTCCAAGTGGCAATGGTCCGTCCGCCCCGTCCTGCAGCTTCGCGACATACTCAAGGCGGACATCTCGATTGGCGCCAATATCTATCACCGCGGCCCCTATGTCGACGCGGTTGCGGTTGCCAATAATTCCAAGCTTGCCGGCGTGCCGGCGCTGCTGCAGCCGACCGTTTTCGGCTATGCCACCGCCGATCCCTATACGGCACCAGGCTACACGATCGCCGATCTCAGGATCGACTGGCGCGGCGTCGGCGGATCGAAGGTGAGCATTGCCGCGGGGGTAACCAACCTGACTGACAAGAATTACCGCGTGAGTTCAGCAAGCGCGTTCGAGATCATCGGCGATGCCTATACGCTTACCGGCGAGCCCCGGATGTGGTGGGCGCAAGTCAGCTACAGGTTCTGATCCGCGCACGCAGCAACGCGTCGTCAGTTCTCCAGAAGGTCCGCCGCGCGAACCAGCTCGACCAGCGAGCCCGCGTCCATCTTGCGCATGATCTGCCCACGATGCAGCTTCACCGTGGCTTCGCTGATACCGATCCGCTCCGCAATCTGCTTGTTCGGCTGGCCGGTAACGACCTGGGCCATGACGGCTCGCTCGCGTGGGGTCAGCAGCGCGTATCGCGAACGCGTCGCCGCGATCTTTTCAGCTCTGGCGCGATGATGCCGGTCCCATTCGATGGCGCGCTGCACGGCATCGAGCAATTCCTGTTCGCGAACCGGTTTGGTCAAGAACTCTATGGCGCCTGCTTTCATGGCGCGTACCGACATGGCGATATCGGCATGGCCGCTGATGAAGACGATGGCCTGCATCTGGCCCGTGCGCGCAAGCTCTTCGATGAACTCCAGCCCGCTCTTGCCGGGCAGGCGGACATCGACCACGAGGCATGCCGCGCTCCCGACGATCGCGCTTTCCTCATACGCATCGACGGAATCGAACAATTCGACCGCCAATCCCATCGATCTGAAAAGGCCGGACAGCGCCTCGCGGACCGAGCGGTCGTCATCGATGACGCCGACGACGGGAGGGATTTCCCTATCGCGCGTTGGCAACGGAGCGCTCTTCGACAAAGGCTGGAACGACGAACGTGAACGTTGTGCCGCGCGGATGGTTCGGGCCGACCGTTAGCCTGCCGCGGTGCGCCTCGATGATTGACCGGCAGATCGAGAGGCCCATGCCGATACCGCCAGGCTTCGTCGTGAAGAAGGAATCGAAGATGCGATCCTTGAGCGCCGGATCGAGCCCCCTGCCGGTGTCGGACACGGAAATGAGCGACTCACCCTCGGGGCCGGATCGCGATTCGATCTGCAATTTTCGGATCCGCTGCCCGCGCACGCTCATCGCCTCGATACCATTCATGATCAGATTGAGGATGACCTGTTGCATTTGAACGCGATCGGCCGAGGCCAAGCTCAACTCGCTGCTCAACTTGGTCTCGACGGTGATCGCGTTGCGATCGAGTTCGTTTCGCATCAACTGCAACACTTCCTCTATGGCGTCGTTAAGGTCGAGGGCGAGCATTTCCGGCGCAGCCTTCTTGGCAAGCGCGCGAATGCTCGTGATGACGTCCCCGGCGCGATGGCCGTCATTGATGATCCTCTCCGCCGCGCGACGCGCTTCGGCAACGTTCAGGCGATCCTCGGCCAGCCAGCGGACGCATGTCGCCGCGTTCGTCACGATGGCCATCAGCGGTTGATTGACCTCATGCGCGATCGACACGGTAAGTTCGCCCAGTGCCGTGATCCGCGATACGCGGGCAAGGGCTTCCTGGGCCTGTTCCGCGCGACGAAAATCTTCGATGTCCATGGCCGTGCCATACCATTTGACGATCGCGCCGGTCTCATCGTGCAGTGGTTCGACGCGGAAGAGGAAACGCCTGAATTCACCATCGAACCGCCTGATCCTCGCCTCGATCTCACCCGATACGCCGAAGGCGAGCAGGTTCCTCCACCGCTCACGGACACGGTCGACATCATCGGGATGATACGTGCCTGGCCAGCCGTTGCCGAGCGCGGAGCCCACCACGTCGCTGCCGGTATATTCCTTCCACTTCTTGTTGGCGGTCTCGAACCGCCCGTCGGCCAGCGCGCGCCAGGCAAGCGTCGGGATCATGTCGAACGATTGCCGGAGCTCGTCATTGACCCGCCGGGCATGATCCCGTGCGTCCTGCGCCTCCAGAAACAGGCCCGCATTCTCGATCGAGATCGCGGCCGGCGACGATAGCATTTGCAGGATCGCGAGCCGCGACGGCGTGAAGACGTGCGACGCGAGCGTGTTCTCCAGATAGATGACCGCGACCAGCTGCCCCTGCTTGATCAGCGGCAGGCACAGGATCGATCTGGGTTTGGACGCGAGCAGGTAGATGTCGGCAGAGAATGTGTTGGGCTGGAGCGCATCGTCGAGAATGACCGGCTCCTGCGTCCGCACCACATAATTCAGGATCGAGATGGGGAGCTCGCCGGCAAGGCCCCGCTCCGAACGCGGGACGACCGCTACGCCTTGCTCGTCGGTCATAGCCTCGGCGGCGATCCGCATTTCGCCGCCACGCGGCAACAACAGGATGCCACGCACGGCGCCTGCCTGTTCGACGACGGTGACCATCAGGCGTTCGATCAGGCGGTCGAGCACGATTTCGCCCGAAACGGCCTGATAGATTTCCACCAGCGCCGTCAGATCGAGATTCTCCGATACCGCGCTGGACGATAGCGCACTGGCCGCGCGGCCGGTCCGTTCACGGCCAAGTTCGGGATAAAGCCGGTCGAGTTGGGCGACCTTGCCGTCCGCCCCCCAGCGCGCGTAGCAGGCGCGCGCATTTCGCATATATGTTTGTGCGATCGTTCCGAAGTCGCGTTGCCCGTAATATTTCGCGGCAAGCTCGTAAGCCAGCGCCTCGATCGACACCATGCCCTCCCCCGCCGAGGCCCGAATGGCCTCCTCGTAAAAGCGCTGCGCATCAAGATCGCGATCCTGGAGTCTCGCGATTTCCGCCGCCAGCAACGCCGCGCGGCCGGCGAAATTCGCCGGGCATAACCTCGCCCATTCAGTCAATTGCCGAAGCGTGCCGTCGAGCTCTGCAAAATAGGTTTCCCGGTTTTGGCGCGGCTTTTCGGTCAGCCAGGCCGCCCGCGACAGAGCGGAGAACAAGCAATATTCTACGCGCTCGAACACCTTGATGGTCGCGATCTCCGCTTCGATCTTGTCCGAAAGATCGAGACAAGCCGCGTAATCGCCTGCCAGATAGCGGAGCTGCAGCTTGCGAACGCGATAGCGCACCTGCGCATGCCAAAGATGCGGCGAAGCCGCGAGATGAGCCTCATATGCTTCTTCGTCGAACGTCCCGTCGCTGAAGGTTCCGAAGTTTATAGTCATGCCCCGCAGCGCGCGCGTCGTTGCGAGAATGACATTGACGAACTCGACGGCGAGCGAAAACTTCATCTTGGTCATCGCCGCCAACCCGGCCTCTGCCAGGCGATGGACATCGCTCAGCGCCTTGCCGCCATCGAGTGCCGCGGTCAGACCGGTTGACCAGGCATAGCCGGCATAAGTGACGCCGCCCTGTTCTCGCCCCATCTCCAGTGCACGCATGGAAAGGTCGAAACAGTCGTCAAGCGACAGGCTCCACGGCCCCACCGTTCCGGAGATGACGGCATAGATCCGCGACGCATAGCGGTCCAACCCTCGCTCGTCGGCCAAGCGCAGCGAGAGCCGGCCGAACTGGTGGGCCATGTCGAAGCTGCCGAAGCGCCAACCCAGGGCAAGTCCGGCAAGATTTGAGAAGATATGGGCGCTCTCGTGCGTCAGGCCATAGTCGAGGCTGATATTGGCCATCCGCAGAACCGTAAGGATCTGCAAATCCTCGCGATGAACGCCCGCAGATGTGATCAGCGTTTCCAGGACGTCCATCACCTGCAGCCAGTGCGGATCGGTCATGCTCGGCAATGCGAACAGGGCCTCGGCCGGGCGCCCGTTGAGGCGGTGCAGGAACTGGCGATATTCCTCTTCGAGCGTCTCGGGATCGGGGTGGGCGGGAAGGACTTGCCCCATCCGCGCGGCGCAATCGACCGCGAGCTCCACCGCGACGTCCAGTTTGCCAAGATAGGAATAGACGACATTTTGCCGTCCGACGACGCGCGCATAATCCGCCATGGCCGCGCAGCGATCGGCAAGCCGGGTCAGACTGGTTTCGGCACGGTCGACCTCGCCTGTCATGAACCAGCAATCGGCGCGGTGGAATTCCAGTTCGAAAGCGGTGCGGTAATGCGCCGCCCACCCCTCCTCGCCGATCAGCGCGCAGCCGGCGTCCAGATAGCGCATCGCGGTTTCATAGGCCGCGGCTGCAATCGCGCGCCTGCCGGCTTCGAGATTCAGGCCGGCGACCCGGGCTCGCTCATCGTCTGTTTCAATCAGCTCGGGACAAAGATTGAACTGGCCGACGACGGTGAAGACATCGTCACTGGCTTCACCCGTTGCCAGCTTGTCCGCAAGAACGCGCCCAACCCGCAAATGCGTGGCCGCACGTTCGGCATCGGGGATCAGCGCGTAAGCCGCTTCGCGCACACTGTCATGAGCAAAGGCATAGCCGTCTTCGCTCCTGATCAGGAGGTTGTCATTGACCAGGTCCTGCAGCGAGTTCTCCACTGCCGCATCGCTTTGACCGAGGAGCGACGCCAAAACATGCATGCGGGCCGCGGAGCCGAGGCAGGCCAGCAGCTTGGCGAGTGTCACGGCCGACGCGTCGAACCGCGCCAGTTTGCCGATGATCAACTCGGCCACATTGTCCGTGATGTCCGCCGCCTCGATCCGTTTCAGGTCGATGCTCAACCCACCCGCGCCGTCATCGAGCAGGAGCAGCCCGTGCTGCTGGACCGCAGACAGGAACTGGATGACGAAATAGGGGTTACCCTGCGTCTTGGCGAAAACCAGTTTCGCCAGTTCAGCGGTCGCGGCGGTCTTCGCGCGAAGCGCCTCCGCTGCCAGCTGGCCGACTTCGGCGATCGTCAAGCGTCTCAGATCGATCTGCGTCAGAGGGCCACCGACATGCTTTATCGCCGCGAGCATTTCCTCGAGCCGATGAACCCCGGCATTGCGCTCCGTCCGGTATGCACCGACTAGGAGCAGGCTCGGGATCGGCTCCTCCGTTCCCAATTGCTTGAGCAATTCAAGTGTGGCGCCGTCCAACCATTGAAGATCGTCCAGAAACAGGACCAGGGGCCGTTCAGGTCGCGCGAACGCGCTGACAAACCGGCGGAACACAAGATTGAAGCGGTTCTTTGCCTCTTGCGGCGCTACGGTTGGAACGGCTGGCTGCTCGCCGATGATGAGCGAAAGGCTTGGCAGCAACTCGGTCATCAGCCGGCCATTCACACCGACCGCGCTGGTAAGGGCGGCCCGCCACTCGCCGAGCTCGCGGTCGCCCTTGGTCAGGATGTGCTTGAGCAGGTCTTCCAACGCTTCCGACAGCGTCGCGAACGGTATATTCTGTTTATGCTGGTCGAATTTTCCTGCCGCGAACAAAGCGTTCGTTGCATAGAGGCCGCGGCGGAATTCATTGACGACGGCGGACTTGCCGATTCCGGAATTGCCGGAAACGACCACCAGGCGGAATTGCCGATGCTGTGCGACGTGATCGAACGCATCGGCCATTGCTGCGATCTCGCAATCGCGGCCGTAAAGCTTTTCGGGAATCCGCAACTGTTTGGGACGATCGCGTGACCCGATCTCAAAGATTGGAGGGCTGGATCGATCAGCCAGCGCGTCCAGACATTGCTTAAGGTCATGCTGGAGGCCCGCTGCGGTCTGGTAGCGATCCTGAGCGTCCTTCGCCAACAACTTCAGGATAATCTGCTCGACGATCGCGGGGACGCCGTCGATCCGCATACTTGGCGGCGTGGGTTGTCGCGCCAGGTGACAATGGAACCAGTCCGCCGGGTCGGTCGCCACGAAGGGAAGCGCGCCAACCAGCAATTCGTATAATGTGACGCCCAGCGCGTACAAATCACTCCGGCCATCGACCGACCGGTTGGTCCGCCCCGTCTGCTCCGGTGCCATATATTGGAGCGACCCGGCGACGCATCCGAGGGGGCCGTCGGGCACACGTTCTCGGAGATTGGTCGACGCAAAGCCGAACCCGGTGACCCGGATAGTGTCAGTCTCATCAACCCAGAGATTGGTCGGCTTGATATCGCGATGGATCAGGCCGTGCGCATGGATTTGCTCCAGCGCGCCGGCGATACCGAGGCCGAATTCCAGCAAGCTGGGGATCGGGCACGGCCTGCTGATCAGCCTGGTCAGGGGGTCACCGCCCGGGTCCTCGAGCAGCAAGACCGGCCGGTCATTGTGACGCGCGAGACGGAGAGGCAGGAGAGCCCAAGCGCGCCCAAGCTTGGTGCGCATCGCCAGTTCGCGCTCGAAGAGCGGCAACATCCTGGCGTCATCGGCTTGCGCGATTGCGGAGCGAACGAGGAGGGAGGGCAGACCATTCTCAGAAACAGCGCGATAGAGGACGAACTCTGCGTCCTCGACCACTCTTTCCAGGTGATATCCCCTCAGATCCATTGCGTACGGCTCCTCGCGCCTGCGACCCGAAACCCTACCCGACTTCGCGCACCGTCTCCCGCGCTTTCGAACGGAAATAGCGCATTCTAACACTTTCTCCCATTTCCTAGCGCGGGGACGGATCGGCGTGCGGGTTTCAGCCGCTATGCGCCCCGACAATGGATCGCGGCGACGGGGGATGGCATGCGCTGGATCCGCAGGATCACGCCGCGCGCAGGGGTCATCGACACTTGCGACAACTAACGGACTCTCGTGCGTCCTAGCGTGCGCCCCGTCGCGCCGCCCGCTACCCCTGCGGCCATTCAGTCGAAGCGTGGACGTTGGAAGCGCCGGTCGATCACCCTTTTCCACCTGAGCGGTGTCGGGAAGACAGCTATGACCCTGACGAGTGTGACGAAGCCTTCAGCTGCCGACCGCACTATCGCGGCTGCCAGGCCGTTGTGGATCGATTTCGCTGGCCAGGATCGCACAGCTCCAGGGCCGGAAGCGACGTCACTTCGCACTGCCTCCCCCGCCTTCCCGCGCACCTCAGTTGCGCGTCCCGCCGCTCTGCGGACGGAAAAGTGCTTCCCGAAAAACCCTCAACACAGCGAGACCTGCGATGATGAAAATTCCACACCAGACGCTCTCAATGGCGGCGGCCGCCCTGTTCTGTGGCGTCGCGCTGCCACCTGTAGCCGCTGCCCGGACGGCCAAGGATGCCATTATGGCGCCGGTCGTCATGGTTCAGTACCGTACGACCAGGATCGATGGGGTCGATATCTTCTATCGTGAGGCAGGACCCGCCGACGCGCCTGTCGTGTTGCTGCTCCACGGCTTCCCGACGTCGTCGCACATGTTTCGGAACCTGATCCCGCTGCTGGCAGACAAATATCATGTCATCGCGCCCGACTATCCCGGGTTCGGGCAAAGCGGGGCGCCCGATCGATCGTCCTTCACCTACAGCTTTGCTCATTACGCCGAGATCGTCGATGCGCTGCTCGCGCAGAAGGGCATCAACCGGTACGCGATGTACGTCATGGATTATGGCGCACCGGTCGGTTACCGCCTGGCGCTGAAGCATCCCGAACGGGTAAGCGCCCTGATCGTCCAGAACGGCAACGCCTATGAGGAAGGCCTTGGCCTATTCTGGGATCCGATCAAGGCCTATTGGCGCAACGATACGCCTGAGAACCGTAAGGCCTTGGCCGGGCTGATGACGCTCCAGACCACCAAGTTCCAATATACCGATGGCATGAGCGACCTGACTCATATCGACCCGCACAATTGGGTCCACGACCAGGCCCTGCTCGACCGGCCCGGCAACGTCGATATCCAGCTCGATCTGTTCAAAGACTACGGCACCAACGTGCCACTCTACCCGAAATTTCAGGCCTTCTTCCGCCAGTATAAGCCACCGACGATCATCCTTTGGGGCAAGAACGACAAGATCTTTCCGGCCAGCGGCGCCACGCCGTATCTGCGCGACCTGCCCAATGCCGAAATGCACCTGCTCGATACCGGTCACTTCGCGCTCGAAGACAAGCTCGACGTGATGGCGCCGCTCATTCACGACTTCCTCGATCGGTCGCTCAGCAAACGCTGAGCCACCTGCCCTGCCAGGTACGCGCTACCGCCCTGGGGCCACGTCTCTTTCCTGAAAGGCCAGACCATGTCCATGCTCGACTGGAATATGTATCGCGAACAGATCGTCGCCCGCGTCGGCGATCTCGCAAAGCTCAGTCCGGACACCGTGCGCGGTTACGGCACGCTGAGCGGCGCCGGCGCGAAGACCGGCCATCTCGACGCCAAGACCCGCGAGCTCATCGCGCTGGCGGTTGCGGTCAGCCTGCGCTGCGATGGCTGCATTACCAGCCATGTCGATGCCGCGATCAGGCTCGGCGCCACCCGCGACGAAATGGCCGAAGCGCTTGGTGTCGCGGTCGCCATCAATGCGGGAGCCGCGGTTGTTTACGCGACGCGCACACTCGACGCATTTGCGGCGCATCCTTCGGCCTGAGCTCGGCTCGGTCGGGCACGCGGCGCCACTCACGGCCGCGGAACTTTGCCCTTTCCGCGCCTACCCAAAGCGCCTTCGCCATTTCCCAGCCATCACGGGAATTCGTCATGACCAAGGTTCTGGTTCTCTATTATTCCTCTTACGGCCATATCGAGCAGCTGGCCGACGCCATTGCAGATGGCGCGCGATCAACAGGTGCCGAGGTCGATATCCGCCGCGTGGTCGAGACGGCGCCCCAAGCCGTGGTCGCAGCAGCCCATTTCAAGACCGATTCCGCGCACCCGATGATCGAAAGCGCCGAAGCACTCAGAGACTATGACGCGATCGTGGTCGGTTCGCCGACACGGTTCGGACGCATGTCCAGCCAGATAGCATCCTTGTGGGACACGGCGGGCAATTTGTGGGCGACGGGCGCTCTGCACGGCAAGGTCGGGGGAGCATTCACCTCGTCGGCGACGCAGCATGGCGGCAACGAGACGACCCTCTTTTCGATCATCACCAACCTGCTGCACTTCGGCCTTACGATCGTCGGGCTCGATTATGGCCATCAGGGTCAAATGAGCTATGCCGAGGTGGTTGGCGGTGCGCCTTACGGGGCCACCACCATCGCAGTCGCCGACGGCAGCCGGCAGCCGAGCGAAATCGATCTCGCCGGCGCACGCTATCAGGGCCGCCGTATCGGGGAAGTTGCTGCCAGGCTTGCCGCCTGACGGTGGCCAGACGCAGGGCGCCGGACGCCCGCCCCCTGCCGCATCGGTTCAGCTGTCGTTGACGCAGGCCCGGCGCTCGCCGATCGCTCCGCGTAAGGCCTGCGCCAGGATTCCGGACCGGCGGCATCCTTGTGCTTCGACCCTCGCAAGTCCGCGATCGATAGCGCATATCATCAACCGCAAGCGACATGCGGATCGGCCCGTCTGCAATCCGTACCGCGCGCCGGCCGAGCTGCCTCAGGCGCAAGCGCCGTGGACGCCACGCTTGCCACGCAACAGCGGCTTGCTCACCGGCGCTAGGAGGGCATCTCGAGGGGCTGCGTGCCCGACACAAGATAGATGGTTCCCGAGCGTTCCCTGATGCGCAGACCGAGCGCCTCCTTCAGGATCGTCTGGAACTCATCGCTGTTGAAATGCTCGGCGAGTTCGCTCTGCCCCGTCCATCCTTCGGTGAGATGGAAAATATTAGGATCGAGCACATCCTGCGCGGCGTTCAGAAACGAGCATCCGAAGCGCTTGCGGGCGGCTTGCGCCATGCGCGATGCAAGCTCCTTGAACGCCGCGGTGTCGGCCGGATCGGTGACGTATTTGGCGCTGATCACGAATGCCGCCGTGGCTTGCTGATCGGTCATGGGTCGCTGCCTTCCATAAAGTTGTCTCATGTCGATGTGAGCCCAATCGCCGGTGGAATGAAGGGCCGGCGCCCACATCTCGCGCTTCCAAACAACATCTCGCGTTGCCCTGCCTTCTCCTCGGAGGCAGCGGCGCCCCATCTCTCTGACAACTCGGCGATTTCCGGTCGAGCCGGTCGGCAATCGCGCGCACCCGGACCCCACAGCGGATCAGCCGCCATCAGCAAATATCTCCTCACGACACCTTTCTTCGGCGCGCGGACCGCGCGGCGTAGAAGGGCGACCGCATCACCGCTTGGCCCCGAGCTGTTCGGGACAGTTTTGGAAGGAAGCCTGCAATGCATGATCGCCTGAGGGGAAAGGTTGCGCTGGTCACCGGAGGTACCACCGGAATTGGACTCGCGACGGCGAAGGTCTTCGCGGCCGAGGGCGCGAGGGTCTTCATCACCGGCCGGCGGCAGGGACCGCTGGACAGCGCGTTGGATGCGATCGGTCACGACGCCATCGGGGTTCAGGCGGATTCCGCAAAGCTCGGCGACCTCGACCTTCTCTACGACCTGGTGAAGACGAAGGCGGGAAGGATCGACGTGCTGTTCGCCAATGCCGGCGGAGGCGGAACCTCCTCTCTCGGAGAGATAACCGAGGAACAGGTCGACGACACCTTCGACCGCAACGTCAAAGGCGTGATCTTCACCGTCCAGAAAGCCCTTCCGCTGATGAGTGCGGGAGGATCGATCATCATGACCGGCTCGACCGCGGGATCCACCGGGACCACGGCATTCAGCGTGTATTCGGCGTCAAAGGCCGCGGTTCGCAATCTCGCGCGCAGCTGGGCCGTCGACCTAGCGGGGACCGGCATCCGCGTGAACGTGGTCAGTCCCGGTCCGGTCCGGACGCCCGGCCTGGTCGGCCTTGTCGGTGATGACCTCGAGCGACAACAGGCGTTCCTCGACGACCTCGCAACCCAGATTCCGCTCGGCCGGGTCGGCGAGGCCGAGGAGATCGCGAAAGCGGCCCTGTTCCTCGCATCGGACGACGCAAGTTTCGTGAACGGCTCGGAGCTGTTCGCGGATGGCGGGAAGGCCCAGGTCTGACCCGCGGACGCCCGGCTGGCTCCGCCCCCCACCGCAGCCGGGCGTCCACCATCGTCGAAACGGGGGGCCGCGAGCGGGGAGCGACCGGATGGTATGTCGTGCAGGCAGCGCGGTGGCGTCGGCTGCTGCGATCCTCCTGATCGGAGCGATCGCAAGCCGGTCGGATCATGATCGCTCGAACACATCGCCTGTTTACGGAGTCAGGCTTCCCCCCGATTACCGGCAATGGCCGGTGATCAGCGCCGCGCACGAGGCGGGTAAGCTGAACGACATCCGCGTCGTGCTCGGAAACGATCCCGCCCTCAAAGCCTATCGCAGCGGCACGCGTCCGTTTCCCGATGGAGCGGTCCTGGTCCGGATCGCGTGGAAGTTGGTGCCATCAGCGCGCAACGACGCGATCTTCGGCCAGCCCCAGTCGTTCGTGGCCGGCGAGCCGACAACCGTGCAGATCGAGGTAAAGGACTCCAAAAAGTACCGGGAGACCGGAGGTTGGGGATACGCCCAATTCGATAAGGGCGAGGCGAACAAGGACGTGGTGCTTATCCGAACGTGCTTTGCCTGCCATGCAAAGCTCCCGGCGGCCGCGGACTTCATTTTCACGCCCTACTCTCGATAGGGTCACCGAATGTTCGGCTGAAGTCTCGACCGAAGATACCGAGAAACTGGTTGCTCCGCCTCGAAAGCGGCCGCCCCACGGCCAGCCGAGCTCGGTGTTCCTCGCCGTCGTCGCGAGGATCAGCCGCTCTGCCGTGCGGAAGCGAGCTTCAATAACCCTGGCAGGCGGATCGTGACGACCGTGCCGACATCTACAGAGCTCTCCAGTTCAGCCGTGCCGCCTACCGAACGCGCAAAGTCGGCGACCATTGCGAGGCCGACCCCCGAACCCTCGCCGCATCTCCGGGTCGTGAAGCGCGGTTCGAAGGCGCGCGCCGCTACATGCGGCACCATCCCGCAACCGGTGTCCGCAATCCTGAGCACAGCGAAGGGGAGCGGCGCGCTCGGCAGGTCCTCGCGCGACACCGTGATCGAGATTCTTCCACCGCCCGGCATTGCCCGGCCGGCATTCACCACGATGTTCAGGATCGCCTCGTCGAGATCTTCCGCAGCGCAGAAAACGTCCGGCACGTCATCACGGACCGCGTATTCGACCAGCGTCCCGGGACCACCCGCAAGCAGCACAACCTCGCGCAGCGCCGCGAGCCGCTCGGCGATAGACGTACGCTGGCGCGCGCGGCGTGCGGGTCGCGCCGGATCGACGATGGACCGGCAGAGCCGGTCGGCGCGCTCGAGCGACGAACGCGCGCCGCCCAAGACGACATCCATACCGGACGAACCGCTGCCGATGACCGATCGCTCAATGATGTGCAGGGCGCTCGAGATCACCTGCAAGTGATTGCAGAGATCGTGAGCGGCCGCGGCCGTTGCAGCCCTTCCCTGCATGAACTGGCTTCCGAGCGAATGAACTCGATCCTGGGCGTTGTGGCTTGGCACGTTTGTCTCGCTCGCCGATGACATTTTCTGGCTAAGCTACTCGCTTGGTGATCGCGAATTAGTTCACGTTAGGTGGAGCGAGTTCGTCGCGCGGCCCGCTCGTAAATGGCTTGCAGCTCGTTGGACCATGATCCTGCGAAGGCGGATGCTGCAGCGGTCCACTAATCGCGGATTCGTCAGCTTAGCGCCCCAGTTGTGGACATTGGCACCCTACGGTTGATCGCCTGAAAGCGGTCATCAATTCGACACTGACGGCAACGGTGGACGCTTGCGAACACCCCGTTCCGGGGCAATATCGCGGGTGTGCAGCCCGAACAGGAAAATCAAGATCTCGGTCTGCATGTTCATAGGGTCGAGTTGATTGACGCCAAGCTTCGCGCGGGTGGATTTTCTCCGCACCGTCACGATACCTATACGATCGCTGTCACCACTGCCGGGATCCAATCGTTCAATTACCGCGGGAATAGTTGGCAGTCGCTTCCCGGCCAAGCGGTGATCCTGCATCCCGATGAAGTGCACGATGGCTATTGCTCGGACCAAGCCGGTTTTTCCTATCGGGCGGCTTATCTGCCGCCTGCTCATGTCCAGACCGTGATCGGCGGGGCCGCGTTGCCGTTTCTTGCCGACGGGGTTTCGACTGACGTCGATCTGGTCGGCTCGGCGCTGCGCCTGATAGCGATGTGCTCTGACGGGGAAGCGCTTTTCGGTTATCAGGACGCGCTGCACCAGTTCGTGTCCGCGATGCAGCAGTGTGAAGGCCGTTCGCCGGTCAGACGGACGGTCAATCGCGAAGCCGTCATGCGCGTGCGCGATTTCCTCGACAGCGTTCCGGGGCCCAGGACCAATCTCGATCAGCTGGAAGAGATTGCCGGCTATGACCGCTGGCAGCTTTCGCGGGACTTCCGTTCGATGTTGGGGACCAGCCCTTACCGCTATCTGCAATGTCGCAGGCTGGAGCGCGCCAGGCGGCTTTTGCGCGGCGGGCTTGGCATTGCCGCAGCTGCCCATGAGGCAGGATTTGCCGACCAGAGCCATTTCGGGCGGGCTTTCAAGCGCACGTTCGGGACCACGCCGTCGGCGTGGCACCGGTCCGGGCAGTTGCGCACAATCGTTCTATAACGCGGGGCCGTCCCCGGCTTAAGGGGCCGGGATGACTCAAACGATCTACTCTCCCGAACCGCATCGCGGCTGGCTGCCCTGGGCCTTGCTTTCGCCAGTGGTCTGCATCCTGCTCGTCGCACTCTCCAGCGTCCCGCTCGATTTCATCGTCCAATGGCTGGGCGCAATGAGTACCAATGGACAGCCAGGGTCCGCTGCCGGGTTTTGCCTGAACCTGGCGCTGCCATTCGCGGGCATGGGGGCTGCGGTGTGGGCTTGGTCGCGGTTCGTCGAACGCCGCAGCCTCGCCACTTTGGGTCTGACCGGCACGCGACGGCTACGCAAGTATTTGGCGGGATTGGCGACCGGGGTTGGGATGATGATCCTGGTGGTGATGGCGATCTGGCTCGCCGGCGGCTTTGTCAGCGAAGATGTCCTTCCCGCATTTTCCTCTCCGGCCTCGCTGTTCTGGATCGCAATGCTCCTGATCTGCTTTGTTTTCCAATCGGGCGTGGAAGAATTCATCTTCCGCGGCTGGCTCCTCTCGACGGCGACGCGTCGCTGGAACCTGACGGCGGGGTTCATCGCCAGCTCGGTCGGCTTCGCATTTCTCCACTTCTCGCCACACGAGCCGTTTAGCGTAACCATCCTTGCGTTCATCTTCGGGCTATTTGCGTGCGCCTGGGCCTGGCGCGCCGGCAGCATCTGGGGTGTCATGGGTTGGCATGCGGGCTGGAACTGGATCACGGGCGTCGGCTTTGCCGTACCCATCACCGGATTCGATCTGAAACTGCCGGCCCTGCTGGTGAAGCTGAAGCCGGTTGGCCCGGATTTCCTGACCGGCGGCCAAGCCGGACCCGAAAGCAGCGTGCTGACGATGACTCTGCTGGCGGCGGCGATGCTGCTCCTGCTGGTCTGGCCCAGAGGGTTGATGACCTCTCCGTCGGACGCGCCTCGGGAGAGCCGTGACACTTAGTGTCAGGCCTCCAGATTTGCCGCTCATTTGCGAGCACTATCATCTGCCCTGTTGGCCGTGCCGTGCCTTCAGATTGGACGGGCAGTGCGGCACGCCTAGCGGATGGTGCAATCAACGACGTTTTGACAACGATGATAACCTCATTTTCGCATGGAGTTTCCGATGCCGTCTGTTTCACTTGCTGCGCTAAGTCCGGTACAGAAGATCTCGGGTCATATGGTCCTTTGCTCGTGGCATATACCCGTGCGGGTCCTTCTCGCGCTGCTGGGAGTCACGGTGTGGCCGCAGGCAGCGTCGGCGGAGCATATTTGCGGCGGGCGATCCGACGAATATGTGGTGTCGGAAGTCTATGTCGCCGGCGGTGGCGTTATCGAATCCTGGTGCGAATGGTCTTCGAAGGGCGGCGGGGACAGCGCGGCGGCGATGCGTTATTATTCGCCGGAGGAATGGAAGGCATTTGCTGATCGTGGGGCCGAGGTTGAGGCCGCTAACTCCGAGGAGCGGCGGCTGGCGGCGCAGCGATATCACCAGCTTCAGCAGGGGGTGTGGTTCTTGCCCGGAGAGCAACCCTTTGCCGGGTGGTCGTCGCCTCAGCCGGCAGGTGCCAGCCGAGCGGCCGCGTCGCGCAAGGATTGCACTGTCAGCTATTGGACGCTCAACGGCGCCGTGATTATGTCCGCCAATGAGGGCGGAGGAGGCAAAGCCGTCATCCGGTATATGGGCTACAGCATCCCGCTCCCCCAAGGATCGCAATCGCGGAAATTCTCACTCACTCAATCCGGCGAAACACAGACGGTTACAGCCGTGATCTCGCGCGTGGGTCTGGGCAAGCGCAAGATGGGGATGGTCAGCTTCCTCGTGCCGACAGGTGATCTGTTGGCGCGTTCGATCGAGAACGTTCAGGATTACACTCTGTCCGAAAACGGCAAGACGATCTTTTCGGGCCGTTGGCATGAAGGATTGAAGGCGCGCGATGCGCTTGGGCAGTGTTTGGCGCAGCGCGGTTGAGCGTCTGATGGCGAGGTAAGGGAACGGCACCGGTCAGCAATCGCAGCGCTTCGGTCCCGCGCCCCGGTTCCTGCGGTATATCGCGCGCGTGCTTTTCAACGCCCGCCCGCATCCGAGCGCACAGATCACCCGCAGCTTCGAACGCCGCGCCGCACCGAGAGCGCGCAGCTCGCTTGGCCTCGGCTCCGTACTCAATCGACTAGCGGTTGAACTGGCTGGGCGGTGCGGAGTGGGCGAGGATGGGCGTTGCTACCGCGCATGCGTTGCGGTGCCCACTAGGTTGGCGACCGACGAGGCTTCAGGCATCGTCCATGTTGAAGCCGCTGGCGCGGCCGCAACGGTGTCACCGAACATGCGCCGGAACATCAAGAGAACGGCGTATCAGTTAAGCTGTGTGCGAGAAGCCTTTAGATAAGGCCACGATAGACGTCAGCTTTGCGCCCCAACTCGGCCGTTCAGCGCCTCCCCTGATAACCCCGAAAGCCGCCGTTCATTCGCATCGGCAACTAACTTGCGCGTTTGGGGGGCGGTCAATCAGCCTCGACCGGCGAGGATGCGGGTAAGTGCCGCATCATGCGTGCTTGGAGCAGTCGAACCAGGCCGGGGTCCATGAACTCATATTCATCTGGGATATCGAGGCAAATGATCCGCTTGCTCTTCAGCGCACTGTAGAATCGCTTCTGGAGCTTGTTACGATGCGTCCTCTCCATAACTACGATGAAGTCTGCCCACTCAACCAATTCGGCTGTCAGAGGGTTGCAGGCATCGTTGTTGGTTCCGGCGGACATGACCTCAATATCGGATCGCTGAGAGAAAACCTGTTCCGCGGTCGGGCTGCGTAGTCGATTTTGACTGCAAACAAACAAGAAGCGCTTCATTGCCATTTGCTCGATATAGCGTGGGAAGCGCCGGCTCGTGAATCCGCAATTGGGTTGGCACCTGCCCTTCGCCCCGGCGCATATGGGATCGTCTGCAACGCGCCCTAAGGCTGGTCGTTCACGACGATCTGTTTTAATCTGAAAAGCGGTCGTTTTCTTGGCCAAGACCTGACAGTTCCTTCGGCGCACCGCTAGAACCTCACGACCGTCAGATAGACTCGCTGTTCTCATAGGCGTGATGCCAGAGACGTTCGTAATGCCGTCAACTCGGCCTCATCCATCAATGCGCATCAAGTGCTTGTCGTCAATGCAGATCAACTTCGGCTCTTCTTGCCGTTCATGCTTCTATCGCCTCGGGACGATCGGCTCGACGCGACGCGACCTGCACCGCGTCGCGTGGCGAACAGTTAGCTCCGCAGGTCCGTCTGCACTTTGCCGCGCTTCTGGACGAGCAGCGCAGCCTCGTAGGGCGACGCCCAATTTTCGGTGTTTTTCGCAAATAGCACACAGCTCGTCGCCTCAGCGCGATCGAGCGCTTCCGCAGCGAAGTGTTCCATATATTTGCGTCGCAGATCGCGATCCGCCGCGCGGTGCACGTAAAACCCGACCGTCGCTTTTCGATTGAGCGGCGGAACGATCTCCATGAAGCACTCCTGGCCGGGCTTCGCGTGCTTGCGCAGTACCGAATGCCGTAGCCGATTTAACCCGCGCTCGACTTTTGATTGTTCCTCCGGGCTGGCCGAGCTGAGAACAAATATGCCCATCGTAGTCCAGCCGGGTGGTTTGGTATCTGCCAGCTTGTCGATGATCTCTTTGTAGGTTCGGTGGATCGTCGCTTTGGGTTTTTTGACGGCAATCCCGGCGTCCAGACCATTGTAGTAGCGATCGATAACACCCGACATGCCGGTCACCATCAGTCGACGGAACTCCTCGCGCTGTTCTCCCAGATTGAACCCCGTCGCGAGATAGATACCCAAAAAGTCGAGTTCGTCGCCGAAAATATCGAAATGTTTTTGAAAATGGAAACGCTCGGCGAAATAATGAAGGAAGGGAACTTCTTCGTTCAGAATGTCGGCAATGCAGCACAAATCGGCAATATGAAGCGCCGGGGCAAGCATGTGTCCTTCTGGAATGAGCCCGGCATTTTGCAGTTCGTCCTCCGACGAGCTCAGCACCGATAGGTCGTCAAGCGTCAACGATATCCGAATGATTTGATCCACGTTCTCGGCATCCAACCCGAGTGATTCCGTAATTTTCAGGCTGTCCGCGTCGCCCGCCCTTGCGGCGATGATGTACTTCGCGAGCCGTTCGGATTGAATCGAAGGCGCGATCACTATATCGGCAAGGTGACGTTTGAGCCGATCCGGCGCGCCGCGCAGTCCTTGAGGCGTTAGCCGGTGCGATTTCGCTTCGGCTAGGATTACCGTCTTATCGACGACTGCTATGATGTCCGTCTCGAACTGCTGTTTACCTGCCATCCATTTTGCATTTTTGGCGATTTGGGCCGTGGGCAGAGCCGTCCGCAAAACCGCTTCCGCTTTGTCTTCGAGATAGGTCGCGCGTCGATCCGACAAATCATTCTCGATTTTTCCCGCGGCCGCGACATTCCACATGATTTCGTTTATGTGGCTGAAAATCGCTTGCGGCATCCCGAACAGGTAGGCTCCGTTGAGGACGATGCCGGGTCGAGCCCAAACGGGGTTAGCCAGGAACAAATGTTCAAGGTTCTGTCCAGCCAATTCGCCAGGCTCGATGGATAAAATCCGCAAGATGCGATCGACGAGCTGCTCATCTTTGCCCGTTACGGCCGCCACGTCGGCGGCTGTTACCGACATGTTGTCCACGTGCCTGAGATCTGCATGCGACATGAGAAATGCCATCGCGCCCTCGCGCGACGCGCCCTCCGGTAAGGTCGCGAGTAGTTCGTCGGGCGTCCCCTTGAGGTCGGACATCTCACGAAAATAAGTCTCAACGATGGTCTTGCTGTCGCGTGCGGACGTCACCTTACTGATAGCGTCCATAAAGGTGTTGCCGCGATCCTCGATCGCGGTGAGCACGGCCTCCGCAATGTCGAGAATATCGCTGAAACTATATCCGACCGCCGCCACGAGTTTGTCGTCAAGCGGCGCATACACCTCCCGACAAATCTTTTTGACTTCGCCGAAATACCCCCAATTCCGAACAGCTTGTGTATGTGATCTTATTTTTTCTTGAAGCGACATGATGGCGCGTTGCCCTTCGTCGGTTTCGTCTGCCTCCGCGATCAACCGGCGTTTGAAAAGCGTGTCGCCCAGCTTGGGGATGATATCGAACGCCATTTGGATCTCTTGCGCCGTGCACGGAGCCTTGCCCCATTCACGGACAGGCAGGGTCAACGCGATACCCTGTAAGAGTTCAATGTGATGCTGCTGAATGTCTTTGACCAACGACTGCGTTTCGCCTTTGCTGTTGATCGCGACGCGCGTCCCGTAGAAGGCAAAGGTTGAAACTATGCCGTCGGGCCTGTGGTTTTTCAGTAGCCTTGTCAGTTCCTCGACAAGCTCGGGATAACGCTCCACGTCCTCGCGAGCGGACTTCAGGATTGCCCGTCTGAATTCCTCATGACGGTCCCCGACGCCGAAATCCAGTTTCTCGAAGACGATTTTGTTTGGATTGTTGTCGCGAGAAACCTCAATCTTTGTTCTCTTTTTTCGGCCGCGCGACCTCGGCATTGCTCGCCTCTCTCACAATATTAGTCTAACCTATTCTGACTGTCAGAATATCCTCTACCCTTGCCGTGGAGCAAGGTAATAGGTTTCGGCGCTGCATCGCGCAGCCAGAGCGCCCTTTCCGCAGCGGGCCTAATTTTAGCCCCGCGCTCAGCTGCCCGGTCGTCGTCCGCTTTCATGGGTCGACGACCTAGAAGCTGCCATTCAGCTAACGGCCCACTTCCTGCCGTTCGTTTCAGCAGTATCGAATGACAGGATCTGGGCCGTTTGGGGAACGGCAGGTCCGAGACGAGCTATTGTGCGAAACGGACATTCGATATGCCTCGGTTTGCCGATCTGGATGCGAGTCGGGAGCGCGGAATGACCTTCGACGAATATCAGACCGGTGGGATGGCGCTGTACGCCGACTTCGCCGAGGCGGTGTCGGACATCCTCGAGGCCGCGATCACCGAGCAACACGACCTTCGCCTGCAGAACATCCAGTGCCGCGCGAAGGAGCCGGCGTCGCTCGAGGCGAAGCTCGCCAGGGCCGGGGCGAAGGCCGACAGGCCGATCGGCGACGTCGCCAAGGACGTCGCGGGCTGCCGCGTGATTCTCTACACCAACGGCGACGTCGAGCGGTTCCGGAACAGCGGCATCCTGCGCGACAACTTCGACGTCGACTACGATCGCTCCAAGATGCACTACCCCGAGGGCAAGGAGGAGGGTGCTGAGTTCTTCATATCGGAGAACTGGGTGGTGACGCTGAGCGAGGCGCGCTGCGCGCTCCCCGAATACCGCCGGTTCGCCGGACTGCGCTGCGAGATCCAGATCCAGACGATCCTCGACCACGCCTGGGCCGAGATGGCGCACGACACCATCTACAAGCCGATGACCGACGTCGGGTTCGGGGCCGCGAAGATCGAGGCGATGCGCAAGCGGCTGCGCAAGGTGATGCAGGAACACCTCCAGCCGGCGGGCTATGCCTTCGACAAGATCGCCAGCGACTACGCCCATCTGCGCGACGGCAAGGAGATGTTCGACGGCGACGCCCTCGCGGCAATCCGCGGCTGCGACGACCGCAACAGCCTCGAGGAGACTGTCGAGCGCTACTCGAACTTCGTGCTGCCCCACTTCGACGACTACGTCGCCGCCGCGCCCGACATCATCGACACGATGTCCGACGCGGCGATGCGCGCGCCCGGGATGCCCGAGGTGCCACTCAAGTACTTCAACCGCGAGTATCCCGGCACCAGGTCGCACGCGGTCATCGTCAAGATCTGCCGGATCCTGGAAAGCGGTTATCTGCTCTACGCGGCGCCGGAGCGGATGTTCGACGCCGTGATCGCCATGCGCCGCGCCGCTGTCACGGACGACGAGCGCAAGCCGATCGACGATCTCGCCCGGCGGTTCGCTCAGTATGACCTCCATGCCTGGAAGAAGGTCGGGCCGGGAATCCAGCGGCTGATCGTCGACAGGATCGCCGGGATGGAAGACGCCTCCCTGGTCGAGGCCGCCGCGACCGCCACCATCATGCTGAAGGAGACCCTCTCGAGCACGGTGACCGGCACCAGCTGGAAGGCCGACGCAATGCTGCTCCACAACGGATCGGTCGTCGTCACCGACGAGCTGAAGCAGATCCGCCGCGACGCGCTGGGACAGCTCGAGCGCCTGCATGGGCTCCTCGCCGACGACGGGGCGAAGGGCAACGTGCGGCACGCCATGCTCGCCGCGGGCAGCACGCCGAACAACGCCGGCTACACCGATCAGCTCGGCGAGGTCATCATGGACGACCTCGCACGGGTCATGGGGTTCTTCGCCGGGGTGATCCCCGGCCTCGGGCTCGAGGCGAGGCGGCATCTCGAGGTCGCCGTCCATCAGCGATACTACGCTTACCACGCGCTGCCACCTGCCATGGCCGGTAACGCGGCGCTGGCTGCGGCGCAGGGGCGGCTGCTCGAGGCGTTCGCCGCCGTCCGCGCCGCGCTCGACGCCGATCCCGAACTGGCTCGCTACCGACTGCTCGTCGGCTACGACAGCGTGACCGCGAGCATGTGGGCGAAGCCGGGCTTCGACTACGAGGCGAGGAAGGAGCAGCAGTCCGCAGGCATCGAAGCGCTGACCGCGGAAGTCACGGCCGCCACGGCGGACGAGTGGCTCGCGCGGCTCGAGCGCTTCGTCGAGACGCGCAGCATCGACGGGGCGACGTTCGTCGGACTCCAAGATTTCATCAAGCGGCTCGCCACGACCCAGCCCAACATCCTGCTGTGGTGGTTGCCCCGCCTAAGCGACCGCCTCGCGGCATGGCTGCCCGGCATGCTCCACGGACTTTGGGAAGCCGGGCGCGGCCCTGACATAGACCGCATGCTTGAGGGCTGGATCGGCGAGGACCGGCACCTGTCCTCGATCGCCTACTACCTGCAGTTCGCCGAGGCGTTCCGGTTCGAGCTGCTGGCCACCATCACCGCCAAGGGGCTGGCCGCGGCGGACGACGCGATCCTGCACAACGCCGCCATCGCCGCCGCCTGGCAGTCGGCAAAGCATCCGCAGGGCCTGTTCGACGAGATCTACCTGCCGGCCGCGCGGTCGCTGGCGTCGCGCGGTGTGTTCAGCTGGACCGGCGGCATTTTCAATTGGGACCAGGTCGCGCTGCTCAAGGGACTTTCCGCCGAGCAAGTCGACCCGCTGCTCGCGCTGATGACCGACGTGCCGCGGCTCGGCAGCGACGGCGAGGCGATGCTCGCCGTCATCGCGGCGGACCACGTCCAGGCCGTCATCGACCTGATCGGCCGGCGCTTCCAGCACGACAGCAAGGACGGGGACATCCGCTACGAGGACCTGCCGCACGGCCTCTACTACCTGCGCGCGCCGCTCGCCGCGGCGCCGGTCGAGATCGTGGCGGCGGCGAGGGCGTGGTTCGACGCCAACCCGGCGTTCTCGCAGTTCCACGGCGGCCGGCTGATATCCGAGCTGTTCCCGAACCTGGAACATCCGCTCTATCCGCTGCTCTACGGCCAGCTTGAGCAGGGTCGGGAGGGCATCGACTTCGTGCTCTCGGTGCTTAGGGCTTACGAGGGCGAGAAGTTTCTGCATCCGCTGCTGCGCGCGATCGTCGGCTTCCTGCCCGCGGACGACGAGCTGCTGAACATCGTCGACGTCGTCATCGACTCAAGCGGCGTGCTCGTCGGCGAATACGGCTCCGTCGAGGCGCAGGAGGCGCGCAAGGCCCTCGTCGCCGAGTGGGAAGCCGACGAGAACGAGGCCGTGCGCGACTTCGCCGCGCGCTTCATCAGGGCGGCGGACAACCAGCTGGCGATGGAGCGGCGCCGCGCCGACCGGATCGTCGCGCTGCGCAACATCGAGTTCGACGGCTCGTAAGTGGCTAATTCAGAGCCATTACTCGCGTGAATTGCGACGCGACTCACAAGCGGTTTTTCAACCCATGGCAGCGGCTTTTGGGGTTAATGTTGGCGCAGTTATCTGACCGCTTATGAGGCGCTTTTCTGACGGATGCGGCAGACGCCGCCGCGTTGACGGCCTCCGCCTATTGCAGCCATCACCTTGGATTGTAATATCGGAACCGCGACCAGCGGAGGACCCCATTGGCGAGGCGCTTGTACGACAGGGACGACGTAACGAGTATTCGTTTCACGCGAACAGAGCCTCGTGATACCGGATCGTTCAATCGGAATTTGCTGGAAATCGTTGATAGCATTGTTCCGGGGGGGTCCGCCTTCCATGTCATCGCCGACACTCCGGATGAGACTGGAGACTTGATGGTCGTCGTCGTAGATGGCGCGGCCGTCGTTCACTTTGAACTGCCACAGCTCAGTTGGACAGGAGAGCGGCGGACGGCTGGCCGGCCTATCAACGTCGAGATTGAGTCGCTTAGCGACTTTAGACGGCGAAGTGGCCAGAGGTCGCATCGACGGTTGGATCTCATAGCGGCTGACGCTCGCCGAGTCATGATGACACCATTCGGCAGCTAACCACTCATATCGGACTCCAGCGCGATATCTGAACGAGTGGCCGCTTTCAGGAGCGATCGCTTCCTAATGGAATGACCGGGTTTAGGGCGCGTTGCTGACTGACCCATGCGGGTCGGCGCTAATGACCGCTCACGACCCACGTTCGGCCGTTAGCGATGAGCGCCGCAGCACCCGAAAGCGGACCTTCGTTCGGGTTGAGGGCGAATTGCAGCAAACGCCCCATATCTCGCCGTTAGGCGCTTGGATTGCCGGAAAGCGATCGGCACGAAGGCGACGCGATGGCGGACCGTCAGAAGTCGAGCCAGGATTCGTCGACGATCACCCCCTTCAGCGCTTGGTCGTTCGGAGATCCCGCCATGTTTTCATCCGCCGTTAAGCACTTCAGGAAATCGTCGACACTTTGCCAGACCGCGACGGTGGTTCTCCGGTCGTCCAAAAGGACGACCTTTTCCGTCGATGCGGATAGGCACATGACGTCGTGCCAGTCTCCGTAGAACGGGATGAGATCGGCCGGGATCTCCCATTCGCTCTTGATGGACGGACTTCGATCTACCTCGTCGACCGACCAGAAGCGGTGAGGCAGCGGGATACGCCTGTCACCAACCCGCACGCTAAGGGCCTTGTCGGAAAAGGCCTCCGCGTTTCGTAAAAGGGTCGTTACAGATGCCGGTATCGCCATGCCCAAACTATTTCATGGGCTTTCAATGTCCGCAACCGGGGCGCCTGCTGCGGTTCGTACGTACCCCGCCGCTCGGAACGGCAGCTATCCCCGCCCGGAGCCCGAAAGCGGACGTTCTGTTTCCCGCCCAGTACCGGACGCCAGCGCGATATCTGAACGAATGGCCGTTTTCAGGAGCGACCGAGCCCCTCGTGAATGACCGGGTTTAGGGCGCGTAGCCGACATCAGACCGGATTCGGCCGGACGACAATTCACGATCTACTTTCTGCCTCTACGCAAGGCCAGATTCCAACGTCTTCTTGCGCTTGCCGCATGGTCTGCGGCGAGACTGGCCTACGCCGCGTCAGCATGAGCCAAAGGCGGCTGCGGCTTTTCCGGGCGGGCAAGCGCAACGGCTCGCACGCGCAGCAACGGTGGCGTGTATTTGAGCTTGCCGACCGGGCCAATCCTTCACCATAGGCAAAGAAATGAGTGACGATATTCAACGGGCGATCAGCGCGGTTGTGCAACGCGCGCCCGAATGGATGCGCCACGATCTCATGTCGAAAGACAAGGCGACGCGAACCCGCGCCGAGGAAGCGCTTGCTGCGATGGTCGCCAACGCTATCACTGAGCGCAATCGGGCTTAGGCGGCAGCGCTGCGCTCGAGCGCAGCGATATGCTCTTCACATATCATCTGGACCGCGCGGCCAAGCGCCTCCACGCGCCCACCAAGCCACGCGAGTTCGGCCTCGCTAATGCGATAATGCTTCGAGTAGCGCGCCTTTACATACGCCTCTTTGAGTTTCTCGAACCGCGCCCGATCGGCCTTGGTTTCGCGCGGCCACACCTCGATCAGGCGCGGGTCGATCCGCTCAGCCTGGGTACGCAGGAAGCCGAGATTGTGGACGTGGGGCGTGTAGAAAGTGCAGACGAGCAGCACGCAGTGATAATAGCGCTCAACGGCCTGATGGAGATCGAAGACAGCCTTCTTGAGGTCACCATCCCGACGAGCATAATTGCATCCGCGCTCAAAGCTTTCGGCGCTCGGCAACCATTCCTCGAAATATTCTCGCGCCATAGCCAACGCCTGGGCAGGCGTTTTCGGCTGCGGTTCGGGAAGGTCGGTATCGTCGCTTTGATAAAGCGCGATCCCATCGCGCGCGATGTCGATGAAGAAATAGCGCCCTTCGGACAGCCCGGCATTTACCTCGGCGAGCGTGTGAACGATAAAATTGACCGGCGTGCGAAGCGTCTTGGTGATGGCAAGCTCGCGGTTGAGCCGGTCCTCGGCGGTCGACCAGAATTCGATGCGATCAGTGAGCTTCTCGTGATTGACGATGACAAGAAGATCGAAGTCGGACTGATAGCCCTTGGCGGTATGCGGCTCGTCGACCCAACCGCCGCGCGCATAGCTTCCGTAGAGGATCGCCTTGAGGATACGCGCCTGCTTCTTCCAGGCTGACGTTGCAATCGCGGTCGCGTCGCCGAACTCCTCGAACAGGATCTGCACGACGCGCTCGAGCTCGCGCTGCTTGGCCGGCGGCAAATGGTCGAGACTGGTCTGCATCGCCGCTCACTCTAACGGCTCGATGGCGGTTCGGACAGCCTCACCAGCGCGGCTAGAGACCCTACGGATGCGTCGCTCCCTGCCCGTGAAAGATTAAGCGCGATCTGGACCAAAACACGGATTGGCGCGGATAACGTCCTGTCATAGGCTGAGGCTCCCACCAAGGGGAGGAGACTTTCCATGTACCGTATCGCTCTCGCTCTTGCCGCCACCGCGATGATCGCGTCGCCGTCGCTCGCCGCCAATCGCTGCCGCGACGCCAAGGGTCATTTCATCAAATGCCCGCCGCCCAAGGCGGCTCCGGTCTCCAAGAAGTGCCGCGGCGCCGGCGGCAAGTTCGTGAAGTGCGGCACCCCCGGCGCCAAGCCGGCCTGACCAGGATCGCGGCCGGCACCCGATGCCGGCCGCGCCTTCCCTCTCTTCGGTTCGCATCGATGTCTCGAACACCAATGGCGCGGGGTCGCGCCAACAGCACCCTGTTGGTCGGCGGTCTGGCCGCGATCATCGGCACGACCGCGACACTCGGTCTGCCCGCCTCGTCGGCGCAACCGACCCCGAATTATGCCGAGACCGTCACGAACTGCCGCGTGGTCGATGGCGACACGCTCCATTGCGACGGCGGCCGCGTCCGTCTGCTTGGCATCGACGCGCCCGAACTGCCGGGACATTGCGCCGCCAATCGCGATTGCGCGCCTGGCGATCCCTTCGAATCGACCGAAAGCCTCCGGCAAGGCCTTGGCGACGGATCGTCGGTCAGGATCGAGCGCGTCGGCGCCGATCGCTATGGCCGGACGCTGGCCATGGTGATGGGCCGCGGCGGCGACCTGTCGTGCTGGCAACTCGCCCGCCGCCAGGCGATCTACAAACCCCGTTGGGATAATAGCGGCAGGGTCGCCAAAGCGTGCCGGCTATAGGCTCGGACCTTCACGAAGACAGCTAGCCCCTGCCCTCGCGTTTCGCCTTCGCGAATTCGCGGTCCTCGGCCATGAACATCGCCAATATCGGCGCGACGAGCCGCTCTGGCTGGGCCTGATCGTGGCCATTCTCACGGGCATGGAGCGCCGCATAGGCGATGAGCTCGCGGTGGACCGGCGCCGGCAGCTCGACCGTCATGCGTACCGGCTTCTCGTCGACCAGAACGCCGAGCTTCAGTTTCGCCATCATCGATCTCCCATGTCCGCCGGCGCGAGCACCAGGTCGCGCGTGACGATCAGCCGGACCGGATAGCCCGGGCGCACAGTCAATGTCGGCTGGACGTTGAGCTGGCGCCGGACGATCTGCTGGCCTGCCTGGCTGATCGTATCGGAAGTGCCCTGGCGGATCGCGCGCACGAGCTCGTCTTCGCCGCTCACGCCTGCTTGCGCGCCGATGCCGAGAATGGTCGAAAGGAGCGCGGCGCGCGCAATGCCGCCCCAATGCTCGTCGACCTTGTCCTGCAGCCCGGCAAAACCTTGCGCATCACCGCCCGGCTGGCGATCGAGCGCGATCGACCGGCCATCGGGCAGGATCAACCGGTTCCAGGCAAGGAGCACCCGGCGCTGGCCGAATGCGACCGAGGAATCATATTCGCCTATCAGCCGCGCGCCCTGCGGGATGAGGAGCAGCCGCCCGGTCGGGCTGTCATAGACGTTGCTGGTGACCTGCGCCGTGATCTGCCCCGGCAGGTCCGAGCGGATGCCGGTGATGAGCGCCGCGGCAATGACGCTGCCTGCCTGGAGGAGATAGGGCGACGGCACTTCGGTCAGGCGCGACGAGCTGACGGGGGAGCCGCCGCTCCGCTCCGCCAAAAATTCGCGTTTGTGCGCCTGATCGTCATCGGCTGATGACGCCGCCGCCCCGGCGCTACCCGCCCCTCCGCCGGGACCCTGCGGCGACATGCCCGGAGCGGTGGCGTTTCCGGCGACGGTGGTGCGCGTCGCGGCCGAGCCGAGGAAGAGCTTGCTCGTGCGCGCGGTGTCGCGCTCCTGCTGGGCACGTTGCCGGGCCGCCTGCGCGGCATTGGCGGCGCCGGCGTCGCGAGGGGGCACGCGGCCGGGCTGACCGGTCGCGGGCGGCGCCGTATCGACGCCGCGCGCCTGGGCCGAGACGATCGGGCGCCCGAGATCGCCGGGGAGCGGCGGACCCAGTTTCGGAATCTGGCCATAGTCCTTGGGCGCGCTGTTCAGCATGTCCGCGGTCGCATGGCTGCCGGTGTCGAACAGTTCCTGGCTCGCCGTCTTGTGCTGCGGCTGGAGCGCGTAGAGGAGCGAGCCGCCGATCGCCGAGCTAGCGACGAGGCCAAGTACCGCCAGTGCCCTGCGGGACAGTCGCATCACCCGCGGCGGATCGCCACGAAGGCGGAGATCGGGCGCCGCCAGTGGTTTTCCGTCGAGCCCTCCCCGCGGCGCCCCTCCGGGCAGGTGAAGATCGGGCGCCGTTGGCGCATCGCCATCGACCTCGCCCTGCGGCGGGACCCCGGGAAGACGAGGGTCGGGCGTCGCCGGCGCATCTCCAGGGACCTCGCCCCGCGGCGGGCCGCCGGGAAGGCCGGGATCGGGCGCCGCCGGCGCCTCGCCACCCGCATCGCTCATCGCGCCTTCCTTCCGCGGCCATCGGCGGCGCGGACGATCCGCACCTTCGCCTGGGACTTCCTCGTGCCCATGCGCAATTCGGCGGCGGCGAACAGCCGGTCGACGATCATGTAGCGGTCGCGCACGCGGTAATTGACGAGCTCGCCCTGGCCGTCGGCGCCGACCACGAACAGAGGCGGCATCTCGCCTTGCGCCACGCCCGGCGGAAACTCGATAAAGACCTGTCGTCCATCGTCGAACGCGCGCAGCGGCCGCCAGGCCGGCCTGTCGCCCTCGATCGCATAGCGGAAATCGAGCGCGCCTATATCGATGCCGGCCGCCAGCGGCGCCGCCGCCGCGGCCGCTTCCTTCGCGCCGCGCAGTGCGATCAGCCGGTCCTGCGGATAGCTCCACGACACCGACGCCATATAGGTCGCCGGTGTCGAGCGAAGCTCGAGATGATAGGTCCGGCGGTCGGTGTTGATCACCATGTTGGTGACGAGATCGGGTCGGGTGGGTTTGACGAGAATGTGCACCCTCGCCGCCGTGCCGCTCCCGCTCGTCGTGTCGCCGATGATCCAGCGGACGGTGTCGCCCGCGGCGACCGGCCCGGTCCCGGCAAGCTGCTCGCCTTCCTCAAGCGCGATGTCGGTGACCTGCCCGGGCGCCGTATATAGCTTGTACAGCGCGCCCTCGGTCCAGGGATATTGCTGGATCGCGTTGACGAAGCCGTGGCGCGCGGGCTGCACGCGCGCCGCCGCGTTGGCGGCCACCACGCGCGCCTTCGGATCACCGGATTTCGTCGTGTCGGGGCTATGAGGAACGGGTTTCAGCTGGCCGGGCAGCGGGAGCGGCACCGGTACGGCGACGATCTCCGGCGGTGCGCTCGGCACCGGCGCCGCCACGGCCGGCACGCCAGCCGCGGGGTCGATCGCCTGCGCATGGGCAGCGCAGCCGGGCAGGGTCGCCGCACTCGCCAGCAACCCGGCGAGCGGCGGCATGCGGAAACGCGAACACGTCATTGGCTCAATTCCTTCGACCAGTCCGTGGTGACCGTGAAAGCCATCAATTCGTCGAGGCTGAGCTGCCCGCCGGCATAAGCATCGAGCAGCGCTGGGGCGACGGACGCGAGGCGCAGCCGTTGGCGGACAATCGCCGGGGTGACGAAGAAGCGCGCCGCGACGTCGGTGTCGCTGACGCCCTCGTCGACCATCGCCTTGAACGCGCGGAACTGGTCAAGCGGATGAAGCGCGACGACCTGAACATTCTCGGCGAGACTGTCTTCCTCGGCGGAGATGGGCGAGTCCGCGGGCCGCACGCTGCACGGGATGGACGCGGTACGCGCCAGCCGCTTCGCCTTGACCAGCTGCTCGAGCGCGCGGAACCGCCTACCGCCCGCCGGGACCTCGAACATGCCGGTTTCCTGACCCTCGCTGTCGACCACGGGGCGGACGTTGAGATTCTTGAGCAGACCGCGCCGCGCGATGTCCTCGGCCAGCTCGTCGATCGACAGGCCGTCTTCGACCTTGCGGACATTGGCCGCGCTCAGCACGAGCCGGTTGAACGGGATATCGCGGCGCTCGCCGAGCGAGGTGATTTTCTGGATGGCACTTGCCATGGCTTGATACTCCATGACGGGCGGCCGGGAGCCTCTCTCTCGGCCCTCAACCCGTCACGAGCCCGGCACGGCACTCTCCCTCTTCAGATCGCCGCATGCCCCGCGCTCAGGCCGCCTCGCGCGCCTCGGCGGCCCGGAGTTGCTCGACCATCACGTCACGCCGCGCGAGCAGCCACTCGGCCGCGGCCGAGCCGGCGCTCGCCGCTCGGAAGATCGCCCGCGCATCGCCACGCAGGACGCCGAGCCAGTCGGCGATGTAGGCGGCATGCCGCACGGTCGGCACGATCCCCAAGGCCGCGCACAGGAAGGCCGCACCCAGCTCGGCGACCAGCTCCTCGCGCGCATATCCTTCCGAGCCGAACGGGTGCGAGAGATCGCGCCCAAGCCGGGTCGGATGGCCGGTCGCATGCGTCAGCTCGTGGAGGAGCGTGCGAGAGCTGTCGATCGGATCGTCGAAGGCGTGGCGCGGCGGCACCATGATCAGGTTGAGGCCCGGCGAGTAGAAGGCCTCATGGGTGCCACTGATTTGAAAATCGACGCCGCTTGCCGCGAGCAGCGCTTCCGCGTCCTCGATGATCAAGTCGTCGGGAAGATGCTCGCGCGTGGCGTCGCATTGCTCGGCAAGGCCCTCACATTGGTCGGCATTGAAGACGGTGAAGCGCTTGAGAAACGGGATCCCGCGGTCCGCTCCATCATCATCGTCCGCTTCGTCGGCGCCACCGGGCGTGAACCGAGCGGCATAGAAGATCGTGGTGCCGCGCTCCCCGCGCCGAACCGCGCCGCCGACGGCAAGCGCCTGGCGAAAGGTCAGCCAGCGCTGGGTCCGAAAACCGCGATCCAGTGCTGCGATCCAGAGCAGCAGGATGTTGATGCCGGAATAGCGCCGGCCGGTAACCGCGTTGGCCGGAAGAGCGAGCGGCACCGCCGCGTCCGACCAGGGCTGGACCCAAGGCATGGTGCCCGCTTCCAGCTCGGCGACGATCTGTGCGGTCACCTCCTCGAAGAGCCCTGTCCGGTGCGCCCCGCCTGATGAAGATGTCCCTGCCATCGTGTGTCTCCGCGACGGGCGTGGGGCGAGCCACTCTCCCCCCTTTTTCACACCCGTCACGGCCGCGAAGGCCGCACTCTCACTCTGGACCTAGGAGCGCTCCGCGGTCAGGGCGCAGCCCGGCCAGGGGCACAGCGGGGAAGTTCTCCCCTCCTCCTTCCGTAACTCCGAATTCGCCGGACCCAAGCGATTTGAGATCGGCAGGGATGGAACCTCGATCCGCGCCCGCGCGGAGTGGCACGGGCTGGCATATTCTATTGATAATCCAACTATGGGCGATCGGCTCCGATCCTCTGGATGCGGCCCATTGATTTCGATTTCTGCTGGCTCCTATTTGGCTCCCAGCTCAAATCCGCCCGTTCAAAACGGACTTCAGACACCGCATAATGTTCTGATTTTTAGAGATAATTTTTCGTCGCGTAGAACGAACGCTTCGTCGCGGAACCACTTTTTGAGTCCGGCGCGTCTACCAGTTCCACCACGCCCGCGTGTCGAAGAGGCACATCAGGGCCCGTTGATCGACGATCGGGCGTCTATAAGCGAGCGTTTTGGGGATTTCCAGACCGTATTCAGCTGTTTCTGACAAGCCCGTTCGATGTCGAAATTGCATCGTCGGGGAGCAGGCCCAGTGATGTCGGTCTCGGAAAAGGCGGCGATCTTCGGAGTATGCGCCAGTGGGACGCCCATCATTCCCTATCGCCACCGGTTAAGCCGCACATTTCACCTGGGTTTTTTGGGAGGCTAATGCGGCTACCGAGCGCGAAGGAAGCGGAATGACACGGCAGGCAACTGTCAGGGACGAATAGGCAGTGGTGCGCGGGAATGGTAGGCGTCGATCGAGCAGTCCCGAATTGTCATTCAAGGGCGCGCGATGGGCAAACGTACGATACAATGCCGAGCGGCCCACGATCGCCTTGCAGCGTATCCTGAGCGCCGCTCGAAACCGCGATCCGCGCGGAAGCTGGCCGGCTTGATCCTGTGTCTGCCCATATTCCCCGCGCCCCATTGTTTCGGGCAAGATATGCCGGCGCAAAACGATCCGGTGGCGACCATGCCCGCCCCCGGCCCTCCGGTCTCGGTCACCGCAACCTATGCCGCGGACCTGAATATCGCGGCTGGAGGCAGCGAGCACAGCGGGTCGGCGGCGTTAGGTCGGATCGCGATATTGGCCGATGCCGATCTGCAACGTTTGATCGGCATACGATCGGCCAAAGCGCACATGAGCGTGATCGACATATTCGGGACCGGCCTTTCGGCAAGCCGCATCGACAATCTCGCGGCGGCGAGCGGTATCGAGGCGGAGCCGGCCCTGCGAGTTAATCAATTGTGGGTCGAGTTCGGGCTCGGCAGCACCGGACGATTCCGGATCGGAAAGTTCCCCGCTTCCCAGGACTTCGCGGTCAGCGATACGGCAAGTTTCTTTATCAACGCATCCTTCGGCTGGCCCGCCGGCTTTGCGTCCGATTTGCCGCAGGGAGGCCCCTCCTGGCCGCTCGCCTCACCGGGCGGCATGATCAAGCTCTATCCGTCCCACAACTGGGGCCTGTCGGCAGCGGTCTTTGCCGGCAAGCCGGCGGGAATGGATACCGCCGATCCGCAACGGCATGACGGTCATGGCTTCGGCGCGTTCAACCTGGCCGGAAAGCCATTTGTGATTGTCGAGGCCGAGTGCAAAGTGGGAAGCGCGGCAACCGTCAAACTGGGCGGATGGCTTCACTTCAACCGATTTGACCTGGTTGGCGCCACGCCGAAACGCGCCGCGCCGAACTGGTCACTCTATGGCATTGCCGATTGGCGCATAGCTGGCGCGGCCGATGCCAAAAGACAATTAAGCGTTTTTGTCAGGGCAACCGTATCGCCCGACGATCGCAACCCGGTTCCGATCTATCTGGATTTTGGCGCCATTCTTTCCGCGCCATTCAAGTCCCGGCCCGACGACACCGTGGGGCTGGCATTCGCCAACGCGCGCCTAGCGCCCCACCTCAATCCTTCAATCTCGAGGAGCGGCGAGAAAGTGGTGGAGTTCAGCTATAGCGCAGCCCTGCCCAAGCGCATCAAGATACAACCGAATTTGCAATTGATCGTCGACCCGACCGATCCTGCTGCCTTTGTGATGGATCGCCGAGCGGTATTGGTCGGTGGCGTCAGGCTGTCCGGCAGCCTCTGATCGTCCCGTCGTCGACAGGTGATTACCCGCTCGACCTATCGGTCCGGCTGCCGGGAGACACAAGCCGAGCCGAGCGCGCTGATCGTCTCCAGCTACGGATCTAGAGCGTGATGACATGAGTTTGACCCGCCGTGACGGAGCGGATTTTGGCGCAGGGCGAGGAACGAGGAGGGAGCGATGCTGAGGCATCGTGACCGACGAGAGACGCTGCCTTGCGTCAAAAGGCGCCCGCCGCTTTGCGGTTGCCCGGGCGCGCCCGGGCAATCACGGCAGGTCAAACTCATGTCATCACGCTCTCTAGGCAGCAGCCCGGCGATGGGTTCGCATGAAGTCGTCGAGCGCTTCCGGCGTTACCGCCGGGGAGAATAAAAAGCCCTGCAGTTCGTTGCACCCGGCGATTTCGAGAAACGCCTTTTGCTCAGCCGTTTCGACGCCTTCGGCGGTCACCGACAATCCCATTGCGTGGCCGAGCCGGACCACCGCGTATATGATGGCCGCGGCATCGGCCGTTTCCCCAATCCGGCTCGTGAAGCTTCTATCGATCTTGATCTTGTCGACTTCGAACTTGCTGAGATAGCTCAGGCTCGAATAGCCGGTGCCGAAATCGTCCAGCGCGATGCGGAAACCGGCTCCCCGCAGATCGCGCAGGGCGGAGCGGACCACCTCGTCGTCGTCGAGAAGGACGCTCTCCGTGACCTCGAGTTCGATCTGCGCCGGGCTGGCGCCAGATTCCCGAACAATCGCCGTGACCTCCTCGACGAAGTCCCGCATGCGGAACTGAACGGGGGAGAGATTGACCGCGATCGAAAGAGTCGGCCACGCCCGGGCGACGCCGCAAGCCTCTTTCAACACCCACAAACCGAGCTCACGGATCAAGCCCGTATCTTCGGCGACTGGAACAAACACTTGCGGCGAGAGCGGACCGCGCTCGGGATGGTCCCACCTGAGCAGCGCCTCGAAACCGATCACCGTCGCGCCGGACGCGTCCATTTGCGGTTGATAATGCACGTGGAGATCGCGCTTATGCGTGATCGCCTCGCGCAGATCCTGCTCGATCTCCCGGCGAAACTTGACGCTCTCATCCATGTCTTCGGTGAAAAAGCGGAAGTCGTCGCGCCCCTCGGCCTTGGCACGATACATCGCGATGTCCGCCATGCGCATCAGTTCGGAGCGGTCGCCGCCGCACGAAGGATAACAAGCAATGCCGATGCTTGCACCGATGAACACGTGAGTGCCGAGTATCTCGAACGGTTGGCGAAGTGCCGCGATCATCGCGTCGGCGATCGACGCAATCTCGCCGCGCGATCCACGCGCGCCCAGAAGAATGGCGAATTCGTCACCGCCGATCCGCGCAACGATGTCGGCGGAACTGCAAAGAGATTTCAGTCGCTGGGCGACCTGCTGGATCAGCATGTCGCCGCCGAGATGCCCCAGCGTGTCATTGACCTGCTTGAACCGGTCCAGGTCGACAAGGAGAACGGCCCAGGGGTCCTGCCCATGCGATGCGGCGACCATCTGGTCGACCACCGAACCGAAGAAGGCGCGGTTCGGCAGCCCGGTCAGCGTGTCGTGATAGGCCAGATGATGGGCTTGCGCCTCTCTCGCCTTGAGTTCCAGGTGAGCGGCTTCCAACTGCTCGAGCGACCGGGCGTCGCGACGCAGCAGCTTGGCGACGCCGATCATGAGCACGACGAGCGCTGCCAACAAACCTCCCACGGCAAGACCCGCACTGGGCGCCATCGCTCGCCACACCGCGCGGCCGGGTTGGTCGGCCTGCCAGACTATGTACCCAACGCGCTGCCCGCGGCTCGAGTCCAATGGGAAAGCTTGCGCGCCGGGTGTCGGCGTTAATTGCCTCACCGCGCGGGCGCCGGACAGGAACTGCGTCTTGGCCAAACCGCCTGCGAAGCGAGAGCCAAGGTAACGGATGCTGACGAGCAGCGGCTCCTTGCCCGGCATGGGCTTCACCTTTGGCGTGTCGGGGATAATCCGCATGACACTGATCACGGCAGGACGTCCCGCGATCGTTGCGAAGTCGGTCGCATGAATCGCGCGCGGCGAGGTTCGTGCGGTCGACCCGGGATTGGCGGGAAAACCGGGGAGGCGCTCGTGCGGATTGGGCGGGCGGGTGCTTCGGCCCCGTGCCGCATCGACCAACGGCCGGGCAGCTGACGCTATCCGGAAAAAGGCCGCCGGCGAAACGCGCTCGCCGTTGACCATGCCGTAAACCGGCCGGTCGTCAGCCTGGAGAACGAAGTCCGCATCGTGCGCGTAGACGAAGTTGAGCCATGTCCCGACATTGTTGTCGAACCAGTTCCAGTCGGGTTTCGGTTTACGCAATTCGCTGACTGCCGGATCCCAGATCGCGACTCCGCTCTGGCTCTGGGCCAATTCGTCCAGTGCCCCGTTGACGGCGACACCGACTTCCTGCGCCTGTTTGTCGGCGGCGACGCGATCCGCCTGCTGCGCCGCCGATCGCAATGCGGAGAAAGCGAAGATCGTGAGACAGAGTGCCATCACAAGGACAGGCACAACAACGGTGCCAATATATCTGGCACCGAAACGATTTCCGGTCTCGGATATTCTGGTACGCAAGAGATACTCCTCCCGCGATACGTGACACAAAGATAGTAGCGAAAAGATAAACACTTGGCGGCCTGGGACATCGAGGCGTCGAACGAGTCCCGACACGTTCGCCGGGACGTGCGCTAAAAACGGCCGTCCGGCGCTGTGTCGCCTACGGTTTTCCTGACCAACGCGGTGAAGGTCTTTCCCTGGTGGAGCAAATGCGCCTTGTCGAAACACGCTTTGGCGCCATGTTCGATGGCCTCCGTTTCGCTCGCCGATCCCCACGTGGTGCGCGAAGATACGACGAGGACCGGGGCGTGCGGATGGCCCGCCAACTCATCCAGGAAAGTCAGGCCATCGACGCCGGGCATGGCGAGATCGAGTGTGATGACGCTCGGCACGAGCTTCTCGATCATTTCCCGTGCCGCGACCACGCTGTCCGCGGATCCTACCACACGCAGGTCCTTCTCACCCTCCAGCAGCTGCTCGATGATCGCGCGAACGGTGAGCGAGTCGTCAATAACCAGTACATTGAACACGAAGGTTGTTCCTCAAGTGGCGCCGCGTGGTGACGAGCAGGCTGGCGGCAAATGATCCCGGCTCCGACCGTTCTTGACCGGCGTCACGACTGTCTCCGCGTCGGAGAGCGCGGCCATGTCCCCTCTTCAGAAACGATCGGAGGACACCCACGGCGACTTCCTCGGATACGGCCATTCCGCCACCGCGAATGCAGACCATTCCCACCGTTCCTGTCGGGAGATAAATGATGGAAATCCGAACACTTTTCTCTCCCAGCAAGGTGGTTCTGTTTTGGCGTGCTGGCCTTGTCCAATCGTGCAACAGGGGTTCCGTAGTTATACGGGCGTGTTCACCCGGCTAGCGAGATCAGCATTGGCGGCTATCGCCGGCGCCGTCAGCGCAGTCCTCCACTCAGGCGGACCCGCCGCTGCCTCAGCGTTTGCGTACAACGCAACCTCGGATAGTTTCCGCTTTGCAATTCCGAGCCTACGCGGTTTTCCGGAATACGGCTCGGCCCAACTCAGGACTAGGCAAGTCACTGGCGGCAGTTCCAACTCTGTTCGTACGGTCGGCCCCGCTTCGACATAAGCCCGATTGGGAAGAGCAATGCTTTTACACCACGCGCCCTGTTCGAAGACGGTGCGCCATGTGCAGGTTGCCAGCAACGGTCGCGACGGCGCGCCCCATCCATGTGAACGGCGCACACCGCGAACGCGTCAGGCACGAGCGCGCTGAATTCGTGCAGAAGCGACGCGAAACCAGGCTGGCGGTCAATTTGATCTGCCGCATCCACCAAGCCGATGGCTGGCATGACGTGCGGGTTCGCAACATCTCCTGCCGCGGCATTGGCGCCTTGTCCGCAACGCCGCCGTCGATCGGCGAATATGCCGAACTGCGCCGCGGGTCTGCGGTGATCGTCGCCCGGGTAGTCTGGCAGCACGGTAATTCGTTCGGTCTGAGAACCCAGGACAGGATCGACATACCGGCTCTGCTCGGCCAAAGCGGCGCCGCGAGAGAAGGGCCTTTCGAGCCAACGAGCACGGAACGACGCAGGCAGCCGCGCGAGGACAGCCTGGCCGATGCGGCCGAGCAGAGCAGGCATAGGAGCTCGATGCTCCAATACGCCGTCCTTGGGGTGGCCAGTTTGGCGGCAGCTTTGTTCGCGTCGAGCGCGGTGCGGGATATCTTCTCGACGCCGCTTGCCGCCGTCGCCCGCGCCCTGCCCGTTGCGTCCGGGGATTTGCCTTAGTCCACCAGCCGGTGCGGGTGTTCCTCTTCGAGCGCCGCGCAAATTTGAGTCGCGAGGTCGCCGCCGCCGCCGATGGATGCGCCCGTTCCCTCCGCCCTTTTCGCGTAATATGCTGCGATGGCGGCCTGCCCAGACGAGCGATGTCGTCCGGACAAGCCGCCGCGCAGTTTATTGGAAAGTCTGCGACAGGTTGCCGACTCCGCCCAAGGGATCGGGGCCATATGTGTTCGGTCCGTTGGTCCCCGGCAGGCAGTAGAAGACGAGCAAGACGATGGACGCCACCCATTGCAGCAGCGACAGGACAATGGCGATCGCCGCCGTCGTGTCACTCTGATTGGCCGCACCGCCGAGCATCACGGCAATTGCCCCGACATAGATTGCCGGCGGCAACAGCAGCCAGAAGCCGGTACGATCGGTGTCATGCAGCCGCCGTACCGAAACGGCGATCGTCGGGATGAAAAGCGCTAGCCAGATGAGCCCGAAGATGAGGAAGAAAATGCCCATCGAGGCAAACAGCCCGGCCACGCCGCCGAGGCGTGGTGTGCCGTCAGGGTTCACGCCCCCCATGCTCAACACACCGAAGCCCATCATCATCATGGCGATAACCGCCACCATCCAGATCAGGAATTGGAGCAGCATGAACATCCAGAATTCCTGCCGCCGCGAGCGCCCCGAAAATTCGGCATAGCGCTTCAGCGGCATGAACATCCATTCCATGTGAACCGTCTCCCCCCTGTTCTCGTCTCCGCCGGTCAGCGCGCGGCGCTTACCGGAAGGTCTGCGCCAGATCGCCGGTGCTGCCCATCGGATCGGGTCCGAAGCGGTTCGGACCGGGCGTGCCCGGCAGGCAATAGAAGACCAGCAACACGATCGCGCAGATCAATCCGATGAGGGTAAATATTCCGCCGATCGCGACCATGCCGAGATTCTGGCCGACGGCGGCGCCCAGCATGATGAACAAGCCGATGACGTAAGGAATTACCGGCAAGAGCAGCCACCAGCCGGTACGATTGGTATCGTGCAGGCGGCGCACCGCGACCGCGATGTTGGGCACAAGCGTCGCTAGCGACCATATAATCCCGAGAATGCCCATGCTCGAGAATGTCGAAAACCCGGCGGCGCCGCCGGAGGCGTAATAGGTCGACGAGCTCGGCCCCAGCCGCAAGCCCAGCATGCCGTCGATGATTGCCAGGACGATCGCCACGATGATCGTGAACAGAACCCACATCCAGAATTCCATCCGGCGGGACCGGCCCTGGAAATCGGCATAGCGCTTAAGCGGCAACAACATCCATTCCATCGAACTCTCCTGTTGTTATCGTCTCGTAAGAATGCCCACCGGCCAGGCCGATGCTGCGCCATCCTCGTCGGTGAGGGTCACCGACGGGCGCCCGTTGACCGCAGCAGGTCCTGAATTGCGGCAGATATTCGGCCCCAAATCCGGCGCCATCCATCCCGTCATCGAGATGCTCCCCCGAGTCGCATGAGCAGCCTGACGGCTTTCCGGGGGGAATACAACTCAATAGCCGCCGCGCTGTCCCTCAGCTGGACGGCGCCCGGCGGCGATAGCTTAGTGCCTCGGCGACATGCACGCGGCCGACGTCGGGCGCACCGGCCAAGTCGGCGATCGTCCGCGCGACCCTGAGCACGCGGGTATAGCCACGCGCCGACAGCCGCATCGCCTCGGACGCCTGGGCCAGCAAGGTGCGTCCGGCATCGTCGGGCGTCGCCACGGCTTCGAGTAGATCGCCATCGGCCTCGGCATTGGTGCGCACGGCTTCGTCGGCATAACGCCGCGCCTGAACCTCACGCGCCGCCATCACGCGGCGCGCGACCTCCGCCGACCCCTCAGCCGGCGGCGGCAGGACGAGATCGGCGGCGCTGACCGACTGCACCTCGACGTGCAGGTCGATGCGGTCGAGCAGCGGCCCCGACACCTTGGCCTGGTAATCGGCGGCGCAACGTGGCGCGCGGGCGCAGGCGAGCGACGCATCGCCGAGATGGCCGCACCGGCACGGATTCATCGCTGCGATCAGCTGGACACGCGCCGGAAAGGTCACGTGCGCATTGGCGCGCGCGACGCTTACCGTCCCGGTCTCGAGCGGCTGGCGCAGCGAATCGAGTACGACGCGCTGGAATTCGGGCAGCTCGTCGAGGAACAGCACTCCGAGATGCGCCATGCTGACTTCGCCCGGCCGCACCTTCAGTCCGCCGCCGACCAAAGCCGCCATCGACGCCGAATGATGCGGCGCGCGATAGGGCCGCGCCCGCGTGATCCGCCCACCGTCGAGCGTGCCGGCAACCGATTGGACCATCGATACTTCGAGTGCCTCGGCGGGGTCGAGCGGCGGCAGAATGCCCGGCAGGCACGAGGCCATCAGCGACTTGCCCGCGCCTGGCGGCCCGATCATCAGCAGATTGTGTGCGCCCGCCGCGGCGATCTCCAGCGCGCGCTTGGCGGTTTCCTGCCCTTTGACCTGCCGGAGATCGGGACCGGCGGCAGGTTCCGCGGCCTCGCCGGGTTGCGGCGGGCCGATCAGCTGATTGCCCTTGAGGTGATTGAGCAGGCCGATCAGGTCGGGCGCGGCGATCACGTCGATCGATCCCGCCCAAGCCGCCTCCGCCCCTTGCGCTGCCGGACAGACCAGTCCCTTCCCTTCGCTCGACGCATGGAGCGCGGCGAGCAGGACGCCGGGCGACGGCGCGATGCGGCCGTTCAGCCCGAGCTCGCCGACCACGACCAGTTCGCTCAGCGTCTCGGCATCGACCACGCCCATTGCCCCGAGCAGGCCCAGCGCGATCGGCAAGTCGAAATGCGTCCCCTCCTTGGGCAAATCGGCCGGCGACAGGTTCACGACGATATGCTTTGGCGGCATCGACAATCCCATCGCCGCGATCGCTCCGCGCACCCGCTCGCGACTTTCCGCCACCGCCTTGTCGGCCAGTCCGACGACGATGAACTTGGGCAGCCCGGGAATCAGCTGTACCTGCACTTCGACCGCGCGTGCTTCCAGTCCGAGATAGGCGACAGTCGAAACGATGGTGGTCATGCGGGCTCCCTTGCCCCCTGCTTAGCCTGCTATCCTGCCCGCGCGATTGGGATTATCGCCATTTTGGCGCCATCTCACGTGTCTTGTATCGCCAAGACACCGTTCCCATCTCCGCGCCATGCTGGCTGACCGTTCCGCGTTGACTTCAGCCGCGCTCTCGCTTAAGCGCCCACCCCACAAGGCCGTCCCTGTGGCGGCCCTTTTCAATTTCGACGTACAGGGAATGAACGATGAAGCGGACTTTTCAGCCGAGCAACCTGGTGCGTGCGCGCCGGCACGGCTTCCGCGCGCGGATGGCGACGGTGGGCGGACGCAATGTGATCCGTGCGCGTCGCAATCGCGGCCGCAAGAAGCTGTCGGCGTAACACCCGACCCTGCTTTGCCGCAGGATTTCGCCAGCCCGCTCCCTTCAGGGACGCGGGCTGGTGCCGTTTGGGCGCCGGTCGCGAAGGGCGTCATCACGCTGACCAAGCGGCGTGACTTCCTGGCCGCCAATGGCGGCAGACGCGCGCCGATGCCGGCTTTCGTTCTGCTGGTCCGCCGCCGCGACGATGGGGATCCGGCGATGCGCGTCGGCTACACCGTGACCAAGAAGATCGGCAATGCCGTCGTCCGCAACCGCATCAAGCGGCGCTTCAGGGCCCTCGCGCACGACATCCTGCCGGTTAATGGCGTCGCGGGCGCGGATCATGTCCTGATCGGACGCGCCGACGGGCTGACCCGCGACTTCGCGCTGCTCAAGGCCGATCTCGCCAAGGCGTTGGCAAAGGTTTCCCGATGATCGCGAAAATCCTGATCGCCTTCGTTCGCCTGTGGCAGATCGGTCCGTCGGCGATAATGCCGCCGACGTGTCGCTATCAGCCTTCGTGTTCGGCCTATGCAATCACCGCGCTTCGCCGCTATGGCGCGCTGAAGGGTGGGTGGCTGGCGGTAAAGCGCATCGCCCGGTGCCATCCCTGGGGCGGGTACGGGCCCGATCCCGTTCCCTGATTTTTCTGATCGAAGGTTCCTGATCGCGTGAACAACGACAATCGCAATTTCATCATGTTCGCGGTACTCGCGGTGCTGCTGCTGTTCGCGTGGCCGCTGGTCATGAATCGGATCATGCCGCCGGCCAATCCGCCGGTCACCAAGATCCAGGGTGGCAAGACCCAGGTCCAGCCCAGCCCCGGCGCGCCAACCGCCGCCAGCCCGGGCGCGATTCGCGACATCAAGGCCGTGCTCGGCGAAACCGCGGCGCAGCGCGTGCCGATCGACACGCCGACGCTCAAGGGCTCGATCAACTTGAAGGGCGCGCGGATCGACGACCTGCTGCTGACCCAGTACAAGGATACGATCGAGAAGAATTCGCCGCCGATCCGCCTGCTGGCACCCGCCGGAACAGATGGCGCCTATTTCGCCGAGTTCGGCTGGCAGGATACCGGCATCAAGCCGCCGACACCCGACACGGTGTGGGCCGCCAGCGGTAGCGTCCTGGCGCCAGGCAAGTCCGTCACGCTGACCGCCGCCAACGGCCAGGGCCAGCGTTTCCGGATCGATCTGACAGTCGACGACCAGTACATGTTCACCGTCAGGCAGACCGTGATCAACGGCAGCGGACAGCCCATCAAGGCCGCACCATACGGCCTCGTCAATCGCGCCGCGGCGTCGAAGGACCTCGACAGCTGGTCGATTCAGGTAGGCCCAATGTCGGTTCACAACGGAGCAGCCGACTATGACGTCAACTGGAAGGACGTCGACAAGGCGCCGCAAAAGTTTTCGACTAGCGGCGGCTGGCTCGGCTTCACCGATAAATATTGGCTGACAGCCTTGGTCCCCGATCAGGGGGCGGCCTTCGCCGGCGAGTTCCAGTCGACCGGCAAGGGCGGATACCAGGCCGATTACGCTCGCGTCGCCAAGGAAGTCGCGCCAGGCGAGCAATTGTCCCAGACCAGCCGGTTCTTCGCGGGCGCGAAGGAAGTACGTTTGCTAGACCGCTATACCGACAAAGAAGGCATTGCGCTGTTCGATCACGCCGTCGATTGGGGTTGGTTTCGATACATCGAAAAGCCGATCTTCTATTATCTCGACTGGCTGTTCCGGATGGTCGGCAATTTCGGCGTGGCGATCATGCTGCTGACCGTGACGATCCGACTGCTGATCTTCCCGATCGCGCAGCGCCAGTTCGCCTCGATGGCGCAGATGCGCGCGATCCAGCCGAAGATGAAGGCGCTGCAGGAAAAGCATAAGGACGACAAGCAACGCCAGCAGCAGGAAGTGATGGCGCTGTACAAGGCGGAAGGCGTCAACCCGCTCGCGGGCTGCCTGCCGACCTTCCTCCAGATCCCGATCATGTATTCGCTCTACAAGGTGCTGATGCTGACGATCGAAATGCGGCACCAGCCGTTCGTCGCCTGGATCAAGGATCTGTCGGCGCCGGATCCGCTGACGCCACTCAACCTGTTCGGCCTGTTGAACTTCACCCCGCCGCACATGATCGCGATCGGCGTGGTGCCGATCCTGCTCGGCATCTCGATGTGGCTGCAGTTCAAGATGAACCCGCAACCGATGGACGATGCGCAGAAGCAGGTCTTCGCGCTGATGCCCTGGGTGTTGATGTTCGTGATGGCGCCGTTCGCGGTCGGCCTTCAGGTCTACTGGATCACCAGCAACCTGTTGACCGTGCTGCAGCAGCGCGTGCTCTACGCGCGGCATCCCGCGCTCAAGCAAGCGGTGGTCAAGTAACGTGATTGCATTCGACGAGGACGCGATCGAGGCGGCGCGCAAGATTTTCGCCGGACCGGTCGCGTTCCTCAAATCCGCCCCAGCGCTTGAACATCTGCCCGATCCGGTGGTGCCGGAAATCGCGTTTGCCGGCCGGTCGAACGTCGGCAAGTCGTCGCTGCTCAACAAGCTCACCAACCGCAACGCGCTGGCGCGAACCTCGAACACGCCCGGCCGCACGCAGGAGCTCAACTTCTTCGACGTGGGCGACCCCCTCGCCTTCCGTCTGGTCGACATGCCCGGTTACGGGTTCGCCAAGGCGCCCAAGGACGTCGTCAGGAAATGGCGCTACCTGGTCAATGATTTCCTGCGCGGGCGCGACGTGCTCAAACGCACTCTCGTGCTCATCGATGCGCGGCATGGCATCAAGGATGTCGATCGCGAGATCATGGAGATGCTCGACAAGGCGGCGGTGAGTTACCGCCTGGTCCTGACCAAGGCCGACAAGATCAAGCCGACCGAGCTGGAAAAGGTCGCCGCCGAGACCGCCGCGGAAGCACGCAAGCGCCCCGCCGCCCATCCCGACATCCTCTCGACCTCTAGCGAGACCGGGCTCGGCATGCCCGAATTGCGCGCCGCAGTGATCGAGGCGCTCGGCTAGCTTTCCCGCGCCGGCCTTCCTAAGGATCGCGCAAACGGATCCGGGGAGCATCAATGAAAAATATCGGTCTGGTCGCGGCACTTGCGCTCGCCCTGTTGCCGGCGGTTCCCGCCGCGTCGCGGGACAAGGCGCCGCCGACGATCGCGCGCGATCGCGTCCTGGCCGAAGAGATTTTGCTCGCCGGATCGGGCTTGCGCGGACGCGGCAGCGCTACCGCCGATGAGGCGATCGCCGCCGGCTACGTCGCTTCACTGTTTCGCGATTTCGGACTGCGCCGGGCGCCCGGCATGGACTCCTATCTCCAGACCGCGCCGCTGACCCGCCGCGCGATCGCCGGTCCGCCGGTCCTGACGCTCGACGGCAAGCCGGTGGCTGGCGCCAACCTGTTGCTGACGGGCGGCGGAACTGCGGGCGGAAAGGCAGTCATCGTGACGCGTCCCGATGGCGACATCCCCGCGGCCGACGTGATCGTCTATACCGGACCGGCAGACGACCTGATGACTTTTGTTCGCAAGTTGCGCGGCAAGGGGGTCAAATTGGTGCTGACCGCGGAGAGCGACGCCAGCCGCAAATTCCTGGGCATGATCGGCGGCAAGCCGTCCTTGCCAACGACGATCGAGGGCGCGCCAAGCCGTCGCCCGCCGATGACGATCGTGACGATTCCCGCCGACGCCCTGGCCGGTATCGCGGCAGGCGCCGACATATCGATCGACGTCCCGATCAAAACCACCAAGGCGACCACGACCAACGCGATCGGCTATCTGCCGGGCACCGATCCCAAGGCAGGCGTGATCTTGTTGTCGGCGCATCTCGATCACCTCGGCGTGCGGCCGGACGGCATTGTCATGCCCGGCGCCAATGACGATGCTTCCGGCACGGTCGCCGTCATCGAACTCGCGCGCGCCTTCGCCGCGATGGGTCCGCAGAAGCGCGGCATCCTGTTCGTCGCTTATGGCAGCGAGGAGATTGGCGGGCTCGGCTCGACCTGGTTCGGCGAACACCCACCGGTGCCGCTGACCGATCTCGTCGCCAATATGGAGTTCGAGATGATCGGCGCGCAGGACCCCAAATTGCCCAAGGGCGCGCTGATGATGACGGGTTCGGAGCGCTCCAACCTGTTCGACATGATGAAGAGCCGCGGCGCGCTGATCGCGTCCGACCCCTATCCCGACCAGCATTTCTTCGAACGTTCGGACAATTACTCGCTCGCGCTCAAGGGCATCGTCGCGCACACTTTCTCGGGCTGGGCGGTTGTGCCGACCTATCACCAACCGACCGACACCGTCGAGAATCTCGATATCGACTATATGACCAACGCGATCCGGTCGTTGATCGCGCCGGTCAGCCTGCTCGCGAGCGGCGGCTTCAAACCAGAGTGGAAAGCGGAGGGCCGGCCGAAACCCTGAGGTTCGGGCTTGCGTCCATCCCGCCCCGGCTTACATACCGGACAATCGAAAAATCTGGGAGGATTGAATGACCGCATCGACCAAGGGCCTCGAACTGCGTTCGCTGGTGTCCGACGGCAAGCTCGAATTGTCGCTGGCCGATGTCGAATTGTCGCCGCCCGGCCCCGGAGAGGTGATCGTCCGGATCGAGGCTGCGCCGATCAATCCTTCCGACCTGGGCCTGCTGACCGGCCCGGCTGACCTCGCCACGCTCGAGCAAGGCGGCACCGCCGATCGTCCCGTGCTGACGGCCAGCATACCGGAGCAGCGCATGCCGATGGTGCGGGCGCGGCTCAACGAGTCGATGCCCGTCGGCAATGAAGGCGCCGGCACGGTGATCGCCGCAGGCGACGGCGCCGAAGATCTGGTCGGCAAGATGGTCGCGGTGATCGGCGGGGGTATGTACACGCAATATCGCAAGGCGCGGCTGACCGACCTGTTGCCCTTCCCCGACGGCGTCACCGCGCGCGAAGGCGCGTCGGCCTTCGTCAATCCGTTGACCGCGCTGGCAATGGTCGAGACTATGCGCGCCGAGGGTTATACCGCCCTGGTCCATACTGCTGCTGCTTCCAATCTCGGCCAGATGCTCAACCGCATCTGCATCGCCGACGGCGTGAGCCTGGTGAATATCGTCCGTTCGGCCGAGCAGGCGAAGATCCTGCACGATATCGGCGCCAAATATGTGGTCGATTCGACATCGGAAAATTTCCGCGACGAATTGATCGATGCGCTTGCCGAAACCGGCGCGACCCTGGCGTTCGATGCGATCGGCGGCGGCAAGCTGGCTGGCCAGATCCTCGCGGCGATGGAAGTCGCCGCCAACCGCAACGCGACGGCGTATAGCCGCTACGGATCGAATACCCATAAGCAGGTCTATATCTATGGCAGGCTCGACCTCGGACCGACGTTAATCGGCCCGGATGTCGGATTTGCCTGGGGCGTCGGCGGCTTCCTCTTGACCCCGTTCCTGATGAAGGCCGGAGCAGAGGTGGTCGGCCGCATGCGCGCTCGTGTCGCCGCCGAAATCCGCACCACGTTCGCCAGCCATTACACCGCGGACATCTCGCTCGCGGAAGCGCTCGATAAGGATATCCTGCTCGCCTACAGCGCGAAGAAGACGGGCGAGAAATATCTGATCGTTCCCAGCGCGGGCTGAGCGCCGCTCGCCAGCCGATGCCTACACCATCCATTCGCCTAACAGCGCGCGCCACAAATGGCGCGCGCGACGATCCTGCGCGGCCGGCGCCATGAAATTCTGGCTGTTGCGTGGCCGCGCAACATTGGGCCGCGCATCATAATGACAGATCGGCCAAGCGACTGATCCGCTTCGAAAAAACGAGAATGAATAGCTCCTCGGGCGAGCCACGCAGCCCCGCGCCCGGGAACAGGAAGGGATCGAAATCGCCGATGCAGCATTGAGCAATATCAACTCGTAACGGACGCGATACCGTTAACGTCCGATTTTTGCGAACGATGGAGTTTCGATGGGAAATTGTGCAACCGGCGTCGCCGGCCTGGACGAAATCCTTGCCGGCGGCCTAGCTAAGGGCAGGTTATTTCTTGTTGAGGGCAGCCCGGGTACCGGCAAGACCACCCTTGCCAGCCAGTTTCTCATGGCCGGCGCCGAGCAGGGCGAGACGGTACTCTACATCACCTTATCGGAGACCGAAGAGGAACTACGCGACGGCGCGGCTTCGCATGGCTGGGCGTTTCCCGAGAACTTCAAGATTTTCGAACTGGTCCCGCCCGAAAGCTTGCTCAACGACGAACAGCAACAAAGCCTGCTATATTCGTCCGATCTCGAACTCGGCGAGACGACGAAACGGATATTCGAGGCGTTCGAACGCATACAGCCGGCACGAGTGGTGCTCGACAGCCTGTCCGAAATCCGCCTGCTCGCACAAAGCTCGCTGCGCTATCGCCGCCAGATCCTGGCGCTGAAACACTATTTTTCGCACAACGATACCACCGTGCTCATGCTCGATGACCTGACCGCCGACGTCATGGACAAGACGGTACACAGCGTCGCCCACGCGGTGGTCCGTCTCGAAGAATTATCGCCGAATTACGGTCCGGAACGCCGGCGCATGCGCGTCATCAAATATCGCGGCCGCCACTATCGTGGGGGCTATCACGACTTCGTGATCGGGACGGGGGGCGTCCGCGTATTCCCGCGCCTGGTCTCCGCCGAACATCGCTCGGCGTTCGAACGCGAGACGGTCCCGGTCGACAATGCGCGGCTCAACGATTTGCTCGGTGGCGGGTTCGATCGCGGCGCGAGCAACCTGATCCTGGGCCCGGCTGGTACCGGCAAGTCGTTGCTGGCGCTCAATTTCGTGCAATCCGCGATCGCGCGCGGCGAGGGCGCGGCGATGTTCATTTTCGACGAGGAACTCGGGCTGTTGTTCGAGCGGTCGCGCGGGCTGGGCATTGACCTCCCCGCCATGGTCGACACCGGGCGATTGGTGATCGAACAAATCGACGCCGCCGAATTGACCCCGGGCGAATTCTCCCAGCGCGTACGCTTCTGCGTCGAAACGCATGGCGCGCGGACCGTCGTGATCGACAGCCTCAACGGCTATCAGTCGGCGATGCCCGAAGAACAGGCGCTGATCCTGCACATGCACGAATTGCTGCAATATCTGAACCGGCAGGGCGCGACGACCTTCCTGACCGTGGCGCAGCACGGATTGGTCGGCGACATGAAGTCGCCGGTCGATGTCACCTACCTCGCCGACACCGTGATCCTGTTGCGGTATTTCGAAGCCCTGGGGCGGGTCCGCCGCGCGATCTCGGTGGTCAAGAAGCGTACCGGGTTCCACGAGGACACAATCAGGGAGTTCATGATCGACAAGAATGGAATTACGCTTGGCGAACCGCTTACCGCGTTCCAGGGCGTGTTGCGTGGCGTGCCTAGCCTGGTCGGCGACGATGCCGGCTTGCTCGACGTGAAGCGAGGGTGAGCGGCTCTTGAATCGTACAATTGCCGAAGGGGCCGTCATCCTCGCGCCGCATGGTCGTGACGCCATGGTGGCGGAAGCCATGCTAAGGGAAGCGGGGCTCGACGCAGCAGCATCCCCTGACCTGCCGTCGTTCGTGCGCACGCTGCGCAGTGGCGCTGGCTTCGCGATCGTCACCGAAGAGGCGCTGCGCGGCGCCGATCTGCGCAATCTCGCCGGTTTCCTCGCGGATCAGGCCGAATGGTCCGACTTCCCTTTCATCGTACTGACCGCGCGCGGCGGGGGTCTCGAGCGCAATCCGGGAGCGGTACGGCTGCTCGAGACGCTGGGCAACGTCACCTTTCTCGAACGCCCATTTCATCCCACGACGTTGATCAGTCTTGCTCGCGCGGCGCGGCGGGCGCGATTGCGGCAATATGAGGCGCGAACGCGGCTGGAGGACATTCGCGCGGGTCAGGAGCGCTTGCGCGTCGCCTTGACCGCCGGCGGGCTCGCGGCCTGGACGATGGAGCTCAGGACGAAGACGTTGCACGCGTCCCCGGAATGCAAGGCGCATTACGGCCGGCGCGCGGACGAACCGTTCGACTATGATGACCTGGTCTCCGCGATCCATCCGGAAGATCGCGATCCGGTGCATGCTGCCGCCGAACGGTCGATGGCGACGGGCGAACATTTCGATGTCGAATATCGCACACTTTGGCGCGACGGCTCGCTCCATTGGATCCAGGTGAATGGACGGCTGGAATATGACGAACGGGGCGAGATCTCGCAGATAGTCGGCGTTTCGCAGGACATCACCTCGCGTCGCCGGACCGAAAGCCACCAGGCGGCGTTGATAGCACTGGGGGATCGCCTGCGGCAGATGGACGACCCGGCCGCGATGTCATTTCTGGCGGCCGAAATCCTGGGTTCGACGCTTGGCGTCAGCCGAGCAGGCTACGGCATGATCGATCCTGTGGCCGAAACAATCACGATCGAGCGCGACTGGAATAAGGAAGGGACGACCAGCCTGGCCGGCGTCCTGCACTTTCGCGACTATGGGTCCTATATCGAGAATCTGAAACGCGGCGAACTGGTTGCGATCGCCGATGCCCGTGAGGACCCGCGTACCGCTCCGACCGCGGGGGCACTGGAAGCGATCCATGCGCGCGCGGTGCTCAACATGCCGCTGGTCGATCACAACAATTTCGTCGCGTTGCTCTATCTCAACGACAAGGGACCGCGTCCCTGGATCGCGGAGGACATAGCGTTCGTCCGCGACGTCGCGGATCGTACCCAGGCGGCGATCGAGCGACGTCAGGCCGAACTGTCGCTCGCCGCACTGGCCGAATCGCTCGAACGTCAGGTCGAGGAGCGCACGCGCGAAAGCGAAGCCGCGCAGGAACAACTGCGACAGGCGCAGAAGATGGAAGCGGTCGGCCAGCTGACCGGCGGGCTGGCGCACGATTTCAACAATCTCCTCACCGGTATTTCGGGCGGCCTCGAACTGATCGAGATGCGCATCAAGCAGGGCCGCACGGCGGAGATCGACAAATATGTCGAGATGGCGCGCAGCGCGACCAAGCGCGCCGCAGCGCTCACGCACCGACTGCTCGCCTTTTCGCGGCGCCAGACGCTCGATCCCAAGCCCACCGATATCAACCGCCTGATCGCCAATATGGAGGAGTTCCTGCGGCGCTCGGTCGGCCCCCAGATTGAGGTCGAAGTGGTCGGCGCCGGCAGCTTATGGACGACGTTGATCGATCCCAATCAGCTCGAAAACGCCCTGCTCAATCTGTGCATCAACGCGCGCGACGCGATGCCCGATGGCGGCCGCATCACGATCGAGACCGCGAACAAATGGCTCGATCAAGTCGGCGCGCGCGACCGCGATTTGCCGCCCGGCCAATATGTGTCGCTATCCGTGACCGACACCGGAACCGGCATGTCGGCGGAGACGATCGAACGCGCGTTCGATCCCTTCTACACGACCAAGCCACTCGGCGAGGGAACCGGTCTCGGCTTGTCCATGATTTATGGGTTCGTCCGCCAGTCAGGCGGGCAGGTACGGATCTATTCCGAACTGGGCCAGGGCACCACCATGTCACTGTATTTTCCGCGCGTCCATTCGACCGAGGATGTGCAGCCTGAGTCCGTCCATAGCGCACCGCCAGTCCCTTCCGCTGCCGGAGGGACGGTATTGGTGGTAGACGACGAGCCCGCCATTCGCGCGCTGATCGCGGATGCTCTGGACGATCTGGGTTATACCGCGATCGAGGCCGGCGACGGTGCGTCCGGGCTGGCGATCCTCCAGGCGCAACCAGCGATCCAGTTGCTGGTTACCGATGTCGGGCTTCCCCGCGGAATGAACGGCCGCCAATTGGCCGACGCGGCGCGCGTCGAACGCCCCGACCTCAAAGTGCTGTTTATCACCGGCTACGCGGAAAACGCGGTCATCGGGAACAAGCAGCTGGAGCGCGGCATGCACGTCCTGACCAAGCCCTTCGCGATGGACGCGCTGATCGACAGGATCAGGGACGTGATCGAAGACTGAGCCCAGCTCGATTTCGACGCGGATAGTTTCGCCCGGCGTTCGCAGCTTGCAGCGCCCTAACCGCGCCTCTATCCCCCGGCCATGCTCAAGCTCATCATCGGCAACAAAGCCTATTCGAGCTGGTCGCTACGCGGCTGGCTGGCGTGCAAGCAATCGGGGCTACCCTTCGAGGAGGTCGTCGTGCCGTTGTACGACGACGATTGGGACAAGCGCCGCCAGGGCGACGAATTCGCACCCTCGTCGGGCAAGGTGCCGATCCTGTGGGATGGCGATATCGTCGTCTGGGACAGTTTGGCGATCGTCGAATTCCTCAACGACAAGACCGGGGGCGGCAAGTTCTGGCCCCAGGACGAAGCCGCGCGGGCGATGGCGCGATCGATGGCGGCGGAAATGCATTCGGGGTTCCCGGCGCTGCGCAACAAGCACGGCATGAACATCCGCCAGGTCTATCCGCCCAAGCGGCCTGATGATGACGTCGTCGCCGAACTGACGCGGCTGATGGAAATCTGGGCACAGGCCCGCGCGCGGTTCGGTGGCACCGGCCCGTTCCTGTTCGGAGAATTCGGCGCGGCGGACATCATGTACGCACCCGTCTGCACGCGCATCGTGACCTATCAATTGCCGGTCGCGCGCTTCGCGGCGGCCTATGTCGAGGCCGTGCTGACGCACCCCTTCCTGCAGGACTGGATTGCCGGTGCGCAGGAAGAAGAATGGGTGATCGAGAAATTCGAGCGCACGCCGGCGGGCACCTAGGTGGGGACCCATGCAATCTGATTGCCCGCGATCGCGCTGACGGCCGGCAATGGATACCGACCAGCTCAATCTCGTCCGAGACAGTTTCATCCAGATCGTGCTCGACACCGATGCTGCCGCGCGGTCGTTCTATAGCCGCCTGTTCGAGCTGGCCCCTGAGACCCGCCCGCTGTTCCGGACCGACATGGTCGAACAGGGCAGGCATCTGATCGAAGCGCTGGGCAGGATCGTCACGGGACTGAGCAGGCTGGACGTCATGCTGCCCGGACTATGCAAACTGGCCGAGCGGCATGTCGATTACGGAGTGGAGGACCGCCATTATGCGGTCGCGGGCGACGCCTTGATGCGGATGGTGAGCGTGCATGGCGGCCCCGCAATCGACAGCGCGACTATGGAAGCGTGGAAGACGGCTTACGCGCTGATCGCGGAGGTCATGATCGCCGCCAGCAATGACTATCGCGGATCGCACACAACCGCCTGACCCTCAGCCGCGCGTCAGAACAACGTCGTCAACAGGTAGAACACCGCGCCGACCGCCGCCGACGCCGGGATCGTCACGATCCAGGCGACGACGACGTCGCCAGCCACGCCCCAGCGCACTGCGCTCGCGCGCTTGGCGACGCCGGCGCCGATCACGCACCCGGTGATCGTGTGCGTGGTCGACACTGGGATGCCGAGCAGCGACGCCGTGAACACCATGATCGTGCCGCCGGCCGACGCGCTGAAGCCCTGATGCTGGGACAGCTTGGTGATACGGCTGCCCATCGTCTCGATGATCTTCCAGCCGCCCATCAGCGTGCCCAGGCCCATCGCGATATAGCAGCTGATCGCGACCCAATGCGGCACCTCGAACTTGCCGTGCAGATAGCCGGTCGAAAACAGCAGCACCGTGATGATGCCCATCGTTTTCTGCGCGTCGTTGAGGCCGTGACTGAGCGAATAGGTACCTGACGAGATCATATGGAGCACACGGAAGCTGCGTTCCGCGCCCTGGTTGCTGGCCCGCGAGAACATCCAACTCGTCACCAGCATGATCAGCATCGACAGGATCATGCCGAGCACGGGCGACAGCACGATCGCGATCAGCGTCTTGTTGAGCCCGGTCCACTGGATCCCGGAAACACCGGCATGCGCCACGCCAGCGCCGATGATCCCACCGACCAATGCGTGGCTCGACGAAGACGGAATGCCCTTCAGCCACGTGACGACGTTCCAGAACATCGCCCCGACCAGGGCGCCGAAGACCACCCCCGGGGTTACGAAATTCTTGTCGATCAGCCCCTGCCCGATCGTCGAGGCGACGGCGTGCAGGCTGGGAAAAGTGATAGTCAGGAAATAGGCGGCGAAATTGAACACGCCGGCGAAGAGCACGGCATGAACCGGCTTCAGCAACCGGGTCGACACCACCGTCGCGATCGAATTGGCCGCGTCGTGCAGGCCGTTCAAAAAGTCGAACGCCAACGCGACGAGGATCAGGCCGACCAGCAGCGGGAAAGCGAGATCGTGCATCGACTGGGCTCAGGCGTGATCGATGACGATGCCATCGATCTCGTTGGCGACGTCCTCGAATGCATCGACGATCCGTTCGAGATGCTTGTACACTTCGCGCGCGACGATGAAGCGCAAAGTGTCGTCGCGGCCATATTCGACGAAACCGCGCTTCAACCCCGCGCGATGGATATCGTCGGCATGGCCTTCCATCCGGACCAGGCGCTCGGTGAGCTCGTGCAGGCGCCCGGCATTGCGGCCGACATCGCGCAGCAGCGGCATCGCCTCGGCGGTCAGCCGCGCGGCATCGACGATGATGCCCGCCATGTCCTTCATTTCCTGTTCGAACTCGCGGACCTCGTACAAGTCGATCGCCTGCACGGCGGCCTGCATTTCGTCGATCGCATCGTCCATCGACCCGATCAGGCTGGTGATGGTGCCGCGGTCGAAGGGGGTCAGGAAGGTTTCGCGCACGGTCTTGAGCACGGAGCGCGTGATCTCGTCGGCGTCGTTCTCGCGCTCGATCACCTCGCGGATATGGTCGGCGGCCGAGCCGGTACCATCCTGGAGCAGGCGCGACAGCGCGTCGGCGGCGGCGGTGACGGTTTGCGCATGCGCCTCGAACATCTCGAAGAAATTGCCCGTCTTGGGCAACAGGCGCTGAAACCAGGCGAACATGGGACTGATCCTCGATTTGGTAGCGGCGGCAAAGCCGGTGCGGCGCGCGGCCGCCTTGAATTCGGACGGGCCGAACGAGCGGATGAGGTCGCTGAGATCGGGCTCGTCGACCATCGACGCCGCCTCGTCCAGGCTGACCCAGCGTCGTTCGCGCTCACCCTGCTCCTTCCAGGCGCTGAGCTCGCGATTGACCGCCAGCGGAAAGACTTCGACGTCGATCATCAGCGACGCGCCGTTCTTTTGCCGTTTGCGATAGCGATAGGTGCCGAGCGGTGTCGGACAGACGAGCCCCTGCACGCCCGCTTCCTCCTCGGCCTCGATCGCGGCGGCGGCGTGCGCGAGCATTCCCGAAGACGGATTGCCCTTCGGAATGACCCAGCGACGGTTTTCGCGCGAGGTGACGAGCAGGATGCGGATCGGGGCGTCGCTGGCGGCGCCTTCGGTCCGGTACGGCAAAGCCGCGATCTGGCGAATTGTCAGAACTCCCTCATTGGCGGCCACGCAAGCGACGACCGGCCGATCGTTCCGCTAGCATCCGGTGCGGCGCGGCGCCATCACAAAACCGTAACTGCACGGCCAAGGATCAGAAGCTGCTCCCGTCCTTTCGCCGTTGCTCACCAACCGCCGCGGCTAGATGCATGTCGATATCGGGGTAATGGCAATCGCTGACCGCGGGGCGGCCGACCGCGATGAACACGCAATCGGCGTCGGAGCGGTTCTGCAGTACATGACCGTTGCCGTCGCCCTTCGGGAACGCGGCGATGTCGCCCGCGCGCATCGCATGTTCGCCGTCATTGTCGACCAACACGGCCTCACCCGACAGCATGACCACGAACTCGTCCTCGCCCTCATGCCAATGCCGCTGGGACGACCAGGCGCCGGGCTGGAGCGTGACATGACTGAAGCCGAAATCGGTGATGCCGCTGGCCGGGGCGAGACGCCGATACCAGCGTTCCCGTACCACGTCCGCGTAAACGGGCGGATAGCCGGTGGCGTTGCTTTGCGGGATGGCGTCGAGATCAAGCTTCGGCATGACCTAGTAACCACCGCGCGCGCAGGCTTGCGCATAGGCCACCCTCGTCTCTTCGGACAGTTCAGCCGACCGGCTGGTGTCGATCAGGCTCGTCGACACGTTCCGGAACCGTGTCGCGAGCATCGCCCCAAGAAAAGCGTCGCGTTTGACCTGTTTAGCGACGGGTCCGTCAGCCGCTAGTTCATCGGGACTCAACGATGCCCGCAACGCGTTCGACGAAACCGTCAGGTCCTGTCCGACAGCCCTGCAGAGACGTGGCTGGATTTCCGGTAAAGCCGCCGGCGGTTGCGCCGCCTGACCAAGCAATGCCACGAATGGTATCCAGATCACTGCCGCTCTCCTGCCTTGGCCGCGCCAGCCGCTTTGGCCGTCGCTACGCCCATAGTGCGCGTCATTGATATCCTATGCTTTCGTCGGGCTCTCAACCCAGTACCCAGGCCGAGTTTGGCAATGGCCTATTTCCCTTTGGGAGCGCTGGCGGTCAGGCATTGTTCGGCGAACGGCATGACGTCCCCACCCGACAGATCGTCGCGGTCGTCCTCGGTCGCGGCGGCCTTGGGGTAGCGCGTCCGGATCGCCGCGGCCACCGCCTGCGCCCTTGCGACCCGTGCTTCGGTCGGCGTGCGGTCGGGCCCGCCCGCCGCGCTCTTGCTGTCGAGCATCGCCCGCGCCAGGCGGACAGCGTCGTCGAGCCGGTCGGCGGCGGCCAGGCAATGGCCAGGAGTGATATCGACAACCGCGCCGTCATCGGCTTGTTGCGGCGTGAGCGACGCGGCGGCGAGAAGAAACAGGACAGGCATTGGCAATTCTCCGCACCCCCGTACGCACCGACCTTTCCCTTCCCGCCGTTGCAAGGCAAGAGGCAGATCAAATCCAACCGGGGAATGCCGTGCCCAACGTCGTCGAACTCACCAAGGCGCTGATCGCCGCCGAAAGCGTGACGCCTGCCAAAGGGGAAGTGTTCGACGTGCTCGCCCAGGCGCTGAGCGTGATCGGGTTCGAAATCGATCGCTTCGTCGTCGGCGAGGAGCCCGACGGCCCGGTCGAAAACATCATCGCGATCCGGCACGGCAAGGGGCCGCATTTTGCCTTTGCCGGCCATCTGGACGTGGTGCCGCCCGGCGACGGCTGGGCCAGCGAGGCGTTCGCGCCGGAGGTTCGCGGCGACCTGCTGTACGGCCGCGGAGCGGTCGACATGAAAGGCGCGATCGCCGCCTTTGCCGCAGCCGCCGCGCGCGTCGAAGGCCCGACGCTCAGCCTGCTGATCACCGGGGACGAGGAAGGCCCTGCCATTTACGGCACGCGCGCGATCCTCGACCGGATGGCGGCACGCGGGCTGACGCCCGATTACTGCCTGGTCGGCGAGCCGACCTCGACCGCGCGGCTGGGCGACATGATCAAGATCGGGCGGCGCGGGTCGGTCAACATCTGGATCGACGTGCCGGGCCGCCAGGGCCATGTCGCCTATCCGCATCTCGCCGACAATCCGATCCCCAAATTGGTCGCCGCACTGTCGGCGATCGACGCAATCGAGCTCGATCATGGCAACCATTGGTTCCAGCCGTCGAACATCGAAGTGACCGACGTGACCGTCGGCAACCCGGCGACCAACGTCATCCCTGCCAAGGCATCGGCTCGGATGTCGATCCGGTTCAACGACGAGCAGAATGGCGAAGATCTGGTCGCGCTGATCGAGCGGACGGTGAAGGCGCATGCTCCGGAAGCACAAGTGATCGCGCGCATTTCCGGCGAGGCCTTCCTGACCCAACCCGGCGAGTTGTCCGCGCTGGTCACGCGCGCGATCGAGAAGGTCACGGGTGTCGTGCCGGCTTTGTCGACTACCGGCGGGACGAGCGACGCGCGGTTCCTATCGCAACTCTGCCCGACAGTCGAATTTGGGCTAGTCAACGCGACGATGCACAAGACCGACGAAGCCGTCGCCGTCGCGGACCTGGACGATTTGGTCGACATCTATGCGGAGATCATCACCGCGATTGGTTGATGCGCATCGAGGCGTGTGGGACGCGACGGCATGGGCTAGGCTGTCCGCAGATTGTTGAATGCAGGACGATTCGTGGCCGGTTCCTCCATTGCACCCCTCCTCTCCCCGGTCGGTGAAGTGCTCCGCGAATGGCGCGGTGCGCGGCGCATGAGCCAGCTCGACCTCTCGCTCGACACCGGGATCTCGACCCGGCATCTCAGCTGCATCGAAACCGGCAAGGCGCGCGCCAGCCGCGAGATGGTCGCGCGGCTGGCCGATGCGCTCGACATGCCGCTGCGCGACCGCAATGCGCTGCTCCGCGCCGCCGGTTATGCCGCGATCCATCCCGAAAGCGCGCTGGCCGCGCCCGCGCTCGATCGCGTGCGCCAGGCGATCGACCTGATCCTGGCGCATCAGGAACCCTATCCCGCGTTCGTCATCAGCCGGCATTGGGAAGTGCTGGAGGTAAACCAGGCAGCTATCCGGATGAACAAGCTGCTGCTCGGCGATTGGCAAAGCGCGCACAGCAATCTGATCCACCAATTGTTCGATCCTAATGACTTCCGTCAGGTTATTCTCAACTGGCCGGAGGTCGCGCGGCGGTTCGTGCGGCACCTGCACGATGACCTCGCCGCCAATCCCACCGACCGCCGCACGCGGGCGCTGCTCGATGCGGCCTTGTCCTATCCCGGCGTGCCCCAACGTTGGCAGCTCGGCGATGCCGACGATGACGGCGACCCGATCGTCACCTTCACCTTCGCCAGCCCGCGCGGCGAACTGCGCTTCTTCGAAACGATTACGACGTTCGCCGCGCCGCACGACGTGACGCTCGACGAAATCCGCATCGACTGCACCTTCCCCGCTGACGCGCATACTGCCGCGGTTTGCGCCGAATTGGCGCGGGCGGGTTAGGCGGGAATCAGCCTGATCGGCAGGCCGTCCTTTGGTCGCGGAATCGGGAACATCTGCCAGGCGTCGCCCGCACCCGGATCGATCTCGATCCGATAGCGCGTCAGCAAATGCGCGATCAGCAGCTTCATCTGCATCTGCGCGAAATGCAGCCCCAGGCACATATGCGCGCCGCCGCCATAGGGCACCCAGGCGAAGCGATGACGGCCCTTCGACGCCTCGGGCGTGAAGCGCATGGGGTCGAATCGCAGCGGATCCGGCCAGATGTCGGCCATACGGTGCGTCCAGGCGATGCCGATTCCCACATTGGTGCCGGCGGGAATGTCGAAACCGCCGAAACTGAAATCCCTGAGCGCGCGGCGCGGCAGTGACGGTACCGGAGGCATCAGCCGGAGCGCCTCGCGGAAAGCGTAATCGGTCAAGGTCAGTCGATCGAGTTGCTCGGTCAGTGGCAATTGTGCGTCGAGCCCGGCTATCTCTTCGCGCAACCGCTGCTGCCAATCGGGATTGCGGGCGAGCAGCATGACCAGGGTCGTCGCCGACGAGGTGATCGTGTCGTGCGCGGCCATCATCAGGAAGTTCATGTGATCGGCAATCGCGGCAGCCGACAGCTCCTGTCCGTCGTCGTCGGTCGCGCGGCAGAATTGCGAGAAGAAATCCTCGCCATTGCCGCCCCGCGCGTCTCGCCGCCGAGCCGGAATCTCGCGTTCGAACCAGTCGATCAGATAGGCGCGCGCCTTGACGCCCCGCCGCATCATCGTCCCGGGCAGCGGCGAGCGGATCGGGGCGACGCTCGCCTGAACCTCGTCGACGAACGCCTGATTGATGCGATCGGCTTCGGACCCGAGCGATACGCCGAGGAAACTGGTCGCGGCGAGGTCCAGCGTCAGCTTCTTGATCGCGTCGTAGAAGCGCAGCCGACCGCTCCATTCGCCGATCCGGGCAGCGATACCGGCATCGAGTTCAGTGGCATAATGCCGCATCGGCTCGGGTTTGAAGGCGACCGACAGAGTCTTGCGGTCGGCGCGATGCTTGTCGAAATCCATCAGCATCAGCCCGCGCGGGAACAGCAGGTTGAGCAGCGGCCCCCAGCCCTGCTCGGACGAGAACAGACGGTCGCGATCGAACAGGACAAGCTCGTTGGCGTCGGGCCCCAGCAGGGTCACGCTGGTGCTGCCGAGCGCGCGGTTGCGATAGACCGGACCGTACCGCTCGAACATTTCCCGCCCGAACCTGACCGGATCGGACAGCAGGCGAAGCGAATTGCCGACGATCGGCAGGCCGTCATCGCCGGGAATATGCGCCAGCGACCGTCCCGGGTTGCGCGGCAGCCAATGCGGGTTGGCGTCGAACGTGTGGGCGTAGGCCATGATGCTGATTACCGCAGCCGAGCCGCGATAGCCAATCGGCCGGTCACCCGAAACGACTAGCGACCGGCGCCGTGGACCGGATCATTCCACCGTCACGGATTTCGCGAGGTTGCGCGGCTGATCCACATCGGTCCCCTTCACCACTGCCACATGATAGGCCAGCAGCTGGACGGGCACGGCGTAGACCAGCGGCGCGATCAGCGGGTGGACCTTGGGCATCTCGATCGTTGCCAGGCAGCTGTCGCCCGCTTCCGCCAGCCCGTCGGCATCGGAGATCAGCACGATCTTGCCGCCCCGCGCCTGGCTTTCCTGCATGTTGCTGACGGTCTTTTCGAACAGCGGCCCGGAGGGGGCGATGACGATGATCGGCACGTTCTCGTCGATCAAGGCGATCGGCCCATGCTTCATCTCGCCCGCCGCATAACCTTCGGCGTGGATATAACTGATTTCCTTGAGCTTCAGCGCGCCTTCCAGCGCCAGCGGATAGTCCGGACCGCGGCCGAGATAGAGCACGTCGCGCGCCGGCGCGATAAGGTGCGCCATGGCGGCGATGGCATCGTCATAGGCAAGCGCTGCGTTGAGCGCGGCGGGCGCCTCGATCAATTGCTTGACCACCGCGACCTCTTCCTCGCGGCTCATCCGTCCCTTGACGACCGCGAGATGCGCGGCGAGCGCGGCCAACACCGCGAGTTGGCAGGTGAACGCCTTGGTCGAGGCGACGCCGATCTCCGGCCCGGCATGGGTCGGCAGCAGCAGGTCGGCTTCCCGCGCCATCGTGCTGGTCGGTACGTTGACGACGACGGCAATCTTCTGCCCGGCCTTCTTGGCATGGCGCAGCGCAGCCAGGGTGTCGGCGGTCTCGCCCGACTGGCTGATGAACAATGCCAACCCGCCATCCTCGAACACCGGATCGCGGTAACGGAACTCGCTGGCGACATCGATATCGACCGGAACGCGCGCGAAGCTCTCGAACCAATATTTGGCGACGAGCCCGGCATAGAAGCTGGTGCCGCACGCGACGATGGTGATGCGCTTCACCGTCGACAGGTCGAAGTCCATCTGGGGCAGCGCCACGGTCTGTTCGACGCCGCGAATGTACGAGCGCAAGGTCTGGGCGACGACGATCGGCTGCTCGTGGATCTCCTTGAGCATGAAGTGGCGGTAATTGCCCTTTTCGATCATCGCGCCGATCGCGCCCGATACGGTGATTTCACGCTCGACGGGGTTGTTCTCGGCGTCGAAAATCTGTGCGCCCTCGCGCGTGATGACGACCCAATCGCCCTCGTCGAGATAGGCGATGCGCTGCGTCAGTCCCGCCAGCGCCAGCGCGTCCGAACCGAGATAGGTTTCGCCGTCGCCATAGCCGACGACCAGCGGAGAGCCCAGCCGCGCGCCGATCAGCAGGTCGGCATGTTCGCGGAATGCGATCGCCAGCGCGAAGGCGCCGCGCAGTTGCGGCAGCACCGCCTTGACCGCGTCCTGCGGCGACTTGCCTGCCTCGACCTGTTCGCTGACCAGATGCGCGACAACTTCGGTATCGGTCTCGCTCTCGAACACGCGGCCACGCGCTTGCAACGCTTCACGCAGGGGCTTGAAATTCTCGATGATGCCGTTGTGGACCAGCGCGACTTCCTTCGTCGCGTGCGGGTGCGCGTTCGAGGTTGTCGGCGCGCCATGCGTCGCCCAGCGGGTATGCGCGATACCGGTGGTGCCCGGCGCCGGGTCGGCGGCAAGGACCGCTTCGAGGTTCTTGAGCTTGCCCTCTGCCCGACGGCGGATCAACTGGCCGCCCTGGACGGTGCAGACGCCGGCCGAATCATAGCCGCGATATTCCATCCGCCGCAGCCCTTCGACCAGCCGGCCGGCGACCTGTTCCTTGCCGATGATTCCGATGATTCCGCACATGGTTGGGGAGCTTTCTTACAAGGTATAAGGAACACGGATTCCCGGCATGTTGGCCGGAAAATCCTTGATGTTTCTGGTGACCAGGATCGCGCCGTTGACCTGAGCCGTAGCAAGGATCAGCGCATCGAGCAGCTTCATCCGGGTCCGGTAGCGAATATCGGCAGCCGCCATCGAGATACGGCTATCAACCTCGACGACCTCGAACGGGGCGATCAACCCCTGGACGTGATGGCGCGTCTCCAAAGGCTCGCCCGCCAACACTTCGACCCAGGTTATGCGGCTGATGCGGTGACGCTTGTACCGCTCCAGCTCCGCCGCCGCCGGCCGATGCCGGCGTAGCCAATCGACCACAATGTTGGTGTCAAAGATCGGGTCCGCCAAGGGAGATCAGCCGTTGTCGCGATCTTCACGGACCGCGCGCTGATAGTCGACGCCATCGCGGATATCGTCGCGATCCTTCCAATACCCGAACCCTCGCTTGATCCAATCCTTGCTGGCCTCCGCGCGATAGGCGACGATCGCCTCACGAACGACCGCCGCGCGCGACTTGCCCTGCTCGGCCGCCTGGCGATCGAGCCATTGAACATCATCGTCGGGAAGGTCGGCGAGGAAACGCATGATATCTAGATATCATATCATGATATCATGTCAATCTATTTGCCCGCCTTCTTCGCCGTCATCATCTCACGAAACCGCTTCGCCCAGCCCGATTTGGTCTGCTGCTCCGGCCTAACGAGGCGAAGCGCGTCGGGCTCGACATCCCTGGTGACGGTCGATCCCGCGCCGACGATCGCACCCGCGCCGATCGTGACGGGGGCGACCAAAGCCGAGTTGGAGCCAACGAATGCCCCCTCCCCGATCACCGTCTTGTACTTGAAGAAGCCATCGTAATTGCAGGTGATCGTGCCCGCGCCGATATTCGCGCCTGCGCCGATCTCGGCATCGCCCAGATAGGTCAGGTGGTTGGCCTTGGCGCCCTTGCCGAGCACCGCCTTTTTCACTTCGACGAAATTGCCGACCTTCGACTTCTCGCCGAGCACCGCGCCGGGGCGCAGTCGGGCATAGGGGCCGACTTCGGCGCCAGCGCCGATCGTCGCGCCCTCGATATGGCTGAAGCCGCGGATCGTCGCGCCGTCGGCCACCGCGACGCCGGGGCCGAAAAACACGTTGGGCTCGATCAGCACGTCGCGACCGACTTTCGTGTCGAACGAGAACCAGACGGTCGCCGGATCGACCAGGGTCGCGCCGTCTGCCATCGCCTCGACACGGCGCTTCGCCTGCCAGCTGGCATCGACCGCGGCGAGCTCGGCGCGGCTGTTGACGCCGGCTACCTCGTCGGCGGCGGTCTCGACCACCACCGCGCCGCGCCCGTCCTTGACCGCCAGTTCGGCGAGATCGGTCAGATAATATTCGCCCGCGGCATTGTCGTTGGTCACTTGGGCAAGCAGCCGGAACAGATCGGCCGAGCGCACCGCCATCAGGCCAGAATTGCACAAAGTCACCGCGCGCTCATCGGCGGAAGCGTCCTTATATTCGACGATCTTGGCGATGCGGCCATCCTTATCGGCGATGACACGGCCATAAGCAGCGGCGTCGGCGGGCCGGAAGCCGAGCACGACGACACTGGGCTCGCCGTCGCCGTGCAACCGCGCGATCATCCGCGCCATCGTGGCAGTGGAGACCAAGGGCACGTCGCCATAGAGGATCAGCACGTCTCCATCGAAACCGGAGAGCGCCGCCTCGGCCTGGCGCACCGCGTGGCCGGTGCCGAGCTGCTCCGCCTGGATCGCGACCTCGACGCCGAGCGGGGTCGCCGCTGCCTCGACCTGGTCGCGACGCGCACCGGCCACGACGACGATCCGCTCGGGATCGAGTACGCGCACATTGTCGATCAGGTGGAGCAGCATCGGACGCCCCGCGATCGGATGAAGGACCTTGTGCAGGTCGGATTTCATCCGCGTGCCCATGCCGGCGGCTAGGATGATCGCGGCGATTGGATTGGTCATGACAGGGGTCTCCGTGGCCCGCGCCCTGCCACGAACATATTGCCTTTTCCATAGCGTTGCTGGCAGGCGGCGTCGGGATGAACGATTTCCCCTTTGGCCTGGTCGGCTTCGACCTCGACGGCACTTTGGTCGACAGCGTCGCCGACCTGACCGCGGCGGTGAATCACGCGCTGGCGACGATCGATCGCGCTCCACTGGCCGTCGACGCAGTACGGCCGATGATCGGCGGCGGGTCGCGCGTGATGTTGCAGCGCGCACTGATGGCGACGGGAGGAGACGAGCGGCTCGACGACCTGCTGCCGGGCCTGGTGGATTTCTACGCAGCGCACATCGTCGACCATACGCGGCCTTTCCCCGGCGTTGTCGACGCGCTCGATCGTCTGCAGGCGCTAGGCGTCGCGCTGGCGGTGGTGACCAACAAGCGCGAACAGCTGTCCATCGACTTGCTCGATGCGCTCGGTCTTGGCGATCGCTTCGCCTGCATCATCGGCGGCGATACGCCGGGGCTCGCCGCGATCAAGCCGGACCGCGCGCCGATCGACCTCATGCTGCACAAATGCAGCGGGTCTGGCCCCGCCGCCTTTGTGGGGGACTCGATTTACGATGTGGGCGCGGCGCGCGCAGCCGGCGTCCCGGTCGCGCTATTCGCCCCCGGTGGCGACAGCATTCCAGGGGCGAATGCGACCTTCGCCGAGTATCGCGAGTTGCTACCGGCGTTGCAGCGCATCGGCGCGACGTAGCCCGTTATTTGAGCAAAGCCGCCGACTCGACGTGATAGCCGATCAGCACGGGCTTCCCGCCGCTCAACCGGTAGACGAAATTCTCGGTCGCGGGTCCGGTCGAGTAGACGCTGGCATAGCTGGCGGTGAACGTGTGGTCGCCGTTGTTGATATTGTCGCTGAAGCCCCGCCGGGACGTCGACCGAAAGGTGCCCAGCTTGGTGTGGATCGCCGCGATCAGCTGGGCGAAATCGACGTTGCCGTTCTTGATTTCGGGACCGGACGCATCGGTGATGGCCTTGAACTGACCCGCATTCAGTTTGGCGTGGAAATCGGCGACCGCGGAATCGGCGGCAGACATATCCTGACCCATCGAACACCCCGCCAACGCCGCGGCGGCAATCAGCACTATCGCGAAACGCATCGTCCCCCTCCTGTCTCTATCGCAATCAGTCTGCCGCAGCGCGGGCAGCGCGGCTAGCGGGGGTTGCCCGGCCGCCGCGCCCGTTCTTCGTCATCGGCGCGCGCGATCATCAGGCGAGCGACGCGATCCTCCGAATCGGCCATCTCGCTCGAGCGTTTCGGCAGCGCCGCCTGCGCCGAACGATAGAAGCTTTGGGCGTCGGCATAGCTGCCTGCCGCTTCCGCACACACGCCCAGATTATAAAGCACCGACGGATGATTGGGCAGGCGGCCATTGAGATCGGCCCATTGCCGGCATGCCGAGGTCACGTCACGATTGGACAGTTTGACGATTTCCTTGAACTCGCCGCCGACGTCCTTGGGCATGCCATTGCGATCCTCGCGGAAGCGGATCTTGTAGGTTTCCCAGCGGGGCCGCACGTCGAGGCGGATCTTCTGCGCGACATCCGCGATCATGGCCGACACCGCTTCCTCGGTGGTGCGCCAGGGCGCCTTGCCCTCACACCAGGTCGTCTCGTCACGCGACGGCTTGTTGTCGGACCAGACCGGCAAGTTGTCGGCGACGCGGAGCAGGCGGACGCTGACGGTCAGGTTGATGACGCGGCGAAAGCACGGGAGGTCGACCTTGGCGCGTTTGGTGCAGGTACCGTCCTGCTTGCCGTCCTTCCACTCGACGCAGCGTTCCTCATTGCCCCGGTATTTGCTTTCCTCGACCCCGGTCGTGACCCCGCCGGAAAGCACCCCATCGGGCCGGCCCGACGGCACGCCGATCGCCTGTTCCAGCGCTGCTTCGAACTGGCGCCCGTCGCGGCCGTTGAACCGATCGACCACGACGTTTTCCAGCAGGTCGGCCTCGCGGACGTTGGCCGGAAACTTGCCGCGTATCTGCGCGCTTTCGGCCCAGGCCGCGCCGCTACCCACGCACAGCCCGGCGATCGCCAGAGCAATCCACTTTCTGGTCATGATGTCTCCCCCGAATCGCCGCTTCATATCATCGCGATCCGGTGGCCGTCAGCCCGCCTCTTGGCGCCATTTGGTCCAAAGGTGCCGCGCCAGCATCAGCGGCGGCATACGCAGCCAGTGCGAGCGGATGTAGAAGCCGAGCCGGGTGACCGGACGCGTCTGCCGCCCCCAGCCATCCCGCGCCGTCAACCTGCGCAGATAGAGCGCATCACCGCCCGCCGAGCGCGCCCAGCCGTCGGGCAATTGCGTACCGTACAGCGCGTGGGAAAGCCGCAGGGCGCGACGCACCGCCGAACTTAGGCCGTGTCGCTGCGCGCGTTCGGCCAGACCGACCACACCGAAGTCGTCGACCAGACAGTGTATGTCCCACAGATTGCGCATCCCGCCCGACAAGTCTCCATCGGCGAACAGATGCGCGGCGGCGTGGCAGACCATGTCGTTGGAGTTGAGCACCAGCAGCCCGTTCTCCAGCGGGACGCTGTCGGCGATCAACGCGTCGGCATCGGGCGTCGGACGCGCGGTCAGCGGCAGGATCGTGTGATGCACGTCGATCATGCGGTCGCGCTCGCGATGGATCAGCGGCGGCAGCTCGTGCATCCAGCGACGATAATAAGTATCGTCATAGGGATCGGGCTTGACCCATTCCCACCCGGCGCCGAGCAACGCCCTTTCGACGCGGTCGAGTTCGGCGCGCGGCACCAATATGTCGAGATCGCCGACGAACCGGCCCCGCCCTGCCGCCAGCCCGGCGGCAATGAACGCGCTGCCCTTGAGCAGGACGACGGGCACGCCGAGCTCGCCGAGCGCGCGGCGCGCCATCTCGACTTCCCACAAAGCGACGAGGCGCCCTTGCGCGCACGACGCCTTGGCGTCGTCGAGGAAGCGCTGGGCGGCTTCGGGCTTGGGGATGCCGTCGAGACGATGCGCGAGGCTGGCGCTGAGCAATTCGCCACGCGCCATCGTCAGCACGTCCTGCCAGCCTGCACCGTCAAGCGTCGCGACCGACGGAGGATCGGCCAGCGCGCGAGCGAGCAACATGCCGTCCGCCATCATCATAACGCCTCCCCAGCGAAGGCCGGGGCCGAGTATCGATGAAGTGCCTTGGCTAGGGTTACGCTCGCCAACTGAGGAAGCAGTAGCTGGGCTCCGGCCTTCGCCGGGGAGGCGTTATAGGTCGAGGTTTCGGGAATCACAGAGCGCGCCACAATGCTTCCACCTGCGCAATCGCGCTTTCGGTATCGGGATAGTCGATCGCGCGCGCGGGCGTCTCCGCCACCAACCGGGTCAGCGCCGTGAATCCGCGCTCGGCGAGCGCCACATAATTGGTCGACGCCTGGGTCAGACGGACGAACACTTCGCTCGGCGCGACCTCGCGCGTCGCAGCTTCGTGTCCGAACGTCGGAAACAGGATCAACGCCGGCCGCGCAGGCTCGAGCATCGCGGCGACCGATTGGGTATTGGGGACCAGATGCCGGATCGCGCCTTTCGGCGTATCGGCGAGGATCGGACCGAACGTACCGTCCGACGCCGCCGACTCCATCACGGCAATTGCTTCGTTCTTCAGGCTGATCAGGCGCGGAAAGGCATGGATCAGGCCCGTCGCCGGATCGAGCAATGCGAATTCGTCGCCCATCAGCCGCCAACCGCGCGTCATCAGCAATGCCGCGAGCGTCGATTTGCCGGCGCCGGACAGGCCGGTCATCACCAGCGCCTTGCCGTCGCGCTCGACCGCGGAAGCGTGGAGCAACAAATAGCGCCGCTGGCCGAGCGCCATTTGCAGGTTCATCGCCATTTCGGCCGCAAGCAGGCCGTGTTCGAGGCTGAGCGGCGCTGCTTCGGGCAGGACGAAGTCGCCGCCAATCATCACCTTGGGGCGGAAGACGCGCCGCCACGGACGATCGGCGAACAACCGCACGGTGAAATCGGCGATGCCGTCCTGTGGCTTGGGGTAGTTCGCATAAAGCTGTTCGAGGGCGGCCACCGGCCCGCGCCAATCCGACCCGACGCGGAATCCGACCGGGCCGATCGCCACCGAGAAATCGTGCCTCATCGCCGCTCGACCAACCCCGTTTCGACCAGTTCGTCGAGCCGCGCGATCAACGCGTCGGGATCGGCGTCGACCAGATCGTAATCGGCGCGCAGTTTCGCCAGCAATGCCGCGGCATCGAGCGACACTTCGGCCAATGCCTGCAGGATCTCGGGCGCCGGGGACGCCATCAAATGCGTCTGACCCGAAGCGCGATGATAGATGGCAGTGAGCAGGTCGACCGGCACCACGATCAGGCTGTCAGGCGATGCGGCGCGATAGAGGGTCGCCATCTCCCGACCTCCGGCGGCTCAGCCGCGGGGCATTTGCAGCGAGGCGAAGCAGGTGAAGCCGGCGGTACCGTGCTGCAGGCGACGAATATAGGCGGTGTAGGCGCGGCTCTGCTCGTCGGTGGTGCCCGGCAAGGTACCGCCATTGAGCGCGGTCCGAACGTCCTCCGCCTTGAACGGCTTGGTCGCGCCGGGAAACGCATCCTTGGTGCCGTTCGGCACGAGCGACCCGTCGGCGGCGACATACATGCCGGCGCGGCCGGCATCGGGCACCGGAATCTCGCAGGTCAGCACCGAGGCATTGGTCTGCGCGAGCGCGGGACGGATCGATATCACCACCGACGCGGTCGCGGCGCCGAGCATCAGCGCACGACGGCGCGTCGGATGCGGCTCGTCGGCCTGGCGATCGGTCATGTCCCCGTCCATGGTTGAGACGCCTTTCACATTAGCGCGCGGCTGGCAAGCCGAGGAAATGGTTACCGCGCAAGGGCGAGCGCGGGCATTGCCGGTGGCCGGCCCACGCCCTAGGAACCGACAGGTCATGACGAACCGCTTCGGTCCCCGCTTTCTGCTCGGCATGCTCGCAGCTTTGGTCGCGGCGATCGCCGTGTTCATTCTGTCGGGCGACGTGCCCAGCGCGCTGGTCGCGCTGGTCGGCGGGATCATCGCCGGTTTGGTGACATTGGGCGTCGATCCCAGTCCGGCCGCCCCTGCAGAGCCCGAAGCCTCGGGTCCTCCTCCGGCCCGGCTGGGCGCCGTGCTCGAGGCGATCGTCGAGCCGGTGCTGGTAATCGCCGGTGGCCGTGTGGAAGAAGCCAATGGTGCGGCGCGCGACGTGCTCGGCAACCACATTATCGGCCAGGATGTGCGGCTCGCCATCCGCCACCCGGCCGCCGCCGAACGACTGACCGCGCCGGCCGGCGAAGGGACGTCCGATGCGATCAATCTCGTCGGGCTCGGCACGCTCGATCAGCGCTGGGAATTGCGCGTCACCGACCTGCCAGACGGGCGCCGCGTCGCGCATCTGATCGACCAGACGCGCAGCTATGCCGCCGAGCGGATGCGGGTCGACTTCGTCGCCAATGCCAGCCACGAATTGCGCACGCCGCTCGCCTCGATCCTGGGGTTCGCCGAGACGCTGGCCGATGGCGCCGGCGACGACCCGGAAATGCGCGACCGCTTCCTCAAGGTGATGGCCGACGAGGCCCGGCGGATGCAGCGGCTGGTCGAGGACCTGATCTCGCTCAGCCGGATCGAGGCCGAAAAATACCGCTTGCCCGATGCCTCGGTCGATCTCGGCGATCTGGTGTCGGAGGTTCATTCGGAATTGATGGACAGCGCGGACGGGCGCGCGGCGGACATCGTCGCCGATATCGCCGCCAACGTCCCGCCGGTCGGCGGCGACCGCGCCCAATTGAGCCAGGCGCTGCACAATCTGATCGGCAATGCGATGAAATATGGCCGCGCCGGAACGCCCGTGACGGTCAAACTGTCGCGGGACGCCAGCAACATGGTCCGCTTGTCGGTCGGCGACGAAGGCGACGGCATTCCGCCCGAACATATTCCGCGCCTGACCGAGCGCTTCTACCGCGTCGATTCGGGGCGCAGCCGCGCGCTGGGCGGCACCGGCCTGGGACTCGCGATCGTCAAGCACATCGTCGAACGGCATCGCGGCCGGCTGGACATCGCGAGCCAGGTGGGCCGCGGCACGGTGGTCACCATCCTGCTCCCGGCCGCATTGTCATCAAAGAGTAACGCGACTGTCACAGAGGGCCCGAAACCGGCGTGATAGCGCGCCGGCAAGGGGCGAGTCGCCCCGGCGGGAAGGCCCATCATGATTCGCTCGATCGCGCTGCTCGGCGCGACATCCCTGTTGCTAGCGGCGTGTCAGGACCAGGCGTCGATGGCGGGTGCCGGGCGCGACCGCATCAGCGTGGTCGGGTCTTCGACCGTCTATCCCTTCACCACCCTCGTCGCCGAGCAATTCGTAGCAGCCAATCCGGGCGTGCCGGCGCCGGTGATCGAATCGACCGGCACGGGCGGAGGCATGAATCTCTTCTGCAAGGGACTGGGCGGGCAATATCCGGACATTGCCGACGCCAGCCGGCGGATGAAGGCGAGCGAATATCGGGCCTGCGCGGCGAACGGTGCCGGCGAGCTGATGGAAATCCAGATCGGGCTGGACGGCGTCGCCTTTGCCGAAGCCAATGACGGGCCCAAGCTGCAACTGACCCCGATCGATCTCTATAAGGCGCTGGCGGCGGAACCCGGCGGTCAACGCAACCGGGCCAAGACCTGGCGCGACGTCAACCCGGCGCTGCCGGCGATCGCCATCCAGGTCTATGGCCCGCCCTCGACCAGCGGTACGCGGGACGCGGTCGCCGAGCTGATCCTGGCGCGCGGTTGCGAACAAATGATGCCCGATATGGCGGCGATACGAGACACCCGTCCGGACGATTTCGCCAAGACCTGCATGCGCGTGCGCGACGACGGCCCCTATATCGACGCCGGCGAGAACGACAATCTGATCGTCCAGAAGCTCCAGGCCAATCCCAACGCGATCGGCATTTTCGGCTATTCGTATCTGGAAGAGAATAAGGACCGGCTGAACGGCGTGCCGCTCAACGGGATCGAGCCCACCTATGAGACGATTGCCAGCGGCCGCTATCCGGGGTCGCGGCCTTTGTTCCTCTACGTCAAGAAGGCGCACCTGAGTGCGATCCCCAACCTCAGGGCGTTCCTCAACGCCTATGCGCAATCCTGGGCGCCCGACGGACCGCTGGTCCGCCGCGGGCTGATCTCGGCGCCCGCCGATGTGCGCACGCGCTCGGCGGCGATCGTGCAGCACCAGACTCTGCTCGACCCCAAGACGTTGAGCTGACGTGTCGACGCTCGCGCTCCTTTTCCTCGTCGCGGGGCTCGGGCTGATCGCCTGGCTGTCGGGTCGCGTCCGTGCGATCGCGTTCCGCAAGGCGCCGGGGCAGCGTTTCTCTTCGTTGCCGCGCCATCATGGCTCGTTCGCCGCGATGTGGACGGTGCTGCCGCCGTTGCTGTTCCTCGCCGTCTGGAGCGCCTGCGCGCCCGGTCTGGCGACGGACGCCGTGCTCAGGACTCCCGCGGCAGCGCAGCTCCCGCCGCCCGGGTTCGAACGCGCGGCGATCCTGTCGGAGGCCCGCGCGATCGCCAACGACCGTCACCGCACGCCGCTCAATCCCATCTCGACCCAGCTCGCGCCGGCTTACGCGGTGGAGCAGGCCCGCTATGGCTGGATCGGCGGAACGACCGCCTTGCTGCTCGGCCTTGCCGGTGGGGCCTTCGCTTTTCTGCGCATCCGCCCGGGCTTCAACGCGCGCACCAGGATCGAACGGATCGTGATGGCCGGCCTGCTCGCCGCCTCTCTCATCGCGATCCTGACGACGATCGGCATCGTCGCCTCGCTATTGGCCGAGAGCGCGCGCTTCTTCGGCAGCGTGCCCATCACCGATTTCCTGTTCGGCACGCATTGGAGTCCACAGGTCATCGACCCCCGGAATCCCGGCGCCAGCCTGGGCGCGGTACCGTTATTCTGGGGAACGTTCTTCATCGGCGCGGTCATCGCGATGCTGGTGGCAATCCCGTTCGGTCTGATGAGCGCAATCTATCTGACGCAATATGCGTCGCCTCGCCTGCGCGCGTGGACGAAACCGACGCTCGAAATTCTCGCGGGCGTGCCGACCGTGGTCTATGGCTATTTCGCCGCGCTGATCGTCGGGCCGGCCCTGCGCCAACTGGGCGTCGCCATCGGGATTTCGAACGCCACGTCGGAAAGCGCGCTGGCCGCGGGCCTGGTGATGGGCGTGATGATTATCCCGTTCGTCTCGTCGATGGCCGATGACGCGATCGCCGCGGTCCCGTCGGCGATGCGCGACGGCAGCCTGGCGATGGGCGCGACGCCGAGCGAAACGATCAGCCGCGTCCTGCTGCCCGCCGCTTTGCCCGGCGTGGTCGGCGGCGTTTTGCTCGCCATCAGCCGCGCGATCGGCGAGACGATGATCGTGGTGATGGCCGCGTCTGGCGCCGCCACGATCAGCCTCAATCCGTTCAATTCGGCGACCACGGTTACCAAGCAGATCGTCGACTTGCTGACCGGCGAAGCGGCGTTCGACAGCCCCAAGACGCTGGCCGCGTTCGCGCTGGGAATGACGTTGTTCGTCATCACCCTGTTGCTCAACATCATCGCGCTCACCGTCGTGAAACGGTATCGGGAAGCCTATGAATAGGCCGCTCGCCCCCGCCAAGGTCGAGCGCGTGCCGACCGATTGGAAGACCGCGCAGATGGAGCGGCGCGTGCGCCGCCGCTACGCCGCCGAGCGCCGCTTCCGGCTGTTCGGGCTGGCGGCGATCGTGCTGTCGGTCAGCTTCCTGCTGTTCCTGCTGGTAACGATGGTGGCCAACGGCGCGCGCGGCTTCGTCACCACCGAAGTCGCCCTGACGATCGATTTCCCCGCAGCCGGACTCGGCCTGACGCCGGATCGCATCAGGGGGCCTGGCGGCGATCTCGCCCTCGCCGGCGCGCAACTCGACGCGGTGGCCGATCGCGCCGCGGTCGCACAATACGGCACCAACGGACCGGCATTGTTTTCCGATGGCGCCGATGCGGTGGTGCGCCGCGCGCTCAAGGCTGATCCGGCGCTTGCGATCGGGAAAACGCGGCTATGGCTGCCCGCCTCCACCGATATCGATACCGCGGCCAAGGCCGACGGCACGCCCCAGGCCGAGAAGCGCGCACAGATACTCACCGACGCCGGGCAATTGCGCACCGGGTTCAACTGGGGTTTCCTGTCGGGATCGGATTCGACCGATCCGACCGCGGTCGGCATCTGGGGCGCGCTCAAGGGGTCGCTGCTGACCATGCTGGTGACGCTGGTGCTCGCCTTCCCGATCGGCGTGCTGTCGGCGCTCTATCTCGAGGAATATGCGCCGCGAAACCGTTGGACCGACCTGATCGAGGTGTCGATCAACAATCTCGCGGCGGTGCCGTCGATCATCTTCGGTCTGCTCGGCCTGGCGGTATTCCTCAACACCTTCCAGCTGCCGCGCTCCGCCGCATTGGTCGGCGGCCTGACCTTGGCGCTGATGACGATGCCGGTGATCGTCATTGCCAGTCGCAACGCGATCAAGGCCGTGCCGCCGTCGATCCGCGACGCGGCTCTGGCACTCGGCGCCAGCCCGGTCCAGGTCGTCTTCCACCACGTCCTGCCGCTCGCCCTGCCCGGCATATTGACCGGCACGATCATCGGCATGGCGCGCGCGCTGGGAGAGACCGCGCCGCTGCTGATGATCGGCATGCGCGCGTTCATCGCCACGCCGCCGGGCAAGCTGACCGATCCCTCGACCGTGCTGCCCGTCCAGATATTCCTGTGGTCGGACGAGGTCAGCCGCGGCTTTATCGAAAAGACCTCCGCCGCGATCATCGTCCTCCTCGTCTTCCTGTTGGCGATGAACGGCATCGCCATCTACCTTCGCAATCGCTTCGAGACCCGCTGGTGACCGACAACAAACCCTCGTTTGATCACAAGATGACCGCGCGCAATGTCAGCGTCTGGTATGGTGCGGTGCAAGCGATCAGCGATGTCTCGATCGATATCGACCAGGACAAGGTCACCGCGTTCATCGGCCCATCGGGCTGCGGCAAGTCGACCTTCCTGCGCACGCTCAACCGGATGAACGACACGATCGCCTCGGCACGGGTCGAAGGCGACATCCGCCTGGATGGCGAGGATGTCTATGCGCGCGAGATGGACGTGGTTCAGCTGCGCGCGCGCGTCGGCATGGTTTTCCAGAAGCCCAACCCCTTCCCCAAGTCGATCTACGAAAATGTCGCTTACGGCCCGCGCATTCACGGCCTGGCATCGTCCAAGGCCGATATGGATCGCATCGTCGAACGCTCGCTGGCGCGCGCCGGCCTGTGGGGAGAGGTCAAGGATCGCCTGTCCGACAGCGGCACCGCTTTGTCGGGCGGCCAGCAGCAGCGGCTGTGCATCGCGCGCGCGATCGCGGTCGACCCCGAAGTGATCCTGATGGACGAGCCCTGCTCGGCGCTCGATCCGATCGCGACTGCCAAGATCGAGGAACTGATCCACGAATTGAAGGGCCGCTACGCGATCGTCGTCGTCACCCATAATATGCAGCAGGCCGCGCGCGTGTCGCAGCGCACCGCGTTTTTCCATCTCGGCCAGTTGGTCGAATATGGTCAGACGTCGGACATCTTCACCAACCCGCGCGAGGAGCGGACGCGCGACTATATTACCGGCCGTTATGGCTGAGGAGTTAGAGCGAATGGCAACCGGCCAGGAACATACGGTCAAGGTGTTCGATGACGAGATCGGCCATCTGCGCGGCCTGATCAGCCAGATGGGCGGCCTCGCAGAGCGGGCGATCCACGACGCGATGAACGCGCTGCAGCGCGTCGATCTCGACCTGGCGCAGCAAGTCCGCCTCGCCGACAAGCAGATCGACGTGATCGAGGCGGAGGTGGAGACGCTGGCGGTGCGCATCATCGCCCTGCGCGCCCCGATGGCCAACGACCTGCGCGAGGTGGTCGCCGCGCTCAAGATCGCCGGAGTGATCGAGCGAATCGGCGATTATGCCAAGAACATCGCCAAGCGCGTGCCGATGATCGAAAGCGAGCATCGCATCGAGCCGATCTCGGTCATTCCCGCGATGGGCAAGATGGCAGCCGAAATGGTCCATGACGCGCTCGACGCCTTCGCGGCGCGCGATGCGCGGGCGGCGGTCGACGTCTGCGTCCGCGACCAGGCGCTGGACGATTTCTACGACAGCATCTTCCGTATGCTGGTCACCTATATGGTCGAAAATCCCGCGACGATCGGTCAGGTCGCACACCTGCTGTTCGTCGCCAAGAACCTGGAGAGGATCGGCGACCACGCGACCAACGTCGCCGAGATGATCTATTTCGCCGCCACCGGCACGCAAATGACCGAGCGTGAACGCGGCAAGTCAGGGGAAGTGTAATGGCACGGGCCAAGATGTTGCTGGTTGAAGACGACGCCGCGCTGGCGGAGCTGCTCGTCTATCATTTCAAACGCGAGGATTTCGAAGTCGCGCACACGCCCGACGGCGAGGAGGCGCTGCTGCTCGCCAAGGAAGCGACGCCCGATATCGTCCTGCTCGACTGGATGGTCGAAGGCCTGTCGGGGATCGAAGTGTGCCGGCGTCTCCGCCGCATGCCGGAAACCGCCAACATCCCGATCATCATGCTGACCGCGCGTGGCGAGGAAGAGGATCGCGTTCGCGGGCTGGAAACCGGCGCCGACGATTACGTCACCAAGCCCTTTTCCCCGCGCGAGCTGGTCGCACGCGTCGGCGCGGTGCTGCGCCGCGTCCGTCCGGCGCTGGCGGGCGAGCAGCTGACCTATGGCGACATCGAGATGGACACGGTCGGGCACAAGGTCCGCCGCAGCGGCGAAGTCGTGCCGCTCGGTCCGACCGAATTCCGCCTGCTCAAGCATTTCCTCGAACATCCCGGCTGGGTGTTCAGCCGCGAGCGGCTGCTCGATGCGGTATGGGGACATGACAGCGATATCGAGAGCCGCACCGTCGACGTGCACATCCGCCGCCTGCGCAAGGCGATCAATCGCGGCGACAAACCGGACGTGATCCGCACGGTGCGGTCGGCGGGCTATGCGCTCGATTCGGGTGCGTAAAGAATCGCACCCGAAACGAGGGAGCCAATTCGAGAGTGGCGCGTTGGGGCCCCTGTCACGCAGAGATTGTGCAGAACAAGGAGAGTCGCATGAAGCTGATACTCGTTGCAGCGGCCGCCATGATCGCGATGCCCGCCATCGCGCAGAATGCACCCGCGCCGTCGCCTGCTCCCGATCCCCAGGCCGCGCCGGCGCCAGCGCCGCTGCCGGCCCCGCCGGGACCGCCTGCCGGCCCGGTGACGATGACGATGGGCCCGTCGACGCCGGTCGTGCAGCCGCTGCCAGATGCTGCTGCCCCCGCTACTGGCGCCGACGTGCCGTGGTGCACCAAGACCGTCGTCGATCACTGCAAGGAGCATTCGGCGCCGAACGGCGCGCGGCTGCACACCACCCCCCGCCCGGGAGCATGATCGCGCCGATCGCCTGAACGAAGCGAAGCCGGGCAACCCCCGGCTTCGCCGTCCCTGAGGAGGTCAGGATGAGATTGATCCTTTTGGCCGCCATCGCTGTGACGATGCCTGCCTTGGCGCAGGAAACTCCCGCGTCGACCCAGCCGACCCCGGCACAAAGCGCGGGGGATCCGCCGGGGGGCTATGCCCCGCCGCCGATGCCCCCGCCCCCGCCGAACGCTACCGTCGTGTTCAAGCCGGCGCCTCCGCCCGATGTCGCGTTTCCGCCGCCTGCGCCGCTGGCGAGCTACCCGCCCTGCAAGCGCGGTCAGTTCGACAAATGCATCCAGCGGCACGATCCCAAATAAGCACAAGAAACGGGTCGTAAGCTCCCCTTTCCCGGCGCGGGTCGGCACGCCCGCGCCGGGTTTTTCGTATTTTCGGTACGGACTATTGCGCAGCGCAGCGAAAGTCCTAGGAAGCGTCCGAAACATTAGGGAGCGATTGAATGACGATCCGTTTCGACGACAAGGTAGCCATCGTGACCGGCGCGGGCGGTGGCCTGGGCCGCGAATATGCGCTGGCGCTGGCGGCACGTGGCGCGAAGGTCGTCGTCAACGACTTGGGCGGCGCACGCGACGGCACCGGTCATTCGGATGCGGCGCTGAAGGTGGTCGAGGAGATCAAGGCCGCGGGCGGCGAGGCGATGTCGAACGGCGGCAGCGTCACCGAATACGAACAGATGGTCGAGATGGTCGCCAAGGCCAAGGAAGCCTGGGGCGGCGTCCACATCCTGATCAACAATGCCGGCGTGCTGCGCGACAAGAGCTTCGCCAATATGGAGCCGGCCGATTTCAAGTTCGTCGTCGACGTCCACCTCAACGGGTCGGCCAATTGCACCAAGGCGGTTTGGGCGACGATGCGCGAACAGGCCTATGGCCGCATCCTGATGACCGCGTCGTCGACCGGGCTGTTCGGCAATTTCGGCCAGGCCAATTACGGCGCCGCCAAGCTCGGCCTCGCCGGCCTGACCAAGACGCTCTACCTCGAAGGCGCCAAGTACAACATCAAGGTCAACACGATCGCCCCGACCGCGGGCACGCGGATGACCGAGGATCTGTTCCCGGCCGAAGCGTTCAAGGCGTTCGCTCCCGAAAAGGTCGCGCCTGCCGCGCTCTACCTCGTCAGCGAGGACGCACCGACCAATGCGATCGTCGGCGCCGGCGCCGGCGTGTTCCAGGCGGCATTCGTCACGCTGACCCAGGGCAAGCTGCTGACCGGGGACGAGCTTTCGCCCGAAGGCGTCGCGGCGCATTGGGCGGAGATCACCGATCGCACCGGCGAACTGACCCCGCAATCGGGCAACGAACAGTCGATCTCGATCATGAAGAAGCTGACCGGCGGCTGAGGCAGGCTTCCTAAATCCTCCCCAAGCTCGCTTGGGGAGGGGGACCGCCCGCGAAGCGGGTGGTGGAGGGGCCGAGCGAAGCGAGGTGGAGTGCTAGGCGATGACGCCGCCATTCCCCTCCACCATTGCTGCGCAATGGTCCCCCTCCCCGAGCCAAGCTCGGGGAGGATTGAGCAATCAATCGCCTACTGTCCGCTGGATCAGGTCGCGCAGCCACACCGACGCGGCGTCGGCGTCGCGCTCGACCGGGTTGAACAGAAAATGCCGGTCGATGCTCTGTTCGATCGGCAGTTCGACCGCGCGCACCTCGAGCTTAGGCCCGTAGGCGGCAATCAGCCGTGACGGCAGGATGGCAACGAGATCGGTCCGCGCGACCGCCATCAGCGCCTGCAGATAATGCGGTACGACCGCGGCGATGCGGCGGTGCAGCCCCTGGCCCGCCAGCCAGTCGTCGACCGGGTCACCGGTGGCGCCCGCCCCGACCACCGCAACATGCGGTGCGTCGAGCATTTCGAGCACCTGCCGCCACGTCGCCGGCTGCCCGACATGCACCGCGAGCACGTCATGATCGTCGAAGAGCGGTGCCATGCGCAGGCCGGCGAACAACATCGTATCGGTGCTGATCGCGAAATCGAGTGTGGCGATGACTGGATCGTTCGGCCGCGGCCAGGGGATGAGATCGATCCGGCAGCCGGGTGCCTCGCGCGCCATCGCCTCGATCAACGGGGCGAGCACGGTCGCGGCGACCACGTCGGGAATCGCCGCACGGAACACGCGCTGCGCCGATGTGGGGTCGAATGCCTCGCCCTCATACAAGGCGGCCGCTTGCTTGAGCAACGCACGGACCGGGTCGGCGAGCGCTTCCGCTCGCGGCGTGCGCTTCATCCCCGCTCCGCTGCGCACCAATAACGGGTCGCCGAAATCCTCACGCAAGCGCGCCAGGATCCGGCTCATCGCGGGCTGGGACACCGATACGATCTGCGCGGCCCGGGTCACGCTGCCGCTTTCGATCATCGCCAACAGCGCATGCAACAGATTGAGGTCGTAGCGACCAATATCCAATTCCGACATGCGCGATATCAGAACTATTCATTTCCGGGATAGTCAACCCGAAGGCATATCCTTGTGAGATAAGGAGAATGTCATGAGCGCCGAGCGGAACAAGCACGTGATCGAACGCATCTATGCCGCGATGGCGCAGGGCGACCGCAGCGTGTTCGCGGCGTCAGTCCATCCGGATTATGTGTGGCGCTTTCCGGGTCATTGCAGCTGGTCGCGGCGGTTCGAGGGGCAGGAGGCGATCCATCGAGACTTGCTACGCCCCCTCTTCGGTCTGTTCGCGACCGATTACACCGCACAGGCGATCAATCTGGTGGCGGAAGGCGAGATGGTCGTCGCGGAAGTGCGCGGCGACGTGATGCTCAAATCCGGCGAGCGGTACGACAACCATTATTGCTTCGTCTTCCATTTTCGCGACGGCAAGATCGCCGAGGTGGTCGAATATTGCGATACCGACCTCGAGGAACGCGTGCTCGGCCAATACGATACTGTGCTGGCGGCGTATCGGGCCGGACAGCACTGACGCCCCCTTTAGTGTATTGCTACACTAAATCACTCATGGTACATGATCTCCTCAGAGGAGGAGTGCCATGTATAGTGAAAGCGACCTGGAGGGCGCGGTAGCGGCGGGGGTCATCCCGCAGTCGGCCGCCGACGCTTTCCGCCAGCATATCGCCGCGATGCGCGTCGCGCCCGCGGTGGACGAGGAAAGCTTCCGGCTGTTGACCGGGTTCAACGATATATTCGTCGCCATCGCAATCGCGCTGTTGCTGACGTCGATCGGCTGGCTCGGCGGCTGGGTGAAGACGGGCTTGGGTGGACTTGGCGTCGCGGTCGCGGCCTGGGCGCTGGCCGAATATTTCACCCGCGTCCGGCGCATGGCGCTTCCCAGCATTGTTCTATTGCTCGCGTTCGCCGGCGGCGTGGCGGCGACCATGGTCGGCACGTTGGTCGACATCAACCCGGACTGGAGCGACCAGACGAATGCGCTGATCGCGACCGGTATCGCGGTGGTGACCGGTGGCGCGACCTGGCTGCATTGGAAGCGGTTCATGGTGCCGATTACCGTTGCGGTGGGAGCCGCAAGCGGGGTTGCCGCCCTGGTCGCGCTGTATGTCGCGGTGACGCATGTCAATGAGGATGGCATCTTCCCGCTGGTGTTGATCGGCGGCATCGGCACCTTCGCGCTCGCCATGTGGTGGGACGGATCGGACCTGACCCGCACGACGCGGCGCAGCGACGTCGCCTTCTGGTTGCATTTGGCCGCCGCGCCGATGATCGCGCATTCGGTGTTCCACATGCTCGGCGTGTTCCACGGCCAGATCGGCGTCGCCCAGGCGCTGATCGTATTGGCGCTGTACCTGGTGTTCGCCTTCATCGCGCTGGCGATCGATCGCCGCGCCCTGCTGGTATCGAGCCTGGCCTATGTTCTCTACGCCTTGTCGATGCTGTTTCGGCAAGCGGGCGCGGTCGAACTGTCGATGGCCTTCACCGCGTTCGTGATCGGATCGGCGCTGCTGACGCTTTCCGCCTTCTGGCACCCGATGCGCCGCGCGGTGATCGGCACGCTCGGCAATCTCGGCAATCGCCTGCCGCCGGTGCAGATGCCCGTCGCGGCCTGACGCTCAACGCTTACGCGCCCCTTGTCATCAGGCGCGATCCTGACCCGGCGGCCCACCCGGCCGCCGGGCTTTTTCTTATCCGGCATATCGATCGATCCGCGGGCCCCTATCTTGCTAAACGAATTGGAAATTTGGCATAGCTTGCGCACAACCTGCGGGGGGTTCTGATGGGCGCGACGAGTCTGATTGCATTGCTGGGCGCGCTCGCCGCCCCAATGCCACCCGCAAATCAGTGCCGTGCCGAGACAATCGCGACGCTGCCGGTGACGATGGCCAACCTGCAACCAATGGTGGATGCTCGAATCGGCGCCAAGCCTGCTCGTTTCATCCTCGATAGCGGCGCCTTCTACAGCACGCTTTCCCGCGCCAGCGCGGCGGAATACGGCCTCAAGGTCGACATGGCGCCGCCTGGATTTCGCATAAGCGGATTTGGCGGCGAAACCTCCGCCGGCATTACCGAAAGCGACAAGGTGTCGCTTGCCGGTAACGAGCTTCCGAAGGTGCTGTTCATCGTCGGTGGCAGCGACATGGGCGCGACCGGCATGCTCGGCCAGAACATCCTGGGCTTTGCGGATATCGAATACGATCTGCCGCATGGAGCGGTGCGGTTGATGAAGTCGATCGGATGCGAGCGCGCCGTCCTGGCCTATTGGGCGGGCGACAGACCTTACACCACGGTCGAGCTCGACCCGCCGGATAGTGAATTCCGGCCGCGGACGATCGGCACGATCCTGCTGAACGGGCTCAAGCTAAAGGCGATGTTCGATACCGGTGCAGCGAATTCGGTGATCTCCCTGGCGGCCGCCAAGCGCCTCGGCGTCTCACCGGACTCGCCCGGCGTGGTGGCCGTCGGACAGGGCAGCGGGATCGGGACGCGAAAGGTGCCGACCTGGCGCGCGACCTTCAACAAGATCGAGATTGGCGGCGAAGCAATCCGCGCTCCTACGCTCGATATCGCGCAATCCGACTTCGGCAACGTGGACATGCTGATCGGCGTCGACTTCTTTTTGACGCACCGCATGTACGTGTCGAACGTGAACCACAGGATGTTCATTACCTATGAAGGCGGCCCGGTGTTCGGCCTGTCGCCGAAAGGCGTGCGGACGTCGGACGGCAAGCCGCTCGATCTTGCCGACAAGTCTGGCGAACCGACCACCGCGGACGGATTCGCGCGTCGCGGCGCGATCTTTGCGTCCAATCAGAAACAGACCGAGGCATTGGCGGATTTCGACAAGGCGATCGCGCTCGCCCCAAACGACAGTCGTTATATCTATCAACGCGCCTCGGCTCGCTTCGCCAAGGGCGACCAGGCGGGAGGGCTTGCCGACCTCGACCGCGTGATTGCGCTGTCCCCGGACAATGCCGGCGCAAGGCTGGATCGTGCGCAAGTCCGGCTGCGCAACGAGCGCGAAGAAGGCGTACAGGCGGACGTCAAGGCAGCCGAAGCCGCCCTTGCCCCGTCAGCCGACAAGCGTCTGACGGTGGCTTTGCTGTATGATCGGCTCGGAGATCCCGAAGCCGCGCTTCCCAACTACGATCTCTGGCTCGCCAGCCATCCGGAAGACAGCAGCCGGGGAATTGCGCTCAACGGCCGCTGCTGGGCGCGCGGCCTGCTCAACCGCGACCTCGACAAGGCGATGGACGATTGCAACGCAGCGCTCCGGGCGATGCCTCGCGACCCCTCGATCCTCGACAGCCGCGCGCTGATCCGGGTGCGGCGCGGCGAATGGAAACAGGCGCTGGCCGACTATAACGCCGCCCTGACGATCAACCCGCGCAGCGCCTGGTCGCTCTACATGCGCGGGCTGGTCGAAGCGAAATCGGGACAGGACGCGCAGGCCAAGGCAGATCGCGCCGCGGCGATCGCCATCGACGCCAAGGTTGCCGATCGCGCAAAGAAATATCGGATCGAGGGATAAAGGGGCGCCGGAAAAAATTTCCGGCGCCTGTCGAATCCACTCCCGCTCGCGCGTCTCCGCGGTACGATCGCATTCCGGCGGTCGCAGGAGATATAAGATGCATTACATGATCCTGATCTACGAGGACGAGAGCGTCTATGGCGACAAGAACGATACGCCAGAGATGCAGGCGATCGTCGCCAAGCATTGGGACCTCGTCAGCGAACTGGGCGACCAGTACAAGACCGGCGCCGGGCTGGCGACGACCTCCGCGGCGACCACGGTGCGCACCGTCAACGGCAAGCAGACGATCCATGACGGCCCGTTCGCCGAAACCCGCGAACAACTCGGCGGCTATTATGTGATCGAGGCGGACAATCTGGACGACGCGATCGCGATCGCGCGCCGGGTGCCGGTCCGCTTCGACGGCTCGATCGAGATCCGCCCGTTACTCCACCCTCCGGGCAAATGATGCTCGACGCGGTGCTGCGGGCGGAGAGCGGGCGGATCACCGCCGCGCTCGCCGCTCGCTTCCGCGACCTGGACCTTGCCGAGGAATCCCTGGCGGAGGCCTGCGCGCGGGCGGTTCCCGCTTGGGCCGACGCTCCGCCGGCCAATCCGGCGGGCTGGCTCTATCGCGTCGCGACCCGCGTCGCGCTCGATAGCTTGCGGCGCAGCGCGGTACGCCAGGCCGCCGCGCTGCCCGAGCCGGATCCCGAACCGACCGTGGAGGAGCTGATGACCGCCGCGCCGCTGATCCCCGACGAACGGTTGCGCCTGATCTTCGTCTGCTGCCACCCCGCAATCCATCCCGAGGCGCGGGCCGCGCTGACCCTCAGGCTGGTTTGCGGCCTGTCGGCGCAGGAGATAGCCCGCGCATTCCTGATCGCGGAACCCGCATTGCTGCAACGCCTGACTCGGGCAAAGCGCAAGATCACCGATGCCGGCGTGCCGTTCGAGGTGCCCGGCCCCGATCACTGGAGCGAGCGGCTCGACGCCGTGCTCTCTACGCTGGAAGTCGCTTACGCCCACGCCCATGCCGACGGTGCCGGGACCGGGCGCCATGCCGGTTATGCCGAGGAGATGCTGGGGATCACAGCGGCACTCGCGGCAATGCTCCCGACCGAACCCGAGGTCCAGGCGCTCGCTGCGACCGTCCGCTTCGCCGAAGCACGGCGACCGGCGCGGGTCGATGCCGATGGCATGATGGTGCCCCTCGCCCAGCAGGATCCTAGCCTGTGGGATACGATGTTGATTGCTCAAGGCCGTCGCTATCTCGCTGGCGTCCTGACGCGCTCTCTTGGCGCGCGCGGTCTCCAGGCGCTGATCCATGCCGAATGGTGCGCGCGCAGCTCGCTCGCCGATCCCGCGCCCTGGCCCGCGATCCTGACGCTTTACGACGCGTTGCTTGCCTGCCGCGACGATCCCATCACTCGCCTCAATCGCGCGGTGGCGTTAGCCGAGACACGAGGACCGGCAATCGCGTTGGAGGGGGTCGACGCGCTGAGCCATGCCGGCCTGGCCGATTACCTTCCCTATCATGCATTGCGCGCCGACCTGTTGGCACGGCTGGGCTTCGCCGATGCCGCGCGCCGGGCCTATGACGCAGCCCTCGCTCTTGCACCGGCAGACGCGGAGCGCCGCTGGCTCCTCCGCGCCCGCTCCAGATACGCGGATTGAAGTGCCTTTCGCGGTGAACAGGCCGGGAACCTTTCGTCTGCCGCGCGGTTGAACTTGGCTAACCCGCCGCTTCACGGCGGGACGGAGGGGACCCGGGTGTGAATCGCGAACACCGTCACACCGATGCGAATTCGGAAAACGACCGCTATCGCCTGCTGGTAGACGCAATCACCGATTATGCGATCTACATGCTCGATCCCGACGGGATCGTCACCAACTGGAATGCCGGCGCGCAGCGCTTCAAAGGCTACACCGCCGAAGAGATCGTCGGCCAGCATTTCTCGCGTTTCTATTCGCCCGAGGATCGGAGTGATCGATTACCGGAGCGGGCGTTGGCGATAGCCCGCACCGAAGGCAAGTTCGAACGGGAAGGCTGGCGGATCCGCAAGAATGGCGAGCGTTTCTGGGCGCATGTCGTCATCGATCCGATCTGGGCAAAGGACGGTACGCTGATCGGTTTCGCCAAGATCACGCGAGACCTGACCGAGCGCCAGGCCGCCGCCGAGTCCCTGCGTCAAAGCGAGGAACAATTCCGGCTGCTGGTCCAGAGCGTCACCGACTATGCGATCTATCGCCTCGATCCCCGGGGTCACGTCGCCAGCTGGAATTCCGGTGCCGAACGGATCAAGGGCTATACGCCGGCCGAAATCATCGGCTCCCATTTCTCGCGCTTCTACACTGAGGAGGATCGCCTCGCCGGCGAGCCCGAACGCGCCCTATCGATCGCACGCGAACGGGGCCGCTTCACGGCGGAGGGTTGGCGCGTCCGCAAGGACGGCAGCCGGTTTCGCGCCAGCGTCCTGTTAGACCCCATCCGCGACGACAAGGGCGAGCTCCTTGGTTTCGCGAAGGTAACGCGAGACGTGACAGAGCGAGACGAAGCGCAGCGCAAGCTCGACATCGCGCGCGAGGCGCTGTTCCAGTCGCAGAAGATGGAAGCGATCGGTCAACTGACCGGCGGCGTTGCGCATGATTTCAACAATCTCCTGATGGCCATCCTCAGCAGCCTGACGCTTCTCGAACGGCGCGTTTCCGGGGACGCTTCCGCGCAACGGCTGATCGACAATGCCCGGCAAGGCGCCGAGCGCGGCGCGGCGCTCACGCAGCGAATGCTTGCCTTCGCACGCCGCCAGGAGCTCAACCCGGAGCCGGTCGATATTCCCGCGCTCGTCCGCGGCATGAACGACCTGCTCCAGCGCACACTTGGCCCATCGCACCCGATCGGGCTGCAATTCCCGTTGTCGCTTCCCTGGGTGCTCGCCGATGCGAACCAGCTCGAAATGGCCTTGCTCAACCTGGCGGTGAATGCGCGCGATGCGATGCCCGACGGCGGCGCCATTTCGATCACTGCCAGCGAGGCCACCGTCGACGATCGGAAACCCGATCGGCTCGCCCCCGGCCGGTACGTCAAGCTCGCCGTTGTCGACACCGGTACCGGCATGGACGCCGCCACCTTGGCGCGTGCCACCGAGCCGTTCTTCACGACCAAGGGAATCGGCAAGGGAACGGGGCTCGGCCTGTCGATGATCCATGGCCTTGCCGATCAGATGAAAGGCGAGCTGGTATTGCGCAGCGTGATCGGGCGTGGAACCACCGCCGAATTATGGTTGCCGGTCACCGACCCGCGCCAGGATGCCGGCGTCGCGCCGACATCGGCTCCCGAGACGGTCGACCAGCCACGCAGTCTCCGGGTGCTGGTGGTCGACGATGACAGTCTCGTCCTGATGAACACCGCCGCCTTGCTCGAGGACATGGGGTACGTCGTGACCGAAGCCAATTCGGCGGCCGAGGCGTTGGCGTTCTTCAAGGACGATACCGCGTTCGACCTGCTGATTACCGACCAAGCCATGCCAAACATGGTCGGCACACAGCTGATCGAGAGGGTGCGCGAGATCATGCCCGATCTGCCGGTCATCCTGGCGTCCGGCTATGGCGAACTTCCCGAGGCCGCGATTCAGAACATCATCAAGGTCGCCAAGCCGTTCGGCCAGGCACAGCTGGCGGCAGCAATTCGCAAAGTAGAAATGGAACAACAGGTCTGTACCGGAGCCGATCGCACACCGACGATCGTCGCCCCGCGATAATTCAACAAAATTTATCGGTGGACGCATTCATCAATACTATATCTATAGTTATATTGGACCCGAAACTGGATTTATCAATTAGAGGATAGACTGTTATTTTCAGGCGCGTGATGTTACGCCATTTGTCATGGGGCGGACATCAAAATTCTTTTGTACCAGCTGCCTGCTATGCGCTGCTTTTCCTATATCGATTGGTGCGCGTGCGACCGACGGACCACCGCCTTTCCTTCTGGCGGCCATGTCGCCGGTAACGGCAGACAAGACCGATGGTCCTCAGGACCAGCAACCGCAAACAGCGGATGACATCATCGTATACGGCTCGCGTCAGGGTACGTTGCCGGGTGTCCCGCCGGAAAACGAACTCAACGAACAGGATATTGCCGCATACGGCGCCGACACCGTCGGCGACCTGCTCGGAGAAGTGGGCGGGGCCGCCGATTCATCCGGCGAAGGCCCTGTGGTGCTCATCAACGGCCGCGAAACCAGCGGACTGAACACGATAAACGACCTTCCGACCGAGGCGGTCCGCAAGATCCAGGTATTGCCGCAACGGGTGGCCGGTCGGCTGGGCGAACGCCCCACGCGGCGGGTGATCAACGTAGTGCTCAAGGATAACCACCGACAGATCACGGGAAATGCCGAGGGAGGATTTGCGACCGCGGGCGCGGGACGCAACTATAAGGGCGAAATCAACCTCTTGCGCCTGAAGAACGGCAACCGCGACAGCCTGGTCTTCCGCTACGAACGCGCCGACCCGCTGTTCGAAAGCGACCGCGATATCGTCAGCGATCCGTTGACGCTCCCTTATGACGTCGACGGCAACATTTACGCATCTCCGCTCCTGGGATGGGAGATCGATCCGGCGCTGAGTGCGCTCGCGGGACAGACCGTGACCCTCGCGCCGGTTCCGGCCGGAAACGTGACGCCGACCCTGAGTGCGTTGGCTGCCAATGCCAACCGGCCCAATACCACCGACATTCGCGACTTCCGCACGCTTGCTCCCGGCAAACGCACCTTCTCGGTGAATGGCAATATCGCGCGGCAATGGGGAAAGACGGCGCTGTCGCTCAACGCGCGGGCGGAATGGGCGAACACGGACTCGCAATCGGGACTTGCCGGCGGGTCGTTCTTGCTGCCGGTTGGCACGCCGTTTTCACCCTTCACGCGCGACGTCAGGATCGCTCGCTACGTCGGCGATCCGCTGCGGCAGGAAGGCTCGCGCACCAATCTCGAACTTGGCGGCGAGCTGACGACGCCGGTCGGAAAGTGGAATCTGCGCGTCTCCGGCAATTGGCAGCATCTAGCCGCGCGGACGGATAGCCAGGTGGCGTCCGATCCGAGCTTGCTCCAGGCCGCGATCAGTGCGGGAACGGTCAATCCGTTCGGCCCCCTCCCCGCCGACCTGACCGCGCCGCGTTACAATTTTTCGCGCTCGCGCGGCGACACCGCTTCGCTGCGGGCAACGCTATCCGGACGAGTGTTGAACTTGCCCGCCGGCGCGATGCGCGCCGCCGTTACCGCAACATTGCGGACCGATCGGCTCAACGGCAGCTGGGAATTCCTGTCGGTGCCGAACGTGACGAGCTTCGCGCAGAACGAAGCATCGCTGTTCGGCAACCTTCAGGTTCCGCTGCTCGGCGACAAGTCGCCGATCGGCGATCTGGAACTCGACCTCAATGGCGCGATCCGCAGGCTGAATCGAGTGGGCACCCTCGAGGATTTCGGCGCCGCTTTGGCGTGGCAACCGGTCAGGTCCCTCAACCTGCGCGCCTCGCTCGACGTGCAACGGCAAGCGCCTTCGGCCCAGACCCTCAGCGACCCGCAAGTCGTCTATGAAAATTACCGCATTTTCGACTTCGTCACCGGGCAAACCGTCCAGGTCCGCTATATCACCGGCGGCAATCCCAACCTGCCCGTCGCCAGGCGGCGGATCCTGACGGTCGGGGGCACCTATCTCCCTTTCGCCAACGCGAACCTCATCCTGACCGCCGAATATTCCAGCCGGCGGACGACGAATCTCGAATCGACGCTCCCGCCGGTAAATGCGCTGGTTCAGATAGCCTTTCCCGATCGCTTCGTGCGCGATGCCAGCGGCACCCTGGTCCTGGTCGACAGCCGGCCGGTCGCCTTTGCCTATGACAATAGCGATCAACTGCACTCACGGATCGACTTTCATGGCTCGCTCGGAAAGCGGAGCGAGAAGCGCGCGTCTTCGCCGAACGCCGATGCCGATGGCGCTTTCTCGTTCGACGGCCGGCCGCGCTTCAATCTGAGCGTCGAGCATAATTGGGTCATGCGCAGCGTGCGCCGGGCTCAGCTTGCCTTGCCCGAAATCGACCTGCTGGCCGGGGGCGCGACCGGATATGGCGGGGGACTGCCTCGGCATACCTTGCGCGTTTCCGCCAATCTCGCGGGTCGCGGCCTGGGCATCCAGGTCTATGGGACCTGGCGTAGCGCGACGCTGATCCGATCGGCCGAGGCGCCTTCGCCGACCGACATCTATTTTTCCCCGCAAACCAATGTCGATACGCGCCTTTTCGCGGATCTCGGAACATTGGTCCCAGGTAATAGGCTTTTGAAGGGCGCGCGCTTGTCGGTGGCGGTCACCAATGCGCTGGATTCGAAGCAGCGGGTTCGTGACGGCAGCGGACTGACGCCGACACGGTATCAGCCCTATTTGCTGAACCCGCTCGGGCGCGTGATCACGGTCGGACTTCGCAAGGTATTTTGAGGCCCCGGAGAAAGCGGCAAGCGCAAGTCGACGCTGTCGCACCAATCGTCGCCGATGAGCCATGTGCGTTTCCGGCGACCGACCTCCATGAAGCCGAGCTTTGCGAGCAGCCGCAGCGATGCGGCGTTCCTCGGGTCGACATCGGCTTCGACCGCCTCCAGGCCGTGCACGCGGAAAGCCCTTTCGAGCACGGCACGCAGGGCTTCCTCTGCAAATCCACGGCCCCAGGCGCCTAGGTGAAAGATGAAACCGATCTCCGGAAACCGGAAGAAGCCGGCCTTGCCTATGACATTGCCCTGATGCTCGACGACAAAATCCTCACCATCCCCAGGCAGGATGTCGACCATGCTCTGCAACCACTCGCGCGATTGCTCGACGTCGCGGTGCGGCGGCGTCGACCAGAACTGCGTCGCTTGCGGATTGCTGAGGATCGAGTGGAACGCGGCAAGGTCGTCCATCCTGGCAGACCGCAGAACCAGCCGCTCGGTTTCGATCGTCTGCATGCTGGCAGATTAGCGGTAAACCGCCGCTTCCCAAACGCCGAATGTGAAGACGAGTGACCGTAATTGCGCGCCCGCCGACGGCCTGTCTCCAGGCCCCGCGTGGCGGTCCTCACGCGCCGCTCGCGACCGCAGGAATCAAAAGCCTCGCCAGTGTTACCTGGCGAGGCGTTTTGAGGTTCGGCGGGTCGGCGGATCAGATCACCGGAACGGTGACCCAATTGTGGCTGCCGTCATTGAGGTTCGGAACACCGACGGTCGCGCCGCCATTGTACCAGTCGGTCGTGCACTTATCGCCGGTATAGCCGTTCTGCTTGGTCCAGGCGCCGGGCAGTTTCGTCCCGTTCTTGCTCGGCGAGATACAGACCACGACCTGACCGATGATCAGCGTCGCGCTGGTGTCGAATCCTTCGCCGGCGTCCTCATGGGCGCGCAGAGCGTTGGTCTGGTCGACGTTGATCGCCGTTTGCGCTTCGTTGCCTTGCAGCTGAGGCGGATCGTTATAGGCATCATGGTGTTCGGTGTAGGCGGGCGTGCCGACAAACTTGCAATGCGGGTTGGAGTCGTTGCCGCCATGGAACGGATCACCCCACCAGCTTGGCAGGTTCGTCGGGTCTTCGCCTTGCTTGGTGAAGGCGGCGCAGTCGCCCCTGACAGCATCCTCGGAATCGCCGAAGTCGCCGGTGATCACATAGATGCCGACCGCCGGATGATAGATGTCGACGGCGGGATGATAGAGCGCCTTGGAGATATCGCAGCTGAAAGCATGGGCGTAGGTGGTCTTGAAGGTTCCCATGAAATCATAGGTGCTGGCGCTGTAATGGCCGCCCACTGCCTGCTTGATCCCGAACATGTTGACGCTGCCGCCGTTGCGATAGGGATCGCCAAGAATTTCGGTATGCGCGGGCGTGAAGGTGCCGGCGCCGACCAGGGTACCGGGGATCGCGTCGCTAATCGAATGGGTGCCGGTTTCGACGGGTCCGGCAACCAGCGTCACCGCACCGAGGACCACTTGGCCGGACCAGATGTCGCCGCCGGCCCCGTCGGTATCGTGTGCCAATGCCGCGGCGTCACACGTCGCCTGCATTCCCGGAAGAACGACCTGGCCGGGATCGGCGGTCGGCGTGGGATCGACAAGGGTGACCGCGGCAAATGCCGGGATCGGGGCGATGGCGACCGCGAGCGCGACGACCGCGGTAGCAGAGGCTCGAAAGGTCGAGATCATGGTCTACTCCTGAATTATACTTTGAATTCATCATCTCCCGTCGGCGACTCGCGGTTCGATCGGAAGCTATGTGAATTTTGTAGGCAGCAGAACCTATAGTAAATAGGACGTTTACGTCATTATGGTAAAAATATGGCTTAATACGATACTGAAGATATTGGAGGTTATTGAAGTATATCGTTAGTTATATTGATCGACATTAGTTCCATATTTTTGGAATCTTTACCCTCGTTATTGATTCATCGACCTTGCCTCTGCCTGAGAGTGTCGCTGTTCATAGCGGCATAAGCTATGTCCTAAACTCGAAATGGGTATGCGCAAACGCGCCAGCGCATTGCGAATCATCAAGTTTCCGGCCATGTCGGCCATACTGCTTTGGCAAACAGCAGCATCACTTGGGGCCGCCTTTGGGCGGCCCCTGTTTTTATCCGGCCCGCTCGGGAAGCCTATTTCATCTGCCGCTTGACGGAGGTCATCGTCGCCTTGCCATAGGGCGGCTTGAGGCCGGCGAGCTTGGCGATATCGAAGCGTGCCTGGCGATACACCGCCTTGGCATGGCTGAACGTCTTGAACCCATCATGGCCGTGATAGGCGCCCATCCCCGACGGACCGATCCCACCGAACGGCAATTCCTCGTTCGAGATGTGAAAGATCACGTCGTCCAGCGTCACCCCGCCGGAGATCGTGCGGTCGAGCACACGGCGGCGCTCCGTGTCGTCGCTGCCGAAATAATAGAGCCCCAGCGGGCGGTCGCGGCGGTTCACCTCGGCGATCGCGCCATCGATATCGTCGTAGCGCCGCACCGGCAGGATCGGTCCGAAAATCTCTTCCTGCATCACCGTCATGTCGTCGGTCGCGTCGCGCACGATGTGGAGCGGCATCTTGCGGCTGTTCGACGCGCCGAAATCCTCGTTTGCCGGATTGACCGTCTCGATCGTCGCGCCCTTGGCACGTGCGTCCTCCAGCCAATCCTGCAGCCGCTGGTGATGGCGATCGTTGATGATCGAGGTGTAGTCGGGATTGGCGAGCAAAGTCGGGTACATCGCCGACACCGATTGCTTCAGCCCGTCGACCACCGCCTGTTCCTGGTCCGATGGCACCAGCATGTAATCGGGCGCCAGGCAGATCTGGCCTGCATTGAGCATCTTGCCGATCGCCACCCGCTCGGTGCCGCGCTTGACGTCCGCCGACCGCCCGAAGATCACCGGCGACTTGCCGCCGAGTTCGAGCGTCACCGGGGTCAGATTGTCCGCCGCGGCATGCAATATGTGCCGGCCGATGCCGGTCGCGCCGGTGAAGATCAGGTGATCGAACGCCAGGCCCGAAAACTCCTTGCCGACCTCCGGCCCGCCGGACACGAAGGCAAGCTCGTCACTGGCGAAATAGCTGGGGCAGACTTCCTCGAACAAGGCGGCGACGCGCGGCGTGAATTCGCTGGTCTTGACCATCGCGCGGTTGCCCGCCGCGAATACCCCGGCCAGCGGCGCCATGATCAGGTTGACCGGGAAATTCCAGGGCGAGATCACCCCGACCACACCCTTGGGCTGGAACTCGATCCATCCCTTGGCGCCGAGCAGTCCGAGCGGCGCGGTCACCGGACGGCGCTCCGGGCGCGACCAGCGATTGACGTGCTTCAATGCGTGTTTGAGCGGCGCGACCGAGGCGGCGATGTCGGTCAGCATCGACTGCTCACGGCTGCGATGCCCGAAATCCTCGCTCAGAGCGTCGCAAAAGCGATCGGCATTGTCGGCGATCATCGCGGCGGCACGCTTCAGCCGGTCCTTGCGCACGTTCAGGCTCACCGGCAATTCGGCCGTGAACGCCGCGCGTTGCGTCGCCAGAATGTCATGCATCGTCATCGCGTCTTTCCTCCCCGATACTGTCACGCACAGCCGATCGCCCCGGCGACCGGTATCACCACGCTGGCCCGGCCGGCGCGGTCGATCCGCAACGTGGCGTCTGAAATCGATCCGCTTTTCGGGGTGCCGGCGTCGGTCTTCACGACAATTTGCAAGGTCGCGGTCGTGCCCGCGCCTCTATATTCGGTGATCTGCGAATAGCCCAACCCGCCGATGCCGTTCTGCGCGCTGATCGGAAGGTCCACTACTTTTCCGTCGACCGTCAGCCGCAGCGAGGCGGGGTCGGTGGTCGCCATCGCGACCAGCGCCATGCTTGGCGTCCGCGTCCACAGAAACGCCGCGCAGCCTTTGGCGGGCAATCGCTGGGCCGGCAGCGCGCTAATCGGAAGGCCATCTACCGAAGATGCCGGATCGATGACCTGCGGAGCGGGCGACGGCACCGGCGGCGCCTTGGACGATGCCGCTTCCTGCGCAGCAGCGGGCGCGGTTACCAACAAAGCGAGCAGCAACGTCCTCATCGCCACTTTGCTATCATGGGTTGACGTAAAGGGTAAGCGCGGATCGCGGTCAGCCGACCGCCTTCTTGCGGATGAGATACCGATAGATGCCGAAGACATCGATCGCGAGCAGCGCGACATTCTGCGTCCCTAGCGCGCCGTCGCGCGACAATATGGCGCCGGCCAGCCAGCATAGAGCCGACCCGCTAAAGATGACGAACCCCCAGCCGGTCACGCGCCTGCCGGAATCGAGCGACACCATCAGCGCGGCGACGATCCCGCTGATCGAAGCGATCCATTTGATCGCGGTAACTAGGGTTTCCATGGTCATTCCCCTAGCGAACGAACGGCACGTCCGAATTGCCGCAGGGCAAGGTCGACAATTTGAATTCGCCGGCCCGCACGCCTAGATCGCCGTCAACATGCTTTCCGGAGTTTCTTCATGACCGCCGACCCGATCGTCATCCTGTCCTATGCCCGCACCCCGATGGGGAGCTTTCAGGGCACGTTGACCGGCGCCAGCGCGACGCAATTGGGCGCGACCGCGGTCAAGGGTGCGGTCGAGCGCGCGGGCGTCGACCCCAAGCAGATCGAACGCATCTATATGGGCTGCGTACTCCCCGCCGGGCTCGGTCAGGCACCGGCGCGCCAGGCGGCGATCAACGCCGGCCTCGGCGACCATGTCGAGGCGACCACGGTCAACAAGATGTGCGGATCGGGCATGCAGGCGACGATCATGGGCAGCGAGGCGCTCGCCGCCGGGTCGGTCGACCTGATCGTCGTGGGGGGCATGGAGAGCATGACCAATGCGCCGTACCTCTCGATGCGCCATCGCGGCGGCGCGCGGATTGGGCACGACGTGCTCAAGGATCATATGTATCTCGATGGGCTCGAGGATGCGTATGAACCCGGCCGCTTGATGGGCAGCTTCGCCGAGGAGACCGCGCAGGAATATCAGTTCACCCGCGCCGCGCAGGACGATTACGCGATCGCCAGCCTCGAGCGCGCACACGCCGCGCAGAAGTCCGGCGCGTTCGAGCGTGAGATCGTCGCGGTCGAGGTCGTCGGGCGCAAGGGCACCGACACGGTAACGCTCGACGAACAGCCCACCAAGGCCGATCCGTCGAAAATCCCCACGCTCAAGCCCGCCTTCGCCAAGGACGGCACGATCACCGCGGCCAATGCCTCGTCGATTTCCGACGGCGCCGCTGCATTGGTGCTCACCCGCGCCTCGGTCGCCGACAAGCTCGGCAAGACGCCGGTCGCGCGGATCGTGGCGCAAGCCGCGCACGCGCATGCTCCCGCCAAGTTCACCACCGCTCCGGTCGCCGCGATGCAGAAGGCGCTCGACAAGGCCGGCTGGAGCGTCGCCGATGTCGACCTGTTCGAGGTCAATGAGGCGTTCGCCGTGGTCGCGATGATCGCGATGCACGACCTCGGCATCCCGCACGACAAGATCAACGTCAACGGCGGCGCGTGCGCGCTCGGCCATCCGATCGGGGCGAGCGGCGCTCGCATCCTGACGACCCTGGTCTCGGCGCTCCAGACGCGCGGGCTCAAGCGGGGCATGGCGTCTTTGTGCATCGGCGGCGGCGAGGCGACGGCGGTAGCGGTCGAACTGATCGACTGCTCCGGTACTGGGCGGTCTTGACGGCCGCCGCGCCGGGTCGTGGGGCAGTTAGTCGCTAGACAGGCCAGCATGCCATCGTCGCGATCCTCGGCAACGTAGTCGCCGATCGTTCGCGGTTACAGCTCGATGCTGAAATAGCGGCTGAATCGGGTATCGCTGTAATTTCCGAACGGCGCGCAAGGTAGAAACCCCGCGCGTTCATACAGGCCCCAGGCTGGAGCGAACGGCGCGTTGCTGCCCGTTTCCAGGCTGAGACGGCGATAACCCCGCGCCAGTGCCTCGTGCACAATATGGTCGAGCATCGCACGCGCGACGCCGCGGCGAAGCGCGGTGGGTGCCGTGCGCATCGACTTGATCTCTCCATGCTCCGCGTCGAGTTGCTTCAACCCACCCATGCCAAGCAGCTCTTTCCCGTCCCAAGCGGTCCAGAATGTCACGTCCGCATGTTTCAACCCCGACAAATCGAGCGCGAACACGCTGTCGGGCGGCGAAATCTCATGCATCGAGCGGAGATGATATTCGACCAGCGCGACCACTTCGGGCCGCGAGACGTCATCCAGCTCGATCCGCATCACTCGATCGTTTCGGTCGGGTCGACGCCCCAGAGATGGCTGATCTCGATGAAGCCGCCCCGGCCGGCGACGTCGAGATAGCACCAGCCGTTGCTGCATTTGTTGACGCGCCCGATCACGCCGGGCTGCGCGCGCCAATTGACCTTGCCCGCGAAGCGCGGCGAGTCGCGCAGTTCGGCGATATCGCCCATCACCATCGCGGTGCGCTGATCGCTGATCAGGTTCGACTGCATCCAGCCTTGCGTGCCGCCCGGATCCTCGATCTTGCGCCAATTGGCGCCGCCGCCCTTTTCCTTGTAATTCTCTATGATCTTCACCGGCAGGCCCTGACGCTGATACTTCCAGCTGACCGGATAGATCCGGCTAGGGCCGGTACGCATGAATGCCGATTTCGCATTGATCGACGCGAAATAAGGCGGTTTCTTTTCCACCAGCGCGGCGATCGCCGGCACCGCAATCGCCGCCGCCGCGATCCCCGACAACGCCCAGCCGATACGCATGGCCATCCCCCTTCTTTACGCCACCATCGAATCCTACCTATTGCGCAGGCGTGGCAGTGCATCAACCGCATTGACCAAAACCCGTGAAGCCGCCAAGCCGGGCGCATGGCCGGGTCCAAGCGCAAACCTCGGGTGATCGTCACGCGCGAACTCAGCGATGCGGTGATGGACCGCATGGCGCAACTGTTCGACGCCCAGCTCAATCACCGCGACGCGGCGATGACCCGCGACGAGATCGTTGCCGCCGTCCAGGACGCCGACGTCCTGGTCCCGACCGTCACCGACACGATCGATGCCGACCTGATCGAGGCGGCCGGCGAGCGCCTCAAGCTGATCGCCAATTTCGGCAACGGCGTCGATCATATCGACTTGAAGGCCGCGCGCGCCCGCGGCATCCTCGTCACGAACACGCCGGGCGTCCTGACCGAAGACACCGCGGACATGACGATGGCGCTGATCCTGTCGGTGCCGCGCCGCCTGGCCGAGGGAGAAAAGCTCGCGCGGTCGGGCCAGTGGAGCGGATGGAGCCCCGGGGCGATGCTTGGCCACCGCATCGGGGGCAAGGCGCTGGGCATCGTCGGCATGGGCCGGATCGGCCAGGCGGTGGCGGTCCGCGCGCGCGCCTTCGGCCTCACCGTCCATTACCACAATCGCCATCGCCTGCCCGAACAGGTCGAGCAGGAGCTCGCCGCCACCTGGCACGCCGATCTCGATGAGATGCTGGCCGGATCGGATTTCATCTCGATCCACACGCCTCACACCGACCAGACCGAGCGAATGATCGACGCCCGCCGCTTGGCCCTGCTCAAGCCCCAGGCCTATCTGATCAACACATCGCGTGGATCGGCGATCGACGAAACCGCGATGATCGACGCGCTCGAACAGGGCCGGCTCGCGGGCGCCGGCCTCGACGTGTTCGCGCACGAACCGGCTATCGATCCGCGCTTGCTCGCGCTGCCCAATGTCGTGCTGCTGCCGCATATGGGATCGGCAACGTTCGAGGCGCGCGCCGCCACCGGCGAGCGCGTCATCCGCAACATCCAGCATTGGGCCGACGGCCACCGCCCGCCCGATCAGGTGCTGGAGGGATGGGTGTGATCGTGAATGGGGGATTCGTGCTCGCACTGGTCCCGCTTGCCGCAGTGATCACCCTTCCCGCTCACGCCCAGGACGCAGCGGATAGCGGCAGTGACAGCGGCGCCGGCTGGGAGTTGCCGCGTCATCAGATGGCCGGGATGCCGTCGAGCGCTCCCACAACCTCCGATTGCAAGAAAAAGACCTGCATCTACCTGGTCAATCTGAGCAATCACCGGGTCACGGAATTCCGCTACGCGGTGGCCGAGAAGAACGGCGCGCCGCAATGGAGCGGCAATGCGTTTCCGAGCAATTTCGCCTTCAATTCGAAGCGCTGGACGATGTGGTTCCCGCCCAAGTCGATGGGCTGCCAACTCGACCTCAAGGTCGTGATGTCGATCGACGGCAAGACTCACGAGGAAAGCGGCAAGTTCGACGTCTGCGCCAATCCTACGCTCTTGTTCACGATCCGCGATCCGCTGGACAAGGGCAGGTTCGGCACGGTGACCGTCGAGCCGATTGCTCCGAGCCCACCGCCGGCACCGGATTCTGCCGCGAAGCGCTGATCACGCCTCCAGCGCGGCCAGCCATTCCCCGATCATCGCGCGTCCCGCCACTACCGCGCTCGGCCCCAACCGATCGTGCGCAGCGCGCAACGCCTCCGGCGTCGAACCCACTTCGGCGATATCGGCGCCGTCATTGGCGAGCCAATGTTCGAACCGCTCGTCCTCACCCATCTCGGCATGGAATTGGAGCGCGAGCAGGTGGCGGCCGCGCGCGAATGCCTGTGCATAAGGCGCTGTCGTCGCGAGCAAATCCACCTCATCAGGCACATCGAACGTATCGCCGTGCCAGTGCAGCACTTCCACGCCGTCGAGATGGCGCAGCGGCCCCGCTTTTCCAGCCTCGGTCAGCTCCACAGGAGCAAACCCGATTTCCCGCACCGGCCCCTTGCGCACGTCGGCGCCCAGCGCAGCGGCAATCAACTGGCTGCCCAGGCACACGCCGAGCGTCGGCAGATCGGCGGCGAGGCGCCGGCGGATTACCGCGATCTCCTCGCTGAGCCAGGGGTAACGGTCGGTGTCATAGACGCCCATCGGGCCGCCCATCACCACCAGCAAATCGGGCGACATCGTGTCCAGCCGCGCGCATCCCGCATGATGCGCCGCTACTCTCTCGATTTCGTACCCCGCAGCCTCGATCGGCTCGCGATAGCCGGCAATGCCTTCATGCTCGACGTGACGGAGAACAAGCGCGCGTTTCATCGCCACCCGACGTAGCGGATCAGGATTGCCCGGCAATTAACCTTCTTTTGGCGGTCCGAAAGCCTGGCTGCCCCGTCGTCTATCTTCAGTCCCCGGTCAGGATGCGATCGACCAATTGCTTCACCGTCGGCACGAAGCCGTTCGAATAGAACGGATCCTTCTTGAAGTTATATGCGCCGTGCCCGGCGAACATCAGGTTCTGGTCGACGTCGCCGCCATGCGCGATGTCCTGCAGCGTCTTCTGAATGCAGAAGCTGCGCGGGTCGGCCAGCCGTCCGGTCGAATTGGTCTCGCTGTCGGCCCAGCTCGAGAACAGGCATTGCGACAGGCAACCCATGCAATCGGCCTGATCTTTGCGAATTTCCGCCTTCTCCGTCGGCGTCACGAACACCAACGTGTTGTCGGGCGTCTTCAGCGCTTCGGTGAAGCCATGCCCGAACCATTCGCGCGCGCGGAGCAGGTCGTTCCTGGTCACCCAGAAATTCTTTCCCTTCACGCCCACATCGAGCTGGAAGGTGTGATCGCCGGCTTCTTGGGTGGAAAAGGCGATCTGCCGCTCCGACCGCGCTTCGAGCGCGCGCAGGAACGGATTGCGGACTGCCGACGAATAAAAGCCGGTCGGCGAGAAGCGGTGCAGCAGCACGTCGCCTTCCTCGATCTGCGTCAGCCTGGCCTTCCAGGCATCGGGGATCGGACTCTCCTGCGTCAGCAGCGGCCGGGTGCCGAACTGGAACGCGATCTTGCCGAGTTCGGGATTGTCGATCCAGTCGTTCCAGTCGCGCAGGTACCACACGCCACCCGCCATCACGATCGGCACGTCGTCGGAGATACCGCCCTCGCGCATCGTCTCGCGCAATTCCTTGACGCGCGGATAGGGATCCTGCGGCTCGAGCGGGTTCTCGGCATTGGAAAGGCCGTTATGGCCGCCGGCCAGCCAGGGATCCTCATAGACCACCGCGGCGAGCCATTCCGCCGCCTTCGAATAAGCGCGCTTCCACAGCGCGCGGAAGGCGCGGCCGGAGCTGACGATCGGCAGGTAATTGACGTTGTACGACGCGGCGATCTCGCTGAGCTTGTAGGGCATGCCGGCACCGCACGTGACCCCGGCGACCAGGCCGCGCGTACGTTCGAGGACGCCGTGCAGCACGCGCTGCGCGCCACCCATTTCCCACAGCACGTTGATGTTGATCGCGCCCTTGCCGCCGGCGATCTCGAACGCGCGCTTGACCTGCTGGACCGCGCCTTCGATCGCATATTCGACCAATTCCTCGTGGCGCTCCCGGCGCGTCAGCGCCTTGTACACCTGCGGAATGATCTTGCCCTCGGGATCGTAGCTGTCGGCATTGACCGCGGAAACCGTGCCGATGCCGCCGGCGGCGGCCCAAGCGCCGGCGCTGGCATGATTGGTCGCGGCGACACCCTTGCCGCCTTCCACCAATGGCCACACCTCGCGGCCGTTATACACGATAGGCGTCAAGCCCTTGAACACGTAACTCTCCTGCGACCAATAACGCAGCCTATAGCGTTTCGCTGCCCGTAGGCGAGCAAAATACTCGTTACGACAGGGCGCCCGCCCTGCCCAGTGCCTCTTCGTACAGGTGCGCATAGGCGGCAATCATCGCCTTGGCGTCATAGTCGGCGACTGCCTTGGCCCGATTGGCCTTGCCCACCGCCGCGCGCAGCTTGGCGTCCGCGGCCAGCGCCTGGATCGCATCGCGCAGATCGACCTCACCCGAATGCGGGGTGATGTAGGGGCGGTTCTCCTCGCTCACCATGTGCGGAATGTCCCCCGCCGGGACAGAGGCGATCGGCAAGCCCGCCGCCATCCCCTCGACCACCGAGATAGGGAATTGCTCGCTCAGCGACGACAGCGCCATGATGTCGAACAGCCCGACATAAGTGTGCGGATCGGGCAGGAATCCGGGCAGCAGCACCTTGTCCTGCATTTCCAGCGCGCGCGCCGCCATCTCGATCTTCGCGCGCTCGGGCCCCTCGCCGACGATGACCAGCCGCACGCGCGCCGAACAGCCGGCGGTCGCGCGCACCAACGCCGGCAGGTTCTTGACCTCGCGCAGCCCGGCCAGCGCGCCGACGATCACTTCGCCGGGCTTGCGGACCAGCCCGGGGATCGCCTTGGGATTGGGCTTCTTGGCATAGAGCGCGGTGTCGATGCCGTTGGGGATCCGGCGCAACCGCGGCGCCGATTGCTTCCAGACGTTGGTCGCGACCCATTCGAGCGTCATCGACGGCACCACCACCGCAAACGCGGCGGGGAATGCCATGCGCCGATAGATCGCACGCTGCGGCTTGAGCTTCATCGCTTCGTCGGCGTTGAAGCCGTCCTCGTGATGGACGACCGGCGGCATGCCCTTGGGGAAAACGCGCTTCGCCATCACGGCGTCGATCGCGCCCCAATTATAGCTCAGCACCAGATCGAACCGGCGCATATATTTGGCGATCGTCTCATAGCGGCCGACCGAGGGGCGGCCGGTCAGCGGCGGCGGATTCTGCGCGATCTCGTAGCTGATCCCCGACGCGATCGCGTCGCGCGCCGAATATTGGTCGGGCATTCCCGACACGATCGTGTGCCGCGCGCGATCGCCGAACGCGTTGATCAACTGGACCGAACGCGCTTCCTTGCCGCCCAGATTGAACGAGGAATGCATGTGCAGGATGTTGAGGGGTGCGGGCATGGCGAAAGATGTGGCGTCCTAAACTCCCCTCCCGCTTGCGGGAGGGGTCGGGGGAGGGCCTGTCAGGCCCGGCGTCGCTCCGCCACATGCCCTCCCCTAGCCCCTCCCGCAAGCGGGAGGGGAACGAGCTTAATCTCTCCCGCTTAGTCAGAGGCCAAACACACTCTTCGGCACATGCGTGATGCGGCACGCCAAATCAGCTTCGCCGCTGGCGACGATGAAGTGATCGCCGGCATCGGCGATGCCGGTCGAGAAGACGACATTGTCCAGATACATCAGCTCTTTCATCGGCTCGGTCAGATGCGGCGCAGGCTCGAGCAATGGCGCGTCGCTGGTCGCGATCGTGACGGACGGATCGCGCGCGTCGAGCAACGACCAATAGGTGCGATAGATGCCGACCACGCCATAAGGCTCAACCCCGTGCCATAAAGACAGCCAGCCGCGATCGGTCATCACCGGCGGCGTGCCTCCCCCCATCCGCGCGGTGGCCAGCGTCGCGGCATGCGGCCGGATACCGGGCTTTTCGTGCGGCTTCCAATGGAGCGCGTCGGGCGAAGTAGCGAGGTTGATCGACGGCCCGGCGCGCCACTCGCTGCCCGGCGGATAAGCGAAATAGAGGTCGCCCAAGGGCCGCGTCTGCGCCCAGTAATTGGCGCCGATGCGATCCTCGAAGATCAGCATGTCCTTGTTCTGATGGTCGAGCACGATCCCTTCGAGCAGCCAGTTGCGCGCGTCGTTCGAGGAATAGAGCGTGGTCGAATGCCGTTCCGGACTGACCGAACACGTGGTCATCAGCCAGCGCCCGCCGACCCGGCTGATCCGCGCGTCCTCGACACCATAGCATTGGTAGGACGCGCGAGGCGCTATCGCGTCGCGATAATGGACGTCGACCACGGTCCGCCCCTCGGCGTCGAGCTCGACCGGCAGCAGCCAGGACAGGCTGGTCAGCGCCATCACTTTCCAGCCGCCGCCGCGCATCATGAATTTGCGCGGATCGGCGGTATCGACCATTTCCAGCGGCCAGGGATCGAGACAATATCGGCCCGCATTGGCCGCCATGCTATCGCCCGGCTCCCAACGGATCGAATGGATCTTCTGGTCGAAGATCGGCGTCCTGAGCGCCTCGGCGATCCGCACCATGATCAGCAGATTGCCGTTAGGCAAGCGCGTGATCCCGGGGTTGAACGCGCCCAGGCAATAGGTCTCGGCATCGATATGCCCGGCCACGGGGCCCTTCGACAGGTCGACATCGCGCGGGCTGAAAACGAGCTCGTCGAAAGGATAGCTCATTTGTCGTCCTTGCGCAGGGGTGCGACGGTGATCTGTTGCACGACCGCGCGGCGCGGCTGGGTCAGTGCATAGTGGACGGCGACCGCGATATCCTCCGATCTCAACATCTTCTCTTCACTCTCCCAGTTGAGCGGGAAAGACGCGTCACGCCGAGACCGGTTCCTTCGTGACTCGATCGAGTAGGCGGTCGATCGCCGCCACCGCTTCGGGCTCGGTCAGTGTCGGCGTGTGGCCGACATCGGGCACCGTCACCAGCTCGGCGCGATCGAGCCGCGCCGCCATCTTCTCGGCCGTCGCCGCCGACAGGACGTCCGAACGAGCGCCGCGCAGGATCAGCGTCGGCACATCCTTCAGCGCGTCGAGCGCGCGCCACATATCGGGGCCGGCCTCGTTTCCGGGCACGCGGAACGGCTCGGCGATCTTCATGTCGTAATCGAGCACGATCCGGCCCGCACTGTTCAGGCGATACAGCCTTTTGGCCATCGCCAACCATTCCTCGATCCCGTAATGGGGATAAACGTCGGCATTGGCCTCCTGCACGCCGCGCGCCGCGTGCATCCAGGTCGGCCAGGTGTTGGCGCGGCCGACATAGGACCGGATTCGCCCCAGCCCGGCCGGCTCGATCTCCGGCCCGACATCGTTGAGCAGCACGCCGGCCAATTTCTCGCGCCCCGCACCCGCCAGCAACATGGTGACGATCCCGCCCAGCGACGTGCCGAACGCGACGTAGCGATCGATTTTCAGCTCCGCCAGCAATGCCTCGACATCCTGGACATAGGTCAGCGGGACATAGGACATCGGGTCCTTGGCATAGCCGCTCTCGCCGCGTCCCCTCAGCTCGATCGCGATCACGCGCCACTCGGGCGACAGTCGCTCGGCGATGTCCTCGAAATCACGCGCGTTGCGCGTCAGGCCGGGGATGCAGACGATCGGCGGACGCCCGCCGGCGCCAGCGTCAGGGCCGGGATAATCCCGGCAATGCAGCCGCACTTCGTCGTTGGACCACCAGTATCGATTTTCGTAAGATGACAATGGTTGCGTCCCCGCTGCCGGCCCACCCATATTGCCGCATGACCGCGCGACCGCAAGCTTATCGCCCCGAAACCGCAATCCTGGATCTGGGGGATGCGTTCTACGATCGCGTGACCGCAGCCGATTTTCCCCAGACGATCCTGCGCTTTCGCAACGATCGCGCGGCTGCGGAGGTCGGGCTCGACGCGCTGAGCGACGAGGAATGGATCGCGCATTTCGGGCGGTTCGCGCCCTTGTCCGGCACGCTGCCCGAGCCGCTGGCGCTGCGCTATCACGGCCACCAGTTCCGCAATTACAATCCCGATATCGGCGACGGCCGCGGCTTCCTGTTCGCACAGATGCTCGGCGCCGACGGCCGGCTAATGGACCTGGGGACAAAGGGATCGGGCCAGACGCCGTACAGCCGGTTCGGCGACGGACGCCTGACGCTCAAGGGCGGAATTCGCGAGATCCTGGCGACCGAGATGCTCGAGGCGCTCGGCGTGCCCACCTCGCGCACCTTCTCGCTGATCGAGACCGGCGAAGCGCTCGAGCGCAACGACGAACCCTCTCCGACGCGATCGGCGGTGCTGGTGCGGCTCAGCCACAGCCATGTCCGCATCGGCACGTTCCAGCGGCTGGCCTATTTCCGCGACGAAGATGCGTTGCGCGCGCTGACCGGCTATGCGCTGCTGCGGCTGTACGGGGAAAAACCCGGCGACGATGCCCCCGCCCGGCTGCTCGACCTCGTGGTCGGGCGCGCCGCAACCCTTGCCGGCAAATATATGGCGGCGGGCTTCGTCCATGGCGTGCTCAATTCCGACAATATCAACGTCACCGGCGAAAGCTTCGATTACGGTCCGTGGCGCTTCACGCCAACCTGGGACCCGGGCTTTACCGCCGCCTATTTCGATCATGCCGGCCTGTACGCGTTCGGCCGCCAGCCGGAGGCGATCCATTGGGACGCGATGCAGCTCGCGGTCGCGCTCCGCCCGATCTGCGAGGCCGAGCCGCTGATCGCGATGCTCGACACGTTCGGCGACCGCTATCAGCGCGCGGTCAGCGACGCGATCCTGTGGCGGCTCGGTCTGACCCCGCGCGACCCGGACAGCGACCGCGCGCTGGTTCAGACGATCGAGCCGGTGTTGCGCAGCACCGCGACCGGTATCGACCGCTTCTTCTTCGACGCCTTTGGCGGCCGATTGCCCGACAGTTATGGCGAGCCATGGGCCGAGGTGCGCGACGCGCTCGCCGCCTACACGCCGCGTGCCGATCGCAGCCATCCATACTGGTCGGGCGAACCCTGCTCGATGCTGATCGACGAGGTCGAGACGATCTGGTCGGCAGTCGATGAGCGCGACGATTGGGCGCCGCTCTACGCCAAGGTCGCGGCGATACGCGAAATGGGTGAGGCCTTGGCCGGCGAGCCGCTGGCGGCGGCCGCGGCGAACGGCTAGGGACCATGATCCATGTCGGGTGAACTTCTTTCCTACGAACCGGCGACCGGCGAATTGCTGTGGCGCCATGCGATCGGCGATGCCGACAGCGAAGTCGCGGCCGCACGCGCGAGCTGGGCCGAATGGGCGGCCAAGCCGGTCACCTTCCGCATCGAGACCTTGCGCCGCTATGCCAATGTCGTGCGGGCGCGCAGCGACGCCTTCGCCGACCTGATCGCGCGCGAGACCGGCAAGCCGTTATGGGAAGCGAAGACCGAGGTCGATTCGGTGATCGCCAAGGTCGACATCTCCGCCGGCGCCTTTGCCGAGCGCACCGGCCAGCGCCAGCTCGATTCCCCGATGGGCAGCCGTATGGCACTGCGCCACAAACCGCACGGCGTGCTCGCGGTGCTGGGTCCATACAATTTCCCCGCGCACCTGCCGAATGGCCACATCGTCCCCGCGCTGATCGCGGGCAATGCGGTGGTGTTCAAGCCGTCGGAAAAGACCCCGGCGACCGGTGCGTTCATGGTCGATTGCCTGCATGAGGCGGGCGTGCCCCAGGGCTGCGCGCGATTGCTGATCGGCGGCCCGGCCGAGGGCAAGGCGCTGGCCGGGCATGACGGCATCGACGGCCTGTTGTTCACCGGATCGGCGCGCACCGGCATCGCGCTCAACCGCCAGTTCGCCGACCGGCCCGAAAAGATCCTGGCGCTCGAAATGGGCGGCAACAATCCGATCATCGTGTGGGACGCGCCCGACCTCCACGCCGCGGCGATCGTCATCATCCAGTCGGCCTTCACCACCGCCGGCCAGCGCTGCACCGCGGCGCGCCGACTGATCGTCGACGAGGCGCTGTACGAACCGCTGACGGCCGAGTTGCTCAAGCTCACCGGCCGGCTGATCGTCGGCGACCCGCACGCCGATCCGCAGCCGTTCATGGGGCCGGTCATCGACAACGAAGTCGCCGATCTGCTGACCGAAAGCTTCCTCGAACTCATGATGCGCGGTGGCCGCCCCTTGCGGCACATGGAGCGCCCGTTCGACGACAAGCCGTTCCTGACGCCCGGCATCCTCGACGCGACCGAGATGAAGGACCGCCCCGACATCGAATTGTTCGGCCCGATCCTCCAGGTGATCCGCACGAGCGATTTCGACGCGGCGATCGCGGAGGCCAACAACACCCGCTACGGCCTGTCGGCCAGCCTGATCAGCCAGAACCCCGATTTGTACAACCGCTTCTGGGCCAATGCCCGTGCCGGCATCGTCAACTGGAACCGCCCAACCAACGGCGCGAGTTCGGCCGCGCCGTTCGGCGGCGTGGGCTGGAGCGGCAACCATCGCCCTAGTGCGTACTATGCTGCGGATTATTGCGCCTATCCGGTGGTGTCGAACGAGGCGGACCAGGCGCGGGCATCGATCGCGGTGGGGTTGCGGGAGGGGTGAGTGTCGGTCCCTCTCGCAGCACTAACATCGTTGAGGGGGCAAGGTTGGTATGAACACGTTGTTCTTGATTGTGGCACTTCAGGCGCAATATCCGCAATATAACCCACCCGCGCCCGACCCTTCGATGAAGCGCTGGGCCGCCACCGAGGTGACTCGCGAGCCCACAGCACAATCCTGGTTCTCCAACGACGACTATCCAAAGGAATCGCGGCGCAGAGGCGAACATGGGCGCGTGACGTTCGGCATGTCGATCGATACCAGCGGCAATCCGACCGAATGCTGGATCATCGAGAGCAGCGGATTCCCCCTGCTCGACGAAGCCGCTTGCAAGGCTGCTTTAGCGCGAAGCCGTTGGACCGTGGCTCATGACAAGGACGGGACCGCCATCCCCTATCGCTACGCCTTGCGGGTAAATTGGGAGCTTTAGTTACGGCACCACGCGCGATAACCCGTCGCTAGGGATATGAAGCCCGAGCGCACAGGCCTCTTCGTCATCTCCGGTTACTCGGGCGGCGGCAAGTCGACCTTGCTCGCCGAACTCGGCCGGCGTGGCTTCGCGACGATCGAGGAGCCAGGCCGGCGCGTGGTTCGCAAGGAGTTGGCGTCGGGTGGCGATGCCTTGCCATGGGCCAATGGCATCGCCTTTGCGCGCCGGATCACTGCCCTTGCCAAACAGGATTATGACGCGGCGCGCGCCCTGCACGATCCCGTGTTCTTCGACCGCGGGCTGATCGACGCCGCGGTCGCGCTGGAGCATCTGACGGGCGAAAAGGGGCTGGCCGATCTCGCCGCGCCCTATCGTTATGCCAGCCCCGTCTTCCTCGCCCCGCCTTGGCCCGAGCTATTCGCTTTCGATGCCGAGCGGCGGCACGATTTTGCTTCCGCGCTCGCCGAATATGACCGGCTCGCCGCCGCCTATCCGGTGCTCGGATACCACGTGATTCTGCTGCCGAAAGTTAGCGTCGCCGAACGCCTCGCCTTCGTCCTCGAACGGGTCGGGATGAGCTGAATTAGATTGCGCCGAGGCGTGGAACCGGTTGGCATTTCGGGAATTAGCCGCGATGTGAAACCTGCCAACGACGTCGCCCTGCCTCCCCGTGCGCTCCGCCTGAAGACCGAAGCCGGCAATTGCCTGACCATCGCGGTCGGCAAGGCCGATCCGGTGTTCGCCGGCGAGCTGATCGACGAAGCCATGCGCCTGATGCGCCGCGCGCAGGAGCTCGCCAACGCCAAGACGGCGGCTAGCGCGAAATGCCCGATTTCTGAATCAGGCACTTCGCGCTAGGTATTTGTGGTCGCATCGCTCTTCGCGGAAAACCGGTATCCACTTTTCCGCGCGATGCTCCAGGGACTGACCCCGCAAAGTTTCGCTATTCCAGCCAGTAGCAAGCGTCGGTTGCCCACGTCGCGTTCGCGGCCCATCTGGCCCGCATCATGGCGACACTTCTCGATCCGCAAGCGCGTGGCCGCGTCATTCTGGTCGGTGCCGGCCCCGGCGACCCCGGCCTGCTCACCGTTCGCGCGGTCGAGGCGCTGAAGAGCGCCGACGTCGTCGTGCATGACGGGTTGATCGACCCGGCCGTGCTCGACATCGCCCCGGCCGATGCGCACCGCATCTCAGTCGCCAAGAAACGCAGCAAGCACACTTTGTCGCAGGACGCGATCAACGCGCTGATCGTCGCGCATGTGAAGGCCGGATCGATCGTCGTACGATTGAAGGGCGGCGACCCGTTCATCTTCGGCCGCGGCGGCGAAGAGGTCGAGGCGGTGCGCGCCGCTGGTCTGCCCGTGGAGGTCATTCCCGGCGTGTCGGCCGCGCTCGGCTGCGCGGCGGAGGCGATGCTTCCCCTCACCCATCGCGACCATGCATCGGCGGTCAGCTTCGTCGCCGGCCAGTGCAAGGGCCTAGCCGATCAGGACTGGTCGGGGTTGGCGGGCAAGGGCCGCACGCTCGTCATCTATATGGGCGTCGCGACTTGCCCCGACATCGCCGACAAGTTGATGGCCGACGGCGTCGCGCCCGACATGCCGGTCGCGGTGCTGGAACGCGGCACGCTGGCCGGGCATCGCGCGATCAAGACGTTGCTCGCCGATCTGGGCCCGATGGTCGAGCGCGAGAAGGTGCAGAGCCCGGCGATCATCGTCGTCGGCGATGTCGTCGAACTGTCCGACGCGGAGGATAAATTGGCCCGGTGGGCACGGATGGCGGAGGCTGCGGCGTGAAGATTCTGACTGGGAACGACTTGCCGACCGGCGACGTGATCTGGTGGACCGGCAGCGGCTGGTCGCGCCATGTCGAGGACGCCGTCGACGTCGGCGACAAGGGTGAGGCGATCCTGCATGCCGAGGATGGCGCTTGTCGCGTCAATGGCGGCTATATCCTCGATGCGACCGAGACGCCCGATGGTCCCCGCCCCGCGCATATCAAGGACCGCATCCGCGCGCTCGGGCCGACGGTGCGGCCCGATCTGACGCTCAAGCCGAGTGATCCCAATGCGGGGAGCTGGGTAATATGAGCTTTTCACGCGAAGGCGCGAAGGCGCTAAGAAGAGAAAGTGTTCTTTCGCGCGGAGGCGCGGAGGGCGCGGAGGTGTCTCGCCCGGCTGCGCCAGCAGCCTTTGACTTTCTGCGAGCAGGAAATGAGGGCGCGCTTTCGCGCGCGCTAACTCAGCGTTCTCTGCGCCTCTGCGCGAACTCAATCTTCGCGCCTTTGCGCCTTAGCGTGAATCAAATCTCCGCGCCTCCGCGCCTCCGCGTGAACCAAAACCAGGCGAGCAACTGATGTACCGCTACGACAAATACGATCAGGCCATCGTCGACGCCCGCGTCGAGGAATTCCGCGACCAGGCGCGCCGCCGCCTCGCCGGGCAATTGACCGACGACCAGTTCAAGCCGCTGCGGCTGAAGAACGGGCTCTATCTCCAGCTCCACGCTTATATGCTGCGCGTCGCCATTCCCTATGGCACGCTAGACAGCCGCCAGATGCGGATGTTGGGGCACATCGCGCGCAAATACGATCGCGGCTATGGCCATTTCACCACGCGCCAGAATATCCAGTATAATTGGATCAAGCTCGAACAGGCCGCGGACATCCTCGCCGATCTGGCGACGGTTGAAATGCACGCGATCCAGACGTCGGGCGAAAGCATCCGCAACCTGTCGTCGGATCAATATGCCGGCGCCGCGGCGGACGAAGTATGTGATCCGCGTCCCTGGGCCGAACTGATCCGGCAAGCGACGACCTTCCATCCCGAATTCAGCTATTTGCCGCGCAAGTTCAAGATCGCGGTGACCGCCGCCGATGAGGATCGCGCCGCGATCCGGCTGCACGATATCGGGCTCAAGCTGGTCAAGAACGCGGCCGGCGAGCTCGGTTTCGAGGTTTATATCGGTGGCGGCATGGGCCGTACGCCATTCGTCGCGCCCCTGATCCGCGAGTTCCTGCCGGCCGACGACCTGTTCAGCTATATCGAGGCGGCATTGCGCGTGTGGAACCGCAACGGGCGCCGCGACAATATCCACAAACAGCGGATCAAGATCCTGGTCCACGACCTCGGCCAAGAGGAATTCACGCGCCAAGTCGAGGCCGAATGGCGGCACATCCTGCAGAACGGCTCGAACGTGCCGCGCGAGGAATTCGACCGCATCGCCGCCTATTTCGCGCCGCCGCCGTTCGAGACCGGATTGAGCGATGAAATTGACCGCAGCGATCCCGATTTCGCTCTGTGGGTCGACCAGAACGTTAAGGCGCACAAGGCGCCGGGCTATTCCATCGTCAATATCAGCCTGAAGCCCGTCGGCGGCATCCCGGGCGACGCTAGTGCCGAGCAGATCGACCTGATGGCCGACCTCGCCGAGCGCTACAGTTTCGACGAGTTGCGCGTGACCCACGCCCAGAACATCGTCCTGCCGCATGTGCGCAAGGCCGATCTCTATGCCGTGTGGCAGACGCTCGATGCGGCCGGCCTGGCGACCGCCAATCTCGACCTGATCAGCGACATCATCGCCTGCCCGGGTCTCGATTATTGCAGCCTGGCCAATGCCCGCTCGATCCCGGTCGCGCAGAAGATCGCGACGCGCTTCGCCGATCTCGGCCGCCAGCGCGAGCTCGGCGAGCTGAAGCTCAAGATCTCGGGCTGCATCAACGCCTGCGGCCACCATCATGCCGGCCATATCGGCATCTTGGGCGTCGATAGGAAAGGCACCGAGAACTACCAGTTGCTGCTCGGCGGCTCGGGCGCGGAGGATGCCAGCCTCGGCAAGATCACCGGTCCCGGATTCAACGAAGACGGCATCGTCGACGCCGTCGAGCGCGTCACCGACAAATATCTCGAGCTGCGCGACGAGGGCGAGCGTTTCCTCGACACCTATCGCCGCGTCGGCTTCGATCCGTTCAAGGAGGCGATTTATGGGTGATCCGCTGCGCTTCCGCGACGACGACCCGGCCGAAGAGCCTGCGGTCACGCTCGACGCTTTCCTCGATCAGTCGAATTCGTCGGCGGTGCGGCTCGAAGCGGGCGAGGACGCCCGCGCGCTGCTGCCGCATCTCGACCATATCTCGCTGATCGAGATCGACTTCCCGCGCTTCCGCGACGGCCGCGGCTATTCGTCGGCGCAGATCCTGCGCGAGGCGGGCTATAAGGGTGAGCTTCGCGCCACCGGCGACGTGCTGGTCGACCAGATCGACCATATGCGCCGCTGCGGCTTCGACGGCTTCGCGCCCAATGCCCCGATCGATCCGGCGGTGCTCGAGGCTAGCCTCAATCGCTACCAGTACCGCTATCAGACCGCCGCCGACGGCGCGGTGCCGGTGTGGAAATTGCGCCATGGGTGAAGCGCTACGCAAGATCGACGTGATCGATACCTCCCCGGCCTTTACCCAGGCCGATGCGGACGCGCTCAACGCGCGCTTCGCGGAGGTCGACACGCTCGACATGCTGAAGGCGTTGTTTGCGGAAGGGACGCTCGGCAACACGGCAGTTGTATCGTCGTTCGGTACCGAGAGCGCCGTGCTGCTGCACCTCATCGCGCGGGCCAATCCGGCGACGCCGGTGATATTCGTCGACACGCTCAAGATGTTCCCGGAAACGCTTGAATATCGGGATCTCCTGATGGCGATCTTCGGCCTCTCCGACAGCCGGACGGTCAAGCCCGACCCGGTCGTGCTCGCCGCCAAGGACGCGCAGGAATTGCGCTGGTCCTACGATCCCGACGGCTGCTGCGAGATCCGCAAGGTCGAGCCGCTGAAGCGTGCCAAGGCGGGGCTCGACAGCTGGATTTCGGGGCGCAAGGCATTCCAGTCGCAAACCCGCCAGAACATCGCGCGGTTCGAGATCGAAGACGGCCGGCTCAAGGTCAATCCACTGGGCGACTGGGTGAAGGCCGACCTCGAGGCCTACTTCACCGAACACGATCTGCCACGTCATCCGCTCGAGGCCGATGGTTATCCCTCGATCGGCTGCCAGCCCTGCACATCGAAAGTGCTGCCGGGCGAGGATCCGCGCGCCGGTCGCTGGCGCGGATGGGAAAAGACCGAGTGCGGCATCCACGTGCCCGAAAAGCCGGGCGAAGAGCCGGTTTTCTGATCAAGGACGCGGGGCGTCCGAAACCATCGCATCGAGATAAGTAACGGCCAAGGTGGCCAAATCTCTCGCGGTGTTTGCCACCAGCGTTTCGCCCAAATGTTGCGTTGGAGCGTTATGGACGCCCCCATGCCGATCTAGGACAGACTTCGGCGTGAGCGGTGAGGTAGGCGCGAGAACTGGCCGGCCGCCGTCATCATATGCCGGCTCAAACTCAAATTCGATCCGACCATCTGAGTACTCTGTATACGCCTGGATGAAACCTCCGGAGGGCATCCCGTCCGGAGTGTCAAATCGGAGCTCGATGCCTTCAGGTGCTCGATCGGTCAGGCTGTCCGCGCGATGTTGATCTGCGTTCCGTGCATGTTGAAGATAGTGGAGCAGCGGATCATCCGAACGCTCTTTGCGGTATTTGGCAAACCATTGAACGCTTCGCGGATCTCCGGCCGTACCGGCTTTCAATTTCTCATAGACCTTGGCGGCCTGTACTAGAAAATCGTCCCACGCATCCTCCGCCTCGTCGTGGGTCTTCGCACGCTCTAGCTGGAACGCAGCGACGCGGGCCCTGCGAAGGGCCTTTTCTGCGGCCTTGATGGACTGGCCCTGCATCGACCGCTTGCTTCTCCAATCACTCGTAATCCGGGCTCGAATAATCCCCGGCATAATCGCTGAACAACGTGTATTGCGGCTCGAACCGCAGGATGACCTTGCCGGTCGATCCGTGACGCTGTTTCGCGACGATCAGCTCGGCCAGGCCATGGACGCGCTCCATTTCCTGGCCCCAGCGCGTGTAATCCTCGAACACCTTGGCGTCGTCGCCGTCGACCGGCTTCTTCGGCTCCTTGGCCGCGACGTAATAATCCTCGCGATAGACGAACAACACGACGTCGGCGTCCTGCTCGATCGATCCCGATTCGCGAAGGTCGCTCAATTGCGGACGCTTGTCCTCACGGCTTTCGACCTGACGGCTGAGCTGGGACAGCGCCAGCACCGGCACGTTCAAATCCTTGGCCAATGTCTTCAGCCCGCGGCTGATCTCCGAAATCTCCTGCACGCGATTGTCGCTCGCCCGCGACCCGCTGCCCGACAGCAATTGCAGGTAATCGACCACCACCATGCCGATTCCGTTCTCGCCATGCCGCCGCTGCAGCCGCCGCATGCGGGTATGGAGCTGGCCGATCGTGAGGCCCGCCGTGTCGTCGATGACAAACGGCAGGTTCTGCAGTTCGCCGGCGGTCACCACCAGCCGATCCATATCGGCCTGGCTGATCTTGCCCATGCGCAGTTCCTGGCTCGAAATGCGCGATTGCTCGGCCAAGACACGCGTCGCAAGCTGGTCGGCCGACATTTCGAGGCTGAAGAACGCGACCTTCGCGCCGATCCGCTGTTTCGGGTCGATCCCGTCCCGCTCGTCCTGCATGTAACGCTGCGCCGCGTTGAACGCGATGTTGGTGGCGAGCGAGGTCTTGCCCATGCCGGGTCGCCCGGCGAGGATGATCAAGTCGGAGCGGTGAAAGCCGCCCATCTTGGCGTTGACCGAGCTGAGCCCGGTAGTCACGCCCGACACGCCGCCGCCCGAATTGAGCGCGCGGTCGGCCATCGCCACTGCCAGCGTCGAGGCCTGGGCGAACGTCTTGACCGACGCCTCGCTGCCGCCATCGCCGGCGACCTTGAACAACTCCTCTTCGGCCGCCTCGATCTGCGCGCGCGGATTGACCTCTTGCGAGGTATCCATCGCCTTGTCGACCAGCTCGCGGCCGACCCCGATCAAGGTCCTGAGCAGCGCCAGGTCATAGATTTGCTGCGCGAATTGGCGCGCGCCGATCAGCCCCGCGCCGGATCCCGTCAGCCGCGCCAGATAGCCTGGCCCTCCCAATTCCTTCATCGCCGGATCGGCCTCGAACATCGGGCGCAGGCTGACCGGGGTCGCCGGCATCTGGGCGTCGACCATCTTCTTGATCGCGCCGAAAATCCGCCCGTGCAGCGGTTCGAAGAAGTGATCGGGTGTCAGCTTGTCGATTTCTTCGGCGATGCGATTGTCGATCATCATCGCGCCGAGCAAGGCGGCCTCCGCCTCGACATTCTGGGGGAGCGAGGGCGTCTCCGCCCCCGGCAAGGAATGAATCGCTGTCGCCATGGCCCCTTCTACGCCACTCGTCCGCCGGCACAAAGCAGGCAGCGCTGTGGATAATCGCATTGGATGGGGATAAGCGCGGTTCGTGGCGGACCATCGCATCAAGGACATCACACTCGACGACCGCACGATCGTGTGGCGGAGCGCAGACGTCGAACAGGAACGCCGCATCGCGATCTTCGACCTGCTCGAGGACAACAGCTTCCGCCCGTTGCGCGACTATCCTGACGGCTATGCCGGCCCCTATATCCTCCATCTCGGCGTCGAAGAGGGCCGACTCGTGCTCGCGCTATCGCGCGAAGATGGCTCGCCGCTGGAAACCTTGATCCTGTCGCTCGGGACACTCAGGCGCCCGATCAGGGATTATTTCGCGATCTGCGACAGTTATTACGAAGCGATCCGCAACGCGACGCCGCAGCAGATCGAGACGGTGGACATGGCCCGGCGCGGCATCCACAATGATGCCGCCGAACTCCTGAAGGAGCGGCTGGGGGGCAAGATAGAGGTCGACTTCAACACCGCACGGCGGCTGTTCACGCTGATCTGCGTCCTGCACATCCGCGCGTGATGCGGCGGCTGGCATTGCCGGTTGGCCTGGCGGTCGCGATGCTCGCGCTGGCGGGTGCGCTCTATCTGGCCGCGCGGGGATGGCGACCATCGGCCAGCGACTATCAATTCCAAGGCGTGGATGTCTCGGACGCCAATGGCGCGGTCGACTGGAATGCGGTGAAGGCGGCGGGCGCCGATTTCGCCTATGCCCGGGCGACCCAGGGCGGCGACCGCGACGCGCGGTTCGAGGATAATTGGCGCGGCATCGCCGACGCCGGCATGCGCCGCGGCGCGATCCATGCCTGGTCGCTGTGCGGGCTGGCGACCGATCAGGCGAACAATTTCAACACCACCGTACCCAAGGCGGATGATGCCTTGCCGCCGGCAGTGGCGATCGACTTCATCGACGGGTGCAACGACCGGCCATCGCGCGACGTGGTGTTGGAAGAGCTCAAACGCTTCATCATCATGGTCGAAGCGCATACCGATCGCCCCGTGCTACTGCTCGTGTCGAAGCGGTTCGAGGCGAATTATGACGTGACGTCGGCGCTCGACCGCCCCATCTGGAGCGCACAGAATTTCTTCCCGCCCGACTACGCCGCGCGACCGTGGCGGATGTGGCGGGCGAGCGACATGCGGCGAGTCGACGGGGTCGAGGGGCCGGTCAATTGGGACGTGGTGACGAAATGAACGATGTGGACACGGCCGAACGCCTGATCGAGGCGGCACGTGGCGCGGCGGCGAATGCCTGGGCGCCTTATTCGCATTTCTCGGTCGGCGCGGCGCTGTTGATGGCGGACGGCAGCATCGTGACCGGCGCCAATGTCGAGAATGCGAGCTACGGCTTGTCGCTCTGCGCGGAAACGGTGGCAGTGGCGAAGGCAAGCGCCGACGGCCGGATGCGCGAAGTGGTCGCGGTCGGCGTCGTCGGTGGGATGACAGGCAAGGACGGCATCGAGCCAATCCTGCCTTGCGGGCGCTGCCGCCAAATCCTCAACGAAGCGGCTCAGGCCGGCAAGCGCGACCTCAAGGTCTGGTGCTCGGGGCTGACCGGCGGCCCGATCGCGGAATATGCCTTGTCGGACCTCCTCCCCCACGCTTTCGGGCCCGCGAATCTCGGGATCGTCTGACCCCCCGGGACGCCTAAAGCTGCAGGTTACCGCAGCGTCCGCGTCACCTTGCCGGCCGCGTCGCGCAGTTCGACGCTGGGAACGCCGTCCTTGCCTACGCCGAGCGTCAGCCGGGGGCGCCCTGCCGGATCGCTGAGGACCAAGGCAACGCTGCCATCCTCGCTGCGGCCGAGCCACGCCCGTCTCGCGTTGGTCAGTCCGGCACGCGCGATCAGCGCGTCGCGCTCGGGCCCCGGCTTCATCGTCCGCATCCGCAGTCCCGCGGCGATATCCATCGGCGCATCGGGGCGGTCGTTGACTACCAGCCCCGCACGGCGATCGCGGCCGTCCTCGGTGCTGACCAATTGCAGCGTCTGGTCCTGATGCCAGCGATCGAAGGTCAGGCTGCCGCCATTCGACGGCTTGCCGTTCTTCAGGCCGCCATCGAAGACCAGGCCGCCATTCTCATCGCCCTGATCGTTGTAGAAGATCATTCCCGCTTCGGTCCGGTTGGGATGCGGATATTCCTTGCCGCCGATGATGATGCCGGGAATCTGCGCATGATTGGCAATCGCCAGCCGCAGCGTTCCATCGGGTTCGCGCACATTGATGCGCTGGACGTCGATCGTGTCGAACCTGGTCGCTGCCGGTGAGACGGCGGCCAGCGCCAACCACGCCGTCGCCAAGGTCATCACTGCGGCATAGCCGCCAATCGCGCGGGAGGGATCGATCCGCATTCTATCGTCTCCGTGGATTTCGCCGGCGCTCGGTACCGCGCCTCTTGCCCGATGGCCTTATTGCCGCGAAAGCTGGCCGCGAACAGGGAGTAGAGAATGTCGATCCTTTCCGACCGCTGGATTCGCGAGCAGGCAACGCAGCACGGCATGATCGAACCGTTCGTCGAAGCGCAGCGGCGCGAGGGATGTATCAGCTACGGCCTGTCCTCTTATGGCTATGACGCGCGCGTGGCGGACGAATTCAAGATCTTCACCAACGTCGATTCGGCGACGGTCGATCCCAAGGATTTCGCCGCGAACAGCTTCGTCGACCGCAAGACCGATTGCTGCATCATCCCGCCCAACAGCTTCGCGCTGGCGCGGACGGTCGAATATTTCCGCGTGCCCCGCGACGTGCTGGTGATCTGCCTGGGCAAGTCGACCTATGCGCGCTGCGGCATCATCGTGAACGTCACGCCCCTGGAGCCCGAATGGGAAGGCCATGTGACGCTCGAATTCTCCAACACCACGCCGCTTCCGGCCAAGATCTATGCCAATGAAGGCGCGTGCCAGTTCCTGTTCCTGCAAGGCAATGAGCCGTGCGAGACGAGCTATGCCGATCGCGCGGGCAAATATATGGGGCAGCGCGGCGTGACCCTGCCGCGGCTCTGAGCATCAACGACCGGTCGATCAGGTTCGGCGCATCCGCATCGGAAAACGCGGGCTGTTACGGGTGGAATCGATCCGCACCAATAATGTCGGTGGGATGCGGATCGATTAGCGCCTAAGCGAGTCCATGTCCGAACCAGCAACCATGATCGAACGCGCCATCCAATTGGCCCAATCCGGCCAATGCATTTCCGTAAACGACGTGCGTCAGAGGCTACGGCGCGAAGGTTATGTCGGAATCGGCGTGGAATTGGGTGGCGCCGCGATCAACCGCCAACTGATCGAACTGCTTCATGCGGCACGACATTAGGCCTGGTCGGGCTGTCTACGTCCACGAGTGACCCAGCCCCCGGCAAACGAAAAGGGGCGACCGCTTGCGCGACCGCCCCTTTCGACGAAACCGATGCCTGAAGGCGTCAGAATTCGTTCGCGTATTGCTCGTTGCCGATGAAGCCGAGCTTGCTGATCCCCGAGCGCTTGATGATCGCCAGGACCTTGTCGACCTTCTCGTAGCGCGCATCCGGGAGCGGCTGGAAGTGCAACTCCGGTTCGGGCTGGATCTGAAGCGTCGCCTGCAGATACTGGTCGAGCTGTTCGTCGCTCGTCACCGGCGTGCCGTTCCAGGTCACATTGTCGTTCGCGTCGATGATGATCTTGTTCTTCTGCGCGTCGACCGGCGGCGGGTTGTTCTGGTTATTCACCGGAAGATCAACCTTCACCGCATGCGTCTGGACCGGGATGGTGATGATGAACATGATGAGGAGCACGAGCAAGACGTCGATCAACGGCGTCATGTTCATATCCATCATCGGGGCGCCATCATCCCTGCCGCCACTCATTGCCATGATTCAAAACTCCTGAGCTAGCCGGGCGGTTAGGACGCGGATCCGTCCTTGGGGGGAGGTTGCGAAATGAAGCCGACCTTGATGAAGCCCGAGGACTGCATCGTGTAGATCGCCGCGCCGATGCACTTGTACGGGACGTCGACGTCGCCGCGGATGTGCACTTCGGGGATCTTGTCCGGATCGATCGGGCCGGCCGCCTTAAGCCGCTCGATATCGGCTTTCATCTTGGCGGTCGCCTTGTCGAGCAATTCCTTGTGCCCCATCCGCGTCAGGCCCCAATAGACGGCGCACTGGCCCGCATCGTCCTTGACGATCGAGAGCGACACGTTTTCCGGCTTGGTCTGCGTCGGATCGAAACGAACCTCCGGCAGCTTCAGCTTCACATTCTGCACCACGACCGGAACCGTGATGATGAAGATGATCAGAAGCACCAGCATGACGTCGACGAGCGGCGTCGTGTTGATGTCCGACATCGGCGTTTCGGAGGAGCCTCCGGTGCTAATAGCCATTAAGCATTCCTATCCTTACTTCGTGCCGCCCGGGCCGAGGCCCGGACGTCTGGCGGAACAGGGCACCGTGCCCGTTCCGCCACCACGTGCTTACGGCTTGGTCGTTACGCCACCGGCCTGGCCGGCAGTGGTCGTCGCCGGCTTCGCCGGGGTGGTGGCAGCCGCCGGCTTGCGCACCGCAACGCTGGGCTTCACCGCGCCGTTCGACGCGAGGTAGCCGAGAACGTCGTTCGCGAACGAGCCGAGCGCTTCCTGGATCGCCTTGTTGCGGCGCTGCAGGAAGTTGTAGCCGAGCACCGCGGGAACCGCGACGACGAGACCGAAGGCGGTCATGATCAGCGCTTCACCGACCGGACCGGCGACCTTGTCGATCGACGCCTGACCGGCGGCGGCGATGCCGAGCAGCGCCTTGTAGATGCCGACCACGGTACCGAACAGGCCGATGAACGGCGCCGTCGCGCCGACCGTCGCGAGGAAAGCGAGACCGCCACCCAGCGCCGAGTTGATCGTGTCTTCCGAACGCTGCAGCGAGCCGTGCAGCCAGTCATGCGCCTCGACCGGATCGGTCAGCTTGGCATGCTGTTCCTGCGCGGCGAGGCCGTCATCGACCAGCTGCTTGTAGGCCGAGTTCTTCTCAAGCTTGGCGGCGCCTTCGCGCAGCGAGTTCGAGTTCCAGAACGTGGCGCGCACGCGCCGACCCTGGTTGATGATCTTCTGCTGCTCGAACACCTTCGTGAAGAAAATGTAGAGCGTGAAGAACAGCATGACCAGCAGAATGCCGGCGGTGGCGTAGGAGATGGCGCCGCCGTTGTTCAGCGCGTTCCAGAAACCGAACTGTTCCTGGGCCGCACTGGCCGCGCCAGCGTTAAGGATGGAGATGCTCATTCGGATGCTTCCTCTAAAAATATCGTCTCAAGATACAACCCGGCCGGCGCCCGGGTTTCCGGGCGCCGGCGTGAAAAAAGTCATTCGTCCTTCAGCGTCCAGCGGATGCCAGGCAACGTATAGCTGTAAGGCTGGGCGTTACCTTCCGTATCCTTCTGCACGGTGAAGCGGCCACGACGCTGCGCGAGACGGCAGGTCGCGTCGTCGAGCGACGAGTTTCCGCTCGATGCGGTCACACGGCATCCGGCAACCTTGCCCGACGTATCGATGCTGAGCAGCACCGAAACACGGCCCGAGGCGCCAGCGCGCTTGGCGTCGGCAGGATAATCGTCGTCGGTGAACCAGCTACCGGGGTTGCCCCTTGGCCCGCCCTTGACGGCGACAGGCTTGGGCGCCGGCGGCGCGGGTGGCTGCGGCGGCACGACCGGGGCCGGCGGCGTCACCGGGGGCGGCGGCTGCGGCACGTTGGTCGTCGCGATGTTGACCGGCGACGGGACCGGCGGCGTGATCGGCGGGATCACGACCTGAGTCGGCGGCGGCGGCAGATTCGGCTGGTCCGGCGGCGGGGGCGGCGGCTTGTCCGGCGGCGGCGGCGGTGGCGGTGGCGCCACGTCGAACGCATTCAATTTTTCCGCGGCCTTCTTGGCGAAATCAACCGCCAAGCCGGTCACGAAAGCATAACCGAATCCCGCAACGATCAGCGAAACGATGATAATCGCTACGATACGGCTGCCGGTTGTATCACGATCAGCATATGACATTCAGAAACCCAACTCCTTCGTGTCCGACCCGCGAATATCGCCGGACGTTAACCGTTCGGCAACGAACCCCTCGGCTAGCGCCAGATCGGGCAGAGCGCGAGTCTCTATCGCCCTGCCTGCGACGACGCAAACGCTTTGTCGGGCGCAACAAACGTACAATCGCAGCATGGCAGAATTATTTCTGTAAAGGAACGTTCGGATCGCCTAACTCATTCGATATGTCACGCGTTCCCATGGCTCGATTCCTCTCCGTCCTGCTCATCGCGGCCAGCGCACCGCTGATACCGGTGTCAGCAACCAGATTGCCACCGCCGCCGCCTGTTTATCGTTATGCCGATATGGCTGATCTGGCGACGAAAGCGCCGGTGGTCGTGGACGCCACTATCACCGACGCCGCCAAGATCAAGCCAGCTGAGGCGACGGGGCTCGCGCCGGGGCATGTACGCTATTATCTGACGGTCACGATCAACGCGTTGATCCGCGCGCCCGGAGGTTTGCCGCCTGAGGTCGGCTATCTTTACGACGCACCGCTCGACGCGGCCGGCCGGGCACCCAAGCTAAAGAAAATGCGCGTAATTATCTTTGCGCGTACGGTCGCCGACCGGCCCGACCAGTTACAGTTGGTGACCCCGGACGCGCAGTTGCAATGGTCGCCGCAGACCGAGGCGACGGTGCGCAGACTGGCTGCCGATCTGGTGTCGCCAAAGGCGCCGCCGGCGATCGTCGGCATCTCCAATGCGTTCCATGCAGCGGGCACTCTTCCCGGAGAAGGAGAGACGCAGATCTTCCTCAAGACTACCGGACATCCGATCTCGCTCGGCATTCAGCGCAAGCAGAATCAGGCGCCGGTTTGGACGGTATCGCTGAGCGAAGTGGTGGAGGATGCCTTGCCGCCGCCCCAGCGCGACACGTTCCTATGGTATCGCCTGGCATGCGGCCTGCCGGTCGAAATACCAGCCGACACGTTGTCCGGACTCGCCCCCGCCGACGCCGCGGCGGTTCAGCAGGACTATGCGCTGGTCAAGCAGGGACTCGGTCCCTGCCGTGTCAGCGGCGGTGGCGGACCAGGGTGATCCCGATCGATTCGCCGCCTTCGGAAATCGCCAGCTTGACGATTTTTACCTGAACGCGGGCGACGCGCTTGTCCTGCAGGAACAATGTTTCGCAGATGTGATCGGCGACGCCTTCGATCAGCGTGAAGTGAACGCCGTCCGGCAGCGATCTGGTCGCAGCGTGTTTCAAATCGAGATAGTTTTTCGACATCGGAAGCGGCGATTCGGGGCCGAATCGGCCTGGCAGGTCGAGATCGACCGTGATCGAGATCCGCAACGGCTGCGGAAGATGCGTTTCCTCGGAATAGATGCCGGTCAGCACCATTACCTCGATATCATGCACTTCGAGTTGCAGGCGGTCGTCCAAGTCGCGTCATCCCATGTGAGGAGCGCGCCCCTGCCCTTCCCTACGCCGGCGATCAACCCCTAGCGGTGCCACGGCCCGCGCATTCGTCTTGTATTCAGCCGGGATGCCGATAAAGCGCGCGCCCCCGGGTGTAGCGCCCGCGCGTTCGAGGAGATTCCGCCAAGTGACCGATTTCGTGCCGATCAACGCCGTCGATCCCGCCGCCGTCGAGGCGTTGCTGGACCGCGCGTTCGGCCGAGACCGTCACGGCCGTACTGCGTATCGCCTGCGCGACGGCGTGGAGTCGATTCCCGAGCTCAGCTTCGCGGCAATCGAGGACGGCGCGCTCGTCGGCACGATCCAGTGCTGGCCGATCGCGCTCCGTGGCGACGACGGCAGTCTTCACCCGCTCGTCTTGGTCGGGCCGGTTGCGGTCGAACCGTCGCGTCAACGCGGCGGGCTGGGCAAGGAACTGGTCCACCAGGCGCTCGACGCCGCACTCGAACTCGATCTAGACGGTGCGATGATGCTGATCGGCGATCCGGAATATTATGGGCGCTTCTGGGGATTTTCCGCCGCGGCGACCGCAGGCTGGCGCCTGCCGGGGCCGGTGGAGGCGCACCGATTGCTGGCACGCGGGCCAGACGTGCCCGCGATCGCAGGAGAATTGGGGCCACGCGTCGGCGCCGTGGTCTGACGCAGCGGGAGCGGCTATTGTCAGTCTGCCGCCTGAGTACGGTCACGAGCGGGCTCAAGTCATGAGACGGCTGCCGCTCAAGGTTGCGGCCCGTCACCGCCTGCCCTAGCGATCATTTGCATGCCGATGGCTCCTCCTCCCGATCTCGCCAGCCTGTCGCTCGCCGACGTCGCGCGGCTCGTGGCCGAGAAGCGCTTGCCCCCGGTCGAGCAATGGAATCCCAGCCATTGCGGTAACAGCGACATGCGGATCGCGCGCGACGGGACGTGGTTCCACATGGGCTCGCCGATCGGCCGGCAGGAAATGGTGCGCTTGTTCGCCACCATCCTGCGGCGCGAACCCGACGGTGGTTACGTGCTGGTCACGCCCGTCGAGAAGCTCGAGATCGAGGTCGAGGATGCGCCGTTCGTCGCGGTCGAGATGAAGTCCGAAGGCGAAGGCCGCGACGCCGCGCTCGCCTTTCGACTCAATACCGGCGAGCTGGTCGCCGCCGATGCGGATCACGCGCTGCGATTCGAGCAAGGCGAGGACGGACCACGCCCTTATCTCCACGTTCGCGGCGGGCTGGAGGCACTGGTCGCACGATCGGTCTATTACGATATCGCCGAGCGCGCGCTGTCGGGCGACGACGATCCGCCGGGCGTGTGGAGCAACGGCGCCTTCTTCGTGCTGGAGGCCGGCGCATGACGACGCTCGCCGAGCGGCTGCGCGTTGCGCTCGACCATGTCCATGAGCCGGAATTGCTCCCTGGCGATCATCCCGGCGTCGCGACCAATGGCGTACGCATGCCGGCCGCGGTCCTGGTCGCGGTAACCGACCGGTCCGAGCCGGGGCTGATCCTGACCCAGCGCACCGAAAGCCTGCGCCGCCATGCCGGCCAGGTCGCCTTTCCCGGTGGCCGGATCGATCCTGGAGATGTCGACGCGGCCGCCGCGGCGTTGCGCGAGGCGGAGGAGGAAATCGCCCTGCCCCGCGCCGCCGTCACCTTGATCGGCGAGGCGGACCGTTACGTGACGGTCACCGGCTTCGAAGTGATTCCGGTGGTCGGCGTGATCCCACCCGATCTCGATTATCGCCCCAACGAGGCCGAGGTCGCCGACGTGTTCGAGGTCCCGCTCGCCTTCGTTCTCGACCCCGCCAACCAGCTTCGCGCCAGTGCCGACTGGCAGGGCCGGACGCGCTATTTCTACGAAATCCGCTGGGGCGAACGACGCATCTGGGGAGCGACGGCGGCGATGCTGGTCAATCTGTCACGGCGGTTGCGATGGGCGGCATGACGTTCCTTCCGCCCGCGGACTGGCGAGATCGTCCCGGCCTGGCCCGGCTGGTGTCCGTGTTGGGCGCCGGGAATGCGCGGATCGTCGGCGGGGCGGTGCGCGACACCCTGTTGGGAATCGAAACGTCGGACATCGACATTGCAACGCCACACGATCCCCGCGTCGTAATCGATCTGCTCGAAGCGGCAGGAATCAAGGCGGTGCCGACCGGGATCGACCATGGCACCATCACCGCGGTGTCGAGCGACGAGGTGTATGAGGTCACTACCTTGCGCCGCGACGTCACTACCGATGGCCGACGCGCGACGGTAGCCTTTACCGACGACTGGCGCGAGGACGCGGCACGCCGCGATTTCACGATCAATGCGCTCTATGCCGATCCTCAGACCGGCGAGATCCACGATTATTTCGGTGGCATCGCCGATCTCGAAGCGCGCCACGTCCGCTTCATCGGCGACCCTTATCGTCGCATCGCCGAGGATCATCTGCGCATCCTGCGTTTCTTTCGCTTCCTCGCGCGGTTCGGCGATATCGCCGACCCGGACGGCTTGCAGGCCTGTACCGAGCGCGCCAACGACCTGATGGCGCTGTCACGCGAACGCATTGCCAACGAATTGCTGCGCCTGCTCGTGGCGCCGCGCGCGGTCGAAATCGTCGCGCTGATGATCGAGCGTGGCGTCTTGGTTCCCGTCTTGCCCGAAATCGCCGACGTCGCACGTCTCGCCGATCTGGCGAGAAGAGAGGCCGAGAGCGGGATCGCCCCCGATCCGATCCGTCGGCTAGCCGCATTGCTGCCCGCAGATCCCGCCGTTGCGGCGAGCGTCGGGGCGCGGCTGAAGCTTTCCAACAAGCAACGCCAACGGTTGGAAAGCGCGACGCTGCCAGTCGATGCCGACCCGCAGGCACTGGCCTATCGGCTAGGCACCGAGCTCGCCGTCGACAGGCTGTTGCTGTCGGGTGGCGATGCCGCCGCGATTCGCGACTGGCCGCGTCCCAGGCTGCCGATGTCGGGCGGACAACTCGTCGCCAGGGGCCTCAAGGCCGGACCGGATGTTGCGAAGACGTTGCGGGCGATCGAGGACCGCTGGATCGCAGAGCAATTCCCTGATGCCGCTCGCGTCGCGGCGATTACTGACGAGGAAGTGGCTCAGGCCCTGGACGCGACGAGATAGTCGAAGGCTTCGTCGGCTTCGAGCGGCTTGGCATAGACGAATCCCTGACCATAAGTGCAGCCCAATGCCGCCAGGGTCTGCGCCAGCTCGTTGGTTTCGATCCCTTCCGCGGTGGTTTCCTTACCGAGCGCCTGGGCGAGGCTGAGGATGGCACGGACGATCGCCACCTTGTCGCGGTCGGCGAGCATCCCGGTGACGAAACTGCGGTCCATCTTGAGCACGTCGATCGGCAGTTTCTGGAGATAGGCCAAGTTCGAATAGCCCGTGCCGAAATCGTCCATCGCCAGGGTCGCGCCCAGGCTCTTGAGCTGGTGCATGGTCTCGGCGACGCGCTCCGGATCGGAGATCAGCGCGCTTTCGGTCAGTTCGAGCGTGAAACGGCTACCGGCCAACTGATTGCGCAGTAACGCGTCCTCGACGATTGGCGCGATGTCGTCGCGCTGCAGCTGGATCGCGGACAAATTGACCGCGACACGCACGTCACTGTCGCCGCCAGCCCGAATATCCCAGGACCGGAGCGTCCGCGCTGCCTCGTCGATCGCCCAGCGACCGAGCGGGACGATCAGCCCCGATTCCTCGGCGACCGGGATGAAATCCGCCGGCGAATGTTCGTGACCGTGCTCGTCGGTCCAGCGGGCGAGCGATTCGAACGCGACGACCCGTCCGGTCGCGAGGTCGCAGATCGGATGATAGGTCAGCCGCATCGCGCCATTCTCGATCGCGCGGCGCAGCTCGGTTTCGATCCCGAATTGCTCACGCGCGATGTCGAGCGCCTGGGTCTGATAATATTCGGCCTGGCCCGAAGTCTTGGAGCGTTTGACCGCGAATTGCGCGTGGCGGATCAGGTCTTCGGAATCCTCCACGGCGTCCGATCCGAACGCAATGCCGATCGAGCAGGATACGCGAATCTCGAAATCCGACATGCGGAACGGCGTCGCGAGCGTTTCCTGGATGCGACGCACGACTTGCTCCGCTTCCTGCTCGCTCTCTTCGAGCGCGAGCAGGATACCAAATTCGTCGCCGCCGGTTCGCGCCAGCATGTCCGACGCGCGCAACGCGCCCTTGAGGCGCCGCGCCAGCGTGATGAGCAATTCGTCGCCCGCCATCGATCCCAGGCAGGCATTGACCCGACTGAACCGGTCGAGATCGATGATCAACACAGCATAGCGCGCGCCGACACCTTCAACGATCCGCTCCTCGAGCGATTCGCTGAACCCGCTGCGATTGGGCAGGCCGGTCAGGCTGTCGGTGATCATCTCGCGGCGCAGATTGTGCGCGGTCCGCAATTCGCCGGTATGGTCGACCAGCGTGACGAAGCAATACAACGAGGACGGCGAGCGCCGCGCCAGGGTGACGCGGAAATGGCGGCAATCGACCGCCTCGCCGAATTCCCAGGCGAAATCTTCCTGCGCCGCGTCGCCCGAGAGGAAAGCGTCGATGCGCCGGCCCAGAGCATCGAGCAACGGGGATTCGCGCCCGACATTGCCCAGCCCCGCGACGCGGAACGCACGATTGACGGCGCCCACGACAAGGTCGCCATTCGGTTGGCCGACCAGCGCCAGTGGCACCGGGATCAGCTCAATGGACGTCGCGATGCGTTCGATCTCATCGGGGCGCAATGCCGCCGCCGCCAAGTCAGCGGGCACGGTTTTAGCGACCTTCGCGCGAGACAGTCCGAGCGCCATCGCAACCCGCTTAGGGCGGATTGGTTAAGGCGCACTGAAGCGTCCCCGGCTTTCAATACCTTGCACGCTGCCCGCAATGCAGCGGGCATGGCTGTCAGAACCGATTGTCGCGCGGGAATCCGGTCGGCGGCATTCGCCCCGCGGCGCCGCGCGCGGTGCGCCACGGCTGCAAGTCGGTTTCGGTCCGCGTCCGGCCGCTTTCGCCGCCCATCGCCCAGCTCAGCCCCTCGGCGAATTTGAAGGTGATCGCATCCGACAGCCCGCCGTCGCGATAGCGCTGCAACTGCACGCCCTGCCCCTTGGCCAGTTCGGCGACTTCCGACAATGGGAAGACCAGCATCTTGCGGTTGTCGCCGATCGCCGCGACATAATCGTCGTCGCCGGCAATCGGCCGCACGATCTTGAGCTTGGCGCCGGCGCGCGGCGTCACTACCGCCTTGCCCTTGCGCGTCTCGGCGATCGCGTCGGTCGCCTTGAGCACGAAGCCGCGTCCATCGGACGCCGCGACCAGCAATTTCTCCGCTTCGCTCGCGCGCAACAACGCCGCGATCCCGACCTCGCCGTCGAGGTCGATCATCAGCCGCACCGGTTCGCCGAAGCCGCGCCCGCCGGGGAGCTTGTCGGCTGCGAGCGTGTAGAAGCGCCCCGTTTCGGCGGCGAGCAGCAATTTGTCGGTGGTCTGCGCATGGAACGCGAAGCGCGGACCGTCGCCTTCCTTGAACTTCATCGCATCGGCGGAGGCGAGTTCGACATGCCCCTTCATCGCGCGGATCCAGCCGCGCTGCGACAGGATCACGGTGATCGGCTCGCGCTCGATCATCGCCTCGAGCGGGATTTCCCGCGCCGGCGCCGCCTCCTCGATCAACGTGCGGCGACGGCCGAGCGCGGTCTCCGGGCCATAGCGGTCGCGCACCTTGCCGAGATCGCGCTTCAGGCGCGTGCGCTGGCGAGCGTCGCTCGACAACAACAGTTCGAGTTCGCCCTTCTCTTTCTCGAGCCCCTCGCGCTCCTTGCGCAATTCCATTTCCTCGAGCTTGCGCAAGCTGCGCAGCCGCATGTTGAGGATGGCTTCGGCCTGGCGGTCGGTCAGCTCGAACTCGGCGATCATCACCGGCTTGGGCTCGTCCTCGGTGCGGATGATCTCGATCACGCGGTCGAGGTTGAGATAGGCGATGATGTAGCCGTCTAGCAGCTCGAGCCGATCGGCGATCTTGTCGAGCCGATGCTGCGAGCGGCGGCGCAGCACGATGAACTGGTGGTCGACCCAGGATTGCAGCGCTTCCTTGAGACTCATCACCCGCGGCGTGCGCGTCGCATCGAGGACGTTGAGGTTCAGCGGTATACGCGTTTCGAGATCGGACAGCCGGTACAGGCTTTCGATCAGCGTATCCGAATCGACCGTGCGGCTGCGCGGTTCGAGTACGATCCGCAGATCCTCGGCGGATTCGTCGCGCACGTCGGCCAGGATCGGCAGGCGCTTGTCGTTGACCAGATCGGCGATGCCCTCGATCAATTTGCCTTTGGACACGCCGTAAGGGATTTCGGTCACGACGAGGTGCCAGCCGCCACCCTTTTCGTTGACGCGCTCGATCTTGGCGCGCGTGCGGAACGAGCCGCGACCGGTCGCATAGGCCTCCGCGATCGCCGCCGGACTGTCGACGATGGCGCCGCCGGTCGGCAAATCGGGGCCCTTCACATAGTCGAGCACGTTGGCATTCGGATTGTCGATCAGCGCGATCGACGCATCGAGCAGTTCGGCGGCATTGTGCGGCGGGATACTCGTCGCCATGCCCACCGCGATCCCGGCCGCGCCGTTGGCGAGGAGATTGGGGAACGCGCCCGGCATCAGCTCGGGTTCCTGATCCTCGCCATTATAGGTCGGTCGATAGCCGACGGCGTCCTCGTCGAGCCCGTCCATCAGATCGGTCGAGACCTGAGTCAGCCGCGCTTCGGTGTAGCGATAGGCGGCGGCGTTATCGCCGTCGATATTGCCGAAATTGCCCTGACCGTCGACCAGCGGATACCGCAGCGAGAAATCCTGTGCCAGGCGGACCATCGCGTCATAGACCGAGGCGTCGCCATGGGGGTGATATTTACCGATGACGTCGCCCACCACACGCGCCGATTTCTTGTAGGCGCCATTGGGGTCCATCTTCAGCGTTCGCATCGCCCAGAGCAGCCGGCGGTGGACGGGCTTCAGCCCGTCCCGGACGTCCGGCAGCGAACGCGCCGTTATCGTCGACAGCGCATAGACGAGGTAACGTTCGCTGAGCGCGCTATCGAACGGCGCGTCGAGCACACCCACTTCGGGATTGTCGGGAAGGTCGGTCGTCTCTGATGCCATCCGAAAGCGGTTAGAGCCTATTTGTCCGGGAGGAAATATCGGGAACGAAGAAGGTGTGGATCGCTAGCGAGCCGGGTCGGGGTGATTGGTCGACACCCAGCAGCTCCGGGGTTGGCGAATGCACCTGTCGGGCGCGTTGCGGAGTTCGATGCCCATTGCCGCGCCAAATAGTTTCTTGGCGGCCAATTGATCATAGCTTCTGACGATCCGCATCGACCGCCAATCGACCTCGTAAGCCCGGAAAGTACCAAAGCTGTCGCAGTTGCTGTGCGCAACGATTTCCCCGACCACGATCAATCGCGACGACCCATCCCACCATTTGAGTACCGCGACGTTGGGCTCTTCGGGCCAGCCACATTTGACCGGGTGACCGAAGGCGCGAACGATTAACGGCGACAGGTCGCGCACCTGCAATCCCCTGACACCACGCGCGAAAACCACCGTCCGGAAATGACCGTTCGCCCCCTGATCGCTGGTCGTGACAGCGAAAGCCCGCGAGTCCGGCGCCCAAAGCAGTTCCGACCCGACACCGGGTCCGATACCGACGTGCCCGGATCCCATACGTCCCGCGACCTGCAAGGTGACCGCAGGCTCGCCTTTGCGCTCGACATAGCGAACCGACACGGTCGTCGCTCCGTCCGGCGACTTTACCCTCAATGGCGGGCGATTGATGGCCCCGGCGATGCGCTCCCAAATCGGTTGGGCGGCGCGTGCATAGAACCCATCCGCCGACCCATTTCCAATCAGCGGTATCATGCCGATGAGCAGGACTGAGCGAAGCACGGTGCGGCGCATGGCCGATCCTAGCACGCCACAGCGCAGCCGCCAGCTATTGTGACGCGCCGCCCCGTTCGCGCTCGAATTCCGCACGCCGGCGCTCGCCTCGCGCCTTGAGCAGATCGTGGCGCGACAGGATGCCGACAACCTTGCCGGTCTCGGCGTCAACGATCGGCACGCGGCCGATTCCGGTTTCCACCATCAGGTCAGCGACCTCGCCGATCGGCGAGCGGCGATAGGCCATCGGCTGCGAGGCGTCGGACAATTCATCGGCGAGCGGGGTATCGTCTCGACTGCGCTCGGCCTGCCAGCGCAAGGCGTCGGAGCGCGACACCAACCCGAGCAGGCGGTCGTCCTTTCCGACCACCGGGTACGAACGATGCGTCGCATGGTCGGCGAAGAAGGCGACGACGTCGCGGATCGGCATGTCGCCCGGCAACGTCTCGGGTTGGGGCGTCATGACCTGCTCAGCCTGGAGGAAATCGAGCGGATCGACGGTATATTCCTGCAGGATGTGACGCCCGCGGCGCGCGATTTTTTCGGTCAGGATCGATCGGCGCATGATCAGCACGCTGACCGCATAGGCCCCGACCGACGCTGCGGTCATCGCCGGGAGATCGGTGAAATGCCCGGTCACCTCAACCGCAAAGAAGGCGCCGGTCAGCGGCGCGCGCATCGCACCGCTCATGATCCCCGCCATGCCTGCCATCGCCCAGAACCCGGCTGGTCCCGGCAGGAATTGGCCGAGCGCGACGCCGAGCGCGCCACCCAGGATCAGCAAGGGCGCGAGCACGCCGCCCGACGTCCCCGATCCCAGCGCGATCAGCCAGACGATCGCTTTCACCACCAGCAATGCGAGCACGACACGCAAGGTCATCGATCCGTCGAGCAATGCCTGGATATTGGAATAGCCGGCGCCGAGCACATGCGCGTCGATCAGGCCGCCCAGCCCGACCACGATTCCGCCGAGCGCGGGCCACCAGAACCAGTGGACCGGCAGGCGGTGGAACAGATCTTCGACCTTATACAGCGCGACCGACAATAGCGCCGCCTCGAGCCCCGCCAGGATTCCGGTAGCCAGCGACCCCGACGCAGCCTGCCACCAATCGAGCGCGACTGGTGGGAAGGGAAAGAGCGCGCCTGAACCCAGCAGCATGGGGCGGCAGGCGAAGGACATCAGCACTGCGGTCACCACCGGCACGAAACTGCGCGGCTTCCATTCGAACAGCAAAACCTCGATCGCCAACAGGACGGCAGCGAGCGGCGTGCCGAAGATGCCGGTCATGCCGGCCGCGGCACCGGCAACGAGCAAGGTCTTGCGCTCGGCGGCGCTCAGCTTGAAGCGCTGCGCGAACAAGGATCCGATCGCGCCGCCGGTCATGATGATCGGGCCTTCCGCGCCGAATGGCCCGCCGCTGCCGATCGAGATGGCCGAGGAAATCGGCTTGAGGATCGCGACCTTCAGCGACAGCCGGCTTTCGCCGTAGAGGATCGCCTCGATCGCCTCCGGGATGCCGTGCCCCTTGATCTTCTCCGACCCGAACCGCGCCATCAACCCGATCAGCAACCCGCCGATCGCCGGGATCGCCACCGTCAGCAAGCCGAGATGCGCGTCGGTGATCTCGACACGGCTGGCCGACAGACGGCCGAACCAGAACAGATTGGTTGCGACCGCGATCAGCCGAATCAGCAGCCACGCCCCTAGCGCCGCGCCGATCCCCACCGGAATCGCGGCAGCCGTCAACATGATCATGCGCAGATCGGCGCTGTGATCGCCTAAAGGACGCGCCTTGCCGGCGGGCGTGGGATGGAGTGACATGACGGCCTGTTTTGTAGGGAGATGCCGCGCAGCTATATCGCGGCGCGATATAATTCAATCGAAGGATTACAATCATGTCGAGCGAAGATGAGTTGACCGACGCCGAATATGCCGCGTTGGCCGATTTTCGCCGTACCTTGCGCCAGTTCCAGGCGTTCAGCGAAGAGCGGGCAGCCGATTTCGGCCTGACGCCGCAACAACATCAGGTGCTGCTGACCATTCGCGGCGCGGCATCGCGCCCGGTCAGCATCGGCTATGTCGCCGAACGCCTATTCGTGAAGCCGCACAGTGCGTCGGGGCTGATCGTGCGGCTGGAAACGCTGGGTCTGATCGCACGCCGGCCGTCACCGCATGACGGCCGCCAGGCCTTGTTGGAGCTGACGCCAAAGGCGCGCGAGATCCTCGAACGCCTATCGGCGGTGCACCGCGACGAGATCGTCCGGATGCGACCGACGCTGAAACAATTGCTCGACACGATCGCCTGACAGCGTGCTTGATTTATATCGTTATACGATATAAATTCCGATCCGGAGGATAGGATGCGGATCTTGCTGGTGATCGTCGAATCGATAGGCCTGATCGTCGGCAGCGTCGCCGCCGCGATCCTGCTGTGCTGGCTCCTGTGGCACGCGTTCCGGCTGATCCGCCACCCCGCCTGGGGTCCCCCGATCGTCGTCGTGCCCGTCATCTTTTGGGCGGCCAACATGCTGCCGCGCAGCGACTTCCTGCGCATGACCTTGGTATTCGCGCTGCTGGCCGCCATTCCCTTCTGGGTCGAAGGCCGCGCCTGGCGCGTGGCGTGGATCGAACGGCAACGCCGGGATGTCGACGATCCCCTGCACAGCTGAATGTTCGTGCAAGCTCCGCCGCTTTACCCCGTGCTTGCCGCTTGCATCGCCCAGGATCGTGCGCCGCGACCGGACGAACTGGAATACGTCACGCAACGGATCCTGCGCGAAGGATCGGTGGGTGCGCCTGGCGCACGTCTGGATCGCCGCATGGCTGCCCGCGCGGCCCGCGCCGCGCTGATCGGTGCGCCGAAAAACTGACGCGGAGAAGGCGTCAGCGGATCGCCGCTACCATTTGATCTGGTTGCTCGACGGCGCTTTCCATTGATTGCTCGACGGCGACTTCAACTGCGTGCTGACCGGGCCTTCGCCCTTGATCTGGGTGCTCGAGGGCGACTTCCACTGATTACTCGCCGGCGCCTGCACCTTGAGTTGCTCGCTCTTGATCTGGGTGCTGTCCGGTTTGTCCAGCCCGATCAGGACGCCTTGCGTCTCGCCCGTCGGTACGCCGGGCTGCTTTTGCGCCGCCGCGTCGGTTACGCCCAGCGACAGGCCCAGCATCGATACAGCCGCCGCCAGCGCAGGCTTCATGAGATCGGCCATGCCATCCTCCCTGCAAGGCGAGAGCGCACTCCGGGAGCGGAGAGCGGCTCTCGACCTTCGGAGGGATAGGCCGCCCGGCCCCGACGGTATTGGCGGAATGCGACATGCACCCCGGAGAGACGCCGTCAGACCGGGCTCGGCATATCGCGCGCGAGTTCGTCGAGCAGCCATTCCCGGAAGCGGCGGATCTTGGCGACGCCGCGCCGCGCCTCTGGATAGCATAGCCAATAAGCATAGCCGCGGGTCGAGACCTGATCGAACGGCCGCACCAATCGTCCTTCGGCCAAGTCGTTGCGCCAGAAAAAGGGCGTCAGCATCGCCATCCCCTGCCCCGCCATCGCGGCATGTCCTTCATGCGCCTGGCTGTCGAGGCGGACGCCGATGCGTGGCGGGCCGTCCGGGACTTCGACCCCCGCCTCGCGCAGCCAGAACGGCCACCACGGATCGTGCGGGCTGATCTGCGGGATGCGCAGCATGTCCTCGGCCGTGAACGGTCCGTGGCGCCGCAGGAATCCGGGCGAGCACATCGGCGTGAAGTCGATCCGCACGAGCAATTCCTCGTGCAGCCCGTCCCATCCGCCCAGTCCGGCGCGGATCGCGACATCGACGTCGTCGCTGACGAAGTCCGCCAGCGCATCGCTGGTCAGCAGGCGCACCGCCATCTCCGGATGGTTCATCTGGAAACTGCCGAGCCGCCAGGCGAGCCAGGTATTGGCGAACGTATTAGAGGTCGACACGGTCAGCACCGCCGCATCGTCCGCACGGATCGCGCCGAACGCGGCGTCCATCGCATCGAACGCGCGGGTGATCTGGGGAGCCGCCTTGCGGCCCGCATCGGTCAGTACCACGCGCCGCTTTTCGCGGCGGAACAACGGCGCGCCCAGCCGCTCCTCGAGCAATTTGACCTGATAGCTGACTGCTGCCTGGGTCATGCCGAGCTCATTCGCTGCCGCCGTGAAATTCTCATGCCGGGCGGCGGCTTCGAACACGCGAACGGCAGCAAGGGGCGGTAGGCGGCGCATGGCGACTTGATAAGCATGGCTTGTCTATCCTGTCCAACGATTTGTTGGCGAGCCAGGGACGAAACGAGCATATCCGGTTCGTCACCAACGCCGGATTTTATAAGGAGGACTCGGCAATGCGCGATGATTTCCTGAGCGGCGACTGGGCCGCGAACAAACACCGCCTGACGGCGGACGTCGATAAGCTGAGCAACACTATCGCCACGAAGGTCAGCGACAGCTTCGAAGCGCTCAACCGGGCGCAATTCGACGCGCCGTGGCGCCGCGTTTGGCGCAAGGTCCGCATTTCCGGTCTGCGGTGAAGAACGGCAGCCCCAGGGCCGGGACGCGTGCCCCCATGCGCGCCCGGCCCGCTCCAATGGACTTGCGCCTCTCCGGCGGCGTGGATCGGACGGCAGAACCCGCTTCCTTCTTGCCTTCCGCGCGCCGCCGGTCTTTTCCCTTCACATGAGCGACGATTTCAAGCCGCTGGCCTGGGCAGACCTGACCACGCGCCCGCGCCCGGAGCCGCAGGCGGCGATCGCCTATGGCGACGATCCCTGGCAACGCGTCGATTTGTGGTTGCCTGAGGGAGGCGGCCCTTTCCGCGTCGTGGTGATGGTCCATGGCGGATGCTGGACGACGAGCATCGCCGATCGCACGCTGATGAACTGGGCCGCCGAGGATCTGCGCCGCGACGGTTTTGCCGTGTGGAACGTCGATTATCGCGGCGTCGACCGTCCCGGCGGCGGCTACCCCGGCACCTTTCGCGACGCCGCGGCAGCGGCCGATGCGTTGCGCGGCTATGCCCCAAAATACGGGCTCGACCTGCGCCGCGTCGTCGCCACCGGCCATTCGGCGGGCGGACATCTGGCTTTGTGGCTGGCGGCGCGGCGACGACTGCCGTCCGACAGCCCGCTTTGGTGTGCGACCCCATTGGCGATTGCGCATGTCGTCGCCTGCGGCGCACTGCCCGATCTCGAAGCGGTAGCGGCCAGCCCCGACAATGGCTGCGGCGTCGACGTCATCCGCGATCTGGTCGGCGTGCCGGGCAGCGACGGGCGCGACGTCTACGCCGATACCTCGATCCCGCCGCTCTTGCCGATCGGGGTGCGCCACGATCTGGTCAACGGCCGCGAGGACCGTATCGTCCCCTATCGGCTGGCGACCGATTATGCCGAGAAGGCCGGTACGGAAGCCGTTCTGCACACCGTGCCGAATACCGGCCATGTCGAGTTGGTGACCCCGGGCACCGAGGCTTGGACGGTCACGAAGCGGCTGATCGCCGCCGCTTTCGCCACGACCGATCGTTAGACGAGCGGCGGAAGCGACGCGCCGAAACCGGCACCCTCCCCAACGAATACCTCCACGTCCGCCGACGAGCTGCGCGGCGCACGTGCATTCCTCACGTCTCATCGCCAAAAACACTCGCCTTGACGCAATATCCCATCAATGAGATGTTGTATTGCGACGGGGAAGAACGGGAGAGTATGCGATGCGATACGTGTTGCTGACGACGACGTGCCTGACCGTGCTGCTGGCAGGATGCAGCCAGTCCCAGAACGACCAGCCCTATCAACCCGATCGCTATTCGGCGGCATCCAATGCCACGGCCGTTGCAGACGCCGCGCCTGCTGGGCGTGCGGCGCCATCGCTGGCCATGGCCCCATCAAACGACGTCGCTCCCGGAGTCGACGTGACCGTCGCGCCGGGCGTCGCGTTCAGCTACAATTATGCGTTCCGGCTGCCGGCGCAGAACGTCAAGGACGCGCAGGAAGCGCACGCCTCGGCGTGCGAGAAGCTCGGGCCGCAGCATTGCCGGATCACCGGCATGCTCTATCGGCTGATCGGCGAGAACAACATCGTCGGCGCGATCCAGTTCAAGCTCGACCCGGCGCTGGCTCGCGCTTTCGGCAAACAAGGCATCGACGCGATCGTCAAGGCCGACGGCAAGCTGGTCGATGCCGAAATCACCGGGACCGACGCCGGCGCGGCGATCAAGACTCTCGACGTGCAAAGGCAGCAGACCGAGGCCGAAGTGCAGCGCCTCGACCGCCAACTCGCGCGCAGCGATCTCAAATCGGCGGAACGCAGCGAATTGCAGCGCCAGCGCGCCGCGCTCGTCACCCAATTGCAGGAAGTGAAGACCGAAGCCGGCAATCAGCAGGAGTCGCTCGCCACAACGCCGGTCAGCTTCCGCTACGAATCGGGCGCGGCGGTCCGCGGTTTTGACGGCAGCGCACCGATCACCAGCGCGTGCAACGTCTTCCTCGATTCGACGCAGATAACGCTCGGCGTCGCGCTGACCCTGCTCGCGGCGCTGGCTCCGCCGGGCGTGATCGTGCTGATCGCCTTCCTGCTCTGGCGCCGCTTCCGCCCGCGCCGCGCCGCTCCGCCGACCGAGGCCTGATTGCACCGGAGCAGTCGTTCCGGTATAGGCGATGACTTCCCGCCCCGGCGCGCCATTCCGCGTTGCCGGGGCGCTCATTTTACAAAGGTATGCGCCGAAGATGGCACGCCGCCGCCAGATCTACGAAGGCAAAGCGAAGATCCTTTATGAGGGTCCCGAACCAGGCACGCTGATCCAGTATTTCAAGGACGACGCGACCGCGTTCAACGCGCAGAAAAAGGGCACGATCAGCGGCAAGGGCGTGCTCAACAACCGGATCTCCGAGCACATCTTCACCCTGCTCGGGATGATCGGGGTACCGACGCACTTCATCCGCCGCCTCAACATGCGCGAGCAACTGATCCGCCAGGTCGAGATCGTGCCGATCGAGGTGGTGGTGCGCAATGTCGCCGCCGGGTCGCTGTCGAAGCGGCTGGGAATCGAGGAAGGCGTTCAGCTGCCGCGGACCATCATCGAATATTATTACAAGGACGACGCGCTCGGCGATCCGATGATCACCGACGAGCATATCGCGGCGTTCGGCTGGGCGAGCCAGGAAGAGATGCACGACATCGCCGATCTGGCGATCCGCACCAACGATTTCCTGTGTGGTCTGTTCGCGGCGATCGGAATCCGCCTGGTCGATTTCAAGCTCGAATTCGGGCGGATCTGGGACAATGACTATAGCCGCATCATCCTGGCGGACGAGATAAGCCCCGACGGTTGCCGGTTGTGGGACATCGCAACCAACGAGAAGCTCGACAAGGATCGCTTCCGCCGCGACCTGGGCGGCGAGGTCGAGGCCTATCAGGAAGTGGCGCGTCGGCTGGGTCTGTTGCCCGAAGGCGCCGACGGGGCCGTGCTCGATCTCGAAACGCATCGCCAGAACCGGGGCAAATAAGCGCTTTCTTTGCAGCTTCGCTGGTCGGCACCAGCCGAAGGATCCGACGATGCGAAGCATCGTTGAAATGGCTGCGGAGGGCGGTGCCGCGATCGTTTCAGCTCGGCTGAAACAAGAAACGTCAATCTTTGACGCGGAATCCGCAGATGATTCCGAAGATGAACGACGACACCAGCGACAGCTGGATCCACCCGCCGGGGTCGGTCCAGCCGAAATACTGTCCACCAAAGGTGAACAGCGCGATGAACATCACCATTGCCAGTCCGGCCATGTCCGAACCCCCTAATCAGGCGAGCGCAACACCCCAGCGAGTCGCGCACTGGACGAAACGCTGCGCTTCGCGGGTAAACGAAGCGTAAAACTTGCGGCGAACCGCAGGCGCGGCCATAGGGGCGCCGACTCCGTTTCAGCCAGGAAAGCGCCGCTCCATGAAGGTTCGCATCGTCGTCACCCTCAAGCCGGGAGTGCTCGACCCGCAAGGCAAGGCGATCCACAAGTCCCTCGAGAGCTTGGGATTTGGCGGCATCAACGATGTCCGCGCCGGCAAGGTGATCGAGCTCGACGTTGCCGACTCGGTGACCGACGAAGAGCTCGACGGCATGTGCCGTAAGCTGATCGCGAACACGGTAATCGAAAATTACAGGATCGAGCGGTGACCGCGGCGGTCGTCGTTTTCCCCGGCTCCAATTGCGACCGCGACCTCGCGGTGGCGATCGAGTCGATCATGGGGCGCAAGCCCAACATGGTGTGGCATGGCGAGACCGACCTTCCCGCCGGTACCGATCTGATCGCGCTGCCGGGCGGGTTTTCGTATGGCGACTATCTGCGTTCGGGCGCGATGGCGGCGCGGTCGCCGGTGATGCGCGCGGTGGTCGACGCCGCCGAGCGCGGCGTGCCGGTGCTGGGCGTGTGCAACGGCTTTCAGGTACTGACCGAAGCGGGACTGCTGCCCGGCGCGCTGATGCGCAATGCCGGCCTCAATTTCGTCTGCCGCGACGTCGAACTGTCGGTCGAGAACGCGCAAAGCGCCTTCACCAGCCGCTATGCCGCTGGCGAGACGATCCTGATCCCGGTCGCGCATCATGACGGCAATTACACCGCGGACGCCGAGACGCTCGACCGGCTCGAAGGCGAAGGCCGCATCGCCTTCCGCTACACCGGCAATGTCAACGGATCGGCGCGCCACATCGCCGGTGTGCTCAACGCCGCGGGCAACGTGCTCGGCCTGATGCCGCACCCCGAACGCAAGATCGAAGCCGCGCATGGTGGCGACGACGGCCGCCGCCTGTTCGAAGGGCTGATGGAGCTGGTCTCGGCCTGAGGATCAGACGCTGGCGTGGAACGGGCTGAAGTCCGTTCCCTCGTCATAGACGTCGATCCCTTCCCTGCGCTTCAGGAAGCCTACCACCGCGTAGGTCACCGGCGTGAGGACGACTTCCCAGCCGACCTTGAGCACGAACTGGCTGAGCATCACCAGCAGCATGGCGTGGATCGGCCAATCGGGCGCGCCGTAAAAGGCGATCGGATAGAAGATCAGGCTGTCGGCGCCCTCGCCGATGATCGTGCTGCCGATGGTGCGCGTCCACAGCATCCGCCCGCTGGTCCAGATCTTCATCTTGGCGAGCACATAGGAATTGAGCAGGTCGCCGACCCAGAAGGCGCAGAGCGAGGCAAGCGCGATGCGCCCGCCGATCCCGACGCTAACGAATGGAAAATGGTCGATGAGTTTCGGCGGCAGGCCGAATACATATTCATATTGCGGTTGCCCGGTCCAATCGGCCGCGGGCGGCAGCGCCACGACGGTCCATTCCATCAGCACCAGGAACGCCAGCGCTGCAAAGCCGGTCCAGATCACGCGGCGCGCTCGGGCGTAGCCGTAGACTTCGGTCAGGACGTCATCGAGCAGATAGGACAGCGGAAAGAACAGGATGCCCGCGCCGAACGGCCACAGACCGATCCAGGGCAGATCGACCACCGCGCGCTTGCCCGCTCCGACCACGTTCGACAGTACGAGGATGACGACGAAGGCCGCCATGACGAAATCGAAATAGCGGAAATGACTGCCGGTAACCTCTTTCGCCGTGACTCGCGTCAATGCCATGCGCACCCCCCCGATCGATATTGCGGCGGACTATGATGACTGTTCACGCCGCTCGCAATCCACGCTAGGCGGGAATCGGGCGCCCGTAGTTCAACTGGATAGAGCACGAGCCTTCTAAGCTTGGAGTTGCAGGTTCGAGTCCTGCCGGGCGCGCCATTCCTCGATCGCCCCCACGCCCCATGCATCCGATCCGCGATCGGCGCGTTGTGCCCGGCATGACCGGTTTCGATCGCGGCGATGCGCCGTTATTCTTTGATTGCGAACGCCGCCTCCGCTGCGAGATATCGCGGGAGCGCGACATCGCGATGACGCTCCCCGACGCCGCCCACCGAGCGCTACATCTATCCCGCGCACGCGCCTTGTCCGCGCGCCTCCCGCAATCGCCGTGCGAACGGCTGCTTCTCACCTTGGGTTGAACGGAGGTCGGGACACCCCTCGCCTTGTAACCGACAGCCGATTGGTGGAGAGCCCGATTCTGTTCACCATGCCGGGAAGTCCGCGATGCGCCGTCCTTTCGTCACCTCCGCTTTGTTGATCGCGTCTGCGTCAGTCGCGCCCGCCGCGATTGCCGCGCCAGACGCGCCCTCGCCCATCCTGACCAGTTCGGATGCCAAGGACGTGCTCAGTTATGCCCGGCCGGAGATCGCGCGCGTCACGCATGTCGATCTAGATCTGACCGCCGATTTCAAGGCGCACGTCATGCGCGGCACTGCGACGCTCGACATTCTGGCGCGACCCGACGCGCGCGAGATCGTGCTCGACGACAAGGATCTCGTCATCTCGCGGATCACCGATGCGCGCGGGCGTCCGCTCAAATGGTCGGTCGGCACGAGCGACGATTACAAAGGCGCACCGCTGACCGTGGAGATCGGCGCCGCGCGGCGGATCGTCATTACCTATCGATCCGACCCCAAGGCCCGCGCGCTCGGCTGGCTGGCGCCGGCGCTGACCGCGGGGAAGAAGAAGCCCTACCTCTACAGTCAGGGCGAGAGCATCAATAACCGCAGCTGGATCCCGACCCAGGACAGCCCGGGCATCCGCCAGAGCTGGTCGGCCAGGATCACCGTGCCGTCAGACCTGGTCGCGACGATGAGCGCCGAACGGCTGACGCCGGGCGGGATTCCCGGCCCGCGTGGCTGGCACAGCTATCGCTTCCGCATGGACCATAATGTCCCGCCCTATCTGATCGCGCTCGCCGTCGGCGACCTGCGCTTCCAGACGATCGATGCGCACTCCGGTATCTACAGCGAGCCGAGCGTGCTCGCGAAGGATGCGGCCGAACTGTCCGACACCGGCAAGATGGTGACCGTCGCCGAGAGCCTTTATGGCAAATATCGCTGGGGCCGCTACGACGTGCTCGTGCTGCCGCCTTCCTTCCCGTTCGGCGGGATGGAGAACCCAACGCTCACGTTCGCCACGCCGACGATCATCACCGGCGACAAGTCGAACGTCGACGTCATCGCGCACGAACTTGCGCATAGCTGGTCGGGCAATCTGGTCACCAACGCGACCTGGTCGGATTCATGGCTCAACGAAGGATTCACGACCTATTTCGAGAACCGGATCGACGAGGCGCTGTACGGCAAGGAGCGCGCGGCGACCCTGGCGGATCTGGCCTGGGATGACCTTCAGCGCGACCTGAAGGCGGCGCCCGACGCCAAGGCGACGCGGCTGCACGGCGACCCCGAAGGTGTCTATGGCGAACTCGATTACACCAAGGGTTCGACCTTCCTGCGGACGATCGAATATACGGTCGGGCGCGAGCGCTGGGACGCGTATCTGCGGTCCTATTTCGATCGCCATGCTTTCCAGCCGCAGACCACGGCGGGGTTCCTCGCCGATCTGCGCGCCAATTTGATCAAGGGCGATCAGGCGCTCGAGGCGAAGCTGCAACTCGACCAATGGGCGTACGGCACCGGCCTGCCCGACAATGCAGTCCATGTCCGCTCGGCGACGCTCGCCAGGATCGACCAGACCCTCGCGTCCGTCGCGGCCGGTGCGCCGATCAGCTCGATCGATGCGTCGCATTGGTCGACGCAGGAATGGTTGCGGTTCTTGAACGGCCTGCCGCGCCGGCAATCGGCGCAGCGACTGGCCGAGCTCGATCGCTCGCTCGGGCTCTCCGCATCGACCAACGCCTATATCCGCTCGGCCTGGCTCGTGCTCGCGATCGGCAATCGCTACGAGCCGGCGGTCCCGTCGATCGCGCAATATCTGCCGAGCGTCGGGCGCGGCCTGCTGATCCTGCCGGTCTATGCCGCGCTCAAGGCGCAGGGCGACTGGGGGTTGCCGATCGCGCGCAACGTCTATGCGACCGCGCGCCAGGGATATCATCCGACGATCGCCGCCGCGATCGACAAGATGCTCGGCCCCAAGGCGTAGCCCGCTTTCGACGCATGCCGATAATGGAACGGGAGATTTCACGCACACGCTGCGTCGGTGACGACGGGTCGCCGCTGACTGTGATCGAGTATCAGCACGTCGAACGCCGCCAGACCGATAGCGGCGAGCGCACCTATCCGGGCGCGCGGCGGTCGGCGCTCGCAAGCGGCGAACCGGTGCGGCCGTTGGGCGACGGCGTTTGGGAAGTGATCGCCACCGGCGAAGTGGTGCGGCGGGCCTGATCGTTCCGCTGACGGTTGACGTAGGCGCGCCATGCGACGATCCCCCCCGCGCATGACGTCCAATCACCCTCCCCAAGACCGCGCCTGGGCCGACGAAGCAGTCCGGCTGATCGAGGCCGACTATAATCGGTCGGCCGACACCCACCTCATCCCGATCCCGCTGCCGCGGTTTCCCGGCGTCCAGCTCTATCTGAAGGACGAATCGAGCCATCCGACGGGCAGCCTGAAGCATCGCCTGGCGCGCTCGTTGTTCCTTTACGCTTTGTGCAATGGCCGGATCGGGCCCGACACGACGATCGTCGAGGCATCGAGCGGATCGACCGCGGTGTCCGAAGCCTATTTCGCGCGCATGTTGGGGCTCGACTTCATCGCGGTCGTGCCGCGCGGCACCTCGGCCGAGAAGATCGCCGAGATCGAATTCTATGGCGGCCGGCCGCATTTCGTCGAGCAGGCGGTCGAGGCGGCAGGCGAGGCCGCACGGCTCGCCGATGCGCTCGGCGGTGCCTTCATGGACCAGTTCACCTTCGCCGAGCGTGCGACCGACTGGCGCGGCAACAACAATATCGCCGAAGCGATCTTTGCCCAGATGGCGCTCGAACAGCATCCGATCCCGCACTGGATTGTGTGCGGCGCGGGGACCGGCGGCACTTCGGCGACGATCGGCCGCTATGGCCGCTACCGCCGGCTCGCGACGCGGATCTGCGTCGCCGACCCGGAGGGATCGGTGTTCCACCGACACTGGGCCGACCGCGGCGTCACCAAGCTCGACCGCTGCGCCAGTCGCATCGAGGGGATCGGTCGCGCGCATGTCGAGCCTTCGTTCGTGCCCGAGGTGATCGACCGGATGGAAGTGGTGTCGGACACGCGCAGCATCGCCGCGGCGCGACTGCTCAGCGAGCGATTGGGGCGACGGTGCGGGGGATCGACCGGCACCAATTTGTGGGCCTGCGCGACCTTGGCCGAGGAAATGGCGACAGCCGGCGCGGAAGGGTCGATCGTCACCATCCTGTGCGACGACGGCAACCGTTACGCCTCGACCTATTTCGACGATGCCTGGCTCGAGAAATGCGGGATCGACTGGAAACCCGAAGCAGCCGATCTGGCGACGCGGCTCGGTTGGGCGCGCGCGGCTAAATCCAGGCGCTAAAGCCGCGTCACCCCCGCCGCGCGGACATGGTCGAGCGTCGGCATGCCGTTGACCGCCATCATCAGATCGGCTTCGGCCAGGATGCATTTAAGGACGTGCGCCGCGCCCTCGGCCCCATCAAGCGCCAGGCCATAAACGAACGGCCGACCCACCCCGACGGCGCGCGCGCCCATCGCCAGCGCCTTGATCGCGTCGCTGCCCGAGCGGATGCCCGAGTCGAACCATACGGGCACGTCGCCGGCCGCCTCGACGACGCCGGGCAGCATATCGATCGCGGCGATCCCGCCATTGGCCTGGCGGCCGCCGTGGTTCGAACAGAAGATCGCGTCGGCGCCCATGTCGACTGCCTTGCGCGCGTCCTCGGGATGGCAGATGCCCTTGAGCACGATCGGCATCTTGGTGACCGACTTGAACCACGCCATGTCGTCCCAGGTCAGCGGCCGCGCGAACAGCGATCCCCATAGCATGACCGCTTCGGGCAACGCCTGGGCCGGGTCCTTGCCGAGCAGTTTGCGGAAGACGGGATCCGCGAAATAGTTGGTCAGGACATGACCGCGCAGCTGCGGAAAATTGCCGGCATTGAGATCGCGCGGGCGCCAGCCGGTCACCCAAGTGTCGAGCGTCACCACCAGCGCGCGATAGCCCGCCGCCTCGGCGCGGCGGATCAGGCTTTCGGCCAAATCCCTGTCGCGCGGCGTGTAGAGCTGGAAGAAGCCCGGCGTATCGCCAAGGTGCTTCGCCACCTCTTCCAGCGTGTCGTTGCCCAGCGTCGAGACGGTCATCGGCACGCCCGTCATGGCCGACGCCTTGGCCGCGGCGATGTCGCCATGCTGGTCGAGGCTGCAGATGCCCGTCACGCCGATCGGGCTCATGAACAGCGGGCTATGATATTTGTGGCCGACAATCTCGGTCGACAGATCGCGGCTGGTCGTGCCGACCATCATCCGCGGCACCATTCCCCAATGGTGAAAAGCCTCTGCGTTCCGGTCCTGCGTCCATTCGTCGCCGCACCCACCCTGGACATAGTTCAGCACGTGCGGCGGCATCGCCGCCGTCGCGCGCTGGACGAGCGTCGCATAATCTACCGGCACCTTGGGCACGACGCCGCGCAAGCCGGCGCCGTAGATCTCGTTCTGATAGTCGCCGAAATGCGGCATCGTCCCTCTCCCGAATTTCAGGGCTGGCGCGGCGGATCGCAGGGCGTCGCCGAATAGCGCGGCGCGGGCGCGGGCTGCAGCACGCCGCCCAGCTCGATGAACGTGCCGCGTTCGCGATTGTGCGGATGTGCCACCGCTTCGTCGAAGCCGAGCACGGGCGCGAAGCAGATGTCGGTCGCTTCCATCAGCGCACACCATTCGTCGCGCGTCCGGGATTTGAAGATGTCGGTCAGTCGCGCCTTTTGCGCCGGCCATTGCGCGCGATCGAATTGGGCGTCGAACAGCGCGTCGTCGGCAATCCCCAGGGTCTTACGAAGTAACGCATAGAATTGCGGCTCGATCGATCCGATCGCGACATACAGACCATCGGCAGTCTCGTACGTGTCGTAGAACGGCGCACCGGTGTCGAGCATGTTGGTACCGCGCGTGTCGCCCCACATTCCCTGCGCGCGAAAACCCCACATCATCGCCATCAGCAGCGCCGATCCGTCGGTCATCGCGCAGTCGATCACCTGGCCCGGCGCGCCGTTCTTCACGCCGAGCAACGCGCTGACCATGCCGAAGGCGAGCATCATCGCGCCACCGCCGAAATCGCCGACCAGATTGATCGGCGGAGTCGGCTTCTCCCCCGCGCGGCCGATTGCACCCAGGGCGCCGGACAGCGCGATATAATTGATGTCGTGGCCCGCCGCCGGGGCATAGGGACCGGTCTGGCCCCAGCCGGTCATGCGGCCATAAACCAGCTTCGGATTGTCGGCGAGCAGGACGGCCGGCCCGATGCCCAGGCGCTCCGTGACCCCGGGCCGGAAACCCTCGATCAGGCCGTCGGCCGTCTTTACCAGGTCACGCAGCTTGGCGATGTCGTCGGCCGACTTGAGGTCGAGCTGCATCGCCGTGCGCGACCGCAGCAACGGGTCGCGCGGATTGGGCGTGGTACCCGGCCGATCGACACGGATCACCTCGGCGCCGTGATCGGCGAGCATCATGCCGCAGAACGGACCCGGCCCGATCCCGGCGAGCTCGATGATACGGATTCCGTGCAAAGGGCCGGGCATGGGGTCTCCTCTTCATAGCCCCTCCCCTGAAGGGGAGGGGCTTTACAGCACTCTACCTCACCGCGGCGCCATGCGGATGGCGCCGTCGAGGCGGACGTCCTCGCCGTTGAAATAACCGTTCTCGATCATCGTCAGCGCGAGATTGGCATATTCGGGCGGATTGCCGAGCCGCTTGGGGAATGGGACCGAGGCGGCCAGCGCATCCTTCACGTTCTGCGGCGCACCCTGCATCAGCGGGGTCTCGAAAATCCCGGGCAGGATGGTGTTGATGCGAATCCCCTCGCCCATAAGATCGCGCGCGATCGGCAGGGTCATGCCGACCACGCCGCCCTTCGATGCCGAATAAGCCGCCTGCCCGACCTGTCCATCCTCGGCCGCGACCGACGCGGTCATCACCATCGCGCCGCGCTCGCCGTCGACGCCCGGCTCCAGCGTCAGCATACCGGCTGCCGACTTGGCGACACAGCGGAACGTGCCGATCAGGTTGATCTGGATGAGCCAGTTGAACGCCTCGAGCGGGAAATGCTTGATCGAACCGTCTTCCTTCGAACGGCTGGCGGTCTTGACCGCGTTGCCGGTGCCGGCGCAGCAGACCAGCACGCGCTCCTGGCCATGGGCCTCGCGCGCCTTGGAAAAACCGGCATCGACGCTCTCGTCGCTGGTGACGTTGACCTCGCAGAACACGCCGCCGATTTCCTTGGCGAGCGCCTCGCCCTTCTCCGCCTGCAGGTCGAAGATCGCGACCTTGACGCCCTTGGCGGCGAGCGCGCGCGCAGTCGCTGCGCCAAGTCCGGAGGCGCCGCCGGTGACGACCGCGGCTACCGAATTATCGAGTTTCATTCTTCTCTCCCGTCGCCCCGGCGGAGGCCGGGGCCGCTAAGTTTTGGAGTGCCGCCTGCGGCCCCGGCCTCCGCCGGGGCGACGCGACGCTCAGAGCCGTTCGACGATCGTGACGTTGGCGATCCCGCCGCCTTCGCACATCGTCTGCAGCCCCCAGCGCTTACCGCGCGCCTTCAGCGCGTGAAGCAAGGTCGTCATCAGCTTGGTGCCCGACGCCCCGAGCGGATGGCCGAGCGCGATCGCCCCGCCATTGACGTTGAGCCGTTGATGGTCGCCGCCGAGGACTTGCAGCCAGGCGAGCGGGACCGGCGCGAACGCCTCGTTGACTTCGTAAAGATCGATATCCTCGATCTTCATGCCTGCACGCGCCAGCGCCCGCTGCGTCGCGGGCAGCGGCTCTTCCAGCATGATCACCGGATCGCCGGCGGTCACGGTCAGATTGTGGATTCGCGCCAGCGGCGTCAGGCCGTGATCCTTGAGCGCGCGTTCGCTGACGATCAGGACGCCCGACGCGCCGTCGCAAATCTGGCTGGCCGAAGCCGCGGTCAGCACGCCGCCTTCCTGGAGCAGCTTGACGCTCGCCATCGATTCGGGCGTCGCGTCGTAGCGGATGCCCTCGTCATGCACATGGAGGACGGTATTTCCTTCCTCATCGACGATCTCGATCGGCACGATCTCCTCGTCGAACGCGCCCGCCTGAGTCGCGGCGGCGGCGCGGCGGTGGCTTTCGAGCGAAAAGGCGTCGAGCTGCTCGCGGCTGAAGCCGTATTTTTGCGCCATCATGCCTGCGCCGACGAACTGGCTGAAGCCCTGAACGCCATAGCGGTCCTTGATCTTCTGCGACCAGGGACCGATGCCGATCCCGAGCTGCGCCGGCGCCGAACTGGCGAGGCCCATCGGCACGCGAGTCATGCTCTCCACGCCCGCCGCGAGGACGATGTCCTGGGTGCCCGACATCACTGCCTGCGCGGCGAACTGCATCGCCTGTTGCGAGGAACCGCATTGGCGGTCGATCGACACGGCCGGGACACTGTCGGGCAGCGAGGACGCCATCACCGCGCTACGCCCGATATGTCCCGATTGCTCACCCGCCTGGATGACGCAGCCCATGATGACGTCCTCGACGGCAGCACCGTCGATCCCTGCGCGCTCGACCACCGCGTCGAGCACTTTGCCCGCCAGGTCGGCCGGGTGCCAGTCCTTCAGCTTGCCGCCGCGCCGTCCGCCGGCCGTGCGGCCCGCAGACACGATATACGCTTCTGCCATCTCACTCTCCTCTTATCGGTTGCAGTTAGCCACTGGTTTACGCGAGCGGCAAGCGCATTTTTCGTGTGGACGGTATGGTCGGTCGGTGTATTGGCGGGGTTCCTCCCCTCATCATCTGATGGAGCAGCGCATGCCCGGAGGCATCATGATCGACCGCAACGGCTTGAAAATAGCGAACGAACTCGTCGACTTCGTCGAACAACGGGCACTGCCGGGTACGGGAATCGATCCGGACACATTTTGGGTAGGAGCGGCGGCGATCTTTGCGCGGTTCGCGCCGGACAATGAAGCATTGCTGGCCAAACGCGATCTGATCCAGGCGGAAATGGATGGCTGGCTGGCCGAACGGGCGGGCGAACCGATAGATCAAGGCGACTATCAATCGTTCCTCAAATCGATCGGCTATCTGGTCGACGCGCCGGCGCCGTTCGCGGTGACGACGCGGAATGTCGATGCCGAAGTCGCGACGATGGCCGGTCCGCAATTGGTCGTGCCGGTGCTCAACGCCCGCTTCGTGCTCAACGCTGCCAATGCGCGCTGGGGCAGCCTGTACGACGCGCTTTACGGGACCGACGCGATCCCGGGCTCGGCCAAGCCAGGTGGCTACGATCCCGAACGCGGGAGCCAAGTGATTGCCTGGGCAAAGGCGTTCCTCGACAAGGCGGTGCCGCTGGCGAGCGGGAGTTGGGTCGATCTGTCCGGCGAGCCGGTGCTGGCAGACCCGAAGCTGATCGTCGGCCGCGCCGGCGATAATTATCTGTTCCGGCACAACGGCCTGCACATCGAAGTGGTGATCGATCGCGAGCATCCGATCGGCAAGACCGACCCGGCCGGCATCGCCGACGTGATCCTGGAAAGCGCGATCACGACGATCGTCGACCTCGAGGATTCGATCGCCGCGGTCGACGCCGAGGACAAGGTCGCCGCCTATGCCAACTGGCTCGGCCTGATGCGCGGCGACCTGGAAGATACGTTCGAGAAAGGCGGCCGGACGCTGACCCGTCGCCTCAACGACGACCGCCGCTACACAGCGCCCGATGGCAGCGAGTTGGCACTGCGCGGGCGCAGCCTGTTGTTCGTGCGCAATGTCGGGCATCTCATGACCACGCCGGCGGTACTGCTGCCCGATGGCGGAGAAGCGCCAGAGGGCATTCTCGATGCGATCATGACCAGCCTGATCGGGTTGCACGACCTGAAGGGCCTGGGCCGTTTCCGCAACAGCCCTGCGGGTTCGATCTACATCGTCAAACCCAAGATGCACGGGCCGGAGGAAGCCGCCTTCACCAATCGCCTGTTCGATGCCGTCGAGGACCTGCTCGGGCTCGAACGCAACACGATCAAGGTCGGGGTGATGGATGAGGAACGCCGCACCTCGGCCAATCTCGCCGCGTGCATCCACGCGGTGAAGGACCGCATCGTCTTCATCAACACCGGCTTCCTCGACCGCACCGGCGACGAGATCCACACCAGCATGCAGGCCGGGCCGATGGTGCCCAAGGGCGAAATGAAGACCTCCGCCTGGATCAAGGCGTACGAGGACCGCAACGTCCAGATCGGGCTCGCCTGCGGCCTCAGCGGCAAGGCTCAGATCGGCAAGGGCATGTGGGCGGCCCCCGACCGCATGGCCGACATGCTCGAGCAGAAGATCGGGCATCCGATGACCGGTGCGACCACCGCCTGGGTCCCCTCGCCCACCGCGGCGACACTACATGCGACGCACTACCACCAGGTCGACGTGTTCGCGCGGCAGAAGGAACGCTCCGCCGAGCCGGTCGCCAGCCTGAACGACTTGCTCTCGGTGCCGCTCGCGCTCGGCCGCAACTGGACGCCGGAGGAGGTTCGCGCCGAACTCGACAACAATGCCCAGGGCATATTGGGCTATGTCGTACGGTGGATCGACCAAGGCGTGGGCTGCTCCAAGGTGCCCGACATCCACGACATCGGCCTGATGGAAGATCGCGCGACCTTGCGGATCTCTAGCCAGGCGCTCGCCAATTGGCTGCTCCACGGCGTTTGCACGCCCGAGGAGGTCGAGGCGGCGTTCGGGCGCATGGCCGCCAAGGTCGATGCGCAGAATGCGGGCGATCCGGCATATCGTTCGTTGGTCGCCAATCCGGCCGGCCCGGCATTCCGGGCCGCGCGTGCGCTGGTGTTCGAGGGAACCACTCAGCCCAATGGCTATACCGAGCCGCTGTTGCATCGGTTCAGGCGCCAAGCAAAGGCAAACTGACGCATAATTTTCGGGAATTGTACAAAATCGACACTGCAATCTTCGTCAGGACCGTCAACGCGAACGATATCTGGGATAAATCGCAAGAAGGCGTCGGCGACGCCGCGGAATAGTAACTTAGCACGTGCAACAACGCGGCTGTTATATTACACTGTTTCGGACCGGTTCTGCCGGTGGATGCAACCTACTTTTGGGGGGTACAGTGATGATTCAGGCAATCAAAACTGGCGCGGCGATGGCCGTGCTGGTCGCTGGCATCGTATCGGCACCGGCGATCGCGGATTCGGGGCGCAACTTCACCGTCTATAACGGTAATGCCGATGTGTCCGTGCAGCGCGTGTGGACCGCGCGCGCGGGAGAATCGAAGGACCCGTGGCACGAGGTCGATATGAAATACGCGATCAAGCCGAAAACCTCGTCCAATTTCACCTTGGGAGACGGCGACGTCTGCCTCTACGACATCAAGATCCAGTTCTCGGATGAGGTCACGCAGCAGTTCGATAACATCAACGTCTGCAAGGGTCAGACGGTCAACGCGACCTGACGCGACAATATCGATAAGCGAAAATGAAGGGGGCGGCGGACTCGGTTCGCCGCCCCTTTCGCATGACCCCTGCTCCAGGTTTCGAATTGCAATTTCGCGAATAGAACATATCATGAACATATATGCCTGAGTCGTCTGCCTCGTTGAGTCGATTGCGTCGCCGCGTCGCGCGCATCGAAGGCGTGCGCATATCGGGCGGGCCGGCGCGGTTCGCCACCGGGCATGCGGCGATCGATGCCTGGCTGGGCGGCGGGCTGGCGCGCGGACGCTTGCATGAAGTAATGGCGGACGACAGCGAAGATGCCGGCAGCCTGTCGGGATTCGCCGCGATGCTGGCGCTGCGCATCGATGCCGGAAAGCCTTCATTATGGCTCAGGACCGAAGCGGCGGAACGGCGGGCGGGCAAGCTTTACGCCAGCGGATTGGGTGAAATCGGCCTTCATGGCGGCGACCTTATCCTCGGACTGCTCGGCGACGACGCGGCCTTGCTCAAGGCAGCGAACGATGCCGCGCGTTGCGCCGGTCTCGGGGCTTTGGTGGTTGAGAGCTGGGGCGAACCCAAGCCGCTCGACCTGACCGCGACGCGCCGGCTTATGCTGGCGGCGGAAGCCTCGGGCGTGACCGTGCTGCTGCTTCGCGGCGGAGCGCGCGAAAGCCCCAGCGTCGCCGACACGCGCTGGCGGGTCGCTTCTGCTCCTTCGGCGGCGCTGGCCGACGGTACGGCGCAGGGGGCACCCGGGCACCCGGCGTTCGACATCGAATTATTGCGTCGTCGTGCAGGCCCGGCCGGGCGGCAATGGCGCGTGGAGTGGAATCGTGAACAATGCAGTTTTCAGCCGCCCGAACGACCGGCGCTTCCTGGCCTTGTTCTTCCCGTGGCTACCGGTTGAACGACTGCGGCTGACGCGCGGACACCTGTTCGCGAACAATGCCGGCGTGCCGTTCGCGATCGTCGAAAAGGTCAAGGGTGCGCTCCGGCTCTACGCGGTCGATCAGGAAGCGGCGCGGCTTGGCATCGAACGCGATATGACGCTCGCCGACGCACGAGCGCGAGTGCCAAGGCTCGATGCCTATGATTATACCCCGCATGACGACCATCTCTGGCTCGAGCGATTGGCGGATGGCTGCGCGCGCTACACCCCATGGGTAATGCTCGACTCTCCTGACGGACTGGTGCTCGACGTCACCGGATGCACGCATCTGTTCGGCGACGAAGCGCAGTTGTGCGACGACGTGACCGCCCGTTTCGAACGGCTGGGTGTCGTAACGCGGCATGCGCTCGCAGCCAATCCCGATGCGGCCCGCGCCCTGGCACGCTATCACAGCATCGGCGCGAGCGAGGATGAAGCGGTGCGCCGGCTGCCGGTCGCTGCCCTTGGACTCGATGAAGAAGCAACGACCGCCCTCAAGCGCGCCGGCCTCAAAACCATAGGGGATGTCGCGACGCGCCAACTCTCGGCGATCGCCGCACGCTTCGGTACCGATGCCGCGACGCAAGTCCGCCGCATCATGGGCGAGGCGGACAGCCCCCTCACCCCTCGTCTGGTCCGCCAGCCTTTGAGCGTCGAGCGCCGTTTCGCCGAGCCGGTTGCAAAGACCGCCTTCGCCCTCACAATTCTAGGAGAGTTGGCGGGTGAGGCGATGGCGTTGCTCGAGCAGCGCCACGAAGGCGGGCGACGGTTCGAGGCACGTTTCTTCCGCACCGACGGACTGGTCCAGCGGTTGTCGATCGAAACCGGACAGCCTAGTCGCGATATCGACGCCGTAATGCGCCTATTTCGTGAGCGGATCGACGCTTTGTCCGATCCGATCGACCCCGGCTTCGGCTTCGACCTGATCCGGCTCGGCATTCCGGTCGCCGAGCGGCTCGACGCGGCACAATTGAAGCTTGAAGGCGGCACGGTTGCCGAAGCCGAACTCACCCAGTTGATCGATCGCCTCTCGACTCGACTGGGCCGTAACCGTGTGCGCCGTTTCGCTCCGCGCGACCGACACTTGCCGGAACAGGCCGAACTAATGCTCCCGGCAATGGAGCCAGCGCCTGCCGATACATGGCCCATGCCCGAAGAGGGGGAGCCGCCGCTTCGACCCATCCATTTGTTCGACCCCCCGCAGCCGATCGACCCTGTCGTCAGTGTGCCGCCCGATGGTCCGCCACGTCAGTTCAGATGGCGGCGTACCTTGCATGAAATCGCTCGGGTCGAAGGGCCGGAGCGGATCGCGCCTCCCTGGTGGACGAGCCGCCAGGCGCCGACCCGCGATTATTATCGCGTCGAGGACCGGCGCGGTCGCCGCTTCTGGATCTTTCGCCGTGGCCTGTACGATGAGATCGAAAAGCCCGAATGGTTCATCCACGGGGTGTTCGCGTGACCGGTTTCGCCGAACTCGTTGCCGCGACCAATTACTCCTTCCTGCGCGGAGCATCGCCTCCCAGCGATATGGTCGGCGAAGCGATCAATCTCAAAATGCGCGGCATCGGCATAGCCGATCGCAATAGCGTCGCCGGCGTGGTGCGCGCGCACGTTTCCTTGCGCGAAGCCCGCGAAAAATGGAGTGAAGCCTGGGCTAAGGCCAAGGCACGGCACGAAGCGGATCGTCCTTGGGAGGAATTTCGCCCCGCGCCGAACCTGCCTGTGCCGGATCTCGATTTTCGCCTGATCGTCGGTGCCCGGCTCGTGTTCCGCGACGGCACGCCCGACATCGTCGCCTATCCCGCCACGCGACTCGGCTGGGGCCGGTTGACGCGCCTGCTGACCGTCGGGAACCGCCGCGCGGTCAAGGGTGGCTGCCTGCTCGATCTTGCAGACCTGATCGAGCACCATGAAAACCTGCTGCTGATTGTTCTGCCCGAAAGTAGCTTCGTGCCCGAAGAGGTCGAGGCACTGCCGGAAAAGCGGCGAATCGACGAGAGGCAGGATCGTGGAACCCTGCGGCTCGGCGAGGATGAGATCGTCGAGACAAACGTCATCCATTTCCCCGGCCGTCCTGCCCAACTTCTTGCAGCATCCGATGGCCCCCACCCCACCGCCGAAATCGTCGCCTGGTCTCGGGAGCAAGCTGGAGACAACACGCTGGAGGCCGTCCTTTCACGGTTAAAGCGGGTCTTCGTCGATCGTTTGTGGCTCGGTGTCGCAATGCCGCGCGGCGGCCGCGACAGGCGAAGGCTGGAGCAATTCGCCGCAATAGCGCGGCAAGCCGGGATACCCATGCTCGCGACCAACGACGCGCTCTATGCCACCGCTGAACAACGCCAACTCCACGATGTCGTCACCTGCATTCGCAATGGTACCAATGTGAAGCAGGCCGGACGACTGCTCGCAGCCAATGGCGAGCGCTATCTCAAGGCACCCGGCGAAATGGCCCGGCTGTTCGACCAATACCCGCAAGCGCTCGCCGAAACCGAGCGCCTTCTGTCACGCGTCCGTTTCACCCTGGACGAGTTACGGTACGAATATCCCCATGAGCCGGTCCCCGACGGCTGGGAGCCGCAGGCATGGCTCGAACATCTGGTGCTTGAGGCCGCCGATAAACGCTACGAGGGCAATATCCCGCCACGCGCGCGAGCGATGATCGAGGAGGAATTCGCGCTCATCCAGCAGCAGAATTACGCCTGTTACTTCCTGACCGTGCACGACATCGTCAGGTTCGCGCGCACCTGTGATCCACCGATCCTGTGCCAGGGTCGGGGCTCGGCCGCCAATTCGATCGTCTGCTGGTTGCTCGACGTGACCTCGGTCGATCCGGTCAAACATGACCTCCTCTTCTCGCGCTTCGTCTCTGAGGACCGCAACGAGCCTCCCGATATCGACGTCGATTTCGAGCACGAGCGGCGCGAGGAGGTGATGCAATATATCTACCGGCGCTACGGTCGTCATCGTGCCGGCATCGCCGCGACGATCATCCATTATCGCTCGCGCAGCACCTTGCGTGAGGTCGGCAAGGCGCTCGGGATGAGCGAGGATGTCACCAGCCGCCTCGCCAGCACGGTCTGGGGCAGCTATTCGAGCAGCGTCGAGGAAGAGCGCATAACCCAAGGCGGCTTCACGCTCGACAATCCGGAGATCGCGCGCCTCAAGCAATTGGTCGATCAACTGCTCGAATTTCCGCGCCATTTGTCCCAGCATGTCGGCGGCTTCGTCCTGACCCAGGATCGGCTCGACGAGACGGTACCTATCCACAATGCCGCGATGGAGGATCGCACCTTCATCGAATGGGACAAGGATGACATCGATGCGCTGGGACTGATGAAGGTCGACGTGCTCGCGCTCGGCATGCTGACCTGTATCCGCAAATGCTTCGATCTGATGCGGGACCACGGCTTGGGCGACCAGTCGCTCAGTCTCGACATGAATTCGGAAGATCCCAGGGTCTATGAGATGCTGCAGGCCGGCCATAGCCTCGGCGTGTTCCAGGTCGAAAGCCGCGCGCAGATGAGCATGCTCCCGCGTCTCAAACCTAAAACCCTATATGATCTGACCGTGCAGGTGGCGATCGTCCGGCCCGGGCCGATCCAGGGCAATATGGTCCACCCCTATCTGCGCCGGCGTAGCGGGAAAGAAGAATGGTCCTTTCCAGAACCAAGTCCGCCGCACGACCCCAAGGAACTTCACGCCATCCTGGGTCAGACGTTCGGCGTCCCCCTGTTTCAGGAACAGGCCATGAAGCTGGCGATCGTCGCCGCCGGATTCACCCCGGCCGAGGCCAATCAGCTTCGTCGGGCGATGGCCACGTTCCGCAACGTGGGTACGATTCATCAATTCGAGTCGAAGATGGTCGATGGCATGGTCGCGCGGGGCTATGAACGCGACTTCGCACAGCGTTGCTACGACCAGATCAAGGGCTTCGGCAGCTATGGCTTTCCGGAAAGCCATGCTTTGTCCTTTGCCCGTCTGGTCTACGTCTCTTCCTGGCTGAAATGCTATCATCCAGCTGTGTTCGCGTGCGGCCTGCTGAATTCCCAACCGATGGGATTCTACGCGCCTGCGCAGATCATTCGGGAGGCACAGGAAATCGGCCGGGTCGATGTCCGCGCTATCGACATCAATGCGAGCCATTGGGACAACAGCCTTGAGCCAGGCGAGCGCGGCCTCGCGCTGCGAATAGGCTTGCGGCAGATCGACGGCTTTCGAGAAGAGTGGGGCATGAAGCTTGCCGACACGCGTGCCGCAGGCCCTTTTGCCTCGATCGAGGAATTTGCCCAACGGACCGGCTTGCCCTCTCGTGCCTTGCGGCTACTCGCCGATGCCGATGCCTGGGGATCGATCGGCCAGGGACGGCGCGACGCCTTGTGGGAAGTCCGTCGTACCCCATCAGCCCAGCTTCCCTTGTTCGCTGCGGCCGACGCACGCGAGCTTGGCAAAGAGACGGACGCCCAACTGCCCGCCATGCCGCTAAGCGAGGAGGTCGTCGCCGATTATCAGCTCACCCGCCTGTCGCTCAAGGGCCATCCGATGCAATTCCTGCGTCCGATGTTCCGGTCTGAAGGCGTGCTGAGCTGCGCCGAGGTGAGCAAGGCGCGCAACGGATCGCGCGCCACCGTCGCCGGCGTGGTGCTGGTCCGTCAGCGCCCCGGCACCGGCAATGCCATCTTCATCACGCTGGAGGATGAGACCGGCATCACCAATGCCTTGTTATGGGCCCGAGTGTTCGAAGCGCAGCGACTGCAGGTGATGGGGTCGCGATTGATGACGATCGAGGGCGAGGTGCAGCGCAGCGCACCAAGCGAGGGCAGCGTCGTCCATCTGATCGGTGCGCGAGTGATCGACCGTACCGCCGACCTCGCTCGATTGTCCGAAGATCATGTCGCGCCGCCGCCAACTGCGCGCGCCGACATCAACCTGTCCCCCGACCCGCGCTACACCGCCGACGCGCATGGCCGCCATCCGCGCAACGTGCGCATCCTGCCCAAGTCGCGCGATTTTCATTAAACCGAGCCCGTAACCGGCTTCACGTCTGGGCGACATTTTCACCCTGCCTCGGCTTGGCAGAATCGCGTAACGCCCGAGCGCCATGATATTCCGCGATGCACTACCTGCCGATCTGCCGACGATCATCGCGATGCTGGCCGAGGAACAGATTGGCGGCCGCGCCGACGATCCGTCCGGACCGCTCGACCCCGCCTATCTCGCCGCGTTCGACGCGATCGATCGCGATCCCAACCAGCGCCTGATCGTCGCCGAGCTCGACGGCGAGATCGTCGGCACGATGCAGTTGAGCTGGCTTCCCGGGCTGCTCAACCGCGGCGCGTGGCGCGGGCAGATCGAAGCGGTGCGAATTGCCAGCGACAAGCGCTCGCTCGGCCTCGGCGCCGATATGATCGGCTGGGCAGTCGAACGCTTCCGCGAGCGCGGCTGCTTCATGGCGCAGCTGACGTCGAACAATGACCGCGTCGCCGCGCATCGCTTCTACGAACGGCTCGGCTGGAAAAAGAGCCATAGCGGGTTCAAACTCATGCTGGAGTGACTTGAGATAACGCCTCCCCGGCGAAGGCCGGGGCCCAGCTGCCACGGACGCCGTTGGCTGGGACGAACCGACCCACTAACAACAGTGTAACTGGGCCCCGGCCTTCGCCGGGGAAGCGAGGATGGCAATGCCGGGGAAATATTTCGACGAATGGCAGATCGGCGAGACGATCGAGCATCCGTTGCGCCGCACGGTGACCGAGACCGACAATCTGTTGTGGTCGACCATGACCCACAACCCGCAACCGCTGCACCTCGACGCCGAGGCGGCCAAGGCGAGCGAGTTCGGCCGCATCCTGGTCAACGGCACTTTCACGTTCAGCCTGATGGTCGGGATCACCGTCGCCGAGACGACGATGGGGACCTTGGTCGCGAACCTGGGCTACGACAAACTGGTGATGCCCAAGCCGGTGTTCATCGGCGACACGCTGCACGCGACAAGTGAAGTGACCGAGCTGCGCGACAGCAAGTCGCGGCCCAATGCCGGGCTGGTGACGTGGAAACACCGCATGCTCAACCAGCGCGATGAAGTAGTGTGCGAGTGTTTGCGGACCGCGTTGCTGCTGCGACGTTCCGATGATGCCGTCGTTTAATCGTTGCCAACACTGCATCGAAGGCTATCACGCGCCCTTCGATCGGTTCGAGCGTTTGGCAGTTCGGGAGGATGGCCCGTCGTTCCTGATGCGGTGCCGAGCTTGCGGCACGCCTTGGGACGAGCAGCTTCATGGCGCCGGAATCCTTTCGGCCGAAATAGCGCCTGCGATTTATCCAGATTTCAAACCGTAAAGCTCTCGCCGCATCCGCACGCACCCTTGGCGTTGGGGTTCTGGAACACAAAACCGGCGGCGAAATCGTCCTCGACCCAATCCATCGTCGAGCCGATCAGGTAGAGCACCGACGCGCCATCGACGAAGAAGGTGCCGCCGGGCGTCTCGATCCGCTCGTCCATCGGATTGGCGGCAGTGACATAGTCGACCGAATAGGCCAGCCCCGAACAGCCGCGCCGCGGGGTCGACAGCTTGACGCCGATCGCGCCTTCGGGGGCCTTGGACATCAGCTCGGCCACGCGTGCCTCGGCACGTTCGGTCAGATTCACGGCAGCGGGGCGCTGCCTCAGGGTCGTCGTCATCGTCACTCCTCTCCCCTCCCGTTTACGGGAGGGGTCGGGGGAGGGCCTGTTTCATCTGAAACGAGCTACACACCCTCCCCTAGCCCCTCCCGCGAGCGGGAGGGGAATTGTTACAGCATTCCCAATTCCAGCTTCGCGTCGTCCGACATCTTCTGCGGATCCCAAGGCGGATCCCAGACCAGATTGACGTCGGCCACCGCGATTCCCGGCACGCTGCCGACGCGCAGTTCGACCTCGCCCGGCATCGATTCCGCGACCGGGCAATGCGGCGTGGTCAAGGTCATCGTCACCGCGGCATGGCCCTCGTCGGTCACTTCGACATTATAAATCAGGCCGAGGTCATAGATATTGACCGGGATTTCCGGATCGTAAATCTCCTTGAGCGCGTCGATCACCGCTTCGTACAGCGCGCCGCCCGGCGCGCCGCCCGATAGCGGCTCGGGCTTCTGCGACAGGAAACCGGCGAGGTAATCACGCTTGCGCTCGAACGTCTCAGCCGGCGCTTCGACGCGCGCCTTTGCCGGCGCCTCGACCGACGTCACTTCTTCCACTTCGATCTTCCGTTCTTCGTTCATCCGAAGATTCCTACCCAAAAATCCGCGTCACACGTTCGACCGCTTCGCCCAGTGCCTCGACATCGGCCATCGACGAATAAACCCCGAAGCTCGCCCTTGCCGTCGCCGGCACACCCAGCGCCTCCATCAGCGGCTGGGCGCAATGATGCCCGGCACGGATCGCCACCTTGCTCTCGTCCAAGATGGTGGCGACGTCGTGCGGATGCACCCCCTCCACCGCGAAGCTGACGATGCCGGCGGAATCCTCCGGCCCGAACAGCCGCACCGAATTGATCCGCGACAAGCGCTCGCGTGCGGCGGTCACCAGGGCCGTTTCGTGCGCGTGGATGCGCCCCAGCCCGACGCCCTCGACATAATCGATCGCCGCGTGCAGCCCGATCACGCCGACGATATGCGGCGTGCCCGCCTCGAAACGGCCCGGCGCGGGGGCGTAAGTCGTCTTGGCGAAAGTCACGCGGTCGATCATCGATCCACCGCCCTGATAAGGCGGCATCGCGTCGAGCAGCTCGTAACGGCCCCACAGCACGCCGATCCCGGTCGGGCCGTAGAGCTTGTGGCCGGAGAAGACGTAGAAATCGCAGCCGATCTCGGCGACGTCGACCGGCATCCGCGGCACTGCCTGGCAACCGTCGAGCAGGATCTTCGCCCCGACCGAATGCGCGATCTCGGTCGCGCGCTTGGCGTCGAGTACCGATCCCAGCACGTTGGAGACATGGGCGAGCGCGACGAGCTTGTGCGCCGGCGTGATCATCGCCGCCATCGCGTCGAGGTCGATCCGGCCGTCGGCGGTCAGCGGCACGGCGTCGATCTCGACTCCGATCCGCTCTGCGACCAACTGCCACGGCACGATGTTCGAATGGTGCTCGAGCACCGACAGCAGGATGCGGTCGCCCGCCTTGAGCTGCTCGCCCGCCCAGCTATGCGCGACGAGATTGATCGCCTCGGTCGCGCCGCGGACGAAGACGATTTCCTCGGGCTTGCCGTTGATGAACTCGGCCACCCGCTTGCGCGCCGCTTCATAAGCGAGCGTCATGTCGGCCGAGCGCTGGTACACGCCGCGATGCACCGCGGCGTAATCCTGGGCGTAACCGCGCTCGATCGCGTCGATCACCACGCGCGGCTTCTGCGCGGAGACGGCGCTGTCGAGATAATGCCAGCCTGCCGGGATCGCAGGGAAATCCGCGACGACGTCGAGGGGCTCAAACTCTCCTCCCGCTCGCGGGAGGGGTCGGGGGAGGGCTTGTGAGAGGTCAGCCATTGGACACGCCCTCCCCTAACCCCTCCCGCAAGCGGGAGGGGGACTGGAGCATCCGCTCCAGCGCGGCCTGCGCGGCCGCTTCGACCCGCGTGCGCTCGCCTTCGTCGGCGATATCGTCGAACACGCTCCCCACGAACGCACGGAGCAGCAGCGCCTTGGCCTCGGCCGGCGCGATCCCGCGGCTTTCGAGATAGAACAGCGCCATCGCGTCCAGCTCGCCCACGGTTGCGCCATGCGCGCATTTCACGTCGTCGGCGAAAATCTCCAGCTCGGGCTTGGCATTGGCGGTCGCGGTGCGCGTGAGCAGCATCGCCTTCACCGACTGGCTGGCATCCGTCTTCTGCGCGTCGCGCGCGACCGCGACCTTGCCGAGATAGCTGCCGGTCGCCTTGCCGCCAAGCACCGAGCGCACGACCTGGTTCGAGGTCGCATTTGGCTCGACATGGTTGACCGTCGTGACGATCTCCAGCGTCTGTTCGCCGCCGCCCAATATCGCCGCGCCCAGTTCGAAATGCGCGCCTTCGTGCAACGTTACGTCGATCGAGACGCGGCCCAATTTGCCGCCGATATTGAGCACGTGAAACGTCGCCCGCGCGCCCTTTTCGAGTACGACCGCGATGTCCTTGATCGCCACCGAGCCGGCAGGAGAATCCTGCACCACAACGCGCGCAATCTCTTCGCCGGCGGCAACCCGGATCGCCTCGGGCGGATTGAGCGGCCAGGCCTCGGCCAGCGCGTCGAGGTCGCTATACTTCCACGCCTCGTCGCGGCGGGTGGGGAGCGCGAGCAGGGTCATGAATTTGCCTCGCACAAAGACACGAAGGCGCGCAGCGCAACACTCGTCTTCGTGTCTTTGCGTCTTTGTGCGATCAAAAATCTAAAGGCGCCCGCGGCGCGGAGCTTGGTCATACCGCTACCGCTCCATAGCCTTCACGCTCGAGCTCGAGCGCCAGCTCGGGCCCGCCGGTGCGGGTGATTCGCCCACCCTCGAGCACATGGACGAAGTCGGGCTTCACGTAATCGAGCAGCCGCTGATAATGCGTGATCAACACCACCGCCTTGTCCGGCGCGCGCATGATGCGGTTGATGCCGTCGCCCACCACGCGCAGGGCGTCGATGTCGAGCCCGCTGTCGGTCTCGTCGAGGATCGCAAGCTTCGGCGCGATGATCCCCATCTGCACCATCTCGTTGCGCTTCTTCTCGCCGCCCGAAAAGCCGACATTGACCGGACGTTTGAGCATCTCGGCATCCATCGACAGTGCCGCCGCCTCCGCGCGCGCCAGCTTGAGGAAATCGCCGCCCGACAGCGGCCCCTCACCGCGCGCCCTGCGCTGGCTGTTGAGCGCCTCGCGCAGGAACTGGACGTTCGACACGCCGGGGATCTCGACCGGGTACTGGAAGCCAAGGAACAGCCCAGCCGCAGCGCGCTCGTGCGGCTCCATCTCGAGCAGGTCGGCGCCGTCGAACGTCACCGACCCCTCGGTCACCTCGTAACCCGGCCGACCGCCGAGCACGTAGCCAAGCGTCGATTTGCCCGCGCCGTTCGGGCCCATGATCGCATGCACCTCGCCGGCGTTCACCGCCAGCGAGAGGCCCTTGAGGATCGGCTTGCCGTCGACTTCGGCGTGGAGGTTGGTGATGTTAAGCATTCTTTTCCCGTTCGAAAATTCCCGCATAAGCTGCTTTCTGGTCTTCATCCCAATCGACGCCGAGGACGCGACGGAATGACGAGTCCGCTACGATGAAGCCATCGGGATACAATTCAACGAGCTTGCGAGCCGCGCGCCTAAGATCATGAGCCGTCACGAGACACGCTGGCTCTTCCATCAGGTCCCAGCCGGCGACGGCGACCATATCATGCGCGGCGACGAACTCCTCCACCGTCGCGACGTAGTTGGGCACAAAATCCAAAGACCAACTGAGACCTGAACTTTGACAGTCGGCCAACCATTTATGTCGGCCGTCTGCAATCGGGGAAATCGACACCCCGAGTTCAGCCCATTGCTCTACGATCCTCGGCCTCGCCTTTTTCCGTCGATCCTCTCGTAGCAACTCAGCTAGACGTTCGCGTCGATCGTCTGTCATCCGACCGACCCCTCCAACGAAATCCCGAGCAGCTTCTGCGCCTCAACCGCGAATTCCATCGGCAGCTGTTGCAGCACCTCGCGCGCGAAGCCGTTGACGATCAGCGCCACCGCCGCTTCCTGATCGAGCCCGCGCTGCATCGCGTAGAACAATTGGTCCTCGCTGATCTTCGACGTCGTCGCCTCATGCTCGATCTGTGCCGACGGGTTGCGCACCTCGATATACGGCACGGTATGCGCCCCGCATTCGGAGCCTAGCAGCAAGCTGTCGCACTGCGTGAAGTTGCGCACGCCCTCCGCGGTCGGCGCCACGCGCACCAGCCCGCGATAGGTATTGTCCGACCGCCCGGCGCTGATCCCCTTCGACACGATGGTCGAGCGCGACCCCTTGCCGAGATGGATCATCTTGGTGCCGGTGTCGGCCTGCTGACGATTGTTGGTCACCGCGACCGAGTAGAATTCGCCGACCGAATTCTCGCCAGCCAGCACGCAGCTCGGATATTTCCAGGTGATCGCCGAGCCGGTCTCGACCTGGGTCCACGACACCTTGCTGTTCTTGCCCTGGCAGAGCGCGCGCTTGGTAACGAAATTATAGATGCCGCCCAGGCCGTTCTCGTCGCCCGGATACCAGTTCTGAACGGTCGAATATTTGATCTCGGCATCGTCGAGCGCGACCAGTTCGACCACCGCGGCGTGGAGCTGGTTCTCGTCGCGCATCGGCGCGGTGCAGCCTTCGAGGTACGAGACGTACGCACCCTTGTCGGCGACGATCAGCGTGCGTTCGAACTGGCCGGTATTCTCGGCATTTATCCGGAAATAGGTCGACAGCTCCATCGGGCAGCGCACGCCCTCCGGCACATAGACGAAGGTGCCGTCGGAAAAGACCGCGCAATTGAGCGCCGCGAAATAATTGTCGTGCTGCGGCACGACCTTGCCGAGCCACTTCTTCACCAGCTCGGGATATTCGCGGATCGCTTCGCTGATCGACAGGAAGATGACCCCAGCGGCCTTCAACTCGGCGCGGAAGGTCGTCGCGACCGAGACGCTGTCGAATACCGCGTCGACCGCGATCTTGCGCGCGCCCTCGACCCCGGCGAGCACTTTCTGCTCCTCGATCGGGATGCCCAGCTTTTCATAGGTGCGCCGAATTTCGGGATCGAGATCGTCGAGGCTCTCGATCGTCTTCTTCGCCTTGGGCTCGGCGTAATAATAAGCGTCCTGATAATCGATCGGCGCGATGTCGAGCTTGGCCCAATCCGGGGTCTCCATCGTCTGCCAGAGGCGAAACGCCTTCAGCCGCCAGTCGAGCATCCATTCGGGCTCGCCTTTCTTGGCGGAGATGTACCTGACGGTGTCCTCGGACAGCCCCTTGGGCGCGAACTCCTGTTCCACGTCGGAGGCGAAACCCCACTCATATTTCTTGTTCGCGGCGGCCAGCGCCTCGGCATTTTTCGTCGCCATTACAAATCCCCGGCCGCGCAGCGGCCATCAAGAATCTTTGTGCCTTTGTGCCTTTGTGCGAGAAAAATAGACTCGCACGAAGACACCAAGACACGAAGGAAGATCGGTTGCGCTGCGCGCGGCATCAGGCCTGCACCTCCAGCGCGGGCGCGGCGGACAGGCTGGCGAGACTGACGCCGGCCAGCGCCCCGCGCACGGCGCCATTGACGCTATTCCAATGCGGCTTCACGCGGCAGCTTTCCTCGACACAGCAATCGTGCGCGCCGTGCTCGACGCAAGCGGTCATTGCGATCGGACCCTCGATCGCCTCGACGATGTCGGCCAGGCTGATCGCGGCGGGCGGGCGCGACAGGCGAAAACCGCCGCCGGTGCCCCGCTGGCTCTCGATCAGTCCCGCCGAGGACAATTTGCTCACCAGTTTCTGCACGGTCGGAAGCGGCAGCCCGGTCTCTTCCGCCAGGCTGGTCGCGTTGAGACGCCCTGCCCCGCCGCAACGGCGCGCGGCGGCGGACATCATCACCACGGCATAATCGGCCAGGCTGGAAAGGCGCATTGTTGCGAACGACTCTCAAATCGGATCAATTCGATCCGATTGCCATGTGGGCGTGAGTGGGGCGAAGGTCAACCTGCTAAATCCTCTCCATCGCAGATGGGGAGGGGGACCGGCCACGAAGCGGACGGTGGAGGGGCCGAAGCCGCGAAGCGGCGAGGACGGGACATTTCCCCTCCACCATTCGCTGCGCGAATGGTCCTCCTCCCCACGCTACGCGTAGGGAGGATTTGAAAGTCACGTGCTCGTAATCAGCGGCCTTACCAGCCCGGACATGGCGAGCCGTTGCTGCACCGTGATTTCCGCCAGTGCGGTCGGGCGATCGCGGATCTGCTTGGGCGTCAGGCCAGTGAATTGCTTCACTTCGCGGATCAGGTGCGACTGGTCGTAGAAACCCCGGCCCACCGCGTCATCGAAGCTGATGTCGCCGCGGCACATCGCGACCGCCGCGCGCAACGCGCGATATTTGCGGGCCAGCAACTTCGGAGGCGCGCCATAGAGCGTGTTGCACTTGCGCTCGACCTGGCGGCGCGACAGCCCGGTGACCGCGATCAGGTCGTCGATATCGGGGGACGTGCTGCCTTCCAGCCATTGATCCACCTGATGCGCGAAACTGACCGATTCCTGGTTCGCCCTGCAGGTGAACTCGCGCACCAACGCCTCCGCGATCAGCACGCGTTCGTCCATATTTTCCGTGCCGGCGATGGCCCGGAAGGCGGCTTCGGCGCGCGGGCGCAGATTCGGCCCTACCTCCATCGAATCGTCGAGCATATCCGACGCGTCGCCCCCCAGCATTGCCGCCCAGCCCGCCGGGGTGATACCGAACCCGAATACCCGCACGGGCCCTTCGACACGGCATCGCGTCGCTCCGCTGGTCGGGCCGACAACGTGGATCGGCCCGGCAGATTTCTCGCCGGACGGGAAATAATAAGCGGCGAAGCCGGGGCTCAGGCGGAAGCGAAACTGCGCATAGTCGGCGCGCTCCATATCCTCGAACCATGGAACGTCGGCTCGAAAGTTATAGAATAATGTTACGTGGTCCGCGAGGTCGGGTGAAGGAACCCGATAATCGAGTTGAATGTCCGACACGAAAGTTGCGCCCCTGTGTTTTCTTTCGTCATGGCGTTTTTATACCATTCCGGTCCCAACTGCTACCCAAAATGAGTATAGGGCGAACTTCCGGTAACATAAGAAAGCGGCCCGATTTTCTTTCGAAAACCGGGCCGTCAAGGGAAAGAACCCCCTCCCAGGGGCCCTTCGGGTCGCAGGTTCGTCCTACGCCGCATGCCCCGAGTCGTATTGGACGGATTCGCCGCGCGCAGAATTTTGACGTTTTCCGTAACGTAAGGGGCCTTTGACCCTCGCGGCGCGGCCTGTCATGGCGCCCGGCATGGCTTTTCTCGCCCGCCCCCTCCTCTTCGCGATCGATGCGGAGACCGCGCATGGCCTGACCATCGATATGCTTGCCGCATGGGGCGCGATCGGCACGCCGCTCGCCGCGCGACCGCCATCGCTTCCGGTCACGGTGGCCGGGCTCACTTTCCCCAACCCCCTGGGTCTCGCCGCCGGCGCCGACAAGGATGGGCGCGCCATCGCCGGATTTTTCGGGCTCGGTTTTGGCGCGGTCGAGATCGGCACGCTGACGCCGCTGCCACAGGCGGGCAATCCGAAACCGCGCTTGTTTCGCCTCGTGCCCGATCGCGCGGTAATCAACCGGATGGGGTTCAACAATGGCGGGCTGGCCGCGGCGCTGCCGCGAGCGCGCGATGCGAAGCGCACCGGCATGCTCGGGATCAATGTCGGCGCCAACAAGGACGCCGCCGATCGCATCGCCGATTACGAGGCCGGGGTGGCCGCCGCCGCGCCGAACGCCGATTATGTCACGATCAACATCAGCTCGCCCAACACGCCGGGCCTGCGCGACCTGCAGCACGGCCCCGCGCTCACCGACTTGCTCGCCCGCGCCGCCGCGGCACGCGGGACGACCCCATTGTTCCTCAAGGTCGCGCCCGATCAGGAACCCGCCCAGATCGACGAAATCGCCCGGGCCGCAATCCACGCCGGGATCGATGCGCTGATCGTCGGCAATACGACGGTCAGTCGTCCGCCCCTGTCCTCTCCCAATGCCGTCGAAAGCGGTGGCCTCTCCGGTGCACCGCTGGCACCGCTCGCCGCTCAGCGGCTGCGCGATTTCAGGACGGCGACCGGCGGCGCGCTGCCGCTCGTCGCGGTCGGCGGCATCGATAGCGGCGCCGAAGCCTATGCCCGCATCCGGGCCGGCGCGAGTCTGGTGCAGATCTATACGGGGCTGGTCTATGGCGGCCCGGCACTGCCCCGGCGCATCCTGCGTGATATGGATATACTGATGCGCCGCGACGGGTTTGCGCGGATAGCGGACGCGATCGGCACAGCTTGAATTCATCCAGCCAAGGAAACGTCGTGGCCTTCTCGCTCCTCCACCTCTTCGTCCTCGCCATATTGCTGCTGGTGCCGCTCACGGTGATCGTAGCGATGATCCTCGCGCTGCGCCGCAACCCGCGTCTATAGGTCGCCTGTCCGCAACGCCTTGCCTCTCCTTCCCATGTCGTTAGGGTCGCGCGCCATGAAGAAGCTGTTCGTCGCCGCCGCCATCCTCCTCTCCACCATGGCGGCGTCGGGGTCCGCCCGACAGCCGGCACGGATCGCCAAGGTCGTCCAACCCGCCGCAACCGGCATGGTCAGCGCCGCCGATCCGCGCGCGGCGGCGGCCGGGGTCGAGATCCTCAATGCCGGCGGCAGCGCGACCGATGCCGCGATCGCGACGATGCTCGCGCTCAACGTCGTCGAGCCGCAAAGCTCCGGCATGGGCGGCGGCACCTTCTTCGTCCGCCATGACGCGACGAGCGGCAAGATCAATACGATCGATGGGCGCGAGGCGGCGCCGATGGCTGCGGACGGCAAGTGGTTCTACGACGCCAATGGCAAGCCGCTGCCGCACAATGCTGCGGTGCCGGGCGGGCGCAGCGTCGGCGTGCCCGGCCAGCTCCGCGTGATGGCGCTGGCGCATGCGCAATCGGGCAAGCTGCCCTGGGCGCGATTGTTCCAGCCGGCGATCCGGCTGGCACGCGACGGCTTCAAGGCGTCGCCGCGGCTGGTCAACGCGCTGACCCAGTTCGGCGCGCATATGGATGCCGGTTCGCGCGCGATCTTCCTCGACGCGTCGGGCAAGCCGTGGCCGGTGGGCACGGTCATCAAGAATCCCAGGCAGGCCGAATTGTTCGACCGCGTCGCCCGGCTCGGACCCCAGGCCTTCTACGCCGGCGGCACCGCCCAGCGGCTCGTCGCCGCGGTCAACGACGCGCAGCGCAATCCGTCGAAGATGACGGTCGGCGACATCGCCGCCTATCGCGCCAAACCGCGCGCGCCACTCTGCGGTACCTATCGCGTCTATCGCATCTGCGGCATGGGCCCGCCGTCGTCGGGCGGCTTCACCGTGCTGATGATCCTGAAGCAGCTCGAGCGGTTCGACATGGCGAAGCTGGGCAAGGATTCGCCGGTCGCCTGGCATCTGTTCGCCGAGAGCTCGCGCCTCGCCTACGCCGATCGTGACATGTATGTCGGCGATCCGGACTTCGTCAGCGTGCCGCTCGCCGGCCTGCTCGACCGCAATTACATCGCCTCGCGCTCGGCCTTGATCTCTCCCGACAAATCTATCGCCGTTGTAGCGCCGGGCACCCCGCCGGGCGCCCCGCCGCGCAAGCGCGTGCCGGCAAGCGAGACTCCCGGCACCACCGATCTCGTCGTCACCGACAAGGCAGGCAATGTCGTCGAGGTCACCACGACGATCGAGGGCCCGTGGGGCTCCGGCCTGTCGGTCGACGGCATCATGCTCAACAACGAGCTGACCGATTTCGACATCGTGCCCGACAAGGACGGCTATCTCGTCGCCAACCGCGTCCAGGGCGGCAAGCGCCCGCGCAGCTCGATGGCGCCGACGATCGTCTATGGTCCCGACGGCAAGGTCCGGCTGGCGATCGGCGCAGCCGGCGGGTCGACGATCATCGCCCAGGTGGCAAAGGCGATCATCGCGGTGGTCGACTGGAAGATGAGCGCGCAGGACGCGATCGGCCTCGGGCTGGTCTATGCGCCTGGCCCGATGGCCGTCGCCGAATCCGGCACCCAGGCTGAAGCGATGGCACCGCAACTGCGTGCGCTCGGCGAAAAGATCATGGTGTCCCCGCTGGGGCTCAAGGCCAACGCGATCGAGCGCGTCGGCGGCAAGTGGGTCGGCGCGGCCGATCCGCGCAGCGAAGGTGTTGCGATGAGCCAGGACGGCAAGGTGACAGCAATAACGCGGATGGGGATGGCGCCGAACCGCCCGTCAGAATAACGTCGGCCGACAAGGCGCAGCCGAACGCGGCGCGCCACGCAGGAGAGGGGCCGAATGCGGCAGATCGAGAAGTTTCCCAACCTCGTGGCGATGTTCTTCGCCCGCGCGCGGGAGGGCGGCGACAAGCCGTTCCTGTGGCACAAGCAGGGTGACAGCTGGGTAGCGCTGAGCTGGACCGAAACCGCGCAGCAGGTCGCGAGCCTGGCGACCGCATTGAAGGCGATCGGCCTGCAGCCCGGCGATCGCGTCATGCTGGTCAGCGAGAATCGCCCCGAATGGTGCATCAGCGATCTGGCGATCATGGCCGCCGGCTGCGTGACGGTGCCGACCTATATCACCAATACCGAACGCGACCATTCGCACATTATCGAGAATTCGGGCGCGCGCGCGATCATCGTCTCGACTGCCAAGCTGGCCCGTCCGCTGCTGCCCGCGGCGGCGCGCGCGAGCGAGGCCAAAATCGTGATCGGTCTGGAGGATCTGCGCGTCGGCCAGACCGACCTCGTCTATCATAGCTGGTCGAAGCTGATCGCCGATCATCCGGCGCGGCCCGACGACCTGTTGATCACCGCGAGCCGCGACGATCTGGCCTGTATCATCTACACGTCGGGCACGGGCGGCGCGCCCCGCGGCGTGCAGCAGCATCATGGTGCGATCCTGCACAATGTCGAAGCCTGTTGCACCTTGATCGCCGAGGATTTCGGCTGGGACGACGAGGTGTTCCTGTCCTTCCTACCCCTCTCCCACGCTTACGAGCATACCGGGGGGCAGCATTTCCCGATCGGGCTCGGCGCGCAGATCTATTATGCCGAGGGGCTCGACAAGCTCGCCAGCAATATCGAGGAAGTCCGCCCGACGATCATGGTCGTGGTGCCGCGCCTGTTCGAAGTGCTGCGGACGCGCATCGTCAAGGCAGTCGAGAAGCAGGGCGGCTTGTCCAACTATCTACTCGGCCGCGCCGTCGCGATCGGCGGCAAGAAGGCGGCGGGCGGCGTACCCTTATACGACCAGCCGATGAACCTGATCGTGAAGTCGCTGTTGATGCCCAAGATCGCCAAGCGGTTCGGCGGGCGGATCAAGGCGATGGTGTCGGGCGGCGCGCCGCTCAATCCGGAAATCGGCATCTTCTTCCAGTCGCTCGGCCTGACCTTTCTGCAAGGTTATGGCCAGACCGAGGCGGCCCCGGTCATTTCCTGCAACCGCCCGCGCGCCGGCCTCAAGATGGATACGGTCGGGCCGCCGCTCGACAATGTTGAGGTGAAGATCGCCGAAGATGGCGAGATTCTGGTGCGCGGTGAACTCGTGATGCACGGCTATTGGCGCAATCCCGAAGAAACCGCGCGCGTGCTGAAGGACGGCTGGCTGCATACCGGCGATGTCGGGCTGATCGACGACAAGGGCCGGATCAAGATCACCGACCGCAAGAAGGACCTGATCATCAACGACAAGGGCGACAACGTGTCGCCGCAAAAGGTCGAGGGCATGCTGACCCTGCAGCCGGAGATCGGCCAGGCGATGATCGCTGGAGACCGGCGGCCCTATATGGTCGCCGTGCTGGTCCCGGACCCCGAATGGACCCAGGAATGGTGTGCCAGGACCGGGGCGGCGTGCAACCCGAAGGCGCTGGCCGACGACCTCGACTATCGCGCTGCGCTGATGGCGGCGGTCGAGCGGGTCAACAAGGACCTGTCGGTGATCGAGCGCGTGCGCCGCTTCATCCTGGCCGACGAACCCTTCACGATCGAGAACCAGCAGATGACGCCGAGCCTGAAGATCCGGCGCCATGTGTTGAAAGAGGTATACGGCGCGCGGCTCGATTCGCTTTATAAGGGCTGACCGAACCGGAAGCCCTCGACATCAGCTCGACCCGTTCACCACCGGAATCAGTTCGTAGATGTCGAGCGTCTGGTCACCCTGCCCGTCATTCTTGACGAGCGCCATCCGCCAGCGGAACGGCGCGATGCGCTCGATCACCGCGGCGACGTCGCGTTGCCGTACTTCGCCGTAAGGCGGCGCGGAGGGGGCCTGTTGCGGACGCAGCGTGCCCAGGAAGATCAGGCGCTTGCCGCTATCGTCGTCGAACAGCCAGCCGCCGGGCAATTGCGTCCCGGTCTGCTTGGTGAAGCTCTGCTTTCCGTCGACCACGGCGATATAGCAAAAGTCGGGCTTGTAGCTGACGACACCGCGACGGCCGCCGACCCTGACGAGCCGGCATTGGTAGGATCCGGGCGACAGCGTCGGCGCATCGAGCCCAGCGGTCGGGTTGAGCAACATCCCTTGCGCCGCAACCCGCGCCCGCATGGTCGCCGGAAGGGCGGCGAGCATGCGCTGCATGCGGCCCGTGAGGTCGTCGATTCGCCGCTGATCGTCCGACGTCGCGGTCGCGCGCCACCCCGTCGGTTGTTCCACCGGCGCTCCCGCGGCAACAGTCACCACTGCTTTCGGGCCCGTCGAACATCCTGCCAGGACGATGCTCAGCGCCACCGTTCCCATCAAGGACCAGCGCATCTCTGCCCCCTTCTCTCAGGCTAAATCAGCTTGTTTTCAGAATGTTGCCTAAAAGTGACCGGAGATAGTTAACAAAAGGTTAAAATCGGCGTCGGATTGCGATCGGCCGAGCGCGGTTGGCCGTGCCCGGCGCACGCTCCGCCGAGCGACCTTCGGAATGGTACCTTTGCCCGTGATTGCCTGCGCGAGGCGCCGGCACACGGCCAGCCGCTTACTGCGCCCCGCCGGCCACGCTCAGCCCTTCCTTGGCCGCCACCGCCTTGGGCACCACTTCCATCGTCCAATCCTTGTCGGGGCGCAGATACTTGGCCGCCACCGCCTGCAGCTCGGCAGCCGTCACATTCTGATAGTCGAGCAGGATGCTGCGGGCCGCGGCGATCTTGCGGGGATCGTAGGCTGCGCCCGCGAGCAGATTGAGCCAGAAGGTGTTCCCGGTCGAGGCGCGCATGACATATTGCTGCATCGGCGTCTTCGCCCGCTGCAGCTCGTCGTCGCTGATCGGGTTCTTGACCAGGTCGCTCGCGATCTCGCGCGACAGGCGGAAGAACAGGTCGGTCTTGTCGGGCGGCACCTGACCGATCGCCATGATCCGCCCGCCGCTCGTGGCGCCGTCGGGCCAGCTCGATCCGACGCTGGGCGAATAGCTCGCACCGGCTTCGGTGCGCAGCCGGTCGTAGAGCCGGTCGCTGAACACTTGCGCCAGGACGTCAAGCTTGCGGCTTTCCGGGATACCCTCGACACCGCCGCCGGTCGGCCAGGCGATCAGCGCGACGGCCTGGTTCTCCTGCCCCGAATGCGTCCGCACCACCGGCGTCGAATTATGCTCGGGGAATTTGATCGGCGGCGCGGCAGCGGCGGGGGCTGCACGCGGCTTCAGCGCGCCGAAGGTCGCCGCGACGGCATTGATCGCCTCATCGCCCTTGACGTCGCCGAACACTTCCACCTCGATCGGACCCGAAGCCAGGATCGGCTGCCAGAAGGTGCGGAACTGATCCGGGGTCAGCGCAGATACGGTGGCGGCGGGGGGAATCCCCCAGCGCGGATCCTTATCGTGCAGGAACCATTCGAGGTCGCGGTTGAGCACGCCGTCGGGCGACGACTCAAGTCCCGGATAGCCGGCCAGCATCACGGCCTTGGCGCGGGCCAGCGGCGCCGGGTCCCAACCCGGCGCCTTCAATTTGTCGGCAAACAGCCGCAGCTGGTCCTTGTAATCCTGCGGCGAACTGACGCCGGCCAGCGTGAAGGCATCGTCGTCGATTCCGAAATCGAAGCCCAGCCGGCGGCCGGTCGCCAATTGGTCGAGCTGTTCCTGGCCCAATTTACCGATCCCGCTCGGCACCAGCGCCATATCGCCTGCCCAGGCCGGCGTGCGATGGTCGGACGGGATGGCATTATACCCCCCACCCCAGCGCACGCGGACATAGACGCGGTTGGTCTCGCTCGAATTGACGAAGAGCAGCAAGCGTACGCCGTTGGCGAAAACGACCTTCTGCATCTCCAGGTCGGGAATGCTCTCGTTGCTGACGACCTTGCCTGGGGGCCCAAGCGGCGGCAGCTTGGAAAAGTCGATCGCCGCCAGCGCGGTACGCTTGGGCGCCAGCTTCGACACGTCGGCATCGAGCGCGGCGGCCAGCTTGGTCGCCGCCGCCGGATCGGCGGTCGGCGTCGAGATGAAGGCGCGCGTCGCGTCACCCTGGAAGACGCGCTTGGTCGATGCCAGGATCGACGCGGGCGTGAACATGCCCTTGGCGCGCGCGTCGGTCAGGATCTTGTACGACACGTCGGGCGCCGCGACCGTCTCGCGGATGTCCAGCGCCTGGACCATGTTATCGGCCTGCGCCGACCCCGCCTCCACTCGCGAGGTGTCGACGCCATTCTTCATCGCGGCATCATATTCGGCGAGCTCGCGATCCAACTCGGCCTGGCTCGGCGGATTGGCCTGCGCGTCGGCGATCACCGCGCGCACGTCCTTCAGCGCCTGTTCCCAGTTGTTGCCGACGGGCACGATGTTGACGAACGTGCCGTTGACCGAACGCGACACGTCGTCGAGGCTGACCTGCGCCTGGAGGAAGCTGCCCCCTGCGCGCGCGCGCGACTCCAATCGGCGGTTGATGATCTGGACCGCGATCAGGTCGACCAGGCGCTTCTGGTTGAAGATGACCAGGTCGTTGTTGAAATGCCAGGGACGCAGCACTGCCATCGACACCAAAGTCGGCAGGCCGGGTTCGACCAAAGTGCCGGTGGTCGGCTGCTTGGTCGCGGGCGTGCCGAAATCGGGGTCGGCCGGATTGGGGCCCTTGCCCTTCCAGCTGGAGAAATTCTTGTCGACCAAAGTCTCGAACACGAGCGGATCGATATCGCCCGAGATGATCACGACCGCGCGTTCTGGCCGGTACCATCTGTCGTGGAACGCGCGCAGACTGGCGGCGGTCGCCGCCTCCAGCGTCTTGACCGTGCCGATCGGCGAGCGCGTCGCGAACGGCTGGCCGGCGAAGATCGTCGCGCGCTGCGCGTCGCCGAAGCGGACCTGCGGCCCCGGCGCCTCGCGCTGTTCGGCCATTACCACCGGCCGTTCCGAGTTGACCACCTTGTCGTCGAAGCTCGGCGCTTCCATCATTCCCGACAGGATCTTCAGGCTCTCGTCGACCGTGGCCGGCGTGGCGGACGGCAGATCGAGCTTGAACACCGTCTGGGTGAAGGTGGTCTGGGCATTGGTGTCGCTGCCGAAGGTAGCGCCCAGCCGCTGCCAGGTGCGCTTCGCCTCATTGTCGGCGACATATTGGCTACCGCGGAACACCAGATGTTCCATGAAATGGGCATAGCCCTGTTCGCTGTCATTTTCGTACAACGAGCCCGCGTCGATGCGCACGCGGATCGACACCTGACCCGGCGGCACGCCGTTCTTGCGCACCGCATAGCGCAGGCCGTTGGGCAACGTTCCGAAATGCCATTCGGGGTCGGGGGTGATGTCGCTGCCCTTGAACAACCAGGGCGAGCGATCGACTTCCGGACGGACTGCAAGCGGCGCGGGAGCCGTCGGAGCCGTCTGCTGGGCGATCGCCGGAAGCGACATCCCAAGGGCGATAGTGACGAGGACGGCGAGACGCGGAACGCGGAACGTAATGGCCATGCGGCCTTTGTAGGGCGTCGCCCGGCGAGCGGCAACCGTCCTCGCCCGAAGGCAACCCGAATGGCAAAAGGTCACATCCTGCCCCTTGTGTCGCCATTTTTTCGACCCAGATCAGGACTAGCGGCAATTGTGCGCTGCCGCATCAGCGTAGCGTATTCGACATTTGTTGGCTCGATCGGTCCTCGTGCGACGTTGGTGCCGGTCCCGTTGGACGATGAAGAGGCTTTGTGAGCGTCGATCAACAGCTGCAGCCGCCGGTATTGCGGCGGAAATCGGGCAATGTCGCCGAAGGCAGCGTGCCCAACATGACTGTGATATCCGGTACGCCCCAATCGGATCGCGCTCCGATCGGCGGCAAGGCTGAGAAGCGGCCGTTCATCATCCGCTACGGCAAGCATTTGCGTGGGTTCTTCGACCGACTGATCGCATCGTCGTCGCTCGTGCCGAACGACCCCGTACTCGACGTCCGCGACTTCCCCTGGACGCAGCATCTACGCGACAATTGGCAGGCGATCCGCGACGAAATGCTCAACGCGGCGATGGGTGACAAATCGCCCTCCCTCTCGAGCATCTCGCCCGACCATCGCGCGATCGCCCCGGTCAACAAGTGGCGCAGCTTCTTCCTGTGGGGCTATGGTTATTGCGTCGACGAGAATCTCGAACGCTGTCCAGTGACCACGGCGACCGTCGCCAAGATCCCCGACCTCAACAGCGCATTTTTCTCGATCCTCGCGCCGGGCACGCACATCCCCGCCCATCGTGGCGTGACCAAGGGGCTGATAACCTGCCATCTCGGGCTGGTCGTGCCCCGCGATGGCGATGTCCGGATGCGGGTCGACAACCGCATCGTTCGCTGGGCCGAAGGCGAGACTTTGGTGTTCGACGACACCTATGACCATGAAGTGTGGAACGACACCGACAATATCCGCGTCGTCTTGCTCATCCAGATCAGGCGCCCGCTGCGCAATCCGGGCAAGTGGATCGCCGACACGTTCCTCAACGTCGTTCGTCGCTCGGCCTTCGTCCAGGAAGCGCGCGACAACGTGATGGCGTGGAACGACGCCGTGAAGCAGATGGATGTCTAGCTCGGGGAAGCGGATTAGCGCTCGCTAATCCGCTTCCCGTCGCCGAGCCCGGCCGGCGGCGCCTAGAGGCGCCGTCCGACGGCGCGGATTACTCCGCGCCGGCACGCTCCCTTCCACCCAAATCTCAAACTCTTCAGCGCCCGGAACGACCCTCATCCCTGTTTCGTTAACGTCACGACGAAGCGTGGTTGCCTGCCCGCTTCCCGAACCGACGGAGACGAATATGGGACGCAGCTGGCCAGCCATCATCATCGCTGTGCTCATCGGCCTGATCGGCCTCGTGTTGGCAGTGGGCGGCGCCTATCTCGCCGTGCTCGGCGGGTCGCTTTATTATCTGATCGCCGGTGTCGCGATGCTCACCTCGGCCTGGTTCCTGTTTCAAGGCCGGCTGCTCGGCGGCTGGATCTATTGCGCGCTGTTTGTGCTGAGCGCGATCTGGGGGCTCGCCGAGGCACGTGGCAATGCCTGGGCGATGGTGCCCTGGCTGATCGCGCCATTCGTGCTGCTGATCGCGGTTGCGTTGGTGATGCCGACACTGACCACCGATCGTAACCGCTGGAAATGGGCGGGCGGTGGGATCGCCGGCGCCCTCGTAACGGTCATCGCGATATTCGGCCTGTTGGCCGGCGGCGGGTCGCCCGCGCTCGCGCTGCCGGCGCAAATGTCGCCCGGCATGACCGATCCGTCGGGGCTCGCGACCGGCGGCGACTGGCCCACCTATGGCGGGACCTATGCCAATTGGCGCTATTCGCCGCTGACCCAGATATCGCCCGACAATGTCGGCAAGCTGCAAAAGGCGTGGGAGACGCATACCGGCGGCACTCCGACCAGCGCCGCCTTCCAGAAGCTCTACGGAACCGAGAACACTCCGCTCAAGGTCGGCAACCTGCTCTATATGTGCACCGCCAAGAATGTGGTGGTCGCGCTCGACGCCGCAACGGGCAAGACAGCATGGCGCTTCGACCCCAAGGTTCCTGACGCCTGGATACCGTATACTACTGCGTGCCGGGGCGTGGCCTATTACCAGGTTCCCGGGGAGGCGACGGGAACACCCTGCGCCGCGCGGATCATCGAGGGCACGCTCGATTCCCGGCTGATCGCGCTCGATGCGGCGACCGGCGCGCCCTGCGCCGAATTCAACGGCACCGGTCAGCAGGATACCAAGATCGGCATGGGCCAGGTCTATCCCGGCCTCGCCTCGATCAATTCGGCGCCCAGCATCGTGCGCGGCATCGTCGTCGTCGGGCACCAGATCCTGGACGGCCAGTATCGCGGCGCGCCGTCGGGCGTGATCCAGGGTTTCGACGCGAAGACGGGCAAGCTCGCTTGGGCCTGGGACATGGTCCATCCCGAATGGACCGGCTACCCGCCGGCAGGCCAGACTTGGGCGCGCGGGACGCCCAATATGTGGACCGGCAGCGCCGGCGACGAGAAACTCGGCCTGGTCTACGTGCCCCTGGGCAACGTCGCGGACGATTATATCTCGACCGGACGCACGCCGCAGGAAAATGCCTATTCGAGTTCGATCGTCGCGATCGACGTCACCACCGGCAAACCGCGCTGGAGTTTCCAGGCGGTCAAGAAGGACGTCTGGGATTACGACTTCGGCAGCCCTCCCTCGTTGATCGATTACAAGGGCGTCGCGGCGCTGGTCGTACCGTCCAAGCAGGGAGACCTCTATATTCTCGACCGCGCGACCGGGCGCGCCCTGACCCCGATCGGATCCATCGCCGCGCCGCAGGGCGGCGTGGAGCCGAGCGAGCGCGCGCCGCGCCAGATCGTCTCGCTGTGGCAGACGCTGCGCAAGCCACCGCTTGTGGAATCCGACATGTGGGGCATGTCCCCAATCGACCAGATGTTGTGCCGAATCCAGTTCAAACGCGCCGATTATCGCGGCGAGTTCACGCCTCCGAACGTCGGCCGCAAGAGCGTCGAATATCCCGGCTATAATGGCGGCAGCGACTGGGGGGGCGTCTCGATCGATCCGGTCCGCGGCATCCTGATCGCCAATTACAACGACACGCCCAACCTGGTCCGACTGCTGCCGCGCGCCGAGGCCGACAAGATGGGGATCAAGCCCCGCTTCGCCTCGAAGCAAGTCTCGAGCAAATCGCATTCGGTCGATCCGCAATGGGGGGTTCCCTATGCGATCGACGTCAATGCCGGCTGGCGGATGCCGTTCACCAAATTGATGTGCAAGCGCCCGCCTTATGGCGGCATCCGCGCGATCGACATCGCAACCGGGAAGACGCTGTGGGACCGGCCGCTCGGCACCGCGCGCCGCAACGGTCCGTTCAACCTGCCGACGATGCTGCCGCTGACGATCGGCACGCCGAACAATGGCGGCGCGGTGACGACGGCGAGCGGGCTGATCTTCATCGCTGCGGCGACTGACGACCTGATCCGCGCGATCGACCTCAGGACCGGCAAGACCGTCTGGTCCGCGCCGCTTCCCGCCGGCGGCCAGGCGACGCCGATCGTCTATCAACAGGATGGCCGCGAATATCTGGCGATCTTCGCCGGCGGTCATCATTTCATGGAGACGCCCGCCGGCGACAGCGTCATCGCCTATGCGCTGCCGAGACGTTAGCGGCTCTGCCGGTCAGATCCGCCGCGCGGCGATGATAGCTCCGCCGCGCCCGTGCTGGACCAGCACCGCGCTGGACAGACCCGCCGGCGCCGCCGGAAGCGCCAGACGTAACGAGGCGCCGGTCCATTGCCCCAGCTGGACCAGCTGGCGCACCACGTTGCGGTGCGCGATCGTACGCCCGCCATTCTCGCCGGCGCGGATCGGCACGGCGATTGTTCGGGGGTCATAGCGGACCAGCCAGACGGTCGCGGTGCCCTTGCCCGTACCGATGGCGAGCGCCCCGCCCGCCCGGGCGATGGTCGGGCCCGCTGCCGGACGGCCGAGACGCCGAATGGCGGCGTCGACTTGGGCGGGATCCCCGCCTGTCACGACGCCCCCTCCGTTGATCACCATCTGCGGCGTCGCGACATAGGTCCTGCCGCTCGCCCGAGCATAGTCCCATTGGCGCTGCGTGAAGGCGGGGTCGGCGAACGTATCCTTCCAACCGAGCTGGTCCCAATAGGTCACCGCAAAGCTGAGCGCGAGGACGTCGGGGCGATCGGCGAGCGCGTTGAGCACCGCATCGGCCGGCGGGCAGGATGAGCAGCCCTGGCTCTGGTACAATTCGACCACCGTCGGGTTGGCGGTGTCGACCGCCGCGTTCGACTGCGTCGAGCAGGCGCCGGTAAGGGCGAGCAAGGCAACCCAAAGCATCTTCATATCGAAACAGGCCTTTCCTCGATCTTCGTGATCAACCCATCGGCCAGCCACTGGCCCAGCAATTGACCGGCGAGCGCGATTCCCTTTTCTTGCCCCAGCGCCGCGACGATCCCGTCGCACATGGCGGCGAAGGACAGCCCGCTACGCGCCGCCAGCAATGCCTGGCGCTCGACCTGATCGATCGCGCGGAAACGCGAAATCTGCTCCTGCCTCCAGACCAGAATGGCGCCCGTTTCGGGCAACGGCTCGGCCGTCGGGGGCAGTTCGCCCGCCGCCAGAGCTGACCAGATCGCCGGGGCGTTGGTCGACAGGTCGCCGACATCGAGCGTCGGCGTGAACTGCAATGTGGCGCTGTCCCAATCGACGTCGCCCAGCATCGCGGCGTCGGCCGCCGTCGCGTCGGGCCCGACGAACGCCTCGCCCAGCGCGCAGTCGATCCAGGCCAGTTCGGCGACTTCGGCATCGTCCGGATAGAGTAACGCCAGCGTCGCCGGAAAATCGCGCGAATAGGCGTCGAGCGTCCAGCTGCTCGGCGGCACGCGCTCGATATGGGCGATCACCGCTTGCCGGAACGCCGCGTCGCCGAGCCAGTCGCGCGTCCGCGCGAAACTGTCCTCCAGACACGCCACGAGTTGGCCGCGATAATTGTTCAGATAGACGCGCAGTCCAGGCGAAGCATCGTCGCCGAGCCGCCGTGCCGCCCAGCGATCCTCGCGGATCAGCCAGTTGCGCAGATCACGCTGGAGCTCGATCAGGCTCATGCCGCCCGCCTCAGGTGCCGCCGGCCGATCGTGCGCGCCACCGCCAATTCGCCGAGCAGATCGGCCAGCGGTGGGATGTCGTCATCGCGCTCGATCATCGTCGCCACCGGCCCCAGAAGCGGCAGGACGTGCGCATAGAGGTCCCATACCGACCCCGGCACGGGGCGATCGTGCGTGTCGATGAGCAGATCCTCGCCCATGGTATGTCCGGCCAGATGGATCTGGCGGACGCGATCATGGGGCACGCCGTCTAGATAGGTGATGGGGTCGAAACCGTGATTGCTCGCGCTCACGAAGACGTTGTTGACGTCGAGCAGCAGGCCGCATCCGGTGCGCGCGCACATCGCGTCGAGAAACTGCCATTCGGTCATGTCGGCCGGGGCGAAGTCGATATAGGTCGAGGGATTCTCGATCAGCATCGCGCGGCCCAATGCTTCCTGAGCGCGATCGATATTGGCGCAGACCAGGTCGAGCGCTTCGCGCGTATAGGGCAAGGGCAACAGATCGTGCGAGCTGAACCCTTCGATCCGCGTCCAGCTCAAATGGTCGGAGACGAACAGGGGATCGATCTCGTCGACCAGCGCGCGCAGCCGTGCGAGATAGGCGCCATCAAGCCCATCGGCCGAGCCGATCGACATCGACACACCGTGCAGCGCGACCGGATAGCAGGCCCGCACGTCGCGCAGGATCTGGCGCGGCCGCCCGCCGTCGATCATGAAATTCTCGGAGATGACCTCGACAAAGTCGACCGCCACCCGATGGTCGAGAAACTCGGCATAATGCGGCTTGCGCAGCCCCAGGCCGAAGCCGGCGAACGGAGCGATCACGGTCTCTTCTCCTGCGTTTGGCAATGGCCCGGCCGCAGACTCGCGACCGGGCCCAAGCACGATCAGTTCGGCGCCGTCAGGCTGCCGCCAGCGGCCTTGCACGCTTTCGCGGTCATCGCCTTGAAGCCCTGACCCTTGCAGTCGTTCTGGCCCTTGCAGTCATGGTTGCCCGACTTGCAGTCGGACTGACCCTTGCAGCTGTTGACGCCATAGCAGTGGATCTGGGCGCTGCCCTTGGCGATCGCGGCGCTCGGCACGGCGGCGGCGGTGATCGCGACGATTGCGGCGGCGGTGGCGACGCTGACGCCGGTACGAAGAATGGTCATTGGGGTCTCCCGAAAAGGATTGTGCCTGATTGGCTCTTCCGGTTCGCGGCCCCGATTGTCGCGGTTACAGCCGCCGCCAAATTACCAGCGCAACAGGCGCGGCCCCAGCAAGGCGCCGGCCGACGCGGCCAGCAGGATTCCGAGCGAATACCAGGTCAGCACGAAGATCGCCGACACTTCGGGGCAATGGATACAATAGACTGTCGCCGCGAACGCGCCGGCGGCGAGGCCCGCTGCAGCGCCGGCGGCGCGAAGGCGCGTGGGTGCGAGCCGGCGGAACGACCAGAGCAAGCCAACGAAGATCGGCGCGGCCAGCGTCAGCACCCGCCACGGACAGACCATCCAGCTCTCGCCCAGCCACATTGCCAGCCATTCGCCCTGCGGCGTGCGCAACAGTTCGAGCGCGCCCAACCCCGCCAGGAGCGCCACCGGGATCGCCAGCAACCACAGCCATCGCAGCCGCGCGCTGTCGGGGCGCGCGAGCTGCGCCGTCACCACTACCGCCGCGATCGACAGCGAGATCGTGTAGCCCCACTTCATCCAGAACGAGAAACCGTGCATCGCGACCGACAGATCGGGACGTACACCCATGACCGCGACGACGATCGTCATCGAGACGATCAGGCCGCCGGCCAGGCCGAGTCCGAGCCGCCATCCGACGGTGTGGCGCCGCACGCGAGGGACATCGGCCGACAATTGCGCGATCAGGTCGTCGGTATTCATTGGCCGCCTCCCTGAATGCGCGCCATCAGCGATTTGAGGCCGCGATGGACCGAAACCTTCACGTCCGACTCGCCCAGGCCATCGGCTGCCGCGGCTTCGGCGACGCTGAGCCCGTCGATGCGGGTGGCGCGGATCATCCGCGCTTGCTTGACCGGGAGCGTGCCGAGCAACTCATCGACGTCGATGCGCGCGATCGACGCGCCCTCGAACGCTTCGGCGACCAGCAATTCCTCCATGCCTTCGATCGGCTGCAGCCGCCGGACGCGGCGGAAATGGTCGATCATCTTGTAGCGGGCGATGGCGAACAGCCAGGAAGTAAAGGGACGATCGCGATCGTAGGTGGCGCGGCGCGTATGCACGGCGATCAGCGTTTCCTGCACCAAATCCTCGATATCGTCGGCGGAGCCATTGGCATGGCGCCGGTAATAGCTGCGGAGCAACGGCACGAGCAGGCGCAGCAACGCCGTGTGCGCGCCGGCATCGCCGTCGAGCCCATCGATCATCAACCCGCGCAACTCGTCCTCGTTTGCCCGCATCTGCACTCCTCGGCAGGAGTTCGGCATAGCCGGGGCCGAGGTTACACGGCGGCGGTAAAATTCTCGCCGGCATTTTTTGTAACCGCCGCTCGGCCCTCCCCGAACCGGCATCGTGACCTGGGCTTTACCTGCCTCCTTCCTCGGTCACCGCGCGGCCCGGCGATCCCCCCGTCCGGGCCGCGCGCCCTGGGCACCTCCATTCAAAGGAAAATCCATATGCGTTCCACTCACGCCACCCTGGCCGCCACGCTCGCTCTGGCCGTCGCCGGCACCGCTCTCGCCACCTCCGCCTCGGCCCAGACCAAGCCCGCGATGGAGAAATGCTACGGTGTGTCGCTCGCCGGCAAGAACGACTGCAAGGCCGGCGCTGGCACCAGCTGCGCGGGCACCTCCAAGGTCAACTATCAGGGCGACGCCTGGAAGCTGGTCAAGGCCGGCACCTGCACCTCGATCAAGACCCCCAAGGGCAACGGCTCGCTGACGCCCAAGGCGTGATCCGATGTCGGCCGGGATGCGCAATCCGCGTCCCGGCCGATCCGGCCAGGAGGAAAACAGATGAATTCGCTGATCGCCTTGTACGATCGTTTCGTCGGTCGCGCGTCCCGCTTGATGCCCGATGCCATGTTACTGCTCGTCGCGCGCCTCGGCATCGCAGCGGTGTTCTTCATGTCCGGACGGACGAAGGTCGACGGCATCATCCACATCACCGACGGTACGTACGAGCTGTTCCGCACCGAATATGCGCTGCCGCTGATTCCGCCCGAAATCGCCGCGGTCGCGGCGACCTGGTCGGAGCATGTCTTTTCGATCCTGCTGGTGCTTGGGCTGTTCACGCGGTTTTCGGCGCTCTCCTTGTTCATGATGACGCTGACGATCGAGATCTTCGTCTATCCCGATGCCTGGCCGACGCATCTCAGCTGGGCGGCGATCCTGCTGCCGCTGATGTTCCGCGGCGGCGGCGGCTGGTCGCTCGACGCGCTGATGCGGAGCTTCCTCCTTCCGGCGCGCCGGTAGGCGCGCCCCGCCCCCGCTTCCGATCTAACCAAATGCTGCGCTGGCCGGACGGACGTGATCATGCGCCCAGCCTGCGCGGCAATGGCTCACCAACTCGCAGCCCGGGTCGGCGACAAGCCGCGCCATAACCTCGCTTTTCTGGGTGCAATGGCGTCGGCCCGGTCCTAAGCGGGCTCCGCATGGCCGATTCCCCACCTTCTATGCCGCAACGCGATGCGCTGCGACGGACGCGCATTCTCCTTCGCCGCCATGGCCCGACCGCAGCCGTGTGGCGTCGGCGCGCCGCGATCATCGGTGGCGCGGTGTTGGTCGGACTAGCAGCGATCGCCTTCGCCCGGGCAGCCGATCGGGCCAGCGGCCTGTTCGATGCGATGGTCGCGCAATATTGGTGGCTTCCGCTGTTCCTGACGCCGGTGAGCTACGTCCTCATCGTCTGGATCACAAACCGCTATGCCCCGACTGCCCGCGGGTCGGGCATTCCGCAGATCATCGCCGCCAAGCGCGATCCGGTGGGCGCGACGACCGACCTCGCCTCGGCTCGGACCGCGATCCTGAAGACGGTGTTGACCGCCGCCGCGCTCGCTGCCGGCGGCTCGGTCGGGCGCGAGGGCCCCACGGTGCAACTCGGCGCAACCATCATGGCCTATGCCCACAAGCTGCTGCGCGTGCCGATCAACGCTTCGGTGCTGGTCGCCGGGGCCGGGGCCGGCGTGGCCGCCGCCTTCAACACGCCGCTCGCCGGCGTCGCTTTCGCGATCGAAGAACTCGCCGCGGCGTACGAACAACGGATGACTCTGCTGGTCATGACCGCGGTGTTGATTTCGGGGATGATCGCGCAAGGCGTGGCCGGCGATTATGTCTATTTCGGCATCGTCGGGCAAACCCTGCCGCTCGGGACGGTGCTGGTCGTGGCACCGATCGCCGGTGTCCTGGGGGGCACAACCGGCGGGCTGTTCTCGCGATTGACCTTATGGTTCGCGCGTGGCGGCGCGCGACGCATTTCGGGTGGGCGGCCGCTGATCCTCGCGGCCGTCGCCGGGCTCATCGTAGCGGTGCTGGGTATTGCCACGGGCACGACCTGGGGAACGGGATACGCGCCAGCCCGCGCGATGATCCAGGGTACCGATACGCCGATCTGGTTCGGCGCGGCGAAGTTCGCCAGCACGCTGGTGACGACCGGCGCGGGATTACCCGGCGGCATCTTTTCGCCCAGCCTCGCGACCGGCGCGGGCGTCGGGAACGTGCTTCACGCGCTTTTTCCCCACGAACCCGCGGGCGCGGTCATCCTGCTCGGCATGGTCGCTTATTTCACCGGCGTCGTCCGCGCACCGCTGACGGCGGTGATCATCATCTCGGAAACCACGGGAAGCCGTGGATTGATGCTGCCGCTCCTCGCGGCAGCGATCATCGCCGAGGGGGCCGGAGCCCTGGTCTGCCGCGAGCGGCTCTATCACGGCCTCGCTTTGGGGTTCCTGCCGAAAGAAAGCGAGAAATAGCGCCTTGGGGAACAATCCGCTCTTGCCGGAACGCAACAATGCGTTTCCGCCTGGGCGCTTGATCCCGGGCACATTCCGCCCCACATCGCTGCCATGCTGATCGAAACCGAAACCACGCCCAATCCAGCGACACTCAAGTTCCTGCCGGGGCGGACGGTGATGGATGCCGGGACCCGCGACTTCGCCACCCCGGAAGAGGCCGACGCGTCGCCGCTGGCGGAGGCGTTGTTCAACCTGGGCGACGTCACCGGGGTGTTCTTCGGCCGCGACTTCGTTTCGGTCACCGCGGCGCCGGGGATCGACTGGCCCGACCTCAAGCCCGACGTGCTGGCGATTCTGCTCGACCATTTTTCTGCCGGCATGCCGCTGTTCAAGCCGGCAACCGCGGCAGGAATCACTGTCCCGACAGACGATGCCGGGCTTAATGACGATCCCGCCGATGCCGACATCGTCGCCCAGATCCGCGAACTGATCGACACGCGCGTTCGCCCGGCGGTGGCGAACGATGGCGGCGATATCGTCTATCGCGGGTTCGACAAGGGTAAGGTCTATCTGCGCATGCAGGGCGCCTGTTCGGGCTGCCCCTCGTCGACCGCGACGCTCAAGAACGGCATCGAGCAACTGCTCAAATATTACGTCCCGGAAGTGACCGAGGTTCGCGCGGTCTGATCCGCGCCGGCCAAAGCCTGCAACCACATCACTCAGGAGAATGGCGATGGGCGAAAAGCTCACGGACAGTGCGCTCGACACGATCTTCCGTACCGCGCGCACCTATAACGGCTATACCGACGCGCCCGTGACGCAGGACGATATCAAGGCGATCTACGAGCTCGTTAAGATGGGCCCGACTTCGGCCAACCAGCAGCCGGCGCGGTTCGTGTGGCTGCTGAGCCAGGACGCCAAGGACAAGCTTGCCGGGTTCGCCAGCGCGAACAACGCCGACAAGATCCGCAAGGCGCCCGCCAGCGTGATCATCGCGTACGACAAGGAATTCCACGAGTATCTGCCCGAATTCTTCCCGCACGTCGACGCGCGCCCGTGGTTCGCCGAACCGGTGTCGCGCGAGCGTCACGCGTTCCTCAACTCGACGCTGCAGGCCGCCTATTTCATCATCGCGGCGCGCGCTTTGGGCTTCGACACAGGCCCGATGACCGGGTTCGACAACGCCGCGGTCGATGCCGCTTTCTTCGCCGACCAGCCCAATTACCGCTCGACCATCCTCTCGACGCTCGGCCATGGCGACCCGGCGAGCATCTTCGGGCGCCTGCCGCGACCCGCATTCGAGAAGTTCAACACTGTTCTCTGACCGTAAAATTGCGCTAGCGGGCTGATATGGCCCGCACGCTCGTCATCGAAACCGCCACCGCCGCCTGTTCGGTCGCCCTGATCGACGCGGGCGCGGTGGTCGCATCGGCCCACGAAGTCGTTGGGCGCGGCCATGCCGAGCGCCTGCTGCCGATGATCGCGAACCTGCCCGATGGCGGTCGCGCCGACGCGATCCTGGTCGATTGCGGCCCAGGCAGCTTCACCGGCATTCGCGTCGGCATCGCCGCGGCGCGCGGTCTTGGCCTGGGTTGGAACGTGCCGGTACGCGGCTTTTCCAGCTTGCCGCTAGTCGCCGCCGCCGCCTTTGCCGCCGATGCCGACCTCGACCGGCTTGCGGTTGTGCTGGAAGGCGGGCATGGCGAAGTCTTCATGCAGCCCTTCGCCCGCGATCCGTTCGTCGCCACTGCCGATTTCGCCTCCCTTCCTCCCGCGGAAGCGATGGCGCGGCTCGACGCGACCGCGGTCGGCAACGGCGTCCGGTTCCTGTCGGAGGGCGGGCGCGAACGGCTGCCCGATGCGGCCGATGTAGTTCTGCTTCCCCCTGCCCTGATCGACCTGCCGCCGCGGCCCATTTACGGCCGTGCGCCCGACGCCAAGCCGATGGCGCCCGGGAAGGCGGGCACATGAGCACCGCCGCCGCGGTCGATCTGCGCGAAGGCGACGTCCGCGATCTCGACCGGGTCGACCGGATCATGGCCGACGCCTTCGATCCGCGTTGGGGTGAGGCCTGGACGCGCAATCAGGTCATTGGAATATTGGCGGTTCCGGGAGTCTGGCTGACGATAGCGGAACTCAACGGCAGTGCGGTCGGATTTGCGCTGACCCGCGGCGTGCTGGACGAAGCGGAATTGCTGCTGCTCGCCGTCGCGCCTGAAGCACGCCGCCGCGGTGTCGGCGCGGCGTTGCTTCGCGCGGTGATGGCCGATTGCGCCGCGCGCAAGATTTCGCGCATCCATCTCGAAGTACGCGCCGGCAACGATGCGATAAAATTGTACAGAAATTCTGGCTTTTCCAAGATTGGCGAGCGCCGCGACTATTATCGCGGAGTCGACGGCCGGACGTATTCGGCGCTAACGCTTCATCGCAAGATTGCGTGAATAATCTCATTTGCTTGGGGTTAGTCCTTGCGCTTCTACCCAAAATGGATCAAAGCCCCGCGGCGTTGGGGGACCGCAAATCTTACGTACAGGGTCGAAGGAATCACGATGGACAACACCAACGATATGCAGGAAACCTTGGTCACGTTGACCGCCGATATTGCCGCCGAGTATCTCGGTAACAACAACGTCGCCGTTTCAGATATCGAACTGGTTATCCAGAACATTTATCGCGGATTGTCACGCCTTACCCCGCAGGCGCCCGCTCCTGAGCCGAAGCAGGAACCGGCGGTTTCGATCCGTGCTTCGATCAAGCCCGACTATATCGTCTGCCTCGAGGACGGTAAGAAGCTCAAGATGCTGAAGCGTCACCTGATGACGCATTATCAGATGACCCCCGAACAGTATCGCGCCAAGTGGAACCTGGCCGCCGACTATCCGATGGTCGCACCGAACTATGCCGAACAGCGCCGCAGCCTGGCGAAGAAGATCGGTCTCGGCACGAAGCGTCGCAAGACCCGGTAAGCTATTGGGCTCGGGTCGCCCATAGGGCGAGACCGTAAGATGCAGGAGAAAGGCCGGGAGAAATCCGGGCCTTTTTCTTTTGAATCGCGTGCCGCCACTCCTTCGCTTTCGCTCGTGAGCTACCAGGCGGATCGCGCCCCGCACGATCCGGGAACTGTCATTGCCATGCGACCTCTCCGCTAATTGCGAATAACTCTCCACTTTCGCAACAAGGGCGATGCGCCTATATCGCTCCAATGGCGCGCAGCATCGACCTCGAAGCCCTTTGTCACGAAAAAGGATTGCGCATCACCGACCAGCGCCGCGTGATCGCGCGCGTGTTGAGCGAGGCAGAGGATCATCCGGACGTCGAGAAGGTCTATGCCCGTGCGTCGGCGATCGATCCCGGCATCTCGATCGCGACCGTCTACCGCACCGTGCGCCTGTTCGAGGAAGCAGGCATCCTCGACCGCCACGATTTCGGCGACGGGCGTGCGCGCTACGAACCCTCGCCGGAAGCGCATCACGACCATCTGATCGACGTCGAGACCGGGCGGGTCATCGAATTCGTCGATCCCGAGCTCGAACAGCTCCAGAAACAGATCGCGGAGAAGCTCGGCTTCCGCCTCGTCGATCACCGGATGGAGCTGTATGGAGTCAGCCTCTCCCGCAAGGATTGAGGCTCGCCTGCAGGCAGCCAGGGGAAATCCCCAACCGATCCCGCTGACCGGTCGACTTCGCATCTGGCGCCGCGCCGTAGGCATGGTCGCCGGGCTCATGCTGTTCGTTCCGCTCCATTATTGCTGGCGCTTTCTCCACTTGAGTTCGCCCTGGCCGCGACTGTTCCTCGCCTGGGCAGGCTATTGCTCGGGTGCGCGCGTCGAACGGATCGGCATCCCGCTCAAACGCGACGTCTTTTACATCTCCAACCATTGCAGCTGGATCGACATATTGGCGATCGCCGGCGCCAGCGGCACCGCGTTCGTGGCCAAGGCGGAGTTGCGCAAGGCACCAGTCGTGGGTTGGCTTTCGAGTCTCAACCGCACCGTCTTCGTGTCGCGCGAAGACAGGCTGGGCGTTGCCGAGCAGATCAACCGGCTGCGCGAGGCGCTCGCCGAAAACTGGTCGGTCACGGTTTTCCCCGAAGGCACCACGACCGACGGACGCTCGCTGCTGCCGTTCAAGTCGCCGCTGCTGAAAGTGCTCGAGCCGCCCCCCGCGGGCGTCCTCGTCCAGCCGGTGCTGCTCGATTATGGCGAGGTCGGGCCGGATATCGGCTGGATCGGCGACGAGCACGGCAAGGACAATGCGCTGCGCGTGCTCGCGCGTCCCGGCACCTTCCCGTTGCGCATCACTTTCCTCGATCCGTTCGATCCGCGCGAATTCCCCGGCCGCAAGGCGATCGCGGCGGAAAGCATGCGCCGCATCCGCGACGCGCTGGCCGCGACTTTGGGCCATGATGTCCCGACGTTCATCGGGCACGATGTCTGGGCGGGACGAACCCCTCCCCCACCCGGAGAGGACCTGCTATAGGCGCCGCCCCATGACGAAGCCCACCAATCCCAAGACCTTTCACGTCAAGTCGTTCGGTTGCCAGATGAACGTCTATGACGGCGAGCGCATGGCCGAGCTGATGGCCGCTCAAGGCCTGGCCGCGACCGACGATGCCAATGCCGCCGACCTGGTCGTGCTCAACACCTGCCATATCCGCGAAAAGGCGACCGAGAAGGTCTATTCGGATATCGGGCGCCTCAGGAAACACGGCAAGGATCCAATGATCGCGGTCGCCGGCTGCGTCGCGCAGGCCGAAGGGGTCGAGATCGCGCACCGCGCCAAGGTCGACATCGTCGTCGGTCCGCAAGCCTATCACAACCTGCCGGACTTGGTGGCCAAGGCATCGCGCGGCGAACTCGGGCTCGACACCGACATGCCGGTCCTGTCGAAATTCGGCGCGCTGCCGGCACGACGCAAGGTCGGCCCGACCGCCTTCCTGACGGTGCAGGAAGGCTGCGACAAATTCTGCACCTATTGCGTCGTGCCCTATACGCGCGGCGCCGAAATCAGCCGGCAATGGGATGCCCTGGTCGACGAGGCCAAGGCGCTGGTCGATGCCGGCGCCAAGGAAATCACCCTGCTCGGCCAGAACGTCAACGCCTGGAGCGATGGCGACCGCGACCTCGGCGCGCTGATCCGCGAACTCGACCGTATCCCGGGCCTGGCGCGGATCCGCTATACGACCAGCCATCCCAACGACATGACCGACGGGCTGATCGCGGCGCATCGCGACGTCGAGAAATTGATGCCGTTCCTTCATCTGCCGGTCCAGGCCGGAAACGACCGCATCCTCAAGGCGATGAATCGCAGCCACAGCCGCGATTCCTACCTGCGCATCCTCGACCGCGTCCGCGCCGCGCGGCCTGATATCGCACTGTCGGGCGACTTCATCGTCGGCTTCCCCGGCGAAACCGAAGCCGAGTTCGCGGATACTCTGAGCCTGATCGACGAGGTCGGCTATTCACTGGCGTTCAGCTTCAAATATAGCCCGCGCCCCGGCACACCTGCCGCCGATATGGACGGTCAGATCGCGCCCGAGGTGATGGACGAGCGTCTCCAGCGCCTGCAGGCCGCGCTCAACCGCGACCAGGCCGCATTCAACGCCGCGAGCGTCGGGCGCACGTGTCAGGTGCTGATCGAGCGCAAGGGCAAGCTTCCGGGGCAGATGCTCGGCAAATCGCCTTGGCTGCAGTCGATCCATCTCATCACCGATGCGAAGATCGGCGATCTGGTCGAAGTCGAGATCGTCAGCGCCGGGCCTAATTCATTGGCCGGCATCGAGCGCGTGCGCGCGGCGGCATGATTTCCATCGCCACCCCGGGCTCATCCCGGGGTCCAACGCTCCCAGGCGATACCGCTCGCGGTACCTTGGATGCCGGAACGAGGCCGACAAGGCGGTAAGAGGATAGCCCGTCGCGATCCTTACAATGTTGCCCCGATCGCACACTTGGCGCCGACGCGACGATCGGCATCGATTCCTGCTGTCATCACCGCCGCCGATCTGCCATCGTCCGCCCTGGATGCGCGACGCCTTTCCCGCCCTGACGCCTGACGGAACATCTTTCCGCATGGCCTCGTTCGGCGGTGTCATGAAACCCGGCTACTCGCCGCGTCACCAATCCCTACATCCCGAAAGGACCGCATGAGCCGCAAGCCTGTCCCCGCCCAATCCGGTGAACGCAGCCGGGTCGAGCTGACCTTCGACAAGCCACAGCTGCTCGCGCAACTTTTCGGGCAATATGACCAGAATCTGGTCGCGCTCGAACATCGCTTGGGCATCTACATCACCGCGCGCGGCAACCGCGTCGGGCTGGAGGGATCGGCCGAGCAGGTCGCGATGGGCCGCGACGTGCTCTACGATCTCTACAAGCGCCTGCAGCGCGGTGAGGATATCGATACCGGATTGGTCGACGCATCGATCGCGATGGCGTCCGAGCCCGTGCTCGACGGCATCATCTCGGCGGAAGCCAGCCCGGCGCCGCCGATCATGATCCGGACGCGCAAGAAGACGATCGTGCCGCGCACCCCGGCGCAGGCGCATTACATGCGCGAGCTCACTAATAACGACATGATCTTCGCGCTGGGGCCGGCGGGAACGGGCAAGACCTATCTGGCGGTCGCGCAGGCGGTGTCGCAGCTCATCACCGGCAGCGTTCAGCGACTGATCCTGTCACGCCCGGCAGTTGAGGCGGGGGAGAAACTCGGCTTTCTGCCCGGCGACATGAAGGAGAAGGTCGATCCCTATCTCCGCCCCTTGTACGACGCGCTCAACGACTGCCTGCCCGCAGAACAGGTCGAACGGCGGATCAGCTCGGGCGAGATCGAGATCGCGCCGATCGCCTTCATGCGCGGCCGCACCCTGGCCGACGCCTTCATCATTCTCGACGAGGCGCAAAATACCACGCCCGCGCAGATGAAGATGTTCCTGACCCGATTTGGCGAACGCAGCCGCATGGTAATCTGCGGCGATCCCAATCAGGTGGACTTGCCCGGCGGCGTCGAGGCGTCGGGCCTGCGCGACGCTGTCACGCGCCTCGAAGGGATCGAAGGGCTCGCGGTTAGCCGCTTCACCGCCGCCGACGTCGTCCGCCACCCGATCGTCGGGCGCATCGTCGAGGCCTATGAGGGGCCGCACGGCTGATGCTGGAAATCGCCCTCACCCGCGAAGATCCGTGGCCCGAACACGATTGGGATGCCCTCGCCGACCGCGCCGCGCGCGCGGCGATCGACCGCACGCCGCATGGCGAATTGCTGACCATTCCCGCCGCGGTCGAGATTTCGCTCCGCCTTACCTCGGATGACGAGGTTCACACGCTCAACCATCAATACCGCCACAAGGACAAGCCGACCAACGTCCTCAGCTTCCCGATGGTCCAGACCGACCTGCTCGAGACGGTGACGCAGAATTCGGACGATGGCGAGGTGTTGCTGGGCGATATCGTCCTCGCCCATGGCGTCTGCGCGGCCGAGGCGGCGGAGCGCAATATTGCAATCGAAACGCATGCGACTCATTTGATCGTGCACGGCGTGCTGCATCTGCTAGGTTATGACCACATGACCGACCGAGAGGCCGAAGCGATGGAGGCGATCGAAACCGACGCGCTTGCCTCGCTCGGCATCGACGACCCCTATCTGATCGAAGAGGACTGACCGACTACAATGCCCGAGGGCCCCAGTACCGATGCCGGCGACAGTATCTGGCGCAAGCTGAAGTCGCTGTTCGGAGAACACGAACCGACGCTGCGCGATCAGCTCGAGGACGTGATCGAACGTCACGAGGATGACCCGGCGCCCGATGCCGCCGGCGACCTGTCGCAGCTCGAGCGCCAGATGGTCCGCAACCTGCTCCATTTCGGCGAGCGCGACGCGGGTGATGTCGGCGTGCCGCGCGCCGATATTACCGCGGTCGAGGAGCAGACCAGCTTCGCCGATCTCGTGAAGCTGTTCGCCGATGCCGGGCACAGCCGCCTGCCCGTCTATCGCGGGAGCCTCGACGAAGTGATCGGCATGATCCACGTCAAGGACGTGTTCGCGATCCTGGCGACCGGTGCGCCGCATCCAGACGCGATCGCCGACCTGATCCGTCAGCCGCTCTACGTGCCGATGTCGCGCGGCGCGCTCGACCTGCTCGCCGACATGCGATCGAAGCGCGTCCACCTGGCGATCGTGCTCGACGAATATTCGGGCACCGAAGGTCTGGTCACGATCGAGGATCTGGTCGAGGAAATCGTCGGCGACATCGAAGACGAGCATGACGAGGCGCCCGAGGACCTGCTCGTACCGCTCGACGGTGGCGCCTGGGATGCCGACGCGCGAGTCGAGCTCGAGGACGTCGCCGAGACGATCGACCCACGCCTCGCCGAGCATGACGAGGATGTCGACACGTTGGGTGGGCTCGCGGCAGTGCTCGCCGGTCGCGTGCCGCTCAAGGGCGAATGCCTGCAGACCCCGTCAGGCTGGACGCTTGAAGTGCTTGAAGCGGATTCGCGCCGCATCGAGCGGTTACGGTTGCACCCGCCCAAGCCGGTGCGCGAGGGCGCAGAGACCTAGGTTGAGAACCAAATAAGCCGTCGCTCTTAAAGCGATCAATTTCCATAACTCGTCATCCCAGCGAAAGCTGGGATCTCAAGCCGCATCGCGTCACCGCCAGAGACCAACATCGGGTCGGATCGTCCCCCGGACGATCCTTGAGCATGCGGGGCATGCTCAACCAGATGTTCTTTCGCTGGGGTGACGGGAGGGTTCCGCGGGATGACGACGGGAATATGAGTCCCAACCTAGGGGCGAATGCGACCGAGACGACAGGGTTTGTGAACTCTGGAAAAAAAGCCGGGGATCAGCCCCGGCCTTTTCGTCTCGTTCAAGACGCGTAATGCGTCAATTCGTGACGATGCACGCTTCGCCCGCGACTTTCAGCTTGCCGCACAATTCCTGCGCGGCGCCCGCGCTGCCAGCATTGACCTTGAGCCGGTAGAAGGTGCGGCCGTTGACTTCCGCCTTCTCCACCGACTTGCCGAGATTGGCGATATAAGTGAACCGCTTGGACTCGCGCGTCCATGCACTATTGGCCGCTGCTTCGCTGGGGAAAGCGCCAAGCTGGACCAGCGCACCACCGCCACCGCCATTGGCGACCGGCATCGGCTTGCCCGGCGGCGGCGCCACCAGCTTGCCGCCCGAACCTGCGACACGGGCGGTAGCGACCGGGCTACCCGGTCCGGTCTTGGCGTTGGACGCCGCCCTGGTGCCCGCCACCGGCGCCTCGGGCAGCTTGGTCACCGCGATCTGGCTGTTGCCGCCGCCATTGCCGCCGCTTGTCGCGACCGAGGCATCGCCCTCGCCCTCCACCTTGAGGCCACCGGGATCGTCCGGCTTGACCTTGTAATCGCCTTCCTGCGCGGCGATCAGGTCGCCATTGCCAGGCGCCGGCGCGCGGTGCTTCCACCAATAGACGCCGCCGAGCACCGCTCCGAGCGCAACCAGCCCGAGCAGGACGAGACCGACGAGACGACCAAGCGGAGGCCCCTCCTCCTCGTCATCCGCCGCGGTCTCGAGCCAGGGCAGTCGATCCTCGTCGCGTGCCGCGGGCTCGGGCACAGGATCCGACGCCAGATATTCGTCCTCTTCGCCCGCCATCACTTCATCTCCTGGACGGCCTCGACCCCCATGATGGCGAGACCATTGCGGACAATCTGCCCGATCGCGTCGCCGAGGAAAAGCCGCGCGCAGGTGAGCTCGGGACGGTCCGGAATCAGATAACGCCGCTCGGGGCGGTCGTTACCGACATTCCATTGCGCGTGAAACTCTGCCGCCAAGTCATAGAGATAAAAAGCGATCCTGTGCGGCTCACGTGCGGCCGCGGCGGTTTCGACGACGCGCGGGAACTGTGCCGCGAGCTTCACCAGCCGCAGGTCCTCCGTATCAAGCTGGGACAGGTCGATGTCCTTGCACACGATCCCGGCCTCCGCCGCCCGCCGCTTGAGCGACGCGACTCGCGCATGGGCGTACTGGACGTAGAACACGGGGTTGTCCTTCGACGCCTCCACCACCTTGGCGAAATCGAAGTCCATCTGCGCGTCGGCCTTGCGCGTCAGCATGGTGAAGCGGACCACGTCCTTGCCGACTTCGCGCACGACATCGGCAAGCGTGACGAAATTGCCGGCGCGCTTCGACATCTTGACCGGCTCGCCGCCGCGCAAGAGCCGCACCATCTGCACCAGCTTGACGTCGAACCGCGTCTTGCCGCCAGTCAGCGCCTGCACCGCGGCGACGATCCGCTTGACGGTACCGGCATGGTCGGCGCCCCAGATATCGATCAAGGCGTCGGCGGTCTGCGCCTTTTGCCAATGATAAGCGAGGTCGGCGCCGAAATAGGTCCAGCTGCCGTCCGACTTCTTGATCGGCCGGTCCTGGTCGTCGCCGAATTGCGACGAGCGGAACAGCGGCAGCTCGACCGGCTCCCAATCCTCGGGCGTCTCGCCCTTGGGCGCTTCGAGCACGCCGTCATAGACAAGGCCCCGCGCCCGCAATTCTTTCTCGGCTGCCTCCGGCTTCTTCGCCGCCTGCAATTCCGCCTCGGACGAGAACAGATCGTGGTGGATGCCGAGCAGCGCCAGGTCGTCCTTGATCAGCACCAGCATCTGCGCGACCGCGACCTTGCGGAACAGCGCCAGCCATTCGCTCTCGGGCGCGCCCACGAACTTGTCGCCGAACTCGGTCGCCAGCGCTTGCCCGACCGGGATCAGATAGTCGCCGGGATAGAGACCTTCGGGGATCTCGCCGATATCCTCGCCCAGCGCTTCGCGGTAGCGCAGGTGCGCCGAGCGCGCGAGCACGTCGACCTGGCCGCCGGCATCGTTGACATAATATTCGCGGATGACCTTGTAGCCGCCCCATTCGAGCAAGGCGGCGAGCGCATCGCCGACCACCGCGCCGCGGCAATGGCCCATATGCATCGGACCGGTCGGGTTGGCCGAGACATATTCGACATTGACCGTCTGGCCGTGCCCCTTGGTCGAACGGCCGTAATCGGCGCCGCCATCGATGATCGCGGCGAGCTCGTTGCGCCAGGTGTCGTCGGTCAGCGTCATGTTGATGAAGCCCGGCCCCGCCACCGCGACGCTCGCCACTTCGTCGAGCTTGCCGAGTTCGGCCGCGATCTTGTCGGCGAGCACGCGCGGATTGGTGCCGGCGGGCTTGGCCAGCACCATCGCGGCGTTGGTCGCGAGGTCGCCATGGCTGGCGTCGCGCGGCGGCTCGACCGTCACCGCGCCTCGCGCCAGCCCGCTCGGCAGATCGCCATGCGCGGTCAGGGCATCGAGGGCCGCATCGATATGCGCGGCAAAGCGGGTGTAGAGGGTCATGCTGAGGTCCAACGATAAGGAGAAGGCGCGCCCTTAGACCAAGCGCACGCGACACTCAAATTTGCGACATTATGTAGCAGACGCACCAGCGTCCGGATCGATGTAATCGCCTGCGAGGCGCAATGTCACCTTATGAGGGATCGAACCGCTCTCGGATCAAAAGCCCTGTCCTCACCCATCCGTAGCAGTTCGCAAGGAATGGAAGATAAGGTCAAACAGCTGCTCAAGGCGGAGCTTGCTCGCAAGGGTATCGCCTATACCGATCTCGTCGGAAAGCTCGCCGACATTGGCGTGATGGACTCTGAACCGAACGTGCGCAACAAGATCAGCCGGGGAAATTCACAGTGGTGTTCTTGATCCAATGCCTAGAGGCTATCGGTGCATCGTCATTGCGGCTGTCGGATGGCTGATCTTAGGTACCGGTCCACAGCCAAATAACAAAGATCAATCCGAAAATAAGCAGGGCCAATCCCAGCCAAGCCGCAGCCAACCTCTTGTTGCGGCGCCGAGCCCCAAACCCGTCAAAATAGTCCAGCCCGAAGTCCACGCACCGCCATGCGGGCCAAACCAATATCAGGCTACGGATGATCTGTGCGCTCAGTGGAAGGCCGCAGATGCCGCTGGAGGCGCGGCATTCTGGGCTATGGTTGGAACGCTCGTTGCTGGGCTTGGCACGCTTGGCCTTTATTGGCAGATCAATCTGACCCGTAAAGCGGTTCGAGATACCGGCGAGGCTACCAACGCCATGCGCGAAGCCAACCGAATCGCCGAGGATACGGCGAAACTCGAGTTGCGCGCTTATGTTGGGTTGAAACTAGCGCTCATCGACGTGCCGAAAGAGCGACCTACCAACGCAAAAGCCTCTCACGACATTGAACTTACGTTTACGAATTTCGGGGCAACGCCCGCGAGCATCCTCGCTATCAATTTTCATCTTGCGAAGGGGCCGTTCGACCCGCGTGACTACAATATTTCCCCGCCAGAATTTTCCGACGGCTTGTTCCAGATGCCACTCCGGATTCTGCAACCTGGCGACCACTTCACCCACCGCATGAGAATAGGGTTGTCTGCAGGTGAGTTGGATCACATCAATAATTTGAAATTTGCGATCTACCTCTCTGTCCGGCTCCGGTATGTCGACATCTACGGCGCGGCTTATGACGACACTATGGGGTACTACTGCACAAGCCGGGACTACCGGGCAAGACAGTTTCGCCGCAAGTATGAAGCCCACGACGCGTATGAAGCCGCGCCAGCCGATTGGCCAAACACCAAATCTTAATAAGACACCCTCGCTGCCTCCTAAAGGCGGCACATGCATCACACAATGGCGGTCGCCGCCGCCTTGATGCATTTGCTACATGATGCCGGAAATTTGCGATGCGGGCCATCAACTTCAACGCGAAGTCCGTTGACGATGTTATGTTGTATCATTATCCGACGCGACATGACCGCACCTCATCAAGCCATCAACGACCCCGCGCACTGGGATTCGGTTGCGCAACGCTATGCCGACGAGGCCGATCGCCTGACCAGCCTGTATTGCGAAGCGGCATGGCAGGCCGCCGCCCTGCCCCGAGGCGCTTACGTGCTGGACGTCGCCACGGGAGCGGGCGCGCTGCTGGCGATCGCCCTGAAAGATGGCGCCGATGCGATTGGGATAGATTTCTCGCCCGCCATGGTTCGCGTTGCGCAGGAGCGCGCCGCCGCCATCCGTCCCGGTGAGCGCGCTTTGGTGATCGACGGGCAGGCACTCGATTTCGCCGATGCGAGCTTCGATGCCGCCTTCTCGATGTTCGGCGTGTTCATGTTCCCCGATCCGATCGCCGGTTTCGCGGAGATCGCCCGCGTGCTGCGGCCGGGCGGGCTGGCGGTGATCGCGGTGTGGGAGAATGCGGGCGGCGCCGGTCCCGCGATATTGTTTCAGGAGGCGGCGCGGCGCCTGTTTCCCGACCGCCCCATCCCGACGCCGATGGCGCGGCTGTTCAATTCACCAGCGTTGCTCGACCAGGCGTTCCGCGAGGTCGGCCTCGAACCGCAAGCGGTCCACCCGGTCGAACGCCCTTGGCCGGCGCAACCGGTCGAATGGTTTCGCGAAAATGCCAAGCTCGCATTCGGCTGGTCGCCTTTGTGGCGCGATCTCGACGAGCAACAGCGCACCGCATTTTCGGAAGAGGCCGCCGCGCTGGCGATGAAGCTGCCTCCCGAGGGAATCCGGTCGACCGCCTTGATCGGCATGGCGCGGAAACCCGCCTAATCTCCCCGGATCGAGGTCACTTCCCCGCGTCCAGGAAGCCGCGAACCAGCTTCACCGTCGCGTCGGGCTGCTCCTCCATCAGCCAATGGCCGGAATTGGCCACTACCCCCCCGGTGACGTTCGTCGCCGTGGCGCGCATCACCGTCGCCATCATCGGACCAAACGACTTGTCGCCGCCGATCGCCAGGATCGGCATGGTGAGCTTGCCCTCGGCGAGGAACGCCTTGTCGTCGATCGCGTCCTGATCGAACGCCGCGAATTGCGAGAAGCCGGCATGCATCGCGCCGGGCAATGCGTAGAGTTTCGCATAATGCTCGCGCGACTGCTCGCTGAACTTGGCCGGCGTGGCGGAGAATTCGTTCCAGAACCGGTCGAGATAGATGCGCTCGCGTCCGGCGACCAACCGCTCCATATCGGGTCCGCCGAAGCGGAAGTGCCATAACAACGGGTTCTTCAATATCTCTTCCCACGGTCCAATGCCCGGGATCGGCGCGTCCATCAGCACGAACTTCTTCACCCGGTCGCGATGCTCCGCGGTGAAGGCATAGCCGACCATGTTGCCGATATCGTGCGTGACGAGGTCGACCTTGTCGATCTTCAAGGCATCGAGAATGCCGGCGATGTCCTGACCTTGCGTCTTCTTGTCATAGCCGCCGGCCGGGCGCGCCGACAGGCCGAGTCCGCGCAGGTCGGGTACGATGACGGTGTGATCGCGCATCAAGTCGGCGGCCAGCGGCGCCCACATGTCGCCAGTTTCACCATAACCGTGCAGCAACACCACGGCAGGGCCCTTGCCGCCGACGCGAACATGCAGCGTTGTGCCGTTGGTGGCGATGTCGCGTTCGACAAAGGAGGCCGGGAAGGGCTGGACCTGTGCCGCCGCCGGCGCCGCGGCGAGCAGGCTTAATGCGAGAAGGGCTGAACGGAGCATGGCGATATCCCTGTTGGCGCGCCATCGTCGGGCGCTATCGACAGGAAGGTGCGCGCGATGCATCGTCCGGACTAGCCGGCCAACGCCGAATTCGGTTTTCGGAAGGATCGAACGATGATCAAGATGGACGGCATCGCAGCGTTCGTCGCCACTGCCGAATCCGGATCGATCAGCGAAGCCGCCCGGCAATTGGGATATGCCAAGTCGGTGATCAGCGAGCGGCTGACCGAGCTCGAACGGACATTGGGCGTGCGGCTCGTCCAACGCACGACGCGCAAACTGTCGCTGACCGAGGACGGCGCCAGCTTCCTGCCCCGCGCGCAGCGGATCCTGTTCGAAGCGCGGGAGGCGCAGTCCGAGATCGCCGAACGACGGGATACGTTGGCGGGCACGCTGAAATTGTCGGCGCCCGTCAGCTTCGGCGTGCTGCATCTGGGACCCGCTCTCTATGCTTTTCTCGCCGAGCATCCCGGCCTCGAACTCACGCTCGATCTCGATGACCGCTTCGTCGATGCGGCGGCGGATGGTTTCGACGCCGTCATCCGGCACGGCCCGGTGGCGGACAACCGGTTGGTCGCTAAACGGCTCGCGACGACGCGAAGAATATTGGTCGCGTCACCCGCTTATCTGGCCCGCCACGGGACGCCGCATTCGCTGGCCTGTCTCAACGCGCATAAAGGCATCGTCTACACCAATCGCGAGGCCGATTGGCGGTTCGATGGCCCGGACGGTTGGACCGTAATCAGGCCGCGCAGCGTGATGCGCGTCAACAACGGCCTGATCATGCGCGACGCGGCCCTGGCCGGGCTGGGCATCACCTTGCTGCCCAATTTCTTCGTCCATAGCGAGTTGGCCGACGGATCGCTCGTCCATGTCGACGTCGGCGCGGAGGGCGAAGGCGCCGAACTCTACATCTGCTATCCGCTGGCCCGCACCCCATCCGCCAAGATCATCGCGATGACCGACAGCCTGCGCCGCGCCTTCGGCAACCCGCCTTATTGGGATCGCCCGGCGCCGGCCAGGGCGGAGCGCGCCCCTGCCATGGCCGCACCGATCACGCCAGCGATAGCCCGCTAACCGGCGCCGCGCCTTTCGTATCCGGGAACAAGGTCGCCATCACCTTGCCCGGCTCGACCTGGTAATGTCCGGCGACCGCGCCGGCGACGAATTGATCGAGGCCGAGCGTCGGCTTGAGGTCGCGGCCTTCGAACAAGGCTGCCTGCCCCAGCCCCGGCCAGTCGGCGACTACACGCCCGCCTCTGACCGCGCCGCCGACCAGCATCGCCGCCGATCCGGTGCCGTGATCGGTCCCGCCGGTGCCGTTGACCGCGACGGTGCGGCCGAATTCGGTCGCGACCAGGATCATCGTGTCGTGCCACGCCGGCCCCATGCCGGCTTTCAGGCTGGCGAGCATGGCATCCAGGCCCTTGAGCTGCGCCGTCAGCCGGCCGCGCTGGCCAGCATGGGTGTCCCAGCCTCCGGTCTCGATCATCGCGATCCGCGCGCCGTTGGCCGGCGCGAGCAATCGCGCCGCGAGCTGGCCGGTCGCCGCCGCGTTCTTGACGCTGACATCGGCGAGGTCGCCGGTCAGCTGGCGCGTGTCCATCGCTTCGCTCCACAGCCCACGGAGCTGACTATCGCCCTGATAGAGCGCGGCGACACGCGTCAGCAGGTCGTCCGATGCCTGGGGCAGCGCGGACGGCGCGTAGCTGGTCACCTCATGCGCCCCACGCATCGCGAGCGGGATCGTCGCGGAGATCGCGATCGCCTTGGCTTCGCCCGACGGGATGACGCCGAGCATGCGGTTCATCCATCCGTCCTTGACCTGGTACGCTCCGGTGCCCCCGCTCTCGAGCACGTTCTGCCCGTCGAAATGCGAGCGATCGCGATAGGGAGAGGCGACGGCGTGGGCGAACAGCGCCTCCTTGGCGTCGTACATGCCGGCGAGCGACGTCATCGCCGGATGCAGCGCGAACATCGAGTCGAGCTTCTTGCCCGTCGCGAAGTCGGCCGCGAGTTGCCCGCGCGCGCCGGCAAAGGCCGGATCGCCGACCGCGCCGATCGTTCCGAGCCCGTCGGCCGCACCGCGCTGGATGATGAAGACGAAGCGGCGGTCGGTCTCCGCCTTGGCGAAGGCCATGCGTGGCGCCAGCGCGAGCGCGGCGGCGCCCGCGGAACCGACCAGGAAGGAGCGGCGATCGTACATGTTACCTCCGCAGCATTTCAGGAGAAACGAGGAGCAAGGCGAGCGCCTGGCCGGGACTTTCGGCACGGGCCAGGGCCTGTTCCGTAGCGGGCGACAGCGCCGCCGGGAAGAGTTTGGGCGCGACCGCGCGCGCATCGATCTGTGCGGCGGCGCGAGTAGCGAAACGCTCCGACGCCTCGACCCGGCGGACCAACGCGTCAGGTCCGGCCCAGCTTGCGGCGATATCGTCATAACCGGCGGGCGATCCCGGCTTCCAGGTCGGTTGGCCGAGTTGGTTGAGCAGGCCGACCGCGGCGAGCGGTTGGACCTGCGTCATGCCGAGCGCGCGATAGGCCGACACCGTCCATTCCCAGGGCGACTTGAACTTGACCGGTTGCGGTACCCAGCATTCCGGGCTGTCGATCAGCACGCGATAGAGGCTGGGCAGGTCACCGCCGGTTTTGACGAAGCTCGCCTGGAGCCGTTGGACGAGCGCGGGCGGCGGGGTGTCTCCGGCGAAATGCCGCGCGAGCTTGGTCGCGATATGCAGCGCCGTCGCCGGACTGGTCGCCAGCGTGTCGAGCACGGCCTGCGCCTGCTTCTCTCCGTCCTCGCGATAGGTGCGCCCGATAATCGTGCGCTCGCCGGGTTCGTGCAGGCGCTCGGCAAACACGAAATCGCCCGGTGTGCCCTCGGTCCCCGCCATCCTCGCACCCGGCCCGCGGCCGATCCCGGCCACCGTCCAGCCGGTCAGCGCGCGCGCGAATTCGGTGACGTCTGCCTGGGTGTAGCCGCTCCGCACGCCCAGCGTGTGCAATTCCATGATCTCGCGCGCGAGATTCTCGTTGAGGCCGAGCTTTTGGCCGTTTGGACGCGGGCGTCGCGCGGCGAACCGGCCCGCCATGGAATTGGGGCCGATCGACACCGCCTGGTCGAGATAGAGCAGCATCGCCGGATGGCGCTCGACGGCGTTGAGCATGTCGCCGAACGTGCGGTTCAGGTTGGGGCGGATCGCCTCGAACTCGAGCAGGCCGGACAGTCCGATGACCTGGAGCTTGTCAGCGGACACCGCGAAATGGTTGGCCCAGAAATGCGTCAGGCGATCGGCGAACGGCGCATTGCTGGTGATCGCGGCGGCGACGCGCGCGCCTACGGCAACGGCATAATCGTCGCGCACCTGTTTTCCGACGTAGCGCCGCGCTTCCTTGAGCGGGTCGTCCGCCTCGGGCTTGGCGCCGGGCTCAGGCGTGCCGGGCGGGATGACTGCCGTGCCGGGACGCATTGCCATGTCCATCGACGCGTCGGGTTTTGCCAAGCCGGGCTGCCGTGGTGGCATCGGCGCGGCGGCGCGTTGCTGGCGACGGCCCAGTCCCATCTGGCGAAGCTGGCGCTGCTGCTCATAGAAATCGGCGAGTTCACCCGCCACCTCGGCGCGCGGCGGTACCGCCGCGATCGCCGCGGGCTTGGGATCGAACGCCTCGATCTGGTGTTTCAGCCAGGCCTTGGGGTTGTCGGGAATGCTCTCATCGGGTCGGGCGCCAAGCCCGAAGCGATTGATCGCAATGCTGGCATCGGTCGCCGCCATCGACGCGTCACTCCTGTTCGCACCTGCGGTCTAACCGCCAAGTGTCGCACAACTATCCCGAGTATAACGCGTCAGTTAGGCATTCCCTTCGCGCTGATGGGTTTACCTAAAACCCATCAGGCAGGTCGATCGGTCCGACCACTTCGCAATAGCGCGCGATTGCGTAGCGGTCGGTCATGCCGGCGATGAAATCGGCGATGTGGCGGCTGAGCCAAGGCTCGTCGGCGGGTAGCCGCGCCGCCCAATCGCTCGGCATCAGCGACGGGTCGGCATGATAGGCCGCAAAAAGCCCGGCAACGACGTGTCGCGCCGCCTCCGCCGCCGCCAATTGGCGCGGATGATGATAGAGGTTCGCGTACATGAACCGCTTCAGGTCGCGCTCATCATCGCGCATCCGCTCGGAGAATTTGATCAGGGCCATGCCCGCACCGCGCGCATCGTCAGCCGACGTCACCCGCGCGTCTCCGATCGCCGCGCGGCTGGTCTCGATCAAGTCCATGACCATTCCGCCGATCTGGCCGCGGATCAACTCGCCGACCAGCCGCTCTTGGGGCACATCCGAGAACCGCACGCGGCATTCGTCCCAGCGCGCCGCGATCATCGGCAAGTCGAGCAACTGATCCAGGCTCAGCAGCCCGGCACGCAGCCCGTCGTCGATGTCGTGATTGTCATAGGCGATATCGTCGGCGATCGCCGCGACTTGCGCTTCCAGGCTCGGCCAGTTTGCGAGCTCGAGCGGAAATTGCTCGTCGGCGCGGGCCAGTGCCCATTGCGGTTCGATGATCGGGCCATTGTGCTTGGCGAGCCCCTCCAGCGTCTCCCAAGTGAGGTTGAGGCCGGGGAAACGCGGATAGGGACTGTCGATCTCGGTCAGCGTGCGCAAGGTGTTGCCATTATGGTCGAACCCGCCGCGGCCGTTGAGCGCCGCCTCCAGCGCATCCTCGCCGGCATGGCCGAAAGGCGGGTGGCCGATATCGTGCGCCAGGCACAAGGCTTCGGTGAGGTCTTCGTTGAGGCCCAGCGCGCGCGCGACGGTGCGGCCGATCTGCGCGACTTCCAGGCTATGCGTCAGGCGGACGCGAAAATGGTCGCCATCGGGCGCCAGGAAGACCTGGGTCTTGTGCCGCAACCGACGAAAGCTGATCGAATGGATGATGCGGTCGCGGTCGCGCTGAAATGCATCGCGCGGTCCGCGCGTGGTGGTTTCGGGTTCCGGATAGAGCCGCCCGCGGCTGTCTTCGGGATGCGAAGCATAAGGTGCGGGCGTCCTGGTCATCGCGCTCGCGTGTAGCGGCGGGAGTCGGGGAAATCTAACCGATACTTGCTCCGAAAGGTGCCCGCCTCCCCACGCTTCCCCGGCGAAGGCCGGGGCTCAGTCGCGATGGCTATGGTTAGGCGGGCATGCCCTCGCTACGTCCCCGAAGCTGGACCCCGGCCTTCGCCGGGGAGGCGTAATTTTTGCAGGGCGCGAAAACTACTTACCGCTGCCGAGCCGGTCGACCTTCTGTCCCTTGGTGCTGGTGAAGACGAAGCCCGACAGGCCGGACTTGGCCAGCTGGTTGACGAACGCCTGCGCCTCGTCCCCGGACTTGAACGGCCCGGTCAGGACGCGGTTGGTCGCGCGCAGCGGCGTCGACCATCCCTGGCGGTTGCGGAACAGATCGGGCGCCTTGGCCTTGAGCGCATTCCACGCCTTTTCGAGCGCCGCCTGATTGGCGCCGCCGGCCACCTGCACCCACACGCGCGCGGGATCGCCTTTGGTCGCTGCATCGGCCTTGGAGCCCTTGGCGTCGGCAGTCTCGCATTTGGCCGACGCCTTGCCCTTCGCGGCTGCCTTGCCGCGCGTGGTGGCGAGCTCGGCCCGGCTCCGCGCTCCCGCTTTGCTCTTGGCCGGCGGCAATGGGCAGCCGTTCTTGTCGAGCGCGACCTCTTCGCTCTTGGCGTCGCGCGCGCTCTTCGCGTCCGCGGTCTCGCACTTGCCCCTCAGCGCTGCCTTGCCGCGCGTCGTCGCCCTGCCCTTGGCCGGCGGCGGACATCCATTGTCGTCGAGCGCCGCACTGTCCGGCTTGGCATCGCGGCCACCCTTCGTGTTCGCGACTTCGCATTTGACGGTCGATTTGCCTTTTGCCGTCGTCCGGCCGTGCGCTGTCGTCTTGCCCTTGGCCAGCGGAGGACACGCAACCGGATCGGCGTCGTCCTTCGCTGCCTTCGCGTCCGCGAGCGGCTTGCCATTGCGGCCCTTGGCAGACTTGCTGTCGCGAGCATCCGCGGTTTCTTCGCCCGACGCCTTACGGGTCGCCGATCTTGCTTCGGGCGCCCTGGCGGAAGGTTTGGGTTGCTCCACCTTCGCCTTGGGTTCAGGCGCAACTTCGACCGGCTTGGGCGCCGGAGGCGGTGGCGGAGGAGCGGCACGCGTCGGCGGCGGTGCGACGCCGAGTTCGGAGCCCGGCACGGAGATACCGGCAATGATTCTGGCGAGCACCGTATCCTCGCTGACGCGCGAGGTCGCGGTCGGCGCCGGGCTGATCCCCGCCTCGGCGGCGGTCGGGCGGTCGGCCAGGCCGTGATCGGCACTAGCAGCGCTGAAGCCCGGGGTCGGCGCGGCCGCGACCACGACCGGTGCGGGCAACGGTGCCGGAGGCGGAGCAGCGACCGTCACCGGTGGCGGCGGAGCCGTCGTCGTGGGTGCGGGAGTGGGTTTCGGAGTCTCGGCGACCTTGACCGGCGGCGGCAAGGGCGTTGGCGCCGGGGCCAGCCCGGTCGCAGGCTTCGGCGAGGGAAGCGGCGCGGCGTAGATGACGCGCGGTGACGGCTGGGGCGAAGGCGGCGGCGTGGGCGTCGGCGTCGCCCGCGGCGGGATGTAGGAAGGCGGGTTCATCGCCACTTCGACCGGCGCGGCCGGCTTCGGCGCAGGCACCACAGGCGCGAGGTCCTCGTCCTTCTTCCGTTTCTTGTGCTTCCTGGTGTCGTCCTGGACTGTCGGGCGCGGCTTGGGTTGCTCTGCCACGGCAAGAACCTTCGGCGCGGTCGGGTCGGGCCCGAGCCGCGGCAGAGCCGGGACCATCCGCGCGTCGGCGATGCGTTCGGGCGTCGCACGCAACTCGCCGAAATTGACCGCGAAAGCGCGGTCAGCGGCCGACAGCATCGGCAGCCGGTCGAAGAACGGAGCCAACCCAGCGCCAAGGCCCGGCGACATCATCGAATTGGCGATCTTCTGCGCGCCCTCGCGATCACCGCTCATCGCCAGGATGAACGCCCGGTCGCGCCACGCCGCGCGATCGCTTTTGCGCAGCAGCGCGTCGAGCAGGTCGAGCGCTTCCTTCTTGCGCCCCGAAATCCCCATAGACAGCGCATAGCGCCGCGTTATCTCGTCATCGGGCCCCTTACGCAGTGCCAGCCGGTAATCGCGTTGCGCGCGTTCCTGTTCGCCGATCAGATCATAAGCGAGGCCACGATCGGCGGCGTATTTGCTGGGATCGAGCCCGCGCGCTTCGGCTTCCTGGAATCGGCGCAGCGCCTCGCCTGGGCGCTCGGCACGGACCAGCAAGCTGCCGAGCCCCGCCTTAACCCGCGGATTGAGCGGATCGAGCTTTTCGGCGCGACCGAAAAACCCAGCCGCGGCGGTATTGTCGCCCATCTTGAGCGTCAGTTCGCCTGCGGTGACCAATGCTTCGATGTCGAGCGGATTGGCGGCGAGAATGCGCATGTCCGCGGCCAGCGCGTCGGCATCTCGATTTTCATCGGCGGTCTGAGCAAAGGCCTGTCCGCCGCTCATTGCCAAAACAACTGCGGCGAGGCCGAGAGCGCGGCGGAACATCATATCGGATGTCAGCCTAAACCGGTCGGCGGCTGAACAGGAAATGACCTTGGTCTTCACAAGCGGCGAGACGGGGTGCGGCAACGACGAACGCCGCCGACACCCCGCAAATCGTCTTACTGGTTGTTCTGGCGGTGCAGGAAGCGCGGGATATCGAGCGAATCCTTGCCCTCGTCCTCGTCCGCTTCCGAGCGCGAGCCGCCGCGCGCGACGCTCTGCATCCGTTCGAACAAGGTGCCGCCAAGCTTCATGCGCGGCACCGGCGGCGCTTCCGCCTCGTCACCGGTGGAAATGGCCGGAGCTTCCTCGGCGCTCTCCCCCGGCGACAGCCAGCCTGGCGTCTCCTTGGCTTCAGCCTCGGCGGCCGCGGGCGCTTCATATTCGGCAGAGGCGACCGCATCGTCAACCGCGACCTCGCTGCCCAGCACCAGCTCGTCGGCGTCAGCCTCCGGCGCGGCGGTGTCCGCGCTGTCCACCGGAGTCTCGAGGTCCAACGGCTGCGCGTCGACTGCGGGCGCCTTCGCTTCAGGCGCCGCTTCGACGGGCGACGCCGGGATTACCGACTCCGTCCTGCGGCCGAAACTGAACGCGCGGGTCGCCGGCTCCGCCGCGGCGGCAGCCGCAACGGCGGCGCTGTCGGCCTCGATCCCGGTGGCGACAACCGACACGCGGATCTTGCCTTCCAGGTCGGGATTGAACGCCGAGCCCCAGATGATGTTGGCATCTTCGTCGACCAGTTCGCGGATATGGTTCGCGGCCTCGTCGACTTCGAGCAGGCGCATGTCCTCGCCTCCGGTGATCGACACGATCACGCCCTTGGCGCCCTTCATGCTGACGCCGTCGAGCAGCGGGTTGGCGATCGCCTTGGACGCGGCTTCGATGGCGCGGTTGTCACCCTCTGCCTCGCCGGTGCCCATCATCGCCTTGCCCATCTCCTGCATCACCGAGCGGACGTCGGCGAAGTCGAGGTTGATCAGGCCCGGCATGACCATCAGGTCGGTGATCCCGCGCACGCCCTGTTGCAGCACTTCATCGGCCATTTCGAAGGCCTGTTTGAAGGTGGTGTTGGCGTTCGCGACCAGGAACAGATTCTGGTTCGGAATAACGATCAGCGTATCGACGTACTTCTGCAGTTCCTCGATACCGGCCTCGGCCGCCTTGGCGCGGCGATTGCCCTCGAACGCGAACGGCTTGGTCACCACGCCGACGGTCAGGATGCCCATGTCGCGCGCCGCCTTGGCGATGACCGGAGCAGCACCCGTACCGGTGCCGCCGCCCATGCCCGCGGCGATGAAGCACATATGCGCGCCTTCCAGCGTCTTGGCGACGCTGTCGATCGCCTCTTCCGCCGCGGCGCGCCCGATCTCAGGCCGCGCCCCCGCGCCGAGCCCTTGCGTGATCCGCACGCCGAGCTGGATCTTCTGTCCCGCCTGGCTCTGCTTGAGTGCCTGCGCATCGGTGTTCGCCACGAGGAAGTCGACGCCTTGAACGTCGTTCTTCATCATGTTGGCGATCGCGTTGCCGCCCGCCCCACCGACGCCGATCACCGCGATGCGCGGAGTCAGCTCGTCCACATCCGGAGGAAGAAATTCAACCATTACGCGTTCTCCGACATGCTCCGGTCCCCGGAACACTTATGCCCACAACTTCTTGCACCATCGCCCCCCTACTATCCACAACAAATAGGGGTCGGTGACGCATTTCTTTAATAATTCGCCCGAGCCGTTCTAATCAAACGACGGAAGATCGATATCGGCGACGGACGATGCACCATCTGATGTTCGCCCGATGCCAATGACCTGAGGTCGATCGGGTCGGTCGCGGCATGATGGACCAGTCCCGCCAAGGTCGCGAAAGCCGGCCCCGAATGCGCGTCGGGCAGGCCGGCAAGCCCGCGCGGCCGCCCGACCCGGACCGACCGGCCGAGCGCAGCCTGCGCATAATCGGCGATCCCCTTGAGCTCGGCGCCACCACCGGTCAGCACGACCTGGCGCCCGACATTGCCGTCAAATTTCATCGCGGTCAGGGCCTTGCCGATCTCTCCCATCAGCAATTCGAGCCGCTGGCGGATCACAGCGATCAGCTGCGCCTTGGTGATGCGCGGCCCCTCGCCCGCGCCGTCGTCGCTCAGCGGCGCGATCTCGAGCATTTCGTGATTGTCGCGCGGCGTCGCATTGGCGCAGCCGTGGAAGCACTTCATCCGCTCAGCCTGGGCGCGGCTGGCGCCGAAGGTCGAGGCGATGTCGTCGGTGATGTCGCTGGCGCCCATCGGCACGGTGACCAGGCCGACCAGCATGCCGCCGGCGAACAGCGACACGTTGGTGATCCCTGCGCCCATCTCGACCAGCGCGGTGCCCAGTTCGCGTTCCTCGGCGCTCAGGCAGGCAAGTCCGGTCGCGACCGGCGCGGCGATGATCGACTTCACCTCCAAATGCGACTTGGCGACGCACAGGCCGATATTGCGCACCGGCGAACCATCGGCGGCGACGACATGGATATGGACGCCCATCCGGTCGGCATGCAAGCCGAGCGGATTCTTGACCCCGGTGATGCCATCGAGCGTGTACAGCGCCGGTTGGGCGTGAAGCACCATGCGCCCGGCAGGATCGATCGATTCCCGTCCGGCACGCAGCAGCGCGTCGATATCGGTCTGTTCGATCCGGTGCCCGCCCATCTCGAATTCGATCGAGGCGACATCGCTGACCAGTCCGCCCGCCGAAAAGCCGACCCAGACATTCTCGATATTGGTCTGGGCGATGCGCTCGGCCTGTTCGACCGCTTCGCGCACCGCGACCTCGGTCGCCGCCATGTCGGCGATGCAGCCGCGCCGCACGCCGCGGCTTTCGCGCTGGCCGGTGCCGAGCACGATCAGCTCGCCGCCGCTGCCTTTCTGCGCGATCATCGCCGAAACCTTGGACGACCCGATATCGAGTGCTGTGATCAGCCCCTCCGGCGGTGTCTTGGCCATTATCCTATTCCCCCACTCAAACCTGATCGCGCGACGCCGCGCTATCCGCCGATGCCGGCGCACTGCCCTTCGAACTCGTCGGAACCCCAACCCGGCTCGATCCGTCGGGCTTGCGCATCACCATTCTATCCGGATTGCGCATGTCGAACTTTAACCATCCTCTACCCAAAAGGCGAAGCGTACCATCCCTCTCCGCAAACAACCTGAGCGCCTTGGCAGCCTCATCGGTTCCCTCGGGCAGCGACAAAGTCTCGCCGGTGTCGAACAACAGGTCCCAGCGGCGGTTGCCGACCCAGGTCGCGGCGCGCACCTTGGGCTTGAGTGCGGGCGCGCTGGTCATCAGCGTTTGATAGGCCGGCTCCTGACGATCAGCGCCGGGGCCGATCACCAGCGGCAGATCGGGCATCGCGTCCGCCGACACCGGTTCGAGATAGACTCCGTCGCGATCGATCAGGCTCAGCGTGCCCTCATTCTGCCACACTGCTGCCGGCGTGCGCTCGACGATCCGGATCAACAACGTGTCGGGCAGCCGCCGAGAAACATGAGCATCCTGCACCCAGCCATATTGCAGCAACTTGTCGCGAATCTGGTTGAGGTCGACCAGCGGCATCGCGCGCGATTTCTGTTCGAGCGCGACGGCATAGACCGTCATCTGGTCCATCCGCTTGACGCCGCGGATTTCGATCTGCTCGACCCGGAAGCCCGCATTGCCGGCCTGTTCGGCAACCGCGGTGCCGACCGCGCCCGGAATACCGAAGATCTGTGCCACGATCAGCGCCGCACCCACCGCGAGCGCGAAGATTGACCAGGTCGCGATGCGCTGCAGCGTATGCTGGCTGATCGGCAACCAGGCCAGGATGCGGTCGATGATCGACGGCTTCTTCTGCTTGCGCTTGGCCGACGGCCTGCGCGCGGTCGGCCGCCCGCTCTTGGTCGGCGCGCGGCTCATGCCAGTGCCTCGTCGATGATCATCTGCACCAGCTCCGGATAGGAGATGCCGAGATGTTTCGCCTGTTCGGGCACCAGGCTCAAGGGCGTCATGCCGGGCTGGGTATTGACCTCGAGCAGGAACAAGCCGTCTTCGCCACGCTCGTCATCCCAGCGGAAGTCCGATCGCGACGCGCCCTTGCAGCCGAGCAGATGGTGCGCCTCGAGCGCGAGCCGCTTGCATGCCTCCGCGATGGCATCGGGGATTTGCGCCGGGAAGACATGCTCGGTCATGCCGTCGGTATATTTGGCGTCGTAATCGTACCAGCCCGATTTGGGCTTGAGCTCGGTCACGCCAAGCGCGCGGCCACCCAGGATAGCGGTGGTCAGTTCGCGGCCGCGGACATAGGGCTCGGCGAGCAGTTCCTCGAATTCCTGCCAGGGCCCCGCGACGTCGCGGCCGATCGGATTGCCGTAATTGCCGTCATCGGTGACGATCGCGACGCCGACCGACGAGCCTTCGTTGACCGGTTTCAGCACATAGGGCCGCTTGAGCGGATCGCCCTCGAATACTTCCGCCGACTTGACGATACGCCCGCCGGGCATGGGGATACCGTGCGGGACCAAAGCCTGTTTGGTCAGCACCTTGTCGATCGCGATGACCGAGGTGACCATCCCCGAATGGGTGTATTTGAGGCCCATCAGGTCGAGCATGCCCTGGACCGAGCCATCCTCGCCGGGCGTGCCGTGGAGCGCGTTGAACACGATATCGGGCTTCGCTTCGGTAAGCCTGATCGCGACATCGCGGCCCATGTCGATCCGCGTCACGCGATGGCCGAGCGATTCCAGCGCCTCGGCGATGCCTTTACCCGACATCAACGAGACTTCGCGCTCGGCCGACCAGCCGCCCATCAGGACGACGACGTGGAGGCTCATAAATCCTCCCCGTCGCAGATGGGGAGGGGGACCGCGACGCGCAGCGTCGTGGTGGAGGGGAATATCCCGTCCTCGCCGCTACGCGGCTGCGGCCCCTCCACCATTCGCTGCGCGAATGGTCCCCCTCCCCAAGCAAGCTTTGGGAGGACTTGATTGGCCGCACTCACTTCGCCACCCCCACACGTTCCTTATGGGCGTCGTCGGCGAACACGCCGACACGCTGAATTTCCCATTCCAGCATCACGCCCGACTTCGCCTTCACTTTCGCGCGCACCTCTTCGCCCAGCCCCTCAATGTCCGCGCTCGTCGCGTCCCCCAGGTTGAGCAGGAAGTTGCAATGCTTCTCCGACACCTGCGCGCCGCCCTTGCGCAGCCCGCGACACCCGGCTTCGTCGACCAATTGCCAGGCCTTGTGGCCTTCCGGGTTCTTGAAGGTCGAGCCGCCGGTGCGGCTGCGCAGCGGCTGCGATTCCTCGCGCGCGGCGGCGATACGGTCCATCTCCGCCTGGATGGCCGTCGGGTCGCCCGGATGGCCGCGGAAGGTCGCGCCGACCACGATCGCGCCCGCGGGCAGATCGCTGTGGCGATAGGTATAGCCGAGATCGCCGAGTGCGAGCGTGCGGCGATCGCCGGAGCGCAGCACCACGTCAGCCTCGACCAGGACGTCCTTGACCTCGCGGCCATAGGCGCCGCCGTTCACGCGAACGAAGCCGCCCACCGTGCCCGGGATCGAGCGCATGAATTCGAGACCAGCGATTCCGGCGTCGCGCGCGCTCGACGACACGAGGATGCCGCTCGCGCCGCCGCCGCAGCGCAAAGTGGTGGCATCGAGCCGCTCGACCTTGGCGAACGTCTTGCCTAATCGGACCACTACGCCGGGTACGCCGCCATCGCGGACGATCAGGTTCGAGCCCAGGCCGAGCCCCATCACGGGGACCGAGGGATCGAGCGCGTAGAGAAAAGTGGCGAGGTCTTCGACGTCGGCCGGCTCGAACAGATATTCGGCCGCGCCGCCGCTCTTGAACCACACCAAAGGCGCCAGCGGCGCGCCGTGGGTCAGTTTCCCGCGAACCGGAGGCATGGCGTAACAGACTGTCACCGCGCCGCCTCGATCCCGTCGGCCAGCCCCGCCGCCCATTTCGTGATGTCGCCCGCGCCCAGACATACGATCATGTCGCCCGGCTGGACGACACCCGCGAGTTCGCTCGCGAGTTCGTCCGCCGAACCGATCGTCGCCGCCGCGCGATGGCCGCGACGCTTCAAGCCATCGACCAAAGCCTGCGCGTCGACCCCTTCGATCGGCTGCTCGCCCGCGGCGTAGACCGGCGCCACATAGACCATATCGGCATCGTTGAACGCCTGCTGGAAGTCCTCCATCAAATTGCCGAGGCGGGTGTAGCGATGCGGCTGCACCACCGCGATGACGCGGTTGGCGACGCCCTCGCGCGCCGCCGACAGCACCGCGCGGATCTCGACCGGGTGGTGGCCGTAATCGTCGATCACGACCGCGCCGTTGACTTCACCGACCTTGGTGAACCGGCGCTTGACGCCACCGAACTTGGCGAACCCCTGCTGGATGGTCGTGTCGTCGACACCCAGCTCGAGCGCGACGCCGATCGCCGACAGCGCGTTCTGGACATTGTGGCGCCCCGGCATCGGCAATTCGATATTCTCGATTGAGCGCGTCGTGCCGTCACGATTGCGGATGATCGCCTCGAACCGGTTGCCGCCGGGGATCGGGGTCACGTTGACGCCGCGGATATCGGCCTGGGTCGAGAAGCCATAGGTGACGATGCGGCGATCGCGCACGCGCGGCAGCACGGCCTGCACTTCGGGATGATCGAGGCAAAGGAACGCGGCGCCGTAAAAGGGCACATTTTCGATGAACTGGACGAACGCGTCCTTGATCGCATCGAAGCTGCCATAATGATCGAGATGCTCGGGATCGATATTGGTGACGACCGCGAGCGTGCCGTCGAGCCGCAGGAAGCTGCCGTCGCTTTCGTCGGCCTCGACCACCATCCACTCGCTGTCGCCGAGCCGCGCGTTCGAGCCGTAGCTGTTGATGATGCCGCCGTTGATCACGGTCGGGTCGATCCCGCCCGCATCGAGCAACGCGGCGACCATCGACGTCGTCGTGGTCTTGCCGTGCGTGCCGGCGACCGCGACGGTCGATTTGAGCCGCATCAGCTCGGCGAGCATCTCGGCGCGGCGCACCACCGGAATGCGGCGTTCGAGCGCGCACTCGACCTCGGGATTGGCGCGCTTGATCGCGGTCGAGACCACGACCACCGCGGCGTCACCGAGATTTTCCGCGGCATGGCCGATCTTCACCTCGATGCCCTTGTCGCGCAGCCCCTGCACGACATAGCCCTCCGACACGTCCGAGCCCTGCACCTTGTAGCCGAGATTGTGCATTACCTCGGCAATGCCGGACATGCCGATCCCGCCGATGCCGACGAAATGGATGGCGCCGATATCCGTCTTGAGCCCGGTCATGCGAATGCTGCTGCCTCTCCGCCGGGTACGGCGGTTTGAACTTTGCCGACGGGAATGTCGGCGGGAGGATGGTCGAGTCCCTCGACCAGATCGGCCAGGTCTCGCGCCGCGTGGGGATGACCGCACGACTTCGCCCGCGCCGCGGCGTTCTGCAGCGCGGCGGGATCGAGCCCCAGCTTCTGCATCTGCTTGGCGAGTTCGACCGGGGTGAACTGGCTCTGTGGGATAGTCCGCGCGCCGCCCGCTTCCGAAATCTCGCGCGCATTCTCGGTCTGGTGGTCGTCGGTCGCGCTGGGTAGCGGCACCAGGATCGCCGGGCGTCCCGCCGCGGTCAGCTCGGCGATGGTCGACGCCCCCGCACGCGCGATCACCAGATGCGCCCAGGCAAGGTGCTCGGGCAGATCGGGCAGATAGGTGGCGAGGTCGGCGGCAATCGACAGCTCGGCATATTTCGCCCGCGCCTTCTCGATGTCCTCGACCCGCGCCTGATGGGTGACCTGAAGCCGGCGGCGGAAATTGACCGGGAGCATCGACAGCCCATCGGGTACGACGCTGCTCAGGATGCTGGCGCCCTGGCTGCCGCCGGTGACGAGCACGCGGAAGATGCCGTCTTCCTCGAGCAGCGGATACGGCTTGTCGCGCAGCGCCAACACGTCCTCGCGCACGGGATTGCCGGTCAGATGGGCCTTGCCGCGATATTTGTCCGCCAGCCGGTCGACCTTGGCATAGGAGGTGGCGATAGCATCGACTCGCCCCGCCACCAGCCGGTTGACCCGGCCGAGCACGGCGTTCTGCTCGTGCACCGCGGTCGGCACCTTCTGGTTGAACCCCGCAAGCAGCGCCGGCAACGCGGGATAGCCGCCAAAGCCGATCACCGCGGCCGGCTTGATCTTCTCGAACAGGTCGATCGCCAGCCTTCGCCCTTCGAGCATCGCGCGCCCGGCGCGGTACCAGCCGATCGGCCCGCCCTGCATCCGGCCCGCGGGCAAAACGTGCGTCTCGATCCCGTCGAACAGACCCGGAAAGCGCACTCCGCGCTCGTCGCTGATCAGATCGACCTTGTGCCCGCGCTTCTTCAGTTCGGCGGCCAGCGCCGCGGCCGGCACCATGTGCCCGCCGGTTCCGCCTGCGGCCAGAACGAATTGCCGCACTCTCGTCATTCGCCGCTCCATTTCACGACATAGGGTGAGCGGCTCACAAACGGGTTCCGGCGCGTAAACGCAAGCAGCAACCCCATGCCGATCGACAGCGCGATCATCGACGATCCACCATAGCTGATGAACGGCATGGTCATGCCCTTGGACGGGGCCAGGCCGGTATTCACCGCCATCGAGATCAGCGCCTGCAATCCGAACTGAATGGCAAGGCCCGACGCGGCGAGAACACGGAATTCCTCCTGTTCATCCAGCAACTTGACGAACACGCGCACGACGATCGCGAGGAAGATCACCGCCACGATCGCGCAGGAGATCAGCCCGAATTCCTCGCCGATCACCGAGAAGATATAATCGGTATGTGCTTCGGGCAGCCGGAACTTCATCTGTCCCCCGCCGGGACCGGTACCGAACCAGCCGCCCGCGGTCAGCGTCGCGCGCGCCGCATTGACCTGGAAATGGTCGGCGGCATCGGTCGAGTCCGGGAATAGGAAGGCGTCGATGCGGGTGCGCGCGGTCGAATAGAAGAGATAGGCCGAGATCACGCCGACGAACGCGGCCCCGAACAGCCCCCCGATCACGCGCGCCGATATGCCGGAGATCAGAAGCAAGGCGAGCCATACCGAGCAGAACACCACCGTCTGGCCGAAATCAGGCTGCAGCATCAGCAATAGCGCAACCAAGGCGGTCAATCCGCCGGTCAATGCCGCCAACACGCCGCCCGACAATCCCTGTTCCTTGTTCTTGAGCGACAGCAGCCACGCGACCGCGACGATGAAGCACGGCTTGAGGAATTCGGACGGCTGGAATTGCGCGACGCCGACGCCGAGCCAGCGCCGCGCGCCATTCACCTGGACACCGATCAGCGGCACCAGCATCAGCATGATCAGGAAACCCGCACAGCCGACCAGCCCCATCCGCCGGGCGCTCTCCGTCGGCAGCATCGAGACGATGAACAAAACCGGCAGCGACACCGCGACCCACATCACCTGGCGCCAGAAATAATAGAGCGCGGGCATATGATGCGTGGCGTCCGAATAACGCTGGGCCGATGCCGGCGACGCGGCCGCGACGGCGACCAGCCCGATCGCCATCAGGAACAGGGTCAGGATCAGCAGCACCCAGTCGATGTCCCAGAACCACGCGCCGAGCGGCGAGCGGTCCGACCTGCCCCCGCGCCGCGCGACCCGGGTCAGGAAGCCTTCCTTGGCCGATCGCGAGTTCATGCCAGCGACTCGACCAATCCGCGGAAGGTGTCGCCGCGATCCTCGTAATCGCGAAACTGATCGAACGACGCGCAGGCCGGCGACAGCAAGACGGTTTCGCCCGGCTTGGCGGCGGCGCGGCATAACTCGACCGCATGCGCGAGCGTTTCGGCATAGACGGTCGGCATGTCGTTCTTGAGCAGGTCGACGAACATCGGCCCGGCCTCGCCGATCGTATACGCCGCGCGGACATGGCCGAAGGACGGGCGGCAGGCGTCGAGGTCCTTGGTCTTGGCCTGACCGCCAAGGATCCAATGGATGCCGTCGAACGCCGCCAGCGCCGGCGCGGTCGAGTCCGGATTGGTCGCCTTGCTGTCGTTGATATAGGCGACGCCGTCGACGGTGCCGACACGCTCCATGCGGTGCGGCAGGCCCTTGAAGCTTTCGAGGCCGGCGTCGATCGCCGCTTCCGCCACGCCGAGCGCCTGACAGGCGGTGATCGCGGCGAGCGCGTTTTGCGCATTGTGCGGGCCCTGCAGCGACGGCCAGCGCGACTGATCCATGCAGACGCCAGGGGCGATCTTGAACACATGCTCGCCGCGCGCCGACAGGCTGCGCGCGATCTTAGCCGAGGCGGCGTCGCCGATCCCGATCACGGCGTCATGATCCCTGGACTGCATCGCGAACAACCGCGCCTTGGACGCGGCATAGGCCTCGAACCCGTCATAGCGGTCGAGATGATCGGGGGTGATGTTGAGCAGCACCGCGACATCGCAATCGAGGCTGGATGTCAGATCGATCTGGTAGCTCGACAGCTCAAGCACGTAGACGCCGCCCTCGGGCAGCGGCTCCTCGCCCAGGATCGGCAGGCCGATATTGCCGCCTAGACGCGCCGGAATACCCGCCGTTTCCAGAATGTGATGGATCAGCGCGGTGGTGGTCGACTTGCCATTGGTCCCAGTGATGCCGACGACGCGGTGCGACGGCAGATAGTCGCGAGCCTGTGCGAACAGCTCGATATCGCCGATGACCGGTACGCCCGCCGCACGCGCCTTGGCCGCGATCGGGTGGCGGTTAAGCGGCACGCCTGGCGACACGACAACGCCGGCGAACCCGGTCAGGTCGATCTCGACCGGATCGGCAAAACTCAATTCCGCCCCGAGCGCGTCTCGGGGAGGGGGACCGCCCGGCGCAGCCGGGTGGTGGAGGGGCTGAGGGAGTAGCTCCCCTGCCCCTCCACCATCGCTACACGATGGTCCCCCTCCCCGAGCAAGCTCGGGGAGGAGTGAATTACGCTTCTCTTCGTTTGTATCCCACGCGACGACCTCGGCACCCGACGCGAGCAAAGCGCGAACGGTCGCCTGCCCCGAGCGCGCCAGCCCGAGCACCGCATAGCGTTCGCCGCGCCAGGACGGACTGGTGATCACCGCAGCTTCAGCGTCGCCAGGCCGGCGAGCGCGAGCACCAAAGCGACGATCCAGAAGCGGATCACGACCGTGGATTCAGGCCAGCCGAGTTGTTCGAAATGGTGGTGGATCGGCGCCATGCGGAACACGCGCTTGCCGGTGCGCTTGTAGACGAACACCTGGATGATGACGCTCATCGCCTCGACCACGAACAGGCCGCCGATGATGCCGAGCACGATCTCGTGGTGCGCGGTGACCGCGATCGCGCCGAGCGCGCCGCCCAGGGCGAGGCTGCCGGTATCGCCCATGAATACCGCCGCCGGCGGCGCATTGAACCACAGGAAAGCGAGCCCCGCCCCGATCATCGCGCCGCAGAAGATCGCGAGATCGCCGACGCGCGGGATGTGCGGGATGCCGAGATAATCGGCGAATTTCGCGTTACCGGCGAGATAGACGATCAGCATGAACGCGACGCTGGCGATGATCACCGGCATCGTCGCCAGGCCGTCCAGGCCGTCAGTCAGGTTCACCGCATTGCCGAACGCGACGATCGTGAAGGCGGCGAACACGACGTAGAACCAGCCGAGATCGATCACCACCGAGTTGAAGAACGGCAGATAGAGGTGCGTGCCGTTGGCGGTATTGGTGTGGATGATGATCGCGCTGGCGATGCCGGCAATGGCGAATTCGCCGAGCAGGCGCATCTTGCCCGATACGCCGGCAGTGCTTGCTTTGCGCACCTTGTCGTAATCGTCGAGGAAGCCGATCGTGCCGAAGCCCAGGGTGACGAACAGGCACGCCCAGACATAAGGATTGGTCAGGTCCATCCAGATCAGGATCGAGACCGCCATGCTGGTCAGGATCATTAGTCCGCCCATGGTCGGCGTGCCGCGCTTGGCGAGGTGCGATTGCGGGCCGTCGGTGCGGATCGGCTGGCCCTTGCCCTGGCGGACGCGCAGCCAGCCGATGAAGCGCGGCCCGATGATCAGGCCGATCAGCAACGCCGTCGCCACCGCCGCGCCGGAGCGGAAGGTCTGATATCGGACCAGATTGAGAACGTGCGGGAAACCCAGCGCCTGCGCGATCCAGTACAGCATTACATTTTCCCGCCGGCGAGCGCTGCGACCACCGCAGCCAACCCGACCCCGTTCGAACCCTTGATGAGAACCGCGTCGCCCGCTTCGAGTGTCGCCGTCAGGCGGTCGCGCGCGGCGGCGGCGTCGGGCACATGGACGATTTCGACCTGCCCCTCAAGCGCGTCGGCGAGCGGCTGCATCTTTTCGCCGACAAGAATGACCAGTTGAACGCCAGCGTCACGAACTGGACCGGCGAGTGACGCGTGATAGTCGTCGGACTTGTCGCCGAGCTCACGCATTTCGCCGAGCACCGCGATCTTGCGGGTCGCCGCTTGTTCGCCAAGGACCGCGAGCGTCACCCGCATCGACGCGGGATTGGCATTGTACGCCTCGTCGATCACCAGCGCGCGGCCACCCTTCACCTCGACCGAGAAGCGGGCGCCGCGTCCGGCCAGCCCGCCGAGATCTGCGAGCGCCAGCCCGGCCAGCGCGAGATCGCCTCCGACCGCATCGACCGCGGCCAGCACCGCCAGCGAATTGGAGACCCAGTGCTTGCCCGGTTGCGAGACGGTGTAGCTGAGCTCGCGCTCGCCGACCCGGGCGGTGACGAAGGTGCCGCCATTGGTTGCCTTGACCGCCTCGATCGCGCGGACGTCCGCGCCCTCGTCGATCCCGAACGTAACGATGCGTGTGGCATAGGGAGCGGCAGCCGCAGCGAGACGGTCGCGGTGTGGGCTGTCATAGGGAATGATCGCGACGCCGCCGGCTTCGAGGCCCTGGAAAATCTCTCCCTTGGCGTCGGCGATCGCGCTTTCGTCGGGGAAGAACGCGGCGTGCGCCGGCGCGATCGCGGTGACGATCGCGACATGCGGCCGCACCAGGGTGGTCAGATGCGCGAGTTCGCCGGGATGGTTCATCCCCATCTCGAACACGCCGTAATCGACGTCGGCGGGCATCCGCGCTAGGCTGAGCGGAACGCCGGTATGGTTGTTGTAGCTCTTGACCGAGCGATGCGCCGACTTGGCCGGCGAGCGGTCGAGCGCGGCGAACAGCGCTTCCTTGGTGCCGGTCTTTCCCGCCGACCCGGTGACCCCTACTATCCGCGCCGAGCTCCTGGCGCGTGACGCCTTGGCGAGCGCCTCCAGCGCGGCAAACGTGTCCGGCACCCGGACATTGGGGTGCGGCGTATCCTGGCTGACGATCGCGCCCGCGGCGCCGCGATCGAACGCCTGGTCGAGGAATTTGTGGCCGTCGGTGGTCTCGCCGGTCAGCGCGACGAACAGGTCGCCGGGACCGACTTCACGCGAATCGAACGTGACGCCAGAAACGTCGAACGCCGCCGAAGCGGCGCCGTTGGTGGCTGTTGCGATGTCGGCCGATGTCCAGAGCGTCATTGCGCTCCTCCGGCCGAACGAGAAGACCGAGAGAGGGCGATTGCGAAGAAAGTGGCAAGCATCCCCTCCTCTAACCGGCGAGCCCGGCTTTGGCCACGCGTCACGCCGCCGCCTCCTCGCGTGCGACACTCACGTCGTCGAATGGCAGCACCAGGTCACCGACAATCTGGCCCTGTTCATGCCCCTTTCCGGCAATCAGCACGATGTCCTCGGCACCAGCTTGCCTGACGGCATGAGCGATGGCCGACCGGCGATCGCCGATCTCGATCGCGCCGGGCGCTCCCTTGAGCACTTCGGCGCGGATCGCCGCTGGGTCCTCGCTGCGGGGGTTGTCATCGGTGACGATCACCAGATCGCCATACCGCACCGCGATCTCTCCCATCAGCTCGCGCTTGCCATGGTCGCGGTCGCCGCCGGCGCCGAACACGACGATCAGCCGCCCGGCCGTGTGCGGCTTGAGCGCGGCGATCGCCGCCTCCAGCGCGTCGGGCGTGTGCGCATAGTCGACATAGACCGGCGCTCCGGTGCGCGTGATCACCGCGCGTTCGAGCCGGCCGCGCACCGGCTGCAACCGCGCGAGATTGGCGATGGTCTGGGCAACGTCACCGCCGGTCGCGATTACCAGCCCCGCCGCGGTCAGCGCGTTGGCCGCCTGATAGGCGCCGATCAACGGCAGCGTGACCCTGAGCTCGCGATCCTCGGCTTCGATCACCAGACCCTGGCCGAGCAAGGTCGGGTCGCGGCTGACGAGCCGAAGCGCACCGCCGCGTTCGCCGACGGTGATAATGCGCTGGCGCCGCGCATGCGCGAGATCGATGACGCGCGCGGCTTGCGAATCGTCCGCCCAGACCACGGCGGTGCCGTCCGGATCGAGCACTTCCGAAAACAGCCTGAGCTTCGCCGTCAGATAGGCGGCCATGTCGCCATGATAATCGAGATGGTCGCGGCTGAGATTGGTGAAGGCCGCGGCAATCACCTTCAATCCCTCGGTACGATATTGCGACAGGCCGTGGCTCGACGCCTCGAAGGCGACATGGGTGACGCCTTCGCGCGCCAGCCCGGCGACGTTCGACAGGAACGTGACGACATCCGGCGTCGTCAGGCCGGTCGAGACGCTGTCATCCGACGTCGTCACGCCAAGCGTGCCGATCGACGCGGCATGGTGCCCGGCCATCCGCCACAATTGGCGCGTCATCTCCACCGTCGAGGTCTTGCCGTTGGTGCCGGTGACCGCGACGATCGTTTCAGGGAAAGGGGCGAAAAATTGCGCGGCGAGATGCGCGAACGCCTGGCGCGGATTGTCCGCCGCGATGTGCAACGCCCCGTCGACGGTGACGTCGGGACGCGCGACCACAGCAATCGCGCCCGCCGCGACCGCTGCCGGGATGAAGTCCTCACCGTTGACGCGGGTGCCCTCGAACGCGCCGAAGATCGTGCCGGGCGCGACCTTGCGATGGTCGATCGCGAAGCCGGTAACGCTGGCGTCGCCCCCGCCCGTCACCAGCTCGCCGAGTTTCATTCGGGATCCGCCATGGTTTGCGTCTTTTCCCCAGGCCGATGCCAGATCAGCGGCAGCAACTCGTTGACGTTGATGTCGCGCGAAGGGTCGGGCATGACGCCCAGCATCGGACCGGCGCGCAGAATGAAGCGGTCGACCACCGGGGCGGCGGTATAGGCCGCGGTCCTGACGGCTCCTTGGGGCGAATCGAGCATCACGATCACCACATAGCGCGGCGCATCCATTGGGAAAGCCGCCGCGAAGGTCGAGACGTTGGCTTTCTTCGAATATCCCCCGCCGGTAGCGACTTCGGCCGTGCCGGTCTTGCCTCCGACGCGGAAGCCGGGGGCATCGGCGGTCCGGCCGGTCCCCTCGGTGACGACGAGGCGAAGCAATTGGCGAATGCGGTAACTGGTCTGCTCGCTGATCACGCGACGCCCCGGGACGTCGGTGCCCGGCTGCACCTTCATCAGCGTGACCGGCCGCCATACGCCGCCATTGACCAGGGCCGCATAGGCAGCTGCCAGATGCATCGGCGTTACCGCGACGCCATGGCCGAACCCGGCGGTCATCGTCGTCACTCGGCTGAACTTCTGCGGAAACAGCGTCCGGCCGCGCGCGGGCAGCTCGAACGGCATCGGCTTGTCGAATCCCATCGACCGGAACATCGCCGACAATTTGTCGCCGCCCAGTTCGTCGGCGATCCGCGCGGTGGCGATGTTCGACGAATGGATCAGCGTTTCGGGGATATCGAGCCAGCGGCCCTCGCCGTCATGGTCGTGGATCTTGAACCCATCGATCTGCAGCGGCTGGGTCGCGTCGAAGCGTTTGGCCATCGACGTGACCGTACCGCTGTCGATCGCCGCCGCCATGGTGATCGGCTTGAACGTCGAGCCGAGCTCATAGGCAGCGCTGGTGACGCGATTGAAGAACGGCCCTGGCAGCTGCTTGCCGTCTTCGGTAACGACAGGCTTGGGCGCCATGCCGGGATTGTTGGGGTTGAAGGTCGGGAACGATGCCAGCGCCATGATCTCGCCGGTGCGGACGTCGAGCACCACGCCTGCGCCACCCTTGGCCTTGAGATTGACGACCTGCTGGCCGAGCTCATTCTCCAGCGCCGATTGCGCGCGCGCGTCGATCGACAGCGCGACCGGCTTGCCGGCCGTGTCGGCCGAGGTCAGTCGCTGGTCGAGCGCGCGCTCCATCCCGCTCGCGCCCTTGTTGTTGACGTCGAGGAACCCGAGCACTTGCGCTGCCAGTTCGGACTGCGGGTAGAGCCGCTGCTGCTGGCGTTCGAACACGATCGCCGGCTCGCCGATCGCATTGACTTCGGTGACGAGCGACGCCGAGGCATCGCGTTCGATATAGCTGAACCGGGTGCCCTGCAGCTTGGCGTAGATCTGGTTTTCGTCGAGGCCGAGGATATTGGCCAGGCGCTGCGCGATCTCACGGCGATCGCCGAGGATCTGGTCTGGGTGGACGCCGATCGCCCAGGCGTCGATCGTGCGCGCCAGCGGCTCACCGTTGCGGTCGACGATATCGCCGCGGATCACGCGGTCGGCGATCGTCGATGCGCTCGCCGCACCCGCCGAGAACGCGAAAAAGCCGAGCTTGGCGACCACGACCCCGATCGCCGCGCCGTAGAGCAGCATCATGATCATCAATCGCTTTTGCGCGGTCGCACGGACCAGCGCACGCTCGTCGGCGAGACGGCGCGGCGCGATCGGTCGTGCGAGCAGATTGCTCATCGCGCGCCATCCTCCCGGCGTGCGCCGCGCGACAGCGAGCCCAGAGTGGCGTCGCTGAGCAGCTTGCGGTCGAGCAACGCCACGGCCGACGGCTTCGACTTGATCGTCGTTTTGACCGCGGCGGGCTGGAGCTTAGGCCCGACCGGCGCCGAAACCATCGCGACGGCATCCTTGATCTTGGCCGGTGCGGCCGCCGCCGGTGCAAGCGGCGTGGCGGCGACGGCGGTGTCCGCCGGCACGACCGGGGCGCTCGGGATGACCGCCGCGGCGGTCTGGATCTGCGGACCCGCATTCGGCGTCGGCGCGTTGAAATCGACCTGGGCGAGCTCGGCGTCGTTACGGATATATTGCGCGGCGGTCGGCGCCGACAGCTTGAGGGTGTCGCCGTTCCAACGCTGCAGCTGCGCGAAGCTGGCGCGGGTGTCGAATTCGGTTTCGAGCGCGGTGATGTCGCGCTGCGTCCGCGCGATCGAGGATTCGATCGCGGCGAGCTTGTTGCGCTCCGCCGCCACGCGCGATGACATGAGGTAACAGCCCAGGATCACGCTCACGCAGAGCACGAACCAGCCGAACCAACGAAATCGATGCGCCACAACCATTACAATTCTCCCGCAACCCAGGCTGCCGACGCGGTCCGCCTGGCCACACGCAAGGTCGCCGAACGAGCACGCGGGTTCCGCGCCAGCTCGGCGTCACTGGGGCGCACCGCGCGCCCGATCGTTTCGAATGTCGCCTCTGCCTGAGCGGCCTGAGGCGGCAGATGCCGGGAGCCGGACGGCATCGCGCCGCTCCGTTCGCGCAGGAAATGCTTCACCAGCCGATCCTCCAGGCTGTGGAAGGTCACCACGGCCAGCCGCCCGCCGGGCTTGAGCACACGCTCCGCCGCGGCGAGACCATCGGCCAGCTCGCCGAGCTCCCGGTTGATATGAATCCGTACGGCCTGGAAGGTCCGCGTCGCGGGGTCCTTCTTGTCGTGCGGCTTATGGCCTAGCGCCTTGCGCACTACGGTCGCGAGTTCGGAAGTCCGCGTAAGGGGTCTTGCGGAGACGATCGCGCGGGCGACACGGCGCGAACGCGGCTCTTCGCCGTAAAGGTAAAGGACGTCGGCGATCTCGCTCTCATCCGCGCTGTTGAGGAAATCGGCGGCGCTCTCGCCCGACTGGCTCATCCGCATGTCGAGCGGCCCGTCGCCCTGGAACGAGAAGCCGCGCTCCGCCTGGTCGAGCTGCATCGACGACACGCCGATGTCCATCACGACACCATCGACCGGGGCAAGGCCGCGGGAGTCGAGTTCGGAATCGAGCGCGGAGAACGGCGCCTCGACGAGCGTGAGCCGTCCGTCCGACGCAGCGACCATGTCCTGGCCGCCGGCAATCGCATCGGGGTCGCGGTCGAACGCGACCACCTCGGCTCCCGTGGCGAGAATCGCCCTTGTGTAACCGCCGGCGCCGAAGGTCGCATCGACATGGCGCTCGCCCGGGGTGGGGTGGAGAGCGTCGAGCACCTCATTGATGAGCACCGGAATATGGGGGGTGGGCGTGCTCACAGGATGCCCTTTTCCTGCATGAGGTTGCGGCAGATGCGCTTTAGGACGGGGGCAGCCTGATCGTCGGTCGCGGCCAGAAGGGTGTGGGGATCCCAGATCTCGAAATGCGTCAGCGACCCGTAGAAGAAAGCGTGTTTGGCGATGCCCGCCTCTTCCTTCATCCAGTTGATGATGACGGCGCGGCCGGTGCTGTCGAAGCCGACTTCCTCGGCGCCGCCGGCAATGACGCGCAGGACGTTGAATGCGGGGTCGTTATCGCCAGCCGCGGCCTTGGCCAGCTTCGCGTCGACATAGCCTTGGTCGTAGGCGATCAGGCACTTCGCCTCGGGATGCTGGCCCATGAGGACGAACGGGCCCTTCTTGAAGCGCTCGGGCGGGGTGTTGTCGATGACGGCGTCGCGGAACTTGGCAGGTATGGAAACGCGGTTCTTGTCATCGACAAGCTGCAGCGCCGTTCCCGTATAGATGCTGCTCCCAGCCACCGTTCGCCCCGAACCAGACATGCGTTTTCCCGTTCGCGGAACGAGCCTTCGCGCGCGCCGACGTGATCAGAACCAACGGGTAAAAACGCCCCACTTCCAGTGACGGGCGTATCAAGCCACCGGATGGGATTCAATGGGAATTTTTGGTGTTTGATGGGCTGAAATTGACCCGTATGCGCTAAGTCTTTACAAACACTAGGGAAGTTTCTTTATCCATGGCCTGCCCTTTCGCTGCCTGGAGGCACCGACAAGCGCTTGAAATGTTGGAATTGCCCCGACTCAGCGCCGCTTTGGGATGATTTCCCATCGCTTCCCGGCATGAGCACGGAAATCAGTGCTTGGCGGGGGTAGGCGATGCCGCCGGAGCAACGCCCATTTCGGCGAGCGGCTCGCTGGTCGCGGTATCCACGGGGGACGTACTGTTCGAGGCGGCGAGATTAGCGGCGACATCGACCTTGGGCGCGCCCACCGCATTGACCGGTCGTTCCCGGCTGACGATCGCGAACAGGGCGGTGGCGACGCCGATCATCAGCAACACCGCCGCGAGGCCGATCATGCCGACCTTCACCCGCTGCATCGTTTGAATATTATCGCGAACCAATGTTTTCATACTTGTGTGGCATTTATGTAACGCGTCGCGAGGCGTTTGTCGACCTTGCCAGTGCCACAACCTATCGCATCAGGCCGGAACCAATCCCTTCGATTCCAACCAGTCGTTGTTATAGAGCGTTGAAAGGTAGCGGAATCCCGTGTCGCACAGGATCGTCGCAACCCGGCTGCCCGGGCCCAATTGCTTTGCCAGCGCGACGGCACCGGCAACATTGATTCCCGACGACAGGCCCAGGCAAAGCCCCTCTTCGTCGAGCAGACGCCTGACCCAATGATACCCTTCGGCGTCGGAGATGCGGAACTGGGTGTCGACCGGCGCACCTTCGAGATTGGCGGTGATCCGCCCCTGCCCGATCCCTTCCGCCACCGACGACCCTTCGCTGTGAAGTTCGCCGCAGGCATAATAGGAATAGAGCGCGGCGCCGTCGGGGTCGCTGAGCGCGATCGTCACCTTCTCGTCGTGCGACTTGAGGCCAAGGCCCACGCCAGCCAGCGTCCCGCCCGTCCCGACCGCGCAGGTGAATCCGTCGATCCGCCCGTCCATCTGCTCCCAGATTTCCTCGGCGGTTCCGACAATGTGCGCCTTGCGGTTGGCGATATTGTCGAACTGGTTGGCCCAGATGGCGTTCGGCGTCTCTTCGGCGATGCGCCGGCTGGTGTGCACGAAATGGCCGGGGTTCGAATAAGGCGCGGCCGGCACCAGCACGAGTTCGGCACCCAGCGCGCGCAGCGTGTCCATCTTCTCGCGACTCTGCGTCTCCGGCATGACGATGATCGTCTTGTAGCCCTTGGCGTTGGCGACCAATGCCAGCCCGATCCCGGTATTGCCGGCAGTCCCCTCGACGATCGTGCCGCCCGGTGCGATCAGCCCGCGCTCTTCGGCATCCTCGACGATGAACAAGGCGGCGCGATCCTTCACGCTCGCGCCGGGGTTGGCGAATTCGCACTTGCCGAAAATCTCGGCGCCGGCCGCCTCGCTCGGCCCCTTGAGGCGCACAAGAGGAGTATGGCCGATGAGCGACAGCGTGTCAGACGTAATGGGCATGGTACCTAGATAAACCGGCGCGCGGCGCGGGCAAGCAATCGCTACTGCGCGGCGGGCAATTCCTTGTTGTGTCTACATGCTTCCTTCTCCCCTTGTAGGAGAAGGATAGCGAAGCTTGGCGGCGTACCGCCTAGCGGAGCTTGGATGAGGGGAGCGGCGCTTTGCGCCGCGCGACCGCGTTGCGGTCGCCCCCTCACCCTCCCATCGGCCTACCGGCCGACGGGCCCCTCCCTCTCCCACAAGGGGAGAGGGCCTTAGGGGTCACTGCTGGTGCGCGTCGCTGCTTGTCGCAGCATCGGTCGCGGTGTCGTTGGTAGTGGCGCTGTCGACGGGAGTCGCTTCATTATCCGGAGCCGCCGCCGCGGCTGCATTCTCTAGCGGCGTTGGCGTCGGGCTCGGGACCGTCGCCACGACGTTGCCGACGGCGGTGGTGGTGATCGAGTCGGCCGAATTCTGCCCGACCGCCGTCTGGCTACCGCCGCATCCCGACAGCGCGGCCAGGATCGCGCCCACCAACAACACTCGCTTCATGCCCGCCTCCCTGATTGACCAAGATCGTCACCCGATCCGGCAGCGCGGTCAAGGCGGGACGTGCCTGGCCGGCCGCGCTACATCGATCGCGTGACACTCAAACGCTCCTTCCCGCCGGTCGTCGATGCGCGAACGCAATTGTTGATCTGCGGCAGCCTGCCCGGCGACCGCAGCCTAGCGGCGCAACGTTATTATGCGCATCCGCAGAATCAGTTCTGGCGGCTACTCTCCCCCGTTATTGGCAGCGATCTCGCCGCGCTGAACTATGAGGACCGACTCGCCGCCCTTCTCGATGCGCATATCGGGCTGTGGGACGTCGTCGCGACCGCCACGCGCACGGGCAGCAGCGACGCCGCGATCCGCGATCACGCGCCCAACGATCTCGAGCAGCTTGCCGCGACGCTCCCCCGATTGCGCGCGATCGCCTTCAACGGCGGTACCGCGCACAAGATCGGCCTGCGCCTGATGGACGAGCATGCTCGTCGATATGCCCTGATCGCATTACCGTCGAGCAGCCCCCTCCACACGATCGGCATCGCGGCGAAGCAGGAGGCATGGACGGCGCTCGGCGACTATCTCTGACCTGTTTCAGGCGCCGGTGTTCTGATAATGTTCCGACATGGCGCTGGCCGAGTCGATATCCCCTGCCCCGTCCGCCGCGCACGGCCTGTCGGTCGAGTTGACGCTGCCGCCACGCCCGTTGCGCTGGCTGTTCCTCGACCTCAATTCCTATTTCGCCAGCGTCGAGCAGCAACTCGATCCCACCTTGCGCGGCAAGCCGGTGATCGTCGCGCCGGTCGGGTCCGACACCACGGTGGCGATCGCCGCGTCGGTCGAGGCCAAGAGATACGGCATCACCACCGGCACGCCGGTGTGGGAGGCAAAGAGGCTGTGCCGCGAATTGCTGATCGCGCCCGCCCGCCACGACAAATATGTCGAGTTCCACGACGCGGTGATCGCGGAGATCTGGAAGCACATTCCCGTCACTCGCGTCTGTTCGATCGACGAAGTCGCGTGCCGCCTGCTCGATAACGAGAATTCGCCCGATCAGGCGATGGCCCTGGCGCGGCGGATCAAGGCGGGCATCCTTGCCAATGTCGGCGAGTGCCTGACCTCGTCGGTCGGGATCGCGCCCAACCGGCTGCTCGCCAAGCTGGCGTCCGACATGCAGAAGCCCGACGGACTGATCGTCCTGACCGCGGAGCAATTGCCGCAGCGATTGTTCGGGCTGGCGCTGCGCGACATTTCAGGGATCGGCGCGAACATGGAGCGCCGGCTGGCGCGCGACGGGGTCAACGATATCCGTCAATATTGCGAGCGCCGCCCGCGCGATGCCGGCACCGCCTGGGGTGGCACCAATGGCGACCGGCTATGGTATCTGCTCCACGGGGTCGACCTGCCCGACAAGGCGACGCGGACGCGCTCGATTGGCCACAGCCATGTGCTGTCGCCCGGCAAGCGCGGGCTCGAGCCGGTGCGGCTGACCGCGCGGCGGCTGGCGCTCAAGGCAGCGAGCCGCCTCCGGCGCAAGGGCTATGCGGCGCGTTTGCTGGTGCTGCATGTCCGCTTCGAGCAGGACAAGGCTGTATGGCAGACCAGCCGTCGTCTGGCGCCGACACAGGACAGTTTCCAGGTTCTCGCCGCGCTGGACGCCTTGTTTCCAAGACTGGCCGAAGAAGGGCGGCAGCGTCACGGATCGCTGCGGGTGCGGATGGTCGGCGTGACGCTCAACGAAATCGTCCCGGTCGCCGGCGAGCAGGGATCGCTGTTCGAGCATCTCGACCCCGACGACCCCTTGGCCCGCGAAACACGCGGCTTGGCGCTCAGCCGCGCGATGGACCGGCTCAACGAAAGGTTCGGCCGCCACGCCGTTTCGCTCGGGCCTTTTTATGGTGGACGGATCGATCGCGTCGGAACGAAAATTGCGTTCGGCCGCATCCCGGATATGGACGAATTTCACGAATGACACTTTTGTTGCAACGCATCATGTCCGGAACGGCCTAAAATGGTTACATCTTGACCTTCACTGCTGCGTGCGCGAAGCGCGAAGCCCTATGAAGACCCCTCTTCTCCCCGCAACCGCCGTGGCGCTTCTGGCGCTGACGGCCTGTCAATCCAAGACCAGCACCACGACTGTCGAGAACTCGACCAGCGTCGAGAACAAGACGGTCGCCGAAAAGCCGAAATTCGAGCTTCCGCCGGCGATCAAGGCCGAGGTCTCGATGCGCTGCCACGGTGATAACTCGTTGGCGCACGTGACTTTTTTCGAAGGCGAAAAGCAGCTGACCGTGTCGGCGCCGTCGGACGCCGCGCCGGTCGTTCTGAAGGCTCCGGAAGCGGGCAAGCCCTATGTCGCCGACGGCGGCTGGGAAGTGTCGGGCACGCCCAAGTCGATCAAGCTGACCGCGCCTGGCAAGCCTGCCCAGACCTGCGACGCCTGATTTTCAACCCGGCGGTCCGCGTTTCGACGCGGACCGCTGTTGCATCAACTGCCCAGATTGGGCACCCTGCCGATCATCGCCCAATGGGAGCGGGCATGGCAACGATCGCGATCTACAGCCTGAAAGGCGGCGTCGGTAAAACGACGTTGGCAGTCAATCTCGCCTGGGCTGCCGCCACGCTCTCGTCCCGACGGACTCTGCTCTGGGACCTCGATCCGCAAGCGGCCAGCAGCTTTCTGTTGCCCACCAAGAGGGGCAAGGCCGACGCGCAGTCGGTGTTCACCAAGGAAATCGAACCCAGCAAGCTCGCGCGAGCAACAGCGACCCCACGCCTCGACGTGATCGCCGCCGACGTGTCGCTTCGCGGTCTCGACCTGCTGTTCCACGAGCTCGACAAGAAGAAGCGGTTGCAAAAGCTGCTGGCATCGCTGGACAAGGATTATGATCGGGTAATCCTCGATTGCCCGCCCGGCCTGACCGAAACCAGCGAACAGGTGATCCGCGCCGCCGACCTGATCGTCGTGCCGGTCATTCCCTCACCACTGGCGCAACGTGCCTTCGACGACATGGCCGCGTCGCTGGGCAAGGCCAAGGTGCTGCCGGTCCATGTCATGGTCGATCGCCGGCGCCGGCTGCACAGCGAAGCGGTCGCCGCGCACCCCGACTGGCCGGTGATTCCGATGGCCAGTATCGTCGAACAGATGGGCGATCGCCGCGCGGCGGTGGGTCAGTTCGGCGGAAACTCGGCGGCGGCACGTGCCTTCGCCGCGCTCTGGCAGACGATCGAGAAGCGGCTGGCGCGATGAAACCGCCGCCGGAGCCATCCTATGAGGTGCTCGATCCCAATCTCGTGCTCGGCGCCTATGCCGTCGGTGTGTTTCCAATGGCCGACTCGCGCGACGCGGCCGGTGTTTATTGGGTCGAGCCGCGCAAGCGCGCGATCCTGCCGCTGGACGGTTTCCATCTGTCGAAATCGCTCAGGAAGGTCATCGCCTCGGATCGGTTCCGCGTCACTGCCGACGCTGCGTTCGAGGACATGATCGCCCTCTGTGCGGAAAGCGCCGCCGACCGACCGGAGACGTGGATCAACACGACGATCGAAAGCGTGTTCACCACGCTTCATTATCAGGGCCGCGCACATTCGATCGAATGCTGGGACGGCGATGAATTGGTCGGCGGTCTCTACGGCCTCGCGCTCGGCAAGGCGTTCTTCGGCGAGTCGATGGTCAGCCGCGCGACCGATGCGTCAAAGGTAGCCCTCGCCTGGCTCGTGGCGCGACTGCGGGTGGGCGGGTTCACCTTGCTCGATTGCCAATTCATGACGCCCCATCTCGCCTCGCTCGGCGCGATCGAGATCAGCCGGAGCGATTATGTCGCGTTGCTGGGCGCGGCGATCGACGGCTCGCTCGGCGCCGCGGCGTCGGGCGTAGCAGCGGGGGATTTCGGCGCGCTCGACCGGCTACCCGACTTGGGCGATTCCGCAGGCGCCGTCACCGTGTCCGCCCCGCCTTTAGGGAAGGACATCGTGCAGCTCTTGACCCAGACGTCGTAGATCGGATCGATCACCACGTTCAGGTTCGGCCGCTCCTTGTACAGCCAGCCGGAAAATACCCGCTTCCACTGCTTGTCGGTCTGTTCGATGTCGAGCTGGACGAAGGCGCCGGTATAATGCTCGGCCTCCCACGGCGCGGTTTCCTCGCACGCGCGCAGGCGGACTATGACGTTGCCGACGCGAATCGCTTCGCCCGGCTTCATCGTCAGGTCGCGCGTCTGGCTGTTGCGCTTGTTGAGCAGACCGAGCGTCGCGACGCGCTGATTCATCGGCGTCGCGCCCTGGGTTGGATTGGACGCGTCGCCCGATACGTCGATCGTCTCGACGCCGCCCGACTGGCCACTATCGTCGAGCGCGGTCGGCGCGGCGGTCGCCACCGCATCGGGCGGCGGCGCCGGCGGCGTCTGATACCAATTATAGCCGGCCCAGCCGGCAACACCGATCCCGGCCGCCAGCGCGGTGATACCGCCGACGCGGCGCCAGTTCATCCTTCCGGCGTCCAGGCTTCGTAATCACCCGTGGCAGCTGCGCGATGCCCGCCCTTTTCGAGCGCGCCCGGCGGCCGGTAGGCTAGAGCGGTCCCGGTCAGATTGGGCACGGCCGGCTTTTCCCAACGGCGCTGCGCCGGCAGTGCGCGATCGGGCACGTCGTCGATCTGGTGGTGCAGCCAGCTGAACCATTCGGGCGGCACCCGGCTGGCGTCGTTGGCGCCGTTATAGATCACCCAGCGCCGCGGGTTGCCGTTGGTGTCCTTGCCGCCTCGGTAATAGACGTTGCCGAGGTCATCCTCGCCGACGCGTTCCTTGCCGAGAAGGCCTGCCATCGTGCCCCAGGTCGCGCCGGTCCACCAGGTGAAGGGATTGAGATTGATACCCATGGGCCGCGCTTAGCGGGTGACGGTCCGGCGTTCAACGTCTGCCGTCACTTGCCGGTCCACGTCACCTTGTCGCCCTCAGCGATGCCCAATGCGGAACTGCGCCCGCCTTTGAGCTCGAGCACTGCCGCTACAGGTTCACCCGACGGTATCGGCGTCTCGTCTTCGGGAATCGCGTTTTCGGCGATGCGCGCGATCGTGCCGTTGGCGCGGATGAAGATGATGTCGAGCGGGCTCGGCGTGTTCTTCATCCAGAAGCTGGCTTCCTTGGGCGCGCCGCCGCCGGCCGGATAGGGCCAGAACAGCATCCCGCCATTGTCGGCGATGTCGGTCCGGAACATCAGTCCCTTTTCCTGCTCGGCCGCGGTCTTGGCGACCTCGACCTGGAAAGCGTGGGTGCCGTTGCTGCTGGCGACGGTCAGCGCGATCGTCTTGGCCGCGGCATCGCTGTTCGCGCTCGCGGGATCGCTCTGCGAGCAAGCGGTCGGCAAGGCGCACAGCGCCAAGGGCAGCAACACATAGCGGAACTTCATGAAATTCAGTCCTGTTCGACCATGACCGCCAGCGGGCCCTTGCGGCCCTCAACGATCCGCGCCCGCAGGCGTTGCTCGGGCTCCACCTCATGCAGACCGGCTCGGCGCAGCGTTTCCATATGCACGAATATATCGGCCGAGTCGGCGTCGCGCACCAGGAAACCATAGCCTTTCAGGCGATTGAACCATTTGACCGCGACCGGTTCGAACGGACCGGCCTGATCGAGCATGGAGACAGGATCGATGCGGTCGCCATCGGGGCGGACGCGCGGCGGCGGCTCCACGGCGGTCGACAGGTCGATGGCCAGGATTGCGCTGGCCTGCAGGCCACGGTCGCGGCGAACCGCCACGCAATCGACTCGCGCGCCTTCGGGCAGACTGCGCCGGCCATGCGGCTGAAGCACCGAAAAGTGGATGAGGATGTCGCCGGCCTGGTCGTCGTCGACCAGGAAGCCGAAACCGCGCGTGACATCGAACCATTTTACGACGCCACGATGATGCGATTCGCCGTCCGCCAGCGCCCCGACGTCGACCTCTCCCAACGACTCCAGCGGGCGGTCGCCCGTTTCCAGCTGCGATTCTACGCGCACAGTCACCCCCTGCGAACGGTCAGTGTAACACGATCACGATCAAAGCCAAAGGCTTAGCACCGCTCGTTTCGGAATCGTTCTATTCGAGCAATTTGGCGGGATCGTCACCGGGATTCATGCCGGCCAGCGCCCGCGCCAGCTCGAACGAATGGCCCGCGCGGAGCAGCGCAGCGACGTGCTTCTCGCGGGTCGGGCGATCGCCCGGCTGGTCGGCGAACGGACCGATCCGCCGCCGGCGGGCATAAGCGATCGCGGCCTCGACCGACCGGTCGGCGACTGCCGGCGCGATGGCATCGGCGTCGTCGCCGGCGATGCCTGCCTGGCGCAATACCCCCGCCACGCGCCGCGCACCCAACCCCCGGCGCGCCATGGCGTTTGCCTTGGCCTCTCCCCAGGCGCGGTCGTCGATATAGCCGAGCTCGGCCATGCGGTCGGCGATCGCCGCCGGGTCGGCGGCTTCGCCGTCCCAGCCCCGCTCACGTATCTTGCGGCGGAGATAATCGGTCAGCCGACCGCGCGTGGTCGCGAAGCGCTCGACATAGCGCAAAGCCAGCCGTTCGAGGCTCGAACGGTCGAGCGGTGGGGCGGATTGACGAGGAACGCGGGCCATGTCGCCATGTTTGTGCCACACTGACAACCGAATTTGAACGCGTGCGGGCGGCAGGGGGCTGTCGCTGGCATGAAGCGGCCGGTACGAGCTGCAGGAACATGGGCGCGAAGGTGATGACATTAGACATGGCGACTGACGTGGTGGGCGAGCGAACGGAGAGCCTGGTGCCGACTCCGACCGACGACGCCTTGCCGCGTCGACTGGCCGATTTCGCGACGTTGGGCGAAGCACTCGACTATGCTGCGCAAGGCGTGCGCGGGCTCAATTTCCACGATCCGCGCGGCGCGCTGGTCCGCGCCTATCCGTTTTCCGAGATGCGGCAGGACGCGCTGGCGATGGCCCGCCGCCTGATCGCGTCGGGCGTCAAGCCTGAGGACCGTATCGCGCTGATCGCCGAAACCGGGGTCGAGTTCGCCAGCCTGTTCTTCGGCGTGGTCTATGCCGGCGCCTGGCCGGTGCCGCTGCCGCTGCCGACCAGCTTCGGCGGCGCGCAAAGTTACATCGACCAGCTATCGGTCCAGCTCAAGAGCTGCGACCCGACGATGCTGATCTACCCGCCCGAGATCGGCGCGATGTGCGCCGAAGCGGCAAGGATCCAGAATGTCGAGGGAATCGACTGGGCAAGCTTCGCCGAGCGCCCTGCCCCCGATACCGAACTGCCTCAGGCGGTCGGCGAGGACATCGCCTATCTGCAATATTCGAGCGGGTCGACGCGCTTCCCGCATGGCGTCGCGATCACGCATCATGCCCTGCTCAACAATTTGGCCGCGCACAGCCACGGCATGCATGTCGGCGAGGGTGATCGCTGCGTCTCGTGGCTGCCCTGGTATCACGACATGGGGCTGGTCGGCTGCTTCCTGTCGATCGTCGCCAACCAGGTATCGACCGATTACCTCAAGACCGAAGATTTCGCGCGCCGTCCGCTCGCCTGGCTCGACCTGATCAGCCGCAATCCGGGCACGACGCTCTCTTATTCGCCGACCTTCGGTTACGACATCTGCGCGCGCCGCATGTCGAGCCAGACCAAGGCAAGCGATCGATTCGATTTGTCGCGCTGGCGTGTCGCCGGCAACGGCGCCGACATGATCCGCCCCGACGTGATGCAGTCGTTCGTCGATGCGTTCGGCGATGCCGGGTTCAAGGCGACCGCCTTCCTGCCCAGCTACGGGCTGGCCGAGGCGACCTTGGCGGTGTCGATCATGCCGCCGGGCGAAGGCATCCGCGTCGAACTGGTTGAGGAGACCCAGCTGTCCGGCCAGGAAGGCCGTCACGACCGCCCGCAGCGCTATCGCGCGATCGTCAATTGCGGGAAACCGGCGCGCGACATGAAGATCGAGATTCGCGAGGAGGACGGCACGCCGCTGCCCGAACGCGCGATCGGCAAGGTGTGGTGCGCGGGTCCGTCGGTGATGGTCGGCTATTTCCGCGATCCCGAAGCGACCGCCGCCTGCATGCAGGACGGCTGGCTCGATACCGGCGACATGGGCTATATGTCGGACGGCTATATCTACATCGTCGGCCGCGCCAAGGACATGATCATCGTCAACGGCCGCAACCACTGGCCGCAGGACATCGAATGGGCGGTCGAGCAGCTGCCCGGGTTCAAGGCGGGGGACATCGCCGCCTTCGCGATCACCACGCCGGGCGGTGAAGAGACACCCGCCGTGCTGGTCCAGTGCCGGACCTCCGACGAAGCCGAACGGCTGCGCCTGCGCGACGAGATTCGCGAACGCGTGCGGTCGGTCACCGGCATGAATTGCGTGATCGAACTGATCCCGCCGCGGACGCTGCCGCGCACGAGCTCGGGCAAGTTGAGCCGGGCGAAGGCGCGCAATCTGTACCTAGCCGGCGAGATCAAGCCGTACGCGATCGCCGCCTGACCCTCCCGCGACCCGACCGAACGCGGATGGCGGCGGAACATGCGTATTTTCTGCAGTTTTGGCGGTGAATCGGCTCCTTGTTCGTCCCATCGGCGTAAATTCGTCATAAATCGTACATCCGTCTAACTCTTCGCTAACCCTGCAGGCGTTATCCGCAGCGCGTGAGCACGGAGCCATCTTCCCAATTCGCCACCCCGCGGATCGACGTCCGTGCGCTGCTTGGTCTCCACGACCCGGCGGACACCACCGATTGGGGCCCGATTCGAGCAGCGCAATTGCACGCCGGTCGCCAACTCGCCTTGTTCCTGCTCGGTGCCAATGTGGTCGGCGCTGCGCTGATCGTGATGATGTTGGACGGCCTTGCGCCACGCGCGCTTTTGATCGGCTGGGCGGTCCTGACCGGGCTGGTCGGCGTCGGGGTGACGATGCGGCGCCTCGCCTCGCGCCATCGCGACGCCAATTCGGCGACTTTGGGCGATGTGCGCGATACCGTGCTGGAGGGAATCGCGCTTGCCTGCGTCTGGTCGATCCCGCCGCTGGCCTTGGGTTCGCGCGCCGATATCGGCACCGCCATGGGCCTCTGGATCGTGCTGTCGGTCATGCTGACCGCGTCGGCCGTGGCGATGGCGGCGCTGCCGCTGGCGACGCTGAGCTTCCTCGGTATCCTCGGCACCGCGATCGCCGTCATGCTGTTATTGATCGGCAGTCCGTTGCTGGCCGCGGCGACGGTGCTGTTCGTCGTCCTGTTGATGATCAGCTGTTTCCAGCGCGGAAAGGCGCTGGTGGTGATCCGCGCCAACGAGATCGGCCTGTCCGAACGCGACGAAACCGTCAGCCTCCTGCTCCGCGAATTCGAGGAGGAGGATGGCGACTGGCTGTGGGAGACCGACAGCGCACGGCGCATCGTCCGCGCCAGCCCGCGCTTCGCACGCTCGGTCCATCTCGATCCGGTGAAGATCAACGGCATGCCGCTGCTCCAGGCGCTCGCCGGTGCGCAGTGGGAAAGCGGCGACTTCTCCTCCGGGCTGCGCGTGCTCGCCGACAAGCTCAAGAATCGCGAGCCCTTCCGCGACATCCTGCTGCCGGTCCAGACCGACGGCGCCGAGCGATGGTTCGCGCTGGCCGCCAGCCCGCGCCACGATGACGACGGCACGTTCATCGGATTCCGCGGCGTGGGATCCGACGTCACCGCCCAGCGCGAATCGGCCGACAAGATCAACCGCATGGCGCGGTACGATATGCTCACCGGCCTGCCCAACCGGCTCCACCTCAACGAGCAGCTCGGCCGGGCGATGGCCGAGGCGGAGAAATGGGGCACGCGCTGCGCATTCATGATGATCGATCTCGATCGCTTCAAGGCGGTCAACGATTCGCTCGGCCACCCGGTCGGCGACCGCTTGCTCGGACGCGTGTCGGAACGGCTCGGCCATCTGGTCAGCGACAATGAAGTCGTGGGGCGGCTCGGCGGCGACGAATTCGCCGTCGTGGTGCGCGACGCGTCCGACACGGCGCGCGTCGAGAAGCTGGCGCAGGCGATCATCGAGATGTTGTCGCGGCCATACGAGGTCGATGTGCACACGCTCTATATCGGCGCTTCCGTGGGCGTCGCGATCGGCCCGCGCGACGGCCGCACCGCGGAAATGCTGATCCGCTCGGCCGACCTCGCGCTCTATCGCTCAAAAGATGCCGGCGGCGGCGTGTTCCACACCTACGAACCCCAGCTCCACGTCAAGGCGGAAGAGCGTCGCGTGCTCGAAATGGCGCTGCGCCAGGCGCTCGAAAAGGGCGAGATGCACCTCGAATACCAGCCGGTGGTGGTCGCCGGGTCGGGTAGCCTCACCGGGTTCGAAGCGTTGCTGCGCTGGACGCACCCCGAACTGGGCGTCATTTCGCCTGGCAAGTTCGTGCCTCTGGCGGAGGACGCCCGGCTGATCGTCCCGATGGGCGAATGGGTGTTGCGCGAGGCGTGCCACGAAGCGTCGCGCTGGCCATCGCCGACGCGGATCGCCGTGAACGTATCGCCGGAACAGCTGCACAATCCGGCATTCGTGTCGGTGGTCGCCTCCGCGCTGGCCAATAGCGGCCTGCCGCCGGAGCGGCTCGAGCTCGAAGTGACCGAAGGCGTGTTCATGCGCGAAGGCACGGTCGCGGTGCAGGTGCTCGAACGCGTGCTCGATCTCGGCGTGCGCCTGAGCCTCGACGATTTCGGCACAGGTTATTCGTCGCTCGGCTATCTGGCGCGCACCCGCTTTTCGACGATCAAGATCGATCGCAGCTTCGTACAGGGCGCCTCGAAGGGGCAGAAGGAACCGGTCGCGATCATCCGCGCCGTCGTCGCACTTGCCCAGTCGCTGGGCATGGCGACGACCGCGGAAGGGGTCGAGACCGAGGAAGAACATCGCCTGATCCAGGACCTCGGCTGCACCAAGGTCCAGGGCTATTATTTCGGACGCCCGCTGCCGGTAAGCGAAGCGCGGGCCCTGGCGTCGCGCGATTGGAGCGGCGAAGCCGCCGCCGCCTGACGCGGCCGTCAATAAAGCGTGGCGACAAGAGTTTGTTTCAGCCAAGCTGAAACAGTTGCGGTGCCGGCCCGCTCCCCCCCCCCGACCTCCCAATCGGGGTATTCTATGGGAGGTCGGGCGGGGGCGCGGGACGGCACCGTCACAGCGAAGCTGTAAAACGAGTCTAACTATTGCCGCCTGCGCGCGGTGGCGCTACAGGCATCCGCCGCACAGGGGTGTAGCTCAGCTGGTTAGAGCGTCGGTCTCCAAAACCGAAGGCCCTCGGTTCGAATCCGAGCTCCCCTGCCACTCTTCCTCATCCGCCTCATAGTCCCGCTCGCGTTCGATCGCGGCGAGGATGCGGATAGTGGCGTGGTCGAGTTCCATGGGGTTTCCCTAATGATGCGGTCACATATCTGACGCTCGCCCAACGATAAGCGGGGGAGCGCGATCCCTCGGAAAAATGGTTAATCGCGACGAGCCGTTGATTGCGGCGATGTGCAGATTCCCGGTCTAGCGCGAACGCTTGCCTTCCGATCGGTGCGGCGCTATTTCCGCCTCAATCCGAAATCGGGATTGATTGTCGTCCGTGCCCCTTGAGGGACCGGGCGGCGGTCCTATGTCCCCAATCTCGGCAACGATTACATAGGTTCAGGCACGTGGCGAAAACGTCCCCCATGGAATTCATTCGGCAGGTTCAGTCCGAAACGCGCAAGGTCGTGTGGCCGACGCGTCGCGAGACGATCATGACCGGGGTGATGGTGATGATCATGACGGTCATCCTGGCGGTGTTCTTCTTCGCCATCGACAAGGTGTTCGACACGGGCGTCGAGTTCCTGCTGAGCCTCGCGAAATAAGGTTTCCCATGGCACGCTGGTACATCATCCACGCTTATTCGGGCTTCGAGGGCAAGGTTCGCGACGCGATCCTGTCCGAAGCGAACCGCATGGGCCTCGAGCAATTGGTCGAACAGATCGAGGTTCCGACCGAGACGATCACCGAGGCGCGCCGCGGCAAGAAGATCCAGGTCGAGCGCAAGTTTATGCCGGGCTATGTGCTGGCCAAGCTGGCGATGAACGACGACGTCTATCACCTAGTCAAGAACACGCCCAAGGTGACCGGCTTCCTCGGCCCGAACGGCAAGCCGCAGGCGATCAGCGACGCCGAAGCCGCGCGCATGCTCAACAGCAAGGAAGAGGCAGCCGCCTCCGCCCCGCGCCAGCAGGTCAAGGTCGATTACGAGATCGGCGATTCGGTCAAGGTCCTCGACGGCCCGTTCGCGTCGTTCAACGGCGTGGTCGAAGAGCTCGATTTCGACAAGTCGAAGGTCAAGGTCTCGGTGTCGATCTTCGGGCGCGCTACGCCGGTGGAATTGGATTTTGAGCAGGTTGAAAGAAGCAAGTAAGGCTGCGCCTTACTTGCTGTCCGCACGCAAATAGCGCGAGCTATTTGCGAGACGGCTGAGACCGGCCGGCGGGTCGGCGCAGCCGAACCCGACCGACGACGCGGGATTTACTCCCGCGTCGGGCTCCCAGACCAGATTTGTTTCCTGATTCCCGCACCCTCCAGCGTCCGACGCGGAAGTAAATTCCGCGTCGTCGGACCTCGCTTCGCGAGGCCGGCCGGACGGGCGCTCACTCACAATTAGCTCGCGTTAATCCTGTGCGGCTGCGACGCTGTTGCTTCCTCTCTCCTTTTCCGCTATCGGCCCGCCCTTCCTAAGCTACAGCTGTGGAATTGCGGGAGGGTTCGCGTCGCGGGCCCGTCTAACCGCTAAACTTGAACTGGACGCGGGAGCCTAGCCCCCTCGCCCACTACAGAGTGAGTACAATGGCAAAGAAGATTACTGGCTATATCAAGCTGCAGGTGCCTGCGGGCGCTGCCAATCCGTCGCCGCCGATCGGCCCGGCGCTGGGTCAGCGCGGCGTCAACATCATGGAATTCTGCAAGGCGTTCAACGCCGCGACCGGCGACCTCGAGAAGAGCACGCCGATCCCGACCATCATCACCGTCTATGCCGACCGGTCGTTCTCGTTCGAGACCAAGACTCCGCCGGCGACGTTCCTGATCAAGAAGGCGGCCAACCTGAAGTCGGGCTCGAAGGAGCCGGGCAAGGTTTCCGCGGGCAAGATCAAGCGCTCCGAGCTGTCGAAGATCGCCGAAGTGAAGATGAAGGACCTGAACGCCAACGACATCGACGCGGCGACCCGCATCATCGAAGGCTCCGCCCGCGCGATGGGCCTCGAAGTGGTGGAGGGCTGAACCAATGGCATTCGTGAGCAAGAAGCAGAAGGCGATCACGATCGACCGCGAGAAGCTGCACGGCGTTGACGAGGCGATCGGCCTGGCCAAGGCCAATGCCACCTCGAAGTTCGACGAGACGATCGAAGTCGCGATCAACCTGGGCGTCGATCCGCGCCACGCCGACCAGATGGTCCGCGGCGTCGTGACGCTGCCCAAGGGTACCGGCAAGGACGTCCGCGTCGGCGTGTTCGCCAAGGGCGCCAAGGCCGATGAGGCCCGTGCTGCTGGCGCCGACGTGGTCGGTGCCGAGGACCTGATGGAAATCGTCCAGGGCGGCACGATCGACTTCGATCGCTGCATCGCGACCCCGGACATGATGGGCATCGTCGGCCGCCTCGGTAAGGTGCTGGGTCCCAAGGGCCTCATGCCGAACCCGAAGCTGGGCACCGTGACGATGGACGTCGCGGGCGCGGTCAAGGCGGCCAAGGGCGGCCAGGTCGAATATCGCGTCGAAAAGGCGGGCATCATCCATTCGGGCATCGGCAAGGCGTCGTTCCCAGCGGAAGACCTGCGCGCGAACTTCGACGCGCTGGTCGACGCGGTGGTCAAGGCCAAGCCGTCGGGCGCCAAGGGCAAGTATGTCCGCAAGCTCGCCGTGAGCTCGACCATGGGCCCGGGCATCAAGATCGACACGGCCGAGGTTGCCGGCGCGTAAGCGACCGACCGAAGCTTGAACGATAGGACGGGGCCGGGAGAGCGATCTCCCGGCCCCTTTCGTTTGCATTATCGTGCGCTGGCCGCACTCGGTTCGTTCAGCGCACCGTCATCCCTGATGTTTACGAGCTGCCAAGACCGGTCGAAGCGCCGCCGCCGAATCAGCTTGGTCGAGACCTCCGCCGGTGGCGAATAGGGGGAAAAAGTGGAAGTCGAAGTCAGCGCCGAAGCGAAGGACAAGAGGCTCAATCGCGCCGTCGCGCTGACGGTCGTGATCCTGTCGATCTTCACCGGGCTGTGCAACATCAAGGACGGCAACCTCGTTCAGACGATGCAGCAGGCGAAGGCGGATTCGGTCGACAGCTGGAACGAATATCAGGCGACTCGCACGAAGCTGCATATCTCGGAGACCGCGCGGAACGAAATCGCCGTGCTGGCGACTACGCCCGCGGCCAGTGAAGCGTCGAAAGCGACGCTGGCAAAGCTCGACGCCGACATCGCCAAATATCGCATCGAGACTCCCAAGCTGAAAGCGCAGGCCCAGGCGCAAGCCGACAATTACGACGCGCTCAACGTGCATGACGATCAGTTCGATGCGAGCGAAGCGGCGATTTCCACCGCGATCGCGATGGCCGCCGTCGCGGCGCTGGCGGAAAGCCCTATGCTGCTGTTCGGATCGTGGTTCTTCGGCGCGTTCGGGATCTTCATGGGCATCTGCGGATTCGCGAAATTCGGCTTCCACCCGGACGTGCTGAGCAACTTTCTCGGCTGAGTTGCCGCAGGCCACGGTCCGCGCGCCGCGTTCCTGAGTTCACCTTATCATCTCCTTGCCTCATCATGGATTCCGGTCCTAGCCGCGCGGCGATGGGCCCTGCTTTCTCTCGAGCCGTTGTCGGCACCCGCGCCGTGTTCGGCGGAGCATTGGAATGGGACGGCGGCGATGCGCTCGATCCCTCGGCGATGGTGGTCACCGCACTTGGCATGGGTGTGCCGATCCTGCTCGGGGTGCTGGCGGCGCATCCGCGGGCCGGGCTCGCCGCGTCGCTGGGCGCGATGTGGGTCGGCAACGCGCCGCGGGGCGCAAACCTGGCCGAGCATTGGCGAACCGTTCGCGACATCGTGCTCGCGGCGATCGCGGCCGCCGTCGCCGCGGCGCTGATCGCGCGCCATGGCTGGTGGAGCGACGCCGGGTTGGTGCTCATCGCGGGCATCGCCGCATTGCTTGGCGGGTTCAGCCGGCCGGCCGCGGCCGCCAGCCAGCGGTTCGTCGTGTTCGTCACGATCGGGCTCGGCATCGCCACGCAGGCACCCGATCGCCTCTTGCTCACCATCTTGATCGCCGAAGGAGCGATATGGGCGGCTTTATGCGCGCTGGCGGTCGGGGCCGCGGCGCGCCGTTGGGGGTTCGGCCAGATTGCCCCGGCCAAGCCGCGATCTAGCGCGAGCTTCGCGCAGTTATACCGCCGCTGGCGGAGGCTGTTGGCCACCGTCGCGGGCTGGATCTATCCACTGCGGCTGACCGCCAGCCTCGCCTGCGCCGTCGTCCTGCGCGAAGCGATGCCGCAGCACCATTATGCCTGGATCGCGGTCGCCGTCGCCTTGCTGACCCAGAGACAAGGCGACGGGCTGGTAGTGAAGGTCCTTCAACGCGCGCTGGGAGTCGCGGCGGGCGTAACGGCGACCGAAGCGATTGCCTCGCGTCCGCTGCCCGACTGGGCGCTGATCGTCGTGATCGCGATGCTGGCAGCCGCGAGCCCGTGGCTGAGGAAGCGCAGCTATGTCGCCTATACTGTCGCCGCCACGCCGCTGATCCTGCTCCTGACCAGCGGCGGCGGGACGATCGCCCAGGGATTGCTGATCGACCGGCTGGTCGCGACCTTGATCGCGGCCGGCCTGGTGATCATCGCCTTTCTCGCCGCTTAGCGATTCACGCCTCGGCCATCTCCGGATAATCGGCGCTCAGGCTGAGATCGCGGTCGCCCTCGATGATCGCCAGCCGCTCCTTCAGCTTGGCGACCGCCGTTTCATACGCGAACTTGCCGAGCACCAGATGCCGCGGCACATCGGCGCGCGACACCGCTTCGATCATCGCCTCGCCGGCGCGGACCGGGTCGCCAGGCTGCTCGCCGCTATAGCCGCTGGTCATCGCCATGCGCTTGCCCGCCGTCTCAGCATAGGCCTCGATCCGGTTCTTGGTCTGGCGCAGCGAGCGGCCCGCCCAGTCGGTGCGGAATGGCCCCGGCTCGACGCACATCGCCGCGATGCCGAGCGGCGCGACTTCCGCGCGCAGGGAATCGGTGAAACCCTCGACGGCATGCTTGGTCGCCGAATAATAGCCGGAGGCCGGAAAGCCGAGCAAACCGCCGACCGAGCTGATATTGACGATATTGCCGCTGCCTTGCTCGCGCATCGCCGGCAGTACTGCGCGCGTCATCGCGAACAGGCCGAAGACATTGGCGTCGAACTGGTCGCGGATCTCCTGCTCCTCGCCTTCCTCGATCGCGGTCTGATAGCCATAGCCGGCATTGTTCACGAGCACGTCGATCCGGCCGAACCTGTCCCTGGCCGCCGCGACCGCCGCGTCGATCTGCGCCTGGTCGGTGACGTCGAGCTCGATCGCCAGCGCGCGATCGGGCGCGATCTCGATGATATCGGCGACGCGGTCCTTGCCGCGCGCCGTCGCAACCACGCGCCAGCCGCGATCGAGCACGAGTTTGGCAAGCTCGCGGCCGAAGCCGGTCGAGCAGCCAGTGATGAACCATACGGGATCGGCGGGGAGCGTCATCTGGGCACCTCTTATTGGGAAAGATCGCGACGCAAGAGATGGGATTGCGGACGCCCGGCGGCAACCGCCGGGTGCCCGTCACCGAACGACAGGAACCAACACCTCAGCGACAGTCGACATAGATCGGGTTGCCGATCAGCAGCAGCCCGGCCTTGCCGCGCACATTGGCGCTGATCCAGCCACAGGCCTGCGCGCGATCGATCGATAGCTTCACGCGCGCATCGCCGCTGTCGATCGTCGAGCCCAGACCGTCGAGCACCTTGCCGTTGGCGACGACCTCGACAGACGCGCCGCGCACCGCGATCAGGTGCAGTTCCATCCATAGCGTAGCCTCGGGACGCAGCCGTTCGCCCATCACCGCCCGGCGTCCGCCGGATAGGACCGCAATTTCGAGCAAACGATCGCGCGTCCCCTCCGTGTCGATGAAGACGTTGCCGCGCTTGATCCCGCCGGTGATGCCCGGGACCGACAGGCTGTCGGCATAGACCACCGTCGTCGGCCGCCCGATCCGCGACGGGCCGTCGGGGTCGTGGGTGTCGCTGCCGCCGATGCCGGTCAGCCGCTTGCCTTCGTTGAGCCGCGCGTACCAGAAACCGAGCCCGGCATAGGGGCCTTCGACATGGGTGCCATTGACTGCCTCGACCGCGGTTACCAGCGACCAATCGGTGTCGGCCCACAGCCAGCCGCAACCCATGCAGATTTCTCCGCTCGGCGAGGCCGGATGGTTGATCGACATGATCGCGCCGGCATCTGCGATGCTTTTCTGAAGCGAGGGAAGATTGGGAACACCGGGCGTGCCGACGCGGAAATCGACGAAGCGCGACGGTCCGAAGATGTTGGTATGGCCGCGAAAGGTCGTGACCTCGACGCCCGGGATCAGCAGCATCTTGTCGAACCAGGGCTGAAGCTCGCGCAGATTATCGAAATGCGCGACGGTATTGTGGTCGGTCACCGCGATGAAATCGAGGCCGGACGCGCTCGCCGCCTCGACCGTGCGGAACAACGGACACGGCACCTTGCGCCCGAGCTGGCTCTTGCAACTGCCGTCGCTGTTCGCGTCGTGCATATGGAGGTCGCCGCGATACCAGCCGGGCTTGTCGACGAGCGGCGGGTTGGCGATCGCGGCGCTGGCGCGCGCCGACGTACCGCGGTCGAAATAGACCTTTACGGTATAGGCGGCTTTGCTGTCCGGGCGCGCATTGGGTACGCCGAACTGGACATGCCAGCGCCCGGTTGGGATCGGACCCGGCAGATAGCCCGGCGTGGCGTCGCTCGCGGCGACCGTGATCTTGTCGTAAGAGCCGCCGCTCCAGCCGCGGAACTGCCTGGGATCCCAGAGGCCGAGGTCGATCACCGTCTTGTTGCTCTTGTCGTAAGACAGAGCCACGGTGATCCGTTCGACGCCCGCCGGGACGTCGAACGGGACCTCGCGATAGGTCATCGCATCCTTGCCGGTGATGACGCCGGCGACAGTCACGTCGGGCTGCGCCTGATCCTGGCCGGCCATCGCCGCCGGAGCGGCGAAGGCGGCCAGGATCAGCGCGACGAAATGGCGAACCGCGCGCATCAGAAGGCGAAATCTACGGCGAAGCGGAAATTGCGCCCGAAGATCGGCCGGCCGATGAACAATTGATCGTTGGCCTGGCCGCTGGTCAGCTCACCCGCGCGCGGATTGCCTTCGGTCAGCCCGATCGCGTTGGTCAGATTGTCGCCATAAGCCCAGAGCGAGATGCTCTTGGTCACGTTGAACCGCACGCTCGCATTGAGCACGGTATAAGCCGGCAGCTTGGAGATGTTGGCGGCGTCGGCATAGCGCTTCGAATAATGCTCGACGTCCATCTGCGCGCGGAAACGACCGTCGAGCAGGGTCACCGCCGGCGTGGCGCGCAATCCGAGTTTCGGGACGCGGAGCAGCTGATGGCCGGAATAATCGCGCGGGATCAGTGTCGTACCCGACAGTTCGTTATATTTCAGGTTACGGAAGGTCGGGTCCTGGATGGTCGCATTGACCGTGAAATCGAACCACGACACAGGTCGGATCGTGCCTTCCAACTCGACGCCATAGTCGCGCGTGTTGGTGTAGACGGTCTGGGTGATATAGCCCAACGTCTTCGGGTCGAACTGGGTGTTGCCGATCGAATAAGCGTCGAAATCGGTCAGGAAGCCGGTCGCGTAGAAGCTGACCAACGGGGTCGAGAGCTTGAACCCCGCTTCCCACATCTTGATTCCCTGGGTCACCGGCTGCGCATTGGCGGAGGTGATGAAGCTGCCGACGCTCGGCATGCGGAAGGCCGAGGTGTAGCGCGCGAACACCCCCGCGCCGTGGCTGAACTGCCAGTCCGCGCCGATCGTGTAACCGATATGATCGAACGTGCGGTCATAAGGCGTGAAGACGCCGTTGCCGGTCAGCACCTGGTCGTCGGCAAGCGTGGTCGGGTCGCCGAGATTGACCGTCTTTTGGCCTTCCTGGGCGCCCCTGGCGGTGACCTTCTCCCAGCGGATGCCGCCGTCGAGGCGCAATTGCGGCGTGATCTGCCATTCGTCCGAGCCGTATACGGCGAAGACGTCCGACTTGCCGTAACCGTTGGCAAATTCGGACCCGTAGCGGCTGACGCCGTTCTGGGTCAGCGCGCCGACCACTTGGCCCGCCGCGTTGAGCGCGACGAGATCGAGCAGCCGCGAATTGCCCGATACGTCCTGCACGGTCGAGGCCGAGTAGCGTTTGAACGTCTCGCGGATGTGCGCATAGTAAAAGCCGACCGCGAAATCGTGTGTCATGCTGCCCATCTGGAAACGGTGCGCGAGATGAAGGTCGTCGACGAATTCGCTCTCGTCGACCGTCACCGGCCGCGCCGCGTTGATGAAGACGTCGCCATTGCCGTTCTGGTTCGCCACGTCGAACGCCTGCCCAGTGTCGACATAGCGCAGCTGAACACTGGTCGCGCCGGGATAGGCCTTGAGCAGCGACGATCCATATTGCGTCAGCAACGCCGACGCGGTGCTGATCGAGGCGGGATAGACGCCGTTGCGAACCGTGTTGCTGTCGCGATAGCGCGCCTTGTTCGACAGTTTCCACCCGGGCGCGAACTCCCAATCGGCCATCGCCGAATATTGGTTGAGACGGATGCGCGTGCCCTGGGTGTTGTCGAAGAATACCGGACCGTTGGCGCTCTTCAGGGTCAGGAACGCCGTCTCGCGGCTGGCGGTGGTGTCGTAATTGGCGTTGAACCCCGGCAGGCTGACGATATTGCCGTCCGAATCCTTTGTCAGTGGGATGCCGGTGTAGAAGATCGCGTTGTCCGCCAGATGCTTGTAGCTGAGCGCGATCTGCGCGTTGCCGAAATCCTTCGACAGATCGGCGTGGATCTGGCCGCCCTTGTTGCCGGTATAGCCCGGATCGCGAACGCCGCGCTCGTTGCGGTAGAAGCCGCCGATGTCAAACTTCCAGCCGTCGACCAGCGGCGTCCCGATCCAGCCGTCGAAGCGGAACAGGTCTGCGGTGGGACCGTAGAGCACGCGCGCGCGGCCCGACAGCTCATCGCCCGGCTTGCGCGTGATGAAATTGACCACACCGCCCGGCGCGTTGGAATAAAACACCGAGGACGGGCCGCCGCGCACCACTTCGACGCGGTCGATCGACTCGTCCATGCGGAATGCCTGGTCGGCATTGAGATAGCCGAGCGCCGGATCGTGCTGCACCGGCAGACCGTCCTCGAGCAGGTTGATCGATCCGAATCCGTCGACCGGAATGCCGCGCGCGCGGACGTTGCCCGACCCCTCGCCGCCCGACGCCTCGACCCAGAAGCCGGGGACCGATTTCAGCGTTTCGGTGACGCTCGATGCGGCGCGCGACCGCAGCGCATCGTTGTTCAACGTCGTGATCGCGTAGCTGGTATCCAGCTTGGTACGCTCGCCCGCGCCGGCGCGGCCGGTGACGACGATGTCCTGGTCGGTCTGCGGCTCCGCGCTCGGTACGGCATCGTTATCGGCCACGGGCAGCGGCGCGCTTTGGGCAAGCGCCGCCGGACTTGCGGTCAGGAGGAACGCTACGACTCCGCAGCGCACGGTAAGTGCTCGGTTGGCCACCCTTTTATCCCTTTTGCTGGTGCAGCGATTCTGCTGTCGCGCCGCGCCTAGGGATGGGTTTTTGCAGGCGGGTGACGTACCGGTGTCAGCGTCGTGACGTCACCGCGTCAGTTCGATTGCAACGAGGGTGGGCGCGCGCTTTTGTGCTCTCACCCATAACTCGCGGCTATGCCTCACCCTCGCTTTTGCCAAAGCGCCAAAAAGCGCGTAAGGGGCAGGCCAATCCACATCCGTACCGCGTTACCTGCCCGGCGCCAGTCGCTCCGGGCCGACGCCGTTTTTGCCATCGAGACAGAATGCCTTTTTCCCACCTCCCCTCCCTGCTCGCCGAGGCGTTGACCGCGCGCGGCTATGAAGCGCTCACTCCCGTCCAAGCCGAAGTCAGCAAGCCCGAATCTTCGGGCCGCGACCTGCTCGTGTCCGCCCAGACGGGATCGGGCAAGACCGTCGCCTTCGGCCTCGCCATGGCCGAGGAGCTGCTCCACAAGGGCCAGACCCCGCCTGCCGGCGCGCCGCTGGCGCTGGTGATCGCGCCGACCCGCGAGCTTGCGCTTCAGGTCGCCAAGGAATTGTCGTGGCTCTACGCCAAGACCGGTGCGCGCATCGCCACCTGTGTCGGCGGCATGGACCCGTCGCGCGAGCGTCGCGTGCTGGCGCAGGGTGTGCATGTCGTCGTCGGCACGCCGGGCCGCCTGCGCGATCATGGCGAGCGCGGCGCGCTCGACCTGTCGAGCCTGCGCGTGGCCGTCCTCGACGAGGCTGACGAGATGCTCGACATGGGCTTTCGCGAGGACCTCGAGACGCTGCTCGATGCCGCGCCCGCCGAACGCCGCACCTTATTGTTCTCCGCGACCTTGCCGCGCCAGATCGTCGCGCTCGCCAAGAAGTATCAGCGCGACGCGTTGCGTATCTCGACGGTTGGCGAGGATCGCGGGCATGGCGATATATCCTACCAGGCGGTGGCGGTTGCCCCGGCGGATATCGAGCATGCGGTGATCAACCTGCTGCGCTTCTACGAGGCGGAGACGGCGATGCTGTTCTGCGCGACACGCGACAATGTCCGGCATTTGCATGCCAGCCTGGTCGAGCGCGGTTTCGCGGCGGTCGCCTTGTCGGGCGAGCATTCGCAGAACGAGCGCAACCACGCGCTGCAGGCACTGCGCGATCGCCGCGCGCGCGTCTGCGTCGCGACAGACGTCGCCGCGCGGGGCATCGATCTGCCCACGCTCAGCCTGGTCGTGCATGTCGAGATGCCGCGCGATGCCGAAGTGCTCCAGCACCGCTCGGGCCGCACCGGCCGCGCGGGCAAGAAGGGCACCGCCGTGCTGATCGTGCCCTATCCGCGCCGCCGCCGGGTCGAGATGATGCTGCGTTCGGCGCGCATCGCCGCCGAATGGGTGCCGGTGCCGACCGCCGACGACATCCGCGCCAAGGATCGCGATCGCCTGATCGAGGCGCTGAGCGCGCCGGTCGAGCCCGATCCTGACGATTGGGTGATCGGCGAGGAACTGCTCAAGAACAAGTCGCCGCAGGAAATCGCCGCCGCGTTGGTCCATGCTCATCGCGCCGCGATGCCCGCGCCCGAGGAAATGATCGACCGCGTGCCCGAGGGTCCCAAGGCGCATCATCGCCAGGGCTTCGACGACACGGTTTGGTTCCGGATGAATATCGGCCGCCGCCAGAATGCCGATCCGCGCTGGATCCTGCCGCTGATCTGCCGCCGCGGGGGGATCACCAAGAACGAAGTCGGCGCGATCCGCATCCAGGCCAACGAGACCGGCTTCCAGATCCCGCGCGGGATCGCGGCGCGGTTCGCCGCCGCCGTGCTCAAGAGCGCTGGCGCCGATGGCGAGGATGACAGCGGCGTGCGGATCGAGCCGGTCGAGGGCTCGGGCCCTGCTCCGGCGCCTGCACCTGCGCGCGCGATGCTGCATCGCGCAGCGCCGACCGGCGACGGCCAGGGCGGCGCCCCCCGCCGTCAGGGTCCGCCACAGGGTCGCGGCCGTCCGCCGCATGCGCACCGCAAGGGCCCGCGCCCGAACAAGGGACCGCGGCCGCAATCGTAAGGCCTAGCGATAGAGCGCAGCCGCCATCCAATTCATGCCTCCCCGGCGTAGGCCGGGGCCCAGTCGCTGGGCACTCCCGACGGCGGGATGCCGTCGCCGTCTCGTCGAAACCGGGCCCCGGCCTTCGCCGGGGAGGCGTTCTCTCAATTTCATCGTATGAGATCAGCCGAACGGGCTAGAGGCAGATAATGAACACCCCGCCCTCTCGCCGCATCCTGGTCGATGCCGATGCCTGTCCGGTGAAGGACGAAGTCTACAAGGTCGCCTGGCGCCTGGAAGTACCCGTCTGGGTGGTCAGCAACAGCCATCTCCGCGTCCCCGCGCATCCGCTGATCACCCGGATCGTCGTGAGCGACGGGTTCGACGCGGCCGACGACTGGATCGCCGAGGCTGCGGGGCCGGGTGCGGTGGTGATCACCGCCGACATCCTGCTCGCCGACCGCGCGCTCAAGGCGGGCGCGCAGGTGCTTGCGCCGACCGGCAAGCCATTCACCACGAGCTCGATCGGCGCGGCGATCGCGACACGGGCGATCATGGCGGACCTGCGCGCCGGCGGCGATCAGATCGGCGGACCCGCGGCATTCAGTAAGGCCGACCGCTCGCGCTTCCTGCAGGCGCTTGACGCCGCGTTGGTCCGCGCGCGTTAATCGAGCCATGGATCTCGACGATCGCCTGCGCCACTATTTCGGCACTGCCGACATCGCCACGCTGACGCCCGCCGCGTTCGAGGCGGGGACCGAGCGGATGCGCGTCGAGCTGGGCCTGGAAAAGGACCGCCCGCGCCGCTTCGCCTTGTGGACGTTGATGTACATGCTCGGCGTCGCTCCCGACCTGGACATCGCGTTCAAGGACGAAGCGGATCGCGACGCCGCGCGGAATTTCATGGATATGGCGGACAAGGCCGAAGATTAGGCGGAGAGTCCTCTTCTCACCTCCCGCTCGCGTGAGGGGCTGGGGGGAGGGCTTGTCGCGAAAAGTGCCGATAAAAACATGCCCTCCCCTAACCCCTCCCGCAAGCGGGAGGGGAATCTGGCTTGCCGCCCCCTCACCAGCTAGAGTACCCCGATGATCCGCCTGACCGACCTTGCTTTGCCGCTCGACCATACCGCCGAGGCCTTGCCCGCCGCGATCTGCGCGCGGTTGGGGATCGCCGCGGACGAATTGATGAGCTTCGAGATTGGCCGGCGCGGCAATGACGCGCGGCGCAAGAATGCGATCATGTTGATCTATGCGATCGACCTGGCCGTTGCCGACGAGGCGGCGTTGCTCGCGCGGTTCGCCGACGATCGCAACGTCCGGCCCAGCCCCGATACCGAATATCGCCCGATCGCCCGCGCCTCGGGCAAGGGCCTGCGCCCCGTCGTCATCGGCACCGGCCCGTGCGGGCTACTGGCGGCCCTGGTGCTTGCCCAGATGGGGTTCCGCCCGATCATCCTAGAACGCGGCAAGGTCGTGCGCGAGCGGACCAAGGACACCTGGGGCCTGTGGCGCAAATCGGTGCTCAACCCCGAGAGCAACGTCCAGTTCGGCGAAGGCGGCGCCGGCACCTTTTCCGACGGCAAGCTCTACAGCCGGATCAAGGACCGCCGCCATCTCGACCGCAAGGTGCTGACCGAATTCGTCAAGGCCGGCGCGCCCGAGGAGATCCTGACCGAGGCGCATCCGCACATCGGCACCTTCCGCCTGGTGACGATGGTCGAGAGTATCCGCGCGACGATCGAGCAACTGGGCGGTGAATATCGCTTCGGCACCCGCGTCGACGGCGTCGACATCGCGATCGATGCGGCCGGCCAGCGCCATATCCGCGGTCTCCACCTCCACACTGGCGAGTATCTCGAGGCCGACCGCGTCGTGCTGGCGATCGGCCATAGCGCGCGCGATACGTTCGCCATGCTCCAGGCGGCGGGCGTGTTCGTCGAGGCCAAGCCCTTCTCGATGGGCGTGCGGATCGAGCACCCGCAATCGTGGATCGACAAGGCACGCTTCGGCAAGTTCGCGGGAAACAAGATCTTGGGCGCGGCCGAATATCACATATCGCACCACGCCTCGAACGGGCGCACCGTCTACAGCTTCTGCATGTGTCCGGGCGGGACCGTGGTAGCGGCGACGTCGGAAGAGGGCCGGGTCGCGACCAATGGCATGAGCCAATATTCGCGCAACGAGCGCAACGCCAATTCGGGGTTCGTCGTCGCGATCGACCCGGAACGCGACTATCCGGGCGATCCGCTCGCGGGAATCGCGCTGCAACGCCATTGGGAGGAGCGCGCGTTCGTGGCGGGCGGCTCCAACTACAAGGCGCCGGCGCAGAAGCTCGGCGACTTCCTGGCCGGACGGCCGTCTCAGGAACTAGGCGAAGTTGTGCCCTCTTATCGCCCTGGCGTGCAACTGACCGACCTCAGCCAGTGCCTGCCCAATTTCGCGGTCGAAGCGATGCGCGAGGCAATTCCCGTGTTCGGCCGCCAGATCCCGGGATACGACCATCCCGACGTGTTGATGACCGGGGTGGAGACGCGGACGTCGTCGCCGGTGCGCTTCACCCGCGGCAAGGACTTCCAGAGCCTGAACACCGCCGGCCTGTTCCCGGCGGGCGAAGGCGCGGGCTATGCCGGCGGGATCCTGTCGGCGGCGGTCGACGGCATCAAGGTCGCCGAGGCGGTGGCGCTGAGCATCGAGGGTGAGGCGGAGCTCCCGGCCTAGGCTCTCGGTTCCATCTTATTCGTCATGCCGGGCTCGTCCCGGCATCCACCGTGCAGCTGGGCTGGACCCTGGAGCCTCCTGCCTCGCGCCTGCGGCCCGGTGGACGCCGGCACAGGGCCGGCGTGACGTTGGGATTCGATGTCGCGAAATTGCTGACCACTTTGGGCTCCCTATTTCGCAGAAATCCAACGCGCTCAATGCGCAATGCCGCAAATATTGAATGTTGGCCTAACCTGGATCAAAGGCGCCGCATGGCGCGGCTGATCCTGTTCAACAAACCCTATGGCGTGCTGTGCCAGTTCACCGATCGCGGCACCGAGGGGTCGTCTCGCCCCACCCTCTCCGGGTTCATCGATACGCCAGGAGTCTATCCGGCCGGACGGCTCGATCTCGACAGCGAGGGGCTGTTGCTGCTGACCGATGACGGCCGGCTGCAGTCGCGGATCGCCGATCCCAAGTTCAAGACCGCCAAGACCTATCTCGCGCAACTCGAGGGCCAGGTGAGCGACGACGCGCTGGCGGCGCTGCGCAGCGGCGTGCGGCTGAAGGACGGCATGACCCGCCCGGCCGAGGCCGAGCGCATCCCCGCCCCCGATCTGTGGCCGCGCCATCCGCCGATCCGGTTCCGCAAGAACGTGCCCGATGGCTGGATCCGCCTGACGATCCGGGAGGGCCGCAATCGCCAGGTCCGCCGCATGACCGCGGCGGTCGGCCACCCGACGCTGCGGCTGGTGCGGTGGAGCATCGGCGACTGGACGCTGGACGGCATCGCGCCGGGCGAATGGCGATGCCTGGACGTGTGAAAGTGTTCTTCGACGGCGGCTGGCGGCCGGCGTCGGGGATGGAGACCGCGGTGGTGCTGCGCGGGCAGGACTATGTGCGCCAGGGGCTCGGGCCGGGGTCGGCGATGGAGGCGGAGTGGCTCGCTCTGTTGCATGCGGTCGAAATCGCCCGCGCTTTCGGCGTGGCCGACCCGGTTTTCTGCGGCGATTCGCTCGCGGTGATCGGCCAAGCCAGGGGCGCGATGGCGTGCCGAAACGGGAACCGCGAGTACCTTAAGGCGCTCACCGAATTCGACTACCCGGCGGGATCGCTCCGCCTTCGCCATGTCGGACGATCGCAGAATCTTGCCGGCATCGCGCTGGCGCGGCTTCACGAACGATAGGCGGGGCAGCCGCAGTGTAGCGGCCGCCTATCGCAGGCCTCCTCGCGCGCCCACCGACCGGGGTCCGGATATGTACGGATGGAGTCGGCTCCGCGGTCGGCCGATGGTGCCGCCGTCCGCTTAGGGAGAATTTCGATGCGAGCAATGCTGTTGCTCAGCGGCGTGCTGGTGCTGGCCGCCTGCAAGCCCGTGGAGAGCCCGACCTTCAACACCTCGACCGGGTCGACGCCGACCCCGACCAATGTCAGCGCCGCGGTCGACGCGCTGCCCCCGGCGCAACGCGATGCCGTGCTGTTGCGGGCGATCATGGACGCCGACCTGCCGTGCCAGAAGATCGAGAAGGCGGAGCGGATGACCACGCCCGACGGCAAGATGGAATGGCGCGCGACCTGTGACGGCGGCACGCAGCACCTTGTCGACATCCAGCCGAACGGCTCCGCCACGGTGGTCAGCCGCATCCATTCGTAACCGCCGGACCGCCGGCCCAGCGTCCCCCAGGAGGATGAAGCAATGGTCACCGAGATCAATCGCGTAGAGCTGCACACGATCGAGATCGACAAGAACGTCTGGCGCTGGTTCGTCGGCATGGGCTGCGCGCTGGCGCTGCTCGGTATGCTCGCCTCGGCCAATCTGGTCATGGCGACGATCGCGGCAACCTATATCGTCGCCCTCGCGATGTTCGCCGCCGGCATCGTCATGGTCGTGCACGCTTCCGCGGTGCGCGGGCTCGGCTGGGCGCTGGTCTGGGCGGCGTTCGGCGTTCTCTATGCCGCCGCCGCCACATTCCTTTTCTACGATCAGCAACTCGCGGTCAGCCTGATCACCGTCTGGCTGGCGGTTCTCCTGACCGCATCGGGCGCCGTGCGCCTGGTCGCCTCGTTGGTGCACCCGCTCCCCGGTTGGGGCTGGATGCTGGTGTCCGGCATCTTCAGCGTCGCGGCCGGTCTCATCATCGCCAGCGGCTGGCCGGCGAACGCCGTCTGGGTGCTGGGCCTGGTGATGGCGATCGACTTGCTGGTCCACGGCATGATGCTGATCCTGGTCGGGGTCAGGTTGAGGCCCGCGAAAAGCGGCTGAGCCCGCTATCATTCTGTGCGCGGTGGTGACGGGATCGCCATCGCAATAGTCAGGGCAGGCTGGGGCCCGGGGTATGCCGAAATCGAGCGGTGAGCAGAGCGCACAGGCCGGCAACTTTGGCCGCCCCGGCCTACGCGGCCTGTCGCGCCATATTGAGCGAAGTTAAGACAGCTTTTGTAGCGTTTCGCTTCGTCAACAATTACACGCCGCCTAATGTCCGGTGTGTTGGCTCAGCGTAACAAATCGCCCGAAGGGCTTGCACGTCGGTTTCTCGTCGTTTGCATGATCGTCGGTTTTGCCGGTCTGGCGCTGATCGGAATCGCGGCGGCCTGGCTGACCGCGCGCACCAGCGAGCATACGCAATGGGTCAACCATAGCTATCAGGTCGAAGTCTCGATCGGCCGGTTGCAGGCCCTGATCGAACAGGCCGAGACCACGCGGCGCGGCTATGTCCTGACCGGCCACGCCAGCTATGCCGACAATGCGCGGGCGACCGCGGCCAAGATCAGGCCAGCGATCGATGCGGTCGCGGCATTGACCGCCGACAATCCGCGCCAGACCGAGCGGATCGCGGGCCTGAGACGGCAACTCGCCGCGATCGCCACCGAGCAGGACAAGACCATCGCGCTGACCCGCGCCGGCCGCCGCGGCGAGGCGGTCGCGTCGTTCGCCGCGGAAACCGGTTTTCGCCGAATGCGCGCGGTCCGCGGCTTCCTGGCGGCGATGCTGGCGGACGAGCGATCGCTGCTCGACGCCCGCGATGCTGCGCAACGGAGCGGGTTGCAGACCTTCTGGATCGTCCTGGTCGCCTCGGGAGTGCTGATCGTCGCGGTCGCCGCTGTCACGCTGGCAACGATCCTGCGCTATACGCGCGACCTGACGACGGCGCGCGACCGGCTGCAAGTGCTCAACAACGATCTGGAGGGCGCCGTCGCCGAACGGACCGCCGACCTATCGCGCGCCAATGAGGAAATCCAGCGCTTCGCCTATATCGTCAGTCACGATTTGCGCAGCCCGCTGGTCAATGTGATGGGCTTCACCAGCGAGCTCGACGCCGCGCGCCAGCCGCTCGCCGATCTGGTCGACGCGGCTGAACAAACCGCGCCCGAGATCGTGACCGACGAAGCGCGCCAGGCCGCGCGAGAGGACTTGCCCGAAGCGATCGGCTTCATCCGCACGTCGACGCAGAAGATGGACCGGCTGATCAACGCGATCCTCAAGCTGTCGCGCGAGGGCCGGCGCGTGCTGACGCCCGAAAAGCTGCCGCTCGAAGAGATCGCCGCCGGTATCCGCGATTCGCTCAGCCACCTCGCCAGCGACCGCGGCGCCGAGATCATCGTCGAATCGCCTTTGCCCGAACTGATCAGCGACCGCCTCGCGGTCGAACAGATCCTGTCCAACCTTGTCGAGAATGCGGTCAAATATCTGTCGCCCGACCGCGCCGGCCGCATCGTCATCAGCGGGCAGCGGACGCGCGACCGCGTGTTGGTCGAGGTCAGCGACAACGGCCGCGGCATCGCGGCGGCCGACCACGCCCGCATCTTCGACCTGTTCCGACGCTCCGGGACGCAGGACCAGCCAGGCGAAGGCATCGGGCTCGCGCATGTCCGCGCCCTCGCCTACCGCCTGGGCGGCACGATCGACGTGACATCGACCTTCGGCGAAGGCAGTGTTTTCCGCCTCTCGCTGCCTTTCTCTCTCCCTGACGCAGGAACGACCGCATGAACGACCATCGCAGTGTCTCCATCATCATGATCGAGGATGACGAGGGCCATGCCCGCCTGATCGAAAAGAATATCCGCCGCGCGGGCATCCTGAACGACATCAAGCATTTCACCGACGGGACGAGCGCGCTCGATTATCTGTTCAACCATGCCCATGGTCCCGCGCTGAACGGCCCGGCTCTGGTCTTGCTCGACCTCAACCTGCCCGACATGTCGGGCACGGACATCCTGACGAAGATCAAGGCCGAGGATTCGGCGGTCAAGCGCACCCCCGTGGTCGTGCTGACGACGACCGACGACAAGATCGAGATCCAGCGCTGCTACGATCTTGGCTGCAACGTCTATATCACCAAGCCGGTCAATTATGAGAGCTTCGCGCAGGCGATCCGTCAGCTTGGCCTGTTCCTGTCGGTGATCCAGGTGCCCGACGCGATCGTCGACTGATGCCCAACACGTTGCGCCGCCTTCTCTATATCGACGACGACGCCGGCTTGCGCCAGCTCGCCAGGCGCGCGCTGACCCGGCGCGGCTTCGACGTGACCTGCGCCGATGGCGGCGAAGCCGGCGTCGCGCTCGCCCGGTCCGAACATTTCGATCTCGTCGCCGTCGACCATTACATGCCGGGCATGGATGGGCTCGAGACGCTGGTGCAGCTTCGCGCGCTCGAAAATCCGCCGCCGGTCGTTTACGTCACCGGGTCCGAGGAAGGCCCCGTCGCGGTCGCCGCGCTCAAGGCCGGCGCCGCCGATTATGTCGTGAAGACCGTCGGCACCGACTTTTTCGACCTGCTCGCCGCGGCGCTCGACCAGGTCCGTGAGCGTAGCGCGCTGGAGCGCGACAAACGCTTGGCCGAGGAGCGTTTGCGCGCCAGCAACGCCCGGCTCGAAGCCTTGCTGGGAGAGGTCAATCACCGCGTCGCCAATTCGCTGCAATTGGTCAACGCGATGATCCGGTTGCAGGCCAACGCACTCGACAATGAAGAGGCTCGGCAAGCGCTCGCCGATACCGAACGGCGGATCGAGGCGATCGCCCAGGTCCATCGCCGCCTCTATACGTCCGACGATGTCGAGGGCGTCGATATGGAGGATTATCTCAAGGCGCTGGTCGACGAACTCGGAGAGGCGTGGTCGAGCGACGAGCCGCGGCGCGCGCTGCGGCTGGAGGTCGACCCGATGCGCCTGCCGCCCGACAGCGCCGTGTCGCTGGGCGTCATCGTCAACGAGCTCGTCTCGAACGCGTTCAAATATGCCTATGGCCCGACCGTCCCCGGCGAGGTGCGCATTTCGCTGAAGCGCGACAGCGACGCCTATGTGCTCGCGGTCGAGGATGACGGCGTCGGCATGGACGCGACCCCGCGCCCCCGCGGATCGGGGCTCGGCAGCCGGCTGATCAAGGCGATGGCGCAAAGCCTGCGCGGGTCGATCCAGTATGACACGAGCGGCCAGGGGGTCCGGGCGGTGCTGCGCGGCGCTATGGCCTGACCGCTACGGCGCCGCTTCCTTCACCCGCCGACCTTACGTACTGAAACGTATTCGCAATTCGGCGCAGTCTTCTTATTTCGAAGCCATGCAGATCACCGAAGACGACATCGCGAAACTGGTCCCCGCTTTCTATGCGCGCATCCGCGAGGATGCGGTGCTCGGCCCGATCTTCAACGGCGCGATCGACGACTGGCCGCATCACCTCGCCAAGCTCCAGGCGTTCTGGTCGTCGGTGCTGCTGACGAGCGGCCGCTACAAGGGCCAGCCCATGGTCGCCCATGTCCGGCATGAGCCGCATATGACTGCGGACAATTTCGCCCGCTGGCTGGCCTTGTGGCGCCAGACCAGCGCCGAGGTACTCGCACCCGAGGCGGCCGCGATCTTCCAGGAAAAGGCGGACCGCATCGCCGAAAGCCTGCAACTGGGCGTCCAGTTCTACCGGGACCGAAACGCCGCGTGACCACGGCGCTCCGGCGCCGGCGGAGCGTTACTTGCTCTGGTGGGAACGGCGCCCGGCCCCGCGCGCGCGCAGCGCACGGGCAAGCGCGGCAACGCGGCTCACCAGCAAGCGAGCGCGGGGAAAGACCTTGCGGTCCACCGCGTGGAAATTCGGATCGGACGCGACGAACCTGAAGCCGCCGGGCACACGAATTGCGATCCCGACCACGCGTCTTTCTGCTTCGACCACAAAACGGTCCATGAGTGCACCTCCTCTATGCGCGCGCGCTCGCGGCCCGTGGGCCATCGCAAACGCCGCTTCTGTTCAGGGAGCCGGCGCAGTCGCCGGCGCGAGGGGGCCCTAGGTCAGGCGCCTAAGCTGCGCGCCCGCCCAGGGCGGCGAGGCGCTCGGTGCTGCTGCCCGGATGCACTTCGACGGGTTGAAGGGAAATCGTGGGGGACATGGTTTCGAGATGGCACCTCGTATGCGTTGGGGCAAGGCGTTGGGCCGCCGACAGCGCACTAAGGTAGAATTTTCGGGATCACCGCACCACTCGCTCCACAGCTTCACGCCACCACCGGCATCACGCATCACCCAACCAACCTAATCAATACATTGATATTATCGGATTAAATGGCAGATCGTCGCATAAATATGCCATCTCAATTACTGAGTTCGCTCTTTCCGACCTCTATATATACCTGAACGCGGACTTTTCGGGGCCGACTTAACGTGCAGTTGCGCAAACTAAGCATTCGACTGTGACAAGAAAAAGCGTATTTTACGGCCATCGTTATTACCAGCTAGGCCCGGCTTCCACCCCCGGGCAACGGTTGTAAAGGCCTCTCTGCCGGTAGGGGCTGGGTGAGAGCGAAGGGCTCGGCTTCCAAACCCGAGCCCGTCTTTTATTTCCGAGGGCATTATGGCGATTGCGAAATCCAAACACATCCTTGACCGACAGCTTGCACTCCGTGCGAAGCTCTGGCCGGGTGTCGATAATCGACAGCTTTGGTATCGAAAGGAGCGCGACGGCTTTGCTACTATGCCGCGACTGATGCCCCTCATCATGAACAGCATCGACTACCTATCTGGCAAGGGCTTCCCTGTGGGCCACGTTTATCTGGACCTGTGGTGTCGAACGCTAGATGAGGGGTTCCTCCAGCTGACCCGTCCGGAAGAAATGGCATTTCATTCCGGCTTCTCCGGGCAACGAGCAGTACGCACTTGGAAAGACCGCATGAAGCGCCTTGCTGACCTGGGCCTTATCGGAACCCTCGCAGGGCCTCTCGGCGAAATGTCGTACGCCATTCTTTATAACCCATTTCACGTACTGAAGCGCGCGCGTATTGCCGGCCTGTTGCCTGATACTTACTGGCAGTCGCTAATCATCAGAGCGAGCGAGGTTGGCGCAACCGACTTCGATGACTTGGACGATGCTGGCAACCTGATCCCCCTCCCGGCACCCGCACCGCCGGCGGCTGATCCCACAGCGCCGGGCAGCATTAATCCGCCGCCGACGATGACGACACCGCCAGTTGTCCCGAGCACTGTTTGACATTGACGAGCGAGGTAGCGGAGCGAGCGTGAGGTTCGACTAAGGGGGGCAGAGAGCTGACCGCATTTGCGCGAGGCCCTCTGAACATTTCAGATCGTCCACGCTCGAATTGACCATACGACTGTCAGATGAGCTGAAACTGCGGATCGTCGTTAAGGCGCACGACGCCGTTTATGAGCCACTGATCCAAGCGATACCGGTGTGTGCCCATCGCGAGAGCCATCCCTTTCGCAGGATAAATCTGGCCGAACATCTCCGTCATCCAGTCGACCGCGGCATTCTCTGAACCTAAATCTTTCCGCCGTGCGAAAAAGGTCTGTTCGGTCTCCCAATCCTGGCAGGTTCCTTCGCGCACCTTGTCGTCATCGCGGTATACGTATTTGAACTCAAACGGACAGGTCCGCATGGGAATCAGCGCCTTCGGAACAAACATATCCTGCTGAGCTTGCAATCGGCGCAGCACAGCATCGCGCTCTGCCACCTCAGTGCTCGATCTCCTGATGACCTTGAAGTCGAGTATCTCGGCTTTCAGGAGCGCAAGACTTCTCCCATCATCGAACTCACGTTGCAGACTGGTGACAGCACATCGGGCGACCAGTGGATTGCGGTCCGACTGCTTAAGCGGGCCGATAATCTCAACAGAGTTGTGGTCAACACGTCTCGACTCCGGACGCGTATCTTTCGACGCCTTCGGAGCCGACCAGCGGTAACGGATGTGATCCCATCGACGAAACCTCTGAGCATCGCTCAGTTGACGGAAGGAGACCGGGTAAAGGCGCACCCAACGCCCCGCCATGTCGATCCCAGCGCAACACACAGTCTCGCCGAAGGTTTCGCTGCGCCGAGGAGCGGCCTTTACGATGATGAAAGCTTCGTCGTGTTGTAGATCAAGCAGCCCGCGCGGCGACTGCTCCCTCTCCTCTGCGTTCGTCAGTAGCACGTGACCGAACCCCAAGGTGTTGAACGAGGATCGAGCTTAAACCTTCAAGCCGTTTCACTACAAGAGCCCTATGGCAGCACTTTGGATCGCGCTCGTAACACAACAAGACAGTGGCCTTTTGTTGCACGAGGTCAGCCGCCTCCTTAAGCGCGTTTTGGGACAAGGGAAGGTCCAAGTGAGCTTCGAAGATCGCGCGGAAAGTGTCCATTTCGCCCCGTCGAGCTGCTTCACGTCCGTGTTTAGGATCTCCGAGCTGCTTTGCATGGCTGTAGGAAATGCCAACCGAGGCCAACGCCTCCGTTAGCGCGCGCTTGGAAAAGCCAGGGCGCCTCGATTGAGCTAACTCCCTAACGTCAAGAAGATGCTCAATGCCTTCGCGTTTTAGCGTAACCAAGAAGTCCGAAAGGGCGGCACCCTCGTACCCGATAGTGTAGACTGTCTTCATGCGCTGGCTCCCTTTGCCGCTGCCTTTGCAGACGAAAGAGTCAGAAATGAGTCCTTCTGGCGCGACACTGCTCCTCCCCCAAACATTGACTTCCCCCCAAATCCCCGTATAGGCGCGCCCTCGCAGGCGGGCTTTCGGCCCTCCCCTGCGTTACCGTCCGAGACAGCAGGTGCAGGGTATCCGCCCCGCTTAATGTCCTGCCTAGACGGGGAATGGAATTTGCCCGCCGTGCGGTTTGCCGCGCGTATGGGACTGCCGCTCTCCATGAAGACAGCGGCCGGCGCCATGCCCCATCGACGGAGAATTGGCCATGCGGGTCCGCCCGCAGGGTCGCTTTGAACCGGGCCGTTCGCCGTCAGGCGTGCGGTCCAAAACGTGGAGAATGGCATGGATCGTGGTCAAAAGGCCGCAGCCGTCGCCGAGCTCAAGCAGACCTTCTCCGAGGTCGGCGTGGTGGTCGTCACCCGCAACCTCGGCCTGACCGTCGCCCAGTCGACGCAGCTCAGGACGAAGATGCGTGAGGCCGGTGCCAGCTATAAGGTCTCGAAGAACAAGCTTGCCAAGATCGCGCTGGATGGCTCCGACTATCTCTCGCTGGGCGATATGCTCACGGGTCCGGTCGGTCTGGCCTCTTCCATCGACCCGGTCGCCGCCGCCAAGGTGGTGGTCGACTTCGCCAAGACGACCGACAAGCTCGAGATCGTTGGTGGCGCGATGGGCGCGACGGCTCTCGACATCGAAGGCGTGAAGGCTCTGGCCACCATGCCGTCGCTGGATGAACTGCGTGCGAAGATCGTCGGCCTGATTCAGGCTCCGGCGCAAAAGCTCGCCAGCATCACCCAGGCGCCGGCCGGCCAGCTGGCTCGCGTGTTTGGCGCCTATGGGGCCAAGGAAGCCGCTTAACCCACGGACCGTCACCCCAGCGAACGCTGGGGTCTCGTGCCGCTGGGCGAACACTTGTTGAGAGATGCCCCAGCTTTCGCCGGGGCGACGTAAAATTGGAGAATACACATGGCAGACCTGAACGCGCTGGTTGACCAGCTGAGCGAACTGACCGTCCTCGAGGCCGCTGAGCTCTCGAAGCTGCTCGAAGAGAAGTGGGGCGTCTCGGCCGCCGCTGCCGTCGCGGTTGCCGCGCCGGCCGCCGGTGGTGCCGGTGGCGGCGCCGCGGCCGAAGAGGCCAAGGACGAATTCGACGTCATCCTGACCGGCGACGGCGGCAAGAAGATCAACGTCATCAAGGAGGTCCGCGCGATCACCGGTCTCGGCCTGACCGAGGCGAAGACACTGGTCGAGTCGGCTCCGAAGGCCGTCAAGGAAGGCGTGAGCAAGGACGAGGCCGAGAAGGTCAAGAAGCAGCTTGAAGAAGCCGGCGCGACCGTCGAGCTGAAGTAAGCCGCAGTTGGGGAGACGGGCCAAACTGGCCCGCACCCCAACAAGGCCGGCCGGCGTGGCTCTGGGCCACGTCCGACGTCACGGGATTTACTCCCGTGACGGCCAGCAGAAACAGAAAGGGCGGTCCCAGCGATGGGGTCGCCCTTTTCTTTGAGCTTGCCCCTCCCCGAAGGTGAGGGGCTATTGCCATCGCCCCCGCCTCGAAGAGCACCGCAAGTACCCCCCTTGCTCCGTCAAACTCGCTTCAGCCAAAGCCCAGGTGCGCTTTGTCACTCAGCGAGCTAAAAAGGCCCTCGGACGCTCACAAAGGCGTTCACGCGGGAGCCCCGACCATGATCAAGATGAGCGTCTATTATCCGGCCGATGGCGGCTCGAAATTCGACCACGATTATTACCGCAGCCACCACATGCCGCTGATCCAGGAACGGCTCGGCGAGGCCTGCTTGCGCTACGAGATCGAACAGGGTCTGGCCGGCGGCGAACCCGGAAGCCCGCCGAAATTCGTCGCGGCGTGCCACATCTACTCGCCGAGCCCGGGAATATTCCAGGAGGCGTTCGGTCCCCACCGTGCGGAGATCGTCGCGGACGTCGCCAACTATACGGACATCGTGCCCATCGTGCAGATCAGCGAAGTGGTTGTTGGATAGGGGCCAAAACGCGCTTCACGCCGGGAGGACTTCGAGTTCGAAGGCGGCGCCTGAGTCCGCCGCCCCGCCCCTTATGCCACGCGGCGCTCGGCGACCTTCGGGTGCATGCGCGGTTCGCCGTCGAGGCGGAAGGGCGCGAGCTTGGCCCCTTCCCCGCGGTTGATGCCGATCATGTGCGCGGCGGTCGCGACGCCGGGCGCGCCGACATTCTCGCCCCAGCGATATTCGGCCTTCATTGCCAGCACCGGCACGAACCACGGTTTGCCGTCGATCGTCATGACGTTGAGGTTGGCGCGCGGCAGCATCGCGGTGCCCGACAGTTCGACCTGGCTGCCGGCGCGGATCTCGAACGGTGCGAGCACCGGCTGTTCTACCGGATTGGCGAAGATCGTCTGCAGATCGGCGGCCTGACGCGCGCTGGCGCTGGTCATATAGATGCCGAAGCGCACGTCGCGCGCATCGCCGCCGCCGGTATTGCGGATGACGATGCGATATTCGATCGCCGCGCTCATCGACGGGTCGGTGCCGGCGCGCTCCGGGATCAGGACGATCTCGAGCTCAGGCTTCAATGCCTCAAGCGAGCGGACGGGGGCTTGCGGCGCGCGGACGGTGACCAGGCCGGCGGGAAGCGGCGGCGCGGGCGGCTGCGGCACCGGCTGGAGCCCTTCGGCGATGCGCCGCAGCGGGACCGTCAGCAGGCCGGACGGCGCCGCGGGCGCGGGTTCGGGGATCGGCGTCGGCGCGGGAGCCGCGGCGCGGGGCGCCGGGCGCGGCGGGGCGACGGGCGGCGCGACCGGGGCGGCCACCTCCTCCTCGTAATACTCCTCCTCGCGGCGGCGGCGGCCGAACAGGAACCAGCCACCGGCGAGCAAGCCCAGGATCGCCACGCCGATCGCGACCAATGTCCCGGACGACCAGCCGCTCGACGGCTGTTCGGCGGGCGCCGGGGCGGCTGCGGTCGACGCCGGGCTTGGCACCGGCTCGGGCGTTGCGGTGGCGACCGGTGCCGGCGCGGCCGTGGTGACGGGCGGCGCTGCCGTGGTCGGTACCGGCGTCGGCGTGGGCAACGGAGCGGGCGTGCCGGCCCGCGGCGTCGCGCGCGAGGTCGGGGTGGCGGTCGGCGCTGCCCTATCGGGCCGCGTCGCCGTGACCGGCGGTGGCGTCACGGCCGCGCTGGGTGCCGGCGCGGGGGTCGGCGCAAAGGTCGGGATCGGCGTCGGCCGGCTGAACGGCGCGACGATCGGGCCCGATGGCGGCGGCGTGGGAGTCGGCTTGGGCTTGGGCGGGAGGCTGAAGCCGCCGAGATCGGGGATCGATTGCGGCGCGCTGCCGGACGATTGCGCAGCCGCCATCCCCGGCAGCACCGCCGCCCCCGCGAGCAACATGCCCGCGCGCCTTAATACTCCAAAACCCCTCATCGACCCCATCAATTGCACGATCTAGCTGAACCTCCGCCGACCAAGCGGCGAAAAAGTCCCCCCTAGCGCATCAATTGCGGCGGCGCGAGCGGCACGACCGGCAGCCACACCGCGCTCGGCGTCTTTCCGCCACGCATGATCGTCACCGTCGCCTTCTGATAGTCCGACTTCTTCGCGTAGAAGATGTTGGGGACGTATTTCTGCGGGTTGCGATCATAGAGCGGGAACAAGGTCGACTGCACCTGGATCATGATGCGGTGGCCGGGCTGGAACACATGGTTCACCGCGGGCAGGCGGAACTTGTATTCCTGCACCTTGCCGGCCGGGATCGGCGTCGGGTTGCTGAAGCTGTCGCGATAGCGGCCGCGGAAAATGTCCAGGCTGATCGCCAGCTGATAGCCGCCCATCTTGGGGTCGGTGGCATTCTCGGCCGGGAAGACGTCGATCACCTTGACCACGAAGTCGCCGTCGGTGCCGGTGGTCTTGGCGAACAGGTCGGCCATCGGCACGCCCGACACGCGGACCGGCTGGTCGAGCACGGGACTCTCATAGCTCAGCACGTCGGGGCGGCCGTCATAAGAGCGCTGGTCCTGGACCAGCCAGTCGCCCCAGCGGCCGTCGTTGAAATTGACCGGGCGCGGCAGATGCGGGACCGGCTTGGCCGGATCGGAGACGTAGCTGTCGCCGCCCTCCCCGCCTTTGTCGAAGCCCAGGCCGTCGTCACCCTGCATGTAGATCGGCTTGAGCGGCGACGGGCAGCCGGTCTCGCACGCCAGCGGCCAGGCGTTGAAGCGGTCCCAGTGATTCTCGCCGGTATTGTAGATCGTCGCCGCCGGCACGCTGACCGCCGGGCCGTCCTTCAGATATTGATTGAAGAACGGCAGGATCATGTCCTCGCGATATTGCGCGGCGGTGTCGCCATTCCACTGGAACGGGCCGAGGCTGCGGCCTTCGCGGTTGATCTGGCTGTGGCGCCACGGCCCCATCACGATGAAATTGTTGCCGGCCTTGCCCGCCTTGACCAAGGATTCATAGCTGTGGATCGCGCCCCACATATCCTCCTGGTCCCACAAACCCTGTTCCCAGATGGTCGGGACGTCGGACGGGTTCTTGGCGATCAATTTGTCGAGCGCCTGGCCCGACCAGAATGCGTCATAGGCCGGGTGCATCGACATGCGGTTCCAATAGGGCAATTGGTCGTAACCCGATTTCTTCGCCCATTCGCCGGCCGAGCCGATCTCACGGAAATTGTCGTAATCGTCGTAGCCGCCGGTCGGCGGCGCCTTGCCCGCTCCCTTGTAGCCGGTCTGTCCGCCCAGCCAGGCGATGTTGGCGAGGCGGAAAGCGCCGTAATGGAACCAGTCGTCGCCCATCCAGCCGTCGATCATCGGGCTCTGCGGCGCCGCGACCTTGAGCGCGGGGTGCGGGTGGAGCAGCGCCATGACCACGGTGAAGCCTTCATAGGACGATCCGATCATCCCGACCTTGCCGTTCGATTGCGGCAGGTTCGCCTTGTTCACCAGCCAGTCGATCGTGTCATAGGCATCGGTCGTATGGTCGACCTTGCTGTCGTTGAGCGGACCGACGACCGGGCGCGTGGTGACGTAGCCGCCTTCCGACCCGTATTTGCCGCGAATGTCCTGATAGACACGGATATAGCCGTTCTTGACGAAGATCTCGTCGGCCAGCGGCAAGGTGTTGAGCATCGACGCGCTGTCGGCGCGCTTGGCGCGACCGGCGGCATTGTAGGGCGTCCGGGTCAGCACGATCGGCGCGTTGGTCGCGTTCTTGGGGATGACGATGACGGTGTAGAGCTTGGTCCCGTCGCGCATCGGGATCATGACTTCGCGCTTGATGTAATCGGCGTTGGCGTCGACCGGCGGCGTGAACTTCTCCGGAATGTCGGTGCCGTTGGGCGGCCACATCGGCGCCTTTTGCGCAAGCGCTGGAGTTAATGCGAGAGCGACCAGAGGCAACAGCGCCAACTTCTTCATCATGCGAGCGAGTCTCCTGGGAGGGATGCAGCGTCCTAGGACGCTACGGCAGCGGGATGCAATCGAATCCATCGTGGACCCATCCCCGTCATGCCGGACTTGTTCCGGCATCCAACGCGCCGCAGGCTGCAGTTATGAGAGAGCAAACGCCCTGTGTTTACATCATGGCAAGCGGGAGGCTGGGTACGCTGTATGTCGGCGTCACATCGAACCTCGTCGGTCGCGTCATGCAGCATCGGGAAGGGACATTTGAGGGCTTCACCAAGCGATACGACGTCAAGAGGCTGGTCTGGTACGACGTTGCCGATACCATGGAGCCGGTCATCGCTCGGGAAAAGACCATCAAGAAATGGCCGCGCGACTGGAAGTGCAATTTGATCGAGCGTCAGAATCCGGAATGGAATGACCTCGCGGTGGGGTTGGGGCTGGATCCGTTACCTTAGCCGTTGCAGCACGTTGGACCCCGGAACAAGTCCGGGGTGACGGCCCTCCCCGCGACACATGCACCCCAAAACAAGAACGCCCGCCCCGGAAGGTCCGAGACGGGCGTCTGAGGGCCTGAGGGAGCGTCAGGCGTGCTGCGGTTCGCCGCGCAGTTCCGCGCCGACATTGTCGTGCATCGACGCGCGGCTGAGTTCGAGCGGCTCAAGGCCCGGGCCGCCTTCTTCCGGCGTCACACCGACCACGAATGAAGCGGAGGTGCGGCCTTCGCTGCCGTCTTCGAGCGTGTAGCGCGCATCGGCCACGATGATCGGCCGGATCGCATCGGGCAGGTTCTCGCCCATGTCCGACTTGAGCAAAGCGAGCGTGGCGTCGATCCGCTTGCCCTCGCCGGGATTGATCGTGACCGGGTCGGTGGTGCCGTCGGCCGGCGGGTTGACCAGCAGGCGCTCCATCTCCGACCCGTTGGGGTCGCTGGAGAGCAGGAAGGTCGAGATACGGACGTCGCGGGCGGGCGCCGATCCGGCGTTGCCGACGGTCAGCTCGATTTCGACCAAGGCTTCGTCGACATTGGTGCCAGCGCGCACCGGACGCATGGCAAATTCGAGCCAGGGGCGCTCGGCGACCGGCGCGGTGCCGGCGGTGAGTTGCGCCACTTCGTCGGCCGGCGGCGTCGACATCTCGACCGCGTCGGGCGCGGCGACGATCGGCTCGACCGCCGCTGCAGCGGACAGCGGAGCCGCGCGGCGCAGATATTCCGGTTCCTTGCGCGGCTCGGCCTTGGCCACCGGCATCGGCTCGATCACCGGGGTCGCGACCACCGGCTCGGGCTGCGGCTCGACATAAGTGTCTTCGACATAGGCCGGCTCATATTCATATTCGCGACGGCGGCCGCGCATCGCCAGCGCCGCGCCCAGGATGACCGCCAGCAGCGCGATGCCGCCGGCGACCCAGGCCCAGAGCGGGACTTCGGTCGTGGTTGTATTGGATTGGGTCGACGCGGTGTCGGCGGCAGGCGCCGCGGGTTCGGTGGCCGGCGCGGCGGCAGGTGCCGGGGCCGGAGTTGAAGCGGTGGTGTCCGCGGGCGGCGTCACCGGTGCCGGCGCGGGTGCGGCGGCCTGCGGCGCCGGAGCGGGCGCCGCTACGGGAGCAGGAGCCGGAGCCAATCGCGCCGCCGAGGCGGTCCGCGTATGCGTCACCGTCCGCGTGGTCCGCGTCGCGGTGCGGGTCGTTGCACGCGGCGCCGGCGTCGCGGCTGGTTCGTCGGCGGTTGTCGTCGCCGACGGCGTGCCATCGGGCAGGGTAGGCACGACCGGCGGGATCGGCACGGTCGCGCTGGCCGGCGGCGTGACGATCGCCGGCTGTGCGGGTGTCGTTTGCGGCGTCGTATCCTGCGCGAACACAGGGGTTGAGACGAGCGCTGTGGCAACCAGCAGGGGCGCCAGTGCGCGGGCTTTGCGGGGGGCAAATTGCTGTTTCATGGCGCTGGCAAAATGAGTGGAACCCGCCCCCGGTTCCTCGTTTCGTCGCCGTCCGGTCGAGGCAATTTTCGCGATGAGTCGAGCAACCCGCTGAATCCCCGGCAAAATTAAGGGTGATTTTGCACTCACTTTTGAAGCGTACACCCCCCGGGACCGAGCATCGGCCTGCAGGACGAGGAGAATGTAACCGTCCGCGACGCCTCCATTTTGGCTCCGAAAAAATGTAGCGGAGCGTTTGACACTCTCCAACACGCTACCTATATCGCGCACCTCACCACAGCTTTCGGGAAATGACACGGCGTCGCGCACCGGGTCGATCGAATTGGAAGCTGACGGTTCACACGACGCTGGAAGCTGCCCGTCCACGGCCGGAAACGGAAGTTGGATGCGCGGCTTTTTTGCGTCGCGATGCGTGCCCGCCTCGGGGATCCGGGGCACGAATTTTAAGCTGACGAGGCAAACACCCACATGGCGACCAAAGCGATCGAAGGCACCGCGAAGCGGCGCATCCGCAAGGTTTTCGGCAACATCCACGAAGTGGTGCAAATGCCGAACCTGATCGAGGTTCAGCGCGAATCCTACGAACAGTTCCTGCGCAGCGATCCGTCGATCGGCTACGTCTCCGGTCTCGAAAAAACCCTGCGCTCGGTCTTCCCGATCCGCGACTTCGCCGGCACCGCCGAGCTCGACTTCGTCAATTACGAACTAGAGCCGCCGAAGTTCGACACCGACGAATGCCGCCAGCGCGGCATCACCTATGCGGCGCCAATGCGCGTCACGTTGCGCCTTATCGTGTTCGAGGTGGATCCGGATACGGAAGCCCGCTCGGTGCTCGATATCAAGGAGCAGGACGTCTACATGGGCGACATGCCGCTCATGACCGAGAACGGCACCTTCATCGTCAATGGTACCGAGCGCGTCATCGTCAGCCAGATGCACCGCTCGCCGGGCGTGCTGTTCGACCATGACCGCGGCAAGACCCATGCCTCGGGCAAGTACCTCTTCGCGGCGCGCGTGATTCCATATCGCGGCTCGTGGCTGGACTTCGAGTTCGACGCCAAGGACATCGTCAACGTCCGTATCGACCGCAAGCGCAAGCTGCCGGTCACGGCGCTGCTTTATGCGTTGGGCCTGACGTCCGAGGACATCCTCAACTATTTCTACAACCGCGTGACCTTCGTCCGCGGCCCGAACGGCTGGCAGATTCCGTTCCAGCCGGAAAATTGGCGTGGCGCCAAGCCGATGTTCGACATCGTCGACGCCAAGTCGGGCGAAGTGATCTTCCCGGCCGGCCAGAAGGTCAGTCCGCGCGCCGCCAACAAGGCGCAGAAGGACGGCCTTGAGACACTGCTGATCCCGACCGAAGAAATCTTCGGCCGCTATTCGGCCTACGATCTGATCAACGAGCAGACCGGCGAGATCTATATCGAGGCGGGCGACGAGTTCGCCCCAGAGAATCTCGAAAAGCTGGACGCCGCCGGGATCGACCGCGTCGAATTGCTCGACATCGACCATGTCTCGACCGGGCCGTGGATCCGCAACACGCTCAAGGCCGACAAGGCCGAGGAGCGCGAGCAGGCGCTGTCGGACATCTATCGTGTCATGCGCCCCGGCGAACCGCCGACGCTCGAGACCGCGGAATCTTTGTTCGCTGGCCTGTTCTTCGATCCGGAGCGCTACGACCTGTCGGCCGTCGGCCGCGTCAAGCTCAACATGCGCCTCGACCTCGATGCCGAGGACACGGTCACAACGCTCCGCACCGAGGACATCCTCGCGGTGGTCAAGACCCTGGTCGACCTCAAGGACGGCAAGGGCGAGATCGACGATATCGACAATCTCGGCAACCGCCGCGTGCGTTCGGTCGGCGAGCTGCTCGAGAACCAGTATCGCGTCGGCCTGTTGCGCATGGAGCGTGCGGTCAAGGAGCGGATGAGCTCGGTCGACGTGTCGACCGTTATGCCCAACGACCTGATCAACGCGAAGCCCGCGGTCGCCGCGGTGCGCGAGTTCTTCGGTTCGTCGCAGCTGTCGCAGTTCATGGACCAGACCAACCCGCTCTCCGAAGTGACGCACAAGCGTCGCGTCTCGGCGCTCGGGCCGGGCGGCCTCACCCGCGAGCGCGCGGGCTTCGAGGTCCGCGACGTCCATCCGACGCATTATGGCCGCATCTGCCCGATCGAAACGCCGGAAGGCCCGAACATCGGTCTGATCAACAGCCTCGCCTCGTTCAGCCGCGTCAACAAATACGGCTTCATCGAAACGCCGTATCGCAAGGTCATCGACAATAAGGTGACCAGCGAGGTCGTCTATCTGTCGGCTATGGAAGAGGCCAAGCACACGATCGCGCAGGCCAACGCCGAGACGGATGCCGACGGCAAGCTGACCGAGGAGCTGGTCTCCGCGCGCCAGGCCGGCGAATTCCTGATGGCGCTGCCCGAGAACATCACGCTGATGGACGTGAGCCCCAAGCAGCTCGTGTCGGTCGCGGCGTCGCTCATTCCGTTCCTGGAAAACGACGACGCCAACCGCGCGCTAATGGGATCGAACATGCAGCGCCAGGCGGTGCCGCTGGTCCGTGCCGAGGCGCCGTTCGTCGGCACCGGCATGGAAGAGACGGTGGCACGGGACTCGGGCGCGGCGATCGCCGCCAAGCGTGCGGGCATCGTCGACCAGGTCGACGCCACCCGTATCGTGATCCGGGCGACCGGTGAGGTCGAGGCCGGCAAGTCGGGCGTCGACATCTACACGCTGATGAAGTTCCAGCGCTCGAACCAGAACACCTGCATCAACCAGCGTCCGCTGGTGAAGGTGGGCGACGTGGTCAATGCCGGCGACGTGATCGCCGACGGCCCGTCGACCGAGTTCGGCGAGCTGGCGCTCGGCCGGAATGCGCTCGTCGCGTTCATGCCGTGGAACGGCTATAACTATGAGGACTCGATCCTCATCAGCGAGCGTATCGTCAAGGACGACGTCTTCACCTCGATCCATATCGAGGAATTCGAAGTCATGGCGCGCGACACCAAGCTCGGGCCGGAAGACATCACTCGCGACATCCCGAACGTCGGCGAGGAAGCTTTGCGCAACCTCGACGAGGCGGGCATCGTCTATATCGGTGCCGAGGTCGAGCCGGGCGACATCCTGGTCGGCAAGATCACGCCGAAGGGCGAAAGCCCGATGACGCCGGAAGAAAAGCTGCTCCGCGCGATCTTCGGCGAGAAGGCCTCGGACGTTCGTGACACCTCGCTGCGTCTGCCCCCGGGCGTCGCCGGCACGGTGGTCGAGGTCCGCGTGTTCAATCGCCACGGCATCGACAAGGACGAGCGCGCGATGGCGATCGAGCGCGAGGAGATCGAGCGCCTGAAGAAGGACTCGGACGACGAGCGCACGATCCTCAACCGTGCGACCTGGTCCCGCCTGCGCGAGATGCTGATCGGTCAGGTCGCCACGGCGACGCCGAAGGGCCTCAAGAAGGGTGCCGAGATCGATCAGGACCTGCTGGACAGCGTCGACCGCCACGAATGGTGGAAGTTCGCGGTGCAGGACGACAAGGTCCAGTCGGACCTCGAAGCGGTCAAGGGCCAGTATGATGACGCGGTGAAGCTCATCAAGGACAAGTTCGAGGACCGCCGCGAGAAGCTCGAGCGGGGCGACGAACTGCCGCCCGGCGTGCTCAAGATGGTCAAGGTCTTCGTCGCGGTGAAGCGCAAGCTGCAGCCGGGCGACAAGATGGCCGGCCGTCACGGCAACAAGGGCGTCATCAGCCGCATCCTGCCGCAGGAAGACATGCCGTTCCTGGCGGACGGCACGCCGGTCGATCTGGTGCTCAACCCGCTGGGCGTGCCGTCGCGCATGAACGTCGGGCAGATCTTCGAGACCCATCTGGGCTGGGCCGCACGCGGTCTGGGTCAGCAGGTCGCGCAGGCGCTGGAAGATTGGCGTGACGCCAATCCGAACGCCGAGCCGGGCGCGATGCCCGACGCGGTCAAGGAGCGCCTCAAGACGATCTATGGCGAGCATTATGTCGCTGATCTCGATGCCCGCAGCGGCGCCGAGATCATCGAGCTGGCGCAGAACCTGAAGCCCGGCGTTCCGATGGGCACCCCGGTGTTCGACGGCGCGCACGAAGGCGACGTGTCGGCGATGCTGGAACTGGCGGGTCTCGATCCGTCGGGTCAATCGGACCTGTTCGACGGACGCACCGGCGACAAGTTCGACCGCAAGGTGACCGTGGGCATCATCTACATGCTGAAGCTCCACCACCTGGTCGACGACAAGATCCACGCTCGCTCGATCGGCCCCTACTCGCTCGTCACCCAGCAGCCGCTGGGCGGCAAGGCGCAGTTCGGCGGCCAGCGCTTCGGCGAAATGGAGGTCTGGGCGCTGCAGGCGTACGGTGCCGCCTATACGCTGCAGGAGATGCTGACGGTGAAGTCGGACGACGTCGTCGGACGCACCAAGGTCTATGAGGCGATCGTCAAGGGTGACGACACGTTCGAGGCCGGCATCCCGGAGAGCTTCAACGTGCTCGTCAAGGAAATGCGCTCGCTAGGTCTCAACGTCGAACTCAAGAACGACGAGCCCGGGGTGGATTCGGACGGCGTGGCGATCGCCGCGGAATGACTCTTCTCCCCTCCCGCTTGCGGGAGGGGTCGGGGGAGGGCTTGTCGGCAAGGCCCCTCCTCGTAGTGACATGCCCTCCCCTAACCCCTCCCGCTCGCGGGAGGGGAATTGGAGCTAGAAAATGAACGAACTGACCAATTTCGCGAACCCGGTCGCCAAGCCGGAGACCTTCGACCAGATCCAGATCGGGATCGCGTCGCCGGATCGTATCCGCTCGTGGAGCTTCGGCGAGATCAAGAAGCCCGAGACGATCAACTATCGCACGTTCAAGCCCGAGCGTGACGGCCTGTTCTGCGCGCGCATCTTCGGTCCGATCAAGGACTATGAGTGCCTGTGCGGCAAGTACAAGCGCATGAAGTACAAGGGCATTGTCTGCGAGAAGTGCGGCGTTGAGGTTACCGTCTCGAAGGTCCGCCGCGAGCGGATGGGCCATATCGAGCTCGCCGCCCCGGTTGCGCACATCTGGTTCCTGAAGTCGCTGCCGTCGCGCATCGGGCTGCTGCTCGACATGCAGCTCAAGCAGCTCGAGCGCGTGCTGTACTTCGAAGCCTATATCGTGATCGAGCCCGGCGTGACCCCGCTCGAGCGCTTCCAGCTGCTGACCGAGGACGAGCTCCTCGAGGCGCAGGACGAATATGGTGAGGACGCCTTCACCGCCGGCATCGGCGCAGAAGCGGTCCGCATCATGCTCGAACAGCTCGACCTCGAGGGCGAGCGCGAGCAGCTGCTGCAGGAACTCGCGACGACCAAGTCCGAGCTGAAGCCCAAGAAGATCATCAAGCGGCTGAAGGTCGTCGAGAGCTTCATCGATTCGGGCAACCGTCCGGAGTGGATGATCCTCGAAGTCGTGCCGGTCATCCCGCCCGAACTGCGCCCGCTGGTGCCGCTCGACGGTGGCCGCTTCGCGACGTCGGATCTCAACGACCTGTACCGCCGCGTGATCAACCGCAACAACCGCCTCAAGCGGCTGATGGAGCTGCGCGCGCCGGACATCATCGTCCGCAACGAAAAGCGCATGCTGCAGGAAGCCGTCGACGCTCTGTTCGACAATGGCCGCCGCGGCCGCACCATCACCGGCGCGAATAAGCGTCCGCTGAAGTCGCTGTCCGACATGCTCAAGGGCAAGCAGGGCCGCTTCCGTCAGAACCTTCTCGGCAAGCGCGTCGACTATTCGGGCCGTTCGGTCATCGTGACCGGTCCGGAGCTCAAGCTGCACCAGTGCGGCCTGCCCAAGAAGATGGCGCTCGAGCTGTTCAAGCCGTTCATCTACGCCCGCCTGGATGCCAAGGGTCTGTCGATGACCCTGAAGCAGGCGAAAAAGTGGGTCGAGAAGGAGCGCAAGGAAGTCTGGGACATCCTGGACGAAGTGATCCGCGAGCACCCGGTTCTCCTGAACCGCGCGCCGACGCTTCACCGCCTGGGCATCCAGGCGTTCGAGCCGGTGCTGATCGAGGGCAAGGCGATCCAGCTTCACCCGCTGGTCTGCTCGGCGTTCAACGCCGACTTCGACGGCGACCAGATGGCCGTGCACGTCCCGCTGAGCCTCGAGGCCCAGCTGGAAGCGCGCGTCCTGATGATGTCGACCAACAACATCCTGTCGCCGGCCAACGGCAAGCCGATCATCGTGCCGTCGCAGGACATGGTGCTGGGTCTCTATTACCTGTCGATGCTCAAGGAGAATGAGCCCGGCGAAGGCATGCTGCTGGCCGACATGGCCGAAGTGCACCAGGCCCTCGAAGCCGGCGCCGTCACCCTGCACACCAAGGTGATCAGCCGCGTCCCGCAGACCGACGAGGAAGGCAAGACCTACCTCAAGCGCTACGAGACGACGCCGGGCCGCATGCTGCTCGGCGAGTGCCTGCCCAAGTCGCACAAGGTGCCGTTCGACACCGTCAATCGCCTGCTGACCAAGAAGGACGTCGGCGACGTGATCGACGAGGTCTATCGTCACACCGGCCAGAAGGAGACCGTGCTGTTCGCCGACGCGATCATGGCGCTGGGCTTCCGCCACGCGTTCAAGGCCGGCATCTCGTTCGGCAAGGACGACATGATCATCGCGCCGGACAAGGACAAATTGGTCGACGAGACGCGCGAGCAGGTGAAGGACTTCGAGCAGCAGTATCAGGACGGCCTGATCACGCAGCAGGAGAAGTACAACAAGGTGATCGACGCCTGGTCGCGTTGCGGTGACCAGGTCGCCAACTCGATGATGAACGAGATCAAGGCGGTGAAGAAGGATCCGGTGACGGGTCGTGAAATGCCGATCAACTCGATCTACATGATGGCGCACTCCGGTGCCCGCGGTTCGCAGGCGCAGATCAAGCAGCTCGCCGGTATGCGCGGCCTGATGGCCAAGCCGTCGGGCGAGATCATCGAGACCCCGATCATCTCGAACTTCAAGGAAGGCCTGACGGTCCTCGAATACTTCAACTCGACCCACGGCGCCCGCAAGGGCCTCGCAGACACCGCGTTGAAGACCGCCAATTCGGGCTACCTCACTCGCCGCCTGGTCGACGTGTCGCAGGACTGCGTCGTCATGGAGGAGGATTGCGGTACCGAGCGGGCGCTCGAGATGCGCGCGATCCTGCAGGGCGGCTCGACCATCGCGTCGCTCGGCGAGCGCATCCTGGGCCGCACCACGGCCGAGGATGTGGTCGACGCCAAGACCGGCGAAGTCGTCATCCCGTCGGGCACGTTGCTCGACGAGGCGGCGGTCGCGAAGATCGAGGCCACCGGCATCCAGGGGATGAAGATCCGCTCGCCGCTGGTCTGCGAAGCCAAGATCGGCGTCTGCGGCAAGTGCTACGGGCGTGACCTCGCCCGCGGTACCCCGGTGAATATCGGCGAAGCGGTCGGCGTCATCGCGGCGCAGTCGATCGGCGAGCCGGGCACCCAGCTGACCATGCGTACGTTCCACATCGGTGGCGCGGCGCAGCTCAACGAAACGTCCAACCTGGAGGCGCATGCCGACGGTACGGTCGAATTCCGCGACCTGCGTCTGATCGTCGACCAGCGTGGCCGTCGCGTGGTGCTGAGCCGCTCGGGCGAGATCGCGATCAAGGACATGGACGGCCGCGAGCTGTCGGTCGATCGCATCCCCTACGGTGCGTACGTCATGTTTGACGATGGCCACATCGTCAGCAAGGGCGACCGCATGGCCGAGTGGGATCCGTTCACCATGCCGCTGATCACCGAGACCGGCGGTACGGTGAAGTATCAGGACCTCATCGAAGGCAAGACGCTGACCGAACAGGCCGACGAAGCGACGGGCATCACCCAGCGCGTCGTCACCGAGTATCGCGCCGCCACCAAGTCGAAGGAGGATCTGCGCCCTCGCATGACCTTGACCGGTGCCGATGCCAACGAAGCCGCGCGCTACATGCTGGCGCCGGGTGCGGTGCTGTCGGTCGATGACAATGCCACCGTTCAGGCTGGTGACGTGCTTGCCCGTGTCGCTCGCGAGTCCGCCAAGACCCGCGACATCACCGGCGGTCTGCCGCGCGTCGCCGAGCTGTTCGAAGCCCGCAAGCCCAAGGAAAACGCGATCATCGCGAAGGTCTCGGGCCGCGTCGTGTTCGGCAAGGACTACAAGGCCAAGCGCAAGATCGGGATCCAGCCCGAGGACGGCGGCGAGGTCGTGGAGTATCTGATTCCGAAGTCGAAGGTGATCGACGTCCAGGAGGGCGACTACGTCAAGCGTGGCGACAACCTGATCGGCGGCTCGCCCGATCCGCACGACATTCTTGAGGTGCTCGGCATCGAGCCTCTGGCGGAATATCTCGTGTCGGAAATCCAGGAAGTCTATCGACTCCAGGGCGTGAAGATCAACGACAAGCACATCGAGGTGATCGTTCGCCAGATGCTGCAGAAGGTCGAGATCACCGACGGCGGCGACACCACCCTGCTCGCCGGCGAGCAGGTCGACCGCACCGAGATGGACGAGACCAATGAAAAGCTCGCCCCCGGCCAGCAGCCCGCCCAGGGCAAGCCGGTCCTGCTCGGCATCACCAAGGCGTCGCTGCAGACCCGCAGCTTCATCTCGGCGGCGTCGTTCCAGGAGACCACCCGCGTCCTCACCGAGGCGGCGGTCCAGGGCAAGCAGGACACGCTGATCGGCCTCAAGGAGAACGTCATCGTCGGCCGTCTCATCCCCGCCGGTACCGGTGCGGGCATGAACCGCCTGCGCGTGGCGGCCTCCAGCCGCGACGCCGCGCTCCGCGTCCAGCAGCGTGCGCTGCAGGAAGTGCTAATCGCGCCGAACTCGGCGGCCGAGGAGCGTGCCGCGGAACTGGCGCGTGACGTTCGGGACGATACGGGCAGCGACGCGCTCGCCCGCGTCGCCCCGAGCGGCCACGGCACCGACGCGGACGCCGGCGAGTATCTGAACGAAGGCGAGTGATCGCGATCGTCAGCGCTCATCGCTGACTAGAAAGGCCGCCGTCCGGAGCGATCCGGGCGGCGGTTTTTTTGTCAGCTTCTTCCAACTGATCAAAGCTTCGCTCTGTTATTGCTTGCAACCAAACTGCGAAAAACTACTGTCGGAGCAGTAAGATAAATCGGCCGTCAGGGCCGTTAGGGGGAATGAATGGCTGGGGAAACCATCGTCAATACGGTTACTGACGGGAACCAGAGCGAGCCCGTCATCACCAAGCTGAGTTCGGGCGGTTGGGTCGTCATCTGGCAGACCGACACCTATTCCGGGGTCTTGCACGGGCAATTGTTCGACCCGACCGGCGCCAAGCAAGGTGGCGAATTCGCCGTCAATACCACCATCTCCACTGGTGCTGCCGCTGCCGCGACCCCCGACGGCGGCTTTATCGTGACCTGGCAGAGCGGCACTGGCGACGGCGGGGACATTCACGCCCAACGCTTCGACGGCAACGCCGCGAAGATCGGCGGTGAGGTCAACGTTCCGACCAACAATACCGACTACCAATTCCAGCCGCATATCAGTGTCGCCGCCGACGGTAGTTATCTGATCAGCTGGACCACGGAAACGCACAATCAATTTGGACCCACGGGCGACTATCCGTGGATTGCGCGGTTCGATGCGGCAGGCAACCGGCTCGGCGCTGACCTCAACGTCTCGTCGATCGCGGGTGCCAGTGCCGATTGGGTTGCTCTGTCCGCTGGACATTACGTTGTCGCATATTCAGATCGCTCGAACGTTCTCGCCCGTTTCATCGATATCGATGCCAGCGGCGTTCATGCCGCCGCGCCCTTCATGCTGAACGACCCCGACCAGACCGTCGGCACGCCATACAACGTTTCGCTCGTGAAGTTATCTGACGGGTCGTTCGCAGCGGCATGGAGCAGCTACATCAATTTCGGCAGCTCTTTTTCGACTTATGGCATCGCGTCGCGCACGTTCGATGCCGCCGGTACGCACGGGTCGGTTGGCGCCGTTTCGCAAATTGGCGGTTTCGATGGCGACGTCCACCTCGCCGCACTGGCTGACGGTTACGTTGTCAGCTGGGGGGCCTATACCGATGGCAGCTCCGCTGACGGCATGTCGAGCTTTGCCCGGATATTCGATAATTCGGGCGACGCAATCGGCAGTCGCTTCACCGTAAACACCTCAACCGTCGGCGCCTATGCCGGTGCCAACTTCATCGGACTGGCATCAGGCCAGTTCGTCGGCGTCTATGCCGGCGGCGAGATCATGGCGCGGACGTTTGACGCTCCGCTCAAGCTGTTGGGCGGAACCGGTGACGATCATTTGATCGCCCCACCCTCGACGACACCGAGCGAGCTCAACGGGCTCGACGGCAACGACACGCTCGATGGCAACGCCGTGTCGAACGAAATGCACGGCGGCAACGGCAACGATACGCTCAACGGCAATGACGGCAATGATATCCTGAGCGGCGACGCGGGGGCCGACACGCTGTCGGGCGGTCTGGGCGACGACCGGATCTTCGCGGCCCAAACCTGGGTCGAGAAGACCTATTTTCCTGATGTCGCTTCCGGCATGGATCGGGGGACCGAGGTCGATACGCTGTCGGGGGGCGATGGTAATGATGCGCTTTATGCGGGCAAAGGCGACAATGTCGATGGTGGTGCCGGCATCGACACGCTGTATCTCAGCGAGCGTAATGCCACGAGTGGCGTCCATCTGGACCTCTCGAGCACGGCGTCGCAAGTCGTCGCCGGCGGCACCATCACCGGTGTCGAACTGCTCGGTCAGTTCGATGGCAGCGACTTTGCCGACACGGTCGTCGCCGGAACGGCAGGTACCCTCCACTATACGAGCTGGGATACGGTTGGCAGCGTCTATGGTTATGGCGGCGACGACAAGCTTACCGCCGGCTTCTACGCTCCCAATCTATATGGCGGCGACGGCAACGACACGCTGATCGGGGTGGCCACGAGTTACTCGAACCAGAGCCTCCTCATCGGCGGCGCAGGCGCGGACACGATCTTTGCGGGACCGAGTGGCAGCCTTCTATCTTCGGGAGACGGAACCACCGATAATGGGCTATATTACTTTACCGGCGGCCAGCTTTCGACGCCGGTGGTCACTCCTGATCAGTTGCCGGTTTTCGACCATGGGTCGGAAGTCGATAAGATGTTCGGCGGTGCCAACGACGATGTTATCATGATCGGCTGGGGCGACAGTGCGGATGGCGGCGGACAGGTCAGCCGCGGCGACGCGCTGGTGTTCAGCATGTTCGGCGCAACGGCAGGCGTGACGGTCGATTTCGGCCAACCCGGCCAGACCTTATCCTTGGGCGGCGGCACCATAACGGGATTCGAACGGATCGATTGGATCGAGGGCAGCCAGTACGGCGACACCATCAGCTTCAGCAACCCTCCGAACACCGGAACCATGGGAGCGCTGTCGCCCGGCTTTGAGAACGTATTGGCGGGCGGCGGCGACGACAACGTCAAGGCCGGATATTATACCCAGTTTATCGATGGTGGAAACGGCAACGACATACTTGACGGCCGGAGTTCTCAATATCTCAATCTCATTACCGGTGGCGCCGGCGATGATACGATCTACGGCTCCGGAACGTTGTCAGGTGGCGACGGTCGCGACACCATTAATCTGTCAGTTGGCACCGCCTTTGGCGATGGCGGTAATGATCTAATCGTCATTGGCTACTCTGGTACCGCATTTGGGGGTGCCGGCGATGACGAAATTCATGGTGGCCCAGGCGGCAATATCATCTCCGGCAATGACGGCGCCGACATCCTGACCGGCGGCGCCGGGATCGATTATCTATACTCGAACGCCTACACTCTGGACGCAAACGGCCAGCGGGTCGTCACCGAAGACATCGGCACCGAACACGATGTGCTGACCGGCGGCGACGGCAACGACCTCATCGCGATCGGTTATGGCGACGATGCCAACGGCGGCACCGGCACCGATACATTGATGCTGTCGCTCGCTGGCGCGACCACCGGGGTCACGCTCAATACTGCAAGCCTGGTCGGCGCAAATCCGTTCACGCTCGGCGGCGGTACGATCCAGGGTTTCGAAACGCTTGCCAGTCTGCGCGGTACCGAGTTCAACGACTTCATCACCGTTGCGGCGCAGGCGACGCCTCTGACCGTGAATGGCGGCGCCGGCGACGATACGCTGATCGCGACGAGCGGAACGGTCACGTTGCAGGGCGGCGACGGCAACGACCGCTTGATCGGTGGTACCGGGGCGGATTTCCTCGATGGGGGGGCCGGGATCGACTTGGCCGATTACCACACCGCGACCGCCGGCGTGACCGTGCAACTGGGTTTGACCGACACCGCGATCGGCACGGCCACCGGCGGCGATCATCTGCGCGGAATCGAGAATGTCACCGGCACCGACTTCGCGGATGTGCTGATCGGCGGCAATGGCGACAACGTACTGGTCGGCGGCGGCGGGGACGATCGGCTGGAAGGCGGCCTGGGCAATGATCAGCTCATCGGAGGCACTGGCGCGGACATTATGGTCGGCGGGGTCGGCGACGACCTGTATCGTGTCGACCAGCAGGGCGACTGGGCGTTCGAGAATGCCGGCGAAGGCACTGACTCGGTGATCTCGACGGCGAGCTATTACCTTTACCCGAATATCGAGAACCTGGCCCTGGCATCGGGTGTCGGCAATATCTTCGGCGTCGGCAACGAGCTGGCCAACATCATCACCGGCAATGAGGGCGACAACCTCCTGCTGGCGCATGCGGGTGACGACACGGTTCATGGCGGCGCCGGTGCCGACACCATCTATGGCGAGGACGGCAATGACCGGCTCTTCGGCGATGCCGGCCACGACCTGGTCGTCGGCGGCGCCGGGGACGATGTGATCGACGGCGGCACGGGGGCCGACGACCTCTTTGGCGGGATCGGCAACGACGTCTTCTATGTCGATCAGCAGGCCGACGCGGTGTACGAGAATGCCGGCGAAGGCACCGACACGGTGATCTCGACCTCGAACCTCTACCTCTACGCCAATGTCGAGAACCTGACCCTGGCGTCAGGCGCCGGCAACATCTTCGGCGTCGGCAACGAGCTGGCCAACATCATCACCGGCAATG